>FWPU01000007.1_pt1 | contig 842592 bp, 697 predicted proteins | sample 2228361 | NCBI WGS metagenome assembly FWPU01 (sample SAMEA103939777, study PRJEB20133) | metagenome | reverse complement strand
GTGACGGTTTGCACATCGCAGTTGCACGGCAGAGAAAAGACGCCTCTCCCTGGCAGGGAGAGGCCGGCGCGCAGCGCCGGGTGAGGGTGGACCCTGTCGTCGTGCGACCGCATCATCCTGGGTGACCGCCCACCGCGGCCCCGCCGGGCGACCCACCGGGTCGCCCCTACATTGCCCGCTGGTAGGGTTTGCTTGGTCGAGCGAGCGGACAGATCGCTGCCGGCCTGTTCCCAACGAAGCAACAAAGAAACGCCTCTCCCTGCGAGGGAGAGGCCGGCGCGCAGCGCCGGGTGAGGGTGGATTGCGTCGTGGATCGACGTTCGACCCACTCCCTCACCTTTCGTCCTCTCCCTCGCCCTGGCCAGGGCGAGGGAGAGGAGTCGACGTGGCTTGGTGCGACGGAGTGACGGTTTGCACATCGCAGTTGCACGGCGGCGCGCAGGATCGCATGTACCACGCCCGTTCCCGTCTGGCGTCACGGCGGGTGCGTTGCACCCGGGAGACGCTCACACTGCCAGGCGATCCCGGCGCGGGACCCGATGCATCATGGCATGTTGTAGGGGCGGTTCGCGAACCGGCCCGGTCTCCTATGCGGCGTCGAGCAAGGGCAGCACTTCGGCGCCAAAGCGTTCGATTTGTTCGATCAACTCCGCGCACGAGCGACTGCGGAACCGCACTCCCAGGTGCTGGATCCCGATCGAGGCAAGGTTGCGGAGGATTTCGGCAATGCGTGCGGGTGGGCCGCTTTCGCAGCGGTTGCGGAATGCATCGGGAGGCGAGCCAATGTACAGCCACGGCGTGTTCATGCCGACTTCGAAGGACGTGGCCTCCGGGCGCCAGCGGGCTCGTTCAGCGCGCAGAAATTCGAGGGCTTGGGCCATTCCCATGGCCGGAACTCCTTGCGGCAACCAACCGTCGCCGTAGCGCGCGGCACGCCGCAGTGCAGCTTGGGTGGAGCCGCCCACCCAAATAGGCGGGCGTGGCTGCTGCACCGGCCGCGGGCGCAGGCCGAGCTCGGCAAATTGCCAGTGCTCGCCTCGATGGCGTGGAAACTCCTCCGCGAACGCCTGCAGCAAGGCAACGATCGCTTCCTCCAGCAATCGTCCGCGAGCAGAAAACGGCACGCCCAGCGCCTCGAACTCACCCTGCAAGTGGCCGGCGCCGACGCCGACGATCAAGCGGCCGTTCGATAGAGCATCGAGGGTGCACAACGCTTTGGCGGCAGCGAGCGGATGCCTATACGCCGGGACGAACACGTACGTCAGCAAGCGGATCCGTTGCGTACAGGCCGCCAAAAACCCAAGGGTGGCGACAACGTCGTACCACACAGTGGACATGCTTTCGGCTTGCGCCCGCGGGATTGCGATGTGGTCGCACACGCCCAGGTAAAACAGTCCGGCACGGTCGCACGCCTGCGCGATCTGGCGGATTTCCGCGGTGCCGGCTTCCCGTTCCCACGGCTGCGCGAATACCTGGCTTTGTGCTGCCACGGGCAGTTGCATCCCGCACACCAGGCGCCCGGGCGGGCAAATGCGAACGCTGCCGCGAAGAAGTTCGTTCATGGCCGTTTCAGCTTGCTGCCGGAGCCACAGCCGGCGTAGGCGAGGCTCCGAGGGCCGCCAGGCGGTAACGAGTGGTGCTGTGGACCGGATCTTTGTCGAACCGTGGGATGACGTATCGGCCGAACAGCTCGACGGAGCGTTTGGCCACCCATTGGGGCTGCGTCGATGCCAAGATCCCGAAGATGATTTGGTCGCAGCCAATATCGACGTACTTTTGCACCGCACGGGCACATTCTTCCGGGTCGCCCACGATTCGCTGCCCCGTACGAATTCGCTCTTCGAGTTGCTCCAAGGTGGGTTCTGGAATCACTTGCGGCCAAGGGGGAATTCCGGCGGGTCGTGGGAACGTGTCGAGATACCGGAAGACCAAGCTCACGTGGTACATGTTGCCCATGTTGCACGCGATGCGGCGGGCTTCCTGGCCATCTTCCGCGCACACGAGCTGGGTGACGCAGGCAACGTTGTCGTTGATGTAATCTCCGATCGGTTCGGCGCGGCGGATGTTTTCTTTGTACACCCGGATGAGCGGCTCGAAGTCGCGCGGCGAACCGAGGCTGAAACACAGCGCCCCGACGCCCAAGCGACCAGCCTTTTCGAACGTGGCGGGATTGCCGCATGCCATCCATAGAGGAGGATGCGGTTTCGAGTAAGGCTTGGGGAGCACGTTTCGCTCGGGCATGGAGAAGTATTTGCCTTGGTAACTGTACCGGGTTTCCTTCCACATCCGCAAAATTTGCGGGAACGCTTCGTCGAACATTTCCCGTGTGGTCGCGTTGTCCGGAATGCCGAATCCCTGGAACTCCGTGCTCGACGACCCCCGCCCGGTGCCGAACTCGAAGCGCCCTTCGGTCAGGTGATCGAGCATGGCCACACGCTCGGCGATGCGTGCGGGGTGGTTCACGGGCGGAGTGATGTTGAAGATCGCCGAACCCACGTGCACCCGTTCGGTCCGTGCGGCAATGTACGGTAAGAACACCTCCGAAGCACTGATGTGGGAGTATTCCTCGAGGAAGTGGTGTTCGACCGACCAGACGTATTTGAATCCGTGCCGGTCGCAGTGAATGGCCAAGTCGAGTTCGCGCATGAGCCGCTCGTGTTCTGCCCCCTCAGGATTGGCTTCCACCTCGTGGCGCGGCACATGTGCTTGAACGAACAACCCGAACTCCATCTTTGCGTCCTCCCTTTCCGTTCCTCCTACCGGGCCGCCCGCCGCTTGCGCGGTCGCACTGGCTTCTCTGCAGGGGCTGCCGCACGCTGCTCGTTCATGTGCCGGAGTTCGAGGAACGCACGCTCCAGGTCGGCAGCGAACTCGTGCACGTCCGGCACCAAGTCGAAGTCCGCGTTGAGTCCGAACAGCAAGCGCCCGTCGTAACTGAAAATCGCTACGCCGAGACCTTGGTTTTGAAACAGCGGCACCGTTGGATACCCAGCAAGCAGGCGCGCGCCCAAGAGGTACAGCGGGAACTGCGGACCCGGCACGTTGGTGACGATCAAATTGTATGGGGACATGAGACTGGCCACGCGCACGCCGAGCGTGAGCAATGGGTTCATGACCTCGGCAATCCGCGTGAACACTTCGAGCGCTCGCTCCTCGCGTGTACGCTTGCGCCGCTCCGTTTCTGCTGCCAGGAGCCGATAGCGCGCTAGCGGATCGGGCTCGTGCACCGGCAGCGAGAGGAGCCACGCCGACACCCGGTTGCCGACGCCTCCGTGCTCGCCTGGTGCGCGCAAACTCACCGGCACGACCACGCGAAAGTCGACGCCGCCAAGGTCCAGCATTTTCCGCTGCAGGTACTGGCGTACGGCCCCAGCCACCGTGGCTAAGACGACGTCGTTCACGGTGCCGCCCCAGCGGTTCTTGATCTCCTTCGCTTCGGCAAGCGAGAGGCTTTGCCAATCGAACCGGCGGTACGGTCCGATGGGCTGATTCAGCGGCGTCGGACTTGGCAGGTGCAAACCCGAACGGAGAAACGACCAGGTGCGATCGAACGTGGTCCGCGCCCGCTCGAGAGCGGCACGTGGCTCCGCCAGCGCGCGGCGAGCCTCGTTCCACGCTTGCCAAGGCAAGGCCAACCGGCGAAGCACGGCATCGGTAAGCAACTGTGCATCCGTCGGTGCCGGGCGCGGCCGCCACGGAGGTGGGGGGTCGAAGTGTTCCACCGGCATGGGCTGCAGCAACGTCGCCATGAGATCCACGCCGGACACGCCGTCCACCACGGAATGGTGGGTTTTCAGCAGCATCGCGAATCGATCGCCTTCGAGCCCCTCGATGACCCACGCTTCCCACAGCGGGCGGCGGCGGTCGAGCGGAATCGACATCAGCCGGCCCGCGAGCTGCTTGAGTTGCTTCTCGTCCCCCGGGCGCGGCAGAGCCGTGTGGCGCACATGGTAGTCGAGGTTGAAGCGGTCGTCGTCGACCCACACCGGCGTGCCTTCGAGAGGGACGTACGCGAGCCGCTGGCGGTAGCGGGGAATGAGCGGCAATCGCGAGGCGATGTACGCACGGATGCGCGCGACATCGACGCCACCGTGGGGTGCAGCCAGCGGACCACGTTCGAAAATCGTCACCCCGCCCAAGTGCATGTGCGTCGACTGCTGCTCGAACAACAGGAACGAGCGGTCGGTTGCACTCAAGGGTTCGTACCAGATTTCGGGCATCGTGGCGGCTCCTGTGCGCCCTCTGCGAATGTCAAATTCCCCAACCGCTCACGTCGACCCCTAAAGAACGCACGAATTCGATCACCCGTTGGGGCCGCAAGAAATCCGGTGGCCGATCGTACTGCCACATGCGTGCTTTGCCTGTCGGCGTGACGAAACGCAGTGCTTGCTCCAGGGTGAACAGCACGCCGCGCCGGCAGATCGCGCGCTCGTAACGCTCCGCGTGGGTGCGGTCGTGCACGAAGTTCATCGCGTCGCACATGTGCACGATGTTCGTGTTGTTCCACTCGCGCGGGCTCATGCTGACGTGAACCGCCAGCTCGGCAGGAAAAAAAGAGACAATCTCCCCGTCGCGGCACACGACCCGGGCCGGTTCGAGGCAACACGCACAGGAGGTTTCGATGGCTATCGTTTTGCCCTGAAACGGAGGCAGGAACGACACCGCCAGCGACTCCATCGCGCAGCCGGCATAGGAGTGGAACTTGCCATCCACGTGCACCGCCGCGCAGGTGGGATAACTCGAAAACGGCGGCGCCTTGAGCAAGTTGGCATTTTGCGTGGACCAATCGATCACGCACATGATGCCCAAATCGAGTTCCTTGTACGCTTCGAGAATTTGCTCCCGCGTGAGCCCGGTCGCTTCGTGCACGGCACGCAAGTTGGGGCCGTGCCCGTGCGCGCACCAGTACTCGTAAACACACTGCCGCACCCGTAACGCCGCATCGCTGAAGCGAAATTCTGGCACGTTCTGGGGCATGCACTGCTCCTTCCAAACAAACGTTTGTTGCCTACCGTGATTGCAGGGTCCAGTCAAACCGGGATAGTCGGCAGCGACGATGCCTCCGTCGTGCGATCCCGCGGTTGTGCTGCTGCCGCCAATCCACCGCCCTCCCCGCTCTGTGCCGTGGTTCCCGTTCGTGCGCGCCTGTGCGTGACGGAACGTACTCTCGCGACGGTTTCGGCTCGCAGACCGGGGTGCCGCTCCTACTTGGTTTCCCCGAGTGCCTCCGGTAGACACACGAGCCATGGCGGAGCTTCCGCTGGCTGGAGTACGCATCTTGGCGTTTACGCAACTCGGAGCCGGGCCGTATGCAATGATGCTTCTCGGCGATTTGGGAGCCGAGGTGGTGAAGGTGGAAGACCCGACGACCGGTGGCGATGAAGCACGCCACGTGCCTCCGGGAACGATTCCTGGCGACAGCTTGTACTTCCAAGCGTTGAACCGCAACGCTCGCTCCCTCACGTTGAACCTGCGCGTACCGGAAGGGCGTGCGCTCCTTCGGCGTTTGGTGCGCGTGTGCGACGCGTTGTACTGCAACATGCGCGGCGACCTGCCGGCGCGTCTCGGCTTGGACTATGCCTCGCTGTGCAAGGAAAACCGCAGGCTCGTGTGCTGTTCGCTTTCCGGCTTTGGCAAAACCGGACCCCGCGCCAGCGAGCCGGGCTACGATTTTCTGGTACAAGCTCTCGCGGGGTTCATGAGCCTGACCGGCGAGCCAGACTCGGTTCCGCAACGTTGCGGAGTGTCAGTGGTTGACTTTGCCGGAGGCTTGATGTCCGCAGTGGGGCTCCTCGCTGGGATCGTGCGCGCCCGGACCACGGGAGTGGGAGGCGATGTCGACGTGAGCTTGCTCGACACTGCCGTGTCGATGCTCAACTACATGGCTACGTGGTGGTTTCGCTTGGGGCATCGGCCGCAACGCTTTGCGCACGGAGCGCACCAGAGTGTGGTGCCGGCGCAAACTTTTGCCACGCGCGACGGGTACGTGGTGGTCATGTGCGTGAAGGAAAAGTTCTGGCAGGAACTCTGCTTGTGCCTGGGACGGCCCGAGTGGATCGCCGACCCGCGCTTCTCCACGTTTGCGGATCGGTTCGCCCACCGCGAAGAGTTGCTTCCCTTGTTGGAGCGTGAGTTCGCCCAGCGGACCACCCAGGAGTGGCTCGAACTGCTCACGGGCCGCGTTCCATGTGCTCCGGTCAACGACGTTCCGGCGGCGCTCGCGGAAGCACAACTGGTTGCCCGCGAAATGATTGTCGACGTTCCGCACCGGCATTGGGGCACGCTGCGCGAGGTGGGTTGCCCGATCAAGGTTGCGGACGTGCGCCCGGACTACAGGCCAGCTTCGCGGTGCGGTGCCGACACGGTAGAGATCCTGCAGCGCTGGCTCGGGTTGTCCGATCCTGAAATCGAGGCCTTGCGACGCGCGCACGCGATTTGAGGTTCGCCAGTGGATTTGCGATTCACTCCCGCGCAGGAAGAATTTCGCCAGCAAGTTCGCCAGTGGCTCGCGCAGCACCCGCCGCCGGAGTGCCCGCCGGAACTTCCGCTCGCCGAGGAAGTGGAGCGTTTGCGCGCGTGGCAACGAGAACTACATCGCGGCGGCTGGGTGGGCGTGCACTGGCCGCGTGCCTATGGTGGGCGTGGGGCCTCCCTGGCGGAGCACTACATCTTGCAAGAGGAACTCGCGCGTGCTCGCTCGCCCGAGTTGATCGGCCGCATCGGCGTGAATTTGGTAGGGCCGACTCTGATCGCCCATGGCACCGAAGAGCAAAAACGGCGGTACTTGCCGGCAATCTTGAGCGCCGAGGAAATTTGGTGCCAGTTGTTTTCCGAGCCTGGGGCCGGGTCCGACCTAGCCTCGTTGCGTTGCCGGGCCGAACCCCGTGGAGACGGGTTCTTGGTGAATGGCGAGAAGGTGTGGACGAGCTACGCGCAGTTTGCCCGGTGGGGCATTTTGCTCGCGCGCACCGGTAGCGGACCGAAAAAAACCGATGGCATCAGCTTCCTCGTTGTCGACATGCAAAGTTCGGGAATCACCGTGCGCCCGCTGAAGCAGCTCACCGGCAGCGAAGAATTCAACCAAGTGCACTTCGAGAATGTTTGGGTTCCCCGCACCCATCTCGTGGGTGCCGAAGGCGCCGGGTGGCGGATTGCGCAAACGACCTTGTCGCACGAACGCGGGACCTCGCCACGGCAACTGGTGATCCACCGCATCTTGCTGCGCGAAATGCTCGAGTCGGTGCGCACTCCGGTCTGGGGAGAGCGCTCCCTCCGGTTGCGGCAGGATCCGCTGGTGCGGCAGGAACTCGCACAGGCGTGGATCGAAGTCGAATTGTTTCGGCTTTGGAACTGGCGGGTGCTCACGCGCTTGCAGCGCGGCGAGTCGCTGGGAGCCGAAGCGTCCGCGGTGAAGCTCTTTTGGAGCGAGATGAGCCAGCGCATGCACGATACGGCCATGCACTTGCTCGGACCCGAGGCGGCGCTGCTGCACGATGCCCGCGCATTTGTCGGGGGACGCTGGAATCGCTCGTATCTGTACTATCGCGCTGCGACCATTTTCGCAGGCACGTCGGAAATCCAGCGCAACATCTTAGCCCAGCGCGTGCTCGGGCTGCCGCGTGGCAGCGACTGAGGCGAGAACCACGGAGAGGCGTTGCCGCTCGCGTCGCAGCGCGAGCACCAAATTGCCGCACGCGGTTCGTCTCCGGTTGCGGGCTCGCGGTGTGCCCGTGTGCAGGATCCGCCTTGGATGTTTCCAAGGCAGTGGAGAGCGGCGGCAATGGTTCCGGTTCCGGGCCGGCGAGGAAAGCCGGCCAAACCCTTGCACCGGTGGAACTTTCGCGGCAAAGTAGGGAGCTGCGAGACGGCCCGCTTTGCCGTCGTAGGTGCGGGAGGGTGGCATGAGTCACAAGCGCAAGGACACGGCTAGACGGCCGCGGAATACGGACGCGTTCGCCTATCGGCCCTTCTTGGCGCTGAAGGATTTGGCGGCGGCCCTGAAGGCATCTGCTTCGGCAAGAACCGCCGCGCCCGGTGCGCACCGAACCCGCGAAGAACGAGCGCAGAGCAGCGAGCCTCCGCTAAGCGACGAGGAGTTGTTCTGGCGGGAGATGCAAGGAGTCAAGCGCTTGTGGCCAGAAGGCGCCAACATCGTGGAGCGGGGCACACCGGCGCAGCAGCCCCGACCACAAACGAGCGAAGATGCCGAGGTGCTGGCGGAGCTGGCGGACTTGGTGGCGGGCACGACCACGTTCGACATCACTCTTTCCGACGAGTACGTGGAGGGCGTGGTCGCTGGTTTGGACTTACGCTTGTTGCAACGCCTCCGCCGTGGGGAGTTCGCGTACCAAGACTACGTGGATTTGCACGGTCTCACCGTGGAGGAGGCGAAACTCGAGGTGGACCAGTTTCTCACCGCGGCCATGCGCGCGGGCAAGCGCTGCGTGTTGATTGTGCACGGGCGCGGCAAGAACTCGAAAGATCAGGTGCCGGTGCTGAAGACGCGGGTCACCGAGTGGTTGGCGCGCGGGCGGTGGTCGCGTCTGGTGCTCGCGTTCTGCAGCGCGCGCCCGTGTGACGGCGGCACGGGGGCGCTGTACGTGCTGCTACGCCGACGGCCACGCGAGCGCGGCAAGGTACGGGTGGCGACAGGGGTGAAATGGTGATTCCGTTGCTCTGCCAGGGGGCACGGACGGGTTCGCCGGACAGCGGCAGAGGGGTGCCCTGATCGTGGGTTCCCGTTGGGTGCCGTCGAACCGATTCACGAGGGAGGTCGTATGGTTGGCAAGATTGCCTATGCAAGCTGCATTGCTGTGTGTGGGTGGATGACGGTGGCACTCGCGCAGTTGCTGCCGCAAGGATTGCCGATGGAGGTTGCAGAGAAGCTGGTCGAGGCAAAACAGATTTACGTAGCCACGCTGCGCAAAGACGGATCGCAAAGCGAGGCGGCGCCGGTTTGGTTCGGAATCATGGAGGGTGCGGTGTGGTTCACCACCAGTCCCGACAGCCACAAGGGCAAGCGCATCCGTCGCGGGAGTCCGGTGTTTCTGTCCGTCGAAGGCAAGAAGGGGCCGTTCATCCGCATGCGGGCAGAAATCGTGCGCGACGGCGCCAAAGCCGAAGCGCTCGGGCAACTGTACGAGCGCAAGTACTGGATCGCGTGGCTCGGCTTTTTCCGCCCGAGTCGGGATCGCGTCGAGTCCGGAAAAACCTTGCTCATTCGACTCGTTCCGGAAGAGTCTTCGCCGCCTCCGGCGAGCAACTGAGCCCCTGTGCTCGAGGGGGCTTGCATCTCCCGCAACGCTGGCATTCCAATGCGCGGCATTCCGGGAACATTCAGGAGGTCTGTGTGGATTTCAGGATTGCACCTGAGGACCGTTTGCTAGCGGACTCCGTACGTGCGTTCGTGGAGGAAGAAGTCAACCCGCGCTGGCAAGAGATCGACCGCGAAGATCGCTTGCCAAGCGACGTGATTGCCGGGGTTCAACGCCTCGGCTTGTTCGGCATGAGCGTGCCCCCGGAATATGGGGGTTTAGGGTTGTCCGTGTTGCAAAAGGCACTGGTGCACGAACAGCTCGGGCGCGGCCCTTGGGGATTGGCGAGCTTCGTGAGCGTGCACACGGGGATTGGCTGTGTAGGCATCGTGCGCTTCGGCTCTGCGGAGCAAAAGCAGCGTTACTTGCCCAAAATGGCGACGGGCGAGTGGCTGGGATCCTTTGCGCTGACGGAGCCGGAGGCCGGGTCGGACGCCGGCGCGCTGCGCACGCAAGCCGACCGCGTTGGCGATCACTGGGTGTTGCGCGGCCGGAAGATCTTCATCACCAACGCGCCTTTGGCGCACCAGTATTTTCTGTTTGCCCGCACTGCACGGGGCATCTCTGCGTTCATCGTCGACCGCGATTCGCCGGGGCTCCAAATTGGCTCGATTTTCGACACGCTCGGACATCAGGGCTCCCAGATTTCCGAGGTCGTGCTCGACGATTGCCGGATTCCTGCTTCGGCGCTGGTGGGCGAGGAAGGCCAGGGGTTCGAGTACGCCAAACGCACCTTAGCCGAGGGGCGCACCACGCTAGCCGCGCGCTGCGTGGGGGCGGCGCAAAAAGCGTTGGAACTCGCCCTAGAGTACGCTCAGCAACGGCACACCTTCGGCAAGCCTCTCATCGAACACCAGAGCATCGCCTTCCGACTGGCGCAGATGAGCGCGCGCACCGAAGCGGCGCGCCTGCTGGTGTATCGCAGTGCGTGGTTGCTCGACCAGGGCAGTCCGGCCATTCGCGAATCGTCCACGGCTAAACTTGTGGCGGCGGAAAACGCGTGGCAGACGGTGGACGATGCCATGCAAATCTTCGGCGGCAACGGCTACGTGCGCGGGGAGTACATGATCGAGCGCATTTGGCGAGACGTACGTGTTGCCCGCGTGTACGACGGGTCCAGCGAAGTTCAACAAATCGTCATCGCCCAGCGCCTGCGCAAAGGCGACGTCGAAACTCGTTGATGCACGCCTGCACCCGAACGCGGCGCTCCCGTCGTGGTTCGGGAACCGCGCCGGGTCTTGCTGCGATGTTCGCTGGTGCATCGCACGCTGCTGCATGTAGGGGCGACGCGGTGCGTCGCCCTGGTGCGATCGTGCACCCCGGCCGCATGTGATCCAACCCGGCGACCGTACGTGCTCCGCACCTATTGGGCGACCCACCGGGTCGCCCCTACAGTGCCCGCTGGTAGGGTTTGGTCGGTCGAGTGAGCGGAGAGAAAGCTGCCGTCTGTTCCCAACGAAGCAACAAAGAGACGCCTCTCCCTGGCAGGGAGAGGCCGGCGCGCAGCGCCGGGTGAGGGTCGATCACGCGGTGAAGTAGGGGCGACGCGGTGCGTCGCCCTGGCACCATTGTGCACGTCGGCCCCGCACGAGCGAACGCGGTCCCAGTGCACGCGCCGCACCGAATGGGCGACCCACCGGGTCGCCCCTACATCGCGTGCCGCCAGGGTGCACGATGGTCTGAACCACGCGCGTTTCCGTGCGGCGTAGGGGCACGGCGGTGCCGTGCCCTGAAATGGTCGCGCGCACGTGGGCGCATATCACCACGTTTGCCCCACGGTGGCTGTGGATGGCGGCGAACCGGTGCCCACGATCCCAACCCTGGCGGCAGCACCGGCGAAACCGCGTGTGCGGGACGGCCTTTCTTGCCGACCGCAAACTGTTTTGGCAGAGGCGTCGCGAAGGTGGAGGATACGGAAGCCCGCGATTCGGCGAGCGCGCATGAACACAGGTCGAACAACTGGCAGTTGCCGTTCAACATTTCGGTGGGTGGCAAGCGCAGCCTGTCTTGCTGCATTTCACGCGTGTGGTTCGGACGGGGAAGCCGCGGGCGTAGGGACTGCTTCAGTGGAGCCAGTCGTGGTGCGTTATGTGGAGCGACCCGAGGGGGTGTTGGGCTGGGGCTCCCCACGGTTCACGCCGGACGGGAGCGGCATTTCCTTCACATTCGCCCACCGTAACAAGCCTGAGCGTCGCGACATTGGGGTGCTTTCCATGAACACAGGGGCATTCCACTGCTTGACGTGCGATGTGCCACGATCTCTAGGGTCGCACCTCTGGTTTCCTGATGGTCGCAGGTTGTTGATTTATTACTTCGGAATTTTCACGGACAACTTTTTCGTGTTCGATCTCGACCGACCAACCCGACTTCAACGCATCGAAGGCGTAAAAACCAGCGAGCTGACACACGATCGCTTCCCTGTGCTTTCGCCGGACGGCAAGCATCTGGTTTGGACCAAGGTTCGACTTGATGGATTCCACTTGGTGATGGGCGACCTGGTGCAAGAAGGCGACAGCTACCGCGTCACCAACATTCGCCACCTTTACCCGCCCCCGGTGACCACCGAAGGCAACCTGCGGGAGTGGGCTACCGCGCACGCCTGGTACGAAGCGAAGTCGTTTGCCGATGGCGGGAAAACCTTGGTGTTCGCGGCCACGCGCGACGAGGCTGCGAACGTCGATATTTACTTCTTGGACTTGGAGCGGGGCGGGGTGAGGCGGGTCACGAGCCACCCTGAGTGGGACGAAACGGCTGAGTGTTCTCCGGACGGCCGCTGGGTGGCGTTCGAGTCAACTCGCGCGCATGTCGTGCTGCGACTCTTGTCTTTGATCGGCATGCCCCCGCTCATCGATTTCGCGGCCGTGTTGCCGATCACCAACATGACTCTTACGGGCCCATTGTTCGCCACGCACGAGCCTTACTTGATCGACCGCGAGGGCGATCGGGGCTCGTACCACGGGCAACGCCTGAGCACGGAGGGAGATTCCGGATGGGCAACGCGGGACGGGGTGCGTTGGCACCCTGACGGTACCCGTCTGGTGTGGGGGGCGGTGTTGGGTCCGTCCATTCGCGATACGCACTTGGGAATCGCCACGCTGACTGCCCGTCAGCCAGCGCCACCCAGGGAGCCAACTGGAGTCCCACCGGTCGAATGGGCACCACCGCTTCAGGACGTCGGGCTGCGCCCGAACAAAATCGACCGCTTGCTTCCCGGCGCGATTGCTGGGCGCGCCCGGTTGCGGGTGGATGGGTCGCTTTTGGGTGGAGAGTTCGTTGTGGAGTTCGACCACTTGTCCGAGCGACCTGGTGAAGTGCTAGATGGCCAGCTTGCCATTTCTCTCGTCGCCTCGGATGTGGCGACGATTTCCGCTGACGTTCGCCGCACGGGCATTTTCCCTGGTTCCTTGAACGCCCAGCTGGAGATCAGGGGTAATCAGGCGCGGGGTTCGATCCAGGTGGAACGTGCCCGAGAGCGTTACGCTGTCGAACTTCCGTGAGGTGGCCGCCAGGAGAGATCCTTTGGAGCGAATTCCTCCCGGTGGCGCAGCGGTTCCGCAGTCTCGTTGGCGCCGAGCCTCCGACCACAGCCTTGGCCGAAGCGACTCTAGTCGTCGAGCCGCAGCCATGAGCGCGGTGCGCGCGCTCGCGCGGTATGTTGCCATGCTGGGGTTGCTGTCTGCTGGGTGGGTGAGTGCGAGTTGGGGAGCTGCGGCGGGGAAGATTTACGTTGCCCTCGGCTTTCACGCAAACTTTTACCATTCGTGGCGCGGCGATACGCCCGACGAAGCAGGGTTCGGGACCGACATTCGCGTGGTGCGGGGCATCCTGAGCATCCTCGACGAAGCGAACGCCCGCGGGCTCGATGCTCGTGGTTACTGGGAGTTCGACGGCTTGTTCACTCTCGAGTCGATCTTGCCACAGTACGCTCCGGACATCATCGCTGCCGTCCGCCGGCGCGTTCAGGATGGATTGGACGAGGTCATCCTGGCCCCGTACAACAACGGGATGTTTAGCGCGATGACGGCAGCGGAAATGCGCTTCAATCTGCGCGCCGCTGTGTCGAATCCCTGGGGATCCGGGGTGCAAGATTTGTTCGGGCAGTACACGCCGTTTTTGCGGCCGCAAGAGTACATGTTCACCACGGGCTCGATTCCACTGCTCGAAGCGGAAGGCATCCGCGGGGTCGTGCTGGCATACTCGAACTATCCTTTTACGGCATTTTCCAACTTCGTACCCGCATTGCCGGCTCAGCAGCGCTTTGGCTTGCTGTGGTTGCAAACCGAGGAAGGCGGGGCACGAACGGCGCTCCTGCCGGCGGTGAGCATTGGCGACATCCTCAACTTCGGCAGCTTCGAGCAGTGGCTTCTGGAGCTGCGCCGGCTGCAAACCACCGGGCAGGTACAAGGCGACTTGTTGCTCCACGTGAATTTCGACGCCGATGCAGAAACCTGGCTCCCGATGCGCATGCCACGCCTCTTGCGCTGGCTCCCGAACACCGGCGGCCTGCGCGAATACATCGAGGTCGTGAATCGCTACGACTGGGTGTCGTTCACCACACTCGGCGAGTACGCCGCCTCCCACGCGCCGGTGGGTACAGTTGTCGTGCGCCAAGATATGGCCGATGGGGCGTGGGACGGACAGTATTCCTGGGCGGAAAAGTGGCCGAGCCAGTGGCTGTGGACCCAAATCGAGCACTCGCGCTTGGCGGAGGAACGTGCGCAAGCCTTGGCCCGCACGACGGACCCGGAAACACGGCAGCGCATCGAGCAACGGCTGTTCGACGGGCGCGAAAGTGCGTTTTTCGAGCGGATCCGCGCGCTTTCCACAACCCACTTTGGGATGAGCACGCCGCTGGTGAACGAGGAGCGGCAAGCAAAAGCCGAAACGATTGCCACTCGGGCTGCAAGTGTGGCGCGCGAGGCGGAACGAATTGCAGCGGAAGAGGTCCGTGCCCGTACGACCGTTCCCGATGAGTGCACCTATGGTCTGCTTGTGGTCGATCTCCGCCGGGACGGTTCCGTGGCGGACGCGCTGGTGCGCGTGCCCGTGTGGCTCGATCGCCGGCCTGCCGGCGTGCGCGCCCATACAGTGCCGGGCGGCCCGCTCGAAGCGGCTCTGGTAGACGTAGAAGACCTGCCCCATTCCGGAGTGCGGGCCGAGCTGTGGCTTCGGTTATCTCTCGCGCCCAGCGCTCAGGAACTTGTGTGCGTTCGCTTCGATCCTGCGAGCCCGGCGGAAGAGATGCTTCGGACAAACGAGCGGCAGCCAACCGAACAGCAGGGCGTGGAGTTCAGGTTGCAAAGCGACGGCCGCCCGGAGCGGCTAGCCGTCGCGGGCGTTACCATCGGAGGCACCGACTTCGTGGCCCCGTTCGTGACTTACCGCGTAGCTGGTTCGCCCCGCCAATTCGACGCGCGCTGGCAGCGACTCCCGGCGTCGACCGCCGAGGTGCGGCCTGCGCTGTGGCGTGAACGTGCTCGTGCGGTCGTTCGCCTCCCCGTGGAGAACGATGAGGCGGCAACCGACATCGAGGTCACCTGGAGCCGGTTCGCCAATGCGCCTTGGATCGTGGCCGATGTGACCGTGAAGTATCCGTACACTCCGAAGCGCGACTTGCTCAGCGGGTTGCAGCAGAAATTGCGCCGCCTCGTCGATTTGCGGTGGGTGGAAGTCGCACCATTCCCGTTGCATCCGTTGCTCCGCGGCAGTCGAGAGCGCCCGTTGCGGATCTGGAAGCGGAATTGGCTGGGGGTGGTATCGTCCTACGACCTCGACTACGGGCGCATCAATCCGGCCAACGCATCGGTGGACGCATTCAACCATCAAGTCACGGCTGGTTGGGTGGCCGTTGCTGGCGAGGGAGCCGGCTTGTTGGTCGGGTACAACGCGGATTGGTGGGCTTCGCCTGCGTTTGCCCCGATGCGTTTACGCGAGGAGAGCGGGCGGCAACTGTTGTGGCTGAACCCGTTCGGCTCGTACCATGGGCGACAAATGGACTATGCCCATCTCGGTGGGTCCGGGATCGCGAACGAAGCTGCGGCGCGTGCCGGAGCGCAGTTTCGGCCGAACGGACCAAGCTTCAATGGCCAGACGCAACGCTTTTCGTTGCTGCTTGCCCCCTACGTGGGCGACGCACCGCCGCACGAGCTGCAAGCCACGGCCGAGGTGTTTTTTCACCCTCCCGCCGTCGTGTATGTGCGCACGCCGGTTGGTAGCGAAGTGCTGGTGCGGGAGGATTTCGAGCGTTGGTTTGCGGTGCAGTCGGCCGAGGCGTCCACGCCGCTGCCGCCCGAACCGCCGCCCGCATTTTTGGTCAATCCTACCGAACAGGCGGCCCACTTGGTGTGGGATCCGCCTCGAGGAGTGAAGGTGCAATTTTACGAAGCAGCGTGGCGTCGGGCGGGAACGGAGACGTGGACGACCGAACGGGTCGACACTCCGCGTTTGGCCATCGAGGGCCTCGAAAACGATGTGGAGTACGAGTTTCGCGTACGGGCCGTTGGCGACGGTGGAAAAGCCGGGGAATGGGCGCCGGTGCAGCGGGTACGGATCGGGCCCGTTCGCGGCACCGGCTTCGGGCGAGAGGCACGGTCGCTCGACTGGAAGTTGGTGGCACGATTGTTTTTCCACTCTGCTCGTGCCGCCGTGGCGACGTGGATGCAGCGCTGAGCCAGAGGCTCTTCGCTCCAAGCGCCCACCGTGCGGACCCGCGTGGGCGGTGCGTGCGGCGTTTCCGGGCTTCCACCTTGTGTGGCGCCCGTTACGCGCGGCGGCGAGGCGTGTTCCCGTAGGCGTGATGCTCGCGCCCTCGCCGGCGCCGGACTCCAGAGTTGACATCCCGGCGAGCGCTCGCCAGCTTACGGTGCGCTGCGCGGCCAAGAGCCGGCGAGCGTTTGCAATACTTCGGAACAGAAAGGAGCGAAGATCATGGATCCGGCTGCGAAGAAGACGGCGTTACGGATGATTCCATACGGTTTGTACATCCTCACTGCGGAAAACGACCGCGGCGACGTGGCCGCTGCCACGGTGAACTGGGTGACGCAAGCGGCGTTCGAGCCCCCGCTGGTGGTGGTTGGGGTCAAGGCCGACTCGAACGCGCACGCGTTGGTGAAGGAAACCCGGAGTTTCGCTCTGAACATGCTCGGCAAGGGCCAACAGTCGCTGGCGTTTACGTTTTTCAAGCCGGCCGTGAAGGAGGGACAAACGATTTCCGGAGAGCCGTTCGAGCGTGGCGTCACGGGCGCGCCGCTGTTGGTGCGGTGCCCGGCGTTTGTGGAGTCGCGCGTTGTGGAGTTCATCGAGCGCGGGGACCATTCCGTCGTGGTTGGAGAGGTGGTGGCGGCTGGGGTCCGGCAACCCATCGAAACGCGTCCGGACGACGCCATCCTGTGGCTCAAGGAACTGGGGGAGAAAGTGTTTTACGGTGGCTGAACGTTGTGGCCGCGGCCGCACGTTCTTAGCACGCGCGGCCGCACGAGGCTGACGCGCTCGCGCAAAGCGGTGCGAGTGGGCAATGCGCTCCCTGCCTGGACGCTTTCTGTTGTTGCTGGTGTTACTGGCGGTGGTGGCGGTTGCCGTGTGGTGGCAGCACCCGGGTCGCGAAACAGAAGCTCCGCCACCATCGCCCGAAGCGGTGCGCACGGTTGCTGTGTTCCCGTTCGTAGGCACCGACGAAGAAAGCGCGTTGGTGGGTCGCGGTGTGTTCCACTTGCTCAGCCATCGCCTGAGCGGGAACGGTGTGTGGCGGCGGCTTGCTCCGCAAAGTTTAATACGGCCGTCCGCACCAAATGTCGTATGGGACATCGAGCGCGCGCGTATGCGAGCGCGCGAACTTGGTGCCGCGGCGTTCGTTTGGGGAAGCGTGCAGGTTCGCGGGTCGGACGTGACGCTCGAAGGGAAATGGTTCGAGGTGGATGCTCCTGTGGCCACGACTGCAGCGGAGGCAAGTGGTGCTCTTCGGAGCTTGCCTGCGCTGGTGGATCGCTTGGCAGAGCAACTTGAAGCACGCCGGATTGCGCGGGACGAGGTACGCATTGCGCGCGTGGCGGCAGTTACTTCCGACTCTCTCCCGGCCCTGCTCGCGTACGTGCGCGCCGAGGATGGCCTCGGCGCGGGCGACTTGGCCACCGCGCAACACGAACTGGAACAAGCAATCGAGGCGGACCCGCAGTTCGCTCTCGCGTATTTGCGGCTGGCAGAGGTGGCCGCTTGGCGCCGCCAGGACGAGCGCGCCGCGCAAGCGCGGCAAAATGCTTTGCTGCTGAGCAATCGCTTGCCGGTGCAGGAGCGAGCGTTCGTGGATCTCTTGCTATTGCGTCTACGAGGGCAAGGAAACGAAGCCGCAAGTGGGTACGAAGCATTCTTGCGCAGCCAGCCGTACGAGTGGGAGGCGTGGTGCGGACTTGCGGATTTGCGCTGGGAACAAGGCGATGCGGCTGGTGCGTTACAGGTTGTCGAGCGCGTGCGCAGCCTGTTGCCGAGCGATGCCGACGCGTGCGGCGCGCGAGCACGCGGGTGGCTGCACGAACGTGGCGGATCGTGATTCGAGCCACCGCCTCTAGTTGGACGCGGGTTCACGGGGACCGAAGAAAGAAAAAACGGCGAGGTCTACTAGACAGCTCGTTCGACAACCTGCTAAGGGGCGTTCGTCGTTGTTTCTTGTTCGCGTGGCCCCGGCATCGGGCTGGCTTGGTTGCGGAAGAAGAAAGAACGGTAAGTCAGCTCGATGAGAAGGAGTCACACCATTTCCACCAAAGTTTTTGTCGGCAATTTGAATTTCCGCACGTCCCAAGAACAACTCACGCAGTTGTTCTCCAGCGCAGGTGAGATTCGCAGCGTTTACCTGCCATCCGATCGCGAAACCGGCCGCCCCCGCGGTTTTGCCTTCGTAGAGTTTGCTAGCGAGGAGCAAGCGGCACAAGCGATTCGCCAGTTCGACGGGCAAGAAGTCGACGGGCGCAAGCTACGTGTGAATGCGGCGGAAGAACGTGCGCCGCGCTTCGGTGCGGGTGGCCGCCCGCGCCCGGGGAACGGTTCTCCGACGGGATGGTCGGCTCCCGCAGGCGGCGATTTCTTGCACCGCGACGAGCCACGCAACTTCAAAACCAAAGGTAGCCGGCGCAATCTCCGCGCGCGCAAGCGCAGCCTCAATTACTAAGCGCGCCGCTCCGGTCCTGCAGGCCTGGTTGCCGGCCCGTATTGACCGGAACCCTGCACTCGGGACATCCCGAATGTCGGGAGGAAGGTGTCGCCATGATCGAACTGTATACAGCGCCAACGCCCAACGGGTGGAAAATTTCCATTGCGTTGGAAGAGCTCGGGCTCCCGTACCAAGTGCGCGTCGTGAACTTGCTCGCTGGCGAACAAAAGCGGCCCGAGTATCTGCGCTTGAACCCGAACGGGCGCATCCCCACGATTGTCGACCACGACAACGACGACTTCGTGGTGTTCGAGTCGGGCGCGATCCTCGTGTACTTGGCGGAAAAAACCGGGCGGCTGATGCCGAGCGATCCGAAGGGACGCTCGGTGGTCTTGCAGTGGCTGATGTTTCAAATGGCGGGAATCGGTCCCATGATGGGACAAGCGAACGTCTTCTATCGCTACTTTCCCGAGAAAATCCCGTCTGTGATTGCGCGATACCAAAACGAGTGCCGGCGCTTGTTCGAGGTGTTGGACACCCGTCTGCGCGGTCGCGAGTACTTGGCTGACGAGTATTCCATTGCGGACATTGCCAACTGGGCTTGGGTGCGCACGTACAAATGGTCCGGCGTGAACATCGAAGGACTCGACCACTTGCGCCAGTGGATGGACCGGATGGCAGCGCGCCCGGCGTGTCAGCGCGGCGTGCAAATCCCCGCGCCGGTGGAAAGCCTTACCCGACCGGAAAACGAGGAAGCGGCGAAGGCCTTCGCTGAAGCGGCGCAAAAACTGCTCCAGCGCTGAGCCTGCTGTTCCACCCGGAAGTCGGGACGCGAACACAACCGGAGAGCCGCCGCCTCCCTGCTGCCCGTGCGGGCGCGCTCGTGCCGTGGAACCGTGCTTTGGGTTCGTCCCTGCCTTGCGTGGGTCCGCCGCCCAGCGCGCCACTGCGTTCGTCGCACGCCGCTGCGCGAAGACGCCCCGGACTGTTCCCGCGTTGTGGGCTCTTTCGGGCGGTGTCGTCGTTGGATGCTGGCGACGGCGCCCAAGCCGCATGGCAGCGTTTTACCGTGGCTCGAGGTTGCCCGGTACGAGATGCGCAGGCTGGCGGCGGCCCAGGTTGTACTTGTGCATCCGATTGCGAAGGACGTTTCGGGAGATGCCCAGCAGACGTGCGGCACGCACTTGGTTGCCACCGGCGTGTTCTAAGGCGATCTCGATCAAACGGGCTTCCACCTGATCGTACAAACGCTGGGGGGCTGCGGCGACGAACTGTTGGAGGGCTTGGCGGAAGGCCAATTCGCAGCTCGAAGCGTCGTTGTTGTTCGTGGCGCGGGGGAAGACCGACATCAGCGGCCCGAGCTGCAGATCTTCCGCTCCAACCAAGCTGCCCGGTGCATGCAAGCAGGCACGCGCCACGGTGTTTTCCAATTCGCGCACGTTGCCTGGCCAAGGGTGGTGCAAGAGGGCCGCTTCAGCGTCCGGAGTGAAGCCAATCAACGTGCGGCCTTGTCGTTCCCCCTCGCGGAGCAAAAACGTGCGCGCAAGCAAGAGAATGTCGGCACCTCGGGTGCGCAAAGGCGGCACTTCGATGCGGAAGACGTACAGGCGGTAGTACAAGTCGGCGCGGAACGCACCGCGGCGCACACGTTCCTCGAGGTCGGCGTTCGTACTGGCGATGACCCGCACGTCGACCGCCCGAGGTGTGTTGGCGCCGAGCGGAGTCACTTCTCGACTTTGCAGCACACGCAGCAACTTGGCTTGGAGGGGGAGTGCCATATCGCCAATTTCATCGAGGAGCAGGGTGCCCCCGTGAGCCAGGGCAAATTTGCCCGTGCGTTCCGCGGTTGCGCCCGTGAAGGCTCCTCTCTCGTGCCCGAAGAGTTCCGCCTCGAGGAGTTCCGCCGGAATTGCTGCACAATTCAAAGCGACGAACGGCCCTGAGGAGCGCCGGCTGTGCTCGTGAATCGTGCGGGCAACGAGTTCCTTTCCGGTGCCGCTCTCGCCGGTGACGAGCACCGTGGCATCGGTCGCGGCAGCGCGACCAATTTGTTTGTAGAGCTCCAACATCACGGGACTGTGCCCGAGCAATTGTCCGACCCCTCCGTTGGGTGATGGTGCCACGGCGGGCTCTGACTGCCGCGAGACGATCTCGTGTAACAGCCGCCGCAGCGTCGGAACGTCGACAGGCTTGGGGAGGAAATCCCGGGCGGCTAGGGCTGTCGCTCGGATGACCATGTCGGTACTGGCGTAAGCCGACATCACGACCACGGGAAGGTCGGGGCGTTCCGCACGCAAGCGTGTTAGCAATGCGAGACCGTCGGCATCCACCAAGCGGACGTCGAGAAGCACCGCGTCCACAGGCTGTTGCTCTACGATGGCGATTGCATCCTCGCCGGCGAACGCGGAGTGGATTTCGAAGTCTTCGGCCAGGGCCCGCTGAAACGAGTAGTGCACGTTGGGTTCGTCGTCGACGATCAAAATTCTCGGCTTCATGCTGGTAGCCATACGGTTGCTTTGGTTCCTTGTCCGGGTGCGGAATCGATCCACAGCCGGCCACTGTGGTTTTCGACGATGCGCAGCGAGATGGCCAAACCGAGACCGTGTCCGCCACGTCGGGTGGTGAAGAACGGTTCAAAAATGCGCCGCCGAAGTGCGGCACTGATTCCCGGGCCGGTGTCGGCGAACTCCACGGCGATGCCGCCGGTGCGCCGCTGCACGGCCACTGTGAGGGTGCCGCCGCCAGCCATGGCTTGCAGGGCGTTCAGGGTCAGGTTGAGAAAGACTTGTTTCAGTTGTGCTCCGTCGGCCCACACCAGCGCTGGGCGCTCGCGCGCTCCCCAAACGATGCGGACGCGCTCCTTTGCTGCCTGTGCCCGTACGAGCAAGAGCGTTTCCTCGACAATTTCCCCAGCGTCTTGCCGACGAAACTCTGGAGGCCGCGGGCGGGCAAACTCCAGGAACTGATCGGCCAACAAAACCAACCGCTGCACCTCGCTTTCGATGACCTGGAGATCGGCCAGCGTCTGGGCGTTGCCATTTGCTTGCTGGCGCATGGCGTAGAGGAGGACCGCAATGGTGTTCAAAGGGTTTTTGATCTCGTGTGCGAGACCCGCGGATAAACGGCCGAGCGCGGCCAGTTTTTCTGATTCGCGCAGGTGTTCCCCGGTTTCGAGAGCCTCTCGGTAGAGGCGGGCGTTCTCGATGGCTGCCGCCGAAAGTTGCGCGAGCAGCGACAGCACGTCGACCTCTTGTGGCCGGAATGAGCGGGGCTCGCCGGTGTACACGTTCAACACACCGAGGTTCCGCTGCCGGGAGCGCAGCGGCAAACACACGAGCGTACACAGTCCTTCGCTCACAGCCAGGTCGCTAGAGAGAAAATCAGGGTTACAGCGTACGTCCTCGATCACGGACGGCATGCCAGTTTGCAGCACTCTGCCAGCGACGGAGCCCGCAATGGGGAGCGGCCCACGGGTGAGATACGCCTGCGGCGCCCCATCTGCGGCAGCAAGTTCCAGAACGCCGTCACGCTCGAGCAGAATCGAAACCAGCTTCGCTTTGAGGGTGCGGCGCACTTGCGAGGCGACGCGGTCGAGCACGTCGCGAAGATCCAAGCTGGATGCCAGTTCTCGACTTGCCGCAACCAGCGCCAGGAGGGCTTCTTTCTCGCGATGCGATTCCTGTAAGGCGTAAGCCCACGTCAGCGCCGGTATGGAATCACGAAGGCGCTCGCGCACCTTCGCTTCGAGTTGGGCCGGCGACGTGCCCATCGAGCTGCCATAGACTTCCAGTTCTGCAGCGAGTCCTTGCCCGAGAGCAAACGAGACCCGTAGCACGGGAACGTCGCATTCCTGTTTCGTAACGCTGCCTGGCAAGGTGATGGGTGTGGTTCCAGCAGCCCTGGCTTCGAAGTGTGCATCCGTGGGCTCTGCTTGCCGGTCGCGAGGTGCGTAACTGGCAACGCAGTGGCGCGTTGCTCCGTCGTCGGAACAGCCAATCCAGAGATGCGCGCGTGCGCCGCCGCTGGCCTCGGTAGCGGCGCGCAAAATGTCTTCGAAGAGTCGCTCAGGATCGAACCGCATCGTATCCGAGAACGGCAAATCCGGTGCCACGCCGGAATCGGGCTCTATCCGGCAAAGGCAGCGTCATGCGTTGCTGCGGCGCTGGGCAGGTGCCCGTTTGTCGTGCATCCTTGGAGGCATGACAGGTCAAACGGAAGCGTGACCCTGAGCCGCCTCCGAAGTGAGCGAACGGGTGCGGAAAAATCCGGGCTGCAGTGCGCGTGAGTGGGAGAGCTGGTCCGCGGGAGAGAAGCGGACGAGCAACACGAGGGGCGAGAGAAGAACAACCACAGAGCCCAGCAAAAGCAAATTGTCGGCAAGCGGGGTTGCGCCACGGAACAACCATGCGGCAACGACCGCGCCTAGGTTTCCCCCGGCCGCCACCAACCCGGACACGGCGCCGACGGCTGTGGGGTGCAGGAAGGGCACCACTCCGTATGTCGCGCCGGTCGAGAAATTCACGAACAAGGCAAAGATCACCAGAGCGACGACGGCGAGACCAAGGTTGCTCGACTGTGCGAACGCCGCCAGCGCAGCTCCTTCAACAGCGAGGACCGCAAACAACAAGTAAACTCGCCCGTGTAAACCCAGCCAGCGGGCCAAGGAGTCCGAGGCGGCTCCGCCAGCCGCCCGTGCAAATACGTTCGCGAGCCCGACGATGCCCGCCAAAAAACCCGCCTGCTGTAATCCGAGCCCAAACCGGTCGACGAAGTACAGTGCAGCCACATTGTGGATGGTGAGCTCCACACCGAAACAGAGCCCGTAGGCGAGCGCCAACACCCACGTGCGCAGATCTGCAGCCGCTGCAACGAGCCCCGCCCAGGGCCGGGCAGAGCGATTCCCGACACCTTCGCGCTTCCGTGGAACCCAGTTGCCGCTGGGAGTATCGGTCGTCCACCTCCAGTACGCGGCCGCACACAAAAGGAGCAGGCCAGCGGGTACTGCCATCGTGACGCGCCAGGCCTGTTGGGCGGAAAAGCCAGCCGCAACTGCCAGTGCAAGGAGGGCAGGCATGGCTACCTGGGCTAAGCCTCCGCCCAAGTTGCCCCAGCCAGCAGTAACCGCGTTGGCCGTACCTAAAACAGCGGGGGCGAACATCTGGGTCATGTGAAACTGAGTTACCACGAAGGAGGCGCCTACGATGCCAATGGCAAAGCGCGCCAGGATGAACGCGCCGGGGCTTTGCACGAACGCGATGCCCGCAACCGGTGCGGCGCTCGCCACCAACAGCCAAGTGAACACCCGTCGCGGGCCAAAGCGATCGCACAAGGCGCCGACGACGATCCGTGCGACAATCGTCGCTGCCACGCTGGCGAGCATGCTGTCGCTCACGTCCACGGGCGAGAGTTGCAAATCCTCGCGGATCACCGGCATGAGCGGCGCCACCGCGAACCAAGAAAAAAACGCGGCGCAAAACGCGACCCACGTAAGATGGAATGCACGCATGGGCGCCGTATCGATGCGAAATAACTCGATGCGTTGCGCTTTCCCCTGTTCGGTCACAAGATCCACCTCCGGTTTGCTGCCCGTCGCAATCGACGCGCCAAGCGTCGGCTCGCCGCTCAGGGTTCGTGTGCCCGCCGCCCTGCCGGCACGGGTGCTTGCCAGGCAACAGTTCCGGGGCCAGTCCTGCTGCGTGAGGGACAGCCGCGGGACAGCGCCGTGGCGTGCAGGGGGAACAGCAAAGTCGCACGAGTGTTGGCAAGGAGGTTGCACCATGCGGGCTGCGTGCAGTTCCAGACGAACGTAGATGCGAACCACGTGTTCGGTGCCCCGGCGGTGGAAGCGTTTGCCACGCTACACAAGCGCGCCGCGCTGCCGGCGAGCGGAGTGTATCGCCACCCGATTCCATTGCGGGCGCCCAGTTCCGGAGAGCAGTATGCGTTCGAGGTCGATCTCGACGCCTGCACTGGCTGCAAGGCATGTGTGACTGCGTGTCACGCCCTCAATGGGCTCGATCCTGGAGAAGCCTGGCGCAGTGTCGACTTGGTAGTGGGTGCCGAGGATGCTGCAGGGGGACTGCAACACGTGACCAGCAGTTGCCATCACTGCCTCGATCCCGGGTGCATGCACGGCTGCCCCGCCAATGCGTACGTGAAAGATCCCCGCACAGGAGTGGTTCGCCATTTGGACGACCTGTGCATTGGTTGTCGGTACTGCACTTTTACGTGCCCGTACGGCGCCCCCCAGTACGTGCCGAGGCTAGGAATTGTTCGGAAGTGCGACCTCTGTGTGGATCGCTTAGCCGGCGGCGAAGCACCTGCGTGTGTTCAAGGATGTCCGAACGAGGCGATCCGCGTGCGTTTGGTGACCACGTCCGAAGTTCGTGCGCGCGCCGAACGCGGAGATTTTCTCCCGCATGCTACCCATCCTGGCCTGACGAAGCCTGCAACGGTGTACCGCAAGCGCAAGTGGCCTGAAGGAGCGCGGCTCGCAGACTTCGAGCGGTTGCGACCCGAAGAGGCGCACCTTCCCCTTGCCGTGATGCTGGTGCTGACCCAAGCTTCGGTCGGCGCGGTGGTTGCCGGACAGATGGTGCAGCACGCTGGCGCAACGCCAGCTTCGTGGGCAGGGATTCATGCGGCGCTTGCCCTCGGGGCGGCAGTCCTCGCTCTCGGCGCCAGCGTGTTGCACCTTGGACGTCCCTTGCGCGCCTGGCGGGCGATCCTCGGTGTCGGGCACTCCTGGCTGAGCCGCGAGGTGGTGGCTTTCGGCCTGTTTGCCGCGCTGTCGGCGGGCGCCGCGGCGCAGGAACTTGGCCTCCTTCCTGCCCTGAGCCCCGCCATGCGCCAGGCATGGGATCTGGGCACGCCGGCGGCGGGTGCAGTGGGATTGTGGTCCTCGGTGATGCTCTACCATCGCACTGCGAGGCCACTTTGGAATGCACGGCGGGTCGCGGTGCGCTTTGTACTGTCGGCGGTGGTGCTGGGAAGCGCCGCGACGCTGCTGTGCATGGCCATCACCACGCACGGTCCAGCCAGTGCCGAGACGGTTCGCTGGTTCCGGATTTTGGCAGTTGTGTTGATCGCTGGCACGGCAGGGAAATTGGTGGCCGAAGGTGCAATCTTCCTTGCGCGGAAACGGGGCCCCGGGGACCCTATCGGACAAGCAGCGCTCTTGTTGCTCGATGCGCTGTACCAGTGGACGGTCCTACGCTTCCTGCTTGGTTGGCTCGGAGGCGTGGTGCTGCCCGTGTTGCTGCTGTTGCCCCAGCGGGCCGGGGCACCGCTGCCCGCAGCGGGTACGGCGGCGGCTACAGCGTTGTTGCTTGCAGGGGAGCTAGTCGAACGCACGCTGTTCTTCCGCTCCGGTGTGGCCCCGGGGCGAGGAGGGTCCAAGAGATGATCCCCATGGGCTTGCGTCGGTGGTTGAGGCCACGCCGCCTTGCTGAGGAGCTGGCTCGGGTGGACGGTGGATACGGACTGGGTCAGGTGCCTGCCCGGTTGCGGCCTGAAGCTGTCGCAACGCTCGTATGTGGTTACTGTTCCACAGGCTGCGCATTGGACGCCCACATGCGCGGAGGGAAAGCGGTCAACCTTTCTCCCACGCGCGCGTATCCGGTCAACATGGGCAAGGCGTGCCCCAAGGGCTGGCAAGCTCTTGCGGTCCTCGACGCGCCGGACCGCGCAACGCATCCTTGGATGCGCGACGAGCAGGGCCGCGTGCGGCGGTTGTCGTGGGACGATGCCATCGAGCTGTTTGTCAGGCGGATTCGGCAAGTGCAGCAGCGCTATGGCCCTCACGCTGTCGCCTTCCTGGGTACGGGCCAACTCCCCACCGAGGAATTGGCCTTTCTTGGAGCGCTCGCCAAGTTTGGCATGGGGCTGCTGCACGGCGACGGCAATACGCGCCAGTGCATGGCGAGCGCGGTGGTGGCGTACAAGGAGTGCTTTGGGTTCGACGCTCCGCCCTACACGTACGCGGACTTAGAAGAAAGCGAGGTCATCGTATTGGTGGGTGCAAATCTCGCCATCGCCCACCCGATTCTCTGGCAAAGGGTGTTGCGCAACCAGCGGCTGAAGGCGCTGGTGGTGATCGATCCCCGCACGACGGAAACCGCTTTGGCGGCGAACTTACACGTACGGTTGCGACCGAAATCCGACCTCGTGCTGTTTTACGGGCTCGCGCACCTGTTGTTGCGCGAAGGATGGTACGATCGCTCCTTTGTTGCGGCGCACACGGTGGGACTGGAAGAGTTCGCTGCTGCGGTTGCTGCGTTCCCGCCAGAGCGCGTGGCACAAGAAACGGGTGTCGGCGTTGGTACGCTGATCGAACTGGCCCGGCTTGTAGGCACGAGCAGGCGAGTGTCGTTCTGGTGGACCATGGGTGTCAATCAAAGTTACGAGGGCACCCGCACAGCCCAAGCACTGATCGCCCTTGCGTTGCTCACCGGCAACATTGGCCGACCGGGGACCGGGGCGAACTCCGTTACCGGGCAGTGCAACGCGATGGGTTCTCGGCTGTTTGCCAACACCAGCTGCCTGTTGGGTGGCCGGGAGTTTGCAAACTCGAGGCACCGGCAGGAGGTAGCGGAAATCCTGGGGATCGACGTAGAGCGGATTCCGAGCACGACGGGCTACGCCTATCCGGAAATCGTCGAGGCCATCGCAGCGGGACGGATTCGGGCCTTATGGGTGGTGGGAACGAATCCGCTGCATTCTTGGATCGGGAGGCGAGACTTCGAGGAACTGGCCCGTGGTTTGGAGTTTCTAGTTGTCCAGGACATGTACGACACCACCGAAACCGCGCGCTGCGCGCACCTTTTGCTTCCTGCGGCTGCGTGGGGCGAAAAATGGGGCACCTTCATCAATTCGGAGCGCCGCTTTGGCGTGATCCGTCCAGTGCGCCGCCCTCCCGGAGAGGCACTGTCGGACTTTGCCATCTTCCAACGCGTCGCCGAGGCATGGGGTGTGGGCCCGATGTTTCGCCGCTGGCGAACGCCAGGGGACGTGTTCGCGATTTTGCGGGAGCTCTCCCGCGGACAGCCGTGCGACTTTACCGGAATCGCGAGTTACGAAGCCATCGAAAAGGCCGGGGGGATTCAGTGGCCGTGGCCGGAACGTTGTGCTGGTACACGTCCGCCAGTGCACCGCCGCCTCTTTGCCGACGGCCGGTTTTTTCACCCGGACGGAAAGGCGCGGTTTGTGTTCGAGTGGCCCCGCCCGATGCCGGAACCTCCCGACGCCGACTATCCCCTGCTGTTGCTCACGGGGAGGGGAACGGCGGCTCAATGGCACACGCAAACCCGTACCGGCAAGGCAAAGGTGCTTCAGCGGTTGTACCCGGCGCAAGCGTACGTCGAGATCCATCCGAGCGACGCGGCGCGCTTTGGCGTGCGCTCCGGACACCTCGTGTTTGTCGAATCGCGCCGGAGCAAGGTCCGGGTGCATGCGTGTGTCACGCCCACGGTCGAACCCGGCCAAGTGTTCATGCCCATGCATTACCGGGAAACGAACCTGCTCACGCAGGCAGTGTTCGATCCGTACTCGCGGCAGCCTTCTTACAAGGCGTGCGCGGTGCGGGTGCGGCCAGCCGTGCACTGGGAAGAGCCATGAGCACTCAGCGTACGATCGTCGTAGTCGGCCATGGGATGGTGGGCCACCGGTTTTGCGAGGCGCTTCGGCAGCGCGACCCAAAGGGACAGTGGCGTGTGGTGGTGTTTGGGGAAGAACCACGAGCAGCGTACGATCGAGTGGGACTGACGCAGTTCTTTGCGCATCGAGACGCTACTCGCCTCGGCCTGGCAAAACCGGAGGTGTACCAGGAGTGGGGCATCGAGCTTTTCATTGGAGAACGCGTCGTTCGCATCGATCGCACCCGCCAAGAGGTGGAGACCAGCCGCGGACGCCGAGTGTCGTGGACGGTCCTGGTGCTCGCCACGGGTTCCTTCCCGTTCGTGCCTCCGGTCGGAGGAACCGAGTTCACCGGAGTGTTTTTGTACCGGACGATCGATGATCTCGAGCGCATTCTTGCCTACGGGGAACGATGTCGCTCCGCCGTGGTGATTGGCGGTGGCCTGCTGGGTTTGGAGGCGGCAAAAGCGGTGTACGATTTAGGCCTGGAAACGCACGTGGTCGAGTTTGCCCCGCGCTTGATGCCGCGGCAGTTAGATGAGGCCGGAGGCCGCCTGCTGCAGGAAAAGATCGAAGCCTTGGGCGTGCGCGTGCACGTAAACAAGGCCACGCGGGCGATCGTGGGAAAGCAATGTGTCGAAGCAGTGGAGTTTGCCGACGGATCGCGTTTGCCTGCCGATATGGTGCTGCTTTCTTGTGGGATTCGGCCGCGAGACGAACTCGCCCGCGAAGCGGGTCTGACTGTCGGTCCCGCTGGTGGCGTAGTGGTAGACGACGAGTTGCGCACCTCGGATCCGCGAATTTTCGCCATTGGCGAAGTCGCTGTACATCGGGGGACGATTTACGGCCTGGTGGCACCTGGGTACGAAATGGCTGAGGTCCTGGCAGCAAATCTTTGCGGGGAGAAGCGGACATTCGAAGGCAGCGACCTGTCAGCAAAGCTCAAACTGTTGGGCGTCGACGTTGCCAGTTTCGGTTCGATCGATCCCAGGCAAGGAGCGGCACGCAGCGTGGTGTTCGAGGACCCCTTTGCCGGTGTGTACCGGCGGCTGTTCTTCGACGCTGAAGGCAAGCGACTCCTGGGTGGGATCTTGGTTGGGGACGCCGAGGACTACAGCACGCTCCGCGCGCTTGTGCGCTCCGGGGGGCCATTGCCTGCTCCTCCTGGAAGTTTGGTGCAGGGGGCGCGGCCGCGAGCCGATGGAAAGAGCGTGACCGCTACGGCACTTGCGGACTCGGCAACCGTATGCGCTTGCCACAATGTAACCAAGGGACAGATTTGTGCAGCGATTCGCGAGAAACAGTTGCTGCGGATCGAGGACGTGAAAGCCTCGACCCGCGCGGGCACTGGCTGTGGTGGCTGCACGCCGCTGGTACAAGATCTTTTGGCGAGCGAACTTGCTGCGGCAGGGAAGTTGCGACGCCCGCCTCTGTGCGAGCATTTTGCCTACACCCGCCAAGAGCTGCTGCACATCGTGAAGGTGAAAGGCTACCGGACCTTCGACGAACTCTTGCGGAGCCACGGCCGCGGCTACGGGTGCGAAGTGTGCAAGCCAGCCGTGGCCTCGATCCTTGCGAGCTTGTGGAACGAACCGATTCTCGACCACGCCACGATCCAGGATACGAACGACCGGTTTCTCGCCAACCTACAACGCGGTGGGCTTTACTCGGTCGTGCCCCGTGTCCCTGGCGGAGAAATCACTCCTGAAAAGCTCATCGTGCTGGGCCAGGTGGCGAAAAAGTACGGGCTGTACACGAAGATTACCGGGGGCCAGCGCATCGATTTGTTCGGTGCCGAGTTGCCACAGTTGCCGGACATTTGGGAGGAACTCGTGGCGGCTGGATTCGAATCCGGCCACGCGTACGGCAAGGCAATGCGCACGGTGAAGAGTTGCGTGGGCTCCACTTGGTGTCGCTTTGGTGTGCGCGACTCGGTGGGCTTCGCCATACGCGTGGAACTGCGTTACCGGGGCATTCGAGCGCCGCACAAGATCAAGGCGGCAGTTTCTGGTTGCATCCGCGAGTGCGCCGAGGCGCAGAGCAAAGATTTTGGGCTGATCGCTACCGAAAAGGGCTGGAATCTGTACGTGTGCGGGAACGGGGGGACAAAACCACGGCACGCCGATTTGCTCGCGTCGGACCTCGACGAGGAAACCGCGATCCGATACGTCGACCGCTTTCTCATGTACTACATCCACACCGCGGATCCGCTGACCCGAACCAGCGTTTGGCTGGAGAAGCTCGAAGGCGGCATCGAACACCTGCGCGATGTGGTCGTTCACGACCGCCTCGGAATCGCCGCAGACCTGGAGCGCCAGATGCAACGGTTGGTCGAGACCTACCAATGCGAGTGGACCGAGGTGGTGCGCAATCCAGAACGGCGCAAGTGGTTCCGCCAGTTCGTGAATGCTCAGGAACGCCAGGCGGACATCGGCTTGGTCGAAGAACGCGGCCAGAAGCGGCCCGTCGATTGGCCGGCGAACGCGTCGTTGCCGCCGCCGGACGAGCTGAGGCTTTCGACCGGCCACACCCTCGCGGAAGAACTTGCCAACGGAAACCGGCGGTGGGTGCGCGTGGGGCGCGTGGAGGACTTTCCTCCCGACGGAGCTGCCGTCATCTTGTACGGGAACACCCAGATTGCCGTGTATCGCTTTGCGAGCCGCGGTGAGTGGTATGCCACGCAAAATGTTTGCCCGCACAAGCGGGCTTTGGTGCTCTCGCGCGGCCTGTTGGGCGACCACGGCGGGGTGCCGACGATTGCTTGCCCTCTGCACAAAAAGCTGTTTGCCCTTTCGACCGGCCGCTGCCTTTCTGGGGAACCCCTGGCAGTGGCGACGTTCCCAGTGAGTGTTCGTGACGGTGCCGTGTGGCTCTACCTTCCGCCAGAATCGGTTCTCGACGAGGCACTTGCCACCGAGCGCGTAGCGCTGGGGCGCGGTGCCGCGAGCGCATGACCGGTTTCGACCGCGAGGACGCCAAGCCGCCCTCGACGCACGATCCTGGCGGCGAGCGACCCCGCTGGCCGCCGCGCAAGACCCCGTCGACGCGGAATCGGACGCGGCCGTGCAGGCACCTACCCGAGCATGTGGCCTTACGCGCGAGCGCCCTCGCATGCCGGGCGCGGAGCGGCAGCACGTTGAAATTGGAAGTTGAGCGCCGGTTGCTCCCGCGTGGAGAGCGCGCCCACGGGCTACGGAAGATCGATCGGGTACGGGTCGTTCTCTGCCGACGGCCGCTCCTTTGCGTTGGAGCCGATTGCTGGAGATGTGCTACGCTGCGTTCATGGCAAAACGCAGACAGAGCAGCGCTGAAGCGGACTTGTTTGCCCAGCAGGCGCAAGCTGCTCGTCGGAAGGCCGCACCACTGGCGGAACGGATGCGTCCACGGTCACTGGAAGAGTTCGTGGGGCAGGCGCACTTGCTGGGCAGCGGGAGACTCCTGGGTGAGCTGCTCCGTGGCGGAAAACTGCCGTCGCTGATTCTTTGGGGTCCGCCCGGATGCGGAAAAACGACCCTGGCGCTGCTGCTTGCGCAGCACGTGCACGCGGACTTTGTGCAGTTTTCCGCCGTGCTGCACGGCGTCAAAGAGTTGCGCGGGATCATCGACCGCGCCAAGGAACAGCAGCGCTTGTACGGCCGCCAAACGGTGCTGTTCGTGGACGAAATTCATCGTTTCAACAAGGCACAGCAGGATGCGTTTTTGCCTTATGTGGAGGACGGCACCTTGACCCTGATCGGCGCCACCACGGAAAATCCCTCGTTCGAAATCATCGCGCCGTTGTTGTCGCGCTGCCGGGTGTTGGTGCTGGAACCGCTGGCCCGAGAAGACATCGAAACGTTGCTGCTCCGCGCGCTCCGTGACCAGGAGCGCGGCCTCGGCGGCCGCGGCTTGGAGCTTGCCAGCGATGCGTTGCACTTCATTGCCGAACACGCGCAAGGCGATGCCCGCGTAGCCTACAACGTCTTGGAATCGGCTGCCGAGCTTGCGGCACTTCGCGGACTCCAACGGATCGACGTCGCGCTTGCAGAGGAAGCCGCGCAGCATCGCGCTTTGCTGTACGACAAAGCGGGAGAAGAACATTACAACGTCATCTCGGCCTTCATCAAAAGCATGCGCGGTAGCGATCCCGACGCAGCGGTGTACTGGATGATGCGCATGCTGGAAGCGGGTGAAGACCCGCTGTTTATCGCGCGCCGCATGGTCATCTTTGCTGCCGAGGACATCGGGAACGCCGACCCGCGCGCACTCATGGTGGCAGTGGCCGCCAAGGACGCGGTGCACTTTGTCGGCCTCCCCGAGGGGTGCATTCCGCTTGCGCAGGCCGCAACGTACTTAGCCACGGCGCCGAAGTCGAACGCTGCCTACCGTGCGATGCTGGCGGCAAAAGAAGACGTACGGCGTCTCGGGCCGTTGCCCGTGCCGCTTCATTTGCGCAATGCCCCGACCCCACTGATGCGGGAGTTAGGGTACGGCCGCGGCTACGAATACGCGCACGACTTGCCCGGACACTTTACCGACCAGCCACATTTACCGGCCGAGTTGCAAGGGCGAACGTACTACATGCCCAGTGACCAAGGAGAAGAAAAAGCCATTGCGGAGCGCCTTGCGCAGTGGCGGGAGCGCCGCAGGAAAAGGAGCGACGATGCGTAACCAGCGTGGGCAGACAAGTTGGGTGGCGATCATTGCAATGGCGGTGGTGGGGGTGTTGTTGCTGGGGTTGCCCTTGCTGCTGCACTTCTCCCAAAAGCGACACAACGAGTTGCAGTTCGACGTGGAAAAGGCCTTCCCGCCGGGGGAGCAAGTTGCCAGCGGGATGGTGTTCGCGGAAACTCTTGCGCGCATCGTGGAGCACGAACTCGACAGTTGCACCGGCTGGCGCCCGAACGATTTTGTGTTGTGGGGGCCAGCATTGTGGGCGGATAACAATTCCAACCGCCAGCTCGGAATTCTGCAAGCCGTGCGCGAAAGCACGCGGGTGTTCAAAGATCATTTAACCAAGGTGTCGAGCGATCAATTCGACGCCAACTTGGTGCGCGCCGATACGGCGTTCCGTAACGACTTGTTCAAGTTTTGGTTCCCCTCGGCGGAGTCGAAGCTGCGCGAAGGAGTGAAAGCCCTGCGTACTTACCAAGACGGGCTCCGGGCAACTCCGCCGCGGTCGCGCCCCATCAACTTACGCAACGTGGAGCTCATTCGGCTGTTTCAGGCATGGACGGATTTGCTGGGCGACGTGCACGCGCGCTTGTACCGCACGGATACCGGGTTTTTCCGTACGGACGACGAGTTTTACTACTGCCAAGGAATCGCCCATGCCCTGTACTACCTCGTGCTGGCCGTGGGGCACGAATACCGCGAAGCGTTTGCCGGAAGAGCAGTGCTCGTCACTTTGCTCGGAGAAGTTGCCCAGCCGCTGCATCGTGCCGCGACATTGAAGCCGTTGCTGGTTCTCGACGGCGCACCGGATGGCTTGTTCGCAAATCACCGCCGCAACCTCGACGGTTACATTTCCGAAGCGCGGCAAAAAATGTACTCCATCCGCGAGGAACTGGAGAAGTAACGTAGCCTGCGACCTGGGTTTCGTCCCTCTGGTCCGGAATGCAGCCCGGGCACGCCAGGCAATGCGTGGAGCCGACTGCGCGGTGCGAACCGCCCGGTGAACAAATGGTTGCCAAGTGCGCCGAGGGTGCAGCCAGTGGTTGCAGCGCAGCTCGCGGTAAGGCCAACAGTTTTCCGCCATTCCGCTCTGTACCACCGCGTGCCCGTGCGTGGCGCTTACAGGTCTACGGCCGCTGCCCGATCGTTCCGTGCGGCGTTCGCGGGTACCAGCGGCGGAGTTTACTGTTGAGAGACCGCTGGATGCTCTGCTTGTGCTGCCATGACGTGGGGAAGCATGACTTGCAGTAAATCCACCCGAGCATCGAGCTGCTTCCCAATGCCGCTGAGCAAGCCCATCACCCGCAGTACCAGCAGAATATCCGATGGCGCTTCGACGATCGGGTTTTCGCGTAGCACTCGCACCACGTTGTCCCGGATCGCTTCGACCAGTTCTCCGTCGGCGTAAGCTTTACCGCTGCGTGCGACGTGGCCCAAGAACGCCTCCCCGAGCGTCAGCAACGTGCTGGGATCGGAACGCTTTGTGCGGAAGCCCAGTTGCTGAAATGCGCGGGCGGCGGCGTCGCGATCTTGCAGGAGGATGGCAGCCGCAAGTTGAGCGAGCCCCGCGCGAAAGCTTGCAGGAAACGTTTTCGCAAGGCCGAAATCCAACAGCACCACCCGTGGGCCCGGTTGTACCAGAATGTTTCCCGGATGCGGGTCGGCATGAAAAAAGCCGTCGTGCAGGATTTGATGGCAAAACAGTTCCGTGAGTAACCTCGCCAGCGCATGCCGGTCGATGCCCGCTCGGTCGAGGGCATCCACGTTGGTGACTTTGATCCCCTCGACATATTCGAGCACCAACACGCGGCGCGTGGAGAGTTCGGAGATCACGCGAGGGATCGTGACATCGGACCTGTGTGCCAGGTTTTGACGGATGCGCTCGGCGTTCCGAGCCTCGTTGAGGAAGTCCAGCTCGAGGGGAACGTGGCGCTGGATTTCGCGCAATACCAAGCGCAAGTCGAAATTGCGCTCGATGCGAGCGAGGAGGTCGAACAAGATCCGCAAATTTGCCAAGTCGGCCTCGACCAAGCGCGCAATCTCCGGGTACTGAATTTTCACGGCGACCTCGCGCCCGTCGCGCAGACGAGCACGGTGCACTTGGGCAAGGGAAGCAGCCGCGAGGGGAGTGGGGTCCCAGTCCGCGAACACCTTGCTGAGAGGTTGACCAAGTTCCCGTTCCACAAGCGGGGCTAGCACCGTTTCAAATGGGCGGGGAGGAACGCGGTCCTGCAGTTGGGAGAGCGTTTCGATGTACTCGTCGGGCAGCAGGTCTGCTCGCGTGCCGAGGAATTGGCACGCCTTGATCAGCAAGCCTTCGAGGCGAACCGCGGTGCGGTAAATCGCCCGAGCCGAAGTGGCATGCTGCCGGTGGTACATCCAGCTCACGCGTTCAGAGCCAAAGAACTTTTCGAGGAGCTGGATGGATTTGTAGCCGGCGTAAATTTTCCCCAATGTGCTCGCGACGCGAGCGAAGCGCTGACCTCGGTGGTGCAAGGGGCGGGTGTTGCCTCGCGCCGCGGGCGCCACGTCGTGTGCGGTGGGGGCTGCATTCATGAACGCCGTTCCTACAGGATTTTGCCGCGCAGGCAAGTAGCGTGCGCGTCCAAAGGCCGGGCGCTTTACGCCAGCAGCACCGCTAGGATGCCGGTAAGAAAAATGCCGTCGAACGTGCCGGCCCCACCAATGGACGCGACCGGTGCACCGAGTCCGGCGACTTTGCGGAGGTTCAGCAAGTCGGCACCGATCAGCGTTCCCAAGGTTCCCGCGATATAGGCGACGGCCGGTTCGTGATCGCTCGACAACAGAATCCCGACGAGGGCGGCCAGGACCGGTGGCACCAACATTGGCATGGCGATACCGAGACCAGGGAGCGGACGCGCCATCCGATGCACGACGGCCGCTACAATTGCTGTGCCCAACACTGCAGGAACCCACTCCCCGGTCTTGGCCAAGAGATAAAGCGACAGCATCACGGGGACCACGGCTCCGCCCACGTTAACGGCGATGACGGTTTCGGGCACCACGGCTCGGGGCACGACATAGGTAACTCCGAAGCGGCGAATGGTCACCGCCTGAATCATGCGTTCGCCCGCGGGAACCCGCCCAACGGGAATGTTCACGTAGCTTCCCAGCAGAGAGAGCAAGAGCAAAGAGAACAAGTGCTGCGGAGGGATCCCGAGTTTTTCGTAGGCGATCGAGATCAGGCCAATTTGCAAAAAGGCCAGCAGGAGGAACAGGACCAGGAACAGTGCGAGAACAAACGGCAGTGCGAGAGGAAAGAAGAGCAGGCTGCTGGGCCGCATGACGAGGGAGAGTTCAATCTGCTTGGGCTTTTTGACAAGCGGGGCGTTCTTGCAAGCGCTGCACGTAAGCCGTCAGCACAGGATGGTCGCCAAGCAGCCCGAGCAGTGAAGCCCACACGAGGGTCAAGCCAATCATCACATCGGCCGCGGTAAATTGCTCGCCAAGCAAATACTTCTTGCCCTGCAACGCTTCGCTCAGCACTTTGGCCACCTCGGCAAATTTTTGCGTTCCCTCCTGCACCGCTTTCGGCGAGCGTTCGGCTTCGGGCAGCATCATCGTGTGTTGAAAAATTTGGATGAGCGGCGGCTCGAGCGTTGCCACAGCGTATACCATCCACTGGTAGTAGAGGCCGCGTTCGGGTGTTCCGGGAGCTGGCGCCATGCCTTTTTCAGGGAATTTGTCGGCTAAGTACATGCAAATTGCGCTGGACTCCATCAGCGCGAGATTGCCGTCGACCAGCGCCGGTACGGTACCGTGCGGATGAATGGCAAGGTACTCCGGCCGCTTGTGCTCCTTTTGCCCGAGGTCCAAGCGGACAAGCTCGTAAGGAACGCCCATTTCTTCCAAAAGCCAGCGCGGGCGGATCGAGCGCGTGCGCGGTGCGTGATAGAGTTTGAGCATTGGTCACCTCCTGGAGGAATTCTCCGCAGCATCCTGCCCGAACGCTCTTCGTACGTCCATACGGGACCAAGTCGCGAAAAAGCCCAGGGGAGGCCGCTTTCTGAGTGTACCGCTGCCTCCCCTGGGCAGGAACCGCAGGTTCAAGGCGTGGGCGTGCGCGGAGTGCGAGGAGTCCGGGTCGGAGTGCTCGTAGGCGGCAGCGGCGTCGGCGTGGGCGAGGGGGGCGGACCACAGGAGTCGACCGAGATTCGGCATTCGCGCGTGCACACGAGCGTTCCCGCGCCGAGGCCAAAGGCTGCGCAAGTGGGCCGCTGACATGGGTTCGGGAAGCCCGGAATTGGACTGCCGCCCAGGGCGCAGTCGGCGTTCGAGCGGCATGGCACCCGCTCCGGCAAGCGGTCGACACAAAAATTTCCGATGGTCAGCCCATCGCATTCCTCCGGCGCAGTTGTCGAGAACAGGGCGACGAACCCATCTCCGCAACGGGCAGGTACGCAGGTGCTCAAGCAGGAATCATCGTCGCTGAGATTCCCATCGTCGCAAAGCTCTCCGGGATCCACCACGCCGTTGCCACACAAGGCGAAACGAGGCGAGTCGTCCCCCGCACAGCTTGCGAGGATGCTCGAGGTGCAACCAACCGCAATGGCGAACAGGAGAGTGCGCAACGCTCGGGAAAGAATCCGAGGAGAAATCGTCGGGAACGTGCGAGTCATTCCAAATCCACCACCACGCTACAAGCGACACCTTCGACAGTGAATCCGCTCGCATCCGATGCTTGTTGCACGGTGCATCGGAACTCTTCCTCGGCGGGGCTTTCGCTGCCCGAGCAATCGTACAGAACTTCTAGTAAAGGTCCCGCATCGAGAGTTGTTGAAGTCACGTATGATACGCGGAGCGCATTCGGGGTTGGGCCGGCCAGGGAAACCAGTTGAGCATCGAAGAAGCCACCAGCGTTGCTCACGTCCAAGACTCGGTCGGGAAGGGCGTCCGGAGGTAAGCTGACTTTGGTTGCGGGAAACGCGAGGTCCAGCGTTACCCCGGCCAGGTCGGTGACGACGTTGCGATCGAGTTCTAACGCCACGGTGACAACCGCTTCCTGGCACGCGCTCGAGGGCGGGCAGCCACTCAAGGCGTTGTTGACGGCAGCAATGATCTCGTCGATCGTGATCTCCCCGTCGCCGTTGGCATCGCCGACACGGCAGTTCGAAACTGGCTGGATGCCGAGCGCGATGTTCACCATCGTGATCAGCTCGTCGACCGTTACCTCACGGTTGCCGTTGCAGTCGCCGACGCAGCCAAGACTAGGCGGCGCGGTGAATGCGCAAAGCGCAGCGGTTGCTACGAGGATCCACCACAACGAAACGGACTTCTTCCTTTGAATCTGCATTGGCTTTCCTCCTTGTGGTTCACATGTTGTTGCTGTTCGAGAGAACACCTTCGTCAGCGCAAAGAAACGGAACACGTGACACCGCTGATCGGCTGGAAGCTCGTGTCGTTGGCTTCTTGTACAGTGCAGCGGAATGCCTGCGCCGGGGGTGGCGAGGCATTGCGGCAGAGGTCGAACTGGATGCGGAAGAGCTGGTTGCCGGTGATGGCGCGTGTGCCGACCAACGCAACCCGAAGGGCAAAGTCAAAGTCGAAAATGTCTGCTAGGAATCCGCTCGGTCGGTTAGTCACGCGGGCCCCGACCGTGCTGTCGGCCGCGGTTCCAGGGATTTGAACGGTACCGTCCGGGTACTGAACCACCACGGCGATCGATCCGACGGCACGCGGCGAGGAGAACTCCACGACGGCTTCGAGTTGGCTTCCGGAAGGCGTGCAGGTGATGATGGTGCAGTCTTCTGGGCACAGGTCGGCCGGCGGATTGGTGACGGTATTGCCATCGTCACACGTCTCTCCCGGTTCCACGATGCCGTTGCCGCAAACCGCTGGTAGCGGCGTGAATGTAGGTGTTGCCGTAGGTGCTGTCGTGGGCGTAGCGGTCGGGACTGGAAGTGTGGGTGAGGGAGTGGCGCTCGGTGTGGCCGAAGGCGTTTCGGTTGGCGGCAAGGGAGAGGGCGTATCGGTCGGGGTGGCGCTCGGTGGTTCTGTGGGCGTTGGAATTCCCGGTGGACAACCATTTGGGTACTGGAGAATGTTGTCGATGACACGCAGCAAGTCGCCCACTTCGATGACACCATTGTTGTTGACGTCGCCGCTCGGGCACGATCGGGGCAGTTCCGCACAGCCCCCCGGCGAACCCTCGCAAAGAAGGATCAAGGCAACCATGCGGGTGACGTCGGCTGCGGTCACGGATTGATTGCCGTTGCAGTCGCCAGGACATGCCCAAGTTGGTACGGCGGCAAGACTCAGGCCGGTGACGGCGGCAAGGATGCGCAGACGCAATCGAAGGAACATGGCCCGTCCTCCTCTGTCTTCAGAACGAGTAAGTGAGTCCAAGGGAAAGCTTCGTCCCCGTGGTAAAGCGCTTTTGCACCAAGTCGGCTTGAGTGAAGACAAACTGGTCGTTCAGGAGGTTCTCGGCGCTCAGCTTGATTTGAATCGGCTGCGAAAATACCGTTGCCTTTGCGAGATAGACTACGTCCACTTGATCGCGGCGTTCTTCGTACACTTCCGGGATCAGCGGCCGGCGGGTTTGCGGATCTTCGTCCGGCGGGCCAGCTGCCTCGATGCGGCGCCCCGCGGTGTTGTACAGCAAGCGCAGCTCGCCCCAACGGTCGTGTCGATAAGATAGATTCGCGTTGACGATGAACGGGGCTTGCCCTTGGAGCTGTCGGCTACGGATCGTGCCGGATTCTTGAAGAATCTTGGCTTCCGAGTCGACCCAGGTGACGTTGGAGGTGAAGCTGAACCGTTCGAGCAACCGGTGGAGGCGTCGCAAGGCGATTCTTCCCTCCAGCTCCCAACCCAAGGCTGAGGCGCTTTCGGCATTCCGCGGCTTGAAGACGCGGTTTGGACCTTCGTAAAAAACAACTTGCTCGATCGGCCGGGAAAAGTCTTTGTAGAACGCGCTTGCAGAGAGCAGCTCGGCGTCGCCAAAGAACCACTCCCAACGCAAATCGTAGTTGGTAATCGAGGCCGTTTGCAGAGTGGGATCCCCGGCTTTGGTTTCAAGGGAGCCTTGCTCGGGATACTGCGTGGGGGACAGTTCGCGTAAGTCAGGACGGGTAACCGTATCGCTCCACGAGAGGCGAATGTTCATCGACTCGATGGGCCGGTACCGCAAGCCAACCGCGGGCACAGGGGTCGTATCGGTGCGCCGCAGGGGCACCGGAACTGCATTGGCGCCGAAAAACCGCTCTTTCAGATGCCAGTACTCGGTGCGTGTGCCGGCGTACAACGTGACTTCGTGGGTGCCGCCGTTTTGGCGGAACAGCGGAACCTCGAGCCCGAGATAACCGGCGATGAGTTCCTCCGAGGCTGTAAACGAGTCCCGAGGCTTCGACTCTTCTCGGAAGCCGACGCCGCGATTGAAGGGATTGGGCCCGAGATTTTGCGGAGCAAAAATTTGCTCCGCTGGCAGAGCCTGCAGTTCGGGGACGTCTTTGACATCGAAGATAAATTGCCGCAGCCCCTGGTCGCGCTCGCGGAATGTGTAAGCGGAGCCAAATTTCAGCTTCGTTCCAGTGAACCGTTCCGGCAGCTGTGGCACCGGCAGCTCGAAATCGAGCGCCGAGTCGGTCATGCGTTCCTCGAGGGCGCCAAAAATCCGACGTCCGCCAAAATTGTTGTTGATGAAAATGTTTCCCTCGGTGACGTCGCGCGTTTGCAAGCGGCCATCGGGCTGGTCTTGAGTCGTGTACCCGTACGCCGTGCGCCAGTGCGTCTTGAGCGCGGAGAGGCGATGTTCGCCCCCGAATTGGCCAAAGGCCAAGGTGTCCACGGTGTAGCGGAAGCGGGTGAAGGACAAGGTGTGTCCGGTGGAGTCCTCGGTGCCGATGGAACGGCGGGTCTCGTCGGTCGCGTTCCGATTGACCAGTGCCCGGAAGAACAACTGGTGCGCTTCGCTCAGCCGGTAGCCTGCGCTGAGCAACCCACCGAGACGGGCCTCGAAGCTGCTGACGCGGTTGTCGAATCGGTCGGCGAATTCTGGCCGGTCCCCAGCGAACAGTACGTTGGAGCTGACTAAGTTTTGCCGCCCGTACTCGGTACGGTAGAGTCCCGCCAAGCTCAAGCCGAACGGTCCCCAAGTGTTGCCCGCGCTGAAGGAAAGCCCGAGGTTCGGCGGAGCCGAGATGGCTGAAGGCTCCCAAATATTGTCGAACGCGCGCGCAAAGGCTTGTTGGCGTGCGATCGTACGGTTCACGTCGGCCGGCTGGTCGGGAATTCCATCCGGCAAGCGCCGGAAATGTTCTCCAAGGCCAAAATAGTCTGCCGGCCCAGCCGCGCGGTACGTGTCGAACCGTTTAAAGCTTACGTTGGTGTTCGCTCCAGACTGAAGCCCGAAGCTGAACGTACGTTCTTCCGGGAACGGCTTGAGAAAAATGTCGGCCAGAGCACCCGAAAAGTCGGCGGGCAGTTCGGGCTGAAACGTTTTCACTAGAGAAATCGACTCGATGAATTCTGCGGGAAAAAGGTCGAGCGGCACGACGCGCCGTTCGGGATCCGTGCTCGGCAGGCGGCTACCCTGAAGTCGTGCCGTGGAGTAGCGTTCGTTCAAGCCTCGGACGTTAATGTACTTGCTGTCTTTGACCACCACGGCCGGCAGTCGCTGCACCACTTCGCCGGCGTCGCTGTCCGGACTTGCACGAATTTCCTGCGCACCGATGTTCTCGCTCACCGTGGCTGCTTCCCGACGCAGTTCGAGCTGCACCCGACCACTGGCACGTTCGGCTTTCGCCACCACCTCCACGGTTTCGGTTGCGGCTCCTTCTTCTGGCGGAAGGCGAAGCTCGGTTTCCGTGGTTTCGCCGCTGCGCACGATTAGGTTTTGTACGCGAACACTGCGGTAAAACGGTGCGTACGCACGCACTTCATAGCGCCCGGGCGGCAATCGGAATTCGAAATTCCCGTCGACGTCGGAGCGCGTTTTTTGGGGCGTGCCGACGACCTCGACGCCCGCGTCGATAATGGCCTCGTTCGTGCGCGCATCCCTCACCACTCCTTTTAAAACGCCAGGGGCTTCTTGGCCCTCTACGCTCCCGCAAAGCGACAGCAGAGCGGTCATCACGAAGGGCAAATACGCTTTTGCCTTGGGCCAACCCCGCGTCGGATTCCTCCAGCACTCCTGAGACTGCGGCATGCGCCGAGACAAGCACCGCGGTGTGTGCGGGTGGTTACAGCTTTGTGAACTCTTAGTGAAAACGGCCGCCGCGGATTTCACGAAACGTTCGTGTTGTCGTGACCGAGTGTTCACGAGCGCACGGTAATTTGGGGCGCGTTGAAAAAGTGAGGCGGAGAAAACACGCGAGCGCGTTTCTCCGGTCGAAGAGAATGTAGGGCGCTCGGGAAAGGAGGTCGCGACTAAGTGGGAAGAGCACGAGCAAATGCAGAACAGATGTCGTTCGGGGGAATAGGAACGTTTCCTTTGTCCGCACCGAGGAAGCGTCCGTTCAGAAAAGAACTGGTGCGGCAAGAACTCGAGGAGGTTCGAGGATGAGAAAACGAATCGTCATTGGATCCAGGATGGGGGCGCGCGCATTGAGCGCGTGCTTCGCAGTTGGGTTTGCCCTCGTGGGGCTGCGCGCCGCCGCTCAGGATGGGCCGAAGTGTTACGCCGCCATCGGTGCAGAAGTGCGCGGCTTAGGTAAGAGCGCGCAGTTGAACCAGGAGAAGTGCCACGGACTTGCCCAAAAAGTGGGGGTGCGTGGCGGGTTGTGTAACGATGTCGAGGGCCTGCCGTTTACCATTATTTCGGGCGGCAAGTACGTGGCTGATCAAAACAAGGCGCTCTCGAAATTGCATGATCCGGCGAAAGGCAAGTGCCCACAGCCCGCCGCCAGTGCGGCGACCGACATGTTGCCGGGAGACTCTTTGGCGAACAAGCTCCCTTCGATCGCCGGTCTCGCCACCGAACGTGCCGGCAAGCTGCTTGGCAATGCGGCGATTGGTGGAGATTTGGCGAAGCGCAAGTGTTTCAAGGTCATTTCGTCCGCGCGCCGAGCGATTGCGGACAGGATGATGAACGAGGCGCTGAAGTGCCAAAAAACCAAACCGGTGGGGAGCCCGCTCGACCCGACTTGCCTCGATGACACCCCGCTGGCGAGTTTTCTGAGCGGCAGGCAAACGGCAATTCAAGCAGCGTGTACCGGCCTGACCGGAGCTCAGGTGGGGAGCTGCGATCCCCTTCCCACCTGCGTGATCGAAGCCGCGCTTGCCGAAGGGAAAAGCCTCGCCACCCTTGCATACCCCGGGGAAAACTGCACCAAGGCGACACCTTCGGCCAACGCGCGGACGGCAACGATCAATGTGCAGACACCCACGGACTTGGGCGGCATCACGGTCCTGGTGCGGTATCCGCGTTTCGATGCAGGAATCGACGAGAATGGCTCGAACATCGATGTGTCAGGCCGCTTCACCTACTCGGTGGCGTTCTTAGATGCGTTCGACCTCGATGACGCAGTGCGGATCTCTGCAGTGGATCCTGTCGGGATCTCGAGCGGAACGTTGGCGAGCGTCAAATTCGACGTTTGCCGGCCGCTGATTCCCGAGGGGCGTTGCAGCGTAACCACCTCGCAGGCTTGCACGGACGCTGCACAATGTCGGGCCCCGGCGTGTCCTTCGTGTGCGCCCCAAAACAAGTGCACTGGAGATGGGACCACGACGTGTACATCGGACTCCCAGTGCGTGGGGAACGGAACCTGTGGCGAGAAGTGCATTGCGCAAGGACGGTCCTGCAGCGTGAGCCAGTTCCTCAATTGCGCGACCGACGCCGACTGCCCGGCAACCGAGACCTGCTTGTCGCAACGTGCCCTGACTACGTGCGAGGTCGAGTCGGCCTCCGACTTGTTCGGCAACCCGGTGTCCGGCGTGAGCTGCACGGTTTCCCTCACCGAGCCGTAAGGCAGCGAGGAACTAGATCGTTGCGAACTTTGCTCAACGAAGAAGGAGAAGAAAGATGAAATTCGGTAGTTTCCGAAAATTCAGGACAGGACTGTGGTCCGTAGCGTTCGCGGCCGTGTTGTTCCGGGCGGCGAGCCCGGCGTCTGGAGCGTGCACGGGCGACCCGAATGGCGGTGGAATTACGTTGGCGGACGTTGCCCTCATGCTCACGTGCATCAATAACCCCTCCGCCGCGGCGTGTGCATCGGCCTGTGGCGGGCAAGGCATTTTGAATTGTGCGGACGTGAACCTCGACGGCGTGTTGAACATCAACGACGCGGTGATCGTGCTCAACGAGACAAGCCCCGGGTGCAAGCGCAACGTGGTGCCGATGTGCAGCAGTCCGGGACCGGTTCTGCCGTGCGGGACGACCATCTCTGCGGACATCACGAGCAACGTGGTCCTCGGGTCGTGCGAGTACTTCATCGACGGCACCGTATTCGTGCAACCAGGGAATGTCGTGACGATCCGCCCCGGCGCAGTGGTCAAAGGGCGGAAAGTGTCTTCGGATGGAAGCCCGTCGGCGCTCGTGTTTCTCCAGGGCGACTGCTCGGATGGAAACCCGTTCAGTGCACGGATCAACGCAGCCGGCACGCCGGCAAGCCCGATCGTCTTTACCTCGGACCAGCCCGTGGGCTCGCGTGCGGCGGGTGACTGGGGAGGCGTAGCGTTCATGGGTTGTTCCCAAGTGAACTTGCCGGGTGGTTCCGGCACGCCGGAGGGGCTCGTGGGCGTGGTTTTTGGCGGTGGCGCAACGCCGATTCTGAACGAGAGCAGCGGCTTGGCCCGTTACGTCCGGACCGAGTTTGCCGGCCGCGAGCTTGCGCCCGACAACGAGTTGAACGTGTGGACGATGAACGCCCTTGGAAGCTGCACGCAGTTCGACTTCCTCCAGGCTCACATGGGCAAGGACGACGGGTTCGAGTGGTTTGGTGGCACGAACAATTCGAAGTATCTCGTTGCAACCGCGAATGCGGACGACCAGTTGGACTGGCAGCTAGGGACGGTCTCCAAGGTGCAGTTTGCCCTCGCGGCCCAGTACGCTGGAAATCTCGACACCACGGGCAGCCATGGCTTCGAGTCGGACAACAACGAAAATAACTTTGTTGCGACGCCTGTATCCGACCCGCGCTTCTGTAACGTCACCGTAATTGGCGGAAAGCTGCAGCCGGGTCACCCTGCGGGCGATTTCTTTGGCTTGTTCCACCGCCGCGGTACCGGCGGGCAACTCGCGAACATCCTGGTGACCGGGATGGACGACGCCGCAATTCAACTGCGTGACGCTGCGACTGGCCAGCATGCCTGTTCGGGTACGTGCTTGGTTTCGGGGAACCCGCGAACCGACGGTGTAGCAACCTGCGACGGAAGCCCGTTTACCCTCGGCGGCGCGGCACCCATTCTGCGCCACTACAAGCTCCTGCTGTTCAATAACGGAACCGGCGGAACGGAGCTGTGCCGGAACAAGACGGGTTCTGGGAACACGGGAGCCAGCTGCAACTCCTGCGAGTATACGAACCTCTTGGTGGGCGCTGGCGAGATCTCCACGGCCGACCCCGGCCTCACCATCGGGCCGTTCCCGTCGCCTGCTGTCGTGGATCCACGACCCGGCAACCCTGGCGCTGTTTCGGGCGGTGTAGACTGCGGGGCGCTCTTTGGCGATCCCTTCTTCACCACTGCCACATACATCGGTGGCTTCGATCCGAACGGCGCGAACTGGATGGTGACTCCGGGAGGCTGGATCAGCTTCGTTACGCAGTAAGGCGGATGCGGTCTGGCAAAGGGGCGGTGCTGCAAGTGTATCACCGCCCCTTGCCCTTTTCTTGTGCGTTCGAGGAACGAGCATGATGGAACGAGACTGGATCAAGAACGTTTGGATCGTATGTGCAGGCGCCATGTTGGTCGCGAGCTGTCGAACCGTAGACCCAGCCAACGCGGCGAGGGTTGCAGCGAGTCCTCGGGATGGGGCGCGGGCAGAAGCGGTGGCGCTCTTAGAGCAGGTTGCGCGCCATCTGTGCGAACAGGATCGGGGCGCGTTGGAAGCGTTGTTGGTGACGGATGATGAGTACCGCAAGGTGGTGCTGCCTGGGTCGGTGCCCCCGGGGGAACCACCTGCACAGATGCCCGCGGAAAAAGTGGAATTCTTCACCCGACTGCATCGGACCAAAAGCACGTATGCGCTTGCGGCGTTGCTGCCCGCGTGCGCTGTGGGCGGGCTGACCTTCAAGCGTGCGGAGGTGCCTGACAAACTCGAACAGCGCGCGGGCTACGCGTTAATCCGAGAACCGCGCTTGGTGTTTGCCGATGCGCAAGGGTCGGAAGTGGTGCTGGATCCGGGTGTAGTCGTGTACTTCGACGGCAAAGCGAAGATTCTTTCGTACCACTCGGACTAACGCGAGGATTTGGGCGCGCGAGAGAACGAGCGCGAATTTTCAACGATTCGTAACACGCGTTTCACGGTTTGTTCTCACTCCCAGGCTAAAAGTCCGCGCACGACAGGTAGGAGTCCATGGCGAGTTTAGTCGGATACGGAGACGACTGGGGTTACGACGAAGGCGAATGGGGGCGGCGAAATTGGTTGCCTGCCGTTTTGTTCGCGGCGGTTGCGTACGTAAGCGCCGTGGGGCTCATCGTCAGCTTGCCGGCGGGCAAACCAGAGCCGGTGCAGCCTCAGGAAAAGCCTCAGGAGGTGACGTTCCGCGAAATGGTGGTGAAGCCACCCGAGCCGCCGCCAGTCGTACAGCCCGTGCCCCCAGCTCCAGCGCCGGTGGTGCCCAAGCGGCTGAAGGTGCGGCAGGTGGAAGCTCCTCCTCCGCCCAAGCCCCTGGTGGCACCGCGAGAGATGCCTTCGGCTCCTCCACGAGAGGCCGACCCGTCCGAAGACAAGGGGGTCGCAGTTGCCGGGGATCCGGCTTTAGGCGGAGATCCAGCCGGTCTCGAAGGTGGAGTCGCGGGCGTCACTGGGCAAAACATTCAGCCGATCGCGTTACCGGAGAACGCGGATCCGCCTAGGCCCCTCGCCTCGAATCGTCCTCCGACATACCCGAGCGAGGCTCGTGCCGAAGGAAAAACGGGTACGGTAGTGTTGAAGGTGGTGATCACTGCGGCTGGAACCGTCGCAGATGTGGAAGTGCTGCGCGGCGAAGAGCCATTTGTGTCGGCCGCCGTGCGCGCAGTCCGCGAGTGGAAATACCAGCCGGCAACGTATCAAGGAAAACCAATCGCGGTGTACCGGATTATCCAGATTCCATTCAAATTGCAGGCGTAACGAAGAGTCGCGCGGCGATCCGGGCTTAAAGAAAGGAGAAACACATGCAGTTCAGTTGGCAAGAAATGTGGCAGCATATGGGCGCAGCTGCGCTGGTCGTGGCCAGCGTGCTGTTGGTGATGGGTTTCGCCTCGTTGGTTGTGTTCGCGGAGCGCTGGTTGACCTTCGCGCGGTCGCGCTTGGCATCGCGGCGGTTTTTGGCGGCGGTGAAGGATGCGCGCCGGCGGGGAGAGTGGGGCGCGGTAGCCAAAACCGCTTCTGAGTTTCCAAGCTCGTTTCTGGCCCGGCTAGTGCAGACCGGAATCGAGACGTACATCCAAGCGCACCGACACCGTGCAGATGGGGGCGGCCTGGCTCCATTGGAGAAGACCCAGCGGCACATGGAACGCTACATCGAGCAGGCTGGCATCGGGTTGCGACGCGGGTTCGCGGTGCTTGCCGCTGTGGGATCGATCGCACCGTTCGTGGGCTTGCTTGGAACCGTCGTGGGAATCATTTCGGCGTTTCAGGGAATCGCCGAAACCGGCAGCGGTGGACTAGCGGCAGTTGCTGGGGGAATCTCGGAAGCCTTGGTGGAAACGGCGCTTGGTTTGACCGTGGCCATCCCGGCGGTGCTGGCTTACAACTTTCTCGCATCGCAGGCGAACGCCGAGGAAGCGCGCCTGAAAAATGCCTTGGGCGAGCTTCTGGACGAGTTCGAAGACAGCGAGGAGTCGGGCCGCACTGCCGTTTGGTTAGGTCTCGAGGGCGCTATCGCTACGGAACCGGTGCCGGCAGGCAAGCCCAATGGCGTCAGTGCCGTGGAGGCGGGAGCTCTCGTATGAGGCGCAGGTTGGTGCGGGGGCACATGGACCCCGTGGAACCAGAAATCAACGTCACTCCGCTAGTGGACGTTGTGCTGGTGCTGCTGATCATTTTCATGGTGGTCGTGCCGCAAATGCGCCAGGAGCGTCCAGTGGAACTCCCTCGTGCGGCGAATGTCGATCCCGACGTCAAGGTCCCTCGAGAGCCGTGGACCCTGACGCTCGTGCGGTCCGGGGAGGTTTTTGTTGGAACCGAACAAGTGCCCGCAGAATCGCTGCGGGACAAGCTGCTCGCGCTGCGAAGCGAGGACGTTGAGCGGCGGTTGGTGCTGCGGGCGGACAAGGATGTGAGCTGGGCTCAAGTCCGCAGCGTGTTGGGTGAGGTGCGGGAAGCAGGATACCCAGGGGCGTCGTTGCTCGTCGCCCAACGGCGTGCCGAGGGCAGCTCCACAGAGCAAGGAGGTTAGCCGATGGCGATGCAGGTAGGATCGGCCAAGAGCAAGTACCCCGCGCCGGCGATCAACGTGACCCCGCTCGTCGACGTGGTGCTGGTCCTGCTCATCATCTTCATGGTGATCACCCCGCTCCTCGAAAAGAAGTTCTGGGTGCACACGCCGAAAGAAGAAAAGGTCGAAGTCGAGCGCATCGAAGGGGATCCACCTTTGGTGATGCAGGTGGAAGCCGACGGGAGCGTCCGCGTAAATGGCGTCCACTTGCAGCGGGGCGAACTCGCGGAGCGTTTGCCAAGAATGTTTGCTGCGCGCGACGATCACGTGCTGTTCGTAACCGCGCGAGACGAAGTTCCCTATGGTGTGGTGGTCGACCTGATGGATGTCGCGCGCGAAGCCGGCGCGGTGACGATTGCGCCACTGATGACTTCATCAGGCCAAGGGAGCGACGGCACAGATGGACAAACGTGAGGAGAGACTGATGTTGGACTCTGCTCAACGAGGACAACTTCGACCCGGCCAGCCGCGGCGACGCGTGTTGGAGTGCGGATGGCTGCGCGTCGATTTGGACGGCTACGAAGTAACCGTGGAAGGGCAGCCGGTACGCGTGTTTCTCCGCGAATTCGAAATCCTCAGCTTTTTCCTGCGGCACCCCAACCGCGTGTTTCGGCGCGAAGAGTTGATTGCGGCAATCTGGGGAGACGATGCTGCTGTGGAGCCTCGCACGATCGATGTGCACATCCGCCGGTTGCGGCAGCATTTAGGCGGAGCCCGAGGTGCAGGAGCCGCCATCGTGACCGTGCGAGGGGTCGGCTATAAACTCGACCCGCGGCGCTGTGGCGACAAAGAACGATCGCCGCTGGCAAGGATGGGCAATTAAACACGCGGCCGCCGACGCGTGGGCGGAGCGTTTAACAATCATGTAATAATCCCGTTACCTGCTCATCACGTCTTTGTTGTACCTTTGCCACGATTTTGACTTTCCAGGCAAAGGAGGACGTGATGAAAGGATGGCGTGTTGGGACGTGGCTCGTGTTTTCCACAGTCCTGTGGACGGGAGTGGCCCAGGCGAAGAATGTTTGTGACATCTTGTACGAGAAGGGCATGTTGAACGCGGAAGAGGCGCGACAATGCCGAGAGGAACGCGAGCGCGAACGTTCTTCGTCCGGAGCCAGCGGTTCTGCGGGGCCGTCGGAAACGAGTCGCGCAGCTGGTGAGAGCAAACCATTGCCGCCGGGTGTGACCTACAAAGTGGGATCAGGATTTACGTGGTCGAGTACCGAGATGGCTCCTGCTGCGTACGGCGACCCGACCCCTAAGCCGCGCTTCAGTGCAGCGTTGGGGAACCGGCTGCAGGCTCGTTATACGTACGCGGATCGAGACGTGCCCGGAGGCGGTGCAAGCTCTGCCTTTCGCATTCGCCGCTTTAAGTTCTTCATCAACGGCAATGCGTTTTACCCTTGGCTGAAGTACAAATTGCAGGCCGACTGGGTGGGAGGCCACGATAGCGACAGCGGCCAGCGCCCGGATCTCGACGATGCCTTCGTGGACATTGCGTACTTCCCGTTCGCTGCGGTCCAAGTAGGGCAGTACAAAGTGCCGTTCAATCGCTCCGAGCTGACCTCCTCCGGCGCGCTGCAGTTCGTCGACCGTGCAATTACCAACGCGCGGTTCTCGCTGGTGCGCGATCAAGGCTTGACCTTGCACGGGGTGTTCGATCGAGCCGGCGAGCCTTGGTTGGAGTACGCCGCCGGCGTGTTCAACGGCAACGGCAAGAACCGGGTGGAGAAAGAGGACTCGGACCACATGGGAGCGGCGCGGCTCTACTGGACCCCGCTGGGTGCCATGAAGTACAGCGAATCCGACGTGGACGACTCGCCCCACCCATTGCTGGGCATTGGTGGAGCGTACGTCTTCAACGTGGTGCACGCGAGCTCCACGGCTCTGGCGCCGCTGACCGCAACGTTTCCCGACCCAGCGAACCCGGATCGTTTGGTGACGACGCAAGTGGGGAACCGAACGACCGTGACGAAAGCCGATGCGGAATATCATCGGGCGACTGCGGATGTGCATGCAAAGTGGCGCGGGCTCTCGCTGCTGGCCGACTACTTTTTCGAGACGCGGGACGACAAGACACCTCGCCTATCCATCACGGACAGCTTGTTCGGGCAACCGGCAGTCACTCGATCAGCGCTTGGCACGCCGCAGCGCACGCGGCAGACACACGGAATCAACGTGCAAGCCGGATACTTCGTGGTACCCAAGACGATCGAGTTGGCAGTGCGATATGCGATGGTCAACCCGGACGGGGCAGACAACCGGCAAGAAGAATACCGTGCCGGAATTGGCTGGTTTGTATGGCAGCACTCGCTGAAGGTGCAGGCGGATGTCGGTAGTCTCGTTTCGCAAATTCCGGGCGGGCCGGATCGGCGCGATCTCGAGGCCCGTACCCAGTTGCAAGTGATCTTCTAAGGAGTCCGGCATCGAACGACTCGGAGGCTTAGGAGGAAAAAGATGGAGAAGACACGAAGAACGAAAAGTGTGTGGATTGGCGTCCTACTGCTCGCGGTGCCTGCGGTCGTGCGGGCCGAAACGACTGTGCAGGTAGATCCGGCACTGCCGGCCTATGAAAAAGTCAGTGGTGTTTCGGGAACGCTGAACAGCATCGGCAGCGACACCATGAACAACCTCATGACCTTGTGGGCCGAGGGCTTCGCCAAGGTGTATCCCAACGTGCGCGTGCAAGTGGAAGGCAAGGGTTCCAGTACCGCCCCGCCCGCGTTGATTGCCCGAACCGCGCAGCTAGGCCCCATGTCGCGCCCGATGAAAGAAAGCGAGCGCGACCAGTTCGAGGCCAAGTTCGGGTACAAACCAACGGAAATCAAAACGGCAGTGGATGGTCTGGCGGTGTACGTGCACAAAGACAATCCCATCCAAGCGCTAACGTTGCCGCAGGTGGACGCGATTTTTTCGAAAACGCGGCGGCTCGGGTACCCGCAGTCGATCGACACTTGGGGACAGCTCGGTTTGAAAGGTGCGTGGGAAAATCGGCGCATCAGTTTGTACGGACGGAACTCCGCATCGGGCACGTACGGGTTCTTCAAGGAACACGCCTTGGGCGGCGGTGACTTCAAGGACGAAGTGAAAGAACAACCGGGGTCTGCTTCTGTCGTGCAGGGCGTGAGCGAGGATCTCGCGGGAATCGGCTACAGCGGGTTGGGGTATCGCACCTCGGGGGTGAAGGCTTTGGCCCTCGCACCGAAAGAAGGCGCCCCGGCCGTGGAGCCGACGGCGGAAAATGTGTACAAGGGCGCGTATCCGTTGGCGCGGTTCCTGTTCGTGTACATCAACAAGGAACCCGGCAAGCCTTTGGATCCATTGGTCCGCGAATTTTTAAAATTCGTTCTGTCCAAGGAAGGCCAGGAGATCGTTGTAAAAGACGGTTACTTGCCGCTGCCAGCAAAGGTGGCGGCGGAAGAACGCCGCAAACTGGAGTAAAAGCGAACCGCGAGGAGCGGATCTGAGGTGATGCGACCCGATAGCGCACGTGCAGCACTTTGGGCGGCTCGTACCGCTCGGCGGCGCCTAGCCGACGTGCTCGCCCAGCATGTCGTCGCCATCGGCGGGTTTGCGACCGTCGCCAGCATTGTCACGATGCTGGCATTTTTGGGGGCTGAAACCTGGCCGTTAATGCGCGGGGCTCGCGTGGTCGGCCGGGAGCAGTGGCGTGCCGCGGAAGGCCCCGCCATCCTTGCCGTGTCGACCGACGAGTACCGGGAACGTGTTCAGCTTTTTCGAGCTGACGGGACCATCGAATTGGTCCGCCCACACGACGGAGCTGTCACGAACCGCCTCGCACTCCCCGGCGTCGAGGGGCGGACCGTGGTTGCCGTGCGGCGAAACAGTTTAGGCCAGGTCTTTGCCTCGCTTTCCGATGGTTCGTTGCTCGCCGTGAGCTTGCAGGTTCGTCCGGTGTACGAAGCGGAGGGCCGACGCTTTGTGTCCGAGCTGTCGCGGCTGGGCGAATGGAAACTCTTCTCGCCGGAGAATCCGCCAAGTGTGTTTGCTGCAAGCAGTTGGAGGGACGGGAGTCTTGCCATTGCCTGGGTGAACGAGCGCGGCAGCGTTTCGTTTTGGTCCTTGAGCACGACCACGAGCCTTTTTGGAGAAAGCGAAAGTACCGAGCAGCGGGGCGACATTGGCGTTGGTGGTGTCACCACGTTGATCCTGGATGCCCGCGGCACGCGTTTGGTGGTCGGGAGCCGCGACGGGACCGTCGAGCAGTGGGACCTGCGCGATCCTGCCAACCCCGTGCTGATCGATCGGCGCCGTGCGACTCGGGCGGACAGCGTGGGGATCACGGCGCTGGCGTATTTGATCGGCGATCAGTCGTTCGTCGTTGGCGACCGCGAGGGGCAGGTGTCGGTCTGGCAGCCGGTCAGGGATCCAGAGGTCGCTTCGGGCTGGAGGCTTGTGCGCATTCATGAGTTTGCCCCTCACGGTGCGGCGGTGCGATCGATCAATGCATCGCAGCGCGACAAAGGCTTTGTGACTGGCGATGCGGCTGGAGAAGTTGCGCTGCGCCACGCCACCTCCGAGCAAACCTTGCTGCGTCTCACTGCTGGGGACGCACCGGTGGTCGCGGTAGCCATGGCACCCAAAGCCGATGGTCTCGTGAGCGTGTTGGAGGGGGGAACGCTCACGAGCTGGGCAATCGAGAATCCGCACCCGGAAATCACTTTGCGCACCTTGTTTGGAAAAGTTTGGTACGAAGGATACCCGGAACCGGCGTACGTGTGGCAATCCACAGGCGGCACGGACGATTTCGAGCCCAAGTTTAGTTTGGTTCCGCTCGTCTTTGGCACGGTAAAGGGCACCGTGTACGCGCTCTTGTTTGCCGTGCCCATTGCCGTGCTTGCGGCCCTGTACACAGCCATGTTCAGCCCGCCAGGCTTGCGGAACGTGATCAAGCCAACGGTGGAAGTGATGGCAGCATTGCCAAGCGTCGTCTTGGGGTTCGTTGCTGGTCTCGTGTTGGCGCCCGCTCTCGAGCGCCATATGCCCGGGTTCCTCCTTGCGATGGCATTGGGGCCGATTGTGGTGGGTGGGCTCGGTGCCTTGTGTTTTTGGTTGCCTGCAAGGTGGCGCGGGCGGCTGCCGCGCGGCTTCGAAGTCGTCGGTGCTGGCCTGGCGCTGATCCTGGTTGGGTGGAGCTTTTGGCATGCAAGCGCGTGGCTGGAAGTGTGGTGGTTCCAAGGGGATTTTCGGCACTGGCTCGCGGAAACGCTGAACACGCGCTTCGATCAGCGCAACTGCGTCGTGGTGGGTCTGGCCATGGGCTTTGCGGTGATCCCATTGATTTTTTCGATTACGGAAGAGGCCCTTGCGAACGTGCCGAAACGGCTGGTCTCGGCCTCGCTCGCCTTGGGGGCCACGCCCTGGCAGACGGCCGTACGTGTGGTCCTGCCGGCGGCGAGCCCAGGGATTTTCTCGGCCATCATGATTGGATTCGGGCGTGCAGTGGGGGAAACGATGATCGTGTTGATGGCGACCGGGAACACACCGGTGTTGGACTGGAGCATTTTCACCGGCATGCGCACCCTTTCGGCCAACATTGCGGTGGAAATTCCCGAGGCTCCTTACGGGAGCACGTTGTACCGCGTGTTGTTTCTCGCCGCGCTGTTGCTGTTCGCGGTGACGTTTGTCGTCAACACCGCTGCCGAGATCGTCCGCCAACGACTGCGACAACGTTTTCAACAGTTGTGAGTGCTTCCGATGACGAAGAAGCTGCTCGGCGTGTGGAAAACGGGCGACCCCTTCATTTGGTTAGCCGCCGGCGCGCTGGCCACGGCAGTGGTCATGATTGCAGGTTTGCTGGTGCTGATTTGCACGCAAGCGCTAGGGGTGTTCTGGCCGCGGTCGGTGGCCAAGATCGAGCTTGTCGACGGAACGCAAATCGTCGGGCCAATTTTGGCGGAAGAGCCGCTTCCGGATGCCGAGGGCCTTTACGCGGGGAAGCAGCGGATCCTGGTTCAGGTAGGGAACCGGGATTTCTTCGCGGCAGACTTCCGGTGGGTAGACAAGGCAAACGTGCGGACGATCTCGTACCCGGCGGAACTGGTGACTTTGGAACGCGAAGAGTGGGGCAACTTCTACGGTTGGCTCGACGCGTTGCACGTTGGGTCGGAAACAGTGGCAAAAGGCAGCGAGCAAACGTGGGAGGCGCTGCGTGCTCGCTTGCCCGATGCGCGCCGGTTGGCGGCCCGAATTCGGCGGTTGGAACGAAAGCAACTGGGGGACGTGAACCAATCGATCGAAGAACAGCGATTGTTGCTCCGTAGACTGGAGTACCGCGGTGCCCCAGAAGCTGCTCGAAACGAAGTGCTGCAAACCATTGCAAGTTTGCAGGCCGAGTACGACCGGTTGCATGGGGAGCTCGAAGAGCTGCGCAAGCAGATGGAAGCGGAGAAGGTGGTGCTGCGCGCCTCGACCGGCGCAGTGAAAGAACTTCCGGTTGCCTATGTCGTCCGCGCGTACCGGGCGAATACGTTGTCGGTGCCGGGCAAACTCCGGGTGTATGCAAGCAAACTGTGGGAGTTCGTCAGTGGCGACCCTCGCGAGTCCAACACCGAAGGCGGGGTGTTCCCGGCGATCTTCGGCACTGTACTGATGGTGCTGATCATGAGCGTCGCGGTGGTGCCGTTCGGTGTGCTGGCCGCCTTGTACTTGCGGGAATATGCTCGGCCCGGCCCGTGGGTGCGAGCCGTTCGGATCGCCGTGAACAATTTGGCCGGCGTGCCTTCGATCGTGTTCGGAGTGTTCGGTCTCGGCTTTTTTGTGTACTTCGTGGGCGGCACCGTGGACGCGCTCTTTTATCCCGAACGTTTGCCTTCGCCGACGTTCGGGACCGGTGGCATTTTATGGGCATCGCTGACACTGGCTTTGTTGACCGTACCGGTGGTCGTCGTCGCCACCGAAGAGAGCCTTGCGGCGGTGCCCCGCGAGCTACGCGAGGGCTCGTACGCCCTGGGGGCGACGAAGTACGAGACGATAAAAAACGTGGTCTTGCCTAGCGCCCTTCCTGGTGTCCTCACGGGCCTCATCTTGGCGATGGCGCGCGGTGCGGGAGAAGTGGCGCCCCTGATGATTACCGGAGTGGTAAAGCTTGCGCCGACCCTGCCGTTGGACAGCCATTGGCCGTTCCTGCACCTGGAGCGCAAGTTCATGCATTTGGGGTTCCATATTTACGACGTTGGCTTTCAGTCCCCGAACGTGGAAGCAGCGAAGCCAATGGTGTATGCAACCACCTTGTTGTTGGTTGGCATCGTTGTGGTTTTGAATCTTGCCGCCATTTTCCTGCGGGCCCGAGTACGGCGGCGATTGTCGACGGGAGTCTTCTGAGGAGCCATCATGACTGCGCCAATTCTGGGTACGCGAATTGCCTTGCCGGCCGGCCGGGTGGCGCGACAAGGGAGCGTTCAGGTGGCGGAAGATGTGGAGCAACAAGCGACCCCTCTCGACGCGGGCGATGCCGTCTTTAGCATTCGCGACCTCGCGTTGAGTTACGATGGGCATCATTGGGTGCTGCAAGATATCAGCATGGACATCACCCGGCATCAGGTTACCGCCTTTATCGGTCCCTCCGGCTGCGGCAAATCCACACTGTTACGGTGCTTCAACCGGCTCAATGATTTGATCGATGGCGTGCAAATCCGTGGAAGCATCAAGCTTGACGGGCTCGACATCTACGATCCACGGCTCGACGTAACTGCTTTGCGAAAGCGCGTCGGGATGGTCTTCCAAAAGTCGAACCCGTTCCCCAAATCGATTTACGAAAACGTTGCGTACGGGCCACGCATTGCAGGTACCCGCGACCGCCGCCAGCTCGATGAAATCGTGGAGCGGAGCTTGCGGCAGGCAGCGCTGTGGGACGAAGTCAAGGACCGTCTGCACGAAAGCGCCCTGGGGCTCTCGGGCGGCCAGCAGCAGCGTTTGTGCATTGCCCGGGCACTGGCTGTGGAACCGGAAGTGTTGCTCATGGACGAGCCTTGCTCCGCACTCGACCCGATCGCCACGGCAAAGATCGAGGCACTCATTCACGAGCTGAAAGGCAGTTACACGATTGTCGTCGTGACCCACAACATGCAGCAAGCGGCTCGAGTGTCGGACTTCACGGCGTTCTTGTACCTGGGTCGCTTGGTAGAGTACGGCCCAACTGCAAAGATATTTACAAACCCAGATCAAAAGGAGACGGAAGATTACATTACCGGCCGCTTCGGCTGAGAAGAGAGAGGACGACCCGATTGGAGCGACGCACGCACACGGACCGCCACTTTGACGACGAACTCCGACAACTCCACCACAAGCTGTTGGAGATGGGGGGCTTGGTGGAAAAGCAAATTGCGAATGCCACCGAGGCTTTGGTGCAGCGCGACGATCAGTTAGCCCGGGCCACGATCGAGCGCGACCACACTGTCAACCGCTTGGACGTGGAAATCGACGACCTTTGCTTGCGCCTGCTCGCTCTGCACCAGCCCGCTGCTCGCGATTTGCGCCTGATCACGACCGCGCTGAAGATCACGACGGACATGGAGCGCATCGGGGACATGGCGGTCAACATTTGCGAGCGAGCCTTGGAGCTGAATCAAGAGCCGCCACTGAAGCCCTTTATCGATATCCCCAGAATGGTCGACATTGCCTTGGGCATGCTGCGCGAGTGTCTGAACGCGTTTGTCAACGAGGATGTGGATCTTGCCCTCAAAGTGTGTCGTGACGACGACCAAATCGACTCCATCACGCATCAGGTGTTTCGGGAGCTGCTTTCCTACATGGTGGAAGACCCACACACGATTACGCGCGGCATTCGGCTGATGTTCGTGGCAAAATACATCGAACGGATTGCCGACCACGCCACGAACATTGCCGAAATGGTGGTGTTCATGGTGCGCGGAAAGTCGATTCGCCACCTCGATATTGTCCCCCCGTCCGTGTGAGGGCGCGGTAGGTGTTCGCCACGGAAATGTTTCTGGAGCAGGTTGCGTTTCTCGGTCCGACCCCAACGGGGCGCCACGTGCTGATTGTCGAGGACGACCCGGATATCCTCGAGCTGCTGCGTTTTAATTTGCAGCAAGAAGGTTTTTCGGTGTCCACGGCAGCGGATGGCGCCACTGCGCTGGAGAAGGTCAAGCGGCGGCCCCCCGATTTGGTCGTGTTGGATCTCGCCTTGCCGGGTTTGTCGGGCTTGGAGGTGTGCCGGCGCCTGCGCGAACACCCCGACTGGCGCCGCATCCCAGTCATCATGGTTACGGCAAAAGCCGAGGAAGCGGACAGGGTAGTCGGCCTGGAGTTAGGTGCCGACGATTACGTGACCAAGCCGTTTAGCGTACGGGAGCTGATGGCTCGGGTCCGAGCCATCTTGCGGCGTGCCGCGGCCGCGCAGCAACAACGGGCTCCCGAGGTGTACGAACGGGGACGATTGCGTGTCGACTTCGACCGCCACGAGGTATTCGTAGCCGGCGAGAAGAAAGAACTTTCACGGAAGGAATTCGAGCTGCTGCGCTTTTTCGTTCAGAACCCCAATCGGGTTTGGGACCGCTTGCAGATCCTCGATCTCGTTTGGGGCGAAGATACCCACGTGGAGCCGCGCACCGTCGATGTCCATATTCGGCGGCTGCGGCGCCAGATCGAGGCGGACGATGCGCACCCAAGGGCAATCCTGACGGTCCGAGGGGTCGGGTACAAGTTTGACGAGTGTGGGTTGGACTGAACCGGCAGCGCAATCGAACTTCGCTGCGGGGGCTCGAAGTAGGAACGCGTCGCCTCCGGGCTGGTGACGTCGATGGATTGGGGGACAGCCGCGGGCCTTTTTCTCGTGATTGCCGCCGTCGCGGCCATGGGAGCTTGGTTGCTACGCCGCCGGCTGGTCCAGTTGGAACAGACCATTGATGCATTCGCGAGCGGCCGGCGAGAGCCCACCGGCCTCATTCCCTCGCGCAACGTGTTTCTCCGGGGACTGGAACAATCCATTCACCGCTTGGCGCACGCCTTCCACGAGCGCCTTGGGGAAGCGCAACGCGAGCGCACCTTGCTGGAAGCTACGCTGAGCAGCATGCATGAGGGAGTCATGGTGCTCGATTCCCGCGGAGAGATCATCCTGTGCAACGAGCAGGCACAGCGTTGCTTCGGGGGCAACGTGCCCTTGACCGGTCGGGGGCTGGTGGAGGTGGTGCGCCAACCGGAGATCGTGGAACTTTTTCGCCGTGTGTCGGAAAGCGAGATGCCCGCGGAGCAAGAAGTCCTGTTGGCGGACCACCGGACGTTGCGCGTGCGGGTTTCCCCGATTCGCGAGGGTCGCGATAGAGCCCCGCTCTTTGTGGTCGTGGCACACGACGTGACCGAAACACGTCGGCTGGAAGCGACCCGACGCGACTTCGTGGCGAACGTCTCTCACGAACTCCGTACCCCGCTCACCGCCATCCGCGGTTATGCGGAAACGCTCCTTGCAGGCGCCCTGAGCGACCCAGAGCGTGCTCGGAAGTTCGTTGTGGTCATCGAGCGGCACGCGGAACGACTGGCCCGATTGGTGGAGGATTTGCTCGCTCTTTCGAATTTGGAACTCGGGCGAACGCCGTTACGGCTCGGTCCCGTCCAGTTGGCGACGGTCGTCCACCGCGCCACGGAGGCACTCGGACCTTTGGCTGAGGCTGCCCAGGTGCGACTGGTGGTCCAGTGCCCGCCCGACCTGCCCGCCCTGCTTGGTGACCCCGATCGCGTCGAGCAAGTGGTGTTGAACCTTACGGAAAACGCCATCAAGTTCACTCCTGCTGGGGGCACAGTGACCGTGTCTGCTCGGGTGGCCGAGCGAGCGGAAGGAACTCATTTGCGCGCGCCGAAGGCCGAGGGGCCTTGGGTGGAATTGCGCGTGGAAGACACAGGAATCGGAATTCCCAGTCGCGATTTGCCGCGTCTAACGGAAAGATTTTACCGTGTGGATCGCGCACGCTCGCGTGAGTTAGGCGGCACTGGGCTCGGGTTGGCAATCGTGAAGCATATCGTGCAAGCCCATGGCGGTGCGCTGCGCATCGAGAGCGAACTTGGACATGGAACTTGCGTCTGCGTGTACTTCCCGCTCGCTTCCCAGCCGGCCCCCACAACCGAAGACCGCGCTCGAGAAGACGCCGCAAGAACCTGAGAGGCTGCTTGCCCCGAACGGGGATTCGTTCAGGTCCGAGGAGCCCACCTGCTTTTTCTGCATCGTTCGGACGCTGCGGTCCCACGCCCACTGGCTGCAGGCACGCCCGTTGGGCTCGCGGCCTGTCCTTGCCCGTGATCGAAGTTCTCGTGCCTTGCGCCGATTGCATCGGGAACCTCACAGTTCGAGGTTCCGCCCGCTTTGCAGTCGCTGTAAGTCCTGTCGCGCCAGGACATAGTCGGGATCCAGAAACACGATGTTTTGCAATCGCGCAATGGCTTCTTCGCGGGCACCGAGCAAGGCAATGCGTCGTGCTTGCATGTGCAGTGCAAGCAGGAAGTTCCGTTTCGCTTGTTCCGCGTTTCGGCGTGCTTGCGCGGCGCCGGTTGCATCGCCCAGGCGGGAAAGCGCGTCAGCCAGCGCCCCCCATTGCTCGGGAGAGTCGGGATAGTACGCGAGATATTTGCGCACCAGCTCCACGACATTTTGGTCGCGCCCAGTTTGCGCAGCCGCCTGTGCTGCATCCCAGTAGAGATCGAGGTCCCGATCGCGTAAGCGACTTGCGAGAAGCGCCCGCGCTTCCTCCCAGGCCTCCGCACCCCGGCCAACGCCGAGCAATGCCTGCAAGCGCAATCGGCGCAAACGCAAGTCGCCGGGGCGCAGTTGCAAACCAGACTCGATGTGAGCCAGAGCGCGAAGATGTTCCTGGCGGTCGTACTCTACCTTGGCCAGCAAGTACCGAGCGGAGTACGACTGGGGAGATGCGGACACCGCCTCGCGCAGCACCGCAGCAAGCTGGGAAAGTTGCTCGGGGTTCGTCTCGTCGGCCTCGAGGTCGAGTTGCGCTTTTGCTGCTCGGACGAGCGGGCCACCCTCAAGCTCTTCGGCGCGCTGTACCAGGGCTCGTGCGACGGCTCTTGCTTCGCGTCGTAAGTAGGCGAGCGCCAATTCGCCAAGGGCATTGCCAGCGGCTGGACCTTCCCGTGCCTCGGGCGGCAGAGCGGCTTGCCAGAAGTGGGCGACTTTGTCGGCTTGTGCGTCGATTTGCTCCCAGTTCGGCGGACCAGTGGGGTCGGCATACAAGGCTTGCGGCCCGAGAAATTCTACGAACAAGTTGTCGTCGCTGTTCGCCACCGGCGTCTTTGCAGCCAGCTCGGCAACGCCCTCGGGCGTAAGGTACAGAAGCGCCCGCACGTCGTCGCTGTCGAACACGCCGGCGCGGACGAGATCCGCCCGTGCGGGGGGCGGCAACCGGTCCCACGCCGGCCAGTCTGCAAAGTTCCAGGCTTCCCGGCTTGCTACGAGCAACAAGTCGGTGTCGCCGTGACCAGGTGCGAACCCGTACACATACGGGAACGATTCGCGCAGCGCCTGAAAGATCGACGCCACCGCCTCCGGGGGCATGGCGTACAGTTGCACCCACTGCACCAACAGTCCGCCGGGCCGCAAGGCACGCGCTGCAAGTTGGAAGAACTCCCGCGTGAACAAATTCGCGGGACCGGCCATCCATGGGTTCGACGGTTCCGACACGATGAGGTCGTAAGCAGCACGCTTCGCCGCCAGGTAGGCTCGGGCGTCCTCGAGCACCAGCCGGACGTGAGGCTGCTCGAGTGGCTGATGGTTCAGTTCGTCAAAGAAACTCGACGCCTCCACCATCGCCGGTTCGATTTCGATGAGGTCGATGCGGCTGCTCGGGTGAAGCGCTGCACTTCCTGCAGTGATCCCGGAAGCCAGACCGACGATTGCAACCTCGGCAGCATCGGGGCGAAACAGATAACCCAAATGACCCAGCAGCACCTGGGTGGGTAGGTCGCCACGCGTGCTTGCGTCGGCCTTGCCGTTCACGCGGAGGCTAAGCTCGCCCACGATGCGATGCACCGAAACGGTGGCGTTCCAGCCATCGCGATAATAGAGCAGTTCCCCTTCCAGGGGGCCGCTCAGGGGTGCCGGTGCGACGCCAACATCGATCTCCGATATAGGGAAGCGAAACACTCCGCGAGTGAGAGCCGCTGGGTCGATACGGGCTCCTCCCAGCCATACAAAAGCGGTGAGCACGGCGGCAGCCGATCCTAGTGGTGCCATCCACTGCATTCCTCGGTGCTCGCGCTGCCAAAGCAGCAATAAGATAGCGGTGGCAGCGTTCAGGCTGATGAGCGCCCACAAAGTGCGCTCCAAGCCAAGCCAGGGAAGAAGCAAGAATCCTGCGGCAAACGCGCCGAATGCAGAGCCGATCGTGTTGAACAGGTACACTCTGCTGACCGACCGTGCGGCCGCCGCTCCGTGAGTGTGTACGACGCGAACAAGCAAAGGAAACAGTGCACCAAGGATGAGCGTAGGAGGGAGCAATGCCAACAGGGCAAGAAGGACGCTGCTGCCCATCGCCGCGGAGTACGTTGCCCCAAGCCACAGGAAGCACCAAGGAAACCAGTCGGGGAGGAGGAACAAGATTTTCAGCGTTGCAAGCGAAGCAACCCCGAGCGCCAGCGTTGCACAGGCAGCCGCATAAGTGGGCGCAGCAAACCGGTCGACGTGTCGCCGCACGGCAAAGCTACCGGCGGCAATGCCGACCAAAAATGTGCCGAGCATCGTACCGAAGGCGTACGTGGAAGAGCCAAACACCGAGGCAAGCGCGCGAGTCCAGCAAACTTCGTAAGCGAGTGCGCTAAAGCCTACGGCGCTGTACGCCACCAGCGGGACCCAAGTATGCCGCGCACCTCCAGGAATCGTCGCGCGCGGGGCGACCTCCTCCGGGGCGGTGTCGGCTGGCGGGCGTTCGACACCCACCCGATGTGCCCACGCAATGACCAGAACACCGACGAGAATGTCCAGCATCGCTGCCAGGATGTTGCTGCCCCGCAGCCCCCAGCTTGGCAGCAACCAAAACGTGGCGGCGAACACACCCACAACCGCGCCGAAGGTGTTGGCTGCGTACAAAAGAGCGGTCGCCTGCCCTACCCGACCGTGCGTGCCTGCGAGGGGGCGAACGACCACCGGCAGCGTCGCTCCCATGGCGACGGTGGGCAGCAGCAAGACGACGAGCGTTGCAAAAAACCGGGCTCCAGAGCCCACCCAAAATCCGGCGTCGGCAAGATGTGGCTGCAACTGACTGACGATCGTATGGACAAGCCACGGAACGGCGAGTGCGTACACGCCCACAGTAGCCTCGAGCCAGCCGTAGGCTGCCAGTGGCCGGCGTGCCCAGTGAGCCAGCCACCCACCCATCCAGCCACCGGTTCCGAGTCCGAGCATGTACGCCACCAAAATCGTGCTGGTGGCCAGGGTGGTCGACCCAAACGCCAGCCGAAGTTCGCGCATCCAAACAGCTTCGAGGGCGAGACTGGCAGCGCCTGAACACAAGAGACAAACAGACAAGACGCCGGCGAGACCGGAACCCGTGGGCCTCCTCCGTAGCGGCGCGCCCCGCGTTTTTGGGGACGTCGTTTTGCGAGCCGATGCGGTCGCGGTCGTTCCGGAGCGCTTGTCCTTGGCCATCGCGAGCCTTGGCCTCTTATCCGTTTGCAACCCTGAACCGCAACCATGTTCCTCGCTCTTGTCGCGAAATCGAGAAAGCGAGGACAACGAGCCGCTGCCGTGAGTGAACAGCTCCCGAAATTTCGCCGGCAGTCGGTGTGTTGGCTTGACGTGGCCCAGATGGTGCTTACCTGAAGACGCGCATCACAAAATCACAAAGGACAAAGGGAAAAGGAGGGACGAACAATGGCTCGATGGGATCCATGGCAAGAAATGGAGGCGTTGCGGCGTGAAATCGATCGCGCCTTCGAGAGTGCGGGCTTGCGCTTCCCGTCGCTGTTGCGCACTGGCTTGTGGCCTGGCCGAGGAGAACGCGGATATCCGCCGGTGAACGTGTACGAAGACAAGGACGCGTTTTACGTAGAGGCCCTTGTTCCCGGCGTGTCTCCTTCCTCGGTGAACCTGACCGTACTCCGAAACAGCTTGACCATTAGCGGTGAGAAACCGCGACAAGGCGCCGGCAAGAACGAAACCATCCATCGGGAGGAGCGAACCTCGGGAAAATTCTCGCGCCGGATCGAACTGCCGGTAGAGGTCGACGAGGCAAAGGCGAAAGCCGAATACAGAAATGGCCTGCTGGTGGTGACCTTACCGAAGGCCGAGCAAGCCAAGCCCAAGGAAATCACCGTACAGGTTGGGTGATCTGGCGCTAGAAAGGAGGAATCGAACCATGACGGAGAAAGCAGTGAGCACGACCCCTGCCCCCGGTCAAACGGTACGGACTCGCGAAGCCACACGCGCTGAGGATCGGTACGTTGCCCCGGCTGTGGACATTTACGAAACGCCCGAAGAGCTTGTTTTGTTGGCCGATTTGCCCGGTGTCGCAAAGGAGGATTTGGAAGTACGGTTGGAAGACGATGTACTGACCATCCGGGCCACACCGAAGCACACGGCTCCGGGCGAAGCGGTGTGGCAGGAGTTCGAATTGCCGAATTTCTTCCGGCAATTTGAAGTGAGCGAGGTCATCGATCAAGAAAAGATCTCCGCTGACTTCAAACATGGTGTACTCACCTTGCATCTGCCGAAGGCGGAAAAAGCGAAACCCCGGAAGATCGAGGTGAAGGTGAGCTGAACCGCCTGGTGCAGTGGGCAGTTCGTCGCGGAGCTGCCCACTGCACGTTTCACCGGCGGAAAACACGACGCCTGGAGGTGACCCATGGCAAACTTACTCCCTGCCCAGTGGCGGCAGACGCTGGCTCGATTACGAGAGGATGTACAGGACGCGCTCTCCCGTTGGCTGTCTCGCCGCAAAGAGTCTGCTTCCCAGGACGTGGAAGAGCCGCGCGAGTCGAGCTGGTCTTTCCCCGCCTGGCCTGCGATCGAGGTGGATGAGACTGCCGATGCAGTGGAAGTGCGGGCTGAACTCCCTGGACTCGAAAAGGACGACTTCCGCCTCGAAGTGGTGGGTGACTACCTCGTTTTGCGAGGCGAGAAGAAGCGAGAGCGCGAGGAACATCGGGAGGGGTTCTGGTATTCGGAGTGCGCCTACGGTGCCTTCACCCGCTGGATCCCCTTGCCCGCCGCAGTCGTCGCGGAACGAGCACAGGCGAAGTTTCGTAACGGCCGGCTAGAGGTCGTCCTGCCGAAAGCCACACCGGCAAAGAAAATCCCGGTCGCGGTTCGTTAGCTCGCCGTCCAGTCTGCCCCGACAAACGCGCCCGCGTCGCGCGATTTCCACGAACGCAGGGCATCTTGTCAAGGGAGCCTGTTCCCCACTAAGGCGTGCGACGCGGCTTTCGTAAGCGTTTGCCGGAGGAGGATGCCGATGAGTTTTAGCGACCTGTTTTGGTTGTTTTTTATTTTTTCCGCTTTGCAGCCCCTGGTGCGTCAGCGCTTGCTCGACGCTGCGCGGCAGCGCCTCATTGCTCGGATCGAAAAACGTCGGGGCTCGCGCGTGATCCTGCTTGTGCATCGGCAAGAGACCATGAGCCTGCTTGGATTTCCGGTGATGCGGTACATCGACATCGAAGATGCGGAGGCAGTGATGCGAGCGTGCGAGCTCACCGATCCAGAAGTGCCGCTCGACATTGTTCTGCACACGCCGGGAGGATTGGTGCTCGCTTCGCTGCAAATTGCGAGGGCGGTGCGGGAGCATAAAGGAAGGGTGACCGTATTCGTGCCGCACTACGCGATGTCGGGCGGCACGCTAATCGCCTTGGCAGCGGATGAGATTGTCATGTCGCCTCATGCGGTCCTGGGGCCGGTCGACCCCCAGCTTGGTCAATACCCCGCTGCCTCGCTCCTAAAGGTCGTACGCGAAAAGCCGATCGCTGAAATCGATGACCAAACGTTAGTGCTCGCCGACGTTGCAGAGAAGGCCATTGGCCAGGTTCGTGATGCGGTTGCGGAGTTGCTCACACGCAGTCAAACGCCCGAGCAAGCACGGAGGCTGGCGGATTTATTGTCCACGGGGACATGGACGCACGATTTCCCGATCACGGTCCAAAAGGCCCGTGAGCTTGGTCTTCCGGTGCGGAGCGATATACCCACCGAGGTCTTGGAACTCATGGAGTTGTACCCGCAGCCGGTTCGGCGCGTTCCTTCGGTGGAGTATTTGCCTGGGCCGCGCCGAGCCGAACGCGGGACCGGTGGGAGTTCCCACTAGGACATTGGCGGAGGTGCGGGCGACGGAAGTTCAAGCGCCACGCGAGGGTCATGAATTGGCTGGAATACTCGGTACTGGCGTTCACGATGCTGTTTGTGATCGTCGATCCGATTGCCGTTGTCCCGGCCTTCTTGGCGATGACACCCGAGCGCACCCCCGAAGAGCAGGTGCGCACCGCACGGGTGGCCTGTGGCGTGGCTGCCGCGGTGCTGGCGGCCTTCACGCTGTTGGGCGAGTGGATTTTTCACTACCTGCGGGTCACTCCGGCAGCGTTCCAACTCGCTGGCAGTATTTTGTTGCTGCGGATTGCTTTGGATATGTTGCACGGCCAGCGCTCAGCGGCACAAGAAACCAACGAGGAAGTTCTTGCGGGTGCCGCCAAAGACGACGTTGCCGTGAGCCCGTTGGCCGTTCCCATGCTGGCAGGCCCCGGTGCGATTTCTACCGCGATCATTCTCTACCAGCAGGCGGCGCATCCGGCCCAGCGGATTCTACTGTTTGTTGTAATCGGCGCTGTGCTGCTGGTGAGCTATGGGATCTTTGTACTTGCCATTCATGGGGTTCATCGGTTGAGCCCGTTAGCCCTGAAGCTGCTCAATCGCTTGATGGGATTGTTGCTGGCTGCCGTGGCTGTGCAGTTTGCACTCGATGGGCTGCAACAGCTTGGCTGGTGCCAGCGCTGAAAAACGCGCGAATTTGGTAGAGGAGGTTGAACAATGACGGATGAAGCAACGGCAACACAAGCTTCGCTTGCGCCGTTTACGTGGAACCTGGTCACGCGGAACCTGCACGGCCACCCGCTGTTGCGTAAGCAGTTGACTCGGCGCGTGCGGGCGCTGGGCAAACTTTTGCGCCACTATCCGCCGGACGGGGTGCACTTGCACGTAGCCTTGGAGAAAAACCCGCATCGCACTTTGTACGTGGCTGCCCTCACCTTACGCTTGCCAAAGCACATCCTGCATACGGAAAAGAGTGCGCGGGAGCCTATTCTGGCCGTCGATAAAGCCTTTGCGGCGCTCGAGCGTGAAGTGGCAAAGGTCAAGGGCCATCAGCGGAAAGAAGAGGAGTGGAAACGGAAATTGCGCCGCCAAAAGTTGGCGCTCGTGCGCGCCGCGGGTTTTGCGCCCGAGCCGCTCCCCGAAGGGGAGGGACCGCAGGACCCCCAGGCCGTCGTGGTCGAGTTCCTCAAACGGTACTACCGCCGCATGATCGACCACGTGCGGCGGCATATTCGTCACGACGAGTTCACCGGGGAGCTGCCACCGCACGCTGTGGACCCTCGCGGCGTTGTCGACACCGTTGTCGAGCGGGTGCTCCAGAACTGGCGGAACAAGCCAGCGCAAATGGGGTGGCTCGTGTGGTTCTTCCGCTTGATCCACGAGGAATTGCGTCGCCGCCGGCGAATGTTCCAGGAAATGGCGGAAGAACGGCTGCCGGTCGACCAGGAAACGAAGCGTCCGGACGAGGAGGATCTCGCCGCAGGCTACGACGCCGAGCAGCCGCTGGACATCATCGTGCGAGAATTCGAACCCGTGCTGACGGAATTACGGGAACTCGTGCCTGATCCGACCGCGCCAAACCCGGAAGAAAGCGTGGAGCGGCGAGAAATTCTCGAAGCGCTCCAGCGCATTGTGCAGACGTGGTCGCGCCAGGAGCGGGATGTCTTCGAGCTGCACTTTGTGCAGGGATTTTCCGTTCCTGAGGTCGCACAGATTACCGGACTCGACCAGAACCGCGTGAAGGAAGTTGTCGACACGATCCAAGCACGAGTACGCGGGGTGTTGGCGGGCGAGTTGTCATCTTAAGAAGCGCAGGACGTGCCATACCGGCGCGGGGCAGTCTGGTGCCATGCTGCCAAGCATCCATCGTTCTCCAGCGCAGCCAAAGCTCCGGGCTTGGCGGCGAATGCGAACTCGAGCGCACACGGGGTCGACCGTGCGTGCCCGGAAGCGATGTGCGGTAACCCGAAGTGAAGGGAGGGAACGATGACCAAGCAGCAAGCACCAGGATGGTGGCAAGAACTCAGCGAGAGCTGGCGGGTGCAAACCCTTTACCAGCGCTTCGAGACGCTCGTCGCGCTAGCTCTGACCTTGTTGGTCAGCTTGGTGATCGTGGTTGCGTTGACGCGACTGAGCGCTTCGGTGGTGGGGAGCCTTTTGTTGCAAGCGTGGAATCCCCTCGATCATCGTGTCTTCCAAGCCGTGTTTGGCGACATTCTTACCTTGCTCATCGCCATGGAGTTCAACCATACCGTGCTGTACATGGTGCGGCGCCAAGAAAGCGTGGTGCAAGCACGCGTGGTGATCTGGATTGCTTTGCTGGCGTTGGCGCGAAAGTTCATTGTTCTCGACGTCGCCACGACGGTGGCGGAACAAATGTTCGGTTTAGCGGCAATCACCGTGGCGCTTGGCTTGGTCCTTTGGCTTGCCGGCAGGGAGGTGGCGCCGCCGGGACCGGAAACGCCGGACCGCTCGCATGCTTGAACAGCTTGCGGGCGAGACTCTCGTTTTAGTTGCGGCCAGCGCGTTAGGCGTCTGGCTTTGCGCTCGCCTCCGTTTGCCCGTCGTGCTCGGGTACCTAGTTGCTGGGCTCGTGGTCGGCCCTCACGGCACCCATGCGGTTGGCGATACCGAGGGGGTACGCTTCTTAGCCGAACTGGGGGTCGTGTTTCTGATGTTCGGTATCGGGTTGGACTTTTCCCTCGGGACATTGTGGGCCGCGCGACGCGCTGTGTTTGTTGCCGGCGGTGCGCAGGTAGGGCTCACGACCTTAGCGGTGGCGATCGTCGCGATGCTTGCAGGTGCGGAAGTGGACGACGCCGTGCTCATTGGCGGAGCGGTCAGCATGTCCTCCACCGCCCTGGCCGCGAAGCAGCTTGCCGATCAAGGAGAGTTGTTCACCCAGCACGGTCGGCTCGCGGTGGGAATTTTACTCTTTCAGGACCTCGCAACGCTCCCGTTTTTGGTGCTGGTCGGCTCGCGGCGCCAGCCGGTTCCCCTGCACGGCTGGGAAATAGTGTGGTCGTTTCTCATGGTGGCCGCCGTCGTTGTTCTGGTTGCCGCAACAGGGCGATCGGTGTTGCACCGCCTTTTGGGGAACGTCGCCCGAATGCGCTCCAACGAACTGATGTTGCTGACGGCCTTGCTGTTGGCCATCGGCATGGGGTTCGCCTTGCGAGCGTTAGGGTTCTCGGCTCCGATCGGGGCGTTCCTCGTGGGCATGGTGCTCGGCGAGACCGATTTTCGCCATCAAATCGAGGACGACGTACGCCCGTTCCGCGATGTTTTACTCGGGCTGTTTTTCGTCACCGTGGGAATGACGCTCGACCTCGCGTTGCTTGTGTCAGCGTGGCCGAGCGTACTTGCCTGCGCGATGCTTTTCATCGCGGGCAAAGGTGTGCTGGTTGCTCTCGTCGGCTTGTCGCTTCGCTGGCCCCGAGGTGTGAGTTTGCGCACGGCAATCATCTTGGCCCATGGCGGTGAGTTTGGGCTCTTGCTGCTCTCGCAGGCACTGCAAGGAGAAGTGCTGCCGGCCGGAGTGGCACAACCTTTACTCGGAGGGCTGTTTCTCAGCATGGCGGTAGCGCCCTTGCTGATTGGCCGTAACGAAGCCTTGGCATGTCGCCTTGCGGGATTGCGGCCGAGTACAGCCGAAGCCGAACAAGTGTCTTGGCTGGAAAGCGAGAGCCAGCAGTTGGATGGCCACGTGTTGCTTTTGGGTTGCGGGCGCGTTGGGCGGCAAGTGGCGGCGGTGCTCGAAGCAGCCCAAGTGCCGTACGTGGCGTTCGAGGCGGACCCTGTACGGTTCGAGCAGGCGAAGCGGCAGGGTTACCGCGTGATTTTGGCCGATGCTTCGCGCCTGCGACTTTTGGACGCTGCCGGGATCGCACGTTGCCGGCTAATTGTGGCCACGTTTAGTTATCCTCGACTGATCGAGCGGATCGTCCACCATGCCCGACAGCGAAACCCAGCGGTGGCGGTGATCGTAAGCGCTGCCGAAGAAAGCGAACTTCCGCACTTAGCTCGTGCGGGAGTGACGGCAGTGTTCCCTGAGAGCTTGGCGGCGGGTTTAGCCTTGGGAAATCAGGCGCTTTTGCTATTGGGGCGCTCCCACGAGGAGGCGGCACGAGTCGTTACGGAGCTTCGGGCGCTATTGAACCCAGAACTCGCAGGTCATATCGGAGTGTAACTCGTTGGCGTTGACTTATCCTTGTCACCGGGAAACAAGGCCCAAGTACAGTGGCCTCCGCGGCTAGGCTCGGTCGTGGGGATACGACAGCAGAAGACCATGCAAGATGAGGATCGTGACATGACAGAAAACCGGGACCGGAGAATTGTCCTGATTGCCCCGCCTGGGGCTGGGAAAAGCACGCAAGCCACTCGTTTGGCTGAACGCTTTGCCATCCCGTGGGTGTCTACCGGCGAGCTATTGCGAGCTGCCGTCCGCGAGGGCACGCCCCTGGGGCGCGCAGCACGCGGCTACATGGAACGTGGGGAAATGGTCCCCGACGATGTCGTAATCGCGCTGGTTCGCGAACGCCTGGCAAGCCCGGATTGCCGCAACGGCTTTATCCTCGACGGATTCCCACGCACCACAGCACAAGCTGAGGCGCTCAAGGCAGCCGGGGTCACGTTGGATTACGTGATCGAACTGGATCTCGATGAAGCCGAAGCCGTGTTGCGCTTGAGTGGCCGGCGGGTCCATCCCGCTTCCGGACGCACGTATCATGTTGTGTTCCATCCCCCGAAAGTAGAGGGAAAGGACGACGTGACCGGCGAAGATTTGGTGCAACGGTCGGACGACACCGAAGAGGCCGTGCGTACCCGCTTGCAGGTGTACCGGCAACAAACAGAGCCCGTGGTGGCGTTTTACCGCGAGTGGTCGGCGCGGCAGGATCCGAATGCCCCAAGGTATTTCCGGATTTCGGCTGCAGGAACACCGGATGAAGTTGCTGCCCGGCTCTTGCAATTGCTGGGGTCGGAAAAGGAATCCCAAGAGACGGCGTCGTCGCCCGCGAGCTGAGCTCGCCACTTCTCCACACTCGGATCCTGGGAGGAACGTGCGTGGTGGACCCCGCCAACGTGCGCCAACTTTCGCACCGTCCAGCCCAAGTGGGCGCCGTGAACCAACGGGTCTCGAGCCTGCACGCATTCTTGGTATTGCGCCGGGCAGCCCAAATCATGTTGGCGGTTGCTGGAGCCTCTCCGCGCTTTCTGTGGGAACGCTGGCGACTGCGGGGCCAGCCGGCGGCGACGCAGCGGGCGCTCGCCCGGACCATTGTCCACGTCTGCACCCGCCTTGGGGCCACGTTCATCAAGGTTGGGCAAATCCTTTCCAGTCGCAGCGATTTGTTGCCGCAGCCATTCGCGCGTGAACTCGCGGCGCTGCAAGACCGTGTGCCCGCGTTCGATGGCGCGATGGTGCGGGTCATTGTAGAGCGCGAACTTGGACGGCCCCTGGACGAGTTGTTTGCGGAATTTTCCCCCGAGCCGGTAGCCGCTGCTTCCGTGGCGCAAGTGCATCGTGCTGTGTGGCGCAAGACCGGAGAAGTTGTTGCGGTCAAAGTTCGCCGCCCGGACGTGCTGGAAAAAATTCGCCTCGACCGTGCTGTGCTGCTCACCATCGCCCGGTGGCTCGAGCGATGGGTTCCTTCGCTTCGGCTCGTGGCATTGGAACAGCAAATGGCGCAATTTTGTGCAGCCGTGGAGCAGCAAGCGCATTTGCGTAACGAAGCGGCCCACAATGCCCGCTTTACGGCCAACTTTGCCGGTGATCCGGACATTGCCTTCCCGCGCCTGATTCCCGAAGCATGTACCGATGCGGTGCTGACAATGGAGTTTGTCGATGGGGCGAGAGAAGAAGAATTGGATGGCTTCCCGATCGATCGCCGCGCCCTTGTCGCTGCGGGCGTGCGCTGTGTGGGGAAGATGATCTTCGAGCACGGCTTTGTGCACGCCGACCTCCACCCTGGAAATTTGCGTTTTCAAGCTCCGAGCCGAATTGTGCTGCTCGATCTCGGGCTGGTTGGTGAGCTCACTCCCGCGGACCGCAAAATCACTGCCGAGACCTTGTTGGCTCTCGTGCGCGGAGAAGGCAAAAAGGTGGCGCGTTTGTTTTATGAAAATGCGCCGTTTCGTGCCGTAGCCGACTACGCTGCCTATGAGCGCGAGATGGAAACGCTCGTTGCCGAGCTCCGCCAACGGAGCTTGGCTTCGACCGAGTTTTCGCGCGATATCGCAAAAATTTTCGATGTCCTGCGCCGCCACCGCGTACAAGCCCGCGGTCACATGACCATGGTGAACTTGGCGCTCATGACCGCCGAAGGCCTGGGCAAGCGGCTGGACCCGTCGCTCGTGTTGGCCGAGGCTGCACTGCCCTACCTGTTGAACGGCGTCGAAGGTGCGGAATCGGTCCGTACTGCCTGACGTAGCAGTGCAGTCGGCCAACGATGTTGGGCCCGCGATTCTGCCGAGGCACTTTGTATGGAGCCGAGGAGGGAGCAGGTGGACGCCTAGCGCCCAACGATGCATGAAGGCCTGTCACCTTGATTCTTTCGTGCCGCACAGCGCGGCTGAGAACGCTATTGCCGCCGCATCACTTGCCCGTCCGCCTCGCGGTCGCCAGGCTGCGCCGTCCGTTACTTAGGTTCCTGCCCGCACGGTTTTGCCGCAACGACGTTTCACGAGGAACGGGAGCACCGATCATAAGGGCACTCCGCACTCCTCGCCTGCGCAGCACGATGAGAGGGTTCAGGCGCGGAGCGAGTGGTTCGGCATCGCTTTGCGATCCATGCAAGGAGGATGTGCGCGCATCGGGCCGCCTGCTGTTCCGTCGGTCGTTCGGGCGTGGTTTCCGCACGCGTTCGGGTGTGCGGTTTTCGCGGCCGGGCCGTCCCCTAGCAGCCTGTTGAAGAAGTGGCTGCCAGATACACCTGGGGTTGCGTGGTCGGGGCGGAAAATTTTTCGCCCCGACCGCTGTCTGCAATCAAGGAGAGCGAAAAACCCCCGGGATCGGCACTCACATGGACGGTTGTTCGGGCTCGCGCCGCTTCGTCGAGATCCCCCACCTCGACTGCCCGTTCGACGCTTCGGAGGACACGCTCTCCGCGTTACAGACCCACTGGCAATGCCCGCTTTTTCAACGCGCTTCTGGGACGACAGGGCCCCATGTTCGGCAAGGGGCTTTCCTGATGATCAGCGATTCTCGAGCGCGGCACGTAACCGCGCTGCCAAGTTCGCGAGCTGCTCGGGATCCCCGGGCTTTCGTGCATGCAGCCGTAACGGTTCTCCCTCTGCGCGAGGCATCAGGTGCATGTGATAGTGAAACACCGTCTGCCCTGCTGCCGACCCGTTGAGCTGGAACACCATCAAGCCTGCGGGTCGCACGACTTCGCGCAGCGCGTGGGCAACTTTTTTTGCCACCGTTGCAACCGCTTGTAGGGACTCAGGGTCGGCTTCGAAAAGGTCGCTGTAGTGTTGCTTGGTGACCACCAGCGTGTGCCCCTCGCTGACGGGAAAGATGTCCAAGAACACGATCACGCGGTTGTCTTCGTACACCCGATGCGCCGGTGCTTCGCCACGTACGATCTTGCAAAAGATACACGTTTGCATGGCTCCCGCGTATCCGTTTTCTCGCTCGCCTGCTACCCCGTCGCCGGGCAGCAGGAAAGCCGGGCAGGCAAGCGTTCATCAGGATGGAGGGCGCGTTCAAATGCCTAGCGTGGGCATTCGAGCAGAGTCGGCCCTGGAGCGACAAGGACCGCGTGAGGTACCCACCCACGCAACTCAGGCGGTGCAGGCAGGGTACGGAAGAGCCTTCCACGGCGGGAAGGGGTTGTTCACGCCGCAAACGGAACGCTGCAATTGACAAGTTGGGCGGATATCGGCGAAACGGGATGTGTGAGAGCTGCGTTGGTTGCCTTGGGTCTTGCTCTTGGGGTGCTAGGGGCCGGGACGTTGTACGTGCTGCCGACGGTGGTCGACCGCAGGTTCAACCAGGTGTTGCCCGCTTCGCCGTATCCGGTCCGCCCCGAGGTGCGGGCATGGTTCGACGCGTTGTTCGTGGCCGACTTGCACGCCGACACGCTCCTGTGGGGTCGAGACATCTTGGTCGAGGCGAATCATGGCCACGTGGACCTCCCCAGGCTGGTTCACGGCGGAATTGCACTTCAAGTCTTCACCGCTGTGACCAAAGTTCCGGCGGGGCTGAACTACGAGGCAAACGATCCGCATTCGGACATGATTCGTTGGCTCGCCATCGTGCAGCGCTGGCCATGGTCGACCTGGAACAGCCTGTTGGAGCGCGCGCTCTACCAGGCAAATCGCCTCGAGGCTGCACGACAATCATCGCAGGGCAAGCTGCGATTGGTGCGAAACCAGCGCGAGCTGGAAACATTGCTTGCGGAACGCGAGCGTAAGCGCGAAGTGGTCGGGGCGGTGCTCGGGGTCGAGGGGTTGCACTGCCTGGAAGGGCGCGTGGAAAACCTGGATCGGCTGTACGCTGCGGGGTTTCGTGTGCTTGGCCTGACCCATTTTTTTGACAACGAGGTTGGCGGTTCGGCTCACGGAATGAAAAAGCAAGGCCTTACTGGTTTTGGCGCGGAAGTGATCCGCCGGGCCGAGGAACGAGGAATGATCGTCGATCTCACTCATGCCTCGCCTGCGCTCTTTGCCGACGTCATCGCTCTTGTGAAACGGCCTCCGATTGTGTCGCACACCGGGGTCCGGGCAACATGCGACACCGTTCGGAATCTCTCTGACGAGCAACTCCGCCAAGTAGCGGCGAAAGGCGGCTTGATCGGAATCGGCTACTGGGATGGTGCCGTGTGCGAGCCGAGCGTAGCCAGCATTGTGCGAGCGATCGTGCACGCAGTGAATGTCGCGGGTGCGGAACACGTCGCCCTCGGCTCGGATTTCGACGGGGGTACCAAAACGCCGTTCGATACAGTGGGCGTTGTGCAACTCGCCCAGGCGCTATTGGATGCCGGCTTGTCGCGAGAACAAGTGGCAGGAGTCCTGGGCGGCAATGTGCAACGGTTGTTGCGACAGTTGCTGCCGTAATCCCAGGAGCATGTGTGGGGCGGACTAGGAAGGAGAAGCGGATGCCACGTGCGGTGGATGCTGAAGCATTGATGCGGGTGTTGCAGCAGGCTGCGCCGCGGCCCCTCGGCATCGACGACATCGCCCGCATCCTGGGGCTCGAAGAGTTCGACCGTCGCCAGATGAAGGCCGCTCTCGAGGCTGGCGTGGAGGAGCGCAAGCTGCGCCGGATCGGCAAAACCCGGTACCAATGGGTACGCGAACCAGAAACCGCCGTGCGCATCCGCGAAGCGGTGGAGCGGCGCCGGGCGCCACGCTCGCGCGCCGCGGTACAAGAAGAGCGCTTCGAGGGACGCTACCAGCGAGTACGGGCCGGTTACGGGTTCGTGGAAATTTTAGGGGCGGCAGCCCGTCGGTTCGCCCGCGACGTCTTGATCCCGCCGGGTTTGGAAAACGGAGCGATGCATGGCGACCGCGTGGAAATCGAAATCGTGCGCCGCGACCCACGCTTACGGCGCATCGTCGGCCGCGTTACCCGCGTGGTCGCCTCGACGCACGAGACCATCCTGGGCACGTTGGAACCTACGCGCCGTGGCTGGCAGTTAGTGCCGGAGTTGGACTTGCTGCCCACCGTCGACATCGTGGGGCCGGTGCAGCCGCGGCGCGATCAGGCCGGGCTCATTGCCCGAGTTCGCTTGGTACGTCCCCCGACGCAGGTGCGACCTCCGGCCGGAGAACTCGAGATGGTCCTCGGGCCTGTGGACCATCCCGATGTGCAGTTCGCCATCATCGCGGCGGAGCACGGCTTGCGTACCGAGTTTCCGGAGCCCGCTCGGCGCGAAGCGGAACGCCTCCCGAACGATCCAACTCCTGCAGATTTCGAAGGGCGGCGGGATTTGCGGGACTTGCCGTTCGTGACCATCGACGGCGAAACGGCACGAGATTTTGACGATGCCGTGTGCCTGCAGGTGAGCGCCGGCGGCACGCGGGTTCTTTGGGTCGCGATCGCCGACGTTTCCCATTACGTGCCGGAGAAGTCGGCGCTCGACCAAGAGGCAATGTTGCGCGGCACGAGCGTGTACTTTCCCGACCGCGCCATCCCGATGTTTCCGGAGCAGCTCTCCAACCAGCTTTGCTCCTTGCTCCCGGAACGCGATCGGCTCGTTCTCGTTGCCGAGCTCCACTACGACCGCCTCGGCCATCGCCGACACGCGGAGTTCTATCCCGCAGTCATCCGGAGCCGCGCCCGGCTGACCTATACGAAGGTCGCCGCAGTGTTGTCCGACGCGACGTCTACAGAAATCGAGGCCTGGCGGGCATCGCTCGGGCCGATCCTCGACGACTTGCGGGCGATGCATCAGCTCATGCTGCAACTCAATCAAGCCCGGCTAGCAGCAGGCTCCTTGGATCTCGACTTGCCCGAGGCGCTCATCGACCTATCGGAAGAGGGCCGCAGCGTGGGCGTGCGCCTCCTGCTGCGCAACGACGCCCACCGGATCATCGAGGAGTTCATGCTGGAGGCAAACCGAGCCGTGGCTTTGTTCCTGCGCGAGCACCGCGTACCGTTCCCTTATCGCGTTCACGAACACCCCGACCCTGCCGACATCGACGAGCTGAATCGCTTTCTCGCCCGTTTTGGTTTTGCCGTGCATTACGATGGACAAGTGCGTCCTCACGATATCGCGCGGTTGCTGAAGCAGATCGAAGGCCACCCCCTAGCCCGGGTGCTGGCCCGGCAGGTATTGCGTGCGCTGGCTCAGGCACAATACAGCACCGTAAACATCGGGCACTTCGGGCTTGCGTTTCCCGTTTACTGCCACTTCACCTCACCCATCCGGCGTTATCCCGACTTGCTCGTGCACCGCCAACTGCGCCGCGTGTTGTCTGGCAAGCTCGAAGAAGCGCGGGCACTCGCGGAAACACTGGAAGCCTTGTCGATCCATTGCTCGCAATGCGAGCGGCAAGCGGTCGAAGCGGAACGGGCCATGCTGGACCTGAAAAAGTGCGAGTTCATGTTCGACCACCTTTTGGAGCCAGAACCGGGTACCATCGTGAGCGTGACCAACTTCGGCTGCTTTGTGGAACTCGATGCGTACCCCATCGAGGGGCTGCTCAAGCCGGAAAGCTTTCCCGAGGACCGGTACTACTACCACGAGGAGGAACAAGCGTGGATCGGAGCACGCCGCCGGCAACGCTTTACCATTGGTGACCGGGTGCGTGTGGAATGCACGAACGTGTCGCTCAGGCGGCGCGAAATCGACTTTGCGTTGCTCGAACGCCTGTCCCCCGCGGAAGCCACGTCGTCCACCGCACCAGCAGCTTCCCCGCAGCGGCAGCGGCAAAAACGCCGTCATTGAGGAGATGCCGGCAACACTGGCGCCCAGCGGGCGCGTGTGACACAGTGGTTCGGGTCATGGCGGAACAGTTCCAGTTCGATCCGTTCGACGAACGCACGCGGCGCAATCCGTTTCCGCTGTACGCACAGGCGCGGCGCGAGCATCCAGTGTACCGACACGAGGGCCTGCCAGTGGTGTCGGTGTTTCGGTACGACGACATCCAGGCCATTTTGCGCGACCCGTCGACATGGTCGAATGTGTTTCCGCCACCGCCCGGCTTCACCCGACCGGATCACCTGCCGCCAAGTATGCTCATGCTGGACCCGCCGGAGCACACCCGTTTACGGGGGTTGGTCCAGCAAGCATTCACGCCTCGGCGTGTGCGGGAGTTGGAACCACGAATCGAAGCCATCGCCGAGCAGCTGGCTTCTGACCTCGTGACACGAGGAACGGCAAACTTCGTGGCCACGTTTGCCTATCCGTTGCCGGTTGTGGTGATTGCCGAAATGATCGGGGTGCCTGCGGAGGACCGCGAACTGTTTCGCCATTGGTCGGACGCATTGGTGGAGAACCTCGGGGGTGGACTGTTGGGACCACCGTCGCCAGAAGCTCTGGCAAAGGAGCTGGCCGCCGTGGAGGCCATGCGCGCGTACTTTGTGGAAAGGGTAGAGGAGCGACGCAGAAAGCCTCGTGAGGATTTGCTTTCGGCGCTGGTTGCTGCGGAACTGGAAGGGTCGCGTCTGACCTTCGACGAAATGCTGCAAATGCTCGTGTTGCTGTTGGTCGCTGGAAACGAAACCACGCGGAACTTGATTGCCAATGCAGTGTACACCTTGATCGAGCATCCAGAGTCGGAGCGGCAGTTGCGCGCGCACCCCGAGCACGTACCGGGCGCGGTGGAAGAAGTGCTGCGTTTTGCAAGCCCGGTACAGTGCGACGTACGGTACCTCGTGCGAGACACGGAGGTGGCGGGGCACCGTGTCGAGGCGGGAACCATTGCACTGCTGTGGCTAGGCTCCGCCAACCGCGATGAGAGCGTCTTTCCCGACCCGGACGTCTTCGACATCGCACGTGCGGACAATCGCCACCTCGCCTTTGGGTTCGGTCCCCATTTTTGCTTGGGCGCCAATTTGGCTCGGCTGGAAGCTCAGGTCGCGTTGCGCGTTCTCCTGCGACGCGTGCGCCAGTGGCAACTGGCAACGAGCGACCCTTTACCCCTGCACCCCAGTTTGATTTTCCGCGCAATGACCGAACTTCCGTTGGAGGTCCGTGGATGAAGCACTCACCGGCATTTTTGCGAATCGTCGAAGAAGCGCGCCAGAAGATTGCGGAACTGACCATCGACGAGGTGAAGGCCATGCTGGAGCAGGGGGAGGATTTTCTCCTGCTCGACGTGCGCGAGGAAAGTGAGTGGCGGCAGGGCCATTTGCCTCGGGCCCAACACCTGTGCAAGGGCGTGATCGAGCGCGACATCGAATCGGTGTGTCCTGATCCGAATCGACGCATCGTGTTGTACTGCGGCGGCGGTTACCGGTCTGCGCTGGCCGCGGAAGCCCTGCAACGCATGGGCTACAAGCGCGTAGCTTCCATGTGGGGCGGCTGGCGCGCGTGGCTCGAAGCTGGTTACCCGACGGAGGGCTGAACCGCCTGGCTCGGGGCAGGACCCACAAGCGAGCTAGGACGTTGCCGTTTTGCGAGCCGCTTGCGCACGCAGTGCCCGCGGAAGCGGGAAGGACACGTGCTCTTCCACCACCGTGACCGGTTCGACCTTCGGGAAGCCGAGCGTGCGCAGCCGATCGATCGTCGCTTGCACCAGGTGCTCGGGAGTCGAGGCTCCAGCCGTGAGCCCGACAAAGTCCAGTCCCCGAACCTCGCCGGACTCGATGTCGCTCTCTTGCTCGATCAGCCGCGCCTCAGCGCCTTCCTTGCGCGCAACTTCGACAAGGCGGTTGGCGTTGCTCGAGGTGGGCGAGCCGAGCACGAAGACCAGAGGAGCCCGGTGTGCCAGGGCTTTCACCGCCAGTTGCCGGTTTTGCGTGGCATAACAGATGTCTTCTCTGGCAGGCAGGCGAATGGCGGGGAACCGCGCTTGCAGCGCGGCGAGGATTTCCTTCGTATCGTCCACCGAGAGGGTTGTTTGGGTCACCACCGCCAGGCGGTCGGGCTGCCTGACCGCGAGGGCTTGCACGTCCGCGACCGTTTCCACCAAGTACATGCGGTCCGGTGCATGTCCCATCGTGCCCTCGACCTCGACGTGACCGCGATGGCCGATCATTACGATCTCGTAGCCTTCTCGCGCGTAGCGCAGCACTTGTAAATGAACCTTGGTCACGAGGGGGCACGTGGCATCGATGACTCGGAGTCCCCGTGCCTTTGCCTCTGCCCTAACGGCGGGCGACACCCCATGGGCGCTGAAGATGACCAGAGAGCCGGGCGGCACCTCAGCGAGGTCGTCGACGAACCGGGCTCCTCGCGCTTGCAGGTCCTCCACCACATGGCGGTTGTGCACGATCTCATGCCGCACCCACACCGGCGGGCCATACCGTTCCAGAACCAAACGCACGATGTCGATCGCATAGGAAACCCCGGCGCAAAATCCGCGGGGATTGGCGAGCAACACCGTCCCGGCTTGGGCTGCCATGGTGGCAAACCGTCGCACGCAAGCTCGACCGACGCAAGACGTCCTGCCCCGCGGCATTGCCGAGAAGATTCCGTGGTGCTCAGCGGCTTGCGCCTTTTCAGGTACGGCCGCGTGGAACTCCCGTGAAGTGCAAACGGAGGGTCAGGATCGGGCCGAACGCTCCCACCTTTCCTTTGCAAATTGGAGAAAAGGCCCGCGGAAGTAGTGCTGCGTCTAGCACGCTGCCGCCGGAACCGTTAGGCAGAGATTCGCCGCGCCCGCGGCATGCAAGTTGGAAGTTGGAGAAATTGCGATGCTTGTTCGGGACTTAATGCAAACCGAGGTCGTGACGCTGGATGCCAAAGACCACTTGGATTTGGCCGATTCCCTGATGCGACTCGGGCGTATCCGGCACATGCCGGTGCTGTCGGACGGGAAGCTCGTCGGGATTCTTTCGCAGCGAGATTTGTTCCGGGCAGGAATTTCGACCGTCTTGCGCTTGCGCCCTTCTGCGGAGCGCGAGTGGCTGGCGAAAATTCCGGTTCGCGAGGTCATGACCAGCCCAGTGATTACCGCAAGGCCGGATATGTCCGTGCGGGAGGCGGTCCAGCTCATGCTCGATCACAAAATTGGCTGCCTGCCCGTGGTGGAGAAAGGCGAGCTGGTGGGCTTGCTGAGCGAGACCGACTGCTTGCGTTACCTCGCGCGCTTGCTCGACCTTTGGGACACCAAACAAGAACTGCCCCGGCTGGAAGAACCGGAGTGAACAGCCACGCAGACCGAAATGGCCATGACGCAGAAGATCGCCGGTTCCAAAGGAAGCATTCTGGTCGCGGAAGACGAGGCCGCGGTGCGCGAGAGCCTCACCGAGGTGCTCCGCGAAGAAGGGTACGACGTCGTCGCTGTAAGCGACGGCACGGCAGCGATTCGGGCGCTGCAAGAAAAGGAATTCGATCTCATTCTCTCGGACATCCGTATGCCGGGGGCTGATGGACTCGAAGTGCTGCGGCACGCTCGTGAAGTCTCGCCGCAAACTCTGGTCCTACTCATGACCGCCCATGCCACCGTGGAAACAGCGGTCGAGGCCATTCGCCGCGGGGCGCAAGATTACTTGCTGAAGCCGATTTTGTTCGACGACCTGCTGCACAAAATCGACCACTTGCTGACCCACCGGCAGATCGCGTGGGAAAATCAATTCTTGCGTAGCCAAGTGGAGCGCCAATGGGATTTTGAAAACCTGGTGGGCCGCTCTGCAGCGATGCGGGAGGTCATGAACCTGGTGCGCCGCGTAGCCCCCACGCCCAGCACCGTGTTGATCACGGGGGAGAGCGGCGTGGGCAAAGAAGTGGTTGCCCGCGCGATCCATCACTTCAGTGAGTATCGCGATCGGATTTTTCTGCCCATCAACTGTGGGGCGATCCCGGAAACTTTGTTGGAAAGCCAGTTGTTCGGCCACATGCGTGGTTCGTTCACCGGCGCCATTGCCAACCAAGAAGGGCTGTTCCAGCGCGCCCGCGGGGGCACGATTTTCCTCGATGAAATTGCGGACATGCCCTTGTCGCTGCAGGTGAAACTCTTGCGTGCGATCGAGGCAAAGGAAATTTTGCCGATTGGGGCCACCACGCCGATTCGCGTGGAAGTTCGCATCATTGCTGCCACGAACCACGATTTGAAAAAGGCTGTCGAGGAAGGGCGCTTCCGCGAAGACCTGTATTATCGTTTGAATGTGTTCAACATCGAGATTCCCCCGCTGAGAGAACGGCGCGAGGACATCCCGTTGCTGGTGGAGCACTTCATCCGCATCCATAACCGGGAACTCAAGAAGAATTTCAAAGGGGTCGACAGCGCGACCATGAAGCTCCTCATGTCGCTTCCGTGGAAAGGAAATGTCCGCGAACTCGATAACGTCATCGAGCACGCCATGATTTTGGGTAGCGGCGACTGGATCACTGTTCGGGACCTTCCCCGCGCGCTGCAACAAGACGTTGGCGTCGAACCAGAGATCCCCGACACGGATAACTTGCGCGAAGCGTTAAGGGCCTTCGAAAAAGCGCACATCCAGTCGGTACTGGCCAAGTGCCAGCAAGACAAACGACAGGCAGCACAACGTTTGGGTGTGTCGCTCTCGTCGCTGTACCGCAAGATGGAGGAACTTGGCATTCCTCTCCAAGCAGAACGTTCCGTGTTGGAGTGAACCAATCGGCCTTGCCTCCCGTTTATCGGGACCGCCCTCTGGCTCTTCGAAGCTGAGCGGACTAGATAAGCGCCGATGGCCCCAGAGGAATTGCTGCACCGACTCGGGCTCGATGCAGCCCGCCAGCGCCGGCGGCTGGAATTTCTGGAGATCGGCGCACGTGACCGAGAACTCTTGCAAGAAATCGCTGAATTCGGACGGGCTCACGTCGACGCGATTGTCGAGGAGTTCTACCAACACCTGCTGCGCTTTGAAGAAACACGCAACTTACTTGGCGGGCCAGAGCGCATCGAACGGCTAAAAAAGACCCAGCGTGCATACTTTTTGCGCATGCTGGAAGGAGAGTTCGACGCCAGCTACTTCGAAAGCCGGCTGCGGGTCGGGGACGCTCACCAGCGCATCGACATGGCGCCGGAATGGTATCTCGGGGCGTTCGCCCTGTATTTGCGGCTGTTGGTGCGCCGGCTTCTCGAGCATTACCGCCACGACCCCGCCCACTTGTGTGAAATCGTGCAGACGCTGACGAAAGTCATCTTTCTGGATGCCAGTTTGGCGATGGACGCGTACATCGCCGGAGGGTACGTGCAACGGGCCCTGGCCGAGCAACTGGCGCAAATGGCGGAAGCTGCCCAGCGTGCACTGGAAGAAAAGGCAGCTTTGGAGCGGCTCAAGACCGATCTGACGAACATGATCGTGCACGATCTCAAGGGACCGATCGGGGGCATTCTCACGGTTACCCAACTGGCGTTGCGCAAGCGCGGCGCGAGCGAAGAAGCACACCTCAAACGCTTCGAGCAAATCCAGCGCAGCGCGCGGGACCTGCTTCGCATGATCGAGAACCTTTTGGAAATCGATCAGATGGAGAGCGGACGGTTGGAGCTGCGCATCGAAGCGGTGGCGATCGAGGACTTGCTCAACGAGTGCGCTGCCGAATATCGGGCTGCCGCGGAAATGGCTGGGCAAACGCTCGTGGTCGAGCTCAACGGGGACCTGCCCGTGATTGCGACCGACCGCTGGCTCGTGCGGCGCGTGTTGAATAACCTCGTGGTGAATGCCATCCGCCATAGCGGCGGTGCCGGGAGAATCACCTTGGGCGCGCGTGCCAGCGGCGATCAGGTAGAGTTGTACGTTTCCGACACCGGCCGCGGTATCCCGCACGAAGAGCAGGCCACCCTCTTCGATAAAAACCGCCGCTCGTTGAGGGGCGATCACCGCGAGGATACCGGGCTGGGTTTGGTGTTTTGTAAGATGGCAACCGAAGCGTTGGGGGGCGGCATTCGCGTGTCGAGCGAACCGGGTGCTGGGGCTACCTTCATCGTGAGCTTGCCGCTGACCTGATCAGCCCGCGAGTTGGTGCGGCGCCTGGCCTAGCTTCGCTGCGACTTTGCGCACGCGCCATCGTGCCGCTTTGCGAAGCCAATCTGCCTTGCGGCGCACGATCAGGTGCGGGCCTCCTCGAGAGCGCGCGCCGCTCCGATGGCCGTCGCGTACTCGGCGTGAGGCGGAATGGAAAATTGGTAGTCGAAAATTCCGGTCGTGGCGAGCACGCGCTCGACGAGTGTGCGCACACGCAAGAGTTTTCCGGTGAGCACGATTTCGCTGTGTTGGGTGGCCCGTGCTGCGAGAACGCTCAAGGAAACAATGACCTCGGCAATCATATTGATGAGCCCACGTGCCTTGTCTTCAGGCCGCGCATCTGCACCGAGCTTGCCAAAGTTGCTCGCCGTGGCGTGCGCCGGCAAGCGCCCGACGGGTCCGCCGGCAATATCCGCAACCGTGAGGTCGACGTGGGCCAAATCGCCTGACGCTGCCAGGCGCTCGAGCGTATCGAGACGCGACACTTGCAGCAAATGTTTGGCGAGTCCGAGCAACGTGCCACCTCCGACGCCTGTGCCGCCGACGTGCTGGATGGAGTCACGGTCGACCGCAACGAGGGCGGTGCCGGTACCCAACGACACCACAAGCGCCCGTTCCTTGCCCGCAAGGCTGGCTCCACCGATCCCAATCGCCGTGATCTCCGGGATTTTGTGAACCGGTATCCCCAGCAGTCGCGAACCTAAGCGGCGTGCCCCTCCACCCGTTGCCGCCACTGCAGGAATCGTGTGGAGATCCACGCCGAGTTCGTCAGCCAACTTGCCAAGGGCCCCGGCAGCCGCTGCCACTGGGTCGTTGGCTTCCACCGTGACCACGTGCAGCTCCGGTCCGAGAGCCACTGCGTCGGTCGTCGATCCTCCAATGTCGATACCGAGGAGCATGGGCGCGGACACTCTTATGGCAACTCGCGCCGTAAGGCTACCACATGCTCTCGCCGGTCCGGCGGGTAGTCGACCCACTTTGCTGCGGGCACGGCGTTGTGGGGCACGACACGAAACCCTTCTCGCTCGAAAAATGCTTGTGCTTGCGGCGATGTCGTGCAGGCGAACAAATACCGCAGCCCGAGCCGTGTTGCGTCGGCCACCACGCGAGCAAGCAGCTTCCGCCCGATTCCCTCGCCTTTGAACCGTGTGATCGTGTACAAGCCGACCACTTCGCCAGCGTGCTGGTCGGCGTAGGCTGCGGTTTCGAGGCCGCAAACTCCTGCGAGGTGGTGGTTGCCCACGCTCGCGCCATACGCGTGAAGAAGGAACCGCGCGATCTCCTCGGGGCTTCTCGGCTTGAGTACGCCTTCCCGCACGCCCCGGGCGAGCAGTTTCTCCACCTCGGCAAAGTCGTCGATCCCCAGGCGCTCCACGGCACAGTAATCCGACAACGTGAACAACGTACCCGCGCCGTTGTAAGTGAACAGTTCGTGCGCGAGCTCGGGCAGGCGACACAGATTCACAGAGCCAACGCCCTGCAACAATGCGTGACGCACTGCCTCGAACGTGTTGCGCCGGTGCCCGAGGCCGGCCCACTCCGCTTGGCCGACGCTTAGCACGGTGGCTAACACAGCCTCGTCCATAAAGGCCAGCACTTGTCCGCTGGCATCCGCGATGCCTCCCTCCGGATCCACCAGAACGAGCTTGTGCACCCGCAACCGGGAAGCGGCATCTGTAGCTACGAGAGTGAATTGGTTGGTTGTGATTCCGGTCACGAAGCCAACGAACACCGGGGTGCGGCGAAGCGTGAGCCAGATCCCTACGAGAAAGTCGTCGCCGACTTGCCCGGCTGCACCAGTGATTGTGGGCCAGCAGGAGCCCGGGCCAGGGTCGGGAAACAACGCCGGAGCTTCGGGTCCACCTACAAACGCGGGGAGCGCCCGCGCTAGGTCTTCGCTGAGGCGGCGTCGATGCGCTTCATCGTCGGACGCAAGAAGCAAGACCACTCGAGCCCCGGCGTTGACCAGGTCGGCGGCCACAGGAACGAGAACATCCGCGAGAGCAACCGGGGCCTGCAGCTCCGGGGCCGAAACCGCAATCATCAGGGTCCGACCGCGAAATTCTTCGAGATAAAACTGTTTTTCGTCAGCGAAGGACAACTCCGCTGTACTGGTCTCGGTTGTCATTGCCCGGAAATCGCACAGTACCAAACTGGTGCCGTTCCGGCGAGCGTCAGGGGAACTTGTTCCAACGAGGCCGCCTCTCGGAATCCTCAGCAGGATTCCTTGCAGGAGCCGAGCACACCGCTTTTGCTCGAACGGCTTCTGCCCCGGTGCTGGCCGCCCTCGCGCCCCGCGTGTAACGCAAGCAGCCTCTCGCGATGGTCATTTTGCAACGTCGCGAATGGGAGCGCGAGCGCTTCGCAGAGATCGGAGGGTAAAAAACGCTTCTCTTTGGCGCGTGCGTGGGGAGTGCCAAGGCAATGGCTTTGCTTACCGATGGACCTTCCCTGCACTGACGCAAGCGAGTGAAGAGCCTTGACGAAATCCGACCGAGACGATTGTTCGACCAACGCACCGCTCTCCGGTTGTTCTCCGGAGACCTCCCAAAACGCAGCTCGGACAGCGTTTTGTGAGATTGGCGTATTGGTGCTCGACGCACGAAAGCGCATCGTCGCTGCGGATGCGCTGGCGCAGAAGCTCCTCGGGAGGTCCCTGGCGGAACTCGAGGGGCAGTCGCTGGAGGAACTCTGGAACCGCATGGGTGCGCGCGAACCCGACCCGGTCGACCGCAGTAGCGGGGGTTGTTGCCCCGTGGACGTGCACTCGCGGACTTGGGTCATGCCGAACGGCGAGCCGCGGCACGTCGCGGTGCGAGAGACGACTGTGACAACGGCCCACGAAGGATGCACGGTGGTGCTGCTTGCAGAAGTGGCTGCGCTGGGAAGCGAGTATGCAACCCTCCTGGAGTGCCGAAAGCGGTTCGACGCATTCATGCGTCATTTGCCGGGTGTGGCCTACATGAAAGATCGCGACGGGCGTTACGTGTTCGTGAGCCCAACGTTCGAGCGCCACTTTGGCCATCCGCCTGAACACTACGTAGGGAAGCTAGACGCCGACGTGTGGCCACCAGAAGTCGTGCAGCAGCTCCGCGACAGCGACGCGCGGGTGCTCGAGTCTGGAGCAGTGGTGCAAAGCACGGAACGGGTTCCGCAGAGCGATGGGACGCACTACTGGCTTGCCACCAAGTTTCCCATTACGAATGCGGCGGGCGAGGTCGTGCTCATCGGCGGAGTAGCGGTCGACATCACCGAAGAGCGCCGGGCACTCGAGAGCCTGAAGGAGCTTCAGCGCTCTGCCCAACAGCGCGACCGCTTGGCAGACGTGGGTGCAATCACAGCGCAAATCTTGCACGACTTGGCAAACCCGATTGCTGGACTTTCCATGCAAGTGCAGCTGATCTTGCGGCGGGCGGGTCGGGACCCGGATCGCCCCGTAGGGGAACTGGTGCAGTCGCTCGGTCGGCTTTTGTCGGAGGTGCAACGGCTGGATGTGTTGTTGCGCGAGTTCAAGGACTTTGCTCGCGAGCAGCGCTTGGAACTGCGTCCGGTCCGCTTGCGCCCGTTTTTGGCCGAGTGTGTGACTCAGTGGCGGCCCGTGGCGCGGGCGCGGGACATCAGCATCCACACCGAACTGCCTCCGGATCTGCCGACCGTGCGCGCGGATCCCGACCAGCTTCGCCGCGCTTTCGACAACCTGATCAAGAATTCCATCGAGGCGATCGACCGAGGCCCGGGAGCGATTTGGGTGCGGTCTGCAATCCCCCACCCTGAGCGCGTGCGTATTTCGGTGCTCGACGATGGCCCTGGAATCGCCCCGCACGTGGACCCGTTCCGATTGTTCGAAACGACGAAGCCGTACGGCACCGGATTAGGGTTGCCGATTGTGCGCCAAATTGTGGAAGCGCACGGAGGGCAAATCGCGTACGAACCTCGGGAGCCTCGGGGCGTGGCCTTCCATGTGGAGTTGCCTCGGACGGGTCCGTCGTGGCCGCTCCCTCCGCGGATGTCGGGGGAGTGACCGAATCACTGGAGATCAGGCAGTGAGTTCCAACATACGCCGCAACGACCGCTCCGCGCCGCGGCGAACCTCCTCGTCCAGTACAATTTCGTGCTGCATCGTTTGCAGCGACCAGAGTGTGCGGTCGAGCGTGATCATTTTCATGAACTGACAGAGCTTGCACGCCTTGTAGAACTTCTTCTCGGGAACTTCGAGAAACAACCGGTCCGACAAGCCACATTCCGTCACGACGACGAACTCCGTGGCATCGCTGCGCCTGGCGTACTCCACCATGCCGCTCGTGCTCAGCACCGCATCGGCAAGGGCAATCACATCCGCACGGCATTCAGGGTGCACGAGAATGCGAGCATGAGGCAACGCTTGCTTGATGCGCTGGATGTTTTCCGGGGTGATTTGATGGTGCACGTAACACGCGCCGTTCCAGGTGAGGACCATCTTGTCGGTGTGCTGCTGGACGTACTCGCCCAAGTGTTGGTCCGGAACAAATAAAATATGCTCGGAAGGCAGGCGGTTGACGATCGACACCGCATTGGAGGAAGTGCAACACACATCGACCACCGCCTTGACCGCTGCGGTGGTGTTCACGTAAGCGACCACGGCGAGGTCGGGGTACACGGCGCGCAATTCATCGCGGCGTTGGACAAGTTCCTCGGGCGTCACGCTATCAGCAAGCGAACACCCTGCGCGCAGGTCGGGCAAGAGCACGACTTTGTTGGGATTGAGAATCTTGGCTGTCTCGGCCATGAAGTGCACGCCGCAAAACACGATCACGTCAGCTTCCACACCAGCCGCTTTGCGTGCGAGCTCCAAAGAATCGCCGACAAAGTCCGCCACCTCGAAAATTTCCGGCCGCTGGTAGTTGTGCGCGAGGATCACCGCATTGCGTTGGCGCTTGAGTTCACGGATTTGCTCCACCACTTCGGCCAAATGCCGGCACGTTTCCTGGTCGTAGTACTCCGGGTGCACGGGAGAGAGTTTCCGATGCAGTTCTTCTGCCAAGGCTGCTAGGGCTGGCATCGCTGTTCCTCTGTGGTGCAGGTACTAGCCGTTGGCAAACACAAACCCAACCGGCAAGCCAGCGTGGTCACGATTACGGTTTCGGGATGTGCAAGCGCTTGCTGATCATCAGGCTACCGGACACGAGAAAGAACAGGCTCGGCCAGTGAAACCGGACCCCAGCGACGGCCCAGGGGGAAATGGTGTCGGCCGCGTATGCCGCCAGCGCGATTCCGAGCGGGAGAACGCTCGTGGGAATTGGCGTCCCTTCGTAGTACCGCACTTTCCCACCGTCGCCGGCTAAAGCATCGGCAGTAATGTTGTAGCGCGCCAGCCGGGCAAGGCCGCACAGGACGAAGTACACCAGGACCACTTGATCCGTGGTGGTGCGCAGCCCGATCGCATACGCGATCACTGCTGGTGCCGCGCCAAAGGAGAGCAAGTCGGCCAGAGAGTCGAGCTCACGGCCGAGCGACGAGCTGTTGTTGCGAGCGCGAGCAATGCGGCCGTCGAGGAAATCCAACACGAGAGCCAGTGGGACGAGCGCCGCCGCGATCCACAGATGCGTGGGGTTTCGGTCCTCGACGAAATGGATGGCCTGGAACAGCGCGACGATCCCGCAGGCGCCGTTGGCCAGCGTGAGGAAATCTGGCAAGTGCAAACTGCGAACAAGATCGAATCGCCGCGCTTGCGCCATCGGGCTCGACTCCGGCGCCGATGTTGCCCTCAGAGGTGTGCCGGGTCAACCGCCGTGGTCGAGCGCCGTTGACAGGCGAGGGCGAAGCAGCGTGTCCAAAAGCACTCGGCTAGGCACTGGTTTGGAAGCGTAGCGCACGCCAGGGAGTTCGATGACGGCGATCGATTCGTAGGTCCACCAGGGAAATAGCTGTGCGGCCAAGTATTCGAGGTGGCAAAGCCACCGCAGCATCCTTGGTCCGGGCAGCACTCGCCTCGCAGCCCGTGCTTGGGCGTAGAGGAGGTTCCATGGCGGGTGGCGCAGCCAGTGGAAGCGCGCTTGGTTGCGAACGTCGTCCTCGGCCACGAGGGCGTAGAGGGGACGCACGATCCGGCTGAGGCTTGGATAAATGCGTGCCTCCCGGCCGAACACAATTTGCATTTCCATGCGGGTGAGTAAGCTCACGTGGGCGTGTGGCTCGGTAGCTGGCTCTCGTGGCTCGCCGAGGCGCCGGTGAGGCAAGGCAACAATCACGAGCCTCCGCGCGATGCGGCGAAGCTCACGAACCGCTTGCTCGATGTGGGGCACGTGCTCGAGGGTGTTGACGGACAGCACGACGTCCACGGACTGGTCGCGAAACGGCAAGCACCGAGCTTCTGCGCAAGCCACATTGGCCACGAGGGACCGTGCTCGGCGGCAAGCGTTTAGGGCGAGATCGACGGCACAAACCTGCGTGCCAAACGCGTCGGCAATGACTCGACCGAGAAAGCCCTCTCCGGCACCCACGTCGAGGAGAGATCGAAACTCATACTTCGCAAGCCGCCGCAGGATCGCGTACGAGTGAACGTACGTACCGATGTATTGCGAGCGGAGAGAGAGTCCCCGAACGGGACTGTGCGGCACGTACTCTCCGAAGCCAGGCGGGGGCCCCGCGTAAATGCCTTCCAGCCACGAGCGCGTGCGGCGGGTGTAATCGTCCATGCCGCAACCAAGCTTACTCCGATTGATCTCCGCATCCAAACGGGAATGGACGCGGACACGGAGCAGCGATTACGGCCCGATGCGCACGATCATGGAGACCGCTGGACCTACTTCTCCCCGTTCGTCACGCAACCGGATCGTCAAGCGCACCTCCCCGTCGGGAAACCGGGTGGCAACGTCGATGAAGCCACAGAACTGGATCGTGGAGTTGGCCCTCGCGAAGTCGAACCCTCCATCGGGCTTGAGAATGCACGCGTCGTTCCGGCCGCGACCGCGTGGCTGGCCGGCTCCGTCGAGAAACCGGCAGCCAAGATCGTTGAGTGCATCGATCACTGTCGGACGATCGCTGAAGTCGGGCGGATCTACCGCAGGCACGCCGCCAATTCGGGGCGGCAAGCGATCGCACACTTCCGGGCTGCCGTTCCCGAGTGGCCGAGAAACCAGCACCTGCAGGTCTGGTGGACCATTTTCTCGGAAGGTGACGCTGCCGACCGGGACGCCCGACGCTCCCGGCCGCCCCTCGATGACGATGTTGAAGCCTGCGCCGGTCGGTCGCTGAAAAATTGGGACACCGTCCGGTGTCGTGCCGCTTGGTTCCACGGGCGTGTCGTCAGCTCGGGTAATGCCAACAAAGGTCACGACCGGGCCGCTATCCGCTCCGGCTGTTGGCGTGTAGGTGCGAGTGGGTGTGCGGCTTGGCGTGGAGGGGGCCGTACGAGTTGGGGTCGCTAGCGGTGGTGTACTGGTGCGGGTGCGCGTGGCCGTGGGCGTGGTGGAAACGCGAACGGTGGAGGAAAATGTCGGCGTGGGCCGACCCGGAGTGGGGGTGAAGGTCGCGGTGGGAGAGCGCCGTGCCGTGCTCGTGGGTGTCGCTGTGTTTGTAGGCAAGGGCGTAGTTGCGCGAGGCGTGGCAGTGGGGCTCGTTTGGGTGCGCGTGGCGCTCGGGCTCTGGGTTGGCGCGGCAAGGGTGCTGCTCGGCGTAGGAGTCGCACGAAGGCTCCGAGTCGGGGTTGCTGTCGGAGTGGAGCTCGGTGCTCGGTGCGTTGGGGTTGGCGAGGGGAGCACATCACCAACTCGGACTACGAGCTGCCGAGCAGGGCCCAGATTCCCCGCGACATCCCGCAACCGCACCGTGAGGAGGGTGTCGCCGGGTGGAAACGCCCAGCTCCTGGCGACGGTGGCACAGAATTGGATTTGGCTCGTTGACGTCACGAGCGCCGGCTGGCCGTGCGTGTTGACGGTGCAAGCTCCTGTCGCCAGCGCAAAATTGCAGCCAAGGTCGTTGAGGGCGTCGGAGACAAATCGCTCCGGCCGGTAATCGGGAGGCACGACTGCTGGTACCCCTCCAGAGCACACCTCAGGGCTTCCGTCGCCCAAAGCCCGGCTGGTGAGAATTTGTAGGTCGGGCCGCCGCTCGCTGCCGCTATCGGGTTGAAACGTAGCGATACCTACCGGGCGCCGACTGGCTCCCGCTCGTCCTTCCACGACCAGCAGGAATCCTGAGCCAGCAGGCCGCTGGAACACCGGCAGGCCAGCTTGCGTACCAACCGGAACCAGAACGCGTCCGTCCGCCGTGGCAAGGCCGACAAACGTAACCAGCGGACCAGCGGGCGGTGCATCGACGGCGAGGAGACGCGCAACAAGGTCCGCAGCAGAGACTCGCCCGTCGAGGTTTTGGTCCGGTGTCGTACACGCGGTTTCGGTCCAATCATCGAACGCCGTGCTCGTTAGAGCTTCCAGGTCTTGCTCGGCCTGCGCATCCGGGCACCCGATCGCAGCGCACTCGCGCACGCCTACGAGCACGGCGGCGGAAACAAAGAAGCACACCACTCCCGACTGCAACCAACCGCGCCGCCAACTCTTCATGACAGACCCGCACATCTACCCCGGATGCAACAGACCCGGCAACCCCTGAAGGTGCCAGTTCGCCTCATCTCCTCCCTACCCTGCTGACGCAACGGCCCTCGCCCGCCAGCCCCCCGTACAACGGATACGCCCGGCGTGCTGCCATGTTCGCTGGTACAACCCACGCGCCTGCAGACGGCGCCGTGCCCTAAAAGCGATTGCACGCACGTAGGCGCCCATCGCCACGTTTGCATCACGCACATCGCGGGGCATCGTATGGGCGGTTCGCGAACCCCCCTACAACTGGTACGCGGGGTGCCCGCGATGGCTGCTGGCGCAATTCGCGTGGCTGTACGCGGGGGCCTGTAGAGGCGACGCGGTGCGTCGCCCTGGTGCCATCGTGCACGATGGTCCCACGTAATGCGACGCCGCTGGCCAGCGTGCAGCGCGCCCCTACATTGCCCGGCGGTAGGGTGCAGGTTCGCTAGCACCACGCCCGTTTCGTGTGCTGTAGGGGCACGGCACCGCCGTTCCCTTGACACCATCGTGTACCCCGGCCCCACATAACCGAATCTGCCAATCGTCTTGCAGGTGGACCGTCGACCGGAGAGCTGTGTGCGGGAGATCCGCCTGCCCAGTTCGGAGGGAGCGGGACCGAGTCAACCGGTCCTCCCTACCCCTTATCACGGCCCGCCAGCCCCGGTTTTCGTAGTACTGAGGTCTTTCCCCGTACCGCGCGGCAAAGCGGCCAGCCCTTGGCTTGGCCACCCCCCTCGCATTACGGTTGGCTTTTCGCGAAAAGAACTGGGTCCTCACTGCGTGGAGGCGGCTCTTTGCCAGGTGCTCGATGAACCTGGATGGATTCGTTTCCCGCCCGGGATAAACCTTAAGAGACAGCGTTGAGTTAGGAGGTAGTCGATGTCGCAGTATCGACCAATGACAGAAGAAGAGTTGCGCGAGCGGGTGCGCCGCTTGAAGGCCGAGGTTCACCCGGATCGGGTGGACATGTTCACCTTCCGCGGCGCGCAGTATGACCACGGACTTGCTTGGGTACACTTTCCCGAGGGCCTCGGCGGCCTGGGAATCAACCCGAAGATGCAAGCCATCGTCGCCGACGAGCTGCGCAAGGACGTGCAAACCGTGTACGATGACTTGGCCATTAACCCGATCGGGATTGGCATGGGGGCTCCGACGCTCATGACCTACGGCTCGGACGAACTTAAACGGGCGTTGCTGCGCAAATGTTTCACGGGCGAGGAAATTTGGTGCCAGCTCTTTAGCGAGCCGGGTGCTGGCTCCGACGTGGCGGGGCTAGCCACGCGCGCGGTCCGCGACGGTGACGACTGGGTCGTGAACGGGCAGAAGGTGTGGACCACGTTAGCTCACGTGGCCAAGTGGGGTTTGCTCGTGGCGCGGACGAACCCCGATGTCCCCAAGCATGAGGGCCTGTCGTATTTCTTGCTCGACATGCACTCTCCCGGGGTGGAAGTGCGCCCCCTTTACCAAATCACGGGCGAGGCGGAGTTCAACGAAGTGTTCTTGAACGACGTGCGCATTCCGCACCGCTACATGCTGGGCCAGGAAGGCCAAGGGTGGCAGGTGGCCATCACGACATTGATGAACGAGCGAACTGCTTTGGGCGGCGGCTCGACGCAAAAAGGCGGAGGGCCAATCCAGGTGCTGATGCAAATTTGGAACGCCCGCCCACCGAAGCGGCATTCTCCTGCGGAAACCGCTGTGCTGCGGGACAAGATCACGCGCTTGTACATCGAGTCGGAGCTTTTACGTCTCACGGCGTTGCGCGCTCGCGAGATGATGCGCGCGGGCAATCCTGGACCTGAAGGCTCCGTTGGCAAACTCGCCCAAGCCGAACTGTACAAGAAAATCTGGGAGTGCGGCATGGACGTCCTCGGTGAGGACGCCTTGGTGTACGAACCAGGCTACACGTTGCGCCGGCCCGCTCACGAAGAGCGCCGCGACAAGGTGCTGCTAGCGAAGTATCAGTTCCTGCGCTCGCGGGCGAACTCCATCGAGGGCGGCACCTCCGAGATTATGCGCAACATCCTCGGTGAGCGTGTCCTCGGCCTACCAGGAGAGCCCCGGACCGACAAAGGAATTCCGTGGAAGGACATCCCCCGCGGAGGATGATTCCAGCCGCAACTCTACGAGAGATTGGCGAACAAGGAGAACCAGAATGGACTTTGCATTTACACCCGAGCATGAAGAACTGCGGCAGACGGTACGCCGGTTTTTGCAGGACCGGTCGGACGAAGCCACGGTTCGCCGTTTGATGGTAACGGACGAAGGCTTCGATCGGTCCACATGGGCCCAGCTTGCGGAGCAGTTGGGTTTGACCGCTTTGATCGTGCCAGAAACGTACGGTGGCAGCGGGCTTGGTCCGGTCGAGCTGGCCATCACCCTGGAAGAAATGGGTCGCGCCTTGTTTTGTGCGCCGTATTTTTCCACGGCCGTGCTTTCGGTTGCAGCCTTGAACGAGGCAGCGAGCGACGAGGCCAAACAAGAGCTGCTGCCGGAAATTGCAGCGGGGAAGAAAATCGTCGCGCTCGCGTTAGCAGAGCCGCAGGGAATTTGGGAACCAGCGGACGTGCGCCTGCGGGCACGCAAAGGGCGCAACGGCTGGACCCTCACCGGTGAGAAAACTGCGGTCATCGATGGGCATGTGGCAGACGAGCTGTTGGTGGTAGCCCGCACGCCCGAGGGCCTTTCGTTGTTCCGCGTTCGCGGAAATGCAGACGGCTTGGAGCGTGTGCCGTTGCCTGCGCTGGACCTGACCCGGAAACTGGCGCGCGTGCGCTTTTCGAAAACGCCGGCCGAATCCGTGGCTGCTGCCCCCGACGTGCAGCCGCAACTAGAACGAGCGTTCCTGCTTGGTCTTGCCGCTCTGGCAGCCGAACAAGTTGGTGGTGCCCAGCAGTGCCTGGAGCTTTCCACCCAGCACGCCAAGACGCGCTGGCAGTTTGGCCGCCCCATCGGCTCTTTTCAGGCAATCAAACATCGCTGCGCCGATATGTTGGTGGCCGTGGAATTCGCAAAGTCGGCCGCGTATCACGCCGCGTTTCGCGCTGCGGAGGGGAACGGGAGCGATCTCGCCGTAGCTGCGCGGATGGCCAAGTCGTATTGCTCCGACGCGTATTTCCAAGTGGCGAACGATACGATTCAGGTGCACGGGGGCATGGGCTTCACGTGGGAGCACCCGGCACACCTGTATTTCAAACGGGCAAAGAGTAGTGCCTTGCTGTTTGGTGATCCGGTGCACCACCGGGAAAAGCTGGCGGCGTTGATTGGGATTTGACGTCTGGCGGCGTGGCCGGGCGCGGCAGCGAGGGAGTGCAGTAGTGATCCCAAGCTGCGCGCCCGAGCCCGCCCGCCGCGAGAACGGCAAGCAGCCACACTACTGCGGTGCGATAGTGCCGCGCGCCCAACGCGTGAAACAACCGATTGCCCAAACTGACCCCTACGACTGCAGGTACGAGCCACAAGACTGCGGCCACCAGCACTTCGGCGGTGAGTAAGCCGAACCCTGCCATCGCAGCGAGCGAGAACACGTCGGCCACGACGAAGAACGCGATCAGCGACGCGCGTGCCACTTCCACCGCGATGGGCGACGCAAGATAGTAAAGGATCACAGGCGGCCCGCCGATGGACGCGCTTGCGTTCAAAACGCCTGAGCAAACACCAGCGACGACTCCCGCGGGCTTGCTCATCAAGGCCGTCCAGCGGCGTTCCTGAACCAGCACCACCGCGCCCGCCAGCACCGCAAGCGAAACCCACACCCGCATGGCTGTGGGTGAAGCGGTTGCCAACAACCATGCTCCCGGGAGGGTTCCCGCAAGCATGCCTAGAGTCAGCCACGCGATGGATCGCCAGTGGACGTGCTGCCACACCCGAGGCAGCAGGTGCACGCTTGCGGCGATTTCGAGGCACAACACCGCTGGCACGACCTCTGCCGGCGGGTGAATCATGGACAGGCCTGTGACCGCCACCATCGCAAATCCAAAACCGCTGAAGCCGCGAACGAGACCAGCAAGTACGAGAATCGCGGCGTCGAAGAGCAAGCGCACGGGGTCCATCACGTCGGTTGCTTCTGGACCATCGCCCCCGCCAGAACGGGAAAAAAACACAGGCGTGTTGCCAAGGTAGCAACACGCCTGTGCTGGATTTGCGCGTTCCCTGCGGGGCTCAACGAGCAGGCAAAATGTACGTGAGCCCGATGCCCGTGGTAACGAACTGTACTTCGTTCGTCGGGTTTACGCGTTGGTCGAGCTGGTTGTAGCGAGCCCAAGCCCCGACGCTCAGCGCATCGTTCAACGCCAGGTTGATTCCCCCGCCGGTGGAAAACCCCCACGACGTACGGCTGATCGGCGTGTCTCCGGATAGCCCAGTGAACACGCCCACCTGGAAGGTTTGGTACGCCTCCACGTTCATGTCGCCAATGGTAAACGGCTCAGCGATGCGGGGACCAGCGTGTACGCCGAGTGCCCACGTTGCGTCCTTGTCGCGAATGCCAGGGCGGTTGTCGTTCGGGAACCCTACCACTTGCGCTTGCGCGGCGAGCCCGAGGTAGTCGTTCATCATGTACGCCACGAATGGACTGAACGTTCCGCCCGTATCCAGCCGGTCGGTGGTTTTCTCCACCGGAATCGCTGCACCCAGGTCCAAGCCCGCCAGGACCTTGCTGGCTTCTTCGGCCTGGACAGGCCGCACGAACAACCACGAAGCCAAAGCAGCCGTTACGAACAGCCAAGCGTTCCGTTGTCTCATACTCCACACCTCCTTTGTTTTGTGGATGTTCCGCCGTAAGTGCTTGCCAGAAACCGGCGCACTGTTCCAACGGGGCCGTTAGATAACAACTTTTTTGCCAAACACCAGGGTTTTGTTACGCGCTCGCGAATGTTCGTTCCCCGGTGCCGCTGGCGAACTTAGGCCCTTTTGCTTCGTCGCGGCCGTGGATGTCGCAGCGGCGACTCCAGCGCTTCGAGCCAGGCGGCACAAAGCAACGGGAACAGGATCTCGTGGTGACCGGTCAGGTGAATCCCCCGGCCGTCCGGAACGGTGGGGCGTAGCAAAACGTTCATTTGCGGCCGGTAGTGGCGAAGGAAATCGAGATTGACGGTGAGAAGCTTCTGCACGCGATGGCCGAGGTTGCGGGCGAGACTCACGGCTTTGACGAACACCTCCGGCAAGATGACCGCGGAACCGACGAGCACGAAGGCACCGCCGTCGAGCCCTGCCGCCAGGGCCACAAGGTGCCGGAAGTCGTCGAGGCTGGCTTGGCCGATGGCTGCACCGTTTGCGCTTGGGTGCATGTGGACGATGTCGGTGCCCATCGCCACGTGCACGGTCACCCGTACACCGTGCTGGTACGCGGCTGCGAGCACGCTCGCTCCAGAGTAAGGCAAATTCGCTTCGACCATTGCTCGCCCAACCGCAGCCCCTAATCCTTCGCCCGGAGTGGCGGCGCTTGCAGCTCGATTGAGGAACTCGCCCGTTTCGCGAGCCATACCGAAGCGCCCGTCGACAATGTGGCTGGCTACGTCCTCTGAGGTCATGCCGGCAAACGCCAACTCGAAATCGTGTACGATCACGGCACCGTTCACGGCAATTCCATCGATCAAGCCGCGTTGGATCAAATCGATAATGACCGGCCCTAAGCCAACTTTGATCACGTGCGCTCCCAGCCCGAGCAAAATGCGTTTGCCGCGTTTGCGGCGGCGTGCAAGTTCGTCCGCGACGAACAGCAAGTCCTTTGCAGCAAGAAAGTCCGGTAGCCCGATCAAAAACTCACGCACGGAGAGTCCGGGTTGGAGCGGCGAGGCTAGGCCGCTGGCTGCCACCAGCGAAGGGCGCCTGTGCAGCGGATAGGTGCGCACGCGCGACCAGTCGAGGTCCTGCAGTTGGTTGGGCCGCTTCCGCGCCATGAGGCGTGCACCTTGTCAGCTTGCCGGGAAGAGCCGCGCCTCGACCAGTTCGCAGAGCGTGTGCCCGATCAGGATATGCGACTCTTGGATGCGCGCAGTGTTGGTCGTAGCGCTCACGCACAAAACCAAGTCGGCCTGCTGGGCGAGCTTGCCGCCGGTGCCACCCGTAAGCCCGATGGTCAAAATCCCCTGTTTCCGGCACACCTTTACGGCCTCGAGCACATTGGCCGCATTGCCGCTGGTGGAAATGGCAATGGCGACGTCGCCCGGCTGCCCGAGTGCGCGCACCTGCTTCGCAAACACTTCGCGATAGCTGTAATCGTTCGCGATGCTGGTCAGCGCCGATGTGTCGGTCGTCAGGGCAATGGCAGGCAACGGGGCGCGCTCCCGCTGAAACCGATTTACAAGCTCGGCCGCAATGTGCTGTGCGTCGGCAGCACTGCCGCCGTTGCCAAACAACAGGAGCTTGCGACCGGCACGAAATGCTTCCGTGATCACCTCTGCCGCTCGTACTAACTCTTGCGCCTGTTCGCGCAAAAACACCTGTTTTGCGCGAATGCTCTCGCGGAAAATCGCTCGGATTTGTTGGCGCACGGCGCGCTCGTATAGCGCAAGCGGCTTTGCAGAACCAAGCGCCAGGAGGCTGTCTGCGAGCCGCCCTCGCTGACGGACATGCAAGTGGATGTTTTGCGATCCGCGGTGACAACTTGGCCAGAAGATCGCCGAGCCTGCTCCTCCACGACGCGATGGCACGATCCGGGAAAGCGAATCCTACCGTCTCCTCCCCCGACGCTGCGCATGTTCCTCCGCTGTGCTGCGCAGTTGGGGAAGGAGAGCGTGAGGTGGACGATGGAACTTCACACGGAGCCGCACTCCACCCTCACTCGGCGCTGGGCGCCGGCCTCTCCCTGGAGGGAGAGGCGTCTTTTCCGAGCCAACGCAGAGCCCTCTTCTCGTCCGAGGCTGCTCGTCTTCCTCCAGAAGGGGTGGAACGCGGGGAAAGGTTGCTCTTCGCCGTCGCCAGAAGCGTGCGCGTCAGTCTCTCCGTACGCGAGGCGGTGCGCTCTGCCAGGAACCGGTTGTCCTCTAGGCTCCGCGAGGTCGGGGCTTTCTCGAAGACGTGGGTTCTGACATGGAGTACCAACAATGCACTGGGTCTTGTTTCTTGTGGCGCTCGGTTGGGTCGGGTACGCGGTGTGGGGGCGTCGCTGGCGTGTGGAACCCATGCTCGAACGGGCGTACCCGGGCGAGTGGGGTCGCGTGGTAGCCGTGGTTCCGGCTCGCAACGAGGCCCTGGAGTTGCCGGTGACCTTACCTTGTCTCTTGCGTCAGACGTACGGCGATTTTCACGTCGTCCTCGTGGACGATCACTCCACGGACAACACCGCGGCCGTGGCCGAGCAACTGGCTCGCGAATACGGCGCGGAGGGGCGATTTCATCTGGTGCAGCCGCCGCCGTTGCCCGAAGGCTGGATGGGCAAAGTGTGGGCCCAGCGAGCGGGTTACGAAGAGGCCCGGCGGCTCGGGGCCGCGTGGATTTGGTTTACGGATGCCGACATTCGCCACGAGCCGGACGTCCTGGAGCGTTTGTTAACAACGGCCGAGCGCTGGGAACGCGACTTTGTCTCGGTGATGGCCCGTCTCCGCACGGACACCTTGGCCGAGAAGCTCCTCATTCCCGCCTTCACGTACTTTTTCGCCATGCTGTACCCGTTTCACCGCATCGCTCGAGACGAACTAGCCGATGCGGGAGCAGCCGGGGGTTGTATGCTGGTGCGAAAGGAGCTGCTGGAGCGCGCCGGAGGCATCGATGCGATTCGCGATGCCGTGATCGACGATGTCGCTCTTGCTAAAGCCTGCAAACGCGCCGGAGGCCGGCTTTGGTTGGGCTACCATCCCGGGGTGCAGTCGACGCGCAGTTATGGTTCGCTTGGGGCCATTTGGGCCATGGTTGCCCGCAGCGCGTACACGCAATTGAATTACAACCCCCTGTTGCTCGCTGTTTGCGTGTTCGGCCTGTTCGTGGTGTTCGTGTGGCCCGCTTTAGCCCTGTTGGGCTTCGCGGCGGGAAGGAAGCTGTGGGGACTGGTTGCCGTTCTTGCCATGGCGCGTACGTACTTGCCGTTCGTGCGGTACCTCGGTTGCGGCTCGTTGTGGAGCCTGACGCTACCAGTGGCGGCCACGCTGTACACGGCGATGACGGTGACCTCTGCCTGGTGGTACTATCGCGGTACGCGCACACGTTGGAAGGGCCGCGAGTACGGGCGCTCGGAGCCACCGGTAGCCCTTCGTTGACTCGAACTGCGCCCCGCTTTTAATAAACAAGCTCATCACCTCTAAGGAGCGGTGTATGAACTTTGATTTTTCTGACGACCAGAAACTCCTGCGTGAGAATGTGCGTGCTTTTCTTTCTAAGGAAGCACCGCTGACGCTTTGCCGCCAAGTTTTGGAATCGGACAGCTCTTACTCAGCCACCTTGTGGCAAGCGATCGCGCAGCAAGGCTGGCTTGGAACGGCGGTTCCAGAAAACTACGGCGGGGCCGGCTTCGGGCGCTTGGAACTTGCTGTCATTGCCGAAGAACTGGGCCGGGTTCTTGCGCCTGTACCTTTTGGCAGTTCCGTGTACTTGGCAACGGAAGCGTTGCTCGTCGCGGGGACCGAGGAACAGAAGCAACGCTATCTACCGGCTTTGGCCCGCGGTGAAACCATCGGTACGCTGGCCCACTACGAAGGGCCCGGGGAGCTCGGCCAGCGCCCGGTGCAAACTGCGGTGCGTTCTGGGAAGCTCAGCGGTACGAAAACCCCTGTGCCCGACGGGGACATTGCGGACTTTGCCTTGGTCACGGCCAAGAGCGGGCGTGAAGTGGGTTTGGCCTTGGTCGACTTGCACGCCCCCGAGGTTCGTCGGGAGCGGTTGGAGTCGATCGATCCGAGCCGATCCGTAGCCACGTTGCATTTTCAGCGGGTTCCCGTGGAATGGCTTGGAGGCCGGCCGTGCGGGTGGGAGACGATCCACCACCTGTTCGATCGTGCTGCTGTGCTGTACGCCTTCGAGCAGCTTGGCGGTGCGCAGCGAGCCTTCGAAATTACCCGTGAGTACACGTTGAGCCGGTATGCGTTTGGTCGCCCGATCGGCTCGTTCCAAGCGCTCAAGCACCGCTTGGCAGATTGGTACGTCGAACTCGAGCTTACGCGCTCCAATTGTTACTACGGTGCTTGGGCACTCAGCAACGAAGCGCCGGAGCTTGCTCTCGCTGCTTGCGGTGCCCGTGTGTCCGCCACGGCGACCTTCGAGTTGGCCTCCAAGGAGATGATCCAGATGCACGGCGGAATGGGCTTTACGTGGGAGCATGACGCGCATTTGTTTTATCGTCGCGCGCGTTACCTAGCGGCCATCTTGGGGCCGGCACCGGTGTGGCGAGAGCGGCTCGTTGCCACCTTGGAAGCACGAGAAGAGGCCTGAATTCTCCACAGTGCCCGTCGACGATAGGGAGGAAGCCATGGATTTCAACGATACCCCTGAAGAAGCGGCATTCCGAGCAGAAGCACGAGCGTGGCTCGAAGCCAACGCCGAACCACTGGCTCCGGGCGAACAACCGGCTGGCCTCGAAGGGCGGTTCGATCCCGACATGGTGCGAAAAGCACAAGAATGGCAGCGCAAGAAAGCCGACGCTGGATGGGCCTGCATCACCTGGCCCAAGGAGTACGGGGGCCGCGGAGCCACGCCGATTCAGGCAGTCATTTGGAATCAAGAGGAGTCTCGCTTTAAAACCCCGCCGAACATCTTTGCCATCGGGCAGGGCATGCTTGGTCCCACCATCATGGTGCACGGCACCGAAGAGCAAAAACGGCGTTACTTGCCGCCCATGCTCCGGGGCGACGAGATTTGGTGCCAGCTGTTTAGCGAGCCCGCGGCAGGCTCCGATCTGGCGGGTTTGCGCACCACCGCCGTGCGCGACGGCGATGACTGGGTCATCAACGGACAGAAAATTTGGACGACCGGAGCTCAATACTCCAAGTGGGGCATGATCGTGACCCGTACCGACCCCAACGCCGAAAAGCATCGCGGGATCACGTATTTCATCGTGGACATGCAGTCGCCTGGCATCGAAATCCGGCCCATCAAACAAATGAACGGCATGTCGAGCTTCAACGAGGTGTTTTTCACCGACGTGCGTGTGCCCGACAAAAACCGGGTTGGCGATGTCAACGACGGTTGGCGCTGCGCCTTGACCACGCTGATGAACGAACGTCACGCCATCGGAGCCGGTGCCGGAGGGCCGGAGTTCCGCGATTTGTTTCGCTTGGCCCGCAAGATGGTGTGGAATGGCAAGCCCGCGCTTGCAGATGCAGGCGTGCGCCAGAGGTTGGCGGATTTTTACGTGCGAGCGAAAGGATTGCAGTACACGAGCTACCGAGTGCAAACCGCACTGTCGCGCGGCCAAACCCCTGGGCCGGAAAGCTCCATTGGCAAGCTCGTGGGCGCACCGCTTCGGCAAAACATGGCTGCATTTGCACTCGACCTGGAAGGTGGAGCGGCTGCTTTGCTCGATCCGACCGCGCCCGAAAGAGCGTTGTGGCAGCTTGCCTACTTGGGTTCCCCCGGATTGCGCCTGGCAGGAGGTACGGACGAAATCCTGCGCAACATCATTGCCGAGCGTGTCTTGGGCTTGCCTCCGGAAATCCGCGTGGACAAGGGAATTCCCTTCAAGGACGTGCCCACGGGCCCACGCCCGTAAGCGCTGCGGCCCGCCTGCGCCTGCCGCCGCTCCTGCACAGCTGCGACGTTGCCGTGCGCCGGCACCGGTGGCCCGCCCGGCCATGGTGCCGGCGCTTTGTTCCGAGCCGGTGCGCGGGGTGGTAGACCAATGACCGCGACCAACCGGCGCGCTTTTGCCCTTTTGTTTGTCTGCCTTTTGAGCGTGGGCGTGGGGCAGTCGATGCTGTTTTCGATCTTGCCGCCGGCCGCACGAGAAATTGGGATCACGCCGTTTCAGGTCTCCACGATCTTTGCCACGTCCGCATTTCTGTGGGTGTTCGTCAGCCCGTGGTGGGGGCGGCGGAGCGACGTGTCGGGGCGGCGCAAAATCATCCTTATTGGGTTGCTGGGCTACGCTGCGTCGATGGCGGCGCTGGCGTCGGTCATTCGCATCGGCATCGAGCGTTGGCTGCCGGCCACGGTTGTGTACCCGCTCATGATTGCGGCTCGTTGCATCTTCGCCCTCGTGGGCTCGGGTACCGGCCCCGCCTCGCAAGCGTACATTGCCGATCGCACCTCGCGCAGTGAACGGACAGCAGGGGTCGCCCTGGTGAGCGCGGCAATGGGTTTGGGGGAAACTGTGGGTCCAGGCCTTGGAGCTGCGTTGGCCTCGTTCGGCATCGTCACGCCGCTTTACGTTGCTTCCGGCATGGCAGTGGTGAGTGCGTGGACCATTTGGACCTTCTTGCCGGAAAGCGAGCGGGTAGCCGAAGGGCGACCCGCTCGGCCGCCTCGGTTGCGTGTGGGCGATCGGCGCGTGCTCCCGTTTTTGGCTGTGGTCACTGCGCTCCAGGCAGTACGTGCGACTACGATCATTACCCTTGCCTTTTTTCTTCAAGACACCCTTCATCTCGATGCGCACGCCACCGTGCAGTACTCCGGCATCGGTTTTGTGGTGCTTGCCGTGGCCGGGCTGTTTTCGCAGCTCGTGATCGTACAACGATATCGGCCAGCGCCGCGGGCGATGATGCGCGCGGGCGTGGTGCTGATGTTCGCGGCCTTTTTGCTGTTCGTGTTCGGGCATACATGGAGCATCTACTTGCTTGCTCTGGCTTGCTTAGGGCTAGGGATGGGCTTGGTTCGCCCGGGGGCAGCGGCCGCAGCCTCGCTTGCGGTGAGCCCGGATGAACAAGGCTCGGTGGCCGGACTGCTGGGCGGCGTTTCCGTGATCGGGAACGTCGTCGGCCCCATGCTCGGCACTGCGCTGTACAGCTTCGACCGGCACGGACCGCACTTGCTCAACGCTGCGATCATGGCTGGAATGGTGGTGCTGGTCTGGACCAGTCAGCGCATTCGCCGCGCCCATGTGTGAGGAGTGCATGCCAAACGGGAAGCGAATTGGTTTGTTTGCCAACACGGAATTCTGGTCGGCATACGGTAAGGACGTGGAGGCGACGTGCGCTGGGTACGATTGCCAAGTGGAGTGGATCGGGCCTCCCGAAGGCGAGGAGCGATTGGACGAAGCGCGCCTTGCTGCCATTACCGTGGCGACGTTCAACGGGTACTGGGAAGTCGATCCACAGTTTACGCGCCGCTTTTTCGGGATTGTATTGCGCGCGCCGAATCTAAAATGGTTCCACGTGCCCAACGCAGGGGTGGATCATCCGGCGTTTTCGGCCTTGCTCGAAAGAGGAGTCACGCTCACGACATCTGCCGGTGCCAATGCAGCGCCGGTTGCGCAGTCGGTACTGGCAGCGGTGTTGGCGTTCTCGCGCGGCCTGCCCCAATGGATGGCTGCGCAGCGCGCCCGGCTGTGGCAGCGGCTCGGTGAACAGCGCGCCGATTTGGTCGGGCAAACCATGGTGATTGTCGGCCTTGGCGCGATTGGCAGTGAGGTCGCCCGCTTGGCGAAAGCATTCGGCCTGCGTGTGGTGGCGGTCAGGTCCAAACCGACACCGTCGGTGCACGCCGACGAAGTCGTTTCCCTCGAAGAGATCGACTCGGTGCTGCCCCGTGCCGACTGGTTGGTGCTCACGTGCCCGCTCACGCCGCAAACGACCAAGCTGATCGACGCCGCACGATTGCACCGGCTGCCGCCACACGCGCATCTCGTCAACGTGAGCCGTGGAGCAGTGGTGGACGAGGAAGCGCTCGTCGAGGCGTTGCGCCAACGGCGCATTGCGGGCGCTTATCTGGACGTGTTTACCGAAGAGCCCCTCCCTGCTGCCTCGCCGCTGTGGGAGCTTCCGAACGTACTGCTCTCGCCCCACGATGCGGCTGGGGCGCGCGGCAATCGCGATCGCGTGAGCCGACTGTTTTTAGAAAATCTCGCATACTGGCTCGCGGGAAAAGAACTGCGCAACCGGGTGCGCTGATGCCCGAGCCGTGCTCACGGCTCGGGAGCAGCCGCGGACGCCAGGATGGCGAGGGCAGCTTCGTACACGCGGCGATCGCCTGCGGCGATGACTTGCCCACCCTTGCTGCAATCGCCGCCGCGCCAGTTCGTCATGATCCCCCCTGCGTAGGTAACAATGGGAATCAACGCTTGCACATCGTACGGTTGCAGTCCGGATTCCACCACGAGGTCGATGCATCCCAACGCGAGCATGCAGTAGGCGTAACAATCGCCGCTGAAGCGTGTGAGCTGGACACGTGCTTGCAGCTCGTCGAACGCGGCGCGCTCCGCTCCGTGGAACATGCCAGGGTGGGTGCACTGTAAGCGGGCGTCAGCCAGAGTTTTACAGGGCCGAGTGCGCAACGGGAACGCTTGCCCGCGATGTTGGAGCGAGGCTCCGAGGGCGCTCGCTACGAACCGTTCGCCCGTGAAGGGTTGATCCATGAGTCCCAAAACAGGGCCAGTGCCATCGTTCAGCGCGATCAGCGTGCCCCACAACGGGATGCCGGTCAAAAATGCGCGCGTCCCATCGATCGGGTCGAGTACCCAGGTAAATTTCGATTCGCGCTGGTCGAGACCTTCCTCTTCCCCGAAGATGCTGTGGTCCGGGTAGTGCTGGCGAATCAACTGCCGCATCGCCGTTTCCGCAGCGTGGTCCGCTTCGGTGACCGGGTCGAACCCTCCACCGGAGGACTTGTTGTATTCGCTCGGGGCAGCGCGAAAAAACGGCAAGATGGCCGCGCCTGCCGCGTCCGCGAGGGTGTGGGCAAACTGGAGAAATTCGATCAGTTGCTCTGGAGGCAAAGCTGCCATGAGCTTTCGCCCTTAACTCCGAACTGCGGTTCTCCTTCCGCAGAAACGGGGGTTCACCCAGCAGCAGGGCTGGAGTCCGGCCCCGCGGAGTTGCGTTCCCGGCGCGGGCCCTACCGCAACTTGTACCATCCGTCCATGTACTCCTTCATTGCCTCTGCGAGGAAGCTGCGTTCGGGGAGGGTGTTTGCCATTCCGTAAATCGGCGCTTGCCCGCCAGAGACATCGGGATGTTGTTTGACAAACTCGACGGAAGCACGCAGGTCCTCGAGGAACCGTTCCGCCACTCCTGGTTGTGTGTGGCGCAAGGTGACGCAGATGTGCAGGCTTGCCGGGCGCTGCAGGCCGTTCAAGCTCCAGCCGCGGTCGGTCATGGCATCGAGTACCTTGTAAATGTCGATCTCGCGCGCCGCGAACGCGATGACGAACAGCGGATCCCCCAACACGTACAACTCCGGAATTTCGGCGATGCCGCGTTTGATCTTCTCGGCAGTTTCCAGGATGCGCCGAGTTGCCTCCAGGTATCCACGTTCGCCGAACGCCACGAGAGCTGCCCAGCAAGCGGCGCTCAACCCTCCTGGTCGGCTGCCGGCAAACGTGGGCGAGCAGTACAATCCACCCGGCCAATCGGTGGCGGTGAAGTACTGGTAGCGGCGCAGTTCTTTGCCGCGGTAAAGCACGACCGACGTGCCCTTGGCTGCATAGCCGAACTTGTGCGTGTCCACAGAAATGGACGTCACTCCTGGAAGACGGAAGTCGAATGGCGGCACCGGGTACCCAAGTTTCTCCGCCCAGGGTAAAACAAAGCCTCCTAGGCAGGCGTCGGTATGAAACCCGATGCCGCGCTCTCGCGCAATTTCCGAGAGTTCGGCAATCGGGTCCACGATCCCGTGCGGAAACGGCGGCGCAGAGCCCACCATGACGATCGTGTTTTCGTTGATCGCCGCTTCCATGGCTTTCACGTCGGCGCGCCAGTCTGGTCCGATCGGGACGTGATGAATCTTGATGCCGAAGTACTGTGCCGCCTTGTCGAACGCCGCGTGAGCCGTGACAGGCACGACCATTTCCGGGCTCGTGATCCCTTTCTTGTCGCGGGCATAGTCACGGTACGTTTTCATTGCCAGCAGAATGCTTTCCGTGCCTCCCGACGTAACCGTGCCGACGATTTCCCCGGGGCTGCCCGGTTCGCTTCCCGGCGAGCCAGCGCCGAGCATGTGCGCCACCATAGACACGATTTCCGACTCGAACTTGATCGCGCTCGGCCACAGATCCACGTGCAGCGGGTTCGACTGCGAGTGCAGCGCGTACGCTTGGTTCAAAAATTCCACGTGTTCGTCGGCGCCATGGTACACCGCGCCGGATGCGTATCCAGCTTTCCAGCGTGCTTCCTCGAGTTCTTTCATTTCGCGAAGCTGCGCAAGCACCTTGTCCCGAGGAACGCCTTCGGAAGGCAGGCGCTCGAACGTGGGGAACCGTTTGCGGTACGCGTGGATGTCCGCCTTGGGTGGAGTGTGTTGGTCGCTCATGCCGCGCCGTCTAGCGCAGTCTGCTGCACGAAGCGAGCTGACCGCGTCCCCTCTGCAGAGAGAAAACAACATCGTGAGGACAATGTAGGGGCGACGCGGTGCGTCGCCCTGGTGCGATCGTGCACGACGGTCCCACAGAACGCGACGCCGCTGCTCCGCGTGCAGCGCACCAAGGGCGACCCACCGGGTCGCCCCTACATTGCCCGCCGGTAGGGCTTGCGCGGTTGAGTGAGCGGACAGAAAGCTGCCGGCTGTTTCCAACGAAGCAACAAAGAAACGCCTCTCCCTGGCAGGGAGAGGCCGGCGCGCAGCGCCGGGTGAGGGTCGATGTTGTCGTCGTGCGCCCTCTGAGGGTCCACGTCGTCTGTCATCCCGCCCCGTGCCTGGCAGCGGCGATTCCATCGCGGGATCCGATGCAACATGGCATGTTGTAGGGGCGGTTCGCGAACCGCCCCTACAACTGGTGCGCCAGGCGTGGTTAGAACAGGGTAAGCGTGGGGGTGAGGCGCGGTTGCGGGTTGCAGAGGGCTACGGTAGCAACCTGCGCAGGAGAGCGACCGAAGATGAGCGAGCGATTGGAAGGACTGCGGCCTTCGGCGGGATGGCCTGTCGTGCACTTGTTTTACCGGCTCGACCGTGCACGCTGGCGCGACCAGAGCGTGGAAACACGTGCGGGTGCGGAAGAGGAGTTCTCTACTTGGCTCCGGCATACTGCAGGCGAGGCGGAACTTCAGTTGGTGCCCCTTGCTGGAGTGACCAAGTTCGACTTTGGCGTGATGGCGATTCATCCGGACCTCTGGCGCGTGCAACAGCTTGCACAGCAGATTGCTGCGACAGCGCTCGGGGCGTGCTTGCAGCCGGTGGCGGAGTTCCTCTCGCTGACCGAGGCAAGCGAATACATCACCAATGAACTCGATTGGGCCCGTTTGCTGATCGAGGAGCAAAAACTCGATCCGACCTCGCCGGAGTTTGCCACTCGCTTTGCCGCATTACGCAAGCGTACGGCCATTTACGCCGATTCGCGCATCCACCCGAAACTCCCCGACGACTACCCCATCGTGTGCTTTTACCCCATGGCAAAAGCCCGACGCGACCAGGACAACTGGTACCGCTTGAGCTTCGAGGAGCGAAAGAAACTCATGCTTCAGCACGGGGAGTCTGGGCGGCGCTTTGCCGACCGCGTGACCCAACTGATTACCACCTGTACGGGAATCGATGACTGGGAGTGGGGCGTGACGTTGTTCAGCCGCGACCTCAAGGCCATTCGCGACATTGTGTACGAGCTGCGGTACGATGAGGCCAGTGCAGTGTACGGGGTGTTCGGCTCGTTTTACGTCGGGATCCGATTTGCCCCGGATCAACTTGCTCACGTGCTGCACTTGGGTTGAAAACTTCCGCCCTTCGCGAGGGTGCCAGAACCGTCAGTGGTGCTCGCTCGGGTAGCCAAAATACTCAGCGCTGACGGCCGCAGCCGCAGTTCGGAACGGTTCGGGCACGAAGACATAAAAGCGCCACAACTCCTCGTAGCGGCGCTGCAAAGCAGCAATTTCGCCGCTGCGGTCGTACTGGTCGAGCGGCACCAAACCGTCCAGGGTCACGACCAAGGCCTTGGCCTCTTTCATGACCGTGAGTGCCGGACAATACACGATCACCTCGCTTGCATCGCAGCGTAACTCCCGTGCGATCGCCTCCTCAGCGCGACGCCGTTCTTCCGCCGACTCGTGGTAACGCCGTACCAGCGCAGCACGCTGAGTGCGCGACAATGTTGCTGCCGAGATGACGTATCCGCGTTTGAAAAGCTCGCGGCGCTCCAAGCGTTGGACGAGCCCAACCAACCGTGGGTCGGGATCGTTTGCGGAAGGAATCTTGCGCAGCCGTTCTAGTAGCGGGGCATCTTGCAGTTCCAACAGCTCGGTTTCGCCGAGAGTCCCGTATTGCTGAGCCAACTCCACGGCTTTGGAAATCATCGCGCCCGCGGCAACCTTCGTGTGATGGTAGTACACTCGCTCGGTGAGGAAGTACCGGAGGCGCAGTAACTGCACGGTCTCCGAAAATGCGTCGGGCCGCAACATCCCGTGGCGTGTGAGCGCTAAGGCGAGCTGATTGTCGGCAATGGCAAACGATTGGAACACACGCTCGTCGTAACGCGGTGCAAGGCCGGTGAAATACGCGTCGCGTCGGAGGTAGTCGAGCAGATCCGCATCGATCGTGCTGGAAACGACTTGTGCGGCCCACTCAGGCACCGTGCGGCGCGGCCGCGCACCGAGTATTTCCTCTACCACCTCGGCGATGCCGAGCCGGTGCAGAGATTGGCCCAGCGGACCTTTGAGCAGCAAACTCAATCGTTCCCCCTTGTCGTGCCGGGGAAACAAACGGCGCTCGTCTTCGAACGTGTGGCCGAACGGTACGTGCGTGACGTCGTGGAGCAGTGCGGCAATGCCGACGAAGCTCGCAAGCTCCGAGGTAACGCACTCCGGATGCCGGCGTTGAAGCACCCGGAGGAAGCGCTGCGCCACCGCGCACGTGCCTAGTGAGTGGTCGAACCGCGTGTGCAGTGCGCCCGGATACACCAGGTAGGCCGTGCCGAGTTGCTTGATGCCGCGAAGACGCTGCACCGTGGGAAAGTCCAGTACGCGGGCCTGCAGCGCATCGAGTTCGACATCGCCGTGAACCGCATCCCGGATGAGCATAGGCCCACGCTAGCCCGTAGTTGCCCTGGAGAGCAACACGCGCACACCGTCGGCTAGTCGCGGCTCCAGATTCTTCCCCACCGGGTCGTTTCGATGGGCCCGACCACCTGTGGGTCGTAACGGCGGCACTGTCGCACACGGGATGCGAGCCCGAGCAGTGTGCGCTCTGGGTTTGCGGTGGAGTCGTGCGAGAGAATGGCGTAAACACTCGAGTGTCGTGCGTGGCCGAGACTGGCAAATGCGGTTGGTGTTCTGGCTCGTGGCGGTGTGGGTCATGATGGTGGCTGGCCCGGGTCTGTGCGAGCGTGCGTCTGCGCAGTCGGTCGTGGAGAGCTTCGAGTCGCTGGAGGGCTGGACGACGCAAGCTTCGCCGAATGCGCGAGTGGAAATCGCTTTGGACGAAGGCGTTCGGGGCAAGGCTTTACGGATCGATTTCGACATCGAGCCGGGGGGCAGCTTCGTGATCGTTCGCAAGGCGGTAAACTTGAAGCTGCCAAAAAACTACGCCTTCAAGCTCTGGGTGCGTGGCGAAGGCCCGCCGAACGATTTGCAATTGAAGCTGGTCGACCCTCCCGGGCGCAACGTGTGGTGGTACCGGCAGCGCCCTTGTTATTTCCCGCCGGAGTGGCGGTTGCTGACCATTCGCGATGTGCGAGTCGAGTTTGCTTGGGGAGACGTGCCCACGGGCCAACCACGGGATGTGGGCTGGATTGAATTTGCCGTGGCTGCCGGTAGCGGAGGCAGAGGGTCGTTGTGGCTCGACGAACTCGTGCTCGAGCCGCGCACGGTGCGCCGCGGGGCGCCGCCGAAGCCGCGCGTGGAAGCCTCGACGTCGCTCGAAGGAGCGGGGCCCGAGCACGTGCTCGACACCGACCCTCACACGGCGTGGCACAGCGGAATCTTGCTCGCCAAGCAGTGGTTGCAGATCGATTTTCAGATTCCGCGGGAGTACGGCGCCCTGGTCATCGATTGGGACCCTTTGGACTACGCGGTGGTGTATCGCATCCTCGCTTCGCCGGATGGCCAGCAGTGGTGGCCGTTGTTTGCAAGCGAGCACGGTAACGGCGGGCGCGATTACATTCCGACCGGAGAGGCAGAGTCGCGTTTCGTGCGCATCGAGCTGGAGCAAAGCAGCCGTGGCCAGGGCTACGGAATTCGTTCGATTGCGGTGAAGCCGTACGAACTGGCAGCTTCGCCAAACCATTTCTTTTCTGCACTTGCAGCAGATGCACCGCCCGGCGTGTACCCGCGGTACTATGTGCCGGAGCAAGTGTATTGGACGACGGTCGCGCCGCCCGACGGCGGCCGCCAAGCGTTGCTCAGCAGCGACGGTGCGATCGAACCAAAACCGGGCGGGTTTTCGGTCGAGCCGTTCGTCTATCGCGAGGGAGCGCTTGTCGGATGGAAGCAAGTACGCTCGGTTGTGGAATCGCATGCGGCGGACGTACCGATCCCTCGCGTGACGTGGCAACACGAATGGTTCGCATTGCGAGTCGAACTCTTGGCAGGAGGCTCCGGGCAAGCGAATGCCTTTTTCGCGCGCTTCGAGCTGGAAAACCGACTTCCCGAAACTGCCGAGTTTTCTTTGTTCCTCGCCATTCGGCCCTTTCAAGTGCTTCCTCCATGGCAAAACCTCAACATCGTCGGCGGTGTGAGCTCGATTCGCGAGCTGGCGTTCGACGCCCGGACGGTGTGGATCGACCGCGAGCCTGCGCTGGTGGTCCAGACACCGGGCGCTCGGTTCGGTGCGGCGTATTTCGAAGAAGGGATGGTGACCGAAAACTTGCTCCGCGGTGCCTTGCCCCCGCATGCGCAGGTGTCGGACCCGCTCGGGTACGCCTCTGGCGCGTTGGAGTACAAGTGGTCTTTGGCTGCGGGTGAACGCAAAAGTGCCTTTTTGACGTTCCCCTGGAGCGGGGAGGACGTACCCGGTCTGGAATTGGCGACGGATGGCGCCCCGGAAGCATACGAGCAGCACGTTCGCCGCGCGGTGGAGCGGTGGCGCAGTACACTCGACCGCGTGCAGTTCGAGCTGCCTGCCGAGGCAAGCGAACTGGAGGCCACGCTGCGTGCAGCCATGGCGCACATCCTCGAGCACCGCAATGGTCCAGCCCTGCAGCCGGGGCCACGAACATACGCCCGATCCTGGATCCGCGACGGGGTCACGATGGCATCGGCGCTGCTCCAGATGGGCGCGACCGCCGAGGCGCGTGCGTTTGCCCGATGGTTTGCCGGCTATCAGTATCCGGATGGTCGCATTCCGTGCTGCATCGATTATCGCGGCCCCGATCCAGTACCGGAGCACGACAGCAACGGGCAGTTTTTGTTCCTAGTTGCGGAAATCTATCGATTCACTCGCGACATCGGACTGGTCGCGGAGCTTTGGCCGCAGATGCAACGGGCAGTCGAGTGGATCGAGCGCGCGCGCGGGGAACGCATGACCGAGGAATACCGCAAGGGCGACAAGCAGGTGTTTTTTGGGCTGTTGCCCGAGTCGATCAGTCACGAAGGCTACGCGGCTCGTCCGGTCCATTCGTACTGGGATGATTTTTGGGCCTTGCGCGGGCTCGAAGATGCCACGCGGATGGCAGCGGCCTTGGGTGAAAAGGAGCACGCCGCCCGGTGGGCACTGCTGCGCGACGACTTCCGCAGCACGCTGTTGGCTTCGCTGACGAAAGTCGTTGCGCAGCACAACCTGGATTACTTGCCCGGTTCCGTGGAACTCGCCGACTTCGATCCGAACTCCAGTGCGATCGCCTTGTATCCGGTCGCCCTTCTTCCGAGCTTGCCGCAAGAGCTCGTGCGGAGCACGTTTGCACGCTACTTGACGATTTTGCGCGCACGGGTGGAAGGTCGCGAACCGTGGGATTCGTACACGCCATACGAACTGCGGAACGTGCCCGCGTTGCTTCGCTTAGGTCAGCGTGAAGAAGCGTGGGAAGTCTTGAACGCGGTGCTTGCCGATCGTCGCCCTGCGGCCTGGCGGCAATGGGCAGAAATCATCTGGCGTGACCCGAGTTGGCCTCGGTTCGTGGGCGACATGCCACACGCTTGGGTGGCCGCCTTGTGGATCGAGGCCGTACGGCACGTGTTTGCGTTCGAACGCGGGGCGGACGCAGCGCTGGTGCTCGGTGCCGGCATCCCGCGCCGCTGGGTGGAGTCCGGCGTGGGTGTCCGCCGCCTACCGACGCACTACGGCGTGCTGCACTTTAGAGCCCACGCGGAAAACGATGGGCTTTGGAAGGTGGCTGTCGACGGGGACTTGCAAATGCCGTTGGGTGGGATCGTCCTGCAACTGCCTTGGCCGCGACCGATTCGGTCGATGCGGGTGAACGGGCTGCCAAGCACTACGTTTTCCGCGAACGAAGCCCGCGTGACGGTCGTCCCGGCCGAGGTGGAGCTGGTGTTCGAGGAGGAGCAGCCGTGACCACTCCGCGCACGCCACGGCTTTGGCCGGGCGGTGCCGTGCTGTCGAATGGCCAGTACTGGGCGATATGGTCTCGCCAGGGTACGGGCACGGCGTTCTGGCAACGTGGAGGCGAGGCGGTGCAGTTGATTGGCTGGCAGCCTGACGCGGTGGAGGACCAGCGTGGCTGGTTGTTGTATTTGCGGGACGAGGCGACGAACGTCTTTTGGTCGGTAACGCCTCTGCCTTCACCTCGCCCGCGAGCGCGCTACCGGTTTCGCCGGGGCGCGGGAGCGGCCGTCATCGAATGCGACGCCCCGGAGGTGGAGTGCCTTGTGGAGGCGTGGGTCGACCCGCTCCTGCCCGTGGAGTTCCGCCGCTTGCGCATCCGCAACCGCTCGCAACAGGCGCGAGTTGTCGAAGTGACCAGCTACTTGGAGGTTGCACTGTTTCCCTTCGCGGCACATGCGGCACACCCTGCGTTCTCCAAATTGTTCGTACAAACAGGGTGCTTCCCCGAGCGTGGAGCTGTGTGGGCAAAGCGGCGTCAGCGTGCGGCGAGTGAACGATGGCCCATCTTGTTTCACGCCGCGGTTGGGGGAGGCGAGCTGCAGTGGGAGACGGACCGCGCGAAGTTTCTCGGGCGGGGAAATACCACGGCTGCACCGGCGGCACTCGCTCGAACCGGGCCGTTGAGTGGCACCGTAGGCAACGTGCTCGACCCGGTGCTGGCTTTGCGCAAGCGCCTCGTGCTCACGGGTGGAGCGAGTCGCGAGGTGACCTTCGTGCTGGGCGTTGCGGAGACGGAAGGCGAGATGCACGAGCGGCTGGCGGCGCTTGGGACCGCCTCGGAGCTCGACGCGAGCCGCAGTGCGGCGGCCCGCTGGCGTCGCGGCGAGTTGCGCCGTGTCGGACTGACCAGCGCTGCTGCTGTACGAGCCGAGGACCTGGCAGTGGCGCTGTTGTACCGCAGCCCGCAACTCCGGCGTGCGGCAACCGCGGTAGACCAGGCAGCGCTTCCACGGATCCGAGAGCGGTTCGGCGTGGGGAGAGATGACCTGTTGTTCGCTGTCGGCGAAGGGTCGCAGGGCGAGCATTGGCAACGTGTGACCCGTTATTGGCGAGTCCTAGGCTTGCCGATTCACACGGTCGTGTGTGCGCCACAAGCGACGAAGGGACTCGTGAATCCCTGCCCCGGATTTTCCGTGTGTGCTGGAGAGGAGTTCGAGGAACTCCGAAACCTTCTCGATGCAATGGCCGATGGCTTCTGGCCGGTGGAGCAACGGCTTCCGAGGGGATCAGCGGAGATGCCAGTTGCGCTTGGCGTAAAGGATGCGGGCGGCGCAACCTCCGAGCACTCCGGCCTCACGCTCTGGAACGGATGGGGCGGTTTTCGTGAAGGTGGAGCAGAGTACGTGATCCCGGTCTCCGCGGAGCGGCTGCCGCCAATGCCGTGGTCGAACGTTGTGGCCAACCCCGGATTTGGCTGCCTCCTGACCGAGCGCGGGGGTGGCTTTACCTGGAGCCAAAACAGCCGAGAGTTTCGCCTTACACCGTGGTCCAACGACCCGGTTGCCGACCCGATCAGCGAGTGCGTCTACCTGCGCGACGAGTCCACGATGGAGTACTGGTCATTGACGCCAGCGCCGTGTGGGCCATCGCAATGCGAGGTCACGCACGGGTTCGGATTCACACGGTGGCAGAGCACGGTTCACGATCTGGAGCAAACGGTAACGGTGTTCGTGCCGCCCGACGTGGGCATGCGGGTAACCTGGATACGACTGGCGAATCGCAGTGGGCGGAGGCGGCGCCTCGGTGTGTGGGCGTATGGTCGCTTGGTGTTGGGCGACCAACCATGGTCGAACGGGCGGTTCGTAGAAACCCGGTTCGATCCGAATGCCGGTGTGTTGTGGGCGCGAAATCCGGCGATCGAGGGCTTCGGATCGCGTGCATCGTTCCTCGCGTTTGGAGGCGAACGGCTTCCGCAACGATGGAGCGCGAGTGGCGACCGTGGCTGGTTCCTCGGTGCCGGTGGCCGGTTGGAGCGTCCGCGCGCCTTGCAACAAAAGGGGATTCGCGGAGGCCCGTTAGGGTCGGGGCTCGATCCGGCTGCGATCCTTGCCGGAGAGATTCTGCTCGAGCCAGGCGGGATATGGGACGGTACGGTTCTGTTCGGCGAGGCTGCGTCGTCGAGCGAGGCCGAACTGTGGATTGCCCGGTACCGTGAGCCTGGAAGCACGGAGAAAAGCTTCGCTGCAATGCGGAACTTTTGGCACGAGCGACTCGGACGCTTGCAAGTGCACACGCCGTGGCCCGAGCTGGATGTGCTGGTGAATGGCTGGCTGTTGTACCAGGCAACGAGCTGTCGGTTGTGGGGGCGCTCGGCATTGTACCAGTCGGGCGGCGCTGTTGGCTTTCGCGACCAATTGCAGGATGCGTGCGCGCTGCTCTGGAGCCGGCCGGAAGACACGCGCGCGCAAATCTTGTTGCATGCAGCCCACCAATTTCCCGAAGGCGATGTGCTCCACTGGTGGCACCCGCCGTGGGAACGAGGAACCCGCACCCGATTTTCCGACGACTTGCTTTGGCTGCCACTCGTGAGTGCATGGTACGCGGAGTTCACCGGCGACGAGTCTGTTTGGGACGAGCAGCGCCCGTTTGTCCGTGCAAGACTGCTCGAACCCGGGGAAGACGAAGCGTACCTTGCGGTGGAGCGTACTGCGGAACAAGGGAGCCTGTACGAGCATTGCTGCCGGGCAATCGACCGTTCGCTGACGCGCGGGGCCCACGGGCTGCCGCTGATGGGAACGGGAGACTGGAACGACGGGATGAATCGCGTTGGGCGGGAGGGGAAAGGCGAAAGCGTGTGGCTCGGCTTTTTCTTGGCCGAGTTGCTCGCTCGTGTTCTTCCCGTCTGCCGGCGGCGAGGTGACGAGGCGCGCGCAGAGAAGTATCGGCGCTACCGACAAGAGTTGGTGCAAGCGCTGGAGGAACAGGGTTGGGATGGTGCCTGGTACCGGCGAGCGTACTTCGACGATGGCACGCCTCTGGGTTCGGTGCAGAACATGGAATGTCAGATCGATGGTCTGGTGCAAGCTTGGGCAGTGATCTCAGGCGTGGCGAATCCGGAGCGATCTCGGCGGGCGTTGGCGGCCGTGCGCGAGCGGCTGGTGGATCGAGAAGCGCGCTTGATCCGACTGCTGGCGCCCCCGTTCGATCGCATGCCGCACGACCCTGGCTATATCAAAGGTTACGTGCCGGGGATTCGCGAGAACGGCGGGCAATACACCCACGCAGCAATTTGGATGGTGCAAGCGTTTTTGCGCGCGGGTTTTCGCGACGAAGCTGCCGAATTGTTGGGATACCTGCTGCCCTCCAACCATGCTCGCGATGCGATGGGGGTCAGCCGCTACCTCGTGGAGCCATACGTCGTCGCGGCGGACGTATATGGCACCGACCCGCATCGTGGGCGTGGCGGCTGGACCTGGTACACTGGTTCAGCAGGTTGGCTCTATCGTCTCGTGGTGGAAGAGTTTTTGGGCGTGAAACTGGAGCAGGGCCGCACCATGGTGGTTACGCCGGCGCCTCCCCCCGATTGGTCAGGGTTCCGCTTGCAGTGGCGCGTTCCCGGCACTGACGATCTCTACGAGTTGGAGGTGGAGCAAAGTTCGACGTCCGAACGCCGCACAGGCATTGCGTACGTGGATGGCGAGCGCGTGCCAGTGAACGGAGGAACGCTGCGGCTGCCTTTGTATCGTGACGGGAAACGACATCGGATCCAATGGTCCCTCTGCCGCGACGAACCGTAATCAGGAGCCCAGCTTTGGGGGAGCCCCTCACTGTGCCGGTCATGCGCTTGCCCGGGATCCCCAGTCTCCCTTTCCCGATGGTCGCGGGGTTGTTACGCCCCACGCGTGGCAAGCTTGAGAGAAGCTAGGGCGCAGTACTTTGTCGAGAACGGGTTGCCACCGGACGGTGGTTACCAACGACGCTGGGTACGGCTGCAGGCTGGCCGACTTTCGCTGTACTTCCCGAATACGAAAGCCCGAGTACGCGCCGTCCGACTGCACGATTTGCATCACGTGCTCACCGGGTATGAAACCACGTGGTGTGGCGAGGCCGAGATTGGTGCATGGGAAGTGGCGTCGGGGTGCGGTCGCTACCATGCGGCCTGGTTGCTCGACTTGCAGGCGATGGCGCTTGGTTTGGTGCTGTGCCCTCGTCGGGTCTTTCGAGCCTTCATTCGCGGGCGGTACAGCGGCAACCTGTACGACAGAACGTTCAGTGAGGAACTCCTCGACACCCCGGTCACGGTTATGCGCCGAGCGTTGCGCTTGGACGCTCCTCTACCTGTAGGCCGGCCATACGACTGGCTTGCCTTTGCAGGATCGAGTGTGGTGGCAGCTGCGGCGATCATTGCTCCAGCGGCCGTCGCGGTTGGGGTTGTGGTTGCGGGCGCGCGGCTTCTTCTGTGACTGCCGTTTGAAGGGGCGGATCCCGCCGACCCATGGGTACCACAGAAGGGGCGTGGCCCAACCGGCGTAGCCCGTATAGGGGCGGCGCACTGCGCCGCCCTTGCTACGCGGTTGTACGGTTCACGCGTTTAACCACTGGCACGCTGCCAACGACGGCAGCCCGTAGACAGGGCGGTGCGTGACCCACGGTTAGGGCGTGCACGGCCCACGTGGCGGGATCGAGCGCGTGCGGTCAGCGGGATTTCTGGGCGGTAACCACGAACCGCCGGGCGGGTTCCCGGCACTTGGTCGGCGCGCCGAGCAGGCGCTTTTGCGGCCCCCGAGGTCACACAAACTGCATTGCACAGCAACGAGGGCCGGGGCGTTTTGCGAGTTGTCTCGGTCCTTGCGCAGACGGACAGAGCGAAGGCCCCGGACCTTCCCTTGGCAGCTAGCCTTCGAGATGCACCACTTCGCGGGCGACAGTCTCCGCGAGTTTTCGCAGCAGGAATTCTACCTCGGTTGCTGCTGCGGGAAGGGCTTCGGCCTTGCGGTGTTGTGCGAGAAGTTCCAGTCGCAGGGTCGCTTCGACGGCTGCGTCGCTCCCAAACACAGCGGCGGACCCGCGCAGGGAGTGCGCTACGTAGGCCACCCGTTCGAACGCTGCGAGTTGTACGGCTTCGCGCAATTCGTCGAGACGGCGGGGAAGGTCAGCAAGAAATAGGGAGGCGATTTCCCGCAACACTTCCGCGTCGCCTCCAGCGGAAGCCAGGGCATGTTGCTCGTTAAAGAGGGTTTGTCTCGTCGGATTCGTCGTGACGATCGTCATCTGCGGTTCCTCTCCGATTCCATAAAAAGGTTCTGCCGTGGAGTGCTTGCGGCCCCGTCCGTGGTTGAATCCAGCGCGATTCCATAATGGCGGCGAACAACCTGCTGCACGCAACGCAGAAGTGTTTGGCGACTTACGGGCTTTTGCAGGCAGGAGTCTCCTGGTCCGAGTGCAGTCTGGATCCGAGGATCGTCGGGGTCGAGCACGGTAACCGCAACCACAGGAATGAAGGCCGTACGGATCGATGCGCGTAAGAGCTGCAGTACTTGAGTGCCGCTCATTTCGGGCATGATCATATCGAGAACAATCACGTGCGGAGGGTCTTCTCCGACATATGTCAGGGCCTCTGCCCCGCTGCCTGCCATGGAGATCCGCAATGAGGGACAACGTAAGGCCGAGGCAGTACACAGGCGTACGTCCGGTTGGTCGTCCACAACGAGCACGTGTAGCAGGGTCGGCGGCGCGCCCACGGGTCGTTCGCGCAGGGGGGGACCCGTGGGCGCGAGGGGGGCCGCCGTGTTCGCTGCGGTCGCAGGGGTCGCGGCTGCGCCGCAGCAAGGACAAATCTGATAATGTTGAAGAAGTCGCATTCCGCAGGTTCGGCACAGGCGCCGCACCGGTGCATGGCACCGGGGGCAAAGCACTGTGGTGGCGGAAATCGACGTGTAGCAGCGCGGGCAGGAAGGTGTTTGGCGGTGCTCGGCGGATGAGGGTGCTTGGTAGGCCAGCGCTTTTTTCGGATAGGGGTTTGTCGCATCAGGCGCCAACGGAACTTGCACGAGTGGCCCGTGTGCAGCTTCCAGCATGTGGGCGCGCACTGCGCGGGTGCGGCCCGCGAAGGGGAGCAAAAGAGGCAGGTCTGCTTGTGCTCCGTGTTCCCTCGTCCACCACTCGACAAGGTGCGCCCCCATCCAGCCGGGCAGAGAAAATACCCGCTCTAGGGTGGTGCCGGTCACGTGGTAAACCTTAAGAAAGTTTGGTCCGAGGTGGAGGTGCATTGCGCGGGCGTCGGACTGGACAGCATCGTACGCTAGGAGCCAAAGCACGTTCATCCATACGCGGTTGCCCGTGTGGCTTAGCGCTGCCATGAACGCGCGCGTTGGTGTTTGCGTTGCGAGCGATTGCTGTGTTGTCAGTGCCACTCCGTCTACGCGCTGTTTTACAAGGGCGGGGGCTGTGTAGAGGTGAAAGAAGGCATCTTGGACGTCCGCTTCTGGGGCCAGGCGTGCGACCACTCGCCTTCCGGTGGCAAACTCGAGCGCTCGAAGCGAATCCAATGGAAGTGGCCGAGAGGCTGCAACGACGAGTTTATCCCGGTCGATTTGGATCGGTACGCAACCGTACCGCTGTGCGAGCTGTTCACGCAGGATGGTCCGTAGAGCAAGGTTTACAACTACAGAGCCTGCAGGGACCGGATTTGCAGCGCCATTTTGTCCGTGGACGCCAACGGCTGCTGTTCTCCCATTGGTTGGTGCGTCCCCCCATGGGGTGTGCTCGAGGAGCGGATCGGATACGGCCTGTACTTCGCTGCGTCCTTGCTGCTGAAGGACCGATAGGATCTCAGCCGTGCGTTCGAGACTGGAGAATGTTTGCCGCGTCACCGTATTCGTGCTCCTGCGCGTTGTGGGTACCGCTCGTGGTATCAAGCACCGTGCCAGCCAGGGCTTGTGTGATCGCGGGATTTGAGAGACGACCGCTGAGGCGTCGAGGTACTGAAGGGGAGCGACAACTTCGGGCCCGAAATCCCGTGAATGTTGCATTCGTAACGCTCTGGGGTGAGACGAGTCCTTAACTCAAAGAGCAGCATGGCAGTGAAGTTTCGCAAAGCGTGCGCAGTGTTGTTGGCGGTGGTGGGATTCATTGGGTGCGGGGATGACGGCGAATCTAGTTCGGCAACCCTGCCACCCCTCCTGTCCCTGGCTGCGCGGCGAGGCGCAGATCCGGGGATCTTCGACTCTCGAGGACGCCAGGTGCTTTTGCGCGGTGTGAATCTCAACAGTTTGGGCGACTATTATCAGGACAACCCACGATTGCCGCCAGTGTTGCCGTGGAGCGAAGAGGACTTTGCTCAGATGGCCGCGCTCGGTTTCAACGTTGTGCGGCTCGTCCTCAGTTGGTCTGCCCTCGAACCCGAGCGCGGTAGTTGGAATCAGGCGTACGTGCAGGAGATTCGGCGTGCGGTGGACAGCGCCAAACGTGCCGGGGTATACGTCGTGCTCGACATGCATCAAGATGCCTGGGGAAAATTCATTGCCACTCCTCCTGGCGTCGACTGTGGGCCCTCTCGCGAGCGGGCGATTGGTTGGGACGGAGCGCCCCAATGGGCAACGCTGACCGACGGCCGGAGTACGTGTCGGAGTCCGGGCGTGCGCGAGCTTTCGCCAGCCGTGTCGCAAGCCTTTGAGAACTTTTACGCCGACCGCGACGGTATCCAATCGGCGTTCGTGAGCACCTGGGCGCGTTTGGTCGCGGCATTTGCCCAAGAGCCTGCTGTGGCAGGGTACGACTTGTTCAACGAACCACACTGGGGAAACAACATCGTTGCCGCCACGCCCAAGTTGGCGACGTTTTACGCGCGACTGATCCCCGCGATTCGCGCCGCGGAGCGCGCCGCTGGCGGTTTTCCGCACATCGTCTTTTTCGAGCCGTTGATTTTGTGGCCAGTGGGAGACAGTGCGCCCGACCCAGCAGCGATTGTTGACGACAACGTGGTATTCGCACCGCACAATTACGCCGAGTCGATCACGGGATTCAATTCGCTGACGATCGAGCAAGCGTTCGAGCAGGCTCGACACGATGCTGCGCGTTACGGAACGACTTTTTGGATTGGCGAGTATGGCTGGTTTGCAGATCCACCGCGAAACCAGGAGCGGCTTTTCCGATACGCCACGCTAGAAGACACCTTGTTCATCGGTGGAGCTTGGTGGCAGTGGAAGCAAGCTTGTGGCGACCCGCACAGCATTGGCGTGCCTGGCAGAGAGCCGCCGCCGCTTTTGATTCACTTGAGGTACACAGAGTGTCCTGGAGACGTCGATCACGGGTGGGTGCCCGAATGGGTGCAGGTGTTGTCGCGACCGTACCCCCGAGCCACTCCCGGGCGGGTCGCCCGATTTAGAAGCGACCCTCTCCAGTGGGAAATAGACCTCGAAGGAACTGCGGACGCCCCTGGTGAGGCTGATCTGTGGATTCTGGACCGTTCTGGGCTCCGGCCCGTAGTGGCCGGAGCGGGTGTGCAGAGGGTGCGGCTAGTACCGGTTGCGGGTGGGTATCGCGCATTTGTGAGCGTGCGCGGGACGTACAACATCCAGGTGCGGTGGACGCGCTGATGGGGAACTGCGCCACCGATTGTCGGTGGCAGCCCGCCGGAGCAAGATCGCAGTGGTTCTGCGGGATCAGGCTGGCTCGGTAGCTCGCGTGCAGTATGAGTCGGCAAGCTGGCGGACGATGCTCACGAGCTGGCTCGTGGCCACTGTGTTCGACAAGGCGTGATCGTCGTCCACCTCGATGAGCCGTACAAGTTCCGGAGTTCCCGTACGCGCCAACGCCCGGCTGTCCGCAACATCGACGATCGTGTCTTGGGTGCCGTGCACGATCCACACCGGAACTCCGTGTGGCAACTCGCGCGGCACGGGGTAATGAAACACGGCGGGGGCAAGGAGCAGCGTTGGCCCGCGCCAACTGCCGCGGTGCAACAGCGCCACAGCAACGGCGCCACCAAAGGAAGAACCAATCAAAATGTCCGGACGAAACTCCGTGATGGTGCGCGCCTGTAGATCCACGCAGCTCCAAAAATCTCGGGTGTCCATGGTGGGGGTGCAAGAATCGAAGTGTTGTGCGAACAGTTGCGCCTTGGTTCCGCGAGGGCTGCCCTCGAGCCCATGAATGAACTGAACTCGCAGTCGAGGCATGCGCCCAAGTTCGCTGAACGCCGTACGAAAAGAAAGAGGCGCTCAGGCTTCATTCGCTGTAGAGATTGTGCTTGGTACGTGGGAATCGCAGGATCGACGATTGGGAGGAACGGGATGAAGTTAGATCTACAAACGGTGGATTCCTTGCTGACCACGACGCGCTCCGTGCGTAAGCGGTTGGATCTGAGCCGTCCGGTGCCGCTGGATGTGATCGAGCGTTGCATCGAGATTGCGATCCAAGCGCCAACCGGCTCGAACGCCCAAAACTGGCATTTTGTAGTGGTCACCGACGCGGGTAAACGCAAACAACTCGCAGACCTATACCGCCAAGCGTTCAAGTTGTACCGCGAACTGAACCAGAACGCGCCGCAGTTGCAAGAAGGCGATCCGCGTCGCGAGCAGACATTACGGATCGTGGACTCCGCCACGTACCTTGCCGAGCATTTGCACGAAGTGCCTGTTCATATCATCCCGTGCGTCGAGGGCCGGGCCGAGCATGGCCCTGTCGTCATGCAGGCTTCGCTGTACGGGTCCATTTTGCCCGCCGCGTGGTCTCTGATGCTGGCGTTGCGCGCCCGTGGGCTTGGCTCCGCGTGGACGACTCTTCACCTGATGTACGAGAAAGAGGCCGCGGCACTACTGGGAATTCCTGAGCATGTGACGCAGACTGCGTTGCTGCCCGTTGCGTACTTTAAGGGCGAAGACTTCAAACCGGCCAAGCGCCTGCCGGTGCGGCGATTTATCTCCCTGAACCAGTGGGGAGCGCCCTTGCCGTAGGGAGCAGGCTCCACTGCTCAGGGGATGCAAGCGAGCAGTAGAGCAGGTGGACCTAGCGTCCCTTGAACTGCGGGGCGCGTCGCTCCAAGAAAGCTTGCACGCCTTCTTTGAGATCTTCTGACTGGGCGACGATGGCCTGGGCCAAACCCTCCTCTTCCAGGCATGTTTCGAGGTCGGATTCGAGGGAGCGGTTCAGAAGACGTTTGGAAAAGCCCAGGGCAAGGGTAGGTCCTTGAGCGAGTCGTTCCGCCCACTGACGTGCGGTGGGTTCGAGATCCGCGGGAGCGACCACGCGGTTCACTAGGCCCCACCGTTCGGCTTGCTCTGCACTCAGGTCGTCGCCAAAAAACACCAGTTCTTTGGCTCGTTGTAAGCCCACCAGGCGGGGGAGCAAGAATGCCCCGCCGGCATCTACACACAGGCCGCGCCTCACGAACACTTCGATAAAGCGAGCCTCGGTGGAGGCGAGGACCAAGTCGGCAGCGAAGGCCAGATGCGCACCGAGACCGGCAGCTACGCCGTTGACCGCGCACACGACCGGTTTCTCTAGCTCCCAGAGTGCGCGGATGAGTCGTTGGGAACTCGTTTTCATGACTAGGCGGGTTGCGCCAGGGCCTTGGGGCCCTGAAGTGCGTGGTCCGGAGAGATCGGCTCCGGTGCAGAACCCCTTCCCAGCGCCTGTCAAAACGACGGCGCGCACCTCTGGATTGGTTTGCGCCTCCGCGAACAAGCGTAGCAGTTCTTCGCGCATGGTCGCGTTCACTGCGTTTCGCTGCTCGGGGCGGTTCAAGGTGATCCACGCGACGTTGTTTTCCAAACGGTAGAGAAGCGTCTCGAAGTTGTTCATGAGCGAACCTGTCGATGGGAGGAAGTTATTTGCCAAACCGGTTCAAGGTCGCCGAATCGAAAAAGCTGGCGGCGAAACGAACCCGCCGGTCGTTGGGAATGTCTTTGCCCGCTGGTACGAGTCCTGCCACAGTGGCGCGATTGAGCTTCACGTTTTCTGCGCACTGGAACGAGAAGTGCGAAGACCACTGGTACTCGTCCTTTCCGTCGGTCGGTCGGCGGTTTTTATCGCGTTGGTAAGCGATCACTTGAAGGGTGTTGATGTGCTCGCCGTTCCAGCCGAACTTGCGGTTCCACGCGCCCTGGTAGGTCTCCTTGTCGATGTACAGCTCGATCCGGCCATAAAGGTAGTATCGGTCTTTGGGAACGCCTTCGATCACCCAAACTTTGCGTTTGGCCAGCGCAGCACGCACGGGTGCCCAGGCAATGCCGCGCCAGTCGGGGAACTGAAAGCCGACCACCTTGTCGTTGGCCCAGACCGTTCGCCACCCGCCTTCCGGAAGCCAATAGCGTTCCGGAAGGCCTTGAAAACTTTCCGGGTCGACGATGCGTAACGTTTCCGCTTCTTTTACGAAACTCCAAGTGAAGTCTTCTGGCTTTCCATCGAAAAATGGACCATCGTCTTGGCTCATGTCGGAGCCGAGAAAGCCATCGGACCGATTGGCTGGGCTCACGGCACGAACGCGCCGCAGGGCGGGCACGTAAGCCCAGTTCGAGTCTCGCTTGTTCGGGTCGCGATATCTCCAGGTAAGCGACGCAGTACCGTGCAGGTCGGCAGGGGACGTGGCGACCGCAACAAACTGCATCGAGAAATTGTTCGGGTTCGGAAGCTGGTACTCCGGGTCTTGGCCGTCGTAGTACTGGAAGTACACATCCTGGGTCGCTTCGCGGTCCACGCCCTTGGGGCGTACCCACACGAGACGAACCAAGTTGTGGCTGCTCCCTTCGTTCCAGTACTGGTAGTTAAAGTTCCACAAAATTTTGATGGCTGCATTTGAATCCTTTGCAGGATCGATTTGGGGAAACGGCAAACCATAAATGAACGGCGGCTGTTTTCCTGTGGCGACTTCGAGGATCGTACCTTCCGGGGAAATCGTGTACCGCCCCCGATTCGACTCGGTTGCCGCGACGAACCGCGGGTCCCACCGGTACACGCCTTCGGGCCAGTCGATGATCGGATTCTGGTAATGCCCTTCGCGGTAATGTTGCAAAATTTCGGGAGGTAGGAGCCCTTCTGCGAGCTGCCAGTTTTCTCGGCTGAGCACGGTGCCCGGCGCAAGATTCCCTTGAGCTGAAGCTGCACGTACCAGGACGGCGAGCAGGCAGCCAGTCCCGAGCCATAAAGCGGCGATAGACCCAAGCGCCCGGATTCTTGGTCCCTTCATCGCGCTCCTCCCTTCTCGGAGACTGTTCATTCAACGACTCGCGCCCGCTTGCAAGAGTACGGCCTCGGCACGCTGTTCCGCCCGTGCCACTGCAAACCGCGGCCGTAGCAACGAAACCATCGCCGGGATGAACAACAAGGCGCCGGCAGCATGGAAAATCATGAGCAGCATCAGCACGAACGCCATTTCTGCCTGGAACTTGAGGGGGAAGAAGAGCCAGAAGACGACGCTAACGACAAGCGTGGTGCAAGTGAAAATGATCGCTTTGCCAGTCGTTAAAATCGCGCGCCGGTTTGCTTCGTCGAAGTCTCCTGTTTCCTCGTATTCCTCGACGATGCGGCTGAGCACGTAGTATCCGTAATCGATGCCAATGCCGATCCCCACTGCCGCGACCGGCAAGGAGTTGATGTTGAAGTCGATCCCCGCAAGATACATCACGGCTTCGGACAACGGTTGGGCAACGATGGATGGGATCATCACGATCAGCGCGCCCAGTACCGACCAGTAGGTGAGGAAGCTCAGCACGAACACGACGCAGAAAATGAGCGGCACGTTGACCCGGTACGACCACTCCACTTCTTCGTTCGTGGCAGCAAGAATGCCAAGCAACCCGCCTGCGAGTAGGTAACGCACGCTGTCATCGGGGCGGCTGTGTTCGGCGATGTAGGCCTTCGCACGGTCGATTGCGTTGTGGATAATCTCGTTGTTGTAGGTGCGGTACAAGATCGTAATGGTCGCGTTGGTGTAGTCGGGGCTGAAGAAGCGGTCCATCTCGCCCCGGCTGGTTCCGGCGGTGAGCAAATAGAACAACTGGCCAATGTGATCGTCACGTGTGGGCAGCATTTCCCACTTCGGGTCGCCCTCGCGAAACGTACGGTAAATCTTCTTGAGCAGCGTGGCGGCGGTGATGTTCCCGTTTGCGCCTTCGCCTTGGGTCATGTGACGGGCAAAGAGTTCGATGTCATTGAGCGTTTTGGCCTCTTTGATGGCTTCGGGCTTTTTCCCTTCCGCGATGATCACCAGCTGGCTGGCCACGCCGACGAACTTTTCGTTCAGTTTGCGAAACGCCACGTTGTACGGGTGATCGTGGTAAAGCAACGCTGCCCCTGGTTCGGTGTCGCCGGTTTTCAGTTTGTGCGCAAAGTAGACGCCAAAGGCCATGGTGACCGCGAACAACCCGACGACGAACCAGCGCAGGTTGCCTTGGCCAACGGCGATGAGGCCGCGACTGATCCCTTCGTAGATGACGTCCGAGATCCGGCGCCCAGGAGGATGGGCTTTGGGTGGCCGCACGAACGTGAGAATGATCGGATGCAAGGTGACGACGCTCAAAAAGATGCTGATGATCCAAAAGCTGGCCACGAATGCGAGTTTCTGCATCAGCGGGATGCTGGCCACGGCAATGGTGAGGATCGCCAGACCGTCCGCAACGATCGACACCATCGCTGGCGGAAACAGTGCACGATAAGAACGCACGATGGCTTCGTGTTTGTTTTGCGTGAGGAAATACTCGTCGTGGTACCGCTCCATCGACTGCACGGAGTGGCTGAGCGCGCGGGCCGTGATGAGCACGAACACCACCAGCACCAACGGATCGAGCGTGAAGCCGCAGAGCCCGGCAAATCCCAGCCCCCAAATGGCGCTCATCAACCCCGAAAAGACAGGGATGAGCACGCCCTGAAGGGAGCGGAAGTAAAACCACAACAGGAGGACAATGGCGGCCCCGGTGGCAAAAAACACGTAGCCCATTTTCGAGAGGGCTTCGTTGAAATACGCATAAAGTACAGGCGGGCCAGCGACGTAAATTTTGACCAAGCCGTCCGCCTCCTCTCGTTGTACGATCTCCTGAACTCGCCGCCACATGGTGGCGAGGTCGAAGTACTCTTCCCAGAAGCCAGCAGTGATCAGCGTGGCTGTATCGTCAGGAGACACGAAAAAGCCGCGCACCCCTTCGGTCGTGTAAACCTTTTGCCGGAGGAACTCCATGTCTTCTTGGTCCTGCGGCAGGCGAGGGTACATCAACGGTACCACCTTGATCCCCGAACCGGAGGTCAAGGTGGTTTTCAGCTTCGGGTGGGTAATCGATAACACCTGCTCGCCGTTGACTCCGGGAACGTTGTGCAACAGGTCTACCGTGATGCGGTCGACCTTCGCGATGATCTCCGGGTGGTCGAAAATCGTCCCCTTCCGTGCTTCGACCACCATGACCAGTTGGTTGGCGGTGCCGAACATGCTCCGGTACTTGATGTAAAGCTGGATGTAGGGGTGGTTCGGCGGCATGAGGTCGAAAAAGCTCGTGAAGATCGTGAGCTGGGTGGCGGTAAACCAGATGAAGAACAGCGTGCCGACCCCCACGACGAGAGAAACCGCCACGCGGCGGCGAAGAAGGAAGTACAAATACCCTTCGATCCAGTCCCGCGGCAACATCGTTCAAGGTCTCCCTGGCCTCACGAGTCGTTGGCCATCGATCCGCACCGTCAACCCTCCCGCACCCACGATCATGCCCGCGCCGTTCGACACAAGCGACACGCTTCGGGTCCAGCCCAAACGCCAATCGCTCGGCACGTCCTTGCGCTGCCAGCTTTGGCCGCCGTCGGTGCTGAAGAAAATCGTGCCGATGTCTCCGACTGCCACTCCGACTTTCCCCCGCACCACGATGTCATACAGGCTCGCGTTTTCTAGTTGCGCTTCGACCCCGACTTGTTCGAGGCCGCTAATTTCCGGGTCGCCGCGCTGGACCGTCCACGTCTTGCCCCCGTCGCGCGTGTGCAAAATGAGCCCGTCGAGCCCGCAAGCCCAGCCACGGTCGCGGTCGACAAAGTGAACCCCGAAGAGAGTTTTCGCCACTCCGGTGTCCACTTCGTGCCAAGTCGCTCCTCCGTCCTCGGTTCGCAGGACCACCCCGGTCTCGCCGACAATCCAACCGTGCTCGGCATCGGGCCACGACTGGGCGTAAAGAATCACGTCTCGTTCCAGTGACCGATCTTGCCACGTGTTCCCGCCGTCGCGCGTAACCAGCAGAGCACCCCAATCGCCCACTGCCCAAGCGGTTTGCTCATCGATGGCCGCCACGTGAAACAAGTGTTTGTTGAAACTTCCTTGCTTCTTCCATTGGCGACCACCGTTTCGCGTGTGGAGCACGATTCCCGTGCGACCCACAATCCACCCCACTTGCGAGTTCGCGAAGGAAACCCCGAACAGTTGCTCTAGGGTGCCGGACTGTTGCGGGGTCCAGGTCCTCCCCCCGTCGGTGGTATGATACACGGAACCAAACGCTCCTACCGCCCATCCCTCGTCTGCACTCACGAAAGCCGTTGCGAACAAGTTGTCGACAATACGCCCGGAGTCCGAAGCACCGCGTGCTACGCCTGGCCCGAGCGTCAGCAGCACGAGCGCAGTCGTGAGCTTCGTGAGGACAAGAGGAACTGCAAGCCACTTGTGAACACGGATGCGTTGCACAGGAATCCTCACACTGGGAACAATGGCGCCTTATACGGCGCGCTTTTACGCAGAGTCAACCGGACCTTTTCGCGACGCACGTGGATGCATCGGTCAAACCACCGCGCGCACCAACAGAGTGAATGAGTGGCCGTGTGTGCTAGGCGCCTGCGATCCATACTCTGGCCTCCTTCAGGGACGAGGGATCCCTACGCGCAGACGTTTCCGCACCGCGGGCTGCAGCACCGCCAGCCTCGTCGTCTGCAATCGCAACGACAGTGCGCAACAGTTGCAAAGCGAAATCGAGCGACGGCAAGTCCACTCGGTTGCTGTTGTCTTCCACGGAGTGTAACCCGCGGGGAATCACAAACGGTGGCACGGCGCTGAGAAGCGTTGCTGCCCGGTAACCGTGCCGAAGCCAAGTCCACGCGTCGGTAAGGCCAACGACTTCCGCCACCGGCAGAGAGCTTCCGCGCAGTTTGCGGTGGGCACGATCGAGAAGGCCTACGACCTCGGTGCTCGGCGCGTACCCGCGGAGAAAGGCTCGCTCGGAACCCAAAACTTGCAAGTCTGCCGACGCCCCGATTGGGTCGAGGTTGACGAGGCGCAACGTTCGACCAGGTGGAGGATCCCATGCTCGCAAAAACGCTGTGGCTCCTTGTACCGCAAGTTCCTCTCCGGAAAAAAACACGAGCTGCACCTCGACCGCCCGGGGTGCAGCCGCCGCAAGCTCGTGCGCAAGTCGCACGAGGACCGCGCAGGCGGCCCCATCATCGAGTGCGCCGGGGCTACGCTGGGCGCGCAGAGCGCCTCCGGTGAACACAGCCGCCAGGGCCGCGCCGTACACCACGCCCATCCAGCCGGCGATGCGAGCCAAGGTGGCTCTTCCAGGAGACAAGTTCCCGGCTTGGTGTGCCACGAAACTACCGGCTGCAATCGCGGCCATGATGACGACCGCCGGTGCCGCGAACGCCAAAATCGGCGCTCGCGCGACGTGGTCGAGCAAATCTGTTTTGGTGTCAAAATGCGCGGAGAACAGCAGCAGCTCTTTTGCTTCTGGATTGGGAAGCCGGGCGGCCACGTTGGGTTGGCGGAAAGCAAGGAACCAAGTGAGTGGAACCCGAAGTTCCATTTGCAAGACAACTAGCAGTGGCAGCAGGAGTGCGAGGCAGGTCGCGGTGCCAAAGCGCCGTGTCCACATGCACACCGCATAGACACTGCCTCCAAGGAGCAAGAGGAGTCCCAGCGCTCGCTGCTCGTAGGGGTATGCTTGGTACCACTGCGTCGCGACCTCCCACCCTGCTTGCTGGAGTTCCGCTTCGAGCCACGAAGCCGTAGCGAGGAGTTCTGCTGTTCCGTTTTCACGTGCCGTTGTCAGAGGTGCAAGCAAACGAGACCAGTGCGGCACCTCTCCAAGAGCCACCGCGCCAGAGACCAGGTGGAGCGTCGTGAATGTTGCCAAAGACCAAGGGAAAAGAAGTCGCACGGGCCGGGCATTAACAAATGTTCGTTTCTTTGTCATGCTAGGGGAATCCAGTCTTTTGAGGAGCGATGCGATGCTGGATTTGATCATCGAAGATGTACAGGTCGTAGATGGCACAGGCCGAGAGCCTCGGCGAGCGAATATTGGTGTCGCCGATGGTCGCATTGTTCACGTGGGCCGCGCACGGGAGTCGGCGCGTAGCCGAATCGACGGAACCGGGCTCATGGCGGCCCCGGGGTTTATAGATCCGCACACGCACTACGATGCGCAAGTGTGGTGGGACCCGGCGCTAACTCCGTCGAGCTTGCACGGGGTGACGACCGTCATTGCCGGGAACTGTGGGTTTAGCTTGGCCCCGCTGCGTGGCGAACGTGACGCGGACTACTTGCGTCGCATGATGGTGAACGTGGAAGGGATGCCGCTAGCGGCGCTCGAGCGTGGCGTGCCATGGAGCTGGCAGGAGTTTGGCGACTACTTACAGAAACTCGAAGGGCAGGTGGCTCTGAACGCGGGCTTTCTGGTGGGGCATTGTGCCCTGCGGCGTGCGGTGATGGGCGACGAGGCGGTGGGAAGGCGCGCCACTCCTGCGCAAGTGCGAGCGATGGCCGCCCTGTTACACGAGGCGTTGCAGGCCGGAGGGTTGGGCTTTTCGTCGTCGCAAGCGTTCACGCACACCGACGGCAATGGCGCTCCTGTGCCTTCCCGTTATGCCGGCCCGGAAGAGATGCTGGCTTTGGCTCGCGCGGTTGGAGGCCATCCGGGAACAACGCTCGAACTCATCTTAGATGGCTGCCTCACGCAGTTCAGTGACACCGAAGTGAACTTGATGATTGCAATGTCGCGTGCAGCGCGCCGGCCGCTCAACTGGAATGTATTAGGAATCTCAGCGGCGAACCGTGGACGGCACGAGCATCAATTAGCTGCTGGGACTCGTGCTCTGCGCGAGGGGGCCCGCATCGTTGCATTGACCCTCCCGATTCTCGGCGGCCTCAAGATGAGTTTCCTCGACCATTGTGCGCTGCACTCGCTGCCTGGCTGGGGAGCCATTTTGGAATTGCCTGTACCTCAGCGTCTCCAGGCCTTGCGCGACCCCGAAGTGCGCCGGCGTATGCGCACGAGTGCTGAAACCGTTACCGGAGCACTGAGCAGCCTCACTCGCTGGGGTGCGTACGAGATCGGCGACACATTTGCGGCGCAAAACCAAGGGTTGAGCGGTCGCACCGTGGGCGAAATTGCGAAGGAGCGCGGCCAGGATCCGTTCGATACGCTGATCGATATTGTCGTGGCCGACGAGCTGCGCACGGGCTTGTGGCCGCAACCTGCAGACGACGACGAGGAAAGTTGGCGCCTACGCCTCGCCGTGTGGCGCGACCCGCGCGCGATGTTAGGTGGTTCTGACGCCGGTGCGCACCTCGATCGCATGTGTGGCGCCAGATACCCGACGGCTTTTTTGGCCCAAAGCGTCCGCGAGCGCGGCCTGTTGTCGTGGGAAGAAGCGATTCGCCTGATGACCGACGTACCTGCCCGGTACTTCGGCCTGAAACAACGAGGCCGCATTGCCCCGGGCTACATGGCCGATTTGGTGCTGTTCGACCCCAACCGGATTGCGAGCGGCCCCTTGCACACACGTGCGGACTTACCTGGCGGGGCCGAAAGGTTGTTCGCGGATTCCCTCGGCATCGAATACGTGTTCGTGAACGGTGCGTCCGTGGTGGAGCATGGAAGGATCACGGGCCGCACCCCGGGCACTGTTTTGCGTTCGGGCCGAGATACTCGAACCGTCGTTCCTTGATCACCACAGCGGTTGCCCGGAACCTTCGAGTTCGTTCCTTCTTGCTCCACGTCACGCACAAGAGGGCCGAAGGAGCTCTCCGGTTCACGGCCGAGTCCGCGGCGTGCGCCGAGACCGTCTGTGTTGTTTTGTCGAGAACACGATGGTGCTTTACAGAGCCGGGTGAGAATAGACGATTGCATCGGGATCCTGAACAAACGGGACACGCACGAAATGGCTCCACATTTGTAAGAACCTTCCTATAGACTTTTAGGAGGGTGATGTAGTAAGATGACAGCCGTGGTTGCCACCGAGGACCAATTCGAACAGTTGATCCGCCTGCTGGCCGAAAACCCCGACCTCCGTGCTAGGTTGCGTGGAGCGTTGGTTGGGGAAGAGCTTGCCGACTTCACGGAGCGTCTTGCCCGCATTGCGGAGCTCCAGGAGCGCAGCGAGAAGGGAATGGTAGAGCTAGAGGAAAGGATGCGCTCGTGGATCGCCTCGATGCAACAACATGTTGAATTTCTGCGAGAGATGAATGCCGAAGATAGGCGTCGACAACAAGAGTTCGGCGCCTACTTCGAAGCTTTGCTTGCACGGATGGGCGAGCGTATCGATGCCATAAACGCTTCCATTGCCGCGCAAGCGGAACAAGACGCTCGGCTGGGCATGCGCATGGATCAACTGACGGCGCGTATAGATAGTCTCACCGAGCGCATGGACCAGCTTACGGCGCGGGTGGACAGCCTCACCGAGCGCATGGAGCAGCTGACTGCACGGGTCGATGACCTGACGCAGCAGGTGCAGCAGCTGACTGTGCGCATGGACCAGCTTACGGCGCGGGTGGACAGTCTCACCGAGCGCATGGAGCAGCTGACTGCCCGGGTCGACGATTTGACGCAGCAGGTGCAGCAACTGACTGTGCGCATGGACCAGCTGACGGCGCGGGTGGACAGCCTCACCGAGCGCATGGAGCAGCTGACTGCACGGGTCGACGATTTGACGCAGCAGGTGCAGCAACTGACTGTGCGCATGGATCAGCTCACGGCACGAGTCGACAGCCTAACGGAGCGCATGGACCAGCTCACTGCGCGAGTGGACCAGCTGACCGTGGACACTCAGCGCCTCACCGGGGAGTTCGGGAAGCTGAAAGGTTGGCAGTTGGAGGAACGCTATTTCCGTCGTGCACCAGCGTACTTTGCACCAATCCTTCGTCGGATCCGCGCTCTCTCGCCAGAAGAACTGGCGGAGCTGCTCGACTCCTTGGAAAACGCCGGCCAACTGAGCGAGGCCGAGGTACGCGACATTCAAAATGCTGATGTTGTCGTGCGCGGGCGCGATCGAGAGACGGGCGAGGAGCGTTACTTGCTCGTGGAGGTGTCCGTTGGCGTGGGCTTGGAGGATGTTGAACGCGCAGCTCGTCGGGCGAATCTGCTTGCGCGGGCACTGAACGTTCCTGTGTTGCCCGTGGTGGCCGGGGAATACTTCCGGGCTGAAGCCATGCGAGCTGCCAACGAGCTGGGTGTTTGGAAGGTGCTCGATGGCGGCTGTGAGCCTCCCAAGGGGGACGGCAGGGATAAGAACTGACGGAACCGCGCCCGTCGCTGCGGTACCTCGGGCCGCCGTCTCTCCTAGACCCAACTGAGAGACAGGAAGCGCTGCCTGTGCTGGAAGCCGTGCTTGCCTTGATGCCTGCGCAGTCGTTGCCGTGTGGAGCGACGTGCCGGAAGGCGGCAGTCGTATCGTAGGCTACCCGTTGGCGTGGAGCCGGGCCTCGAACCCCGCGTGGCAGCGCAAAACGTTTCGGGCGAAGGTTTCGATCAGTTTGTGTTCTTTTGAGCCAGGCCTCCGGGGGTGCTCCGTGCAGTGCACCCTGAAAAGGGGAGCAAATTCGAAAAGGAGCTTAGGTCCGCGCCTGTTTTTTTTCTGGTGATTCCTTGCCAGCGTATTTTCGCTCTGCCGTGTCCACCCGAACGCGCTCTCCAGTTTCAATGAACAGGGGAACCATGATCTCGAGGCCAGTTTCCAGTTTGGCCGGCTTCCATGTCGAGTCGGAGCTGCCCCGCTGCGGTGGGCCAGTCTCGCTTACCTGCAGAACGATTTGGTCTGGCAAGACGACGTCCACGAGCTTCCCGTCGATGAACAAAGTTTTGTATTCCTCGCCTTCTTTTAGAAACCAACGTTTCTCGCCAATTTGCGCGGCGGACAATTCAAGCGGTTCGAAGGTTTCGCTGTCTAGGAATACGAACGTGTCGCCTTGCTGATAACTAAATTGCGCTTTCCGTTGCTCGAGCTCTGCTGCCGGTAAAACGTCGGTGTCCGCGAACGTACGTTCGATCACCCGGCCACTGGCTAGGTGGCGCATCCGGGCGTGGATCTTTTGCTTGAACTTCGCCGTGCCCGTTGCATGGAGTTCCTCGATGATGTGGGGAACGCCATCGAGCATCAGGACCATTCCGCGCTTGAAGTCGGCTGGCGATACGTTTGGCATGCAACCTCCTCCATGCTTTAGGATCTTCAGATCAACGCGGGCGGTGGACCCATACTCGCTCGCTGCTCTGGGATAAGGTGATTTCGGCCCACCCGCCTGAGGCAATGTAGCCTTCGAGTTGGTCGATCAGGAATTGCTGCTCTTCGAGCAGGGCTTTCACCACATCTCCAATGGAAATCATACCGACCACACGACCCTGGTCGACGACCGGAAGATGTCGAATTCGCCGCTCGGTCATCAACGCCATGCATTCTTGGATTTTTTGTTCGGGGTGGGCAAAGATAATCGGCGCGCTCATGACTTCCGCGACAGGGGTCTCTTTGGACGACTTCCCCCGCAGAACCACCTGTCGAGCGTAGTCACGCTCTGAAAACATACCAACGGCTTCGTCGCCGTTGCAAACAAGCAGGGCACCGATGTCCTTTTGAGCAAGTAACTCCAGTGCTTCGTACACGGTTTGGGTCGCTTGAACGGTCCACACCTCGTGGCCCTTACGATCGAGAATGTCCTTTACGTTCCGCATGGCTGGCCTCCTTGCTTGTCGTTGCCAGCGCGTGACGCCACACCGGACCGCCGACCCAACCGATCGCGCTGTATGCGAAAGTATGATGCCCCGTTTTTGCTACTTGCTCAAGACCGCCAAAGGCGAGTTTGTTTAGCCGGCGCAGCTTGCAAGCCTCTGGCCGGCACTTTTCGGTCCGTCGAGGTCTGCACTGGTGAGATGAACATGCGAACACCCACAAGGTGCAGCCGCAGGCAACCAAGGGCCAGTGCCCAACTCGCCTCGAGATGCTGCTTGCGGGCACGACCGGTGCCCGGGTCGCCGATTGGCAAGGGTTCCTGAGCCCCGAACGAGTTCCATCGACACACCATGACGAAGTATCCCAGAGTACCTTCTCCTCGTGGGCCTTCCGGGCATGCTCTACGGGAGCAGCGAGCGACAACGCGAGGGGCCCGTTTTCGTGGGCCATGCTTGGGGCGGGTGAGGTTGACTCGCAGCGCATCCTTATATAAACACGGCAACCGCTGCGTGGTTGAGGGAAGCCGGTGAAATGCCGGCGCGGCCCCCGCCACTGTATTCGGAACGAAAGCGGCACGAATGCCACTGCTCGGCAATGCCGGGTGGGAAGGCGCCGCGAGTAGGTCGCCGAGAGCCAGGAGACCTGGCCACGCAGTGGAGGAAAAGAGGTGCCTTCCGGGGTGTGAGGGCCAAATGCAGACGCGGACAATGGACTCATACCCGGGGCGCAGTGGCGCTACCGGGATTTTTGTTGATTGCGTGCTCCCGCTGCATGCGCCCTCGCTCATCGGCCCGGCGATAACCCGCGCTTCCGCTGGAGCGCTCATGACACGGGGAGGTTTGTCATGCAGCGAGGTTTTTGTGTTTGGTTGGTTTCTGGTTTGCTTTTAGGCTTGGCGATGTCGCCGCCGGCTCAAAGCTCGGTGGTCGGCCCGCCCGGATACATCGTTGGCCAAGTTCCCTTCCCGGGCACCGTGCAAGGAGACGTGGCGGTCATCGGGACCGCCGTATTTACGGGCCAGGGAACTTTTGGGCCTGGTACCCAATCCCTGGTCCGGCGCGACTGGGATGGCACGGTCACGACGGTGATGAACGGGTTGAACTCGATCGGAGGCTTAGCCGGAAATCACCAGTACTTGTTCGTCACCGACAATGGCGGAGAGCAAGTAGGCGCAGCGACCGGCGATACAGTGTTCGTTGTGTCGAATCCGACAAGCGTGTCGGCTCCGATCAACGCGGTGGGAGCAGAAATCGCCCCGCCAGGCTCGATTCCGTTCGCGCAAGGAATCGCGCTTGACGCCGCGGGACGTCCGTACGTGGGCGATCCTGCCGGGGACAACGTGGGGAAGGTGTGGCGTTACCGGCTGTTCGGTTGGCCTCCGTTCGAACAGCTCCAATCGGGGTACGATTACATTGCCGGTTTGGCATTCGATCCCTCGGGGCGGCTGTTTTTTGGCGAGGTGAACGCGGTGACCTTCGAGGGCCGAGTATACGTGTTCAACCCGGTAACGAACACGGTGAGTCTGTTAGCCACCGGTCTTTCAGGAGCATACGACCAGGTGTTCGACCATCGCGGGAAATTGCTCGTGAGCGGCGGTTTTACGCCTAGTTTCAGCAGCAGTACGATCGTCGAGATCGATTCTGCGGGGAACGCGACCCAATTTGCTGAAGGCTTTGCGTTTTCCACCGGTTTGGATGTCGATCCAATTTCGGGCCGGGTCTATGTGGTCGATTTCGGTGCCTCGGCGCTCACCACTTTCACGCCAGTCGAGCGCTTGTTCCCCGGCGGTGGTGTCGTTGCCAGCGACTGCTGGAGCGAATTCTCCGACGTACTTCCGCTCCTGAACAAGAAAGGCAAGCCAACTTCGAAGGTAGTGTGCAAAGACGGCGACGCGTGCGACCGCGACGGCGCGGAAAACGGAAGCTGCCTCTTTGCTGTAGGGCTGTGCCTCCGCGTGCCGCGCACCGGCTGTACCCCGCCGACGCTGACGAGTCTGGAAATTACCCAGCCGGGTCAGCCAACGCCGGATGCCAGCGTGGTCCAGTTACAGACCTGGGCGCAGGGAGCGCTTACGGGCACCAGCCCGGAGTGTGTGGGGCCGGTGCCAGTGCAGGTGCCCCTGATTTCTACACCCAAAGGGCTGCGTCCGGCACAGAAAAAACTCCGCGTGCGCACGTACGGGTCCTCTGGCCGACCGGACGTCGACCGACTGACGTTGCGCTGCACACCATAGTGTCGGCGCCTCTCAGGCACGCTGAAGGCTCCTGATGCTCTTGCCTCTGAGCCAACCCGCGGCGACGCGTCGACCAGCGGCGACTTGTCGCTGCGGGTGGCTCGGAGTGGCAGCGCTCGTGCTGTTCACCGCGCGGCTTGCCGCAGCGGGCCCGTTTGCCGACGCGGTGGTGCAGTTTCGTCCAGGAGCTGGCGCAGGTTACGGGCAAGATCAACTTCCCGGCATCGTCCTGGGGCCACCACGCGGGGGCGGCATGCTGCAAGGTTCGCTGGACGTGGTCTCTCTGGGGCATGGCGGAGAAATTGTGCTCCAGTTCGACCCGCCCGTGGCGTGCGATGGACCAGGCCCGGACTTGCTCGTCTTCGAAAATGCATTTCATATCGGGAGCGAAAGTGGGCCGGTGTTCGCCGAACTCGCCTTCGTTGCCGTGAGCCAAGACGGCATTCACTTTTACGAGTTCCCCTGGGATCCCCAAACCTGGCAAGGCTTAGCGGGCAAAAGCCCGGTCCTGAGCAATCCGGAGAACGGCATCGACCCCACCGACCCTAGCCGAGCTGGAGGGGATGCGTTCGATCTCCAGGACCTGGGCCTCCCGTGGATTCGTTTTGTTCGCATTACCGACGCGGGGGATACGGTACCCGACCCCGGAAATCGCTTGCCCGGTGGGGGGATGGCTGGCTTCGACCTCGACGCGGTGGCCGCGGTGCATCCTTGCAATCCATTCGACATTGCTACGCCCACACCCTCCCCGGCGTCCACGCCAATCCCCAGCGTCGGGACCTCGAAAACACCGACAGCTACACCCAATCCTTCTCCCACTCCGTCACCGCAAACCCCTCCTGGCTTGCCGTGCACAATACTGGACTCCCTCCTGAGCGCGCTGTTTAGCGAGACCCCGGCAGCCGACTGGAACGACGATGGTCGGTTGTCGGTGGCCGATGCCGTGGAGTTGCTCCGTGCAGGGGCGTGCGGAACGTCGGGGCCGCGTTAGCCCAGGATCCCATGCGTTGGCCATCGCGGAACACCGGTGCTCGCATTGCGATCTGTGTTTGGACAGGGTCGATGGGCTTCGGCTGGTATGTGTCGCTTGCCGTTGCCGCAGACGAGATTCGCGAGACGATCACGGTACGAGAGCGGTCGCTCAGCGAAGCCGAGCGACACGCACCGACAGCGTTTGTGACTCACGTCGACCCGGCACAGTATACCGAGGAAATGGAAAGCGTCGCCGACGCAGTGGGAGATAGCGTGGGAGTGAGCGTGCGCCGCTACGGCGGGTTGGGTGCCTTCAGCACGCTTTCGATCCGCGGCTCTTCCGCCAACCAGGTGTCCGTGTATCTGGACGGCGTGCCGCTATCGCGAGCGCACAACGAAGTGGTGAATCTCGCCGATTTGCCCTTGGATAGCCTCGAGCGCATCGAGGTGTATCGCGGCACCACTCCGTTGTCCTTGGGAGCGGCGGGAATCGGGGGGATCGTCAACCTGATTCCCAAGGCGCCTTCGCAAACTCCGTACACGCACGCCACCGCTGGTTACGGTTCGTTTACCACGCGCAAATTTGCTCTCACGCACATGCAGTTGGCGGGTGGGTTCCAAACGTTTGCAAACGTCACGGTGATGGGAAGCGCTGGCAATTTCCGCTTCCGCAGCGATAACGATACGCCGCTCAATCCCTTCGACGATCGCGAGGTGACTCGCGTGCATAACTCGTTCGATAGCGTCGCGGCGTTGTTCCGTGCGCGCCGAACTTGGGGGAACGCTTCTCACCTCGACCTGTTGCAGGAGACGTTTTGGAAAACGGCAGAATTGCCTGGGCGCGGCGCCAACCCTTCCCTTCACGCTACAAGCGAGCGCTTGCGCCTTCTCCAGGCTGTTCGCTGGCGCACGGGCGGCTGGCCGGGAAACAACACGGATACGATGGTCCAAGGGTTCGTGACGTTCGAACGCTCTTTCTTCCGCGACCCGTTCGGGGAACTGGGGGCGGGCCAGCAACAAAGGCGCGACGATACGTTGGTGGGTGGCGGCAACGCCAGTGTGACGAGCTACCTCACGTCGACACAAATGCTCTCTTGGTTCGTGGAAACGAGCGGCGAAGCGTTCTTGCCGGAAAACTCGGCCGTGAACGCTCCGGTGGAACCCGAAGCGAGCCGCTGGCGTGCCACAGCCGGCGTTCAACACCAGTGGTCGTTGTGGCACGATCGCTTGCGCGCGGTTCCGACGTTGCGGTTCGAATGGTTGCGCGACCGCTCGTCGAGCGCCTTCCGCGATTTCGGCCGCCAACTCCCGCGGATTGCTCGAGACGAAGGCCTTTGGAATCCGATGCTCGGCTTAGAATGGAACGTAACCGAGGGATTATCCGTACGGGGAAATCTTGCGCGCGTGGAACGTGCGCCAAACTTTACCGAATTGTTCGGCAATACTGGCAGCGTCATTGGGAACCCCGCACTTGTTCCTGAACGAGCGTGGAACCGAGATCTCGGCGTGCGCTTCGAACGTATGTTCCCGGACCTCGATCTGCGACTGGCTGGCGAGTACGCGTACTTTAACAACGACGTGGACCGCTTGATCGTGTTCGTGCAGCGCTCGGCTGCGATCTTCAAGCCAGAAAACATCGGCCGCGCACGCTTGCGAGGCCACGAAGCGGGCATGCGCTGGGAGTGGCGGCAGCGTTGGCTTCTGGATACGAACTTGACCTGGCAAGAACCGGAAAACCGCAGCCCTGCTGCCGGGGGGATTTATTTGGGCAAGCGCCTGCCCGGGCGCCCGCGTACGGAGTGGTACTTGCGCGCGAGCAGCAGGTACGGTCGGATAACCCCCTACTACGAACTCAACTACGTGAGTGGAAACTTTCTCGACCAAGCAAATTTCGACCGAGTGCCGTCGAGGACGATTCACACGGTCGGACTGACGGCGCAGGTGGCCTGGGGGTTTGCGGTTGGACTGCAAGCTCGCAACCTCGCCGATAATCAAGTGAGCGACGTAGGCGGGTTCCCCCTACCTGGGCGCGCCTTGTTTGCCACGGTGACCTGGAAGCCCGAGGTGCAGCAATGACACCGTTTCGTGTTCGGCCCCGCATTTTTTTGTTGGTCCTTGGGATCCTTGCATGCGCGGCTCGGGCTTGGTGCCAGCCAATGAGTGCAGGAGATTGCAATGCGGACGACACGGTCACCGTCGAGGAAATCGTGACACTAGTCCGCATCGCTCTCGAGGAAGCGTCCCTGGAACAGTGTGTGGCGGGCGACCAGAACGGCGATGGACGTGTGACGATCGAGGAGATTGTGCTTGCAGTGCAGGCCGCGTTGGCTGCACCAGCGCCACCGCGGAAAGCGTTCGTGACTGCAACTGATTTTCAAACCGGAAGCTTTGCGCTGATCGATCTGGATCCGCCGTTTCAGGTGGAGCCAGCGAGTCCCCAGCGCCGTGTGGGAGCCGACCCAGTGGCGCGCGTGTTCGGGAGACGGGTATTCGTCGTCAACCGCTTCGGGAGCGACAACGTGCAAGTGCTGGATGCGTCCGGTGGGTTCCGTACAGTCGTGCAATGCTCCACGGGGAACGGTTCGAACCCGCAAGATATTGCCTTCCGCAACGGCACCCAGGCTTACGTTCCGCTGCTGGCTCGGCCATGGTTGTTGCGGGTGAATCCCCGGCCGTCGCCAGACTGCCACGATTTCATACAAGGACAAATCGATCTGCGACCATACGCCGACAGCGACGGAAGCCCGGAGGCCAACCAAGCTGTCGTCGTTGGCGACCGGCTGTTCGTGACCTTGGAGCGCTTGCAGAACTTTGCCCCGGTGCGCAACGGGCTCTTGCTCGTGATCGACACCCGGACCGACTCGATCGCGGGAGAAGTCGAACTGAGTGGCGCAAATCCCTTCGGGATGACCAAAGGTTTGACTGTGCGCGGCGACTGGCTTTTCGTTGCCGAAGTTGGCCAGTTCGGAGTTGCAGACGGCGGCATCGAGGCCGTGAATCTGCACACTCTCGAGCCTTCTGGAATCCTCTTGACCGAAGAAGAACTTGGGGGAGACGTCACCGACTTTGTTTTCGTGAACTCTGACGAGGGCTACGCCATCGTATCGCTTCCGGATTTTTCCACGGCGCTGGTTCGGTTCAGCCTCGAACGGCGCCGGCGGCTGGATGTCGTGCTCCGAGGCGACGGTTTGTCGGATATCGAACTGGCTTCCAATGGACTGTTGTTTTTAACTGATCGCAACCTACGCAAGCCGGGCGTGCGGATCTTTCGCGCGAGCGACGCTCAGGAAGTGACCCTTGCGCCACTGCAAACCGGGCTGCCGCCATTCGATTTGGTGTTCTTGGAATGAGCTCCCCGGTGATCAGACTTCTCGGTGCAGTCGCGGCTGCGAGCCTTGTGTGTGGGGTGGGCGCATGGGAGGGGACTGTCCCGCGCGCCTTTGCGGAAACGGCTCCAGCCCGCATCGTGTCGCTAGCGCCCTCACTGACGGAACTTGTGTTTGCTCTGGGTCTTGGCTCGCACTTGGTGGGGGTAACGCATCAGTGCAATTTTCCTCCGCAAGCCGCTGCGTTGCCCAAGGTGGGTACTTTTTTGGTACCGAACGTAGAGGCGGTGCTGGCAGCGCGGCCGGAGATCGTGCTGGTTACGCCAAGCCCGGCAAACCAGCGCGCGGTGGAGCAACTCGCTTCTCTGGGAGTGCGGGTGAAGGTGGTGAACCCCCAGTCGGTCGAAGAGTTGGAAGAAAGCATACGCAGCGTTTCCGAGGCACTTGGCGTTCCCGACCGCGGTGCCGAGCTCGCGGGGAAGTTTGCGGCGTCGGTTGCCGCAACCGAACAGGCGGTTCGTCATTGTGGGGTCAGGAAAGTCTTGTTCTTGGTGAGCCGAGCGCCGTTGATCGCTGCGGGAGGCGGAACGATCCAAGATGAGGCCATCCGATTCGTGCGGGGAGCGAATGTGGCGGCAAAGGTTGGGACCGGTTGGCCGAAGGTTTCGATCGAGTTTATCCTGCGCGAGGCACCGGAGGTGATCCTCGACGCGAGCATGGGTAGCGAAGTGGAACCAGATTCAGCGGCGCTGGAGTTTTGGCAGCGCTTTCCTTCCCTGCCCGCGGTGCAGCGGCAACGGGTGGTTGCGTTTCCCGACGATCGCATCTTGCGTCCAGGGCCAAGGTTTCCCGAGGGTCTGTCTGCTCTAGCCAGAACGATCCATCCGGAGTGCCTCGGGGTACACGCGGTGCCATCAGAGATTGGACATGCACCCTGACGGAGTAGGTCCGACGGCGTGGTCTCGTCCCTTGCTATTGCGGCACGGGAACGAGCGGTCGTTTGCTACACGGGGCCGGGTAGTTGGTGTGCTGGCCGCGCTCTTCGTGGTGCTCCTGTGTTGTCTGATTGCCGCTGCCACAGTGGGCAATGTGAGGCTTCAGTGGGCAGAGGTGATTTCTGGGCCGCCTGGAAACGTAGACCGAGTCATTTTCTTCGAAACTCGCCTCCCACGGATTCTCTTAGCCAGCGTGGTGGGGGCAGCGCTGGGGCTTGCCGGAGCCACGTTGCAGGGGTTGTTGCGCAACCCGTTAGCCGAGCCGCATTTGATCGGGGTATCTGGCGGAGCAGCGCTGGGTGCGGTCGCTGCCGTGGTGGTTGGTGGGAAGCTGGTGCTCGCCAAGGTTTGGCTGCTTCCGCTGGCAGCGGGGATTGGAGCGTTGGTCTCGGTGGCGTTTTTGTATCGTCTAGGGCTTGTGCACGGGAGGTTGCAGCCACACGTGTTGCTGTTGGCAGGGGTCGTGTACAACGCCTTCGCGGGCGCGGTGATTTTGTGCGTGAATTTCATTGCGGACTTCTACCAGGCGCAAAGCATCCTTTCGTGGTTAATCGGGAATGTGTCCGGCTACGGTTATGACGTCGTGGCCATCGCTGCGGCGTACTGCGTGGTGGCGGGCGCTTGCCTGTTGTCTCAGGCACGCGGGCTCGACTTGCTCACCCTCGGAGAAGAGAGCGCGTGGCAACTGGGCGTGGCGGTAGACCGTGTGCGCCGGGTAGCGTTCCTTGGGGCGTCGCTTTTGGTAGGTGCTGTGGTTGCCGTAAGCGGGATGATTGGATTTGTGGGTTTGATCGTACCCCACGCGCTGCGCTCTGTGTGCGGTGCGGATCACCGTCTGCTTCTGCCGGCGTCGGCCCTGGGAGGCGCCATTTTCCTCGTCCTCGCAGACACGATTGCTCGCAGTATCGCGAGCGGAGTCGAAATCCCCGTGGGAGTGGTCACCGCGCTAGCCGGCGGCCCGTTCTTCCTGTACCTGCTGCGGCGCGAGCAGCGCCGCTTTCTCTAATTGCGGCGGAGCAAGCATCGCTCTTGTTGCCCAGGGACAGGACGCTCGACCTCCAGCGGCATCGTGCTGCCGGAGAGCAGGTTTGCCTGAGAGGCTGGGGCTGCACCAAGTATCATGGAGGCTGGCGGGCCGTGCCTACTCGGTTGTTCTCCGTTCCGTGGGCAAACTTGGCGCAGGGTGTCCAGAAGCTCCGGGCAGGGCCCTGCGGACGGAGGACTCCCGCACGGCGAGCGTACCGGAGTCGAGCGAGAAGCGAGCCTGGGGACCGGTAAAATTTCCAGGTTGTTCGCTTGACAGCCGCAAGAAACTTGTGGAACCAAAAGGCGACGTACCCTTGGAGGGGTGGCGAAAGTCGCGGAAAAGGAGGTGGAATATGGTGAAGGGTGTTGGGTTCGCGGGGCTTACTGTAGCGGCGATTTTCGTTGCTGGCGTCGTGGCGGCTCAAGGAACGCCGGGAGCAGCAAGCCCAAGTGTAAGCCGTAGTTTCGACCGCTACGAGCAAGACGCTGCCGTAACCGAGGGAATTTGGATCGAAGGCGCGGCCGGCGTCGCTCAAGACGTGGTGAAAGACGCAGTTGGTAACAAAACAACTGCATCGACGGATTTCGGGGCGATTCGCGCAAGTTACGGCATGGACATGTTCGAAGCGGGCTTGACGTGGCCGTTCTGGCAGCACAACGAGGTCGAAGTGCGCCAGGGACGGAATGTGGCCAGCCAAGGGGAAGAAGGTCCGGCCGACTTGTCGTTCTATGGCAAGGCGTTGCCTCTCCGAACGGAGTGGTTCGACGCAGGCGCAGGATTGCAGCTTAGCGTTCCCACCGGAGACGAGGACAAAGGTTTGGGCCTTGGCGAAGTGGGGATTCTGCCGTTCGCGACAGTTGCCGCTCACCTGAAGCCCCTGGATGTGCGAGCCCACGGAGGGTACCGGTTCGTTTCTGACGTGACACCAACGGCTCGCGAGGCGATCGTTTATGGCGGCGGCCTGTTTTACACGTGGAACGACCAGTTGGCGTTGCGCTCGGAAATCAACGGCGCCATTGTGGACGTTCCTGGAAAAGAAAACCTCGACCTGATTCTTTGGCAGCCGGGCATTGACGTCCGCTTGCCAATGGATGGCTACGATATCGTCCTTCGGCCGACCGGCACGTACGGCATCAACGACGAATCCCCAGACTGGGGATTTGCGGGCTCCATCACAGTGTGGATGCGCCCGTAACCACACTGTAGCGAGGGAAGGCAATGCTGCCGGTACCCGGAGACCGACTCGGGTGCCGGCAGCAATCGCCTTGATCGAATCGACGCACCGCTGCGAAGGCGGGAAATCTTTACAACTACAGCGTGACGATGGGGGACAAGACTTTGTCCTCGAGCCATCGAGACAAGTCTGCCAAGCTGGCTGCGCTGATTTCGTGCCCCATTTCGAACTCGCGGTAAGTGGTTGGTACCCGAAGCGAGCGCAAGCGTTCGAGCGATTCCCGTCCCCGGCGAACATCGATGAGTTCGTCGTGGGTACCGTGATGGACTAGAGTTGCGAGGGAAGATCGGTCGGCATCGGGTAAAGCGCGCACCAGAGGTTCTGGCAGCCAAGAACTAAGCGCCACAAGCGCCGCGAAGCGCTCAGGTTGCGCGAGCGCGAGGGCATAGGCCATCACTCCCCCTTGGCTGAACCCCAGACAAACCAACTTGCGCGGATGGATGGGGTAGCGGGCCAGAGCTTCTTCGAGAAAGGCACGCAACTGGCGGACCGCCGCATCGAACTCGTAGGGATCGGGCGGCGCCCCCATCGTAATGGGAAACCAGCCGTAGCCACGCATCGGCCCGAGCGGGACTTCGAGGGGCCCTTGAGGACACAGGAACAAGAAGCGCCCGTGGCCCACGTGCGGAGCGAGGCCGAGAAGGTCCAAGGCGTTCGCGCCCCAGCCGTGCAAGGCAAGAACTGTTGGGTGGGGCCCATCGCCCCGCGGTTCGTAAATGGCGTGAACAAGTCGCATGCGCAGCCCTTTTTACTCAAGCGGTTCCGCCTGCGCTACCGGACGCAAGCCCTTTGCGTCGTGCCGCCCAAGAGCACAGCGGAAGACAAGGCTCAGCCGCTGCCAGCCGGCGATCACAGCTCCATCTCGAACATTTGCTCGTACAAGCGACGCCAGATTGCGTAGCGCTCGTCGTACCGTTCGCGGTCCGCGCGCGGAGATACGAGCTCGTGGTCGACCCACGATCGTGCGACGGGGCTCAAAGAGTCGCTCTTGCCCTGGCAAGCCACCAGCATTGCGCATCCGAGCGCGGCGCTTTCGGCTTCGCGGGCGACCAGCAACGGGCGATTGATGACGTCCGCCAAGATTTGCAACAGCGTCGTGTTCCGAGTCATGCCCCCGCTGAGGATGAGCCGCTCCGGCTCCGAGCGGAGCACATTGGCGAGTTGCTCCAGATTTGCTCGCAGAGCGAACCCGAGGCTTTCAAAAAACCCACGAACCAGCTCGGGCGCTGAGGGCCGAATGTGCAATGTGGGATAGGGAAACAAAATGCCTCCAGGCCTCCGCAAAGCGATGCGCTTCATATCGAACACTGAAGGACCGACGAATAAAAGTGCTTGGGTATCGGGCAATTCTGAGGCTGCCTTTTCCAACTGCTTGCGTGCCACGTCGCGTTCGCGCTCGCCTCGGAGCAAATCGATCAGCCACAAATAGGCGTCTCCCGTGTCACCCGCGTTGCTCTCTAACACCCAGCGGTCCGGAACAACGTGACAGCCCGCCCAGAGGGCACCCCCAGGATCGAGGCACAACTGTCTGGTCACCGCTTGCACGGGGGTTGTCGTTCCGAGAGTTGCGCCGATGTCGCCCGGTTCGATGGCGCCGGCTCCCAGGAGCGAACACTGGGTATCCGCCCCTCCAAGGAACACCGGAGTACCTGCGAGCAACCCGGTCGCTTTGGCTGCCTCCGGAAGCACCGTGCCCACTTGTTCGCCAGATTGCCGCACTTCGGGAAGGACCGAGCGCGGAATATCGAAAGTTCGCAGGATCTCGTCCGACCATGTTCGTTGCGCCACGTCGAACAGCATCGATTCCGCAGCGTTCGAGGGCTCCGCTGTGCGTGTTCCAGCGAGACGCCAGAGAATCCAGTCGCTCATCATCAGGATCGACGACACTGGCACCCCGCCGTGTTTGCGAAACCACAGGTACCGTGCCAGCGGGAAGATAAACGGGGCCGAGTGGCCGGTGATCTGGTACAGGCGCTCACCCCCGAGTTCTGCGAGAATCTCCAGCCCCTCGCGGAACCCACGCGAGTCTAAGTTTGGGCCAGCGTACACTTCGCGCCCGTCGGGGCCGAGAAACACACACGCTTCGCGTTGGCTCGTGGCAGCGACACCGACGATGCAGGCCGGGTCGATCCCCGAGCGCTGGAGCGCCGACCTGACGCACCGGCACAAGATGCTCCAGAAATGCTCCGGGTCGAATGCAAACCGTTTGACGGAAGGAAACTCGGGGTCAGGCGTAACGTGATAACTCCATGCCTCGCCAACCCGTGCTTGGAGCCGACCTTCCCGGTCGAAGATCAAGCACTTCCCACTGCCGGTACCCGCATCGATAGCGACGAAAAATTCCATGGGTGGAGCTGCTCAATCGCCTCGTTGTGCCGGACCGAAACCAGTGCGTCGGGGGGGGCCGGCACTTCGGGCGACACTGCCAGCACGCTCGGCCTTCAGAAACGAAATCAACAAAGGCGCTTTCTCCGCGGACTCTCCCACACTTCCGGATTGGCCAGAAAGCGAGGCCGCTTCCCGCCAAGCAAACGCTCGATGTCATCGACGATCATGGTGCTCTGGTGCCGCACCACATCGCGCGTGGCTCCGCCGAGGTGTGGAGAAGCCAGGACTTGAGGTAAACGAACGAAACGATTGTCCGGTTGTACGGGTTCCTGGGTGAACACGTCCAAAGCGGCTCCGGCAAGGTGGCCGGAAACCAGCGCTTCATAAAGGGCGTCGTCGTCGACAATTTGCGCGCGGGCTAAGTTCAAAAGGAACGCACCACGGGGCAGCAGAGCAAGTTCGCGCTTTCCAATCAGTCCGAAGGTAGAACTGTTCAGTGGACAGTGAAGGGTGAGAAACGTGACTTCGGGCAGCAATTCCTCGAGAGCGCTGCATCGCTTGGCAGACAGTTGTTCGAACACGGCGTCCGGGACATGCGGGTCGAAGGCCAGCACACGCGCTCCGAACGCACGCACAAGATGCGCTACGCGCTGGCCAATTGCGCCGAGTCCGACAATGCCCACGGTCGAGGACCCGAGTTCGAACCCGCCGTAGCGTTCGTACGCCTCCAGGTAGTCGTGTGCGCCCTCGAACCGCAGGGTGCCGTTTTTTAGTCCCTCGTTAATAGGGAACACGTTGCGAGCCAACGCGAGCATGTACGCCACTGTCAATTCGGCGACCGCCTGGGCATTTCGCGCGGGCGTATACAACACCGGAATGCCTAAGCTTGTGGCTTTGGCAATGCCGATGTTGATCGGGTCTCCCCGGCAACACCCGATGAGCTTCAAATCGGTTTGGTCGAGAACGTCGTCATGAACCAAATCCGCTTCTACGATCAAAACATCCGCACCCGCCCTGCGGATCCGGTCGGCAAACTGTTGGCCATCGAAATAGAGTTCCCGTCGTCGTCGCCAGTCTTCGTACTCTACCGCCATCCAGCGACGAAGGCGTTCAAGTTCGCTTGGGGCGAAGGATGCGGTGATCAACGCCTTCATCGGTCTTTACGCTCTCGCCGCCCGAGTAACGTAGGAACGAGGCGAATCACGTACTCTCGCACGCGCCCGCGCAGCTCTGGGGACCGTACGCTTCCGCCAAGTAGGGTGGTGACGTGGGGGCTATCGAGCAACAAAAATAAGATCGCTCCCTCTACGGTGAGCATGAAGAGGTTGGCGTCGAGCTCGCTCCTTCGGACCCCGCCATAGGCACGGGTCCACTCCCCAAATACTTTCCACGCGGGCACGAGTACGCGGTGTTCGATGTCCGCGTGCCCTTCGTCGTTTTCGACGAGTCGCCGCACGAGCAACCGGGGAATCGTCGGGTGGTCGGCAAAAAAATCGAACAACGTGCCCATCACGGTTTCGATCGTTTCGCCTTGACGCTTCGACCGCCGTCGCTTCTCCAGCGCGGCGCGAATGACTTCGACAATGCGATCGTAGACGTTCTGGAAGACCGCAAAGTACAAGGTTTCTTTCGACTCCCAGTGATAATGCAGGCTCGAAATGTTCACGCCGGCTTTGTCGGCGATCTCCCGTGTGGAAGCGCCCGCAAATCCCTTGGCAGCGAAAATTTCCTCTGCAGCGGCCAAAATGCGTGCTTTCGTAGACTGCGGTTCCTCGCGAACCCGCTCCAGTGCTGTGCGCATGGCAACGAACCTTTTGGTTTAATCAAACGATTGAACACCTCCTCTACGGGAGATGGCACGAGCTTGTCAATGGCTGTTGGCGCAGGACCGTTGGCGGCAACCAAGCCTGTGTGAACCTGAAAAGAGCAGTCACCCAGCAGGAGGGCCACGAGAATTGTGCACCACCGGCTCAGGTGCCCACAGCGGATGCCGCCTCGACTGTGAAGACGGCTTTTTTTGGGCGTTCGCACAGAGATGCGTTCTCGGCTCGGGCACTCCCGTTATTGACTTCGCTAGGTGCTCTGGGTAGTCGCTTGGGCGGTTTGGCGGGGCCAAGAATGAAGGAGGAATCATGAGCGACCTTTGGTGGGCCAAGCGACGTGAAGAAGAGGAAGAAGATTGGGAAGAGGAGGAGGACGAAGAGGAAGACTGGGAAGACATGGATTGGGAAGAGGAGGAGGACGAGGAATTCGAAGATTTTGACGACGAGGACTGGGACGAAGACGACGAGGAAGAAGAGGAAGACTTCTAACCTGTCCCGCGCATGCGCGCCGTTGTCCAGCGGGTCGCTCGAGCATCTGTCCGCGTGGATGGCCGGCTGGTGACGGAGATCGGCCCCGGGCTTCTGGTTTTGGTCGGCGTTGCCTCGGCAGATACAGAAGCCGACGGTCGATGGCTTGCTGACAAAATTGTGAATTTGCGGATTTTTGCGAACGAGGCCGGAAAATTCGATCGTTCGGTTCGCGACATCGGGGGTAGCGTTCTGGTGGTCTCGCAGTTCACGTTGTTGGCGGATGTGGCAAGGGGGCGGCGCCCATCGTTTTCGGCCGCGGCACCGCCCGAACAAGCGCGTCGGCTGTACGAGTATGTTGCCGAGTGCGTGGCCTCCGCGGGCGTGCCCTGTGGAACCGGGGAGTTTGGCGCCCACATGGCGGTGGAGTTGGTGAACGACGGGCCGGTTACCATTGTGATCGATTCGGCAAATCGATAAATCCCCTCCGCAATGGCAGGAGCGGGCTTTTGGGCGATCCCTTCAGCCAAGCTTGTCTTTCGGAAGGACGGGCGCTGGTACGCGGATGCCGAGCCAGTGACGCACGAGCGGCTGGCCCGGTTTTTCACCCGGTATTTGCGGCGGAAGCCGGATGGCCAGGGGTATGAAATCTGGGTGGACGAGCGCTTCCACATGGACGTGGAAGTGGAGGACACTCCTTACGTCGTCACCGCCCTTTTCCCGGGGGCGGACGGCACTCTGCAGCTACAGCTCAACGACGAGTCCGTCGAGCCGCTCGACCCCGTGACGCTCTCGCTTGCACCCGATGGCGCGGTGGTTTGCCTGGTCAAAGGTGGAAAGGAGCGCGCTCGCTTTTTGCGATCCGCGCAAGCCGAGCTTGCACCGTACGTCGAGGAGCACGAAGGCGAACTGTGTTTGCGACTAGGGGAATGCCACTACCGCATCGAACATGGATAACCGGCCGACCTTGCACGTCGTCCTTGTTGCTCCCGAGATCCCACAAAACACGGGGAGCATTGCGCGCTTGTGCGCGGCCACGTACTGCCGGCTCCATTTGATTCGGCCGTTGGGGTTTTCGCTCGAGGACCGATACCTAAAGCGCGCCGGCCTGGATTACTGGCCGTACGTGGACTTGCAGGTTCACGACAACTGGGAGGCTTTCCTGGAAGGGGTCGCCGGCCGCCAGATGCACTTTTTTTCGGCGCGAGCTGAGCAGCCGTATTGGTCTGTGCGCTATCGAGCCGGGGATGTGCTGGTGTTCGGAAGCGAAACTTCCGGGCTTCCCGCCGAGTTTCGTGCTCGGTACGCGGAGTCGTTTCGGCTGATCCCGATCGACCACCCGCAGGTACGTAGCCTCAATCTTGCGAATGCGGTTTCCATTGTCGTGTACGAGGCCCTGCGCCAAATGCGCGCCTGAAGCGATGCACGCAATTCACGACGAAGTCCTGGAATTTTTAGAGCATCCATCGCCGGAAGCGTTCTCCGAGCTTGCGGTGCGTGTGTTTTCCCATCAGTACGAACATGTTCCGGCGTTGCGCCGCTGGTGCACGCGGCGCGGGATCGACCCGAGTGGCGTTCGCGACTGGAAGGAAATCCCTCCAGTTCCGGTTGTGGCCTTGAAATACGAAGAGCTTTGCTGCGCCCCACCCGAGCGGGTGTTTTACAGCAGCGGAACGACTCAAGGGACCGAGCGCCGGAGCCGGCATGCGATGCCTGACCTCCGCTTGTACCGCGAGTCTGCCGTACGGGGGCTGCGGCGGTTTGTGTTCCCCGATGTGGACTCGATGCCAGTATTGTCGTTGGTGCCTTCGGCTGAGGAGTGGCCCCATTCTTCGCTCGCGCAAATGATCTCTTGGGCGCAAGAATGCTTCGGAGCCGAAGGCAGTGCCACGTTTGCTACCGGTGGTGTGCTGGACTTTGCAAGCTTCCGGCACGCGCTGGAACAGAGCGCGCGGAGCGGCGAGCCCGTGTGCATCATGACCACGACGGGGGCGTGGATTCGCTTTCTCGACGATTGCCGCGAGCGCGGTTGGTCCGCACGCCTTCCCCACGGGAGTCGCCTGATGGACACCGGTGGCGACAAGGGCGCTCCGCGTCCGCTTTCTCGCAAAGGGTTGCTGCACGCCACCTGGAACACCTTGGCCATCCCTGGGTATTTTGTGGTGAACGAGTACGGGATGAGTGAACTGTCCTCCCAATACTACGACAACGTGATCGCGTGCCGCGTAGCTGGCAGCTTTCGTCCGCGGAAAAAGGAAGGGCCACCCTGGATCCGTACACGGGTGCTCGATCCGGTCACCCTTGCCGATGTTCCTCAGGGCAATGTCGGTTTGCTCGCTCATGTGGACCTGGCCAACGCGGGCTCCGTCGTTTGCCTGCTTACGGAAGATTTGGGGCGTTTGCTCGATGGAGGACTCGAGATACTAGGCCGGGCTCGAGACGCAGAACTCCGCGGATGCTCGCTTGCGCTCGCGGATTTTCTCGCCTCCTGATAGCGCCGGCGTCCCCGCTGTGGACTCGTCGAGACGTGCGGAGTAGATTCGCTGGCCGTGGCTTCTGGTTCGCACACGCACCCGGAACACCGAGGACCCACCGTGGCGGGAGCACCATCGACTGACGAGCAGGATCTCCAACAGGTGCTCGCCGGTGTTCGTGCCGGAGCTGCCCGCTTGCGCGCCGTGCCAGTGGATCAGCTGATTGCACGGGTCGATCGGGTCGTGCAGCGCTGGCTGGAGCCCGGATCGCCGTGGATGGAGAATGCAGTCCAACTGCTCGGCGCGAGCACTGGGTTTCACCCGCGCATGCTGGCTCACGCCCTGCCCTTCCAACTCGAACTCCTCCACGCTGCGGCGTTGGAGGACCTACTCCGGCGCGAGTTTGGCCGGCCATCCGGAGTGGATGTCCCGCAGTGGCCGACGCAATTGGTGGTTCATGTGCTTGCCGGCAACATTCCAGGCTTAGCTGCGGTTCCCATCTGTTTGGGGCTGGTGGCGAAACAAGCGACGGTCATCAAGCCGGCCTCGGGCGACCCACTGTTTGCGCAGCTGTTTCATGAGTCGCTTTGCGAGCTCGACCCTGAGTTGGCCGCAGCGGTTGCTGTCGTTTCCTGGCGTGGCGGGGATCGGCGTGTGGAAAACACCGTGTTCTCCAATGCGGACGTTGTGGTCGCCATGGGCGGCTTCGACGCGCTCCGGTCTTTGTCAGCGCAGCTCGGCAGGAAACTCCGTGCGCTTGGGCCGCGACTGAGCTTTGCCTTCGTCGGCCGCGATGTGTTGGAATCCGAAGCAACAGCGGATGCTTGGGCCCGCGCGGTCGCGTACGACGTGAGTGTGTGGGATCAGCGAGGGTGCTTATCGCCGCAACTGGTGTTTGTAGAAACGGGTGGCATCTTCGGGCCTGCGGAGTTCAGTGAACTCTTGGCAGCCCACCTGCAAGCGTGGCTGGAACCCCTTCCCTGCCGGAGTCTGACCCCAGAGGAGCAAGCAGCCATCCGGGCGTTTCGCGACGAAGCAGAATGGCAGCCGGGGGCTCGGTTGCTTGCAAGCCGCGGCGACCTGGCTTGGAGCATCGCGATCGAACCGGAGCCGCGCTTCGTCCCGACTTGTTTGCACCGCTGTGTTCGGGTGCAATCGGTGGCCGACGTCGAAACCCTCGTGTCGCTCCTGGCTCCGCATCGTGCGTGGCTGGAAGGAGCTGGGCTGGGCGTTCAGAAGGAGCGTTTTCCCTGGATCAAGGCTCTGTTGTGCAGCATCGGGGTGCACTGGGTGACTCCCTTGGGGCGGATGCAACGACCAACGTTGGAATGGTGTCCGGGTGGGCGCCCGCGAATTGTCGACTGGATCTGCCAATGACTCCGACAACCGCAGCCCAGCTTCGCGAGCTGTTTTTTCAGCACGTGTGCCAGACTTCTTTGTCGCCCCTCGGAATTGTTGTCGCGAGCGCCTCGGGTTGCGAGATCATCGACTCCGAGGGCAAGAGGTATCTGGATCTGTTGTCTGGCATGGGCGTGGCGAACGTGGGCTATGCGCACCCTCGTGTCGTAGCGGCCATCGAGCAGCAACTGCGCCGCTATTTACACGTGTCCGTCTACGGGGAGATGATCGAGGAGCCTCAGGTGCGGCTGGCTGAGGCTCTTGCGCGGGTGAGTCCGGGAGACTTGTCCGTGGTCTACTTCACGAATAGCGGCGCAGAAGCAGTGGAGGGCGCGATGAAGACGGCACGGAAGTTTACCGGCCGCCGCCGTTTCATTGCCTTTCAAGGTGCGTTTCACGGCGATACGTTTGGAGCACTGTCCCTTGGAGGCAACCCTCTTTATCGGCGCCCATTCGAGCCCTTGGTGCCGGAAGTGGAGTTCCTCCCGTTCGGTGATACAGACGCATTGGACCGCATCGGTACCGATGTCGCAGCCGTGTTCGTGGAGCCGGTACAATGCGAGGGAGGGGTTCGTGTCCCCCCCGACGCTTTCCTCCCCAGCCTGCGGGCGCGCTGTAGCGAGGTGGGCGCATTGCTCGTGTGCGACGAAGTCTTCACCGGCTTGGGGCGCACAGGCCGATGGTTTGCCTGCGATCATTGGAACGTCGAACCCGACTTGTTGGTGCTGGCCAAAGCGCTTGGGGGCGGGCTACCGCTGGGCGCGTTCGTTGGTCGTCGCGACATCATGGCGACGCTCAGCCGCGACCCGGCTCTTGCCCACGTAACCACTTTTGGGGGCCACCCCCTCAGTTGTGCTGCCGGCCTGGCGGCACTGGAAGTTTTGTCGGAAGAAAACCTGCCCGCGCGGGCTGCGGACCTGGGAAGCCGATGGCAGCGGGAGCTCGTGCAAACCTTGGCCCCGCACGTTCGCGCTGTACGCGGCCTGGGGCTGTTGCTTGCACTGGAATTTCCCAGTAGCGTCGCAACGCAGCGTTTCAGCATGCGTTGCTTGGAGCTTGGTTTGATCGTGAACTGGACCCTGCACTGCGACAATGTGGTGCGGTTGGCTCCGCCCCTGTGTATCCGGGAAGATCAGCTCGACGATGCGGTTCGCCGCATGGCGCTTGCGGCGCGCGGGGTTTGACATGGCGTTGCTTGCTGCCGGATAAGAATGCCGTGGCTACGCAATGAAGGCTCTGGTGGTCACCAACGAAATTGCCCGAATCGTGCTGACGCGTGTGCTCGCGACGGCCTCCCCTCGTGCGTACGTCAGCCGCTTTGCCCCTCTGTATCTGCGTGACCTGCCGGAGCCTCCGCTGCGTCCTGGTTGGGTTCGCATCCGGACCGTACTGTGCGGTCTTTGCGGTAGCGACTACAAGCAAGTGTTTCTCAAAGGGGCGTGGGACAACCCCATGACCGCGGTGATTTCCTTCCCGCAGGTTTTGGGCCACGAAGTCGTAGGCTACGTGGACGCCGTGGGTGTCGGGGTCGACCAGAACTGGCTCGGGCGGCGTGTGGTGCTGAATCCATGGCTGTCGTGCGGCCCGCGTGGCATCGAGCCGTCGTGCTCGTGGTGTCGGCAGGGAGAGTATGCCCAATGCACGAACTTTACTCGGGGCGAGCTGGCTCCGGGTATTCACCACGGCAACAGCCGCGACGCGACCGGGGGATTTGCGGAATTCGTACCCGCACATCACACCCAGTTGATCCCGATCCCAGAAGAGGTGTCCTGGGATACCGCGGTGCTTGCCGATCCGTTTTCTGTTTCGCTTCATGCCACACTTCGCCATCCGCCACCGAGCGGAGGAACGGCGTTGGTATATGGTTGCGGCACCTTGGGGCTGCTGAACGTGGCGATTGTGCGCACGCTGTTCCCGTCGGTCCGGGTGCTGGCGGTCGCACGGTATCCTCACCAACAGCGCCTCGCTCGAGAGTTCGGAGCACACGAGGTGCTTGTTTGGCGCCCGGAGCGAGACCTCGTGGAACGAGTTGCTGCTTTGACCGACAGTACTTTGCTAAAGCCGTGGCGGGGCCTGCCCATGCTCGACGGGGGCGTGGACGTCGTGTACGACTCGGTGGGCGCTCCGGAGACCATCGAGGTGGGCGTCCGCATTGTCCGCAGTCGGGGGACCATTGTGGTGACCGGTGTGGAAATGCCTAGGCGGTTCGAGTGGACGCCCCTGTACTTTAAAGAAATCTCCCTCGTGGGCTCGAACGCCTTTGGCGTCGAATCCTGGGAGGGGCGGCGGCAGCATGCGTTCGAGTGGTACTTCGAAATCGTTCGCCGCTACGGCCTGGACTGTACGCGGATCATCACTCACCGATTTCCTCTGGAACGTTACGCAGAGGCTTTCTTGGCCTGCTACGACCAAGGGAAGAGTGGCGCAGTGAAGGTGCTGTTTGTTTTTCCGGAGGGACGACCCGCTGCATGTGCGGCTTGACGCTAACGATCGCCCGACCTTGCCACTGCCGGCACGAGGCGCGCGATCGCTGGCAGCCACGATCGGGACGCTGCGCCGCGGCGTTCCGCCGAGTTTGTGAGAGGAACTTCGCGCCGTGAGCTGGGCCGACTACGCCCACCCTGTATTTGGCGGAATCGTGGTCGGTCTGGTGCTGTCGCTAGGCAGCATGGGCTTGCGCGCGCGGAGTTGGCCCAAACGCCGGAAAGAGTTTTTGCAGTGGCACGTGCGCTTGGGACCATGGGTGTGCGCTGCAGCGTTGCTTGCGCAAGCCAGTGGCCTCGCTGCTGTATGGCTCGGACGATTCGATTTGCAACCGGGTACGTCGGTGCACTTTCGTACCGGCACACTTCTGACCGCAGTTTTGCTGTTGCTGTGGTGCACCCGCCCGTTCATGCACCAATCGTGGATCCGTCAGGTGCACCCATGGCTTGGGGCGCTGGCGATGCTCGTGGCTGGGGCGCATGCCTTCTTTGGGTTGCAGCTCATGCGCTAACGAGCGCCGTCGGTTCGCTGTGCTCTGGCCCGTTGCGGATTTTACTCGTATCGGAGCGCGGCAATGGGCTCCAGGCGCGAGGCCTTCCAAGCAGGGTAGTAACCGAAAAAGATTCCGACAGCGGCCGAAAACGCCAAAGCCCCAACAATCGCTAGAGGAGACAGCAACGTTGGCCAGCCCCCAAGGCTCGATACCAGCACCGAGGCAATCAGTCCGACCACGATGCCAGCACAGCCTCCGATCACGCTCAGTACGATCGCTTCCATGAGGAACTGGAGCAAGATGTGGCGTGCCTTTGCGCCAACGGCCATCCGCAAACCAATCTCGCGGGTTCGTTCTGTGACCGACACCAGCAGGATGTTCATGATGCCAATGCCACCGACGATGAGGGAAATCGACGCAACGGCAAACAGCAAGTTGGTCATGACCCGGCTAGCGCTTTCCGAGGCCCGTGCCATGTCGTCTAGCGACCGAACGGTAAAATCGTCGTCCTCGCCAGCGGGAATTCGGTGGCGCTCGCGGAGCAAGGCACGGATTTCCTGAGCCGCTTCTGGGATGTCTGCGGTGGACCGTGCCGAGGCAAAGATCATGTCCACGAAGTTGAACAACTGTGTTCCAAACAATCGCCGTTCCGCCGTCGAAAACGGGACGATGACCACGTCGTCTTGATCCTGGCCCCAGGTGGTCTGTCCCTTCGCTTCTAACACGCCAATCACTTCGAACGGTACGTTCCGAATCCGAATCGTCGCTCCGAGCGGATCCTGCCCCGCGCCGAACAGCTGATCCACCACGGTTTGGCCCAACACTGCCACGCGCGCCGCTGCCTCCTCCTCGCGCTCGGTGAAGAAACGCCCGCGCGCTATGCCCCACTCGCGAACGACCGGAAAGCTGACCGTGGTTCCTTGTGCAACCGTGGACCAGTTCTGCTCCGCATGCACGACCTGCACGACCTGCCGGCGCAAATAGGTGACCGCAGCCACTGCACTGCACTCGCGCTCGATGGCACGGGCGTCGGAGACGGTCAGCGTCGACACCCCACCCCAGCCCGAGCGCACCCCCGCAGCGGTCGTCGCCCCAGGGATGACCATCAGCAAATTCGTTCCCAGGCTGCGAATTTGCGCTTGCACAGCCGCGCTTGCCCCTTGGCCGATGCTGACCATGGCAATCACCGCAGCGACGCCAATGATGATCCCCAACATCGTGAGCGCTGCGCGCAGCTTGTTCCGCCGCAGTGCACCGAGTGCCACCAAAAAGGTCATTCTCAAGAGCTTCACGACCGCCCCTCTTGTGGTTGATCTGCGATGATGGTTCCGTCGCGAAACTGCACGAGACGCCGCGCGTACGCAGCAATGTCCGGCTCATGAGTGACCAAAACGATGGTGACTCCACGCTGCCGATTGAGTCCGACGAGAAGCTGCATGAGTTCCGCGCTGGCTTGTGAATCAAGATTCCCGGTCGGCTCGTCAGCCAAGACCAGAGCGGGGCTGTTCACGAGGGCGCGGGCGATGGCCACACGTTGCTGCTGACCTCCAGAAAGTTGGTTCGGGTAGTGGTGGGCTCGATCCGCGAGCCCGAGAGCTGCAAGAGCTTCGAGAGCGCGCGGCCGCTGTTGGCGATACGGTAGGGGACTATAGAACAGCGGTAGTTCGACGTTTTCCACCGCGGTTGCGCGGGGGAGCAAATTGAAGTTCTGAAACACAAAGCCAATCTCGCGATTGCGAACCTCTGCGCGCTCGTCGGCCGATAGTTGCGCCACGTCACGGCCGCGCAAAAGGTAGTGCCCGCGTGTGGGTCGGTCGAGACAGCCAAGCAGATTGAGGAAGGTCGACTTGCCCGAGCCCGACGCTCCCATGACCGCAACGAATTCGCCTTCCTCGATACGGAGCGACACGCCCCGCAACGCTGGGACCTCGACGCCTCCGTTCGTGTACACCCGCCAAAGGTCGGTGACCTCGATGAGCGTTCGGCCCATGGTCGTGCGTTAACGAAGGCGAATTCCACCAGGCACAGGCAGTCCCGGAGCGCTGTGACGTGCATCCTGGCGCTCCATTGCCACCACGACTTCGTCGCCTGGTTGCAAGTCGCCGTGCAACAGCTCCGCGTGGGTTTCGTTGCGAAGGCCGAGTTGCACGTCGACAGGGGACAGGGTGCCGTTACGCAACACCCAAACGCGCGACTCGCCTCGTTGTGCTTCACGGGGTGTCTCCGCGGCACGCGCGGTTTCGGGGCGAAAACGCAGTGCCCGCACGGGCACGCGAATGGCTCCTTTGCGTTCCGCCGTGGTGATCGTCACCGTGGCTGTCATTCCCGGTTTCAGTGCAAGGTCGGGATTTTCGACAGCGACCACTACATCGTAGGTTACGACGTTTTGCACAGTCGTGGGCGCGTTGCGCACCTGTGTGACCAACCCTTCGAACGTGCGCGAGCCGTAGGCATCCACCGTAAACACGGCGCGTTGGCCTTCTCGAACCTGCCCGATGTCCGATTCGCTCACCGAGGTGTCCACCTGCATTTTGGTGAGGTCATCGGCGATGAGGAACAACGTGGGAGTTTGAAAGCTTGCAGCCACCGTCTGCCCGACATTCACGTTGCGCGACACGACGATCCCGTCGACCGGCGCGAGAATGTCCGTGTACCAGAGGTTGATGCGCGCCTCCGCAAGATCGGCTTCGGCTTGTCGCACCGCGGCTTCGTCCACCGCGATTTGGGCGCGAGCTTGTTCGTAGTCGCTGCGTGCTTGGTCCAGATCGGCACGTGCAATCAGTTCGCGCTCGTAAAGCTCGTGATACCGTTTCCAAGTGAGTTCCTTCAGGGCCAGGTCGGCGCGGTCTTTTGCAAGTTTTGCTTTCGCATTCGCCAAGGCGGCTTCGGCCTTTTGGACCTTCACCTCGAACGGGGCGGGATCGATTTTGGCAACGCGCTGATTGCGGCGGACCGGGGAATTGAAGTCCACATCGATGGCAATGATGCGCCCAGAGACGTAGGTGCCAACCTGGACCGTGGTGACCGGGTTGACGGTCCCCGTTGCCGTCACCGAAGTCACGATGTCCCCCCGGTCGACCACTGCGGTTTTGTACCGAGTCGGTTCGTTGCTTGGCCAGAGTTGCCAGGCAGCGTACGCGACGCCCGTAACGACGATCGCGGCAGCCGCCATCAGGAGAAGTTTTCTAGTCACGGCTGGATCCTGCGACTGCTGTCGAAGTCGCTGGCCATGCACCTCGTAGTCGCCGCAACCACGCGGAGAACGACTCAAGATACGTGTAGTACACCGGGGTGATGTACAGGGTGATGAGCTGAGAGAACAGAAGTCCGCCGACCACGGCGACGCCGAGAGGTCGGCGGGAAGTGGCGCCACCTCCCGCAGCGAGCGCGATCGGCAGGGCTCCGAGAAGCGCTGCCATCGTGGTCATCATGATCGGACGAAACCGTACGAGGCAGCCTTCTACGATCGCCTCGAGGGGCGGCTTGCCTTCGTGGCGCTGGGCGTCGAGGGCAAAGTCGATTTGCATGATGGCGTTTTTCTTCACGATCCCGATCAACAAAATGATGCCGACAAACCCGTAAATATTGAGTTCCATGCCGAAGAGCCCGAGGGCCAAGAGGGCGCCAAACGCAGCCGACGGAAGTCCTGACAAAATGGTCATCGGGTGCCAAAAACTCTCGTACAAAATGCCCAGCACCAAATAGATCACCAGCACCGCCGCGATCAGCAGCGCCCACATTCCGGTAAGCGAAGTGGTAAAGGCTTGAGCGGCTCCTTGGAACGTGGTCGTAATCCCCGAAGGAAGTTGCTCGCGTGCGACTCGCTGAACGGCCTCGACCGCATCGCTGAGCGATGCCCCGGGCGCGAGATTGAACGAGATTGTGACCGCCGGTAACTGACCCGTGTGATTGACGGTCAGCGGACCGTAGCGCTGCTCCAGTCGTGCGACCGTGGTCAAAGGTACCAGCGCGTTTTGTTGAGAGCGCAAGTAAAGCCAGGGCAGCTCTGCCGGATCGGTCTGGAAACGCTCTTGTACCTCGAGGATGACGCGGTACTGGTTGTTCGGGGCATAAATGGTGGAGATCCATCGATCTCCGTACGCTGCATGCAACCCGAGTTCGACCTGCTCGGCGCTGACGCCCAACGCCGCAGCACGGTCCCGGTCAATGACCACCTCGAGATACGGGTTGCGAAGCTGCAGATCGGAGGTGACATCGCGCAGCACAGGCACTCGACGAAGCGCCGACTCTAGCTGTTGAGCGGCAGCGTACAATTGTTCTGTATTCGGGCTCTGCAACGTGAACTGGTACAAGCTCTTCGTGAGCTGTCCGCCGATTCGAATGGTGGGCAACTCTTGTAAAAACACGCGCGCCCCAGGAATGTCCGCGGTCTTTTGCCGCAAGCGTGCGAGCACAGTTGGCAGCGGCTCGCGTTCGTGACGCGGCTTGAGAAAAATAAACAAGCGCCCCTGATTCATCGTACTTCCGGCCGCGGCGTTGCTGCCGATGACGCTTCCGGAAACTACTCGAACCGCGGGATCGGTGCGCACAATGTCCAGCACCTTCGTTTGATATTGGCGCATGGCGTCGAACGAAACCGACTGGTCGGCCTCGACCACGCCAAAGATGGAACCCAAGTCATCGTTTGGGATAAACCCTTTGGGGGCGCGTACGAACAACCAAAGCGTGGCTACGAGGAGAACGAGGGAAAGCCCGAACACCGTTCGCCGCCAGCGCAAGACCCCATGAAGGCTGGCTTCGTACCACCGCAGAAGGGTGGCAAATCCGCGCTCGAAGAGTGCGTTCCATCCTGCCTCTGCGTGGGAATGTTGGTGCCGCAAGAAGCGGCTGCAAAGCATTGGTGTGAGTGTGAGGGAAACGACTCCAGAAAGCAAAACGGCAATAGAAATGGTGACGGCAAATTCGTGAAACAGGCGGCCGACAATTCCCGGCATGAACAGCACCGGAATGAAAACCGCCACGAGGGAGAGGGTCATGGAGACGATCGTAAAACCAATTTGGCGGGCACCCTCGACAGCGGCGACAAATGGCGGTTTCCCTGCTTCCCGGTGGCGCACAATGTTCTCCAGCATCACAATGGCGTCGTCGACCACGAACCCAATCGACAGCGTCAGGGCTAGCAAGGAAAGATTGTCAATGCTGAAGCCGAGGGGTTGCATGAATGCAAAGGTGCCCACGAGCGAAACGGGCAAGGCGAGGCTTGGAATCAGCGTGGCCGAAGGGTCGCGCAAGAAAAGAAAAATCACCAGCACGACCAGCACGAGGGCGAGAAACATCGTGAACTGCACTTCGCGAACGGACTCGCGAATCGACTGCGACCGATCGAACAAGATTTGCAGTTCCGCCGCTGGCGGCAAAAACTCTTCGAGCTGCGGCAACAGCGCTTTCACCGCCGTTGCCACCTGTACCGTATTGGTGCCCGGCTGCCGTTGAACAGCCAACACGATGGCACGTTGCCGGCGTTGAACATCGCCAAACCACGAAGCCGAACGATCGTCCTCCACGCCGTCCACGACGTTGGCGACATCCTCCAGCCGCACCGGCGCCCCATTTCGGTAGGCAACAATGACTGGCTTGTACTGATCGGCAGAGGTGAGCTGCCCGGTGGCCTGAACGGTAAAACGCTGGTCGGGTCCTTGGAGAATCCCTGTCGGTAGGTTGACGTTGGCGCGCCGAATGGCGGTTTCTACTTCGTCGATGCCCAGCCCCCGGCTGGCAAGTTCGCGCGGGTCGACCTTGACGCGTACAGCGTATTTCTGGGAGCCGAACACCAGCACCTGGGCGACCCCGTTGACCATGGAGATACGTTGCGCCAGCAAGGTCTGGCCGAACTCGTCGAGTTGCCAGAGGGGCAGGATGGCCGAAGTGAGGCTCAGAAAGAGAATGGGCTGGTCGGCAGGATTTACTTTCTGAAACGTTGGTGGCGCCGGCATGTCTCCGGGTAGCAGTGGTGCGGCACGGCTGATCGCTGCTTGTACGTCTTGCGCTGCCGCGTCGATATCGCGGGACAGGTCGAACTGCAGCGTGATTTGTGTGGTGCCTAGCGAACTCACCGAGTTCAGCGACTCGAGACCAGCGATCGTAGAGAACTGACGTTCCAGGGGCGTAGCCACCGCGGACGCCATGGTTTCTGGGCTCGCGCCGGGCAGGCTTGCCGACACGAGAATGGTCGGAAAGTCCACGTTGGGTAAGTCGCTCACTGGAAGCGTGCGGTAGGCGAATACGCCGAATGCAGTGAGTGCCACCATGAGGAGCGTGGTAGCCACGGGGCGGCGGATAAAAATTTCCGACACGTTCATGGGTGTCCTCGAATTACGCCACGAATTACGCGGGCGGGCTTGCGGTTCGCCGCTCCTTCACTTCAACCCGTGCTCCGTCGGTGAGTCGGATCTGTCCTTCCGTGACCACCCACTCTCCAGGTTGAAGACCAGCTGCGACCACGACATCGCTATCGAGCTCGAACGCTACCGACACCTCGCGCACGCGCACGGTGTTGTCCGGCTGTAAAACGAACACGTACAGGCCTTGTTGTCCTGTTTGCAGAGCCACACGGGGGACGACCAACGCACTGGAGATTTCCTCCAACACAAGTTCCACGGGTAGAAACTGGCCAGGCCAGAGAAGCTCGTGCAGATTGTCGAAGGTGGCTTTCAGAAGAATCGTGCCCGTGGAGCGCTGCACGGTGTTATCCACAAAGTCCACGCGCCCACGCAGCACTGTCGCCCCGTCTTGCAGGGGGCTGACTTCGCTCACCAGCGCTCCTCGTTCTGCCTGTTGCAAGATCTGCGCTAGATCCCCCTCGCGGGCCGCGAACGCGATGCGAATGGGGTGCATTTGCTGCACGGTGGCCAGCACCGTGTCGTTCTTGCGTACGATGTTGCCTGGGTGCACGAACACCTGACCAGCTCGCCCGGTGACCGGCGCATAAATGGAACAGTACGAGAGTTGCAGTCGGGCGTCATCCACCCCGGCGCGATCGGCCGCAACCAAAGCGCGAAGCGACTCCGCCCGCGACTGCGCTTGCTCGTGTTCCTCTGCCGACACGAACCCTTGCTCGAACAAGGCTGCGCGGCGCTTGGCTTCTGCTTCGGCAATGCGCAGTTCCGCAAGATCGCGTTGCAGCGCGGCTTCCCGTTGCCGCAGCAGGTTCTCGAAGGGTCGTGGATCGATGCGGAACAGGAGTTGGCCTTGCTCGATTCGGTCGCCCTCGCCGAAGTGCACGCTCAGCAGCTGGCCGTCTACCTGCGGGGTCAGCCGGACTACGTGCACCGATTCGACCGTGCCCAGGGCTTTCACTTTTCGCTCGACCGGGCGCTGCTCCACGCGCGCTACGACGACGGGCACCGGAGGCGGCGAGGCAGGGCCACCACGCGTGTCGCCACACGCCAGGGCGAGTAGCGACAGGAGCAGGTACGAGAGTTTTGGGGAAAGCAAACGACCCATGGTTTACTCCTCGGAGGACGCCAACGGGGAGCCTGTCGGCGCCAGCACTGTCCCCACGGCCCTCTCCAATGCGGCTACGGCCGTATGGTAGTCGTATGATGCTTGTACCTGTCGGCCGCGCGCGGAAACGAAAGTTGCTTGAGCGTCGATCACCTCGATCATGCTGCCCACACCTGTGGCGTAGCGGCCTTCGGCAAGCCGTAAACTTTCTTGTGCTTGCTCCAAGCCCTCGCGAGCAACCACGATGCTTTGCTCCGCCTCGCGCAAGCGTAACAGGGCTTGACGCACCTCGAGGGCCACACTTTGTTGGAGCTGCTTCTCTTGGTAGGTCAGCGCGGCGAGGTTTTCCTTTGCTTCGACAACTTGTGCCACTGTGAGCCCTCCTCGGAAGAGAGGCAAAGTAACCGCCGCCCCGATATTCCAATTCGACTGCAAGGGAAAATCTGCGCCGGACCACTGATACTGGCCGCCCGCGGTCACAAACGGCAAGTGATTGCGCTCGAGCACGGCAACTTGTTGCTCCGCACCCCGTAATTGTGCACGGAGGCTCGCGAGTTCCGGGCGAAGGTCCCAAGCTTTTTCCACCAGCGCCTTTTCGTCCGCAGCCGCCAGTGGAACATGGGGAAGTTCCGCGAGCGAAAATCCCACCGGCTCGTCCAGGCCCATCGCGGTGCGCAGAGTTTCTCGCCCGAGAAGCACGTTGTTTTCCGCCTGGACAAGGTTCAACCGGTTTGCCGACAGTTGCGCCCGTTCGCGAGTAACGTCGAGTTTCGGAGCAAGGCCGACGGCATAGCGGCCCTCGGCTAGCTCGAGGTGCTTCTCGCTTTGGCGCACCGCCTCCTCCGCGACCTGGTGCAACTGTTGTGCGGTAAGCAATCCAAAGTACGCTTGTTTGACGCCAAAAATGACCTGCTCTCGTTGGCTTGCCAGATCGGCTGCCGCGGCGTCGGCGTTGGCTTGAGCGGCTCGGATGGCATGCAGGGTTTGGCCAAAGTCGAACAACAGTTGGCTAAAGCTGACTCCCGTATTGAAAAAGTTGAAGGTTTGGGTTGCGGTGCCGAGCGTCGTTCCTGTACGCGCAGCCACGCTCGTGTTTCGGCGGTTGGCGCTGTACGTGGCATCGACTTGCGGCAAAAACGGCGCGGCGGCTTGCCGGATCCGCTGCTGCGCTGCTCGCACACGTGCGGAGCTTGCCTGTAAAGCAGGATGGTGGCGCAGCGCCAACTCAATGCAATCCGCCAATGTGCGCACCGTCTCGGCGTGCACACTGCGAACAAGTGTCAGGCACAACGCGGTTACGGCCGTGATTGTGCGCACCGTCGCCTCCGCTCGGTCGCCTGCTGTGTGCCGGCCGCCACGCCGTGAAGAAACAAATCGGTTACCGCACGAGCAGCATCTCCGGGCGTGTCGTGGGCGGCACGGTACCGATGCACCCCGCGCAGCATCCCCAGCAACGCTTCCGTGGCTAGGTGGGGATCCACCGGCCGGATCGTTCCTCGGGCGATCCCTTCTTCGAGAGCCTTCGAAATCAACTGCGCGAAGCGCTCCCGCCGCCGAAGCCACTGCTGCATGTTTCGCTGGTCGTGCCGCACGTCGCTACGGTGCAGAAGGAGAAAAAAAACGTCGCGCCCCCAGAAGAACTGAAGCATCTCCGCGACCAGCGCACGCAGCCGCGCCACCGGGTCCAGTTGTGCGGCCGCAACGTCCAGCAGGCGACCCTGCAGTTCGTCGATACCGTGAAACAATGCCGCAAGATACAGCGCTTCCTTGCTCGGGAAGTATCGGTACACCGTACCCTTAGCGACCCCGGCGGCGGTGGCGACGTCGTCGATGCGCACCCGGTCGAACGGCTGCGAAGCAAACACCCGCCCGGCCACTTCCAGAATCCGCTCGCGCAAACCCGGGATGGCAGGCCGACCGCGAGAGCCCCGTTCCGGCCGGTCGATCTGTGCAGCGGTAGCCTCGCGTCGATGTGCCATTTAATGACTCCAGAGTTCACTAAATAGAAGCAAGCCCGAAGGGCCGCAACTTGGGGGTCGCAATACGCGGATGGAAAGGATCTGTTGCGACGCCCTACCGCGAACGCTGCCAGCGGAACCGGGGGCGCAAAGCTTCGCCGAAAAGAGCCGCGGAAACGCGCGGGTTAAAACCGTGCCCACCAAGAAGGACGCTCGGCCCTGAGAGGTTCGATGACGATGTTTCGCGCTTGCAAAAGCGTTCCTTCCACCCGGCGCAGTTCGGCTAGGTCCGTGTTGTATCGCACGAGCGCTTCAGCTTCGGCAAATTGGGCCCGGGTCAACTGTTCCGTGTAGTCGAGGAGGTCTTTCGTGGTCGCCAGGCCGACCTCGTACCGCGCGCGTTGGTTGCGCACGTTTTCTTCCGCAAGCGTGCGCGCGACACGCGTAGCCTCGATGGCTTTGAGGTCGCTCTCCAAATTGGCAATTGCGGTTTTCACCTCCAGGGTAATCGCTTCCTGGAGTTGTTGTACGCTCAGGCGAGATTGCTGGAACTGTACGTTGGACTGTGCGTACGCTGCTTTGGACTGCGCATTGGCCAGTGGAATCTCCACGGTGGCGCCGATGGCATAGTTGTAAAAGCGGCCATCGGGCAGGAGGCTGAGGGCGTCGCCGTAACCGCCAACGAACGAAGGATTCACTCGCACAGGCTGTGGCGGATCGCCAAAGAGTACCCGTTGGTCGGTTCCAGCGAGGCCGTTCACGCCAATGCCGGCAACTAGGTTGAGCTGAGGAAGAAGTTGGTTCTCGGCAACCTTGCGTTGCAGACCCTTCGCCCGCAGATCCAGCCTGGCCGCAGCAAGCTCGGGGCGCTGTTCGAGCGCTCGCGTCAGACTCGCTTGCAGGTCGGTTTCGTAAGGCTCGACCACCGGCCGATCTTCCGGGTCGAGCATGGCGAGCGCTGAAGCGTCTTCGCTCTTCGCGTTTACCAACGCTCGCAATTGGTCGCGTGCAACCACCACGGCATTGCGCGCGCGGATCAAGGCGGCCTCGCGGTTCGCGACGTTCGCTTGTGCTTCCAGCACAGCGGTGTGAGGCAGTGCGCCAACTTTGTACTTCCCTTCGTTTTGGCGCAGCAGCTCTCTAGCGAGCTCCAATCCTTGTTCTTGCACGCGCACATTTTCCTTCGCGAGCACGAGACCCCAGTAAGCCCGCTCCACTTGAGCCACAAGATTGGCGATGGCCGCGACGTACTGGTGAAACGCTGCTTGCTGGGCCGTGGTGGCAATGTCCACGAGCAGGAGCGCGTATCGCCAGCCGAAGTTTTGTAAGAGTGGCTGCACCAGGTTCAGGCTGAGCGATGTCGTGTACAAGGGCACGAGCGGATTGGCGAGCGAGGGATTCGTCAGCCGGCGGTTGTTGCTGAACTGCACGGAGACTTGCCCGCCGGTGAGCAGGGTTTTGCGGATCCCTGCGTTCAGCGTGAAGTTCTGATTGAAAAGCACGGGAGAGCCGCCGGCGAACAGGAAGGTGGTCGCTGGTTGCGTTGCGCGGTCGCGCGTGAGCGAGGCAAAAAAGCGCGGATCGAAGGCCGAGCGGGCTCGCCGCACTTCGGCGCCCGCAGCAATCGGATTCAGCCGTTGCACCTGAAGCCCAGTGTTGTGCTGCAGGGCGAGCGCGATGCATTGCTGGAGCGTGGTCGGCTGCATTTTGGCTTCGAGCAGGAGTCCATAGTGCGACAAGTCTTGCTCGGCGGCTTGCGCGTCGGCCGGCAGCGTCGTGCTCCACTGATCTTGGAGCACCTCGCCGATCCCGGGGAGTTGATCGAGCATTTCTACGGCACGCAAGCTCGGGGAGGAAATGTCGCGCAGGTCTACCGATTCCTCGACTGCGGCCGCATTCGCGCCACTCACGCAAACAGCTACCCACACGAACCAAGCAAGCCGTTTCCTCATGAAGGTCTCCTCCGTAGCGAAGTCGCGTGCGCTCTTAAGCCTTGGCCCGGCCGTTTGCCAAGTTGGCCACGCGCGCGCTTGCCGCCTCGAGCCAACCACGGACCCTGCGCAACGCATGCACGCGTCCCAGGTCGTCGAAAAGCGAGTACGCCACAGGTGTGAGGAGGAGGGTCAAGAGCAAGCACAAGGCCTGACCACCAATGATCACCTTGGCCATCGATGCGCGGCTGCCAGAGCCGGGTCCCTGGCCGAGCGCAATGGGAATCATCCCGGCGATGAGCATCACCGTGGTCATGAGGATTGGCCGGAGACGCACGTGGTTGGCTTCGAGGATCGCGGCGTCACGTTCCATCCCTTGGGCGCGCAGCGTGTTGGTGTAGTCGATTTGCAAGATGCCGTTCTTTTTCACGATGCCGAACAGCATGAAGAGGCCGAGGATACTGTAGATGTTGAGCGTATCTCCGAGCAGCAGCAGCGAGGCAAGCGCAAACGGCACAGACAGGGGAAGAGCGAGCAAAATCGTAATGGGATGGAGAAAACTTTCGAACTGTGCCGCGAGGATCATGTACATGAACAGGAGGCTCAGGATGAACGCGATGGCAAAGTTCGAGCCGGTTTCCCCCAAGGCCTTTGCCCGGCCGCCGAACTCCGCCTTGTACGTTGGCGGCAAGTCGAGGTCGGCCAACAGTTTTTCGATGTGGACGATCGCCTCGGAAAGGGCGAGGTTTTCCAGGTTCGCCACGATCGTCACCTTCCGCTGGCGACGGAAGTGATCGATTTGCGCTGGCCCGAGTTCCTCGCGTAACGTGGCTACGTTCGCCAGCTTGACCAGCGAGCCGCTCGGTGTGGCAATTCCTAAGTCCCCCAGCGTTTGCGCGTCGACCCGATCCGGCCTGCGGGCGCGAAGCCACACGTCGTATTGTTCCTGATCTTCTTTGAACTTCGTGACCGGTTCGCCCGCCACGAACGTACGCAGCGTGGTAGCAATGTCTTCCACACGCAAGCCGAGATCGGCAGCCTTCTGGCGGTGGATATGCACGCGCAGTTCCGGCTGCCGCACGGAGAGGGTCGTGTCCACATCGACAATTCCCGGAATGGCCCGCATGCCGGCCATGAGTCGCTGGGAGTACTCTTCCAGCTTTGCCAGGCTCGGACCCGTGAGATCGATCTCGATCTCCGTGTATCGCTGGCCACCTCCCATGAACAGGTTCACGTTTTGTACGCTTGCACGCAGATCAGGAAACGTACCGAGAATTTCCCGGGCGCGTTGCATCAGGGTGAACTGAGAGATCCTGCGAGTGCGCAGGTCGCTCAGTTGTACGTAAATCGAGCCTTCGGTGACCGGGCCCTCTCCCGCCCGCAGGGTCCCGCTGGCATCGCCAATGGTGGTCAACAGATGTTCCACATGGGGGAGTTCCCGCAGTTTCGCTTCCAGTTGGCGCATGGTGGCATCGGTGCGGGCTAAGCTGTATCCCTCTGGTGTTTGCACGATCACTTCGAACTCGCTCTGATCGTCTTGCGGCAAGAAGTCCTTTCCCACCATGCGAAACAGCGGTACCGTCGCTGCAACGGTGAGCAGCGAGGCCAACACGATCACCCAGCGGTGCGCGAGGGACCACCGCAACAATGCTCCGTAGGCGCGGTCGATGGTCGCGTAAAATCCGCGCTGCCGGCTGTGGGCGTGTTTACTAGACGAGACCTTTAAAAAACGCGCGCACAGCATCGGCGTGAGCGTGAACGAGACGAGAAGCGAAACCAGGATCGCGCAAGCGACAGTGATTCCGTAGCTGTTGAAAAAGCGGCCGACCCGTCCCTCCATGAAGGCCACGGGGAGAAAAATGACCACCAGGGAGAGTGTGGTGGCCATCACAGCCAAGCTGATTTCTTTGGTCGCTGCGGCCGCGGCCTGGCGGGGTGGCAGTCCTTTTTCCTCTGCATATCGGAAAATGTTTTCCAGCACGACGACCGCGTCGTCGATCACGATGCCTGTGGCCAACACGAGGCCCAGCATGGTGATGTTGTTGATGGTGAAGCCGAGCCAGCGCATGAGCGTGAACGTGGCAATGATGGAGGTGGGAATCGCGACCGCCGCAATGAGTGTGGCGCGAAGGTTGGCGATGAACAGCAGGACCGTCAGGCTCACGAGGATCGCAGCAAGCACCAGGTGGAACTGTACCTCTTCGATGGACTTTTCGATGAAGCGCGAGTGGTCGCGCACGATTTGCGTTTGCACATCTGCCGGAAGCACGGCACGCAGTTCGGCAAGCCGCTGTTTGACCCGGTGGATGACATCCACTGTGTTCTGCCCGTTTTGCTTGCGGACGAGCAGGCTCACGGCAGGGTTCCCGTCGAGCCGGGCCAACGAGCGCGGTTCCACGAAGCCGTCCGTAACGGTTGCCACATCGCCGAGCGTAATCGGACGGCCTTGCACCGTCCCGATGATCAGTTGCCGAAAGTCGGCCACGCGCTCGACCCGGCCCATCGTGCGCAAGGTGAGCTCTTTCGAGCCTTGGTCCACGTGCCCACTCGGCAGCTCCACGTTTTGAGCGCGCAGTGCAGTGCGCACCTGATGGATCGACAGGCCGTACGCCGCGAGCCGCTGGGTGTCCACATCGATGTTGATCGCTCGTTCGAGGCCACCCACGAGCGTCACAGAACCGACCCCAGGCAAGGTTTCGAGATCTTCTTTGATCAGTTTGCGCGCAAGCTCGGTCATTTCGCGCAAGCTCCGTTGGCCGGCGACCGCAATCGATAGAATGGGCGAAGCTTCCACGTCGAACTTCATGACCACCGGCGGGTCCGTACCTGCAGGCAGCCGCGAAGTGATGGCCGCCACTTTGTCGCGTACGTCCTGGACCGCTGCTTCGCGGTTGCGTTCGAGATGGAAGATCACCACCACATGCGACAGCCCCTCTTTGGTGGTGGAACGCAGCTCTTCGATGCCTTCGATGGTGTTGACTGCTTCTTCGATGACCTTCGTGACGCTCGATTCCATCTCTTCCACGCTCGCGCCTTTGAGCGTGGTGTTCACCACAACGATGGGAAAATCGATGTTGGGGAATAAGTCGACCGAGAGGTGCCGGTAGGAAAACAGCCCGAGCACCACGAGGAAGGCGATCCCCATGGTGGCCGCAACCGGCCTACGAATGCAAAGCTCGACTAACCTCATAAGTTCTCCGCCGATGTGTTTTGTGGCGTTGCGGGCTCGGACTCGATCTGGACGGCCACGCCGCTGTCCAACTTGCTTAAGCCGGTGATCGCTACCAGCTCGCCGGCTTCGACGCCGCGCAGCACTTCCATCAAACCGTCCGGAAGCCTCCTCCCCAGTTCCACCTCGCGACTCTCCGCACGATTGCCTGTAATCACGTAAACCCGCTGCACTCCCGCGAGGGAGAGGACCGCTTCTTGCCGGATGCACACCGCGCGATCGTCGCGCCGCGTGACGATCGCCGCATTGGCAAAAAATCCGGGCTTGAGTTTGAGGTTCGGATTGTCCACAGTCGCCTCGACGGTCACGGACCGGTTTTGCGGGTTCGACGCCGGGCTGATGCGCGCCAGCGTGCCATGGAAGACTTCATTGGGATACGCATCGACCCGCACTTGCACGGGCTGGCCAGCAGCAATTTCCGGTGCAAATCGCTCGGGAACGTCGCCCCGGAGCTTGAGCGGATTTTGCACGACCAACGTGAACAAAGGAGTCCCCGTGCGCACGTATTCCCCGGCGGACACAAACCGCCGTGCTACTGCGCCGCGCAGGGGAGACACGACCTGGGCGTGGCGCAAGGTGACTTGCAAGAGCTCGCGTTGCGCTTCTGCTACTTGCGCAGCCGTTTTGCGGGCCTCGTATTCTTGCGGCGAGATCACATGTGTTTCGAGCAGTTGGCGAGCGCGTTCTTCGTCGGCTCGCGCCTTGGCTAAGTTGGCCTCCGCTTCGCGCAGGCGCGCACGCCACGCGGAGTCGTCAATTTCCGCCAGCACAGCACCCTCGGCAACTGGATCTCCGAGATCGGCGTGCAGCCGCTCGATTTGTCCCTCGACTTGGCTTGCAAGCGTGACCTCTTCTTGTCCGTAAAGCGTGCCCACGAACTGCACGGTGCGTTCTACCGGACGCACCACTGCAGGGGCTACGCGCACGACGACGGCCTTTGCTGTCGCATCCGATCGGGCGGCACTTGGCCCCTCGGTGCCCCCAGCGCGGCCGCAGCCAAGCCAGACCAAGACCATGGAAAACCAAAGAGCGGAACGTTTCCTCTTCATCGTCGTGGGTTCCTTAGCGCCGGCGTGCAAACGCTCGGCTCGCTGGAGTTGCTGGTTGCTCCTGTGCGGCGGTGCTCGCGATGCCGTGCAAAAACAGTTGCACGATGGTCTGCGCGACGTCTTCCCGCCGGTCGCTCGGCTGGCGATACACGCAGGCACCACGAATCATCCCGAGCAAGGCTTCGGTTGCCACGCGCGCATGGACGCGAGCAATTTCGCCACGCTGCACGGCACGGTCGATCCGACGCCGGAGCAAGTCGACAATCTCGTCGCGGCGTTGGCGCCACTCGCTGCGCTCCTTTGCTTTGAGTTTCGGCTCGAGGCGATGCATGAGAACGAAAAAGTCGCGCCGCTCCCAAAAATAGGCGATGAGCGTGCGGACCAGCCGTTCAATGGTCGGGACCAAGGGCGCGTCGTCAGCCAGAACCGCCGTGACCGACGCGTGGAGTTCCCGCAAACTGTCCCCAATGGCGGCGAGGTACAGCTCTTCCTTGGACCGGAAGTACCGGTACAGCGTACCCTTGCCGACGCCCACGTGCTCGGCGATGTCGTCGGTGAGAACCTCGTGAAACTCGCGGCTCGAAAACACTTCTGCTGCGCCGCGTACGATTGCTTCCCGAATGTGCTCGCTTTTCTTGCGCCCGGCCATGGTTGCGAATTTCGAAACGGACTAGTCCGTTCCACAATACCAATGGCCAGCCGCCAGTCAATCGACGGATGTGTTCCCACAACCTACGCTCGTCGCGGTGGCGCGCGTAGCACGGCGAGGGCCCCCGTGTTGGATGCGGATCCGGCTCACGGGAGGCCTCGGAACCGCGGGAATTCAAACCGTCGAGAACGGTACGTGATCGAATCCGTGTACGTTGCTCATGTGAGCACGCACGCAGCGGCTCTCGTCGACGACGTACCGCGGGAACGCTTGCGCGAATTCTTCGAGCGCGACGCGACTTTCCAAGCGCGCGAGCGACGCTCCGAGGCAAAAATGCACGCCATAGCCGAAGCTCAAGTGCAAGGAGATTTGGCGGTGGATGTCGAAACGGTCCGGCTCCGGAAAGGCACGAGGGTCGCGGGTCGCCGCCCCATTCAGCAGGAGGATCCGCGCGCCAGCCGGCACCACTTGCCCGTACCATTCCACAGATTTGGTGACCGTGCGCGCTTGGTATTGGGACGGTGGCCAGTACCGAAGAACTTCTTCGATCGCTTGGGGAATCTGCTCTGGGTGCTCGCAGAGAAAGTGCCACGCCTCGGGATGGCGGTGGAACAACACCGCGGCATTTCCCAACAATCGGGTGACGGTTTCGTTGCCAGCCGCGCCCAACAATGCACAAAAGCCGGCGATTTCTCCGTCGGTCAGACGTGTGCGGCCGCCTTCTTCCGTTTCCAGCTCGGCTTCTAAGAGGGCAGCGATCAGGCCATCGTTGGGTCGCTGGCGCAGCGCTTCGATGAGCTGAAACCAGTAGCGTACGAGATGCATGCTGGCTTCGATGGCCCGCGAGGGGATGGCCGGTGTGTCTGGGTCGCGCTCGAGTGCACGATCCATCCATTCTCGAAGTTGCACGCGATCTTCGGCGGGAACTCCAAGCAGGTTGAAAATCACTTCCCGCGGCAGCGGGGCAGCAAAGTCGGTGACGAAGTCGCCTCCGCCGGCGTGCGCCAGCCTTTGCACCAAGTCCCGCGCCAGTTGACGCACGAACGGCTCCAGCGCGGCAATGCGGCGGGGCGTGAAGGCGGCACTGACTAAACGCCGGAGGCGATCGTGCTTGGGCGGATCCATGAAAATCATCATGGGAGTGACCTCGAAGAGGGTCGTGTCGATGCGCTCGAGAGTCACTCCTTCCCGGGAGCTGTACGTGCGCCAGTCTTGCAGCGCTGTCCACACATCGTGGAACCGCGACAAGGCGTAAAAGTCGAGCTGCGGATTGTAATAGAGCGGCGCGTGCTCACGTAACCACGCGTAGACCGGGTAGGGATTGTCGTGGAACTCGTACGAGAACGGGTTGAGTTCCATGCGCCTCGCCTATCAAGAACTGCCGGCATTGGAAAGACCGAAGGAGCGGCTTCGACCTGTGTGCGTGGAGTGACTGCTGCTTTTGCTACGGCAGCCGGTTTCGTATGCCGCGCCTCCAGCGCAAGCTGCCCACCAGCCTGGCTACCAGTGTTTGCCGGTGGCTGCGCCGAGGCGGCCCACGAGCTGTGTCGAAGCGTCAGGGCGTCGCCGGCATAGGCGCGACGGGCCGCGCGGCCGTGGGGCCCGTCGCTTGGGATCATCGTCGCGAGGGGTGCGCTGTTAGCGGAGAATCTCCCGCGCGATGGTGAGGATTTGCATTTCGGTTGTTCCGCCCCCAATCTCGATCAGTTTTGCGTCGCGAGCCAGGCGCTCTACCGTGTACTCCTCCATGTATCCGTAGCCGCCAAGGATGTGGATGGCCTCGAAGGCCACATATGTTCCCACCTCGGCACAGTACAGTTTCCCAGCGCACACTTCCGCGAGCGACTCCGCCAAAGGACGATCGGTGTACGTGTCGGCATAGACGAAGCGCCGGGCATTGCTGAGCGCCACGTACATGCGTGCGAGCCGCTGCTGGATCATTTGGAAGTTCGCGATTGGCTGTCCGAACTGCTGCCGTTGTTTCGCGTAGTCGCGGGCGATTTCGAAACAGCGCTCGGCGATGCCGTACGAAAGTGCAGCGAGCCCGAGCCGTTCCTCGGCAAGGCTGGACTTGACGTGGTCGCGCTGTCGTACTCCGCCGCCCAGCAAGTGGGCAGCGGGTACTCGGACCTCGTCAAGAAACACCTCTCCTGTGGGTGACCCTCGCATCCCCATTTTTTTCATCGGCGGGCCTGTCGCCACCCCAGGCATGGTTCGCTCGACGATGAAGGGTTGAATCGAGCCGTCCAGCGGACCACCAACAACCCGCGCATAAACGAGGAACACGTCGGCGTACGGAGCGTTGGTAATGAAGGTCTTTTGGCCAGTGATGATGTACTCCCCGTCGTTGTAGCGCGCTTGCGTGCGCATGCCGCCAAGAGCGTCGCTACCTGCTTGGGGCTCCGTAAGGCACCACGAACCGATGCGCTCGCAGCGTAACACCGGCAAGGCGAACCGTTCGATTTGTTCGGGCGTTCCACGGCGCGCGACATTTGCTCCGAACAGCCCGACACTTGCGCCATAACTCAATGCAAACGAAGGGCTCACCCGGGCCATTTCCACAGAGAACGTCGTTCGCGCGTAACGGCTCAACCGGCCATCGCTGGCGAGGTCTGGCTGCGAGCGATCCCCCGATTTGGAGGAGCCCCCTGTGCCGATGAACGAATCGAGCCCCAACTCTTGATGCATTCGACGCATGAACGGATACGGCAGTTCCTCTCCTCGCTCCATGGCAGGTACGAGCGGTTCCAGTTGCTCCTGGAAATATGTGCGGAAGGTGTCTCGCAGCATGCGTTCCGTCGGGTCGAGGTTCCAGTCCACGCGTGCTCCTCCTGGTAGCTTTGCTCGGAAGCGAGCTTACGTTGCGCCAGGTCTTGCGCAAGACGGTGCCTCCCGCAGTTCAGCTCGATGCTTGTTGTGCTGCTGCACGCACCCGTGGAATCACCTCGAATGTGAAGCGCCGAATGATTTCGGAATCGAACGGTGGCAAAAAGCTCACGATGACCTCGTTGCATCCAGCGTGAATGAACGGGACGATTTGCTCTGCGATTGCAGCAGGCGAACCAGCTAAGAGATGGCGTGCGGTGCCGCGATCGACGCCGGGGAGCACACTTGCGGCAGTCCGGATGGCCGGTCCGACCAAGGGGACGTCGGAAATGGTCACCAGGGCAAACATTTTCGAAAAGCGAGTGGGACAATCGCTACGCCCGATGCGAACGCATTCCTTGCGGATGAGCTCGACGCGCTCGGCAAACCCCTTCGCGTCGACTTGCACCGGGGCGTTCCACGCATCGGCGTAGCGAGCGACCAAGGGTACGATCAGTTTTTTCCCTTGCCCGCCGACAACGATCGGGACGCGTGGGTGCTGCACCCCTCGTGGGGCAAAGGGCGCTCGGTACAACGAGTAATACTTCCCGCGAAAAGAAGGGTGCGGTTCTCCCCACAGTTTCTGCAACACCTGCAATGCCTCTTCGAGTCGCTCCGCTCGTTCCCGTGCAGTGCCGTAATGAAAGCCGTAGGCAAAATGTTCCTTGCGGTACCAGCCGGCGCCGATTCCGAGATCGAGACGGCCACGGGAAAGCTCGTCCACGGTCGCTGCCATTTTGGCGAGGAGTGCCGGGTTGCGGTACGTGTTGCCTGTTACGAGCACTCCAATGCGCATCTTTTGAGTTTGTGCCGCCAGTGCAGCGAGAAGAGTCCATGCTTCGTACTGGTTCGCGTCGGTGTCCCCCCACACCGGCATGAAATGATCATTCAGCCAGGCACTGTCCCACCCGAGCTGTTCCGCCTCTTGCCACGCGCGCACGATGTCCTCGTAGCGAGCGCCATCGGTGGGGGTCATGATTCCGAAACGAATGGCCGATGCCTCGTGAGGCTGTCGTTCTTGCGGCATAGGGGCCCGACTGCTGCAACTGCTCAGGAGCAGACAGCCAAGGACAGCCAGGGCGCCAACGAAGCAGCGCTGGTGAGAAGCCATACGCGCACCTCCTTGCATTCGAGCCCGAAGGGCTGTGCGCATGCATGGAACCGCAGTGCAGCCCCGACGTCAACCCGGCTTCCCCTGGGCCGTTCGGGAATGTTGCCAACAGGGGGCTCAGGGCGAGGATCGTTGGCGCCGTTGCTCGCGGGCTTTTTGGCGGGCGCGGAGTCGACGTCGCTCTGCGGGAGAGAGTACGACGCGGTGCTGGCGTCCGACAACTCGGTGCTGATTGGCGAAGCGCGAGAGCCCGGTAGACCCTTCCCGCTCGGCACGGAGCTGGAGTCTACGCAGGCGATCGCGAACAGCCTCGGCCTCCAAACCCAGCACCGCACAGATATTCTCGAACGAAAACAGCCACCACGGTTCGCTTCTTGCCATCCAACGCTCCGCGTCCCGCACCAGCCGGCGGGCTCGCCTGCTGCGTGATCCGGCGTACTTCAACACCGTGTACACGGCATCCTCGAGAATTGCCAACATGAGGCGCTGTTCCGGCGAAAGAACGCGCTCCGAGAACGGTGTGAAGTATTGGGCGGGCAGTAACACCTCGCTGGTCAGCAGTGCGAGCGAGTTAGCGCCGCTTCCAGGAGTGTTTGCCGCGTCTGGTTGCTGGTTGCCGTTCCACCCCTGCGTGCCGTCGAAAACCATACTCGTCATGCGGCCGGGGAAGACGGAAAAAACTTCGAGTTTATTTCTCCGCTTGTCGAGAAGTGAAAAAAAGCGGCGGAGAGCGTTGGCTCTCCGCCGCCTGGAACGGCAGGTTGCGTGCTCGCGGTTACTGGAAGTTCAGGAAGATGGTAATCACCTGACCAAGCCGCGACAGTTCGACGCCCACTGGCTGTAGGCCAAGTAGCGAGGGCAGCGGCAGGGACCCCAAACCGCCGGCCAACGACGGCAGGAACTGCTGCACCAGTTGCGGTACGAGCGATTGGAGGTCGTTCTCGTTCACGCCGATCGCGTTTTGCAGCAGCACTGTGGTCACGTCGCTGGGGTTGATGTTGCTGATGACGAAGCTGATCGAGTTGGTCGCAGCCACGTAACTGAGCTGCAGGCCAGCCCGGGCATCCACTGCGCCGCTGAGGTATAGCGTCGAGTTGTCCAGCGACAGAATCGAGATCTTCAGGTGGGCGACCTTCAGTTCCGCCAAGTCGCCTGGGTTCGGACCGAGGTTGCCCGTGAGCACCGGAGCGATCGTGGGCTCGATGCGGATGCGTAGCTGCGTACCCGAGGGCAGATTGCCGAACTCCGGCAAGAACAAGGCGAGCAGGTCGGAGGTGATTTGCACCGGCCCGGAGCCAAGGTCGATCTGTGTGATGTCGATGTTCAGGATCCCCTCTTCCGTGAGTGCCTTAAGGAGCTGGTTCATGGCCGAAGTGCCGAGGCTGATGGCCATGTGGTACGGCAGGTTTTGTACGGGCGTAGTGGTACCGTACGAGGGGAACGCCTCCGGCACGTGCAGCGAGGCTGTGAAGTCCGGGGTGTAAGGCGGTTTGTCGGTCGACATGATCCGGGCGTTCACGCCAAAGGTGATGCCTTGGTTGTCCGGGCTGACAAAGTTGAACGGGGCATCCAGTTGCACGCCCAGCGCTCCCCCAATGGCTCCGGCGATCGACAGGTTGGCGAGGGCCGTTTCCATTGCATCGGCTATCACGGAGTCCTGTGGCCCAGGGCCGTCTGGGTCGCGGAGGTAGTTCACCAACTGATCACGTGCGGTTTGCTCGAGGTCGACGAACAGGGGGGCGAGGAAGTCCAAGATGTCACACGTAAAACCACCTTCGATGGTTGCATTGAAATTCGAGAAGGAGACTTGGACGTCCCCTTGCTGGTTCACGTCAAGGTAGCTCGGGTCGGGAGAGCCAGGAGCCAATGTGTGGTTGCTACGGATGAGTGCGGAGTTGGATGTAACCCGGAGTCCACAGTCGGGGACCACCCCAAACCCGACAATCCACAGGCGCAGCCGCACGTTGTACAGTGTCAAGTCAAGCTGCACGTAGCCGCTTTGCGAATCGATGTTGACCGAGAATCCCGAGATCGAGGGCTGGTCGCCTGGTGCGCACCCGCTGCCGGGTGGGTTGCAAACGTAAACTTTATCAATGCCCCCCAAGCAAGCCCCGAACAAACTAGCGACACAGATATCGTTGTCGGTGATCAACATGCCTGGAGGCAAAAGCTGGGCAAGGTCAAGCGGAATCAGCCCTTGAATGACCGGTTCGAGTTTGTCGAAGCCCGAGTCGTTGATGCGCATGCCTAAGGCGTTAATGGAGAAGGCACCGTCGGCCACCGACTGCCCGCGGATGATCACCCTGCGGTCACGTGCCTTGAATCCGGTGGCCGGTACGGTGAGTTCGGCGAGCACCGGATTGAAGATGGCGCCGGCGTCCAAGGGGACGTTCAAGCTAAAGTTGGTGCACGGCCCGGAGCATACGGTCGTGCCGTTGATCTTCACCACCTGGCCCGGAACGGGGTTCACGACGTGCCCGGTCACAGTTGCCGTGCTGGCCGTGGTGAACACTCCGTGATCTGGCGAGTCCAGGTAAATTTCGGGCGGCGGTGTGGGTGTGAAGGTTGCCGTCGGAGTAAATGTATGCGTCGGAGTAAACGTTCGGGTTGGCGTGGATGTTCTCGTTGGCGTGTTGGTGGACGTGGGGGTTCTGGTGGGAGTTGCCGTCCGGGTGGGGGTCATTGTTTTGGTCGGCGTGTCGGTACGGGTCGGGGTATGAGTGGGCGTCGGCGTTTGGGTGGGCGTGTCGGTGCGCGTCGGCGTGAACGTCTTCGTGACGGTCGGTGTTCGAGTTGGCGTGTCCGTTGCCGTGAAGGTCGGTGTTGCGGTTTCGGTCGGTGTCGGAGTTGGTTGCGGAGATCCTGTCGCCGTCGGTGTGGGTGTTGGTGTCGGCAACTCGATTTGGCAACCCTGATCGCAGCCGTCACCGTTCGTTCGGTTCCCGTCGTCGCATGTTTCGTGGTCGGCCTGGATGACACCATCTCCGCACGTACTCGGGAAGCACTGGAGCACGAGCGAGTCGGGGTCCAGGAGACCACCGCTCGATCGGGCGATCACTCGGAGGGCCCGTTTTCCAGGGCGGATTTTGCCCGTCGTGCTTAGCTTGAGAGGTACGACCACCGGTACCGGAGCGCTACAAAGATTTGCCGTGGCATTCGAGCTTCCTGCCGTTGTGGGGGTGTTTTGCCGCATCACGGTCAAACCAAACCCAGCACTCGCTGCGGTTTCCAAGGCAGCCAAGTTTGCCACATCGGCCGGATCGATGCTGGTTGCCTTAGGCTTTTTGACTTCGAATGCGTTTAGGCTCGACGGAGCGCATTTTCCGGCAAAGCGCGGGTCCTGGTTGTTGATGCACAGGCGCACGGGAAACGTGCAGCTCTTGTTGCTCAAGTCGGGGTCCAGGTCACAACGCGGATCCCCTTCGTAACAGACGTACTTGTTTTTCGGGAAGCCTGACGCCGTAAATTTAGGGGACTCGGGGATCTGCATCGAAGGCACGAACCACTCGAGGTGGCAGTCGGTCGTTTTCGAGCCTCCACCGGGAATGCACTTGTTGGCAAACAGCCCTTGGGTGCAACTTTGTGCAGTTAACGACCGAAACGGCAGCGCACTGCACACGAGCACAATGGCCCATAGGCCGGCGACCCTCCCCACGTGACGCATCGTTTCTCTCATCTCGGCGACCCCCGAAACGGAAATTTGTTCCTTGCTATGGGTTTGTTCCCATGCGCGCATGGTTCTTTACGTCAGGTAGTGTGCCGATGTCAATAAATAAGTTGTCTTCTTTTTTGCGGGCGCAGATTTGGCCCGCCCTTGCGCGCCGCTTGGCGCTCGTGCTTGGGTTACAGACTCATCGATGTACGGCCATGGCTGTTCACCACGCGAGCGAAGCGGGGCGCCGAGAAATTGTTGTACGTGAAGAAAGCGATGCAGAAGCAGAAGTGGTGTTTCGAGCCAGTTGCGGGTCAGGGGGCCGGCACTGCACGAACGTGGTCACGTTCCGTCCGGGCAACCAAGAGTGTCGGACGCCAACAGGGGGCAAAACGAGTGGAACTTTGCGGGGACCGGAAACGGTAGGATTCCACCGATGAGCAGTCCCACGACCGCGGACTCGGCGACCTTTGGCGGTGTGCCTGCAGGCACGAAGGCAGCGCACCGCGAATCTCCTCTCCTGCAACTGGCCTTAGCTGCCTTGGGGGTTGTGTTTGGCGACATTGGAACGTCGCCCTTGTATGCCGTGCGCGAGTGCTTCGTGGGACCGCATGCGGTAGCCGTCACCCCCGCGAACGTGGTGGGCGTGTTGTCGCTGGTGTTTTGGTCGCTGACGGTGGTGATCTCGATCAAATATCTCGTCTTTGTCATGCGCGCCGACAACGAGGGGGAAGGGGGCATTTTGGCTTTGCTGGCATTGGTCGTGCCTCGGGAGGGCACCGTGCCGTTCTCGCGCTTGGTTCTGATCTCGTGCGGCTTGTTTGGCGCTGCGCTGTTGTACGGAGATGGCATTATTACCCCCGCGATCTCCGTGCTCTCGGCTGTCGAGGGGCTCAACGTGGCTACGCATGCGTTCGAGTCACTGGTGGTGCCGATTTCTGCGGCCATTTTAGTGTTGCTGTTTGCTGTCCAGCGTCACGGCACCGGAGGTCTCGGGGCCGTATTCGGGCCGACCATGTTGGTTTGGTTTCTGGTGATCGGGGCGCTTGGCTTGCGTGCCATTGTGCAGCAACCGCATGCGGAACTTTCGGTTTGGCACGCGTTGAATCCGTGGTACGGGCTCGAGTTTTTTGTTCGCAATGGTGTGCACGGGTTTCTCATCTTGGGTTCGGTCGTATTGTGCATCACCGGCGGAGAAGCGTTGTATGCAGACATGGGTCACTTTGGCCCTCGGCCGATTCGCGTGGGCTGGTATGCGCTCGTGTTTCCTGCGCTGTTGCTCAATTACTTTGGCCAAGGTGCGTTGTTGCTGGCCAGAGGAAGTACAGTAAACCACCCCTTCTTCGAGCTGGCGCCCGCGTGGATGCTCTATCCGTTGGTCGCGCTGGCAACCTTGGCAACAATTATTGCCTCGCAAGCTTTGATCTCGGGGGCCTTTTCCCTCACTCACCAAGCGTCCCAACTTGGATACCTGCCCCGGTTCAACATTATTCACACTTCGGAGACTCAAGCCGGGCAAATTTACATCCCCCAAGTCAACGTAGCGCTTGGCACCTTGTGCTTGCTTCTGGTCGTGGGCTTCGGATCGTCGAGTGCCCTGGCTGGCGCGTACGGGTTGGCAGTGACGGGAACGATGACAGCCACGACGCTTTTGTTTTATGCGGTGACCCGAGAGCGTTGGGCGTGGTCGCTTCCGGCGGCTGGGCTGATCGCCGCACTGTTTTTGTTGTTCGACTTGTCTTTCCTCATTGCCAACCTGGCCAAGCTCGCTCACGGGGGCTGGTTTGCACTTACCGTGGGCGTGGTGGTGTTCACCATTCTCACGACGTGGAAGCGGGGCCGGGCGGAGGTAGCTGCGATGCTGGAACGTGCAAGCGTGGACGAGCGGGCGTTTTTGGCGGATGTGGAGAACCAGCGGGTGGTGCGCGTGGAGGGGACAGCGATCGTGATGACATCGACGCCCCGAGGCATTCCAGCGGTGTTATTGCACTACTTCAAGCATACGCGCACGTTGCACAAGCGCGTCGTGTTGCTCTCGATTCTCGCTGAAAAGCGCCCCGAAGTGCCGGACAAGGAAAAAATCGAGGTGCAAGAGCTTGGTGCGGGATTTTACCGCATCGTGGCGCGTTTCGGGTTCATGGAAAAGCCACGCGTCCCCCTCGTGCTGCGTCTTTGTCAGGCGAAGGGCTTGGCGTTTGACATGATGACAACGACGTTCTTCTTGGGCCGGGAGACGTTGCTGCCAACCGGTCGCTCGGCCATGGCCAAATGGCGGAAGCGCCTATACATCCTCCTGGCCCGAAACGCCCCCAGTGCTGCAGCGTTTTTCGAGATCCCCGCAAACCGCGTTGTGGAACTCGGTACGCAGTTGGAGCTGTAACCGCGGGTTTTGTTAACCCCTTGCACCCAAAAAGAGGACACGCCGGTGGGCGGCGGTTCCAGTGCTGGTTTTGCTGGGATCGCCACAAAGGCCGATGCGCTGCCCTCCGGATCGAGGTGTTGGTGAGAGGGCTGCACCTATCCAGCGGCACGGAGCACGGAAGTCCGACGCGCTGGTGCTTGCACGCGGAACCTTCCGGGGCGGAGCGACGGATTTAGCGCCCTGCAGCTGGCGCGGGCTTCGGCGGATTGGAGAAGTTCCATTTGATCATCGTCCACACGTCCCGCGGATTTTCCCCGAGTTTGCGAATGACCGACGGTTCGAAGCCAGAGTGCATGAGGCAGTTTTGGCACCGCGGGTCGCGCCGCGATTCCCAGTACTCCCAGTCCACGCCGTGCCAAAACTCTTTCCAGGTCGGATAGTACGCGCCGGCGATCAGATAGCAGGGGCCTTTCCAGCCTTTTGGGGTGCGGGTTGGGTTGCCCCACGGCGTACACGGGTAGTCGCGCTGCCCCGCAGCGAACTGGAGGAATAAAGGGGTGGACGACACGGGGTATTTTTCCGCTAGCGCGAGCACGCGGCGGAACTTTTCGTGGATCTCGTTTTTGTAAAGGAAATGATCGCCGGTCAGGCTCTCGTAGTGGTAGCCCGGGGAAAGCAGAATGCCGTCGACCCCAATTTCAGCGAGCAACGCGCACATGGCCTCGATTTCGTCCATGTCCGTTTCCCGGTAAATCGTCGTGTTCGTGCACACTGTGTAGCCACGGCGCTTACCTTCGCGGATCATGGCAATGGCCTTGTCGAACACCCCTTTGCGATTCACGACAAAATCGTGGGTGTCTCGTAAGCCGTCTAGATGGACATTGATCGATAGTCGCTTGTGGGGACGCGACCGCTGGTAGAAGCGCTCCAGCAAAATACCGTTCGTGCACAAGTAAATGTGCCGCTTCCGCGCAATGATTCCCTCTACGAGTTCTGGGAGCTCTGGGTAGATCGTGGGCTCTCCACCGCAAATCGAAACCACCGGAGCGCCGCACTCGTCCACAGCTTGAAGGCACTGTTCGAGCGGAAGGCGATCTTTGAGATCCCCGTTGTACCGTTCCGGCGAGCAGCCAATGCAGGCTAGGTTGCAGGTATGCAGCGGCTCGAGCATCAACACATACGGGTAGCGCTTGTTGCCGCGCCACCAGTTCTTGAGCTGCCAGCGAATCATGTCGGTCGTGATGTGCAACGGAAATCGCATGGTTCCTCCTCGTGATGATGGCGAGCTTCGCGGTTGGAAGCGGTCTGCGTGTTGCCCGCGAGGCTCGAAAAATACACACGGAAAAAAATTCCAAGCGCGGTTTGTGCTTGGCGCTTGAAGTGCTGTAGGGCGCGGAGTTCGCTCCAGAGCTCGCCGCCGCCCGTTGCCAAGGCGCGGAACAGTTGCCAGGGGCGAACCTGTCCGGTCGTCGGGTCAAGCAGCGTGCCCGTACCCGGGAGGGCCGCCGCCACCGGATCGAGAATGGCCCGGACGCTTACGAACGGCACACCGAGTTCTGTGGAACTCCGGGCAACGCCAGCGCTTTCCATGTCGACCGCAAGAGCTTCGAAGCGCACGCCCGCAGCTTGTTTTTCCGCCGCCGTCGAGAGCGCGGAGCGCACGCACAGTTGTCGCCCGAAATGCAGGGACAGTTTCCAGTGGTTCGGAGGGAGCGCGTCTTGGTCAAGGGGTGCTGTCGCGTAACGGGTTCCGTCGTGGTCGCAAACGACTTCCGTCGCAACGACCAGTGCCCCTGGTTCCAGAGCGGGAACGAGCCCTCCGGCACATCCTGTGCTCACAGCGAGCTCGAACGGGAATTGGGAAAACGTGTCACGGACGGCGGCTGCAGCGCGTTCAGCACCGATGCCAGTTCGAACCACCCGCACGCGATGATCTGCGGCGCGTCCCTGCCACCAAACGAACCCGCTCGTCCGCCCGCGCTCGACTTGCTGGAGCCATTGTACCGCTGCCGTACACTCCCAGGGCAAGGCAGCAAACACGGCAAAGGTCTTCATCCGTTGCCTCATCCTACGCGTGTACGAGTTGCAAGACAACGTTGCGCACGGCCTCGCGGGCGCTTGCGACCGCGCTTTCGATGGTGGCTGGCAAGCCGGTATTGGTCCAGTCGCCCGCGAGCACGAGGTTCTTGATAGGCGTGCGAGCTCCGGGGCGCTGCCGCTCGAATTCCGGCGTGAGCGAGGGTGTGGCGCGCTTTTCTCGCACGACACTGGCGTGGTGCAAGCGTACGTCAGCGAGGGCAGGAAACGCACGCCGCAGTTCCTCGGTGACGGTCGTAACAAGCCGCTCGTCGGTCCAATGCACTTCTTCGTGGGCGGCGCTGATGACGGCGCTGGCGAGATACGTCCCTGAAGCGGCCGACGGGCGTGGTTCCCGCCACAGTGAGGAGCGGTCGAACACCCACTGCGTGTGGCTTCCGAGCAAGCCAACGAAAGCTGGCAGCGGTGGGCGCTCGCGGAACCACAGGTGCACGGACACGATTGGGCTAAAGTGTACAGTGGGAATGGACACTCCGATCGGTGCGAGGAGTCGCTGTGCTACGTCGACGGGAACTGCGCAAACGATCCCTGCAACAGGCACGAACGAGCCATCGCGGAGTCGCACGCCGAGTGCACGATCGCCGTCGACCAAAATGCGTTCGACGACGGCGGCTGTGTGGACCACTGCTCCCAACTTGGTCAGGTGTTGCGTAGCTTGATGCACGTAAAGGCGGTTCAACGGAACCCGCGAAAAAACGAACTGGGAGTCGCGCTGGCCGGAAAAAAATGCGCGCGCCAGCACCTCGACGAAGGGCCGAGCGGCAGCACGTGCCGGCAATTCGTTGAGCGTCGCGATGACGATCGGATGCCAAAGTTTGGCGCGCGTTTCGCTCGACTGTCGGCAGAGGTCCAGGAGCTCTTGCACCGTGATGTGTGCCAACACGGGATCGTTGCGCTGGCGCAGAGCCATACATTTGAACCCTCCCCACAGGGCTTCTAGCCGTTGCCGTGCTTCCAACAGGGGAAAGCGAGCAATCGCGGAAGCCATGTGGAGCGGGCTCGGCCAACGCCCCGCCTCGAGCACCGCGTGCCGGCCGTTGGCAAGGTCGACGTACGGCACGCGCAAAACGTTCTGGCGGACAAGGTTCGTTCCCGACCCGATGAGCTCGAGGAAGCGCAAGGTTTCGTGGTAGCAACCCATCAGGGCATGCTGCCCGTTGTCGATTTCGTCGCCGGTTGCCGCGTCGACAAACGAAACAGCCCGACCGCCCAATTTCCGCCGAGCTTCCAGCACCACCACGGGCAGGCCCGACTGCGCCAGTTCCACGGCCGCCGCGAGTCCCGCGAAACCGCCGCCAATCACGGCGACAGGCAACCTCGGCCTCGGCAAGTGGGGAAGCGTTTTGCTCGACACGGCGCTCCTCAGAATGCACGAGACAAGTGCGAACGGCCCCAGGCGGCGAGCGCCAGCGAGAGTTTTTCGTAACGAGGCAGGGTGACGCGCGGCCCGAACACGTTGAAATTTTGCGCTTCGATGCGGCCCAGTAAGCGCTGGTAAATCAATCGCATGGCTTCCGCCGGGGCCAAAGTGCGGCGATCTTCGGGAGCGAGCGCAGAGCGTGCGCGGAGATAAAACGCACGTGCCCGGCCACACTCGAAGGCAAGCAACGCAGCCACCTGGGGTGAGTAGCGCCCGCTCAGTAAGTCGCGTTCCGAGCAGTCGAATTGTTCCAAGTCGGCTCGCGGCAGATACACGCGACCGCGTTCAGCGTCTTCCCGGACGTCGCGGAGAATGTTGGTCAGTTGAAACGCAATGCCCAAATCGACCGCATATTGGCGGGCAGAAGGATTTTCGTACCCGAAAATTTCGATGCAAAGCAGGCCGACCGTGCTTGCCACGCGGTAGCAGTACTGGCGCAAGTCGGCCCACGTCTGGTACGAGCGGCGCGTTAGGTCCATTTCCACACCGGTGATCAGTTCTTGGAAGTATCGCTGCTGCAGGGGATAGCGTTGCACGGCGTCCGCCAATGCTCGGCTGATGGGGTGTGTGGGGCGCCCTGCATACACGGCCGCCACTTCTTCGCGCCAGCGGGCGATCGCATCGCGTGGCGACCAGTTCGGGTCGCTCCGATCGGCGATGTCGTCGACGAAGCGGCAAAAAGCGTACACGGCACAAAGTGCTTGCCGCTTCTCGGGCGGAAGCAGGTGAAAGGCGTAGTAGAAGTTGCTCGAGCTGCGGCGTGTCACCTCGGCGCAGTACGCATAGTCCCGTTGTAAGGAACCCGAAGTGGTCTCCCGCGTACTCGTGGTGGATCCGACCATAGGCCGTGCAAAGCGCAGGAGCAGGCGGGCTTTGTCCCACCGGGAAAGCCGAGGGCGCTGGCTCCACACATCGTAGTCCGCAGCAGCAATCCGATCCAGAATGGCCAGCCCGCCATGAGCGAACAAGCGGACTTCACGCGCGAGCGAGGGTTCCACGAGGCGGGCGAGGGCCAGGCCACGCGTGAGGAAACTCCGCGCCCGCTCCACCTGGACGACGAGGAGCGACCGTAATTGCTCGCGTGGTGGGTTGCCGGCCAGGAGCATCTCGGGCGAGAGGTGCCACTCCTGCAAGTCCGCGAGCGGTAAGTACACGCGCCCTTTCGCGGCATCCACCGCCAGGTCTTGCCAAAAGTTTGCGAGCTGGAGACCGGTGCAGATGTCGTCCGCCAAGGCTTGGCGTTCCGCGTCGCGATAGCCGAACAAGTACAGCACCAAATGTCCGACCGGATTTGCGGAGTGACGGCAATACGCGAGCAAGTCTGCAAAGGTCGCGAACGGCCGGAAGTCGGCGTCGTAGCGGAACGCCGTGAGAAGGGCTCGAAAGGGTTCGATGGGTAGCTGGAACTGCCGGACGGTATCGGCAAGCGCCACAAACACTGGGTGGGTGGGCGTGCCGGCAAAGCACGCTTCGAGGTGTCGTTCCCACTCGTCGAGGGCAGCCAGTCGTTCGTGCGAGGGACGCGTGCCTTCGTCGGCAAGGTCGTCCGCCACGCGTGAGAACGCATAAATTGCTGCCAACGCTCGCCGCAAATGACGGGGGAGCAACCAGGAGCCAATGGGGAAGTTCTCGTAGTGCGAGCAGGCGATTTGCCAGCAGTGCGCGTACGCGGCTTCCAGTTCGGCGCTCGAAGGCACGGTGAGCTCTCCCTGCTAACGCGAGTGGACAGCCGACTCCGCGGCAGTTCGGGCGCGTGCCCCGCGAAGTTCCCGCAAGCGCTGGCGGACTTGCCCCAGCGCCATCAGGGGGAAGTAAATGCGGTAGCCATCGTAACGAAGGTAAAAGTGCCGAGGGAAACCGGTGCCGGTCCACAATCGCTCGTCCCAACTGCCGTCGGGGTTTTGCGTCCGCACGAGATACTCGACTCCGCGCAGAACTTCCCGACTCACCCCGTCTTCTCCGGCAAGCAAGCCGAGGATTGCCCAAGCCGTTTGCGAGGGAGTGGATTCTCCTCGTCCCGCGAGTGCCTCGTTGTCGTAAGAGGCGAGGGTTTCTCCCCAACCACCGTCTGAGTTTTGGTGTTGCTTGAGCCAGGCAACGGCGCGGCGGATGTGCGGGGCATGCAAGTCGTCATGAATGGCCCGCAGGCCAGCGAGGACCGACCACGTGCCGTAGATAAAGTTGGCACCCCAGCGCCCCCACCAAGAGCCGTCGCTGCGCTGGGTGCGGAGCAAGAACCGATGTGCCTTGCGTGCACGGGAGCTTTGCAAGTCGAACCCGTAGTTCCCCATGAGTTCCAGTAAGCGCCCGGTAAGGTCTTCCGTGGGCGGGTCGATCATCGCCTCCATGTCCGCGAAGGGGATCTGGTTGAGAAACTCGCTGTCGTTGTTGGTATCGAAGGCGGCCCATCCGCCGTTGCGGCTTTGCATGCCGAGGGCCCACTGCAGGCCGTACGCAATGGCACGCTGTCGAGCGTGGCGGTCTTTGATGGCGATGCGTTGCAACTGCATGAGGATGACCGCGGTGTCATCCACGTCGGGATACCAGTCGTTGGCAAATTCGAACGCCCAGCCACCGGGATCTAAATCCGGGTTGTACACGCTCCAGTCGCCAGGTTTGAAGATCTGATTGCGAATGAGCCACTCCGCAGCGCGTGCCAGCGCAGGGTGATCGGGGCTGAGGCCAGAGTCGAGCAGGGCTTTTGCGCCGAGCGCGGTATCCCACGTGGGAGAGACGCAGGGCTGCATCATCAAAGAGTCGCCGTCGGCAATGAGGAAGTCGTCGATTGCCTGAATGCCTTTGCGAATCACCGGATGGTCATCGGGATAACCGAGGGTTTTGAGCGCCATCACGCAGTTCAGCATGGGTGGTTGGATGCCGCCCCAGCCACCGTTGCGGTCTTGGCGCTCCAAGATCCACTGCTCTGCTCGCCGGAGCGCGCGCTGTCGCAAAGGCGCCCACGGGATCGTGCGGCTAAGAAACTTCAAGGTGGAATCGACGGCGAGGAAAAAGTTCTTCCAGCTGATCCACTCGCGACTGCCGGGAAAGGCAAGCGCCTGGGGCGTAGGCGGAGAGAGCCACAACTCGTCGACTCCCTCGCCTGGAGCCAGCGGAACCTGAGGTTTCAAGGCCATGAGAATTGTCAACGGCACGACGGTTTCCCGTGCCCAGCTCGAAAACGCGTAAATGTTGATCGGAAACCACGGGGGCAGGAGAATGAGCTCGACCGGCATCGCCGGCAGCCCGTACCACGGAAACTGTCCGAAGTAGGCGAGAAAGCAGCGTGTGAACACGCCTGCCTTTGCCAGACCTCCATGGGCGCGAATGAAGCGTGCAGCCTGCTGCAAGCGCTCCTCTTGCGGAGAAATGCCCGCGAGTTTCAGGGCGAAGTACGCTTCGATTGTAAGGCTGACATGACCGGGGGCGCCGGGGTAGAGCGACCACGAACCGTCCGACGCTTGGGTCGAAAACATATGGTCGACGACCCGCGCCTCTTGACGTCTCGCGTCACGACCCATGAAACGGTTGAAGAAGATATATTCCGCATCCATGGTGACGTTGGCTTCCAGCGGAAAGTGCCAGTAACCGTCGGCCTGTTGGCGGCGCAGGAGGAATGCTTGGGTCCGCCGGATCGCTTCGTCGAGCTTGGTCTCCCAACCCGCCGAAGATTCCTCAAGCGTTGCGGTCGGGAGTGGGGAGTTCTGCAACATGTCGTTCATACGCACCTCTTGAAGAAGGGGTCCAGTCGACAGCAAACGCTTGCACGCCCTTCCGTTCAAAGTGTTGTAGGAGTTGAGGTCGGTTCGTCGGGCACAGGCACACGATGGCCCCCCCGCCGCCGCCCCCAGTGAGTTTTGCGCCCCATGCGCCTGCGCGCCGAGCTTCGGCCACGAGCGCATCAAGCTCGTCGGTCGACACGCCCAGTGCGCCCAAGAGTTCGTGATTTTCGTTCATGCAGGCGCCGAGCAGGGCATGATCGCCAGAACGGAGCGCTTCTACAGCATGGTTCGCGAGCTCGCCGATCGCGGCAAACGCACGGTCCACCGCCGCGGGCGTTGCCTGGCGCTGTGCGTTCAAGCGCGCCACGACTGCGCGTGTGCGACGGGGTTGCTTTCCGAGCACCACGGCAAGATGCAGGGGAGCGGCTGCCTCGAGTGGCTCCGGAGAGGCGCCCCGCACGAACCGCAACAGTGTGCCGTAAGTGACGGTCGTATTGTCCACGCCCGAGGGTTCGCCATGGAAAAGACACTCGAGGGCGTAGGCGTGCGCGTTGAGGTTGGCGGGACCAAGGTGCACGCCGGTGAGATCAGCCAGCGCTCGCAGCAGTGCGACGCTGAGTGCAGCGGAACTTCCGAGGCCCATGCCAGGCGGAATGTCGGAGGCGACAGAGGCTTCGAGGTCGCACGGATCGACACCGAGGCGAGTGCCCGCGTGGAGCAGGAGGTCAGGAAGTGTGATGGTGGCAGCTTCAGGAGGAGCTGGCGGTGTGCCGTACCCGACACACCCGGAGGGTTCGGAACGGAAGGAGAGCTCGACCGTTACCTGACGTGGGATCGGCAGCGCGATCGCGGGAAACCCGTACACGACCGCGTGCTCTCCGAGCAAAATCACTTTGCCGGAAGCAGTCCCCCGGCCTCGGCGAGACTCTGCCACGCTGCCCTCCCTCATGCGGCACGCTTGCGCGCGGCAACAATTTCTCGGGCCTTGCTCAGTTTGATCTCGCCGCTGGCGATGAGTTCCTCGACCACTTGATCGACGATGTCATCAGATGCCCCAGCCGCCACAGCCAGCCCCCGAGCGTGCAGAGCCATGTGCCCGCGTTGGATCCCGTCGGTGGCGAGAGCGCGGACAGCGGCCAGGTTTTGGGCAAGGCCGACCGCAGCCATGACGGCTGCAAGGTCGCGTGCAGATCGTGCGCGCAAGAGCCGGAGGCCGAAATTCGCTCGCGGGTTGCATTCCAGGTTGCCGCCCACCGTGCCCACCGCGAGCGGTAACTCGATGGTGCCCACGAGCGCGCCGTTGTGGACCCGCCACTCGCTCAGCGGCCGATACTGCCCGTCGCGCGCTGCGTAGGCGTGGGCGCCTGCTTCGATCCCGCGCCAGTCTTGCCCTGTGGCAAGGGCAACCGCGTCGATTCCATTCATGATACCTTTGTTATGAGTCGCAGCACGATAGGGGTCGGCGTAGGCGAACGCCCAAGCTTCTTCGATTCGGCGAGCAACCTGTTCGCCGGAGAATTTTTCGGTCTCGAGGATATGAAAGGGGATGCGCGCCGTGGCGCGGGCAAGGCGCTGGTCGGCGAGGTTGGAAAGAATCCGCAAGCGCGCTTCGCCGCCACTGATTTCCTCCAGCAAAGGGGCCACGGTTTCGGCGATGCTGTTGATGGCATTGGCCCCCATGGCATCGCCTACGTCCACGAGAATGTGCACCACGAGCATGGGCCCGCAGGGCGTGTCGGGCAAGGGGCGAAACTCGAGCTTGCGCGCGCCTCCGCCGCGTTTGAGCATGTTCGGATGGACCGAGTTGGCCAGCGCCAAAATGCGCCCCGTGGCAGCTTGCAGTCGTTCGCATGCAGCGGTGAGGTCTTGGATACCCAGGAGCTGCACTTGACCGATCATCAGCGAAGGATCCGCTTCCGCAAAAAATCCGCCAGCTTCGCGGACCAGCCGAGCGGCGAAGCTAGCGGCGGCTACGACAGAAGGTTCCTCGATTGCCATCGGAACGAGCCGCTCGCGGCCGTTGATGAGAAAGTTCAGTCCTACCCCGAGTGGCAAGCCGAGCACTCCGATGGCGTTCTCGATCATGTGCTCAGCGACTTCGAACGGTAGCGGCGTGGGGTTGAGCAGTTCTGCCACCTCGTTTTCCTCGAGCCCACCCATGCGGGCTAAGGTGACCAGCCGTTCTTTTCGCGGCAGCTTGTAAAATCCTTCGATGCGCGAGTTTGTGTTTCTTGGTTCCATGGCGTCACTTCCTCCCCTGCAGTTGGTTCAACGTGTTCAGCCACGTTTGGAGTCGCGGCCCCAATACGACAGGCTGGGATTGCAAGTCGCGTAACGATGCCGAACCGGTGAGCAGCATGGCCGTGCGCAGGGCGTCGGCACATTGCTGCAGGAACGAAACCGCCCCCTCGCGACCGCCTTGCTGGTACGCGCGGAACACAGGCAGCGCCATGCCACACAGATCCGCGCCGAGTGCGATGGCTTTGGCCGCGTCGAGTCCGTTCCGGAGTCCTCCGCTTGCGATGCGCTTGAGCGGCAAATGTCGTGCGGCTGCGAGGGCTGCAGCTGTGGGGATGCCCCAAGAGGCAAACAGCTCCCCCAGACGGTGGGCGCGGCCTTGAGTGCGCAGGCTTTCCACCCGTACCCAAGAAGTCCCGCCAGCGCCTGAAAAGTCGATGTACTCGACGCCGAGGGCGTGAAGCCTCGCGGCCACGGCCGTCGAAATGCCGCAGCCAGTTTCCTTGACGATCACCGGTGCGCCAAGTTCGCGGACCACCCGTTCGATCGCGGAGTAACCGTTGCGGAAATCGCGGTCGCCCTCCGGTTGAATCAATTCCTGGGCCGGGTTTAGGTGAATGCACAACGCATCGGCGCCAACGAGCTGCAACAGCTCGCGCAGTGCTTCCGTGGGCTGCGTTGCCGCCTGCGTGAGGCCGATGTTCGCGAGAACGACCGTTGTGGGTGCAAACTCACGGACTTGGTACGTCCATGCCAGACTCGGGTCGCGCTGCATCGCGCGCTGGCTTCCAAGTCCGAAAGCAATTTGGCAGCGTTCTGCGAGAGCAGCCAAATCGCGATTGATCGCGAAAGCGTCCGCAGTGCCGCCCGTCATGCCCGTAATCAGAAATGGTGCCGCAAGCCGTTTGCCGAGGAACTCGGTGGAAAGATCGATTTCGTCCAAAGCCAACTCGGGCAAGGCGTTGTGGATGAAGTCCACTTCTTCAAACAAGGTTGTCTTCTCTGGGTGTTCCACGGCTGCGTTCGCACACAAGTCCAGGTGCGACCGCTTGCGCTCTGCGATTTGTTCGGTTGGGGAGACGTGCGTGCGTGGCTTACCCACAGACAACTCCTTCCTTTGCCGGCGACACCGCCGGACACGGAAAGCCGCTGCGTTCCCAAAGTTCGATCAAGGCAGCTTTCTGGTCCGGGCGGCAGAGGGCGACGGCCGAGTCGCCACCGCCGGCGCCAGACGGTTTTGCGACGATGTTCTGTGACTGGGCGAGGGCGAGGATGCGTGCGAGTGCCGGGGTGAGATAAGGAAGCCGGAGCTTTGGGGCGAACTCGAGAAGCACCGGTGCGGCCGCACGCCAGGCCGACTCGGCATCGCTGCAGGAGCGGATTGCCGTTGCGAATGTTTCGACGGCGAGCGCGGAACTGCGCAGGAATTGGCGATGCAGAGCTGCGTGATCGCGCACACTGTTGTAGTAAGTTCCGATGAGTTCGGCAGTGGAAGCTGGCTGGCCACTCCACGACGTGGCGAGCGCAAGGTTTTCGGGCCACGGCAACGGTTCCACGCGAGGGGCCGACCCGTTGGAGGTCTCAAACAAGATCAGGCCGCCGAACACACTCGCAGCCACGTCCGCCCCGCTGCCGCGCCCCTGCTGCGCAGCTCGGTGCGCCGCGAGGGCGCGGTGGAACACTTCCGTCTTGTGCTGTTGTGCGCGACCACGCCCATGAGCAAGCTCGAAGAGGAGAGCACTGACCGAGGCTACCAAAGCTGCACTGCCCCCAAGCCCTAGCTTTGCATGGACCCCTTGGGTTCGGGGGAACTCGATGACGAGGTTGAGTCCCGGCAGAACGGTGCGGCGTTCTTCCTCTGGGCAGCTTGCGCAACACGCAAGCACAAACGCGACGGGGCCGGGGCCGGTGGGCGGCAGCGACCGGACGTCCGCGGTGAAGTGAACCCCAGAACTGGGTATTGCGATGGACAGTTTCTGACGGGTGCCTTTGTATCCTGCGACAACCCGCACCTTTGGCTCGACCGCGGCGACGATCGCGGGAGAACCGTCGAGCACAGCGTACTCTCCGAGGAGGAAGAGTTTGCCCGGTGCCTCTGCGCAATATTGGCTGGTCATGTCCCAGCCTCCGAAAGCAGGCGGGCCCCGGAACCCGGTCGGGAAAGGAGTACCTGGACGATGCCGGGCGTTTCTTGCAGTGCAGCGGCGACACGTTCGCGGTGTTCCAAAGGACAGAGGACTTTCACCTGAGGGCCAGCATCGATCGTGAAATATGCGGGGACGCCAGCGGAGCGCAGTGCGCGAACCGTCTCGATGGCCGCTAGTGTCGCGGGGCGCCAGTACAGCAGCGGCGGCGTGCTGGTCCAGGCAACGGCGTGCATTTTTAGGCAATTCCGCTCGGCGATGTGTCCCAAAGCCTCGAGGTCGCGGTTGGCGATTGCGGCACGCGCGGAAGCAAGGTCGGCTTCTTGTCCTGAAACCCAAAGGGGGAAAAAGGGCGACGTCGCTGCATGCTCCATCCCGTTGCGAGAGGACACCGATTTGGGCTGGACGTCGGTAATGGCCACGACGACTCCTAGTGGCCAAGCCTCGGCAGGAGCGAGTGGTTCTGCCACGGAGTCGCTGCCATCCGATGCCGTGCCGCGGTGCCACTCGACAAATCCTCCAAAGATGGACCGAGCTGCTGACCCTGAACCTCTTCGAGCCAGGGCCGTGAGCTCGCGAGGCGCGAGTGCCAAGCCGTAAAACTCGTTCAGAGCGACGGCCAACGCGGCAAACATCGAGGCAGACGACGCTAAACCGGCGGCGACCGGGAAGTTGCTGTGGGTTTCGATGACGAGCGGCTCGCTTCGACCCGCTAGTGTGCGGACGAACTGCAGGTACTCCTGGAGCTGCTCGAAAGCACCAGGCGGGGCAACCTTACCGTTCGTGGAAAACTCATCGGCTTCGCGATTCGCGGAACGTACCGAGACACGGGTACAGAGCGTGTCGAGTGTAAGCGATATGCTGCCCACGGAAGGCAGATTCAGCCGGCGGTCACGCTTTCCCCAATATTTCACCAAGGCGACGTTCGGATGTGCTTCGGCACACACGAGGCGGTTTCCGGGGGCTATCGGTTTCCGCTCTGCCATCGTCATTCCTTGCTCCGACGGTACGCGCAATGAAGCACCGATCGGGGCCTTGTCCCGCAGGGAGTTACTGACCTAGAGGTATAAACCGAACCATATAAACCAGACCCTATCAACCGCATCCTATAAACCTCGTGGTCAAGGGCAACCCATACACGAGCCTGACCAGTCAATCAAGCGGCCCGAAGTAGGAGACTACGACCTCCGGCTACTTTCCGACTGCCCCCCTCGAGACGGCCGTAAACCCTGGACAAACCAACGAAAATTCATGAGAAGGAAAATTCACAGGAAGATTCAGGACACACACGAAAGAACGACCGTAACTCGTCCCCTCCCGGCCAGAGAGAAAAATTCAGGACACACACCAATCCTTGACCGTACGTCAGCCGCCCGCCGAGAAGATTCAGAAGATTCAGGACACACACCAAACGATGGCCGTCGGGGGACGATGCAAATCAGGACACTCATCATCCAAATCAGGACACACATCAAACGGCGACCTTAGGTCAGCGGCCAGCCAGGCACTTGGGATTTTGGGACCTCAAGAATTTGAGGACACACACCAAAGTTTGGTACGCGTGCTCAACCCCCTGATTTGTGGCGAGTTGCGGGGAGCCGCACCCTGGGCCTTCGTTTATGGACACACACGATTTGCGACGTGCCGCTCGGAGGCGACGCACGGGATCGATTTTGAGCGGCCGTTTCTGGTCCCGTGGGGTCCGCCCCGGCCAAGGCCGCATTGTGTGGCTCGGGGCTACTGGATCTCCAGGGCGGAAGCGGAAGTAATAAGTAATAAGTAATAAGAAGGTTGAAAGCTCCGGAGAGGGCTGGGGGGACGAGCCCCGGCCCCAATCGCGGTGCTGTTGGGGCGGTGTTCTCGAGTGCGTCCGGACTAACCCGCTCGTCGTTTAGTGTGTGTCCAAATCTTTGCTCGAACGTGGGGTTCGGTGCTTCTGCCGCAGCTGCCCGCGAGAGCCCAATGAGGGGAGTCTGCGCGGCGGTGGGCCGCCGCAGGTTTCGTGGGTGTCCAGATCTCGCGTCGCAGGTTTCGTGCGTGTCCAGATCTCGCGTCCAGATCTCGCGGTAGCCAACTTGGGGAGTCCGCACCGCGGGGCGCCGCAGGTTTCGTGCGTGTCCAAATTTTAGAGGTTCGCAGTTCGCTTCTGTGCGTGTCCAAATCCGGGGCAAATTCGGGGTTGGCCCGTACGGGCTTCGCACGTCGATCGGAGCAATCGATTGGTCTCGGCGGAGTCGGGGGGAGAAGTTGGCACCTACCCCCTGGGGGTCGCTTCTCCGCTTACCCCCTGACGGAGGAGCTCTGCGGTTTTGTACGGCTGCGGCTTTTAGGGAGGGGACATGCCTCCAGGTCTTCGGTGCGCCGTTTTAAGGCTCACATCCCACGGTTCTTGCCGCGTTTGTCGAGGAGCCCGTCCCACACGGGGCGGAGCTTCAGCGAAATTTGTATGGGATCGGGAGCCAAGCCCACACGCCTGCAACACCGGTGGTGGGTGGCAAAGGGATGGGACGTTCCGGGCGTAGTTGTTCGGCGAGCGTTTGCCACAATGGTCGGGGCCGCGGGTAGTGAACCACTGGCACGTGCTCGAGCGGCTCCCATCCAGCCAGAAGCTTCGCGCTCGCCAGCGCTTCTTCCAAACCGCCTAACCCGTCTACCAAACCATTCTGGGCAGCGGCTGCACCGCTCCAGACACGGCCGCGCGCCACCTCTCTCGCTGCGGTCGTGTCCAGGTCCCGCGCGGCACTGATGAGCTCGAGAAAGCGGGCGTAGAACCGCTCGGCGTTGCGCTGCAAAAGCGCCCGTTCCTCCTCGGTGAGGTGCATCGAGCTCGAACTTAAGCCCGTGTACTTGCCGCGAGCGACCCGATCCGTGTCGATGCCAAGGTGTTCCAACAAGCCTCGAAGTACGAACTTCCCTGCGACGACGCCAATCGAGCCAGTCAGTGTACTTGCCTCGGCGAACAACGGCCGGCCAGCAAGCGCGAGGTAGTACCCTCCACTAGCGGCGACATCGCCACACGATGCGACCACTGGTTTTCGGGTCGCTACAAGAGTTGCTGCCTGCCAGAGGCGATCGGACCAAAGTGCCGAACCGCCGGGACTGACCACCCGCAGGACCACAGCTTTCGCGCGCGGATCTTCGGCAAGTTGTTGGAGGTCGCGCAGCAGCCACACCGGGGGTGGAACCGGCGCGCCGGGCGGGGCCGGCCCGTCGAACAAAGCGCCCACGACATGGACCACCGCGATATGCTCCCCTCCGAATCGCCATGAAGCCGGACGCAATGCGCGACTCTTGCGGCGGTTGTACGTTTGAAAGTCAATGGCAAGACTCGAGTCGAGTTCGAGCTCTTGATGCAGTTCGCGCTCCGCGATGACTGGATCCGCCAAGGCATCGACCAGCCCTGCCGTGACCGCAGATTCCGGGTCGTACGGCCCGCCTTCGATCATCTCGACCGCCTGCTCCACATTCCAGCCGCGTCCCTGTGCCACTGCTTCCGCAAGCTGCCGCAGTAGGTCATTCACAATCGCTTGGATCGCCTCGCGATGCGCCGCGGACATTTCCGTACGGGTGAAGATCTCGGCCGCGCTTTTGTACTCGCCCACTTGGACGAACTCGGGGCGGATGCCGAGCTTCTCCAACGCGCGGGCGAGAAACCAAACCTCGGTGGAGAGACCTGCAATGTCCAGTCCACCTGCCGGCGACAGGACGATCTTTTCGGCGGCACTCGCAACGACGTACTCCGCAAGGGTCGCCTGCCCGAGAGCCACATGCACACGCTTGCCCGCTTTCCGAAGCGCGAGCAAGCTGCGGTGCAGTTCGAGCACTTGAGCCCAACCTAGCTCGGCTTGATCGCAGTGGACGAACACTCCCTTTACGCGGTTGTCTTCGCGTGCCCACTGCAACGTGGTGATGAGTTCGAAAAACGACTGCGGCCGGCGCACACTCCAAAATCCTGAGCTCGGCCCTTCCGACAGGGGGCCCCGCAGAGTGAGTTGTACCACTGCGTACGGCCGCTTGCGTCCCGTCAGCCACTGCACCACCTCGCCCACGTAGTGAAGGGCGAGGCGAATCCCCAGCCACAGCCGCCAAACCATGGGATGCGCTTAGCAAATCCGCGTGCAATGCACGACGAGAAATTACTTACTCGTCAAAAGCGGCGCTCCAAAGGCGACGGCAAGTCTAGCCGTGAGCTGCTTTGCGTGGGCAGCCTGGCCCCGCTTGCGAAGACGGGAGCGGCGCAGAGGGAGAGTGCTCCGCGTTGGCACGCTGCGCAAGCTGCGCGGCCTTCCACGCGAGCAATCCTTGGCGTACGTAGTCAGGATCGAGCTGCAGCACTTCACACACGTTCTCGAACGAAAAGGGCCAGGTACGATCGGTCGAACAAATCCATTCTTCGGCGTCGCGGAATAACTGCCGCTTTTTGCGGTCTCGCGCAAAGAGATGCTTTTGGAAACACTCTACCGCGTCTTGCAGTAATGCCACCACCAGCCGCCGCTCCGGTTCCTGCTCCGCGCGGCGTCTGAGCGCGGCGAAGTGCTGCGAAGGAAGGAGCGTATTTGGCTGCAGCAAATGGACAAAGCCGTCAGTTTGATTTTTCGTTTCGGCCATGGAACGCCCTCCCGTGAAAAAACGGCAAGTTTAGAACTTGCGAGCCGAAACGCGCGATCAACGGCGCACCCGGTCGGATGGAAGGTCCTCCGACGACCTTGCGAGCGAGAAACTCACGCCCGCGCAAAGGGTTTGCGCCGAGATCGACGCCCCCGTCCTTGCCCACTGCGGGCACCTGCGGAAACTCGGCACCGCGCATGATGCCTCCTGGCCACAATCACACCGCAAACGACGCTCCGCATCCACACGTGCGTTTCACGTTGGGGTTGCGCAGCGTGAACCCCGCATTCATCAAACCGTCATTGTAGTCGAGCTCGGTCCCGTTCAGGTACAAAAAGCTTTTGCGATCTACGATCACGCGTGCGTCGTCCGTACCAAAAACCTTGTCCCCCGGTCGCTCAGTGTCGAGATCCATCTTGTACTGAAGGCCCGAGCATCCCCCGCCAACGACTTTGATCCGGAGGCCAAGTTCTTGCTGGCCAGCTTGCTGCACCAGCTCGCGGATTCTTTGCGCGGCACGTTCCGAGATACTGATTGCCATGGCAGGCCTCCTTCCCTGAGAGCAGCTTCTAACTCTAGTGGGTGATTCTCCCTAATGTTCGGCACTCATGGGCCGCAAGGGGTCATCAGGGATTTCTTGGTCCTCGGATGACACACCCAAAGTCACTTCAGCCCGTGGCCTCGGTTGGACACTCGACCGGTGGGAAGGCCCACACCCGCGTCGATTCCGGGTCGCCATCCAAGTTGAAAAGCAACGCGGCACGGAAAGGGCTCCGCGCCGTTCTGGACGTGCGTTGCCGTTGCTCGTGACGCCGAAGTTGGGCGGTGTTCTTGCTCGCCCTTGGGCTCGTCGGGCGTGAACGTGGGGAATGGGCGAGGAGACCTAGCTTGTGCCCACCCACAGTAAACGATCAAGCTGAATGGGATCGCCGGCTGGCTTCGTAAAGCGGCGAAAGGCGTCGAAGTCTCCGGACTTCGCTTGCCACCCGGGCAATCACGTAATCGACTTCTTCAGCAGTGTTGAAACGGCCGAGGCCAAAGCGAATGGATGCTTGAGCCAGACCTTCCTCCACGCCGATTGCCCGCAGAACGTGGGAAGTTTCTAGCGTGGCCGACGTGCACGCCGCCCCCGAAGAAACGGCAACGTCGGTGAGCGCCATCAGCAGTGACTCGCCCTCGATGTGCGCGAAACTTACGTTGAGGTTTCCGGGCAACCGCTCCGTCGGATGACCGTGCAGCACCACGTCGTCGAGTTCACGAGTAAGGCCCAGGTACAACTGTTCTCGTAAAGCCAGCAACCGCCGACCTTCTTCGAGCATTTCGGAACCCGCAAGCTCGCAGGCCCGGCCGAAACCGACAATTCCCGGAACGTTCAAAGTTCCGGATCGAAGCCCTCGTTCGTGACCTCCGCCATGCAGTTGCGCGGCGAGGCGGACACGGGGAGACTTCCCGCGCACGTACAGGGCGCCACAACCTTTCGGGCCGTACAGCTTGTGTGCGCTCATCGACAGCAAGTCGATGCCCATCGAATCGACGTCGATGGGCAGCTTGCCGACGGTTTGCGTAGCATCGGTATGAAACAGCACACCGCGTTCCTTGGCAATGCGGCCAATTTCGGCAATTGGATGGATGGTCCCGATCTCGTTATTGGCGTGCATGACAGAGATCAAAACGGTTCGGTCGGTGATGGCTCGCCGAAGTTCGTCGGGATCCAAGCAGCCAAAACGGTCGACCCGCAAGTACGTGACATCAACCTTCCCAGCGCGTTGCAGTGCACGGCACGGGTCCAACACCGCCTTGTGTTCTGTGGTGACCGTGACGATGTGATTCCCCCGCGAGGCATAAAACTCCACCACTCCTTTGATGGCCAGATTGTTGGCTTCCGTGGCCCCGCTGGTGAACACAATCTCGCTTGGACTGGCGCCGATCAGCATCGCTACTTGCGCGCGTGCTTGCTCCACGGCTTCGGCAGCTTCCCAGCCGTACTGGTGGTGGCGGCTTGCCGGGTTGCCAAATTTCTCTCGGAAGTAGGGCAGCATGGACTCGAGCACTCGAGGGTCCACTGGTGTGGTTGCGTGGTGATCCATGTATACCCGGCGAACCGACGTCATGCGTACCTCCTGGGCTCAGAAAGAGTGGGGTTGAAGTTAGGCTTGTAGCTCGCGGTTGCCAGTAGCACGAACAGGCCGCGCTGAGGAACTTGCCCGTGTATCCTGCGGCAATGCAGGCCCAAGGCGTTCGTTGTACGCGAAGGTGGTCAGCGCGCGGAGAGCTGTAGGTACGGTCGCAAAAATCGCCCCGTGTAGGATCCTTCCGCGCAGGCAATTTGTTCCGGCGTGCCTTGGGCGACGATGCGTCCGCCTTCGGCACCGCCCTCCGGGCCCATGTCGATCACGTAGTCGGCCACTTTGATCACATCGAGGTTGTGTTCGATGATGATCACCGTATTTCCCGCATCGACGAGGCGATGGAGCACATCGAGCAACCGCCGGATGTCCTCGAAATGCAGACCGGTCGTTGGTTCATCCAGGACATAAAGCGTCTTGCCGGTCGACTTGCGTGCAAGTTCTTTGGCGAGTTTTAGACGTTGCGCTTCGCCGCCAGAAAGGGTGGTCGCAGGCTGGCCAAGGGTGAGATATTCCAGGCCCACTTCGTAGAGCGTGCGGAGCTTCTGCTGGAGGTGTGGCACAGAGGAGAAAAACTCCAGCGCCTCGGCGACGGTCAGGGAGAGCACGTCAGCAATGTGCTTGCCCTTGTATCGAACCTCCAAGGTTTCGCGCTCGTACCTGCGCCCCCCGCAAACGTCGCAGGCGACGTAGACGTCAGGTAGGAAGTGCATCGAAACGCGTACCAATCCTTCTCCGCGGCAAGCCTCGCATCGGCCTCCGCGCACATTGAAGGAAAAGCGCCCAGCACCGAAGCCGCGAGCGCGCGCTTCCGGCAGCTGGGCGAACCAGCTCCGAATATCTTCGAACACACCAGTGTAGGTTGCTGGGTTCGAGCGAGGCGTGCGTCCGATCGGGTTTTGGTCGACTTGAATGACTTTGTCGAGGAACTGCCACCCGCTGAGTTCTCGAAACGGGCCGGGTCGGAGATTCCCTTGTCCGAGCCGCGCAGCAACTGCTGGATACAACGTATCGAGAATGAGCGTGCTTTTCCCGGCGCCCGATACCCCTGTGACACAAGTGATCGTTCCGAGAGGAACGACAAGATCGACGTCGCGCAAGTTATGGAGGCTCGCTCCGGTCAGGCGTAAAAACGCCCCATTCCCGGAACGTCGTCGCGGCGGCACGGGAATTCGCTGAGCACCGGAGAGGTACTGCCCGGTCAGTGATGCGGTTACCGCGCAAATTTCTTTTGGGCTACCAGCCGCCACGACATGCCCCCCGCGAGCGCCCGCTCCCGGGCCGAGGTCGATCACGTAATCAGCGGCAAGAATGGTGTCTCGGTCGTGCTCGACCACCACGACGGTGTTCCCGTAATCCCGGAGTCGGGTCAGGAGGGCGAGCAACCGATGGGTATCGCGCGGGTGCAAGCCGACGGACGGTTCGTCGAGCACGTAAAGGACACCGGCGAGAGCTGCCCCGACCTGACTCGCCAGGCGGATCCGTTGGGCCTCGCCACCCGAGAGCGTATCTGCGGCACGGTCGAGCGACAGATACGCGAGCCCGACTTCTTCGAGGAACTGCAGGCGGGCTGTGGCTTCTCTCAAGATTGGCTCGGCGATCTGGCGTTGGCGCTCCGTCAGTTCCAAATTTGAAAGGAATTCGAGAGCAGAGGGAATCGTCAGTGCTGCGACCTCTGCGATGGACCTTCCCCCGATCCGCACGCAGAGGGCTTCCCGTCGGAGTCGGGTGCCATGACACGACGCGCAAGCGCGTGTGTTTTGGTACCGCTGCAACAACTCCCGTTCCTGGGGGCGCGCAACCCGTTCAACCCGATGCGTAAGTTGCGGGATCAATCCCGGGAAGCGTGTCGGCAACCGGCGCGAAGTCGACGCCCCGTTGCGTGGCGGTGTAAGTGGGACGTCGGACCCAAAGAGAACCGCATGCTGCACCGTGGGTGGCAGTTCCTGCCAAGGCGTGTCGAGAGAAAACCCTAACTGCTCCGAAAGGGCGGTAAGCAGCTTGCCAAGCGTGCTGCCAAGGTCGATGCGCCCCCACAGGGCGACGGCGCCGTCGGCAAGCGATCGAGCTGGATCCGGAACCAGCAAGTCGGGATCGAAGTAGGCGACGGCCCCGACCCCTTTGCACTCCGGGCAGGCGCCATAAGGGCTGTTGAAGGAAAACAGCCGTGGACTGACTTCCGGAAGCGAGAACCCACACTGGGTGCAGGCGTGATGTTGGCTAAACACCCAGGAGGTGCGTGCGTCCTCCGGCGTGTCTCCAACCGCTTCGACCAGTGCCAAGCCATTCCCCCAGCGGAACGCGAGTTCCAGGGAGTCGGCCAGGCGGCTGGTGATTCCGTCGCGTACCACCACACGGTCGATGACGACCGCGATGTCGTGGCTGCGGTTGCGTGCAAGAGGAACGTCCGCGGCAAGGTCGTAAAGTTTTCCGTCGATGCGCGCTCGGACAAAACCAGCCTTGCGCAGTTCGTCCAACTCGTGGCGATGCACTCCTTTGCGACCACGCACCACGGGTGCGAGGATTTGCAGTCGCGTTCCAGCCGGGTGTGCCAAGAGTTGATCGACCACTTGTTGCACGGTTTGGGCTTGGATGGGCAAATTGCAGTGTGGACAATGCGGCAGCCCGACCCGCGCAAAGAGAAGCCTCAAGTAGTCGTAAATCTCCGTAACCGTGCCGACGGTAGATCGGGGATTGTGCCCCCAAGTGGCTTGTTCGATGGCGATCGCTGGGGAGAGTCCCTCGATGGCATCGACATCCGGTTTCTCCAATTGTTCGAGGAATTGCCGCGCATACGTAGAGAGCGATTCGACGTAGCGGCGTTGCCCTTCGGCGTACAACGTATCGAACGCAAGCGAAGATTTTCCGGAACCCGATGGCCCAGTGAGCACCACGAGCCGATTGCGTGGGATTCGCACGTCGATGTTTTTCAAATTGTGTTGACGGGCACCGCGAATGACGATGTCCTGTTCCATAAAGCGCACTTCGTTGGAGGCTTGCTTTCGCGATCTTGCTCGTCAAGCAGCGTAGCTCAGTCCTCGCGTGCAGTGTGGTTTCGTTGCGACAGGCTTCTGTGCTAACTCGCGGGGCCGAAGGAGGCGATGGTGGCGAAGCTGCACTTTGGCGTGACTCTACCACAAATCAAACGAACTTGGCGGGAAACCCGAGCCGCAGCTGAGACGTTCGAGGCGCTCGGATTCGATTCGGTATGGTTGAACGATCACCTGTTTGGTGTTCCGATGCCGAACCTACCCATTTTGGAAGCGTGGACGACGCTTTCGGCGGTGGCGGCGGCGACGCAGCGTGTGCGCCTGGGAACGCTGGTGAGTCCGGTGGGATTTCGCAATCCCGCTTTGTTGGCAAAAATGGCTGCCACCTTGGACCACATCAGTGATGGCCGAGTCATTGTGGGTTTAGGCTGTGGGTGGTTCCAAATGGAATTCGAAGGTTACGGTTACCCCTTCCCTCCGCTTCGACGACGGTTGGAACAGCTGGAAGAAGGTGCGGTGTTGATGAAGCGGCTGTGGACCGAGCCCCAGGTGACCTTCGAGGGGCGCCACTTCACTGCCCACGCTGCTTATTGCGAACCAAAGCCAGCGCAGCAGCCGCACCCGCCGCTGCTGATTGGCGGTGGAGGAGAACGCGTTCTGTTGCACTTGGTCGCGGCTCACGCGGACATTTGGAACAACTTGGCGGTCAACCAAAACGAACTCGCCCACAAGGTCGCTCGCTTGCGGGAGCACTGTGCGCAAATCGATCGCCCCTGGGAAAGTCTAACCATCTCACAGCAGTGTTTGGTGGTCATTGGTACCGACGAGGCAGACGCCAATGCGAAGCTGCAAAAAGCGCAGGCAATTTACGGTGGGCACATGGGGGCGCCGGGCCCGTTGACGTTAGCCGGGAGTCCAGAGAGGCTGATCGACCGAATCCACGCGCACGTGGAACTTGGTTGTACGATGTTCATCATGGAATTTTTTGGGCGCGACACACGCGAGCCGGCCCGGCTTTTTGCGGAGCGTGTGTTACCAGCTTTTGCGTAAAACGAGGGATCCAGTGACTCGTAGGCGAGTCTTCCGATCGAGACGTCTGGAGTGTTGCGCGCGATGGATGCGCTTATTCCTTGTGGGCGCAGTCGGAGCGTGGATTCCTGGGTGTGTGTTCATTCAGGCGGATTTGAACCCGTTTCGAACGCGCCCCGAGCCTTTGGTGGAACGACGGCTCGAAGGATCCGGCAAGCAGAAGGTTCTGCTGGTCGACGTTTCTCGCGTGATCGTGTCCGCAGAACGTCCCGGCCTTTTGGGGTCGCCGCGGCCAAGCCTCTTGGCCCGCGTGCGGGAGGAACTCAAGCGGGCGGAGAAGGATGATCGGGTGCGGGCTGTGGTGGTTAGGATTAACAGCCCAGGTGGTACGGTCACCGCAAGCGACACGTTGTACCGCGAATTGCGGGAGTTTCGTACGAAGACAGGCCGTCCCATGGTCGCGCACTTGCTCGATGTCGGGACCTCGGGAGCATACTATGTCGCTCTTGCTGCAGACGAGATTGTTGCCAGTCCGACCACGGTGACGGGCAGTATTGGCGTGGTGTTGGCGGGCATCAACATGAGCGGTCTCATGGATAAGCTCGGAGTGAAAAATCAAACGCTCAAGTCCGGAGCGCTCAAAGACGCCGGTTCTCCACTGCGTCCGATGACCTCGGAAGACGAGGCCGTGTTGCAGCGCATCCTCACGGCAATGCACGAGCGTTTCCTCGCTCTCGTGCAAGAGCGGCGACCGGCCATCACAGCGGAGAGCCTTCAGACGATCCGAGACGGACGAGTGCTGTATGCCGAAGAAGCTCGGGCGCTCGGTCTGGTAGACCGCATCGGTTACCTCGATGACGCAATTCGTCGTGCACGGGAGCTAGCGAATCTCGAGGAAGCAACCGTCGTGGTGTATCAGCGACCGTCGCAACAAGCCGAGAATATCTACTCGCCAGCAAGCCTTTGGTCGGTGCTTGCGGAGCTGTTCTTGGGCGAAGTCGGCGCGGTTTCGATGGGGCCTCAGTTTTGGTACCTGTGGATGCCTGGACAGGCACGATTTGGCGCAGTCGAGGAGAACCCCTAAGCCGGATGAACGGGCGCCTTTGGTTGGCGGTGATCGCCGCGGCGACCGTGTACTTTGGCGCCGTCCCCGAAGCCGATAACGACTTGTGGATGCACTTGTTCGTGGGACGATGGATCCTCGAACATGCGGCGATCCCAGGTGTCGACACACTGAGCTACACCGCTGCCGGTGCACCCTGGGTAGACCACGAGTGGCTCTGGCAAGTGCTGGCATTTACGGGCTTCCGTTTAGGGGGCAGCTCTCTGTTGCTCCTGCTCAAGCTCGGTTTGGTCGCTGGCTCGGTGGCATTTCTTGCACGTGGTGCCCAGGCTTTGTGGGAGCTTCAGCCGGCTTGCAGGACCCGGCAACTGGAGTCCCTTTCACCTTGGGTCCTGGGCTTTGTCCTGCTGGTTGCAATTCCGGTGCTTGGGCGGGGTTGGGCAGTGCGCCCCCAGCTCGCTTCTTACTTATTGTTACCGGCTCTGTTTTGGGCGTTGGCTCGTTGGGAGCTTGGCGGTCGTCGCATGCTGGTGTGGACGTTGTTGCCGATAACCTTTGCCTGTTGGGCCAACCTTCATGGTGGTTTCGTCTTGGGCGTGGCCGTGCTCCTGCCCTTCGCTGCGGGTGGCCTTGGCCTCGGGCGGGAAGAATTCGTACGAAGGTGCGGCTTGGTGGTTCTTTGCTTGGCTGCCACTTGGGTGAACCCGTACGGACCCGGCCTGTACCTTTATTTGGCTGACGAGCTTGGCCGCCCCCATCCGATTACGGAATGGCAACCGGTAACGTTCGACTGGGAGCACGGGCCGTTTCTTTTTTTTGCCGGCGCAGTGCTAGCAACCTCACCGTGCCTGCCCTGGACGTGGTCCAACGGCTGGCGGGCAGTTGTCGCACTTGCTGTGCTGTACTTCGCGGGGCAACACCAGCGCCACACCCCGGTGTTTGTCCTGTGTGCAGCTCCGTTATTGGTTGTGCAATGGCAACGGCTCGTCTGGTGGTTGCAGGACCGTGGAGTGCACTTCAGTATCGGTGCGCAGCGATTCTTGACGATCGGAGTTGCTCTTGTTGCAACGGTCCAAGTGGTGCTGGCGGGGGCTCACCTTTTAGAGTCGCGCGGCCGGCTGGTTTTCTGCACCGAAGAGTATCCCGTCGGAGCCGTGTCCGCCCTGCAGGCTGGAGGCGCACAAGGGAATTTGGCTGTACCGTTGGATTGGGGAGGCTATGTGTTGTGGCACTTGGCTCCGCGGGTCCGGCCGTCACTCGACGGCAGGTTTGCCACCGTGTATCCGCAGCAGGTTGTCGCCGACAACTTTGCTTTTTTTCGGGCCGAGGGTTCGTGGCGCCGGTTGCTCGAAGGGTATCCGACGCAGGCAGTCTTGCTTCCGGCGGGGCTGGTGCACCCGATCGAACGCGAGCCTGATTGGCATGCCGTGTATCGTGATCGGGTGGCGACCCTTTGGGTACAACAGCGCTATCTGAGCCAGGTTGCGGTCGGGGCTGCTGCTACCCCGGTTTCAGCCAAAAGTTTCTTTCCGTGAGCGATTCAGGCTGAGCCCGCTGCCCCCCAGTGATGATCGCCCGAGGTGGGCTAGGCGATTCCCAATGAACCCCGTAGTGTTCCTGTGAGCGAGGAACTGGCTCCATGCAAATACGGGTTGGCTGTTGTGGCTGGGCCGTTGCCCGCGAGAAGTACGCGAAGGAGCTCGACGCGGTGGAGATCCAGCAAACATTTTACGATCCGCCGCGCGAAGAAACGCTGCGACGCTGGCGAGCAGAGCTTCCAACGACGTTCGCGTTTACGCTGAAATGTTTCCAAGTGGTGACCCACGAGCGCAGTAGCCCGACCTATCGCCGACTGCGTCGACCGTTGCCCGATGGGGTCGAAGTGGGCCACTTCCGCGACAATCCGGTGGTGCGCGCAGCGTGGCGAGAAACACTGCGTTGCGCGCGTGTACTCCGTGCTCCCATTGTGTTGGTGCAGACGCCGGCACGATTTGTCCCGAGCGCCGACCATTTGCGCCGTCTGGAGGCATTTGCCCAGTGGGAATCGTGTTCCGACATCCAGATCGTGTTCGAGCCGCGGGGCCCTGCGTGGGACGCGGGACTCACCGACCGCGTGTGTCGCCGCCTAGGCTGGCTTCGCGGTGGGGATCCATTTGCTTCTGGCCCACCGGAGCCGGCGAACCAGTCGGTTGCCTACTTTCGCCTGCATGGTCGGGGCGGCTTCCGGTACCGTTACTCTGACGAGGAGTTACACCAGCTTGGGGCATGGGCGAAGAAGTACGAGCAGGCTTGGGTATTTTTCAACAACCAACGCATGTGGGACGATGCGCTTCGTTTTCGCACATTGATCGGGGGTAGATCCGGGTCTGCTGGCGAGGGGAGCTAGGAGACCTGGGCAGCAGCGGAGTGCTTGCCTCAGGAGGGCGCCTGTGGAAGGAGCTCAGTTCGCCTGAGGCCCAACCATGATGCTTGAAGGAAAGGTCGCCATTGTTACCGGTGCTGGTTCAGGGATTGGTCGGGCGGCATGCCTGGCGCTGGCACGCGAAGGTGCCGCAATCGCGGTTGCGGATGTGGACTCCATGGCTGGGGAGGGCACGGCCAGTTTGGTACGACGCCAGCGGGGGGTTGCGCGGTTCATTGCAACGGACGTTTCCAAACCAGAGGAGTGTGAACGGCTGGTGCGCGAGACCGTGTCCACGTTTGGAGCCCTCCACATCCTTTACAATAACGCAGGAATCGCACTGCCATTTCAGGACGGTTTCACGCCGGCCATCGATCCCGAAGTTTGGGACCGAGTGATTCGGATCAATCTGTCCGGCACCTTTTACTGCTCGCACTACGCCATCCCTGAGATTGCCAAAGCTGGCGGGGGAGCGATCATCAACGCAGCCTCGTCGATGGCCTTGCTCCCGTTGGGCGGGCTGGATGCGTACGCGGCTTCCAAGGGTGGCGTCGCCGCGCTGACAAAATCCATGGCTCCAGGTTGCGCTGCCTTGGGGATCCGCGTCAATGCGATTTGTCCGGGCTATGTGGACACGCCGATGAACGCGGTCATCTGGCAGAACGAAGAACTCAAACAAGCGTTTGCACGTGGGCATGCCCTGGGGTTGCAGACCCCGGAGGAAATTGCCGAGGTCGTGGTGTTCTTGGCATCCGAAGCGGGGCGGAGCTTCACCGGTGCGGTGTTACCTTGCGACCGTGGATGGACTGCCTTCAAGCAGCCGGATGTACTACGCGGGACTTGAAGTAGGCCGGCTGCCGCTGCGCAGTTCGAGAATCCGAGGCCCCGAAGCCGATAGGCTACCTAGTACAGTGGCACCTCACCACGCACCAGCCGCTGGCAAAACTCAGGGAGGTGCTCGAGTTCTTCGGATACGAAGGCGCGCAGTTGCGATTCGATGGAATCCAAGGTGTGGCCTTGGGGCAGCACGACTTGAATGCTCACCCAGGGGCGGAGGATTGGCTCTCCGATTCTTACGGCAAGATACACGTACACTTCCAGCAAGTGCGGGAATCGCTTGTGGATTCCCTCCGCTAAAGATTGGCTGGCGGCACTGTAAATCTTGCCCACGTGAGCGATGGGGTTTTTGCCAGGGGCGGCCTCACCGCCTAGGGGGCGGGCGAACGCGATGAAGCCGTAGGTCCGATTTCCACGCCCAACTTGACCGGAATCGGCATCCTCCGCTGAGGTTCCCGTCAGGGTCAAGTACAGTCCATCCGCCCCGCGCCCTCTTTGGTCGAGCGCGTTGAGAGTGAGCTCAATTGTGAGCGAGGAGGTCGAGGCCAGGTGTTGATGCAAGGCATGGAGTACCTCGTCCTTTCGCCGGAAGTAGGTCGCTTCGGAATCGATGGCGTCGCAAAAAAAGGGCATCGCAATGGTCAGCTCTACCTTGTCGTCGGTGCGCACAGCGAAAACCTTCACGTCTTGCCCGGTATCCGGGAATAGCGCCTTGAAATCGCGGCTATTGAGGTAGCGAGTGGTCGCGAGCACTAATTCCTCCGTGGGGGTGCGAGGCGCGAACCCCACCGCGCCGGAGGTATCGTTGGAGGCGGTTGCCTGGGCGGCTTCATAAATGCTGCGTAGAGGCGCTGAGCCCGGTGCGAGCACAGGCTCGAGCACGAGCTGTTGGCCGAGACGGACTCTCGGCAAATGTCGCCCGAGCCACAAAGAGATCGCTTCTTCTACCGTTTCCAGCACTGGCAAGGCTCGAGCGCCGACCGCAAACGTCGCGCGGTCGCCAAGGAAAAAGCGCATGGGCTGTTTCAATTCGCCCTCGAGGAAGCCTTTCACGCATTGGCCAGCTGCCAGAAGGGCCTTATCGACGTTGAAGTGGGCAATGGCGCCCAGCTCGCGATTGTACATCTGGGCAAGTGCCGTGGAGACCGCTTCCACGAGCGCATCGCAAATGGTGTCAGGGTGCCCAATGCCTTTGCACTCGACGTATTCGTTTCGGCGTTCGTGCACTGGGCTGCCAGGGAGAGCCTCGATCGTCAGGCGCATGACGGCCCTTATAGTAGTGTGAGCAAAATACGCACGAGCGGATCGTTTCGGCGTCAGGGGAGACCGCCGACGATCGATCCGTGGCACCTCCGCGCGCGAGAGTGACAGCCAGGACTGCCCATTTCTGGACACACACAAACTTTCCAGAAAAAGTTTCCAGATACCCGGTTTCTCCCATCAACTGTTCGACACGCACGAAATTCACGGGGCCGGCAGCCTCCAGAAACTAGCGCAAATTCGTGGACGCAAATTTGTGGGCACACGCAAATTTGCGGACACACACCGAAACCGGGAAGCCCGACGTCCGCCCATTTCGCGGCCGTATCCCAGGCTTCCAGTCTTTGCGGATGCTGAGCGGCTCGGGTCGGCAGCAGCTCAAGAAGTTCAACGCTGTAGCCTCGGGACCCAAAAACATTTCCGAGGGCTGTGATCAGGTGTTTATGACCCCCAGCACCAATGTGAGGCCAGGACAGCGCCTGATCGAAAGCTCATGTCCTGAGCCTGTGCGTGTCGCGAAATTGTTGTCGGCCGCTGCGAAATATGTGTGTCCAGAATCGAATTTGTGCGTCCAGACTCTGATTCGGCTGCGAAACGTGTGTGTCCAGAATCTGCCGGTCCAGAATCTGCACGGGGATCGACGAGAACCAGTTTCGGAAGCAGGGTGGATGGCGGGAGAACCCGGTCATCGGAGCTGCCTTGGCCGACCCATGCTCGCTGGAAGGGTGCTTCGTCGAGTGCTGGTCCCTGATGGCAAAAGGGAGGGCAAGGCCGGAAAACGTGGACCGTACCAAACCGAACCGAACCGCAAGCAACCGCGGCGCTAGCTATGCTCCCGCACCCAGATGCCTTGCAGGGTGGCCGCGTGGATCACTTTGCCCGTCCCTCAGTTTGCTCTCCACTTCCTGCCAAGAATACCGTCTGTTGTTGCGTGTTGTTCACCGTGGGTGAGCGCAGCGGAACTTCGGCCTTGCTTTTCTGCGTCCGCTGCTTGCACTATGCGTCGAAACCATCGAAGTTCAGGACCAATGGCAGATCGCGCGGTGCTCGTTTGCGGTGGCGCTGGGTTCATCGGCTCGAACTTCGTTAGATTTTTGCTTCAGCAGCGCGGCTGGCCTGTCATCGTGCTCGACAAACTGACCTATGCCGGGCACCGGCAAAATCTTCCTGAGGACCCCCGCGTGACGTTCGTCCAGGGAGACATTGCGGATAGTGCGTTGGTCAGCGGCCTTCTCGAACGCCATCAGCCAGCATGGGTGGTCAACCTTGCTGCAGAAACGCATGTGGATCGTTCGATCGATGGTCCCGAGCCGTTTCTCCAAACGAACACGGTGGGAACGTTCCGCCTGCTAGAAGCTGTGCGGAACTATTGGGAGAGACTTACCGCGGCGCGACGTGCAGCGTTTCGTTTTTTACAGGTCTCGACCGACGAAGTTTACGGAAGCATCCCCGCGGGCGAGCGCGCCACTGAAACCAGCCCCTACCGCCCCACTTCCCCCTACGCGGCAAGCAAGGCTGCCGGCGACCATTTCGTCCGCGCCTACCACACAACGTACGGCCTTCCTGTGCTGTTGACGCACTGTTCCAACAATTTCGGGCCTTACCAGTACCCTGAGAAACTGATTCCGCTCATGGTTCTCAACGCGCTCGATGCTCGTGAGTTGCCGATTTACGGGGACGGCGGGAACGTTCGCGACTGGTTGTACGTCGAGGACCACTGCTCCGCGTTGCTCCTGGTGCTCGAGCGAGGGGTGGTGGGTGCGCGGTACAACATCGGCGCAAGCAACGAAAAGACAAATCTGGAAGTTGTCGACGCGATTTGCGCGTTGGTGGAGGAACTTGTTCCCGCGAGGCACAACGAAGCCATGAGCCGGCGCGGGTTGGGGTCTTACTTGGAACTCAAGCGGTTCGTGGACGATCGCCCGGGGCACGACCGACGATACGCGCTCGATGCAGAACGTCTCCGGCAGGAACTCGGGTGGTGCCCGCAGCATGACTTTTTGTCCGGCCTTCGCGCTACGGTCCGCTGGTATGCGGCCAATCGCGATTGGTGTGCTGCCGTGCTCGCGGGTCGGTACAACCGTGAGCGTTTGGGACTGTTCTCGCGCCAGCGGCCGCGACAGGAGTGAGGTGTGCGCAAAGGGATCGTGTTAGCGGGCGGTAGCGGTCGGCGCTTGTACCCGGTGACACGGGCAATCAGCAAACAGCTTGTGCCCGTGTACGATAAACCGTTGGTGTATTACCCGCTTTCTACCCTCATGTTCGCGGGAGTGCGGGAGGTGCTGCTGATCACCACCCCGGAGGATTTGCCGCTGTACGAGCGACTCCTAGGCAACGGAGAGCGCTTTGGCTTGCGCTTGGCGTACGCGCGTCAGCCGCGCCCTGAGGGAATAGCGCAAGCGTTGCTCATCGCTGAGGAATTTTTGGCAGGAGCACCGGTTGCCCTGGCTCTGGGAGACAACATTTTCTACGGGCACGGGTTGCCCGACCTTTTGCGGCGCGCTGCTGTGGAGACAGACGGAGCCACGGTCTTCGCCTATTGGGTACGCGATCCTACCCGATATGGCGTCGTAGAGTTCGATGCTGCGGGTCGCGCCATCTCGATCGAGGAAAAGCCGGCACAGCCGCGCAGCCATTACGCAGTGACCGGGTTGTACTTTTACGATGCCGACGCCGTGGAGATCGCAAAGGGGTTGCGTCCTTCTGCACGCGGCGAATTGGAAATCACGGACGTGAACCTGGCATACCTGCGCGCCGGTCGATTGCGCGTGGAGCGGCTCGGCCGCGGGATTGCGTGGCTCGATACCGGTACTCACGAGGCGCTGTTGCAGGCGGCGAACTTCATTCAAACGCTCGAGGAGCGTCAGGGACTCAAAGTAGCCTGCCTTGAAGAAATCGCCTACCGGATGGGCTACATCGGGGAGGAAGAGTTGCGTTCGATCGGCGAATCCATGGCCGATAGCTCCTATGGCCAATACCTGCTGCAGTTGCTCGAAGCAAAGATTTGAGGATTTCGGCAACCGTTGCTGCTGTTGCGGGTCGTGACCGCGTGGCAGCAGCGAGGAATTTGCCCTTTGGCTCATCGTGACTCGCTTGGCTAGGCGTGCGTTGATGAAAGCCGCTTAACCGACTTGGCAAAAGAATTTGCCTCCGCCCGTCTTCCAAATCGCTGTTCCATCGGTACTTTTTCCCGGGAGAAAGGAGTGAGGTTATGGCGTACGAAGTACAAGTCGGTTTGCGTCCGCGTGATTTGCATGGAATTTCAGAAGAGCAAATCGCTCAGCATTGGAAGTTGTATGAAGGATATGTTGCCCAAGTGAACGCCTTGCGCAGCGAACTCGAGGCCATGCGCAAGGAAGGCAAGGGCAACACCCCGTTGTACGCCGATCGTCGACGCCGCTTTGGCTTCGAATACAACGGCATGGTGTTGCACGAGTACTACTTCGGCAACTTGAAGGCCGACGCTGGTGAGCTTCCTTCGGGTGGTGAATTGTCGAAGTTGCTTGCGGCCCAATTTGGTAGCGTGGAGCAATTCCGTGACGACTTTATCGCTTGCGGCGGTTCTCGTTCGATTGGTTGGGCTATCTTGGCTTTCGATCCACAAGCCGGCGTGGTAAACAATCACTTCGTCCAGGTACACGAGGAAGGAAACGTTGCTGGTTTCGTGCCCTTGCTGGTCATGGACGTGTGGGAGCACGCATACATGGTCGATTACGGAGCAACCGGCCGCCCACAGTACATGCAAGCATTCTGGCGAAACGTGAACTGGGCGGTCGTCGAAAAGCGCTTTGCGGATGCGGTGAGGGGCCTCATTCCGAGGCGGTACTGAGCTGTTTTGCTGCTGCCTGAATATGCACTGTAGTCCGAGCGTCTAGAGCGGTTGTGCCGGTGACTGCGGGTAGTCCCGCAGGGCGGCCTGCGGAGCGCCTCCTTGGCCGTTGCCCCCCGGCCTGAAATGCTCCGTAGGTCGTGTGGCGCGGGTAGCGGGTGGCCCGTTACCGCTGCCCGCGCTGCCCCGGCTCCCGTTGCCGGGGCCACTACGCGGGGAGTGCTCGCCGCAGCCCGAAAGTCGCGCGGCGCTCGGAACGCTCGCTTGGTGGGTGCTTGTGTCGGAGTTTGCCCTTGCGGTAATGCGCAAGGGCATGGTGTCTTCTTCATGTGGAAGGCGGGGGCTTTGTGGTGCCTACGTTGCTTTCGGCTTGCTCCTTCTCGGCGTGCTGGCAGGTTGTGGAGACGATGGTGAAGGAAGCTGGTCAGCTTACCCGCGCGACCGGGAACTTAGGCTGAATCACTTCCAAGTAATCGGTACGCACAACAGCTACCACATCGAACCGCGCCCGGAATTGATGGACTACTTGCTGCGCCGCCTTGGCTCGCTTGCGGAAGGATTCCAGTACAGCCACGTTCCGCTTGCCGAACAGTTTGAACGGCAAGGTGTACGGCAAATCGAGCTCGATGTGTTCGCCGATCCGCAAGGCGGCTTGTTCGCCCACCGTGCTGGCTTGGCTCTGATCCGGCAGAACCCCGACGCAGGCATCCCCGAGTTGGAGCAGCCCGGCTTCAAGGTGTTGCATGTGCAGGACATCGATTTCGAAAGTACCTGCTGGACGCTGGTGCAGTGCTTGACCGAGGTGAAACGTTGGTCCGATGCCAATCCTCGCCACATGCCTCTGATGATCCTGATCGAGGCAAAAGACGAGTGGATTCCCGTGGCTGGGTCGGCAGTGCCGGTTCCTATTGGTGAAGCAGAGCTGGACGCCCTCGATGAGGAGATTCGCTCCGTGTTTCCTCCAGAACGGCTGATTACGCCGGACGACGTGCGAAGAGATCGAGCGACGCTCCGCGACGCAGTGCAAAACGTCGGCTGGCCAACCCTGGCGGACACCCGGGGGAAAGTGATGTTTTGTCTGGATAACGGAGGTGCGGTGCGGGCTGCTTATCTGGCGCAACATCCATTGCTGCGTGGGCGGGTGATGTTTGTCAGCGCTGGGCCGGACGAAGACGTTGCCGCATTTTGGAAGCTCAACGATTCCATTGCCGACTTTGATACGATTCGGGACGCCGTGGCGCGCGGCTTCGTGGTGCGAACGCGGGCCGATGCCGACACTGTGGAAGCGCGTAGTGGGAGCACCGAGCGGCGCGATCACGCCTTGGCAAGCGGTGCCCAGTGGGTGAGCACCGATTACCCAGTTCCGGACACGCGCTGGGGTCACGGCTACGTCGCGAAGATTCCAGGAGGCATGCCGGCGCGCTGCAACCCCGTAAGCGCTCCGGCTGATTGCCAGCCTGGCGACATCGAACATCCGTTGTTTTTGCGGTGACGACAGGCTTAGACGCTTTCAAGGAGGCCACAGAATGGAGTTTCGGATAGGGATTGTCCCGTTTTGGAAGAACTACGACCGCAAGCTCGTGCTGCGAGCCGCGCAGTTGGCCGACGACTTAGGCTATCACTCGATTTGGATGCCGGAAGCGTGGGCGTACGAGCAATTTCAGTTGCTCGCAGAAATTGCCTTGCACACGCGGAACCTCAAGGTCGCCACGGGCATCGTGAATATCTTCAGTCGCTCTGCCGCGCTGATTGCCATGAGTGCAGCCACTCTGGACGAGATCTCTGAGGGGCGGGTGATTCTCGGGTTGGGCACTAGCGGGAAACTGGTCGTCGAGAATCTCCACGGCGTAGAATACCGTAAGCCTCTGACCCGCATGAAAGAAACCATCCAGATCTTGCGTACATTGTGGCGCGGTGAGCGTTTGGGCTCCGAAATCAGCACTCTCTTCCCCGTGCGTCATTTCAAACTGGAGATGACCCCGGTCCGATCCAACATCCCCATTTACATTGCTGCTTTGCAGGAAAAGGCGATTCGCCAAATTGGGGCCTTGGCAGATGGCTGGGTGCCGACGTTTTGGCCGTATCGCCACTTCCGCACGGGGCTCGAATGGATTGCTGCGGGTGCGCGCGAGGCTGGTCGCGATGCCGGTAACATCGAGCTGGCGCCGTTTGTGGGTATTGTTCCGCTCGAAGATCGAGCAGCAGCACGGGCGATGCTGAAACCGACGGTTGCATTTTACATTGGCGGCATGGGGACGTACTATTACGAAATGTTTTGCCGGTTTGGCTTTGCCGAGAACGCCACGTATGTTCGCGACCTTTATAGCCAGGGTAAGCGCCAGGAAGCCACTGCTGCGGTGAGCGACGATCTGATCGATGCCATCGCGATTTGCGGCCCACCAGCGTACTGCCGCGAGCAAATGCGGGAATGGCAGAGAGAAGGTGTTGGCACCTTTTTGATGAACTTACCGACCGGTGTGCCCTACGAAGTCACGGAACAGCTGCTGCGGACGATGGCGGCATAAGGCTTAGCCCCTACGTGTGTCCCGCTTCGCTCTGCCGGCCTGCGCCACTGCCAAGGCGAAGTCCGGCCCCGAACCGAAGGCTCCCGGTGGGGTCGATTTAACGGGTCAGTTGCCTCGTGGTGAACCCACGTTCGCCGTACTGCAGGAGAACTTTTTTCCCGTTCACGATCGTTTGCAGGGCAACGTCCCGGCCCCACAGTTGGTGAACGTAGGCGAGAGTTTTTTCTGCGTATTCCAGGTGTAGGTCGCGCCCATCGTGTTCGTGCACGAGCAGCAATGTCCGTTGGTGTCCGAAGTCTGCATCCTCCACCTTGATGACCGGCACGCTGTTCATGCCCACGGAGCGGATCAGTGTTTCCTTGATTTGCCGCCACCCCTCGTAATCGGCAACTTCCGTGACTACCCAATCTCCTCCTCGAACGCGGTACTCGAACAAACGCAACTCGCGAACGAGCTTCTCGGTTAGGTGGCGGCGCAGGAACGAAGCGTCGCGATCGGCTGCCCGCACAGAGAAGATTTTTTCCAGGCCAGAACGAACCCCGGATTCCAAGCTTTCTTCTTCATCCGGCTCGGGGTGTTCGTAGCGCCGGTAAAGATCTTCCCAGATCTTCCACCCGATGTGGTAAGGGTTGAGCCCTCCTGGGATCGGGCGCACCACCTGGTTGTGACGCACGAGAAACTCCAAGTGCAAATCCTGGGGCAGCTCCAAACTCTCGAGGATGCGCTTGTGCCAGAACGTGGCCCAGCCCTCGTTCATGATCTTCGTTTCGATTTGCGGGATGAAGTACTGTGCTTCCTCGTGCACGATCGTCAGCAGGTCGCGCTGCCATTCTTCGAGGTACGGATTGTGGTCGCGGATGAAGAGCAACAAGTCTTCTTCGGGTTCGAGCGGCACCTTGTGTAGATCTGGGGTGGAGATTGGCTGCCGTTTGTGCACCTTGGCGAACGGATCTTCCCGAGGGTTGGCGGCTTCCAGCTTGCGTTGCCGTTGTTCCTCCTCGCTGAGCTTGCGTACGGCGAGATTGCGTCGGCACTGCAGCGCAAGGGCATGAGCGGCGTCGAGGACCCGCTCGACCTCATCGATCCCGATGCTGGGCGACTCGATGTAGGAGCGCACCCGCTGACCATGGCTTTTCATCGTCCCAATGACGTACTCCGGGTGCGTGCTTTGGAACGTGAAGTTGTTTTTGAAAAAGTCGTTGTGCGCGTACACGTGCGCGATGGTCAGGATTTGTAGGGCAAGCGTGTTGTCGCGCATGAGATAGGCAAGTGCAGGATTGGAATTGATCACCATTTCGTAAGGCAGCCCGGCAACACCGTGATCGTACAGGGTTTTCAGTTTCTCGTACGCTTTGCCGTACGACCAATGCGGGTAGTGGGATGGCATTCCAGAGTACGCCATGTAGCCCAGCATTTGATTGTGGTCGCAAAGTTCGAACTCCTGAGGGAAACAGTCGAGCCCGAACGCAGCCACTTTGTCGCGGATGCGCTTGTCCCACTCGATCAGGTCGTGAAGGTCGTAGGAACGCATGTCACTCCCGAACGCGGTCGCGGGCGAGAAATGCTTTAAAGCTCGGCCACACGTCTTCTTTCCGCTCGATTAAAACCGTATGGAAATTGTCCGCCTCGATGCGGCGGAACAGTTGAAGCATGGAATTTTCGTAATATCGCGACCCGAGGGGCTTGATTTCTCCGTATCCGAACAGGTTGGCGACTTGGCAAAGTTCTTCGGCCAACTTGAGTGCCGCGGGATTGTCGGACTCGAAATTATCGCCGTCGGAACAGTGAAACGCGTAGATGTTCCAAAGCGAAGGATGGTACCGTTCCTGAATGATCTCCAACGCCTTTTGGTACGCGGAAGAAATGAACGTGCCCCCGGATTCTCCTTTGTGGAAAAATTCTTCTTCCGAAACTTCCCGAGCTTCCGTGTGGTGGGCAATAAAGACGAGTTCGACGTTCCGGTACTTGGCCCGGACGAACTGGAAGAGGAGAAAGAAGAAGCTGCGGGCGAGGTATTTCTTCATCGTGTCCATGGAGCCAGAGGTGTCCATCATGCACAGCACCACGGCGTTGGATTCCTCTTTTACGTCGGGCACCATGTGGCGGTAAGTCAAATCGTCTTCGTGGAACGGGAACCGTTCGCCCGTGCCCAGTTCGGTCCGTCGCTGCGACGCTAAACGCCGGCGCACCTTGGACTTCACCGTGCGCCGCTTGTCCAAGCGCACCCGCAGGCCCGCACTGCGGTACCCTTTGCGCTTGAGGATTCGCAGCGCTGGTAGCTCTCGCAGTTTGCGCCGCTCGAGGTCCGGGAGTTCGAGATCCTCGAACATGATTTCGACGAGTTCATCCAGGGTGACGTCGGTTTCGTAGTAGTCCACGCCGGGTCGATCCCCCGGTCGCTCGGCTGGCCCTTCTCCCTCTCCTTCCCCGCTGCGTAAGACTTGCCCGGGCTCCAGCTCGCCTTCACCCTGTCCCACTCCGGGTGTATTTTCGCCGTACACAAACCGGTACTCTTTGATGCCTCGGATGGGCACCTTGATGATCCGGCTGCCATCTTTGCCGATAATCGCCTCCTCGGCGATGATGTCCGCGATGTTTTCGCGGATCGACTGGCGTACCTTTTCTCGGTGCCGCTGACGATCCCCAGCGGCTCGGTCGCTCCGCTCGGCATCGGACGGATTGAACGGCCTGAAAATCGACTCGGGAATGGGCATGTGTCTTCAGCTCCTTGGCCTAGGACCACGATGCCCAGGCCAGCGCAGTTACCACACCGTGCTCATGGCCAGGTTCAATCCTTCCACAAGTTGTTTGCGGCGTATTTGAGCACCACGTCCACGCAACTGTGGCAATATCCTTGCGTGAGCAGGTTGCGCACCATGGCATTGTACTTTTCCGTTTGCTCTTCGTCTCGCGTGCGCGCCTTGGTGATGATGCGGCTAATGTCGCGCACCGAGGTCATCAGTTTCTTCTCGATCGCCTCCTTCAGGGGCTCGTAGCTCTGGTACGTCACCTTTTCCCCGCGGCGGCTTGCCGCCCACAGGTACGCAATGACTTCTTGCCGGAAGCCTTCGGCCGCAGAACCGATGATGGCGATTTGTTCCTCGATCGATTTCAAGAAAGCCTCGTCGGGTTGAAGTTCTTCCTTGGTGTTCCGGTCGCGTACCTTCGTGCGGTTCACGAATGCTTCCGCATGGTCGAGGTAGTTTTGGAACAATGCTTCGGCTTGCTCTTGGTAAGAGTACACGAAGGCCTTGGTGATCTCGCGTTCGAGGATGTCCAGGTATTCCTTGTGCAGGGTGTCTTGCAAGAACTCGAGGTATTGCTTGCGGGTATCGTCGGGCAGGTCGGCTTCTTTCGTCATTTGGATCAAAGCCTCGCGGACGCTGATCGGGTTGATGCAGTTGCCTTCGATATTGTCCGACAAAGCGTTGTCCAACGCCTTCATGATGAAGCGCGTGGAGATGCCGAACATGCCTTCCCGCTTTGCGTCCTCGCGCAACTCTCGCACATCGATTTTCTTTGTCCGGCCTTTTTCGATCACCTCTTCCCCGTTGTAGAGCTTGAGCTTGGTCATCAGGTCGCATTTGCTCGTCGGTTCGAGCCGCGTCAGAATTGCGAACATCGAGGCGATCTCCAACGTGTGCGGGGCGATGTGGGCACGGAAGTCCGAGTTGCGCAGGATTTTTTCGTAGATTTTCACTTCTTCCGAGAGCCGCAGGTTGTAGGGAACCTTGACCACCACGATGCGGTCGAGGATGGCCTCGTTGGTGTGGTCAGACTTGAACTTTTGCCACTCCGCCTCGTTGGAATGCGCGATGATCACCTCGTCTACGTACACCATTCCGTGGCGTCCCGGCGCGGGAATCACCTTCTCTTGCGTGGCGGTGATCATTGCATGCAGGTATTCCGTTTCGTTTTTGAAGACCTCGATGAACTCGACGATGCCGCGGTTGCCGACGTTCAGCGCCCCGTTGAGATCCAACACCCGCGGATCCCCTTCGGAGTATAGGTCGAGCTTGGAAATGTCTTCCGACCCGATGAGCACCGAAGTGTCCTGGTTGTTCGGGTCCACCGGCGGCACCACTCCGATGCCAACCCGGTTACGCTTGGAGAACGACCGCAACACGACCGGAACTTCCTCGTACTTTCCGCGGTACTCCTCTTTCAGGCGAAAACGACACACCGGGCAGAGGTCGCCTTCGATGTGCACCCCAAGCATTTTTTCGAACTCGCGCCGCAAGTGGCGAGGGAGTAAGTGCAACGGTTCCTCGAACATGGGGCAGCCCTCGATCGCATAAAACGGGGGGCTTTGTTCGAGACCCCGTTGGATGTGCTCGACCAGCGAACTCTTTCCTGAACCGACCGGCCCCATCAGGTACAAGACCTGCCGGCTTTCCTCGCCCTTGAGGGCAGCCGCGTGGAAGTACCGCACAATTTGCGCGATCACGCGCTCGATGCCAAAGAACGAATCCGCGAAGAAGTTGTAAATTTTGAGCGGCTCGTCTTTGAATAGCCGCTTCGTGCGGGGGTCGTCGGTGTCGAGCACATCCCGCACGCCGGCTTGCAGGATCATGTCGTAGATCCGGGCATGGGCAAGCTTGGGGATCGACGGATCTTGTTTGACCCGCTCGAGGTAATCGAGAAAAGTTCCCCGCCACTCTCTCGCACCCCGGGCGGCCCGATCTTCTTCGATCAGCCGTTGAAACTGAGCCTTGTCGATGTCCACCATAACCTTTGAGCTCCTTGGCGTCTGCCGCCGGTGATGCCCCACGCCGTTTTCGTTGTTCGTCCCGCTACGTCATCGCTCCACTCGCTACACCGCACTTGCAAACGTGCCTACAAGTATACAGGTCAACCCCAGGTGTGCCAATGACGAATTCCTGGAGCACATCGGCGCGCTTCCAAAGCGCGCGTGCATCGTTGAAGCCGTGTGGAGGAAGAACAAAAACAGCTAGGGCGCGATGTTGCACCAACCACCACCATCTCGTCCGCAACTCGTGCATCGCCGTTGCTGCCCCTATCACCCATTAGCGCGTTTCGCAACCAAATTGCGCCTGCCTAATGGATTCCGCTGCTCGGTGCCCACCGACGACATGCGCCGAGACTTGGCAAGTCCATGTTCACGGCCGGCGAAGCAAGATCGCTGCAGTGTGCCGCCTGTGGTCTGGGGCAATCGTGGGGGGCAGTCTCGCGCTGCGGTGCCATTGTGTTTTTTGGCGGACGTGTCGATACTCGAGCCATGGCCGACTTGTTTCGCCGTGTTGCCATTGCGCAAATCGCCCCGCGTTTGGGTGATGTGAGCTACAATCTTGCGATCCACGAAGAGTGGCTCGCGAAAGCTCGCGCTGCCGGTGCGGAATTGGTTGTGTTTCCTGAGCTGTCGCTGACCGGTTACTTTCTGAAAGACATGGTGTCCACGGTGGCCTTACGTCACGACAGCCCGGAAGTGGCCCGCCTTGCAGAGTGGAGTCGCGGGCTCGAGCTGATCGTGGGCTGTGTGGAGGAAAGTGAAGATTACCGTTTTTTCAACAGCGCCTTTGTGTTCCGCGATGGCCAGTTGGCCCACGTGCACCGCAAAGTGTATCTGCCAACCTATGGGTTGTTCGACGAGGCCCGCTACTTAGCCCGCGGCGACCGCATCCGTTGTTACGCTTCGGGCCTTGGGCGGGCGGCCCTCTTGATTTGCGAAGACCTCTGGCATCCGTCCACCGTGTACATTGCTGCCTTGGACGGTGCGCTAGCGGTGATTTGCCCGTCGAGCAGCCCCTTGCGCGGAATTTCCGATGGGCGCGACCACGACGACAACGCGGCCTATTGGGAACTGCTGAACGCCATGTATGCGCAGACGTTCGGCCTGTTTGTCGTGTATGCCAACCGAGTAGGCTTTGAAGATGGAGTTGGCTTCTGGGGTGGTTCGGAAATCGTGTCGCCAGCCGGCCAGCGTCTGGCGAAAGCGAAATACTACGAAGAGGACTTGATCGTTGCGGAGGTCTCGCTGAAAGAGCCCCGACGACAGCGCGTGGCCGCACCGTTGCTGCGCGACGAAAATTTGGATTTGACGCTTCGAGAGCTGCTGCGCATTCGCGACAGCGGCGGCGTCCTTGGAGCTGAAAAGTCCGAGGTGCAGGATGCCCAGCCAGAATCCAACACCCTCTCCCGACGCTAGCGCGCAAGTGCCGGAGCCGTCTTCGCCGGAAAGCTTCGGACCGAGCCGCCGTTGGCGTTGTCCGCCCATCCCCACGAATCCGCCGTTGCTGCGGCGGATCCTGACAGCATTCATCGCCAACGAGGTGCGCAAGGTCGGCGTGGAGCGTGTGGTCGTAGGGCTGTCTGGCGGGGTCGACTCAGCTTTGAGTTGCATGCTTGCAGCCGAGGCGCTCGGGCCCAACAACGTGTTGGCGATCAAAATGCCGTATCGGACTTCGAGCCCTGAGAGTCGGGCTCACGCGGATCTGGTGATTGCCAAAGCTGGCGTCGCTTCTCTCGAGATAGAGATCACGCCGCAAATCGACGCGTATTTCGCGCGCTTTCCCGATGCCGACCGCGTTCGGCAGGGCAACAAAATGGCTCGCGAGCGAATGAGCATTCTGTACGACCACTCGGCTCGCTGGCAGGCCCTCGTGTTGGGAACGAGCAACAAGACAGAGTTGTTGCTGGGTTACGGTACACTGCACGGCGACATGGCGTCGGCGGTGAATCCGCTTGGGGATTTGTACAAGACCCAGGTGTGGGCATTGGCGGCGCACGTGGGTGTTCCACCCGAGATCGTTCACAAGCAGCCAACGGCCGATTTGTGGGCCGGACAAACCGACGAGGCCGAGTTAGGGTTTGGCTACCGGGAGGTCGACCAGCTCCTGTACTGCATGGTCGATTTACGTTACTCGCGCGCCGAGCTACTGGCGGCAGGCTTTCCCGAGGCGTTCGTTCGCAGAGTGAGCGAGATGGTGCGCAACTCTCAATTCAAACGGCGCTTGCCCATTATCGCCAAAGTGTCTCAGCGCACCATCGACAGGGATTTCCGCTACGCCCGCGACTGGGGGCGGTGAGCGGGCTGCTCGCAGTGCCATGCCGCACCCGGGCGTGTTGTATGTGGTCGCGACCCCACTCGGGAACCTCGAGGACATTACGCTTCGGGCACTCCGCGTGCTGAAGGAGGTTCACTGGATTGCCGCCGAGGATACGCGCGAGACCGCAAAACTTCTCCGGCACTACGGAATCACCACGCGATTGACGCCGTATTACGATTGGATCGAGCGAGAACAGGCGCCTCGGCTGGTCGAACATTTGTTGCAGGGAGAGAATGGCGCTCTCGTCTCCGATGCGGGCACGCCCGTGCTGAGCGATCCAGGTTTCCATTTGGTGCGGAGTGCACTCGCGGCTGGCATCCGGGTTGTCCCGGTGCCGGGACCTTCCGCCATCGTGGCAGCGCTCTCTGCTGCCGGTCTGCCGGCGCAACGCTTCGTCTTCGAGGGCTTTTTGCCTGCGCGGGCGAGTGCGCGCCGTGCTCGGCTGCAGGAACTTGCTCGAGAGACTCGCACGCTCGTGATGTTCGAAACGGCACGGCGGCTCCCGGCATGCTTGCAGGACATGGAAGCTGTTTGGGGGGCGCGGACCGTAGTGGTCGCGCGCGAGCTGACCAAGCTTTACGAAGAGTTTTTGCGCGGAACGCCAGCGCAACTGCTTGCCGAACTGAGCCGCCGCCCAGCCCCTGTGCGTGGCGAGGTAACGCTCGTGGCTGAAGGCTGCCCGGAGCCTCCTGCCCAAGCAACCCCCGCACGACCGTGGCAGGAGAAACTGACTGAGCTGCTCGCGAGCGGGGTGTCGCTTCGCGACGCTGCAAGACTCATTGCCCGCGAGTATGGGCTTTCACGCCGTGAAGTGTACGCTTGGGGGCTGCACCAGCGTTGACGAAGCCCGTGAGCCGCCCTCCTTACCGCGTGGGCGACACAGAATGCTCAGCCAAAAAAACGCCGCGGATTTGCCACGAGCATGGTTTCGATCTTTGCGTCGCTCACGCCTGCTTCGCGAAGCCGCGGCAAGATGTCGGTGAAAATATACGTTGGTCGCCAATGCGGGAGCACGGTTTCCGGTACGGGAAGAGGGCGGCCAAGCCAACACCAAACGCTGTCGTGCGAAAGCATCAACTGTTTTGCGAACCCAACGCCGATCAACCCGATGAGAGCAGCGAGGCGCAAGCGGTCTGGCTGTAACAGCTCGAGACCGAAGCGATCGAAGCCGAGAAAACACCCGCGGTCGAGCAGGTCGGTGTGATACCTGAGGTCCGAACTTCCGCAACTATGGCCGATGACCACATGGCGAAGTTCCACTCCTTCGGCAGCGAAAATGTCGAGCTGCTCGCGGCCCATGGTCCCTTCGTCGGTGTGGGTCAAGATCGGCACTCCAGTGGCGCACGAAGCTTGTGCTGCCGCTCGCAAGACCATCTCCTCGTAAGGGGTCACTTGATGCGCACCAGTTGCAGCCTTGATGAGGCCGGGCTTGATGCCCGTGTCGCCAACACCTTCGGTCAGCTCCCGCACGAATGCGTCGCGGATTTCATGGGTGGCGTCGGCAAACTGGGCGCGGAACTTGAAATACGGCGGCGTGCCTTGGTCCTCCTTGTACAGCCCGGTAGCGCAAATGATATGCACGCCGGTATCCTGGGATACGCGCGCCATCAGCTCTACGTCGCGCCCGAGGTCCATCGGGCAAGGATCCACGAGCGTTTGCACGCCGTACGCTTTGAGTTCCAGCATGCGGTCGGTGCAAATCTTCGCGATCTCGCTTTGGGACTTCCGTGGCGCTGCAACGTCGTACTGCCACCCAGGCCAGCCAATCAGTAGGTGTTCGTGCATCAACGTGAGACCGAGTTGGTCCACCGGCACCGGACCAAGAACTGTTTGCACCGACCGCATCACTCGCGCATCAGAACCTACGCGACAGTTCGAGTCAACAGCGCCACGCATTCGTAAGCGAACCATCCCCGACTGTTTCCCGCCGGACGCCAAAAGAGGTTTCTTGCAAATGCTGGAGCATGTAGGCATCAACGGAGGTTCACGGGAAAGGACACTGCGCGGGGCACAAGGGATAAGATGGTAAGAAGTTGGGTTGGGCGACTGCTGACGCTGTGGCTGGTGGCCAGTACTGCCAGCGCGGTCAGCATCGACGTGAACTGCGATAGCATACCCGACGCCGAAGTCGCGGCGATTGCTGCCTCGCTCTTCGAGGATCCGTATTGTCCGCAGGCGGACGTGAACGGCGACGGGCGGGCGACGGCTGCGGACATCATTGGGTTTGCTGGGTTGTTGGTGTTGCCTCCTCCTTCTGAAACCCCGTCACCGGTCTCGACCGGTACGCCGAGTCCATCGGCGTCCGCAACCGCAACGTCCCTTCCAACCGACACCTCTACCCCAACTCCCACGCGAACAGCGAGTGCCGTTGCAACTGCAACGCCAACCGGAACAGGTACGGTCACCGCGCTTCCGACACGAACGCGCAGTTCGACTCCGACAGGCACTCGGTCGGCCACTGGAACGCCAACCGCATCGCCCACATCCACACCATCGCCCACGCGATCGGCCAACGAATTACCTTCGTCGACGCCAACTCCCAGTCCGACCCACTCAGCGTCGCCGACCGTCAGCGTGACGCCGGCCGCGACGTCTTCCCGGACACCGACACCCATGTTTACTACGGTGCCGTCGCTCAGTCCAACTCCGACAGCAACCGGCTTGGCGTCTCCGACCGAATCCCCGTTGCCCTCGGTGACCCCGCCCCCACAACCTACCGATACACCGGCAGAACCTACGCCGACGGGGAGTCCTACGCCTTCGATGAGCCCCTCTCCAGTAGAGCCCTTGGCGACAGCGAGCCCCACGGGCACCGCCACGTCCACGCAGTCGCCCCTACCAACGTTGTCGGCGACTGCAACGGTTACAGGAACGGCCAGCGTCACGCCGTCGCGCTCGGCAACGACCACACGCACGCCAACGGCAACGGTGTCTAACACAGCGACACCGACTCCGACTTGGACGATCCCGCCCACGCGCACGCGAACGCCCTCGGCAACGCCAAGTGCCACGAGGAGCGAGACGCCTACACCTTCTCCCACGGCTACGGCGAACCCGCCCAGCCCGTCGAGCACGGCTTCGGCGACCAGCACACCGTCAGATACCCCCAATCCCTCGATGACGCCGTCGCCGGAGCCAACGCTCACAGGGTCCAACACCGCGACTCCGACGCGATCTTCTTCGGCTACGCCGTCTCCGACCCTTTCGCCCTCGGGAACTCCCTTACCGAGCGCGACGAACACACCATCGGCGAGCGCTTCGCCGACTTCCACGACCACCTCGTCGGGCACGGCGTCTCCATCGGCAACCCGAACTGCCAGCCCACCCGCGACGGTTACATTCACGGGAACTCCAACGGCCTCGGCCACGCCAAGCTGGTCCCCCACCGCGTCGCCTACAGCGACGCCTACACGAACCGCGACGAGTAGCGCCACGGCAACCGGAACTCCCACTGGCACGTGGACGGCGACGAGCACGTGGTCGCCGACTTCTTCGCGCACGGCTACTCCTACTCAAACTGAGACGAGCACAGCCACAGCCACACGCACGCCGACGGTTACGTGGACGCCGACGAGCACGTGGTCGCCGACTCCTTCGCGCACGGCTACTCCTACGCGAACCGAGACGAGCACGGCTACAGCCACACGCACGCCGACTCTGACGCTGACACCCACCAACACTTGGTCGCCGACTTCGACTCGTACTCCGACACCAACGCGCTCGTTCACTGCCACCCCGACGAGTACTCCGACAGGTACGGCCACGCGCACACCGACGAATACGCCGCTCCCGACCGCCACCCCGACCATCACCCTCACGCGCACGATCACTGCCACGCCGACAATCACCGCCACACCGACGGCCACCAGTGCTGCTGCCGGCCCGATCGTCACCTTCTTCGGAGTGGTCCGCGCGAACGGCTGCTACTGGTGCAACGAGCCGAGCTGCCTCTGCGGCAGCACGCCGACGCCAACTCCAGAGTTCGACGGATCCGGCCGGCGAGTTTTTCGCATCGGGAGTTCCTCCGGTTTCTATCTCGTTTTGGAAGCCCGGCCTGGAAGTGGGGGAGGAACGGTTGGCACCAGCGTGCCTCCCCCGACCCCGGGCTTGGGGATCTACCCGAGCTTGCAAATCCTGAGCAACCGAGACTTAGGGAACGGTTCCACTACGATTTGCGACACGCAGCCAGTAGCTCAAGGTGGAGGCGGGGTGCCGGGCGTGAGCGTTGCGGATTTTGCGCCGGACAAAATCGATGCGCTGGTGGATTTTGCTTGCCGGTTCGACCCGAAACTCCCGAGCGAACCCTGTACTCTTGGGCCAGACGGCCTCGAGGCTACGATCACGCCGAACCTGCCGAGTAGCGGAAGGCAATTCTGCGCTGTGGTCAGTAGAAACTTGGAGTTCGCGGTGGGAGACACGGTGTTGACTGCACGCGTACTCGATACGAGCGGGCGACCAGGGCCTGTGACGGAAATCGTGGTGCGACGCTCGCCGTGAGCGTCGCACCACGCCATCAAGGAACAAATTTTCAATTTCGGCTTGACTCTTGTGCTCCTTTGGGGCATACATCGCGTGCGTTTGTGCTGGGGTCGGTGAAAAGATCCTGGCGTTTGCCATACGCTGGAATGACCGAAAGGAGGCGTACGATGCGATTGGTGAAGCGGAGTCCTTGGCTGATGGGCCTAGGCGTGCTGCTGGCGGGGCTGGTGACGGCGCCAGGTGCACGGGGAGACGTGACGTCGGATGAGTCCGGCACGTTGATCATCTTTCCGAAGGTAGTGTCCGATGGGGTGCGCGATACCCTTATCCAACTGAGCAACCGGACAAACTCTTTCGTTCAGGTGCACTGTTTTTACATCAACGCCTCAGGGACTTGCAGCCTGACAACAGACGAGAGCTGTGAGATCGATGCGGACTGTCCTACGAACGAGCAGTGCATTCGCGTGTGCAATGCAACGAATTTTGAACTCGCTCTGACCGCGCAGCAGCCTGTGCAATGGCGGGTGTCCACTGGGAGGCTCACAACCATTCCCTCGGCTCCATGCCGCCCGGGTCAGAACTGCCAATGTACCGTGGACACGTCCGGACAGCTCGTGTGTCCTGGACTGTTGATTGGGCAGAACCAGGCGTCCTTCGTTCCGCCGGTGGGGAGCCAGTTCGTAGGCGAGCTCAAGTGCTACCAAATGAACTCTGATGGTGATCCGTTTCCGGGGAATGCTCTGAAGGGCACTGCGACAATCGAGGACCTTAGTTCGGCGCAGATTAGCGAGTACAATGCCCTGACCGTAGCCGCGAATGCGGATGTAGGAGGCGGTGGCCTCAATACGGATAAAGAGCTGCGGCTCAACTGGACCGGCACGGGTGCCGGAGAGTTGAATTATTGTCCAGCAAGCTTGGTATTTACGGCAAACGCAGAGGGTGTCACAGACGCGTTTACGGGTGCCACCATTAGCACGGAGCTCACGTTGGTTCCCTGTAGTGAACTGATCGAAGAGGACCTTCCCGCACCTGTGCGTGTTCGTTTCGTGGGATACAACGAGTTCGAGCAGCCGCTCAGTATCGAGGCCTTCTCGTTCGATTGTTTCCTCAATCGCCGACTCGCCGACCTCCCGGTTTCGGGCGGCGGGGTCTTCGTGAACGGCAACCAGGACCTCTGGAAGATCCGCATTTCGCCTCGTCCCATCAACGTTTGTTATTCCGGTTCGAACAGGGGCAGTTCCTGCACCCAGCATAGTGACTGCGGCACCAACGTGCAGACCGGCCCTGGGGGCACTGTGCTAGGCTGCCTGCCTGCCTCGGGCGTTTTGGGCGTGGCGGAAGAATTCTACAGCTTGGGTGGTTCGGTTGGCACCGCTGCCTTTAACTTGCGCCACGAGGGTAGCCGTTCGGGATTCGGCGACATTATCACGTTGCCATAAAAGCGGCGGAGGTGCGCAAATGGTGACGATTCGGACGAGATCGCAGCGAGCTCGGTTGAGCAGCGAAAGGAGTACGGCGATGAAGAAGATGTGGCAAGCGGCTGCCCGCATGGGAGTAGGCGCGGGCGTGGCATTGGTGGCCATGGCTGGTATTGCAAATGCCCGAAGCACGACGAACCGACCGGCGTCCATCGTGGTTTGGCCCAAAATAGTGGTAGACACAAGCGCTCGTTGGTTGGTAGCGCCGACGGATACGCGCCTGATGCTGAGCAGCACAAACGCGAGCGGTATTAAACAGGCGCACTGTTTTTACATCAACGCTACCGGCCACTGTTCGAACGATGGAGCTGGTTGCCGCGATGCGACGGACTGTGGCGGCCGCGGGGAGTGCGTGCCGAGCTGGAACGAAACCGACTTCGATGTTGTACTCACGCAAGAGCAGCCGCTGGCATGGTATGCGAGCGACGGGCTTGCGCGCGGGCAGTTTCCGCTCGAAGGCCCGTTTCGGTGCAATGCCCCGTTTGTCAACCTCCAGTGCTTCTCTGATGCGCAATGCCCAAACAACGTCGGCTGCAACACCGGTCAAAGCAACCTGGGCAGCGCGATTCCCCCGGTTCCAGAAGATCCGTTCATTGGTGCGTTGGTGTGCATCCAGTTTACCGGAGGCAGCCAGAGTGTCCCCGACCAGACGGCTACCCGAGACAAGCTTTACGGCGACGCCACCATTCTAACCGGTCTAAATCCAGCTCGTTATAATGCAGTTGGCCTCGAGGCGACCGGCAATCCCGTTTCCAACGGCCAGCTCGTTCTAGCCGACGGCGGCAACTATGCATCCTGCCCCGGGGTGCTGATTCTCAGCCACATGTTCGACGGCGCAGTAGATCCCATCACGAACAATGTTGCGATTCAGTACATATCGGACTTGACCTTGGTTCCGTGCTCGAACGACTTCTCGACCCAAACACCTGGCCGCTCGGTAGCGCAGTTTCTGGTGTTCAACGAGTTCGAGCAGCGCTTCTCGACGAGCCGCACTGTGGATTGCCTCTTCCACGCCACGCAGCTATCGCGCATCGACACGCGCAACCCTGCGCGCTCGATTTTCAGTGCTGGCGTCGCTGGTACGCTTGGGGGGCAAACCCGAATCCGCGGGGTGGGTGGCGTTTCGCCTCTCGGATCGGGGCTTCTCGGGGTAGCGCAGGCGAATTTCCCCACTGGGACGCTGAGCAGTGCGGCGTACGACCTGCATCAGCAGGGGAATGGCCGGAGCGACTTGATGATCTTGCCGTAGGCCAGCGCCGATGAGTAGCCAGGCGAACTTAAAAAGGAGTCAACAATGCGGGGACGGACCGCAAGGAGGATAGCCATGAGGGCACTGTACAGGAGCTGGCTTTTGGGGATCGGAATGCTGTGCGTCTTCGCGGGCGCTGCCGGCTCCCAGGCGCAGCAGACGAGATCTGGAACGGATCGGCCGGGCTCGATCTTGATGTTCCCGAAGGTCGTCCGCACGGGCCAGCGCGACACGATCGTGCAAATCACGAATACCGGGAACTCCATCAACTGGGTTCACTGCTTTTACCTGTCGGCCCCAGACGGCAGTGGGTACTGTGGCGCGGTGGATTTCGAGCTTGTGCTCACTCGGCAGCAGCCTACGCAATGGAGGGTGTCGCAAGGCCGCCGGGTGGACCCGACAGATTCGTTTGGTAGCGCCGGCGCGGGCTTCGACCCTGGGTTGATTCCGCCTGTTCCACCCGGATTCCAAGGGGCGCTTGTGTGTGTAGAAGTTGACGCCAATGGCGATCCCCGGGGTCAAAACCGGCTCAAGGGGGAAGTGACCATCATGGATGACAACACCGGCGACGTGAGCAAATACAATGCGTTCGCCGTGGCTGCAGTGTCGCAGAGCCTCAGCAACCCGCTGGCATTAGATGGCAGCGAATACGAGACCTGCCCAGGCTCGCTGACCCTAAATTTCAGTCCGCGTGGCTCGCTGGACCCGGTCATCGAAGACCTGGGCAACGCGAATCTGAATTCGTTCATCGCGACGAACCTGACGCTGTTGTCGTGCAATCTGGACCTTGCCGCTGGAGTGCGGAGCAACGGAACGGTGTCGTACATCGTGTACGACGAATTTGAATCCCCCTTTAGTGGATCATTTCCCCATCAGTGCTGGACGACAATCGACCTCGGGAATACGCCGCAAACAACCGGGCAGTTTCGGTCGACGTTGCTGACGGGTGGAGCGATCGCGACCATCTTTGCTCAGGCGCAACTAAGGCTACCGACCGGGTTGGTGGGCGTGGCGGAGTCCTTCCACATTGACCAAGCCGGAGTGACAGGCAGCGCAGCGAGTAACCTCCATACTGGCGGGGCTACGTCCGCCACGATTCGCTTGCCTTAGGGAGGGAGTGCCATGTGGCGGTGCAAACGAAGCGAGGGTGATATGAAGAACGCGAGAATGGCCATTCGATTACCGGTTGCGTTGCTTGCGTGCGGGCTACTGGCTAGCACGGCTGTTGGGCAGAAGGTATCGACGGAAGAGGCGGCCGGCTACCTGGTGTTTCCAAAGGTCGTGGTAGATCCGAGCGGCGCTCTCAACGGGGTACCGATGGACACCGTAATCCGGATTACAAACACCAGCCGCGACGCCACCTCTGTTCATTGCTTCTACGTAGATGGGACGCCGCGGTGTACGATTGGGCGAGGCTTGGACGGAGACGGAGCTTGCCGGACAAATGATGATTGCGCTGGCGGTGGCATTTGTACGCTCAGTAGTTGCCAGGCGATCAACTTCGATTTGAATCTGACCGCGAATCAGCCGGTTGGATGGCGGGCGAGCGAGGGTGTGGTGACTACCGGATTTTGCGTGGGCGGAACCTCGCCCGGGTTTCCCTGCAGCGCCAATAACGACTGTGCGGGTGGTGGGCTGTGCCAAGATCAGGACATTGGGCGCGTACCGCCTTTGTCACCGGGAATTTTCCAAGGAGAGCTGAAGTGTGTGCAGGTTGTAGGTAGCGGGAACGATCCAAACATTCCGGTGAATCGCAACGACCTTGTTGGGAATGCGTCAATCTACCGTGTGAACAATGCAATAGTGGACGTGCAAACGTACAATGCCGTGGGTGTGCAGGCTGTGTTGAGTGACGGCAGCACGCAAAATGACACAACGCTGGTACTCGGGGGAGGAAATCGTGAGTATGCGGGATGTTCCGCCCAGGTCATCGTGGATCACTTCTTCGACAATGCGCTCCTGAGCGCGGCGCGAGAGGTGACGAGCGAAATTACGTTGGTTCCATGCAGCGAGCGGTTAGAGGTGGACGACAACCCCGCCGTGCACACGCTTCAATTCGTAGTGTTTAACGAGTTCGAGCAAAGGATGTCCGCGAGCACACGGTTCCGGTGTTTCCGAGAGGTTCAGTTGTCGCAGCTGGACCGCCGGCCGGGACAAGAGGCGTTCTCGGTGTTCAATGTTGGTGTGCAGGGAACACTAGCCGGACAGACGGTGATCCGGCCGGTGCTGAGTGGAGACGGGAACCCCGGAAGCGGAATCCTCGCGATCGTGGAGGAATTTCATCGGAACCCGAACAACAACGCTGTTCGTTCCGCCGCGTTCAACATCCATTTGCGCGGTGACAAGGCTCAGGCGGATACGGTCGCTTACTGAGGCGCCTTCGCTGACGCTGGGTTGCAAGGGGCCGCTGCCTGTTCGAGGGCAGCGGCCTTTTTTTGGTTGGCATGCGGCACGGAATCTTAGTAAGCTTGGGCCCATGAGCAGGAAGAGAATTCTGGTTGCCGAGGACAATGTCGACAACCGGCGCATCTTGGTTTATCGGCTGAAGCGCTTCGGCGATTACGAGATTATCGAGGCGAACAACGGGGAAGAGGCGTTGCGCTTGGTGGCGGAAAAACCTCCCGACTTGATTTTCATGGACCTCAAAATGCCGGTCCTCGATGGCTGGGAAGCGACGAGGCGTCTTCGCCAAACGGAAGTAGGGCGGAGTATTCCGATTATCGCGTTGACCGCGCAGGCCATGGCAGGGGACGAGCAACGCGCACTGGCTGCAGGGTGCGACGATTACATTGCCAAGCCGATTACGGATGCGGAGGTAGTTCGGCAGAAGCTCGAGCGGCTGTTGGAGCACGGAAGACCCCAGCGCTAGCGAGGTGTGCTTAAGTGAGAACGGCTGAGTGCCGCGGCCGGACGCACTCGCTAGCGTTCTTTTGGGCCATCCTGTTTCTGGCCGTAGGATGGGCAGGGGCTGCCACGGACTCGTCAAGCGCGCAGTGTGTTGCGCTCGCCAGTTTAGAGGCGGTGCAGGCATACGCGGTGGAAGAGGATTCGCCCGAGCGCCTCCGCGAAGTTCGGAAGGATTTGCGGCAAGGGTTACGTAGGTTCCGCAGGGTGGTGGCGCACGCACTACGAAGCTGGGTGTTGTGGCTACCGTCGCTACTGGTGGGCTTCGGCTGGCTCGTGCTTGTCGGAGCGTGGGACCGGGCGGTGTGGGGGCAGCTGCGGGGCAGGGGTATCCGGGCAGCGGCAAAGGAATTGGGAAGAGGCGTTGCGGTGTATGTTCGGCTGCTTCGATACCCGGGGGCGCCAGGGGTTGGAAAGGTGCTAGTCGTCGCTGCCTTGGTGTACACGGCCGCCTCGCGCGATGTGATAGCGGACGTGCGACCAGTGATTGGTTTGCTTGACGACGCTGTGCTTCTGGGTATCGTTGGGCGGAGTTTCCTTCGGATGTGTCCGGACCAAGTGATCGAGCGCCACGCCAGCGCGGTGGTCCGTACAAGAAGGCAGCGCGTGCGGGCGGACCAGGCTTCGCTCCCCGGGAGCGAAAACCTGGTTGGCTAGGCGGCGTCGCCCTCTTCCGCCGGGCGCTTTCGAACCGCCGCTACACGAGCCCAGTTTCGGCGAGTAGGCATGAGAGCCTCCTCCCCCTTGACGGGTGTACCCGTGAGGACAGCACACGAATGCGGCCGATTCTGGGCCGATTCTGGACACGCACCAATCATGGACAGCGATTCTGGACACACACCAATCGGAACCCAGTCGGAACCGGACCCCAATCGGAACGGCCGATTTTGGACGCGCCGATTTTGGACACGCACCAATGCGAACCGGACGTAATTCAGGAAGTAATTCAAGGAAGTAATTCAGAGTAATTCAGGACAGGCAGGATTCTCGCGTGATCAATCCTGGACACATCAAATCCTGGACACGCACCAATTCGAGGTCGGTTCTGGACACCTTTCTATTTGGGGACAGGCCCCAATTTGAGCACGAATTCGACGACAGGCAGAATTCGGAGGATTTGTGGAGGAATTTGTGGACAAGGAATTTGTGGACACGCACGAATCTGTGCGGGCATACTTCCGAACACGATGGACAGCACAATTCGGCCCGCCCAGCCCGCTACTGGAAATTTAGGACAGGCACGTAGCTAGCTGGCCAAATCCAAATCCGGAACTCGGTCGAATTGAGGGCCAATTTCTAAATTGAGCAAATTGAGGACACGCACGAAGTTGACGATGGGGCGAGTATCCCAATGGATGCAGGTTTGCGCACCGGCTTAGAAAGCGTGCGCAAAACGAGGGATTTCACCCTGGGCCCTCGATCTGGGGCTACCCGTTCTCAATGCAACGGATACCCCTGACGCCCCCCAGAGGAAGAGCGGCACGAACGCAGCGGACCGGACACGCTCAGGATATCAGGAGTCCAGGTTGGGTTCGTGGCTCGGTTCGGCGCACAGCGATCGCTGCCCTGTTAAAAGGGCTACGCAATTACCTGCGGCTGCAGCGTTCTTAGGGAGGGATCGGCGGGTGTACTGACGGGACTGCCACCTGGCTTCCGAGCCGTCGCCGCTCTCGGGCGGCGGGTTGGGGAAGCTGGATCTAGTTATGAAGGCTGAACGAACCTAAGTAAGCCCGCACGAAGCGTTGTGGTCATGGGAGTAAGCGGACGACGGCTCCATAGCAAAGCCGGGTAGGTAGGTGACGCAATAGATCGAGCAATAATGGGTAGAATGTTCGTTCCCTCGCCGGACTGCGCAGCCTCGCTCGATTCTCAGCCGACTCGTTACCGGCCCCTAACCCGGCACTTGTTTGGCATACTGTCCCAAAACCCCAGGTCGATGGGTTGGAGCACGGGTTTTTAAGCGTTCCTCACTGTCTCAAGGGCGCCTTCCGGTCAGCACGCTTCGCGCAAACCCACCGATTCTTCTTGCCAACGGATCGCTGCCAAGTCTCCGCGAGGTCACTACAAAACCCCGGGACTCGCCCAAGTTACCCACACGCTCCGCTGCTTTATCCCTAGTCTGTGCCTTCTCTTAATACGGGCCAATCACATTAGAAGACTGAGGACGATTCGAGAACTCGTACCTACCTTGGAGGTCGTAGAGCGATGTGCTGGCATCGCGATCGATGCTCATTTCGGGCGGAACTTGTTGGGGTCGACGCGCAGGGCGCGCAGCAGCCGTGAGAAGTTGCCGCGTGACATACCGAGCAACCGTGCAGCTTCAGCGCAGTTCCCAAGGGTTTCCCGGAGCGTGTTCTCGACGCGCCGGCGTTTTTCGGCACGCAGTTGTGCGTGTAAGGTCGTGCACCGGAGGCTCGGGTCGGGTGAAAGCTCGGACAGATCTTCCAGCCCGACCGCAGGACCTTCGGCCAATAATACTGCTCGCTCGATCATGTACTCCAGTTCCCGAACATTTCCCGGCCAATCGTACGCCCGCAATCGCTCCATGGCACTTGGAGTAATGAGGTCGATCTGCTTGTGGTAGCGCTCGGAGCTCTTGCGCAGGAAATGCCAGGCTAGCAGCTCGACGTCGCCTGTGCGGTCGCGTAGTGGTGGAAGGTGAATCGGAAGGGCTGCTAAGCGGTGGTACAAATCTTGTCGAAAATCCCCATTGCGCACAGCATCCTGAAGGTCGCGGTTTGTTGCTGCGATAATGCGTACGTCCACCTTCCGGCTCCGTGCCGAGCCGACGCGCTCAATTTCGCCCTCCTGAAGGACGCGGAGCAGTTTTGCCTGGATGGAATGAGGCAGATCCCCCACTTCATCGAGAAACAGGACTCCGCCATCAGCCCGTTCGAAGCGTCCCTGGCGGGTTTCAGTGGCACCCGTGAAAGCCCCCTTTTCATGGCCAAACAGTTCACTCTCGGCTAGCTCCCGCGGAATTGCAGGGCAGTTTACTGCCACCCACGGTCCGTTGCGACGCTCGCTCAACGCGTGGATTGCACGCGCCAGCAGCTCTTTTCCCGTGCCCGTCTCGCCCGTGATGAGCACCGGGGCACGGCCCGCTGCCCACCGCTGTGCGAGGGCTAAAGCGTGTAAAAAGGGTGCACTTTGCCCAACGAGATCGGGAAACATTGGGTTGGCGGCTAACACGCCTTGAGGCGTCAGCGATCGCACGCCCTTGTGTAAGTGGCCCGTCGCTCCCTCCGCAACCCAATGTAATTCGCGCGCCAGTACCTTGTGGCGCGTGTAGAGCGAGGTCGCAAGCGGCAAGCTCAGGGAGACGATCGTTGGCAAGAGCCCCAGTTCGCCAATGCGACGTGCGTCGCTCGCGAGGACGCACACGAACCCGAACAACTCCCCAAGGATCACCAGGGGCAGGGCTCTTATCGTATCGCTAACCGAACCCACTGCGCTTTGCTGTGCAAAGTCTCCGAGGGGAAGCCAGAGAAGTTCCTCACCCTCTGGTGATGTTCGGGATTCGCTGTTCGACTCGGGCCACTCGGCCGGTAAATTCTGGGGCAGAGGAGCCAACCCCTCGGGTAAACACCCTTCTTCGTGGAGAACGAGAACGGAACCTTCTCGTACGTAAAAGCCGACCCACGGAAGATCCAGGGGCGGCTGTCTGAGAATACGTGCCAACCCGGAAATGAAGCAAGCTGCCCCCGACGTTCCGAACACCGCCGAGTGTTCGTGGTCCGGGCGTACGAAGTGCATCAGGGGGCTGTGGTGAGCACCTCCGCCGGGACCCCCGAGGAGCCGTTCCAGATGGCCCAACCAAGCATTCAGCGAAATTCCAAACTGATCACGTTCGCTTTGCGGCGCCACACCGTCCTTTGGAGTTCCTGTTCCGTCTGCCTGCATAGAATGCGACCTCCTTTCGCGCAGTGAATGCGCCGTGTAACCTGCAATCTTCGCGCCAGCCTCTTTTCTGTTTGCTGGTTCCCCAGAGAGGCTACACCTCTGCAGGGCGGCGGGCTCAATTAGAGCCGGCTTGAGGTAACTCTCGATGAGCTTGGAGCGGGCAAGTAATGAATTTTCGGTCGTTTCTACAGGCGGGTGAGGACTCTCATCGTTGACCCCGGCGCCTAACAAGAAAACGGTCGCGGCCGTTGCAGCACTCACTTTGAGTGAGGGGGACAGCGTGCCGGTACTCGCTCTGATGCGCCCAGGGGCTCCTCTTGAAGAGTACGTCGACAGGCACGGTGGCACCTCCTTTGGGATTGAAGCCGTCGACGCGGAGTCGTGCAGGCCCTCCGAATGGAGGCGCGATAACAGAAGCGTGTTGTTCACTCTGAGACGGTATGGGTCAATCGACCCGAGTCGCCCAGCCTGAGCGCCAGGCCGTTTCCTGTTTTGCACCTCGCGACGCCTGGCGGCTCGGCCAATTGCTGGGATGATTCGGGACCCGCAGTTGTCGATCCACAAACTGGCCCCACCTCATTCAGCACACCTCATTCAGGACACACAAATTCTAAGCAGGGACCCAGTTCGGGCCCCTAGTTAGGAGAGCCCATTCAGGACACGCACATGCGAATGCTTAGCCCCACGAGGCACCGCAAAATGAGGTTCAAACTGAGAACACGCATCATTCGCCCGGGCCCGGGCGCTCTTCGCGGTCTCTTTCTGGACGGTCTCTTTCTGGACACACACGAACCCTGGTCTGCCCAAACTTAACAACTTCATTACGCGATCAATCCAGGGGATCGGAGTAGTAGGGAGGCACAGGACCGTGCGCGAACACTCAGCGACCCTGCACTGTCGGCCAAAAACTGCCTGCTACGCGGGCGCACCCCCTGGAACTTTAAGTCGCTTTGGCGACATGCATGAAAAGATTCGCGCAAAGTTGCCCATCGTGCACCTCGATCGCTGCCAGCCCCCCCACGTAGGCACGGAGAGCAAAGGCTCGTAGACCCCGGCGGGACCGAAGCGTTGCTTCCCGTACAATCCGCGTCGTCTTAGGGGGCGCGAGCTCGTGGCGCCGGAGCTTCGAAGGGCGTTTCGACGCTCGAAGCCCGAGGGATTGCAATCGATAGGCTGGCGATTGATCGTTCCACTTAATCGGTGCGTGTCCCGGAATTGACGTGTCCCCGAATTGATCGATCGTGAGTTGGTGCATGTCCTCAAACGAGCTCAAACGAGCCTCAATCGGTGCGTGTCCTCAAATGATTTCCCTCAAATGATTTCCTCAAATGATTCGTGCGTGTCCTCATATGATTCCTCGAATGACTCATGTCCCCAAATGACCCACTCGAATTTGGATGTAGGGTTTGGTTCCGTTCCAACCCGGCTGGGATTCCAAAGCATCGATGTTACCAACGGCAATCCCGCACGATTGCGCGTTCGCTGGAGGCGTAGCCCGCGAAGGTGTGCGCGGGAGAACCGCCCTTGCGTGCCGGCGAGCTGTGCCCCCAGACAGGGCAAACGGTTCGAGTGAAGGCCGACCTGCGCTAAGGACTGCAGCAGACGGAACTCGTTGCCGTGTGCGTCGTTGGTGCCTTTACTGCGAGCGGATCGCCTTAGTACGTACTAGACAGAGCGCTTCTTTCCTTGAACAGGTCGACCCACTGGTCGTGGTACGACACACAGGGGTGTCGGGATGTTAAGCACCGACACGCTTGTAGGGAGCCGAAGAAAATACGGTTAATAGGCGTGGGAGCGGCTCGAGAATGGGAGCGTCAACTTCCTGTCCCCTTTTTGGGGGGACCAGCGGCTAAACGTTGGGGAAGGCTGGCGGCGTCGCCTTGGGGTCGGACTTCCTTGTTTTCCAAGTTCACACGCCAGAGCGCCACTTTTTTCTGGTCGCCTTCGGTCCAGAGGAGCGTTACCTCGTATTCGGGCCCGTCCTTCTGGATCGCACTCCAGCTAAACTCGCCGACGAAGAAGTCGTTTTCCTTTGCCTTCAAAGAGTAGGCCCGAATCATGTCATAGAGGGTCTCGTTCCCCAATGGCTTGCTATTCTTGACCAGCTCAATGGCGTCGTTTTGTTTTTCCGCCCACTGCTCACCAATCAGTAATGGTGCCGCTACTTGGTAGGCAAACCACAAGGCAAAAATCCCCAAGCTTCCCCAGCCGATAATGGTCCCAAGGGCACTTTCTTGGTTCGCTTTCTCTGTCATGGTTTTCTCCTAGCCGGTGGGCTTCATTACCGGAGCCGCCTGCGCATGGCAAGTTGCGGGTGGGCAGAGCCTCTGGGCCAAGGTCCACGCTCGCCGAGCGCCGCCGTCAACCGGTGCCTATTCGCCGTTTATTGCCATTCCTCTTACGAAAGCGCACTCAGCGCGAATCCGGCGGCCGCGCATGCGGCGATGACCGGGATGACGCCGACCTTGAAACGCCACAACGCCACGATCGCCGCGACGCAAATCGCGGCCGAGGCGGGGTCGAAGCGGCCGCCGAAACCCTGCGGCCAGAACACGTGCGCGGCGAAGAACACCGCCAGGTTGGCGATGACGCCGACGACGGCGGCGGTGATGCCGGCAAGCGGCGCAGTGAAGCGAAGCGCGCCGTGCGTCGTTTCGATGAACGGTGCGCCGATCAGGATGAACAGGAACGACGGCAGGAACGTGAAGAAGGTCACGAGCGCGGCGGCGAGCAGGCCGCCGGCGAAAAGCATGTCGGGGCCGAGCACCTGCTGGCCCCAGCCGCCGACGAAGCCGACGAAGGCCACCACCATGATCAGCGGCCCGGGCGTGGTTTCGCCGAGCGCGAGCCCGTCGATCATCTGCGCGGTTGTCAACCATTGGTAATGCACGACCGCGCCCTGGAACACGTACGGCAGCACCGCATACGCACCGCCGAACGTCAGCAGCGCCGCCTTGGTGAAGAACCAGCCCATCTGCGTCGGCGTGCCGTGCCAGCCCTGCCAGGCGACGAGCCCGCCCATTGCCGCGAGCCAGATCGCGACGAAAACGACGAGCACGCGTAGCGCCTGCCCGAGCGACCAGCGCGCGTGCACCGGAGCCGGCGTGTCGTCAGCGATCAGCGCCGGGCCGAAAGATTGGCGGGTGCCGCCGTGGCCGCCGCTGCCGTCGAACGCCGTGGGGACGAAGCGCCCGCCGATCGCGCCAGCCGCCGCGGCACCCACGACGATCGCCGGAAACGGCACGGCGAACGCGAAGATCGCGACGAACGCAGCGACCGCGAGCGCCACGAGCAGAGGATGCTTCAACGCGCGCGTGCCGATTCGCCACGCCGCGACGAGCACGATCGCCGTCACCGCGGGCTTGATCCCGTACAGCACGCCCGCGACCGCAGGCACATGGCCGAAGCGCAGGTAGATCCACGACAGCGCCACGAGCACGACGAGCGAAGGCAGCACGAACAGCGCGCCCGCGACGATCCCGCCGGCGGTCCCGTGCATCAGCCAGCCGATGTACGTCGCGAGCTGCTGCGCTTCGGGTCCCGGCAGCACCATGCAGTAGTTCAGCGCGTGCAGGAAGCGCTTCTCCGAGATCCAGCGGCGGCGCTCGACCAGATCGTGATGCATGATCGCGATCTGCCCCGCCGGCCCGCCAAAGCTCACAAAGCCGAGCCGCAGCCAGTACAGGAAGGCGGCGCCGAAGGAAACGGCAGCCGGTCGTTCGTCCACGCTGTGCCTCTAACGCGAAGGCCGGAAAACCCGCGCCGCCCGCTGGCGGGAAAGCGGCGCGGGCGACGGAACGATCGCGGTGACGCCCCTGCGTGCAGGCAACATGCCGCCGCGATCGCTCGCGCCGGCATCCAGCGCATCGAAGACCGCGCCCGCCGCGCACGAGTCTGTCGTCGTCGGGCTCGGCGCCGCGCAGCCCATCGCCTTCAACGCACGCCACACCTGCACGTGCACCGCGTTCGGCCGCGACGGCAGCGTTAGGATCAGCAGGCTCCGAGTGAGCATCGAGCGGACGCTACATGCATGTAGCAACCATTTCAACTACGGGGGGGCGGGGGCGTGGGGCGGCGGGTGGTGGACTCCTGCTCACCACAGAGGCACAGAGCAAACCGTTCCTGTCGGTGCTCTCGGTGGCGAGCCTTCAGCCCTTGAAGTCGGCGATTTCACCACCGGGAGCACGGAGAACAACTAGAAGGAGCAGACGCTTTCCTCTGTGCCTCTGTAATTAAAGAGAGCACCGCCGCGCGTGGGTGCGGCGGTGCGAAGCGTGCAAGGCTGCGGCGGACGGCCATCGTCCGCGACACGCAGCGTGGCGAACCACACGGGCGTGTTCCATGCCTGCTTGTTGGCGAGGATGTCGTCCCAGCTTACCAGGCGCGGGATCACCATCAGCACGACCGCGCCCATCGCGACCGCGTACGAGACGGTCAGCGTGCGGCGGCCCATCGTTCTGGCCGGTACTAGCGCGATGCAGCAGCCGAGCCCGGCCTTCTCGTAGGCGAGCGCGAACATCAACGCGGCGAAGGTGAGCCACACCGTCGCGTTCGCGAAGGCCCGAGAGCGCCCAGCCGAGCACGGCGTTGGCGGCCCTGAAGCCGGGTTTGGCGAGTTCTGTAGACGCCTGTGGGGGTCGATCCGAAGCGTGGAACTGCGATCCAAAGCAACTGGTGATGCAGTTATAGGCAAAAAGTTCTGGATCGGTAGCACAAGGGTTGCAAATGGGCGTCGCATGCCCTTTTCGGATGCTTGGTGGACCAGCTACGGTAAGTGGCTGGGTCACAAAAGAACTCTGGTCCGGTGCAGCGCAGGTGGTAGACGAAGGGAGGGTCGTGGTTTTTTTGGGGGGAGCTTAGAGGTGGAATTGAAAGGGCTATCCTAGACTTGAGGGAAAATGGAGAAAAAACGTCCGGTGCGATGCCAGGTTGCAGTTGTCGGCGGTAACAACTGTTCCGAGGAAGTCTTTCAAATCGCATACACGGTCGGTGCTGAGCTCGCCGCTCGTGGCGCTTGGCTAATCTGTGGGGGGCTCGGGGGCGTGATGGAGGCCGTAAGCCGGGGAGCAACCGAAAACGGCGGCCACGCCATCGGCATCCTTCCGGGATACGACCACGATAGTGCCAACCGCTGGCTGAGCGCCGCGATTGCAACGGGTTTGGGGCATGCTCGCAATGTGGTGGTCGTGGCAGCAGGCCACGTTGTCATTGCACTACCGGGTGCTCACGGCACCGCAGCCGAGGTACATTTAGCGCGGGTACTGGGTCGTCCGGTCGTAGCGCTCTCTGCTTGGGGAGAAATACCTGGCGTCCAGGAAGTGTCTGACCCAAGGGTGGCGGTGGAACTTGCACTAAAACTCTGTAGGCGTTGTCACCCATCGGATCACGAGGAGCGAGGAAACGACGAACTTCTGCAAAGCTCGTAAGCCTTGGAGGATAACGGGACCGAAGGAGAGCAAGTGGTAGGCTTCGAGAGGTGCTTCCTCGCATGTAGGGATTTTGATGGATCCTCAGGCGGCAAACATGCGGGCTATTTGGGGGTGTAAACCGTGGAGCCGCGTGCTCAGTGCGCTTAGGGGGCAACGTTCTGTAGTCGCGAAGGTGCTCGAGCCGTGGGGATTAGATGGCAAGAAGTGGTGACCGGCGCACGGTCCTTACCGCTGAGTCGTGCTTTGAAGTCGTGGTTCGCAAGGTGGGGGCGGAATGTAAGCCATTATATCTTGCTCTTGCGGGTCCGGTCCTTTCTACTCAAGAATCTCCCTGGCTCGTGGAAGAAAATGCGGACACACCGCCAGATGATGACGGAGGCGCGGAGGGCGGAGCGTGACCTCGCATGCTGGAGAGCGTGAAACGTTGGATCGCATCCTCCTTCAAGCACGGGAGGGAAAAGCAAAACCCGTTTATGCCTTTGTTGGCGAAAGGTTTTTTACGCAGCAAGCCGCAAAGGCTCTAATCGACGTAGTACTCCGGCCAGAGGACCGCACGTGGAATCTGGAGCGCTTCGAGGGCCAATCTGTTGCGTGGCAGAGGGTCATCGAAACCCTTCGCACGCCCGGGTTTGGCTCCTCTCCAAAGGTAGTTTGGGTGGTGGACTGCATGCTCGCGGGAAACCGGAGGCCTCCGGCGGTGGTTTTCGAAGAGATTTTGGGCCTCTGGGGTGCGGACCGCAAAAAGCCCGCGGCCGAAGCTTTGCTCGCGTTGTTGGCGCAGGCAGGATGGTCGGACAAAGACTTGCACGCGACAACGTCACCTGTCCTCAAACCAGAAGAGGAAGTCCGCCTTTTTGGCCGCCAATTGCAGCCCGAAGAACAAAAAGAGCTTGTTCAAATCGTTGGATACGCGTCAAGCCTGGGGCTTTCCGTCAGCGCTTTTAAAAGCGCGGAAGACGAGCTTGTTGGCCTTTTGCGCTCGGGTTTGGCGCCGCGAGTGATTCTTCTTTTGACGATGGGCACGGTCGACGAAAAGTCCCTGTTGTGGAAGGCGATCAACAAGGTAGGGCATGCGGTGGTGTTTTCCGTAGAGAGGGAGCGTAGCCAGGCTCTGAGCCGCACTGCAATGGAAAAGGTGGTGCGAATCGTTCTGGGACGTTACGGGAAGACCCTAACACCGGCTGCTTTTGACTTGCTCGCTCGCAGGGGCGGAAACGATGTAGACATCTTGGCGAACGAAGTGGAAAAGGCTTGCCTCTGGGTGGGGGAGCGGGAACAGATTGACGTGGCCGATGTGCTGAGCGCTACTTCTGACCTCGCAGAAAGTTGGGTATTCGACTTTTGTGCAGCGCTCAATCGCCGCAACCTGGCGGATTGTTTGCGCAAATTAGACGACTTGCTCCTTCGCGGGGAGCCGGCTGCGAGATTAGTGGCGCTGGTAGCACGGGAGTTGCGGCAACTGGTATTAGCCAAAGAATGTTTGCAGTATGATCTTGAACCGCGGCTCGGTTCGAAAGGGCGGCATTTTCGTCTTCCTTCCAACTACTCGGTTTTTCAAAAGTCCATTTTGCCGCAAATTCCAAAGGCACGGTTGGATGAATTCGGCAAGGTTCATCCATTCGTGCTTTTTCGGCGATTACAGGATGCCGAGACGTGGACGTTGAGGGAGCTGCACGCCGCGGTGACGGAGTTAGCCCAACTGGATTTGACGTTGAAATCCTCCGGAAGTCCCACGCGCACGCTGTTCGAGGCGTTCATTTTCCGCTGGTGCGCCGAGCCTCGCAGGCAACTCTCTGCGCCGTTGCCAGGTTCTTGAATCTTTTAGTTAAACGGCTCTGGCGTTAGTTCGCTACGCGACACCGCGTCGAACGACAAACACCGGACAGGGTGCGTAACGAATCAGGTTTTCCGCGACACTACCCATCAAAAGGTGTCGGAGGCCCGAGCGGCCATGGGTGCAGATCACGAGAAGATCCACATTGCGTTCACGCGCCATGCTTAGGAGTTCCTCGACCGGGTTGCCCCATACAACCAACAATTCGACGTTCGGGTAACCGGCCAACTTCTCGTCGCGTACCTTTTGCAGTAACTCCCAAGCTCGCTTTTCGAGTTGCTCGGAACTCTGCCAGCGGCCGTGTTCGTCGTACAATGCTTCCGTCGGCACATGAATTACATGAGGGACCAGGATGGTCCCGCCCGAAAGTTCGGCAAATTTCCGCGCATACTCGAGAGCGGAGTAGCTGTCCGGGGAAAAATCGACTGGGCAAAGTATGGTCTTAAACTCGCGCGGCATCGGGCACCTCCTTGGGCAGACTATGAATCAGAGCCCTTTTCTCTGCAAGCATCTCAGCCAGACTGCGCACAAGTGTTCCGATGTGCGAGCCTCGCGTCACTCACTACGGCAGCAACTTTCAGATCAACTTTCAGGACACACACGAGTCTGACCAGCTTTCATTCAGGAGCAACTTTCAGGACACACATGAATTCAATCATGAATTCCACGAATTCCGGCGAATTCCGGGACATGCACCGAATTCCAGCAAGCGAATTCCTGGACACGCGCGGAATTCCAGCGATTTTCAGGACACGCATCAATTCAAGCTCGAATCCCACGCAATTCCAGCGAATTCCGCGAATTCCGAGACATGCACCGAATTCCAGCAAGCAAATTCCCGGACACGCGCGGAATTCCAGCGGAATTCCAGGACAGGTACGACTCTAGGACGCGAATCCCACGACAGCCACGCCTTTAGGGACTCAAATTTGAGCAAGTTACGGAAGTTTGGGTCAGCAAGCTTCAGCAGGTGTCAGCTAGTTCCAGGCAAGTTTCAGGCACAAGTTTCAGAGGCACAAGTTTCAGGACACGCACGCCACAGGTTTCAGGACACAGGTTTCAGGACACGCACGGTTCCAACCGCAAACTTGTGCAATGATTCCGAGCCCGCGGACAGTGGAGACAATTGCTCAAACCTGACAGCCAAGGAACCAAGCGATCTGCAAGCCAGTGCCGTGCGCCGCAGGGCGCGCTCGAAAACATTAAAAATAACGAGGGCGGCACTGGTATTTCGAACGGTCCGCACAGGTTTCAGGACACGCACGGTTCCAACCGCAAACTTGTGCAATGATTCCGAGCCCGCGGACAGTGGAGACAATTGCTCAAACCTGACAGCCAAGGAACCAAGCGATCTGCAAGCCAGTGCCGTGCGCCTCAGGGCGCGTTCGAAAACATTAAAAATGACGAGGGCGGCTCTGGTATTTCGAACGGTCCGTGCGGGTTGTTGACTACCCGCGGAAAATGGCCGATCCGAGCCGAGGTGAGGGACTTGACTTTTTACCTAGTATAGGACAACAAACGTCCATGGCTATTGCTCGGTCGCAACTCGTAGATTTGGAAGTTACGCCCTACTACCACGTGATCAGTCGATGCGTTCGTAGGGCACACCTGTGCGGATGGGACCGTACTGCTCGCCGAAGTTTTGCACACCGCAAAAGATGGCTGACTGAGCGTATAGGTCAGTTAGTGCGATGCTTTGCCATTGAGGTTTACGCTTATGCGATCATGGGGAACCACTGCCACTTGGTGGTAGGTATTGACCAACCACGTGTGGCAACGTGGAGCGACGACGAAGTGTTAACACGCTGGGGCCGCTTGTTCCCCGCTAGCGTGCGGCGGCTCGACCACCAGCCTCAGGCCATGAGAAAAGCCGCGGTCGAACAGTTTCGTCAGCGGCTAGCAAGCCTGAGTTGGTTCATGAAATGCCTGAACGAGGCAATTGCGCGTCAAGCAAATCGAGAAGACGGCTGCACAGGGCGATTCTGGGAGGGCCGATTCAAGAGCCAGGCGCTTCTCGATGAGGCTGCGTTGGTTGCCTGTATGGCTTACGTGGACCTGAATCCCATACGGGCAGGTCTGGCGCGGCGGTTAACTCACGCAGAGTATACCTCTATTTTTGAGAGGCTTGGCTTGTGCGGGCACAGGAGAGGCTCCTGCCCTTCGGTAGGTTTGGCCCCTTTCATCGATGCGGTGGGCCCTTTGGTAGGCGCATCGAGCACATCAGACCCGCAAAGGTTGCAAGCTATCGCGCCAGCGCCGATTTGCTTCGCGGACTACGTCGAGCTCTTGGATGCCACCGTTGTTTGTTGCCGCCGTGCGCAAGCGCAGCTTCCTGAGTCTACGGAAGGCTTGCTGCGTAAACTGCGTCTTCAGCCCAAAGAATTTGTGGCGAATTTCTTACAGCTAACTCGTGGCTTCTTCCGCATGATTGGAGCCGTCGAACGTTTCGAACTAATGCGGAGGAAGGCTTCGGTGCACTGGTTCAAGGGTGTTCGAGCTGCGCGGCGACTGTATTCCCGGGCCGCGTGAGAAAAACGTTGAGCTCCCCTGTTCGCCACTGAGAGGGCCGTCCGGGAAGTGAAAAGCAAAGTACCTGTCGCGATCACATCCGGCGTCTCCCAGTAGTCGCGCGCCCAGGAACCCGCCCAGGAGCCACCTCGAGTGCTCGCTCCCTGCTTTGGGCTCGTTCTTCCTCCGTTTGTCCCAACCAGCCAACGTTTGCCTGATAAACCACGAAGGGATTTGCGGGCTGCGAGGTTTTGCGTCCGAGGTTTCCGGCGCCGCACTCTGTACGACCAATAAGGTTTGATTCGTAAATGGGCACGTTCGGTGGGCGTGGAGCTGTGCGGTGTAGTGAATCCTTGCCGACCAGAAAAATTCGTGCGTGTCCAAAATCAAATTCGTCCAAAATCAAATTATACTCTCGCGTGAGAGTCTAGAATCGCTGAGCAAACTGGCTGCCCGTAGGGATGAACTTTCCGCATTGAGCGATGGAGCGCGACTCGTTGCTGCGGCCTCGGCTCCCCGGGGACATTGCTTACCTTGCCCTCACGCCGTCGAGGGTCTTATTGGTACTTCCCTCCTTTCACAGTTTGCTTTTGCTTCTGCCACTTGAAAACTCGTCTGGTCAGAGTTCTGGGTTAAGAGCCGGTAGCAACGCGGGAGTGAGGGCAAATACGGCGCATTCAAATTGGCTTAGATCAACGAGAAGGCCGCTTCCTGTTTGTTTGCGGAACCAGAGTGCCGCGAGCGCAGCAAGGAACCCGAATAGGCCGCTCAATATGTCAACGAACGGAATGGGCCATCCCTCTACCGGGCGCTCTCCGTGACGCAATCCAAGCAACCACGTATGCCCACTCCATGCGTGAAGTGTCGGAGCATAGGCGACCCAGTGACGCAGAGGTCCAGTGAGTCCGAACCCTGTCATCCTGATTTGCACGAGTCCCGGGTTGATGCTTCGCAACTTCGTGTAGTTCAACCCCCAATTGTTCATCACTCGAACACTAAAGTTGTCGATCACGACGTCGCAGTTCCGGATGAGATCCTGTAGCTCTCGGTTGTCGCTCGAGCTTGTTATGGTGATTGCGACGCGTTGCTTACCTTTGTGGAGGCGAGAAAACAGATCCCGGTGGAGAAGTGTCGGGGGCGACCCCGGTGGGTCGATCTTTGTAACCGGCGCGCCAAAGTGCCGGAGAAGAAAAGACGTTAAGGGGCCGGCTAGCGCGTGAGTGAAATCGAGGACACGCACGTTGCGTAAGAGCGTACCTTCCTCGGTAGAGGCAGACGGCTCGGGTGACCTCCGTGAGCCAACTGTCTCGCCGCTGGCAGTCAATGGATGATTGGAACCGGAAGCGAAAATGACCGGTGCCCGGGGGCGACAAAGAGCTTTTTTTGATGCGTATGCCGACGAGTTTGGCGGCGACCGGAAAAACTTGCGTGTCCTCAATTGAGGATCATGCACCACGTTTGTGGGTGCTCGCACTGTTGCTGTTGGAATTCTTCGGAGTTGGGCCCACCGCGTTAGCTGATTCGCCTTCCAAGCCGAGCTCCACCGCGCGAGGGCTTCAAAAATCTGCTCTGCATAACGGTAGCGGCAGGCTAGGTCTTCGAACCGTGACTCTGTGAGCCAGGAGGGAGCACCCGTAGCGGCCGCTCCGTGTGCCAAAGCAGTCCAATCCCCAAGGATGGTTGTGCTTACCCACCCATCCTTGGCGGGCAGTAGGCAAAAGCCTCGATCCCAATACGAGTCGTCGTCTCCAGCGGGCGCGATGAATTCGAGCAACTCGCTTCGAAGCCGGCCTGGGTCAATGGTGTACATTTGGCAAGGGCGAACGCCACTGCAGAGAGCCAAGAGGCCAATAGCGGCTGCGTACACCCCGAGAAACAAATTTTCAGCGGAGCCGAGGTGCGGCAAACGTGGAAGCCGCGCAAACAGGGTTTCTCGTGCGGGCTTCATCAAGTCTGAGGTGACGGGAAACGACTGGAGTCGGATCCAAGGAGGTGTGCCACCATTTTGATAAACGGACATGACGGCCTTGTCTTGGAGGGGGCCGAAGTACTTTGCGGGCGACGTGATCAGCAGCTGCACCCCCGAGAATAACCCTGGAAGCAATTGCGCGAACTGCCCGGACGACTGTTCGAGAGCCAGTTCGACATGCGTCTTATCGGCCGTGAGCCATGCACGTAAGGGAGCCTCGAAGGGGGCGGGTGTGGGGCGGTGCGAGTTGTCGGGATGCCTAGGGAGTCCCACGCTTTTCGGTGCCACGACGCGGACCTCGGCGCCTAGGTCTGCCAACACTCGGCCCGCAATTGCAGCAGGCAAACCGCCCCACTCTAGAACTCGAACTCCTTCAAGCGGCCATACCGTTTTCATTGAACGTCTGGAGACGCCTCATTACCGTGAACAAGCGGTCGCGCCAGAGGCCACCGTCGGAGCGGGCACGCATAGGAGAGCAAGAGCCGGCCGACGTCCTTCAAAGCAGTGCTCAGCAATTCGGACGAAACTCGTGCCTCTTAAGTAACCTGCGATGGTATCTGTGACAGGATCGTTGCTAATCCCGAAATTTTTCTGGAGTTCCAGCAAGAGTCGTGTGTCCTCAAAGGCGCTCAAAGGCGGCCCAAAATGCGCGTGTCGCTCGAGGCGTTCGCGAATGCGTCCGCCCTCGATTGGCCGGCGCTGAATTCACTTCGCAAGGTTTCTGCCCCAAGCCGCTGGCTTACTGGTCTCACGTGTGGCGGCAAAGCCGTCGCCCTTTGAACTGTGCCAATATCGGCAGACTTCCGTTTGTGCTGGAGTTGCCCTCGCCGTCCGGCCAGTCCGGCCAGGCACGCCAAATATCCGGCCTGTCCCAAAGTTCCTCCAAAGTTCCGTGCCGAGATTTCGGGTGAATATCATGCCTGTCCCGAAATTGCCTGCCTTGGAAACGCGGGGCAGGTCTGCCGTAGAGACGGTGGGACGACACGACTTTTGGGGTGATCATCTGGGAGACGCAGTTTGGCAAAGTTCCCCGACCAGAGTTGTGTGTGTCGTGAAATCATCCCCTGAAATTACGTCGTGTGTGTCCTGAAATTACTTGCTGAGCAAAGTGGTGTGTGTCCTGAAATTACTTGTCCTGAAATTACTTGGTGGGGGGAGCGGGCTCGAATCTGTTCGAACGCCAAAAGCACTGTGCCGCGGCGTTGCACGTGTCGACCGTCGCGGATGACGCGGGCGTGAAGAATGAGCTATGTAGCGAATCCCTTGGTTGCGCCGGCTCCGCAGTGCAATTATAAGCCGCCAAAACAAGCGATCGGACCTTTTTATGGCTGAGATCCACGGTGGGCGTGTCGTTGCAAAGGCATTAAAAGCGGAAAATGTTCCCTACATCTTTACTCTGTGTGGCGGGCACGTGATGCCAATCTACGATGGGTGCATCGACGAAGGCATCCGGGTGATCGATGTTCGCCACGAGCAAACGGCCGCGCATGCTGCCGACGGTTGGGCCCGGGTGACAGGCCGACCCGGGGTCGCTGTCGTAACTGCGGGCCCCGGAGTCACGGATGCTGTTACGGGTGTTGCCAGTGCTCATCGCGCGAACGTTCCAATGATTCTAATTGGCGGCCAGGGGCCGCGCCCCTTCGCCGACATGGGCTCGCTTCAAGATATGAATCACGTGGAGTTGATGCGGCCCATCACCAAGTGGTCGGTGTCAGTCCCGGAAGGCAGAAGGCTCGCGGAGTATGTTGCGATGGCTTTTCGGATTGCCACCAGCGGGCTTCCCGGACCGGTTTTTTTGGAGATGCCGATCGACCAACTCTTTCAGTCGTACGATGTCGATCGCATTGTGTTCCCGTCGAAATATCGTACCGAGGCGGGCATCGCCGGTGACCCGAGATACATCGAACGTGCCTTTGAGCTGATCCGCAGCGCACAAAAGCCTGTGATGTTAGTCGGATCGCAGCTCCGTTGGTCCAAACGACGCGAGGCTTACCTAAAATTCGTCGATACCTTCGGCATGCCTGTTTACGTGAACGGCCTGGGCCGGGGATCGTTGCCGCCCGACCATCCGTACTTCTTCTCCCAGACTCGGAAGGACGCGCTGCGTCAAGCGGATGTGGTGTTGATCTTTGGCACGCCTCTCGACTTCCGTCTTGGCTATGGCCGCGAAACGCACTTCAATCCCGCCGCCAAGGTCATCCAAGTCGATTTAGACGGTGCGGAGATTGGTCGTAACAGGCCAATCGAAGTAGGGATCGTCGGCGATACCGGCCTCGTGATGGAGCAGTTGACCGAGTTGGCCGAAGCCGAGCGATACGACAAGACGTTGTTCAAGCCGTGGGTCGACGAGATGCGCAAGCGTGAATCGGAGAAGTGGGAGCGAATGCGCCCGGAGCTCGAGTCCGATGCCGTTCCGATCAATCCATTGCGTGCATGCAAGGAAATCGCCGAAGCCGTTGGTAAAGACGTAATTGCGATCGGAGACGGAGGGGACTTTGTCGCGACCGCAGCCTCTATCCTGCGGATTTATGAACAAGGGCATTGGCTGGACCCTGGCCCGCTTGGAACATTAGGGGTAGGGCCAGGCTACGCGATGGCAGCAAAGTTGGCAAAGCCCGATCATCCCGTAGTCATTATCTACGGCGATGGCTCCTTCGGCCTCCACGCAATGGAATTCGAGGCCATGGTCCGGCAAAAAATCCCTGTCGTGGGCATCATCGGTAATGATGCGGCCTGGCAGCAGATTCGCCGAGGGCAAGTACAACTTTACGGTATGGATCGCGCCGTTGCTACGGCCCTGGATTACACCCGCTACGACCGCGTCGTGGAAGCTCTGGGCGGGCACGGAGAATACTGCGAACGCCCGGAAGAGATTCGGCCAGCAATCGAGAGGGCCTTAGCATCGGGTAAGCCTGCAGTCGTAAATATTAAGATCGGCTCTAGCGAGTTTCGTAAAGACGCGATCTCGATATAGTGAGTGTACATGCTTCAGCTTCGGACCGTTCGGGATGAATGAAAACGACCCAACTGCTGCCGTCATCGTAATCGGAAACGAGATCCTGTCCGGCAAGATCGCTGATACAAACTCGAATTTCCTTGCGCGTGAGCTTCGCGCCTTGGGGGTCTCGTTAGAACGAATCTTGGTGGTTCCCGATCGCATCGAGACGATCGCCGAAGCGGTGGCCGATTTCTCGAGGAAGTTTGATTTCGTGTTCACCTCCGGAGGCGTGGGCCCCACACACGACGACGTGACCATTGCTGGAGTTGCGCGCGGGCTCGGAGTCCCCGTAGTTCGACACCCGATCCTAGAGCGTCAGATTCGCCAGTATGGTGCTGGTTCGGCGGACGAGGCGCGTCTCAAGATGGCGGACGTACCCGAGGGAGCAGAGTTGGTGTTTGGCGAGGAACTCGCGTTCCCCGTTCTGAAGGTACGGAACATCTTTATCCTGCCCGGCGTACCGGAACTGTTCCGAGCGAAATTCCAGGCACTCCGACAAAGGTTTGCGTCCGCCCCATTTTTCCTGCGCGCAGTGTACGTGCGGGTCCCCGAAACTGCGATGGTGCCGTATTTAAACGCAACCCTCGAGGCATTCCCGTTGTTGCTCCTAGGCTCTTACCCAAAGTGGAACGACCCAGAATATCAAGTGCGCGTCACCTTGGAATCGAAGGATGCGTCTTACCTGGAACGCGCTTTTGCGCACCTCCTAGATCAGATTCCACCGGAATTTGTGGTTCGGACGGAGTGAGGTCTCCGGCAGTTCGTTGGCGAAAGGAGAGCGTGATGTTGCGGAAATGGGCGAAGGTTGCCGCCGTCGTTGCAGGACTCACCTTGGGAGCTTTACCAGCAAGAGCCGAGGATAGTTTCCTGAGCGACCTGGGATGGGGTACTTTGGCGGTGGTTTGCAACGTGTTTTATGTTCCGGCAAAGCTCGCGTGGGCTGGTGTCGGCGGCGTGACAGGGTCATTGGCTTACGTCGTGACACTAGGGGACTTGGATACCGCCAAGAAGGTCTGGCAGCCCTCGCTCGGCGGCAATTATGTGGTGACGCCCGCGATCTTGAAAGGCGAAGAGCCTCTGTACTTCAGTCCTACGGAAGACGATCAGCCATTACGTCGGCGAAGAACGAGACAGTAAGTTTCCGATGAAGAGAACTTACTGGGTCCTGGCCGGTGGTGTTCTCGCAGTGGCCGTTGTCGCGGTCGCAGCATACCAGTATGGGCTGCACCGCCAGGCGCAGCAATGGCAGGGGCCGCTCCGTGAGATCCTCGAAGAAAAGATCGAGCATGACAATGGGACCACGCGCACTCGTTTTGTTGCGATCCTGCCTGCGCCTGTGGAGACAGTTCAAAGGCTCCTTTGGCAGGTGGAACGTCTACAAGAGTTCGTGCCAAATTTTAAGATTTCTCGGCTGATCGAGGCGTCAGGGAATTCCAAGCGAGTTGAGATAGGTATTCAGGCTTTGAGCCTGCCGTTGCTGCGGTACGAGATGGAGTTCACGCTTCATCCCGAAGAACACCGCGTCACTTTCCGTACCCTCAAGTCGCAGGCGCAGGAGATCGAGGGAGAATATCGCCTGGAGCCCTCGCCGGATGGGACGAAAACTCGCGTGGTTTATACGACAACAGCGAGGGAAAAAGTGGCGGTGCCGTTCCCACGGTCTGTTCTGGATAGCGCGGGGCGGGAGACCTTCGTGAACACTGTGCGCGGTATCGAACGGATGTTGCAGGCAGGTGCGAAGACCGGCTGATGCTCAAGGTCGATGAAGGGGCAACTGGACGCTCGCTTTATCTGTGGAGCATCCTCTGCTGCCCAGTTCCCTCGGCTTCCGTATCCGGAAGTCGCTTTTTGCGGGCGCTCGAATGTAGGAAAGTCTTCGCTGCTCAACCGGTTGGTGGGGGTCAGGAAACTGGCCCGGGTCAGTAAAACCCCCGGTCGAACTCAACAGGTGAATTTTTTCTTGGTCGACAACTGGGTTACGTTTGTAGACTTGCCCGGGTATGGCTTTGCTCAGGTGCCCTTGGCGATGCAACGACAGTGGGCTCGGCTTGTGGAGAGTTACTTTCAACAGCGATCGCAACTGAAACTTGTCGTCGTTTTGGTGGATCTTCGCCGGGGTCTGGAAGAAGAGGATCAGAAGTTGTTGGACTGGCTTGATGCGTTGGGTCGTCCGTTCGTTCTCGTCGCAACCAAAGCCGATAAAACGTCTCAAAGCGAGCGCGTTCGTGGGATGCGCCGGTTGCAAGAACAACTGGCCGGGCGGAGCGCCGAGGTCTTGCTTTCCTCAGCAAAAACTGGAGAGGGGATTCCAGACCTCTGGCGGGTGATCAAACGTTACTGCGCCAAAGGCGAGTGATGGCTCGGGCAGGGCCCGTGCGGCGAGACGGGGAGCGCCAATCAACGTGATCACGTCGGATCGATAATCCGCCGACGCGAAGCGGAAGCTTGTTGTCGCTGAGAGCGGCAGCCCAGCGTTCCAGTAGGCACCAAGCCGATCCGATGCTGCAGAACGTAAGATGCCCCCGGGGCCTGCGATTGTCCCTCTCCGTGGGTTTATTGGAGGAAGAGCTTGCCCCTGGCGCGCCCGCCTTTTCTGCGTCCACACCCGAAGTCAGTAGAGATTCGCGCGTGTCCTGTTGTTAGCCCGGTTGGTACCGAGGCGCTGGCCCGTAGACGTCCTCTGATGCTTTCGTGCCTCGAACTGGCCAAGCTCATGTCCGCGATTTGACTTCGAGCCTACCTTGGAATCGAAGTGCTGGCCCGTGCTTCAGATCTGGGGGTTTAGGTTTGTGCGTGTCCAGAATTTGCCCTGTCCAGAATTTGCCCCCGTCCAGAATTTGCCGTCCAGAATTTGCCCCCTGGTTTTCAGAGATTCGTGCGTGTCCAGATTCGTGGATTCGTGCAGATTCGTGGTAAGTTGGTGTGTGTCCTCTTCTTGTACCCTCTTCTTGTAGCCCGGATTTGCCCCTGGCCTCTGTTGGACATCCTGCGGCATAGAACTGACGCTTGCCTTCCTAGGCGGGGAACGCGAACGGGAGCAGGAGACCCTCGGTCATTGAAGACTTTTGAAGGGATCCAACTCCCTCTTGTGCGGTGGTCATGCTACGACGGCCAGCCATGAAAGAGCGTACGGTGCACGGAATGCTGACGGAAGCGGAGCTTCGCGGAGCCGTTGAAAGCGGGGAAATTGACACCGTCCTGACCGTTTTCCCGGACCTTTACGGACGCTTGGTTGGGAAGCGAATCTCCGCATCCTTCTTTTGCGAGGAAGTGCTCCACGAAGGCATGCACGCATGTGACTACTTGCTTGCCTGCGACATGGAGATGGACCCGGTTCCGGGATACCGTTTTGCTTCTTGGGAAGACGGTTACGGAGATGTTCGCTGCATTCCTGATTTGGCAACGCTTCGCCGTGCGAGCTGGCTCGATCGCACCGCGGTGGTGCTTTGCGACGTTGTGAACGAAGAAAGCGGAGCCCCGGTAACGGTCGCACCACGGACGATTTTGAAGCAGCAGGTAGCGCGCGCTGCAGCGCTGGGTCTACGGGCCATGGGCGCGTCGGAGTTGGAATTTTTTGTTTTGCGGGAAACGTACGAGTCGGCCGAACGAAAGCACTTCGAAAACTTGGAAACGTTTGGGTGGTACATCGAGGATTACCACACGTTGCAAGGATTCAAGGTCGAAGGCTTGGTCGGATCGATTCGCCGGCATCTTGAAAGCTCTGGAATTCCAGTGGAGTTTTCCAAGGGTGAGTGGGGCCCGGGACAGCACGAAATCAACGTGCGCTTCACAGATTTTCTCGAAATGGCGGACCGACATGTTTTGTTTAAGCAGATCGCCAAAGAGGTCGCGATTCAACAAAACCTTGCCATAACCTTCATGGCGAAATTCGACGAACGTCACGCCGGCAGCTCTATGCATTTGCACTCGAGCCTGTGGTCGGTCGATGGCGAGCAGGCCCTGTTTGCGAGCGACCCGCCGGTCGATGGAGATTTGAGCAGGGCTCCGGATCTTTTTCGGTGGTGGCTTGGCGGTTTGATGCAGCACGCCCGTGCGTGCACGTTGCTGTTCGCTCCGTACGTGAATTCTTACAAGAGGTTCCGCGCGGGTTCGTTTGCCCCTACCGGGATTGCTTGGTCGTACGATAACCGCACGGCTGGGTTCCGCGTTGTAGGTCACGGGAAGTCCCTGCGAGTCGAGTGCCGCATCCCCGGGGCGGACGCGAATCCTTACCTGGCCTTTGCCGCCACGCTCGCTGCCGGGCTGGATGGCATTGCGAATCGTATCGAGCCGCCAGCGATGTTCCGTGGCGATGTGTACAGCGCGAAGAACTTACCCACGGTTCCAAAAACGCTCCCTGAAGCAATCGACGCGTTCCAACAGTCGAGCCTCTTCCGTGAAGCGTTCGGGGAGGAAGTCGTGGAGCACTTGCTTCATTTCGCCCGAACGGAGCAACGGAAGTTCGACGAGGCTGTAACTTCATGGGAACGAAGACGTTACCTGGAACGTGCTTGAGAACATGCTCGCTCCGTTGATTGGCATTACGTCCTACGCCCGGGATCATTCGGAACTGCCAAGCTTTAGCTTGCCAGCAGGTTACGTAGATTGCGTCGCGTCCGCCGGCGGAGTCCCGGTGGTGATTCCAGCAGTGACGATGGAAAGCTCCCACCTCTTGGAGCGACTTGACGGACTGATCCTCGCCGGAGGAGGCGACGTTGCTCCGGAGGCTTACGGAGGTGAGCGGCACGAAACGGTTTATTCCGTAAACGAAGAGCGTGATCAGTGCGAGTTCGATCTGCTCCGCGGGGCGCTTCGTGAGCCGGGATTGCCAATTCTTTGCATTTGCCGCGGTTTACAAGTCTTGAACGTTGTTTTGGGTGGTTCGCTGCACGTGCACTTGCCGGAACGTCTTGGCGAAACCGTTCCTCATCGAATCCCGCCGCGCGAAACCTGCCGGCATCGCGTTATTGTCGAGCCGCAAAGCAGGTTGGGAAAGATCCTCGGACGGAATGAAATCGAGGTTCTGTCGTGGCACCATCAGGGCATTGATCGGCTGGGCAAACAGCTGCGCGCGGTGGCCTGGGCTGACGATGGCCTCGTCGAGGCGGTCGAGCATGTGGAGCACAACTGGTGCATAGGAGTTCAGTGGCATCCGGAGATGGATCCGGAGAGCGAGGAGCAAAGGCAACTGTTTCGAGCTTTTGTCAACGCAGCGATGCAACGAGCGAGGAGAACTCATGGCCGACCGACTTAAGGGAAAGGTGGCACTGATCACCGGAGCCGCGGGCGGGATTGGCGGGGCTACCGCCAGGCGATTTTGTGCCGAGGGGGCGCGGGTAGTGCTCGTCGACTTTCAAGCCAGCGCGTTAGAAACTTTGGCCGCCAGCCTGCGGGCGTCGGGCGCGCAGGTGGAATGCTTTCAAGCGGACGTGAGTCGCGAGAGCGACTGCGCAAAGATGATCCGATTTGCGGAAGAGCGCTTTGGCGCTTTGCACGTGTTGTTCAACAACGCCGGTATTTTCCCGGACGAGGACGGGTCGGTGGTCGAAACCACGGAACAAATTCTCGATCGGGTGCTTTCTGTAAACGTGAAGGGCGTGTTCTTTGGCTGCAAGTACGGTATTCCCGCACTGATCCGCGCGGGTGGCGGGTCCATCATCAACACTGCATCTTTTGTGGCAGTGATGGGTGCGGCGACCTCCCAAAGTGCTTACACGGCTTCCAAGGGCGCCGTGCTGTCGCTGACACGGGAAATAGCCGTCGAGTTCGCGCGGAAGAACATTCGGGCCAATGCCTTGTGCCCGGGGCCTGTCAACACGCCGTTGTTGCAGTCGTTACTCGCCGATCCAGCGCGGCGGGCGCGCCGACTGATACACATCCCAATGGGGCGCTTGGCCGAGGCGGACGAAATCGCCAATGCTGTCGTTTTCCTAGCGTCGGATGAGTCTTCGTACGTAACCGGCACGACGTTTCTCGTGGATGGCGGCATCACTGCTGCCTACGTTACTCCGGAATGAGCAAAGGGTGGAGATCATGGAACGACTGCTGATTGGCGATCGCCGCCCCGTAGGGCGCGGTGGTGTCACCGCGGTAGTGGAGCCAGCTACGGCGCAACCGTTTGCGGAGGTTTCCTGTGCGTCCTCGGCCGACCTTGATGAAGCCGTGGCGACAGCAAAGCGAGCCTTCCCGGAGTGGGCCGCGTTAACAGCGGTTCAGCGTGCCGACTTATTGTATCGGTTTTCCGACCTGGTCCGAACGCACGCTGAAGAGCTAGCGCTGCTCGAGGCGCGTAACGTTGGAAAACCCATTGGCGATGCACGGTGGGAAGCCAACCACGTGGCGGAGACCTTGCGGTACTATGCCGGAGCTGCGGACAAGTTTTTTGGCCATACGATCGAAGTGAAGAAAGGCGGATTGGACCTCACCCTGCACGTACCGCTTGGGGTGGTAGGTCTAATCGTACCGTGGAACTTCCCAATGGTGATTGCCACGTGGAAGTTGGCCCCGGCCCTTGCTTGTGGCAACACGGTCGTGCTGAAACCCGCAAGTCTAACCCCTTTAACGGCACTCCGACTCGGTGAACTTGCACTCGAGGCCGGAATCCCACCGGGCGTCTTGAATATCGTTCCAGGTCCTGGGGCCGAAATTGGTCGAGCATTGGCAGCTCATCCGGACGTGGCCAAGATCAGCTTTACCGGAGAGACCGCGACGGGACGCTCCATCATGGCCACCGCAGCACAAACCATAAAGCGCGTGGGTCTCGAATTGGGCGGCAAGTCTCCTAATGTGATTTTTGGCGACGTCGACGTCGAACTTGTCGCACGCGAGGCGGTGGCTTCCGTGTTTGCGAATGCGGGGCAGGATTGTTGTGCCCGGTCTCGCATTCTCGTCGAGCGCACGGTGCACGACCGTTTTTTGGACGCGCTCGTGGCGGCAACGGAGCGGCTCGTCGTAGGTGACCCGCTCGACGAGCGAACGCAAATGGGCCCGTTGATCTCGGCGAAGCAGCGGGAAACCAGCGAGACATACATTGCGATCGGCGAACAAGAGGGCGCACGCCGGATTTGTGGTGGCGAGCGCCTGGACCGGCCTGGGTACTTTCTACGGCCAGCGATTCTGGTTGGAGGACGTCCCGGCATGCGGGTCGTGGAGGAAGAGATTTTTGGGCCGGTGGCGGTCGTTCTCACTTTCGACTCGGAAGCCGAGGCCATTGAGCTGGCCAACGCCACAATGTACGGCCTGTCGGGTTCGTTGTGGACCAACGATCTGAAAAGAGGTCTCCGGGTCGCACGCGCGTTGCGCACAGGAGTCCTGTCAGTGAACTCTTCGTCGAGCGTGCATTTGCAAGCACCTTTTGGGGGGATGAAACAGTCGGGGCTTGGCCGTGAATTGGGAATGCACGCGATGGAGCAGTACAGCGAGGTACGGAACATCTACTTCGAAACACAAGCTGGCTGAACTTGAAGAAGGCCTAGGGTGTTGAGCGGTAAACACGAAGCCTGACGCCGGGGTGGTGGAAGCGGCAGACACAAGGGACTTAAAATCCCTTGGGGATTTCCCCGTGCGGGTTCGAGTCCCGCCCCCGGCACTGCAGCTGGTTGTCGTACGGAACGTTGCCCATCGGACGCCGGCTACCACGCGTCATTACCGTTACGGCTCTCCGATTTTGGACACGCACCATCTAAGCGGCGTTTTGGAATTCTGGAATTCTGGACATGGAATTCTGGACACGCACGAACTTGGACAAACCTCGTCTCGAGACTCCCCAATTCTGGACACACACGAAGTTTCGCGACGGCGCGTCCCGATCCATCACCACGAGTCGGGCGGCTCCCGGATCCTCATTTGGGGCAGGCGGGGCTGCCTGAAGCAGGATCCTTGGCGACGTTGGGTCCTAAACTGTTCCGATGCAACCGGAAATGACAATTTTTGGCACTGCCGAGTTGTGACATATGTCGGCACGGTGAGCCGAAGCCACCGGGTGGCTTGTGTCTGGCGGTATAAGGTGACCGTGGGCACAGGTTTGTGCGGACAACGTCGAGGCCACGAACGGGAAACGGTACGCGCCAAGACAACGTGAATTTTCACTCACGCACCAGCTTGGCGCACACGCAGAGGGCAGGGTGTTCTGCGGAACCCCTGTGCCCAGCAGGCCAGAGCCCCTCCTCGATTTAAGCCTGAGAAACGACGGTTGCCCTACCGCCCTGCTATCACCGCGAGATCGATGCTGAGGGCACCCTGGATATGTGCACAACCTGACTCCTTCCAGTGTTCGAGCCGAAGTGGAGGGTCCTGCAGCGTGCGCCGATCGTGAAACGGATCGCGCTACCCGCTGTGTTGATGATCCGGTGTGACTACAAGCCAACCACAGGGTTCGCGGCTGTCCAAGGCGATCGTTCACGCAGTTGGGAACGCGTCGTGGCGGAGCCGTCACGCACCGGCGTTTCATTGCGAGCCGTGATTCGCGGCAAATGGTGTGTGTCCAAATTTGATTCCCCAAATTTGATTTCCCCAAATGGTGCGTGTCCAAATTTGGCGAAATTTGGGTCAATTTGGTGCCCGTCCAAATTCGGCTCTCCAAATTCGGTTCCGTTTGCGGAGCCCAAATCGTGTGTGTCCAAATTTGGTTCACCCAAATTTGGTTCCAAATTCGGTTCAATTTGGTGTGTGTCCAGATTTGGTTATGTCCAGATTTGGTTGGTGTCCAAATCTGGTTGCTGGTGGGGTCGTTGGCGAAGTTGTTGTGCGGAGCTTCGGTTCCAGGGGATTGGTTGGGCTCCGACTTTCTTTCAGCTCTTGCGGGGCGAGAGCCGCAGTTGAGTAGTGGAGCGGCAGCTTCCGGATTTTTCCTCCTGAACGCGGAGCGACGCCGCAGTCACCGTTGGAAAGGAACCCCTCTTTTGGAAACTGCTTGGCCCAAAGTCGCCGAACTCGTCCGGTCTCTTCAAGCCTGTCTGATTGCCGTAAGAGTGGCGACGCACTCGACGTGATCCGTTTGCGGGAACATGTCGAATGGCTGGATCTGTTCACACCGATACTGGTGTTTTTCGAACCACAGAAGGTCGCGGATCAACGTTTTGGGATCACAGGAAACGTACACGATGCGCCGCGGAGCCAGCCCCACGATCCCTAGCCGCGTGGCTTCGTCCGCTCCTTTTCGCGGTGGGTTCAGAGTGACAACGTCGATGTGCCCGACTTGCTCCTGAAGCAGCGCGACGGCGCGATCTGCCGGAGCTGTAAGCACACGCACGTTGTGTAGCCCGTTGAGACGCACGTTGGCTCGTGCATCGGCTGCGGCAATCGGGGACTCTTCAGCGGCAAACACCATCCTCGCCCCGCTGGCGATGTGGAACGCTAACGCCCCGGCCCCAGAGTACAGGTCGGCCGCAAGATCCGTTTTCTCGACCTCCGCCATCCTGGCGACGTACTCGTAAATGCGCCGTGCAACCAAGATGTTGGCTTGCAAGAAAGCGCCCGCACGAGTTCGGAACCGGAAGTCACCGATGCGTTCGACCAGAGCTTCCTCGGAGGTGATCGGTGTGAATGTTTCGCCGAAAATTACGTTTCCGGTGCTCGGGTTCCAGTTGTGCACGACACTCCGGACCCGTGGGAGGCGCGCAATTTGCCGTAGGACCCCGCGGATCGCATGGTCCAACTCTGTGGCCGTGACCAAGATCACCTGCACCGCACGTGCCCAGCGGCTGGATCGGACGACCAGATAACGGAGCGTACCGGCGGCGCTGCGCTCGTCGTAGGTGGGCAACCCGCTCTTTTCCAACACAGGTAAAATGTGCTGGAGCGCCGACGTGATGCTTGGATGGTGCACCGGGCAATTGCGGATGTCGACGACGGAATGCGTGCCGGGGCGGTACAAGCCCGCCAAAAACCCACGCCGAGGAGAGCGCCGAAGCACCAGCTTTGCCTGGTTGCGGTAGCCAAAGACCTCGGGCGAACCGACAATCGTACCCACGGATGGGCACGCGCTGGACCAAGCCGTTTGCACCAGCTCCTTCAGGCGAACTTGTTTCCATTCCAACTGTGCCGTGTAACGCAGCCCGATGAGACGGCAGCCCACGCATCTAGGGTAGTGCGGGCATGGGCGGGCATCTTCCACCGTGCGCTCATGCATGGCTCGCTTTGCGGCGGAAAACACCACTTCGCCCCCCCGACTTCTCCACCAGATAGATGGGACCAATTTCCATTTCCCGATCCACGGCCTTACACATGTCGTATACCGTGAGAGCCGCCACGCTCACTGCAACCAAGGCCTCCATCTCCACGCCTGTTTTGGCTGATACGCGGACGCACGAGCGAATCTCCAGTTGATCGGGGCCAAGGGGCTCGAGCTCCACCTCCGCCACTTCAAGTGGCAAGGGATGGCACAACGGGATGAGTTCGGCAGTGCGCTTCGCCGCCATGATGCCGGCGATTCGAGCCACCGATAGCACCTCTCCCTTCGGGACTCGCCCTTCGAGAATGCACCGCAAGGTGTCCGGCTGCATGCGCACCACGGCGCGGGCACGTGCCTCGCGTTGCGTCACTGGCTTGTCGCCGACATCCACCATCCGGGCGCGCCCTTGTGCATCGATATGCGACAGCGTCGAAGATTCCTTGCGCGCCCGTTTCGAAGACAGTAGAGTTCGCTTTCTCATGGCACACCACAAAATCATGATCCTGGGCTCGGGGCCAGCCGGTCTGACCGCAGCTCTCTACGCAGCGCGCGCCAACCTTGGTCCCGTGGTGATCGAGGGGTCCCAACCTGGAGGCCAGCTCACGATCACGACCGAGGTGGAAAACTACCCCGGATTTCCGGAAGGGTTGCTGGGGCCGGAGTTGATGGAGCGCTTCCGCAAACAGGCGGAACGATTCGGTACGACATACGTGTACGGCGACGTGGTGGAAGTGAACCTTGCTCGCCGGCCATTTTTCCTGCGTACCCACAGCGAAGAGTTCACCTGTGATGCGCTGATCATTGCCACCGGGGCTTCGGCGAAATTGCTCGGCCTGGAATCGGAAAGGAAGTTGATGGGGCACGGTGTTTCTGCCTGCGCCACTTGTGATGGCTTCTTTTTCAAGGGAAAGGAAGTTGTCGTTGTCGGTGGTGGCGACACAGCCATGGAAGAAGCGATTTTTCTCACCAAGTTTGCCTCGAAGGTAACGGTCATCCACCGGCGGGACGAACTGCGCGCCTCCAAGATCATGCAGGATCGTGCAAAGAAAAACCCGAAAATCGGCTTTATTTGGAACTCCGTTGTCGACGAAATCTACGGTACCCCGGATGGAAAAGCGGTAGTCGGTGTGCGCTTGCGAAACGTAAAAACTGGGGAAGTGTCGGACTTTGCTTGTGAAGGCGTCTTCATTGCCATCGGCCACCAGCCCAATACGCAGCTGTTCCAAGGACAACTGGAAATGGATGCGGCAGGGTACATCCGCACGCAGGGTCGCAGCACCGCCACGAGCGTTCCAGGAGTGTTTGCGTGCGGCGATGTGCAGGACCCGACATACCGCCAAGCCGTAACCGCTGCGGGTACCGGATGCATGGCGGCCATCGACGCCGAACGCTGGCTGGAGTCACAAGCGCACGGCTGAGCCCACGGCGGCTTCCTCGCCTCCGACGCTTGCCGTTCGCACCGTTTGCGCGAGCTAGGCACGGCGAGGGCGTCGAATCTCCTTTTGAATGGCCATGCGAAACAGTCGTCTAGCCCCAAGTTGTAGTTGGCAATGAGAGGGCGAGCGATGGGAACGCACAGGGTGTGGTGGAGGGTGCTCGCAGCGACGGGTTGCATGCTGCTGTGGCAAAGCACGGTCGCTGGGCTTGAGGTCCCACCGTACGACAACGAGGAAGCTTTGGCCGCTTTGTTGTGGGAACGCGCCACGGCAGTCCTCGACGCACGCGCCGCCGTAACCCAGGCCCAAAGCGAATACTTGCACGCACTGCTCTACCCAAACCCGTCGCTCGAAGCGGCGTGGAACACGATCCCCGTCGGCAGAACCAACCCTCCGGGCTTGGCGGATCGACTCGATCGGGTTCCTAGTTACTCGGCAGCGCTCGCGCAGTTGTTCGAGATCGGCAAGCGAGCTCCCCGGCAAGCGGCCCGGCTGCATGAGCTCGAGCGCTCGCGCGCTGAAGCGTTGGCGACTTTGGGAGACCGCTTCTTTTCGTTGCTTGGCCTGTTGGGGCGCATTGCCGCCGATCAACAACGAATTGCTGTACTCGAAGAACAGCTTCGCGACGGAATGGAGCTCCTCGAGCTCGACCGTGCGCGTGCCACCCGCGGGGAAATCGCTCCGCTGGACGTGGACGTGGCCGAGGTGGAACAAGCGCGCCTGGGCGCTTTGCGCGAGGCCGCGGAGGCGGACTTGAAACAAGCGCAGTCAGACTGCACCGCGCTACTTGCTCTGCCATGCCCTCCATTCCCGACCACGGAAAGCGCACACGCCTTTTTGGTGCGCGGCTATTCCGTTGGAGACCAGAGCGACGTCTCGCTCGACGATGCGCTTCGCGGACGACCGGACATCCAGGCCCTTCGGGCAGCCATTGCAGCGGCGGAACAGCGCGCAGCGTTAGCTCAGCGACGAATCGTGCCCGACGTGACCGTGCGTGCCGGATACACCTACGATCAGTTCGTGAGGTCCGGCAACCAACGCAACAGCTTGGCGCTCGGCTTGGAGATCCCGATCCCCGCTTTCGACCGTGGGCAGAGCGATTTAATGGCGGCGCGGGCGGAAGAGACGCGCGCGCGGGAAGTCTTGCGTGTGCTGACCGAAGGGCTGCCAACGGCATTGCAAGTTGCCCGAGAACAACTCGCGTTGACGCGCCGGCGCATGGAACAATTGGACCAAGCGGTGACCAAGGCTAGGGGAATGCGCGACGCACTAGTGGAAGCCCAACGCGCAGGAGGAATTTCGGCGATCGAGGTATTGGTAGCGCGCCGCAATTACGGCGACTTGCTGCGGGAACGCTCGGAGCTGGATGGCGAGGCTTTTTCGGCAGTGTTGGCGATCCGCAAACTACTGGGGGTGTTTCCACGAGTCTCGAAGGAGGAGCGTGCACCGTGAGTTCGGCTGAAGCATCGCCTCATGATCACCAGGTACATGGTGTTCCAAGCAGAGAGTTTTCCGGTCTATCCATCGCGGGGCGACGTCCCTGGGTATGGTTGGGAATGGCGGCTGCCCTCGGAGGGGCAATATTGCTCGCGGTGGGCGTGCGGCGGCCCCACCCGGTATCGATCGAAGTACCGTATCGGGTGCAGGGAAACCTCGTGCAAATCGACACCCATGCGCCAACGCTTGGCTACTTGAAACTTGACACCGCAACATTGCAGCCTGTCTTGAAGCCCGAGCCGGTCGCCGGACGCGTTGCCGTAGCGGAGACACGAGCGGAACCAGTCGTTGCTCCGCTTGCCGGTCGCGTGGATACCGTGACGGTGCGCCTTGGCCAACATGTCAATCCTGGTGACCGAATTTTGTCGGTGCGCTCCGCTGCAGCCGTAGACCTCTTGCACGAGATCGAAGTCTTACAGGCCAGTGAAGCTGTGCGCGCAAAAACCGTGGAGCGTCTCGAAGCCCTCGTGCGGTTGCGTGCAGCCGCGGAGAAAGATCTACTGGCGGCGAAGCTGAAACTCGAAGAAGTGCGCCTCGCCCGGCAAGCTGCCGAATTGAAACTGCGTAGCCGCCCCATGGTCGTGTCTCCCGATGGCGCGTATTGGTTGTTGGCTCCGCGCGATGGGGTTGTGGTGGAGCGCAACGTCTTGGTGGGCGAAGAAGTTGGTCCTGAACGCCCGCAGCCGCTTTTGGTCATCGCCGACTTGAGCGAAGTGATTGTCGCCGCGGATGTGCCGGAGCATCGGGCAACATGGTTGCGCGCGGGGGGTGCAGCCGAGGTTCGTAGCGTGGCAGCCCCTGGCCGGGTATGGAACGGCGAAATTGAGTACGTGAGCGAGGTCGTTGATCCGGTGAGGCGAATGGTGAACGTGCGCGTACGCGTGCCGAACCCGGATCATTTGTTGCGGCCGAATGCCTTCGTGCAAGTTACCTTCGACCCGGGAGAAGGGCAGGTGGTCGTCGTGCCGGCAAGTGCGGTCGTGACGGATGATCAGCGAGCCTTCGTGTTCGTGGCGAAGAGTACGGATCCGCCCACGTTCGTTCGCCGCGACGTCATCATTGGAAGGCAAAACGAGACCTCCGTTGAAATCCGCAGTGGCCTCAGTCCGGGAGAAACCTTCGTTGCCCGAGGGGCGAACTTGCTTTCCAATACCATCGACTTGGCGGAATAGAGCTGCCCCAGCGCTGCGAGCATGTTCGAGCGGATCGTAGAACTTTCTCTGCGCCATCGTGGCGCAGTGCTTTTTTTCACGGTGGCGTGGGCATTGTTTGGCTGGCATGCATTCCGTTCCCTCACCATCGAGGCATTCCCCGACCCGACGGATACCCAGGTGAACGTGATCACGCTCTTCCCAGGACAGCCTGCGGAAGAAGTGGAACGACAAATTAGTTTACCCATCGAACGGGCTCTGAACGGAACGCCCGGATTGCTTCGCCTGAGAAGCTTGTCGCTGTTTGGCCTCTCTTACGTGACTCTGACGTTCGATGACAGCGCAGACCCGTTGTTCGCCCGGGCGCAGACTCTGGAGCGCCTGCGCAGCGCCGATTTGCCAGATGGAGTCACGCCGGAGCTCGGACCCTTTGCGACCCCGATCGGCGAAGTTTACCGCTACACGCTTGCAGGTGCCGGTGGCGATCCGATGCGACTCCGCACACTTCAGGACTGGGTTGTGCGGCCGCGTTTGCTGCGTGTCCTCGGCGTGGCCGACGTGGTTTCGTACGGCGGCTTGGTGCGCGAGGTGCACGTTCAGCCGTCACCTGCGCGCCTTGCTGGGTACGGCCTCACACTGGAGGACCTAGAGCTCGTGTTACGCAAGGGGAGCGTGAATGCGAGCGGGGGAGTGCTGGAACACGGGGCAGAACAATTTGTCATTCGCAGTCAGGGCTTGTTCCGTAGCTTGATCGACATTGCATCAGTGAACGTGGCAAGCCGCGATGGCACTCCCGTCCGCGTGGGCGATCTCGCAAGTGTGCGGGATGGCTGGACTCCACGCCAAGGGGTTGTCAGTCGCGGCGAAGCCTACGACGCCGTGCAGGGAATCGTGCTGATGCGAAGGGGCGAGAACCCCTCCGTCGTGCTCAAGCGGGTGCGCCAAGCGGTGGAGGAAATCAACTCGAGCCTCTTACCCGATGGGGTACGGGTAGTTCCTTTTTACGATCGAACCGACCTGGTGAACACAACATTGCGCACCGTCGGCCGTAATCTCCTCGAAGGCGCCACGCTCGTGACCATTGTGCTCTTCGCTTTCTTGCTCGACCTGCGCGCGGCCGTCATCGCTGCGTCGGTGATTCCTTTGTCGTTGTTATCCGCCTTCATCTACCTCCACCTGCGGGGTATGAGCGCGAACTTACTGAGCATGGGCGCGATCGACTTCGGGATCATTGTCGACGGTGCCGTCGTAATTGTCGAAGGTATTTTGCTGCAGTTGCATGCGGGCGGAGAGCCCAGTCGGCCGTTTTCTCAAGAAACGTTGCAGGCGCGGGTGCGAGCCGGTGTCCGCAGTGTGGTTCGCCCAACCGTGTTTGCTTTGCTGATCATCATTGCTGCGTATCTGCCCATTTTCCTGCTGGAGCGGGTGGAGGGCCGGATTTTCGCGCCAATGGCAAACACGGTGGTTGCAGCGTTGCTCGGGGCGTTGTCGTTTTCCATCACTTTGGTGCCCGTGCTGGCCACCCTGGTGTACCGTCGCTCGGTCGATCACCGCGAGTCCCCCTTGCTGCGCTGGGCAGAAGTTGCTTACCGGCCGGCGTTGCTTGCAGCTTTGCGGTGGCCCAGGCTTGTCCTAGTGGCAAGCGTCGTCGCTCTGGCCTTTTCGGTACACCTATTGTCTCGTTTAGGCTCCGAGTTCTTGCCCGAACTCAACGAGGGATCCCTCTACCTTACATTCACCCTGCCCGCGAACACGAGCCTCACCGAAGGCCGACGTATGGTGCCGAAGATTACCGCGTTGTTGCATGGCCATCCGGAGATCCAGGAGATACTGACGCAACTTGGTCGTCCAGAAGACGGGACCGATCCGAAGCTGGCGAACAATCTCGAGGTGTTCCTTCTCCTGAAACCTCCCGAACAGTGGCGACGACATCTGCGAAACCTGGGAGATCTGATCGAGGATATCCGGGCCCGCTTGGTCGAAGTGCCCGGGGTCGAGGTCAACTTTTCGCAACCAATCCGCGACAACGTGAACGAGTCCATCTCCGGTCAAAAAGGACAGATTGCTTTGAAACTGTACGGCGATGACCTGGTGCAGCTCCAGCAACTGGCAGAGAAAGCCAAAGCGGTGCTCGCGAACGTTCCCGGAGTTGCAGACTTGGGCCTCGTTTTAAGCAGCGAAATCCCACAAATTCAGATCGAGCCCGATCGGGATTCCTTGGGGCGTTATGGGCTCGATATGGAAGACTTTCAGCACGTGCTGCAGGCGGCGTTGGGCGGGCAACCCGTGGGGGTGCTGTGGGATGGCGAAGCGCGCTTCGATATTGTGCTGCGGTACCCGCCTTCGGCAAGGGCCGATATCGAGAAGATTCGCAACTTGCAGGTTCCGGTCCAGGGCGGCGCGACCGTTCCACTGGAAATGCTTGCGAAGGTGAGCATTGGACGAGGCCGCGCTGCAATTAGTCGCGAGAACGGGCGCCGTTATATCGGTATCCGAATGAACGTGAGTGGCCGCGACATGGGTTCGTTTGTGGCTGAAGCCCAACGCAGAGTCAATTCCGCAATCCAGTGGCCCGCGGGCGTTTCGACCGAGTGGGGAGGTGAATTCGAAAGCAAGGAGCGAGCGATGAATCGACTGCTGACTGTGATCCCGGTTGCTTTGATGATTACGCTCGTCTTGCTGTTTCAATCGTTTCAGCGATTCGGCCCCGCATTGCTGGTTCTTCTCAACACGCCGTTTGCCCTCGTTGGCGGGGTGGTTGGCTTGTGGCTTGCGGGAATGCCGGTATCCGTTTCCGCTGCGGTCGGGTTTATTGCTTTGATTGGACAAGCATCGCTGAACGGCGTGCTGGTGCTCTCGCGAGTGGAGGAGAAAAGAAGAGAAGGTGTGCCGCTAGACCAGGCCATCCTCACAGGGTGTCTCGAGCGTCTGCGGCCGGTGCTGATGACGGCTTCTTTAGCCGCACTCGGCTTGGTTCCGGCAGCAATGAGTCACGCAATCGGCAGCGAGGTCCAGCGCCCGGTGGCCGTGGTCATTGTCGGCGGTACGGTCAGTGCCTGTCTGCTGACATTGGTCGCGTTGCCAGCTCTCTACCGGCTCGCAGTGCAGTGGGGAGCTGCTCGCCGTCGCGCCTTGACATGAGGCAACCGTACAATGGAAAGGCGCCGTCAGTCCCATTGCCAAACGTCACCTTCGCAAGCCTCCGGGCGCTTGAGCCACGTGCTGGTCGAAGCTAACGCGCTGCCACTTCCTGGCTCTTTGGAACTAGCCGCCGTGACGACAAGTACGAATCCCAGCGAACAGCCGAAGTCCAGTGCGGCAACGGTGTCGGTCGTTGTCCCTGTGTACAACGAGGAGGAAAACCTCCCGATCTTGCATGAACGGCTTTCCAATGTGCTCTCCAAGCTCGGGAGAACATGGGAAGTCGTTTACGTGGATGACGGAAGCAGTGACGGCTCGCTCGCCTGGTTGCAAGCGCTAGCTGCGCGGGAACCGCGCGTGCAGGTCGTCGAACTCAGCAGGAACTTCGGGCAACACCCCGCGATCCTTGCTGGATTTTCAGTGGCGCGAGGCGACATCGTGGTCACGTTGGATGCTGATCTGCAGAATCCACCCGAGGAAATCCCCAAACTCATCGAGACGCTCGAGCAAGGGAATTTCGACGTCGTCGGTGGCTGGCGAACGGGTCGGCACGACCCTTGGGTGCGGCAGCTCGCGTCGAGGCTCGTGAACACCATGACTCGCCTTGCGATTGGGAGTCCCATCCACGACCACGGATGCATGTTGCGCGCGTACCGGCGGGCCGTGGTCGAGGAAATTGTGGCGTGCGACGAACGCTCGAGTTTCATCCCCGCCTTGGCGCAGGCCCTCGCAAAGCGATCGACGGAAATCCCCGTTGCCCACGCTGCACGCCTGCACGGGACGTCGAAGTACTCCATATTGAATTTGCTGCGTTTGACCTTCGACTTGCTAACCGGATTTTCCCTCTTGCCAATCCAGTTGGTGAGCCTAACAGGTGTCGTCGTCGCATTAGGGGGTGTGGCCTTCGGTATTTTCTTGTTCGTACGCCGGTTGATTGTGGGCCCGGAGGCGGAAGGCCTGTTCACCCTGTTTGCCATTCTCTTTGTGTGTCTCGGAATTCTGATTTTCGCGGTTGGCGTCGTGGGCGAGTACGTGGGTCGGATTTTTTTGGAGGTACGCCGGCGCCCCACGTACCGGATCCGCGCTGTGCACGCAGCAAAGTCTCGGTGAACGGCGATGCGGTGCGTGGTGTTTGCGTACCATGAAATCGGGTACGTTTGTTTGGAAGAGCTCCTGCGACTCGGGGCGGAAATTCCATTGGTGATCACGCATACCGACGATCCGCAGGAGCAAATTTGGTTTCGATCGGTATACGAACTAGCGGCCCAGCGTGGGATCGAGGTGCATGCTCCATTGGAAGTGAACACGGAAGAGTGGGTTCGGCGCGTGCGCGCCGCCGAGCCCGACTTTTTGTTTTCGTTCTACTACCGCAAGCTGTTGCGGAAACCATTGCTGGAGATCCCTGCTCGCGGTGCGTTGAATTTGCACGGATCGCTCCTGCCGCGCTATCGTGGACGTTGCCCCGTGAACTGGGTGCTCATCCACGACGAAAAACAAACCGGCGTCACGCTGCACTACATGACCGAGAAGGCCGATGCCGGCGACATCGTGGCCCAGCGCGTGGTCGCGATTGACGATACGGACACGGCGCTGACCTTGTACCGGAAACTCATTGCTGCGGCACCGGAGCTACTTCGCGAGACGTATCCATTGCTGTGTGCAGGCACAGCTCCTCGAATTCCTCAGGATCCCACGCAGGCCTCGTATTTTGGCGGGCGGCGACCAGAAGATGGGCGCATCGAGTGGCAGGTGAGCGCGCGGCAGGTCTTCAATCTCGTACGGGCCGTGACGCATCCGTATCCTGGCGCTTTCGCGTTTTGGCGCGGCCGGGTTTTGCAGGTATGGAAAGCGCGAGTGTGGGAGGGCGGCGACTGTAAAGGTTCGCCCGGAACGGTGGTTCAAACTGCGCCAGAGCTGGTGGTGTGTTGCGGAACTGGCGGGGTGGTTCTGGAGCGTGTGCAAGAAGAAGGGGCTTCGGAGCAAGACGGTGCACTTTGGGCGCAACACCGAAATGTGCGGGAAGGAGAACGCTTGCAATGAGAGTGCTGATTACTGGCGGCGCGGGCTTCGTCGGCTCGCACTTGGCGGAGGCATTCCTGCATCGCGGCGACGAAGTGTACGTGCTGGACACAGGTTCGATTCAGAAAGTGAAGCATTTGATCCCCCATCCCCGATTTCACTTTGTGCGCGACAGTGTGTTTCACCTGGAGATTCTCGAGGGACTGGTCGCGAAATGCGACCTGGTCTACCACCTCGCGGCCGTAGTCGGGGTCGAGCATTACGTGGGTGACCCGTACGAAGTGCTCCACGTGAACGTCAACGGTACGCAAAACGTCCTGAAGGCAGCGTTCAAGTATCAGCGCAAAGTGGTCTTTGGCTCCACATCGGAAGTATATGGGCGGAACCCAAAGGTTCCGTGGCGCGAAGACGACGATCGCGTGCTCGGCTCAACGCGCATCGATCGATGGTGCTATTCCACTTCGAAAGCTGTCGGCGAACACTTTTGCTTTGCGTATCACCGATTGGGACTCCCGGTTACCATCACGCGTTACTTCAACGTGTACGGGCCCCGGCTCGATCGCCTAGATGTCGGTCGGGTTGTGACCATCTTTCTCGGCCAAGCGCTCCGCAACGAACCGTTGACCGTCATTGGCGACGGCCAACAGACGCGCTGCTTTACCTACATCGACGATTGTGTTCGAGCCACCGTGGCCGCTGGGATCGCAAGTGGTACCGACGGAGAGATCTTTAACATTGGGAGCGACGTGGAAACTACGATGCTGGAACTGGCGCAGCTTATCGTGGAACTTTCGGGATCCAAATCCGAGATCCGATTCGTTCCTTACGAAGCAGTGTACGGCCCTGGATACGAAGACATTCCCCGGCGCGTTCCCGATGTGACGAAAATGCGCGAGGTGCTAGGCGTCGAAGCGACAACGCCACTGCGAGAGGGATTGCGGCACACGATCGAGTGGTTTCGTAGCCAAGCTGCGTCTTGAGAATCCGGATGGAACTAGGCCTGAAGGTCGACGTTTGCACGTACGCGGGAATGCGTCACGGGGTGCCGAACCTATTGCGGTTGCTCGACCGCCTGGCCGTGCGCGCGAGCTTTTTCGTTGCCGTCGGGCCCGACCACTCGGGCCGTGCGATCCGTCGCGTGTTCAGGCCGGGATTTCTCGAAAAGATGCGCCGCACTCAAGCCGTGAGCACGTACGGGTGGCGGACCATGTTGTACGGCACGTTGTTGCCTGGCCCGCATATCGGACGGCGCTGCGCCGGCTTGTTGCGAGAAATCGTAGCGACCGGGCACGAACTCGCAGTGCATGGCTACAACCACGTGCGCTGGCAGGACTGTTTGCCGCGACTAAGCGCAGAGGAGATTGACCGCGAACTCGCTCGCGCTTGGGAAACAGTATTCGATGCCACGGGGATGCGCCCGCGGGCCTTCGGGGCGCCCGGCTGGCAGTGTACGCCGGTAAGCTTCGAGTGCGAGGACCGTTTGGGCTTGGGGTACCACAGCGACACACGCGGGCGCGGGCCTTACTACCCGGTCGCAAACGGAACTGCGTTTCGGACCCTCGAGATCCCCACGACGTTGCTCACACTCGACGAAACTTGGGGACGCGTTGGGGACGATGCCGAGTCTGTGCAGCGGTGGTATCTGCGACAACTCCAGCCGGGCGTCAATGTGTATACCGCACACGCCGAGATGGAAGGACGTTTGTTCTTGCCCTTTCTCCAAGGCTGGCTGGAGAAATTGTTGAGCGATGGAGTGGCAGTGCGCCGACTGGATGAAATCGCGGAACAGGTGCGCAGTGCACCTCGAGCTGTGGTGCAAAACGGCTCCGTACCCGGGCGAGCGGGAACCGTCGCGGTACAGGGAGAAGACGTTGACTAGCGTGGGAAACATTCAACAGGCGGAGTCCCTCACACCGCCCTCTCCTTCCAGCGTACGACTGCCGACCGGCACCGGTTTGCTAGCAGCGCTGCTCCTGGTTGTGGCCTTTTTGTGCACGCTTGGTGCGAGTCCATTGCTCGAGCCCGACGAAGCTCGCTACGGCGAGATTGCGCGCGAAATGTTGGTGCGGGGAGATTGGGTGACCCCGACGCTGAACTTCGTGAAGTACTTTGAAAAACCTCCGTTGTTGTATTGGCTCACGGCCTTCAACCTGTGGCTCTTTGGGCAGCACGATTGGGCAGTGCGCTTGTGGCCTGCACTCTTCGGGCTCCTCGGAGTTGCGAGTACTGCTTACTTGGCGCGCGCGATGTACGGTCGCCCGACCGGCCTACTGGCGGCGTGTGTTTTGGCCGCGACCCCGCTGTACTTCGCGATCAGCCAGGTGGTCATTTTGGACATGCCGCTAACCGCCCTGTGCACGTTGTGTCTCGTCATTGCGTGGCGGCTGTATGGGTCGGAGGGCCGCGGCGCGGAGCCCTTGCGTTTGCTGTTTTGGACAAGCCTCGGGCTAGCGGTGCTCACAAAAGGCCCAGTTGCTGTGGTGCTCGTGGGTGGGACGATCTGCTTGTACTCCATCGTGACGCGCAAGTTCTTTTGGTGGCAGCGGTTGTTCTCGGTGCCCGGACTCGCAGCGTTTCTTGTGATCACGCTGCCGTGGTTCGTGCTCGTGAGCTGGCGCAACCCAGAGTTCCTGCGCTTTTTCTTTTTGGAGCAACACCTCGCCCGTTACGCGAGGCCATGGGAACACCAGGAACCAGTTTGGTTTTACGTGCCCGTACTGCTGCTTGGCACGCTGCCGTGGTGGATCGTTGCTGCAAGTACCTGGAGGCGCTCCGAGCTGGCAGCTCGGGTTCTAGGGCTGCGTTGGAGCCCAGCAACGACCTACCTGATTTGCTGGTTCCTGGTGGCGTTTCTGTTCTTCTCGTTCTCCGGATCGAAGCTGGGGACCTACATTTTGCCCGGGCTGCCTCCCCTGGCAATTTTGATGGCCCGCGCCCTCACCCGACCGCCGACAGGGGGAACAGTGCTCGTGTTTCGTTGTCTCTTCATCTTGACGATGCTGACGGGTTTCGGGACCCTCGCAGCGGTTCGGCTGGTGCCGTTGTTTTCGTCTCACTACCGCGCGGCCATGTTGCCACCTTACCTTGCGCTCGGCGGTACGTTGTTGCTGTTTGGAGCGGCGGTGGTTTGGTGGGCTGGGAAGCACGTTCAGCGCCACTTTCCTGCCAGCATCGCGGCGCTTGTTCTTGTCATGCTTGTCATCGAGGTGGCAACGTTTGCTGGTCGTTCGGTTGCCCAGCACTACACGCCGCTGGCGGAGGCGATTCGGAGCCATTGGCAGGCGGGAGATCGCATCGTGCTCTATCGCCACTACACGCAGGGAATTCCCTACTACACGCGGCAGCGAGTGATTCTCGTAGGGGCGTGGGGAGAGTTGGACTTCGGACAGAAACAAAGCCAGGACGATGAATTTTTTTGGGCGGACGACGAGCGGATGTTCCGCGAGTGGTCCGATGGCCGGCGGATGTTCCTAGTGATCAATCGTGAGGAGCTTGCGCCCATCCGCGAGCGGTTTGTGCCAAAACCGCGCGAGCTGGCTCGTTGGGGCAAGAAGCTGGTGGTGGTGAATTTTCCGTGACGCATGCCGGCGATCAAATAGGAGCGGATGCCGCAATGTCGGCTCCGGTGCGAGAAAGCGGCTTGCCCGAAAGGGGAGGTGTTGGCTTGACTCCCCCGCGACGCAAACGGCTCGAGCTGGTGGGAGCTCTTCTTTTGGTGACCGTCCTGTGGTGGCCCGCGGCATGTTGGCGCTTAGGGGCTGCGCCGTTTTACACGAAAGGTGAGCCCCGTGAGGCTTTAGTTGTGTGGGAGATGGTCCACGGACGAGGATGGATCCTGCCGCGACGGAACGGCACGGAGATCCCGTCGAAGCCGCCCATGTTTCATTGGCTTGGGGCCATGGTGGCAAAGATGGCAGGCACGCTTGACGAAGGCACCGTACGCGTCCCATCCGCGGTAGCGTCGTTACTAGGGCTTTATGGAGTGGTCCTGGCCGGAGCGCGATGGTGGTCGGTCCGAGCTGGCTTGTTTGCGGCCTTAGTCTTGTCCACGTCGTTCGAGTGGGCGAGGGCCGCGACGAACGCTCGGGTGGATATGGTTTTGACCCTTGGCCTCGAAGCGGCCTTCCTGAGTTTGTTCTTCTTTTGGCAAACTCGGCGCCGTGCTTGGCTCTTGCCGCTCTACGGTGGCATTGCTTTGGCCGTTTTGGCCAAAGGGCCGGTCGGGCTTGCGCTGCCCGCAATTGCCGGCTCGATCCTCATGCTTCTCACGTTTCGAACCGAAGCGTGGCGTGCCCGGCGATGGCGGGAGATTGTCGATTGGTCGGCGATCCGCTCCTTTTCACTTGTGCGTGGGCTCTTGTTCGTAGCCCTGGTGGCGGGCGCCTGGTATGTGTTGGCGCTTGCCGAAGGGGGATGGGCATTCTTTCGCAAGCAAATTTTGGCTGAGAACGTGTTTACGTTTGTGGACGATCCCGACTGGGGCGGCGGGCACCGGCATGGGCTCTTGTATCTCCCCTCCCAGTGGTTTTTGGGGTCGTTGCCCTGGTCGCTTTTATGGCCACTGGTCGCCGCGGACTTGTGGGGGCGCCGGCACCAACTGAGGCGCTGGGATGCCGCGGTGCTGTTGCTGGTTTGGATCGGGGTCGTGTTCGTGTTTTACGAGTTTGCAGCGAGCAAACGTGGCGTGTACCTGTTGGCGCTCTACCCAGCAGTTGCCTTGCTGTGCGGCTGGTTCTGGTCGAGGGTGTCTGAAGGCGAAGGAGAAATTCCGGACTGGTATCGCGTGGCGATTCGGTACGCTGCGCTCGGGGTCTCGATAGCGATGACGTTGGCGCTTGCGCTTGTGTGGGTGTTGTCCTTCGAGCCGCCGGTTGCGCTCTTGGTGCCGGAACGATGGAAGGCTGAAGGGCTCCCTGTTGCCGTTGCCGTGGCGAAGCATTTGGCCAATGGAATCGCGGCATTGGCGATCGCCTCGTGCGCGCTGCTCTGGTTTTGGACTGCTCGCTCCTGTCAGACCCGCTCGGCGTCGCGCACCCTGGGTGCGTTGCTCCTGGCCTCGTGGCTTTCGGTGGTGGTGGGGCGTGCGGTCGTCTTGCCAGCGTATGCTGAGGCAGTGACGCTTCGTCCCTGGATGCAAGCGGCTCGAGTAGTGACCGCCGGTGCGCCGGTTTACTTTTTCCGAACCTTTGACTACCAGGCGGTCTACTATTTTGGTGGCCATATCCCTTCGGTAAGCGAGGGAAACTTCCCCTCGGAGCAAAAATTCCTGTTGGTCGACCGGCGGACTTGGGAGCGCGGCGACCACGGACTCGAGCAGGCGTACGAAGAGGTACCATTGCAGGGCACTGCTTCGACGATTCCGCAGCGGCTCGTACTGTTACGCCGAAAGGCGGAATGATCGAGTGGCAAGGGGTTGCATGGCTGCGCGTGGAGGAGGTGTGTACTTGATGAGCGCGAATATTCGAGTTCCGCTGCTGGATCTCAAGCGGGAGTACCAAGCCATCCGGGAGGAGATTCAGGCCGCCTGGGCAAGCGTGCTGGAAAAAATGCATCTCCTCAAAGGGGAAAACGTGACGGCCTTCGAACGCGAGATTGCCCAGTTGGTCGGCACGGAGCACGCCGTGGGGGTCGCCTCCGGAACCGACGCATTGCTGCTGAGCGTTCGTGCTTTGGAGATCGGGGCGAACGACGAGGTGGTATTGCACGCAAACGCGTTCGTGGCCGCCTTGGAGGCGGTGCTGCACGCGGGAGCCAAACCCGTGCTCGTCGATGCTGCAGAGGGCGATTTTGGTCCGGACCTCGAACAGGTTCGGCGCGCAATCACCCCGAGAACAAAGGCAGTCATAGCCGTTCATCTGTACGGTTATCCTTTGCCCCTCGATCCCCTTGTGGATCTATGTGCCCAGCAGGGCATCTCGCTCATCGAGGATTGCTCTCATGCCCACGGGGCGCGGCGTGATGGACGTCACGTAGGGAGTTTCGGTCGAGTGGGCTGCTTTAGTGCAGGGGTGGTGAAAAACTTGGGGGCCTACGGTGATGCTGGGTTTCTCACCACCAGCGATGCCTCGCTGGCGGCGAAAGTGCGGTTGCTCCAGGCCCACGGTCAGGCGCGCAAGAACGACCACCAACTTTACGGCTTCAATAGCCGCTTGGACGAACTGCAGGCGGCGGTGTTGCGCGTGAAGCTACGGTACCTCGAGGAGCGCAACGCCCGCCGTCGTGCCATCGCGAACTACTATCGCGAACAGTTTGCCGCGCTTCCCGTGATCGTCCCAGCAGAACCCAAGGACACAGTGGCGGCTTACCACCAATTCGTGATCCGAACGAAGAAGCGAGATGCACTCCAGGCCTATCTCAAAGATGCTGGGATTGAGACGGGCGTACACTACCCGGTGCCGCTGCACCTGCAGCCCGCCTGGACACGACAAGGCCTTGGCAGCTACTCGTTCCCCCGAGCGGAGCAGTATGCAGCAGAGTTGTTGTCGTTGCCGGTGTTCCCAGATTTGACGGACGCCGAGGTGGAGTACGTCGCGCGAAGTGTCCAGCGGTTTTTTCAGCAGCAACGATGAAAGCACCTCAAGTACCTGAAATTTCCGTGGTCGTCCCGGTGTACAACGAGCGAGGGAATGCAGGGCCTCTCGCTCGAGAAATCGATAGCGTGTTACGCCGCTTCGGGATGGAGTACGAGATTTTGTTCATCAACGATGGCAGCACCGACGGCACGTTGGAGGAACTTCAAGAAACGTTGGCTGACGTGCCGCGTTTGCGCATCCTGGACCTGGACGGCAACTTTGGCGAGGCGGCTGCCCTCACGGCGGGCTTTCAAGCAGCGCGGGGCCGCATCGTGATGACTCTCGATGGCGACGGCCAAAACGATCCGGCTGAGCTGCGGAAACTTTGGGAGCGGTTTGTGGAAGGATACAAGGTGGTTTCTGGTTGGCGCCAGCAAAGGAAGGAGGGCTTTTGGCTTCGAGTGCTCCCGTCCCGTGTAGCGAATTGGTTGATTGCGCGCGTGACGCGGGTGCCGCTGCACGACAATGGTTGCGGGTTGAAAATTTACCGAGCAGAAGTTGCCAAGCGCCTGCAACTGCCGAGGGGCTTTAACCGCTTTCTCCCAGCGATTTTGGGGGTTCGCGCCGAGGAGGTGGCGGAAGTGCCCGTGCGTGACCGTAGTCGCCAGCACGGAACTTCGCATTATGGATTCAGCCGCACGTTCGTGGTCATGAGGGACTTGTTGGCTATGCCGTTCTTGCTCAGCCACCCGAAGCTGTTCGAGCCTGTGTGGCTAGCGGTTGTGCTCGTGGCTGGGGCCGTGTCGCTAGCGCTTTTGGCCAGCGCGCGCTGGGGTGCGACAGCGGTAGCTTTGGCGTTTGCCACGGTCGCCTCGTCGATTTGGTGGAACCTTCGCAGGTTTAACCGGGCGCAACGTGAGGGGGTGTTCCGTGTGCGACGCGAGTTCACGCGTCTCGGCGCGGCTATGCTGGGGGAGCGCCCTCGGCAACGGGTGGGAGAACGGTAGTGGAGCGGTTGCGCTTAGGCTTGGTTGGGGCGGGTTACTGGGGAAGAAATCTCGTGCGCGTCTTTGGTGGGCACCCCCAGGTGGAGTTGTGCGCAATCGCAGATCCTGACGAGTCGGCAGCCAACGCCGCGGGGGCAGGGCTCCCGATTGTTCGTGACGTCGAGCAGCTTCTGGATGAGTTCGATCCGGATGCCGTTGCCATCGTGACTCCGCCGTCCACGCACTACGACTTAGCTCGTATTGCGTTGGCGGCAGGAAAGCATTGTTGGGTGGAAAAGCCGTTGGCGTTACGTGCGCGAGAAGCTGGCGAGTTGGTCGAACTTGCCGAACGGAATCGCTGCCAGCTCTTTGTCGACGAAACGTTTTTGTACGATCCGCTCGTTCGCACGGCTCGCGAGTGGATTCATGGAGGCCGCCTGGGAGAAGTTTACCATCTTTCCTTCCAACGCTTAGGGCAGGGGCGCATCCGCCGCGACTCCAACGTTTGGTGGAATTCCGCACCGCACGACCTTTCCATTTTTTGTTACTGGATCGAATCTCCCGTGCGGCGTGTGCAGGTACAGAGCTTCAGTTACTTGCAAACGAACATTGCGGATGTCGCGATCGGAACGTTGGAGACAGCAAGTGGGGTCTCTGCCCACATCTATCTGAGTTGGATGGCGCCACAAAAGGTTGCCACGGCAACCGTGGTAGGCAGCCGCGGGATGCTGGTGTTCGAAGGCCGCTTCGGTAAGCGCAAGCTGGAATTTTACGAGTTCCAGGTGGCGAACCCCGCGAACGTGCGAGGCAACGTGGTTCCAGTCGAACGGTTTGAATGCACAGAAACAGTGAACGGCGGGAGCGAAGAGCCTTTGGCACTGGCAGTGAACGCCTTTGTCGACGCGATTCTGAACGGCTCGCTCCCTCCGAGCGCCGGGGTGTTTTCCAAGCGAGTCGTTGAAATCCTGGAAGCTGGTTTGCCGTACTAACAGGTTCGCCCGACCCACGGCGCACGCAAGGATGAGAAGGTACCCAAGGGCAGAGGGGGTCTTGGCTCGAGCTCAATCAGCTGTTGCCGCGCATTGGAGCTTCAGTCGGATAACAGCCGAAGGACTTTTTGAGTTGGGCACGTCATGGCGACCTCCGCTATTTTGTCGCTGCAACCGGAACGGCTTCATGATAACTTGGCGTCCGTAGCTATGGCGAAAATCCTGGTGGTCGAAGACGATCCCGACATCATGCGCATCATGATCCACACCCTGCGTGCCGCGGGGCACGTGGTCGTGCCCGCATATGGCGGGGAAGATGCGCTGCGAAAGGTGAAACAACACCGGCCGGATCTTGTGTTGACCGACCTGGCGATGCCCAAAATGACCGGCGTGGAAGTCATCGAACAAATTAAGAAAGACGCGGAAACCAAGCACATCCCGTGCGTCGCCGTCACCGCTCACCTGTGGGAATTTCTGGCGCAATCGGCGGGTGACGCAGGTTGCGAGGGCTACCTCGGGAAACCATTTACGAATCGCCAGTTGGTGGAGTTCGTGAATAAACACCTCGCAGGCTCGGAAACCGCCGATGCTGCTGGGGGGAAAGCTCGGTAACACGCTGCCCGGCAGGGAGAGTCCGGTCTTTGCCTGCCTGAGGGGACGTTGAGGAGATTCGTGCGTCCAAGGCTTGGCCGGACGCAAACATTCACGACCCAGCCGGTTTCCACGGCTTCGGCCGCCTGCCCGACCGGCCGATACGCCTGACCAGAGTTCCGGGGGATCGTTGGCACGCTTCGCCGCCAGGCTCGAACCGCAGCAAAACGGAGCCCGAATGCCATACGTGCCCGCGGCCCGGCGGGTCGCCTTGGGATGTTCTGCCTCGTGGCGACGGTGACGGGGCCGGACCTGTCGTGCAAAGAATGGAGACCGCAAACGACGTTTTTGAAGGAGCGACGGTCAGGCCTTCGGTCAACGCGGGCACCGGCCCGTCTCGATCCGGGTTCCGGGCGACCTTTTGTCCAAGCCTCTTTTCCTGGGGCGGCGTGACGGTGTCCCCGGAGTGGTTGCGCAACAACCTGCGGCCTTTCCCAGTCAGCGAGGCTTGGGTGGTTGCCGCTCTGTTTTGCTGCAGTCCAGTTCGACGCGCTTCGTGCCCGCCGGATGCTTTGTCGGTTGCTTTGCCTGCCGAACGAATTGCGGTGCCGTAAATTGTCAGAGCGTGTCATTGTTGTCGCTCCGAACCCCGACCCGTCAAGTTTTTGAACGACAAAGCTTGTTTCCTCAGGGGGTGACCTCGCGGCCTAGGACACGAAAACGTGGCGCATCGTCTTGCCTCCGCGTTGGCATGGGTGCTGCTTGGCTCTGGCGCACAAGTTCGAACCTGAAAAGGCGCGAGAAAGCGAGGCGAGGGACAATGCAGCGAGCACATGCACCACCGTAAGAAAGAGCGAACGCGGGAGAGGCACGCGCGGCCGCGTACACACTTCTTCGGCCAGGGACCGCGCGAGGACAAAAAGGTGAAAGGTAGGTTGAAAGGATGGCGGGGACACCGCCGCCGAGGAAAGACCAGAGAGGAACAAAAAGGAGAGAACAATGAAGGCAATTCGGGACAGCAAGGGTTTCACGTTGATCGAGCTACTCGTGGTGGTAGCGATTATCGGGATTTTGGCAGCGATTGCGATTCCGCAGTTTGCGGCGTACCGTCAGCGGGGCTTTGACTCGCGGGCGCAGTCCGATCTGCGCAATGCGGCTACTGCAGAGGAAGCCAACTACGCGCAGAACCAAGTGTATGTCAGCTGCACTGATGCCGCATGCAATACCTCGTTGCCGGGGTTCAAACTCTCGAACGGTGTGAGCATCGCAATGACCGCGGCTACGCAGAGTTTCACTGGTACTTCCAAGCACAGCTTGGGCACGGGTAAGACCTGGAGCTACGACTCGACAGCCGGCGGCATTACGAACTAATCCGCGGCCAACCGCTCAGCGTGAAGCGAACTGGGGCCGAGGCCTTTTAGCCTCGGCCCCAGTTTTTTGGTTTGGTGGGGGTGATCGATTGCGTGGGACGTCTCCGATGGGATCTTAGGCAGATTTTGTGTGTCCGCGTTAAAGAACAGTCGTGGGGCAGCAGTTCGCTGGCAGATTGAGACTTTGCGTTTGCGCTCCGGATGGAAGTGGTACGCATTGTGCAGCTGCTGACACATAGTGTCCACCACATCCAAATCGGGGCCGTTTGGCGGCTTTTTCGGAGGGTCTAAATGTTGATCAAAATTATACTGCCACAAGCCCACGCTCCCCCGGCCTCACCCGAGGCACAGCAAACGTCGGTCGCAGGTGCAAAAACCAAAAGTTCAAGGAGAGAGACAATGATCAAACCGGTTCAGGACAGCAAGGGTTTCACGTTGATCGAGCTACTCGTGGTGGTAGCGATTATCGGGATTTTGGCAGCGATTGCGATTCCGCAGTTTGCGGCGTACCGTCAGCGGGGCTTTGACTCGCGGGCGCAGTCCGATCTGCGCAATGCGGCTACTGCAGAGGAAGCCAACTACGCGCAGAACCAAGTGTATGTCAGCTGCACTGATGCCGCATGCAATACCTCGTTGCCGGGGTTCAAACTCTCGAATGGTGTGAGCATCGCAATGACCGCCGCCACGCAGAGTTTCACTGGCACTTCCACACACAGCTTGGGCACGGGTAAGACCTGGAGCTACGACTCGGCAGCCGGCGGCATTACGAACTAATCCGCGGCCAACCGCTCAGCGTGAAGCGAACTGGGGCCGAGGCCTTTTAGCCTCGGCCCCAGTCGTTTTTTGAATGAAAGATTTGGACAGCGGAAAGATTTGGAGGAAAGATTTGGACACGCACGAACCTTCGGCCTGGAAAAAACTTTGGCGCGGGAAATTCGGTGAACCGTCGGGGGCGAACAAAAATCGTAAGCCGGCGACGCCAACTTGGGAACACCCAGGCTCATCGGTCTCATTGTCCGAGGATGCGTACCAGGGCCGAGAGGCGGTGCGGCTGAACGCCCGTGTTCCGTGAGCCCGGGGCCAAGCTCGCGGTGGTTGCTCCGCAAGCCTGAGCACGGTGCTTGGCACGGTTAATGGCTCGCGGCGGTCCTCCGTGAGTCTCCAACTGGTTGTATCGCCCGAAGAGAACCATTAACTAGGGCGCCGTGTTCGCTTCGGCCGGAAGCCAAAGCCAAGGGGAAAGCACCCGGATCGTTCTGCGCCTTCTCGGGGTCGTTGTCGCCCTCGGGATCGCCCTTTTGGGGCGCTTTTGGCTTACTGCCCCCGAGTGGGTTTCCGCCGGAACGTGGTTGCTGGTCCTCGGCTGTGTGAGTGCCGCGGTGCTGGCGGGGAGACCGACAAGCCAGGGAGAGTCGTTCTCGGAGAGCGCGCAACCATTAACGCTCGGACCCCGAAGGCGACTCGGAGGGGCGATCGCGCTCCTCGGGTTCGGGCTTTTCGCTTACACGACATGGGCGTTGTTTACCGCCTGGCAAATGAACTTTGACTGGGCCGCACCGACCATGGTGCTCGGGGTTGCACTGACCAGTGCTGGGCTTGCACTGTTGGACCGTCCCTGGCGTACGGGAGTTGCGCGGGAGCACGTGACGACAACGGAGCTAGCGATCCTCGCAGCGATTTTTCTTCTGGCCTGCTTCCTGCGGTTTTACAAGATCGACTATTTTCCGCCGTTGGACGGCTTTGTGGCCATCGAGGAGCCCCAGTCGGGACAAGGCGCCTGGGCCATCATGAGAGGGGTACGACCTTGGGAATTCTTGCTCGATCGCTGGATTGCAGTGCCTTTTTTTCACTGGATGGGAATCTCGATCCTATCGCTCCGCATCCCCTTCGTGATCGTTAGCTGCCTCACCGTTTTGGCTACCTACGTACTGCTGCGTGAGCTTGTTCGTTGGCCAGCCGCATTGTTCGGTACGTTCCTTCTTGCGGTGTCGCATTGGCACCTTCACTACGCGCGTTTGGCGCACAACATCTTCCCTACCACGCTGCTCAGCGTCGTTGTTTGGTGGTTGTGTATCCGCCAGGCACGCACTGGAGGAGTGCGTTTGTACCCGTGGATCGGGTTCTGGAGCGGTTATGCCTTGTATGCATACGCTGGTTACCGCGGAATTCCCGTCGTTGTTGCGTTGTTTCTTCTTGGGCAGCTCGCCGTTTTGTGGCGCAAGCGCCGAGAGTCTCCTTCAAGCTTGCGAGCCCTGAAAGTGCACCTCGCAGGCTTGGCTCTGGTCGGGGTGTTCTTTGCGGGGCCAGCGCTAGTCCTGGTGAATCAACTCCGCTCGAATCCGGCCTACTTCCTCGAGGCGTTTTACCGGTCTTACGCGAACAAGCAGTACTACGTGTCGGATTGGCCTACGTGGCTCAAGCTTCGTTGGGAACGACAGGTTCAGACGGCCCGCATCTTCCACCACTTCGGAGATGCCGAGCAGGCTTACAATCTTCCGGGAGAACCAATGCTCGACCCCGTCTCGGGGGTATGGTTCACCGCCGGGTTGTTTTTCTGCCTCCTCTATCCACTACGCCGATTCCAGGGGTTCTTTGCGTTTGCTTTTTTGTTCTTGCTGATCGCTGGAGCCACGCTGACCCAAACATTGGTGGTAGCGCGTTTGCAAATCGTCGTGCCCCTGGTGTTCGTACTCGTTGCCCTGTTCGCGGATCGCGTGTGGCAGCTCGTCGAGGTGGCGAGGTATCGCTGGGCGCAAGCGGTGTGGGTCGGTGTGGTAGTGCTCTCGGCTGGCGCGGCATTCGCCCTGAACTGGGACGTGTACTTTGGGAAAATCATCCACAGCCCAGTGATGCGAGCTGTGTACCGAAACTATTACACGACCGCCATCACGTACCTACACTCGCTTCCGGACGACGCCTACTTGCTGGCACTCTCCGATATGGGGAACCTGTTCATGCCCAGCGACTACGAATGGTGGCGCGGGGAGCGTGTTCCCGGGAGCGTGGTGAGCGACATTTATCCTGTGCTTGTCGGCAAGGACGGTCCATGGAAGAACCGCCAACTGTACCTCCTCATCCAGCGACCATTCGAGCAACAGGAGATTGCCGACTTGATTCGAACTTACTTGCCCCAAGCCGAATGCCGGTGGATTCGCCACCCTGAAGGTTACCCCCATCTCGATCAGATTGGCTGCGCACTTGGTCGCAACCCAGTTCCGCGGGCGCTTCGGACTTCTCTCCGAGCTCGGTACTTTGGCGGAGAGCAGGAGAAACTGGTTCTCGAACGGGACGAACCGGTTTTGAGCTGGGCGCTCTCTCCGGAACCGTGTTCGCGATGGCGCTATCCGGAAGAGCCTCCTTGCCGGGCAGAGTGGAGCGGAACGTTCTTGCTTTCGACGGACGGTCCCCGCGACGTCGCGATCGAGGCGCGCAATGCTCACGTAGAGGGCACGATCGATGACCGAGCAATCCTGCTCGACCGTTCCGTGCCCATCGAGGGATACGTCCTCGAAGGAGAAATGAGCGCGCAGCGACTGTCACTTCCCCCAGGCGAGCACCGCGTCGAGCTCCGTGCGCGCGGAACCAGAGCCGGCGAATTGGGGGTGCGTCTGCGCGTGAAAGACCCTGTTGCGGGCTGGCGACTGATTTCCTTCGCAACAGCAGTGGAAAACTCAGAGACAGCCACGGCTCGAGGTGCTCAGAACACCGAATTGCTGCGGGCGAGTGTATCCGGTGAACTCCGTGAGCGGACCGACTGAGTGGTGGCCTGACCGAACAACCGAATCGGCTGCATCGGAACACGAGCCGGGTTGATGCAAGCAACGTGACCATGCTGGTTGAACCCATGGAAAAACGGTTGGTGTTCGTTCTGAGCCCGCCTCGATCGGGCTCTACCCTCCTCATGCGTATGCTGGCCGCCCACTCGGAGATTTACAGTCGGCCGGAGCCGCACCTGCTGCCGCCCCTCGCCCACCTGGGGTACTACGACACAGTGGACGCGGCCCCGTTCGACCATCTTCAGGCAGCTGCGGCGATTCGCGAGTTCGTTGCCGACCTACCGCGTGGCGAGCAAGATTATTTGGAGGCCTGCCGCGCGTACGCCGACATTCTTTATGGCCGAATGCTCATGGCTCGTGGCAAAGGCAAGCGGTACTTTCTCGACAAAACACCCGCGAATGCTTTGGTGCTTCCGTTTCTCTCGAAGCTGTACCCGGAGGCGCGTTACGTGGTGTTGTTGCGCCACCCGGCCGCCATCTTTGCCTCGTACGCAAACTCGTTTTTCGACGGCGATTATGCCGCAGCGCACAGATTCAACCCGATTCTCCATCGATACGTTCCTGCCATCGCCCGGTTTTTGCGCTCGGCTGAGGTGCCCATGGTGCGCGTGCAATATGAAACTTTGGTGCAGGAGCCAGAGGCGGAACTCCAGCGGGTTTGCGCGTTTCTTGAAGTCCCCTTCGAGCCAGGGATGATCGAGTACGGCCGCCACGAGTTTTCCGGGCGCGGACTGGGCGACCCGATTACGGTGGGCCGACACACGCGTCCCATCACCGAATCGGTGGAACGCTGGGCAGAGGAGTTGGCGCGCGATCCACAGAAGCTGCAATTCGTCCAGGCGATCGTGGAGGGGATCGATGACGCAGATCTCGAGACCTGGGGCTTCCCGCGCGCGAGCCTATTTGTGCCTGTCAACCGTGCTCGGGAAAGCCTCCGTTTGCCCCCGCCGCGTCGTCTCCCGATGGATCGCTTCCGGTTGCAGCGAAAAGTGCTGCGTTGGGCCCGCAAGATTGTTCACGGTGTGCCAGGGTTGGAAAAAGTCGTTCGCCAAGGCCGGATGCTTTGCGACGTTTTACTACGAGGGTGAACGCGCCCGGTCGCCGCAAGATGGAATGGCGCTCGCAAGCGCAAAGAGCCAAGGCGGCAGACGCATCGTTGGAATCAGTGTAACCGGGGAAAATGTCTGCGCCGCGTGATGTGGGGGCGGGGGCCCTGCAGGGACGGACACGCCGAGTCGATGCATGGCGTTCCAGCGGGTGTTCGTACTGGCCCGCGACCGTGCTGGCGTGCGCATTTGTTCTCCTCGCCCTCTGGCGCGAACGCTACGCCGAGGCTGGCCCGCGGCGAATTTGGGGCGAGCTCTCCGCACTGCTGGAAGCAGTTGGGACGACGGGCCAGTCGCTGATCCTGTGGGCGAACCGCTACCTCGCGGAAGTTGCGGCCGGGCTTGTGCTCGCGGCAGTAGTGATGGCGGCGTTGGTACTGTGGTCGCAACGCGCCCGTGGGCTCGTTTTCCTCTTCTGGGTAGCTGCTCTAGGGTGTGCACTTGGAGGGCAGTGGGCTGCCAGCAACGGCCACCCGTGGTTCGTGGCGATTGGTTACGGAAGCGCCATCTTCCTGGCCGCGTGGTTCGGGTGGCGTGCCCACCGGCACGCAGTCACAAGCGTGCCAGCGCTTGGATGGAGCGATGCGAGAGACGCGATCCTGCTGCTGGTGGTGGCCACGTTCCTGCGTTTGTGGGCCCTCGACGAATTACCGCGCGCATTGGAGGGCGAGATGGGGTTTTCCATGCTCGCAGGGACAAGTTGGTATGGAGTGAAAAATTACTTGGTGGACGCCCTGACCACCGTGTCGGTGGGCTGCATGCATTTGTTCGTCCAGCTCGCCTCGTTTTTCCTTTTGGGCGATTCGGTCTTTGCCTTGCGCGCAAGCGCAGTGGTGATGGGAGTTGCCGTGGTGTGGAACGTGTTTTGGCTCATGCGCCAAAACGTGGGCCGCCAAGCGGCTTGGTGCGCAGCGTTGCTCGCAACGTGCGGCGCAGAGCAGCTCTGGTGGTCGCGCAGTGAAAATGCGTATTTCATCGCGGTTTGCTTGGCCGGCACCATCACCGCGCGCCTAGCTTCATGGTTGTGGCAGAGCCCTGGATTTGCCCGGGCTCTCACGGTCGCTTTGTGGATGGGGGCGACCCGGCTGTTTTACCTCGCAGCCGCGACGTTGTTTTTGTTGCCGCCGTTGGTCGTGCTCCATGGACTGATCTTCGCGCAGGGTCGCCGCTGGCGCTTTGTGGCAATGCTCGCTGTGCTCCTGTTCGGGGTTGTCTTGTGGGCCAGCAGCCTGTCGTTGGTTGCGTATACCGTAAAGGGAGAGTGGTATTGGATTCACCCGGCGTTGCACGGCGAGCTTTTAGCCAAAGAAGAACAGTCCCTGGTGGAACGAGTTACAAACATCGCAAGCCGAGCCCTGAAGAACGCTGCCGAGGTGGGTCGACAGTGGACGATCAGCGCCGGGTTCACGCAGTGGTATCAGCGAAGCACCTGGCCTTACCCCCCGACAACGATCAACGTGGGATTCGTCGTCTTAGGGGCGTTAGGTTTGGGAATCGCGTGCGGGCGGATCAGAGATCCGTTTGCAGCTTTGTTGTTAGCATGGTTCTGTGTTGGCGTTGCCCCTGCGCTGTTGAGCGCCGAGCCGGCAGACCGCCGCATGGCGGCTGCATTCCCCGCGTGGTACGCGCTGGCCGGGTACGGGTGGCAACAGGTGGCTGACTGGGTGCGCCGTGGAACAAGGCCAAGCATTCCCGTCCTCTGGGCCAGCGCGAGTTGGATTGTGCTGTTACTTGTAAACGCTGCGAGCTTGGGTTCGCACTTGACGTTGGAAAAAGCCGAGGTCGGGCTCGCAGCACTGGGCCGTGCGACGCGAGGCGCGTTCGAGAAGAGCGATGCGATTTACTACGAAATGGATGAAGCGGCGCTGCCCTTGGTGGTCATGACACACTCGCGTGCTTTTCGCCAAAGGCTGCCCTGTTTAGAAACCTTGGCCCCGCGTACTTGGTTGGCCACTCTCATCGAGCAGCCTTGCAGCTTCGCGGATCCAGTTTGGATGCTCATGATCCCCCCAGCGGAGCGCGAGGCCCGAATGCGCAATCTTCGCCCTCCGGGGCAGTTCAGTATTTTGCTGGGCCGCGTGCCGGAGCACGAGCGCAAACGCGCAACCATCCGGCGGTTGTTTCCTCAGCTCGAAGAACGAGACGTACAGACGCTGCAGTGGAGCTACACGGCAACCGTGGCCACGATTCGGCGAGCGGACGTGGAAGCCTTAGTTCGTCCCGAGCGGATCGAGCGCCAGTTGGAGCGAGTCGATGCAAATGGCACGGAGACATCCGGCGTACCCGGCGAATGCGTGATCGACTTGCACGGATCGGTGTTTGTCGCCGAGGATGGGTGGTACCGGGTAGAGCCTACGCCCATCGGGGAAGACGCACGGTGGCGGTTAGCGGGCCGGTCCTTGGATGCCGGTGAAACGTTGCCGCTGACGGCGGGCTTCCATCCGGTGGAATTCCAGGGGCGAATGCGGTGCGAAGGCAACCCGAGGTTGGAATGGCGGCCGAACGGAGAATCGGCGGATCGGCATGTTCCACTGTGGGTGCCTTGGTTGAGTGGAGACGACCTGGTGCGAGCGACGCCTGTTCAAACCTATGCAGGGTACGAGCCTGGCGAGCGCATCGGGATCGAGCGGGGCCAAGTGCTCGATGTGGCAGTGGTGGAGCGCGGCCGTATCGTTGCTTTGCTTCGCGACGAGCACGGGTACCAAATCGCGGAACTGGATGCACAGGGTCGCGTTTCGTCTGCAAACCCGGTGGACATTCCCCAGACTGCAGTGGTCAATGGGTTTTCCGTGAGCCCAGAGGGCACGTACTTCATTCATACAGAGGCGGGAGTGGTGATTGCTGGCCACGCCGGTACGATTTTGCATCGTTGGCCTCAAGATCGCTCGCCCTTGTTGCCAAATGTCGGGTGGTGGTCTGGGAGCACGATCTTGGCCGCCATGCCTGGCGTAGCGCAGTTGTGGTGGCTCGATCTCGACGGCAAGTTACTTGGCGTTGCAGGCAAGTTTGCCGGTGGACCGGGAAGATTTTTCGAACCCGTTGCGGTTGCGTACGATGGACTCCGCCGTCGACTGGCGGTTGCCGAGGTCGACGGGCGGATCTTGATCCTCCGGGTCAAAGAGAACGCGCCCACAAGCCTCGAGTTCTTGTTCGAACTGCGCCCGCCGTTCTTGACACGGCGGCTGGCCGTGAGAGCCCTCACGTTCGACGACGACGGACGGCTCTGGGTGGCCGACCCCTTTGCGCCTCGTGTGTTCGTGTACGATGCCGAAGGCCGCCGGCTCATGGCAGAGCAGCGAGATCACGACTGGGAAATGCTTTTGAGAGAAATCGGAACCCCACAGAGAATTGTGCCCAATGACCGTGAAGTTTTCGTATTAGCCGGCGGACGTTGCTGGTTGTTCGGTAGCCAGGCCGCGATGCCGGCTACCGAGTGAGCGGGATCACTCGTGTTCAGGGCACGGCGTCGCTGGTAGAACGCCTTCAACCAAGGCGCTCGCACACCCGCAGCTTCGCACTCGCAGCACGCGGGTTGGTGCTGACCTCCTCTTGTGATGGGCGGACCGGTTTCTTGGTGACGATGCGTCCAAAACCGTTTTGATGTTGCGCGCGGAAGAAGTGCTTCACGATGCGATCCTCGAGCGAGTGAAACGACAGGACGGCAAGTTTTCCCCCGAGCCGCAAGAGTTGGAACGCCTGAGGCAGCGCCGTTTCGAGAGCGGCCAGTTCGTTGTTCACAGCGATTCGGAGGGCTTGAAAGACGCGTGCAGCCGATCGCGCTGCTTGCCAGCGAACTTTCCCGGGCAATGCTGATTCAACGCACGCAAACAACTCGCTTGTCGTATGGATGGGCCGATGAGCGACAATCCGCCGTGCAATCCGGCGCGCGTAGCGTTCTTCTCCGTAGCGAAACAGGATGGACGCAATTTCGCGTTCCGTGAGGCGGTCGAGAAGTTGCGCTGCTGTCGGGGTGTCGGAGGATGTAGGATCGAAACGCATGTCGAGGGGTTCGTCCGCACGAAAAGAAAACCCGCGACCGGCCAGGTCGAAATGGTAGGAGCTGACGCCTAAATCGAATACGACTGCGGCGACCGCTGTGAAGCCCTGTTCCCGGCCGATCGCGCCAATGTTCGCGAAGCTGCCGTGAACCAAAACGATGCGGCCAGTGGCAATCTCGGAGGCAAAACGGTTCCGGGCGTAGTCGAGCAGTACGGCGTCGCGATCGATTCCAAGTACACGGCCCGTGGGGGCGGTGGCCGCCAGCAACGCCTGTGCGTGCCCTCCACCGTCGACGGTCGCGTCAATGGCCCAGTCGCCGGCGGACAGCGCGAGCAGCGACAGGAGCTCGTTGGTGAGAATCGGTACGTGAATGTGCCCGTTGAAGCTCACGCGCCAGGCGGTCGGGTTTGTTCCATGATGGTGAGGACTTCCTCCGGTTGTAAGACACGTGGAAAGACGTGGAAGCCCCGAATGCGGCTGTTCGCCCCTTGAGCTCCATTGGGGTAGTCGGAACCGATATACCAAGGAGTTCCGGGTGGGATGACGATGTCGTTGGCGTACTCGGTCGTGCCCACAGAGCGGCCATCGATGTAAAAGGTGGCAACGTAGTCCCCCCAGGTGGCGCCAATGTGGTGCCACTCGTCGGCTCGCCAACGAGACACTTGGTAGCCGACGTTCGCCTCTTGCCCGAGGCTGTCGGCAAGTAGAAAACGCAAGAAAGACCCGTTTTTAAAGATGGACACGCGGTTTTCGAACATGTGCGGCATGCGCCAAACGAAATAGGCGTTGTTGCTGCCGCTATCGCCAGCCCAAGCCGGCTGGAGCCAAAACACCACGCTTCCTGCACTTGCTGTGACGTCGTCCGGAGGCGGCGCAACGAACAGCGCGTTGGGCCCAAATACAGCACCAAATTCGTCGAACTGGACATCTTTTTCCGCCAGCGGCTGCAAATTTCCCGGGCCAGCTTTGGGATCGTCGAAGGGCAGCGACAGCACGGCTTCCCCCAACAACGCCTCGCCGGGGGACGCGGCCGCCCCCTCTGCGGAGAGGCCCGCAAGTGGCAACGGCCCTTTCGGACGCGTGGCCAAGTCGCGCTCGGCTTCCCGCGGAGACGCCTCGGCGGGAACTTGGATTTGCCCCTCGGACACGAACGGCTCGTTGCGCGGACGCAAGAGCTGACGCCGCTGTTCTCCGCTACTGCCAGAGCGAACTCCACGCGAATCGGGGAACCCCTCGAAGCCGGAGTCGCCCTGCTCCCCGCGGATAGATCCGCCCCGGACCGGAAATGTCGGTTGAACCGCCACACGAGATCCAGTCCCACGCGAGTCCACAGCCGCAGGTCGTGAGCGCACGAGGCTCCACACGGCCACGCAGGCCAGCGCCGCCAGCGATGCAAGAACCCAACGCTGCATTTGCGAAGTCGTTTAGCCCGCAACATCGGGCAAGGAAAGACGAAGCGATTGCAGGTCCGAGCGCGAAAGTCGAATTGTTTCTCAGCAATGGTGCGGTGCAGAACGATCCGAAGTTGGCCGCCGATGTTCTGTGAGTCGCACCACCAAAATCCAAAAGGGCCTCGATCTCGAGCCCGACGGCGTGTGGTTGGATGCACGTGATCGTTACGGTTGCATCGAAGAACCACACACGATAAGGCCCGTGAGCTTCCGCATGAGCGAGGTTACGCAGGCAAAGCATGCACGGCTACGCCGTAAGGTCGTGGTGGCACTTCCGGCTTATAACGAGGAGCCGAATCTCCCGGCTTTGCTGGAAGCGATTCGCGACGCGTTGGAGCCTCCAGGCGTCCCGTATCAAGTGATCGTCGTCGACGATGGGAGCACGGATGCTACCGCAAGCATTGCACGCCGGTACGCTGAGGAAATGCCGTTGATGCTCGTGCGGCACGAGCGGAATCAGGGGCTCGGAGCTACGCTGCGCGACGGCCTGCGCGCGGCGCTGGAACACAGCTCGCCACGCGATGTGATTGTCACCATGGACGCGGATGCCACGCATCCGCCGGGGCTGATTTTGCGCATGCTTCAACACATCGAGGAAGGGTTCGACGTCGTGATCGCTTCCCGTTTTCAACCCGGCGCCCGAGTGCTTGGAGTATCCCCATTGCGCCGCCTGATGACGCGGGGGGCATCTCTGCTCCTACGCGCGTTGTTTCCCATGGGGGTGCGGGACTTCACTTGCGGCTACCGGGCTTATCGCGCGTCCGTGGTCGAGGCTGCATTTCGTCACTACGGTGACGACTTCATCGACCAAGCGGGGTTTCAGTGCATGCTGGATGTTCTCCTGAAGCTCCGCCGGTTCGGTTTGGTCATGGGCGAAGTGCCGATGGTACTGCGCTATGACCAAAAAGGCGGGGCGAGCAAGATGCGAGTGTGGCGCACTGCGTGGGCCAGTTTGCGACTCATTTTGCGTCGCCGACTCGAACGCTGAACAACCTCGGGCCAGCCCGCTCCCGGGAGACAGAACTTCGCAAAGAGTTTCTGGGACATTTGGGAATTCCCGTCCAGTTGAAGCGTGTTGCGAAGCCACAGCTCTCAGCCGTGGCGGAATTTCCGGGCAAGCAAGCTTCGGTGTTCTTGTTCGCTCGCTCTGTGCTTATGCTTTTGGATGCGCCAACAACTGCCCGCACGGCGGCGTTGAGCTTTTCGGTTCCTGCAGGCGCCGGAAGGATCGCGACGCTGGGTTCATGCAGGCCTGAGTCTCGTGGCGTCTCTCACTCGACCCGCAGTCGAGGCCGGGTGTGCCCCTCGACCTCGGCAAGGTTCACCTCTCTTCCTTCGTACGCTGCAAGATGTGCAGCAATTGCAAAGCGGAGAGTAGCGTGCGCCTCTTCTCGGCCCTGAGCTGCTTGGCGGCCTTCGATCAGTGCATCGACAAAGTCGGCGATGCCTAAGGAAAAACTGTCTGCCCAGTCGCTCGGAAGGTCGTGGAACGCGTGCGTCTCGCCGTCACGGTAAAGCACCAATGGGGGCTCTTCCAGCAACTTGCCGGTGCAACGGTTTACCCAGAGGATCCCTTCGCTGCCGTGAAGTTCGATGCGGTCGTCGCTGGCGTAATACCGGGAGCGCACGCGCATGCCGATCGACGCAATCACTTCCCAGCTTCCGTACTTTGGGACGCCAGCATATTTCCAGGTTACGAGCGCAGGTCCGTCGTACAGCGCATCGTCGCCAAAACGGTTCACGTGAATCCACGCGTGCACACGCTCGATTGGCTCGCGGAAGAAAAACCGTGCCATGTTGTAGCAGTGGTAGCCATGATCGAAACAGGTCGGGCCACCGCCACAAGTGGTGGGATCCATGCGCCAAGACTGCGACCGTTGCGGTACTGCCCAGCCATCTTCTGGGCGGCCAGCAGCCGTTTTGATGCGTACGGAGAGCGGTTCCCCGATGGCACCTTCCGCCACGAGTTTTCGGGCTTTCTGATGCGGCGGGTAGTACATGAAGTTTTCGAACACGCGTAGTTGGCGCCCGGCGGCCTGGGCAGCATCGAAAATCTCATCGAGTTCGTCGAGTGTGAACACTGGTGGCTTTTGCAGGGAGACGTGTTTTCCGGCGGCGAGTGCAGCCAACGTCACCGTGCGGTGCAAGTGGTGCGGCACGAGCACGTCTACAGCATCGATGGTGTCGTCCTCGAGCAATTCCTCGTAGTCGCGAAACGCTTTCGCCACTCCCCACTCTTTTTGGCGGCGTTCGAGCAGGACGGCATCGGGGTCGCAAATAGCCCTTATCTCGGCTCGGGGATGCGCGAGATACGCTGCCGCGTGCAGGGAGGAGATTTGACCGCACCCGATGATTCCAACGCGCACTTTTTCGGGAACTCCCATGACGCCGACCTTACTGGAGGGGAACGGGAGTGAAAAGCGAGGGGCTCGAGAAATAGCCCGCCGGCAGAGTAGCTAACGGATTCCGTAGCCGGCAGCGGAGGAAAATTCTCGGCCCGTACGTTGCAGGATCAGTTTCAGCAACTTCCGGACACTCACGAAACCTTCCGATGATTTCCTCGATGTCGAAGCAAGCTACGGTTTGGCAGCGCAGGAGTCCCTGAACACAGTGGTGATCGATGGATGTCCTGCGTGCCGAGCGCAGTCGTCAACGCGACTCGGTGCTTTTTTCCCAGCCGGTTTCCCCCGTACCCAAGGCCTCCTCAGGGGTGATGGCGTTGTGGCCAGCGGTGTCGCGATAGCCCTTCACCATGAACCAACCGGCATCGTCTCCACCTGTGGGGGTGATGCGGAGTTCCAGCGGTTCTCCAGCGCGAGTGGCTTCGGCGGGAACTTCGATGAAGAGCAGTCCAGAGCGCCCAGCGACGGCTTGTCGGAAGAGGAAACTCATCCGATAGTCTCCCGCCGTCCAGGTTTGGTTTTCGAAGTCAGGGCTCAACTGAAACTTGAGAACGTACTTCCCGTCGACGTAGAGTTCTCCGTTGAACGGCACTTCCGAGAAGGACGCGGTGAGCACCGCCACTGTGCGCTTCTTGGAGGGCAGCGGAGCCGTGAGCCAGACCACCTCGCCCTCTGGGTCGCGGACATAAGCCCACCACGACTCCGTCCCACCTCGGTAGTCCGGGTAGGGATTCTGGGTGTGGCGGAACCGCACAATCCGATCGAACCCCTCGACAATTTGGATGTCCTCAGGCTTCCGCGTTGTGGGTGGTAGAGGAGGAGCGGGTTTTGTCGTCGGCACCTCGGCAACGGCGGTAATGCCAGGAACGTCGTTTCCAGCTTCGTCCGTAATGCGTGCAACAAAGTACCAGTCGCCAACGCTCTCGCAGCTTTGCACGAGAAGCACGTTTTCACCGGAGCGCAACCGCACCGCCTTGCGCTGGGTGGACGGGCCAAGCACGATGGGAATGCGAGTCAACAGTTCGCCATTGAGCCAGACACGTGCAATGTCACCTCCGCCGCTGAGCTCCAAAAATACGTCTTGGGCGCGATCGGAGCGCACCGTGGTCAAGGCGTAGGCGCAAACCTCTTCGGGGTTCCCAGGATGCAAAGGATCGGACCCCGCGTAAAAGGAATTCAAGTCGACCCGGACGTTCCGTTGGTAAATGGGCCGCCAGTATGTGTCGCCAAAAGCTCCCCGCACCCGATCCTTCGTAATGTTGATCGGGTCGATAAAATCGCGCCGGATGCCGTTGCCATCGGCGTTGTCGAAGAGGCCGAGCGTGAGCCACTGGGTGAGAAACATTTTACGGGCCCGAACCTCGGCAATCACGAACTCTTTTTGTCCGCCGGGCGCGACGATTTCTTTGAGAATCGTGTAGTCGCTGAAAAAGGCGAGATCCGATTCTCGCAACTGGTACAAAATCGGCCCGTCAATGGTGTATTCGGAGTAAAATGCCGGGTCGGCAATCAGGTAGCCGATGTCGCGCGTGCGAATGTAGTACAAGGGGTCCACGCGATTGTAGAACAGGGGAAAAATTTGGGGTTGGTTGACCTCGGTGGCAGTCAGCATCAGCCGCTGATACTTGGGCCTTAGTGGCTCCATGAAATAGATCGAATCCCGATACCCGTATTGGAACCCGCCGTAAGTCGGAGCCGAATACTTGGGGTACTCGTTCAAGTAAAACGTGTAGTAACGGTGGGCTTGTTGTCCGAGGTAATAGGCAACGACGACGATGCCGGCGGCTTGTACGGCACGAACCAAGGGCTTCCATCGGAGGATGTTCGCTGCCCACAGAGCGGTGGCCAACCCTAAGCCGGTGAGCAGGCAAAATGCGGGTACCCCGATGAAGGCGCGAGTGGCAGACGGGATCTCGGTCAGAAGCGCCGCTCCGGTTGGATAGACCGCGAGCCACCACAGCCAGAGCTTGCTGAAACGATCTCGCCGCAAAAGTGCCGCAACCAGGCCGAGCAACAAAAACGGCATGTATACGGGCAGCAGTTCGCCGAACTCGCGCACCGAGTGCCGCGTGATCGGGTCGCCGTGTTGGAATAAAAATCGCTTGTCGAAAAACGCTTTGTAGTGCGTCCAGTATCGTTCCGCCTGGGGCAGCCAGGGGGCGTGCCAGTCAAACGCGGTGGTGCGCTGTACGTAAATCGTGCCTTGCGGGTTGCGCTGGTAGAAGACGACCAACGGGGCGATCGTGACGACCCCAACGACGATGGCGAGCAGAGTCTCACGCCAGCGACGCAGCAGTTCCGGGAGGTACAAGACCCCGAACCCGAGCAAAAACAGGGGTACCACCACCGCTGAGATCGCGTAGTTGTACGGGCACGCAGCGCAGAAAAACGCTGCCCACGGTAAGGTGCGCCGGCCCTTCGCGTACAAGATCAGCAGCCACACCGCCATCCCGAAGAGGAACGCAAACGGGGTCATCTCGAAAGCGATGCGGCTCATGTGCAAGTGCCACGGAGCCAGAGCGAGAAAAACCGCGGAGAACAGGCCTACCCACGGATTGAAGAGTTCTTTGCCAATGAGGTAGACGACGCCAATCGAAAGAACGCCGTAAAAGGCTGCGGGAAGTCGTGTAGAAAACTCGTCGAGGCCGAACAGTTTCACCGCCAGCGCGGTGGAGTAAATGTAAACGGTGTTCTTGTACCCGCCAAACGACCACACGAGCAGGGGGAGAAACTTGCCGTTCTCGTCGTAGCCGCTAGTGGCGATTGCGTAACCGTTGTACCCGAACGCTGCCTCGTCACAAAACAGCCCTGCGGGGACCTCATCGAGGCGGTACAACCGCAGCCACGCTGCTCCTAGAAGTACGATCGCAAGAGCAAGCCGCCACCGCCACTTCGCCGACATCGTTGCCCTTTTCCGCCTGCTACCGGAGGGTTGGAGGCGTGGTGGTTTCAGGTGCGCTTACGGCGACGGCACGCATAGCCCGAATCCGTTTGCGGATGCGCCACACCTCCAAGTATGCCTCCAATCCTCGCCAAAGGCTCACGGTGGAATCGGGTACATTTGCCCACACCACCGGAACTTCTGCAACACGCCGCCCCAACGCCAATGCGACCGCGAGCAATTCGACATCGAAGGCGAACCGGTCCACAACAAGTGTTTCCCACACAGGGGCGAGACGTTCACGCACGAACAGTTTGAACCCGCACTGCGTATCCGCAAAAGGCAAGCCGGTTGCCCACCGGACCCAGCGGTTGAACAGCTTACCGGCACGGTCGCGCAAGAGGCTTTGCCGCCGGTGCACTTGGGAGCCTGGCAAAGCGCGGCTGCCAATCGCCAAGTCGAATCCACGTTCCAGCGCATGAGCCAGCTTCGGGAACTCTTCGATCGGAGTAGAAAGGTCGGCGTCGGTGACCAGCACCCACTCGCCTTTTGCTTGCAGCGCGCCGCGGCGCACCGCATAGCCTTTGCCGCGGTTGGGGCGGTAGCTGTCGATGCGAAGCTGGGGGCGTGAGCCAAAGCGTTCCTGGACCACGCTCACAGTTGCGTCATCGCTTCCGTCGTCCACCACGAGTACCTCGTACTCGAGACCTTGTGCATCGAGGTAGGAGAAAATGCGATCGAGCGAGGGCAAAATGCGACGCGCTTCGTTGAATGCGGGGACGACAACAGACAGCTTCATGCCGTGCGCGGTTGGTTAGTTGACAACTTCACGAGTGGCATATACACGACTGCGACTCTGCCCGGTGCCCGAGCAGAGTCGCAGTCGTATGGCAGAGAGAGCAGTCATTCGCAACCAGTCGAACCAGCGGGAGGCGCTGCCTTCGCCGGCCGCCACGGATTGGTGGAACCAGCCGATGCTGGGCCCGTACACTCGGTGGCAATGCCTGGCAACGGCAGTGTTCTTGATTGCCGTGGTTAATCGGCTGCTGTGGCTTGGAGAGCGGCCTTTCCACCACGACGAGTCCATCCATGCTTTCTTTTCCTGGAAGATCGTCGATGAAGGGATCTCGCACTACAAGTACGATCCAGTCTACCACGGCCCGGTCCTGTATTACGCGTCTGCGTTGGTCATGTGGCTGTTCGGAGACTCGGACTTTACTGCACGGCTTAGTGCGGTTTTGTTCGGTCTAGGCATCCTTGCGTTTGCCTGGCCGTTGCGGCGCTGGATCGGGTCGACAGCCGCCTTTGCGTTTTTGCTTCTGTTTACCTTTTCTCCGGCGCTCACGTACTTCACGCGTTTTTTACGGCACGACGTGTACGTCGGTCTCGGCAACATCATGGCAATTTATTTCGCCTTCCGCTTTGGGGAAACGCGGCGCGATCGGTACTTGTATCTTTCTGCTCTCGGGCTTGCGATCGCCTTTTGCAACAAAGAAGACATGTACGCACTGATCCCCGTGAGCCTCCTGAGCCTCGTGCTGATGCTCGTGTGGGAAGTGTTGTATGCGCCGCAATGGCGCCCCCAGCTTGCGGCCGCGTGGGCAGAAACCAAAGGCTTGTTGGTGGACAAGTGGGTGCCCGTTGTGGGGAGCGCGGTACTGTTTCTCGTAGTCTCTTTGACCTTTTACACTTCCTTTTTTACGCATCCTGAGAATTGGAACCCGGTGACTCCGGCTCTGACGTATTGGTGGGGCCAACACCAGATCAAACGCATCGGCGGTCCGTGGTGGTATTACTTCCCCCAACTCGTTTCGTACGAGTTCTTGATCTTTTTCCCGGCGTTGTTCTTGTTACTTCGCCCGCTAGCGACCCCGCGGCTCAACGAACGCCCGAGCACGAAAGTCTTTTTTTACCTCACCGTCGCGACCTTCGCGGTGTTCGTCGGCTGGTGTTTTTACGATTGGCACCAGGCTGGGATCGTCATCTTGGTGCCGCTCGCGTTTGCGGGCCTGACCGTGATGCAGCGTTGGCTGCCGAGCCGCTTTGTTCGGTTCATGGTGATTTACACCCTGGGCTGCGTTGGTTTTTACTCCTGGGCGCAAGAGAAAGTTCCGTGGCTGCTGTTCCCGATTTTAATGCCGATGTCGGTGTTGGCCGCGGTCTGGTATCGCGACCGCATCGATGAAGGCATGCTGCGGAAGCCAGTGGCGGCACTTGCGACAGCCGGTTTGTCCGCCCTCACAATTTGGATTCTGATTGCGAGCAACTACCTGTACGGCGCGCCTCGGCCGGCGGAGGCGCCTGGCCCGCGGACGGCCGAGCTTTTGGCGTACGTGCAGTCGACCTACGATATTCACATGGTGATGGAAAAGATCGAGGAGGTCGGCCGCAAGCTCGGGACCGGTACGAAGACCCGACTACAGGTCTCGGGCAACGCGACGTGGCCGTTGAGCTGGTATCTTCGGCACTATCCGGTCAACTGGGCTGCAGATGTGCGAAAGGTCGACACACCCGTGGTGATCGTGGACAAGGAGGTACAACAAAACTTCGATAAGGCGCTGCTGGACCGCTACGAGAAAATCCCCTTCGCGATCCGGGGATGGTGGGAGCCGGATTGGTCGAAAATGAACACGGTCACGTTGGCGCGCTGGTTGTTTACGCGACAGGCGTGGAGCCCGGTGGGCTCGAGCGACGCGGTCATGTACGTGCTGAAAGATCTCGCTCCGGGTGCGGAAATCCCAGTGATTGCCGTGAATCCTCCCCCAGCGCCACGACCTTACACCATGCAACCGTCCTTGGAAAAGCCCGCGGCAGTGTGGGGGAAAAAGGGTAGCGGTACGGGAGAGTTCAACGAACCGCGGGGACTGGCCGTGGATGCTCGCGGCTTTGTTTATGTGGTGGACAGCAAGAATCACCGCATCCAGAAATGGGCACCCGAGGGCCAGGTTTTGAAAACCTGGGGCAAGGAGGGACAAGGTCCCGGCGAATTCAAAGACCCTTGTGGTGTGGCGGTAGGCCCGGATGGATCGGTGTACGTTGCCGATACGTGGAACCACCGGATTCAGAAGTTCACCTCGGAGGGGAAGTTCCTTGCGGAGTGGGTCGAGCAAACCTCGGGCTTCTGGGGGCCACGCGGAATCGCGGTGGCTCCGGATGGCAGCGCGGTGTTTGTCACGGACACAGGAAACAAGCGGGTCGTGAAATTCGATCCCAACGGTCACCAATTACTCCAGTGGGGGAAAGAGGGGTCGCGGCCCGGGGAGTTTATCGAACCGGTGGGGCTGGCCTTCAATCAAGAGGGAGAATTGTACGTTGCAGATACGGGCAACCGGCGCGTTCAGGTGTTCCGGCAAGACGGGACCTTTGTCCGCGAACATCCTGTGTCGGGGTGGGAAGAGTTTTACACCGAGCCGTACATCGCGCTCCTCGGTGAGGATTTGATTGCGACGGACTCGTTCAACCATCGGGTTGCTCGCTACAACAAGGTTGGAGCCCTCGTGTATGTGTGGGGAAAAACCGGTGCGGGGCCGGGAGAATTCAACCGCCCGATTGGTGTCGCAGTGGATGCAGACGGGGCGGTGTACATCTCCGATACGATGAACCACCGCATCCAGAAGTTCGTGATCGGCCCGGCGCAGTAGCGGATCTACGGTTCAGCTCAGCGCTCCGACACGATCTTTTGGCGGAGACGAAACAGGTCGTAGAACGCGCGTAGAATGACCATCGGGTGGGCTCCGGTTTGGGTTCCCGCCGTGCGCGGATAGTGGTGCACACCGACTTCCTTGATCCCGAAGCCCTTGCGCACGGCACGCCCGTAAAGCTCTGCGTTGATCAACGCGCCGGTGGACTCGAGCGTCACCGCTTCCAGCACTTTGCGGGGAATCAACTTGAACGCGCAGTTCAAGTCGCGCACTCGCACGTTGAGAAGAATCCGGACAAGCCAGCCCCCAAAGAGCCGCGCATTCAGCCTGCGGATGAAAGGATCGTTCCGCTTGATACGGTAGCCCGTGACGATGTGATCCTCGTCGGTCGCCAAGGGGAGCAGCAGGCTGAGCTCGCGGATGTCGAATTGCCCATCCCCGTCCATGTAAAAAACGAACTTCTTCCGTGCAGCGGCGAAGCCCGTGCGCAAGGCGGACCCGTAGCCACGATTTTGAGGGTGATGGCAGGCACGAACCCGCGGCAGCTCCTGCGCTAACCGATCGATGATCTCGCCCGTGCGGTCGCGACTACCGTCGTTCACCACGATGATCTCGTAATCCAGGCCGGTGGTGTCTAAGTACTGTGCCGCCTCGCGTGCAACACGCTCGATGTTCGCTTCCTCGTTGAATGCCGGAAGTACGACGGAAATTTCGGATACGATTCCGGTCGTAAGTTTGCTTTTTTCTGGCTCCGTCATAGAATCCCTCTGCTTCGTCGTGGATGATGGATTTACTCGTTCGCTGTACTCAATGTGAGACCACCTACCGGCTGAAGGCCGAGAAACTCTCTCGCCCGCAGGTGCGGTTGCGCTGCGCGCGTTGCGGCCATGTGTTCCCGTATACGCGCGCAGAAACTCGCCGGCGTGTGGCGACCGGGAAGCGGGAAGTGCAGTCGGCCGAAACACCTCACCCTCAGTTGCCGTTTACGGCCGAACGCGAGGAAGAGCCGGCCGCAGCAACTGACGATGTACATAGGGAAGCAGAACCACCCGCGAAAACCCGAGCTCAAGACGAGCGCGAGCCTAGCGTGCCATCGCGAAACGACAAGGCGGAACCCAAGGCAGTCTCGAAAGCTTCGCGTGGTGCGTCGTTCCAATTCGACGAGGACGAGGATTTCACTCTGGGCGATGAAGACGAGGAGCTGAACGCGCTGCCTGAGCCGGAGCCCGTCGCTCCGCCGAAACCGCGACCACCGCGGAAGCCACGACCGGCGCCGTCGGTGAGGGACGACCGCGGGCCGTTTCGCACCCTTGTCGTGCTCCTGTTGGGATGCGTGGCCAGCTACGCAGTTTACGCGGCGACACTCTTAGTCCGCCCGGATCGAGCGCAGGCATTGCTCTCGTCGATCCCGTTGATCGGCGGTGGCCTAGGAGAAGAGCGTTTGTGGGCAAGGCGTGTTCGCCTGGACGACGTCCAAGCGGGCCTTCAGCAGATCAAGGGCGGGCGCGAGGTGTTGGTGGTATCGGGTAAGGCGGTGAACACCACAACGCTTCCATTGCAAGCGGTGCAAATCTCTGCAGAACTTTTGGGGCCTCGAGGCCAGGTGCTGGAGCAAAAAGTGATTTTCTGTGGAAACGTTGTCTCTGCACGCGTGCTGCGCGACCTTACCCCGCAGGAGATCTCGCTCCTCCAACAAGTGGCGCCACCAAAGCAGTTTGCGATTCCGCCTGGCGAAGCGTCTCCCTTCGTGGTGGTGTTTCCCGTCGATCGTGACGAACAGAAACGCCCGACGGAATTTCGGCTGCGAGTGCTTGCGGCGCGACGTCAGGTTTGAGCTTGCCCACCGCTGCTACGCGAAGCGTCCTCTTCGGAAGGTTTCTTCGAAGGGGTGACGTCAATTTCGTCTGGCATCCGTAACTGCTTGCGGAAATTGCGGATGCCGCGGCCCAAGCCCTCGCCCAGCTCGGGCAATCGGCCAGCCCCAAAGAGAATCAGGACAATGAGCAGCAGCAGGACAAGCTCGCCGAATCCTAAACCAAACACACTGCGACTATACGCGAAGTGGTTGGAAAGGCGCAAGGCTGTGAGGCGTAGCCACAGCGTTGCCGCGGCTACCGCAGAGGTCTGTGCCGAGGCATTGCCGCGATCGTTCGCGAGGCTTCGTCGGAAGAGGCGCTGAGGCCCGATGCAATCGTGTCGACCAACGCACGCAAAAAGCCATCGAGAACTTCTGCCGGTTGGTGGCTGAACTGCAACTGGGCCACGATATGAGCCCCGCCGATCAGGAACAAAGCGGCAAAGCGCGCATCGAAGGCCGGGCTGAGGGAACCCTCGCGTTGCCCGCGGCGGATCGTTGCGGCAATGATGTCGGCGACTTCTTGCTGGAATTTCAAGTATCGGGGCCAAACGCGCTCGCGGATCGATGTGCTCCAGTCGAGCCAAATCCGGGCATAGTCTTCGTGATTCGCGACGGAAGCAGAAAACTCCCTGGCGTGTTCCAGCAAGACCTGATCTGCGCGGAGTTCTTGACGCGCATGGATGCGGCGCGCCATGTCTACGTAAAAACGGGCCACTTCGTCCAACACGGCATCGACCAATGCCGCGCGGGTGGGGAAGTACACGAACACGGTGGCCAACGCGACCTTGCCTTCGCGGGCAATTTCCGCATGACGAGCTTCGCCAAGGCCGCGTCGGGCAAACACCCGGAGGGCACACTCGAGCAGGTGCTGCCGCCGCAACGCGGGGTCGAGTCGCGGAGCACGCGGCCGCTGTGCTCGCCGTGCCGCGCGCGTGCTGGACTTCGAAGTTGCCTGACTCCGCGAAGATTTTGCCTTGGCCATCGAGCAAGCCACGTTATCAATCGTCGCCTGCTTGTGCACGTTGTTCGAGCATGCTGTGCGGCGACGCAACGAGGAAGACTGCTTGACTTCGGATGCTTCGTGGCGTAGTGAGTACATTATCAATAACTCCACGGGAGGGATGTCATGGCGTACAGCAACGAAGTACTGCACGGGGCCGGTGGCAGTCCGATGGTGGCAACGTTGTCGGGTCGGGAGCCGCAAGAGGAAGCATTGGCCAGATACGAGGCCGAATTTCGGCAGCATTACACGCAATGGATGGAAATCTTGCAGCGCAACGCGGAGCGCTTGGCCCGGGGGCAGTTTTCGTTGCATTGGATGGATACATCGGGAGCGCAGTGGGGTCGCCGCGCAAAGCCTTCATCGCGCGGGCTGACCTATGCGGACATCAACCGCGTACCCGGGTACGGAGACGTGCCAGAAGTTGCCTCGTGGCTGAATTTCGCCCCTCGTGGGTCGGTGCGGGAGCCGTACCGCGACGAGATGCCGATCGTCGATGACTACACGGTCCTCGAGCGCGACGAGTTGTGGGCCGAAAACGTACTATCGCTGTACGAGGAGGCCAAAGCGCGACAGTGGAATGCCACGCGCGATATCCCTTGGGACGAACTGACCCCGCTGCCGGAAGACTTGGAGAAGGCGACCTGCCAGTTGTGCACCGCTCTGACAGAAGTGGAATTCGTGGCTGGCGATTTTCCCTCGAAGTGGATGTACCGCATCCCCCAGGATTTCCTGGAAGTGAAAAGTTTTCTCTCCACGCAAATTATGGACGAAGCGCGACACCAGGAGGTGTTCCGCAAGCGTGCCATTGCAGGTGGCGGACTGTTGCACGCATCGCCGGGTGCTGAGTGGGCTCTCAAGGCGATCTTGTGTGCGCCCACGCACACCATGGGGACCTTTTTGCTCAACTTGCTTGCCGAGGGGCTGGTACTGTCCGTGTTCCGCTCCGGCGAGATGATCGCGAAAACGCATGTAGACAAGGAGATTTTCCGCCGCTGCTTGCAAGACGAAGCACGCCACGTCTCGTATGGGGTCCTGGAGTTTCAGTGGTGGCTAGATCACCAGCCCGACCGCGAGCGTGCGTTGGAAACACTGCATCGGTTTGCGGACGTTGGCGAGCAGGTCATCTTATCAGCCTTCACCGAGCCGACGCTGGTGGAGCCCATTGCCATTTTGCTCGGCGGCGGGCTTGCGAAAATCGACGCCGGGATGGAGGGCATGATGCGCGTGTGGTCGATGTTCATCGACGAGTATCTACAACGTTGCGAGCGCGCCGGGTTCGACCGCCGCAGCCGCTGCATCTTGCCGGCCGAGGCTCCTTGGAGGATGGCTGCATGAATTCGGTCGAGGCTCACCCGGAAACTCTCGGGCAGGGCGAGCTCCGGCGCACGGCGCGTTTTCCCTCCGTCCGCTGGTTCGAGCTCCTCGGTGATTTGATGAATCGTCAGCGGTCTCGTTTCGAACACCTGGGATACGTGGACTGTGTGGCCGAGTTCTGCGTGACCGATGTCGTTCCGGAACCATTTGTGGTGCAAGTTGTGTTCGAAGAGTTCGGCGTGGCGGAGGTGCGGAAACCCATGGCTGGCGAGCGCGAGCGTGCGGATTTCCGAGTGGAGGGGCGTCTCGTTACGTGGAGAGAGATGATCGAGAGCATTGTGCGGAACGGTGGGCGGCCGGATCTTTCGCAGACCTTGAACTACCTGACCCACATGGGAACTCCGATGCGGGTGATCGGATCGGATCCGATTCGCCGCGACTTGTACTTTCGCTACGCGCAGAGCTTGCAGGAGTTCTTCAACAACGCGGCTTCGATCGACACGCAGTTCGAGGAGTAACGACAAAATGGCAGGATCGGTGGCGCGCCACGGCCACTTTTACATCGACGAAACGTGTATTGGCTGCGGAGCTTGCGAACACGCTTGCCCGGGCAAGGTCGATGCGATTGTTCCCGTGCCAGGGGACTTCCTGGGTCGCTTCTCGATCGTGGTCGAGGAGTGCATCGACTGCGGATTTTGCGTGCCCCTCTGCCCCGTTGCATGCATTCACGACGCCCGCCGGGAGGGGCTGGTTGCCGGGCGAGGCGGCTACACACGCATCAAGGAACTGCAAGCATGGGCGCGAGGGGAGTGAGGTCTGCCAAATTGGCTGCTGCACAGGTTTGCCCGAGAGCAGCAGGTTGGACTGGACGTCGCTCGTAGCTCGGTAGATCCGGACTCGCGGATTAACTTGTGCCCCCGGGGCAAACGCCTCGGCTCCGCGGGAGCTAGGCTGCGGCGATGTGAAGGTCCTGCTTGCAACGAGCCGCAGGTGCAGCAGGGCAACACTCACACGCTGCAGCCTAGAACTCGCTTCGAACCCTCCGCGGGTATCCGAGGTGCTACCACCGCTGCGATGGATTTTGGAGGCGCGCTTCGGGCGCCGAAGAATTCACCGTGACAGCTAGCCTTCCAGCGCCAGCGGGTGGTATACAGGTCGGCACCTTCGGAGGGAGCAATGAAGATTTACTTAATCGCCCCGAAAAACCCTGAGTCGTTTTGGACCTTCGACCGAATTCTGCCGAGTTTGGGAAAGCAGTGTGTTTTTCCGAACCTGTCCCTTCCGACAGTTGCTGGGATTACTCCGCGGCATCACGAGGTTGTCCTGTGCGACGAGAACGTGGAGGAGGTCGATTTCGATACCGATGCGGACATCGTGGGCCTCACCGGTTACGTAATCCACAAGCAACGGATCTTCGAGTTGGCGGCGGAGTTTCGGCGCCGCGGGAAGTTCGTTGTGGCGGGTGGGCCGTTCGCGTCGCTGTGCCCGGAGGAACTGCGTGGCAAAGTAGATGTCATTTTTATCGACGAGGCCGAATACACTTGGCCACAGTTCTTGGAGGATTTTGAGCGCGGCACGTGGAAGTCGGAATATCGCCAGGTGGAAAAGCCCAGCATGCACGATTCCCCACTGCCGCGCTTCGATTTGCTCAAGGTTGATCGGTACCGCACGATGACCATCCAATTCGCACGCGGCTGCCCGTTCAACTGCGAGTTCTGTGACATCATCGTGATGTACGGAAGACGACCGCGCACGAAAACCGTCGCTCAGGTCATGGCTGAGGTACAAGAAATTCATCGCCTGGGCGTGCGCAACATTTTCGTGGTCGACGACAACTTCATTGGCAACAAGAAAGAAGCGAAAGAGTTACTGCGGGCACTTGCCGCGTGGCAGCAAGCCAACGGGTACCCGATCGAGATGATGACGGAAGTCACTTTGAACGTGGCGCAAGACGACGAGCTTCTAGAACTCATGCGGGCGGCCAACTTCACCACCATTTTCATCGGCATCGAGTCGCCTCGGCGTGAGAGCCTACAGGAAACACACAAGACACAAAACTTGCGCGGGAGTTTGCTGGACGCAGTGCACCGCATCCAGCGCGCCGGAATCGAAGTGATGGCGGGTATGATCGTCGGCTTCGATCACGACGATCCCACCATTTTCGAAGAGCAGTTTGAATTTATCCAGCAGGCTCGCATTCCTGTGTCGATGACCGGCATGCTCAACGCCGTTCCGAAGACGCCCTTGTACGAGCGATTGAAACGCGCCGGAAGGCTCATTGCCGAGTCTGTCGGCGACCAGTTCGTCTTCACCAACATTGTGCCCGCCGGGATGTCGCGTGCCGAATTGTATGCCGGCTACAAGCGCTTGTTGGAGCGACTGTACGGTTACCGCAGTTACCGCCGCCGGGTCATGGATTTTATCCTAAACCGCGGCCAGCTCGCGCAAAACCGCTTGGTGACGTCAGCGCAAGATATCAAGATTTTCTTCCGTGTGCTCTGGCATTGCGTGTTGCGCGCGTCGCCAGCGCGGGCGTGGCTCACGCTTTCGCTGATGCTCGAAACACTCCTGCGCCGTCCCCGAGCGTTTCGCGACGCAGTGACGTTCGCGTTGCTCCACAAGCACTTGTACGAATACATGCGTAGCACCGGCAAGCGGCTCGACGCACTGTTGCGCGAACTGCAGGAGTTCCCGGAGTCTCAGCGGATGGTGCCGCAAGAGTCCTGAACGGTTTACAACGCGAGGAACAAGTCTGCTCCCGACTCCGCGGTGAGCTGCCGCACCGACGTGACGCGGTCGCTGAACTGGCGCAAGACGTTCGTGTTCGCGGTGCCGACATCGATGAGCACCGACAGCAGGCGGAACTCCAATCGCTGTTTGTGATCGCGAAACTGCTGGAGCCACGCTGGGTCCACCGCGCACTCGCCATCTGTGATGAACACGATGTCCCCCTTACGGTATTCGGCACGCTGCAGCGTCGCGACGGCAGCGTCGAGCGGCTTTTGGAAGTCCGTAGACCCGCCAGGGAAGTAGCTCGCGAACTCCAAAACTCGATGCGGTTCGCTCTCGTACCGCTGTCTCGGGTTGAGGTCGATCTCGAACAACGGCTGGTCCGCGCCAGAAAAGCAAATGGCTCGAAACAAACGTCGCTGGCGCTGAGCGATGTCGAGCAGCGTAAGCGCGATTGCTTTTGCCCAAATCTCCTTGTCGCCCGACATCGAGGAACTGACGTCGAGACACACCACCATCGGCCCACGCGAGCGCCGTTGCTGCCCGCGCAGTTCGTACTGCAGGAGGCTACCCTCCAGCAGCCGGCGGCGAAACTCACGCCTGCGCCACGGGTGCCGCAGGGCAACAAGCTCGCACGGAAGCAAGCGGCTCCAGTCGCTTCCTTGAACCACCGCGTGCGTCTCTTCGCTTGCGCGCTCGTACACGCGACGGCGCAGCGCCCAGGAATGCGTGCGCATCCTACCGACGAGGCGGGCGAGTTTTTGTAGGCGCGGGTTCTCGGCCAACTTCTTCCCTAACTCGATTTGCAACCCTACCGAGTCGCCCGAGGTGCCGCCCCAGTGCCCGGGCCACTGTTGCAGTTGTTGCTGTGCGTCGTGCACGATCACGGCGGTGCGTCCGACCTCCGCGTGCAGGTGGCTGCCCTGTCGCTCCAGCAGTTCCCGCGCGGCTTTCTCCGCGTCGCGCGCCCGCCACGCGAGATTGCGTTGTAAAACCGCTGCCTCTCGATGGAGCCGCTCGCTGAGCGGAGCGAGGTGGGAGCGGCGCGCCTCTGGGAACTGCTCGACGAGTTCACGGGCAGAGCGGGCCTCTTCTTCGATGCGGCGCAGCTCGGTTTCTTGGTGGTGGAGTGCCCAGAAATCCAGCATTTGTGCCCGGTTGACGAGCCGTTCCGACTTCAACAATCCGAGCAGCCGTTCCCCGAGGGTGAGAGCCGCAAGGCCGCTTTGTCGCTCGTCTAGGACCGTCTGTAATCGCAGCGCTTCGAATGCGGGTGCGTCAACGATCGCGTCGAGTAAGGCCTTGTGGAAGAAGGCGCTCGGGAGCACTTGTTCCGGCGGCCGGAACACCAAGGTCGCTTTGTACAGCAGAGCGTAAAGGTCGAACAGGAGCGCCGAGAAGTGGGGAAGGAACTTTTGCCCGGTCGCTTCTGCAGCGCGCAAGGACGGCAGATCACGGCAGAGGTGCGCAAAAGCCTCGGCATCGTAAGAGTCGGTTTCCACCCAATAGGGGACCCGATCACCGACCGACTGCCACGCAATGGTCTTGAGCGGTCGAGCAAGCCATTGCTTTTGTGGCGGTGTTCGCTTCATTTCAGCGCTCAAAGGGTTTCGAGCATGCGCTTTTGAATCTCTTCGATTTCTTGGCGCACAGCCTCGACTCGGTCGGTGGGCCTTCCGGCCGTACGTGCCGCCTCCACCAATGCCGACACTTTGTGGAGGAGATGGCGTAACTTCGTGTGCGCTTCCACGACGGCACGACTGCGCATTTCTACATTGTCCCAAGAGCGGTTCGCATATTCTTCGAGCTCTTTTCCTTGGAACAGGAGAGCCCGTGCTTCGTCCTCGTAGCCACGTAAGAGTTCCCGGATTGTTGCGCGCACTTCCTTCTGCTCGGTGGGCGCGCGCCACAGCACGTGTTCGAGGAAGAACACGTCATCTTCGGCAACAGCATGGTCGCCCCGCAACAGGGCGCGTGCCTGCAACAAGCTGACAGCTTGGCGGTAGCGCCGGTCCGAGGCAACGATTCCCTTGCGGGCGAGTTCTTTCCGAAGGTCCGCGAGGGTACGGTAGATCGTCTGCGGAACCCGGACGTCACAGACCAAGGCTTGGAGGACGCGGAGATCCTCCAACGAGAGCGAGGTTCTTTCCGGCGCTGCGCGGCCTTCTAGCATCCGGAGGAAGTGGTGGTCCTCCGCAATGTAGTCCACAACGAAGCGCACGAGAAATCGATCGTACAACGCTTGCAGTTCGTCATCGTCAGGGAGCTCGTTGGTCGCGCCAAACAATGTCAACAAAGGCACGTGCGCCACCTCCCGCCCGTTGTGGAAGCGGCGTTCGTTCATAATGGCCAACAACGCATTGAGAATGGAGGAATTTGCCTTGAACACCTCGTCGAGGAAGGCGATGTGCGCCTCGGGCAGTTTGCCAGTGGTCACACGGCGATACTCGTCGTGTTCCAGTCCCGCAAGCGACACGGCTCCGAACAATTCCTCCGGGGTGGAGAAGCGAGTGAGCAGCCACTGAAAATATTGCGCGCCTTCGAGCCGCGAGCACAGTTCGTCGGCAAGCATCGATTTCGCCGTTCCAGGTGGGCCGATCAGCAACAGGTGCTGCTGTGCCAACAAGCAGACGAGAGCTCCCTCGATCACCTGGTCCCGCTCGACGAAACACTGCGATAGCTCGCTGCGGATGCGCTGGAGTCGTTCGAGGGTGGTCATGGCGACGATGCTAAAGGCACCTACCCGCGCGTGCAAGCAGCGATCACGGAAGGAGTACGGGCGTCGGTGTTGGCGTAGCGAATAGCACCAGAACTTCGTTCGGTCCGACGAGTCCGAGGCGTTGGCGGATTACTTGCTCGAGGTAGCGATCGTCCTGCTCGAGGCGTTGCAAATGGTGGCGCTGCCGCTCGTTCTGCTGGTGCAAACGGAAGAGCTGCGTTTCGAGCTGTGCTTGCTGCCCTTCGAGAAAGCGGAGGTGAAGCAAGCCGTCGCGCCCCCAAATGGCGTACGCCGCGAGCAACACGAGCGGGGTGATTGCGAAAAGCAGCGCAATTTTGTGTTTTGCTTTTGAAAAAGATACACGCACAGAGCTGGCCCAAGGTTCGACGTCGTAGAAACGAGTGTACCGCACAGTTCAGTTCCAATCCAAGAAGGAGGGAGCAGTGAAAATCCGCAAAGTGTTCGCGAGAGAGATTCTCGACTCGCGCGGAAACCCCACGGTGGAAGTGGATGTGTTGTTAGACGACGGCACCCTCGGTCGGGCCGCGGTTCCTTCTGGAGCTTCGACCGGGAAGCACGAAGCAGTGGAACTTCGCGACGGCACGCGCCGCTACAACGGGAAGGGAGTGCAGCGCGCGGTGGACAACGTGAACCGCAAGATCGCGCCCAGGCTGCGCGGTCGCGACGCCCGAGATCAGCGAGCCATCGACGAGTTCTTGGTGGATCTCGACGGTACGCCGAACAAGCAGCGTCTCGGAGCCAACGCCGTGCTTGCAGTGTCGCTTGCGGTTGCAAAAGCTGCCGCCGCGGCGTCAGGACAGCCGTTGTTCCGTCACTTGGGCGGCCCCAAAGCCCGTGTTCTTCCAGTGCCCCTCATGAACATCCTGAACGGGGGAGCCCACGCCAACAGCTCGGTGGACATTCAGGAGTTCATGATCGTGCCGGTGGGCGCACGCTCGTATCGTGATGCGTTACGAATCGGCGTCGAAGTGTTTCACGCTCTGAAACGCGTGCTGCAAACCAAGGGGTACTCCACCGCTGTGGGCGATGAAGGCGGCTTTGCTCCAGCGCTTTCGAGCAACGAAGATGCGATCGAGAACATCCTCCAGGCCATCGACGCAGCCGGGTACAAAGCCGGGAAACACGTGGTGCTGGCGCTCGACCCTGCCGCTTCGGAGTTCTACGACGAGCGAGAACTGGAGTATGTGTTCCATAAGTCCGACGGCAGCCGCCGCTCAGCCGCGGAGCTCGTGGAGCTCTACGCAAAGTGGGTACAGCGTTACCCGATCGTCTCGATCGAGGATGGCTTGGCGGAAGACGATTGGAACGGCTGGAAAATGCTGACGCACGAGCTCGGCAAAAAGATCCAACTGGTCGGCGATGATTTGTTCGTGACCCACCCGGCCCGCTTACAACGTGGCCTCCTGCAGGGCATTGCAAATGCCATTTTGATCAAGCCGAACCAAGTGGGCACCCTGACAGAAACCTTAGATACCATCGCTGCCGCATACCGCGCCGGTTATAAAGCAATTATTTCTCATCGATCGGGCGAAACCGAGGACACTACCATTGCCGATCTTGCCGTCGCCGTCGGCGCTGGACAAATCAAAACCGGTAGCCCTTGTCGAGGAGAACGAACCGCCAAGTACAATCAGCTCCTTCGCATCGAAGAACAACTCGGTAAACGAGCCGTTTATCCGGGATTAGCAGCCTTCAAACGCAGCTAATCCAGTGTGCGCACAACTGATGCGCCGAGTGGATCCGACCGATCGGTCGGATCCACTCGAGGTACGTGGGCATGGGCTGAGTAACCGGAAGTACCTGAGTAAAACACAGGGATACCAGGCACAGCGGGATGGGCGGAACGCCATTTTAGTCGATGGCAACCTCTCGTTTTCTCGGCACCTGCGGATTTAAAAAAAAATTTCCAAAATGTCATTCTCCTATTGACTTTCGATCCCCGCTTGCCGTATATGCGGTCACGAAGCGGAGGTTGTGGAGGGGAGGACGCTAGAGTTCGAGACGGGGGAGGTTCTCAGAGTGAAGACACTCCCCAATTGGTCACAAGGAGGTCACTATGGCAGCAACGAAGACAAGCAAGGCGAAAAAGAAAGCTCCTGCAAAGAAGAAAACGGCAACCAAGAAGAAAAAGTAAGTCACACGTTTTAGCCGGCTGTAATCACAGCCATTTGCAAAGATCCCCCGTCTCGAACTCGCAAATCACTCAGCGTCGAGAGGCCCCGCCCGAAGCGGGGCCTCGTCGTTTCTGCGTTTTCCTTGCCATTGCATCATCAGGATCAGACCTGATGTAAGCAATGGTTCGGCTCCCTTGGGTTCGGCGCCTCGTTGTCAATTTGTGTGCAGCTCCCGGGCCGTCCGATCAGCCACCGCTTCAATTCTGCGTTCGCGCGCAAGGTTTGTGCCGGTCCTGCTCGGCGAAAGTGTGGTCGCGACGAAGCTACCGGAGAGGTTCTGCGTTGGCCGCGCCTGCCGCTCAGCACATTTCACGAGGACTTGTGCAGGTCCGTGTCTTTCCGACAACACACATCAAGCGGCGGACGCCCAATCGGGTGAGGTTCGCCCGCGTTCCTTTTGACGCAAACCCCCCTCCGCCCAGCTCTATATGGTTAGGGTTCGCCATCGTGGCAGAGCTGAGATGGTCTACTCGATCCCAGTAGGGTGGGATCGGGCTTGGCAGAACACAAAACGCGCGCCAACAGCTTGCAGCCGAAGGGGCTGTGCGTCGGAGGCCATCACGAGGTTACGCTGACAGAGCGTGTAAACAACCGGTTCGGGAAAGCAGGTCGCGCAGCCACGGATCCTTGTCCACGCGCTCGTACTTTTGCCGAAGCATGGCCAGGGATTTGGCGTGATACTTTTGTGGTGCTTGCCGAAAGGGTCGTCCTTGAATCACGACTTCGAGCTGCTCGTGACCCGAACGAAGTGCTTGCTCGTTAGCCAACGTCCACGGTACGAATACGTCGCCTACGGCTTCGCGCAAAATGGGTTCGAGTGTCGGTACGAGTTCTTCTCTAGACTCGAACGCCCCCTCGATTTGGGGCGCCTCCATGCGCTCGATCCAGGTCACCACCCGGGGAGCATGTTGCCGCAACCACGCGCCAGGGGTGGGGTCCGAGAAACACTCGTACAACTGCCCGTACAGGCCAAAGTCCGCTAGCGAGGGACGGGCTCCAAAGACATATGGCCGACTAGCGAGGTGCGTGTCCAAAAGCTCTGCGAGCCTCTGAAACGACTGCTCGATGACCTCCTTCGTAGCATCAGAGGAACCGACAAAGTGCAAACGGCTCGTCATGCGCTTGCGGATCATTTCGACAGCCTGAGGGCTCGCTTCTGCGAACAAGCTATGGGCTAAGCGTTCAGCCGCCGACTGTGCGTCTGCCTCGTAATGCCAGCGGTAATGAAACATGGGTTTGTTCAACCACTCATCCGCGTACTCCTCGAGTAACGCAGACAGGAAGATGAGGGCTGGGTCGTCGGGAGTAATCGAGGGCTGCGGGAACCGCTCCTCCAATGTCTCGATGATCGGGGTCGAATCCTGCAGTGCTTCGTCACTGGGAGTGATCAGCAACGGAATCAGGGGTAGCTTTGCGTAGCGCGCGAACTCGTCTTCGGTCGAAGCATTCCGCACAATCCACTGATGAGGAATCGCCTTGAAACGCAAATACGACCGAACCTTCACCGAGTAAGGCGAGAGTTCATTGCCGAACAGGCGGTAGACTGCAGTCATGGCGGCAGTATACAGATGCGCGCCGGTTGAGAAAGCGACCGTACCAATTTTTATTCGGGCAGAAGAGCGCGAACACCAACTTGCAAGTTTCTTGGCAAGCTTGCGTCAAGCTCGCTTACCTCCGCACACATGTTCGGAGTGATCTTCGCCTTGCCGAAGCGCCAGGTGCGCGCCCTTCTTTCCAAACCTTCCCTGATCAGTGGCTGGCTGTCCCAGTCGCGAACAAGCCCAGGCAGCAGCGCTTGCTCCTGACGTTGCCGGTGGCCAACTCACCAACGGCGCACCGCCGCGTCGAAAAGCCGCTGCGCTTGGAACTTGAAGCGCTCTGCCAGCCGAGCGACGAACCGGACTGTTGCCTAACGGCGGATAGAGGTCGGACGGCGCACCATGTTGTTGCTCGGGTCGGGATCCGCCGGATACTCGAGCGACGCCACATTGGTAACCGTGGGGTATGCCTCGCTTCCGACCCGCACCGTCAAAGTAATCGATGCAACAGAGCTCGCCGCCAGCGGCCCCGGGAAAACACATTCCACGCTACCGGCGGACTCCCGACATTCCCATCCGCTGCCCGAGGCAGAGACAAAGGTGAGACCGCGGGGCAAGGTATCTGTCACCACAACCGGTACGTTCGTTGCGTTCGGCCCAAGGTTCATGACGGTGATCACGTAGGTACCGTTGCTGCCGACAACGAAGCGCCCCGAGCTTGCCTTGCTCAACGCAAGATTGGCGGACGCTGGGACCGGGGTAGGGGTGGCTGTCGGCGTGCGCGTAATCGAAGGAGTTGGCGAAATCGTGGGGCTCAACGTGCGCGTTGGCGTCCAGGTGGGACGATTTGGCGGAAACGTCGGCGAGGCGGTAAAAGTGGGCAGTGGACGGCGCGACGGGCGCACGCTCGTCGTTCGGACGATTACGTTGTTGCTAGGGCGCTGGTCTTGGCCGTAGCGTAACGAAAAAATCGTGGATGCCCTCGGCACCGCCTCTCGGCCCACGGAAACGGTGAGGCTGAAGGTGCTACTTTGCCCCGCGCGAATCGAGCTGCTCGTCGTGCACGCCGCGCCGCCGCTTCGAGATTCGCACTGCCAGCTTCCGGAACTGGAGAAGAAAGCCAGCCCAGGAGGCAAGTCTGCAAGGACGGCGATTTCTCCTTCGGTCGCTGCCGCTCCTTGGTTGATCACGGTGACCACGTATCGGCCAGGCATGCCCACCTGGAAGGAGGTTGCCGTAACTCGAACCGCAAGATCCGTTACTCCCTGGGCGCGCGCCGCCACCGGCAGGCTGCACAAAACCCCAACGAGCGCAAAGCGCCAGTAGGACTGCAAAACGTCCTTGATTCCTCTCCTCATGGCTGCCTCCAGGTCGTCCCGTTGCTGGCCGTTGTTTACGTCCGCGCCTGTACGATGGCAAGCAATTTCTTTCGCTGCCGTGCGGCAATGCGCCCCCGGGTTTTCGCTCGAGCACGGCTTCCCGCACAACTACGACGTTTCGGGGCAGACCGCTGAGAACCCGTAGTCCCGAGGTCGTCCTACGCTGCGTCTTGCAGCGCAACGTTTCCCGTGGCTACACAACCGTGCGCGTTTGGGAGAGCTGCAATGCCCATTTACGAATTTCGCTGCCGCAAATGCCGTAAGCGATTTTCCGTGCTCACGTTACGCGTCGGCGAATCGTATGAGTTGCGCTGCGAACACTGCGGATCCAGCGAGGCGGACCGGCTGATGTCGCGCTTTGCCATGCCCAAGTCAGAAGAGGCCCGTATGGAATCGCTGGCCGACCCAAGCCGCTTTGGCGATTTGGACGAAAACGACCCAAAGAGCGTGGCGCGCTGGATGCGGGAAATGGGGAAAGAGATGGGCGATGAGTTTGGCGGCGACGAATTCGAGCAAATGGTCGACGAACTCGAAAGCGGTGCCGAACCCAGTGGGGACTCGTCGCTCGATCGCGAAGACGATTGAACGGGCTACGGCGAGCTGGAATTCCGTAAATCGTGAGACGATGGACGAAGCCCCGCTGCCGCGAGCTCAGCACGAAAAGGGGTTTGTCCTGGCCCGTTAGAAGGTGTGCTCTTTCGCTCAGGGGCGGGCACGGTCGCGCAACGATACAACCGCTGTCGCCGCGATTGCCTCGCCTCGGCCAATGGCATCCATGCCTTCGTTGGACTTGGCTTTTACACTCACCGCTTCGATGGGGATGGAAAGAAGCTCAGCAATACGTGACCGCATTGCGTGCCGGTGTGGCGCCAGGCGTGGGGCCTCGGCGACCACGGTGACGTCCAGGTTCACGATTTCCCAACCTTCTTGGTCGAGTAGCCCAGCGACGTGTTTGAGCAACACCGAGCTAGGGGTGCCCCGGAAGCGCTCGTCGGTGTCGGGAAAATGCTGTCCGATGTCCCCGAGGCCCATGGCCCCAAGCAAAGCGTCGCAAAGGGCGTGCAGAACGACATCGCCATCGGAATGCCCTAGAAGGCCACGGTCGTGTTCGATCGCCACTCCTCCAAGATACAGCGCTCTTCCAGGAACGAGCTTGTGTAGGTCGTATCCGTGACCAATCCGTACCATGCTGGAGCCGATAGCACGACGCGGGAGACCCGTGAACCGCGCGACAGGCAAAACGGTGGCGGCAGAGTGCCCAAGTCTACGCGTGCTCATGGCGGGGCGTTGGAACAGCAGGTGGCACGATCCAGGCCCCAGCTTGCCCCTTGGTTGTGAGGCAAAGAGCGTGTGTTAGTGTCTGTTCGTGTTGCCGCGGGGCTCGAGAAACATACCACCGGCCAAGCGCTCAAGCCCTCAGCCGGTGACGATGGAAAATGTGTTGGCCAGCCTTGGCGAGGCGATTGTACTGGCTGATCGCGAAGGGATCGTGATGTTCCTGAATCCGGCTGCGGAGGAGCTAACGGGCTGGTCGGAGTCCCAAGTGCGGGGAAGACCCGTGAGCCAGGTGTTCGCCTCTTCACCCGTCATTAGCCAGTTGGTGGAACGCACGTTGGCCCTGGGTCAGCGGCAGGTGTGTACCGATGTCGACCTGCACTTGGACGGGGGACGCTCGCTTCCGGTGCGGGCAAGCTCCTCGCCGGTGTGGTCCACGAACGGAAGCCTCGAAGGGGCTGCGTTGGTTTTGCACGAGCTGACCTATCAACGAAAACTGGAGCAGACGGTCCGCCGAAGCGAGCAGTTGGCGCGCCTTGGTGCCGTGGTCGCCGGGTTAGCCCACGAAATCAAGAACCCGCTCGGAGGTATCCGCGGCGCTGCGCAGTTGCTGGCAGATCGGCATGGCAGCGACCGCGAGATTCGTGAGTACACCGCAATCATGATTCGAGAGATCGATCGCCTGGCTCGGCTTGTAGAACAACTCCTCGTTCTCGGTACGCCGGCCGAGCCACGCGCCGAACCGGTCAACGTGCATCGTGTCCTTCACGACGTTCTGCGCCTGTGCGAACCGCAGCTCGATGGCAAGAGGGTTACCACGGTCCTCCAAATCGACCCAAGTTTACCCAACGTGCGGGGAGACGCGGACCAGTTGGCACAGCTATTTCTGAACTTGATCCAAAACGCTTGCGAAGCGATGGAAGGGGGTGGTCGCCTGACCATCACCACACGGATGGAAACTGACTACCACATCGTGCAAGAACGGGCGCCCGGCAAGTTCGTGCGCGTCGAGGTTGCTGATACCGGCCCCGGCTTTTCGCCGAGCACGTTGGAGCACGTGTTCGAGCCGTTTTTCTCGACCAAGCCGAAGGGGACGGGCCTTGGATTGGCGATCTGCCAGCGGATCGTAGCCAACCACGGTGGGGATATTCGGGTAGCGAACATACAGCCCCACGGGGCGATGGTAACCGTCCTGTTGCCAGTCGATCTGAAGAAATGACCGAACGGGTTCCCAAAGTTTTGGTCGCCGACGACGAGGCGTCTATCCGCTGGGTGCTGAGCCAGGCGATTGCAGATCTCGGTTGGCAAACCGAGGTCGCAGCCACTGGAGACGAGGCGCTGGACCAGTTGCTTGCCGGGGGATTCGACCTGGCACTCGTGGACATTCGCATGCCCGGTGTCGATGGCCTCACTTTGCTCTCGCGAGTGCGGGATGCTGGTCGCGATACGTCGATCATTATCGTGACGGCGCAGAACACGATGGCCAACGCCATCGAAGCGATGAAGCGTGGTGCCTACGACTACATTACCAAGCCGTTCGACTTGGAAGAGGTGCGAATCTTGTTGCGCCGCGCCTGGGACATGCGGCGACAAAGCGCTGAATTGGAACGCCTCGAGCGCGACCATCGCAAGCGTTTCGAGCTGGGCGTCGAAATCGTGGGTCAAACACCGGCAATGCAGGAAATCTTCAAGACTATCGGCCGCGTGGCACCGACCGATGCGACGGTTCTGATTCAAGGAGAAAGCGGAACCGGGAAAGAACTGATTGCCCGAGCCATCCACGCGCACTCGCGGCGATGGAGCGGGCCGTTTGTCGCCTTGAATTGCTCCGCTGTGCCACGGGACCTATTGGAGAGCGAACTGTTCGGGCACGAGCGCGGTGCGTTCACTGGTGCCAGCGAACAGCGCCCGGGGGTATTCGAAGTTGCGCACGAGGGCACCTTGTTTCTCGACGAAGTGGGCGACATGCCGCTCGAGCTTCAAGCGAAACTCCTACGTGTCGTGCAGGAACGAGAACTGACTCGTGTTGGTGGCCGAGAGGTCATCAAGGTGGACGTACGGCTGATTGCCGCGACCAACCAGAACCTCGAGCGTGCCGTGCGCGAGGGAAAATTTCGTGAAGACTTGTATTTCCGCCTTGCCGTGGTGCCCATTCACGTGCCTCCGCTGCGCCAGCGCCGCGGAGACATTCCCGAGCTCGTGCGCTACTTCTTGGACAAGATCAACCGCGAGCTCGGTACGCGGGTACAAGGCATCTCGCGCGAAGCGCTGGCAAAACTCGTGGAACACTCCTGGCCGGGCAACGTGCGGCAGTTAGAAAACGCCCTCGTCCGGGCTGCGGTATTGGCGCCGGGGCCGATGTTAATGCCTGACGATCTTGTGTTGGAGGAGCCTCGGCAAGCACCGAAGATGGCCGAGGCGGTGTCTTTGGAAACTGCCGTACGACACACTGTGGACGCGCTTTTGAACGCGACCCCAGACCCAGGGCCAAGGAACTTGTACGCCTGGGTTCTCGAACGGGTGGAGCGTCCGCTGATCGAATTGGTGCTCGAGCGCACCGGCGGGAATCAGTTGCGAGCGGCAGCATTGTTAGGAATCAACCGCAATACGTTACACAAGAAGTTGACCGAACTTCGCATCGTTCCCCGCCGTGCTGGGACGAACGATTGACCACTGCCAATGGGTTTTGTGTTTCCTTCGTGTTTGTACGTGATTGTCGACCCGGCAGGAGTGGCGGGTCGCACCCACCTCGAGCTCGCCTGCGCTGCCTTGGCCGCAGGTGTACCCTTGTTGCAGCTCCGGATGAAACATGCCGATACGCGCGAGTTCATCGACTGCGCTCGCGCCATGCGAGCGCTGTGTACGCAGCGGGGAGCGAAGTTCTTGGTGAACGATCGCGTGGACATTGCCGTGTTGGTGGACGCTGACGGTGTTCACCTCGGCCAAGACGATCTTTCGCCCAGCCTGGCGCGCCACTGGCTCGGGAAAGAAAAAATCATTGGTTGGTCCACCCACAACTTGGCCCAGGCAAAAGCAGCGCAAGTTGCCGGTCTCGTCGACTATATCGGCGTAGGGCCGATTTTCCCGACCTCCACGAAGGAACGCCCCGACCCGGTTCTGGGGCTCGACGGGCTTCGTGAAATTCGCGCCGCCGTGGATCTGCCCATTGTTGCGATCGGAGGCATCACGCCGGAGACTGCGCGGGAAGTACTTGCCGCCGGTGCAGATGCAGTGGCCATGATCGGAGCCATCGCACATGCGCCGGACCCCGCCGCACTCCTGAAAGAACTGCGAGTGCTTTTGGATGGTCCCACGGTGACGAAATCGAAGCCGCTGTGATCCTGGGCGCGACGCTCTCGGCAATCCATAGGAGCCGCTGGCTGCTGGTGTCGCCTGCGCAATCCCTGAGGGCGCGAAAACGACCGTAGCGGCGGGCTGGACCGGACTCTTCGCGAGATTCGACGTTCGCTCGCCACTTGCGACTGAAAGCTCTGCGGCTGCCCTTCGCCCGCAAACATCCATTGGGTTTCAGGGGAGGGTTGAGCGTCATCGTCACGAACCTTAGAGAGTTGCGGCTCGGGACCCAGTGCGGTCAGGCGCGAAGTTTGCCGAGGCTTCAGCGGGAGGTCTTGGGTAAGGGCAGCGCTTCGAGTGTTCCTTGCAAAGTTGCCACCAGCACTCGGCTACGACGCTGATCCACGGCAACCCCCATCGGCATGGGTGTCTCCTTCTCCGCCTTGGCAGTCAACGGGAGAGTGTGTTGGAGCTTGCCGCTGAGCGAGTAAGCACGTACCTCCTGAGCATGTGGGACAGCGACCCACAACAAACCACGCGGATCGAGAAACAACTGTGGCTCCGACAGAGCCCGCAGGACGATACCGGGAACATCGAACTGGCTTTTTTCCTGCCCATCCTTGGAGAATACCCGAATGCTGGCGCTGCCGTTGTCGGTAACGAAAACCACACCTGTCTTGTCGTCCACCGCGATCCCGACCGGTTCGCGCAATGCCCCCCGGCCGTCGCTCCCGTCCCAATGAGCGACGGTTTGCCCGGTTCGATCGAGCACAACGACGCGGTTGTTGCCGCTATCGGCAACGAATACGGTCCCGTCACGCCCTACTGCCACTCCGCGGGGCGAGAAGAAATTCGCCAAGAACTGTCGGCGAAATTCGCCCGTCTTCGTGAGTACCACGATGCGGTGATTCCAGGTGTCGCACACGTACAATTCCTCGTTGGGGCCTATGGCCAATCCGCTTGGTTGGCGAAACTCGAGAAGACCAGTTCCCGGTTTCCCAATCGCGCGCTTTGGTTGTAAAGAGGAATCGAACCACACCAGGCGGTCGTGCCCGAAGTCGCTCACGACCACGCTGCCATCGCCGAACAACGCAACTGCGCGTGGTTCTCGCAACTTCTCCAGCTCGAGGGAAACGACCGGCTCTGAGGCTGTAGCGGCTGGTTGCGCGGCTGCATCGGGGGGCGCGGCACCTTCTGCCGGAGGTACCAGCAGTACGCGGGCAAAAATGCGTCCGCGATCGTCGGGCGGATAGCGTAAGTCCACGAGCCGATGTTGCGGGTAGCGGTTGCGGAGTTCGGCCAACACCAGCATTGCAGGTGTTTCGTTGGCGAGTGCAAAAGCCAGCCCTTGCGTACCGGCCGGTGGGAGCGGGTCGCGCAAAAGCTGGGTCGCGTCCTCGTACTTCGTAAACGAAGGCTTGAACGGGTCGCCGCCTTTGTAGGTGAGGTACACGAGAGTGTCCGTAGGAAAATTCCCTCCCGCAACCCACACTCGGTAGTCCGGCATCAGCGTGGCGAGGTACTGTCCCAGTGTGGTGGTTTCCGGATAGTAGCCCCACGGCAAGCGCCGATGGGGTCCTAGATACTCGGCATACGTAGCCCACGCAGAAGCTGCCACCATAGCGGCAGCCAGTGCCGCGGCCACAGGTTCGTTCCAGCGGCGGGTCAGACGGGCGGCGAGTTCCCGCGCAAACAGCACCACCCCGAGCGCGGCGAAGAAATACACAAAGGGCATCGTGCCAATGTCCCGATTCATGTTGGGTTTGCTCAGCAAGCCCGGCAGCAAACCAACCAGGAAGCCCACGAGAAGAAACTGCGCGCGCGGGTCACGTGCACAAGCCAGGCACCACAGGAGGCCAGCGGGAAAGAAAACGGCCGTGAAGAATTCCAATCCCGGAGTGTTGGTGAAGAAGTCGTCGCCGTTGGCCCAATAGTGGAAGATCAGTGCCGTGGCTCGGAGCGCTTCCCAGGTGGAACTTTGTTGTAACAGATAACTTTGGCGGCCGAAAAACTTTTCCCAGTTATTCAGCGCATACCAAGCGAGGGGAGCGATCGCTGCCGCGAACGCCAGGATTCCGGCAGCTAGTCCAAGTCCGTAGCGGCGCAAGAACCCACGAAGAGTCCAGCCTTGTGAAGCAAAAAGCGGGAGCCAAATGGCGAACACGAGAGGGAACGCCTGACCAGCGTTGTATGTGTTTGCTGTGGCCGCCACAAAAACACCCGCGAGCGCGAATGGCCACGCACGGGCCGTGGCGAGTCCGCGCCAGAAAAAACAACAGGCAAGGATCGTGAACAACGGCTGGAAGTCCGAGCGCCACCCGGTGCGGCTGAAGACCAAGCTCCATCCAGAAACTCCGAGCAGCGCCGTTGCCAACACGGCCGTGCGAACCCCGAACATCGTGCGGGCCCACCAGTACAAGAACGGTAAGAGAACGATGCCCGCGATGACGGAGGGCAAGTACACGGCTAGCGGTTCGTTGCCCAACCACCATATGAACGGTGCGCGCAGGTAAAACGTGAGCGTTTCACGACCCCATGCGGCGGAGATAAACGGGGTGTACGGAATCCCTCTCAGGATCGCGAGCGCATATTGGCCTTCCCAAGCTGCATCGTGGTTCAGTCCAGGAGGAAATTCAGAAAGCTTGTACACTTTGAAGAAAACCCCGAGCCCGACGGCCACGGAGGCTAGAACCCACTCTGTTCGGCGGCGGCACGGTTCCGATGGTGAGGGCAACCCTGGAACGCGTGCACCGATCAAAAAATACGCGGCAAGGGCAAGGATCCCTAGGGGCCACGCCACGCCTGCCCAGGGCACATTCCAGCGGTAACTGAGACAGTACTGCCCGAAGCTAGCGAGCGCGAGGAACGCGAGAAGCAGGCAAGCCGCGAGCAGTGCGCGGGCCGAGGTCTTTTGCTCACTTCCCTCCATGGCGAATGCGCACCAGCCGGTTTTCGAGATCGGAGATCACGAGTTCCCCAGTGGCAGCGTCGAAGGCGATTCCCATCGGAGTGTCGAACACGACCCCAGCCGAGCCATCGCCCCGCACCGTGCGCAAGAGCTTCCCGGCACGATCGTAACACCGCACTTCCTTTTCCCCGGGCACAGTCAAACACAGGTTTCCCCGCCCGTCGAGCGTTAGATGTGGCTCGGAGAAAACCTTGCTTTCCCATCCGGGTACGGGGAAGGTGCCCAGAAACCGCCCGTCGCGCGTGAACCATTGTACGCGTCCGTTGCCATTGTCCGCCACGAACACGGTTCCCGATGCGTCCACGACAATACCCGTGGGCTCCCAGAACTGTCCTGGACCGTCTCCTTTGCTTCCCCACTCAGCTTCTTTGTTTCCCCGTGGGGAATAGCGGACGATCCGGTTGTTGCCGGTATCGGCGACGAAGACGGTTCCGTTGCGGTCAACCGCGATTCCTCGCGGACCGTACAAGCTGTCACCGAACTCGCGCAGGTATTTCCCCTGAGCGTCGAACACTTGTACGCGCCCGTTCCAAGTGTCCGCCACGTAGATCTCTCCATTCGGCGCAACCGCGACCCCGCATGGTTCTTTGAACTGCCCGGGCAGCTCGCCTTGGCGGCCGAAGGCACGCAGGAAAACGAGGTCCCGCCGGAAGACTTGCATGCGGTTGTTGCCGAAGTCGCATACTACGACCTCGCCCACCGGAGTTACCGCTACGCCACGAGGCTGCGAAAGCACGCCCGGCGCATCAGGGGCTCGAACCGGCTCAGCGCCGGGAGGTCCAGCCGGCGCTACTTCTTCGATGGTCGTCACCGGAAGCGAGCCGGCAAAGCGCCCGTTGACAGCGAAAATCGTGACGCCCGGGTTTTGGTACACCGGCGTCAGGAGGTCGGTCCACTCCCGAAAGCGCTCCAAGTTTCCCCCCGCGTAAGTTCGACGTTCTAGCGGGCCAACGTAGACAAGGCTGACTTTGTACCGTTCCAGGATTTGCGCCAGGACTTCCTTGTTATCGGTGGTATACGCCAACGTCACGTCTGCTTTGCGACGATTGATCTCGTTCCACGAGTGGGCCCGTTGGTACACGTGGTAGGCCCAGCCCAACACGGTAGGCAAGCCGGTGTTCATCGCCACCCGCGTGAACTCTTGGTACGCATCGCCGTGCGCCTCCAGGATGTACGGAATCCCCTGAACGTGCCGGTTCAACCACTCGATGGCCGCGTACTCGTCTGGTGCCTTGATGCGAAGATACGCCAGACCATCCAACGTTGGCTTCGGTGTCGGCACGCGATTCGTACGCAAGATGCCAATCACGTCGGTCGCTGCTGTAAACAACCCCACACCGACTGCTGCAACGAACGCGAAGCGCCACGGCCAGCGAAACCAACCGAGCGATACCCTCCCGCTCCAAAGCGCTGGTACGACGGCAGCAGCCGCGAGGGAGAAGAAAAACCACGCTTCCAGGTAGAACTTAAAGATCGTGTTCATCCGGTCCCACACGTAAACCAAATCGGTGCCCGCGGGGATCGCGAAAGCAAAGCTTGCGAGCGCGAGTGGCAACCGCCAGTCGCGTGCAATGCGCGGCGCAAGCAAAAGCTGGAAAGCCATGAGAAATAGCGTCGCCATCCCGACGCGGGTGGAAATGGCAAAGCCAGCGAGCGGCAGCGCAGCACACAGTGCCCAAGCTCCGATCCGTGCGACGGACCAACCACCCTCAGCACTGCGCAGCAACTCGCCCCACTGCCGCCATAAGAATGGTACGAGGACGACAAAGAAGGTGCCAAAAATGGTGAAGAGATCGAGAGGCTGCACGAGTTTCGAGGGCGGTAAGCGTTCCCAGCCGAAATTGCGCTCCGGAGCGACAAAGGTCGACCAGTAAGGCCAGAACAACAGGTACGCCAAGCCGATCACCACGAGGGTGACCAAGCCTACCCGCACGAAAAAGCCGCCTAGATCGCGCAAAATGCCGCCGTGCTCGCTCTCGGTGAGCCACACGGTGGTGAGCACCCACGCGAGCAGCAGCACATACGTGGGCGTGCTCCAGGTATTCGTGATGGTGATGGCCCCGAGTGTCAGCGCGAGAAGAAAAAACAGTACAACTGCGTTACTTGCCGGCAGCGGTTCGGCTGGTGACATCACCCGGCTGCGTACCCAACGGACCATGAGCGCGACAAACGTGATGGTGAGCGGCATCACCATCACGTGCGCATGCAAGTCGGCGAAAAGGAAACTCCAAAACGGAAACTCGTTGATCGTGTCGCGAATCACGCGGGACGTCGCCCAGTAGTAGTCAAAGTTGATGACAGGATGCGGTCCGAGGAGTTCGCGCGGCCCGGCAAGGTTGCCGATGAGCACCGCAAGAAAAGCGGCTAACAAGCCCACGCCCCAGCGATCCCCCACCATCGTGCCGGCCGCGAACACGGCTGCGGCCGTGAGCCCAGCAACCAGCGCAATGCCGAGGTTGTAGGCAATGGCAGGGTCGATGCCTAATGCTTTTCCCAGAGCCGCGACGATGAAATACCCAAAGTAGCTGTAATGCAGGGGAGAACCGGCAAACCATGGCTCCGGCGGCGGCAAAAAGGTAGTTCGGTAAAGGGTGTTGAGGAACGAGAAATCCATGGGCTTTTCGCCCCAGTAAATTTCGGGGTTGTAGGCGCGCACGAGCAAGAAAAACGCAAAGGTGCCCCAGAACACTCCCTCCGTGGCAAGGATCTCGCCTCGCGACATGCGTACGCGCCCGTGTGCGCGCCAAGCGAATGCCCCGACGATTGCGAAGCCGAGCACCAGGATCCCTAAGGTTCCCTGCGTAAAAGGTGCGATCCGGAAACCAGCGAGGATCCAAGCGGTGTAGGCAAACAGCAGCACGCCTAGCGGCTTGGCAAGGCCAAGGGTTCCCGGCCGGACCATCCAGTGCCGTACGAGCGGGTAGAGGCTAAGGCCGAGCATCTCGACCAGCGCGGCGAACAGCACCAGCGCCAGGATGCTCGAACGAATTCTTTCCGGTCCGCTTGCGCCGAGCACCCCTTCACGACTCGGCTTCGCAAGCAGGATGTCATTTCGCGTAAGAGGCCGCGAAGGTGGGCGGTGGAGAATCCGGTCGAACAGCTCCGCCTCGCTGAGTCTTCCCGTGTTTTGAAAAACCAAGACCTTCGGGTGGTCGTAGACGGTGAAGGACTCGTCCGCGAGTTCGTCGGGTGCTTGCCATCCAAACAGCGATGGCCGCGAGGCAAATTCCTCAATGAGCGTGTAGCCCAAGTCGCCGGCAAAGAGCTGGTAAAAGTAGTTCGTCGTGTGGGGGAATTTCTCGGGTGCTCGTGTGACCGCGCCGTACAAGCGTTTTGTCTGAAAGACGATGTAATCCGCGCTCGCGAGCTCGCGCGCCAATCGCTGGATCTTCGCGCTCGAGTCGGGTTCGTAGTAGCTGAAGGCAACGATGTGGTACCGGTTGGGGCTGAACCCGGGCAGAGGAAAAGGAAAGCCTTCGTCCCAGTCTTGCGACAACACCTTCGCCCCTGCGGGAACGTTCCGATAGAACCATTCCGAGGCCGTGCGCACCGTGTGCGGGCGCGTGTAAATAGAAACGAATGCCAACACGGCGAGGGCATTGCCGACCACCACCGCAAGCAAGAGCGCGCGTCGCCATACCACGCCGCTGCGCGCCTGCCGGACGAGCCACTCGGCGGCCCACAAGCAGAGCACCGGGTAAATGGGCAACAGGTAGCGCGGAAACTTTACTTCGAACCAACCGGTGACGAGAAAGAACGGCACCACCCACGAGAGCAAGATCCACTCGCCCGGTCTGCCAGAGCGCCAAGCGAACGCCGGACGAATCACTGCTGCCCACACAGCGGCGAGGCCCAAGGCAGGTGCCATGCACCACAAAATTAGCTGCGTCAGTTCGTATACGTACTTGGGCGTGTGCAGGTACTGATTCGTGTACGGAAACAACCCGGCGTTCCGTACCATGTTGCTTTGCTCGAGGATGTCATGCGCGTAACGAGAAAAGTTCAGCAACGCGTACGGTTGCGCCAGAGCAAAACTGGCCCCTGCAAGAACGACCGCAGCGCCGACTTTCGACACCTGGGGAAGCAACCGCCCTTCGCGCCGCCAGCGCAGCAGTCCCGCAACTGCAAGCGGCAAGAACAACGGCGCGGCGCTGAATTTGGTTGCCATCGCCAGGCCGATGCACACCCCGCCAAGCAGGAAATTTCTCCAGCGGCCGGATTCCGAAGCCCACACGAGCTGCGCGAGCGCAAGCAACACAAAAAAGGTCAGTGGCACGTCGACCGTGAGGAAGCGGGAATTTTGGACATGCAGCACAGCTCCTGCGAGGAGAAAGGCGGCCGTAACTCCCACCGTGGGGTCGTACATTCTGCTGCCAAGACGGAGCAAAACGAGAACCGTGAGGGTTCCCAAAAAGGCGGTCAGGCGGCGCCCGTTGATGATGACGTCATCGTAACTCGTTGCTTGCGGGTCGAAAAAAGACAGGCACTCTGCGAGTGCGCGATTGAGGTAAATCGGCAGCGTGCCGTAAGCAAACCAGTCAGGGTCCAGTCTGAGATCCCTGAAGGAAATGCGCTGGATGGCGAAGGCGACCGCGCGTTCGTCAGGGTGAAAGAAGTGGCGTTGATCCCATTCGATCGCTGGGAATCGCACTGCCGCTGCAAAGAGGACCACAGCAATGGCCCACAGTCGCGGCTGCCTCCACCACGGGTGCGCAGCCGCGGTCATCTCTTGTCCTCCAAGTGCAAGCGTGCCTCGGTTGCGGAACGCGCTCTTCCGGCTTCGCGGCCGAAAGGAGAGAGGAGGGAAGGATGTTGCTCGTTACCCCGGAAACTCATCCGAGCCCTCCTGGCGCTGCCTCGTACCGCTGAGCCCTCCGGCCATCCGACCCTTGGACGAGAGCAAATGCTCGAACAATTCTTCGTATTCCCGCACCGACCGGTCGGCAGAAAAGACTGCCTCGATCTCTTCCCGTGGCCGTACATAAAACGGGCGGTTGCGTAGCACGCGCACGATCGCCTCTGCCAGGGCGACGGGGTCGCGCGGCGGGACAATTTCCCCCATGCCGGTGCGGCGCACCGCCTCGCGCACGCCGGGCAAGTCCGTGGCAACCACCGGTGTGCCACACAACATCGCTTCAACTTGCACCATGCCGAATGCTTCGGTGGAGTTGAGGCTTGTCAGCACCAACACGTCACAGAGCCCGTAGAAACTCGGCATCGCTTCGTCCGGGAGAAGATCGAGGAAAATCAGTCGCTCGCGGTGCTGGGCGATGAGGGGCTGCAACCGCTCCCAGTACGCTTGCTCCCCCACGGTGTCCTTGTATGCACCAGTGAACACAACCCGAACGTCGGGAATCTTTTCCACGATGGCCGAAAGCGCTTGCAGAAGAAACTCCACCCCTTTCTCCTCCGCAAATCGGGCAGCAAAGCCGATGCACGGGCTTGCAACCCCTCGCTCGCGTAACCGAGCTTGCCACTCGGTCGCAGGAGGTGGCAACTCGACAAACGGAGCGATTGCGCTCACCTTGCGTAGGTAACGCTGCAGGAACGGCGAATGCAGCGCGTAGTCCTCGCTGCTGGCAACGATGTGGGAGGCGAGGGCCGCCGCAGCGTGGTTCAGCGGTACCAGCGCGGCGTCGACGGCACGGTTGAACCAGCCCACAGGCAACTTGAGGTCGCACTGATAGGTGAGCACGGCAGGCTTCCCAAAGGCACGCGCGAGGCCGACCAAGAGCGCCGCTTCGAACTGCGGCATGTGGACGTTGACGATGTCCGTCCGGCGCACGAAGTGCCATGCCCAAAACGGGAACAGGGGCATGATGACCCCTTTGCTGACCTTACGCCACACCGGCACACGGACAATCTCGATGTTTTGTTGCCGTTCCCGCGGAGGCAAGCGCGGGTCGTATCGCGAGGTGAGCACGGTGACCGAGTGTCCGCGCAACGCGAGGCGCTGCACCAGGCGGTGGGCGTAAACGGTCAAGCCGCTCACGTGAGGCCGGTAGTAGGTGAGGGCGACCAGGACGTTACGCGGCCTCATCGCTCGTAAATGGTGGTTTGTCCACGCGAAAACGCCACTCGAAGCTGGCGGAACTTCTCCAAACTGTCCGGCCGGAAATCTTTTCGCTCGAGTTCGCCCACGACGATGTAGCGAACCTTGTAACGGTCGAGTAGTGTCCCGACTTCTTCGAGCGAGGCGGCCGAGTAGATGGTCGCAACGTCACGCCGGCGCGCCTCAACACTCTGGTCGTGGCTGCGCCATAGACCCTCGTGGTTTGCCCAGCCCATCACCGTAGGCAGGCCCGTGTTGGACGAGAACCGGGCGTAGTACGAGTACGGATTGCCGCTGGCCTCGAGGATCACCGGCAAACCTGTCACGTTTTGCCGCAGCCACTGGATCGCCGCAAAGTCGTCGGGATGCTGGCGTTCGAGATATCGATTGCCATCCAAGGTGGGCCCTTCAGGGTCTAAGTACTTGAGTCGAGTGGCCGTCACTCCCACCGGGTAACAGGCTGTGGCCAGAACCAGCAACGCGGCAATGGCTGGAACTACCCGGGGAACCCAAACGGGGCCGCTGGCGCGTGTCCACAGGCGCCACGCACACCAAGGTCCCGCGACCGCAAGTAAAAACCACGCCTGCAAGTAAAGCTTGAACACTGTGTTCATACGGTAGAGACGCTCGCCGTAGGGGTCCTTGATGTACACGAGCTCGCACGCCAACAAGGTGACGCTCGCGGCAAACAGGAGGAGCACGGGAGCCCGCGTTTCCGCGGTTTCAGTGGTGTACGCGGCCCAAAGGGAGGCCATCGCGACGCTCGCCATCAGCACCAGGACCGCTTTGCCAGTTAGGATACCAACAGTGACAGCGAGAGCAAACGTTGCAATCCAAAGCTGACCGTAGCGTGCCGCTGCTGGCTGCTCGCGAAGCTGCGCCACCACGTACAACGCGGGAAACACAAGCATGGCTCCGAACACAGTGAGGAACTCTCCGAGGTTCGTTGTTGCAACTTTGAACCCGACCCCTCCTTGGGGTGATTGGAAATGCGCGTAAAACGGAAGAAAGGCGATGTAGCCAATTGCGAGCACCGCAATCGTCAGAAGCCCGGCTCGCACGCGGCGCATGTCGAACAACGGCACCATCGGTCCCTCCCGCTGGAGTAAAAGAAAGGTGACCATCAGGCCGACCGGGAGCTCCCAGGGACTGGTCGCCACCATGGCGCCAAAGACAAAGCCGAGCAAAAGGACCCGCCACACATGAACCCGTACAAACTCGCGTGCGCCTCCCACGCGCCACTCGATCAGATCTCTCCATGGCCCGCGCACGAGCAACCAGCCGAGCAACAAAATGGTCAGCGGCATCACGGATAGGTGGGGATGAAGGTCGCCATGAATGACCGTGAAGTAAGGAAACTCGTTAATGGTCGCGTCCCTTCCCACGATCCGAGTGGAACGGAAGTAATCCATGTCGAACAGGGAGCCCTTTTCCAGCAGCTGCCAAAGGCCGTCGAGATTTCCCAAAACCACTCCAAAGGCGCCAGTAAGCAACGCGAAGGCATGGCGCTGGGTGAGCAACCGCCCGATTGCGCAGAGCTGGCTGAATACGAGAGCTCCCAGCGTGGCCACACAGAGATTGTAAGCAATCGGGCTCGGCACGGAGAGCAACCGCGCAAGATTGGCGTTCATGAGGTAGCCAAAGTAGTAGTAGTTGAATGGTAACCCGGACATCCAAGGGTCTTCCGGTGGCATTTGCTCGGTCCGCAGCAGCGTGTTGAAAAACGCGAAGTCCATGTACTTTTCTTGATCGACGATGTGAGGGTGCAAACTGCGCTGCCAAGCAAAGAAAAGAAAAGCTCCTGTCCACCACACATCGGCCCACAAGAGTTCGCGCACGCTGTCTTTGCCCAACCACTCGCGGAGCGAGGCCCGGTCGGCCCAAGCCAGCACCGCGTTTCCAATCCCGAACACAAGGGATGCAACGACGAGTGCCGTGCCGTACGCCACCCCTGCGTGACCCAAGATCCAAGCGAGGTACGTTACGAGCGCGATTGTAAGGATCTTGGAGAACGAGTACGCGTACGTACGCTGCTCACCGAACAAACGGGCTGCAAGAGGGAAGCCGACGAACCCGGCAATTTGCAGTAGCACCCACCAAGACAGCAACGCACCCATCGTTCCGCCGACGCAAAGCCGCGACGCTACCCGTTTGCTGCCAGCTTTGCAACCGTTGTGCGACTCCCTGCTGGGCAAGCCGGCTTCGAGCACAACAGTGCAGAATCGCCACGCGACGGGAAGGAACGGCGGCCGCGAAGTCGGTGCTCGTGCTTTGCGGTGGGTGAGAGGTCCGCAGGTGAGTCGTTGGTGAGACTGGAAAGTTTGCGTTACCATGCCCGAGGTTGCTGGACCTCGAGGGAAGGGAGCTGCCGGAAATGCAGATCGCGCACGTAAGTCCTTGGCGATTGCCGGTTCGTGGCTACGGTGGGTCGCAGCGTGTGCTCACGTGGCTTGTGCGTGCCCAAGTCGACCGAGGCCATCAGGTCACGGTGTTCGCTCCGCACGGTACGCGTTTACCTGGAGCGCGAGTGATCCCTTTACCGGGCGCACTCGGCTCAAAGGAGACTGCGGACTGCCTTCGTGATGCTGCCGCCGGTGCGGATGTGATTCATTGGCAGCAGTTTCCGCAAAACCCCATCGTGGATCGCCCCTGGGTAAGCACCGTTCACGGGAACTCCCCAGGGGAGTTGGAGTTTCATCCAAACAAGATTTACGTGAGCCGGTCGCACGCAAAACGAGCTGGTTCGAGCGCATTTGTGCACAATGGTTTGGACCCGGCTGAGTACGTCTTTCGCGAGTCGAAAGACGACTACATCCTGTTCCTGTCCAAGGTCAGCCGAAAAAGCAAAGGTGTGGATACAGCCTTGCGACTGGCCCACGAACTTGGATTTCGTCTCGTCGTGGCGGGAGGCAGCCGGTGGGACTTGCTCAAGACTGGCGGCTGGTGGAACAGTTGGCGAACCCGTGTGGAGTTTGTTGGCGAAGTAGACGGCGCACGCAAAGCAGAGCTTCTCGCGAATGCACGGGCATTGTTGTTTCCCATTCGCTGGCCCGAGCCGTTCGGCCTCGTAGTGATCGAGGCGCTGGTCAGTGGTACGCCCGTGATCACGGCGCCTTTAGGAGCGATGCCGGAGATCGTGACGCCGGAGGTGGGCTTTTTGTGCACCACGATGGAGGACTATCAGCGTGCGATCGCGCGTGTGGAAGAGATCTCGCCGTTCGCTTGTCGCCAGCGTGTGCTCCAGGCCTTCACGCACCACCACATGGCGGCTGCTTACGAGCAGCATTACACCCATGCGATTGCACGATGGCGCGAGCAGGCGAGCAGGCAGAGCAACGGAACCGGGGTGGTTGCCCGGTAGCTAACGCCGCACCAGGTAGGCTGCGCGAAGAGGACGAAGCATGGCTGAATGGGTCGGGGAACTCGGAGTTTCGGTGATCGTTGCCACCCGCAACCGTGCCGCTCGGCTGGAACAAATGCTCGGGAGCTTGAAAGTGGCTCTGGACGAGGCCAGGGGCCCCGTCGACGTGTGGTTGGTCGACAACGGCTCGACGGACGATACGCGCCGGGTGATCGAGTCTTGGTGTGCCTCCGTGCTGCAGGCCCAGTCTCTGTACGTGCCGGAGCCGGGAAAATCGCGGGCTTTGAATGCGGCGATCGCGCGGGCAAGAGGTGAGGTGATTTTGTTTACCGACGATGACGTGACCCTGGACCCGGGCTGGGTGAACGCGATGCGGGAGTTTTTCCTGCTGAATCCGGAAGTAGCTGCTGTGGCCGGACGCATCCTCCCGTTGGTGTCCGCTGGTTCTGAGAAGCTTTGGGCATTCGGCGCAGGCGTGTGGCGCTTAGTGCTGCCGATATTCGACCTGGGGGAACGGCCTCGCCCATGCGTCGACATGTACGGAGCCAACATGGCCGTTCGTGCTCAGGTCCTGCGAGCGGTGGGCGGCTTTGACGTAGCGTTAGGTCCGGGCACAGCGGGCTTTTATGACGACCTCGACTTGGCACGGCGAATCCGGCTCGCTGGCTACGAAATCAGGTACAGCCCTGCTGCCGTTGTGTACCACGACGTGCCGCTAGACCGGCTCAACAACAGATACTTTTGGGAACGGGGGGTGGGGCTAGGGATGGGAGCTTACCGCGCGGACATGGGTCGAAGCTTGCTTGGGGATTGCTGTGCCCTGGCGGAAGCGAGCGCATCCTGGGTCGGCGCAGCATTGCTCGGGCGGCGCGAGAAGAAAATGCGCTCGCTGTTTCGTATAGCTCGCCACTGGGGCGCGTTGCGCGCGCGCACCAACGCTTGGTGGCGAAAACAGCCCGCATGACTGATGGAGTTTTTCCCCTCAGTATCCTGATTGCCACGCGCAACCGGGGTCGTTCGCTGTGTTGGGCCCTCGATACCCTGGACCGCGCACTCGCCCAAGTCGAGGTGCCGGTCGAGCTCGTGGTGGTGGACAACGGATCGACCGACAACACACCGCAGGTCCTCGCCCGCTGGCGGGCACGTGATCCAGACCTTCGGCTGGTCCTTCGTGAAGATCAGCCTGGGAAGGCACGCGCGCTGAATGCTGCATGGCCCCGTGCGCGAGGCGCCACGCTAGCGTTCACGGACGACGACGTGGAAGTTCCGGCAACGTGGGTCGCTTCGGCGCTAAGTTTTGCTGAGCACAGGCACGAGTATGCTGCGGCCACTGGTCCGGTCACCTTGCCCCCTTCGCAGCGGACTGCGGATTTCATCGCTTCCGTAGAATGGTACCGCACCTTGCCCTTGTTCGATCTCGGGCCATCGGAGTGCGAAACGAAGCACCTCTACGGGTGCAACATGGTCGTCCGCAGGGCGGCCTTGGCGGCTGTGGGTGGATTCGACCCGCGGCTCGGGCCAGGAGCCAGTGGATTGCACGAAGATGGGGAGTTGGCCAGGCGCTTGCAGGCTTCGGGGCACCGGATCCTGTACTTCCCGAGGTTGGAAATGCACCATCCTGCGGACCCGCAGCGGCTCACGTGGGAGTTCTTTTGTTCGCTTCATCGCGCAGACGCCCGCAGTCGCTGGGTGCGCGATGGCAACCGCGGCCTCAGGTACGCGCTCCAGCATTGGCTTGGAGCCGTTGCGGTGTGGCTGTTTTGGAGTGCCGTGAGAAACCGCAACCGGCAAATGCGGGCTCGAGGTCGTTTAGTGTCGCACAGCGAGTATTTACGTCTCTGGTGGCAGCACCGCCGGAAGGCCAGTGAGTGACCGACAGCGGAACGCCCCAAGGTAGAGATCCCGAGGGGGAAGCGAGCGACCCTCCCAGGGGACGATCGGAAGTTAGTCGGGGAGTTCGATGTAGTTCCGATTCTCGCCGAGGCGAAAGCCCAAGATGCGGTTTTCGAGAAATGTGAGCAAACGGATCCGTAGCGTATCGTGACGCATTTTTGCCTTGCCTGGCTGAACCACCCAGTCCATGGCGGCGATGCGTTCGCGCATAACTGCGGGGTGCGTACCGGTGAAGCGAGCGCGGCCATGCAAGCGGCCGTAATCGAAAGGTTGTTCGAGATCGGGGAAACTCTGGTCCGCGGCTTCTCGTCCCCGGTGCAAGGTTAAAAAGGAGTGCGTTTTGCGGGTCATCCGACGCGGAGGCCGAACCCAGCCATAGTGGAAGATGCGCCCCCCAGAGTGCTTCACATGAAGCTTTTCTCCATTTCGTCGAAAACCCTGGGCGCTCTTCCAGGAACGCACCCCGATGTTGGTGCGCACGATGCGTACTTCGCGGCGATACCAGCCGTGCGCGACCATGTAGTGGTCGTAGTCGCCGTAGAAGTGCAAGTAGTCGAAGAGAAGGCCTTCCACGCGGCGGTCGTGTAAGTAGCGCTCCATTGCAGCATAAATGGTCGGCAGGTCATCTTCATGGACCACCTCGTCGGCTTGCAAGTAAAAAGCCCAGTCGCCCGTGCAGGCATCGAGCGCGATGTTGGTTTGTTGCGCGTTCGTTCGGCCTTGGACGAACAGTGACGGGTCCCAAACCGTCTCGATAATTTTTACCTTCGGATCGCCAATGCTACGGATGAGCTCGGTGGTCCCGTCCGTAGAATCGCCAGCGGCAACAATAAACTCGTCGCAAATGGGTAAGATCGAACGGATCGATTCGACCACCGGGTAGTACAGGTCGATCGCGTTTCGCACAAAAGTAAAGCCGCTTACTCGCATGGAGGAACACGGAAAGCAGTCGTTCGGAAGCAGTCAATGGCTCCCCGCTCGCAGCCGAGTGCTGCTGGTACGAACGGATCACCTGGGCGACTTGCTCCTGGCCCTTCCGATGGCCCAGGTCCTGAAACAGCAGCGCCCCGACTGTCACATCGCCGTTCTTGGGTCGCCAGCCAACCGGGAGGCTGCCGAGCACCATCCGGATGTGGACTCCGTTCTCGTCGACATCGAGGCGAAACACTCGGGGTTGAAGCAACTCTGGCCGCTGGTGCGGCAACTCCGAGGCCGTTTCGATGTGGCCGTGGTGGTTCACCCGACGCTCCGACTCGCGGCAGCGTTGTTTCTGTCGGGCGTGCCGGTGCGGGTCGGTACCGCGTATCGTGCGTACTCCTTCTTGTTCAATTGTCGGGTACCGCAGCGCCGCCGCGGACGGCCGGTGCATGAAGCAGTTTTGAACCTCGAGCTCTTGCGCCCGCTCGATGTCGCGATCCCGGAGCAGGTACCGCCACTGCGGTGGGTTGCACGCGATGCGGAGCTTGAAGCGGTGCGCACGCTATTAGCGAAACACGATCTCGTCGGCTGCCGCTGGGTGGTGATCCATCCGGGTAGCTTGGGCTCGGCACTGAACTGGCAGGCTGAGCAATACGGGGAGCTGGGAAAGAGACTGACTGGAACAGGTCTCAAAGTGGTACTCACCGGAACGGCTCGCGAGCGGGAACTCGTAGAGCGAGTTCGCCGCCAAATCGGCGGCGGTGCGGTGGACTTGGCCGGGGCGCTGTCGTTGGGGGAATTGGCGGTGCTCTTACAGGAGACGAACCTGTTTGTGGGAGGGTCCACCGGTCCGACACACTTGGCTGCCATGTTGGGAACGCCCACACTAGCGCTGTATGCGCCGTTGCTGTCGCAGCGATTGGAACGATGGCGTCCTTTGGGGCCGCACGCGGTTACCATGGTGCCGGAGGTTCACCGGCAGTGCCCGCGTTGTCTGTTGACCCGCTGCCCATACTACCCGTGCATGGAGAAAATGCTGGGGGTGGAGCAGGTATGGCGCGCTGCGCAACAGCTCTTGGCTAGCGCTCGCACGGACTCTGCAGGATCCCTCCTTCCGGTCCAGCCGGGCACGAATTGCTAGCGCGTACGGTGGCGGATGGGCCTTTGTTGAATCGCTAGGGTTGCTTAGTTATGCGGCCGCCTATGCCCATTCCCTTGGCGCGCTTGCACGTTCAGCACGAGCGCTTGCAAGGCGAACTGGAAGCCGCTTTTCGTCGGGTATTGGCTTCGTCGCAGTTCGTGCTCGGGCCGGAAGTGGAGGCATTCGAGAAGGAGTTTGCTGCCTGGTGCGGGGTGCAACATGCAGTGGCAGTGAACAGCGGAACCGATGCCCTGGTCTTGGGGTTGCGCGCTCTGGGGGTAGGCCCTGGGGATGCAGTCGCCGTGCCTGCAGTCACGTTTGCCGCCACGGCGGAAGCTGTATGCTTGCTCGGAGCGTCGCCGGTGTTCGTGGACGTCGAGCCACACGGGCTGACACTGGATGCAGCTGCACTGCATGCCTGCGCCCAGCGTCTGCGTTTGAAAGCGGTGGTTCCCGTACACCTCTACGGTCAACCAGCGCGGATGACGGAAATTCTTGCCGTTGCCAGCGAGCTGGGGATTGCCGTGCTCGAAGATGCCGCGCAGGCGCACGGAGCTTCGCTCCAGGGGAAGCCCGTAGGAAGTTGGGGCCGAGCGGCTGCGTTTAGCTTCTACCCGACGAAGAACTTAGGAGCATTCGGGGATGGAGGCGCCCTTGCGACCAACGATCCGCAAGTTGCCGCGTGCGTGCGGCGTTGGCGCGACCACGGCCAGGTGGCCAAATACGAGCATGCCGAGGTGGGTTACAATTCGCGCCTCGATGCGTTGCAGGCGGCGCTGTTGCGGGTGAAGTTGCCCCACCTCACCGAGTGGAACCAGCGCCGACGCGACCTCGCTCGCCGGTATCGCCAACGGCTCTCGAGCCAGCAGTTCGTGGAGCCCTTGAAAGAATTTCCCGATGCGGTGCACGTGTACCACCAGTTCGTGGTGCGTTGCCGGGATCGTTCAAAGTTGGTCGAGCATTTGCGTCGAGCTGGGATTGAAACAGCGGTCCACTACCCCAAACCTTTGCATATGTTGCCGGCTTTCGCCGCCTGGAGTCCAGGTGTCGGGGCGTTGCCGGTGAGCGAGCGTGCGTGCGCGGAAATTCTCGCGCTGCCGTTGTACCCGGAGATGCAAGAAGAAGAAGTGGACGAGGTTTGTGCGGCGATTGCTGCGTTAGCCGGACGGACAACATGATCACTCCGAGTATTTTGAATGCGCTGTTGCGGCGCTTCCCGCGCGTGCGGGTGCTGGTTGTGGGAGACTTGATGTTAGACGAGTTCCTCTGGGGTACTGTGGAACGGATCTCCCCGGAGGCTCCCGTGCCCGTAGTCCGCGTGGAACGGGAAACGATTCACTTGGGAGGAGCGGCCAATGTTGCCCATAACCTGCGGGCTCTGGGGGCGCAGGTGCTCGTGTGCGGGGTTGTGGGGCGCGACCGTGCCGGCGATCGATTGCTGGCGGAGTTGCAGCGGATTGGTGCGGACCCCAGTGGCGTGGTGCGTTCCCGCCAGGTTGTCACCACCCGGAAGACTCGCGTGATTGCCCACCACCAACAGGTGGTGCGGTTCGACCGCGAGCAGCCACAGCACCCAGAAAGTGCCGCCAAACAGCTTGCCGCGTTCATTCGTGCCCACGCGCGCGAGGTGGACGCGGTGCTCGTGTCCGACTACGCCAAGGGAGCCGTGTCGCCGTCGCTCCTCGAATTGATCGGCACCGTACACCGCGAAGCCAAGTGGCCGTTGGTCATCGACCCGAAAAGACCGAACTTTCCGCATTATCGTGGCGCGACATTGGTAACTCCGAACCAGGCGGAAGCAGCCGACGCAGCCGGCATCCCAATTCACGATGCGGAATCGCTCGAGGCCGCGGGTAGAAAACTGCTGGAACGGTGGGCGTGCGACGCGGTGTTGGTGACCCGCGGGGAACATGGAATGAGTTTGTTTCGTCGGGGCCTTCCTACCGATCATTTCCCCGCTCGAGCCCGTGATGTGTTCGATGTCACCGGTGCGGGCGACACGGTGGTAGCCACCTGTACCTTGGCGCTAGCCGTGCGTGCAGCTTGGGAGGAAGCGGTGGGGCTCGCCAACGTGGCAGCAGGAGTGGTGGTGGGCAAGGTCGGCACCGCAACGGTGGATCCGGACGAATTACGCGCCGCGATTTTGAGCGACGGCGCACCGCCGGAGCAGCTTGGAAAACGAGGGAGGAATCGTGCGTAGCATGACCGGGTATGCCGCGGCCACCGCCCGCGGCGGTGGATGGATGTGGACCGTAGAAGTGCGTTCCGTGAACCAACGGGGGCTCGAGGTACGTTTTAACATGCCCCGCGAGTTTGCCCCGTGGGAGGCAGAATTTCGCGCGATTGTTCAAGAGCACGCGGCCCGAGGCAAGGTGGACGTGTCCATTAACCGAACCGGCCGCCCAGAGGCTGCCCTGTCTGTCGAAGTGAACGAAGGACTAGCCGCGGCGTACGTGCAGGCTTGGCGCCGGCTCCAGCAGTCACTGCAATTAGCTGGGGAGGTTGGAATCCAACTCCTTGCCAGCCGTCCAGAGCTGTTCACGATTCAGGAGGCCAAGGCAAACCCGGAAGAGGAGCGCACGCATGTCCGGCAGGCTTTGTTGCGTGCACTGGCTGCTTGGAACAAGGAGCGAGACCGCGAAGGAAAAGCGCTCGCACGCGACCTAGCCCGGCGCCTAACGTTGCTCGACCGCTGCCGACGAACGATTGCAGCCCGACTGAAAACAATTCTCCCTCAGTTGGTCGAACGCCTGCGCACTCGAGCGCGGGAATTGCTGAACGGGCGCGAGCTCGACGAGCAGCGGTTGCTGCAGGAGGCCGTGCTGATCGCGGAGCGCAGCGACGTGACCGAAGAGTTGGTTCGTCTCGAAACACACCTCACGGCGGCCCGAGCGCTCTTGCGCGAGCCAGGTCCGGTGGGAAAGCGCCTGGAATTCTTGCTGCAAGAGCTGCACCGGGAATTTAACACCATTGCGGCCAAGAGCGCGGACACGGCCGTTACGGCAGCCACGATCGACGCCCGCAGCGAGATCGAGAAGATCCGCGAGCAGATTCAAAACATCGAGTGATCCCGGCGCACTTGCCTCCGTAGGGAAGCAAGCCTTACCTTAGAGAGGCGAGTTTTGCCATGTTGATCACCATTTCGGGTACGCCGGGAAGCGGGAAAACGACCGTAGCAAGGCTGCTGAGCCAGCGGCTGGGGCTGCCCCATGTTTATGCTGGAGATCTTTACCGCCGCGAGGCCGAGCGGCGCGGGCTCTCCCTCGAGGAGTTCAATCAGTTGAGCGCGAGGGACCATACAATCGACCGTCAACTTGACGAGCGCATGATCGATGCCTTGCGCCAAGGAAACGCAATCGTGGAAGGCCGGCTGGTTGCATTTTTCGCACGCAAACTCGGGATCCCGGCCTTCAAGGTGTACCTCACAGCGAGCGAGGCAGTGCGGGCCCGCCGGGTGCAGCAACGTGAAGGCGGCGACACCAACGAGCAGCTCCGAGCGAACCAAGAGCGCCACAAGGCAGACTCGGAGCGCTACCGCCAAATTTATGGTTTCGATCTCGAAGATACGTCGCCCTACGACCTGGTGTTTTCCACCGACGAGGCAACCCCTGAAGAAATTGCCGAAGTAATCGCGCGCGCAGCACAGTCGCGATTCGCGTTTGACGGAGGACGACCACCCCGTTCATGAAGTTGGAATCGCTCCTTGCAGAAGTTACGAAGTACGACCCCGGCGCGGACGTCGGGCTCATCAGTCGTGCATACGAGTTTTCGGAACGGGTGCACCGGGGCCAAAAACGCGCATCGGGCGAGCCTTATTTTTCTCACCCCGTCGAGGTAGCCAAAATCGTTGCCGAGCTGCACCTCGATGCCGCGAGTGTGGCGACTGCCTTGCTGCACGACACGGTGGAGGACACCTTCGCTACGCTGGAGGAGATCGAGCAACAGTTCGGCCCGGAGGTGGCCGGCTTGGTCGACGGGGTGACGAAGATTGGCCAAATCAACTTCAGTAGCCGCGAGGAGAAGCAAGCGGAAAACTTTCGCAAGATGCTTCTCGCAATGGCCCGCGACATTCGCGTGATTTTGATCAAACTAGCCGACCGCACGCACAATATGCGCACCCTGGACGCGCTCAGTCCGGAACGGCAGTTGGAAATCGCCCAGGAAACGCTGGACATTTATGCGCCCATCGCGCATCGCCTGGGAATCTACTGGATGAAAAGCGAGCTGGAAGACCAGGCGCTCCGGTTCTTGCAGCCTGAGGTGTACTACCAGCTCAAGCGTGCGGTGGCCAAGCGCCGCGAAGAGCGAGAGCGCTACATCGCCGAAGTGATCGCCATCTTGCGCCGGAAACTTGCAGAGGCAGGGATCGAGGCCGAGGTGACCGGGCGCCCGAAGCACTTTTACTCGATCTACCAGAAAATGCAGCAGCAAAACCTGCATTACGACCAGATTTACGACTTGATCGCGTTTCGGATTATCGTGGACACAGTACGCGAATGCTACGAGGCGCTCGGGGTGGTGCATGCCAATTGGAAGCCTGTGCCCGGCCGCTTCAAGGATTACATCGCCTTGCCGAAAGGAAACATGTACCAGTCGTTGCACACCACTGTGATCGGGCCCTACGGCGAGCGCATGGAGGTGCAAATTCGCACCCACGAAATGCACCGGGTCGCGGAGATGGGGATTGCTGCCCACTGGCGATACAAGGGTGGGAAGCATGTGGGCGGCCAGGATGCCGAGCGCTTTAGCTGGCTGAGGCAATTGTTGGAGTGGTTGCAAAACCCGTCGGATGCGGGCGAGTTCATGCGCCTCGTCAAAGAGGACTTGTTCAGCGACGAGGTTGTCGTGTTCACGCCAAAAGGCGACTGTCTCGCATTTCCCGAGGGGTCGACCGTCATCGATTTCGCGTACCGCATTCACTCGGAAGTGGGGAATCATTGCGCTGGTGCTCGGGTGAACGGCCGCCTCGTCCCGTTGCGCTACTGTTTGCGCAATGGCGACACCGTCGAGATTATCACCACAGCGAATCAGACGCCGAGCGCCGATTGGCTCAACTTTGTCAAGACCGCACGCGCCCGACAAAAAATCCGTACTTGGATCAAACAGCAGCAGCGGGAGCGCAGTGTGGCCATTGGCCGGGAACTGCTGCAGCGCGATTGTGCACGCTACCGGGTGGACTACGCAAAACTGCGCAAGCGCCCCGAATTCGACACTGTGTTACAAAAGGTCGGTGTGCGGGACGAAGAGTCGCTACTAGCCGCGATTGGCTATGGGCGGATCACCCCCCGGCAAGTGCTGACCCACCTCTTGCCGGCTGAAGCGTTGGAAGAAGAGCATCCAGAAAGTGGGTGGCGACGGCTGATCAAGCGGGTGCGCCGCACCGAACCCGCGAGCGTGACCGTCGGAGGCGTGGACGACGTGCTGGTGCGTTTTGCCGGCTGTTGCAGCCCAGTGCCGGGCGAGCGCATTATTGGGTTCCTGACCCGCGGTCGCGGCGTGACCGTCCACCGCATCGACTGCACGCGGGTGCTGGAAACCGACCCGCAACGGAGGGTGGACGTAAGTTGGCGCCCCGACGCCGAAGCGAAGCAAACCGTGCGTGTGGAAGTCGTATGTGTCAACGAACCTGGGCTGTTGGCCGCGGTTTCGGGAGCAATTAGCGCCGTGGGCGTGAACATTAGCCGTGCCCAAGTGACGGAGTTACCTGACCAAAAAGCGTTGAACGTGTTCGAGGTCACTGTGGGGCACATCGAGCAGTTGCAGCGCGTGCTTCGCAACGTCGGGAAAGTGCGCGGTGTGCTCAAGGTCGTTCGTGCCCGTGCGTAGCGCCAGGAGCAAGCACTGCCGACGGTGGCCGACCGGTATCGCTGCGTTCCGCTGGCCAAGCGCTACTCGCGTCGCTCGAGCTGTCTGCGTAACGCGTTCATGGGCTTGACGATGAACAGAAACACGACCACGGCAACCAGAAAGAAGTTGATCAGTGCTGTGATTACTAACCCGACTTGGAAAGGACCAATCACGAGTCCTACGGAGGGATCGGGCGCCAGTAGCGATAGGAGAGGCCGGATGAAGCCATCGGTAATACTGTTCACTACGTTGGTGAACGCAGCTCCGATCACCACTCCGACAGCGAGGTCGATGGCGTTGCCTTTGGCCACAAAATCTTGAAATTCCTTCAGCAAAGACATGGGACTCTTTTTTGCCACAGAGCACCCTTCGTCAACTGCTTGCGACACACGAGATTGTGCTCGCTGCCGCAGGCCGCCACGCACAGTGCCGAGGAAGCGGTTTGCCGGAGATGAGGAGAACGCGCCATGGCGAAAGCAAAAGAAGCGATCCACAGTGACAGCGCCCCAGCAGCGGTGGGCCCATATGCACAGGCAGTTGCGGCGGGCGATTGGGTTTTCGTTTCTGGACAACTCGGGCTCGAACCCGCATCGGGGCGATTGGTGTCCGGCGGTGCGGCGGCGGAGGCCCGCCAGGCCCTTGCCAATGTTCGCGCCGTACTGCACGCGGCGGGCTTAGAGCTGGCCGATGTTGTACGAACGACCGTGTACCTGGCGGACATCGGTGAGTTTGCTGCTGTGAACGAGGTGTACGGCGAGTTTTTTTCGCCACCCTATCCAGCTCGTGTGACCGTGGGAGTGGCAGCTCTTCCGCGAGGAGCACGGGTCGAAATCGAAGCACTCGCGTACCGCTCCAAGTCGTGAGAGGGCGCTGCCGAGGCCGTCGACCTCGCGAACGCCCAAAGCAGTTGGCACTTGATCGGACACCGAGCTCGACAGACGTTCGGCTCCCGGCTGGCGCGTGCGTGCGGGGAACTCTTGCGGCGGAACGGGCCCTTGCGTCTTGCAGGACCGTTAGGCTGGGAGCCCGCGACCGGTAAGAACGCTGCCTTTCTGCCTGCCTGTCGCGTTCATGGCCGCCCGGCGCGACAGGTGCTCGCTAGTATGTTTCAGGTGCTTCGAGTCAACGGGTTGGTCAGGCCTCAGTGGTGCCGATCTTCCCTCCTGGGGAAGCCGCGCAAACAGTTCGCACTCTTGCTTGGCCGAGACGTAGTCGTTGGCGGGTAAAAAGTCGCAACGGCCAAAGAGCGTGGCAGCCGCTGTACGCCGGCGGTGGCGGCCTCGGGGGTTAGAGTCGTTCGAGAAAGGCGACGGTGACGTTTGCCGCGTTTCGCGCGGCAAGGCGGTAGTACGTAAAGAATTGCGCAGGAAACCCAGGCAAACCGAGTGGATCCGCAGCTCCGTCGGAAACTCCTCGGAAGGCGATAAAGGGCACGCCCGCACGGGCAGCTTCGCGCGCGATTGCCGCGGTTTCCATGTCTTCAGCGACAACTTGATCGGTGGTTTCTCGGGCGAGCATTCGTGGGGAGAAATTCTCGGTGCCCCCCTGGGCAAGCGGTTCAGAGTCCACGTCGCATCCGAACACGTCACCGCCGTTCGGTTGGCAGTTCAGTGGCTGGTTGCCAAAGCGGTCGGTGGCGAGCCCAAGACCCAAGGTGCGCACGACCGGTATGCGGTCGAGACACACGGGCGGCTGCTCCGGTCGGTCGGGAATTTCCGTGCAGCGGTCGAGAGGGACGCTTCGGCCGGCCAGCTGGCTCGCGATTGCGTACCATTCCGGCGAAACCGAAAAGGTCGACCCATCTGGCAATCGCCAGGCTTGGGGAACGATCACGTCGCCGATGGGAAGCGAGCTTCCGGCCACACCGGAAACAACGAGGCCGCGAACGGCGAAGCGCTCCAACAGCCGGCGTGTGGCACTGCTAGCGTTGGCTGCGCCAATGCCGGTGACGAGAAGAACGACTTCTTGTCCCGCGAGGGTTGCGCGACGGAACCGCCAGCGATCGATGGTGATGACTTGCTTGACCTCGGCGCGCGCAACCAATGGAGCGAGCTCCGCTGGCATGGCGGAAACGACGGCAACCAATGGAACTGCAGACGAGTCTCCGTCGTCGCCGCAGCCGACGATTCCGCCAAGGACAGCGCAGGTGAAAAGCATTTCGCAGTGTCCAATGGTTCGGCAGAGGCGACCATGAAACCATCGGCTTATGCGGCGCAGGAACGTCATTGGAGTCCACCGCTAGCTAAGTCGATGTACCAGGAAATGAGCTGGTCTCCCCAGTACAAGGCCACGATTGCGCCCACCGCGAGGAACGGCCCAAATGGAATTGGAACGCCTGCTTCAGCGCGTCGCAAAGCGATCCGTAGGCCGCCGACGGATGCACCGAGCAGCGAGCCGACGAGCAGGGTGACCAGCACCCCGCGCCAGCCAAGAAAAGCACCGATCATCGCTAGGAGCTTGATGTCGCCGCCGCCCATACCTTCCCGATTACGGGCCCACTCGTACAACACCGCAACGGCCCAAAGCAAGCCGCCACCCAGGAGCATCCCGAGGATGCGCTCGACAAGGCTCGGGCCCCACCCAGGTACGGCGAGCACAAGGCCCACGACAACGCCCGGAAGGCTGATCACGTCAGGAATGATCTGGTGGTCTAGGTCGATAAAACTGATCACCACCAACGCAGCCGTGAAGGCGCATGCAACCGCGGCCCATGGTGTCAGCCCGAACATCCACAAGTTCGTGGCAAACAAGGCTCCGGTCAGCACTTCGACCAACGGATAGCGCCAAGAGATGGGTGTGCCGCAGTCGCGGCAACGCCCGCGCAGCCACAGGAAACTCAAGAGCGGCACGTTGTCCCAGGGTCGAATGCGGGCACCGCACTGGGGACATGCCGAGGGCGGGTACACCACGGATTTGCCTGCGGGTATCCGAGCAATGCAAACATTCAAGAAGCTTCCGACGACGGTCCCGAACACGAATGCGGCAAGGTACACCGGTCCTCCTGTCAATCACTCCTCGGCGCTTGGCGGGTGAGTCAATCTTTGCTCGATCTCGCCCAGCAAATCCCGCACACGATGAAACTGCGGATCCAGCGCCAGTGCCGCCTGCGCGGCGGCCTGTGCCCGCAGCCAATCTCCGTTTTCGATCCACGCCAGCGCAAGCAAGTAGTGCGCAGGAGCTGCCCAAGGATAGCGCTCGACCACGTAGCCGCGGGCGCTGACGTCGTCTCGGAACACTGCCGTGTACGCGTGGCTTTCCCGCGCAAGCCATGCACACCATAGCGCACCAACCAGCCAAGCCGCGCGCTGCGACCCAGCACTCGCCGTTCTCAGCCTTGCCAAGCCTGCCCCGACCCACAACGCGAAAGCCACCATGGGTAGATACAGGTAGCGATCGGCACGCACCACAGCGATGGGAACGAGATTGGCAACGGGCAAAAGCGCTACAAGCATCCACGCGATCCAAAAGGCCGTGGTTGGAATACGCCGGCGATTGCGCCACAAAGCCCACACCCCTGCACAAAACCCCAGCAACGCAGCGTAATGGAGCGGCTGGTAAAGCGTGGCTCGCTGGTAATAGTAAGCGGGCGAAAGGCTGGTGGGCAGGAACAACGAGACAAGATACTCCCACCACACGCGGCTCATGACCAAGGCCGTGGCGAGGGCACTGTCTGCGTGTGCAGCTTTGATGACATCCACCGTCTTGAGGGCAACGCTCACGCCGGCGGTGGCGATGGCGATCGCAAAGTAAGGAAGCTTGTTGCGTAGGTTGACCGGCTTGCCCGTGAACCAATCGTAGAGAAGAAGCAGCACGGGGAACGGAACCACGCTGGACTTGGACACACACGCGGCAGCAAATGCCGCGATGCCGAACCCGTTCCACACAGCCCGCTTTTGCACGGTAAAGCGTTGGTATGCGAGAAGCGCGAGCAAAAGGAACACTGTGGACAATAATGTTTTTCGCTGCGCGACGATCGCGACCGCCTCGACCTGGACGGGATGCACCGCAAAGACCAACCCGGCCCACAGACCTGCCGCTGTGCTCTTCAGTGTCGTTTCAACCCACTGCAGGACGAGAAGGGCCGCCACAATGTGAAGCAGCAAGTTGGTCAGGTGGTAACCCCGGGGATCGAGAGACCACAGTTGGTAGTCGAGCAGGTACGACACCATCGGCAGGGGCACGTAATCGTGAAGGTAGGGACGGTCGAAGCACATCCACAGCCGTTGCCAACTCCAGGGGCCAATGGTGTCTACTTCGGTTACGAACCCGGGATCGTCGAACGCGACGTTGAGGAACCCATTGGCAAGGACCGGGTGCAGGGCTGCCAAGGCAACCAACACAACCGCACTACGAGCAGCCCACCGCACTCGTGCGGGAGCGATGGCAAGGGACCCGTTCACACAAACTCGCGGCGATGGAACAAGGCGAGGCTGCCGAGCAGCAGCACGGTTACGTAACAAACGGCGTACGCGGCAGCCCAGGCGTACAACGAAGCGGGGATTGCTTGCCCTGCAACGATGCGGTCGGCAACGTACAGTTGATCCAGTTGCGGCAGGACGTACTGCAATCCCGCAGAGACGACTTGCAGGGCCACAGGGAATTCGTCGCTTTGGAAGTGGCTGAGCCAACCCGAGGATCTGCCTGCAATGAACGTCGCGACGGTAAACAAGCCCGCCAGCGCAGGGGTAACCACCACGGTGCTAAAGAACACAGCCACGGCGGCTAAAATGGCGATCTCGGTCGTCATGGCTAACACCGCGGGCACAAGGGACCAATCTGGCTTACTTGCCAGCGCGGCAACGACAATCATCACGACAGTTCCCATCCCCAGGAGCATGGCCAGAAGGGTTGCCATGAGTCCGAGGTATTTCCCCACGAGGAATTCAGCTCGGCTAACAGGCTTCGAAAGCACATTGTAAATGGTGCGGCGTTGGAGTTCGTTGTGGACCATGAAGACTCCAAGAACGACTGTGGCTGTGACTCCAAAGAGGGACAAACCGGTAAGAGCAAAATCCTTGACGAACTTGATACTGTCGCCGATGGACACCGACCCGAATGCGCTGGCGATGCCAATGAGCAACGCGGCAAAGAACATCACGCTGTAAAGCACTTTGTTCCGAATCGATTCCCGGCTCGTGTTGAGAGCAATCGCAACAATACGGCTCATGGGTCGTCCTCCTTGGGAGCAGCAAGCGATTCGATGTACCCACGCAAGCTTTCGTCTTTCGGTGCCAGGCGGAGCGCAATGAGCAGTGCCTCGCGCCCGGCATCTGCGTTGCCACGGTTGAGCCACGTAAGCCCCAGCCCCTTCCACAAATTGGCGTGCGCTGCGTTCTGGCGTAGGCCCGCGCGGCAGGCTTGCTCGGCTTCAGCCCAGCGTCCCTGGAGCACGTACAGCCGGCAGAGATTGTTCCAGGAACCGACGTGCTTGGGATCGATCGCGAGCGCCTTTCGGTACCAGAGTTCCGCTTCGCTCGAGCGACCGAGACGGTCGCACACTTCTCCGAGCCCGAAGGCGATTCCCTCGTCGCGAGGGTAAAGCTCCCAGGCGCGTTGGTAAGCGAGCCGCGCCTCGTCGAAACGCCCAGCATCGCGGAGCGCCACCGCATAGTTCTTGTGTGCTTTGGAACTGTACGGCGAATCCTGTGCGGTCCGGGTGAACAACGTGGCTTGGTCGGTCCAGTCTGCGTTTCGCTCGTAGGTTCGCAATCCGTACGCGACCAGTAGGCTGACTGCCAACGCGCCCATCACCGGGGTCGGCAACCAGCGCCGTGTAAGGCACAGCGCTCCAGCCAGCCACCAGCACCAAGCGATCGAGGGAAAGTAGGCCAAGCGGTCGCCGCGCACCGTCCCGATCGGGAACAGAAGGTTCGAGGTAAGTGAAAATGCCACCAGTGGGAACAGAGCAGCAAAAGCCACTGGCCCCTCCGCTCGCCATGCGACCCATCCGACACCAACAATCAAGGCCACGGTTGCCCACGTCGCAGGGTGGAACGCATGCGCGACCGGGACGATTTGCGGGTACGAGTAATCTGCGCTCAGCACCAAGGGAAAACAGAATTGTGAAAAGTACTCCCACTGGACTGCCAGTGCGGTGGCGACGCGCTGCCACACGGGTACGCTTGCCAGGATATTATCCACCGGATCGATTTCTCCACCGATTCCTAGAAACCCAACGGCAAGCCCACGGAGCACGAGCACGGCCGCAGCGCACGCAAGAAATGCGAGCCAGTCGAGCCGAAACAACTCTTGCCCTAGACCCGTCAGCGACCACGTTCCGCTCACTGCAAGCACATAGAGCAGGGCCAGTGGGAGCACCGTCAGCGCACTCTCTTTCGCGAGCAAGGCTAAAGTGAAACTCGTAAGGGCTAAGGCCATCCAACCCCGCATCCTCCATGGTATCGAACTCCCGCGTCCTCGTTCGAGACAGAGCAGCGTTGCGAGTCCGAACAATGTAGCCAGCAACTCGGCCCGGCCGACCAAACCGGTCACGGCTTCGGTATGCTGGGGATGCACCGCGAAAATCGCTGCCGCCAGCCACGCCGTCGCGGGCGACCGCGGGAATAGGCGGAGGCCGATGGCGGCAACCAGAAGGCTAACCCCGGCGTGGAGAGCAATATTGACGGCGTGAAACCACCAGGCCTCCCAGCCGAACCAGGCCCGATCCAAGGCAAACGTCGCAACGGTCAGGGGCCGGTACAAGTTGCCTGGGAACAACGGCACCGCGAGAATCTTGAACCAGTCCAGCTCGCTCGTCACCGCGGGATTCCCGCGAATTTGAATCCAGTCGTCGAAGACAAATCCGGCGTGAAGCGCATTCACGTACGGCAGAACCGAGGCGATCCCAAGGCCGAGCCAGGGAAGCAGGCGGATCGACCTGGCAAACGCTCGAGCTTGCGATCCGAGTTCTACGGTGCGCCCTGATGGTCGCCCGATCGAGCCCTGTCCAGCGTGGTTAGTCATGGAGCATTTCGGGAGGCACGTGGCGCAAAAACCGCTCTTCCAGAGACGTTCGTACCGGAGCGACCGATTCGATCCGGGTAGTCGTGGACGCAAGTTCAGCAAGCACGGCACGCAGTTGCGCGGCGCTGCGAACGACCAGGGAGCAGCGTTGCGGAGTCCCCTCGATCGTACCGTCGTTCCGTTCTTGCCATTGAGCCCACAAGGATTCCGGTACGTCCGCCAGCAGCAAACGGTAACCCAGTTCGCTGTCGGCACCATCGAGGACCACGATGTCCTGCAACCGGCCGCGTGCGAGGATGCCGACCCGATGGCAGAGCATCTCAGCGTCGCTCAGAACGTGCGACGAGAAAAGAACCGTCGTGCCTTCCTGGCCAAGCTGGGCAATGAGCTCGCGCATGGCGCGTCGGCCGACGGGATCGAGTCCGGACATCGGTTCGTCCAAGATCGCAAGTTTCGGCTTGTGCAAGATTGCCTGTGCGACCGCCACACGTTGCAAATTGCCTTTGGATAACGTCCGCAACCGTGCGTCGAGTTTCGCGCCGAGATGAAACCGCTCGGCAAGCTCCAGGATGCGCTTGCGACGTTCGGAGCCAGGAAGTCCGTACAAGTGGCCGAAGAAATCCAACGTTTCGCGCACGGTCAGATAATCGTAAAAGTACGGCTGCTCTGGGGCGAAGCCGACGAGCCGGCGTGCCGACACGCCGTTCGCCTTCTGTCCGAGCCACCACACCTGCCCTCGACTGGGACGGAGAAGACCAGTGAGGATCTTGAACGTGGTGGTTTTGCCTGCACCGTTATGGCCAATGAGGCCAAAGACCTCGCCTTCTTGCACGGCAAACGACAAGTCTTCCAGCGCCGGAATTCGGCGGTAGGTCCATGGATGGTAAAAGTGTTTCGTGATCCCGACCAACTCGACAACGGGGGTCATGGTTGCACCTCGTTGTGGCGTGCTCCCTGCAGGATGGCCTCGCGCATCTTGCTGCTCCCCAGTTTCTTCGGCGTCTTCCCCGTGCTCGAACGCAGAGCTCCTGAGTTTGCGTCGATCAAAAACTGGCCACCGAACGGGTCCGTCGGCTCGGCAGAGAGCAGCCCGGCGCGCACGAGTTCACGAACGTGACTCGGAGTTCTTCCGTACAACTCTCTGTAGCGGGCGATGGCGGCCTCCACCGCGCCCCAGGTACGGGCAAACTCCAACTCGGCAATTTGTTGCCGGATCGTTTCTCGCACTTCCGGTACGGGCGAGCTGGCAAGGGCGGCTTGGAGGAATTCGATGGCTGCATTGGGTCCGCGGTGTGCAGAGTCGATCACAGCGAGCAACCCAGCGAGAAAGCTCGGTGCATCGGGCAGGTGCAGTGCGGCGCGGAGTTCGCGGCTAGCTCCTTCCAAGTCGTCGCGGAAAAAATAGTAGGAGAACCCAAGCATGTATCTGAGCGTCCAGGAATCGGGAAGGTTTCGGACTCCTTTCTCCAGAAGCGCAATGCCCGCATCGATATCGTTTGCTTCCCAAGGCAGAATCACTCCGCCGAACCGGTACACGTGCTCTGCAGCAGGGTCGAGGTCGGTGACGCGCTCGCACATTTCGGCGAGCCAGGGGTATAAGCGGTCCTTGCGGTAGTGCCTTCCAAAGTAATCGATCGTGCGAAACCACAGCAGGTCCGCGAGCGCGTGGCGATATCCTAAGGAGACCAATTCCAAAAACTTGGCTGGAGGCGCGTACACGAGTTCCGGAGGTTCCCCGAGTCGGGCGCGCTCGAGGGCAAGTTGCCGTTGTGCGAACGTGAGTCCGAACATCGCGGCTCCGGCAGCGAGCACAATCGCAGCAACCATCGGTAGCCTGCGTGCTCTGGTTGCCCGCGAGGGTCGTGCCGTCACCATCGCAAGCCGTTTCGTAGTGGCGAGCTCCATATGCATGCAACGCCCGGCTCGGCAGGGGCTAACCGTTCGCCGTGCGCGAAGAAGAAGGTGGGTCGTCGAGAGAGAGTCGTTCGTTGGGATCGTTCAAGCCATATTTGTACAGCCGGTGGCGGAAAGAGCGGTAGTTGATGCCCAACAAATCGGCGGCTTTCTTTTTCACACCTCCGGCCTCCGCTAGGGCGCGCAAAATGATGCTCTTCTCGTAAGCGGCCAAGCTCTCGTCGAGGTTGCCTCCCACAAGTTCCAGCCGGCCACCGGAAGCATCGCGAGCCGAGGCTGCCAGCGGCATGACTGCAGCGGTTGGCGCAGATCCCGGTGCGTCTCCGTCCTGCGGGCGCAGCATATACTCTGGCAGGTGCTCCTCGTGGACGGTCTCGCCTTCGCACAGTGCAACGGCGTGCTCGACGATATTTTCGAGCTCCCGGATGTTTCCGGGATAGTGATACTCCTGCAGCCGTTTTGCGGTGGCCACCGAAACACGCTGGACGTTTTTACCGTGCAAGTCCGAAAACTGGCGCAAGAACCGGCGAACGAGCAACGGAATATCCTGGCGCCGCTCGCGCAGCGGGGGTAACGACAGGGTCAAGACGTTCAGTCGATAGAACAAATCTTCCCGAAACCGGCCGGCCGCGACTTCTGCCTCCAAACTGCGATTTGTCGCTGCGATAATGCGTACGTCGACCGTAACTGCAGCGTCCGACCCAACCGGGTGGAACGTGCGTTCTTGAAGGACGCGCAGCAACTTTACCTGGAGGGCGAGTGGCAACTCGCCAATTTCATCGAGGAAGATCGTGCCGCCGTCTGCCGAACGGAACAAACCGGGGCGGCTTTGCACCGCTCCGGTGAAGGCGCCTTTGACGTGTCCGAACAGCTCGCTCTCGATCAAATTTTCCGGAATGGCGCCGCAATTCACCGCCACGAACGGCCGGTTCGCTCGTGCACTGCGACTGTGAATGGCCCGCGCAACGAGTTCTTTGCCGGTGCCGCTTTCTCCGGAAAGCAAGACCGTCGCGTCGCTGCGGGCCACCTTGTCGATGAATTCGCGCACGCGCTGCATCTCTGGGCTCGTGCCCACGAGCCCGTCTTGCGTGACCGCTTCTTCGCTGGCGAGCTCCGCTTCGATCACGTCTTCCACACTGCGATGCAGTGCTTCCTCCATGCGGCGCAGGCCGGTGACGTCTTGTAAGATGAACAAAGCCCCGATGGGATTGTGGTACGTGTCGCGCAGCAAAGCAGCGGAACAGCGCAAAATGCGCTCGCCATCGCCTTCTTTGGCGAAACGAAATTCCGTGGCGTTGCTTTCCGGAGATTGCAAGAAGCTCAGCCGGCCTGTGTTCGTATGGCGCAAGGGTGGGAACACGGCGCCAAGGTCGGCGCCAATTAAGCTACTGCCCTGCTTGCCGGCGAGCTCCACCGCCACAGGATTGGCCGAAGTGATGCGGCCGTCCAGGTCGGTGGTGATGAGGGCGCTGTCGATGTTGCGCGCGAGCGCTTCTTGGAGCGAAACCAGGCGCTCGCGCTCCGCCTCCCGTTCGCGCAGTAACGATTCCGTGGCGTGCAAACGTTTGGTGAGCGATGTGGCCAAGAAGGCGATCACGAAAAAGCTGGCGTTGGTGATGGAAAAGCGCACGACAAATTCGAAGTCTTGTGGAGCAGGCAGTGCCCCGACTCGAGGTTCGTAAAGCAATCCGAGTTGCATCACACCGACCAAGGCCGCGTACGCGATCGCGCTTACCGCAGCGACGAGAACTGCCCCGGCGCTGGAAACGAGAAAGGCTGCCGCAATGACCACCAAGCTGTACAAAAAGCCGAACGGGCTGCCAGCGCCGCCCGTGACGTAGATGACGCCCGTGGTCAGAGCCACGTCGAAAAGAAGCTGGACGTAGGCAAACAAGTCGAGCCGTTTGACCCGCAGCAACACGACCGCAGAGATCAACGTAACGGCGTAAGTAATCGCGATCGCCCACAAGAGCAGCACGACCGGAACCGTGTAGCCCTCCCCCTGACTCCGGAAGAACGACACCGCGAGGCTTCCGAGGAAGCCGGACACCAGCAGCACCCGAAGGAACAGTGCCGCTTTGAGACGATCGCGGAGCCGCTCTTGCACGCTGGGGATCATGCCTTCGCTTGCTCCTCGTTTGCACTCAGCCGATCACCGAACCCAACTTGAAGATCGGCAAGTACATGGAGATGACCAACCCGCCGATCACGACGCCCAGGAAAACGATGATCAAAGGCTCCATCAAAGAAGTGAGGTTGGCCACGGCGTTGTCGACTTCCTCTTCGTAAAACTCGGCAATCTTGTTCAGCATGGCATCGAGGGCTCCAGTCGACTCGCCGACCGAGATCATTTGCACCACCATCGGGGGGAAGACTTTGCTTTCCTGCAACGGCTCGGCGATTGTTTTTCCCTCGCTGATGCTCACGCGAGTAGCGAGCACCGCGCGCTCCACGACTTTGTTGCCAGCCGTACGCGCGGTAATTGCCAGGGCGTCGAGAATCGGCACACCCGAGGAAACGAGCGTGCTCAAGGTACGGGTAAAACGGGCTACGGCCGTTTTGCGGAGCAGTTCGCCGAAGATTGGCGTTTGCAGCAAAAAGCCGTCGATGGCGAGCTTGCCCGACTCGGTCTTGTAAAACTGCCGCAAGGCAATTGCACAGGCAACGACGAACCCCAGCATGTAATGGAAGTACGCAATGGTGAGGTTGCTCAGGTTGATCACAAACTGGGTCGGTGCCGGTAGCTCTTGGCCGAAGCTCGAGAACAGCTCTGCAAACACCGGAATCACGAAGATCAACAGGACCGCCGTCACGCCGACCGCAACGGTGACGATGACCGCCGGATAGATCATCGCGCCTTTGATCTTCGCCTTCAGCTTCGCTGCTTTTTCCATGTAGGCAGCAAGTCGGTTCAGGATGCTGTCGAGAATGCCGCCGACTTCTCCGGCGGCCACCATGTTCGTGTACAGATCGTCGAACAGCTTAGGATGCTTGCGCAAGGCGTCGGTGAACGTCGATCCGGCTTCGACTTCGTCTTTTAGTTGCCGGACCACGTTGCGCAGCTTCTTGTTTGGCGATTGTGTCGCGAGGATGTCGAGACACTGCACGATCGGCAAACCTGCGTCGATCATCGTGGCAAGCTGCCGGGTGAACACCACGATGTCGCGCGTCGTGACCGAGTCGGAGAAGCCCGGAATGGTAATTTCTCGATCGAGGCCACGGCCCTTTTCTTTGACTTTGTCCGGGAGGGGCTGGATGCGCTGCGAGCGCAACCGGATGAGCACCGCATCGCGGGAGGGGGCCTCCATTTCCCCAGCTAGCATTTCGCCCCGGGGAGAAATTCCTTGCCATCGAAAAACAGGCATATCGTCACCTCGCTTGCACGATTGTGGTTGGGTTTATGGGCGTTTCGAACAGGACGGCTACCTTTGACTGCATGGTTCGACTCCTTCAGCGCCTCCCGGCTCCTACCTGCCCCAGCATACTGCGCACTTCGTCCGGCTCGGTGGCGTGGCCGATGGCCTCCTCGTAACTGATGAGGCGGCGCTGGTAGAGGTCGACTAGAGACTGCGACATGGTTTGCATTCCGAACCGTGCCTGGCCCACCTGCATCTGCGAGTAAATTTGGTGAATTTTTTCCTCGCGGATGAGGTTGCGAATGGCCGGATTGGGAATCATGACCTCCACGGCAAGCACGCGTCCTCGCCCATCGATCCGGGGGATGAGCTGCTGGGAAATCACTCCTTGCAACACGAGCGATAGTTGCGCGCGTACTTGTGGCTGTTGACTAGCCGGGAAAATATCGATGATGCGGCTGATGGTTTGTACGGCGGAATTGGTGTGGAGGGTGGAGAAAACCAGGTGGCCGGTTTCGGCGACCGTTAGAGCCGAGGCGACGGTTTCCAGGTCGCGCATCTCGCCAATGAGCACGACGTCCGGGTCTTGCCGGAGCACGTGCCGCAACGCCTCGGCAAAGCCGTGGGTGTCTGCATACACTTCCCGTTGGTTCACTACGCAGCCGCGGTGTTGGTGCACGAACTCGATCGGGTCTTCGATCGTGACGATGTGCTCGTGGCGCTCGCGGTTGATCTTGTCGATCATAGCCGCCAACGTGGTCGACTTTCCGCTGCCCGTTGGCCCGGTGACCAGCACCAACCCTCGCGGCAGTTTCGTGAGTTCCGCGACCACGGGTGGCAACCCGAGTTCCGCCAAGCTGCGCACCTCGTAAGGGATCAGGCGAAAGGCCCCACCGACGGTCCCCTTTTGCAAGAACAAGTTGCCGCGGAAGCGACTGAGCCCGCGGATCCCGAAGGAAAAGTCCAGCTCCGATTGTTCCTCGAAGCGATGTCGCTGGCTGTCGGTGAGCAAGCTGTAGCACAGGGTCTTCGTTTCGTTCGCGGTGAGTGGCGGAAAGGGAAGAGGCTTGAGCTCTCCGTTCACGCGCATCATGGGCGGTGCGTCCGCAGAAATGTGGAGATCGGTGCCGCCACTTTTCACCACGATTTCCAGAAAGCTTTGAATGCTCAGTGCCGGAGTGGGCTCTGCAACTTCAATGGTCGCCATCCCCTAGTCGTCTCCCCTGCGAATCAGTCTGCCATCGTTACACGCACAACTTCGTGGATCGTGGTCAGCCCTTCCTTGAGTTTTTGGATGCCGCTCATGCGCAGAGTTTTCATCCCAAGACTAATGGCAGTGCGCTTGATTTCGTTGGCGGAAGCACCGTTGAGAACGAGTTCGCGAATTTCCTCGCTCACCGGCATGACTTCGTAGAGGGCGATTCGGCCCCGATAGCCACTGCCATTGCAGCTCGGGCAGCCAGCGCCTTGGAATGGTGTAAAGGTGCCCACTTCTTCAGGAGGCACCCCAATGTCGATGAGCGCTTGCGGCGGAATTTCCGCGGGCTCTTTGCAGTTCGAGCAAATCAGTCGGGCCAACCGTTGTGCGAGGATGAGGTTGACCGACGAAGCCACCAAGAACGGTTCCACGCCCATGTTCAGCAGGCGGTTGATCGTCGATGGAGCATCGTTTGTGTGCAGCGTGCTGAGCACAAGGTGCCCGGTCAATGCCGCTTTGATGGCGATTTCCGCGGTCTCGAAGTCACGAATTTCGCCGACCATGATGATGTCCGGGTCTTGCCGCAAGAACGAGCGCAAAGCGGCGGCAAAGTTGAGGCCGATTTCCTCATGGATCTGCACTTGATTGATGCCCGGAAGATTGAACTCCACAGGATCTTCAGCGGTGGAGATATTGGAGGTAACCCGGTTGAGTTCCGACAAGGCCGAGTAAAGGGTGGTTGTCTTTCCGCTCCCGGTTGGCCCGGTCACCAGCACCATCCCGTAAGGCTTGTAAATCGCTTCTTTGAAGTCGCGGAGCTGGTCCTCCTCGAACCCGAGCTTGGTCATGTCGAGCTGCAAGTTCGATTTATCGAGCAAACGCAGAACGATTTTCTCGCCAAAAATCGTGGGGAGCACGGAGACACGGAAGTCCATCTCCTGCCCTTTGCCGAGTTTGAGTTTGATTCGGCCGTCTTGGGGCAAGCGGCGCTCGGCAATGTCCAAGGAAGCCATCACTTTGATGCGCGACGTAATGGCATTTTTCAGCTTGAGGGGAGGGCGCATGATTTCTTCGAGCACGCCATCCACACGGAAGCGGACGCGAAACATCCGCTCGAAGGGCTCGAGATGGATGTCCGACGCTCGCCGTTTGATGGCGTTGGTGAGGATCGCGTTCACCAGACGGACCACTGGGGCCTCTTCCGTGGCTCGCTCCAGTTCCTTCAGGTCGATTTCGTCGTCGTCGTCGACAACCTCGACCTCTTCGGTGCCTAGTTCGGTAAGGACCTCTTGGTAGTTCGTCCCCTCCTCGTAGTGGCGCTCGATGGCAGCGGAGATGGCACTGACACAAGCCACCGCTACCTTCACGTCGTAGCCCGTAAGAAACTTCACCTCGTTGATGGCGACGAGATTCGAGGGGTCGGACATCGCCACCGTCACGGAGGTGCCACTGAAGCTAATCGGTACGAGATGGTGCCGCTGTGCGAGGTTGCTGGGAACAAGCCGGATCACCTCGGGCGGAATGTTCATCACCGAGGGATCCACAAGGGACAAGTGATACTCCTTTTGGAGAGTGGCAGCCAACACGGCCTCGTCGACCAAGTTTTGTTTGACCACTGCCACGCTGAGGGGAAGCTGACCGAGCTCCGGATTGGCCGCGAGCTCGTTGAGCTGTGCTTGAGTCACTAGGCCGCGCCGAACAAGCAACTCCCCTAACCGGCTGCTCATCAGTTGCACTCCTCGAACGTGACCGTGCGGAAGCCGCACTGGCTCCGCACCATGCTGGATATTCGACATTCTTGAGATCTCACCTTCTGCGACCACATGACAGTGCTCGGCCAAAAAGCAGATGTCGTGCCGTGCCCGCAGTGACGAAATTTGACACTCCAGCCGCGGTGCGCTGTACACTTTCGCGTCACTCCGGCCGTTCTCAGTACGAGAGCGTCACCGCTTCTTGTCAGCGAACCCAGCGGCTCCGAGGCAGTGGCCGCCGGTCCGCTTCGACTCCAACGCGCAGTATTTGCGACACGAATGCCGGCCCGGCCGCCACGAATCTTCCGCCACCCGTTCTGTTGTCAGTGGAGCGGGAGTGTGACGGATGGTTTGTGGACTGTTTTAGGCGATCGCATTTCCGAGCGCTGATCGGCCCAGGAGGAAACGCGGACTATGTGTCGACTGGGCTTGGCACGTCCCCTACGCAGCGCGGGGCGTGGTGGCCGTTGAACAACCGGGCCTCTTGCGTGCTGAGTTTACCCCCATGTCGCGGTGACGTCCGGGCCCCGGTGACACCAGAACGTGCCCTTGCTCGGCGGCGTCCACACCGTGGAAGGGCGAAGTTGAGTGACTCCCTCCGTGCGCGCGCTGGGGGGCAGCTTAGCGGCCGAGATTGATCCCCAACTGGCCCGTGAAGCGGATCGCGGCGGGTGGCTGGCCGATCTTTCCGGTGGCGTCGCCGTCCGAACCTAGGTTTGCCGTTTTGACCGGCTCGGTTCCTGGAGGCACGCCCTCGGTCACGACGCGCTCGCTCGACAGCCGCGTGATTGCAGCACCGGAAGCCAGTGCCGCGGTTTGCACTAATCCCTCTGGGCGCCCTCGGCTAATAAAGTCAAAGCCTTCGATCCGCTCTCGCAAAAGAGGTTCATCGAGCCGGCGCGGGCGCGTAGGCGGGCGATGGTCATCCACGAGAGTTGCTTCTCGTGCAGTCACGAGCACACCGGGCGCTTGCGGGTCTCGCAAGCTGTGCACCTGAACGGTGCCCTCGATCCCCACGACCTCGGTGATTCGTTCGACGGGGTCGAAACGCACTGCGAACTCGGTACCCCGCACGCCAGCGACGGCCGTTTCTGTGCGAATCTCGTACGAGTTCCCTAGCCGGCGGTAGTACTCGCTCACTGCAGCATTGACTTTGCCGCGCAGAAGCCCAAAGAGCGACCGAGCCTTGCCCTCGCCCGCGCTGAACACGCTTTCGTCCACCGTAACGCGCGAATTTTCCGCCAGACTCAAAACGCTATCGTCGTGAAACACCACGCGAAGTTTGCCGTCCGCGCCGGTCACCAGTACGTCGCCCACGGTCACCGCGGTGCCGATGTCTGCGGCAACAGTACGACCATCGCGCTCGATGTGGGCTTCGCCCTGGAGTGCAGCGACAGTGCCGACCTCCTGCACGTTTGCGCCAGCGACCTTTGCCGCGAGCGCGAGAAGGAATGCCATCCCAACGATGCTTTGCCCCTTCATGGTCAGTACCTCACTTCAACGCTGATGGAGCCGATATGCCGTTCGTACTCGAAGAGTTTGACCCGCTGTAAGCCAATCAACTGCTCGGAGTTCGTAAAGTTCAGTTGCCCGAAATATCCTGCAGTGACTCCAATATGCTCGGTGAGTTGGCGGCGTGCAAGCAAAATGATGCGATGCTCTTGGTCTTTTCGGTTTTGGCTCGGCTCCCGTTCGTACTCTTTGTGGCGAAACGCGTAATCCAATTGGGCATCGACCGACCAGGGCAAGTCGTAGGTAATCCCAAAGCCGAGCTGGTTTGCCGTGTAGGCAAACGCGCGGGAGATCCGTCCCGGCTCGGTTTCCTCTGCCTCGAAGAAGTAAGCGAGGGTCAAATAGCGATTGCGATTTCCCCCTAAGAGGAACGCTTGTGTGACTCCGGGAACATAATTGGTAGAGTCCCGAATGTGGAATTCCGGTTTGAGAAAATCCCGCCGCCGGAGTTGGAACGAAAGCTCCGTCCATCCAAGGCTGCCTTCGGCGATGCGCACGAACGGGACCAAGGTCCCCTCTCTTAGGAAGTCGTCAGCGTCGAGAAGGTAATAGTCGTACCGTCCAATCGCCCCCCATTCTCCCCACGCGCGGCGATCGGAAAAATTGACCTGTCCCCGGTGATCCTGCAGATCGAAACCACGCAAGCGCACGTGTAGGCTCTGATAAAACTCGTACCCAGCACTGAGCTGCGCTGTGCGGGAACGACCAATTTGATAGTACCCTCCCGCTTGAATCGTACCGCGACCGTCTGCTTGCTGCGTCACGCCCACGTCGCTTTTCGCGAAACTTGCACCGAAGTCGCTCGAGGGAGCCAGAATGACGTTGCTGTCATACTGGAACCCCAATGATCCGAAGATGCTCCAGCGCTCGCGATCAGCGCGGTCGAGCCGGTGCAAAAACTCGCGGGCTTGCTCGGCCACTGCACTGTCGGGCCGCAATTGGACCACTTGCTGGAACTCGTTCCGAGCCTTTGTCCAGTGTGCTTGCTGGTAATCGAGGACACCGAGGTAGTACCGTGCCACCGCTTCGAGTTGTGGGTCCTTCTGTAGAGCCCCCGTGAGGTAAGACCGTGCTTCCTCGCGGCGTTCCAGGCGCACGAGGGCGATGCCGACGTAGAGACTAGCTTGGCCTTCCAATTCGGGGTCGTTCCGAGCGTGCTCGAGAGGTTCGATCGCGGCTTGGTATTCCCCGAGTTCGACCAGTGCCACGCCGAGATCCAACGCAGCCGCATAGAGCCTCGGTTGGAGTTCCCACGCGCGGCGCAAATCGGCAACAGCACCCGTACGGTCCTCCCGGCGGCCACGGGTGACCCCGCGGTAGTACCAGGCGAGTGGATCGAAAGGATCCGCGCGCACGGCCTGGTCGAAGAGATCCAGGGCTTGCTCCAGCCGCCCAGCGTGAAACTCCAACAAACCTTTGCTGTACAGCCGTTTCGAAAGCTCGCTGGCCTGGCCCGAGTCGGGCATCCAGACCAACCCAACGAACACCACCACCAACCACAACCGCGGATTGCACCTCACCGCCGCACTCCAATTGCAATGTCGACCGGCGTGACTCCCACTCCAAAAATTGCCGTCGCCAGGAGATCCCGCGGAACGTCGATCACGCTCACGCTATTGGTGAACGAGTTCGTTACATAGACAAACTGGCCGTCGGGCCGGAGCGCTAGTGCGGTGGGCTCAGACCCAACTTGCACCCGAGCGCGGACCGTGAAGGAAGGCGCCTCGATCACCGTGACGTCGTTGGTTACCCGGTTGGCTACGTAAATGGTGCTGCCATCCGGGGTTACAGCCACGGCTTGAGGTGAGCGTCCCACAGCTACCCGCGCCACGATTCGCTCCTCTGCCAAGTCTACAACGGCAAGCGAATGGGCGGCTCCGTTCGCGACGTAAAGCCGTGCATTGCCTGGCGCTACGGCAAGAGCTTGGGGCCGCGCTTCGGCCGGAAGGAAGCCAAGGGTCTCGCCGTCTGGGATGTGAAGAACGCGCACACGGTCTACGAGTTGCTCTGCAACAAACGCGCGCGTACTGGTTTCGTCGAACGTCACGCTCGTAGGCATTCCGACAAGGCCGACGGTGCCGACAACTCGCATGGAGGCGCGCTCGAGCAAGGTGAGGGATCCTTCGAGCTGATTGACCACGGCGATCCAGCGGTCGTCTGGCGATACTTCGACGGCAACCGGCCGAGCACCCACCGGGATGCTGCTCACCCGTTCCCGGCGGTCGAGGTCGATCAGGGAGAGCTCATTGGTGAATGCATTGGCCACGTAGGCCCAACGAGCGTCTCCGCTCAGCGCAACCGCCGCGGGGTGGTCGCCAGCCGGAACGGTGTCGAGCAAGCGATTCATGGCTGTGTCGATGATGGCCAACGAGTCGTCATTGAAATTCGCCACGTATGCGAACGTTCGCGGCTCAGGAGATGGGGTGGAACTTGGCGTCGCAGTGGGCGAGTTCGTCGGGGTCTCCGTTGGAGTGTAAGTAAAAGTTGCCGTAGCGGTGGGTGTGGGGGTTTCTGTGGGCGTTGTGGACGGAGTGTGCGTTGGCGTGTCTGTGGGCGTTGGAGAGGGCGACGGCGAGAAGCTGGGCGTGGGAGTTGGGGTCGGTGTACTGGTAGGCGTTTCGGTTGGAGTCAGGCTAGGTGTGGAGGTGACGGTAGGGGTCGGTGTGGGGGTGAACGTGACCGTGTGCGTAGGTGTATGAGTTGGCGTCACTGTAGGACTCGAAGTGGCGGTACGCGTAGGGGTGGATGTTGGCGTGAGTGTCGGGGAAGAGGTGGGTGTGAGGCTGGGGGTTCGGGTTGGGGTCGACGTCGGCGTTGGTGAGGGGCTCCACGTCGCCGTGGGTGTTCCCGCAACCACGCTGAACGGGTAGGAGAAGTCGAGCCTCCGCGGGGTGGCGCCGCTCGTGAGAGCCTGCACGCGCAAGCTGGCGTTCCCGACCAGTAGGGGGTGCCACGAGGCAACGAGGGTAAATCCTTGTACGCCCAGCAAACCGCTTGCAGAACAAGGCGTCCCCGAACGATCGTTACACGGGATTGCTTGGAACTCGAGCGCCTGCAGGTCGGCCCCAATCTGTCCGCTGAGACGCAGGCTCTCCGGAGCAATGGCTTGGGTCGCATCGGCTACGAGCAGGCGCACGGCAACCGGGGCGATCGCTCGACCGCCAGGAACGGGGTCGAGAGGAAGGGCGAACGGCTGGGACAGGACTGTGATCGGACCAGATCCGCCACGCCGACCAGCGACAATTTGCACCTGGGTGGCGGCGCTCTGGTAAGTCGGTGCGGCGGGAAGATCGGTACGGCAGGCTTGCCCGACGCCGCGGGGGTCCGTGGTGCAGACGGAAAACGGCCCGCCTTCGTTCGGGGCTGGAGCATAGTCCACGGCGTAGGCGGAAAGCTCTACCACGGCTGAGCCTTCGGCGAGTTCATCGATCACCACGATGCGGGATCCAGAAAAGGGGTCCACAGGGACGTCCTCCGGGCGTGCGGCGAGGCAGCAAGAACGCCCCACAGCGTCGCGAACGACGATGCGTACGGTGACAGCCGCTTTCGGAAGCTGCGGGCTAAAAGTGCCGCCAGGCTGTTCCCAGTTTGCTTGAAGTGCCAGGGCGCCAACGTTGGGAGACACCGTGCCGCCACCCCCACCACTCGTGCACGCTGTGAGGGTCGTAGCGAGGCTGGCCGCAAAGATGGCTAAGACAAGGCGCGAACTTGTAGGTCGTCGCTGCTGGATGTTCCTCCTCCCGCCCATGAACAAAGACCCCACAGCCCCGGTCGTCACTCGTGCCCTCGCGTTTAGTCCGCACAGCGCGCGAAGTAAAGCGGAATTTGGAGACAGGGGGCCGTAACTATCAGGATTTCTTTTCTGCGCTTTAGTCGAATTCCACGGTGGCCTTATTGCACGACCCGTAGGCTTCTGACTAGAAGGCGCGCTTGCCGCATGTCACAGATCTTCCATCGCAGTGCAAACGCGCTCGCGCGCGGAACAATTTTCGGTGCTGTTTTTGTGCTGGGTGCGCTCGGCTACGCGCTCATGGTGCTGAACCGCTCGGGCTACGTGACGGGTGCCCATGTGGCGATCGAGCAGCCGGTTCCGTTCAGCCACAAGCACCACGCGAACGAGTTGGGCATCGACTGCCGGTACTGCCACACTGCGGTGGAAGTTTCGGCCTCCGCGGGAATTCCGCCCACGAAAACGTGTATGAACTGCCACTCGCAAATTTGGGCCGAGAGTCCCACGCTGGAGCCCGTGCGGGCAAGTTTTCGCACCGACCAATCGATTCCGTGGATCAAGGTCCACGACTTGCCGGACTTTGTGTACTTCAACCACAGTATTCACGTCGCCAAGGGCATTGGCTGTGCAAGCTGCCACGGGCGCGTGGATCAAATGAACCTTACTTGGCAGGAAAATTCGCTCCAAATGGAGTGGTGTTTGAACTGCCACCGCCACCCCGAGCAGTTTGTTCGCCCACGCGAGCAAGTGTTTAACATGGCTTACAAGTTACCGGGCAAAGAACAGCGGGCGCGGGGGGAAGAGTTGGTTGCGCAGTACAACATCCATAAAGAGCAGCTAACCAACTGCTCGATTTGTCACCGGTGATGCAGGATGAAAGACGAGCAACAGCATCTGGCACAATCGGACGAGTTTGTGCCTGAATCGACAGCATACGACTGGGCGGCACTGCGCAGCAAACTTGCAGCGGCAACCGGCCGGAAGTACTGGCGAAGCCTCGAGGAGTTAGCTGACAGCGAGGGTTTCCGTGCCTTTTTGGAAGCGGAGTTCCCGAGGCAAGCATCGGTGTTGGATGCGTTAGGCCGCCGGCAGTTCTTGCAACTGATGGGGGCGTCGTTGGGGCTGGCGGGCCTGAGTGCCTGCACCAAGCAGCCGGTGGAAAAAATCTACCCGTACGTGAAGCCGCCGGAAGAAGTCGTTCCCGGACAGCCGCTGTATTTTGCAACCGCTTTGCCTCTGAGTGGCTTTGGGCGTGGCGTGTTGGTGGAAAGCCACATGGGGCGGCCAACGAAGGTCGAAGGGAACCCAGATCACCCGGCAAGCTTGGGTGCCACGGACATTTACGCCCAAGCAGACATTTTGACCTTGTACGACCCCGATCGCTCGCAGGCGGTCCGGTTTGCTGGCGTGATTCGGCCTTGGTCGGCGTTTGTGAATGTGGCGCAAGCGGAGCTCGAACGCCTCAAAGGCCAACAGGGGGCTGGCTTGCGCATCCTTACGGAGACGGTCACGTCTCCGAGCCTCGCCGCGCAGATTCGTTCCTTGCTCGCGGAGTTGCCGCAGGCGCGCTGGCACGCCTTCGAGCCCGTGAATCGCGACCACGTCCTTGCCGGGGCCCGCGCCGCCTTCGGAGAGGCTGTGGAGCCGGTGTACCACGTAGAGGCGGCCAACGTGCTGCTGTGCATCGAAGCCGACTTGTTCGGGCCGCACCCGGGCGGGGTTCGTTACGCGCGGGAGTTTGCCCGGCGCCGCCGTGTCGAAGAGCAAAACGGCGCCGCAATGAGCCGGCTTTACGTGGTGGAGTCTGTTCCGAGCATCACTGGGTCGGTGGCGGACCATCGCTTGCCGTTGCGTCCCAGCGAGTGCGAGGCCTTTGTGCGTGCGCTGGCTTCGGTCCTGGGCTTGCCAGTGCAGATGTCTGCGAGCATGCAGCCTCACCGGGCATGGATCGAGGCGTTGGCAAAGGACCTCGCGCGGAATCGGGGGCGAAGCCTGATCGTTGCCGGCGAAGCACTGGGTCCAGCGGTGCATGGGTTGGTGTTCGCCATCAACGAGGCTTTAGGGAACCTCGGCAAGACGATCGAACTCGTCGAGCCGATTGCGCAAAGCCCGCAACCGCAAATGGAGTCGCTCCAGGCGCTGGTGGCGGACATGGACGCCGGCAAGGTGGACTTGTTGCTCATTCTTGGTGGAAATCCGGTGTACACCGCGCCCGCTGACCTGCGCTTTGCCGAGCGACTGCAGAAGGTCCGCCTGCGGGTTCACTTGTCGTTGTACGAGGACGAGACCTCGCAGTTGTGCCACTGGCATCTTCCGGAAGCGCACTCGCTGGAGTCTTGGGGCGATGTGCGTGCGTACGACGGTACCGTAACCATTGCTCAGCCTCTGGTCGCCCCGCTGTACGAGGGCAAAACGGCCTTCGAGGCGTTGGCTGCTTTCTCCAGCAAGCCAAGCCGTACTGCATACGATGTGGTTCGCGACTACTGGAAGTCGGTGTGGGGCGAAGCCGATTTTGAGCGCCGCTGGCGGCGTGCGTTGCACGACGGAGTCGTGGAAGGCACGCAAGCACCCGCGAAGGCGGTGTCTCTGCGTGGGGATTTCTTCCAGAGTTTGCGCCCGTTGGTGGCCTCTCCCGCCGGGCTGGAGCTGGTGCTGCGGCCGGATCCGACGGTGTACGACGGACGGTACGCGAATAATGGCTGGCTCCAAGAACTTCCCAAGCCACTCACAAAATTGACTTGGGACAACGCCGCCCACGTGGCGCCTGCCACCGCAGCGCGGCTGGGTTTGCAAAACGGCGACGTTGTCGAGGTGGTCGCTCAGGATCGGCGGGTAGAAGCACCAGTGTGGATCCAACCCGGGCAAGCACTCGATACTGTGGTGCTGCACTGGGGTTATGGACGCTCCCACGCTGGTCGCGTCGGCAGTGGAATCGGGGTGAACGCGTTTGCCCTGTCGGCGTCGCCGGCGTTTTGGGGGATGGCTGGCGCAGAAGTGCGCAAAACTTCGCGTCGCTACCGGCTGGTCTCTACGCAAGATCACTTTAGCCTCGAAGGGCGGGACATCGTTCGTCGCGGCACGTTGGAGCAGTATCGACACGACCCCAGCTTGGCTCCGCATGGCCATGGGGCGCAAAAGCACGAGGAGCTCCCCTCGATGTATCCTGGCTTTGCCTACAACGGCCATGCGTGGGCAATGTCGATCGATCTAAGCGCCTGCATTGGCTGCGGGGCGTGCACGATCGCGTGCGTCGCGGAAAACAACATCGCGGTGGTGGGCAAAGACCAAGTCGGACGCGGGCGCGAGATGCACTGGATTCGGGTGGACCGTTATTACGAAGGCGACTTGGACCACCCGGAGTTCATCCACCAGCCGATCCCCTGCCAGCAGTGTGAAAACGCTCCGTGCGAATTGGTGTGCCCGGTCAACGCCACGGTGCACAGTGCTGAGGGGCTGAACGACATGGTGTACAACCGCTGCGTGGGCACGAAGTACTGCTCCAACAACTGCCCCTATAAGGTGCGGCGGTTCAATTTCTACCTCTATCAAGACTGGTACACCGAAAGCCTCAAGTTGATGCGCAACCCCGATGTCACCGTGCGCAGTCGCGGCGTGATGGAAAAGTGCACCTATTGCGTGCAGCGAATCAATGCGGCCCGAATCGACGCAAAACGCGAGGGTCGCCCGATTCGCGACGGGGAAATTCTCACGGCGTGCCAGCAGGTATGTCCGACAGAAGCGATCGTGTTTGGCGACTTGAACGATCCGAACAGCCGGGTCGCAAAACTGCGCAAGCTTCCGCGCACGTATCAATTGTTGGAAGAGTTGAACACGCGGCCGCGCACAACGTATCTCGCTGCTGTTCGTAATCCGAATCCCGAGCTTACCTCAGGAAAGGAACACGCATGAGCGCACCTGCACGGGATCTCGGCCCGATCATTGGCCCGGGCCATACGTTCGAGACGGTTACCGACAAGATTGCCGCGGTGGTGCTCTCGGAAACCCGGCGTGGATGGATGCTGGGTTTCGGGGTTTCGTTTGTCTTGCTCACGGTTTTCCTGCAGTGCGTTGCGGTCTTGTTCGTGCGCGGCATCGGCATCTGGGGCATCAACATTCCCGTCGGCTGGGGCTTTGACATCATCAACTTCGTTTGGTGGATCGGAATCGGCCACGCCGGTACCCTGATTTCAGCCATTTTGCTGCTGTTCCGGCAAACCTGGCGTACATCCATCAACCGCTTTGCCGAGGCAATGACCTTGTTTGCTGTGGCCTGCGCAGGGCTCTACCCGCTCCTGCACCTCGGCCGCCCGTGGCTGTTTTACTGGCTCCTCCCTTACCCAAATGCCATGGGCATGTGGCCGAACTTCCGCAGCCCGCTGATGTGGGACGTCTTCGCGGTGTCCACGTACGCAACCGTTTCGGCCATGTTCTGGTTTGTGGGTCTCATCCCCGACTTGGCAACTTTGCGTGATCGCTCCACCAACAAGATCGCGCGCGTGATTTACGGCATCTTGGCCATGGGCTGGCGCGGTTCGGCACGCCACTGGAACCGATACGAAACCGCCTACCTGCTCTTAGCCGGCCTCTCGACTCCTCTGGTGGTATCCGTGCACAGCGTGGTGTCTTTCGACTTCGCTGTCGGCATCATCCCGGGCTGGCATGCGACCATCTTCCCACCGTACTTCGTGGCTGGAGCCATTTATGCCGGCTTTGCCATGGTGCTCACACTCACCATCCCGCTGCGCCGTTATTACGGGCTCGAAGACTTCATCACCATGCGCCACATCAATTACATGGCGCGGGTGATGCTCGCGACCGGCCTCGTCGTTGCGTACGGCTACATGATGGAAGTGTTCATGGCCTGGTACAGCGGGAACATGTTCGAAGAGTTCATGGTGAAGAACCGTCTTACTGGTCCCTACCGCACCTTGTACTTTGCCCTGATCCTCACCAACGTGATCATTCCGCAGCTTTTGTGGTTCCAGCGGGTTCGAACGAATATCCCGCTGCTCTTCGCAGTGGCCATGTCGATCAACATTGGCATGTGGCTCGAGCGATACGTGATTATCGTGGTGAGCCTGCACCGCGATTTTCTCCCCTCTTCGTGGGGCATGTACGCGGGAACGATTTACGACTACGGCACGTTCATTGGCACGATCGGCTTGTTCTTGACCTTGCTGTTCCTGTTTATCCGCTTGCTCCCGATGATCTCGATCTTCGAGATGCGCACGCTGTTGCCTGAGGCGAAGGTGAAGGAGAAACACCCATGACGGTGCGCGTTCCGCTTTACGGCCTCATGGCGGAATTTGCCGATGTGAACCAGCTTGTCGCAGCCATTCGCAAGCTGCGCCAAATGGGCTACCGGCGAATGGATGCATACACGCCGTTCCCGGTGGAGGAGGTATGGGAGGAGCTCGGAGTTCACCGGAACCTGGTCGCCTTCCTGGTGTTTTGTGGAGGGCTCACAGGTGCACTCTTTGGGCTAGGCTTGCAGTACTGGACGTCCGTGATCGACTACCCCATCAATGTGGGAGGGCGCCCGTTGTTTAGTGCTCCCGCGTTTGTCCCTATCATTTTCGAGTGCACGGTGTTGTTCGCAGCGCTGACGGCAGTGTTGGGGATGTTGGCGCTGAATGGGCTGCCTGCGCCGTACCATCCGGTCTTTAACGTGCCGCGCTTTGCGCTGGCGTCGCGCGACCGGTTCTTCTTGTGCGTGGAGGCCAGCGATCCTCTGTTCGACCGCGAAGGGACGCGCCGGGTACTGGAATCCTTATCGCCAGTTGCAGTTTCTGAGGTGACCGACTGATGCACCGGATACGACGGGGATGGGCTTACGTCCTTGGGCTGATGAGCGCAGCGGTGTTGTGGAGCGGCTGCCGTCAAGACATGCACGACCAGCCAAAGTACAAGGGCTTTCGCCCGAGCGCATTCTTTGCCGATGGTCGGTCGGTGCGGCCGCTCGTTCCCGGTACCGTCGCACGGGGCCATTTGAACGACGATGCCTTGCTGTTCACTGGGAAGGTGGGAGAAAACTTCAGTCCGGAGTTCCCATTTCCGGTCACCCGTGCAGTGCTGGAGCGGGGACAAGAGCGTTACAACATCTACTGCTCTCCGTGCCACGACCGCGTCGGCACGGGCCAAGGGATGATTGTTCAGCGTGGGTACAAGCAGCCACCCTCTTTCCATCAAGATCGGTTGCGGCAGCAGGCTCCGGGATACTTCTTCCACGTGATCAGCAACGGCTTCGGGGTGATGCCAGACTACGCAGCCCAAATCCCTGTGCGCGACCGTTGGGCGATCGTGGCGTACATTCGGGCTTTGCAACTCAGCCAGCATGCATCGATCAGCGACGTTCCGGAGCCCGATCGACCCAAACTCGATCAAGCGGCTGTGACCACAAAATCGCAAGCAGGTGCCTCGCATGACTGACCGCATACCCGATCGAAGTAAATACATCTTGCCGGCAGATCACCCGCTTGCCCGCGTACGCCCGGCGGCACTGGGGGTGGGCGCTGTGGCGCTGGCAATTTCCCTTGCCGGCGCGTTGATCGACCGGCAGCAGTTTTTTCAGTCTTATTTGTTCGGCTTTCTGTTTTGGTTCGGCATTGCCATTGGCTCGCTCGCGCTCCTGATGATTTATCATGTAACCGGTGGCGCGTGGGGATCGGTGATTCGCCGTAGCCTCGAATCGGCGGTGCGAACCTTCCCCTTGCTTGCTGTGCTGTTCGTGCCCATCGTGCTCGGCGCGCACACGCTGTACGAATGGGCAGATGCGGCCAAAGTGGCTCACGACCCGCTCTTGCAGCACAAGAGTGTGTATTTGAACGTGCCGTTCTTCATCGGTCGCGCCGTGTTGTACTTTGTCGTGTGGACGCTGCTGGCAACGTTTCTTTGGCGGTGGTCCGATGCGCAAGAAAACGGCGAAGAGCGAGCAATTGGGTGGCTGGAAAACTTGAGCCGCGGCGGCCTTGTCGCGCTGGGGCTGACCTTCACGTTTGCGGCCGTGGATTGGGCTATGTCGCTCGAGCCTCACTGGTACTCGACGTTGTACGGCGTTTTGGTCATGGGCGGCTGTTTGCTCAGTGCCATGGCGTTCATGATTCAAATCGTTGCCTTATTGGCAACCAAAGGGCCGCTGAGCGGAGTGGTGCAGCCGATGCAGTTCCACGACCTCGGCAAGCTCATGTTCGCGTTCGTCATGCTGTGGGCATATTTCTCGTTGTCGCAACTGCTCATCATGTGGTCGGGCAACTTGCCCGAAGAAATTCCTTGGTACCTGAAACGGATGAGCGGGGGATGGCAGTACGTCGGTGCCTGTTTGATCGTGTTTCACTTTGCCCTGCCCTTCGTCATTCTGTTATCGCGCGACGTCAAGCGCAACGCTCGTTTAGTGGCAAAGGTGGCATTGTTTATCTTGTGCGTGCGGGCGATCGAAGTGTACTGGCTTCTCACTCCCGCGTTCTCGCCCCATCACTTCCGTTTCCATTGGCTGTACGTCAGCACGTGGCTGGGTGTGGGTGGCGTTTGGTTGTGGGCATTCACGGGGGGACTGCGGAATCGCCCGCTCATTGTGTGGAATGACCCGTCGTTCCCGACGGCAGGAGGTCACGCATGAGCCATTCTGCCACGAGTCGTCCGGGCCAAACGATGCCAGCTCACGAAACTCGCGACTTGCGTGCGCGGCCGATCGTGGTTGCCACCGTAGTCGGTGTGTTGGTGACCGTGGGAATTTTCGCGGGGTTGTACGTGCTCACGGCCGCGCTCGATCGCTACGTACAGCGCACAGCACCATCGCCGAATCCGTTAGCAGCGGTCGCACCCAAGGAGCCGCCGGCTCCCCGGCTGCAGCCTGCACCCGTGAAAGACTTGCTCGAACTCCGTGCCTGGGAGGATAGCCAGCTGCACCACTACGGATGGGTCGACAAGGCGAATGGGATTGCCCGCATCCCGATCGAACGGGCGATCGAAATTTTGGCCGAGCGTGGCCTGCCGGCGAGACCGGAGGAGCAGAAGAAATGACGGAGCGGTTTGCTGCTGCGGTCGCGTGCGTTCTGCTGTGCGCCTCCGGGGCGCGCGCGGTGCGCCTACCGGCGAATACCGGAGAACCTTCTGGCTCTCCGCCCATCTTGCAACGGGTCGACTTCGAGCAACGCTTGGGCACGCAAGTGCCGCTGGATTTGCCGTTCCGCGACGAGACGGGTCGCACCGTGCGGCTTGGGGACTACTTTCAGGGAAAACCGGTGGTGCTCACGCTCTCGTATTACGAGTGCCCCATGCTGTGCACGCTGGTCCTCAATGGCTTGACCAGCGCACTTCGCGCCCTTCGGTTCGACCTGGGAAAAGAGTTCGTGGCCATCAATGTATCCTTCAACCCGCGCGAGACTCCCGAGCTCGCGGCGGCCAAAAAGGCCACGTACTTGAAGGAGTACCGACGTCCGGGCAGCGAAGCAGGTTGGCACTTTCTCACGGGAGACGAGGAATCCATTCGCCGTCTCACCGAGGCTGTCGGATTCCAATATGCGTGGGACGAGCGCAACCAGCAGTACGCGCATGCAACGGGACTCGTGGTTCTCACCCCGGGAGGCCAGATCGCCCGCTACTTTTATGGGGTAGAGTTCTCGCCCCGTGATTTGCGCTTCGCGCTCATCGAGGCTGCGCAGGGCAAGATCGGGTCGCCGGTGGATAAGCTCCTGCTCTATTGCTTCCACTACGATCCGAGCACTGGGCGGTACAGTGCGTTGGCGTTGAATTCGATTCGTATTGGGGGAGTGCTCACTGTGGCTGCGTTGATTTCGTTTATCGTGGTGATGCTGCGACGGGAACGGCGTGCGGCGACGAACGCCCCAACGTGGACCCCTGGTGGAGTCACGCCCCGACCTTGAACGTGGAGTAGCGACCAAGCATGGCTTCGAACTTTGCTCTCTTTCCGGAACGTGCGTCGACCGTAGCTGGAGAAGTCGACGCGTTATACCTGTTCTTGGTGGCCGTGAGCGCGTTTTTCGCCGTGCTGATCGCGGCGCTCGTGGTCGTATTCGCGGTGAAGTACCGCCGCCGCAGCGAAGACGAGCGCCCGCCTGGCATTCACGGCTCGTTAGCTTTGGAGCTGGCCTGGACCATCATTCCCTTCGGGATTGCGATGGTGATGTTTTTCTGGGGAGCCAAGGTGTACGTCAGTCTCGCCGTGCCTCCGCCCAATGCCATGGAAGTGTTTGTCGTAGGCAAACAGTGGATGTGGAAGCTGCAGCACCTCGAAGGCAAGAGGGAAATCAACGAGCTTCACGTACCCGTGGGCCAGCCCATCAAGCTCACGATGACATCCGAAGATGTCATCCATAGCTTTTACGTCCCCGCCTTTCGGATCAAACAAGACGCGATTCCTGGCCGGTACACTACTGCTTGGTTCGAAGCGACGAAAACCGGCACGTACCACCTGTTTTGCGCCGAGTACTGCGGTACCGAGCATGCGAAGATGATCGGGCGCATCGTTGTAATGGAACCGAGGGAATACGAGGCTTGGTTGAGCGGCGCAGCACAAGCAGCAGTTGCGGCTCCGGCGGCCAAGCCAGAAGATCAGCAAGCCACCATGGCGGCTGCGGGCGCCGAGCTGTTCAAGAAACTCGGTTGCGTGAGCTGTCACCGCGCCCAAGCAGGAGCACTCGGCCCTTCGCTGGCAAACTTGTTTGGTCACTCGGTTTCCTTGCAAGATGGATCGACGGTGACGGCCGACGAGGACTACATCCGAGAGTCTATCCTCAATCCGCAGGCGAAAATCGTAGCCGGCTACCAGCCGATCATGCCCACATTCAAGGGCTTGGTGACCGAGGAGCAACTGATGCAACTGATTGCGTACATCAAGACGGGCAAGGCGGGTACGGAAACCCCATGAAGTGCGCGAGACGTGCAGTTAGGTGGTTGAAACCATGAACGGTGCAGAAACTCGTACCAATTACCTGAACGCAGAGTATGGCCTGCTGTCGTGGTTGCTCACGCGTGACCACAAGCGCATCGCGATTTTGTATCTCATCTCCGTCACCATCATGTTCGCGATTGGCGGGCTGTTTGCTGCTGCCGTGCGACTCGAGCTGCTCACCCCGCAGGGAGACCTTCTGGCGGCAGACACTTACAACAAGATGTTCTCGATGCACGGCATCATCATGGTGTTCTTCTTTTTGTTGCCCGCGATCCCAGCAACCCTCGGCAACTTCCTGATCCCCATGATGATCGGAGCGCGCGATTTGGCGTTCCCGCGAATTAACTTGTTGAGCTGGTATTTGTATGTGCTGGGCGCGCTGTTCACCCTCTACGCGATGATTGCGGGCGGCGTGGATACTGGCTGGACGTTTTATACCCCGTTCAGCACTTCTGCATCGAACACCAATGTGATCCCGACGGCCATTGGAATTTTTATCAACGGGTTCTCGGGGATTCTTACCGGTTTGAACTTCATCGTGACCATTCACCGTATGCGGGCACCGGGCCTGACTTGGTTCCGGTTGCCGCTGTTCGTGTGGGCACACTACGCCACGAGTTTGATTCAGGTGCTTGGCACTCCCGTATTGGCGATCACGCTCGTGATGGTGGCGCTGGAGCGCGCGTTCCACTTCGGTATTTTCGACCCGGCCTATGGGGGCGACCCGATCCTGTTCCAGCACTTGTTCTGGTTTTACTCGCACCCTGCAGTGTACATCATGATCTTGCCCGCGATGGGTGTGATCAGCGAACTCGTGACCTGTTTCTCCCGCAAGAGCATTTTTGGTTACAGCTTTGTTGCGCTTTCCTCGGTGGCCATCGCCGTGCTCGGATTTCTGGTGTGGGCTCACCACATGTTCGTGACTGGCATGTCGGTGTACGCGGCAATGATCTTCTCGTTCATCAGCTTCGGCGTGGCCATCCCTTCGGCCGTGAAGGTGTTCAACTGGACCGCAACTTTGTACAAAGGCTCCGTTTCCTACGCGGCGCCGATGCTGTACGCCCTCGGATTCATCGGGCTGTTCACGATCGGAGGGCTCACGGGGCTGTTCCTGGCAACCTTGGGCGTCGACGTGCATGTGACCGACACCTACTTCGTCGTGGCCCACTTCCACTACGTGATGGTCGGCGGCACGATCATGGCCTACCTCGGGGGCTTGCACTTCTGGTGGCCGAAAATCACCGGCCGCTTGTACCCCGAGATTTGGGCACGTATTTCTGCGGCAATCGTATTTCTCGGATTCAACCTCACATTTTTCCCCCAGTTCATTCTTGGTTACTTGGGAATGCCGCGCCGCTACCACGTATACCCCGACGAGTTTCAAGTCTTGAACGTGCTTTCCACTGCTGGCGCATCGATCTTAGGGGTGGGCTACCTGTTGCCGTTCATTTACCTAGGCTGGTCGATGCGGTACGGCGCGCTCGCGCCGGCCAATCCGTGGGGCGCTACAGGACTCGAGTGGGAAACTCCCTCGCCTCCACCGACAGAGAACTTTGAAACGCCGCCGGTCGTGACCCGGCCCGCGTACGCCTACGATTTAGAGGAGGTGACCGTTGGCTAGCACAGCTACCGTGGCTGCAAGCCACGCTGCGCATGTCCAGCACCAGTTCGACGATGCCGAGCAGCAATACAGCGCTGCTGTACTCGGCATGTGGGCATTCCTGATCCAGGAGGTCATGTTCTTTGGCGGCCTGTTCTTGGCCTATGCCATTTATCGTGCGAGCTACCCGGAGGCCTTCGCTCACGGTAGCCACCACCTGGACGTGACCTTAGGTGCCTTCAATACCGCTGTGCTGATCGCCTCGAGCCTGACCATGGCCTTGGCAGTGCACGCGGCCCAAACGGGTCATCGGGCGCAGTTGATCCTGTTTTTGTTTCTTACTTTGCTGTTGGGCTCCACCTTTCTCGGCGTGAAGGCGATCGAGTACAGCCACAAGTGGCACGAGGGGTTGGTCCCGGGATTACAGTGGCGACTGGAGGGCCCCGATGCGCGCCATCAGTTGATCTTTTTCTCGCTGTACTTCGCCATGACAGGCATGCACGCCTTGCATATGGTGGTGGGTGCCATAGGCCTGATCGTCCTTCTGTTTTTCGCGTTGCAAGGGAAGTACAGCGCGGAATACAACACGCCGGTGGAGATGTTCGGCCTGTACTGGCACTTCGTGGACATCGTGTGGATCTTCTTGTTCCCGCTACTCTACTTGTTCGCTCGCCACTGAGGAGGAACTCCGAACCATGTCGTCGCACGTCGTACCGACACGCGTCTACTTCGCGATCTTTCTGGCGTTGATGGTGCTGACCGCACTTACGGTAGCGGTGGCCTATGTCAATCTCGGCGTGTTCAACAACGTTGTCGCTCTGGCGATCGCGTGCACAAAAGCCTCGTTGGTCATCCTGTACTTCATGCACGTTCGTTACAGCGATCATTTGGTCAAGCTTTCCATCCTCATCGGCATCTTGTTCTTGATGATCTTGTTCGGCTTCACGCTTGCCGACCCGCTCACCCGACAGTGGGTGCGCCCCATCCAGTACCTTTGGTAGTTCTTCTGGGTTAGCGGCACCCGGGCGATTAGCTCCGGCTCGAGTCCGGTAGCGGTCGATCACGGTAGGCTCGACCTACGCCCGCGCGTGTGGCAGGGAAACCAGCGACACCCCATAGCCCGAAGATGGAGGAGGAAGCGCGATGCCCACGCCGCTGGAGGGAATCCGAGTGGTCGATTGGACGATTTGGCAGCAGGGCCCTGTTGCCTCGGCCATGCTTGGCGACTTGGGCGCCGAGGTCATTAAGATCGAACAGCGCGAGAGCGGAGATCCCGGCCGCGGTATTCTGAAGATGAGTGGCATCGACTTGAGCGACCGGCCGAACTTTTACTTCGAGGCCAACAATCGCAACAAGCTCGGGATGGCAATCGACCTGAAGAAACCGGAGGGGCGAGAAATCGTGTACCGCTTGGTGGAGAAGTCGGACGTGTTCATCCAGAACTTCCGTCTGGGTGTCGCTGAGCGGTTGGGGCTTGGATACGAAGACCTGGCTAAGCGAAATCCCCGCCTGATTTACGCGAGTGCGACTGGCTATGGCGAGCGCGGGCCGGAAGCAGGGGACCCGTCGTTCGACCAAATGGGGCTGGCTCGCTCTGGTTTCATGTATGCGGTTGGCGAGCCAGACATGCCACCGTTACAGGTGGCCGGCGGCATCGCGGATCAAATGGGCGCAATCATGCTTGCCTACGGCGTGCTTGCTGCGCTCATTGCCCGCGAGCGCTACGGCGTTGGCCAAAAGGTGGACGCTTCCCATTTGGGCAGCATGATTTGGCTGCAGGGGTTGTCGGTGTCCTCGCGCGCCATGATGGGGTTTGCGATTCCGCGGCTACCGCGAAAGTTCGCCGCCAACCCTCTTTGGAATCACTACCGTTGCCAAGACGGACTGTGGATTTGCCTGGGGATGTTGCAGCCCGACCGTTACTGGGCGGATTTCGTGCGCGTTCTCGGACACCCGGAGCTGGCGACGGACCCGCGCTTTTCCGACTTGCGAGCACGCGCTGCCCACGCTGCCGAGGCAGTGGAAATTTTGGACAACATTTTTGCCACCCGGCCGCGGGCGGAGTGGGTCGAAATTTTGCGCCAAGGTGGGGATTTCATTTTCACCGTGGTGAACACGGTGGACGACCTTCCGAACGACCCTCAAGTGACTGCGAACGATTACATCGTGCCCTTTGAACATCCACGGTTCGGGCCCACCAGTGTTGTGGGCTTGCCAGTGCACTTGAGTGCCACGCCTGGCAGCATCCGCCTCCCTGCGCCAGAGTTCGGCCAGCACACAGAAGAAATCTTGGTCCGGTTGCTTGGCTACACGTGGGACGATGTTGCCGCGCTCAAGGAACGCGAGGTCATTTAGAATCGACAGGATAATGCTCGCGCACCCAGGCGAGAGCGGCTTCGCGGGTGACAAGAGTTCCATCGAGCTGCAGGTCGCGGACCTTTCGCAAAATTTCGCCGAGTTGTGGTCCGGGGCGGTAGCCGAGAGGTAGAAGGTCTCGCCCGCGCAAGAGCGCAGGGGGCAACGAGCCCTGTTTGCGGAATTCTTCCAGCTTTGCTCGACAAAATTCCCAGGTTTCGAGATTCCGGTTGGACGCCAAGATGTCCATGCGAATGAGCTCCAGAAGCTCGTCGATGCCCTCTTGAGCCAAAAAGCGCTTGAGGGTGCTCGGCCGCATCTCCCGAGCATGGATGTGGCGCAAGTGCTCACGCACGAGAAACGCCACGCGCTCCCAAGTTTCTCGACTCCGGCGCAGCCGCTGGCAAATCTCGACCGCCATTTCTGCCCCACGTTCGCAGTGCCCATAAAACGTAATCCGGCCGTTGCTTCGCGCCTGCGTTACCGGCTTCCCCACATCGTGCAGTAAAGCGCCTAAGGCCAGGGTCACTGTGGGCCGCTCCAGTTGCTCGATTACGAGCAGCGTGTGTGTCCACACGTCTCCTTCGGGATGGTTGTCGGGCGATTGCTCCACGCCTTTCATCGCGGCAACCTCGGGGAGGATGTGCAAGAGCAGCGTTGTGGCGTCCAACAGCTCGAATGCCCGGCGCGCAGCCCCGCGCTCACCTTCGGTAAGCATGCGCACGATTTCGTCGCCAATGCGCTCCCAAGAAATGTCGCAGATTGTGTGCGCATTTGCCTGGATTGCCGCGAATGTTGCCGGCTCGATTTCGAAGCCAAGCACTGCGGCGAAACGGACCGCCCGCAACATACGGAGGCGGTCCTCAGCAATACGCGCCGCTGGATCGCCAATCGCCCGTAGGAGTTTCCGCTCCAGGTCTTCCCGGCCACCGACAAAGTCCAAGACTTGGTTGGTCGCGGGATCTAGAAACATTCCGTTGATCGTGAAGTCGCGCCGCTGCGCGTCGGCCTCTGGGGTAGTAAAGCGCACTCGGACAGGACGCCGCCCGTCGACGTACTCTTCATCCGTACGGAAGGTGGCAACTTCGATCGGGGGCCCGTAATCCGCCACCAGTACCACGCCGAATTGCGCTCCCACAGGGATCGTGCGCCGGAAGAGTTTTTGGACCTCTGTGGCCGGAGCATTGGTTGCCACGTCGAAGTCTTTGGGTTCCCGGCCCAGCAGAAGGTCCCGCACGCACCCTCCAGCGAGCAGGGCGACAAAGCCCGCCTGGCGCAGGCGGTCGGCAATTTGGCGTGCAGCGCGCTCTTTTTCCGACACCAGAGGGGATGCTCGCAAGCTGCGAACGCAGGCGCAAGCGGCGCGCGAGGGTACGCTCTCATTGCCGTACGGCCGCGCGCTGCCGCACAAGCGCCCAGCGTCCAGAAAGGAACGTTCCGCGAGCTTATCCCGGAGAGGACGAACCTTTGCGCTGGCGCTTACGCCACCACAGTGCTGCGAGGCCAGTGGCCCACAAAACTGCTGCCGAGCGAGATCGCGGAGCAGCGGGGTCCAAATCGCAAGAGCAAGCGTCGCGGTCCAACGGCCCGAGCACCGTGCCGGTTGGCGTGGGCGTGGCCTCAGTGGGTGTGGTCGGCACAGGGGTCGTCGGCGTTGCCGGCGTTACCGAGGGTGTGACCGGCGTCGGCGTGGCGCAGAAACGCTGCTCTTCGACGCAGATCTCGCCGCCCCGGCACGGGGAGCCCGAGGATACGCAGGCACGCTGGCTCTCGTTGCAGATCTCGACGCCATCACAGAACAGCCCGTTGTCGCAGTTTCGGCTCTGCCCACCGGTACAGAAACCAGCAATACAAACCTCGTCGATGGTGCAGAAGGCGCCAGTGGAACATGGAGTGCCGTCTACACGCTGATTCGGACATTGCCCGGTGCGCGGATCGCAGTTCCCAATGTCGTGGCAACCTCCACCGGTGGTGGAACAATCCTTCGGAGTGCCGATGCAAGTACCGTCGATGCATTGGTCGCCAAGTGTACATAGGTTACCGTCGGAGCAAGGCGTACCGTCGGGTCGCTCGTTGGGGCAGCGTCCAGTTGCCGGATCGCAAGGGCCGACGTCGTGGCAACCATCCGTTTTCGAGCAGTCTTTTGGCGTGCCGATACACAGGCTCTGTTGGCAGCGGTCGTCGAGGGTGCAAGCATTGCCGTCGTTACACGCGGTGCCATCGGGGCGTGGGTTCGGGCACAAGCCCGTTTGCGGATCGCACTCGCCAGCCTCGTGGCAGCCATCCGCCCCCGTGCAGTTCACCCGTTGGCCTTGGCAGCGACTGCGCACGCACTGATCGTTGCGGGTGCAGAGATTTTGGTCGTCGCACGGAGTCCCGTCGGGGCGTGGGTTGGGACACAAGCCCGTTTCCGGATTGCACTCCCCGGGGTCGTGGCAGCCGTCAGCGCCTGAGCAATCGACTTGGGTGCCACGACAGCGGCCGCGGAGGCACTGGTCGTTTTCCGTGCATAGGTTGCCGTCGTCGCAAGTGGTTCCGTCGGGGCGCGGGTTGGGGCAGAGACCCGTGGCCGGGTCGCAGGTCCCTGCATCGTGACAACCGTCGGTACCCGTGCATTGCACGGCAGAGCCTGTACATCGCCCTGCGATGCAGCGGTCGTTTTCGGTACACAGGTTCGAATCGTCGCAGTCCGTACCGTCCGGCTTCACCGGGTTGGAACACTCGCCTGTAGCTGGGTCGCAGATGCCCGCCTCGTGACATGCGTCGAGAGGCGCGCAGGTTTTTGTCGTGAAGACGCAAATTCCGTCTTCGCCGCACCGTTCCTCAGTGCACAGGTTTTGGTCCCGGCAATCGCCATCGGTTTGGCAGCTCGGCAGCAAGTTCGTTTGGATGTACACGTCGGAGTGCTCGTTTTCGTCGCCTGGGGTGAGATTGGTCGCGAGCGAGGAAAACGCTGCCAGCAGGGGTTGGCACGACAAAGCCGGGGCAACGTCCAGCACTGCAGCATTGGCTTGCTCCCCGAGGGCGTTCCGGTCGATGAGGTACGTGCGCTGCGAAACCAAATCGCGCAAGAACAAGCTCGGCACTTGGTTGTAGTCCTCGACCACCAAGTTGGTAGCCTCGCTGCCAAAGGCGACAAAGCGGCCGCTGCAGTCTAAGGCTGGTGCGTACGAAACCCCGTTGCTGTCCCGTCCGAGGAAGCTCACGCTTGCGCGCTGGGTTTGACCCGTGGCGCGGTCATGCACGAACACATCGACCAGACCGTTACGGTCGTCGGGGACAAGGTTACTGGCCAGCGACTTGAACGCCACGATCCGGCCGTCCGCGCTGATTGCAGGAAGGATGCTATCTGCATTGCCGATCTCGCCCGAGGAGCTGCGGCTGACCAATTCAAGACGGCCAGTGGCACGGTCGCACACGAACACATCTAGAGCGCCATTGGTGTCGTTCGGCACGAGGTTCGTTGCGGCGGATACGAAGGCCACGAACCGGCCGTCGGCACTGATCGCCGGCTGCGAGGAGGGACCGTTTGGCTGCACAGCGCCGCACGGTCGCTCGGTCGTGCCGAGCTCGCGATCGCGCACGAAAATGTCCGCCACGTTGTTGGTGTCGTCAGGGACCAAATTGGTTGCAGAGGATTGGAAGGCCACGAAGCGTCCGCTCGCATCCAGTGCGGGTGAGGTGCTGGGACCGTTCCCTTGCAAACCTGCGGTGCTCACACTGGCCCGCTCGGTGCGTCCTTCCGCACGGAGTCGAACGAACACATCGGCGACTCCATTGGTGTCGTTGGTCACGAGGTTCGTCGCCACGGAATCGAAAGCAACGACATTGCCGTCTGCATTGATCGCCGGATGGTCGCCGCTTTGCTGGCTGCCCAGGTTCGCTTGAGCCCCGGTTTCGCTTACGCTCACGCGTTCCGTGCGAGCCAAGGCCCGGTCGCGCACGAACACGTCGCGCGCTTCGTTGGTGTCGCCGACCACCAGGTCGGAGGCGTCGGAAAAAAACACGACATAACGGCCGTCGGCGCTGACCCCAGGGGCCCGGCTGGCAAAGTTTCCGGCGCGGCCGGCCCGGTTTGCGCTCACAAGTTCCGGCGCATTGCCCGCAAGTTGCGCAATGCTGGGTAAGCCTGTTCCCCACAGCGACAGCCAAACAGCGAGAATGCGTGCGAGCTGTTGCCACCCGACTTGCAATCTTCCGACCCGTCCCTTCACCGAACCCATACAACCTCCATCAGTCTCTGCGTGCCCCTCGCCCGTCGTCGCGGGCGCAAAGAATCGTGTGGCTGCCTCTTTACCGTAAAAAGCGGCAAATCCCAACAGCTTCTCAAGCGATTCCACGCCACTGCGCTTGGGGATTTTGCCTCGAGATGTTTGGTGAACGCCGACTCCGGCCGACTCCACCAGCCCGTCAATCACAGCTCTGGGATGCTGCAGCTTGCGCGCGGACAATGGAGGCGATGCCAGCGACCGGGATTGGTCCGTTCTTTCGGGGGCCGGCCATGTTGGTTGTCCCAGGCTTCCCAAATTTTGAACATTGGTTCAAAATTCAGGCCGTGTCTGAAAACGCTGGAGCCAATGCCGGGTATGCAAAATCGGCCGATACACGCGCGCGGATTCTCGCGGCGGCGTTGGAGGAAGCCGGCAAGACAGGGTTGCACCATGCTTCGGTGGCGCGGATCGCTGCGCGCGCCGGGGTCGCGGTGGGCAACCTACATTACCACTTCGGTTCGCGCGAAGGTTTGCTGCGCGAGCTGATGGGCTCGCTGATCTCCGACCTCGTGTTGCGGCTTCATGCGGTGGATGCGGGCGAACACGCCGATTTTTTCGAGCGCCAACGTGCCGCACTGCTCGTGTACTTGGAGTACCTGCGTGCCAATCCCACGTATGTTCGTCTGGCCGACGAGATCAAGCTTTACGCTCCTGATCTCTACCGCCGAGCGGTGGCGAGCTGGGTGGAGCGTATGGCAGAGCGCATCCGCGCCGGTATCCGGGAAGGCAGCGTGCGTCCGATGAGTGAAGCCGAAATTACGGCGCAGGCTCACTTGCTGTTGGGGGCGCGTCACTTCCTCGAGCAAATGTTGGAAACGAGTGACGGGCTCGACGATGCGGCCATCGTCGACGCTTACATCTCGCTGCTGCGCGACGGGCTGGCGCGGCGCGAGAGGGGCGCCCGCTGGGTACGTGGTTCGGCGAAGGCCGCCACGCAGTCCAACAAACGGCAAGCAAGACGCCGCGCGCAGGAAAAGAAAGGGGTGGGTCGATGACTGCGAGCACTGGCGGTCGTTCTGCTCGTTCGGGAGAGCTTCGGTTCGTCATCATCGGGGCAGGAATGTCTGGGATCCTGAGCGCCATCAAGCTGCGCGAAGCCGGCTTTCGTGACGTTGTGATTTACGAAAAGGCCGATCGTCTTGGCGGCACGTGGCGCGACAACACCTACCCAGGGCTCACGTGCGACGTACCGTCGCACCTGTATTCGTACTCGTTTGCCTTGAATCCCGATTGGACCCATCGCTTTTCGCCTGGGCCGGAGATCCAGGCCTACTTCGAGAACGTGGCGCGGAAGTTCGGCGTAGATGCGTTGATCCGGTACCGAAAAGAGGTCGTCCGGTGCGAGCACTCGAACGGCGGCTGGAAGCTCACGATGAGCGACGGCTCGCAGGACGAGGCAGACTTCATCATTCCCGCCAGCGGCGTGCTCCACCACCCTGCATATCCGGATATTCCCGGACTCGATCGCTTTGGCGGCCCTGCGTTCCACAGTGCACGCTGGGATCACTCTGTGCCCCTGTCGGGTCGCCGGGTTGGCGTGGTCGGAACAGGCTCGAGTGCCATCCAAATTGTCGGAGCCATTGTCGATCAAGTGGCCGAGCTGCGGCTCTTTCAGCGGACGCCACAGTGGATCATGCCGATGAGCAATCCCCCGTACACCGAGGCCGAGAAACAGGAGTTTCGGGAGCATCCAGAGCGGATCGTGCAGCTCCGCGAAGAGATCTCGCGCATGTTTGTCGACACGTTTGCCAACCACCTGGCGGACGTGAACTCCCCGCAACTGCAAGCGATTCACGCGGCGTGCGAGGCTCATCTAGAAAATAGCGTGCGCGACCCAGAACTGCGCGAAAAACTTCGTCCCAACTATCGCGCGGGCTGCAAACGGTTGATCCTGTCCGAGAACTTTTACGATGCCATTCAGCGACCCAACGCAAAGTTGGTGACCGAGCCGATCGAGCGCGTCGAAGGGGCGGGCGTGCGCACCCGCGACGGCGTTTTGCACGAGCTGGACGTACTGGTTTTGGCAACCGGATTTCGCGTCGATCGCTTCATCCGACCAACAGAGGTGATCGGCCGCGACGGCGTACGGCTGGACGATGTTTGGAAAGACACCCCAGCCGCGTATCTTGCCATTTCGGTGCCCGATTTTCCGAACTTCTTCTTGCTGAACGGCCCGAATAGCCCGGTCGGGAACTTCTCGCTCATCGAAGTGGCGGAGTTGCAGTTCGCCTACATTTTGCAGCTCGTCGAGCTGGTACGTCGCGGCGTGTGCGCGGAACTGAGTGCGTCGCATGCAGCAATGCGGCATTTCGATGCGGCGCGGAAACAGCAGGCGGCACGAACGATTTGGGCTAGTGGGTGCCGCAGCTGGTACCTGGACGGCGAGGGCGTACCCATCGCCTGGCCGTGGCCGTTCGACCGCTTCCGCGAAGAAATGTCCAGGCCGAACTTGGCTGACTTCGACCGGAGATAAAGGGGGAGCCATGAAGCGCGAACACTGCTTGATCGAACGCGACGGCCACGGGCTGATCGTCACGCTGAACCGCCCCGACGCAAAAACGCCCTGAGTGCGGGCATGCTAGCGGGGATGTACCGCGCTTGGCGCCTGCTCGACGAGGAGGACGACTTGCGCATGGCGATCCTCACGGTGCAAGGCGATGTGTTCTGTGCTGGTGCCGACTTCAAGTCGATGGGTGCGGGAGGAATGGACGAAGAATTCATGAAGCTCATGTCCGAGATTCCTCATATCCATTGGCAGGCACTGCTTCGACACAACCGTCCGATGCAGCCAATCGTCGCGGCGGGGGAAGGTTCCGCGGTCGCGGGCGGCACCGAGACCCTGCTCGGCACCCACATTCGCGATGCGGCGGAGGATGCCGTGTTCGAAATCACCGAAGCGCGGAAGATTGCAGCCACGATTTGTGAAAACGCTCCACGGTCGGTGCGCGCGCTCGTGCGGATGCTGCGCGAGGTGGGCGAAAGTTCCGGCGAGACCCTTGCGAAAGAGCTCGAAGTCGGCAGCCCCATCTTCGGCACCCGCGACGCGCGCGAAGGCATGAAAGCGTTCGCGGAGAAGCGCAAACCCATCGACAAGGACGGGTGACAATGGCAGAGTTCCCGGCAAACGTCCCAGTGATTGTGGGCGTTGGTTTTCACCAAGAGCGCAACGAAGATCCCACTCAGTGCTCCGAGCCTTACCAGCTCATGGTGCAGGCAGCACGAGCGGCCGCTGCCGATGCAGGGTCGGAGGAGCTCCTGCGGCGCATCGAGTCGGTGTCGGTGCCGCGCGGGATGTGGCAATACCGGAATCCCGGTAGGCTCGTTGCCGAAGCACTTGGATGCTCGAGGGCAAAGAGCATCTTGTCGGACTTAGGAGTTCTGCAGCTCACCCTGCTGAGCGAACTCTGTCAGTCGATTGCAGCAGGCGAACGTACGGTCGGCCTGGTCACGGGAGGGGAGGCCCAGTTTCGTGCCCTGCGGGCCATGATCACGCAGCAGCGGGTGACGGATACTGAGCAGCCCGAGGAGACTCCAGCGCCGGACGTTCACCTCACCTCCTCCGACCCCTTTTGCAGCGATCTCGAGAGCCGGCGTGGTCTGAATCTGCCCGTGGAGTACTTTGCGATCATCGAATCGGCCTTGCGCTGTCACCAAGGCCTGAGCGTGGATGGGCACCGAGACCGTTTAGCTGCGCTGTACAGCTCGTTTAGCGAGGTCGCAGCCGGCAACCCGCACGCGTGGCGGCGCGAAATGGTAAGCCCCGAGGACATTCGCAATCCCTCCGCCAAGAATCCCATGCTGGCATTTCCCTACACGAAGAGACACTGCAGCCAGTGGAACGTAAACCGCGGGGTGGCCATTCTCGTTTGTTCGCTCCGCGTTGCCCAGGAACTTGGCCTCGACTCTTCGCGCTGGGTTTTCCCCGTTGTCACGGTCGAGTCGAAGCACGTAGTCGTGCTGGCTCAGAAAAGAACGCTGCATAGCCAGCCCGGAACGGTCCTGTGCGGACAGCGAGCCTTTGCTCTTGCAGGGATCACCCCTGCCGATCTGACCGCCGCAGAGCTTTACAGTTGCTTCCCGGCGGCAATTCAGTCGTTTGCGCTCGACCTCGGGCTGGATGGTGTCTGCCCCCTGACTGTCACCGGTTCCATGGCGTTTGCTGGGGGTCCGTACAACCATTTCAGCCTCGAGGGAGTGGCGAGAATGGTGGAGGTGCTCCGTGCTGGCGGTAGACCGCACCGGTTCGGGCTCGTCTCGAACTTGAGCGGCATCTTTGGAAAGCAAGCTTGCGTGTTACTCTCGGACGTCCCCAGGCCGGGTGGCTACGCGTACGAGGACGTCACCGAGGCGGTTGCCAAGATCGACCAACCTGTCCCGCTGAACGAGCAGTATACCGGGCCAGCGACCATCGTCGGCTACACGGTCGTGTTCCAACGCGACCATCCGTCACACGCGATCGCCATTTGCGATACGCCGGCTGGCGAGCGAACGGTTGCGAAGAGCGAGGATGCGTTCTTGCTTGAAGCAATGATGCGCGAAGAGTTTTGCGGCCGCCCGGCCGAGATCTCGGCAGGCGGAGGCTTCCGATTGTAACGGCTCGAGGAGCTTTCCCAACACGGCGTCCGGGCTGCCGATTCCCGTGTACGCTCGATCTCGAATTCGCAGGCGCGTGGCGAAATCCAACCTGGCCGCCCCGCGAAGGTGCTGGGCAAAACTCGGACTGCCGCCGATGGCGTGTGTCTGTGCCGCTCGATGCACCTCCCAGGCAGCCCTGGGGCCTGCGGCTCGCGACAACGAACGGTTGGGAGAAAACCGTTTGACATGTTGCACGAAACTCTGTAGGGCCGCGACTGGAGGACTTTGGAAATGCACGAATGGGTGCGGCGGGGGGTGGGCACAGTAGCGGTGGTTTTGGCTATTGTTTCTTCGGCGTTTGCCACGCCACAGTCGCTGCCGCAGACGATCTTACCGGGGGTCGGCAGCACATCTTGGGAAATTCGCAATGATGGGGGCACGGACGGCGGGCCGTTTGCCGGGGTGTGTGACGGTTCCCCGGCATTTGGGTTCGATGACGCGACGTCTGCTTCCGGAGCCGGCGACGCGTACGACGGGGCCTGGAGCGTGTGGATCAACGGCAATCCCTTCGTCGCGCCAGGGGGGTTGGTGGATGTGACCGGCACGACGCTTCTGGCTGGCCCAGTAGCGATGTCGGGGTTGAATGTTTGGTTGCAGTATTTCTTTTCCACCACGCATCAGGCGGCAAGGATCCTCGTAATCCTGCAAAACCCCAGCCCAGTTGCGGCGAATGTCACCGTGCAAGTGCCGATCAATTTCGGCTCCGATTCAAATACGACGGTCGGGCACACTTCGTCTGGCGATACGACCGTGACCACGGCTGACCGCTGGGTGGTGACTTCTGACGGGGGGCCGGGCGACCCGGTCAATACCACAGTCTTTTATGGACCAGGTTCTCCCGCGCTGGTCCCAACAAGTTATACGCAGACGGTGTTCCACTGTGCTACTCGAGACGGTATCGGTGCGACATTCAACGTTTCGGTGCCGGGCTCGAGCGCCCGCGCGCTCCTGTTTTTTGCCGGCCTCGGCGATATCGCCGGTACGGGCAATTCGATTGCAGGAGCAATAGCGAACGCCACCCTGTTCGACTCGGTCACCAGCCTGGCCAATTCGACAGACCTGCTCAGCGGTGTGACCGTTGGCACTTCTCAAAGCGCTTTAGTCCTGAATTGGGAAGGCTTGTCTGTGCAGTTGCCGCAGCAAGTCAGGACCGCAGCCGCCCCGCTGGTGAGCAACCCCCTACTGGTACTCTTTTGTGCGCTCATGCTGGCCGGGTTCGGCTGCTTGCAACTGCGCCGCGCGCGTGCCGGCGCGCCCATGTGCTGACGCATGGCCCTCTGTACGTCATCGTGGGTCCGGTCTCGCTAGCAGCTATCTCGAGAACCGGCGTCCCGGGTTCCACCGCTCGGTGCGAGCGGCACGAACGTTCTTGGATCGAATCGCTAACGCGCGGGTGCCAACGTGATCGGGGGCACAGAATCGCTGCGTCCATACACGCGTACGTTGTCAACGCACTGGTCTGGAAGGCGCCAGGTCGGCATTGATTGGGCGCCTTTTGGTGTGGCCGCTCAGCAAGGTTCCTCCGTGGTTGATCGGCGGTGGTAACGCTGCACGGCTGCTACGCGGAGAACTTGAGCGAGGCAAGGCGGAAACAGGTGTGCTGTTCTGTTGTCGACGCACGAAACGGTGAGCTGCGCTACTCCGGAACCACGGGTTCGAGTTTTGGGGCCGGGTTTGTTACGAAGCTAGCGTATGGTTTCTTTCCCAAAGCGCACTGCGGAACTGCCGTATCGATTGTGTGTCGGTGTTGCGGTGTTCCGGTCCGATGGCTGCGTGTGGATCGGTAAGCGGATTGCGGCAGCCGACGCCGAAGAAGGCATGGGCACCTGGTGGCAAATGCCTCAAGGTGGTCTCGACGAGGGTGAAAACCCGGAAGAGGCTGCACGTCGCGAACTGTGGGAAGAAACCTCGATGCGCTCGGTGAGGCTGCTTGGCGAGGTGCCCGGGTGGTTTGCGTACGACTTGCCGCCCGATTTGCAACGGATTGCGTGGGGCGGGCGTTATCGTGGCCAGAAGCAAAAATGGTTTGCCTTTCGCTTCGAGGGGCACGATTCAGAAATCGACGTGCATCGGCCCGGGGACGGTAAACACAAGCCGGAATTTGGCGAGTGGCGATGGGAGCAAGTGGAGCGGCTACCGGAACTCGTGGTCGGCTTCAAACGGCAGGTGTATGCGGCGCTCGTTCCCCACTTGCGACAGTTCGCCGAGCGGGCGCGCCAGGAGATCGAAGGAGCAACGTAAATTCGCGTTGCCCGAGCCTAGGTTGACCGCGATGGTCCTCGGCCTCGGAGCTTGCGTCCGGAACCCGATCGCGTGGATCCCTCGCGCGGTTGGCGCTGCGAGGCAAGTTCTTGTCCTCCAGTGGAAGTCGTGCGTCCCGCTTGGCGGCGCTGGCATCGAGCGCAGATGCCGTAAAGCTCCATCCGGTGGCCGGTAAACAAAAACCCTTCGCGAGCGGCCACTTCGGCTTGTAACTGCTCGATGCGCTCTTCTTCGAATTCCACGATGGTGCCGCAGCGCACACAAATGAGATGGTCGTGGTGATGTCCTTCGGTGCTTTCGTAGCGCGCCTCGCCGTTGAGGAAGTGGCTTTCCGAAGCCAAACCGCACTCGGTCAGCAGCTTCATCGTGCGGTAAACGGTTGCGTAGCCGATCCGGCGGTTGACCTTTTTCACTTCGCGGTACAGCTCGTCCACGCTGATGTGCCGCTTGGCGGCGAAAAAGACACGGGCGATGTCATCCCGTTGGGCAGTGGATTTTAAGCCGAGACGACGCAGGTGCTCCTTAAAAATACGGAAACTCTCTGCTGCAGGATCGGTTTTGGGCGCAGCAGGGCGCTCCATTCAGCCTCCGCTTACGCGTCGGTGGACGCGCCGGATGTCGATGGGACGCTACGCCCGAACAATTCGCGCGCAGGTGGGGAGAGAAACACATCGTCCAGGGGTTCCGTGCGGAGCACCTCCACCAGCACGTCTAGCTGCGCTTCTGGCGACGCGTCGCGGTCGAGGAAAATCATCTTCGTTCCTCGCACGAGGCACCCGCCCCCGCGAACGTGGTAGCCGACCTCGCGCAGGAGTTTTTCCTCGCGGACCGTATAGCCTAGACGCTCGGCAATCGCGCGTAGCTCTTCCACCAGGGCCCGAAACCGTGCGGCGCTGTGGCGTCGTTGTTGCGTTGCCATGACTTGGCCAAATCTACCCGCGGCCTGGAAGCAACACAACCCGAACCCATTGCGCGTTCTGGCCAACAAGGCAAACTGCACGTGCTGGAGGTGCAGAGATGACCAGGGTTCTGGACGAAGCGCTCTTGCAGAGAATCGATGCGTACTGGAGGGCGGCGAATTACCTCACCGTCGGCCAAATTTATTTGCTCGACAACCCTTTGTTGCGGGAACCCTTGCGGCCCGAGCACATTAAACCTCGCCTTCTAGGCCATTGGGGCACTTCGCCTGGGCTCACGTTCATTTACACGCATCTGAATCGAGCAATCGTCGCTCACGACCTGAACATGATGTACGTCATCGGGCCTGGCCACGGGGGGCCGGCGATCATCGCCCACACGTATCTCGAGGGAACGTACAGCGAGTTGTACCCCGACGTTGCCCAAGACGAGGAAGGGCTGCGGCGCTTGTTCAAGCAGTTTTCTTTCCCGGGAGGGGTCCCGAGCCACGTCGCTCCGGAAGTACCAGGGTCCATCCACGAAGGCGGTGAACTGGGTTATTCCCTTGCGCACGCCTTTGGTGCCGCTTTCGACAATCCCGACCTGATCGTGGCTTGTGTGGTAGGTGACGGCGAAGCGGAAACCGGCCCGCTGGCAACGAGCTGGCACTCGAACAAGTTCCTGAATCCTGTGTGCGACGGGGCCGTGTTGCCGATTTTGCATTTGAACGGGTACAAAATCGCCGGGCCCACGGTCTTAGCCCGAATCCCGCGCGAAGAGCTGGAGTCGCTCCTGCGCGGCTATGGATACGCGCCGCGCTTTGTCACAGGCTCGGATCCTCCCACGATGCACGAAGCGATGGCCCAAGCTCTAGAGTGGGCAATCGCGAGGATCCGAGAAATCCAAGAGCGTGCACGCGGCGAGGGGGACTCGGCACGGCCGATTTGGCCGATGATCGTGCTGGAAAGCCCGAAGGGCTGGACCGGACCGAAGGCCGTCGACGGCAAACCGGTGGAAGGTTCGTTTCGCTCCCACCAAGTGCCCCTGTCGCGCGTGCGCGAAGACCCGGAACAGCTTCGCGCTCTGGAGGCTTGGTTGCGAAGCTACCGGCCTGAGGAGCTGTTCGACGACCGCGGGCGACTGCGGCCGGAGCTACGCGCCCTCGCCCCAAAAGGAGAACGGCGAATGAGCGCCAACCCCCACGCCAACGGCGGGGTGCTGTTGCGCGACTTGCGTTTGCCAGACTTTCGCGAGTACGCCGTCCCCGTGCCGCAGCCCGGGGGCACGGTTGCAGAGGCCACGCGCGTACAAGGTGCATTCATCCGCGATGTGCTCCGGCTCAACGCCGAAGCGCGGAACTTTCGTGTGTTCAGTCCGGACGAAACCACGTCGAATCGCTGGAACGACGTATTCGAAGTGACGAGCCGTTGCTCGGTTGCCGCCATCGAGCCGCATGACGAGGCGGTCGCACCCACAGGGCGCGTGATGGAAATGCTGAGCGAACACCAGTGCCAGGGATGGCTCGAGGGCTACTTGCTCACAGGCCGTCACGGCTTCTTCAACTGTTACGAGGCGTTCATCCACATCGTCGATTCCATGTTCAACCAGCACGCAAAGTGGCTCAAGGTTGCCCGCCACATTCCTTGGCGCAGACCCATTGCCGCGCTGAACTACTTGCTCACGTCACACGTGTGGCGGCAAGACCACAACGGCTTCACCCACCAAGATCCGGGCTTCCTCGACATCGTCGTCAACAAAAAGGCGGAACTGATTCGGGTGTACTTGCCGCCAGACGCCAACACGCTCTTGTATGTGACCGACAAGTGCCTGCGCAGCCGCGACTGCATCAACGTGATCGTTGCCGGCAAGCAACCAGCACCGCAGTGGTTCGATATGGATGCCGCAATCAAGCACTGCTCTTCCGGAATCGGGATCCTCCCGTGGGCAAGCAACGACGAAGGGAGCGAGCCCGACGTCGTGCTTGCCTGCTGCGGCGACGTACCGACGCTTGAAACACTGGGCGCGGCTTGGCTTTTGCGCCGCTTTATGCCGGAACTCAAGGTGCGCGTAATCAACGTGGTGGACCTCATGACTCTGCAACCTCGCAGCGAGCACCCGCACGGGCTGACCGATGCGCAGTTCGACGTGCTGTTTACCACCAACAAGCCCATCATCTTTGCCTTCCACGGCTACCCCTGGCTGATTCATCGCCTGGCATACCGCCGCAGAAATCACCCGAATTTGCATGTGCGCGGCTACAAGGAGGAAGGCTCGACCACGACGCCCTTCGACATGTGCGTACGGAACGACCTCGACCGTTTCCACTTAGTGGAAGACGTCATCGATCGAGTGCCCTCCCTCGGAGCACGGAAAGCTTACGTAAAACAAGCGATTCGCGACAAGCTGGTGGAACACCGCGAGTACATCACGAAATACGGCGACGACTTGCCCGAAATTCGGGACTGGAAGTGGTCGGCTTAATGCGAGGGACGAGCAGCTAGCCCCTTGGGCGCGGGAGTCGCCGACACAGGAGGAACAAGATGCCTGGAAGCCAGAGAATGGAGAGCCCTCGGCCAATCGAAGAAGTGGCCGCGGATCTGGGATTGGACGCCAGTGATTTGATGGTCTTTGGTCGGCAAATGGCGAAGGTCGAAGCACACGCCCTCGAGCGCGGTCGGCGTCGTCCGGAAGAGCCTCGCCTCGTCTTGGTCTCGGGAATTACTCCCACTGCGGCGGGCGAAGGGAAAACAACCGTGAGTATTGGACTTGCCGACGCATTTCGCTTGCTGGACAAGTCTGTGTGCCTTGCGCTCCGGGAGCCGTCGCTCGGACCATGCTTTGGGGTGAAGGGCGGGGGTACAGGAGGTGGTGCAGCGAGCTTGGTGCCGGCAGATCGCATCAACCTCCACTTTACCGGGGATTTTCACGCGGTCACGGCTGCCCACAACTTGCTTGCTGCGATGGTGGACAACCACGTGTACTTCGGGAACCCGCTTGGCATCGATCCGCGGCGGGTTACCTGGAAGCGCGTGCTGGACATGAACGATCGCAGCTTGCGTTTTATCGTTACGGGGTTGGGCGGACCAGCCCACGGCGTTCCACGCGAGGCAGGGTTCGACATCACGGCGGCGTCGGAAGTGATGGCCATGTTGTGTCTGGCGCGGGACGCCGAAGATTTGCGTCAGCGGATCGACCGCACGCTGGTTGGCTTCACGTACGATGGCGCACCGGTGACCGCCGGCCAGATCCAAGCCACTGGAGCGATGCTGGCATTGCTTCGCGACGCATTGCTCCCGAACCTCGTGCAAACACAGGCAGGAACGCCAGCGCTGGTCCATGGCGGGCCGTTCGCCAACATCGCCCACGGCTGCAACAGCATCATCGCGACGCGGCTGGCGCTCGATTGCGCCGACTGGGTCATCACCGAGGCGGGTTTCGCCTTCGATCTCGGGGCGGAGAAATTCTTCGACATCAAATGTGTCACCGCCGGGTTCGATACGGCGGCCGTGGTGCTGGTGACAACCGTGCGTGCGTTAAAACAACACGGAGGCGTGGCGGCAGCAGACCTCGCTCGGCCGAACCCAGCGGCGGTTGCCAGGGGCTTGCCGAATCTCGACAAGCACGTGGAAAACATCCGCGTGTTTGGCGAGCCTCCTGTGGTGGCGGTCAACCGATTCACGACGGACACCGAAGAGGAAATCGAGGTCGTACGGCGCCGCTGCGCGGCCCTGGGCGTCCCCATGGCGATCGCCCAACCGTTCGACCGCGGGGGCGAGGGTTGCGTGACATTGGCGCGCACGGTGATGGCGCACGCGGAAAAACGCAGCAAGCGGTTCCAGCCCCTGTACGACTGGAACGATCCCGTGCCGCAAAAAATTCTTCGTGTCGCTCAAGCGATGTACGGAGCAAAAGGAGTCCAGTACACCAAAGAAGCAGAGCGCGACTTGGCCCTGATTGGCCGCTATGGGTTTGACAAGTTGCCCGTCTGCTTGGCCAAAACACCGACCTCGCTTTCCGATGACCCAAAACGCTTGGGCCGTCCCGCGGATTTTGACGTGACCGTTCGTTCCATTCAGCCAGCGACGGGTGCGGGCTTTCTCGTGGTGTTGCTGGGAGACATTTTGCGCATGCCAGGCCTACCAAAGATTCCCTTGGCAACCAGAATCGATTTGCGCGACGGGAAAATCGTCGGGCTTGCTTGAACGCTCTGGCTTCGGGCTGGAAGCGAACGTTAGCTCTGGACCGCAGCGCGAAGCGTTTCGGTGGCCCGCTCACGTGCTTGATCGATCGCCCGCTCCCAGGCAGCGGCATCGCGCGTATCGCTGCCTGGAGGAAACAGCAAAGCGCGAGAAGAGTTCACCACGCCGCCTTCGCGTCCGCGCGGGCCCTGCACGAAGCCTGCTACAGCAGCTTGCGCGCCAGCTCCTTGGGCACCGAAGCCAGGAACAAGGAACAAGGCGCTGGGTAAAAGCTCGCGGATGCGTTGGGCATCGGCGGAGTAAGCAGCGCCCACGACAGCCCCCAGGGCAGACCAACCGAGCGAACCACGCAAGCGTTCGGCGAGCGGGTTCAGTGCCTTGGCGACGCGCTCGAACAGCCGCTCGCCCGCTGGCGCGAACTCCTGGAAGTCACGTGCGCCCGGGTTGCTGGTTTTCACGAGCACGAATACTCCGCCGCCAAATTGCTCCGCCGCTGCGGTGAACGGCTCGAGGGAGTCGATCCCGAGATACGGGTTCACGGTCATGGCCTCGCAGTACAATGGCGAGGTTGGCGCCAAGTAGGCAGCGTACGCGGCGGCCGTGGAATCGATGTCGCCCCGTTTTGCGTCGAGGATCACGAGCATCCCGAGTGCCCGCGCATAGGCCACCGTTCGTTCCAGCACAGCAATGCCTCGGGCCCCCATTTGCTCGAAAAAAGCGATTTGCGGTTTGACCACCGCAACGTGACCTTGGTAGCGGTCTAGCACCGCGCGGAGGAACGCTTCCACTTGCGGAGGAGTTTGAGGGTCGTTGGCAGTCATGGTGCCGCGGCGGAAGAGGGGCGGCATGAGCGGCAGGTGTGGGTCCAAACCCAAGCACAACGGGTGGCCGAGGGTGCGCGTGCGCTCGATCAAACGATCGGCAAAGTGCAGCGGCGGTCCGCTGCGTTCCTTCGCTGTGGTGTTGGCGTCCACGTGCTGGTCCCCGAAGCCTTAGCGCACCGTCACGATAATCCGGCGTTCTCGCGGACCGTCAAGTTCCGCAAGCATCAAAGCTTGCCAGGTCCCCAAGACCAGCCGCCCCGCATGCACCGGAATCGTCTCGCTCGGCCCGAGCATGGCCGCTTTGATGTGCGCGGCCGCGTTGTTGTCGATCCGGTCGTGCCGCCAGATCCCGTGAGGCACGAGCTTGTCGAGGCAGTCGAGAAAGTCCGTGCACACGTTGGGATCGTCGTTTTCGTTGATCACCAAAGCTGCAGTGGCATGCGCTACGTACACGTGGCAGAGCCCTTCGTCGACGCCGCTCTCGCGGACAATGTCGGCAACCTGCTTCGTGATGTCCACCAGTTCGTGTTTTCTGTGCGTACGTACCCGAAATTCCCGCTGCATGTTCGTACCGCGCCTCTTCTTGCGCGGACTGCGATGTTACCCGAGCGGGGTTTGGGCTGCCACCGTTCGCGGCAGGAGCCCGGGTCTCGCACCACTACATCCAAGCGCCGCCGTCGATCCGCAGAATCTTGCCAGTAATGAAGGCTGCATCGTCGCTCGCAAGAAACGCTGCTGCCTTGCCGATTTCTTCCGGCGTGCCCGCTCGCCCGAGAGGAATCGTTGCCAGCAATGATTCCCCGTGTGCCCGAATCAGGCGCTCGCCCATGTCCGTGTGGATCAGCCCGGGCGCAATGGCGTTCACGCGCACCCCGGCGGGGGCGCACTCCTTTGCGAGGGTTTTGGTCAGGGCATTCACAGCCGCTTTGGCGGCGTAGTAGGGTGCCCCGAACGGAGCACAGAGGTCGGCGCCGATCGACGAGACCAAAATGACGACTCCGGAGCCTTGCTTCACCAGGTGCCCCACCGTGGCCCGGCACGTATAAAAAGCGCCGTGCAGGTCGACCGCAATGACCTTGTGCCAGTGATCGACGTCGAGTTCCCACACGGGGGCCGGACGCGATGCCACGCCCGAGTTGGCAACCACGATATCCAAACGACCGAATTCCGTGAGGACCGTATCGGCCATCCGGCGAACTTGCTCCCAGTCGGAAACGTCCGCTTCCACCACGGCAGTTCGACGGCCGAGAGCGCGGATTTCCTCTGCGGTAGCCTCGGCAGAAGCTCGCTCGCGCCGATAGTGTACGGCCACGTGAGCACCCGCGCGCGCAAGTTCCAACGCAATCCCGCGACCGATTCCCCGCGACGAACCGGTGACGAACGCAAATTTTCCTGTCAGGTCGGGCATGGCAAAAATCTCCTCGCTCCCTAGTCGATCGTTGCTGCCAGCTCGCGGTGCGCGGTGTTGGGAAGAGCACAAGGCACCCGCTCACGCGGTAGCAAACGCCGCAGCGCATCCCAGCGTTGGCGAGCCTTCTCCACGTGCCGGCGAAAAGAGCCCTCCGCAACCGCCTCTTTCAGGGCTTCGGCGACCGCGAGAGCTGCAGCACTCGTTTGGCACACGAGAACTCCATCTGCTCCGGCACGAATGGAGGCGATTGCTGCTTCGGCCACACCGCCTCGTTCGACAATCGCCCCCATCTCGAGGTCGTCGCTGACCACGACACCCTCGAAGCCTAGTTCCTCTCGGAGTACCGTGCGCAAAAAATATGGCTCCAGGGTTGCGGGAACATGGCTCCCGACTCCCTCGTACACCACGTGGGCGGTCATCAGCATCGGTACAGCGGAAGCAATGGCCTGGCGAAACGGGACGAGCTCGCGCTTGCGCAACAAAATGTCTGGCGTGTCGACCCGCGGTAGGCCGACGTGCGAGTCCACCACTGTGTCCCCGTGCCCCGGGAAGTGCTTGCCACAGCACAAAATGCCCGCCTCGCGGTAACCCTCGACTTGTGCCGCGCCAAGCCGAGCTACAACCAGCGGATCGCTGCTGAACGCACGATCTCCGATCACCGTGTTGTCAGCACGAGTGAGCACATCGAGGACCGGCGCGAACACCAAATCGAACCCCACACTGGCAAGCTCACGGCCCATGGCGGCAGCGACGCTGCGGGCGAGGTTTGGATCGCCCTTTCGGCCAATTGCTGCTGCGGCGGGGAAGTGCGTGAACGGTTCGCCTAGACGTACCACCCGCCCTCCCTCGTGGTCGATGGCAACCAGGGGTTGCCAGGGCAGAGCGTGTAAATCGGCAATGAGTTGCTGCAAGGCACCCAAGCCCGCATGGACGTTGCGGCGAAACAAAATGACGCCGCCCGGCCGCACGCGCTCGAGGAATGTGCGCGTTTCGCCGTCAAGATACGGCCCTGGGATTCCAACGGTGAGCAGGAAACCGGTTTCCATTGCCTTGCAGCGTACCGCTCCTGGTGCGGGCAGTATCAAACCCGCACCCAGATATCGTCTCCTTCGATCTTGAGCTCGAAGTGCTCGACAGACGATTCGCTGTCCTCGAGGCACTCGCCGGTAGTGACATCGTAAGCCCAGCCGTGCCATGGGCAAAAGACCGTGTGTCCGTCGAGTTCCCCTTCCGCCAAAGGTCCTCCCTTGTGCCGGCACGTGTTTTCGATCGCGTAAAACTTTCCGTCACGCGTATGGAACACGGCAATGTGGCGGCCGTTGACTTCGAAGGCCTTTCCCCGCTGCGGGGGAATCTCGCTCACAGATCCAACGCGAACGAATTCAGGCATAAGCAATCGCTCCTTTGTGGCCGAGATGTGTGGCCGAAGTGTCTAGTGCGCTGAGCGGTGTGGGTCCAGATGCCCGTCCCCAGCACCATTCTGCGGCCGTTTACTTTACAAGCCCGCCTGCCTCGAGTATGAGGCCCGTTGGCGACGAGGTATTCGGTATGCAGTTGGAAGTCGACGAAGCGGACGTGCAGTTACTGCAGTCCCTATTGCAAAGTCATGCGGTAACGCTTTCCCACGAGATCCACAAAGCGGCGACGCGGGAGTTCCGGAAGAAGCTCGAGGAAGAGGAGTCTCGCACGAAAGCGTTGCTGGATCGGCTTCGGGCAATTGCTGGCCCGGGTGGAACCTCGCGCTGAAAACTTTTTCGATCTGGGCGACTCCGCTTTCGGGGCGCGCTGCTGGTCGGCCCGTCACTGCGGAGTCGCTCTGCGGTTTCCAAGGTCGGCGCGGGTGATGCATGGGCTCAGCACAACTCGCGGTGCGAGGCAGGCGGGCACAGCGTGGGGTTCTCGTTGGGTGGCGCATGCGGGCAGCGCTACGCGGGTCGTTGGGCCCGGGGGTCGGAAAAAGATGGTTCCCGGCGTTGAGTATGCCGCCCGTTCGCGGTAAACAACGCCGCTGTGACAAACCCAGTTCCTAGCGAGATCCGTAATTTAGCTCGGTACCGCGAAGCGCTGCGCAAGCTGTTCCGTGCTACTGAACTCGCAGCGCGAGAGGTGGGCCTGACCCCCCAACAGCACTTGTTGCTCGTGGGTGCTGCAGGGCTTGGCGGCGCCGAGGGCGTGAGTATCAAGCGCCTCGCGGAATTTCTGCAACTTCGTCACCACACGGTGGTGGAGCTGGTGGACCGAGCTGAAGAGCAAGGATACGTGGTCCGCAAGGAAAATCCAGAAAACCGCCGCGAGGTGCTGGTAGCCGTTTCGCCGGCGGGCCTACGCAAGCTCAAGCAGCTTTCCACGCAGCACCGCCGCGAGTTGGAATTCATGCGGCGGCGGATGGACATTCTGGATATCGAGCGGGTTGGCACGCGGGGGCCGCGGCGCACCTGAAGGATCCTCGGCGCGGCGCGCGGCACCGATGCGCAAGCGGCGCGGTCAGGACGCTGTGCCGGGACGATAGATTTGCTGGTACCGCAAATAGTGCGTCCACACTCGCTTCACGTAATCGCGCGTCTCGCGGTAGGTGATTTCTTCCACGAATTCGTCCGGCGCCAGGCCGTGCGCGCGCGCAAGCCAGCGACGGGCGGCTTCCTCTCCCCCGTTGTAGGCCGCCAGAGCGACAAAAGGTTGGTCGCCGAAGAGATCGAGTAGCTCGCGCAAGTGGCGTACGCCGACCAAAATGTTCGTGCGCGGGTCGAACAAATCCAGGCGCTCGGGATCGAGTCCGACCGCCGGTGCGACCCGCCGTGCGGTTTGGGGCATCAACTGCATGAGCCCGCAGGCTCCTGCCGGAGAGCATACTTCGGGATCGAATAAGCTTTCCTGGCGCATAACTGCCAGAACGAATAGCGGGTCGATCCGCTGCGCGTTGGCGGCTTCGAGTACGTGTTCTTGGAACGCCAGCGGGTATTCTACCCGCTCCCGATCCGAGGGTGACCAGTCGCGCCACGACCAAACGGCACGCAGTGCGTCGGCGTATGCGTCGGTACGCATCCAGGCAGCCAAGAGAAAGGTGCGCCATGTCGGGTCGCCCACTGGTGCCCCGGCAGCGATGGCTGCCAGCTCTTTGCGCGCCAGCGACTGCACGCCAGCGGCCCGAAGGTGTTGCCAGCGCGTTCCATGGAACGGATCCATTGACGGCATAGGGGGAATCTCCGGCAGTGTGGGTGCGGGCATGCCGAGGCCAGCGAGCCGTACGGTAACGGCGCCGAGGCCGCGCAGGCGCCGCTCGGCCATATGCGCATAGTAACTCGAGACCCCACTGGCCACCTTGCGGTAAATCTGGTCGGCTTGGCGGGTCTGACCTCGGGCCTCGAGACACCGAGCACGCCAATACAGGCCGCGCTCGTCTTCATTGCCCAGGCGCTCGAACCAGCGCTGTGCTTCGCCCGCGTTTCCGCTTTTCCATGCGAACCAGCCGCGCCACCAAAAGAACTCCCGCTGGAGGTCCGGTCCAACAAGCAACCGGTCGGTATCGGACAGGAGTGCCTGGGCGTGGGTGAGGTCACCGCCGCTGTAGGCAATGCGGGCGCGTGCCAACAAGGCACGCGGCGCCACGTCCGCGAGCGGGTAGCGCTGGAGAAGCTCCGCAAATACCCGATCGGCTGCCACGTCGCGGTTGCGGTTCCACAACACGGTACCCATCCGGTACAGGGCACTGGCTGCAGACCGCGTATGGGGATATCGAGTTCCGACCATCCACCAGCCTCGAAGAGCGTCTTCCCACTGCGCCAACCCGTACGCGACTTCGGCAAGCACGACCAGCGCGCGAGCGCGCAGCTCGGGATCCATGGTTGTGGCCAAAGGTTCGGCCAGGTTGCGAGCGAGAGTCCAGTCGCGGTCGCGGATGGCCCACTCCGCTTCCTCCACCTGTTCTCCGGGGTTTGGCGCGAACTGCGGATGTGCCGCGCGCAGCTTGGTCAGGTGGCTCCGTGCGCGCTCTCGCACCTCGGCGTTTTTCGCTTGGCCCCAAACCTCTCGGTACACCCGCGCAGCTTCCGCGTAGTCTCCGGCCCGCTCGCGGACGCGGGCAAGGACCAGCCGGGCGCGCTGCTGCCACTCGGGCGGCGGGGCCTGAGCAAGAACGCGCGTCGCCCAAAGTTGCGCACGGTCCGTAGATCCGGACTCCTCCAGCCACTCCGCCAAGTGCGCCGCCGCCTCGGCAAAGTAGACGCTTTGGGGGTACTCGCCCACCACCCGCTCCATGGCCGCGATCGCATCCTGGCGTCGCTGGCGCTTGGCGGCGGCCAAGCCCGCGTGAAACCAACTGTGATCCGCGAGCTCTGGGTAGGCGCGGGCCACGCGGACGAATAGCCCGTAGGCGCGATCGACGTCCTGTGCCCGCCACGCTTGCCAGGCTTGCCGGAAGCGCAATTGCTTCTGTGTGTCGCCTTGCCAGCGCAGCCACCACGCTCCCGGATCGATGGATGCGAGCCACGAGCTCGGCCCACAGCCCGTCGCACCCAGCGCCACCCACACCAACACCCAGACCAGTTGCCGCATGCAGAGCCGGGTAGCAAAAGCGTTCGCTTGCAGCGACACAGCGAGTTTGCGAACACTCGAACCGCCATGTCGCGCCCGGTGATTCTGGCCTCGGCTTCTCCGCGTCGGAAAGAGTTGCTGGCCACCTTGCAGGTGCCCTTCCGCGTGGTTCCGGCCAATGTGCCAGAGGTCCCTGACCCGGAAGAGGCCGTGCAGGAGTACGTGCTGCGCTTGGCGGCTGCCAAGGCCGCAGTGGTGGCGGAACGCTTCCGCGATGCACTCGTAGTGGCCGCGGACACCGAGGTGGAACTTGACGGCGCGGTGCTCGGCAAACCGAGTTCTCCGGACCACGCTGTAGCGATGTTGCGTCAGCTTTCAGGCCGCACCCACCGGGTGTGTACCGGTGTATGCTTGCGTGAGGATCAGGCCGTGCTGGAGCTGTTCTCGGTGGAGACGTTGGTGACGTTCAAGCCCTTGAGCGACGAGGCTATCGCTGCGTACGTCGCGAGCGGAGAGCCCATGGACAAAGCCGGCGCGTATGGAGCACAAGGCGAAGGGCGCCGACTCATCGAACGGATCGAAGGGTCGTGGACAAACGTGGTCGGGTTACCCTTGGAGGAAGTGGCAGCCTGCTTGCGCCGCCATGGGGTGCTTGGGCCCCGAGTAGCCGAGTCGCTACGTGCATGAACACCGAAGTTGCAGCACGCGTGGCGCAAGTTCGCGAGCGGGTCGCTACCGCAGCGCTGCGTTGCGGGCGCTCTCCTTCGGAGGTGTGCATCGTGGCAGTGGCGAAGACCCAGCCTGTCGAAGCTGTGCAGGCGGCAGTCGACGCTGGCATCACGAACATCGGCGAAAATTACGTTCAGGAAGCCCAAGCCAAGGCCGCCAAAGTCCGCGGGCCCGTCCGCTGGCACATGGTTGGCCACCTGCAGCGCAACAAGGTACGTGCTGCACTGCAACTGTTCGCCATGATTCACAGCGTGGATCGCGTGGCCTTGTTGGAAGAGATCGAAGCGCGTGCCGAGAAGCTCGGGCGCGAGTTTGTGGATGTGTTGTTCGAGGTGAACCTCGGCGGCGAGGCAACCAAGTCGGGAGTCGCTCCACACGCGTTGGGCGAGTTGTTCGCGGCCCTCGAGCGCTGCCCTCGCGTGCGGGTTCGCGGCCTCATGTGTATTCCCCCGCCTACCGCGTCGGCAGAACGAAGCCGACCATTTTTCCGCCGCTTGCGCGAGCTTCGCGATCAGTGGCAGGCCGCGGTTCGTGGGCAAGCGGAGCTCACGGAGCTTTCCATGGGGATGAGCGACGATTTTGAAGTAGCGATCGAGGAGGGCGCGACCATGGTTCGCATTGGCCGCGCGCTCTTTGGCGAGCGGCCTGCAAAGCACCAGCCCTAGCGGGTGTACGTTCCCGGCGCTGGGCTGGAAATTCAGAAGAAGGAGGTCGAGGAGCGATGGCGACAAAACGAACAACGGCCCGTGGGGCGCGCCAACCGCGGGTAAAGGCACTGCCTCCCATCGGCTTGATCGGTGCCGGGAACATGGCCAGTGCACTCATGCGGGGATTGTTGCAGGCAGGGCTGAGTTCTCCTGCGACGCTAATCGCCAGCGACGTGGACAAGGCGAAACTCGCTGCGCTCAAGCGGCAGTGGAAGATCCAGACGGCGACCCGCAACACCGCTGTCGTCGAAGCGGCCAAGGTGCTGGTGCTGGCAGTGAAACCGCAGGACTTGGATGTCGTGCTCCAAGAGATCCGCGGTTCGATCACCCCGCAGCATTTGGTGATCAGCATTGCTGCGGGCGTACCGACCAGCAAGATCGAATTTGCACTCGGTGGCGACGTGCGGGTGCTGCGCGCCATGCCCAACACGCCGGCGCTGGTGGGCAAGGGAATGACGGTACTTGTCCGCGGGCGCTACGCCACGGCTGCGGATGTGAAGCTCGGACTCCAGATTTTCGGAGCGGTGGGCGATGCGGTCGATGTGGAGGACGAACGCATGCTCGATGCGGTGACCGGGCTTAGTGGGAGCGGGCCCGCGTATGTGTACTTGTTCGCCGAAGGGCTGATTGCGGGCGGCGTGGCCGCCGGGCTCACGGCGGCGTTGGCTGCACGCCTTACGTTCCAAACAATCGCTGGAGCTGCCGCGATGCTCCTAGAGACCGGGCAGCGCCCGGAGGACTTGCGCGCGCAAGTGAGTTCTCCGGGAGGCACCACTCTGGCGGGTCTCAGCGAGCTGCACCGGCGAGGATTCAAGGACGCGCTGGTGGCCGCTGTGGTCGCGGCCACGCGACGCTCGCAGGAACTCGGGCGCAAGTAGTTCGTCTGGATGTTTCGCAGCAATCGACCATACGGGAGTGGCTGGCGTGCACAACGGTCGCTCGTGCTGGCTCGGCGAGGTCTCGTGTGCACCAGCCAAGCGCTTGCCACCAGCGCCGGCGTGGAAGTGTTGCGCCGTGGAGGCACGGCCATGGATGCCGCGCTGGCGGCGAACCTGGTACTGTGTGTGGTCGAGCCGTACAACACAGGGCTCGGGGGCGACTGCTTGTTGCTGTACTGGAATGCTGCTGAACACCGCCTGTACGCCTTGAACGGAAGCGGCCGAGCTCCCGCCGCACTCGATGTCGACGTGCTGGAGGCGCGAGGCTTTACATCGATGCCGCTCACTGGTGTGTGGAGCATCACGGTGCCAGGGGCGGTCCAGGCGTGGGCGGACGCTCACGGGCGCTTCGGACGGCTCCCATGGGACACCTTGTTCGAGGCGGCCATCGACTACGCCGAACACGGCTTTCCGGTAACGGAAGTGATCGGTTACGAGTGGAGATTGATCGTCCACGCTGGGATTTTACAGGATCCGGTTGCGCGTGCGTGGTTCACCTGCAACGGAGAGCCGCCGGAACTGGGCGAGATCGTTCGCTTGCCCGAGCTTGCCCGTTCCTTCAAGGAACTTGCTCGCTCTGGGCCGGACTGGTTCTATCGTGGACCGTTCGCAGAAGCCGCCGCGCAGGCGGTCGCCCAGCAGGGCGGGGTTCTCAGTTTGCAGGACTTTCGGGAACATCGCTCTACCTGGGTGGACCCGCTCACCACCACGTACCGCGGTTACGAACTTCTCGAATTTCCGCCCAGTACCCAGGGCATCGCGGCGCTGCTGGCACTGAACATCCTCGAAAATTTCGACCTGCCTGCATACGGGCCACAAGCGCCCGAGGTGCACCACTATCGGATCGAGGCAGTGAAGTTGGCGCTGGCCGATCGCAACCGGTATGTGGCAGACCCCGAGTTTGCCAGCGTGCCGGTCGAGGGATTGCTGTCGAAGGACTACGCCCAAGGCCGCGCCGCCGTGCTCCACCCGCAACGCGCGTTGGTGCAACCGGCGCCGGGAAGAATGCTGCCAGGCTCCGATACGGTATACTTGGCAGCCGCGGATTCCGAGGGGAACCTGGTGTCGATGATCAGCAGCTTGTACTTTCCCTTTGGCTCAGGGGTCGCGGTGCCGGGCACCGGGGTGGTGCTGCAAAACCGTGGCGCCGGCTTCGTGCTCGAGCGTGGACACCCCAACTGCGTGGCGCCACGCAAGCGCCCGTTGCATACCATCATTCCCGCCATGCTCTTGCATCAGGGCCAACCGGTGGTGGCTTTCGGCGTGATGGGTGGGGATCATCAGGCGCAAGCGCACGTGCAAGTGGTGTCGCAAATGGTGGACTTCGGGGCCAACATTCAAGAAGCTTTGGATGCTCCACGGTTCCACGTCATCGAGCGCAATCGTGTCGCGTTCGAAGAAGAATACGATCCGGTGTTGGTGGCGGCCTTGTCGCAGCGCGGGCACGCAATTGCCGACCCCGCGGAAGTGCGCATCCGTGGCGGATTTGGCGGGGGCCAAGGAATCATGGTGCACCCGCGGTCCGGGGTTTTGTGGGGCGGTTCCGACCGGCGCAAAGACGGGACTGCCGGCGGGTATTAGCAAATCAATCGCTTGATCTTGATTTTGCTTGCGGGATTGGTCCAAGTACTCTCGCGAGAGGGAGACCGTCGTGTGGACCGATCGCGAAGCCAAGGAACAAATCATTCAAATCACGAACGAGTTGTTCGCCCACGGTTTACTCACGGCAACGGGCGGGAACATCAGTGCTCGCGCGGCCGACGGAGAAACCATCTGGATTACGCCAAGTCAGTTGTACAAAGGTGGACTCCACGAACCGGATCTTGTGCGCATCCGGCGCGACGGCTCGGTGGTCGAGGGCGAGCGTGTTCCTTCGGTCGAGTGGCAAATGCACTGGGGCGCATATGACGCTCGGCCAGATACGACTGGAGCGGTGCACACGCATGCACCCGTAGCCACGGCATTCGGGATTACCAACCAAGTCTTTCCGCCGATCAACACGGATGCGATTTTTCTCCGCGATACGCCCCTCGTGCCCTGGTATATGCCGGGCTCCAAAGAGCTTGCCGACGCCGTTCACGAGGCGTTGAAGAAAAGCCGCGGTTGCATCTTGCAGAATCATGGCCTGATGACTGTAGACAAAACCCTGCGCAAAGCCGCCACCCGCGCGATGATGATCGAAGAGACGGCAAAAATTGTTCTCTACGTCAAACAGTTCGGGGGCACGGTCACGTACATCCCCGACGAATGGATCGAGCGCTTGGCGCCTCTCGCGGATTTTATCTGACCGCTCGGGGCTACCAGGAGTCCGCGCCCGGACCGTCCTTAGCCGATCGACAAGTTGGGTACCGGAAGTCCTGGCTGGGGCAGTAACTTTGCGAGCGCGTCGGGCTGGGTCACCGGCGGCGAGCACGTAAACCCGCAGCACACGTAGGCTACCGCTTCAGTCTGTGGGGGCAGTGGTTTGTCGCGTACGAGCGGCAACGGGCCCTTGGGATCCTCCGGGGATGCGACGACGAGTACCCGGTGAGGTACGTAATGCTGTCGGACGAGCCGAACGAGATCTTGTGCGGCTCCGCGGCGGGATTCCAGAATCACGGCGGTCCACGGTTGAACCACGTCGAACAGCGCTGCACACAGCATGCTTGGGAATCCCGAAGGCTGCGCGTGCATGGTGGCGGCGTAGGTTTCCAGCACCTTGCGGGCGTGTCGTTCGTAGGTCGGATTGCCGGTCAGGTGCGCCAGACGAAGCAGTGCTCGGCAGGCAACCGAGTTTCCCGATGGGGTGGCGCCGTCGAATACGGGCTTGCTGCGGACCACGAGTGCCTCTTGCCGGTCGCTGGTGAAGAAAAAGCCCGCGCTTGCGGAGTCCCAAAAGTGTGCCAGTAGCTCGTCGCCTAGCAAGCGGGCGCGCTCGAGGTCGCGGCTTTGTTGCAGCGCCTCGAACGAGTCCAAATATGCCTGCAGCAGGAACGAAACGTCCTCCAAGTGCGCTGGGTACTTGGCGATGCCTTGCGCGTAGGTACTCAAGAGTCCCGTGCTTGGCCACAACCGGTCCTCGAGGAACTGCAAGGTCTGACGCACGACTTCTGCGTACATGGGGTCGCCAAGAACTTCGGCAGCGAGCGCAAACGCCGACACCGCGAGGCCGTTCCAGGCGGTGAGGATTTTATCGTCCAGCGCAGGTGGTACGCGCCGTTGGCGCGCGAGGAACAGTTTCTCCCGAGCCTCCTGAAGTGCCACAGTCACTTCGTCGACAGGTCGTTGGTAGAGCTTTGCCAACTGCTCCGCCGCGAGGGTTCGATGGAGCACGCTCTGGCCGTGTTCGAAGTTGCCTTGGTCGGTGACATCCCAGTATCGGCAGGCAAGCTCTGCAAGATCAGGTTCGAGCACGTCGCGCACTTGCTGCGGATTCCAGACGTAAAACTTCCCTTCCTCTCCTTCGCTGTCCGCGTCTTGGGAAGAATAAAACCCGCCTTCAGGGGAACGAAGCTCGCGCAGCATGTAAGCCAGCGTTTCGCGCGCAACTTGGGCAAACTCAGCCCGGTGCGTCGCCTGGTACGCAAACAGGTACAGGCGGGCGAGAAGCGCGTTGTCGTAAAGCATTTTTTCGAAGTGGGGTACGAGCCAGCGCTCATCGACCGAGTAGCGGTGAAACCCTCCGCCAAGTTGGTCGTAAATTCCGCCCCAAGCCATCTTGTGCAAGGTGTGCTCGACCATGTCGCGAAACCGCGGGTCGCCCGACACCGCGAAGAACTGCAGGAAGTACTCGAAGATGGAGGCGTTGGGGAACTTCGGCGCTCCTTGCAGGCCCCCGTGGACAGGGTCGTAGAGCGATGCCAGGCGATGCGCCGCGTGATCGAGCAACGCGCGGTCGCACGGAGTTGTGGATGCTTCGGGAGTTTCCACCCGTTGCAGGGCTGCAATCAGTTGCGCCGCAGTTTGGTCGATCTCGTGCCGTTTCTCGCGATACGCTTGCGCTACGGCCTGCAAGACTTTGCGAAAGGCTGGCAAGCCGTGGCGGTCTTCCGGTGGAAAATACGTTCCCCCGTAAAACGGGCGCCCATCAGGGCACAAGAAGACGGTCAGCGGCCATCCCCCTCGGCCGGTCAATAGTTGCACAGCGGTCATGTACACATGGTCCACATCTGGGCGCTCCTCGCGGTCCACTTTCACGTTCACGAACAGCGTGTTCATCAGCCGGGCGGTTTCTGGGTCCTCGAAAGACTCCCGCTCCATGACGTGGCACCAGTGACACGCAGCGTAGCCAATGCTGAGCAGGATGGGTTTGTCCTCCCGGCGTGCTCGCTCGAACGCTTCGGGGCCCCAGGGATACCAGTCGACCGGATTGTGCGCGTGTTGCCGGAGATAAGGGCTCGTCTCACGAGCTAAGCGGTTGGTGTGCGTTGCCATCGTGTCTCCTTCCACGGGTCGCGTGCCCGGTTCGTCCAACGTTCGCAGCTTGGGGGAACAAAGCAAGACCGCATCCTTCGCCTCGCGGGCGCCGGCGGGGATCGTCGGCCCCCGACGTGGGGCCGGGTAAAGTACTTCCTCATCCGACCGGAGAGCGGACCGAGCGAGGAGAGGATTGTCGAGTTGCCGCCGTGGCAGCTCCGCCCCGAGGACTGGTGAGACGGCTGATTCTGGCCTGCGTTCGCTGTCGGCTGCCCGCAAACGCCCGGCTCAACAATGGCGCTGTTGGTGTGTGGCGACGGCGGGGCTGCCAGGTTCCCGTGCTGTTTTCGAGAAGAAGCCAGGCACGAGGCGGAGGAATAGCCTGACTCGAGGCTTACGAATCCGCGTGGATGGACGGTCCGTTCGGTGCGGTCGTGGCAGCCTTGCCCCCCGGGTCTGGCATTTGCGCGTCGGGTGTGGCGATAAGGAGCGTATTGGAGGTCGGAGTTCGCCGTGGGATTTCGTCCACCACCAGCAATCGAGCCAGCAACCGCTGCGTTTTGGCATGCTTGCCGCGACGGCCGGCTCGAATTCCGTTTTTGCCCGCGTTGTGAGTGGTTCATTCACCCGCCGCGGCCGATCTGCCCGCAATGTCACAGGACAGAGCTCGAGTCCCGGCAAGTGTCGGGGCGGGGGACGGTGCACACCTACACCGTGAACCACAAGGCGTGGTTTCCTGGGCAGGAAGTGCCGTACATCATCGCGATCGTCGAACTGGAGGAGCAGCCCGGCTTGCGGCTCCTCAGCAACATTGTCGAATGTGCCCCGGAGGAAGTGCAGATCGGCATGCCGGTACGGGTGCAGTTCGAAGTGTTGAACGACGAGGTGGCTTTACCGGTGTTCGTACCTGACTTGGAGCGCACGAGCCCGCGGGAGGGCACTCAAGAACCGCGTCGTGTCGAAGTCCGGCCGGGAAGTCCGCCAGTCTTTTCCTCAGGCGAGCCATTGGAGCGGCGCGCCGTGCTCTCCGGTGTTGGCCAATCGGCCATCGGTCGTCGTCTCTTTCGCGACGAGCTCGACCTCACCTGCGAAGCAGCGCTTCGAGCGATTGCCGACGCGGGGCTGCGGGTTTCCGACATCGACGGGATCGCTGCCTACCCCGGACCAGTCACGAACGTGCCCGGTTTTTCCGGTCCGAGCATTTACGACGTACAGGATGCACTCGGACTCTCGGTGCGCTGGCACTTGTCCGGAATGGAGGGCCCGGGCCAAATCATGCCCATCATTGCGGCAGCGTTGGCCGTGGCCAGTGGGCTGGCGCGACACGTGTTGGTGTATCGTACCGTTACCGAGGCCACCGCGGCAGCCGACACCGGGCGCCGTGGGATTGGTGCTGGCGCGCGAGAAATCACCGGCTTTGCTGCCTTTCTCGTACCGTTTGGAGCGATGTCGGCAGCCAATTGGCTTGCGCTGTACGCGCGCCGCCACATGCACGTGTATGGAACCCAGCGCAAGCACTTAGGCGCGATCGCGCTGACTGCCCGCGAACATGCTCGCTTGAACCCGGCTGCCGTCTACCGCGAGCCGCTCACGTGGGACGACTACTGGCAAGCGCGCATGGTGAGCGACCCGTTTTGCTTGTTCGATTGCGACGCTCCGGTCGATGGCTCCACGGCCGTGATTGTGTCCTCTGCGGAGTGTGCGCGCGACCTGGCCAAGCCAGCAGTGCGCATCGAAGCTGTGGGGACCGCGCTCGGCAAACGCCCGCTGTGGGATCAGTGGCCGGACTTGACCACGATGGCAGCGCACGATGCCGCCCGGCACCTGTGGAGTCGTACAATCCTGAGACCGAACGACGTGGATACCGCGCAGCTTTACGACGGGTTTTCGTTCCTCACGTTGTCTTGGCTCGAAGCCCTCGGATTTTGCGGACCGGGCGAAAGCGGACCCTTCGTCGAAGAAGGTCACATCCGGCTGGGCGGGAGGCTTCCACTGAACACGTGGGGTGGACAACTCTCGGGCGGCCGCTTGCACGGTTTTGGATTCGTGGCTGAAGCAATTCGACAAATCCGCGGCGAGTGCGGTGAGCGCCAAGTGCCGGACTGCGAAGTTGCCGTGGTGGCAGTCGGAGGAGGTCCGGTTGCCGGCTGCATGCTCCTGACGCGTGCGTAAGAAACAGTCGGGCAACACCGTGCCCGTGCGCTGCCTGGTCCTTTGCGCGTGCTGCGTGGGGCCAGGTAAGGTCAGCGGCCCGAAGTGCGGACGCGACCATACGCGCAGCCAGCCGAGGTTAGGAAGTGCCCGTTAGGAATGCCTCGTTGCGGAGCGCTCTGCTGGGGGCACAATGCGCAAGCGCGGCCGGTAGGACGCGTCGCGTAAGAGATAAAAGATCCCGCCAGAAAGCGTGGGCGCTTCCGCGACCCAGAATCCAAGGGCAGCCGAAAGAATCGAGCTTTCGAGGCCGATGCGGTGTGCAAGCATCAACGCTTGGACGATCTCCCGCACACCCTCGCCGGCGATGGTAAACGGGCTAATGACCGTGGCAAAAATCTGGATCGTCGATCCAAAAATCACTTCCCAAAACTCGGCGTGGTGAGCCCCAACTGCAATGGCGGTAAGGAAATACGTGACAGCGGTGAAAAAATGCACCCCGAAGCTCAGTGCGGCGGCCGCGACGAGTCGGGCCTTTTGATCGCGGTAGGCCGCTGCGGCTCCGTGCAGGCGTTCCACGAAGTTGCCGATTCGTACGCGCCGGAGTTGTGGCGCCCAGTCCAAGAACCACAGCAACCAGCGCGGATGAAGTAAAATGGCGAAAAATCCTACGCAAACGAACGCGGCGAGGGGAATGGTCAGCCAGCCCACCATCGCGGCACGTTCTCCGAGAATCGTGTGGCCGAGGGGGAACGTGACGAGAAAGCACAGGAAAATACCGACGATTCCGAGGCCCTTTTCGATCGCGGTTGCCGCTGCGGCCTCGACCGTGCGCCCGCTAAAGCGTGCGGCATCGTAGAGCTTGTAGCCGTCGAGCCCGAGCGTCGAGGGCAGGAAGGTGCCGAGGAAACGGCCAATCAAGAACGTGGTGAACACGTGCCACAGGGGAAAGTACAAGCCTTGCCCCCGGAGTAACACGTTCCAGCGCAGCATCGAACAGGCCATGCCACACATCCGCACGACAAACGCCAAGAGGGCGAAGCGCCAGAATACCCCGGTGTCGATGCGAGGCAGGTAGTCGAGGATTGCTCGGAGGGCAGAAACACGTGTGCCGTCGCTCGTTTCTACTGGGTGCTGCAGCAGCAGGTAAAATGCCGCTACGGTAACGCCGCACTTGGCAGCAAAGGAAAGACTCGTGCGCGCCCAGCTGCGTTCCGCGCTTGCAGGGGTGGACAACGGTTAAGGTCTCCTCTGGGAACGGCTTTCGATCTGGCGCAGACGAATCTCCAGCTTGCGCAAGCGATCTGCGAAGGAGTCTCCGGTCGAACTAAGTTGACGTTCCGAAGCGTCTTCCGGCTTTTTTTCCAATGCCTCGAGTCTTCTTTCCAAGCGGTCCAGTCGTGTCTCGATCGCTTGCAAGCGAACCTCGTCTGCGGGCTGTTCGGGCGGGAGCCCGGGGGACGCTTGAATCGTCGCTTGCGTGGACTTTGTCTCCCCCGCGGTGCCCGGGCCGGGAGGTCCAACGATGGCGACATTTTGCGGCTCGCGCACGACCATCTCCCAGCGCCCCCGGAATTCCCGAATCGTTCCGCTGGCACGGATGGTCTGACCAGGAAGCCGATGCTCGGCGTCGGGAAAGCGGCTGAGCAACCCTTCCACCAACAGCAAATCGAGCGTGGCAGGCGGCTGCCCGAGCTGCAGACGCACCACGTTTCCCTCTCGGCGCCCAGCCTCCACTCGAGCTTCGACCGTGACTTCCTCGCCGACGTACAATGGGGCAACGCTCACATCGATGAGCGGAGGGGCAGTCGCCATCGCCGCGCCTGCAAGCAGCGCGGAGACAAGCGCTACCGTGGCGACGGCGACGCGCTGGCTCCTGCAGGAGCTACAGTTCGAACCCACGTTCGGCCTCGTCTTCGTCCGGGGTTGGAGCCAGCTCTTCAAGTTTGCGGAACACAACTTCGATGAGCTTGTCGATGCGGCGGTATTCGCCGGATCGTGCCGCGGCACGGGCGACACTGACCGCCAAACGGAGCTTTTCGTCGCGAGTCATGGTCCACCTCTGTGTTTGCCAATCCGGCAAGCGTATAGCGCCACGAAGCAACATTTTCTTTTCATCGCCGGCGCTTCGTGGATGCGAACAGAAACCACCAGTGTGGGTGGAGGAAGTTTGCCACGTTTGCAGAAGAGTGGTACGCTGCAGCGCACGTTCGCTCAGGGTTCGCTCGCGCCTCCCTTCGTGGCGTTGGAGTGTCCCACAGGCGAAGAAAGGAGTGCCGCAAATGGCAGGCGGGAAGACGTTCAAAAGGGACCAGAAACGACGCAAAGAGATGGCCCGAAAGCTCAAGCAAGAGGAAAAGATGCGGAAACGCCTGCAGCGGCGGGAAGAGAAGCGCAGCGGTGTGGCGAAGGAGGAAGAGGAAATCACGATCCCGCCGCAAGGGCCGCTCACGAGCTGACACTGCTCGGCGACAGAACGCGAAGCGTGCAGAGCTAGGCAAAACCTCATCGCGTCCGGCCGTTGTATCGAGCTTCCGCGGGTCACCGAATCGGATAGTGATAGCCTAAGTCCACCGCGCCGATTTTTACGCAGTCGTTTTCCGTGCCCGGGACGCAACCGGGGGGGCAGCAGCCCGCGCCAATGCAATCCGGCTTGTTGTCCACTTGCGTCGTACGCTGCGCGAGGAGGGCGACAAGTTCAGGGTCTGTATCGGGGTCCCCTGCGTCCATGATCGCGCTTCCGCCACGGCATTCGTCATCCGTTCCGGGAATGCGGAAACCGTTCTGGTTCCCTGGATCCAGCCAAAATGGGTCTACGTTCAGGTCGTGCGGACCAGCGCTGGCGTTGAAAAAGCCGTCACGATTGAGGTTGTAGTCGCCGTCGAACCCAACAGTGGAGCTATCCACGGTAATTCCCCGCGGCGTGTTGCCGACGAAGATATTGTTCCGTACCAGAATCGTTTCCGAAGGTCGGCCAGATTCGTCGCTAGCCATGACCAGGCCGTTGCCCCGATTTGCGTAAAATGTGTTGTTCACGACCGCGACGTTGCTGGAGGCGAGCAGCGACACACCGGGCCCGCCATTGCGAAGGATGAGATTGTTCCAGATGCGCGTACCAGCCGCACGGAGCAGCCGCATGCCGTCGCGTGAATTTTCCCGTACGATCGAGTTGCGAATCGTGACGGCATTCCCCTCGCGGATTTCGATACCGGCGCGCGTTGCCCCACGCACGGTAAACCCGTCGACGGTGAGCCCGTCCACTCCTTCCAGCGAGATCCCTGTGGCTGCGCCGGCGGCGTTGATCACCACGTCCCCAGCGGGAAAACCGGTGAGCTGACCGGTCACGTCGGCCACCACGGTAATCGGGCCGTTCAAGTCGCTCGCTGTCACGCGGAACGGTGCGTACACTCCTGCAGGTACAGCGACCACGGCTCCAGGAGGAGCAACGCGAATGGATTCTACGATGCCGCGGCTTCCTGGCTGAACTTGGACAGGAGTTTGCGTGGGAGTCGGCGAGGGTGGAGCAACCGTGCGGGTCGGGGTGAACGTCGGCTCCCCAGGGCGCAACGTACGCGTCGGCGTGCGGGTAGGGGTGCCGGGCGTAACCGCGGGTCCGCCGTTGCCTCCCCCTCCGCACCCCGAGGTAGTGACGAGTACAAACCCTAAGACGCACAGTGCAGTAAGCGACAAGCTCCGTAGCGGCATGCGCCAATCCTTTCCCGAGGCAAGATGCACGGCCCCGTTTAGCCACACGAACCGCAAGATGTCCACCGCCGTTTGCAAGTGGATTGCTCGGCTGTGCCCGAAGGGTTCCGGAAGGGACGAGTTACGCTGGGGCAGTTCGGGGCCGGATCATGTATGTCGTGGTTGCACGCGCTGCAAGTTGGCCCGCTGCCCAAATATCGACTTCGGCATATGCGCTACGCTTGCTTGCCCGCAGTACGAAGGCCTCGGCGGTGACCAAACCAGGAGGAATGGGCTCGAGGTAGTTGATCTTCATTTCGATCGTCAGAAGCAACGTGCCCTCTTCGTACAGAGTTGCCAAAGCGGCCGCTACGGCGGTGTCCGCCAGCCCGAAACTGGCCCCACCGTGCATCACGCCTGCCGGCTGCATCAGTTCGAGTCGGTTTTGGACTTCCAACCGGGCGTAGCCTTGGCGAAGTTCGACCACGCGGATTCCTAAGTGGCCGGGAAAGAATCGGTTGTCTTCGTTGAACCGGGTCGAAATGAGGCGTGCCCGCTCGGGATCGAGGGGCGGATAGTCGTGGCCGTGATTGCCAGACCTTAGTCGCTCTCCGATACGAATATGCGCCATGCGTACGTGCCTATCTTGCGACAAGGCTTGGGTCCAGCCAGGGGATGCTGCAGGCCCGGAGGACCAGACGCGAGCGAGCCATGACGGGCGCGAGACTTCTGCCAGAAGGGCGCCCGAAGCCGACCGTGAGGACGGGCACACGAGTCGGACCAGGGGACCTCGTTCGAGGCAAGATCGCAAAGGAAGAACTTTGTCCGCTCCGTGCGATTCAAAGGATTTGCTTGACAAGGTGGCCGAAGTCGTTTACCGAAGCACTCCTGTCAGAATTGATTTGGAAATCCGATATGCACGTCTTCCGCAAAGCACGGGAATTGGGTCTGCTTCTGGGGCTGTTGCTTCCTTGCCCGCCCGGTGCGTCTGCGGGGACGTGAGTCAGGATTACGGAACCGCAAGGCGCCACGGGCGGGAATCGCTGCCCGTGGCGTTTTTATTTTCGCCGCGAGCAGCTCCCTCCGGTGGCGTCGATGGAAAGGAAACCACGGAATCGAGAAGGGAGTGAAACCATGAGAGAACATCAAGCGGATGTGGTGAGGATCTTCGATACCACGCTACGCGATGGCGAACAGTCGCCTGGTGCCAGCATGAATGTGGAGGAAAAGGTGTTGGTGGCCCGGCAGCTCGAGCGTCTGGGCGTGGACGTCATCGAGGCTGGCTTTGCCGCTTCGTCGCCCGGCGATTTCGAGGCAGTCGCGAAAGTGGCGGAAACCGTGACGCAGCCGGTGGTGTTAAGCCTGGCGCGCACGCGGGAGAACGACATCGTGCAAGCAATCCGCGCGGTGGAAAAGGCTCGCAACCCGGGTATTCACGTGTTCATTGCCACCTCCGACCTGCACCTCGAACGGAAGCTGATGATGAGCCGACAGGAAGTGTTGGACGCCGCCTGCTGGGCCGTGGAGTATTGCCGAAAGCACCTGGACTACGTGGAATTCTCGGCTGAAGATGCGTCACGGTCGGACCCCGAATACCTCGTCCAAGTCTTTGGCGAAGTGATTCGTTGCGGTGCCCGGGTGGTGAACGTGCCCGACACGACCGGCTATGCGATTCCGGAGGAGTTCGGTGCTCTCTTTCGGTACCTGATTGCGAATACTCCGGGAAGCGACCGGGTGATTTGGAGCGCTCATTGTCACAACGACCTGGGCATGGCAGTGGCGAACTCCCTGGCTGCTGTTCGCAACGGTGCGCGGCAAGTGGAGTGTACGGTGAATGGAATTGGCGAACGCGCTGGCAACACCTCGTTGGAAGAGGTGGTGATGGCGATCCACACGCGCAGCGACTTCTTCAAGCTGCGCACGAACATCGTGACGGAGCAAATTTACCCCGCTAGCCGTTTGCTAGCGCAAGTTACCGGGCTGGTGGTTCCGGCAAACAAGCCCATCGTTGGCGACAACGCGTTTGCCCACGAGGCCGGGATCCATCAGGATGGAGTGCTGAAGGACAAGCAAACCTACGAAATCATGCGCCCGGAATCGATTGGTTTGCCGAGCAACAAGCTCGTGCTGGGCAAGCATTCTGGCCGGCACGCGTTTGCGCAGCGGCTCAAAGAGTTGGGGGTCGACTTGTATGGCGTCGACATGAACAAGGCCTTTGCCAAGTTCAAGGAACTCGCCGACCGGAAGAAGTTCGTGTACGACGAAGACATCCTCGCCATCGTTACCGAAGAAGCGGTGCGCGGGCCGGACTACCTCGAGTTGCTGCACCTAGAGGTCAGTGCGGGCACCAACTCCGTACCCAAAGCGGTGGTGCGGCTGCGCGTGGATGGTACGGAAAAAGAGGGTGCGGCCCATGGGGACGGGATGGTGGACGCGTGTTTCAAGGCGATTTCCGACTTGGTCGGCGTGCACCCGCGGCTCGAGCGATATGCAGTAAAAGCCATTACCGGCGGTACCGATGCGCTGGGTGAAGTTTCGTGCCTCATTAGCTTGAACGGGGTGACCGCCACAGGGCAAGGAGCACACACGGACATTGTGCACGCCAGTGCCTTGGCCTATGTGAACGCGCTCAACAAAGTTCAGAATCGCCGCACGCGATACCGCCAAATTTCTGGCGAAGAGCCGTGAGGTGAGTCTGCTGAGGGAGAGAGTTGGTGCGCGTTTTAGTATTGCCGGGAGACGGGATTGGTCCGGAAGTGACAGCTCAGGCACAGCGGGTACTGGAATGCTGTGCCGAGCTGTTTGGCTTGAGCCTGGAGTTCGATACCGCGGTTGTGGGTGGAGCGGCGATCGACCGTACTGGCACGGCCCTGCCGAGCGAAACGTTGAAGTTGGCGCTCGACAGCGACGCGGTGTTGCTGGGCGCTGTGGGTGGCCCGAAATGGGACGACCCGCAGGCGAAAGTCCGCCCGGAACAAGCGCTGCTCGGGTTGCGCAAAGAGCTGGGCTTGTATGCCAACCTGCGTCCGGTACGCCCCGTTCCTGAGCTTCTCGATGCCTCGCCGTTGAAACCAGACGTCTTGCGAGGGGTCGATTTAGTCGTGGTGCGCGAGCTCACGGGTGGAATTTATTTTGGCCAGCCAAGCGAGCGTCGCGTGGGCGCGAACGGACGTGAGGCCGTGGACACCATGGCTTACAACGAGCACGAGATTGCCCGGTTGCTGCACACCGCCTTTGGGCTTGCGCGACAACGGCGCCGCCGGCTGACGTCGGTCGATAAGGCAAACGTATTGTCCTCGTCGCGGTTGTGGCGCGAGGTGGCACACGAAGTCCGGAGGGAGTATCCCGACGTGAGCTACGAGGATGTGCTCGTGGATGCCATGGCCATGCATCTGTTGCGCCGCCCCCGCGACTTCGATGTGATCGCCACGGAAAACTTGTTTGGCGACATCCTTACGGACGAAGCTTCGATGCTGGCTGGTTCCATGGGCTTGCTGCCTTCGGCTTCTCTGGGGGAGGCGCGCAACCGTTTGGGGTATCCACGCGGTCTGTACGAACCGATTCATGGCAGCGCTCCGGACATTGCAGGGCAAAACAAAGCCAATCCGTTGGCGGCGATTCTTTCTGCCGCGATGTTGCTGCGGCACTCCTTCGGGCACGAGGCTGCGGCATGCGCAGTGGAGAGCGCCGTCGCCCGCGTGCTTGCAGACGGGTTGCGCACTCCGGATATCCAGCAACCAGGCTGCCGCCTGGTGGGATGCGAGGAAATGGGCGCTGCTGTAGTCGGCGCGCTCGAGGCACCGCCCCGAGAATGAGAAAGTCGCAGTACAACGTCGCCATCATTGGCGCCACTGGCACTGTGGGGCGCGAGCTGGTGGCAGTTCTCGACCAACGTGGCTTCCCTCTGGGCTCTTTGCGATTGTTTGCCAGCGCGGCCTCGGCCGGTGAGGAAAACGAGGTGGCCGGCGTGAGGATCGAAGAGCTCACGGGCGACACGAGGCTCAAGGACACGGATTTGGTGTTCCTCGCATGCCAAGAAACGGTAGCGCGCGTGTGGCGTAGCCGTGCCCTCGAGGCTGGGGCGTTCGTGATCGATTTAGGCGCGGGCAATGCTGGTGCTCCCTCCATGCCCCTTGTGGTACCGGAGGTGAACGCCGCAGCGCTGGCGCGCGTGCGCGAAGGGCGCCTCGTTGGCAGCCCCGACCCTGCCGCGATCGCGTTAGCGGTGGTGCTGGGTGCAGTGAGTCAGATCGTTGCAATCCGCGACGTTGTCGCAACCGTGCTCGACCCCGTTTCGTTGGCTGGGCGTCAGGGAATCGAGGTTCTGGAGCAGGAGCTGTACGACTTGCTGAACGGTCGAGAACCTGCTCCGCCGCGGATTTTTTCTCAGCGGATCGCCTTTAACGTCGTTCCCGATGTGGGCGGGGGCACGGCAACCCTAGAAACTCGCGGGGAGCAGGTGTTGCGAGAGCACGTGCGCTTGCTGCTCGGGGACCCTGGACTTCCGGTGCACGCGACCCGTGTGCAAGTTCCCGTGTTTTTTGGGCTCTCGATTGCGGTCGACTTGCGGCTCGCGCGATCGGTGACCGTGCACGAAATCGAGTCTCACTTACAGTCGGCTCCTGGCGTCTTGCTCGTCGCATCGGGAGGCGAGGTGCAAGGTGCACCGCTGCCGTTGCCGACGCCCGCAACGGTCATTGGCAGCGATGCCACGCACGTCGCGCGTGTGCGGGTAGATCCCGAGGTCCCCTCGGTGGCTTGCTGGCTGGCAATCGACAATACCCGCAAAGGGTCGGCAACGAACGCGGTGCAAATTGCCGAGTTGTTGGTTCGCGACTACCTGTGAGCGCGCATGCGCTACAAGTTGCTCGTCCAGTACGAGGGCACTGCGTATTTGGGTTGGCAAGTACAGCCGCATGGCCGGACGATTCAGGGTGAATTCGAACGTGCCTTGCGGAACCTCACCGGCGGGGCGGTCCGCGTTGCCGCGGCTGGGCGTACGGATGCTGGTGTGCACGCCTCCGGCCAGGTGGTGAGTTTTTCCCTCGACCGCGCTTGGGCGCCGGAGGTCCTGGCCCGGGCACTCGACGCCATCACACCGGCGGACATTGCCGTGTTGCAAGCGGAAGTGGTACCCGACGATTTCGATCCGCGAAGGTGGGCACTAAGCCGCACGTACACGTACCGCATTTGGAACCACAGGGTAGGGTCTCCATTTTGGCGACGTTACGCGTGGCACGTTCCATACTGGCTCGACATCGCAGCGATGCAGGAAGCGGCTGCGGCGCTGTGTGGCGAGCACGATTTTGCTGCCTTCCGCGCTGCTGGCTGTGCGGCAGCTCACTCGCGCCGGCAGGTGCTGCAGAGCACTTGGATCGGGCAGGGACCCTTACTCGTGTACTCCATCGAGGCGAACGGTTTTTTGCGCCACATGGTGCGGAACGTAGTGGGCACCTTGGTAGAAGTCGGAAGCGGCAAGCGTTCCCCGGACGATATGCAGCGCCTGCTTGCGGCGAAGGACCGTACGCTAGCCGGGCCGACTGCCCCAGCACATGGGTTGTGCCTTTCGCGGGTCCGGTATCCCGATCCTCTCGTTCGCCCGGGACAAAAGAACGGCGCCCAGCTACGGGAGGTCACCGAGCCAGGCGCCGACACAGACGAGGTTTCCTAGCCTAGTTGCTCAGGCAGTTCCGGTTGCTCACAGGGTGTAGGCGATTCCCAGAGCGATGCCCCAGTCGGTGGCGGCGTCCGTGCCACCTACCATTCCGGTGGGCCGGACGATCAAGCGGTCCGAAAAATACATATCCACGCCAGGCCACACCGTGAGGTCGACGTTGCGGAAGCCGCCTTGGTGGAACACCCGCAACACTGCTTCGCCGCGGAGCGTGTAAAAATCGTTGCCTTTGAGAAACAAAGATAGGCTCGTGTTGAAGACATCGGGAACATCGCCAGTGAAAAACTGGTATCCCAGGTGGCCACCGAGTCCAATGCGCCCCCAGGTGACCCGACTTGAGACGAACGGGTTCAGTCCGACCTCGTCCGTACCGAAGTCCTTGCTCTTGCTTCCGGATGGAACGGAAACTTGCACGCCCGCGCCCCAACGCATGATGTCCATCACAGGCTGGGTAAACTTGCCGTAAAGTTGGACGTCACCCATGTCTTCTTTGGTGCTCTTTTGGCCAGCGACGGTGCGCGACTCGATGTAACCAGGCAAAAGAAAACCAACTTCCGCGTTCTTGGACAAACCATAGGACCCGAGCAAATTGAAAATTCCGCCGTCGGTGCTGATTTCCTTTCGGGCAATTGCGGGTGGCTTCGGAATGCGGAAACCGATCAAGTTGAACCTTGCCCCCGGATCGTCTTGAACTTTGATCCCTTGGACTTCGAGCCGGAACCGGCCTTCCTCCACGGTGGTTGCATCGATCGTGAATGTCCGGAAGGTTCGCTCGTGTCCGGAAAGCTCCACCGCCCGCGCGTGGGATGCCACGGCCATTGCCGCCGCGATCAGCCCGATCCCAATCCTCCGCCTGATTGCATCACCCATCGCTTCCCCTCCTTGTCACCTGGGCCGTGAACCCGGAGAGTGTGCTCCCGGACTCCTCGGCCGTTCGATTTGGTCGCCGATGCTACGTCGCCGCCCGCGAAAATGTCAAGCGTTGGCTGCCGCTTTGTAGCTGGAACGGGCTCCCGACTCCGCAACGACCACACGGGAAGTATGGGTCCACCCACGAAATCAGGGCACTTGTGACCACGCTGAGCCATCGAACCGGCACCTCGGACCCTGAGTTGTCCCCTTGCAGCAATGGCTCCGGAGCAACCCGTGCGCTGTAAACGTACTTGTAGGGCCGAGTCTGCTCGCCGGCCGGCTCTACTGGTGTAGCCGTCGTCGTGCCCGTCGAGGCTCGAGACCGCCTGCCGGACGGCGCGGGTCGGCCCCGTGGATTCGCACCTTCGGGGTTCGGGGTCTCTGAGTGCGTTGGAAACGAAGCTCGCGAGAGGAGCGGCCGTGCAGCGTCACTCTGGGGCCCCAAGCCAGTACGAGGGAATGACCACAATGTTCTTGTTCGCTGCGGCTCGCGCCACTTTCGGGTCCACGGTGTAGGAGACCACGAAAACAAAACGATTTGCACCGACGAAACCGTATTTTTCCAGTCGCTGCAAACGCTTTTCGAGTTGCGTTAAGTGTTCGAGTCCCAAACGTGCCTTGGCTTCGCCAACCACCGTGACCGTTTGCCCGTTTTGTACGGCAGTGCCGAAAATGTTCAATTCGTCTGCTCCGCCATCCGGATACTCTACCCATTTTCGCTCCAGTGCACCCTGAACCTCGAGACCGAAATGCCTTTGAAGCACCTTGGGTAAACGGGAAATGGCACGGTCCTCCAGGCCGTAGCCCACGGTGTCCGACAAGTTGGCAAGCATTTCACGTGTTTGCCGATGGTCGCGCACAAGCGCCTGCACTTGTTTGGTGAGTTGGCGAAGTTCCTGCTGCGTTTGCCGGTGCGATTCGGTGAGTTCCTTTAGGCTGCGCTGGGTTTCCTCCAACGCGGCAGTGAGCGCTGCAAAGCGGAGATCTGTCGCCTTGCGGAATTCGCAATACTCTTGATAGGCGCGCTCCTGGGCTGCCGTGAGTTCGGCGAAACGCTGGTTGGCGACTGTGCGGAATTCGGAGAATTCTTGGTATGCGCGTTCCTGGGCCGCGGTGAGGCTAGCGACTGCGGCTTCGGTGCGTTGCTGGGCAGCGGCAAGCTCGGCGAAACGCTGGTCAACGACTGTGCGGAACTCGGAAAATTCTTGGTATGCGCGTTCCTGGGCCGCCGTGAGGCTACCCACCGCGGCCTCGGTGCGTTGCTGGGCAGCAGCGAGTTCGGCGAAGCGCTGGTCAACGACTGTGCGGAACTCGGAGAATTCTTGGTATGCGCGTTCCTGGGCCGCCGTGAGGCTAGCGACTGCAGCTTCTGTTCGCTGCTGGGCTGCAGCAAGTTCGGCAAAGCGCTGGTCAACGACTGTGCGGAACTCGGAGAATTCTTGGTATGCGCGTTCCTGGGCCGCGGTGAGGCTAGCGACTGCGGCTTCGGTGCGTTGCTGGGCAGCGGCAAGCTCTTGTACTCGGTGCTCGGTTCGGGCTTGCGCGTCGGCGAGAAGTGCGAAGCGTTGGTCGACGTGACGGCGGAGTTCCACCAGCTCGTGTTCGACACGTTGCTTCAATCGCTCATCGGTGCGTTGCTGGGCTTGCGCAAGATCGCGCAGGGCGTCACGCAGTTCTGCAAACTCAGCCTTGGTCACTTGGTCGCGCATCTCGTCGTAAAGGGTGGCCAGTGCGCGTACCAACACCGCGGCGGTATCCGGATCGAGGCTCCGGCCCGCTACGGCACTGAGTTCGGCAAGTGTGGATGCAAAGGTAGCCACGTGGTCTTGTATAACCCAAATCGGCGACTTTGCCGACCCGTCCTTTACAACCGTAGAAACAGTGATCCGTCACGCACCACGGGCGGTGCAGTGGGCGTTGTGCGCGCGGGGCGCTCAGTTCATCTGTCCCATATCTGGGTTTTTGGACACCAGAGATGTGTCCCGCTGTAGCGACGAGTGGCCACCGATGCGCAGCCATCAAACGGCCGCGTATCGTTCCCCACACGCGTGGGGATGCAAGAGTGTTGGACGGGCGAGACGCCCGCGCTCCTAGGCCATTCCACCACTGGTTTCCGCGGCAATGCAGCGGTTCCGGCCGTCCACCTTCGTGCGCCCGTGTCCAGAACCCCAAGATGTGGAACATGATGAAGGCTGTCCGTGAGGGAAACGAGGAATGGGCCTAGACCGCTGGGGGCCGTTGGTGCCGCCTTTCGGCGACAAGCGCCGACGCGTGAGACCTCACGACGGTTTGAGTGCCGCCAGCAGTTCGCGTGCGTAGCGTTCCGACTCGGTCCCAGTGCTGCCCAGCATGCGGGCCAGTTCGCGGACGCGTTCTTGCCCGGCGACGGCCCTTGCCCGGGTGTACGTCCGTCCGTTGCGCACGTTCTTTTCCACCGCCAGGTGGCAGTCGGCAAATGCTGCAATTTGGGGCAAATGCGTGATGCAAAGAATTTGCTGCTGGCGTGCCAACGCGTGCAGGCGCTTGCCCACCGCCGTAGCCGTGGCGCCGCCAATGCCGGCATCCACTTCGTCGAAGAGCCACAACGCAGCACTCCGAGCGGCCCCAGTGAGTACTTTGAGGGCCAACATGACGCGCGACAGCTCGCCACCCGAGGCAATGCGAGCCAGCGGTCGCGCAGCTTCTCCCGGGTTTGCACACCAAAGGAACTCCACCGCATCGGCCCCGGTGTAATCAAAAACCCCCGATTCCTGTTCTGCCAGCTTGTGCCCCGCCCCTCGGGCCAGCTCCTCGGTCCCCTTGCGGCGAAACTCCACTTGCAAGGCAGCTTCTCGCATGCCGAGGGCGCGGAGTTCCTGGCGCACTTGGGCTGCCAGGTCTTGCGCCGCCCGTTGCCGTGCTTGCGACAGTGCGTGCGCGATTTCCCGCACTTGGGCGAAGCTCCGATGCAGCTCTTCTCGCAGTGCTTGTGGGTCCGGCGTCGTCTCCTGCAACGCTTCTAGTTCGCGTTCCAGTTCTTCGAGCCGATCCGGTAAATCGTCCGCTTCACATCCATACTTGCGCGCGAGGCGGCTGAGAAGCGCGAGGCGGTCTTCTACCGCGGCAAAGCGCTCGGGGTCGAACTCCAGGCGGTCGAGATACCGGCGCAGTTGAAACGCCGCTTCGCTCATCAGCGTTCGCGCTTGGTGGACAAGGTCGGCAGTCGCGGTGAGTTCCGGATCGATGCGGGCTGCTTCGCCAAGCGCGTGCGTGATTCGCGTGGCCAGGTCGACTACGTTCGTTTCCGCCGACTCCAGTGCCGCCTCGCTTTCGCCGCACAATCGCTGCAGTTTTTCCACGTGCCGGAGCTTCTCTCGCTCTGCCTGCAGTTGTGTGTGTTCTCCGGGGACGAGACGCGCTTGTTGCAACTCGGCAACTTGGAAGTCCAACAGTTCCATCCGGCCCTGCACGGTTCCGGCACTGTCGAGCGCTTGCCGCCACCGGCGGTACGCCGCCTGCCACGCAGAGTACGCCTGTTCCATTTCGGCGCGCCGTGCTTGCAGGCCGGCGAACTCGTCGAGAAGGTCCAAGTGGGTTTCCGAACGCAGCAGCGCTGTTTGTTCGTGTTGCCCATAGATGTGCACCAAAGACGCGCCCAGTTCGGCAAGTTGCGTCGAGGAAACCGCGGAGCCATTCACCCACGCGCGGCTGCGCCCAGTACGCGAGAACACCCGACGCACAACGACTTCGCTGGCGCCGGGCAAGCCGTGACGGTCGAGCCACTCTGGAGCCACGTCCTCGAACAAGGCCTCCACGCTGGCTTCGTCGCTGTCGGTGCGAATCAAGTCTGCCGAGGCGCGGCCTCCGCACAGTAACGCGAGGGCCCGGACGATCACGCTCTTGCCGGCGCCGGTCTCGCCGGTGAGCACGTTCAGGCCGGGCGCGAGCTCCAGTTCGAGCTCGTCGATGACCGCCATTTGTCGAATTGCAAGGTGTCGCAGCATACGGAACGATCGCGCCGGCTCGGCGCCAGTGCTTAACGCTCGCCCCAGCGCAACTTGTTGCGCAAAACATCAAAATAGCTGCGCTGCGGCGACTGTACGAGCGGTGCTCGCAACGCTGCCTTGCGAATCTCCACTTGGTCGCCCGTGGTCAGAGGAAAGGCCTCTTGCCCGTCGATGGTCAGCACCACGTCTTCTTCCGGTGTTTCGACCGACACCCGCACGACCGACTTGTCTGGCAGCACGATGGGCCGATTCGTAAGCGTGTGGGGGCAGATGGGGCTGAGCACCAGGACCTCTACGGCAGGATGCACAATGGGCCCGCCAGCGGACAGGGAATACGCCGTGGAACCCGTGGGTGTAGTTACGATGAGGCCGTCCGCTTTGTACACGCACAGCTCCTGGTCGTCCACGGAGGTCCGCAAGTCGATCATGCGGGCCAGCACCCCTTTGTTGATCACCGCGTCGTTCAGTGCCAAGCGCTCGGCCAGCACTTGTTCGCCCCGTCGCCAGCGTACGTGCAGCATCATGCGGCGGTCGACCTGCAACTGCCCTTGCAGGATCTGGCCGAGGAAGTCGTACAGTTCGTCCACCGTGGTCGCCGTGAGAAAGCCTAGCCCCCCGAGATTCACCCCGAGGATGGGTACTTCGCGCTCGCGCAGTAGGCGCGCCACACTGAGGATGGTGCCGTCGCCGCCCAACACGATGACCAGGTCGACGCTTTGCACGACCTCCTCGCGGGTAGCGGCGCGGGCTTGGGGGGCGGCAGTGGCTAGCACCGGCGTTTCGACCCAAACTTCGATTCCCTGTGCCCGGAGCCAGTCCGCTAACCGGGCTGCGACCTCGAGCGCCCGCGGCTGACCTCGCTTGGCGATGATGCCGACTGACTGCATGCGCGCAGGCTACCACAGCAGCCCACTTTAGGGCTACCGCCGCTCGAGGCACGGGCGCGAGTTGCCGCCGACTGTTTTCCTGCTACCAGCGGGGCACTGGCAGCATGCAGGCGGCGCGAGGCGGTTGGGGTGGTGTGGCGTAGCGGTACGTTGCAAATCGGCCGATCTCTGCAGCGCGCAGCCCGAGCGCTGTGGTTGGCCGTGAGCCTGGCAACTGTCGCGGCGGGGTGCCGAAGCGGCCCCGAAGTTCGAGCGGAGTCGACGCAAGACTTGCTCTCGCGCTGCCCGATCGGGGAAGTGCGCACGGATGTTTCCTTCCCCGGCGTGAGGGAATCCGTGCGCGCGCCCCGCAAGGAAGCGTGGGAGCGTAGGTTTTCCAGTCGGGCCGAGTTCAAAGCGGCGCTGCGGGCCCGGCTGGAAGCCTGGCCAGAACGCTCTCCAGCCGCCATGCCCGACCTGCCCCGCGACCCACGTGCATTCGCCATGCAAGTGGCCCGCGACACGTGGCGCGGGTTGCGTGGTCTTCGCGACCGGCAACACGGCTTGCCCATCGATCACGTGCGGTGGCTCGGGCCGACCTTCGCGGCAGAAGATGCGGAGATCGGTGATTACACGAGCAGCTCGAATGTCGGCTTGTTTTTGCTCGCGGTGGTAGCCGCACGCGATCTTGGTTTGGAAACGCATGACAGTGCCGTGTCGCTCGTTCGCGCCGTGCTGGACACGCTGGCGCGGTTGGAGCGGTATCGTGGCTTTTTTTTCAACTACTACGATACCACCTCGCTCGAGCGAACCAGCCACCTGATCTCGTTTGTCGATTCGTCGTGGCTCACGGCCGGCATGCTGGTTGCGCGCAACGCTTTTCCCGAACTCGCCGCCCGCATCGAAGGCTTCTTGGCTGAGGAGAACTACGCTTTGTTTTACGACCCGATCCGGGGCCAAATGCGTCACGGCTATTATGTCGTGCCAGGTGTCTACTCGCCGTTTCACTACGGCGTTCTTTTTACCGAAGCGCGCTTGGGGAGTTTGCTGGCCATCGGCAAGGGCGACGTACCGCGCAGTCACTGGTACGCATTGGTCCGAACCTACCCGCCGGGTTGCAAGTGGCAACGTCAGGCGCCGGTCGAGCCAAGCGTGGAGCGTAAAAACGGGTACCCAGTCTACCGCGGCTACTACCGCTGGCGAGGGGTGTACTACGTGCCCTCGTGGGGTGGCAGTATGTTCGAAGCGCTCATGCCTTTGCTGCTCGTGCCAGAACACAAGCTGGCGCCCCAGGGCTGGGGAGGAAATGCTTTGGCGCACGCCATCGTGCAGCGACGGTTCGCGATGGAGAAGTGGAACCAGCCGGTTTGGGGAGCCTCGCCAAGTATGAACCCGAACGACACGGACTATCGCGAGTTTGGGGTTCCAGTTCTGGGTACACGTGGCTATCCGGGCGGCGCCGTGAGCCCGCATGCTTCAGCCCTTGCACTCGTCGTGACCCCGGACGAGGCTTTGGCGAATCTGCAGCGACTAGCGCGGCTTTATCCGATCTATGCCGACTTCGGGTTCTTCGATGCGGTCGATCCAAGTACTGGCAGCGTTGCACGCGGCTACTTGAACCTCGACCAGTCGATGATCCTGGTATCCTTGGCCAATTACCTCTTGCCTGGCGGAGTGTGGCAGTATTTCGTGAGCGACCCGCAAGTGCGTCGTGCTCTCTCGTTGTTGGCCGAAGAACGGTTGTTTTCCGCAGACGAACGCCCGCTTTGACGTTCGCGTGCCCAACCGCGACCCAGTGCGCATCCGGCCGCACCGAAATCCGGAAACGGCGCGCTCCTCCCTGTGTGCCGAGCTGGAAGGCGGAGCGACGTCGGGCCACCAGCCGATGCGGCTGCAAGCGTGACCGGACGGCCGCCGCACGTTGGCCCGGCTCTTACGTCGAAGCGTGGCCCATCCAAAAAGGAACGGGCTGGTCTTGACCGAGCACGGGCGAGCCAGTAAGTGAACGTTTGTTCACACGACGGAAGGACGGAGAACGATGCGTACGCCTATTTGCGATCGACTAGGAATCGAGCTGCCGATTTTTGCCTTCAGCCACTGCCGAGACGTGGTAGCGGAGGTGAGCAAGGCCGGCGGCTTTGGGGTGCTTGGAGCGGTTGGTTTCTCGCCGGACCAGCTCGAAGTCGAGTTGGAATGGATCGACCGGCATGTTGGCGATCGGCCGTACGGCGTGGATATCGTGATTCCCGGAAAGTACGAGGGCCAGGGCGTCATGGATCCTGCCCAGCTCGAGGCGCAGCTCCGCGCCATGATTCCGCCGGAACATATCGCGTTTGCCGAAAAGATCCTCGAAGAGCATGGCGTGCCCAAGTTGCCTCCTGGGGAGCGTCCGGTGGGCCAGTTGCTGGGCTGGACGGCAGCGACAGCCACGCCGCAGGTAGAGGTAGCGCTGCGCCACCCGAAGGTTCGTTTGATTGCGAATGCTTTAGGGACGCCTCCGCGAGAGGTGATCGACGAAATTCATCGCACCGGGCGACTGGTCGCAGCGTTGTGTGGCTCGGCAAAACACGCCCTTTCCCACAAAGAAGCCGGCGTGGACATCGTTGTGGCTCAAGGCACGGAAGGGGGCGGGCACACGGGGGAAATTGGCAGCATCGTGCTGTGGCCCGAGGTGATCGATGCAGTGGCGCCCTTGCCCGTGTTGGCTGCCGGGGGGATTGGCACCGGCCGGCAAATCGCGGCAGCGCTGGCGATGGGCGCACAGGGCGTGTGGACAGGCTCGTTGTGGCTCACCGTGCGAGAAGCGGACGTTCCGCCGGCGCAGATGGAGTGCTACCTGCGCGCGAGCAGCCGCGACACGGTGCGGTCCCGTTCGTTTACTGGAAAGCCCTGCCGCATGTTGCGCAATGCGTGGACCGAGGCGTGGGAACGTCCCGATGCCCCGAAGCCGTTGGGCATGCCGCTGCAATTTATGGTTACGGCAGACGCGGTTGCCCGGGGGCATCGCTATGCCGAGAAAGCCAAAGACGTGATGTTCAACCCGGTCGGGCAAATCGTCGGCCGGCTGAACACGGTGCGTAGCGTCAAAGAGGTGATCTACGACCTCGTACAGGATTACCTCGAGGCAGTAGAGCGGCTGCAAAAGCTCTCGGCAGTGGAAGCGTCCGCAGCTTGAGCGCCGGGCTCGTAGCCAGCGGAGAAACGCGGGAAACCATTTGGCAACTCGGTCCACCGGGTTGCCTCTGCGCCAGTGGGCGCATACACCTGCCGCTGCAATCCTGGCAGCCATGGCAGGCGTGACCCTGAAACATGTAAGCAAGGTCTTCCCCGACGGGACGGTCGCTCTGTCGGAGATGGATTTGGAGGTAGCCAACGGCGAACTGTTGGTGATCGTTGGCCCTTCTGGCTGCGGCAAGTCGACGCTGTTGCGCATCGTTGCTGGACTCGAGGACGTGACTACCGGCGAGGTCTGGCTCGGGGACCGGATGGTGAACGATGTACCGCCGCAGCAGCGCAACGTCGCCATGGTGTTCCAGGACTACGCACTCTACCCGTTTCTGACCGTCGAGGAAAATCTCGCTTTTCCGTTACGCATGCGCAAACTGCCCCGGGCTGAGCAGCGCGAGCGGATTGCACGCGTGGCACGCATGCTCGACATCGAGCTGTTGCTGCAAAAGTATCCGCGCGAGCTCTCTGGCGGCCAGCGGCAACGAGTGGCGATGGGACGGGCGTTGGTTCGCGACCCGGCAGTGTCGCTGCTCGACGAGCCACTTTCGAACCTCGATGCCAAATTGCGCGTAAGTGTGCGGGCGGAAATTGCCGCCATTCAGGAGCGCACGCGGACGACGATGATTTACGTCACTCACGACCAAACGGAGGCCATGACGCTGGGGCATCGGGTAGCCGTGCTCGACCGCGGGCGCCTGCAGCAAATCGCTCCTCCACGGGTCCTCTACGAGGAACCGGTCAACGCGTTCGTTGCCGGGTTCATTGGCAATCCCCCGATGAATTTGTTTCCGGCCATCGTGGAGTCACGCAACGGACAAACGTGGCTGCGGGTGGAGGGTGTCCGCCTGCTGGTCGATTCACGACGCTTGCCGCAGTCGCTTGTGGGCCCCTCGCCTGTGGTCACCGCTGGTGTGCGTGCAGAAGCCATCGAGTGCAGCACGACCGGTGGCCCCGGCTTCGAACCGGCTACGGTCGAGCACGTGGAGCATCTCGGGCATGAATCGCTGATGTATATCCGCCTGCAGGCCGCAGCGAGCGTACGTTGGGTCGTGCGCATGCCGGGCATGCAGCAATTGCGAAAGGACTCCACGGTGTTCGTCCGCGTCTTGCCAGAACGGTGGTACGTGTTTGCCGAGGCGCTGCCAGGCGATTACCGGCGCCCGGCTGCTGCCCAGCGTTCGAGCGCGGACCAGTAAGGTACGCACGCGCGCCGTTCCTGAACCCATGTGCGCGCCGTGACGAGCGACATGTTCCGAGTGCGGTACACGTAAGCAATGGCAATGGAAGGCGCGCGGTTGATGCCAGCATTGCAGTGCACGTACGCGCGCTTGCCTTCCGCAGCCCGGTCGCAAAGCCATTCGAGAGCGGGTTCGATGGCTTCGAGCAAGCTTTCGTGGGAACCGTCGACGATGGGAATGCGATGAAAATCGATCCCGCGCACGGCACACGCACGTTGCAAGCTAGCGAGAGAAATATTTTTGGCAGCCAAGTCGGCGTCGTCCTGCAGGTTCAAAATGGCCCCAACGCGGAGCGTTTCGGCAAGCCACGGCACGTCATCTGGCACCAGATATTCGCCTACCAAAAGTTCCGGAAGAATTTCCGTGCAAGACGGTTTTGGAGTTGGGCGCGCTGGCGAACCCCATGCTCGCAGCCAGTAGGACATCGTGGCGAGGGCGTGTACGCAAGCGTACTCGTTTTCTCAAGTTCCCCGGGGAGTCCTGTGTTTTGCGATCGAGAACGGCCAGATGTGCTTGGGAGGTTGGCCACATGTCTCGTCGGGCCGACGTGCGCCTCGAACAATCGTTGCACCATAGGAGAACGCGAGCTGCGGATGCGGCATTACGAGTGTTGGACGCTTTTGACTTTTGCCTGGCAAGCCACGTAAATTGAGGCGCCTTGGGAAGGAGGTCGCATGGGAAACGTGCGTGGAATGACGATTGGAGTTGCGGCTTTGTTGTGTGTACTGGCCGATCCCGCGATGGCGCAGCGTGGGCGGGTGACCAGTGCGCAAGAAATCGCCTCGGTGTTGACCGTTCGCGACGTGCGCGTAGAGGGTGACGTGGTGCGTGCTACGTTGGTCAACCATGCGCCACGCCGGCTGGCGGATGTGCGCTTGCTGATTCGACATGCATGGCTGTGGAACAACGAGCGGAACCCGGGAACGGACAATCCCGGGCGTACCGACACGTACGTTCTTCCCGCGGAAATTCCAGCGGGAGGCACCTACAATTTGGAATACAAGATCGTTCCGCCACTGCCGCGCCGCAGCGATGGCCGGTTTGTGACGACCGTGGAAGTCATCAGCTTTACCGAGGTGGGCTTCTGACTGGAGGGATGGAAGCGCGCAGAGGCCCGACCGCAACTGTAGCCGAGCGGCCGCGCATCGGGATTTCCGCATGTTTGTTGGGCCGGGCGGTCCGGTACGACGGAGGTCATAAGCGCGATGCGTTTTTGACGGAGACCTTCGGCCAGTTCGTCGAGTGGGTGCCTGTTTGTCCCGAAGTCGAAGTTGGGTTGGGGGTGCCGCGCCCGACACTGCGGCTCGAGCTCGATGGCGACCAAGTTCGCTTGCGGATCCCCTCCACGGGGGAGGACCTGACCGAGAAAATGCAGCGCTGGGCGGAAAAACGTGTGTCCGGCTTGCTGCGGGAGAATCTCAGCGGGTTCGTGGTGAAAAAGGACTCGCCAAGCTGCGGCATGGAGCGGGTGCGGGTATACGCAGGACACGGTCCACCGCGTCGCAACGGTGTGGGGGTGTTCACTGCAGCGCTTCGCTCGGCGATGCCCCACCTACCAGTCGAAGAAGAAGGCCGACTGCACGCCCCTCGCTTGCGAGACAATTTCGTGGAACGGGTATTTGCGTACCAGCGTCTGCGCCAATTGTTCTCGGGACCTTGGGGACGAGGGGCGCTAGTGGCCTTCCACACGGCGCACAAGTTGCAACTCATGGCGCATTCCCCGCAGTTGTATCAAGAGCTCGGGCGCTTGGTGGCGCACGCAAAAGAGCTTTCGCGTGCGGAACTTCGTCAACGCTACAGCGACTTGTTCATGCGCTGTTTGGAGGTGCTGGCCCCCACCCGCCGGCATGTGAACGTGCTGCAACACATGGCAGGCTACTTGCGCCCTCACCTCGACCCACCCGCTCGGGCAGAGTTGCAGCGGCTCATCGAAGAATATCGGCGCGGCCTCGTTCCGCTGGTGGTGCCGCTCACGCTGTTGGGATACTTCGTGCGCAAATATTCCGTCGGGTATTTGTTAGGGCAAACGTACCTCGAGCCCCATCCGCGGGAACTAATGCTGCGGAACCACGTGTAGCAACCTGCTCGAGAAGTGGCTGCCAAACGCTGCCTGGGGGTAGAGCAAGCGCTGCCCCGAGGCGGCGTACGGGCGAGGTGGTAGGGCCTGAGTCGATTGTGGCACCGTGGAGTGGGGTTCCCATCCGGAGCGGGGTGAGGGGCGCATGGGTGCTGCCCGCTCTACCCGATGCGCCCCGATGCGCTGACAGCCAAATGGCGTGCATTCTGCCTCGCGCCCCGTTGCCCGCGACAAGGCCGAGCCTGTCATCCGAGCGGTCGCACCGTACCCGACCAAATCGAGGGTGATCTTCGGCCTCTTCGAGGATCCGAGTGCGTGGGGACAACCGCTTGCCTTGGCGTTTGCCGTTCTAGGGGGCCGCGTCGCCAAAGGGTTGTTTCCAACCAGTGCTCCGGATCCAACGGATGTATGCCATGAGGGCGTTCAATTGATGCGGGGTGAGTCGATCGCCGTACGCAGGCATGTAGACGCGTTGCCGCTCGATGAAGCGACGTGCCAGAGGATGGCGGCGCAACCGGTCGATATTGCCCTCTTGGATCCACTGGCGCAACTCGTCATCGTTGCGCACCAAGTCGCGAAAGTCGTTTCCCCACCAGCCTGGGATGTAGCCTTTGAACGAGCCTGGGTTTGGAACGCCGCCCGCGCCCATGGGCCCGTGGCAATGGAAGCAGCCGAACTCCACGGCGAGCTCGTGTCCCTCCCGTGCGAGCGGATCGCTGGGGAGAACAAGATCCGACCGTGCGCGAATGTACGCGATCAGGTCATCGACCTCCCGATCCGATAGGAAGCCGCGGTATGCCGGCATCACGAGCAACCACTGACGTGTCTTTTCCCGATACGCCGGGTCGCTGCGTTTGCGCGCCGGAGCACCGTCGAGGATGTATTCCCGGAGTTCTTGCTCGTTCTTGGCCCACATCATGGGAACGCCGCCGGCGAACCCGGGGACTTCTTCGTCTTCGCTGCCAGGGTTCTTGACCCCACCCATGCCGTCGGGCCCGTGGCAGGTGAAGCAGCCCGATCGCAGCGCGATTTCATAGCCGCGCCGGGCTGCGGTGGTCTCCACATCGAGGATGATCCTGCGAGCCGACGGGTACACCCAGATGGCCAGGACGAAAAAAAACGCGAGCGTCCAAAAGCGCCGAACCAAAAACTCCCGCAGCCGCCGCACCCCGTGCTCCGATCCTGGCTTCACAAATCCACAACCACCGTCGCGACCCAACGCCCGTTTTGTTTCCGTACCGAAAGGCGGTGCAACGTAACTGCCTTTACGTCGGCGCTCAACCAGTGTCGGGAGGGGTCGACTTGTTCTCCGGCGAGCACTGCCTCCGCTCGATAGGGCGGCTGTTCAGCATGCACCGTGCACGACGTTGCGCGCAAGAACAGCTGCTCCGCATCTTTGAAGTACAGGATCTCCTCGAGGAACCGTACGAGCAAAAAGTCGAGATCCTCGGCCTCGACCACGACGGTACGCTGCTCCCGTTCCTGCACGGCTTCCGGGTTCCCGACCATGAGCGACAGCAACGCGTCGGCAGCGGAGCGAAAGCACTCTTCGAGCGTATCTCCCCATGCCTCGAAGCCGGCATCGGAAATCGGGGCATCCTCGAGCCAGCGAAACGGCACGCGCCTCAGCCCTTTACGTTTCCAATGGGAGTGAAGCGCACAACGGGCAGGCTCAGTCCCGCTTCGGTGGTGGCCGCGACGACCGCGTCGATGTTCTTGTAGGCGGCCCCAGCTTCCTCGGCTAAGCCAGCGTACGATACGCTGCGAACGTAAATGCCCCGTGCAGCCAGCGCTTGTTCGAGTTCCTTGCCGTGGAATTGCTTCTTGGCAGCGTGGCGGCTCATCGTGCGTCCACTGCCGTGGGCTGTGGTAAAAAAGGCTTGTTTGCCCGTGGACACCCCGCGCAATAGGTAGGAGCCAGTTTCCATACTGCCGCCAATGATCACCGGCTGGCCAATCTCCCGGTACGGAGCGGGTACGTCGGGCATACCAGGCGCGAACGCCCTTGTCGCGCCCTTGCGATGTACGAGAAGCTTGCGCCTGCGGCCGCCCACTTCGTGTTCTTCGAGTTTGGCGGTGTTGTGACAAACGTCGTATACCATTTCGAGTCCGAGCTCGCGCGCGTCGCGATGCAAGACCTCGCTGAAGACCTCGCGGACCCGGTGCAAAATCATCTGGCGGTTCGCGAACGACATGTTGATGCCACACTTCATGGCTGCGAAGTACGCTTGCCCTTCGGGAGAGCGGAACGGGGCGCAAGCAAGGTCGCGGTCGGGCAACTTGATCCCCCACTTCTTTTCCATGAGCGGCGCGAATTGCTGGACGTAGTCGCTCGCGATCTGGTGCCCGAACCCACGGCTTCCGCAGTGAAACATGACGACGACCTGATACGGTTTGGTAATCCCCATCACCGCTGCAGCCTCGGGATCGAACACGTGCTCGGGTTTCACGATTTGGATTTCCAAATAGTGATTGCCAGACCCGAGCGTTCCAACTTGTGTCCGCCCGCGCTCCAACGCTCGACGGCTTACTTTCGATGGGTCTGCTCCTGCAATCGCGCCGCCTTCTTCCGTGCGCTCCAAGTCTTCGGGCCAACCGTATCCATGAGCCACGCACCAGCGTGCGCCCTGGACGGCGACTTCCGCGAATTCGTCGTCGGAGAGTTTCAAAAAGCCGTGCGCTCCGACGCCGGCCGGCACCCGGCGGTACAGGGCGTCCACCAGCTCTCGCACCCGTTCGCGAATCTCATCGTACACCAAGTTGGTACGCACCAAGCGCATCCCGCAATTGATGTCGAACCCGATGCCTCCGGGCGAGATGACCCCTTCGTCAGGATCCATTGCGGCCATGCCCCCGATCGGGAACCCATAGCCCCAGTGGCCATCGGGCATGCAAAAGGCCCGCTCCACGATGCCAGGGAGCATGGCGACGTTCGTGACCTGCTCGAACACGCCGTCGTCCATTTGCTCGAGTAGCTCTTCCGTGGCGTAAATCCTCGCCGGCACCCGCATGCCTGGTTTTGCGTCAGGCGGAATCTCCCAGGTAGCAGGCCCAACGGGAACAACTTTCTTCCTCAATTCCGAGCCCTTTAGTGCCGGTACCGCCATGCTCATGAAACTACTCGCCTCTCGGGATTCTGGCAACTGGTCGAGAGCCGGTGGTTGCACGTGCGCGTCGTACTCGCGAGAACATCGGATTCGTGAGATACGTGTTGGAACTCCGCGTTTCGCACGCGAACGTGGACTTCGTTGGCGAACAAAAGCTTGCCGACTTGCTCGGAATGTTCGAGCAGGCTGCGGTCGAAGCCTCGCAAGCCTGCGGCTGGGATCCTCGAGCATACGCTGCCGCGCAGCGAGTATGGATGATTCGGCGCACGCGCGTGTGGCGCTGGGCGGCGGTTGGCGGGCTCGACCAACTGCGCGTGGAGACGCAGGTGGCAGACGTACGCCGAGCGCGCTCTTTGCGCGAGTACCGCGTGTGGTCCGGGTCGGTGCTCGTTGCCGAGGCCGCCACGGATTGGGTGTACTGCGATGTTCAGCGAGGACGACCAGTGCGCATCCCCGAAGAACTGGCTGCTGCGTTACATGGCGGTGGAGCCGTTCCGCACTGCGAGCGCGCCCCGCACCCGTTCGAGACACCGGCGGAGTCCCCGGAGATCGAAACGGTCACGGTACAGCCGTCGCACTTGGACCACGTCCAGCACGTGAACAACGCCACGTACGTAGACTTCCTGGACAACGCAGCTTTGTCGTGGTGCGGGCGCCAAGGTTGGCCGCTTGCCCGTATGCTTGCAGAAGGCGGGGCCCTGCGGCCCGTAGGTATCGATGTGGAATACCTCGACGATGCGGGCGTAGGCGAGTTCTTGGAGGTTGCCACGTGGGGGCGGTGGGAGCGAGACGAGGAGGGGCCTCCCCGCGCGGCTTCGTTTTGGCAGGTGATTCGCCGGCCGTCGGGTAGCACGCTGCTGCGTGCCTTCGCGCACTACCGTTGGCGCCAACGTTCGCCGGTGCTCGGAGCGCCTCCCTCGTAAAGCGAGTGTTTGTTCCTTCCAGAAGTTTTCATGTGCCGTGGTTCGGTGAGCTTGGAGAGCCACAATTCGCTCAGGCCGCATCCTGTACGCGAACCGGTTGGAGCGCTCCGTGGCACAGGAGCCAGGAATCGCGGCCAGATGGAAAGAAGACAAGGAGGCGCGCATCGGCTACCGGTCGCCAGGTCCTAGAGCACCCGCCGATCCACTGACCGATGCGCGCCTCGAATCCACGTAGCTTATCGTGGCAGTTCCGGCTTCGCGATGTATTGCGCGTCGATGCGGCCGGTGAGCGCGTTCAAGAAAGCGACAATGTCAGCAACGTCTGTGTCGCTCAGTTGTCGGCCGAGTTGGTACTCCGCCATGAGCCGCACCATTTCCGGCAACGTGCCGATGCTGCCGTCGTGCAAGTAGGGGGCAGTTTTGGCGACGTTTCGTAGCGACGGAACCTTGAAGAATCCGCGCTCTGCCTCGTTGCCCGTGACCTTGGCTCGCCCGGGGTCCTCGGTGGGATACGGCTTTACCAGGCCAAGCTTCTGGAACATCGTGCCGCCCACAGTCGGCCCATTATGGCAGGTGACGCAACCAACGGAGATAAATTTGGACAGGCCTGCGCGTTCTTGTTCGTTCAGGGCCGAGTCGTTTCCCGCCAAGAAGTCATCGAAGCGCGATGGTGTCACCAACTTGCGTTCGAACGCACCAATGGCCCGCGCAATGTTGTCGTAGGTAATCGGCTTTTCCTGTCCCGGGAATGCGGCGCGAAACAGAGGCAGGTAGCCGGGGATCTTTTCGAGCTTCGCGACCACCGCTTCCTCTGACGGCATGCCCATCTCGATCGGATTCAAAATGGGGCCTTTCGCTTGTTCTTCGACGTCGCGCGCACGGCCGTCCCAGAACTGGGCAATGTGGAACGCCGCGTTGTAGGTGCTCGGCGAATTCCTGTCGCCGCGGCGGCCGTCGTGGCCGGGGGACGTCTTCTCGTTATCGACGCCAAAGCGGTCGAGTTGGTGGCAACTGTTACAGGCAATCTTATCGTTTACCGACAATCGGGCGTCGTAATACAACATCCGCCCGAGGCGAATTTTCTCTTCGGTAACCGGATTTTCTTTGCTCTCGGCCACCGGAGGCAACGGCGAAAAAATGGCCGCCGCTCGGGCGCGTAGCTCCGCGGGCGACTCGCCTTCCGCTTTCCCGAGCGTCCCAAAGATCGCAAAGATCGCAAGCAAGACTGCAAAACACCGAAAACGCCTCATAGGAAACCCAATCCTCCTTTCCACCACTGGGTTCCACCGGCGCGTATGTCGGGCCGGTGGCAACGCCTGTTGATAATGCAGCTCGGCGGTGAGTCCAGTGCCTTGCGACTGCGAAAACAAAGTCGCCGGTTCGGGTGCGGACGTTCGCGAGTTGCTGGCGAAGGCGCCTTCCTTGCCTCGCGCTTCTAGCCTTTGCAGAGTTGCGGCGAACACCTATACGTCGCTCGCTATGGCAGGTTCATGGTTCGATCTCGAGGGACGTGTTGCCTTGGTGACTGGGGCGAGCCGGGGGCTCGGACGCACCATGGCGCTGGCGTTGGCTCGCGCGGGTGCTGACCTCGTATTGGTCGCGCGTACCGCCAGTGCTCTCGAAGAAGTTGCCGCAGAGGTTCAGCAGCTCGGGCGCAAAGCCGTGGCAGTGGTGGCGGACGTTACCCGAGAAGAAGACGTGCGGTCGATGGTGCGCCAGAGCATGGCTGCATTCGATCGGATCGACATCCTGGTGAACAACGCTGGGGTGGGGGAAAGTCGCTCGCTCCTCGAGTTGGACGTGGAACAATGGGACCACACCATGGCCGTGAACGTGCGCGGTCCGATGCTGTGCTGCAAACATGTGGGTCCGGTGATGATCGAACAGCGGCGAGGCAAAATCATCAACGTCGCCTCCGTGCTCGCCCTGCGGGCAGCGCGCTACATGTCGCTGTACTGCGCTAGCAAGGCAGCGCTGGTGCAATTTTCTCGTGCGCTGGCCCTGGAGTGGGTGCGATTGAACATCCAAGTCAACGCACTGTGCCCGGGATACTTCCTCACCGATATGAACCGAGAATTTTTCGCTACCGACCGCGGGCAACAGTTTATCCGGGACTTGCCAATGAAACGACTTGGCCAGCCAGAGGAACTCGAAGGCGCTGTCGTGTTCTTGGCCTCCGACGCAAGTAACTACATGACCGGAGCCTGCTTGCTCATCGACGGCGGGTTCCATCTGGCGTAACCCTTTGTGCTTGGCCGTAACGCGGTTGACGCCGCGGAAAAAAGCGGCCTGGTTGTAACACGAAGATCCTCTGCGGAAAGCAAAGTTCGTCACGCCGCGTTGCCGTGCAGCTCGGTACGGGAGTTGCAAAACCCGCGGCTCGTGTGGATGCGCAACGACACAGAGGTTGCGTCGACGGCAGCCAGCCCGGCAGCGGTGAACCGCGCGATTGCGGAGATCATCGCGGAGCGGATTGCCCGCTACGCCCCCATCGCGGCAGGCATGTTCGTTGGTGTGGGCGCTGTGCAGGCCTTTGCGGCTGCGCCACCCGTGTCATGGATTCCTGTGCTCCTTTCTGGGCTACAAGCGTTCTTGTTGTGGGGCGAAGCCGAACTTGTGAGGCATCGCTGGTTCAGAGACCGAGCGGTGGCGATAGGCTTGGTAGTAGGGTTTGCAGTGAGTGCTTTGCTGGTCGTCGGGAGCTGGTGGACACAACTGTCGCTCCTTGCCGTGCTTGTAGTCACGGCATTTTCGCTCACGGCGGCGGCGGTGCTTCCCTGGGGACTAGTTCCGCAGTTGTTTCTGGCGGGGAGTTCCCTCGCATCGGTGGTTGCTGTTTTTGCGGTCACCACGGGAGTGGGGGAGTTGGCTACGCCGCACGGGGTCTTTGCGCTGTTCGCGCAGATCCTTTCGTTGCGCGTGGCGGTGGAAACGCGAAAGACCCATGCCTTGGCCGTGGAGGCCCGCTTGTTGGCCGAGGCCGCCGGCGCGCTCTACCGTGAGGTCGTCGAAACCGCGGTAGAAGCCATTTACCGCACCGACATTAATGGGCGCATCGTCTTTGCCAATGCCGCGGCCGCGCACTTGTTTGGGCTGAAGCTTGAAGAGCTGATAAGGCGGCACCTTTGGGAACTCGTTGCTCCGCGAGCGCGCGAAGAGGTGCGTGCATATTATGCCGATCAGTATCGGAACAGAACTCCGGTGACGTTTCGCGAAATTCCTCTGCTCGACGCTGCGGGAGGAGAAAAGTGGGTCAGCCAAACCGTGCAGTTGTGGGGCAGCGGCTCCCAAGTGGAGGGCTTCCACGCCGTGGCTCGCGAGATCACGGATCGGGTTCGCATCGTCGAGCAGCTTCGGCAAAGCGAAGCGCGGTTCCGCAGCACGTTCGAGCGCGCCCCAATTGGGATCGCGCTGGTGGCGCCGGACGGCAGGTTTTTGCGTGTGAACGCCGCGCTGTGCCGCATGCTCGGATATACCGCGGAAGAGCTTCTGGAACGGGACTTTCAGTCGCTCACGTACCCTGACGATCTAGGGCCAGACCTCGTGTTGGTTGAGGAGTGTCTTGCTGGCGCACGGGACACCTACGAGATGGAAAAACGTTACATCCGGCGCGACGGGCGCCTGGTGACGGCTCGCCTTCTGGTCGGGCTGGTGCGCGACTCGAAGGGGATACCCGTGCATTTTGTTTCGCTCATCGAGGATATCACCGAGCGGCGTGCCATGGAGCAGGCACTTCGCGAAAGCGAGGAGCGGTTTCGCTCTTTGGCGGAGGCTGCGTTCGATCCCATTGTCGTGACCGATGCTGCCGGCACCGTGTTGTTTTGGAATGGCGCGGCAGAGCAACTGTTCGGTTACCCTCGCAACGAAGCGTGTGGAAGAAGCGTGAGCGAGCTGTTGGACATACAAGACCCAGGCGGTTCGAGCGAGGGTCCGTTTCTGGAGGTCTTGCGCCAATGCGTGCAAGAAGGGTCAGGGCTGCGGCGCGAACTGTGGCTCCGCTCTCAGGGATCCGGCGAGATCCCGGTCGAGGTTTCCCTGAGTGTCATTGGCGCCCACGAGCAAAAGCGCGTCGTGGGGATTTTGCGGGACGTGCGCGCCTACAAGGAACTCCAGTGGCATTTGCAACGCGCAAAGGAGGCTGCGGAAGAAGCTACCCGAGCCAAAACGATGTTCCTTGCCAACATGAGCCACGAGATTCGTACACCGCTCGCGGGAGTGCTTGGAGCGCTGGACTTGCTTCGCGAGACGGCGCTCGACGGCGAGCAAAAGGAATACGTCGAAACGGCGGTAGCGTCGGGACAAGCCCTGCTCGGTTTATTGAACGACCTGCTGGACCTCTCCAAGATCGAAACCGGGAAACTCGAGTTCCGACGCGAGCCCCTCGATTGTCATGCCTTGCTTGCTGAAGTCGGGCAAATGTTTGCCGTGCGAGCACGGAGCCAAGGGCTGTCGTTCGAGATCGAAGTCCACCCGCAAGTTCCACAGTGGGTCATCGCGGACAAGGCCCGAGTTCGGCAGATCTTGGTAAATTTAGTCGGTAATGCCTTCAAATTTACGCGCGGGGGCTTTGTTCGGGTGGAATTGAGCGCGCATCGGTCGCGTTCCGATACGGGCGCTCTTTGCCAGCTTCATTTCTCCGTGCGGGACTCCGGGCCGGGCATCGCGGCGGTGGATCTCGAACGGATCTTTGCCCCGTTCGAGCGAGGCCGCTCAGAAGGCGGCCCGAGCGGAGCAGGCCTGGGATTGGCGATCGCGCGGCGGTTAGCAGAAGACATGGGTGGGCAGCTTTGGGCAGAAAGCAGCGAAGGCAAAGGCAGCACGTTTCACCTTGTGCTGCCGGTGGATTTGCCGGCTCCCACTGCAGTTGCCGTCGACGAGCCGGACCGACAAGCCGTCGGTCGCCGCAGTTTGCCTCCGCCTCCCTGGCGCATCTTGGTTGCCGAGGACCATCCGGTAAACCAGTTGCTCGTGCGCCGAATCCTCGAGCGCCGCGGGCACGAGGTAGCCGTAGCGAGTGACGGTGAGGAAGCCCTTCGGCTGCTCGAGGCGGAGCGCTTCGACCTTTTACTAGCCGACGTGCAAATGCCCAAACTGGACGGGCTGCAACTGATCGAACAAGTACGCGCCCGCGAGCAAGCAGGGCAGTGCTTCGCACGGCAGGGCAACTGCCTGTCGATCGTTGCATTGACCGCTCACGCCTGGCGGGAAGACCGCGATCGTTGCTTGGCTGCTGGCGCCGACGCGTACCTCAGCAAGCCCATTAGCGCCGAAGGTTTACTCCGCACCCTGCACGGCTTGGTGGCGCCTACCAGCCCGGAAACAGCCGAAACGAGCGAGACAGCGCCCCCAGTGCTCGATGCCCCTGCATCGGCGCGAGTCTTGTAGCGCGCGTGTCTGACCGTGGCGCCAAGACCGCGCACCGGACCGCTCTCCCTTCCACGGCAACCCGGTGGATCGCCACCGCATCCAAAGACCCGAGTCGCTTCACGCACGCCCGTCGAAACGGCGGAGGAGTGTGCTGAGCCGTAGCGAGATGTTGACCTTCAGGAATCGGGATCGTGGGGATGCGAGTTCTTCACACACCTGCAGGCGCGAAGCGGCGGATTCTGGGGAGTTCGTGCAGCGCTTCCGAACGGGGAACGGAGAGGGAGGGATTCGAACCCTCGGTAGAGTTTTAGCCCTACACACGCTTAGCAGGCGTGCGCCTTCGACCTCTCGGCCACCTCTCCAAGCGTTAGATGGCGGCTTTGCTTACCTTTCCTCTGTTCCCGGTGCAACTGCACGGCGGAGGACGAGTTGGCGCAGAACCTGGGCGTCGTACACCGCAGCCGCATGGACGTCGTTGTTGAAATACGCGTAGCAAGGTTTCCCGGCCCGCGCTTGGCTGCGCAGCCAACGGGCCCAACGCCGTAGTTTTGGTCGGGTGTAGCGTCCGGCGTAACCCGGCAGCGGGCCGTGAAAGCGTACGTAAGCAGCGGGTCCGACGCTCACGCGGGGTACGCGCAGACCGGGAAAATCATGCACGACAAACACGGCGCCGTGCTCGGCGAGCAGTTGTCGAATCGCTGGCACGAACCAGCTCGGATGGCGGAACTCGAAGGCGTGCACCCAGTTCTTGGGCAGCAAGCGCAAAAAGGCGTCCAGGCGCTCCGGGTCGCAATGCCACTGCGGGGGCAACTGGTAGAGGATCGGACCCAGGTGCTCGCCGAGCTCCGCGACGGTACGGAGGAATTGCTCGAGAGCGCGGTCGACCTCCTTGAGCTTCTTGCGATGCGTAACAAACCGGTTGGCCTTGACTGCGAACAGGAACCCTGGCGGGGCCAGCGTGCGCCAGTTCTGAACGGCCTCTACGGTCGGCATGCGATAGAACGTGTTGTTGACCTCCACGGTGTCGAAGCGCTGCGCATAAAAGGAAAACCACTGCGCAGTGGGAAGGTCGTCCGGATAAAATTTGCCGCGCCACCCAGGATAGAGCCAGCCGGAACAGCCGATGTGGATGGGAGCTAAGCGGCTGCCTGCCATACGCCAGGAAGAGCGGTTCCGCAGTCGGGGCAGCGGCCACCAACCACGCGATTGGCGAGCAACGTGAACCCGTACCGTTGGATCAGCAAGCTTTGGCACTGGTGGCAAAACGTGTTCTCGCCGCCTTCGCCGGGTACGTTGCCTTCGTACACATAGTGCAAGCCGGCCTCGAGCCCGATTTGCCTGGCGCGGCGCAATCGGGGCACAGGAGTGCGCGGCCGATCGAGCAGGCGGTAGGTGGGATAAAACTGCGTGACGTGCCAAGGAATGTCGCGGTCGACGCTCACGAGAAACTCGGCAATTTGGCGAAGTTCCTCGTCGCTGTCGTTGTGGCCTGGGATGACCAAAGTGGTCACTTCCACCCAAATGCCCAGGCTTTTGTAACGGCGAATGTTTTCCATGACCGGACCCACACGGGCGCCGGTCATTTGCTTGTGCGCACTTTCCCGGAATCCTTTTAAATCGATGTTGGCTGCATCTAGGTACGGCGCGATGGCTTCTAGGGCTTCCTTGCCAATGTACCCGTTGGTCACGAACACGTTGCGCAGCCCGCGGCTGTGGGCAAGCCGTGCCGTGTCGTACGCGAACTCGAAAAAAATTGTGGGCTCCGTGTAGGTGTACGCAATGCTGGTGCAACCACTCCGCAGCGCTGCCTGCACCACTTCTTCCGGGCTGACATCTTCACCAGGGATGCGGGCGCCAGCCTCGCGCAAGCTGAGGCACAGCACTTCGGGATTTTCACCTCCCGCTTCGGCCCCGTTGCCCGTGTCGGCGCAAATGACTCCTTTTTCCTTGGGTTGTTGGGAGATTTCGTAGTTCTGGCAGTGCAAGCAGCGAAAGTTGCACCCCACCGTGGCGATGGAGTACGAGAGCGAGCCCGGGAAGAAATGGAACAGCGGTTTCTTCTCGATCGGGTCGACATGTCGTGCCACGAGGCGGCCGTACACCAGGGTAAACAGCTTGCCCTCCACATTCACCCGTACTCCGCACGCCCCGCGACGCCCGCGAGCAATCTTGCAGTCGAGAGCACATAACGTGCATGCCACCCTCCCGTCGGGGCAGGGGTTCCAGAACATCGCCTCGCGGATCGAACTCATCGGGCCTCCAGCGTCGCCCATTACACTGCACATTCGCGGCACTCGGCAAGAGCCGCGTCGTCGACCAGCGACAGCACCTGTCCCCGACGGCTGCCGTAGCGGTACACCGTGATGCCCTTGAGCCGGTGCTCGCGTGCCATCAGGTAAATGTCCCGCACTTGGGCCGGCGTGGCGTCAGCAGGCAAGTTGATGGTTTTCGAGACTGCCGCATCCACGTACGCTTGAAACTGCGACTGCATGCGCACGTGCCATTCGGGGGCGATTTCCAGCGCAGTTGGAAAGCGCCGCCGCACTTCTTCCGGCAGGCTGGCGAGGTCGCGAATCGATCCGTGCTGCTCTACGTGTTCGCGCACAGCGGGGGCTTGGTCGCCAAGTTCCGCGAGGAGGCGTTCGAGAGCGGGGTGAACTTCGACGAAATGCCGCCCATCGAGCAAGCGGCGGCAGACAGCCAAGGCGAACAACGGTTCGATGCCACTCGAAACGCCCGCAATGAGACTGATGGTTCCCGTCGGGGCAATGCAAGTCACGGTGGCATTGCGTAGCGCGCGGTAGCCAATGCCGGGCCAAATACTTTCAGGAAACGCGGGGAACGAGCCGCGGCGTTTCCCGAGCTCGAGCGAGGCGATCCGCGCCTCGACACTCAGGAACGCCACGATTTCGCCCGCAAGCGACACCGCTTCGATCGAGTCGTAAGGAATGTTCAACTCGATCAACAGGTCGGCCAGGCCCATGACCCCGAGGCCGATTTTGCGGGTGCGGCGGGTTGCCGCCTCGATTTCCGGGAAGGGGTGGGCGGTGGCCTCGATGACGTTGTCGAGGAACACTACGGCGTCGTGAATCGCCGATCGCAGCTCGGGCCAGTCGAGGTCGTTTCCGCTAACGAAGCGGGGCAGGCTGATCGACCCGAGCACGCACGATTCGTTCGGTAACAGCGGCTGCTCGCCGCAAGGGTTCGTGGCCTCGATCGTGCCCAGCGCCGGTACCGTATGGTGCTTGTTGATTTCGTCGAGAAATACGAGGCCCGGATCGCCGCACTCCCACGCTGCCTCGGCGATGAGGTCGAGCAAATGGTTCGGATCGACGTGGCGCACGATGGCGCCAGTGCGCGGGTTCACGAGCGGGAACGGTTGGCCACGCTCCAACGCCTCGAAGAAGCCCTCCGTCATACCCACGCTGATGTTGAAGTTCTCTAGGCGTCCGGGCGTGACCTTCGCACGGACGAAGTCCTCGATATCGGGATGCGACACCCGGAGCACGCCCATGTTGGCGCCGCGGCGGCGCCCGCCCTCGCGAATGACGGCCGTCGTGTGGTCGAACAACTCCATGAACGAGACCGGACCCGAGGTCACTCCACCGGTGCTCCGCACCCGGTCCCCGCGCGGCCGCAACGCGCTGAAGGAGAACCCCGTGCCGCCACCGGTTTGGTGGATCCGGGCCATGCGCAGCAAAGCAGTGAAAATCGAGTCGAGGTCGTCGTCGACAGGAAGAACGAAACACGCCGCCAGTTGCCCGCCCGGAAGGCCCGCATTCATGAGGGTGGGTGAGTTGGGCAAGAACTGCAAACTCGAAAGACGCTGATAGAACCGCTCTTCCCACTCTTGTGGCGACTCGCCGAACTTCTCGGACGGGGCCGCCACCGCCCGCGCCACGCGACGGAACATGCCATCCGCATCTTCGATCAGCGCACCCGTGTCGTCGCGCCGCAGATAGCGCTCCTCGAGGACGGCAATCGCTGCCGGGGAGAGATGAGGTTCCATGGAAGTTGCCTCGGACACGTTCACTCCAGAGCTACGGCATTTGTCGTGAACCTGCAAGCTGCACGCCCCGGCGCTGGCGGTATGCGTCTCGTTCGCGGACAGCGCCACACACCCGGGAAGACTCGGCTTGTACGAAAACCCCCACACGCAAGCCGTAGGCGCGCGGTTTCCGCGCCTCTTCCTGTACGCAGGAACACGCTTCCCCTCGGGTAAGGGAATCCTGCACCCATCGAAATCCCCCTGCCGTCACACACCGCATGGAGGGGCGACGCGGTAGGTCGCCCTTGGGCGGTGATGAGTGGGATCCACGCCGACCGTTCCCCACCGCAGTCAGCATCCCGGCGACGCGGTGCGTTGCCCTTGGCGGGTGATGGCCGGGCTCCTCGCTGGCGCCCTTCTTCTGGCTTCCGGCACGCAGGTTGGACGGCACCCGGGCATCTTCCCGGGAGCGCGGTCGTTTGGGCCTTGAAAAGCAGCCGTTTACGCATCGATGAAGAAGGATTACGCCGAATTTTTGCTGCCCCCCACTTCCTTGTTTGAAAACCGAGTGTCATGCGGGTATGACAAAGTGTCGCGGCGGGAAGCCGGGACTGTTGGACACCAGGGAGAGTTCTATGCGGAGGGAACAAGTTGCGCGACTGGGAGCGCTCTGTATCGCGGCGCTTCTTTTGGGACCGGCCTGCACATGGGCGGAAGGGACGTCGGAGCCGTGCACCAACACGTTTTCGAGTACCTACGAGCTGATTCAGCGAGCCATTTTCGAGAACAAGGGCTGCACCAACCAAGTTTGTCATGGTGAGGCCCGAGCTGGCGGGCTGGATTTGCGCGCAGAGGCTTCGTACGAGAACTTGATCGAAGTTCCTGCGGCCACCGTGCCTGGCTGGAAGAGGGTCGTGCCTGGCCGGCGAGATCTGAGCTTGCTGTTCATCAACCTGGCAGCGAAGACCCTGCCCCGGCAGTACCAAGCTCCGTTGCGGCCTATGCCGTTGGACCCCCTCCCTGCGCTGAGTGCGGATGAAGTAGAGGCCGTCCGCCGTTGGGTGGAAGCGGGAGCGCCGCGTTCTGGTACGGTTGCCGGCACCGCGGAACTTCTCGACGCTTGTTTGCCGCCGCCAGAGCCCATTGCCATTAAACCCTTGGATCCGCCGCCTCCGGGCGAAGGAGTGCAAATCCGCATGCCGCCGTACACGCTCGCGCCGCACTCCGAGCGGGAAACCTGCTTCGTGAGCTACTTCGACGTGAGTGATCAAGTTCCGGAGCAGTTCCGCGGGCCAGACGGGAAGACGTTCCGTTACCGACGTAACGAGATTCGACAAGATCCGCTGAGCCATCACTTGATCGTGAGCTTGTATACTGGAGAAGCCGCTCCTGACGATCCAGCTTGGGGTCCGTTCTCTTGTCGGGGTGGAGAACGCAACGGCACCCCGTGCAACCCGACCGATTTGACCTTCTGCGGAGAGGGAATTTGCTCTACGACTCCGGTCAACAGCATTGCTTGTATTGGCTTTGGTCCGCAAGATTTGAATCTTGGCTTGGCAGCATCGGGCTTTACCGGGACTCAGGAAACAGCGTCGGAGTTTCGTTTTCCGCACGGCGTGTACCGCGAAGTGCCCATCCGCGGGATGATTATTTGGAACTCCCACGCATTTAACTTGACGGACAAACCCGGCTTGCTGCGTGCGTGGTTGAACTTCGAGTTCGCGCCTCCGGAAGAACAGGTTACCCCGTCGCTGCAAATCTTCGACACGCGGACGATCTTCAAGATGACGCCGGTGCCCCCGTTCCAAACTAAGGAAGTGTGCAGTCACTACACCTTGCCGCGGTTTGCCCGGCTATTCGAGTTGAGTTCGCACGCGCATAAACGGATGAAGCGGTGGCGAACCTTCGAGGGCGAGTTTTCTTGCCAGGGTGGCCCCGCAAATGGCCAAGCGTGCAGCCCGCTCGGCTACGACTTCACGAGCCCAGACGTTTGCCAGGGGTCCCCCTGCAAGGCCTTCAAGCGGCAGCGCGCGGGCGATTGCAACGAAGACGGACAAGTGCTCGTGAGCGAGCTGGTGAAAGCTGTCCGCATCGTGCTGGGTGAGGATTCAGTGCGCGAGTGCGTCGATGCGGACGTGAGCGATGACGGGGAGGTGACGGTGGACGAAATCCTGCGTGGAGTGAACGCAGTATTGTTCGGCGCCCCCGCACCCGTGGAGCGCGACCCGAACGAAAGCCTGCTGTACGTGAGCTTGATTTACAACGACCCCGTGGTGTTGCCGTTCGACCCACCGCGCAAGTACGACGCGCAAACCGACAGCGAGCGCACGTTTACGTACTGCGCGTTGTACGACAACGGGTTTACCAACCCGACCGAGGTGAAACGCAAGTCCACCTCGCCGGTTCCGCCAGTGCCCATTCCTGGCGTAGGGGGCCCGTGTCAGGTGCCAACCCATTGTGTCGCTGGTAAGGTGGGTGCGCCGTGCTCGGGCAACAATCAGCGTCAGCGAAATGCGTCGTGCGACTCTTCTGAAGGAGCGGGCGACGGCCTCTGCGATGCGTGTCCGCTCACGGGCGGCGTGACCACGGAAGATGAAATGTTCATCTTGATGGGCCAGTACTACATTGCCCCGTAGCTCTCCGGACAGGTCCCGGAAGCCGCAAGGGGCAGCCTGGAACCAGGCTGCCCCTTGTTTTTGGGGCTACCAACGGTTGGCGCCAATCGTTGCCTTTGCGGCCGGAAGGGGTTCTCGGTCTTGCACCCGGATGCCGTGCGGGGATAGGGTTGACACCCGTATGGCAAAGGCTTCGAGGACAAGAAACAAACGACGAAAGGACTTGAAACTCTGCCGCCTGTGCGGCCGGCGGCCGGCAAAGTATCGCTATCGGCACCGTGTGCGCTGGGAGCGACGTCATGATCTCTGTTTCGCTTGCTGGCGGGCTTCGCTCGATCGCTATCGTCCCTTGCCCCCGCGCGTGTACACTGCCTCCGCGGAGACTGTGGAGGCGGCTTGAGCCCGAAGATGTGCTGGACGCAAAGCGCGAGGGCGGTTTCCCGCCTGCGCTCTATACTCGCATTCGGCGGCGAGCCGCCGACCGCGATCGATGCCGCGCAAGCCGACCCGGCCCCATGTTGGGGCCGGGAGACGGATCGCCGCAGTAAGGACAGGCCCCCGTTAGAAGGCACCAAGTCCTTGCTCGTTGCTGTCCATCAGCCCTGCGCTTCGAGAAAGAAGCGAGTCTTTCTGGTGCGACGGAGAGCTGCGGGAGGGTAGCTAGGAGATGGGTGATTCGGGCTGCTTGTGCGTCCGCGGGTGTCCGTCGAGGGATTCCGTACGGACGGTGGCAGCTCAGCTCAGGCTCGGCAGGGGGTGGCCTTTCATGTCGCCGAGGAGGGCGACGGCCATTGCACTCGGGTCGAACAGGCGCTTGGCGAGGGCGATGATTTCATCGTTGGTCGTCGCATCGATCCTTGCCGAAATTTCCTCCGCCGGCACGTCGCGACCGAAGAAAATTTCGTTCCGCGCGATCCGGGTCATACGATTGTCGCTCGTTTCCAGACCGAGCAACAAATTGCCTTTCATTTGGTTTTTTACTCGTTGGAGTTCGTTTGGCTGCAACCCGTCTCGTTGTAGTTTGCGCAGCTCGGCGAGGATGATCTCGACCACTTCGGCCACCCACTCTGCACTGGTTCCAACGTAAATGCCCAAGTAGCCCGCATCGCTGTAGGAGGACAGAAACGAATACACCGAGTATGCCCGCCCGCGGCGCTCGCGGATCTCTTGAAACAGGCGCGAGCTCATTCCGCCCCCCAAGGCAGTACTGAGCAAGTAGCCAGCGTATCGCTCTGCGGCGGTTTGCGGAATTCCTGGGGTGCCTAGGCACAAGTGAACCTGCTCTAACTGTTTCTCCACGTAGTGAACGCCCTGCGCCGGTCTCGGCGGCTCGCCGTTAGGGTTCGTGGCCTCGCCGTCGAGTGTCCCGAAAGCGCGCTCCGCCCAGGCCATGATCTCGGCGTGCTGCACATTTCCCGCGGCAGCAATGATCATGCGGTTCGGCCGGTAACGGGCTCGCACGAACGAAAGAAAATCCTCCTGGCCGAACCGACTGACGGTTTCCGCCGTGCCGCACACGGGGAAGCTCAGCGGGTGCCCGGGCCAGTAGCGGAGCGCAAAGAGGTCGTGGACGTAATCGTCGGGCGTATCCTCTACCTGCGAAATTTCCTGCAAAACGACCGAGCGCTCGCGCTCGATTTCTTCCGGATCGAAACGGGAATGGAGAAAGATGTCGGCGAGCAGCTCTTGCACCACCGGGAGGTGCTCCCGCAACACCTTTGCGTAGTAGCAAGTGTATTCCTTGCCCGTGAAGGCGTTGAGCACCGCGCCGACAGCGTCAGCCTCTTCGGCGATTTGAGCTGCCGAGCGACGTTCGGTCCCTTTAAAAAACAGGTGTTCGAGGAAGTGGGAGATCCCGGCTTGTTCCGGGCGTTCGTGGCGGGAGCCATTTTCGACCCACAGACCGACCGTCACCGACGGAATGCCGGGCATTTCTTCGGTGACGACGCGGATTCCGTTGGCAAGCTGTGCCCGCTGGACTAGGGGTGGGTTGGTGGCGCTCATGGTCGAGGTCCCCCGCACTCAGGAGGCATCGCGACCGCGAGATTTCGCACCGCTACCGGGTTGGGGCTGTTTCGTTTGCTCCGTCTCTTGCATCGCCTCTCTGCGGCTTAGACGGATTTTGCCAGATTTGTCCACTTCGAGGACCTTCACCAACACCTCGTCGCCTTCTTTCAGCACGTCCGACACCTTGGCTACCCGCCCGGGTCCAATTTGAGAAATGTGTAAGAGACCATCGACTCCAGGCAGGATCTCGACGAATGCGCCAAAGTCGACAATGCGGCGCACGGTCCCCTTGTAAATGCGTCCGACCTCCGGTTCCGCGGTAATCCCTTGGATGATTGCGATCGCGCGTTCGAGGGCACGCGAGTCGCTCGAAGCAACGATCACCGTCCCATCGTCTTCCACGTCGATCTTCACTCCGGTTTCCTCGATGATGCCGCGGATCACTTTGCCGCCCGGTCCGATGACCTCGCGAATCTTCTCGGGTTTGATTTTTAGAGTGACGATCCGTGGAGCGTGTTGAGAGATTTCTGGTCGCGGCGCAGCGATGGCTTGGTTCATTTGCTCGAGGATTTTCAGCCGCCCGCGCTGCGCTTGGTACAGAGCAGCTTGCATGATTTCGCGGCTCACGCGGCCGACTTTGATGTCCATTTGGAGCGCGGTGATGCCCCGGCTGGTTCCGGCAACTTTGAAGTCCATGTCGCCCAAGTGGTCTTCGTCGCCGAGAATGTCCGAGAGAATGCGAACTTCCTCGCCCTCGACGATCAACCCCATGGCAATGCCGGCCACGGGCGCGGAAATCGGCACGCCGGCGTCCATCAGCGAAAGCGTCGCTCCGCAAACGGTGGCCATCGAGGACGATCCGTTCGACTCGAGGATCTCCGAAACCACCCGAATGGTGTACGGGAAGGCTTCTTCGGGTGGTAGTACTGCTTGGATCGCCCGTTCCGCCAATGCTCCGTGGCCAATTTCCCGCCTGCCGGGGCTGCGCAAAAACCGCACTTCACCGACGCTGAACGGCGGGAAGTTGTAGTGCAGCATGAACTTTTTGAACTGCTCCCCGATCAAAGCATCGATCTTTTGCTCGTCCGACGACGTACCCAACGTCGTCGTCACGAGTGCTTGAGTTTCTCCGCGAGTGAACAGGGCGGAGCCATGTGCTCGGGGGAGCAAGCCGACCTCGCAGGTGATGGGCCGAATGTCTTCGAGCCCGCGTCCGTCGACGCGGCGGCCTTCTTGAACGATGGCCCGCCGCATCACGCGCGACTTGAGCTCCTCGCTGAACGTCTTGAGTTCGGCGACGCGATCCGGGAAGCGCGCTGCAAAGGCAGCGATGGCTTCTTCCTCGGCTTCTTTGACTGCGCGCGCGCGTTCTTGTTTGGTCGGGATTGCGAATGCAGCTTGGAACCGTGGTGCCGCCTCTTGCTCGAACAAGGCGAACAATTCCTTGTCCATTTGCGGCGGCGTGACAGTTCGTTTGGGTTTGCCAACAGCGTGCTGGAGTTCGTCCTGCAAATCCAAAAGCGTCTGGATTTCCTTGTGGGCAAGGAACAAGGCGTCGAGGACGACGTCTTCCGGAAGTTCCTTCGCGCCCCCTTCCACCATCACGATGCCATCGCGGCTGGCGGCCACGATCAGGTTCAGGTCGCTGCGTTCCAAGTCGCTCACGGTAGGATTGATGAGGAAATTTCCGTCGACACGGCCCACCCGCACGCAGCCGATCGGGCCCAAGAACGGCACATCCGAGATCTGCAACGCTGCAGATGCGGCGGTCACAGCTAAAACATCCGGGTCGTTCTCTTTGTCGTGCGACAACACCGTGGCGATGATTTGCGTCTCGGAACGAAAGCCGTCGGGGAACAACGGCCGGATGGGGCGATCGATCAAACGCGACGTCAGGGTTTCCTTTTCTGTAGGCCGTCCTTCGCGTTTGAAAAACCCGCCAGGGATTTTTCCGGCAGCAAACGTGCGCTCTTGGTAGTCGCACGTGAGCGGAAAGAAGTCGATGCCTTCTCTGCCTTTCTTCTCGGCCACGACGGTGACCAGCACCATCGATTCGCCATAGCCGATCACCACCGCGCCATCGGCTTGTTTGGCCATCCGCCCGCTTTCCATCCACAGCGGGCGACCGTGGAACACGGTTTCAACTTTACGATACATGTTTTACCTCCCGGGCCCTTGGCCCCGTAGCGGGAGGGAAAGACAACCGCCGTACCCTCACGAGTACGGCGCGGTTCGTTACTTTCGGAGTCCCAGCCGTTCGATCAGTGCTTTGTACCGGTCGAAATCTTCCCGCTTCAGGTACTCCAACAGGCGCCGCCGCTGCCCCACGAGCATCAGTAGCCCGCGACGCGAGTGGTGGTCCTTTTTGTGAGTTTGCAAGTGCTGCGTAAGAGATTCGATCCGGGACGTCAGCAGCGCCACTTGGACTTCCGGAGACCCGGTGTCCCGTGGGTGTCGCTGGAACGTTCCGATAAGCTCCTTCACCTGTTCGGGAGCCAGTCCCATCTTTCCTCCAACTTTGAATTCGTCGCGCGTGGTTAACATGGCCCCCGGACCGCCGCAAGGGTTCGCGTGGAGCCCCGGCCCTCCCCACCGCTCGCGCCTTGCTTTTGCGGGCGAGCGTGCCCCGCCGGACAGGCGGACGAGATGCGAGCCTGAGTGCAGCCCCCGAAGCCCGGCCGCGATGTGCTGGGTACGCTTCGCTCGCGGCGGACAGCCGCAAGCGAAGGTTGCGCAGTATTGGGCTCCGGACGCACCGGCTCCGAGCGAAGCCGCGCCACCACGCTGGCGACCGCATACAAGCGTGCGAGAGTGCCTTGTACGTACGCTTGTACGTACGAAGGCGCGTCCGACGAAGAGGCCGAGCTTCGAATTCGCTGAAGCTTCGAACACGACCTTCCACAGGAACCTCGGTCGGGCCCGAAGCTCTCCCGAGTGCATCCAAGCCGATGCAACTGCCGCCGCGCACGCTCTTTGTGAAGCCGCGGGACGCAAGGCCACGGATCCCGACGCGACGCGCAATGCGGCAACGTGCGTCTCGCGTGCCAATAAAAAGTTGTCGTGCGGTTTGCATTGTGTTCCAGAGAAGGCGTAGCATGCATGCGTCTCTGCCGTTTGGCGACAGGGCGAGTGCGGTGCGGCGCCCTGGAGCGCCCCTCCGCGAGGAGGCGACATGCCAACACACGAAGTCGCGGAGAGCGACAAACCCAGCGCGCGGCGGGGAGCGCGCCACACCACCCGAGTGTTTGTCGCGTGGTTGTTCGTGGGCATGCTCGGTTCGGCCGGTGGGGTCGAGGCGCAGCCGTGCGTCGGCGACTGCAACGGCGACGGCGAAGTCACGGTCGACGAAGTGATCACGTTGGTGCGCGTTGCATTGGAGCTATCCCCACCGGATGCGTGTGCTGCTGGCGATGCCAATGGCGACGGAAACATTACGATCGAGGAAATCGTTGAGGCCGTGTCGGCAGTTTTGCACGGGTGCCGATTGCGTCCCACGCCGAGCCCCACACCGACTCCACCAGCTCTGTCGTTGCCGCCTTGCGGTGCGCAGCAACAAACCACGGTGCTCTTGAGCACCGGCCAGGGCGTGAGCGGCCCAGGCGTGGCGGATCCGTTTTGGCGCTTTGCTTCGCCGACACCCGCGGTGGGACCGGTTCCGTTTACCACCAATCCGTCGGTTGCATGGGCACCGGCGCCCTCCGGTTCCTGGTGGGTCCAGCCTGATGCGAGCGGGAATCCACAGCCCGGACCCTCCGCGGGTTACGTGGTTGCGTTTACCATTCCGGGGCCGCTGACTCAGTACACGGCGTTGCGCCTCGTGGGCCAGTACGCTGCTGACAACACGGTGCCCTCGATTTTGCTCAACGGTACTCCAATTGCCTCGTGCACTCCCGCAAGCAGCAACTGCTTTGCCTCGTTGCAACCTTTGAGCTTGCAGGCCACCGCGTTCCCCTTTGCTCCCTTCGTGGCCGGCGCCAACACATTGCGTGTGAACGTTGCCAATCTGAGCAATATCACCGGGCTGGTAGTGGATGCGCGGTTGGAAGCGGACTGCGCGCCCTTGAGCCCCACGCCCACGCCAACGTTCAGTCGAACTGCGACACATACGCGTCCCCCCACACCGACTCGCACTCCGACGCGAACGCTCACTGCCACACCGAGCGCGTCCAGCACTCGCACACCGACGTCGACGCCACGACCTACAGCGACGCCGTCTCGCTCTCCCACGGGAACGCCTTCGCCTCTGCCGTCACCAAGTCCAACCCCGACTTCCAGTCCGGTTTTTTCTCCAACTCCGACCCCCAGTCCTACGTGCACCGGGATCCCCGCGGGTGCTGTGGGTTGGTGGCCACTCGACGAACAGGTGGGTAGCTTGGTTGTGGCCGACATCAGCGGAGCGGGGAATAACGGTGCTTCCCAGCCCGGCGCTTTAGGATTCGGGAGCGGCCCCGCACCGGTGGCAGGGCAAGTGGGCGGAGCGCTGTATTTTTATTCCGGGGGCGAATTCGTGGAGGTCCCACCTGGAAGCAGTCTCGACCGAGCCAATGCCGACCTGACCATTGACGCATGGTTCGCAGCGTTCCTGCCTGGGTCGCCCAGCTTCGGAGGCGTGCCGAACTTTTCTCCGGGAACAACCTTCTTCTATTCGATCGTCGACAAACTCGATCCCGCGGGCAACTCTGGGTACGGCTTTTACCTGCGCACCTTCGCTACGGCGCTGCCGTCGCCTCCACCGGTCGGGTTCCCGGTGACCGTTACGGTGGACCTGGTGTTCGCTCTTGGCAACGCGGGATTTGCCGTACAGATCCACCAAGGTACGACCAGCTATCCGGGGCCGAACCAGCAGTGGCCGCCTCTCATACCAGCGTGGCCTTACAATGGACAGTGGCTGCACGTTGCGGTGACGGTGGACCGCACGAGCAACACCGGACAGTTTTATCTCAACGGCGTTCCCTGGGGTGCGCCGTTCACCCTTCCTGCCGGCACCAACAATACGCTTCCCGTTTGGTTCGGCAAGTCCCGCTTGGCTGACAACGGCTTCGAGTTTGCGCTCGACGAGATCGAGATCTTCGACCGCGTCCTCAACCCTGGCGAGATTGCAGGTGTCGCGGGTGCTGGCGGCAAGTGCAAGACGCCGACAGTGCCGGCCCGAACTCCGACCGCTACCCCGACGGCTTCCCCGCAGGGTGGATGCGATTTCATCGGCCCGAGGATGTGTGGCGGAACCTGCCCGAATCCGACCGACGTGTGCGTGCCCAAGCCCGATGACTCTGGTTGCGAGTGCGTCCCGGGCCAGCCTCGGGCGACAGAAACGCCCACGCCGACCACTACAGTGGGTTGCCCGGGGGCGATTTGTACGGCGACACCGACGCACAGCAGCACGCCTGAGAGATCGCCCACGCCCACGTTCACGCGCAGCGCGACGTTCAGCCCGACGCCAAGTCCGCGTCCGACCCTCACCGGCAGCGCCACGCGCACGCCGACGGCCACTTTCACAGCGACGCCAAGCGCCACGGCGACGCCAACGTGCGGCCCAAGCGTGTCCGTGGACATTTCGACCGGACAGGCTGTGATTGGGGGCAGCGACCCGATTTGGTCGCTGATCGCGGCGCCATCGGGGACGACGGGCTTCTCTTCTCCCGGTCCCGCAACGGTCATCGCACCGAACGGTTCTTGGTTCACGCTGTCCGGCACGCAGTGGATCTCCGCGAATACAGGCTGCACGAACACTCTCACAACCGACTGTCCGGCTGGGACATACTCATACGAACTCTGTTGGGAGCAATGCGGTCGGCTCGACCCGTCGCCGCTCGAGATTCTCGCGGACAACACTGCGACGGTCCACCTTGACGGGATTCCCGTCACGACCACTCCGCCGACGATCGGGTTCACGACCCCCGCGAGCATCCCGGCCAGCGCCTTGGCTCCGTTGGGTACGGGCGTCCATACCCTGCGGGTCGACGTGCAAAATAACCCGTTTAGCGGAGGCGGTGGCACCGCGACCGGCATGGACCTCAGCGGGACCCTGAAGGGATCCGTGACCATCGTCGCGTGCCGGGCTCCTACGTCCACCTTCACCGCGACTCCGACGCTAACACCCACATCCACTCGTACACGCACCGCGACGATTTCCCCGACGCGCACGCCCACGCTGACGCCGACGCCTACGCGAACCGCGACAGCCACCGCTTCCCGGACGCCGACGCACACACCGACGCGCACGCCGACGCCGTGCTTCGCCGAGGTGTGCGTCACCAAGTTCTGGGACTTGAACGGGAACGGCCAGAATAACGGCGAGCCGGGCCTGTCAGGCTGGACGATACAGTTCCTCGATTCCAGCAGCGGCGCGCTTGTGAGCAGCGTGGTCACTGGCCCCAGCGGAACGATCTGCGCTGGCATCCCAGCACCGGCTACGTACAACGTTCAGGAGGTGCTGCAAGGCGGTTGCGTGCAGACGTTTCCTCCTCCACCGGGCATCCACGCGCTCTCACTCACCTGCGGGCAGTTGGTGAACATCGAGTTCGGTAATCGCTGCCCCTTACCCACGCTCACGCCGACATCCACTCCCACGCCCACGCCCAGCCGAACCCCGACGAGGACGCCGACATCCAAGGCACCGCCCCCGGATTGAAGGCACAAATTACCAGCGCGGAGGATGCTCGGCTGCTGGGCCGATCGAGCTCGAGGCAGCAGTAGATTTGCTTTGCGTCTTCCCGGGCCGTGCGAACATGAAAATCTGGACACGCACCATTCGTGTACCGAGGCGGCACCTTTGGCTCCAGCCAATCTGGCTCGCTTGCTCATCGGACCGTGACGCCGGCGATGTAGTCGGCCCGCGGCAAATCACTCGAAGAAGGTTGCGTTGCTACGCCGGCGGGTCGTGCACGTCGAGCAACGATGCACTGACTCCTGTTTCTCGGAAAACCGATGCATAGCGAACGTGCTCCAGCAGAGACGCTACCGCCGCCGGGGCAGCGCGGGCGCCGTGAGGGATGCAGCGGGAGATGCGGCCGCACGCGCCCGTACGGCCAGCCGATGCATCCGCAACCGACGCAACCTTCTCTCCTGAGTGTCTTGTGACGCGGCACTGCCCGCGGGTTTCCGGAAGCTCAGCCGCATCGGAGAAATTCCGCGGGAACCGGTGCCGCATGGACCGCGCCGCGCTCGGTAGGCGCTGCGCGTGCCTCGAAGGTCGCAGCGCATCTCGGGAGCGTTGCCTTGACTTGGTTCCACCGTGGTGGCAAGCAACTGATTTAATCACTTGATTGAAAGCGAGATCGGCGCAGCGATGGGAACGTTGGCAGGAACTTGTGCGATTGCCGGTGTGGGAGTATCGCGCTTCGGGAAGGTTCCCGGCGTGAGCGCCATGGGGTTTACCCTCGAAGCGAGCAAGCGGGCTTTGGAAGATGCGGGTGTGCGCACCCGCGAAGTGGACGGCGTGTTGGTATTGATGCCCGCGGTGATGGGAGAGCAGCACGGTTGGGCTGCGCGTGTCGCCGCATATCTTGGCCTCGAGCCGAGTTTTTGCACCACGCTCGACATGGGCGGGGCCACTGCGTGTGGTGCTGTACAGATTGCGCAAGCTGCTATTGCGGCCGGGTATTGCCAGACCGTGCTCTGCGCGTTTGGCACGCAAAACTGGCCGCAAGGAGTCCCGCTGCAACTGTTCGGCTCGGAGTTTCAGCTAGCGTACGGCGACGTTGGGGCGATGTGCCTGATGGCGCACATCAAGCGACGCCAACAGTACGAGTACCATTTTCCCGATGAACTGTATGCGCGGATCGCGGTCACTTGGCGGTCGCACGCACAATTGAATCCAGAGGCACAGATGCGCAAGCCGATGACCCTGGAGGATTATTTCCGCTCGCGGTGGGTCGTGGAGCCGTTACGGTTGTTCGATTGCTGCCCGAACACCGATGGTGGCGGTGCGATCGTCGTGACCAGTCTTGAGCGGGCTCGCGACTTGCGGCAGCCCGTGGTGCGAGTGCTGGGGGCCGGACAATCTCACAGCGCTGAACTGGTCGAGCCAGCGCGGCCTGAGCGCTCCGAGTGGGGCGGCGCCGCGGCCGCGCGGCGCGCGTACGCGATGGCCGGGATTACCCCTGCGGATCTCGACTGCGCGCAGATTTACGATGCCTTCACTCCCCGAGTGGTTCACGACCTGGTGGCGTACGGTCTCGCTGCACCTGAGGAACTCGCGGGCGCCTTCGCTCGCGGGGAGTTTACCTACGGAGGCGGCTTGCCCTGCAACACTGCCGGGGGGTTGTTGTCGGAAGGTCACTTGTCGGGCTTCGGGCACGTGCGCGAAGCGGTCCGCCAACTCCGCGGAGAGTGCGGCGAGCGGCAAGTTCCGGGCGCAGAATTGTGCTTAGTGACGGGCTACGGAGGTGCTCCTCACGAAGCCCCGCCAACCGTAAGCTACGCAGCGTTGGTTTTGGCCCGCGATTGAGGTGGCGCGATGTTCACGATCGAAAAACCACTTCCTCGAGGAACGGAGGACACGACTCCATTTTGGGACGCGGCGTTGCGCGGAGAGCTGCGCATGCAGCGTTGCATCGAGTGTGGACACATTCGCTTTCCGCCAGCGTTGGTGTGCCCTCGATGCACGAGCGAACAAACAGAGTGGGTCCGACTTTCCGGTCGCGGTCGGGTCTTTAGTTGGGTGATTGTGCACCAGTCGCAGCACCCTGCGTTCAACACCGAGACCCCGTACAACGTCGCCATTGTCGAGCTGGACGAAGGGCCGCGCTTGCATACGCAAATCGTGGACTGCCCCCCGGATCGCATTACGATCGGGATGCCGGTGGAGGTCGTGTTCGAGAAAGTCCGCGATGACGTAGTGCTGCCCAAGTTCCGGCCGTTGGCCGACCGAGCTTGAACGGTACCGGATACCCATTTGGAGGAGGATTCTCCCATGCGCGTGCACAGAAAAACGCAGCCAAGGGCCCGGAAGCAAATGCGGCAACCTGCCAAGCGAGCACGCACGCAACGCAGAGCGGTCGATCCAGTAACCGCGGAAATCATCCGCGGGGCCATGGAGACCATTTGTTACGAAATGGCCACGCACGTCAGCCTGACGGCAACGACGCCCATCCTGAACCAATCGAACGAGCGCAATGCCACCATCTTGGATGCCCGCGGCTCGCTTGCCGCGTTGAGTGTGGGCATTCCCCAGTTCATGTTGAGTTCCACGCTGCCAGTGCGTTTCGCTTTGGAGTTTTTTGGCCCTGACGGCCTGTACGACGGCGACGTGTTGGTGGCGAACGACCCGTATCATGGTGGGGGACACCTTCCGGACTACAACGTGTTTGCGCCGGTGTTTCACGAAGGGGAAATGGTGTTGATTGCCTCGATTCAATGCCACCACGCCGATACCGGCGGAGCCATGCCAGGAGGCTACAACGTCGATGCGCGTGACATCTGGGCGGAAGGCGTGCGGTTTCCCGCTGTGAAAGTTTACGAACGCGGCGTCGAGCGTCGGGATGTCGTGTACATGATGAAGGTCAACAACCGCACGCCGACGTTCATTGGCGACTTGCGTGCTCAAATCGGTGCGGCGCAACTAGGTGCACGCCGGTTGAAGGAGCTGCTGCAACGCTACGGTGCGGAAACGGTGCGCGCCGCCGTGGAGTACATGATCGACTACGCTGCCCGCCGCTTTCGCGAAGAGGTGGCCAAGTGGCCGGACGGAGAATACGAGTCGGACGTGTATGTCGATCACGATCCGAAAGGGAATCCCGACATCCACATTCACTGCAAGGTCACGATCCGGGGTAGCGATCTCACGGTGGACTTTACCGGCTCGGACATGCGCGACAATCTGCAGGCGTATTCCACGTTTGGAAACACGCGCGGGTACGTGGTCGCGCAGTTGGCGAGCATGATGGACCCTTCCATCCCGAAGAACGAAGGGTTCTTTAATTCCATCCGCCTCATCGTTCCTCCGGGATGCTGTTTGAATCCGCCGCCGGAGCGCTCTGTGGCCGCGGGGACGCACCACCCGGGCACCGAAGTGGGCGAGGCGATCGCGAAGGCACTGGAGAAGGTCATTCCCGAGCGCTGCTGCCCGCAAATTTACAAGATGGGCATGCCCACGGTGATTTTTGGCAAGAATCCCCGCACAGGCCAGCTGTTTATCGACCACTCGGTGGACACCTTCGCGGCGTACTGCGGGGCCGTATACGGGCAAGATGGCTGGGGCGCCATGAACGTGAGCTTCGGAAATCTCATCCGCGCCACTGCGGAGATCAACGAATCGATTTTTCCCGTGCGCCACTTGTCGCGCGATTATGCCACCGACACCGGAGGCCCGGGCAAATGGCGCGGATGCCCGGGGTCGTTATACGTGAAAGAAATTTGTGCGCCGGCACAGATTTACACCTACGTGGTCGGGCGGAAGTACCCCATGCCTGGCATCGCCGGAGGAAAGCCAGGCGCGCCCAATCGGCTCATCGTGCGGGCCGGCGGACCGCACGCACACGAGGTGACGACCACCGCGTTTTATGTCGAGCACTTGCCAGGCGAGCGCTACGAATATCGCTATGGTGGCGGCGGTGGATGGGGCGACCCGCTGGAGCGAGACCCGCAAAAGGTCTTGGAGGACGTGCTCGACGAGTACGTGTCGATCGAAGGAGCGCGCCGCGACTACGGGGTGGTGCTGCGTGGCTCGCTGGAGGACTTGACGCTCGAAGTAGACTGGGAGGCCACTGCGGCCCTGCGCGCAGAGCTGCGGAGCAAAGGTACTGCTGCAGCGTCCAGCTAGAGGTGCGAGGGTGGAATCATGCGTTCTTACGCAGTCGGCATCGACGTGGGCGGAACATTTACGGATTTTGTCCTCGTGCGTCCGGACGGTACGATCGTGCCGAGCAAGCATCCGACTACTCCGCGCGATCAGTCGGAGGGCGTGCTTGCAGGCCTCGAACGTGTCGCCGCGAGCGAGGGGCTCAGCTTGCCGGACCTTCTGCGACGCACCCGCCGCATCGTCCATGGAACGACCACGGCGGACAACACGATGATCGAGATGACCGGCGCCGTGACGGGGCTCATCACCAGTGCCGGCCACCGCGACGAAATCGAGCTCCGGCGAGGGTTCAAGGAGGACATTTGGGATCCAGCTCTTCCGCCTCCTCCGCCCATCGCTCCGAGGCGGCGCCGCTTGGGCGTGCCGGAACGATTGGATTTCGAAGGAAATGTGCTGGTGCCGCTGGACGAAGAAGCCGTGCGTGCTGCTCTGAGGAGACTGAAGAAATTCGGAACGGAATCCGTTGCTGTGGTGTTTTTGTTCTCCTTCGTGAACCCCACGCACGAACGCCGGGTGCGCGAAATTGCGCGCGAGGAGTGCCCGGAAATGGCGGTGTGGTTGTCGCATGAAGTCTTACCCGCGGCACCGGAGTTCGAGCGTACCAGCACAACGCTGGTCAATGCGTACGTCGGTCCGAAGATCGAACGGTATGTTCGCCACTTGGCAGAGCGCCTCCAGCAACACGGCTACCGGGGCGAGTTTTTGTTGATGCAATCGAACGGCGGCATGATGGGGCCGGACTACATCCTCCAACGTCCCGTCACTCTGCTCAGCTCGGGCCCGACGGGCGGCGTCATTGCCGCATGTCGGGTGGGGGATGCGGCCGGAGAGCAGGATTTCATTTGCGCCGATATGGGCGGCACCAGCTACGACGTGTGCCTCGTGCGCGGCGCGGAGCCTGAGATCAAGGCAGGGTGGAACTGGCACCACCGCTATCTCATTGGCTTACCGATGGTGCAGGTGCACTCCATCGGTGCCGGCGGAGGTTCCCTGGCGCGAGTGGTGAGCGGCACGCTGCAAGTCGGGCCCCAAAGCGCGGGCGCCGATCCGGGGCCGATTTGCTACGGCCGGGGCGGAACGGTGCCGACGGTGACGGATGCCAACTTGCTGCTCGGATACTTGAACCCCGAGACGTTTTGCGGAGGAGCCATGAAGCTGCAAACCGCAGGCGTCGCCGAAGCGATCGAGGAGCAGATCGCCGCACCTCTGGGCTTACCAGTGGTGGAAGCAGCGTACGGGATTTACCGACTTGTCAATGCAAACATGGCAAACGCGATCCGCCGCATTTCCGCTCAGCGAGGAGAGGACCCGCGCCACTTTGCCCTGGTCATGTATGGCGGCAACGGACCGGTACACGCGACTGCGCAAGCTCGCGAGCTGGGCATTCAACGGGTCATCGTGCCGAAGACGTCACCGGTCTTCTCCGCACTGGGTTTGTCGCTGTCGGATCGTATCGTGGACGAGATGCGCTCGTATATCGTGCCGGCAGCCGAAGCCAATCTCGAGCGGATCCAAGCACTGTTCGACGAAATGGAACGCCAAGCGCGCGCCGTGCTGAGTCGCAGCCGCGAACGCGTGGAGCTGCGCCGCTTTGCCCACATGTGTTACCCCGGCCAAACCTTCGACATCGCGGTGCCGATGGGCAATGGTGCGCGTCCCATCAGTCGCGCACTGCTCCAAGCGACCATCGAGCGTTTTCACGACTTGCACGAGGAACTGCATACGTACGCCGTGCGCGAGGAACAGCCGATGTTGCGCGGGCTGCGACTGACGGTGGTGCAACGTACCGAGAAGCCCGTGCTTCCTGCGCTGCCAGCGAGCCGAAATCCGGCTCGCCCCGTGACTAAGCGGCAAGCGTACTTCGAGGGACGCTTCGTGCCGACGCCTGTGTTTTCCGGATCAGCCTTGCGTGCCGGTCAGCGTGTGCGCGGCCCGGCGATTATCGAGGAACCGTTCACGACCATCGTGCTCCATCCAGGCGACACGGCGGTTCTGGATCGTGCTGGGAACTACCGGATCGACGTTGCCCTGTGAGTGCGGAATTGGTAGCGCACGATTCGGGCGCTAGCGCTCGACCTTCGAACAGGGCCCCGAACCGAGTGCCACGCGAACGCAGCGCAGTCATGCTCCGAGCTTACGGAGAACCGCACCGGTGCGGTTCATGGTTGTTGGGGCCCAATGGCGCGACGTCCCAGCGGTGGGCTGGCGGCCTGTACGTTCTCTTCCTTCCGAGGCAAGGCTCGTAGCGCCGCTGCAGGACCGACGTCGACGGGAGCGACGCCGGGCGCCCACGAGAAAGCATCTGGCTGTTCGAACGCGACTCTCCCACCTGGGAAGCTCGCATCGACTGGCGCGGTGAGAAACGCGTGGGGCTAGCTCTGTTTCGGTGGAGTTGCCGACGGTGACGACAGCGCCACGGACGACGGGTGCCGGCGCGAGGTGGAACGGCGCCACAGAACCCACAGCAAGCGTGCGGGGCCCGAAAGTGCGTAGCCGTAAAAGCCCACGAACAGGAAGATCTGCGGCTCGGCAACCAGGAGCTTGAGCAGCAAAATCGCAACGAGAAGGGTCCAGAACGGCTGGCGACGCAACAAGTCGGTTTCTTTGAAGCTGAAGTACGGCAGCGTGCTCACCATGAGGCCAGCAAGGCCGTAGGTGAGCAACAGCAAAAGAAGGTGTTTGTCTGTCGGCCCATAGGCGCCGAAGCGATAAAACATCAGGACCGTGGCAGCGATGGCTTCCGCGGCTGCGGGTGTGGGCAGCCCGATAAAATGCCGCTTCTCCACCGAATCGAACTGCACGTTGAAGCGGGCGAGGCGCAGGGCGGCACACGTCAGGTACAATGCGGACGCTAGCCAGCCCCAGCTTCCCCACGGCTCCAGTGCCCAGCGATAAATGAGCATTGCCGGGGCCACTCCGAACGCCACGAGGTCGGCAAGCGAGTCGTACTCGATACCGAACCGCGTCGTGGTTCGGGTGAGGCGAGCTACCCGTCCGTCCAACGCGTCGAACAAATTGGCAACAAGAATCGCGACTGCAGCCACCTGGAATTCGCCATGCAAGCTGGCCACGACGGAGTAAAATCCCGCGAACAAGCCTCCTGTGGTGAGCAGGTTTGGCAGCAAGTAGACTCCGCGCCGCAACGGCGAACCGTTTTCCAGCGGAACCAGCAAAGGGGTGCGCGATCGTTCTACCGCCATCGGGCCACCACAGTTTCACCCGCGCGCGTGCGATCGCCAACGCGCACGGTTACGTCCACGCTGCCAGCCGGGAAATACACATCGGCACGCGAGCCGAACAAAATCATTCCGTAGCGCTGCCCGCGGACTACCGTGTCGCCGGGACTCACGCGGCACACGATCCGCCGAGCGACAAAGCCGGCAATTTGCACGAACCAGACCCGGCGGCCATCGTCGTCTTCCACAAGGACCGCGGTTTGTTCGTTGTCCAACGATGCCTTGTCTGCGAACGCGCGAAAGAACTTGCCAGGGTGGTAGCGCACGTCCAGGACTTTCCCGCTCCAAGGAATGCGGTTCACGTGCACGTCCAGCGGGGACATGAAAATACTCAACCGCGTTGCCGGGGCTTGGAAAAAGCGCTCGTCGTGCAGTTCGTGGATTTGAATGACTTTCCCGTCCGCCGGGGCCACCACAGCGCGTGGATCGTCAGGCGGACGACGGGGTGGGTCGCGGAAAAAGTTGACCGTCAGACCGAACAGGGCAAGGCCGATGAGCGCTCCCCAAGGGCCAAAAAACACCGTGAGCAAAATGGTGAACAGAAGAGTGGCAACGATGTGGGGCACACCGTCTGCGGCCAGCGGGAGGCCAAAGAGAGAAACTTGTCCGGCCTCTAGCTTTGCGGTTGGGTAGCCACGGCCCACGCCCGGTGCCCCTCGAAACTGCGTCGTTCAGTTCTTGCTTTTGTCCACGAGCCGGTTGCTGGCCAACCAAGGCATCAAGGCACGCAGCCGCGCTCCGACGGCTTCGATCGGGTGCTTTGCGGCTTCCTTGCGGAGCTCTTGGAAGTGGGGCATGCCGCACTCGTACTCGGTGATCCACTCGCGCGCGAAGGCGCCACTCTGGATGTCGGCCAGAATTTGCTTCATCGCTTCGCGGCTTTCTTTCGTAATGACCCGCGGCCCGCGCGTCATGTCACCGTACTCCGCGGTGTTCGAAATCGAGTAACGCATGTTGGCGATGCCACCCTCGTAAATCAGGTCGACGATGAGCTTCACCTCGTGCACGCACTCGAAGTACGCCATTTCTTCTGGGTAGCCCGCTTCCACCAGCGTTTCGTAACCGGCACGAATGAGTTCCGTCAGGCCCCCGCACAACACGGCTTGCTCGCCAAACAGGTCGGTTTCGGTTTCATCCTTGAAGGTTGTTTCCAGCACTCCTGCGCGCGTACCTCCAATGGCTTGGGCGTACGCCAGGCCAACTGCTTTTGTATCGCCGCTAGGGTCCTGGTGTACTGCGAGCAGACACGGCACCCCTCGACCCTTTTGGAATTCGCTGCGGACAAGGTGGCCCGGTCCTTTCGGGGCGACCATGAACACGTTGACGCTCGGGTCGGGCACGATGCGCTTGAAATGGATGTTGAACCCATGCCCAAAGGCGAGGTACTTCCCCGGGGTCAAGCCGGGCGCGATGTCGCTTTCGTACAACGGGCCAGCAACTTCGTCCGGCACCAAGACCATCACGATGTCTCCCCAGCGAGCCGCCTCGGCAGTTTCCTTCACGGTGAAGCCGGCTGCTTCGGCTTTCGGCCACGAACTTCCGCCGCGGTGCAAACCCACCACGACCTCCACGCCGCTGTCGCGCAAGTTTTGGGCGTGGGCGTGGCCCTGGCTTCCGTACCCAATGACGGCAACCTTCTTGCCGCGAAGATACTCGGGATTTGCGTCTGCGTCCTTGTACACCTTCATCATACGACTTGTTCTTCCTTTTCTTCTTCTGGAGAGATTTGCTCGCTTGGCACCATCAACCGTGCGCCACGGTGCATAGCTACCTTGCCCGTGCGCACGATTTCCAAAATCCCAAGCGGCTTAAGCAACTCGATAAAGGCGGCCAGTTTGTCTTCGTCGCCGGTTACCTCGACGATGAACGACTTCGGCCCGACGTCGATCACTTTGCCCCGGAAGATGTCGACGATGTTCATCACCTCCGCGCGTGTGGTGTTGTCGGCTCGCACTTTCACGAGCGCCATCTCGCGTTCCACATGCGGCGTTCCCTCGAAATCGCTTACGTGAATGACACCGATGAGCTTGTTCAGCTGCTTTTCGATTTGCTCGACAACACGATCGTCTCCACGGGTCACCAGCGTGATGCGCGAGACGGTGGGATCGAGCGTCACAGCTACGGTGAGACTTTCGATATTGAAGGCCCGGGCACTGAACAACCCAGCAACCCGCGAAAGAACCCCGAATTCGTTCTCCACCAAAACGGAAATGGTATGTCGCACGTTGAAAATCCCCTTGCGGGTCCACAGCGAGCAGCGGACCCAAACTCGTTGTTGCTAGAAGATTCCGACCGTAGCCGGAAACCCTACGCGCTCAAGGGGCGTGAAGTTTGCCGATAGCGGGCGAGAATCTCCATGATCTTGTCTTTGCCCGCCAGCTTGAGCTTTTGCAGGCGCTTCTTTTCCAGTTCCTGCTGGGGGGTCAGGTACAAACGACGGTTCAGCTCAGCCAGCTGGCGCTCGAGTTCCAAATGTTCCTCGTAATAGCGCCGGAGTTCTTCGTCCTGGCCCATGAGCTGCTGGATCAACTCTTCGTCTTTCCTCTCCATGACGAGCTCCCCTTTCAAGCCAGCGAACGTGTTCGTCCGATAGCCCACCTACATAAATGTGTCAAACGAACGAACCGCTGCGTCCATTGTCTCCGCGGCGGGTTTGCCTTGTGGTGTGGGGGAAATACCACACCGGCCGGCTCGATGTGGCGTGTTCGGTGACAAGCCTGGGTTGAGGCACCAGGTGAAGCGGTGCCGGGTTGCTTGGTAGGAACGGACAGCAAACCCGTGCTATGAGGCGCACGGTATGCAGCTCGAAGATGGGCGGAAACTCCGGATGCGGAGGGCACAGTGGCGGGACTTCGATGCGGTCGCTGCGCTGGTGGCGGAGTGCGCCGCAGGCGAATTGCCGCCCGACCGGCATACGAAGCGGCGGTTCCGCCGCATCGTACACGACCTGGGGAACGATCTTTATCTCGCCTTTGCCGAACAAGCGCTGGTGGGTCTCGTCCACATCGTCTACGTGCGGGAACTCGTGGCCCCGCGCCGTGCGGAGTTAGCCGCTTTACTGTTGGCTCCCGCCCTCAGGTGCCCGGAGGGTTATCGCTTGCTCGTGCAGTTTGCCTGTATGCGGGCACGCAAGCGAGATTGTGGTGTGATCATCGCACGGCTCCGTACGGTGCCCGCCGAGCTCGATGCGGTGTTGGCAGGGGTAGGTTTCGAGTCGCAGGGGGCGTGGGTCGCGTTGCGCCTCGAGCCCGATCGGCGTTTTGGGCAGGAGGTTTAACCATGGCAGAGCTTTCGAAGGCGATTGCCCGGCTCATGGCAGAGCGTTCTCAACAGCCCCAGCAGCAGGAGGGTTCTGCTGCTGGCCGCGAGGACCCGCCAAAACTCCGCCAGGTTCTGGAGTCCTTGCGCGCTCGGGTGGCTCCGGGAGAGCGTGTCTTGGTGGAAGGAATGGTGCGCCAGTGGCTCGAGCGATCCGGAGCCGATGTCCTGTCGGAGACGCCAGCGGAAGAACTGGTCGACCGCGTGTACGGCATCTTTCGTTTTTTACAACAGCCAGCCAAGCAGGAACCGCGGGTAGAGGTCAGCACGGATCCGCAGATTGGCCGCGGCCTCGTGGTGCGTACGTGGATGCGCGACCGCCCGTTCATTGTCGACACCGTCCAGGAAGCACTGCGTGCTGCCGGAGCGGTGGTGCGCCGCTTGTGGCACCCGATCTTTACCGTCGAACGCGACAGCGCGGGGGACGTGCGCGCGATCACCGTCGGCGCGGAGTTCGGCCAGCGCGAGTCGGTGCTGTACGCCGAAGTAGAGGGCGTTGCCGATGCCTTGGCTCTAGAAACGGCACTGCGCGAGCGGCTCGTAGCGGTCGTTTGGGCCACGGACGACTACGGCGCCATGCGCAACAAGGCGGCCGAGATTGCCGATGAGCTACGCACGGGTACGTTGCCGCGTCCGTGGTCGACCGGTGTCGATGAGTTTGCTGCCTTCCTCGATTGGCTTGGGGAGAAAAACTTCGTGTTCCTCGGGTATCGCGAGTATGCATTTCACGGCCACGGTCGCGAGCGCGTTGCGCAAGTGCGACGCGGGACCGGCCTCGGCATCTTGCGCGCGGAGGAACGCTCGCAGTACTTCGAGCCGAAGCCGCTTCCGGAAGGTCTGCGCCGCCGGCTCAACGAGCCTCCCCTGTGGCTGATTTCCAAAACCAACGCCGAGAGCCCAATCCATCGCCGGGGGCACATGGACTACGTCGGTGTGAAACAGGTCGATTCCGCCGGTGTGGTAGTGGGCGAGCGCCGGTTCTTGGGTTTGTTCACTGCCCGGGCATACGCACAGGAGCCGATGACGGTGCCCCTGTTGCGCGTGAAATTGGTGCAGATTCTCGAACTCGAGGGCGCGGAGGAAGGCACGCACTCGTACAAGGAAATCGTGGGTTTGTTCAACAGCATGTCGCGCGTGGAGTTGCTTGCCTTGGCGCCGGAGCAACTGCGCGAAACCATCAAGGCGCTGCAAGCCGTGGAAGGAAGCGACGACATTGCGGTGGTCCTCCACCCTGACCCGATTGCGCGAGGCGCGTTCGTGGTGGTGTCGCTTCCCAAAAGCCGCTTCTCGAACGAACTGGAGCGACAAGTGCACGACCGCCTGCGAGCGCGTTTGGGAGATGTACTCGTGCTGGAAAGCCGGCTGGCGTTGGACGAACGGGACCACGTGCGGCTGCACTTTTTCCTGGCATCGCGTTCGGGAGAGTTGCGTCCGGTGGCGGCGAGCGAACTGCGCACCGAGATCGGTGGTTTGTTGCGCACCTGGGACGATCGCTTTCGTGCTGCCTTGGAACAACGCTACCCGCGCGAGATTGCCCGCACCTTGGCGGCTCGGTACGCGCCGCGTTTCGACGACGCGTACCGGGCCGGCACCGACGTCGCCACCGCCGTGATCGACGTTGCGCATCTCGAAACCGTGGCAGCTACAGGCATGCCGCAGGTGGACCTGCTGCCGGCCGAAGGCAGCCGCACGGCTCAAGGCGATGCACTGTTCAGACTGTACCTGCCAGGGCCTCCACTCGTGCTCAGCGATTTTTTGCCCCTGCTGGAAAACCTCGGTTTCCAAGTGCTCGCCCAAGATTTGAGCCTTGTGGAACTCGAGGGTGTCGGGCCCGTGCAAATTCACTCGTTCCCGGTGCGGGATGCACGCGGGATGCCCATTGCTGTGGAGGATATTGGCCCGCGAGTTCGGGATGCGTTGCTTCTCTTGTACGCCGGCAAACTAGAGAACGACGTGCTCAATGTTCTTGTCCTGCGTGCCGGGCTCACATGGCGTCAGGTGGACATGTTGCGTGCTTACGCACACCACGCCCTGCAGCTCCGGTTGGGCGCGAGCCTTGAGGCAATTCTTCGTGCGCTCTCTCAAGCGCCTGCTTGTGCGCGCGCGTTGTGGGAGTATTTTGCGGCAAAGTTCGACCCGGAGCGAACCGAACCTGCGCGCACGCGTGCCGCCCAGGTGTTGCCGGAGCTCCAAGCCCGCTTCGAAGCAAGCTTGGAAGGGGTTCCCGGCATCGAGGAAGACCGATTGCTGCGGGGACTGTTCGCAGCCGTCCAGGCAACCGTACGCACCTCGTACTTTTTGCCTGAAAAAGAGCCAAGCGAGCCAATGGCGATCGCGCTCAAGTTTCACGGCACAGCGCTGCCAGGCCCCGGCCCGAAACCCCAATGGGAAACGTATGTGCACGCCCCACAAGTGGCGGGCATTCACTTGCGCGCCGCGAAGGTGGCGCGCGGCGGCATCCGCCTGAGCGACCGGACGGATTTTCGCAGCGAAATTTTGGCCCTCATGCTGACGCAAGATGTCAAAAACGCAGTCATCGTTCCGGGCGGTGCGAAGGGTGGCTTTGTGGTCCGCGGTGCCCGCTCGCACCCGGCTTCTGTTGCTGAAGCTGCGGCTGCGTACCGAACCTTTATCGGGGCGTTGCTGGACGTGACCGACAACATCGTACGCGGCCGGGTGGAAACTCCGCAGCGGGTGCTCGCGTACGACGAGCCGGATCCCTACCTGGTCGTTGCCGCCGACAAGGGTACGGCAACGTTTTCGGACCTTGCAAACGAAGTGGCCACGAGCCGCGGATTTTGGCTCGGGGATGCATTCGCGTCGGGAGGAAAACACGGGTACGACCACAAAAAGCAGGGGATTACGGCTCGTGGCGCGTGGGAATGTGTGCGCCGGCATTTTCACGACCTCGGCCGAAACGCGGACGAGGAATTCCTCGACGTGGTGGGCATTGGCGACATGAGCGGCGACGTGTTTGGGAACGGGATGTTGCTGTCGCGCCGGCTGCGCTTACGCGCCGCCTTCGATCATCGCCACGTGTTTCTCGACCCGGACCCCGACCCGATGCGGTCCTACAACGAGCGCGAGCGCTTGTTCCGCGTCCCCCAATCCAGTTGGGCCGATTACAACCCCGAGCTGCTGAGCCGGGGCGGCGGAGTGTTTTCGCGCCACGCAAAGCGCGTACAACTTTCGCCGGAGGCCCGCGCGTTGCTGGGCTTGGAGGCGCGGGAGTATACCGGCGAGGAGCTAGTTCGAGCAGTGCTGCGGATGCCGGGAGACTTGTTGTGGAACGGTGGCGTCGGCACCTACGTGAAGGCGAGCGATGAGTCGCATGCCGACGCGAACGACCCGGGGAACGACAACGTGCGTGTGGATGCGCGCGAGCTGCGCGTGCGGGTCGTGGCCGAAGGGGGAAACCTGGGTTTCACCCAACGTGCGCGTGTGGAATTCGCTCTGCATGGTGGCGCAATCGACACCGACGCAATCGACAACTCGGCCGGAGTCGATATGTCCGACCACGAGGTAAACCTGAAAATTTGCCTCGGGCACGCCATGGAAGCTGGCCAACTGACGTTCGAGGAGCGGAATCGGCTCCTTGCCGACATCGAGCCCGAGGTGATCGCGCAAGTGCTGGCGCACAACCGCAGACAAGCACGGGTGCTGAGCATGGATCAGTGGCGTAGCCGCACGCGGCTGGAGGAGTTCCGCGAGCTGGTGGCGCAATTGGAAGCCGAAGGGCTCTTGGATCGGCGTACAGAACACCTACCCGATCGCGACCAGCTGCGAGCTCGTCGGCCAGTGTTTTTGGGGCTCACGCGTCCGGAACTCGCCATCGTGCTTGCTCACACCAAGCGGTGGCTCCAGCGGGCATTGTTGGCCAGTGGCCTACCCGAAGACCCGTTTTTCGAATCGTACTTGCGCGCGTACTTTCCCCAAGCGGTCGTCGATCGCTTTGGTTTGTTCGTGCGCAGCCACCCACTACGCCGAGAGATCATTGCCGTGGAGGTGGCGAACTTGGTGATCGACCGCTTAGGAGTGACGTTTGTTCCTCGCCTGGTACGCGATACGGGAGCAAGCATCGAGGCGGTGGTCCGCGCTGTCTGCATCGTGGGGGCCGTGTTGGAATGGGATCGCTTGTGGCAGGAGTTCGAGACGCTTGGGTACGGCTTGGCGTGGGAAGGAGAGCGGGAAGCGCTGCTCGAAGTAGAGCGAGGCTTCGAACGAGCCGTCGCTTGGTACTTGGAGACGCAGCCAGCGGACGTGCCTGCCACGGACATGCGGGAGGCGCTCGCTCGGGCCACCGCAGACTTGTTCTCCGAGATCGACCAAGTGTTTCAGGGAGAAACCCGCAGCGAGTTCGATCGTGCGGTTGAAAATCTGGCAGCGAAAGGGGTCCCTCGGGACTTAGGAATGCGCATCGGTCTCTTGGCTCGTGCTGCCGAATTGTTCGACGTGGCTGAAATCGCCGCCGGCTTGGAACGAAACCCCTTGCTGGTTGCGCGCTCGTATTATGGAGTGCTGGAAGCGTTCTCTCTGTCGTGGTTACGGCAGGCCATGGCGGCGTTGCTTCCAGTCGACCGCTGGGAGCGCCGTGCGGTCAACGAAGTGCTGCGCGATTTGGACCGAGCCCACCGGAAGCTCACCGAACGCGTGTTGGCTTGCGAGCAATACGGCAGCACTGTGGAACAATGCCTGCTCGCTGCAGCCAAGGGACAAGAGCGTGAACTCGAGGCGGTGCGATCGCTTGTGCGGGATGCACAGGCGGGCCGGCAACTCACGTTGGCGCAGGCGCTGGTCGTCACGAGGGAGCTGCTTCGCTTCGCCGAGCGAGGGGCTTCCGTCGAGGCAGCGTAACCGTGGGAGCGTGCGAGGAGAGACCATGGTCGAGGTGCTGTTTTGCGGTACGGGCGATGCATTTTGCTCGGCCGGACAACTGCAAGCCGGGTACCTGTTGTGCGGGCAAGGAACACGCGTCCTGCTCGACTGCGGGGCGACCACCTTGGCCGCATTGCACCGCCACGGAGAGGACGTTTCCGCCATCGACATGGTGGCACTCAGCCACTTGCATGGCGACCACTTCGGCGGCTTGCCGTTTTTGTTTTTGGAGTGGATTTATCAGTCGCGCCGCACCCGGCCACTCGAGGTTGTAGGCCCCCCAGGTACGGTAGAGCGGGTGGGTTCGTTATTCCGCACTCTGTACCGCGATGTCGGCAGTCGCCCACTCCCGTTTCCAGTGCACTATCGAGAAGTCCTACCTGAAGAGCACGTGAAACTTCCGGGTGGCTCTTTGCTGGCCTTTCGCGTGCCTCATCAGGAGCGAGAAGTCTCGCTCGGGTTCGATGTGTCGCTCGCAGGTTGCCGTGTGGTGTACTCCGGAGACACGGGCTGGACACCGGAGTTGCTCGACCGCTCGGCAGACGCCGATTTGTTCATTTGCGAGTGCAGCTTTTACGCCACGATTGTGCCGAACCACTTGGCGTACACGACGTTGGCGGCGGTGCGGGATCGACTCCGAGCACGGCGTACAATCCTAACGCATCTAGGAAGAGACGTGCTGGCACGGCGGAACGAAGTAAACTTCGAGCTGGCACACGACGGCCTCAGAGTGAAGTTGCGATAGTTCCGGGATCCTGTGAGGCTGGCACCGCTACCTTGCTGCCCTCATACCTCCTAAATGCCTACGCGCCTGCCAGCTTGCAGGCTGGTCCTGTCGCCGCAGGGTGCCAACGCGTTGGTTGCAGTCGCAAAGCCCGGCTTGCGGGTCAAGGCACGCAGCTAAAGTCGGCAGGATTGATACCGGCAGCCATTAACGATTGCTTCAAGCGCGGATCGCGCCGCCCGCTCGTGTTTTGCTCGAAGCAGTCCACGCCCAGGTCCATGCCAGCTTGTCCCAGCGCGCAAGAGGAAAGCGAGGTCAGGTCGCTCGACGAACCGCAGCTTCCGAGTTTGAAGCCCAATCCACCAACGAAGGACTTTAACTGCACGAACGGAGCGAGCGTGCACTTGCTCGTTGGGGCAACGATCTTCCCGGTGCTGTTGGTGAGCTTGTTGTCGACGACACTCACGATCGTCGAGCAAGGCGTGGTGTACGAAGGTGTACAGGTGCCAGATCCGTCGATTTCGTTTGCCAGCTCGCACTTGGCCACCTTGTCTCCACAGGCGTGGAGTTTGTTCGCGACGAACGCAGCCACGGTTTTGCCTTGGCCTTGGAACTTTTTATGACAGCCGAACACCGTCGCTCGCGTTGCTGGCGTGCCAGGCGGAGTACCGTCGGGGGTCACATCGATGGTACCAAACACGGAGGAACCGGACCCACTGGTGCAGCCCCCGCCACCGGGATCCTTCCATGTGATGCAGTACTTCATGTCCACATCGAACGGGCCAACGTATCCGGGAGTGAGATAGCTTTCTTGCAGGGTCACGGTCTGCTCGGCAACCAAATCGTTGCAACTGGTTCCCGTCTGGCCGACGCGAATTTCCACCTTGCCGTTGTTGCTATTCGATCCGCACGCTAGCGCCGACGCGTCGATTGCCAGACGGTCAGACGCGGAGATCGCGATCGTCCCGACAGAATTGAGGTTGCCGCTGCCATCTTGGGTCAGGGAAACCGTTTGGCTTGCCGGACGAGGCAATGCACCAAACTGCGCACCGAGGCCGATGTTGTCCAAGAGTATTCCCGCCCGTGGCGCCACCGTGCCCACTTCTTGGTCTACGAAGGAGTCGATGAGGTTGCGGAGGCAACTCATGAGACTTTGCAGGTCGCTCCCACCGCATCCCGACGGGTCCGAGCCGCAAAAGGGCAGGTTCGCCAAATGCAGGCCGCCTGGCCCCGTGGAACACACGTTCGTGATTCCCATAGCCGTGCAGGCCAGCGTGACCTGATCGACAAACTTCTGTTGCGCTTTGAGGAGCCCTTGGCCGGGGGTGTTCAGCTTCGCGATGCACGACGCGGTGGCGGTGTCGCGGCAGGACTTGGCATTCGCGTGGTCTAACTCCTCCATGAGCGCGCAGTTCAAAAGCTTTGTCGTGCACGAAAGCAGCAGGTTGCGGCGGGTCTTGGCATAAGCCTTTCCCTTTGCACTGAGCTTGGCTCGGCAAACTTGCGCAGCGGTCGCCTGCGGCGACAATGCCGCTCCTTCCGACGGAAGCGCCGCGGCGATTGAGAAAGCCAAAACCGAAAGCAGAATGGCCGTGCGTGACATGCTGAACCTCCGAGAATTGATTGGGAATTGACTGGAACAATAAGGAGCAATCATGAACGAGCCCGAGTCAAGCAGGTTTTGCAGAGAAACGATTCCCCGCGATCGGAGTTTCCTCGAGACCGCGAGAGTCCGGTGCTTGTCGTGGGCCTCGGGTAGCAACTGGTTGGCTCGAGTTGCCCTTCCGGTGGCAACAGAAGAATGGAGTACGCACTGGAAGACCTTGCGCGCCCGCTTGCCCAGGAAAGCGAGCCTGGTCAGCGCCGAAAGAGGTACAGGAGCAAGGTGAGAAGAACGCTCAAGACCAAGCTGGTCATGAGTGGGAAATAAATCGTTACGCGATCGGTCTTGTAGTAAATGTCGCCTGGCAACCGACCAAGCCAAGGGATTTTCCCGGCGAAGGTCAGTAGCAACCCCAAGACGACCAACACGATCCCTACCACGATCAGGAAACGACCGAACTCCGGCATACGGCTTCCTCCGGTGTGCGTGTGTCGGACCTCCACTGGTCACTTATCGAACAAACGTTGCTGTGCAACGTGGACCTGGCGGCGTCCGAGTGCTTGGTACGCGAGCTTCGTTGCCACTCGCCCGCGGGGCGTGCGAGCGAGATAGCCTTCTTGGATCAGGAACGGCTCGTATACGTCCTCGATCGTTTCTCGTTCCTCCCCAATGGCAGCAGCCAGGGTGTTGAGGCCAACCGGACCACCATCGAACTTGTCGATGATGGTGGACAACAAGGTGCGATCCATCGGGTCGAAGCCGAACTCGTCGACACCGAGAAGTCGGAGCGCCTCGTCCGCGACTTCCGCGGTGATTGCCCCTGCAGCACGCACTTGGGCGTAGTCCCGCACGCGGCGCAGGAGTCGGTTGGCAACCCGGGGGGTACCACGGGACCGTCGCGCGATCTCTTCGGCGCCCTCCGCGTCGATGGGAACGCCAAGAATTTCCGCTGCACGGTGCACGATGGCGCACAACTCCGACACCGTGTAGAAATCGAGGCGCAAGCTCATACCAAAACGGTCCCGCAGTGGGGACGTCAGCAAGCCCGCGCGCGTGGTGGCACCAACGAGGGTAAAGCGGTGCAAGTCCAGCCGGATCGATCTCGCGCTTGGACCTTGCCCGATCAAGACATCGATCTGAAAGTCCTCCATTGCGGGGTAGAGAATTTCTTCCACGACCCGGCTCAAGCGATGAATCTCGTCGATAAACAGCACGTCGCCAGGCTGGAGATTCGTGAGGATCGCCGCCAAGTCTCCCGGACGTTCGATGACCGGACCCGAGGTTGTGTAAATATTGACTCCCATTTCCCGCGCCACGATGTGGGCAAGCGAGGTCTTGCCTAGACCCGGGGGGCCGTAAAGCAGCAGGTGTTCAAGGCTTTCGCCACGACGTTTGGCCGCGTCGATCACCACACGGAGATTGGCCTTGATCCCTTCTTGGCCAACGTATTCTGCGAGGGTACGCGGTCGAAGATTGCTTTCGAAGACCAGATCCTCGGCTGCGGGCTCGGGTTGTACCAGAGGTCCGGAGCCGAGCGGGGTTCCTGCGGTGCGCTCCGAGGAACTACGTTTGCGAGAGCCGTGCAGGCGGCTCATGCAGCGGCCCTCCGCAACGCATCACGAATCAACTCTTCGAGCACTTGGTGCCCAGCCGCTCGGGCTTGCCGCACGGCGTGCTCCGCAACCGCCGGCTTGAAGCCCAAGTTCACGAGCGCGGAAATGGCTTGTTGTTCCACCTCCGACCGGGCGCTTGCTGGCGCGGGCTGCGTTCCTTTCCCGTTGTCCTGAGTCAGCCGGTCGCGGAGTTCCACCACGAGCCGAGCGGCCAGTTTTTTGCCAACGCCCGGAATGGCAACCAGGCGGGCAGTATCTTCCGCACAAACGGCGCGGCGCAGCTCTTCAGGAGGCGAGCCGGATAGAATCGTCAAGGCGAGGCGCGGGCCGATGCCCGTTACATTCAACAGCTGCTCGAACAAGTTCCGTTCTTCCGGATCCACAAACCCATAAAGCTGCAACGCGTCTTCGCGCACGTGGGTGTAGATGTGGAGTTGCACGGGATCGCCCAGTTCTGGGAGCGCGCAGTAGCCGTTCAGCGAGAGAAACACTTGGTAGCCAACGCCGTGCACGTCGACGACGCAGTGCGCGGGCGACTTGTAAGCGAGCGTGCCAGCGAGCCAAGCGATCATGCGGCTTGCTTTTTACCGCAGCTCGGTTGCAGGGGAAAGATCGTCATCGCCGAGGTTGACGGTCGACCGCTCGGGCAAAACCAGATGCTTGCATGTGGCACAGGGCCGTTCCCAGGGCGTCGGCAGCGTCTTCGAACAGAGGCCCTGAAATGCGCAACAGGCGACAAACCATGGTTTGCATTTGTTGCTTGCTGGCGCGGCCGTCGCCTGTGACCGCTAGCTTGATCGTGGCCGGAGCGTACTCTGCCACGCGAATGCCCAAGCTTCCAGCAGCTGCAAGGACCACTCCGCGGGCTTCGCCGAGACGCAATGCTGCTTGCATGTTGTTGCTGGCGAATCCTTGCTCCAGGCTCACGCAGTCGGGCCCGTATTCCTCCAACAACCACATCAGTCTCTGATGCAAGGTTGCAAGACGGGTGCTCATGCTGCCCCGACAACGAATTACGCCGGTCGCCACGAGCTTCGGTCGCGGAAAGTCGCCCTCCACCACGCCCCAGCCGGTGGCGACGGTGCTCGGATCGACCCCCATGACCCGCATGCTGCGTTCCGCCGTTGGGTGGCTCCGGACGGGCTCCTACGCTAGCCGAGGTTCGCTCAGGCGCTCAGGCGCTCGAGTTCTTCTTGATCGAAGTCGGCGTTCGAGGCCACGCTTTGCACGTCGTCGTGATCGTCGAGGGCTTCGAGCAGCTTCATTGCTTGCAAGGCGTCTTGCCCGGTAACCCGGACCGTACTCTCCGGCACCAACGACAGCTCCGCACTGGCGATGGGAATCTTCGCTTCCTGCAAGGCGGTCTTTACAGCTTCGAAGGTTTCGGGTGCGGTGAGCACCTCGAAGGTGTCGTCGGCATCGCTGACGTCTTCCGCACCTGCTTCGAGAGCGACCTCCATGAGCCGGTCTTCGTCGACTTGGTCCTTCTGCACCGTGATGACGCCGCGTTTTTTGAACATCCAGGCGACGCAGCCACTGGCCCCCAAGCTGCCACCGGCTTTCTCGAACAGTCGACGAATTTCGGCGACCGTGCGGTTGCGATTGTCCGTCATGGCCTGCACTAAAATTGCCACCCCGCCCGGGCCATATCCTTCGTATTGCACTTCTTCGTAGTTCACGCCTTCGAGTTCGCCCGTGCCGCGTTTGATTGCCCGCTCGATATTCTCCATGGGCATGCTGTGCTCACGCGCGGTTTGGACCGCCGTGCGCAGCCTGGGGTTGGCGGATAGGTCTCCACCCCCGAGGCGCGCAGCGACCGTGATTTCCTTGATGAGCTTGGTGAACAGCTTGCCCCGTTTAGCGTCCTTTGCCGCCTTTTTGTGGCGAATAGAGTGCCATTTGGAATGCCCGGACATAACCGACGAACCTCCTGTTGGTACCCCCCGCTGGCAGGGTGATGACCATCACGCCGGTAGCACAGGGGAACCTGCGAGTAAATGGAACGCCGGCAGTCCGCAGCCGCTTCGCCGAAGCCCATGGCTGTAGCGCGAGGCTTGAATCCAAGCTCCGGCCCTTTGGGAGTCGAGCGGGCGTGGCCACGGCGCCTGGACAGTGCCCGGAGCTAGCGAGCCCTCTTGCCTCCCGACCTCTCGGCGCCGATCGAACTTCAATTGCTCAAGACGAGATCGGCCCAGTTCGAAGGCTCTTCCATCTGCGGGTAGTGGCCGACGTTGGGCATAATGGTGCAGCGGCCTTTTGTCATTTGGGCAAGTTTCTCAGCGATCGCACGAACAGCAATCGGGTCGAACTCTCCCCACACAATGCGCACCGGGACCTTGGTGCGCTCCAAAATCGAACGCCAACGTTTGGCGTAGGTACGTCGCTCGATGTTGTAGCGGGCAATGCGACCGAGAACGTTCAAACCACCGTTCCAAGGAATCCAGTAAGCGATGGCACGAATGTCGACTTCGGGTGTCTTGCTCGGATCGGCCCACAAGAATTTGAAGGCCTGCGCAAAGCGTTCCGGGTCGTAGGTGCGTGCGAATTCGGCAGCGCCTTCGTCGGTCATCAACGCGTACTGCACGGGGGTGAGCCGGGCAAGCTCGATCAAGTGACTTCCGTTGCACAAAACCAACGTTTCGATTTCGAAGGGCAGCTTCCCTTCCTCTTGCTGGCAGAGCATTTCCACCGCCATCGTGAGGCCCATATCATGGCCGACCACGCGCGCCTGCTTGACACCGTGTGCGGCGACGATCTCCCCTGCACGACGCGCTTGATCGAGCAGCGAGTACGATACGGCGGGATCGCTGGGCTTGTCCGAAAACCCGAAGCCGAGATGGTCCCAGGTAGTCACGCGGTACCCTTGCGCGATGATCTCGGGCATGGCGGCGGCGAAGTCGTGACTTGTCGATGGGAACCCGTGCACGAGCACCACATCGGGCCCGGCTCCCTCCTGCACCACAAAACACTGGTGGCCTTCAGCCAGCCGATAAAAATGCCCGCGGCGTTTCCACTCGTCGAACACCTGGGCCACATCCGATGGTAGTTGCATGTCCCCTTTGACCTCTGAACTGGCATCTTTGTCAATCAGGCGGGTTCGCGATTTGCAACTGGAGAATCGCATGGAACCAGCCGAACCGCGCTCCGGAATTCCTCCCCAGTGGCGCCGCATCGGCCTGCCCGAAGCTTGGTTTCCGGAACGTCGTACGGAAAAGCGCAATGAAGGAGGGAGAGCGGATCGCGAGGAGTGCACGAGATCTTTGGTGGCCATAGGACTGCCACGCACGGACGACGCGCTTCGGGAGGTCTGTTCGCCAAGCGAGGGCGCCGCAATCCTTGTGGTTGGCCCGGCTGTCCGGATTCGTAGGCGCAACTCTTGTGGTTGCCCATGCTTTCCGGGCAGACACAACGCTCCCGTGCGGGTTCGTTCTTCTGGGCAGGCACAAGTCTCGACCCGATCACCGCGCGTCGGTCGGGTCAGACGCGGTTCGGAACCCGGCACCTGTGGTGCGTCGATGAAGATGACGGATTTGGTCGGTCCGGCTTCGGCCAAGAAAATTTTCCGGCTCGAATGGAAGTCGCTTCGCGGCAGCCGGATGGGTCAGGCTGGGTTTTGCGATCCGCGCAATTCGTGCGTGTCCAAAATTTTTCGCGCGGCCGGGTGTTTCCTGCGCGGACGGAATCGGGACACACGTGGAGGTTCGGAGCGGTACGAGGACAGCTTTGGCAGGCACCGCGCGAAGCGCGACGCCCGTCGGACTGTCATGCAACTTTGGCGCGGTGCACTTGGGCTTCCGGTGGGCGGAGGTAACGGGGCTCGTCCGGCGTGCTCTCGCTTTCCTGAGCGCGTGCTGCTGCGAGTTGTGCGACGATGCGGGCGCGAGGGCCCCACTCCGGAAATGGCAGGACGGTCACCCGGGAACCAAGCTGTTCGCGAAACCAGTTGCCGTAGGTTTCGGTGGCATCGCCAATGATGGTGCAAGGACGCGGCAGCTTCCCGAGCAAAACAGGTGCCTGCACGAGTTGCTCTTCGAGGACCATCCTTAAAGCGCTGCCTTCTCTGCGAAACCCTGCTGCGTACAGCTCGCCTTTTCGGGCGTCGAGCGCGGCGACGATCGTGGCGCTGTCGCTCGGGGCAGCGTAGGCAAGTGCTTCGAGCGTGGGGACGCCCACCACGCGGATGCCAGCGGCGTAGCCGAGCGTTTTGGCCACGCTCAGCCCTACGCGCAAACCAGTGAACGAACCAGGGCCAACCGACACGCCAATGAGGTCAAGGTCGCGCACGGTCAGCCCAGCGCTGCCTAATACGTCGCGAATCGCGGGCAGCAGCACTGCCGCATGCCGCCCCTGAGTGAGCTGGTCGCGTTCGGCCACGATCTGCTCGCCATCGGCCACAGCCACGCTGGCAAGCCACGTTGCCGTCTCGATCGCCAAGATGCGCATCACCTTTACCCCCAGCGCTGCAGCACACGCGCGATGTCGTTGTAGAACGCGAACACCATGAGAGCGAGCAAAAGGATCAGCCCCACTTGTTGGGCGATCTCGCGGTAGCGAGTGTCGAGCGGCCGCCGGCGAACCGCTTCGATGGCGAAGAACAGCAGATGCCCACCGTCCAAAATTGGTACCGGTAACAAGTTGAGGACTCCGAGGTTCACGCTGATGACGGCCATGAAGTTCAACAGATACTCCAAGCCGAGGCGGGCTTGCTCTCCTGCGGCTTGCGCAATCAGGATGGGTCCGCCGATTTCGCTTGCCGGAATTTTGCCTTGCACCATTTTGGCGAGGCTCAGGAAAATCGTTCCCACCCACCACGCCGTTTGCTGGATACCCATGCCGATGGCTCCCACAAAGCTCACGTCGATGCGGTCCATCCCCCGTTCGATGCCAATCAAGTAAGCCTTCCCGGTAACCTCGCCAAACAAGTTTTTCTCTTCTCGTTCTTTGGGAGTCACGGATAGTTCGATTTGTTCTCCATCGCGTTCGACCAGCAAGGTCAAGGTGTGAGCCCCGCGTTGGCGAATGGTGCGCGACAGCTCGTCCCACGTATGCACGGGCTGTCCGTCGACGGCTTTGATCACGTCGCCCGGACGCAACCCAGCTTGCGCCGCAGGCATGTCGGGCATGACGCTTCCTACCTTGGCTGCCTCGCTGGGAACGCGCGCCCCGTACAAGGAGAACACGGCGATAAAAGCCAGGCACGCAAAGAGCAAATTGGCAAAGGGTCCCGCGAACACAATCGCGAAGCGCTTCCACAGGGGTTGTGTTTGAAAAGCAACCGACCGTTTGTCTGGGGTGACTTCCTCGTCGGGATCTTCCCCGACCATTTTGACGAACCCCCCGAGCGGGATCGCGCTGACTGCGTATTCCGTGTCCCCAATTTTGCGACCGACCACCACTGGACCAAAGCCAATGGAAAATTTCACCACCCCCACACCGCACCACTTGGCGACCAAGAAGTGGCCAAGCTCGTGGAATAAAATGAGCAAGCCCAGCACGATGACAGCGGCAACAATGGTGGTCAGCATGAATCACTCCCTCGGGGGTTATAACCCGCGCCAGAGCAACTGATGGTAGTAGACGAAGGCAGCGGGGAAAAGGAGGCTATCGATCCGGTCCAGCACGCCACCATGCCCGGGAAAAATCCATCCAGAGTCCTTCACGCCAAAAGCCCGTTTGAACAGCGACTCTGCGAGGTCCCCTACCTGACCGATGACGCCCATCGTCGTCGACAAGAACACGATGTGGTTCAGAGGAATCTCGGGCAAAATGATCACGTGGCACGCGAGGCCGGTGAGAATGCTCGCGAGCACGATGGCGACCGCTCCTTCGACGGTTTTTTTGGGGCTGACCAGTGGCGCGAGCTGATGGCGTCCGAGGTACTTGCCTGCGAAGTACCCACTCGTGTCGCCCACCATGCCAATGGCGAGAACGAACACTACCCAGTACGGCCCGTTCTCCGGCAAGCGGTGCAGCCATAGGAAGTGCGGCAGCAACAAACCGACGTACAAGCACCCGAGAAGCGCGAGTCCCAAGTCGCGCAAGCCCGCCTCGAAGTCGGATCGGCGCAGCAGCACCCAAGTCAACCCTAGGCACACGCTGGCCGTGATTGCGAGCGTAAGCCATGGGCTCGACGGGCCTCCCATGGCGCCGGCGAGAATGAGCGCGGTGAGCCCGACGATCAAGATTTGCTCCGCCGGCTGGCGGACGAACGCCATGTTCGCGATCTCGGCTGCACCGAGCAAACCCGCAACGAACACCACGCTGGCAAGCGGCCAGGAAACCGGCGCGAAAATCACCAGCAGCAGCAACGGAATGGCAACTGCTGCGGTGGCAAGCCTAGCGCGCAGCACGAAGGCGCTCCCGCTCGCTACTCTCGGGAACGCGACCGAAGCGGCGCTCCCGCTGCTGGTAGGCGATCAGGGCCTGGTAGAAGTCAGCCTCGCGGAAATCAGGCCACAACGTGTCGGTGACGTAAATCTCGCTATACGCGAGCGGCCAGAGGAAGAAGTTCGACACCCGGAGTTCTCCGCTCGTGCGAATCAGCAAATCCGGATCGGGGATGCCGGCCGTACTCAGATGCCGCTCGAACATTCCGGCGTCGATGGTGTCCGGGTCGATGCGACCGTCTCGCGCGGCGCGTGCAAGGGCGCGGGCCGCTTGCACGATGTCTTCCCGGCCGCCGTAGCTCACGGCCAAAACGACGGTCATGTCGCGGTTGTTCTTTGTCGCCTCTACGGTGGCAGCCAAGTCGGCTTGCAGGCCTTCTGGCAAGCGCCGCAGGTCGCCCACGGCGAGCAGGCGGATGCCGTTTTTCATCATCCGGTGCAACTCGGTACGCAGGTAGCGGCGCAACAAGCGCATCAAGGCATCCACCTCGCGGCGCGGCCGCTCCCAGTTCTCCGTGGAGAAGGCAAACAAGCTCAAGTACTCGATGCCGATGCGCCGGCTTGCTTCCACGACGGCGCGCACCGAGTCCTTCCCGCGCTTGTGCCCTTCGATCCGGCTTAAACCGCGTCGCTGCGCCCAACGGCCATTTCCGTCCATGATGATCGCAACGTGCCGCGGCAAACGGCTGAGGTCCAGGTTGTCAGGAAGCGGCCGGGGCACCGACGTCACACCTCCATGATTTCGGCTTCTTTGTGCTTCAGGGCTTGGTCGATGCGTTCGATGTAACTCTTCGTAAGCGCCTCGACCTTTTCGAGCGCCTTGCGTTCGTCGTCCTCGGCGATCTCCTTGTTTTTCAGCATGGTTCGCAACCGTTCCACGGCGTCGCGACGGTGGGCGCGGGCCGACACGCGGTACTCTTCGCACACCTTGCGGATGTGGCGCACCAGGTCCTTGCGGCGCTCCTCGGTGAGCTCCGGAATGGGAATGCGGATGACTTTGCCGTCGTTGACCGGATTCAGTCCTAGGTCGGATTGCTGGATTGCACGCTCGATGTCGGCCAGGATCGAGCGGTCGAACGGCTGGACGACAAGAAGTCGCGGCTCGGGTGCCGACAGCGTAGCAACTTGGTTCAGGGGCGTGCGCGCGCCGTAGTAATCCACGGTAATTCCGTCCAGCAGTGCCGTGGTCGCGCGCCCTGTGCGCAACCGAGCCAACTCTCGCCGCAGAGCTTGCACGGTGGCTTCCAACTCCTGGCGTAACTTCTCGAGCACCTGCTCCGTCATGACCCGACCTCGTTTCAGTGCACGATGGTTCCGATAGGCTCGCCCATGATTGCCCGCCTGATGTTCCCCGGTTTACGCAAGTCGAATACCAAGATTGGCAACCGGTTGTCCATGCACAGCGAAATGGCAGTGGAGTCCATGACTTTCAAGTTACGGTTCAGGCACTCGATGTAAGACACTTCGGAGAATTTCTTCGCGTTGGGGAACTGTTTCGGGTCGCGGTCGTACACGCCATCCACGGTGGTTGCCTTGAGAATAATTTGCGCGCCGATTTCGATGGCGCGCAAGCTCGCAGCCGTGTCGGTGGTGAAAAACGGGTTGCCGGTGCCGGCTGCAAAAATCACCACCCGGCCTTTTTCCAGATGGCGCACCGCACGGCGGCGAATGTACGGTTCGGCGACTTGCTGCATGGCAATGGCGGTCATGACCCGGGTTTTGACCCCCAGTCGTTCGAGCGCGTCTTGCAGGGCAAGGGCATTGATCACCGTTGCCAGCATGCCCATGTAGTCCGCCGTTGCGCGATCCATTCCTTTGGCCGCACCGGCCATGCCGCGAAAGATGTTCCCTCCGCCAATGACGATGGCGAGTTCGCAGCCAAGGTCGTGCACTTCCTTGGCTTCGTGAGCGATGCGATCGAGGACCCGCGTGTCGATTCCGTACGTGGCTCGGCCGAGCAAGGCTTCGCCGCTGAGTTTCAAGAGGACCCGGCGGTACTGGGGCTGAGCAGGTTCAGGAGAAGAGGTTTTGGAGTTCGACGAACCCACGCGTGCTCACGTAGCCGAGGACGTGTCGGAGAGCTCGCCGAGTTGGAAGCGAGCAAAACGCCGCACGACGATGTTTTCGCCAATGCGGGAGATGGCCTCGGTCACCAGTTGGCCGACGGTGCGATCGGGATCCTTGATGAAGGGCTGCTCGAGCAAACAAGTGTCGGCAAAGAACTTTTCGAGTTTCCCTTCGACGATTTTTTCCACCACTTGCGGTGGCTTCCCGGAGCTGGCTGCCTGAGTTCGGTAGATGGCTCGTTCGGATTCGATGACCTCGGCGGGGACTTCTTCCCTCCGCACCCAGCGAGGGTTTGCAGCGGCCACTTGCATGGCCAAGTCGCGCACGAGCTCTTGAAACTCCGCGGTGCGGGCAACGAAGTCGGTTTCGCAGTTCACTTCGATGAGCACGCCGATTTTCCCGCCTGCATGGATGTACGAGCCCACGAGCCCTTGGCTTGCCACCCGCCCCGCTTTCTTTTGCGCAGTGGCTAGGCCTTTTTCGCGCAGGAGCTGAATGGCTTTTTCCATGTCGCCCTGGGCTTCGGCTAGGGCCTTTTTGCAATCCAACATGCCGGCCCCCGTGCGCTCGCGCAGCTCGCGCACCTGGGCCGCACTGACCTCGCTCATGCCACCACTCCTTCCTGCTCGGATTCCGCCTCGTCTTCAGCAGCCTCGCGGCTTTCGTTTGGCGGTGGAGTTTCCATTTCGCTGGCCTTGGCTTGCTCCTCCCGAATTTGCTGGCCCTCGATCACCGCATCCGCAATGGCAGAACAAAACAGCCGGATCGCGCGAATCGCGTCATCGTTGCCGGGAATTTTGTAATCGACGAGGTCCGGATCGCAGTTGGTGTCGATCACCGCCACGACGGGGATGCGCAACTTGTTGGCTTCGCGCACCGCAATCTCTTCCTTTTTCGGGTCGATCACAAAGAGGGCGTCGGGCAGCTTGCGCATATTCTTGATGCCGCCAAGCGCAGCCAAAAGCTTGTCGCGCTCCCGCTGAATGCGCAGCATTTCTTTTTTTGTCAGCGCTTGCACCATGTTTTCGTCCGCGAGGATTTCTTCGCACTTCTTCAAGCGGTCGATGCTTTGCTTGATGGTTTGGAAGTTGGTGAGCGTACCGCCCAGCCAGCGATTGTTCACGTAAAACATGCCGCAACGCTCGGCCTCTTCGCGTACGGCATCCTGCGCTTGCTTCTTCGTGCCGACAAACAAGATCGTGCCGCCGCGGGCAGAAAGGTCGCGCACAAAGGCGTAAGCTTGCTCGAAGAGCTGCGCCGTTTTTTGCAAATCGATAATGTGGATGCCGTTGCGGGCCCCGAAAATGTACGGCTTCATTTTCGGGTTCCATCGGCTCGTTTGGTGCCCGAAGTGCACCCCAGCTTCGAGCAAGCTTTTCATGCTGACTTCCGTCATAAGCTCCTTCTCCGTCGTTCTCGTGAACCGGCCATGCCTATCAGAAACGCCTGTCCCCACGCAACCCAAGGAAGTCCCGTGCGGTCGCTAGCGAGCGGATCGACGTCGCGCGCTCCGGTGGCGGCCGGCAGCACCGGCAAGGCCACACATCGCGCAATGGATCGAAAGGACGGCGACCCGCGGTGCCTGTAGGCAAAGACGATGAACCGGATGCACCAGCGCGCTCGGGTGTACCTTGCGAGGGCTCGGCAACAATCCGACGAGCAGGGACTCCGCCGGCTGGAGGGGCACGGCGATCCCGCTTACGCATGGAAGGGGCTCGGGCAACGAGGGCTTGCCGCCGTGGCGTTACGAGAGACCGTCCCAGAATCCGTCGGACCGCAAATCCTCTGCGAGCTCGATCGAGCTCGCCGTTGCAGCAAGCATCTGGTTGCCGAAACGAACGATGGCACTCGAAAACGGGCAGTGTTCGACGTACTCCTCCAAACCGTTCACTTCGACGACCTCTGGAGCGGCGACGACAAAGCCGTGCTTCCGCTTCCTGACCACCCACCAACCCTGCGGAATCGCGCGTCCTCTGCGGACGAAGCGGATCCAGCGGAACAAGATCGGCTCGATCACTTTCCGATCGTCGTCTCCTTCATGGTAGGGCATGGGTAAGTCGCAGGCCGGACACTTCGGTGCGTGCTCCACTAAAAACCATTCCGGAGGTAGTAAGTACGCCGAGTCGTCGGCTTCGTGGTTGACGCTTGGAGACTGCTCGCTTTGCTGTTCGTCGTTCATACCGTGTACTCCTGCTCTTCTTTTCGTTCACTCGGCCCGCCTCAATTCGGCTGGGAACCTCATCCACTCTTCCACTCTTCAAAACCGGCGCGGCGAAGCCGCGGCCGAACGCCCGTGTGGTTTCGCACTTTTCCGTCGGTTCGTGCCGACATGGAACATTGCGCCTTTGCTCCAAATCCACAGCTGTTTGTTTCTGGCCTCCTCGCGAGAAACTCCTGCTCCAGGGAAGCTACGTTTGCCGAGAGCCGCGCCGGCTGCAAGCTCCGCCCGCTGTCAGGCAATGTTGCCGTTGGACGAGACCAGGGACTTTCGAGTGTGGTGGGTCACCGTGTTGCTGGGATGGTTGCCGCCCACCGTATCGTGACTCCTCGGGCGGTGGTAGGTGAGCTGCGGGGAGGATCGAGCTGTGGGGAAGTGGGGCTCGCGCAAAATCTTCCGCGGCTTCGGTCATTCACCCGCACCCGAGGAGCGCCTGGTTGACGCTGCGGACGATTTCGTCGATGGTCACCTGCCGATCGTTGTTCGCGTCGGCTGCAGAGCAAGCGCTGATGTCCGCTTCGCCCAGAGCGATCCGTACCTGCAGCACGAGTTCGTCAATCGTCACGCTCCCGTCGCCGTTGCAGTCGCCGGCGCATGACTGTTCCGCGACTGTCACCCGGACCGTGGCCAGGTTGGAGTTCGTGCTCCCGTCCCAAGCGGCAATGGTGAAGGTGTCTTCACCCAAGTACCCAGGTTCAGGCGTATACAGGACTGCTTGTTCTCGAACTGCAGCCGTGCCGTGGCTTGGTTGAGTCACAACACGCAACGTCACCGGATCGCCATCTGAGTCGAACGCGGCGATCGGAATGAGGGTAGGGGCGTTGGACCCGAGGTGTGCCTCGGCATCCGATACCTCGGGTGCTCGGTTGCGCGCCGGAGCCTCGGAAAAGGGTCCGTTGTGGCACGCGTAGCAGCCGACTTGGAATCCGCGCCAAAAAACCTTGGTGCCAAACTTGGTCTGAAGGACTCGGTCTCCAAGAGCGCGCGAGAGTTCGGTTCCGCGGTAGTCGGCCCCGTGGCAATCCCGACAGGGTCCGACGCCGCCATGCTCGGCAAACCCTCCGTGCGCTTGCACCCAGGATGCCCCGAGTGGGTGCAAGCCGTGCGGGCCACCATTCGGTACCGCGGGAACCTGCGGGTGGCATGTGCTGCATTCGCTTAACGTTCCGACATGTCCCTGGAGGGCGATGCTTTGCAGGTTGTCGTTTTCGTGGCTGCTGGGATACTCCGCGTGGGTTGGACCATGACAGGCCTCGCACGCGATGCCTCCATGCCCTTTCGAGAAGCGATGGAGCGCTGCGCCGGGTACGGGAGTGTCGGAGTTCGTTGCGAAGATGGGATCCTGTGGCTCCCGTGGAACGTTGTCTTCCGTGAACACGGACTCGAACCGGATGGCTCCGCGATTTTGCACAGCGGTTCCGGTGTGGCAGCTTTGGCATCTCGGCTCGTCGATCCAGCCCCGGCGGTCGGGGCTGGCAACTTGTAACATGTTCCCGTGGCAGCTTTGGCACTGGATTGCGCGCGTACCATCGGGCGCCACCGCGTTCCCCATCACCCCGCGCAAGCAACGAGTGGCTGCACCAGGGTGGCATCGGTAGCAGGCGTTGCGGTTGGTACTTGCGTTCAACGGCTCCAAAGTGTCCGGATCCGCTACCCAGGCCATCCGTCGATGGATGGCTTGGGTCAACGCCGACACGTCGCGTATCCCACTGCCAGGTAAGGCCTCCGACGCGTGGCAGCGCGCACACAGGATCGGACGACCCGAGCGTGCCGTCGGGTACAGCCCAGCAGGGTCGTAGCCCGCCTCGGCCAAGGCTCTGGCAAAAAGTGGATTGGAACTCTCACGCTCGTCATGCAGGAGAAGAATGTTCAGGCGCATGTCGCGCTGCGGGTCGGGATCGTTGACCCATCCGGTAGATGGTGCCGCCGCGGGGCTCGATCCCGAGGCATGGCAGGCACGGCAGTCCATCTCGTCGGAGACCGGCGTGACGACGGTGGTGGAAGCCCGCACTGCTCCGGTACGATCGCGTGCGACAACGAGAAAGGTGGGATACGGATTTTTTGCCCCCGTGTCGTCGTAAGGGACCACCGGAATCCCCTCCGCAACGAACCATCGATGCTCTGGGTCGAAGCGTAACGGTTGTGGGGCGTTCGTCGCGCCGGGCAACGCGGTGCCTGCCAAGCCGACGTCCAGTGGCAACCGCACACCGAATAGAAACTCGACAAAACTCCAGAAGTTTGTCTTGCCGACGGCCGTGCTGTTGATGGATCCCGTGGGGTCCGCAATGGCCTCGTAAGTCACCCTCCAGCCTGTGTCGTCCGAGACCAGCCGCCCAGTGCTGTCGATCAACTGAGCGTGTACGGTGTTGTAAGGCGGAAGCAAGCTGAACACTGCGTAGTCCGCGTCTAGGCAGTGCATCCCGAGGTTGTTCCAGGCGATGAGGGTTTCCGCGCTCGCGTTCGTGCACGCGGCGAAGAACGTGAACACGGATACGATGACCAGAAAAGGAAAGAAAGATCTCCAGTGCTTACATGGAAACATTGGTCCCATCATCGCGGGTCCTGAGGACGTCGAAAAAGCCAAGTTTGTTGCTTGCGAGGGAGGGAAGGCCCAAGCGCTTGGCAGTGAAAGCAGGTTCTTCCAGGCGCCCTTTGTTCGGTTCGGGCTGCCCGTGCTTTTCGGTGGAGGCGATACTAAAACCGTCGGCAACGTTCTTCCTCAGGCAATCGCTCATGCGCGTGTGGCGGCATTTGGAACATCTCGGGCGCCGGTTTCCCCGGCCGGTACTGACCCTCGGCAACTTCGATGGCGTGCACCGAGGGCACCAGGCGATCGTGCGTCGCACGGTTGAACTCGCGCGCCAGGTGGGAGGTACGGCGCTAGCCTTGACGTTCGAGCCCCATCCCGTAGCGGTGCTGATGCCAGGGCGCGCACCTGCTCGGTTGATGGATCTGCACACACGCGTTGCCTGCTTGCTCGAGCTGGGGCTCGATCATGTGATCGTGCAGCGCTTTACGCCAACGTTTGCGGCAATCGAGCCGGAACCGTTCGTGCGGCAGTGGCTGGTAGACAACTTGGGGCTTTACGGGCTCGTGGTCGGACACCGAGTACGCTTTGGTCACCTGCGCCGGGGAGATGCCACGCTGTTGCAACGCCTTGGGAAGGAACTTGGCTTGGCTGTGGAAATCATCGGCAAAGTGGAAGTTCAAGGACGCTTGGTGAGCAGCAGCGCAGTGCGGAGCGCGATCCACGAAGGCAAACTCGAACTTGCCGAGGAAATGCTGGGTCGGCCGCACACGTTTGCAGCGCGGGTGATTTCCGGACACAACCGCGGAAAGCAGCTCGGATTCCCCACCGCGAACCTGGAAATTCGTGGCTTGGTGCTCCCACCGGACGGTGTGTACGCCGTTGCCGCTTGCTTCGATGGAACGTGGCGGCCCGCGGTGGCGAACATTGGGAACAACCCGACATTTGCCGATCGCGAACGGAGCCTCGAAGTGCACATTCTGGACTTTCGTGGCGACCTTTATGGCCGCCGCCTTTGGGTGCGGTTCGTGCGGCGGCTGCGCGGAGAAATTCGTTTTCCGAGTGTGGAGCTGCTAGTCGAACAGATCAGGCGCGACATTGCCGAAGCACGTGCGCTGTTCGCCAAGCTCTGATGCGTGTGCTCTCCGAACGCTTGATTGTCGAAGATCTGACCCAGAAGCAGCGACTCGACCGCTACCTCGCCCAGCTCGGGCGTTGGGGCTCGCGCGCCCGTGTGCAAAAACTCATCGACGCAGGCTGCGTGCTGCTCAACGGGCAACCAGCACGGTCGGGGCACTTGGTGCGCCCAGGCCAAACCATCGAAGTACGATGGCAGCCGGAAGAAGCAGGGCTGGAGCTACAGCCCGAGCCGATTCCGTTGAACATCGTGTTCGAGGACGAGTGGCTCTTGGTGATCGACAAGCCTGCCGGTTTGGTGGTGCATCCGACGCCCACCCATCAAGGTGGCACGCTCGTGCACGCCTTGCTGCACCATTGGCAAGGCAACCGTCCTGGCTTGGACCCTGTGCGCCCGGGGATCGTGCACCGTCTGGACAAAGACACCTCCGGGTTGCTCGTCGTCGCCAAGGACCCGGAAACTTTGGCGGCTCTGGCTCGGCAGTTCCTCCATCGCCGCGTACGCAAGGAGTACTGGGCCGCCGTGTGGGGCTTACCCCGCAGCACCTCTGGCACCATCGAAAAACCCATTGCCCGCGATCCTGTACACCGCAAGCGCATGGCGGTGGTACAGCGCGGGGGACGCAGCGCGCGAACCACGTACGCATTGCTTTGCCACCGCCCGCCGTGGAGCTGGCTGGCCGTGTACCCTGAAACTGGTCGAACACATCAAATCCGGGTGCACCTAGCGCACCTTGGCCACCCGATTGTGGCCGACCCCCTTTACGGTCGGGCGCGCAAGTTGCCCGAAGGTGTGGCCGTGCCGCGCCAGGCGCTGCACGCAGCGGCTTTGGAGTTCTCCCATCCGGTTACAGGCGAGTCGCTCGCCTTCCGTGCTCCATTGCCAGAAGACTTGCAGGCGCTTTGGGAGTACTGTCAGACCCAACCCGCCGCAGGATGAAGCGTCGCCATACTCGGTTCTGCCGGAGCGCCTTTCGCTAGGAACCGCCCGGCCTGATGGGCGGCGTCCCGGATGGTTCGTGGGCCTTCGGGTCGCGGACTAATCGACGGACCGCGTCGGGCTCGAGCTTGCACGCATCAGCCAGGATCAGCTCCAGATTGCGGCGGACATATCCTGGATCGAGAACGAGGCGCTCCAGGACGGTCCACGATTCGACCGTCCACCGTGGTGGCTCTCCTTGTACCTCGAACGTTGCGACTTCCACCCAAGTAGTGGTGGGTGTGGCCACGAATTCGATACCCAAGCGCAACGGCGGGTTCGGACCTCGCGTGGCGCGTGCCCGCTGGCGCCAAAGTTGTTGCTGCGCTGCTTCGAGCGCAGCCACGTACCGGCGCGCGGACTCAGCGGCGGCGGTCGCATCCGGCCAGTTGGCCTCCTCCTTTTTGCGAATTTCCGCCACCACGCGTTTCATGAGCACAGTTTGCAACAGCGTCTGCACCACCACCAGATCTGGGTCGCGACGGAGCAAACGCACCGAGCCGATTGGGCTACCCCCAGCCTCCACAGTGCAGTCGTGGAGAACGACCTCGCCATGGGTTGCGCCGACGAAGGGGAGAACGTTCGTCGCCAACACAACAATGGCCAACTCAACGAATCTCGGCCGAGTGCGCATGGTTCCCCAGCGAAATCAAACAGGCAGGTGTAACCCACAAATCGTACAGCAACGCGAGAATCATGCTGACTCCAGTGAAGAGGGAAAAGTACACTGTAGGAAGAAAGCTTCCTGCCAAGCCGACCCAAAATCCAGCGACGATGACCAAGTTGTTCGCGATCAACGCCGGACCGACAGCAATGGTCGCCCGCCGTGCCGCGATGGTCGGAAGCGACGCGCGCGCCTGGGCGGTTTGAAATGCACTCACGTAGTGGATGGTATCGTCCACGACCAAGCCCATGGCGGCAGCAGCGATCATGGCAGTGCCCGTACTGAGGTCGATGCCCGCCCACCCGAGGAGCCCGATGGTCATCCCGATGGGCAAAAGGTTCGGGATCAGCGCAATCGCTCCAACGCGCAGTGAACCGACTCCCCACGCCACGAGCACCCCGACCAGGAAAAAGCTAGCGGCGAAGCTGCCTGCGAGTTGGCGCACGAGTTCGTTCGAATCTTGAGCGAGCGCGTACAACGCGCCGGTGATGTGCACGGTGTAGTCGGGTCCCATTTGTGCTCGGGCGCTCGCGAGGAAGCGCTCGGCGACCGTCGCGATGTCTGCGGTGCCGGCGGCGCGCAGGCGCACCTGGATCCGTGCAGCGGTTTGGTCCGACGACAGCAATCGCCGCACGAGGCGCTGGTCGGGCGCGGCCGCAATCAGGTCGAGAAGCTCTTCGACGACCTCGTCGTCCGTGGGCAGCACCGGCGCCGCGGTGCGGAACTCGGCGCGATGGAGATGTCTCACCAAGTCCGCGATGCTCAGCACTCCACTGACCAGCGGATCGTGCGATACCGTGGTCGTCCAGGCCGCCAGCCGGCGCAAGTCCTCAGCGTGAGCGAGTCGGCGCCCATCCCGGCGCTCTACCAAAAACTCGAGGGGGTACGGCCCGGTGAGGTGACCGTCGATCCAGAACGTGTCTTCGCGCAGCGGAGCACCAGGTTTGAGAAAGCGGACAAGGTCCGTGTTGTTCCGCAGCCAAGCCATGCCGCTACCCATGGCCAGTGCGGCGGCAAAACCACAAACGAGGGTGAGGCGAGGGGCCCGAGTCGAGGTTCGTGCAGTGCATAGGAGGAGCGCACGCAAGGGGCGCGGAACTCGTGGTACTCGCGCCGGCCTGAAGAAGCGTCCGATGTTCGTGGTGGCAAAGGGGACCATCCACATGGCGAGCACGAAGCCAAGAAGCGCTGCCGCCGCTGCGGCCACGCCGAACTGTCGCACTGCTGGCATGGCGTTCAGCGCGAGAGTGGCAAAGCCCGAGGCAGTGGTTGCCGCACACAGGAAGCACGGCCAGAGAAGGTGCTCGAGCATTGCGCGCACGCGTTCGCGGGGCGCAGCAGGCGCGACGCCGTGGTACCAGAAATGGAGTAAGTGGATGCAAGGGGTAACGGCCAGGACCAGTACGATCGGCGGAAGCAACGAGGTGATGGCGTTTAGTCGCAAGCCAGCGACGACAAGGCCGCCGTGAATGGCGACCACAGTGAGGCCAGCGACAAGCAGCGGCAACAGTGCTGCCAGCAGCGACCGAAAATAGATCCACAACACGCTCCCGAGAACGGCGATGGCAACCGGAAGAAGCAAGCGTTCGTCGCGCTGAATGTAGGCGGTCACGTCGTGCTTTTGAACCGGAATGCCGGTGAGATGGGCTTCGAGACCGGTGCGCCGCTCGAACGCGGCCAGCGTATTCCGCACCGCTTCGATCAGACGATGGGATTGCTCGGGATGCGAGCCTTGTTCGGACAGGGCAACCCAAATACCCGCAGTGCGGGAGTCAGCAGAAATCAGCCAGCCGACAAGCTCCGGCATTTCCTCCATCGCTTTGCGGATTTCAGTCTCGATGTTGGGACGGTCGTACGGGGTGCGGAGCAAGGGGGCCAATTCGGCTCCCGTGTCCCCGGCAACGATGCGCAACGCGTTCGTGAGCGAAAGGACCTCGGCTACGCCGTCGATCCGCTCGAGTTCCTGGGTGAGTGCGTGCAGGTGCGCGAGCGTTGCCGGGTGGAGGAGGTGGGAAGCGTGGATGGCGACGAGCAAGTCTTCGTCGCTCCCGAAGAGGGTTCGAAACCGCTGGTAATTCGCGATCCGCTCCGGATCCGGAACGTTGAGCGACTCGTTCGCATGTTCGACGCCGAGCTGTCGCGCATGCCAGCCAGAGAACGCCGCGAGCGTCACCACCGCAGCGAGGGCCAGCCAGCGCCAGCGCGTGAAGGTGAAGAAAACGACGAGCGCCGCGACTCGGGCGGACATCGGTACGGAACCGTTCTGCGCCGGGGCCTTAGCTCGCGTCCGGGCCGGTTGTCTTTCGGCGCCATTCGCGTTCACGCAATTCTACCCGGCGAATTTTGCCGCTCACAGTTTTGGGTAACTCCTCGACGAACTCGATTTCACGCGGATACTTGTAGGGTGCGGTGGTGCGCTTCACGTGCTCTTGCAGCTCGCGAACCAGCGCGTCCGACGGCGATACCCCGGGGCGAAGCTTCACGAACGCTTTGACAATCGAGCCGCGTTCCGGATGCGGACTGGCGACGACGGCCGACTCGAGCACGGCAGGATGTTCCAAGAGAGCGCTTTCCACTTCGAACGGGCCGATTCGGTAGCCAGCACTGATGATCACGTCGTCCGCGCGGCCGACAAACCAAAAGTACCCGTCGGAATCGGTTTGCGCCCGATCGCCGGTGACGTACCATTCCCCGCGCCAACATGCTTCCGACTCCTCGCGATTCTTCCAGTACTCGCGGAACAACGACGGAGTACGGCCTCGTAGTGCGACATCTCCCACCTCGCCAGGCGGAAGGCGAGTTCCGCGCTCGTCGATCACGGCGACGTCGTGGCCAGGAAACGGCTTTCCCATCGAGCCTGGCCGGATTTCCATTCCGGGTAGATTGGCGACTAGAAGGGTGGTCTCGGTTTGTCCGTACCCGTCGTGGATCGTGACGCCAAACCGCTCGCGCCACGTCGCGATCACCTCGGGGTTCAGAGGCTCGCCAGCTCCCGTGCAGTGGCGGAGGTGCGGCAGCCGATAGCGGCTGAGGTCTTCTTTGACCAACAAGCGGTACTCCGTGGGCGGGGCGCAAAACACACTGATTTCGTATTCTTGGAGCAAGGAGAGCTCTCGTTGCGGTTCGAATCGGCCAGCGTACTGGAACACCGCAGCACCCGTGCTCCACGGACCGAACAAGACTCCGTAGGCGGCCTTCGCCCAGCCCGTATCCGCGGTGGTCCAGTGCAAATCGCGGGGGGTCAGGTCCAGCCAGTACAATCCCGTGTACCGGTGCGCCCACGTGTATGCGTGAGCATGCAACACAGCTTTGGGGTCCTTGGTGGTTCCGGAGGTGTAAAAGCAAAGGGCCGGATCGTCGCTTCGAGTGCGGGGCAACTCTCCGCCGGAATTGGCAGCCGCGAGGACGTCGTCCCACCGTTGCCAGCCGGCGCTGGACCCACCGACGAGAATGCAGTGCCGCAGTGCGTCGCACTCGTTCCGGACCGCCTCGACTTGCTCCACGCATGCGGGCTCCGTGACCAGCACACGGGCCTCGCTGTGTTGAGCTCGAAAGCGAATGTCTTTGGCACGTAAGCTCGCGGTGCAAGGGATGGCTAGGGCACCGGCACGCAGTGCCCCGAGCATGGCGACAAACCACTCGGGACGCTTGCCGAGCAACACCATCACAGGCTCTCCGGGGCGCACGCCCAAGCCGATCAGGGCGCGCGCAAAACGCAAGCTCTGACGATACAAGTCCCAGTACGTGAACCGGCGCTCTTCGCCGCTTTCGGACACCCAGTACAACGCCAACCGCCCACGGTCGCGCGCCCAGTGCCCGACAACGTCTTCCGTGAAATTGAAGTGAGCTGGCGGGTTCCAGCGAAAGCTTCGGTACAACTCCTCGTAACGCATCCAGTACCTCCTCGACTCGGGTTCCACTCGTGGCGTGTGGGTTCGCTTTTGTCGCGATCGCCGCTTGGTTACAAGTGCGGACATGGTCGCGCCGGAGCAACCCGAGTCCGCAATGAGCAATCGTGCAGAGTTCGTGTCCTTGGCGGTCGTTGCACTCCTGACTGCCGCGTTGGTTGGTGTCGTTGCCTGGTTGCTCGTGCGTGCCCCCGCGAGCGGAGTGCCTGCAGATTCGGCCCTTCCGGCACTAAATGCCAGCCTGAACGGAGCCACGACCCTGTGCTTGGTGTTCGGGTGGCTCGCGATCCGAATGCGACGGGTGCGGTGGCACCGTGGATGGATGCTCACAGCAGCCGGATTATCGGCCTGCTTTTTGGTTTCGTACGTGGTGCATCATTATCAAGTGGGTTCGGTTCGCTTCGTGGGGCCTGCGTGGTTGCGTGCGCTGTATCTCGCTGTGTTGGTGCCACACGTGGTTCTCTCCGCAGCGATGGTTCCGCTGGTGCTGACCACGCTTTGGCGTGCGCTCAGCGCCGATTTTGCGCGCCACCGGCGAGTGGCCCGGTGGACGCTCCCTTTGTGGCTCGTGGTGTCCGTGACCGGCGTGCTGGTGTACTGGATGCTTTACCACCTGAGCCCTTCGTTCCGCTGATCCTACGAGGTCTGGGCTACGCTTCCCTGTCGCGGCCCGGTTGTTTCGCTCGCAGTGTTAGACAGCGCCGGAACCGCGACAAAACTCACGCGCCGGTGCGGCGAAGGTGAAATTCGCTTGACCGCGGATGCGATCTGTTTTTAAGGAAAAGGCCGCATCCGGGGCAGAAGGATGTCCGGTGCTTCTGAAGGGGGATGTATGGTCCAATTGGGTTTGTGGCTTCGAATCCCAGCGTTGGCCCTTGGTATCTTCGCGCTCGTGGGCTGGGGATGGCGGAAACCCTCGTGGGGTGAGGCAGCTTGCGTGGTGTCCAGTGTGAGCGCGGGTGGCGCCCACAGTTGCGCCGTGCGCCTGGACGGGAGCGTTGCCTGCTGGGGGCGCAACGACTTCGACCAAGCAAACGCGCCCGCGGGGAGTTTTCGTCAGGTGAGCGCGGGGCGGGAACACAGTTGTGCGGTGGCCTTTGACGGCTCCGTGCTGTGTTGGGGGCGCAACGACGCTGGCCAGGGGAATGCGTTGCCGGGGGAATTCCGGCAAGTTGCTGCCGGTGGGTCGCACACGTGTGGAGTGTTTGTCGATCCTGTGGTGGGTCCGAGAGTGCAATGTTGGGGAGACAACAGCCAGGGCCAGTCGACGCCGCCGTTCGGCAACATTCTATCCGTATGTGCGGGCGAGAGTCACAGTTGCGCTGTGCGGAGCGACCGGACCGTCGTGTGTTGGGGAGCGAACGACCGCGGCCAGGCAACTCCGCCCTCGGGCACCTTTTTGGAGGTCGCCTGCGGGGGTGCTCATACGTGCGGGCTGAGGACCGACGGCACGTTGAGTTGCTGGGGGGCAAACGACGATGGCCAGGCGACGCCGCCGCCCGGACCTTTTTCCCGAGTTTCAGCAGGAGGCCGGCACTCCTGCGGCGTTCGTCCTGATGGAACCGTAGTATGTTGGGGCGCAAACGAAAGCGGGCAGGCAACCGCGCCGGATGCGACTCTCACGGCGGTGTCGGCGGGTGCGGCTCACACCTGTGGAGTTCGGACCGACGGCGCCGTTGTATGTTGGGGCCAAAACGACGACCTGCGAGCAACCGTGCCCGGAGCATCGTTCTTCGCGATCTCCGTTGGGGACGGGTTTCTTTGCGTGTTGGAGACAGGTGGCCGTTTGCGTTGTGCCGGCAGAAATGACCAAGGACAGGCTTCCCCTCCGCAGGACGGCGTGCCCTTCATTCAAGTCAGTGCCGGCCCGGACCACGCTTGCGGCATCCGTGAGGATGGCACGATCGCTTGCTGGGGTAGCAACGAATTCCGGCAAAGCGAACCGGCCGCTGGGGAATTCGTTCACGTGAGTGCGGGTGAATTCCATACCTGTGGGGTGCGAAGGGACGGAACCATCGTGTGCTGGGGGTTCCAGCTCTCCGACCCTTTCTTTCCTCTTCCCGGTGTGTTTCGGCAGGTAGCTGTGGGGACATACCACGTGTGTGGATTGCGGATCGACGGGCGCGTCGCGTGTTGGGACTGGTTGGGCTCCACGTGGTCATCCGTGCAGCAGGGCACATTCCGGCGAATCCTGGCAGCTGGGGAGCAAACATGCGGCTTGCGCGACGACGAACGGCTGGTTTGTTGGGATGCGACGGGGGCGTCGTGGGCGCCGTTGAGCGGACGCTTCATGGATTTCGGATTCGGCATCGGACAGCTCTGCGGGCTACGGTTCGATGGCACGTTAAGCTGCTCCGGCGGTGGGCCGATTCCCGCGGGCGAGTGGACGGCTGTTGCCGTGGGTCCAGACCTAGCGTGTGCGTTGAGAAGTGACGCCTTGGTCCGCTGCTGGGGAACGTTACCTCTCGTTCTTCAAGGGCGCTGCGTGCCGGCGCCGAGGCGATGCCCTACACCGCGACCAGCCCCGACCGGTCCGGCGGTCTTTGTGGACGACGTGACCGTGGACAGCGGCACAGAGGCCACGATTACCGTACGCCTTGCAACTGGCGGGAACCAGATCGCTGCAACGCAAATCGACCTGCGGTTCACGGAATCGGTCCGCGTCAATGCTCGTGCAAACGGATCACCGGATTGTGATGTGAACGCGAGCATCGGGAAACCTGACACCAGCTTCGCTTTTACTCCCCCAAGATGCTCAGGATCGGACTGCACGGGAGTGAGGGCAATCGTATTTTCGCTTAGGAACACCAGCGTCATTCCCGATGGAGCGGTGCTGTACACGTGCAGAGCGACTGTGTCCGCTCCAGAAGCGACAATCGCTGTTAAAAATTTAAACGTTGCCAGTCCCGACGGATCGAAGCTGGCTGGAGTCTCCGGTCGTGACGGGAAGCTTTGCGTGGAGGAATTCCCGGGGAAGTGCGGAAACGGAGTGATCGAAGTTGGCGAAGACTGTGACGACGGGGGCATTTGTGTTGGCACGAGCAGAGCAGGGCAGCGGTGCGCGTCGGATTGGGAGTGTTACGGTCCCGCCGACGACTATCGCGGTGTCTGTGTTGGCGGCCCCGCTGCGGAGCGGTTTTGTTCCTCTGACGGTGACTGCCCGGGCGGCGACTGCGTCGCCTGCCGCCCGTTTGGCGGCGACGGTTGCGCGGCAAACTGCACCGCGGAGTCGGTGATCGGCAGCATTTCCGTGGTGCCTGGCGTGGTCTCGTCAGACCAACCGTTGGTGCCGGGCACCAGCGGGGCGGTCATTTGGGGCAACTCACTCGGGTTTGGTTTGGCGCTTCGTGGACAGTACTCCGTGCGTGCTGGCCGTGTGCGCTTTGGGCAACTGCCCATTGTGTTGCCAGCCGCGGACATGGATTTCAGGCAGATACGACTTTTCGGGTTCGCCTGTGCATGCGTTAGAGGTGCAGAATACAAGACTTGCGGCGGCGCATTGTATCTCCCCGATGGGACGCTTGCCGAATCTTGCACCGAGGGATTTGTGAGCCCTCCCATCGCCTGCCCAATTTCGCGGCCGTGCACGTGGGCATTTGGGCCAGGCAACGCTGCTGCGGGTGTACTGGGCTGCGAAGGATTGGGCGGGGTCGATGTCGAAACGGTTCAAGATAGCCTTGTCGGGGACCCCGGCGGACCGCCGCAAATTCGGTTCTCAGGGGAGGGGCGACCAGGAAGTGCTTTGCTCAGAGGGGCGGTGGCGTTAGGCACTTCGTTTGGCGCGTGCCAGGTAAGCTTTTGTACCGCGGCGGATCCGCCAGCCAGTCGAGGACTTCCGGTCCCGCTCTGGCTCACGACCGGGAGAACCTGCGCGGCAGTGGCGGGCAAAAACGACGATCCCACCTACCCAGAGATCTTCAGATGCGAGCAGGGCGTACCGGTGTCTTGCGAGGAGCTTTCGCAGGGACAATTGGCAGGCTGGACGCTCGCGGGAGCCTACACAGCTCTGGCGCAGGAAACCCTGGGAGACATCGAGTTGACAGTGCGGCTGGTAGCTAGTGGCGCCGGGACCCCGCTAGGAAGTCCAACCGGGACACGAACGCCAACGCGTACGCGTACGGCAACCGTAACGCCCACCCGCACGGGGACATCGACCCGCACGCCTACCCCCACGGCCACGCCAACCCGCACGCGCACTCGGACCCTGACACCAACCCTCACGCCCACTCGAACGCCGAGCCCTTCGCCGTCGAACACCCCGACGCCCACAGCGACCATGAGTCCAACCGCGACGCGAACCGCAACCGCGACGGCCACCCCCACGGCCACCCGCAGTCCGACGCCGTCGATGACATCGACGGCCACGTCCACCTCCACTGCCACGCCGACAGCCACGCCTCTGTGCGCTGGCGACTGCGACCAGGATGGCAGTGTCACGGTGAGCGAGTTGGTGAAGATGGTCAATATCGCGTTGCGAAGCATGCCGGTGGCCGAGTGCAAAGCGGGCGATGTTACTGGAGATGGCGAAATCACCATCGAAGAAATCGTCATTGCAGTAAGCCGGGCGCTGGTGGGCTGTCGGAGTTGATTGAACGAGAAGCCCTTGTGGCTGGGGGTGGACGAAGCGGTCTCCGGGGTTCCGTCCGCAGCGGGTGTTCTGGCGCGGTATGCTTTGCGCGGCGACCTGTGCTAAGCGGGGCCGGCCATGAAAAAAGACCGAGCCGGAGAAAAGGACGCTGGGGACGTAGGGCGGTTACCACCCCAGAGCATCGAGGCGGAGCAAGCGGTTTTAGGCGCGATCTTGTTGGACCCTCGTGCGCTCGACCGTGCGGTGGAGATTGTTGGTGCGGACGATTTTTACCGCGATGCGCACCGGAAGATCTTTCGCGCGATGCTCGCACTGCACCAGCGCAGCGAACCGGTGGACTTGTTGACGCTGTCGCAGGAACTTGCTGCCGAGGGGGTGCTGGAAGCCGTGGGTGGAACTTCCTATCTCGCGCAGCTTGCCGAACAAGTGCCGACGGCGGCAAACTTGGCTTACTACGCGCGCATCGTGCGCGAGAAGTCCGTCTTGCGCCAAATCATCCAGGTATCCACGGAACTGGGTGCGCGTGCGTACGATGCCCGCCCCGGGGAAGTGGACGACTTCCTCGACCAGGTAGAGCAACGCATCATGGAAATTTCCGAGCAACGCACGCGCCCGCAGTTTTCCAACATGAGCGATCTCATGCTGGACGCGGTCGGTGCAGTGGAAAGCCTGTACCAGCGGGGCGAGATGATCACCGGCGTGCCAACCGGCTTCACCGACCTCGACCGTCTCACTGCCGGCTTCCAACCATCGGACCTGATTATCGTGGCTGCCCGCCCGGCGATGGGCAAGACGGCATTTGCCTTGAATGTCGCGGTGAATGCCGCGCAGAAACGAGGAGTGGGGGTCGCAATTTTTTCGCTGGAAATGTCGAAGCTCCAGCTTGCCATGCGCATGCTTTGCGCGGAGGCGCGCGTGAACAGCCAGTTAATGCGCACGGGCTACCTGACGAAACTCGACTATCCCAAGATCATTGCGGCGGCGCAGAAGCTCAGCACGCTACCGATTTATATCGACGATACGCCTGGGCTGTCGCTGCTGGAGTTGCGCGCAAAAGCGCGGCGGCTGAAGCGCGACCAAGAAGCAAAGCTGGGGATGGTGATTGTCGATTATCTCCAGCTCATGCGCGGGCACGAGCGGAGCGACAGCCGCGAGCAGGAAATTTCCAGCATTTCGCGCGGCCTCAAAGCGCTGGCCAAGGAACTCGATGTCCCTGTGGTGGCGCTTTCACAGCTCAACCGACAAGTGGAATCTCGGTCGGACCGAAGGCCCATGATGGCCGATCTGCGGGAGTCGGGCGCGATCGAACAAGATGCAGATGTCATTTTGTTCTTGTTCCGGCCATGGGTGTACGACAAAGACGAAGATGAACACCTGGCCGAGGTCATTATCGGAAAACAACGCAACGGGCCCACGGACAAGGTGCTGCTGACGTACCTTCCGGAGTACACTTGCTTCGAAAACCGCACGAACATGGAAGTTGCGGTGCCGGTGGACGACGAGCTTTGACGTTGGAGCGTGCTCGTGCCGCGGATTCTCGTGACCAATGACGACGGCGTAGATGCTCCGACTCTCGGACCGTTACTGGACGCCTTGTCGCGTTGGGCGGAACTGTACGTGGCAGTTCCGTCGCAAGAGCGAAGCTGGATTGGCAAAGCCATTACCCGCTTTGCGGTGGTGGACGTGGAGCGTACGCAGCGCAATGGCTTGCCTTGGGCCGTCGTGCAGGGGTCTCCAGCGGACTGCGTGAATCTTGCCGTGCACTCGCTCGGCTGGCCGCGCCCCGACTTGGTGGTCGCTGGCATCAACCTCGGCCTGAACTTCGGTTCCGCGTTTCTGCTCTCGAGCGGCACGGTTGGTGCCGTGTTCGAGGGCTGGATTGCCGCGATTCCGTCGGTCGCGTTCTCGATGGCGATTCCCCAAGACGCATACGGCGTTCAAGGCGAGGCGCGCAATGCGCGCATCGGGAACTACGCGCCCCGCGTGGCTGCAGTAGCAAGCGAGATTACCCGCTTGCTGTGGGAGGAAGGCTTTCCGCCCTCGGTGGATGCATTTTCCGTCAACATGCCGGCTGAGGCGGGTCCGGAAACTCCACGCCGCGTGACCTCCGTGACCCGTACCCGCTACGGCCCTCTTTTCGTGGAGGAGCGCAAAAACGGCTTTCGACATCGCTTCAGCTACTTACAGCCTTTGGAAGATGGCGGCGACGTCGCGCTGGTGAGCCGCGGCGTGATTGCGATTACGCCGCTGCGGCTGGACTTTTCCGCGCGACTCCCCGAGACCCTGCGGGCTCGACTCGAGCGGTGACCCCGGGGCTTTGTTCGGAAGCAATGACAACGCCGGTGCGCCTCTTCCTTTCCCGTTGCCTGTTCCTCGCAGGAACGGCAGCGCTTCTCGGCCCGGGTTTGGCCGGTGCGCAAGGCTTTGTGGATCGGGCGGTCCTCACGGTGTACGGGTCCGGGGCACCGAACATGGGGTTCGCTTGGGTGGAGGAGCGCCGGGAGTTCGAGTTGGCGCGCGGTCCAAACCGCGTGGTATGGTCGCCGCTGCCGCGAGCAGCCGAGACCGCCTCGGTTGCGCTCGAACCGGAGGCTGTGGGAGTGGAGCTGCGCAATCAAGTCCTCTCCTTCGTGTATCCATTGACCCACTCGGACGATGGGCTTCAGCGATTTGTTGGTCGCACGGTGGTCGTCGAACCGCGCGAAGGCGGCGGACGCACCTACGCGGGCACGTTGGTGCAAGTCGGGCCTCCGCTCGTCCTGCGCGATCCGGAGGGTACGTTGCAGGTCCTGCCCGAGGTGAGCCGCTGGGAAATTCGCGAGCCAGGAGCCGTGCCTGACCACTTGGCGGTCATTTGGGAGGTCGACGCTGGCGCGGCGGCGAAAGTTCCGGTCGTTGCTCGTTATGTGACCGACGAACTGGACTGGCACGCCGAATACACGGCAACGTTACTTCCTGGGACAAAAGGCAACCAAGGCACGCTCGAACTGACGGGCGATTTCGTGATCGAGAACCGAACCGAGCTTGCTTGGAACCATGCAACGGTGCGGCTCGTAGCGGGGGTGGTGCGACGCCAGCGCGGTGAGGGGCGCCCCGTCGCGCGCGCGCAAAAAGAGTTTGGGCTCGCAGTGGCGGCGGAAGCGGGGCCGTCCGTGCAGCCTGTTGGCGAGTATTACGAATTTGCGCTGCCCCATGCGGTGTCCTTGCCGGCCAAAGGTCAGGTTCGCGTGCGTGGCATCGGGCCCTTCGTGCAAGTGCCGTACGAGCAGGAGTACGTTTGCCGCAATCGGAACTTGGAGTGGCTTGCGGGTCGACCGTCGCCGGTAACCGAGCGGGAGCCCGGAGCCGGACAGGCTCTTCCCGTGGAGGTTTTTCTCAAGCTGCGGAACGACAAGGCATCCCGGCTTGGCATGCCCTTACCAGCAGGCACGATTCGGGTAGGGCAAAGGCGGGAGGGCTCTGGCGGTTGGGTGTTTCTCGGGGAGGGCGCGCTTCCGCACACGGCAGCGAACGAGCTGGTCTCCCTGGCTCTCGGAGTTGCGTTCGATGTCGTTGCGGAACGAAAGCAACTGGACTTCGAGCTGGCCAATGCGGAGCACCGAATGGAAGAAGAAGTCGCCGTGGTGGTTCGCAACCAAAAACAGCAGCCGGTGCAGGTGCTCGTGTTGGAACCTCTCTTCCGCGCAAGCGCATGGGAGGTGATCCAAAGCCAACCAGCGTACGAGAAGAAGGATGCACACACGATCGCGTTCTCGCTCCTCGTTCCAGCTCGGGGGCGTAGCGAAGCCACGTACCGTGTGCGCTATCGCTGGTGAGCCGAGAATCAGGGCGTACAACCGCTCAGTTGGAACCCCGACTGAAGCCCGCGATTGTGTCTGCTGGCCTTCTGCGTTGGTCACGATGGCGTGGACCTACTGAGCTGCGTGACGCAGTGGCTGCACCGCGCCACACGGCACCATCGCCATGCAAAGCAATCGGGATCGACCGTGATGGTTGGGCTCTCCTCGTGCGCGGGCACAGGGCAGCGCCTACGTCGCGTGAGCTCGGGGTCGATCGTCGTTGGGCCAACGCCGCGTACTCTCGAGACCCACGATGGGCGCCGCAACCGCGCGTATACAGTGCAATGGAAAGGTCGCCCGTGCGTTGGCAGCGGTTTGCCGGGTGATCTTGGAATCATGTTCCCGGCATCGAGGTGGTCGCGGAGATCGTAGCGGCCGGGTTTCCGGGCACTGGCGCATGGAGGACACAGAAACGGCTCGGGGCGTAGCAATGCGGCGCTTGCCAGCCCATTGAAGAAATGGCTGCCCGACGCACCCAGGGTTGGGCAGTAGGGGCGAAAAATTTTCCGCCCCTACCGTGCTTGAGCGAGGAGTCAGAGCCCCTGAGGAGCGAGGAAGTGTCTGTAATGGGCGTGGAACGAAGGGAGGGCAAGGAGATGGAAGCGGGGGACAAGGCAGGAAGCACAACCGGTGACAGTGCCGAAGGCTAAGCAAGCCGGAGAGAATCCTACCTCAAGGGCGTGGGTGGAAGCTGCGGAGTGGAGCGAGCGCACGTTGGCAGCCCTGAAGAAGGAAGGGGTAAAGAGCAGCGCAGGCTCTTTTCGCCGACCGTGGGTGGTACTCCTTGGCAACGGCGCAAGTTCGGAACTGCCGATCCTCTTGTAGGTGAACCATCGACCGAAGAGCTGTGTGCGGGTGACCCGCTCGCACAGTTTCGGAGGGAGGGGGACCCAGACAACCGCTCCCCCCTAACCCTATTGTTGGGCTCGCCCAACATCGTACATCGGTTCGAAAGAATGACCACCAGTGCGAACACAGCCGATGGCCCGTGATTCATCACACCACCGCGGTTCGATTCGGTCCGCCAGATTTTTGGTAGGGGCAGGCCCCCGTGCCTGCCCCAACGCAGGAAATGGGGGCAACCACAGGGGGTTGCCTCTTGGGGTCGCCCGATATCGTACATCGATTCAAAACAATGACCAGCAAACGCTATGCGGACGGTGTCAAACATTTGCGGTCGCAACCGTTTCCTGGTCCCTCTCGCAACGCAACTACTACGAACACGTCATCCGCACCCACGCTGACATCGTCCGCCGGCCCGAACTGCACGCTGAAACGCACCGCGCCATCCTCGGCTGACACGCCCGGCAGGACCTGGACCTCCGGCATGGCTTCTGGCAAAAGGACCGCGGCCAGACCCGGGAAACCGTTTCTCCGCAGCCGCGGCGAGAGATTCTGCAGCGATTATTGGAACTCGATGCCGTGCTTGCGACGGAGGTAGCGCGATGACGAACCAAGGAGCCAAAGAATATACCTTCGAAGCGCTAACCGACCTCTGGACCGGCGATGCGGACGGCAAGCCTGGGCGGACGATCACCACAGGTTTGCTTGGCTCGATCCGCTGGTGGTTCGAAGTGCTCGCGCGGGGGCTGGGTGGGAAGGCGTGCGATCCAACGAAAGACAGAAACCGATGTCCGAACCAGCGCAAAAAGCCCACTGAACCAGGCCACCACTGCGTGGTCTGCGAACTTTTCGGCTGCACCGGCTGGGCTCGGAAGTTCCGCTTCGACGTGCTGGATGAGCATGGTAAGGCCAAGGCTGATCAGATCACGAAGGACCAGACCTTCAAGCTGCGCTTCACGCCGCTGCGGCCGATTCGTCCTCAGGAGTGGGCTCTGCTCGACCTGACGCTACGGCTCATTGCGGAGTACGCCGCGATCGGCGGGAGGACGGTCTACAAACCCACAGAGGAAAGCTCTCGCCAATCACAGCAGCACCACCAGGACTTCGGTCTGGTGAAACTCGCGTCGAGTGAGCCCTGCGGTCAGCTCGAGGAGCATGAGCTGCGCCGCTACATATCCTTGCCGAAGTGGCGAAGTTTGAACCACGGTGATTTCGCTTGGGCGTCGCTGCAGAACTTCTGGTGCGTCCACGGGAAGCATCTCTCGCGGCAAGACGAAACTCACAGTTCCTTCAACAAGGTGCTCGGCCGCAAAGAAGATAAGTCGGTAAAGGAGAAGAAGGGCAATAGAGTCATCCGTTGGAGCGACCTTTTTCAAGACGAGGAAGTAAGGTGGCTGGCGGGCCGCCAGCAAGAAAGCAAGAAGGTTTTCAGCTTCAAGGATCCGCCGCGCACGTTCGGCTTCGTGAATCCGAGCACGGTTGGTTTTGGCGAAATGGTTAAGCGGTTGGAGCAGGCGTGGCCTGGCTTTCAAGAATTAGAATTCCTCGAGGGCCGAGTCATTCTTCAAACCCTTCTCAACGGAGCCAGGGGAGGGAACCTATGATCTACGACCTTTACGCCGAACTTCCTGCCCAGCACGCACGTCCAGAGACCGGATCATTGCCGGATGCCCTCGCTTCAGGCTTCGTGGATGGCTGTACGGCGTGGTCAGCTCGCGGTGATAGCGAGAAGAACAACGCACGCCGGTGCTATATGCATGCGGTGCGGGGGAAACTTTTGTATCTTCCGAGCGAACTCAATCTCGATCCCTGGCCTCCCGAATTGCTGCATGCCGACTGGCTCGCCATCGAGGTCGAATTCGAGCTCCTCACGCCCTGGTACTCCAAGGACGACCGGCCCTTCCATGTGCTCGACAACCCGGTACGAAAGGACCGTGTCTTCGGCGTGCCGTTCATGGCGGCGGCGAGCTGGAAGGGGATGCTGCGATGGGCGTGCCGGATGCAGGCGGGCTTGCGGCAGCACCTGGAAAAGGGAAAGCGATTTGACGCTTGGACGGATCCCGACTGGATCCTGCACCTCTTCGGCAATGAGAAGGGCGAGGAGGACCACGAGAAACTGCGCCAGGGCGCGCTGGTGTTCTATTCCACCTGGTTCGACAAGATCGGCTTCGAGGTGATCAACCCGCACGGCCGCAGCCGCCGCGCCGGTACCCAGCCGATCTACTATGAGGTGGTACCTGGAAAGAGGCCTGGGCAGGATGGCGGGAAGGGTACATTACACCTCCTCTACGCCCCGTGGCCTGGAATGAACCCGGCAGCGGCTGAGGAAGAATGGTTACCGAAGCTTCTGGAAGCCATCGAGGACCTCCTCACCAGATACGGGATCTCGGCCAAGCGCACCGTTGGCTGGGGCACGGCGGAGATCAAGAAGTGGCGGGCGTGGCGAAACGATCCACAGGGCGTGCAAACCGTTGAGGCGGACAACCAGAAGGACCTCCTGAACAAGCTGAACTGCGGAGGGGCACCATGAGCAACGGCGCGCAGATGCTCGACACACTCCGCCGGCACCGACCGCTGCTCCTCGCCTGCGAAGCCATCGGCTGGCTGCACATGACGGGCAAGGCACATCCGGATTTTCTTCGCCACCATGGCGAAGCCGGGGTGGAGTACGACGATCTCTCCTGGCACCGGAACCAAACCCCGCCGTTACCATGGAGCGACAAGCTTGCGTGGCTGAAGAACGGAGCCTGGGACATACCGTCAGAGCAATGGCCGAAATCTTTTACAGACTTTCTTGAAAAGCACCGGGAGCAACGCGGCAAAGGACTCCTTGGCCTCCTGCAAGCGGCGCACGGCATGGCTTCGGCCATCGAGAAGAACCTACCCCCAGCTACTTCCAAATACCTCAACCAAGATGCAACCCACATGTGGCTGGCTTCACCCTTCGGCCACCCCGTACGCAACCTTCTCGCCGATCCGCCGCCGCTTCTGACGGAACAGGGCTGGCAGGAGTTGCTAGCTAGGATCGAACGCCTTCTCGATGATCTTAAGAATCTCGGTAGTCCCGAGCCACCGCACACGGCGAACGATCTCGACGGCTGGTGGCGGTGGCGAGAGGCCGCCATCGGTCCGAAAGGTTGGCTGCGAGAGGCGTTTCTTTCCACCCTCGCCGAAACCCGCCTGCCCAACAACGACGTGACGCTGTGGGATCAATCCTACGTGGCCGCGGCGCTGTTCAAGTCCGCAGTGGCTGGAGCAGTGCTTGCCGGGAACGCGTTCAAGTGGGATGACAAGCTCAAGCAACAAACTCGGTGGCGGGTGCTCACGGTGGGATTCGGCGCGAGGCATTACGAGGCACGCGCGGTGAAAATCGGGGACTGGACTGGAGCGCAGCGAGAGATCGAGCGCTTCTTCGAGAAAGTAAGGCGGTTCATCGAGGTGGACCTGGCCATTGGCTCGCTCGTGTACCGCGACAACGAAACCCTGGCGTTTACCTTTCGCGGTGAGCGCGCTGACGACCAAGGTGGGGTTAATCAGCAGACGGCGGAACAGTTGCGTCAAGCCATTGTCGACGAATTGGATCGCTTCGCAGCCGACTTGAGGTTCGAAACACCGCCCTTCTGCTCCGTGTCCGAGCCGACGCGCTCGTTCGTGCCGATGGTCAAAGAACTGCGCGAGGCACGCCGGGAATTGTCAATACCGCTGCACCGACGACCAAGGAACATCGAGGCGATCAACAGCGAGACTGCTTCAGGCAAACGCCACGTCTGCCCGGTGTGTCTGGTGCGTTTCAACGAACCGCCGCAGAGTGCGAACACCGACAACGCCCGGAAAAGCTACCCTTGCTCCGTGTGCCGTGATCGCCGACGAGGAAGGTTGGACGCATGGCTTGCCGGCGAAGAAGACACCATCTGGATTTCTGAGGTGGCCGACGGCAACGACCGGGTGGCCCTGCTTACCTTAAGCTTCGACCTGGAGCCGTGGCTGGCGGGCGAGCATGTGGACTCGCTACGGGCGCAGAGCATCGCCGAGTGGCGGCGCTTCAACCCGGTGCTCCAAGTCAGAGACAACCCCATTTATCCGACCACACCGGGCAAGTCGCTATGGGCGTACATCGAATCGAAGCTTAATGAGTTCGATAAAAGCGACCCAGTACTTCGTAGCCTCCAAGAGGGCTATCAACACGAGAGTTCTTGGGAAGGCTTTTTCCAAAAAATTGTCGAGGACCGCTCTGACGCCCCAAATTGGGGAGACCTTGATGGCCAGGGCCGTGCTCGCTGGCTGGTGCACCAACTCTTCCGCAAGCTTCCCTCTCCCGGACGGGTGTATCGGTTCTGGCGGACAGCCGAGGCGTTTTTCGACGAATTGCTGGCGCGCTTTCGGGAAATCGCATCCGCCCACGAGAACCGCTGGCGGACAAGGCGCCTGCTGCTCTATCCCAACACTGCTGCGGGCGCTGGCACGTGGGAGGATCGCGAGACCTACACCGGCCATTGGCGTGGCGCTCCCTTCGAGGTGGTGTACCTTGCGGACCAGGCAGCGTTCGTCACGATTTCGAATCTGGCGCGCTGTTTCGAACCAGAGGAAGGCAAAGAGGCTCTGCAGCAGGAGAGTCAAACCGTTGGCATCAAGCTCAAAGGTGATGACCAGACAGAAAGAGAACTGCGCATAACTTCGGTTTCGATCCCAGACAAAATTGGCACGTACGTGCCGCTCATCCCGTTGGACTTGAGCCCACGGCGTTTCCGGCTTCTGGTGCCGCTCGATCGGGCCACGGCGTGCATCGAAGCCGCAATCGCCAAATGGCGAGAGGAGTTCGCGCGGGTGTGGGACCGGATGCCGCTGCGGGTCGGCGTCGTTGCATTCCCACGCCTGACGTCGTTCCAGGCCGTGATCGAGGCGGCGCGGAACCTGGAAGATGCGCTGCATCGGGACAGACCGGAAACCTGGCGCGTGGTGGAATGCGGCACACGCGACGGCGTGACGGCCCTCTCGCTGGAACACGGACATGGGCGGGAACTGGTCCTCGTTCCCACACAGCTTCCCGACGGGCGCACGGACGTGTTCTACCCCTACGTCCAGGTCGAAGATCGGGAACTGCGCGCGCCACGGGATTTTCAGCATCCAGATGGGCGTGTGTATCGTCACATGGCGGACCTGCGGCCGGGTGACGGCCTGGTCGTTCATCCGAGCCGGATTGCCACGGTCTTCCTCGATACAACAGCAAGGCGTTTCGACCCACCTGAGGTGTGGCCTCTCGGCGACTTCGAGCAGATGCGGGCGGTGTGGGACCTGTTGGTCCGACAGACCCCCAGTCTGTCAGCATTGCGAGGAGTCAGGTCCGAGCTGGAAGAGCGCGCCCGGAATTGGCGGGATCCGGAAGGCCGGTGGCTTCCGGGTGCGGAGGCGGAGTGGCTCGAATTGGCGCGCGCGATTCTCCGCGACCGCCTCGGGATTTCCGGTGCTGCTCTGGAAGCCTTAGTGGAAGCAGCGCGACACGGCACCCTTGGGTGGACCCTCGAATGGCATCTGACCTGGCTTAAGGAGAGCTTGGGAGGAGTGCGAGCATGACTCAGAGCTATCAGAAGTTCACGGTCTTTGGGATGGCGATCGACCCCATCCACGTAGGGACCGGCGGTGCCCGGCTCGGCCGCGTGGACCTGTCGATGGTCCGAGATCCGGTAACGCGCGTGCCGAAGGTTCCGGGGTCGAGCCTCGCAGGTGTATGCAGGGCCTACGCAGCGATGGCCTTGAACAAATACCCCAACTGCGCCGGCCAGGGCCAACCCGACAAAACCGGGAAAGGCGGGCACTGCGGCCAGGCTGACTGCCCCATCTGCACCATCTTCGGATTCGCGCGGGGAGCCGGTGGCGGCTTCGCCGGTTTAGCGGCCTTTAGCGACGCACATGTGCTTCTGTTCCCGGTACCGACGCGGGAGGGCCCACTCTGGGTTACGTGCCCGGACGCGTTGCGGAGGGTCGGTCACGAGATCACCAGTGACTTGGGCAACGCTGCTTATCACCAGAATGGCGGAGCGCAACCGCTGAACCTGGGCTGGCTGCTACTGGAGCGCAAAAACGCACTCCCGAACGGAAAGAGTTGGCCAAGCTTGAACCAGAAAATTCCTAATTACATCAGCCAGCGCGCGGTGATCGTGTCCGACAAGCTCTTTACACACATTGTCAACAGCAACTTGGAAGTACGCACGTCGGTGTCCATAAATCCGGAAACTGGCGCTGCCGAGGAGGGCGCGCTCTTCAGCTACGAGGCGCTTCCGCGCGCCACGGTCTTTGTGTGGGACGTGATCTGCAAGAACCCGCAGCATTTCCAGGTCCAGGCTGACGGCCGGAAAGTCAGCGCGAAGATCAATAACCAGGACATCTCCGATCCGGCCAAGGTCTTCGATGTCGTCGAGACCGCCCATCCCTACCTGGAGCATCTCGGTATCGGCGGCATGGGCACGCGCGGTATGGGGCGGCTGCGGGTGATTGATCCCGATGCTCGCTCCGCTAGCACCGGCCAAACACTGGAAGAACAAGGCTCTTCGGGAGGTGCGTGATGGAGAATCTCGACCTCAAGTGCGCGGAACTTGGCCGGACGCTGGCCGAGCTGAAAGTGGATCAGAAGCCCATCGAGGAGAAGGTCTTTACCAATGCGCTCGCTGTCCTGGAGGAGCAGGGGCCGTACGCGTGCTTTCTGTTCCTAGAGGCGCGCGAGGGCGAGGCGGGGCAGAAAATCACCCAGCATATGGCGGACTTCCTCGGATCGATTCTTGACACCAAGGCGAACAATAATCCTCTTGATTTTCTGCGGATCATTGCGTCCGATTTAGATCGACTGCTCTTTGCGCGGGATCTCCTCCGCCAGGCGCTTGTGTACGCCCGCTACCACGCCAAGGCGAGGCCCGGCAAGACGGAGAAAGAAGCGTGACCTGGTCGCTCTATCGCTGGACGTGGCGGTTGGAATCTCCCCTCTACGTCGGCATGCCGCCGGCCGGGAGCGTGAACCGCTGCCGCCTTTATGTTCCGGCGCGGGCGCTGTGGGGTGCGATCACCGCTGAGATCGCCCGTGCGCAGGCGCAGAGCGGATTTCCTGACTACAAAGAGGTTGGCGAGCGACTCCTCGAACACGCTCGCTTTACCTATCTCTTTCCCGCCGAACGAGAACGCGAGGACTGGCGCGCCTGGCTTCCTCGCTACGTGCCTGAGGAAGGGTTGGTCTGGGAGCACGAGGGGGAGGGCGCAGGCGTTCAGCGGCTTGCCGACCGACGCTTCCGCGCGCGCCTCGTCTCCACCCGGCCGTCCACCGCCATCGGGCCCTCCTCCGACAACGCTGCTGAGGGATCGTTGCGCGAGACCGAGTGCATCAACACCCGCTGGCGCGATCAGCACGGCGTGTCTGGTGGGCGGGTTGGGCTCGTCGGGTACGTCTTCATCCACAAGGGTCTGGACCAGGAGCTCAGGGAACATTTGGAACAGTTGGAAGCGATCGTGGTCGGTGGCGATAGCCGTTACGGCTTCGGGCAATTGCGGCGGGTGTCAAAAAATGACGCGACCTCGCTATTTGGTTGCAGGGTCGAACTCGGCGAGCGCGACCCGCAAGTGAAGACGGAACGAGTCCTTGCCCACGCGGCGACGAACTGCCACGGTCGCAGTGACCTGCGCGGAGAGATGGAGATTCTCCGCGGATGGGATTACGGGGGGCACTGGCAAGTGAAAAGTCCACTGTGGGTGCCTGGCTCCTGTGCGCAGTCTCCGCAAATGTGGAGGATCGAGCATTCCGGTCGCTGGAGTGGAGTACCGGAAGGCGGGTGGAGCGACTGCGCAGATACCGTGTGTATTGGCTGAGCGCGGCGTGAACAGGCGTGTCCTTTGAAAACATCAGGATGCACTTACAGTGTCCTTCTCGCGGGGACATCGAAGCGTTAGCCCATTGCGCGTGCCGGCAGACCCTGGGCCCGGCAAGACCTTCGAATTGTTGGTACGGGCAGGCCTCCCCACCGCGCCCGTCAGCGTGCATGGTCAGCGAGGAGAGAGTCCTCGTCAGGCATGCGCTCTCCGGGGTGTAACCGAGCATAAGGGCGTCCCCGCGAGGTGGGGTCCGAAGCAATGGGAGGTGAGAGATCGCTCCGCAGCGAAGGCGAACTTGATATGGCCGTGCGGCAGGGGCGAGCCTGCTAGGGAATGGCGAAGCCTAGACCCCGGCGAGTGAGAGAGGCACGGGAGAGCTGTTGAGCTGAGGGGTAGGGTGAGAAAGCGGCAACAGGACGCGCAAGGTGGGTGGAGACGGAATGATCTGGAAGGTCGTGCACGTGAAGCGGGGAGACCTCGCTGGGAGAGCCAAGGCGGTGTTCATGCTTGTAGTTAGGAACCGAAGAGCCGCAGAACTTGAGCAAGGAGTCAGAGCCCCCTGAGGAGCGAGGAAGCGTGTGTAATGGGCGTGGAGCGAAGGGAGGGCAGGGAGATAGAAGGCGTGAGGGACACAAGGCAGCAAGCACAACCGGCGACAGAGTGCCGAAGGCTAAGCAAGCCGGAAAGACTCCTGCCTCAAGGGCATGCGTGGAAGCTGCGGTGTGGAGCGAGCGCATGTTGGCAGCGCTGAAGAAGGGTGGGGTGGAGAAGAGCGCAGGCTCTTTTCATCGAGCGTGGGTGGTACTCCTTGGCAACGGCCCAGCTTCGGAACTGCCAATCCCCTTGTAGGTGAACCATCGACCGGAGAGCTGTGTGCGGGACACCCGCGTGCACCGTTTCGGAGGGAGGGGGACCGAGAGAACCGGTCCTTCTTAACCCTATCGCTGTCTTCGCCGACATCCCCCACCTCTACTGCCCTTTCGACGCTTCAAAGGACGCGTTCTCCGCATCACAGACCCAATGGCGATGCCCGCCGTTTCAAAGGGCTGTTCGGCGGCTGGATCTTCTACCGTTGCGGAATCGTGGTAGCGTGTGCGATGGTCCTTGGTTCCAGTTTCCCATGAGCGACACGTTCATTCGAGTTGTTGGCGCGCACCAAAACAACCTCAAGCAGATCGACGTCGACGTGCCGGTGAACGCGCTCACGGTGATCACTGGGCCGTCGGGCTCGGGCAAATCCACGTTCGCGTTTGACATCTTGTACGCGGAAGGCCAGCGCCGGTACGTCGAAACGTTTTCCGCCTACACGCGGCAGTTCCTCGAGCGGATGGACAAGCCGCAGGTCGAGCGTATCGAGGGGATTTTACCGGCAATCGCAATTGGCCAGGGCAACACGGTGAAGACGTCGCGCTCCACCGTGGGAACCATGACCGAGCTTCATGACCACCTGAAGCTGCTTTGGGCCAAGTTGGCAGTGCCGTACTGCCCGCAGTGCAATCGCCCCGTCGAGCCAGCAACCCCGGACACCATCGTTGCCACCCTTGCGCACAAACCCCCGGGCACCGCCGTGATGATTGGCTTCGAAGTGCCGCTCGCGACGAATCTGCCGTGGGAAGAAACCGTCGCCGGTTTGCAAGCAGCCGGATTCCGCCGGTTGTTTCATGCGGGAAAGGTATGGACACTCGAGGAGTTGGCTGAGCCTGTTCCGTCGCCCGCGGTGGTCGTGATCGATCGGCTCACCCTTCCTCTTGCCGACTCGGGTCGGGCGGCGGATTCGCTCGAGCAGGCGTTTCATTACGGCAAAGGGCGGCTCCTGCTGCTGTACCCGAACGAGGACTTTCGCTGTGAGCGCTATTCCGCGGAACGCGAGTGCCCCCAATGTCATCAGCGCTTCCGCGAGCCCGTGCCCAACTTGTTTTCGTTCAACAGCCCTTTAGGCGCCTGCGAAGAGTGCCGTGGGTTTGGCCGAGTCATCGACGTCGACCTGGACCTGGTCATTCCGGACGACACGTTGTCGCTGGAGGAGGGTGCGATCAAACCATGGAGCACGGACTCCACCGAGTGGGAGCGAGACGAGCTGGAACGGTTCTGCGCAAAGCGCGGCATTCCGATGGACCGTCCGTGGCGCGACCTTACGCCCGAGCAGCGTGCCGCCATCATCGAGGGCGACGGTTCGTTCTTTGGAATCAAAGGTTGGTTTCGCTGGCTAGAGGGGCGCACGTACAAGATGCACGTGCGCGTCTTCTTGTCGCGGTACCGTAGTTATCGGATTTGTCCGGCGTGCAATGGCGGCCGGCTCAAGCCCGAAGCCACTTGGTATCGAATTGCGGAGCGCACGCTGGTGGACGTCCAGCGAATGAGCGTAGACGAGGCGGATGCGTTTTTTCGCAACCTCGAGTTTCGTGGCGCCGCCGACGAAGTGGCCCGGATGATTTTGGGCGAGATTCAAAACCGACTTCGGTACTTACGGGCGGTGGGGCTTGGCTATCTTACGCTCGACCGGCCGTCGCGGACGTTGTCCGGAGGGGAGCTTGCCCGGGTCGATTTGACCACCGCGGTAGGATCCTCGTTGGTGAACACGCTGTACATTCTCGACGAGCCCTCGGTTGGCTTGCACCCACGCGATAGTCGACGGCTCGTGCAGATCCTGCGGGAGCTGGTCGCGAAGGAAAACACGGTAGTCGTGGTGGAGCACGATCCGGAAATCATTCGCGCGGCGGACCACGTCATCGACTTGGGCCCGGGGGCGGGGCGCCATGGGGGCCGTGTGGTGTACGCTGGTCCGGCGGCTGGATTACTCCATGCGAACCGGTCCGCGACCGGTGCCTATCTTTCCGGTCGCCGCTCGATTCCGGTGCCGGCCAAGCGGCGGCGGGTGTTGCCGGACTTGATGTTGACCATTTGCGGGGCCCGCGAGCACAACCTCAAGAACATTACGGTGCGCATTCCCCTCGCCCGGTTTGTGTGCGTCACGGGCGTCTCTGGCTCTGGCAAATCGACATTGATCGAGGACATCCTCTATCGAGCCGCCATGCGGCGCCTTGGGCGACCGCGCGGGCGACCGGGGGAGCACGATCGCATCGAAGGCCTGGAGAAAATCAGCTCGGTCGTGTTGGTCGATCAATCGCCGGTTGGCACGACGCCACGTGCCGTCGTGGCGTCCTATGTCGGTGCCTTCGACGATATCCGTGCGGTGTTCGCACGAGCGCCCCTAGCCCGCTTGCGCGGGTACGACGCGCGCATGTTCTCGTTCAACCTGAGCAACGGTCGTTGTGCCACGTGTGCTGGAGAGGGATTCGAGAAAGTCGAGATGCAGTTTTTGTCCGACGTCTACTTGCCCTGCAGCGAATGCGGCGGAAAGCGCTTTACGCCCGAGGTGTTGGAGGTCGAGTATCGCGGCAAGAGCATTCACGACGTGTTGCAACTGACCGCTGCCGAGGCAGTGGAATTCTTTGCCGACGAGCCTGGGATCCAACGGGCAATCCAATCGCTTTGCGACGTCGGTTTGGAATACTTGCCGTTGGGGCAGCCCCTGAGCACGCTTTCCGGCGGAGAGGCGCAACGCCTGAAGTTGGCCGCTGCACTGAACGAGCGTACCTCTCCCCACACCCTGTATTTGCTGGACGAGCCCACGATCGGGCTGCATTTCTCCGATGTGGAGCGCTTGTTGCAAACGCTGCAGCAACTGGTCGACCGCGGCCATTCTCTCGTGGTGATCGAGCACAACATGGAAGTGGTGAAGTGTGCCGACTGGGTGATCGACCTCGGGCCGGAAGGGGGCGAGGCTGGGGGATACGTGCTCGCGGAAGGCACTCCCGAGGAAGTAGCCCGCTACGAAGGGTCGCCCACCGCCGTGTTTTTGCGGCAGGCGCTGCAAGGCAACGCAAACGTGGTGGAGGCGCCTGCGGAGTATGGCGTCCCTGCGGTGCCCACGTCGCGGGTACAGCGGCCAGGGTACATCACGATTGTCGGGGCGCGGGAGCACAACTTGAAAAACATCCACTTGGAGCTGCCGCGGGATCGCTGGATCGTCGTCACCGGGTTGAGTGGTTCAGGGAAGTCCACCCTTGCGTTTGACATTCTCTATGCCGAGGGGCAGCACCGCTACATCGACAGCCTGTCTGCGTATGCCCGACAGTTCGTTGGCGTGTTGCCGCGGCCGAACGTGGATCTGGTCGCTGGAATTCCGCCAACTGTAGCCATCGAACAGCGGCTGAGCCGCGGCGGCAAAAAATCCACCGTGGCGACGATCACGGAAATCTATCACTACCTGAGGCTCCTCTGGGCCAAGCTGGGGGTGCAGCACTGTGTTTCTTGTGGCCAGCCGCTGAAGCCGTCGAGCCGCTCGCAAATCGAATCCCTGTTGCGGAGGTGGCTGCAAGCGGGTCCGGTGCAAGTGCTCGCGCCAGTGGTGCGGGGGCGCAAGGGAATTTATGCGCAGTTGTTTCGCAAAGCGATGCTTGCAGGCTTTCACCGCGTGCGGGTGGACGGTCGATGGATCGATGTGCGCCGGCCTCCGGCGCTCGATCGCTACAAAGAGCACGACATTGATTTGCTCGTTGGGGAAGTGCAGCCAGAGCAAGGCCGGGCGCTGTCGGAAGTCCTCGAGCGCGCTTTGCGCTTGGGAGCCGGTACCGTGATCGCACGTCACTCGGGAGGAGAAGCGATCCTCAGCGAGCGGTTGTTTTGTGCCGCGTGTGGCTTGGGCTACGAGCCGCTCGATCCGCGCATGTTTTCCTTCAACAGCCGTCGGGGGGCTTGCCCGGTATGCGAGGGGCTCGGGACCATCCAAGACATCGATCTCGAGCGGGCCTTGCCGTCGGCTCTTCCGCTGGGCCGCGCGTTGAAATCGTTACTCGAACCCATGGATGCAGCTCTCTGGCGTGCAGCGCAACGCTGGGGCCGCGAGCATCCAAAAGCCTGGTCCCAGCCGGTTGGGGAACTGCCTCCGACGGTTCGGGAAAAAGTGTTTGGCAAAGGCAAGGGAACACTGGCCTCGGTGTTGCGCGAACTCGCTGCGCAAGCGGACGGTGAAGAGGAGTCGACCATTGCTACGTTGTGGCGGGAACAACCGTGCGAGGCGTGCGCTGGTACCCGACTGAACCCGCGTGCGCGGGCGGTGCGCTGGCAGAGCCGTGCGATCTGGGAAATCACGGCGTTGCCTGTAGAAGCGGCGGGTGCAGAGCTGGAGAAGATGGTGCCCAGTGGGCGCGCCGCAGCGATTGCGAGCGGGGCGTTGAAAGAAATCTTTCCGCGGCTCGAATTTTTGCAAGCTGTGGGTCTCGGGTATCTCGCCCTCGACCGGAGTGCAGACACGCTCTCGGGAGGAGAAGCCCAGCGGATTCGTCTAGCGGCTCAGTTAGGCTCGAATTTGCGTGGGGTGTGTTACATCCTCGACGAGCCGACGATTGGTTTGCATCCCGCAGACAATGACCGCTTGCTGTCGGCTTTGCGGCAGCTTCGCGATCGCGGGAACACCGTCGTCGTGGTGGAACACGACGAGGCCACCATCCGCGCGGCCGATCTGGTGGTCGACTTGGGGCCGGGCGCAGGGGTGCATGGAGGGCAGGTGGTGGCTGTGGCCTCGCCGGAGAAGTTGCGCGAAGTGCCCGAGTCGCTCACCGGAAAGTTCCTCGGTGCGTTGCGAAAGCGTTTGGGCCCGATGCGCGAAGTGGCCTCCCTCCCGCGGATTCGGGTGTACGGCGCCAGCGAGCACAACTTGCGGAACATCGACGTGGAAATTCCGGTAGGAGCTTGGACCTGCGTCACCGGGGTGTCGGGTTCGGGCAAATCCACGCTCGTGCGGGACGTCTTGTATCGCGGGCTCCGGCGGCAACTGGGCTTGGTTGCCGCGCCGCCCGGGCGCCACGAACGGATTGTTTGCGAAGGAGTCAAACGAGTGGTCGAAGTCGACCAAACACCTATTGGGCGGACGCCTCGCTCCGTGCCTGCGTCGTACGTCGGGATTTTCGACGCGATCCGCAAGCTGTTTGCTGGTACGCCGGAGGCTCGTGCGCGGGGGTACTCGGCAGGACGCTTTTCGTTCAACGTCGCCGGGGGGCGTTGCGAGGAGTGTTTGGGGCAAGGCCGCATCAAGATGCAAATGAGCTTTCTGCCCGACGTGTACGTGACGTGCGAAGCATGTCAGGGGCAGCGCTACAACGACGAGACGCTTGCGGTGCGCTACCGAGGGAAAAACATTGCCGCGGTGCTGGCGATGAGCATCGAAGAGGCAGCCGCCTTTTTTGCGCCGATCCCTGGCGTGGGGGACACTCTTGCCCTGTTACGCGATTTGGGCCTCGGGTACCTCACCCTCGGCCAGGGGAGCAACACGTTGTCGGGCGGCGAAGCTCAGCGGCTGAAACTGGCGTACGAACTTGCCAAGTCCACCCAGGGCCCCACGTTGTACGTGCTCGACGAGCCAACCACCGGACTCCACTTTGCGGACATCGAACGGCTCATCGATTTGTTGCATCGGCTCGTAGAGCGAGGGCACACGGTGGTGACGATCGAGCACAACTTGGACATCGTGAAAGAAGCCGACTGGATCATCGATCTCGGACCAGGCGGGGGCGAGAAGGGCGGACAGGTGGTAGCGATGGGTACGCTGGCCGAAGTTCTCGAGCACGAGCAATCCCTCACCGCGAGGTTCCTGCGAGAGATGCTTGCAGGTAGCCCCGAGCCGCTCGTACGTGCGGTAGGAGATTAGGAGGATGCTCCGTCGCGAGGCACGGCGAGGCGTTCGCTGCGCGTTCCCGGCGGCTGTCCGATCGGCTCGCCGCGGGCATTTTTTTCTTCCAGGAGCTGGATGAGTTTCTCGGGCCCGTCGCGGCTGACAACTTCTTGGAACTGCGACCGGAAGTTGGCAACAAGGCTCGTGCCCTCGATGATGACGTCGATGACCTTCCATTGGTTGCCAAACTTGCGCAGGCGGTAATCGACAAGAATGGGCTCGCCTCCTTTCGGGCGAATGATGCGCGTTTTTACGGTCCAATCACCGTCGGGCTCCGCTCGTTCTCCCACGACCTCGGCACGTTCGTTGTTGTACTGCTCTACGTTCCGCCCGTAGGTCATCGACAAGTGCTTGCGGAATTCTTGCACAAAGCGGGTTTGCTGCTCTGGAGTGAGTCGCTTCCAATTTCGCGCCAAGACGAGCTTGGAGACCGTATCGAAGTCGAAGCGGGCGGACGCGATGTCCTCCACGCGCTTGCGCTTTTCCTCGGTTGACAGGGAAGAATCGGCGAGCACCGCCAACACAGCGTCGGTCGTGCTCTCGATCACTTGGCGCGGGCTTTCGTCTGCGTGCGCCTGCGGAGGTTGGGAGAATGCGAGCCCCAGCCCAAGGAGAGCCGTCATGGCTGCCGGCACGGATTTCAGGCGAGGAATGGGCACCATCGTTTACTCCTCCACGCGGTACAAATCGTCGTTAACCGTAGCAGCGTCGCGCCGGTCTTCGATCTGGGCCGCGCGCCGCTGCAGGTACGCGTTGCGCACAGCTGCGTAGTAGTCCACCGAAGCGGCCTTTAACTCGCGGACGGCATCCAATACCTGAGCGCGGTTATTGATCACTTGGACGGTTTGCGGCCCCACCGTGAAGCGAATATCGGTAAAGAACCAGTAAACGGTGGCGAGCGAGTCTACACCGTAGCCGACCGCGTCGCGCGGGGAGGAGGGACCCAGAAAGGGCAGCACCAAGTAAGGCCCTGCAGGCACGCCCCAAACCGCGAGCGTCTGCCCGAAGTCCTCGTCATGCTTCTCGAGGCCCCACGTGCTGGCGATGTCGAACAACCCCAGTACCCCGAAGGTGGAATTGGCCAAAAAGCGCGCCGTATCCACTGCCATCGCATGTGGCTTTCCTTGGAGCAAATTGTTCAGAGCTACCAGCGGGGTGTACACGTTTTGAAAGAGATTCACGATCGATTGCTGGACGCGGTCGGGAACCACCTTGTCCCATGCCTTGGCGACTGGTTCCAAAGCGTATGTGTCCACGGTGTCGTTGAACGCGAACATCGCCCGGTTAAACGGAGCCCACGGGTCTTCTTCAGTCGCAAAACCCGCGCAGGGCCACGCGAGCCACACCAGGGCGCAAAGGCCGCTGGCCAAGGCTTGGACCGTCTTGTACCGACTCACCGCTCGCCCCCGGTGCTCGACGGTTTGGCCTCGTTGCTGCCGCCACGATCCGTGGAGTAAATAAACTTGCCGATCAGCCGCTCGAGGCTCAGTGCAGACTCGGTGATCGTGATGGTACCTCCGTTCTCGAGCAACCGGTCGTCGCCGCCGACCTGGAGGGAGATATACTGGTCTCCCAGCAAACCAGCAGTCATGATCGATGCCGAGGTGTCGACCGGAAGTTTCAAATCGCGCCGAAGGTCCATACGAACCCGTGCCCGATAATCAGCGTCGAGAGTAATGTCCACAACCTGACCAACTTTGACCCCGGCAATGACCACAGGGGCACGGGGTTTGAGCCCGCCAATCTCGTCGAACGAGGCATAGAGCACGAGCCCGCCCTGGTTGCGAAACGTGAGCCCGCCCACGTTCATGGACAGGTACGCAAGCGCAGCCAATCCAGCCAGGACGAACAAACCCACGACAAGGTCACGGCGTGGCGAACGATTCATGACAACCCCTCACACCCCCCAAAGAGCAGTAATGATGTAATCGAACAGCAGGACGGATACCGAGCCCACCACCACGGTAGAGGTCGTTGCGGCGCTCACGCCAGCAGAGGTCGGCTGGCAGGTGTACCCGCGGAACGTGGAGATGAGTCCGATGAGAACGCCGAACACGAAGGCCTTGAGGACACTCCCCAGGACGTCGTCGCGAAAGTCGACAGCGTTTTGCAGGCTCGAAACGTAACTGCCGGCGTCCACGCCCATCAAGGCGACACCCACGAAATATCCTCCAGCCAAGCCGCACACGATGAACAAGGCAGACAGGAGAGGCATTGCGGCAATCATGGCCAACGTTTTCGGCGCCACGACGAGGTGCACCGGATCGATTGCAAGCATGCGCAACCCATCGAGCTGTTCCGTCGCCACCATGGTTCCAATTTCCGCTGTCGTTGCCGACCCGGCCCGGCCGGTGGTCAGAAGCGCGGTCAACACAGGCCCCAGTTCGCGGATGAGGCTCAGGCCCACGACCGCTCCGAGAGATTCCTCGGCACCGAACCGCACCAGGGTGTTGTACCCTTGGAGGCCAAGCACCATTCCCACGGCCGCCCCGCTCACACAAATGATCAACAGCGAGAGCACGCCGATGTTGAACATCTCGCCTAAAAACGCCCGGATTCTCGGAGGAGGCGTAAACACCGCCCGTGCCACGTCGACGGCAAACCAGGTGATGCGGCCAAGCTCGGCGACGAAACGGACTGCGGCGAAGCCAATGTCCTCGATGAGTTGGAGCATAGGACTCACCACCGTTGGATCGGAGTGTGCTGGGGTTCACGCACTCCTTCTTCGTGAACTTCCTCGTTGAAAAAGTCCGCGATTTGAGGGTCGGGGCTGGTTGCAAGTTCGTGCGGAGTCCCTTGGACGGCTTTGTGGTCCCACAGCAAAACGACATGATGGGCCATGCGCATCGTCGAAGGGATATGGTGTGATGACACGATCATGGTGATGCCACGCTCCTGGTTGATGCGGCGGAGCAACGCTTCGATGCGTTTGACCGAAATCGGATCGAGGCCCGAGAACGGTTCGTCACAAAGCAAAATCTCGGGGTCTCGCAAGATCGCTCGGGCAAGAGCGACACGCTTCACCATACCTCCCGACAGCTCCCCGGGCAGCAGGTGATCGACATCCTTCAAACCTACCGCTGCCAAGGTCGCGTGTACTCGCTCTGCAATTTCAGGTTCACTAAGCCGGGTGTGTTCGCGCAGCGGAAAGGCAAGGTTTTCGTACACCGTCAACGAGTTCAACAGTGCCCCGCCCTGGAACATCATCCCCAAGTGGCGTCGAACTTCGTAGAGTTCTCGCTCGCTGAGCCCCACGATCTGTGTCCCTGCCACCCAAATCTGGCCTGCTTGCGGCTGAACGAGCCCCCCAATGAGTCGCAAGATCGTTGTTTTTCCAGCACCGCTACCGCCAAGAATCACGGAGATGCGTTGGGAGGGAAAGGCGCACGAGAAGTCTTCCAGTACGCGGCGCGACCCAAAACGCATGGTGACATGGTCGAACGCTACTGGGACCGTACGTTTCGCCGTCGCAACGTCCGCCATAAGTCGACGTAGACTATCTGGGCGCACGAGTCGCGACAAGAGAGAACGTCGCCAAAAGGCTCGTTGCGCAAGCGGAATCCCTCGAGGCGGAAGCCGTGCAGCTTGCGCTTTGTCGATATGTATCGTTTCCCCAGGGCGGGAAAAAATCCCGGTTTTCGGTGCCTCTTCAAATCCGCTTCCACCACTGGGGGTATGGGCGGGCGTGTGCGTGGTAGTGGGAAGGAATTTGCCGCATGTGGTCGTCGAAAAACCAACCTTGTGGAAACTTCCTGTCGGCCACTGCAGCAAGCGCCTGTCTCAGCACCTCGCGCTCCCATGGTTCCACGCTGGGTCGATGCTCGCCGAGCACGACCATGGGCACGTCGCACGAATCGCAGTCGAGGATCACGAACCGAAATGGCTTGCGAGCTTCGACGTACCAGTGTGTGGTGGGGGCCAGCAGGCAAAGTTCACAGTTGGGGTCCATCGAAGCGCGCCCAGCTTGTTAAAGAGGGGCGTGCCCTGCGCGCTCGTACACGACCTTGCCACCGACGATCGTGTACTGAACCGTGTATCCCTCGTCGAGGACGACCAAATCCGCAATTTTCCCCGGCTCGATGGTCCCGAGCTCGTCGGCTCCAATGGCCTTGCAGGGTTCCGTAGAGGCGGCCCAGAAAATCCTCTCGTGGGCAACTCTTGGGAGCCAGCGAACCAGATTGCGGATTGCCGCATCGAGTGCCAGGCAGCTTCCGGCTAGTCGTCCGTTCCCTGCGAGACGCACGGCACCAGCTTGGATCCGGTAGCGCTTTCCGAGGAACTCGTATTCGCCTTCTGGAGCGCCAAGCGCCACGGCATCGCTCACCAAAACAATCCCATTGCCGTTGCGCGACCGCCACGCCAAGTCGATGGCTCTCGGGTGCAGATGATGGCCGTCGGCAATCAGCTCGACCGTCAAGGATGACTCGCTCAGTGCAACCCCGACGAGGCCAGGCTCGCGGTGGTGGAACGGCCGCATCGCGTTGAATAGGTGGGTAACGTGCGTGGCACCTGCATCTACGGCGAGAAGCGTTTCCTCTTCTGTCGCCTCGCTGTGGCCGAGCGCAACCGTAACCCCCCGTTCCGAGAGCGCTGCAATGAGTGGCAGGGCACCAGGAAGCTCGGGCGCCAGTGTGACCATCCGAACGAGGCCGTTGCCGCGAGCCAACAGTTCATCCAGTTCGGCCAGGTCTGGGGGACGCATCCAGCGCCGGTTTTGTGCACCGGCGCAGTGGCGGTTCAAAAAGGGCCCCTCGAGGTGGATTCCGAGCATGCGCGCCCCTGGTTCGGCCCCTGCCGTCATGGCAATCGCCTCTACGACGCGTTGAAGTCGTTGCCGTGGCAAAGCCGCGATGGTCGGGAGGAAGCTCGTGACACCCACTTCCGGCAGGCGGCGCGAAATTTCCACCAGGGCTTCTGGCTGGCCGCTTTCGCACAAGAAACCAAACGCTCCATGCAGGTGAAGGTCGACAAACCCAGGTACGACGATGCAGTCCCGTGCGTCGATGACCCGTCCGCCGGGTGCCGCCAGGTCCTTGTCGATCCGGTCGATCAGCCCTTCTTCGATGCGTACGTCGGTAGCCGGGCTCCAGCCATGGCGCTGGAGAACGCGGCCACCGCGAATGAGGAGTTTGTTCATTGCCAATGCCTTTCTTTCGCCGCCAGCAGACAACGAAGTTTCATCGAGTTCATGCAATCGAGCAAGACCCAGGGCGGGGCGACAAGACCCAGCATTGCAACAAATCGAAGAAAAACAGCGTCCTCCAAGATAGCCCTTGCGAGAATTCGGACCGGCGCCGCGACCTCATGGCGCGCGCTTGCAAGGAGCCGAAGTTTCGGAAACCAACAAACCGAGGAGGAAAAAAGGATGAAGAAGCGAGCGAGGAAGATGGTTGCGTGGACCCTTGCCGGAGTGGCAATGGCGGTCGCATCGGCAGCTTTAGCGCACGGGCGGGAAGGGAAAGAAGACCGGTTCAAAGGCCCAGACGATTCTGGCTGGCGTGTTCCGCCTCTTCCGGGGGTGCCGGGGCGTCCGGGACCCGGATGCAACCTATTTGGTGTGCAGATCGACCCGGCCTGTAAGCAGCAGTGCGACGGCACCGAGAAAACCTGTAAAGCCCAAGCGCGTTCAACGCTATCGAGTTGCATCAGTGGAACCTGCGGACAGGCCTTAGCTGCGGCACGAGCCGCCTGCTCCGCGGCCCCGGGTTCGCAATCCTGTATCGATGCATGGAGAGCGTATACTGCTTGCATCCAGCCGTGTGTTTCGGACTATCGGACGGCGGAGGCGGCGTGTAAGGCCCAAGAGGATGCCTGCAAGGCAGCCTGTCCGGTGTTGCCCACTACGTGCCCAGCCCCAGTCGATCCTGTTTGCAAGGCCCAGTGCGATGCGACGGAAAAATTGTGCAAAGCTACAGCGCTGCAAACGAACGTGACCTGCCTGCAAGGTTGCAATGACCTGATCCAAGCCGCGCGTACAGCGTGCAGCGCCAACCCGTTGTCTTCGGACTGCCAATCTGCCCTGCAAGCGGCCCGGGCGTGTATGACGCCGTGTTCCACGCAACTGCGGAACGATTTGGCTGTTTGCAAGCAGGCAGAAAAAAATTGCGAGGCCTCTTGCATTACGCCTGGCAGCAACCCATAGAAGAGAGGCCCCTGTACAAGCCCGCGACCGTCGCCCCCACGGTCGCGGCGTAGGCAGCCAAAAGCTGCCTACGGCTGGAACGTCGGACCGGGAGCCCCCTGCCCCCAAACCGCTCCCGGTTCCGGCGTTCTACTTTTTGGCGGTACGTTCAGGAGTGCCGAGTCTGAGCTGGGATTGGAACGTTCGGGGGAGGGGTGGGCGCGAATAAGACGAACGGGGAGGACACGCCCAAATTCGGATGCACTTTGCCAGCACGCCCCCATCACCATCTTCGCACGGAGGACCTTTGTGCCTCTCCTGTGCATCCGAGCCGCTGACTGCTCGACGAAACTCTGCCCGGGACGAACCTTAGAAGAGCCTCGGTGCCAGCGCCACGGTATGGCGGCGTGTCTTGGGCACTGCCTCGCAGTGCGATCGTGGCACTCGTGTTACCCGGACGCGCAGTTCCCGATGATGGCTAGGAATCTCCCCGAACGGGGGCGACCGCGGTGCATCGCATCTCGGGTTCGGCACTTTGGGAAGGGTGCGGCTTGGCAAATAAACGGGGTTGACTCGGTCACGGGATGGGTGAAGAATTGGGTCCTGGCTCAGGAGGTCGCGTATGGGCGTCGCAAGCGGAATTGTTCTGCTCAGTTTCAGTGCTGCCGTGTGGCTTGGCGCCTCTGCAGCACACGCACAGTGCTTTCCGGCTTGTGGGGCCCAGAGCCTCGCGTGTGTTCAGGCAGCGCGTGCGACGAAACAAGCGTGTCGCGAACAGTGTCGGGCGCAAGCTTCGGTTGCGGAAAAAATCCGCTGCTTGCGCGACTGTCGTACCCAGTATCGCGACGCGCGTGCGGCTTGCCGGAACGACGGCGATGCGTGCATTGCGCTTTGTCTGCCCACGAACCCGGTACGTCCGGGCCAGTGTGTTCGCGACTGTGCGGCCGGGTTGCATACGTGCGCACGAACGGTGAATGAAACCTTGCGTCCGTGCATTGCTCAGTGCGACGCCGCAGCCGATCGGCCCGCGTGTTTGCGGTCGTGCTCGCAAACGGCCGCGAGCGACGCGCGGTCTTGTGCGCAAGGTTTTCTTGCTTGTTTGGAGCAGTGCCGTCCTTCGGGGCCGCCGGAATCCGACTGCGCATGCGGGTCCGCTTGTACGACCCCGGCAGGGGGAGCGGGGATGTGTTTGCCCCGATGGCTCGACACCGCAGGCTTTTCCTGCACGTGCGTGGCGTTGCCGTGCAACCGGGGCCAGTGCGTGGACGTCGCGGGGGCTACATGTACTGGCACGCCCTGCTCGTTAAGCGAGCCATGTCCGGAAGGCCAGTTGTGCGACCTGGTTGGAGCGAAGTGTCCGTGCAGCGAGGCGCAACCGTGTGCCACGGATGCAGACTGTAAGGATCCGTACCCATGTACGACCGACCGGTGTACGCCCACGGGGTGCGTGCACGAATGCCTGTGCATGGGGTTGGGTGGCTGTGGCCCCGGTTGGATCCACTAATCCCCTTCGAGGCTGCTGGTCTTCGCACCTGTGGGAGCGGTGAGGGGTTCTTCCGGAACCGTGCCTTCAGCGCTTGGCGGTTGCGGCTCCGGAATGGCAGCGCGCAACGCTGCCTGAATGCGCTCGGCAACGACGCGCGTGATCCCTGGAATTTCGAGGAGCTCGTCGATCGAAGCTTCGCGGATCCGACGGACGCTGCCGAATTGCCGAAGGAGGCGCCGACGGCGAACGGGACCGACCCCAGGGATGGCGTCGAGCAAGGAGCGGATGCGTTCCCGCGTCCGTAGTTTCCGGTGATACGTGATCGCAAAACGATGCGCCTCGTCGCGGATGCGTTGTAACAGGAACAAAGCATTGCTGTGGCGGCGGAGGATCACCGGGTTTTTGCGTCCAGGTAGGAACACGCGCTCCTCGCTGTGGCGCAGATCGGCGGCGTGCGGGTTCCGCTCTACACGGTCCTTCGCCAGGCCAACTGCCTCCACAGAATCGATGCCGAGGCTGCGCAACACCTCCAGGGCGACGTTCAACTGGCCCTTGCCTCCATCGATCACGATCAAGTCAGGAATCACCCCTTCTTCCTTGGCGCGCGCAAAGCGGCGCTCCAACACTTCCGCCATCATTGCAAAATCGTCCGACTGATGAACGGTTTTGATTCGGTAGCGCCGGTATTCATTCTTGTCGGGCTCGCCATCGATAAAGGTCACTTGGGAGCCGACGGCCATCCGGCCCTGGAAATTGGAGATGTCGAAGCACTCGATGCGATGCGGGAAGCGCTTGAGGTGCAAGCTGCGGGCAAGCTCCGCGCACATCCGCTGCCGTTGAGCCGACGCGTCTTGCCGCTGCCGAAAGCCTTGTGCTGCATTTTCGCGGGCGAGTTCCACGAGCCGGAGTTTGTCGCCTCGTTGCGGGCGGTGAATGGTGACGCGCTGCTGCTTGCGCTCTGAGAGCCACTCTTCGAGCGTACGGGAGTCATCGAGTTCGACAGGGATCAAAATTTCGTCCGGGATGAAGCGCTCTCCCTGATAGAACTGTTGCAAAAGCATGGACAGGATTTCTTCGTCGGGGAACTCGAGATCGGTCAAGCTGTAACGCTGGTGGCTGGTGAGCTTTCCCTGGCGCAGAAAGAGGACCTCCACTTCCAGGAACCCGCCCTCTCGGTACATACCCCACACGTCGGTATCCCCGCCGTGGTGGGCCATGACCTGTTGGCGCTCTTGGGTGCGTTCGATGGCGCGGATGCGATCGCGCAAACGAGCGGCGTCTTCGAACCGGAGCTCCTCGGCGGCGCGTTCCATCTGTTGGGTAAGCTGCCGAACGAGTTGCTGACTTTTGCCCTCGAGGAGCAAAATCGCTTCTCGCAAATACTGCTGATACAACTCGCGGTCGACCGGTAAGCAGCAGGGTGCCAGACAGCGCTTGATCTGGTACTCGAGACACGGGCGTGCGCGATTGCGAAAGACGGCGTCCGGGCAGGTCCGCAACGGAATCACCTTGCGAATCGTATCCAGCGTCTCGCGGACACTGGCAGCAGAATCGTACGGGCCGAAGTAGCGGCTGCCGTCTTTGACGATGCGCCGTGTGACCAGGATCCGCGGCCACGGATCCTGCACAGTGACCTTCACGCTGACGTAGGATTTGTCGTCCTTGAGCCGAATGTTGTACCGCGGCTTGTACTGCTTGATGAGGTTGTTCTCGAGGATGAGCGCCTCTTTGTCGTTCGCCGTCACCAGCGTTTCCACCGAGGCGATCTTGGGCAGCAGAAAGCGCACCTGACAGCGCTCGTCGTCGCCACGCGCATACTGGCGTAGCCGACTCCGCAAGTTTCGCGCTTTGCCCACGTAAATCACTTTCCCGCCTGCATCTTTGAGCAGGTACACTCCAGGCTGCGCGGGGATGGTGTCGACCTTTTCCGCCCACGCGGGCAGTGCGGCATCGTGCGTCGGTACGTCAGGTTCCGTAGTCACGTTCAAGGATTATAACCCCACGTCCGGGGGAATCCACGAACGGGGCCATGCCGGTTCCCTAACGTACCGTCGAAGACTTGCGCAGCTTCTGTCTGGTTTTTGCAGGAACTGCCCGGCGCGGCCGCGTGAGCGCTTTGGGCTTGGCGTTCCAGGTCCAGAGAAACTCGAGCGGAATCGCGAACAAATTGCTGGCAAACGGTACGACCTCGCTGCCAGTGTAGAGGACGATACCACGATGAAATCGGCGCCCTACCGCCTGGGCGAGTACCTGCAGTCCACGAAAATCTCCCGGACCAACCGTGGTGCTTGCCTTCACCTCGATTCCGACCAGAGTGCCCGAGCGCTGCTCCAAGACAAAGTCCACCTCTGGCCCCTCGTGCACGCGGAAGAAGTACATGGAAGGTGGAGCGGGGTGCCAACTCAGTTGCTTGGTCAACTCCATCGCCACGAAATTTTCGAGCAGCGGGCCAACCAGCGTGCGATCGCGCTGGAGCCGTGCAGCATCGAGACCCAAGAGAAAGCTAGCCAAACCGGTGTCGGTAAGAAAAAGCTTGGGCGTTTTGCTGAGTCGTTTCCCGATATTCCCGTGCCACGGCGGCAGAGTGCGCACGAGAAACAGAGCTTCGAACAAGGCGAGATACCGCTTCAGCGTCGTTTGTGGGATCCCGCAGCTACGCGATAGATCGGCATAGTTCAGCAAAGCCATCGGCCGCGCGGCCACGAGCTGCAAGAGCCGGGGTAAAGCGGTGAGCCCCTCGATGCGTGCCAGCTCTGGAACTTCCCGATGCAAAACCGTCGTGACATACGCCTCGAACCACGCGGCGCGGCGGTTCGGTGCGAGCGCGGTGACCACTTCGGGGAATCCCCCGCGCACAACGCGCTGCTCCAAGGACTCTTTGCTCCGTGCGGCCGACCCTCGCGGCGGCTCGCTCCCGAACACCGCATCGAGGAAACCTTCCATCCGGGCCTCGAGTTCTCCTTGAGAAAACGGCCACAAGGTCACGATTTCCATACGCCCGGCGAGAGCTTGAGCGATACTGGGTAAAGACAAAATGTTCGCGGAACCGGTCAGCAAGAATCGCCCCGGCTGTCGCCTCCGGTCTACCTCCGCCTTGATGGCAAGAAATAACTCTGGCACACGCTGGACCTCGTCCAGAACGACGGTGCCATCCATTCCGGCGAGAAAGCCGCTTGGGTCGTTTTGCGCGGCTGCACGTGCCGTCAGGTCATCCAGCGTCACATAACGAGAGCCCGGGCGTTGCGCAGCAATTTGCTGCGCCAACGTGCTCTTGCCCGTTTGTCGGGCGCCATGAAGCAGCACGACAGGACGGTCGGCAAGCGCGGTGGCAATTCGGAAGGTGACGTTCCGTGCAATCACGACGGTAGGGTAGGACGAGGGATCCTGAAAATCAACCACCAAATGGCTGATTTTCAACCACACAAAGGTTGATTTTCCGCAACGCATGCGTACGGCGAGGGCGAGGGGACCAGATGGACAACATTGTTGTCGCCGTGGAGATGCCGTGCGAGAGAGCAACGCGGAGAATACGGGGACGAAGGGGACGCGACATGGCTAGAGCAAGGCACATGGGGCGAGCGACCGAGGAAGAAGCAGTTTTGTACGCGCTGCGGCGTCGCGGTGTAGAATGCCGCTGCGGCCGTTCGGTGGGAGCGCTCGTGCCAGCATCTGCTGCGACCCAAGATCGCCTGTACGGCCTCTTGGGGCACTACTCCTTCCGCTTGTTCTTGCGGGACCTGATCCGGCTGCGGGCGGGGGCGCGGTTGGAAGAATTGACGCGGTATTGCTCTCTGCCGGCCGTGGAGCGATTCGTGGCGGCGTTAGAGCAGTTGGGTGTGGTGCGGCGCAGGAGTGGCAAGGTTGTGCTGTGCGACCAGCAGGTACGTTCGTTTGGCCCCACGCTCGAGTGGTACGTGGCGGAAGTACTGCGGCGGGAATTCGGGATGACGGCTGCATGGAATCTGCGGCCGTACAAAACCAGCAGTGGGGGAGATTACGATGTGGTTGGGGTTGCGGACGGGGCGCTCGTGTACGTCGAGACAAAGGCCGCGGCTCCACGCAACATCGAGGTCAGCCAAATCGATGCGTTTGTGCGACGGGTTGTGGCTCTCGCGCCGGATGTGGTCGTGTTTATCAACGACACGCAGTTGCGGATGTTGGACAAGCTCGTGCCGGCCATTGGTGCTGCAGTCCGCGAACAGGCGCCCCACCTCGGACCGTTTCGGCGCCTCCAAGGCGAGATCTTTGCAGCCGGAGGGCGATTCTTCGTCACCAACAGCGAGCCGGACTTGGCAGGGAACCTTGGAACGTGTCTCAGTCGCTTTTTCCGCACTCGGGCAGGGTGGACGTGACTGCCGGAACGCGCAAGCGGGGAAAGGCCCGCAGCGTGTTTTCCATGGCTCGGGTTACGAGCTCTGGTACAGAAAGCCCCCGGAGCTCCGCAAGGCAAGCCGCCGTATAGAGAAGGAATGCAGGTTCGTTCCGGCGGCCGCGGCAAGGAACGGGAGCCAAGTACGGTGCGTCCGTTTCGATCAGAAAGCGGTCTGCAGGAACCTTGCGGGCGACCTCGCGAACCGTGTCGGCTCGTTTGAACGTCACGATGCCACTGAACGACAGAAAAAATCCGAGATCAAGCAGTCGCTGGGCGGTGGCCCAGTCGGACGTAAAGCAATGGATGACGCCACCCACTTCCGAGGCGTGCTCTTCGCGCAGGATTGCGAGAGCGTCGTGTTCGGCAGCGCGCAGGTGAACGGTCAGGGGGAGCTTTCTCCTTCGTGCCAAGGCGATGAACTGGCGGAATGCGGCTTGCTGCTGGCTGCGCGGAGAATGATCGTAGTGGTAATCCAGTCCGGTCTCCCCAATGGCGACCGCCCGCGGGTGGTCCGCAAGTTCTTCGAGGCGAGTCATGACGGGGGCACTGAGGTCTTTTGCTTCGTGAGGGTGAATGCCGACCGTAAAGGACACGTTCTCGTATCGCTCCGCGAGCACACGAGCGCGTTCGTTCCCCAATAGGCCGTCCGACGCCCCGATTTCCACAAGGGCGCGGACCCCGGCTGTTTGGGCACGTGCCCAAACGACCTCGCGATCAGCGTCGAATGCAGCGTCATGCAAGTGGCAGTGGGAGTCGATCGCGACGACCGTTGGTGGCAGTGACGGAAGGGAAGCTGCTGTTGAAGAGCCTGAGGTCGCCATACGTGTTTCGAGCGCGAAGTGCGTCGATCCTGGTTCGGTCAGTGTTCAGCCCGCGCGGCGTCCGGGCGCAAGTCGATGCGCGGAAACAATGTGGTGGGCGGCTCCGTGTGGTGTCCCGGAGGAAAGTGCCGGCCCCAGTTCAGGTCGGACGAGAAGCGTTCTGGGGGAGCGACAGCAAGCAGGGCGAACAAGCGCTGGCTCGTCTCGGGCAAGAACCAGGTCAAGAGTGTGGCTGTGGTGTACAAACATTCCAGCAACCGATGGAGCACGGCGCCGACACGTGGGAGCTGTGCCGGGTCGCGGGCCAAAGTGAAGGGCGCAGTGTCCACGATGTATTTGTTGGCATGGTCGAGGGCGCGCCACAGCGCCTCGAGTGCACGGTGGAAGGCTAATTGAGCGGTCCACTCTGGTACTTCGCGGGCGGCTTGTGCAAACGCGGTTTCGAGTTCGCGGTCGGCCGGAGAACCATGATCGAGGGCTTGGACAGCTCCTTGAAAGTACCGCTGCTGCATGGAGAGCACTCGGCTAGCGAGATTCCCGAGCGAATTGGCGAGATCCGCGTTCACGCGAGCCACAAAGGCATCTTCTGTGAAGGTTGCGTCTTGCCCAAATGCCATTTCCCGTAACAAGAAATAGCGCAACGCGTCGAGCCCGAACTGACGTTTCATCTCTAGAGGGCGGATGACGTTGCCGAGGCTCTTGGACATTTTGGCTTCGCCGCGGACCCAGTACCCGTGGATCAAGAGGCGCCGGTACAAAGGCAGGCCGAGAGCCAGCAGCATGGCAGGCCAGAAGATGGCGTGGGGCTTGAGAATGTCCTTGGCCATCACGTGATGGGCAGCGGGCCAAAAGGCGGTAAACGTTTGCTCTCCTCGTCGCTTCAAGGCGCTCACGTAGCTGATCAGGGCGTCGAACCACACGTAGCACACGTAGTTGCGGTCGAACGGCAGTTCGATTCCCCATTCGAGGCGGCTTTTCGGGCGAGAGATGCACAAGTCCCCGATACTTCCGCTCGCCAACATGGCCAGAACCTCGTTCCGGTAGTGTTCGGGCACAATCGCATCCGGCTGCGTCTCGAAATGGGCGCGCACCGGGTCGAGGTAGCGGCTCATGCGGAAGAAGTAGTTCTCCTCTTCGATGCGCTCTGGCGGGCGGCGGTGATCGGGGCACTTCCCGTCGACCAGTTCTTTCTCCGTTAGAAACCGCTCGCAGCCGGTGCAGTACAGGCCCGCGTAGCGGCTAAAGTAAATGTCCCCCTGATCGTACACCCGCTGTAAGAATTCTTGGACCAACGCTTCATGGTCAGGGTCCGTGGTACGAATGAACTCATCCACGAGGAAGTTGCACTCGTGCCAGGTTTGCCGGAACAGCGGGCTCATCCGGTCGGCGTAGTGTTTCGGGTGTTCGCCGTGCGCGGCAGCAATGGCTGCGATCTTGTCGCCATGTTCGTCGGTGCCCGTCACCAAGAAGGTTTCGACCCCTTGAGCGCGGTAAAAACGCGCCAACGTGTCGGCCACGACCATTGTGTAGGTGTGGCCGAGATGTGGCTCGGCGTTGATGTAATAAATGGGCGTAGTCACGTAAAACCGTTGCATGTGCGCACGCCTTCTATCTTGTCGGGCGCAAGTTACAAGCGCGACCTGGGGGAACGACCGTTCTGCGACCTAGCGCGCGGGGGGTGGCTCGTTTGCCGGCTGCGCGGCTTGTTCCGAACCCGCCGGGGTGTCGGCTTTCGCAACGAGCAAGTCTTCCAAAGTCGCTTCCACGAGGCCGCCGCCCTCGTCGAGCTGGAGCACGACAGTTTGGCGCAAGATGTTTTGCCGTTGAACGACCCCGGGGCCGTGCACGGACAGAACTTTTTTCCCCACCGCTGGCAACGCGCGGCCCAGTTCCAAATAGGTCTCGTACTCGTAGCGTAAACAGCACTTCAACCGGCCGCACATTCCGGCCAGCTTCGAGGGGTTCAAAGAGAGGCCTTGGGCTTTTGCCATCTTGATCGACACTCCCCCGGGCGTACGCAAAAAGGTGGAACAACACAGTTCTCGTCCGCACGGGCCTAGGGCCCCGATCATCTTCGCTTCCTCTCGCGAGCCGATTTGTTTCATTTCGATGCGCGCGTGCAGCGCTTGGGCGAGCTCTCGCACGAGCTCGCGAAAATCCACCCGCCCTTCGGAGTAGAAATAGAAAACAATCTTACTTCCGTCCGGTGCTTGCTCGACGCGCACAAGCTTCATGGGAAGTGCGCGTTCGTGAATTCGAACCAAGCACAAGCGCAGGGCTTCGCGCTCGCGTTGGTGCAGGCGATCGTCGCGTTCGAAGTCGTACTCGACTGCTTTCCGGAGCACCCGACGAACTGGTTCCGCCCCTAGTTGGTAATTCGACGGCAGGGCAGTCACCGTGCCCAGTCGCTGGCCGTCGTCCGTAGCGACGACCACCACGTCACCCCAGCGTAGCTCGAGATCCCCAGCATCGTACGCGTGGATCGGGCCGACGTTGTGAAACTTGACGCCGACCAAGTTTGGGCGCCGCGGTTGTTCGTCGGCTACAGGGGGCGCAAAATCGCTCATGGCTTGGCCTGGGTGAGTTGGAGGAGCATGGTTTCCAAGAGGAGCGTGCGGTTGGGGTACCCCTCACGCATCGTCCTCCACGTTCGGGTAACGACCTCTGCCCGCTCGAGGGCGACCCGCGCCTGCTGCCGGTTTTGTTCAGCGAATTCTATGGCTTGTTTGCGCAAAGCAAGCAGCATTGCGTGCAACTGGGCGTCTAGGCGGCGGTCGTCTTTGGCCAGTTGGTCGGCATAACGGGTCAGCGCACCATAGCGAGCATGATCGATTGCAGCAAGAAACTCAGAGACCTCTTGAATTCCTTTTGCGCCAAGCGTCGCATGAAGTGCGAGTGCCTTGCCGACGCTTCCCTCGGCGAAATCCAGCAGGTTCTCGGCTTCGGGGGCAGCCAGCCCATGTTGCAGGAGCGCTTGACGGAGAAGCTTTTCGGGTAGCGGGGGAACGACAACGCGCTGGCAGCGGGAGCGAACCGTAGGCAACACTGCATCCGGGGTACTGGTTGTGGCCAGGAGCCAAGTGTTGGGCGGAGGTTCCTCGAGAATTTTCAGCAGAGCATTTTGGGCGGCCGTGGTGAGTTGCTCAGCCGATTCGATCACGGCGATCCGGCTCGGCCCTGCCATAGGCTGGATGGAGAGAAAGCGTTTGACCTCGCGAGCGCGATCGATGCCGATCTCGCGTTTGCCCGGAGAGGCGCGAACCCACAACAGGTCTGGATAACTCTCCGCGGCTAACTGAACGCAAGAGGGGCATTGGCCGCAGGCATCGTTGCTCGTTGCCCGGGTGCGACAGCAGTACCAGGCGATCCACGCGCGCGCGAGGGAACGCTTTCCCACGCCCTCGGGGCCCACGAAGAGCAAACTGGGGCTCAAACAGCCCTTGACGGTGCGTTCTTGGAGCCAGCGTTGGACCGACCCCAGGCCCACTAGGTGGGCAAACGTGGTCAACGTTCGCGCAGACATGTTTCGATCGCAGCGAGCACTTGTGCCTGGACTTGTTCCGCCGTTGCAGTGGTGTCCACTAACACGAATCGGTCTTGTGCCTCCTGCGCTAAGGCGAGAAAGCCATTTCGAACTCGTTCGTGGAAATCGAGTGTTTCGCGATGAAAGCGATCGTCCCGTCCCGCTCGGCGCAGCCCAAGTTCTACAGGACAGTCGAGTAGAAGAATCAAGTCGGGTTCGATCCCCTGCCGGGCAACCGCGTCGAGCTGCCGCAGCACGGTCAGGTCCAATCCTCGCCCGTAGCCCTGATACGCGAGCGTGGATGTGGAAAAGCGGTCGCACATCACAAGTTGTCCGTGTGCAAGCGCCGGGGCAATCACCGAGGCCACATGCTGGGCGCGATCTGCAAGGTAAAGAAACAGTTCGCTCCACGCAGTAGGCGGGTGGTCGTGAACATCGACAAGCAAGCGGCGAATTTCCTGGCCGAGAGGGGTGCCGCCTGGCTCCGCGGTTTCCACCACGTCGAGACCTCGAGCACGGAATGTTGCCGCAGCACGGCGCAAGTGGGTGGACTTTCCCGCTCCTTCGACACCTTCGAATACAATCAAGTGGCCGCGGCGACTCACTCGAAGTTCTCGCGGCCCAGCACCAGTTCGATGCCGTACAAGAGCTGGGTGCCGGTAAACGGTTTCGTGATGTAGTAATCCGCGCCGTACTGGTATCCCTGCACCACGTCCTCGTCAGCAGTTTTGGCGGTGACAAGAATGACCGGGATGCGAGCGGTTTCGTAGTTCTCCTTGAGTTGTTGCAACACCTCGAGGCCGCTCATTCCAGGCATCATGACGTCGAGCAAAATCAGGTCCGGCGGCTGCTGTGCAACCAGTTCCAACGCTTGCGGACCGCTCGTGGCCTCCACGACCTCGTAGCCCTTCGGTTCGAGGATGCCTCGGGTGATCATCAAGCTATCAGGATTATCATCGACCACGAGCACGCGCGTTGCCATAAAAGAAATTCCAAGAACGCTTGAGAGTCGGGATCAGCTTCAAAGACACAACGCCCTATAGTCTGGAACGGAGTCCTTTAACAAGTAACAAGCGCTACGAGGACGAGGCGACCGACGCTTGGGAGTCGGGCTGGTAGTCTAAGGGGAGTTCCGCGCATGGGCGCGAGTGCGCGGAGCACTGCGCCTTTGCACGCTCCCGCCCGCGGAATGGTATGCGATTTTGTTTTGGGCCGGACAACACCGTGTCCTCATTGGGAGCACGTTGCGGGCGGCTAGGACCACATTTGCAAACGCAACCGTGCAAAGAACGGTCGTTGGCACGGACTTCGCCTGCACCTGCTGCGTGCATCGGATGGCGGCGCAGCGAGGGTTTACGTTGGTCGAGCTGCTCGGCGTGTTTGCTGTCGTGGCCATAGTGATCGCGGCGGCAACGCTAGACTGGGCGCCTGCCAGGCAGAGACTCGCGTTACGGACCGCAGCTCGGCAAGTGATGCTGGACTTGACTGCGGTGCGCCTGCGGGCTGCGGCGAGCAACCGGAACCAAAGGATTGTCTTCCCAGCGGGGTCGCCTGTTTACCTGCGCCAAGAACGCGAAGGAGTTGCTTACGTGACCGTAGGCGGCGCGACTGCGCTGCCTCGCGAGGTGACGATCGCGAGCTGCAACGCGGTGGCCCAGGCAATCACGTTTCGGCCCCGGGGAAATGCAGCGACATTTGGCACGGTGGTGCTGCGCAACGGCCTCGGTGAAGAAAAACGAGTCGTGGTGGACATCGCTGGGAGGATTCGCCTTCAGTGAGTGTGCGGACTGTTCGAGGAACCTCTTTGTTGGAAGCGCTCGTAGCAATGCTTTTGCTGGGAATCCTTGCGGCGCTGGTGGGAGGCGCGTTCGCTACTGCGCGGATGCAATCCGATGAGGCCGCACGCTGGACAAAGGCGCTTCTGCTGGCGGCAAGCGGACTCGAGGAGCTGCGTGCCGCGGACAACGTGTCGCTGTTGCACGAAGAGCAGGGATACCGGCGGCGCCTGGCTCGATACGCGCGAGCGGACAAGCCAGGCTTGGAGGAACTGGTTGCGGAGGTTTCGTGGCAAGATACCCACGAGCACAATGTCGAACTCCGCACGATGGTGTTTCGTCCGGCACTACCGGAGGAGACTCGCAGATGAACCTGGTCGAGCTGAGCGTGTCGTTGCTGCTCGCGAGTCTCATCGGCTTGGCCGCGACGGGGTTTGGCCGAGCTGCTCTCAGCCTGTTGCGGGTCGACGAGGCGTCCAGGGAAGCGCGGCAGCTCGGCGTTGCCGCGTTGGACATGTTCATGCGGGAATGGCGAATTGCTGGCTTCAATGCGAACGGACAGAAGATTGCCGGCGTTACCGGACCGCGGATGGACGGCGTGGAACTCAATGCCGACCTCGATGGCGACGGGGCGTTCTCCAGCCGAAATGAACGGATTGCTTACAAGTGGGATGGCACCCGCTCCGCGGTCATGCGTTCGACGCAGGACTCGAGTCCTCAACCTTGGATTGACCAGGTGCCACCGGAGGGATTTCGGTTGGTGTATTTTGACGCTGGAGGCCGCGAACTCGCAGACCCGGGGATGGACTCTGAACGGATTGCCGGAGTGGGAGTCGTGCTGCGTGTGCGTTGGCAGCCCAGCGCGGGAGAGACCGAACCGAACGGCGTAGTGGAATTGCGCTCGTTCATTGCGCGGCGGAATCCATGATCAAACTCGCGGGCGAGCGGCAAAGGGGTGCCGCGTTGATCGTAATTCTTGGCTGGTGCGGCTTGCTCTTGCCGGTCGTGACATGGTTGTGGGTTCAAGCTCACAGCGACCAGTTGGTCGCACAAAACGTGCGCCGCGAGCTCGATGCATTTTATGCTGCCGAAGCGGGGTTGAGTTATGCTCTGGCCGCGATTGCGCACTGCGCGGATCCAGCCTGTGCGCTTGCTGGTCCTGATGGCCAACTGGGGACCACTGACGATGGTGGCGTTGCGGCCGACCCGAATTCATGGATCTCGTTCGGCCCTCATGCTTCGTTTCACATCCGGTTCGCTCCTCTCGATGCGGCGGCCATCCGTGTGCGCGCCACTGGACGCGGGTGGGGTTCTGCCACCGCGGCGGTGGACGGAGTCGTACGCTGGGGCCCTGATGGAAAGGCTCAGGTGTTCACTGCGGACGGTCTCGATTCCTGACAAGGCTCGCCCTCGGCTGCGCGACGGTGGGACCGAACCTCGGTTGCCCTTTCGCGCTGCCCACCGCCGGCCATGCCGACCGTACCAGCGCTTTCTCCCTAGACCTTTGGAACCAACACGCTCGGGGCGAACGAATCTCAAGCATATTGCCAAAGGTTCGGCTGTAGCCCCCAGTCGCTGCCCGCTTCCTGGCGTCTGAACATTTCCAGGAGGCAACGAAGGCTGCTGTTTTAGGTCGAAGCCACCTCTGCCCGCCGGCTACTGCAGAAGCGGCCGCTGTATCGACAGCCTCCGTCCACGCGCGTACCGTAGGCAAGGCTCAGCGCCCCCAGCCTGGCCCCGCGGTGGTCGCGTGACCCCCGTGGGTACGCTTGTCTGCGGCGCGCATTAGTAGGCATTTTCCGAAGTAGACTTCATTTTCATGTTGCGGGGCCTTCATTTGATAAATCAAGATGCTTACACTGGGAGCCATGAAAGGAGTTCGATCATGACCTGGAGCATCCTCTTTTGGACGGCTGTGATTCCTTCCTTGCCGTTAGTGATCCCTGGGGCGAGCTCGCTGCTTGCGCTTGCCGGGGTGTTGCTGGTCGTGTCGGCCGCTGGGCTGTGGTTGGAGCGCGACAAGGGAGCGAGCGAGTTGGCGACGAAGGAATTTTTCGAGGAAGCCCCGTTGGGCTGCACCGCGTAAGTGACTTGCTACCCGCCCGCGAGCGGGAGTGGGCTCCAGACCGAAAGGCCTGGAGCCCGTTTTTTTGTCTCGATCGCGGTCATGAAGACCCAGGACTGGCTCCTTGGAGTCCGATCCAGACTTCTCCGCCCTCGAAGATTTCCTTCTTCCAAATTGGAACCGTGCGTTTGAGTTCGTCGATGGCAAAGCGGGCCCCGCTAAATCCATCGGCTCGGTGGGGAGCCGAAACGGCGATGACCACGCTAGCCTCGCCAAGGGGAACGGTGCCGAGGCGATGAGCGATGGCGATCCTGTGGATTGTCCAGCGTTCTAGCGCCGCTTGTGCAATCTTTGCCATTTCCGAGAGCGCCATCTCTTCGTAAGCTTCGTATTCGAGATGTACGACCCGCCGTCCTTCGTTGTGTTCCCGAGTTGTGCCCACAAACAGGACAATCGCTCCGCAGCTAGGATCGGTGACCGCTGCGGCAAGCGCCCCGAGATTGATGGCATCGTGAGTGAGGTCCACGTGGTACGAACCCCTGCTGGTAGCTACCCATTCCATGTTCACAGGCCTCCGCTTACGGGGGGAATCAGAGCAAGTTCGTCCCCGTCGGAAAGTGGGTGCAGCGCATCGACATATTCTCGGTTGACCGCGAAGGTGACGCACTCGCGGAAAGGCGCAATCGACGGATACAGCCGTTCGAGCTGACCCCAAATGTCTGCCACGGAACAAGGACCCGACCAGGACATTTCGATTTCCTGTTGGCCGGTGCGTTCCCGCAGGACCGCAAAAAGGCGGATCTTCACTGCCATGCTGTTCGTGCAATTAACGCAAACCGCGCACAAGCCCGACGACGTGTCCGAGCTCCGGTAAAATTAGTTTTTCCATTGCGAGTTCAGCCGCTTTTGGGGATCCGGGCATGGAGAAAACCACTCTCCGCCCAATCACACCAGCCGTTGCTCGACTAAGCATCGCCGCAGCGCCGATTTCTTGGTAGCTCAGCACGCGAAACAACTCTCCAAATCCGCTGATCTCCTTGTCGAACAAGCGACTGAGCGTTTCGTACGTTGTGTCGCGACGGGCAAGCCCGGTGCCCCCGCTGATCAGCACGGCGGCCACACTTTCCGGAAGCGTTTGCAAAGCGCCGAGAATCAGTGCTGGTTCGTCCTGAAGAACCCGGTAGTGTTCCACTCGGTGCCCAGCTTTTTGCAGGAGCGTGCGAATGAGATTCCCGGTTTCGTCGCTTTCCGGCGTGCGCGTATCGCTCACCGTGATGACGGCACACGCAACGGAAGCGTGGTCTGCCTTTCGGTGCGAGTGCTTGTCTTGCGTTGTCATGGCGGCGCATTGTAGCAAGGCGGGTGCGAGGCGGAAGCGGAAAGCGCCCGACATTCTTCGGAAAGGCGGGAAGTTATGAACGGGTACAACGTGTGGGTCGTGGCTGGGTGCGTTTTGGCAAGCGGACTGATCGGGCCAGCTTCCACCGGGGCCGAAGGACCTCCGAGGCAAGTCCCGACGATCCGCTTCGTGATTCCAGGGTTGGAGCAAACGCGTGCGGCCCAGAGCACCCCAGTGGCCCGCAAGAGTCCCACTCCCGCCACTGGCGACTACTGGTGGAATCAGGAGGAGTACATCGAGGCGTTCGGGTTCAGCGAAGATCAGCGAAAGCGCATGGACGCCGCCATGGCCGACGTTGCCGAGAAAACAAACGAAGCTGTGCGCCAGCAGAATGCTGCGCGGGATCGATTTCACCAGGCAGTGAAAGAGCGCAACTGGACGGCGGCCCGTACGGCAAGCGAGGAGTGGGAGCGTGCGTTTGCTGCTCAATGGGGCGTGGCGAACCGTGCCAAACTCGCGATCTTGCAGCTTCTCACCCCGGAGCAGCACGAAAAGCTTTTCCGGGATTACCCGTACTTGCTCGATCGGCCGTGGACGGTCGGACGTCGCCTCGAGGTGCGGCGCGGTACTCCGGGTACGTCTGTGCCCTCGACCCCAGGGCCGACGGCGCCGGCGCCATGACGTCGCGGGGCAGCTCCCAGTGCCCGTGCAGCCCTTGCGCCCGCAGCGCTTCTATTTTGCCGGCAAGCGTTGGATGTCGCGCCCGACGGGAGGCGGTCCGGGCGCACCCATGGGTGGTGGCCCAGCTGCACCGCCCGGCGGCCTTCCAGCAGCCCCGGCTGGGGGAATGCCAGCAGCGCCCATTGGAGGGACCCCCGCAGGCCCGGCAGGCAACGGACGAGAAAGCTCTCGTCGACACGACTCGACTACAGCAAAGGGCAGTTGCGTTTGCTCGGCAATTTCCGCATCCGACAAACCGCGCTGAAAAAGGGGTAGCAGAACCATGCAGTCATTGGCCGCGGCCGGCGATCCCCACAACAGCACGGGCACGGTCAGCAGGGCGCCGAAAAGGAAAGGCCTGAGCCTCGGGTGCTCCATAGGAAACACTTCATAGACCAGGGGCGCGGAGAACACTAGTGAGCAATCAAGCGCCTGAGAGCGGGATCGTCATTTCGCATCGAGCGATCCTTCTGGGGTTGGTTGTCGGCGCCGTGGCTGGAGTAGTGGCGCATGCGCTGTTCGCAAACACTCCTTGGCTGGTTGCGCTCGTAGACCGCGTGACCGAGCCGCTAGGCCGGTTGTTTCTTCGCCTCATTTTTATGATCGTGCTTCCGCTCGTGTTTTCCGCCTTGACGCTTGGGGTGTCGGGTTTTGGCGATCTCGCTAGTTTGGGACGGGTCGGAATCAAAACGTTGTTGGTAGCGGTCGTCACCTCTGCCGCATCCGTTGCTACTGGCATCCTCCTAGTCAATTTGTTGCGTCCCGGTGATGCGCTTTCAGAGGAGGCACGGGCTGCGCTGCTCGCGGCCACGGGGCACGTCGACTCTGGGTTGACCGGGAACCCTACGCCCGTGGGGCTGAACGTCCTCACGCAACTCATTCCGGACAATCCAGTACGAGCGGCGGCGCAAGGGGAGATGCTACCGGTGATGGTGTTTGCCCTACTGTTCGGGCTCGGGCTTGCACGTGCACCCAAAAACGCCGCCACCGTGCTCGTCGCTTGGCTCGAAGGGGTGTACGAGGTAGCGATCCAAGTGGTGGGGTTTGCCATGCGCTTGGCCCCGGTTGGGGTGGCGTGCCTGATGTTCACGCTCACGGCACGCATGGGGGTAGAAGTGTTGCAACCGCTGGCCGGCTACGTTGCCGTAGTTCTGCTGGGACTCGCGCTGCACTTGGTCGTGACGTACTCGGCGCTGTTGCGATTGTTCACCTCGTGGTCGCCCGGGGCGTTTTTGCGCGCTGTGCGTCCGGTTGTGGTGACTGCGTTTTCGACGAGCTCGTCGAATGCGACGTTGCCGACGACGTTGGAAGTGGCACGCCGGGAACTTCAGGTCCCGCGTGACATTGCGGGCTTCGTCTTGACGTTGGGTTCCACGACGAACCAACACGGGACCGCGCTCTTCGAGGGGGTCACCGTGCTCTTTCTTGCTCAGTTCTTCGGGGTGGAGCTGAGCCTCTCCCAGCAGTTGCTGGTCGTTGGGATGGCTGTGCTTGCCGGCATTGGAACCGCGGGCGTCCCAGCGGGTTCTTTGCCGCTGATCGTTCCGGTGCTCGTGACGGTTGGTGTTCCCGCCGAAGGAATCGGGGTGATCCTCGGTGTGGACCGGTTTCTCGACATGTGCCGCACGGTGATCAACGTGGTGGGCGACCTCGTGGTTGCTGTTGTGATTGCGGCGTGGGAGCGCCGATCGACGGAGGAGGCAACGGCAGCGGTGGGTGGTCAAGCCGACCGGCTACCGCCGGCGGCAGATTGACTTTGGCCGCTAAGTGCGGGACAACCCGTGCTTGCCATAGGTTTACGGAGGGTCGTTATGAAGCGCGCGCTGCTTGGCTGCTTTGCCGCCTTGGCCTGCGGGGCGGTTTACACGGCTTCGGTGTACGCCGAGGAGCCCAAAACTTGGGTCTTGAGTGCCAACAATTGGCAGCAAGGGGAAGGCTTGTTGCCCGATCCAGTACTCAAGCGCGTGCGCAGCGGTGAGTACACATTCAAGGTGGTCGAGGTAGACCCGGAACGGCTCAAGCAAAATTACTCGACGAAGTTTTGGCAAGCGAGCGAGGCGAATGCCGGGAAGTACGACGTCGACCCGAAAACGTGCGGGTTGAAAGACCTCTCTACCGGAAAAATGCCGAGCTTTTATTTTGGCTTTCCGTTCCCCCGGATCGATGCGGCAAACGACCCGTTCGCTGCGTGCAAAATGGCTTGGAACTTCGAAGCTGCGAATGCCGTGGCCGGCGGCGGCGGGGCAACCTTTACCCTGAACGGCATCGATGCCGGAGGCGAGTTCAAACGCATCAAGCTTTGGCTGCACGGGCAAGGATTCCTGGGACGCCATTTTGGCCCGATCGACAATCCGGAGAACCTACGGGGTGCAAGCCTTACGGGCGTCATGGAGCCACAAGACGTGGACGGAGTTGCCGGTTTGGGGAAACGCTTCAACGATTGGGAGTCGCAAGACCAAGCTTGGTTTTACGTTCCCGCAACGCGCCGTGTGCGCCGCGTGAACACGGCGACGCGGTCGGATCCGGTGGCTGGCCTCGATATCTACGCCGACGACGTCAATTGCTACGCCGGCAAGGTGGAGTACTACAAGTGGAAGTTGCTCGGCGAAGGCCGTGTGCTGGCACCTGTGCTGTCTCCCGAGCCGGTCAAGCAACGTTGGATTTCTCCCACCCGTGCGGAAGTGGCAATCCCGTATTTCACCGCTGCTTACGAGACTCCGGGGGCCAAGGGAGCGCCTTGGCTGGTCGTGGAAAATCTGGTGATGATTCCCCGGCCCGTGTGGATCATCCAAGGCGAATCGGAGGACCCGTTTTACAACTTCGGCAAGGTGATCATGTACATGGACAAGGAGCTCTACCGCATTTGGTGGAAGCTCGTCCACAACCGCGCAGGCGAGTACTTCTACAACGCCATGTGCGCGTTTCATTGGTCGAGCAACGACGATGGGAGCTTCAAAACCGTTACGCCGAACATGGTCGTGGGCGTGAACGACAAGACGAACCGTGCAGCCATTGGCGGTCGCTATGCCACACAGTTCATCGAACTCGACTTTCCTGAGGGACACTTTAGCTTGCAGACGCTGACCCACATGGCTGACTGAGCGCGGGCAACCTGTGGGCGCACTGCTATGCAACCGCGAGGAGGACCAGAATCATGGCTGAGTGCTTTTATCACCCCCAGGAAAGCAAACGTTTGCGGCGCTTGCGGGAACTTAAACCGGAGATGTTCCGTGGGTTCGTGGAGTTCGAACGCACAGTGTTTCAGTCAGGCGAGCTGCCGCTCAAGGTGAAGGAGCTGATTGCCATTGCGACCGCGCACATCACCCAGTGTCCCTACTGCATCGACGTGCACGTGAAGCGGGCGAAGAAAGCCGGAGCCACCGACGGCGAGATTGCCGAAGCCATTTTCGTGGCCATGACGCTTCGGGCTGGCGGATCCTTCGCTCACGCCGCGATTGCCATGCGTGCGGCTGAGGAAGCGGCGGCAAAAACGGAAGGGGCGGGTGGCTAAGCCTGCGGGCGGCGTTTCTGGCACACGTTCGACCTCCCGCCTGCAGGCGATCTTCTAGCTGTGCCGCGGTTGACCCGAACAGAACGCATCGTTCCCCGAGCACTCGGGGCTGGCGACTGCGTGGGCGTCATCGCTCCAGCCGGCGCCGTGCCGCGCGAGGATCTGGAGGCTGGCATTGCCTTGCTCGAAGCGAAGGGACTGCGCGTGCGACTCGGAGCTTCTGTGTGGAAGCGACATGGTTACCTTGCGGGAACCGACGAAGACCGTGCTCGCGATTTGGTCGAGATGTTTGTCGACCCGAACGTGCGGGCGGTGTTCGCGGCCCGTGGCGGGTATGGATGCACACGTTTGTTACCGCATCTCGATGCGGCCCTGCTGCGCAACCATGCGAAGATCTTCGTGGGTAGCAGCGATTGTTCTGCGCTGTTGACGTTCCTTGTGGATCGGTGCGGAATGGTTGCCTTTCATGGTCCGGTGGTCACCGGGCTGGCAAGGCGATCGGACGCTCTCGACCGATTGCTCGAAGTGTTGTCCGGGAAGGCTTCCTCGCACGTACAAGCACCTCGCTGCCTGCGCCCCGGGCGCGGCGAAGGCACGCTCCGAGGAGGCTGCTTAAGCGTGCTGGGGGCCCTGGTGGGGACTCCCTGGGCGCCCGCTGTGCACGAACCGACCATTTGGTTTTTCGAGGACGTCAACGAGAAGCCGTATCGCATCGACCGTTTGCTGACCCAGTGGATGCAAGCCGGGTTGTGGGCGGCGACCCGTGGCATCGTGTGGGGGGAAATGGTGGACTGTGACGCTCCGGGAAACGGGTGGGATATCTGGACCGTGATCCAGGAACGCACGGCGTTCCTAGGCGTGCCGATGGCTGCAGAATTGCCGAGCGGACATGGGGCTGGCACCATTACGTTGCCGCTAGGGATTCACGTCCGGCTCGCCGATGCGCAGCTCGAGTATTTAGAGCCGTGGGTGATTCCCGGAGTAGCTCCGTAGCGATGGGTTTCGAACTCGTGGAAGAAGCCATGCATCAGGCGGTGGCACAGGGCGTATTCCCGGGTGCGGTGCTCCTCGTACGGGCAGGGGAAAGCTTCTTTTACTTGCGTGCCTTCGGCTACCGCTCGCTCCTTCCCGAACGCACGCCAATGCACGAGGACACGATCTTCGATGTTGCCTCGCTCACCAAACCCTTAGCCACGACGGTGGCGGTCATGCTTCTGGTCAAGGAGGGAAAACTCCGGCTCGATGACCGCGTGTCGCGATTCTTCCCCAATTTTGGAGTCCACGGGAAGGGATACATCACGTTTCGCCAGCTCCTCAGCCACTGTTCTGGTTTGCCAGCAAGCAAGCCCTACTACAAAGAGGTGCTGGCGGAAGAGCAGCGCAGAGGCCGCGTGAATTTCTTGGGGACCAGCGCTGCCAAGGCGTTTGTGTATCAGCGCATCGAGCGGGAACGAACCGAAGCCGAGCCTGGCACGCGAGCGTTGTACAGCGATCTGGGCTTCATGTTGCTGGGTGCCGCGGTGGAACAACTGAGCGGGATGACTCTCGATCGGTTCTGCCAAGACCGTATCTTTCGACCCTTAGGCTTGCGCACCACTGGGTTTGTCGACCTTGCCTTGTTGCGCGCTCGCCGCTTGGAGCCTGTAACCGAGTGGATTGCGCCCACCGAACAGTGCCCGTGGCGCAAGAAGATCCTCTGGGGTGAGGTCCACGACGACAATGCCTACGCAATGGGTGGAGTTGCCGGCCACGCTGGGCTGTTTTCCTCGGCGCGGGATATCGACACGATCCTTTGCCGGTTGGAAGAATCTTATTACAACGTGGGCAGGATGATTCCCCAACGGCTGATTCGGGAGTTTTGGACTCGCGACCCTACCGTGCCCGACTCCACCTGGTGCCTGGGTTGGGATTCCCCGTCGCCGCAGGGTTCCAGTGCGGGCCGATACTTCTCGCCGAATTCCGTCGGGCACTTGGGGTTCACTGGGTGCTCCGTGTGGGTGGACTTGGACCGCCACTGCCACGTGATTTTGCTGTCGAACCGCGTGCACCCCTACAGAGATAACGATGGTATCAAGGCGTTCCGCCCGTATTTGCACGACCTTGTGCGTGAGGCTCTGGGATGACGAGCGAAGGCTGGTTCGTGACCGACGACCCGCTGAACTGCGTTCCGTCTAAGGTGCGGCTCGAACCCACAAGCCACGTCCACCTTTCCGCCATCGGGGGAGTCGCGATGTCCGGCCTTGCCCTGCTGTTGCGCGCGCGCGGTTACCGCGTGACCGGATCGGACGACTTGCTGTACCCGCCGATCAGCACGCTTCTAGAGCGCCTGGAAATTCCCGTGCGCAGAGGGTTCGCACCGGAAAATCTGGATCCGCCGCCTGCGCTCGTGGTTGTCGGTAACAAATTGACCCGCTCGAATCCGGAAGCCGAGGCAATCCTGCAGCGGCGGCTTCCTTACGTGTCGCTGCCACAAGCGCTGCGCGAGCTGTTCTTGAACGAGCGGCTGCCTGTGGTCGTGGCCGGTACGCACGGCAAAACGACCACCACTGCAATGATTGCTTGGATCCTCGACGCGACCGGGCAACGGCCGAGCTTCTTGGTTGGTGGCGAGGTGCGCCACTGGCAGTGCAACGCCCGATGGGACACAGGGCGGCACTTTGTCATCGAGGGCGACGAGTACGATAGTGCCTTTTTTGACAAGCGACCGAAGTTTCTGCATTACGCTCCTGCGCTTGTGGTGCTGAACGCGGTAGAGTTCGATCACGCGGACATTTACCGCGACCTCGATCATGTCAAGGCCGCATTCCGAGCACTGGTTGGGAGTTTGTCGACCGACACCCCCCTCGTTGTTTGCAAAGATTTTCCGCACGCCATCGACGTTGCGCGCACTCACTCTCACGTGTTGACGTTTGGTTTCAGCCCCGAAGCGGAGTGGCGGGTGGCCAACCTGCGCGACGCGGGCTTCCTCGAGTTCGATATCGTGCACGGCCATGAACGAGTGGCTCGAGCGAAGCTGCCGGTGATGGGGGCGATGAATGCGCGCAACGCGCTGGGTGCTGCGGTTGCGGTGAGCCAGCTTGGTGTGCCGCTGCGCGAGGCGGTGCAAGCACTCGAGTCCTTCCCTGGGGTCGCGCGGCGGCAAGAGATGGTCGGAGACTTTAGCGGCGTGGTGCTGATCGACGATTTCGCCCACCACCCCACCGCCGTCGCAGCCACTCTCGATGCGGTGCAAGCACGTTTCCCAGGCCGGCGCGTGTGGGCGTTGTTCGAGCCGCGTTCCAACACGAGCCGCCGCAAGGTTTTCCAGCAAGAATATGCGCAAGCTCTGGAACGGGCCGATCGGGTGATCGTGGGCGGAGTGCTGCGCAAAGCGACGGACGCTGTCGCTGAAGAGGAATTGTTCTCGCCTACCCAACTCGTGGCTTCCTTGGAAGAGCGAGGCGTGTTGGCACGCTACTTCGACGACCCCGACGTGATTGCTGTCGCGGTGCAGCGGAATGTTCGCCGGGGTGACGTCGTGGTCATCATGTCGAACGGCGATTTTGGGGGCTTGCGAACCAAGTTGGCTGCGGCGTTGTCGGAACGCGGGAACGCCCCCCGCTCGCTGCGCGTCAAACGCGAAGTCTAGACAGCGCCCCCGCGCGGTTGGTACTTCTGCACTCGATGCGTTCGTACCGGAAGGAACTGGTTCTCCACGTGCCCCAGCGAATGGGGTTTGTGAACATTACACCCGAAGTGGAAGCCGCTGTGCGCGAGAGTGGTATCCAGGAAGGGCTTTGCTTGGTGAATTCCATGCACATTACCTCGAGCGTGTTCATCAACGACGACGAACCTGGGCTGCTCGAGGACTACGCTCGCTGGCTCGAGCAGTTGGCCCCCTACGATCCGAGCCCTGAGCGCTACCACCACAACCGCACCGGGGAAGACAACGGCGACGCGCACCACAAACGGCAAGTGATGGGACGCGAAGTGGTCGTCGCGATCACGCGGGGGAAGCTCGATTTTGGACCGTGGGAACAGATTTTTTACGGCGAATTCGACGGCCGGCGCCGGAAGCGCGTGCTGATCAAAATCATCGGTGAGTGACCCCTAGCGACGAGGAACGTCCTGCCACGGAAACGATGTACTGGCAGCTTCGCGCGCTGCGGTTTTGCGACTCTGTGCGCGGGTGGCCGACATGTTCCGTGCGTGGTTCCAGTTTCTGGGCAGCCTGCCTCGATGACGTGCAATCCGCTTCCGAAGCCGTTACGGTAGCAGGCCGCTCATGCAACTCATCGGGCTGATAGCCGGCAATGGTCGGTTTCCGTTGTTATTTGCCCGCGCGGCAAAGCAGTTGGGCCATCGGCTCGTGGCGGTGGCACACACCGGAGAAACGGCACCGGAGCTCGCACAAGAGGTCGACGAGATTACCTGGATCCAGGTAGGTCAACTCGGGCGGCTGCTCGCGGCATTCCGCGGCGCCGGCGTGAAACAAGCGGTGTTCGTTGGTGGGATCCGCAAACAAGCGCTGCTCGACCACTTTGCTCCCGACGAGCGAGGGATGGCTTTTCTCGCCCGGCTGCCACATTTCGGAGACGACACGCTGCTTCGTGCACTCGCGGAAGAACTCGAGGGAGAGGGCATTTGTGTGGTCCCGTCGACGTTATTTCTGGAAAGACTTTTGACGCCGCCGGGGGTGCTCACCCGCACGGAGCCGAGCCCAGAGCAGTGGGCGGACATCGATCTTGGCGTTCGTGTCGCCAAGGCCATCGGCCAGTGGGACATTGGCCAAACCGTAGTGGTGCAGAACCGCATCGTTCTTGGTGTCGAGGCGATCGAAGGGACCGACGCGACCATTGCTCGAGCTGGACGGACAGGTGCGGTGGTCGTCAAGGTCAGCAAGCCGCAGCAAGACTTGCGCTTCGACGTGCCTGCGGTCGGCCCTCGCACGGTCGCGATGTGCGCTCAAACCGGCGTTGCGGTGTTGGCGCTCGAGGCTGGAAAAACGCTCATGTTGGAAAAGGACGAGTTGCTTGCCGCAGCGAACACGTTGGGCTTGAGCGTTGTCGGGGTGACCCCATGAGCGACAAAATTCGCGCAGCGGTCATTGGCGCCGGCTATCTGGGCCGGTTTCATGCCCAAAAGTACGCGAGCATGCCGGATGTGGAACTGGCCGTCGTGGTGGATACGGATGAAGCGCGGGCTGCTGCCGTTGCCAGGGAAACTGGGGCGCGCCCGGCAAGGGACTACGCTGAGTGGTTGGACCGAATCGATTGTGCCAGTGTCGCGGTGCCAACCCCGCTGCACTTTGCGATTGCTCGGGACCTGCTGCTTGCTGGGGTCGATGTGCTGGTGGAAAAGCCACTGGCCACAAGTGGTGCAGAGGCGCGCATGTTGGTGGACCTCGCCGCGGAGCAAGGACGCATTTTGCAGGTCGGACATTTAGAGCGTTTCAATCCGGCCTTGGGTGCAGTGCGGGCGATCCTCACCGAGCCGCGTTTTGTCGAGTGCCACCGGCTGGGCCCGTTCGTGGAACGGGGAACGGACGTGGATGTCATCCTGGATTTGATGATTCACGACCTCGACATTCTTTTAAGCTTGGTTGGCAGCGAGGTGGTGCACATCGAGGCGGTCGGAGTACCGGTGCTCACGCCGCACATCGACATTGCGAACGCGCGCTTACGGTTTGCGAACGGCTGCATCGCCAACCTCACAGCCAGCCGTGTGGCCTTGAAGCGCGAGCGGAAGCTGCGCTTGTTCCAGGCGGATACGTATGTGTCGTTGGACTTTGGCGAGCGCCACATCCGCATCGTGCGCCGGGTGGTCGAAGAAGGCAGCCCACGGATCGAAGTCGAAGAACTCGAGTTGGGAGAAGCCGACCCGTTGTTTGCAGAAATCGACCACTTTTTGCACTGCGTGCGGACCCGACAGCGCCCGCTCGTCGATGGCGCTACTGCCTTGCGTGCGCTGGAAGTGGCGGAACAGATTTTGGCAGGGATGCGAACTGGATGAGTTCCAAGATCATGATGGTTGCCGGCGAGGCTTCGGGCGACTTGCACGGTGCCTCGTTGTTGCGCGCTCTGCGCCGACACGAGCCCGATTTGCACGCTTTTGGGATTGGAGGGAAGCACCTCGCCGCTGCTGGAATGGAGATTTTGGTATCCAGCGACGACGTCGCCACGATGGGTTTTACCGAAACGTTCGGCAGTTTGGCTCGGGTGCTCCGCGCCTATCGGGTTGCGAGCCAAGCGCTGAGAGAGCGGCGACCCGATCTGCTCGTGCTGATCGATTATCCTGAGTTCAACTTGCGTTTGGCAGCGAGGGCGAAGCGCTTGGGCTTGCGGGTTTTTTACTATATCAGCCCGCAAGTGTGGGCATGGCGGCGCGGACGCATCCGTCGAATGCGGCAAATCGTCGACCGGCTTGCGGTGGTTTTCCCATTCGAGGAAGCCCTGTACAACCACAACGCCCATCGTCTCGCGTACTTCGTGGGGCATCCGTTGCTCGACCTCGTGCACCCGACGCGCGAGGCGCAGGAAACGCGCGCCCTGTATGGATTGCGAACGGATCAGCGCTTGTTGGCGATCCTTCCAGGGAGCCGCAAGAAGGAAATTCGCCTGCTTCTTCCTCCAGCGTTAGCGACAGCACGCTTACTGGCAGCGAACGGATGGCAAAGCGCCTTGGCGCTGGCACCCACCTTGCGGCCCGAGGATGTGTATGCGGTGGCAAGCGAACAGGACTTGGCGGGAGTGCCGATTGTCCAGGGCGATACGTACAACTTGGTTCACAGCGCAGATGCTGCCTTGGTTGCTTCGGGCACCGCGACTCTCGAAGTAGCCTTGCTTGGCAAACCGATGGTGATTGTCTATCGAGTTTCCCCGCTCACTTTTGCATTGGGCCGCATGCTCGTTCGTGTGAACCATATTGGCATGCCCAATCTCGTTTTGGGCCAGCGCGTGGCGCCGGAATTCCTGCAGGGATCGGTTCGTCCAGCGCAGCTTGCACCTGCCATCGAACAGGCGTGGGCTGAACGCGAGCAGTTTGCCGAGGCTTGGCGCCAAGTGCGTGAGAAACTAGGGCAGCCCGGAGCTGCAGAGCGGGCCGCGGCGCTAGCATGGGAGCTGATCCGATCATGAGTCGCTCCTCGCTGTATGCCCGCTTGTTGCGGTACTTACGGCCTTACATTTGGCCTTACTTCGCTGGGGCAGTGGTGTGCATGCTGCTGTTCAGCGGAACGAACGGTGTGATGCCGTTCCTGATTCGCCACATCTTCGACGATGTGTTCACTGCCAAAGACCGCGCGATGTTGCAGGTTTTGCCGGTGGTCATCATCGGAGTGTTTCTCTTGCGCGGCCTCGTGAGTTTCGGCAGCACGTACCTGACCGAGTATGTGGGCCAGCGCATCATTGCTGACTTGCGCCGGGAGCTGAACGAACACATCCAGCGCTTGCCGCTTTCCTTTTTCAATCGCACTCCGACGGGCACGATTGTGTCGCGGGTCACGAACGACGTCGCCTTGGTACGTTCGGCGCTCACCGATTCCGTGGCTGCAGTGTTGAAGGACGCGTCGTCCCTGGTGATCTTGGTGGCGGTGGCGTTTTATCAAGACTGGTTGCTTGCCCTGATCGCCTTCGTGGTCTTTCCGGCAGCAGTGTTGCCGGTGCTGCGCTTGTCCAAACGCCTCCGTCAGGTGGCGCGGCGCGGACAAGCCAGTATGGGGCAGCTCTCGACGTTGCTTCAGGAAACCATCCAGGGAAACCGTGTGGTGAAGGCGTTCGGCATGGAGGAGTACGAGCATCGCCGTTTCGATGCAGAAAACGAGAATCTCTTTCGCCTGGCGATGAAAAGCACCCGTATTCGCGCGTTCACCACGCCAATGATGGAGATCCTCGCTGCCTTCGGGATCGCTGGCGTGGTTTGGTACGGCGGCTACAGCGTGATCGAAGGGGGCCGCACGCAGGGAGCGTTTCTGGCCTTTTTGACTGCGCTCTTTCTGCTGTACGAACCGTTCAAGGGGCTGGCGCGGACAAATACCGTGGTGCAGCAAGCGTTGGGAGCCGCAGAACGGGTGACGGAATTGCTGGATACTCCAAGGGAAGTGGCGGATCGCCCAGGGGCCCGGGTTTTGGCCGGAATTCGTGAAGGGGTGCGGTTTGATCGCGTGAGTTTCCGCTACGAGCGCGACTGGGTGCTGCGCGACGTGAGCCTGGAGATCCCCCGAGGACAAATTGTGGCGTTGGTGGGCATGAGCGGCGGTGGAAAGAGCACCTTGGCGGACTTGATTCCCCGCTTTTACGACGTCACCGAAGGCGCGATTTACATCGATGGCGTCGATATTCGCGACTACACCTTGGCTAGCCTCCGCCGCCAAATCGCGGTGGTGACGCAGCATACGTTTTTGTTCAACGATACGGTGCTGGCGAACATCGCCTACGGGAATGCCGGCACGGACATGGAACGCGTGGTCGCCGCTGCCCGGGCTGCTAACGCGCACGAATTCATCCAGCGACTACCACAAGGGTACCATACAGTGGTTGGCGAGTTGGGTGTGAAACTCTCCGGTGGAGAGCGGCAACGAATCGCGATCGCCCGAGCATTGCTGAAAGATGCCCCGCTGCTGATCCTCGACGAGGCGACGTCGGCATTGGATTCCGAGTCGGAACGCTTAGTGCAGGATGCGCTCGAGCGGTTGATGGAGAATCGAACCACGCTCGTGATTGCGCACCGTTTGAGTACGGTCCGGCGTGCAGACCGAATTTACGTGCTTCTGCGCGGCCGTGTTGTGGAGCAGGGCACGCACGAAGAATTGTTGGCCCTCAATGCGGAGTACCGGAAATTGTACGACCTGCAGTTCCGGGACGACGTGGAGCTCCCCGGCGCTGTGGCGCTGCATTGAGTGACGGGCTGGGGGGAGACGTTCGCCCAATGCGACCACAGTGGGAACGCATGCTCATTGCTTGCACCCCGCCGCTGCTCAGCGGCGCTTTGCGGTTGCTGCAGCGCAGTTTGCGCCTTGAGTTTTGTGAAGCTGACGAACTGTTCGAGCGGTGGCAGCGTGAGCGTGTGATCTTGGCATTTTGGCACAATCGCGTGGTACTCATGCCGCTAGCAACGAATGGGCAACCCGTGTGCATCCTCAATAGTCGGAGCCGCGATGGGGAAATCGCAACCCGAGCATTACGCCGGTGGGGCGTGGAGTCCGTGCGGGGGTCGGCGTCGCGTGGTGGCACCGCGGGCTTCTTGCAGTTGGTGCGCGCGTACCGCGAGGGCTTCCATCTTGCGGTGGTACCCGATGGCCCGCGCGGGCCACGGTATCAGGTCAAGCCCGGAGTCATCCGTTTGGCGAAAGCCACCGGTGCGCCTGTATTTCCGGTGACGTACAGCGCTTCGCGGTTCGTACAACTGCGTAGTTGGGATCGTTTGTTGATCCCGCTCCCATTTGCCCGCGCGCGTTACTACGTCGGCGCCCCGCTTGCGATTCCGCGCGAGGCAGATCCGGATGCCATGGAGCAAGCACGCCAGGACCTCGAAGTACGGTTGCGAGAGCTCACGGCTCGAGCAGATCGCGAAACGGCGCGGCACATCCCCTTGTAAGCGGCACGAGGCACGGCATGGCAAACGAACAGGGTCGACCCTCGCAGCAAACGGCACTGCCGTTTTCGTACGCCTTGTACGATGCGCTCGGTCTCACGCTCACGCTTGCCGCGGTTCCCCTGCTGCCGTTGGTCAAACTGACGAAGTGGGGCGCTCATCTCGGCGAGCGCTTTGGTCGCCTGCCCGCCCCGGTCGACGAGCACCTTGCTCCTCTGTGGATCCACGCTGCCTCCGTCGGCGAGGTACTGGCGTCGGAACCTTTGATCCGAGAGCTGAAAGAGCAGCGGCCGGGCCTGCCGGTCTTTCTCACCACCACCTCCGTTCCGGGCCGCGAAGCTGGGGCACACCGGTCCGGGGCGGACGCTGTGTTCCTCGCCCCGTTGGATGTAGGTTGGCTTACAGACCGGATCGTACAGCGCATTCGTCCGCGTGCCCTCGTGTTGATCGAAACGGAACTCTGGCCTGCGCTCATTCGTTCCGCTGCCCGGTCGGGGGTGCCGGTGATCATGGTAAGCGGCCGCGTGTCGTCGCGCTCCGCTGCTCGCTACGCGCGAGTCGGCAAGCTCGTTGCGGCGATGCTGCAGCAGGTCGATCTCTTCCTCATGCAATCCGCGGTCGACGCCGAGCGGATCTGTGCTCTCGGTGCCCCAGCGGAGAAGGTGCGCGTGATCGGAAACTTGAAGTTCGCTCGACAAGCTTCCACGGTCGTGGTGCAAGACCCGGGAGACGCGTGGGTCAAATGGCTCGCGGAAGCTCCGCTGCTTGTCGCCGCGAGCACCCACTCGGGCGAAGAGGAACTCGCCTTGCAAGCCATGGCGCGCGTATGGCAGCGACACCCGAGTGCACGGTTGATGCTCGCACCGCGAAGGCCGGAGCGATTCAACGCGGTTGCGGGCCTGCTCCGACACCACGGCATCCGCGCTGTCCGGCGCAGTCAAGCACGTGGACAGCGGGCTGAGTTTGCGCAAGTGATCTTGCTCGACACCGTGGGCGAACTTCCGAACTTTCTGCCGATTGCGACCGCGGTGTTCGTCGGTGGCACCTTCGACGCCAAGGTTGGCGGACACAACGTATTGGAACCGGCCGTGTTCGGTAAGCCGGTGGCCTTCGGCCCGCATACCGATCACGTTGCAGAGGCTGCCAAGCATCTCTTGGCTGCGCGGGCAGCTGAGCAGGTGCACTCGGCGGAAGACTTGGCTGCCCATTGGGAGCGCTTGCTTCGCCATCCCGAGCTTGCCAGAGAAATGGGGTTGCGCGGTCGGGAAGTGGTTGCTGGGCAACGCGATGTCGCCGCACGGTACGCGGCGGAGATTTGTCGATGTATCGAAGAAGGCCGAACGAGCCCGTGAGGGAATTGGCAGCACGTTTTCTCCGCTCTGCGGTGTGGCCGCGACGCGGGTTCATCGGGCAGGCCAGCCACTGGCTACTGCGGCCGGCGAGCGTGGCGTACGGCGCGGCGGTCACTCTGCGAAATCTTGCTTACGACCTCGGGCTGCTGCGCGTTACCCGAGCTTCGATTCCTGTCGTCAGCGTAGGAAATCTGGCCGTCGGAGGGACCGGCAAAACCCCTGTAGCCCAGTGGCTCGCTCGCAAGCTTCAGGAGCGGGGGTGGCAGGTGGCGGTGGTCCTTCGCGGCTACGGGGCGCAAGTGCGCGGCCCAGTGGTGGTGAGCAAAGGACGCGGCCCGGAGGTCGATGCGCGGCACGCTGGCGACGAGGCCGTACTGCTGGCCAAGACCTTTACCGGAGGCGTGATCGTGAGCCCGGAGCGTGCGAGCGGAGTCGAACTTGCTGCCGGTGCTGGGTACGACTTGGCAGTGCTGGACGACGGCTTCCAGCATCGTGCGCTTGCCCGAGATTTCGACTTGGTCTTGCTCTCCGGTCGCTTAGGTGCGCTGCTTCCAGCGGGGCCCTTGCGGGAACCGTACCGGTCGTTAGCTCGTGCTCACGCCGTCGCAGTGGTCGACAAGGGAGCGAACTTGCGGTTGTTGGGCCCTCCGCGTAGCGCGTCTGGCAAGCCGCTGTTTTACATTCGGCTGGAACCGGTGGCGCTGGTAGAGTCTCACGGGGGTCGGTGGCAAACGCAACCGCTGCAAGAGCTATCGGGGCGGCGCGTGGCAGTGGTGACGGGCATCGCGGAGCCGGAACCATTTTACGCGGTGCTGCGGCAATGGGAGGTTCAGGTGGCGGAAGTGTTCGAATTTGCCGACCACCACGCGTATAGCGCGGTGGATTGGCCAGTACTCAGCCGCAGCGCACAGCACGTGGATTGTCTGGTGACCACGGAGAAAGATCTAGTGAAACTCGAGCACTTCCCGTTCGCCAGGGGAAAGCTGCTCGCCGTGCGGGTCGAGCCCGTGGTCGAGCGCGAGGAAGAACTGTTGAACCTGGTGGAGAGCCAGGTGCTCCGCACGCACGCACCTCGAGGCAAATTCGCTACGCACACGAATGGAGGATTTCGTTATGGCCATCAGTAAAGAGTTGCTCGACATTCTTGCATGCCCCAAGTGCAAAGGAGATGTCGTGTTGACCCCAGCGCAGGACGGACTTGTGTGCAACGCTTGCCGCCTCTTGTATCCCATCGTGGACGACATCCCGGTGATGATCATCGAAGAGGCAAAGCCACTCTGAACGAATGGCGGCACGGGCCCAGGCCATGAGCGTGGCGGCTCTCGGCCCCGAAGGGCACGACAATGCTCTGGTACATTGGTCGGAAGGCGAGTGGTCGTTTTTGGCCCTTCCGGCACATACTGCGGCGCTGTCTGCGTTGGTGCGCCGTGTGGCGCTCGCCGAAGTTCCGCCCCAGTACGAAACACACCGAGGTGGCCGAGGAGTTGTCGTCGTTGCCCCGTTTGGCACTGGGGGGCGCGTGGTCGTTCGGCCGTATCGGCGCGGTGGATGGATGCGGTTGGTAAACGAGAAAACGTACTGGGGTGTGTCGCCGCGCTCGTTTCGAGAACTCGAGTGCTTGGTGGCCCTGAAACAGCGTGGTGTTCCAGTGGTGGAACCCGTCGGTGCTGCAGTGCGCTGGCGTGGTTGGTGGAGTTATGAAGCGTGGCTGGTCACGCGTTACGTGGAACAAAGCCAAACACTTTGGTCGTGGTTCGCCAGCGACCCCGGTGGCGAACACCGCCGTGCTGGGTTGGATGCCGTTGCGCGGGTGGTGGCGGAACTTCACCGGGCCGGCGCATGCCACCCGGACCTGAACTTGCAAAACATTTTGGTGCGCTCTGCCGGTGGAGCAGTGGAGGCCTGGCTCGTCGACCTGGACGGAGCCACCATCCGTTCCTCGAGAACGGATGCCCGACGCTCGCTTGCACGTATGCGGCGCTCGGCCCGCAAGCTCGACCCAGCGGCTCGCTACATCACGCCAGAAGACTGGCGCTGTTTGGAAGCTGCAGTGCAGAAATACTGGAACGAGTAAGTGTGCTCGTGACTGCACGCATCCCTGGCGTTCGCCGGATCTTGATCGTTTTGCTCGGTGCCATTGGCGATGTCACGCGGGCCTTGCCGCTGCTGCCACGGTTGAAAGCCCTGTATCCCCAAGCGCGCATCGCGTGGGCCGTGGAACCCCCGAGTTTCACCTTGGTGGAGAAACACCCTTGGATCGACGAGGTCCTGTTGTTCGATCGGGCGCGCGGCCTGCGTGGCTTCGCCGCGTTCTTGCGTCGCGTGCGTGAGTTTCATGCGGATCTCTGTCTGGATTTGCAGCGCCACGCGAAAAGCGGCGTCGTGTCGTTGGCAAGCGGGGCGCCCGTGCGATTAGGGTTTCACCGCCGGAACTCGCGCGAGGGGAATTGGCTAGCCCTCACGCACACCATCGAACCACAACCGCATCTCAGTTCGAAGTTGCAACAGTTTCAGTATTTTGCGGATTGGCTCGGGGCACCCTCCATGCCCGTGTCTTTCGGAATCGCCCCTGAAAAGCACGAAGAGGAACGGGTAGAACATCTACTCCGGACAGTCCCGCGCCCCTTCGTCGCCGCGTTCCTCGGTTCGAGCTGCCCGAGTCGCTTTTGGTTTCCTGCGCGTACTGCTGCAGTGATCGATGCGCTATGCAGTGCGGGCATCGCGACCGTACTGGTGGGTGGTAAGGGAGAGCAGGAATTTGCCCGTGAAGTGAGCCAGGCGGCGAGTGCCCCGACGTGGGACTTCACGGCGCAGACGAACTTACGTGAACTTTACGCCCTGTTCCGCCGGAGCGCTGCGGCCTTCGGCCCTGATTCTGGTCCGATGCACATCGCAGCAGCAGCGGGAATCCCCGTGGTCTCGTTATGGGGCGCGACGAGCCCGGCGCGGTCTGCGCCATGGAACAACGAGCACTTGGTGATCCAAGGAGACGCGCCTTGCAGTCCGTGTTACCGGAAAACTTGCTCAATTGGCCGGTTGTGCATGCAGTCCATTTCCGTTGAGGCCGTGCTCGAAACTGTGCTCCGCTGCCTGCCGAAAGCGCTGGAAGAACATTGAATCCTACTGTGCTGGTAAGCCGACGTCGCTCGCGCCCTGCGTTCTGACTCGCGGTGAGCGAGATCCTGTTGCAGAACAAAGCTCCTAGGGCACTCTTCTCGGCAACCAAGGGGACTCGTCGAGTGGGTTCAGACTCCGGGCGGCAAGCAAGCATGGTCACGTGCTGGTTGTTGGCGGGATTCGGTGCGCTGGTCGCCGCCGCCACTGCAGCGACCAGTGTTTCCGACGCAGTGGAGGTTGTAACGGTGCGGTGTCCACGCCCTCGGTCCATCGCAGGGCTGCGGTTTTTGAAAACGCAGCGAGTTCAAGGGAGAAAACGGTCCGCCTCGTGCGGGTTCCGCCAAGGGCACGCCGAGGACTTTCCGAACAGCCGGTAGCGTATTTTGGCAACGAGGCCGTAGCCGAAGTCGAGCAACGAGGGCGGCAGGCGGCTGAGCATCCGCACCCACCATGGCTGAAACGCGAGGATCCGGCAGAGTTCCAGAAACGCCTGTGCGCGAACGAGCAAACGCACGCTGTCGCCGCTCCGGATTGCAACGGCAACGCTTTCCAACGCTTCCGGGACGGCGATGCCCGCCTGCCGGAACTGCGCAGCGGTAGAGCCTTGTAACGGCGCGAACCGAAGCTGCTGGCCAGGGTCATGATCCAGGAGCCAGCGTACGCTGCGCTCGCAGAGCCCGCAGGAGCCATCGTAAAACACAACGACCAAACCGGGCGGAATCGTCTCCGCGCTTGCCATCGTCGCAACCGTAGGACTCGCTCGTTGGCAGAGCAATCGGCTCGTGTTTGCCTCTGCGAACTTTGCGGGGAGGCAGGCAAGCCGATCCGAGTGGGGGTTCTTTGCGGTCGCCCGGAACGATTCACCACGTACTTCGACCAGTCGTGGCTTTTCATTCGCCACGCAGGTTGGTAACGGTGGCCGCCGATGAACCGAAGAAAAGCGAAATTGACCGCGCCCGTAACTGGTTTGTTTGCGATTTGCCTGCTTGTTGGGCTCGCTGGCTGCGGGAGCGACAGCGAGGGTGGTTTTTCAGCCGCTCCGACGCCCACGAATTCACCGGCGCTCGCAACGCCAACGTCCACCCAAGTGCCAACGCGAACGCCTTCGTTCGCCGGGACGCCCACGCGCACGCTCACGCTCACGCCCAAGCCGACCAGCCCCCCGCCGACTGCCACGAGCACACCCGTACCAACGGCTACCTTCACGCTCACGGCGACGAACACCGTCTCGCCGGCGGCTACGGCAACGGCGACCACTACGCGTACTCCTGAGGTCACGGCGACTCCGGTCGGATCTCCGCGACCCACGCTGCCCCCTGCTCGCACCGGATTGTATGTCGGGATCGCGAAGCGGAATATCACCCCGAGCTCGCCGGTGTTTCTCGGTGGCTACGGCTTCGGCCCTGGTCGCCGCTCTACCGGAGTGCTGTCGCCAATTTACGTTCGTGCCATGGTCATCTCGAATGGCGAGCAAACTGTTGCGTTTGCGAGCAACGAGACACAAGGTGCCTTCGCGGCGTACAAACGGGGCCCTTTTGGCCTCACCGACATGCGCCGTGTTGTGGCACAAGCCACGAGCGGGGCGATTTCTGCCGACCACATCGTGATCAGTTCGGACCACAGCCACGCGGGTCCGGACACGACCGGTGTGTGGGGTGGGCTGCCAAACGCCTACATGGAATTTCTCCTGGAGCAAACTGTTGGCGCCATTGTCGACGCGTGGAACCAAATGCGCCCCGCGGAGCTTCGCGTTGGGGCTGTGGACGCTACCGAGCTCCTGCGTAGCCAATTCGCGGAACCGCCAAACGACCGTGTGGACGGCGAGCTACGAATCCTGGCTGCATACGATGCAGACGAGCCCCAGCGGCTGCGGGCCTTGATGATCAACTTTGCCGCGCACGCCACCGTGATGGGTGCAGGGAATACCCTCATTTCCGCTGACTGGCCCGGAGTGGTTGCGGAAGGGTCCGAAGCAGAGTGGGGACTGGATGGTGCGCTGGTGATGGTTGCCGACGTCGGTCGGACGCAGCCGGCCGACCGTGGCGACCTAGACGAGGTGCCGCGCCTGACCGAGTACTCCGGACGTGTACTGGCCAAGGTGCGAGAAGCTGTGGCAGCCGCGAGCCCGCTCGAAGGAACCGCAATCGCAGCACGACAGTTCTTCATGCGGGAGCCTTATGCAAACCCACTCATGGATGCCTCGGTCCTGGCCAGCGTGATTTCGCGCAGTTCGCAGCCGCCGTGGCTAGACAACATGGCGGTGGGCACGCTGGTATCGGGCATCCGTGTCGGAGAAGCATTTTTCGCGGCGTTGCCTGGCGAAGGTTACCCGGCAATTCAGTTCGAGCTACAGCAGCGCGTGCAAGCCCAGAAACACTTCGTGTTCGGTCTGGCGAACGACCAACTGGGGTACCTTATCGCGCCAGAAGAAGGCTACGAGCAAGTGCGTGCGGCGGCGCCAGGGAATGACAACGCCATCTTCAACGTGAGCCCGTCGATCGGGGATCATGTGTTGTGCGTTGCCCTCGACGCCGCTTCTGCGGTGGGCTTTGCGATCTCGGAACCGCTGCCCAAGTGTGCGCGTTGGGCGGGCGAAGATCGGTCGCTCCCGTTGAAAGGCGGACCTTCGCTCCCATGACAGTGACCTACCGATCCGCAGGGGTAGATATCGAAAAAGGCGAACGAGTTGCTGCCACAGCGGCTCGACTTGCCCGGCAAACCCTACGGCCTGAAGTGGTGTCGGGCATCGGGGGATTTGGTGCGGCGTTCCGTTTACCCAAGGGCTATCGCCGGCCCTTGATCGTCACGGCGACCGACGGTGTGGGAACGAAGCTCGCGATCGCAACCATGGCAGGTCGGCACGAAACGGTGGGGATCGACCTGGTTGCGATGAACGTCAACGACATTCTCACCCTCGGCGCGGAGCCGGTTGCGTTTCTGGACTACTTCGTCACGGAGCGGCTCGACCCCGCCGTTGCAGAGCAAGTGCTACGCGGCATCGCTGCCGGTTGCAAACAGGCAGGCTGCGCGTTGGTCGGAGGGGAAACTGCCGAGCACCCTGGTTGCATGAAGCCGGAAGAGTACGACTTGGCGGGTTTCGTTGTCGGGGTGGTGGAAGAACGGAAACTGGTCGATGGGCGCCGGATTCGCCGGGGCGATGCCATCATCGGGCTTGCTTCGAGTGGGCTCCACAGCAACGGCTTTTCGTTGGTTCGGCACGTGTTGTTCGAACGCGCTGCGCTCACGCTCGAGACGCAACTCCCTGAGCTGTCTCGCCCGCTGGTAGACGAGTTGCTCGAGCCGACGCGGATTTACGTGCGCACCGTGCGTGCTCTGCCCAAGGAGGAAATTCACGGGATGGCGCACATCACGGGTGGGGGCTTGGTGGAAAACGTTCCGCGAATGTTTCCGCGCCATCTCGCTGCCCGGATTGCGAGGGGCTCGTGGCCCGTGCCTCCGATTTTTACGGTGCTGGCTCGGCTGGGTCCGGTCGAAGAGGAGGAAATGTTGCGCACCTTCAACATGGGTATCGGCTTCGTACTCGTGGTGCGTGCTACACGAGCGGATGGAGTCCTCGCCGCGCTGCGCCGTCGGCGGGTTCCTGCCTGGGTCATTGGCGAGGTGATCGACAGACGCCCCGGGGAACCTCAGGTGCAGTTTGTTTGAGGGCGGGAAAGCTCGCGGGTACGTTGCCATGGGAAAAGCGGCCCGAGATGAATCGGGAAGGCGAGACACCGTCCAGGCGAAAGGAAACGCGGACCGAGTGCCGCAGCGCGCGCACGTTCGCATTTACACCGACGGGGCTTGCCAAGGAAATCCTGGGCCTGGCGGTTGGGCAGCAGTGCTGCTGTCCGGGCCGCACCGCCGGGAACTCAGCGGATACGAGCCGCGAACCACGAACAACCGCATGGAATTGCGTGCCGCCATCGAGGCATTGCGGGCACTGAAGCGCCCGGCCGAAGTCGACCTTTACACGGATTCCCAATACTTGCGCCAAGGCATGGAACAATGGTTGCCGCGCTGGAAGCGAAATGGGTGGCGGACGGCTGATCACCGGCCGGTGAAAAACGTCGATTTGTGGAAAGAACTGGACCGGTTGTGCAACATCCATCACGTGCGCTGGCACTGGTTGCCGGCGCACTCGGGATACGAGGAGAACGAACGCTGCGATCAGCTAGCTCGCGCGGAAATTGCGGCTCACCGGGAGAGGGGTTGAGCTTGGATGCCAGGCGCTGCAACCCTCTGCGGCGATGACAAACAATCGCCTGACCAGTACACTGCTCGTTTAGGAACAGGAGGCAATCCGAATCATGGCAGAAAGGACTGGGTGGGCTCCGCCTCGGGCGGTGCTGGTTGCAATGGACTTTTCCGCTCCCGCGCGGCGTGCGCTGGACTTGGCGTTGAATTGGATGCCAGAGGCGGAAGTGACGGTCTTGCATGTGATCGACACGGAATTTGCGGAGCGCGTGGAGACCGAGGGCATTGCAGCACGCGACGAAGTCATTGCGCGGCTGCGAGCTCAGGCCGAAGCCGAGTTTGCACAGTGGGGCGGAGGAGAAAGCGGCTCGGGATCGCGCTTCGAAACGATGATCGTCGAGGGCAGTCCATTCGTGGAAATCGTCAAGCTCGCGCGTGACCTGGATGTCGACTGCATCGTCATGGGCATGCACGCTGCCGAGCGGCGCCTGGGCGAGTTGCTCACTGGAAGCACAGCCGAACGGGTCCTGCGCGCCAGCCATTGTCCTGTCGTTTGTGTGCCGTAGAGTGACGTTGCGATGAACGAACGCCGCTGGCAATTCCCGCTTTGGTATCTGTTGGCTGCAGCGTTGTTGCTGTCGCTGATGTACTCCTACGCCGCCCGGGAGCCGGCCGAAGAGATTTCCTACTCGCAGTTCAAGGCACTCCTCAATGCGGGGAAGGTAGCCAACGTGGTGCTTACGCCAGAGGAGGTGCGAGGGGAACTGACCGACTTGAATGTCGGCGACATCCTGAAGCCCGAGCAAGTAGCACGGTTTCAGCGCTGGGGAGAGCACAATGCGCGCTTCCGAGCTGTGCGCGTGGAGGACCCGAAACTCGTCGAGTCGCTGGAAGAGAAAGGTGTCGCCTTCAGTGGTCAGATTCCGAGCACCTGGCTGACGAATGTGCTCTCGTGGGTCCTGTCGGCTGCCTTGTTCATCGGCATCTGGGTGTTCGTGTTGCGGCGTTTGGCTGGCGGTGGAGGTCCGGGCGGACTCATGGCTGTCGGACGCAGTCGGGCGAAGGTGTACGTGGAAAACGAGACCAAAGTAACGTTTGCCGATGTGGCGGGGATCGACGAGGCGAAAGAGGAACTGCGCGAAATCGTCGAGTTTTTGCGCACACCCGAGCGGTTCCGACGCCTGGGTGGAAAAATCCCGAAAGGAGTGTTGCTCGTTGGTGCTCCAGGAACTGGGAAAACGTTGCTTGCCCGTGCGGTTGCTGGTGAAGCAAAGGTGCCGTTTTTTTCGATCAGTGGTTCGGAGTTCGTGGAACTGTTTGTCGGGGTAGGTGCGGCGCGCGTGCGGGATCTGTTCGATCAAGCGAAGCAAAAGGCTCCGTGCATCGTGTTTATCGACGAGTTGGACGCGCTGGGAAAGTCGCGAGCCATCAACCCCCTGGGAACGCATGACGAACGCGAGCAAACGCTGAATCAGTTGCTCGTAGAAATGGATGGCTTCGATCCGAACGTGGGCGTGATCATCATGGCCGCAACGAACCGGCCAGAGATCCTCGACCCGGCACTGTTGCGGGCAGGCCGGTTCGACCGGCATGTGGTGCTCGATCGCCCCGATGTACGCGGCCGAGAGGCAATTTTGCGGGTGCATACACGCAACGTAAAACTGGGGCCGGATGTCGATCTCCAGGTGGTTGCTCAGCGGACGCCGGGATTTGTCGGTGCGGACCTAGCGAACGTCGTGAACGAGGCGGCCTTGTTGGCGGCCCGACGAAACCGCGAGTACGTGACGATGCAGGATTTCGACGATGCAGTCGACCGCATCGTTGCGGGCCTCGAGCGGAAAACGCGCGTGATGAACCCGCGCGAAAAGCGCATCGTGGCGTATCACGAGGCGGGGCACGCGATCGTCGCCTCCCTCCTTCCGAACGTCGACCCGGTGCGTAAGATTTCGATCATTCCCCGCGGGATCGGGGCGCTGGGCTACACGCAGCAGTTGCCGACGGAAGACCGTTATTTAATGACCCGCTCCGAGTTGGAAAATCGTTTGTGCGTATTGTTGGGTGGCCGCGTTGCCGAGGAAATTGTGTTCGGCGACGTGTCTACCGGCGCGCAAGACGACCTCCAAAAGGCCACCGACATCGCGCTGGCGATGGTGAGTCGCTACGGCATGAGCGAGGCTGTGGGTTTGCGCACGTTCGAGTCCGAACGGCGCCCGCTGTTCCTCGAGTCGCCAGGCATGAGCCGGCGCGATTACAGCGAGGCAAAAGCAGCGGCAATCGATGCGGAGGTGGAGCGCATTCTGGAGTCGGCCCACCAGCGCGTGCGCGAATTGTTGCAAACACATCGAAACGAATTGGAAGCTGTAGCGGAGTGTTTGCTCGAAAAGGAAGTTCTGGAGGGCGAGCAGTTACGCGCCTTGCTGGAAAGCGCACGCCGGGCAGAACAACCGCAACCTCGCTCGGCGGCTCGGAACTAAGCTGGCGCCAAATTGCGCCCCTCCGTTGGGAACGCCCCAAAAAGGAGTGCCGGGCATTCCCAAGGGGAGCCTGGTCTTGGAGCCTTGCTGAAGCAGGCCCCGGAGGTCTCCGTCATGGCGAAGGCTCGAATTGCTCGGCGATCGATCCGGGGAACGCTTCAAACGTTGGAGGGCGAGTTCCGCGCTGCGGATCTCGCCCTCCAGACCGTGACGATTGCGGGCCCGCTGTGTTTTACGCAGCTTCGGCAAGCGGCTGCGCTTCGAACGTCAACTGCCCGTTGCGGTAATCGACAAACACCCGGGAGTGGTCCTGAATTTTCCCCGCGACGATCTGCCGGGCCAACGCGGTTTCCAGCTCGCGCTGCAGCAGCCGTTTCAGGGGTCGGGCGCCGTAGACCGGATCGTATCCAGCTTCGGCGAAGTGCTGGATGGCGGCATCGGACAGTTCCAATTCGATCTTCCGCTCGGCCAAACGCTTTTGCAGTCGTTCGAGTTGGATGCGCACGATTTGCTTGATCTGGTCGCGGGTGAGGCTGTGGAAGACCACGATGTCGTCGATGCGATTGAGGAACTCGGGGCGGAAGTGCCGGCGCAGTGCCTCCAGGACTTCCTCTTTCATGCGCTCGTAAGCTGCCGGGTCTTCCCCGCGGTAGTTCAAGATCAAGTGACTCCCGATGTTCGAGGTCATGATGACCACGGCATTCTTGAAATCGACCGTACGGCCTTGGCCGTCGGTCAAGCGGCCATCGTCGAGAATCTGCAGCATGATGTTGAACACATCGTGGTGCGCCTTCTCGATCTCGTCGAACAAGATCACACAGTACGGGCGGCGCCGTACGGCCTCGGTGAGCTGCCCGCCTTCTTCGTAGCCCACGTACCCCGGTGGGGCACCGATGAGGCGCGCGACGGTGTGTTTCTCCATGTATTCGGACATGTCGATCCGCACCAGCGCGTTCTCGTCGTCGAACAGAAATTCCGCTAGTGCGCGCGCCAGTTCGGTTTTTCCCACGCCGGTAGGACCGAGGAAGATGAACGAGCCAATTGGCCGGTTGGGGTCTTTGATTCCGGCGCGAGCACGCAAAATCGCATCGGCCACGGCGCGCACGGCTTCGTCCTGCCCGACCACGCGTTTGTGCAGTTGCTCTTCGAGCCGGAGGAGTTTTTGTGTCTCGCCTTCCATCAGGCGGCTGACCGGAATACCGGTCCACCGCGAGACAATTTCCGCGATGTCGTTCTCGTCGACCTCCTCTTTAATGAGTCGCAGGCCGCCATCTTGCTGCGCGAGCTTCGCCTCTTCTTCAGCGAGCTCGCGCTCCAATTGCGCTAGCACCCCGTACTTGAGCTCGGCGACGCGGTTCAAGTCGTACTGGCGCTCCGCCTTGCCAATTTCGACCTTGGTTTCTTCGATTTTCCGCCGCAGGTCGCGCAGGCGTTGAATGGCCGCCTTTTCCACCTCCCAGCGAGCGCGCAACGCTTCTTGTTGAGCTTTGAGCTCTGCGAGTTCCTTTTCGAGACGTTCCAAGCGGGCTTGCGAAGCTTTGTCGGTTTCTTTCTTCAGCGCTTCGCGTTCGATCTCGAGTTGCATCACCCGCCGCGACACCTCGTCCAGCTCGCTCGGCATGGAGTCGATTTCGGTGCGCAACTTTGCGGCTGCTTCGTCGACCAGGTCGATCGCTTTGTCAGGTAGAAATCGATCGGTAATGTAACGGTGCGACAGCACCGCGGCGGCTACCAAGGCGCTGTCCTTGATGCGCACGCCGTGGTGAACCTCGTATCGTTCGCGGAGTCCGCGCAAGATCGAAATGGTGTCTTCGACCGAAGGTTCGTCCACGAACACCGGCTGGAAACGCCGCTCCAAGGCAGGGTCTTTTTCGATGTGTTTGCGGTACTCGTCGAGCGTCGTGGCGCCAATGCAGTGCAGCTCTCCGCGAGCGAGCATTGGTTTGAGCAAGTTCGAGGCGTCCATGGCGCCTTCAGCAGCACCGGCTCCGACGACGGTATGCAGCTCGTCGATAAAGAGAATGATCTCGCCTTGCGAGTCCTGCACTTCTTTCAGCACCGCTTTGAGCCGCTCTTCGAACTCGCCGCGAAACTTGGCCCCGGCAATGAGGGCGCCCATGTCGAGGGCGATGATGCGGCGATTTTTCAAACCTTCAGGAACGTCCTGCCGCACGATCCGCTGGGCGAGACCTTCGACGATCGCGGTTTTCCCCACCCCGGGCTCGCCGATCAAAACCGGGTTGTTTTTCGTGCGCCGCGACAACACCTGGATTACGCGCCGGATTTCCTCGTCTCGTCCAATGACCGGGTCGAGTTTTCCTTGCGCAGCGAGCTTGGTCAGGTCGCGGCCGTATTTTTCCAACGCCTGATACGTTTGCTCAGGGTTCGGGCTCGTGACGCGCTGGCCTCCGCGTACCTTTTGTAGTGCTTGCATGAGCGTGTCGCGCGTGACCCCGGCTTCTTGGAACATGCGCGCACTCACGGAATCTTGCAGCATCGCGAGCAGCAGATGTTCGATGCTGACGTACTCGTCCTTCAGTGCCTGGGCTTCTTCCTCCGCGCGGGTCAGCACGCGGTTGAGTCGCTGGGTGACGTACACCTGGTCCGGTGCCGCGGCGGGCCCGGTGACTTGCGGGAGCTTTTGTAGCTCTTGCTGGGCGCGTTCTTTCAGGCGCTGCAGGTTTGCGCCCGCGGCCTGCAAGATTGCAGTGGCGAGGCCGTCTCGCGGTTCGAGCAGCGCAAGCAAGAGATGCTCGACATCGATTCCTTGGTGGTTGCGGCGAGATGCAAGCGACTGCGCCTGCCGCAATGCTTCCTGCGATTTTTCTGTAAAACGTGCGAGGTTCATACGATCTCCAATCGACGCCGCAACCTAATCACACTTTGACGCTTGGCAACCATCTGGGCGAAAGCCGTGCATAAATGCCCCCAAGAGGCGGTGTGCCTTGGGTGCGTTATTGCTTCACCGCAAAGGCGGCGACCCGGGGCTGGACGATGCGGGCGAAGTCGGTGTAGCGCACGCGTACGGTGTGCGTGTGGGTGCCCGCGTTGAACACGATGCTCTCATCTTGGGCTAGACTCGGGTCCACGTACACCGGAAGTCCAAACAGGTTGCCAAAAGGCGGCATCGCGCCGATTTCGCAGCGGGGAAACAGGTCGCGGAATTCTTGTTCGGTGGCGAGCCGCGCCTCCGGGTCGGCCAGAACATCTCGCACGCGTTGAAGATCGAGTTTGTACGGGGCGGGAGCCACGAACAAAGCGAAGCCGCGAGTTCCACGCACGACAACTACTTTTGCCACTTCGCGCCCGGGTACGTGCTCGGCTTCGGCAACTTCTTGGGCTGTGTACGCAGGGGGATGAGTCGACGCTTCGTACGGCACACCCTCGCGCTCGAGCAACTCTTGTAATTGCGGCAAGATCGGCATGGCGCACCTCCTTGCGGTGGGTCGGAGCGTACCACGAATCGCCGAGGTGGCATAGGTTGCCTTGGGCTACCCAGCGGCCGTTCTGACTCCGTGAGGTGGCGTTTGGAGCGGGCACGAAAGATCTGCAGGAGCTCCGTGGAAGCCGGTTGAAAGAGTCGGCCTGGTCAGGCCATGCGACCTTTGGAGACCACGCAGATGCAAGCGTCGAACGGGCACAGGTGTGGATGTCGACAAAGGGGGGGCCCGAACCGAAGCCACTTCTTCCTGGTGGGCATGGGCGGTAGCGCGGCGGGTTCGAGGGGGCGCATATTGGCAGCCCTGGAGGGAGGGGCGCGATGAGGCAACGAGTTCAGCCTCATCGATCAGCTGTGCGCCCCGGCGAATATTCGCGCTGCTTTGTGAGGTCGATGCAGGCGAGAACGTTAGCTTGGGCTCGCGGCGAGACGTCTGCGGACCTGCGATGCCGCTTACGGAAGGGGTGGCGGCAATTTGGGAGCCAACGGGGAAAGCAGAGGGACGGGCACTGCACGCGGGAGCAAAGAGTCTTCGACCTGCATGGCGGATTGCAGGGGGGGCTGGCTGGTATCGAGGTACAAAACGTCGGGTTCGTCGCTACCCGGAATTTCTTGCTCGGCACGCTGGTGCAGGTAAATGTTCCAGTCGGCGTCGGACACTTCCTCGGGGTTTTGGGCTCGTGCTTCGATTCGTTGGCGCACAGTCTCTTCAGGGCAGGTACACCACACGAACAGGAGTGGCGCGTTGACCTTCTCTGCCAGGGCACGCAGTTCGTCGCGCTGCTCGCGCCGGAGGAAGGTGGCGTCGACGATGGCGCCTCGACCGCGCTCGAAGCTGGTGACTGCCCGAGAGCACATTTCCCTGTACGTTCGGCTTGTCAGGTCGCTTGTGTAAATCCCAGCCCGGTACGTGGAACGGGCCGGCGTTTTTGCGTCCCAGCCGACAATCTCTTTACGGATTGCGTCCGACCGGAACCATGCAAAGCCGGTGCGTTCGGCAAGGAGCGCAGCCAAGGTGGATTTGCCTGTGCCGCTGAGGCCGGCGACGGCAACGATCGCGCGGAGAGGTTCCCAGGTGTAGCGGTAGGCTAGTGTGAACCGTCGGCGGGCGACTTCTGCGGCGCTCGTGCGCTCGCTTTCGGGCACGTCGGTCTCTCGGCTTTTGAGCCCTTCGACCTTGCCGCGAACGTATGCTCGGTAGCACTTGTAGAACGGGAGCAAGCGCGGGAGATCGTGGTCTTGCATGATTTGGTTGTACGCAAGCAGAAACCGATCGTGCAGGTCGCGCCGGCCGTAAAATTCGAAGTCCATCGCCAAGAAGGCGACGTCGGAAACGAGATCGCAATAACGAAGGCGCGCACTGAACTCGATGCAATCGATGATGGCAGGGGGATGCGTGGCGTATACGTGGTCGGCGTGGAGGTCGCCGTGACCGTCGCGCACGCGCCCCTCGCTCTGCCGTCGGCGAAAAATATATTCGTTGTCGCGAAGAAAGGCTTTCACGAACTCGCGAATCCGGTCGTCGTCGTGCGCGGAAACGAGTTCGTCCCGGAACGCTTCCGTGTCGGCAAAATTCTCTTCCCAAGTCGCGATCAACTGGTCTGGAGCACCGTACCGGGCAATCTCCGGCCCCGATGCGGCTCGGCGATGGAAGTTTGCAAGAATCCCAGCCACCTCGGTGACGAAGTCCTCTTGCACCCGCTGGCTCAGGAGCAGCGTGTCGAGCCGCAAGTCGTCAGGCAGGAACTCCATCTCCACGGCGTACTCGTCAGCACTTTGGACCTCGCTAGCGGCGACGATGCGGAACTCTTCGCCTTGGCGGACCAAAGCAACGACGCGCCGGTACACATGCGGTGCGAGGCGACGATTGAGGCGAATTTCTTCCTCACAGTAGTGCCGGCGCAGTTCGCGAGTGGAGAAGTCAAGAAAGCGAAAGCACACCGGTTTTTTAATCTTGTACACGAGAGGCGGGGCAAGGATGACGTAAGAAATGTGGGTTTGTACGAGGCGTACGAACGGCGGCTTGTGGGGAAAAAACGAAGGGGTGAGCATCGCGCGCACAACTTCCGGCAACGAGGACTGAGCGGTAGCGGATTCCTCTGGCGACATCGTTCTGTTCCTTTCACCAACCGTTCTTGCCGCGGAGAGTCTTGAGGTGCAACCGATCAGTGTTGGGGATAGCGGTTTTGGAGACTTCCGAGGAAAGCCGGCTGCCGGGTAACTCGACGACGGACTTGTCGTGCCGTTGGAGCAACTGCAGGGCAACATGCGTCGGCAGCGCCCCGAAGCCGTGGAGGGCCCGTTTGCTGCGAGTCGAACTCCGCCCCATGAAGGGAGGTCGGGCGTTCTGCGCACCAGGCTTTCCCGGCACGGCTCGGCTTTGGGCGTGAGGTTCCTCGGGCATACCTTTCTTGCTCCTACCGTGGTGCGTCCGTGCCCGTCGAGTCCGCTGCCTACACGAGGGTACGGTAGAACGTGATCGACTCGCGGAGTCCGAAGGCCGGCACATGAGTAGCAAGGCAGCTTACCGAGAACCATGAACATGTCCGTTTCCCGCTCCAACCGCCCCGAAGGCCGGGTCCAAACGGCACCGCCGCGGGTACTGGGCCGTGGCGATCGAGCGCATCGGAAGCCACGACGTGTTGATCCGGGGAGCGCAGGGGCAACCAGCGGAGTGGGGCTTGGTTCGGGACGGACCACGGTGTGGGAGTTCGAGGGTTCGCGCGCTACCGGCGGACGTTCTGCGGGGCATCGCCCGGCTACCGACCCCGTTCTCCAAGCGACGTGAGAGCGTTGTTCGGCTACCGTGTCGCCCGTGGAACTCGTACAGACTGCATCGGAGATCGACGCCCGCCAGAAGACAATCTCTCGTTAAAGGACTGCTCGTGCGACCGCGAGCGAATCCCTTGCAGCGTTGTTCGAGCGTGCTTTTATGCGCGAAATGTCGTGGCGTTTGGTGAACGTTGCCAATTGGCGGAAGAAACTTGGCCTTGTGGCGATGTACTCCGCACTGGGATTCGTTCTCAGCGGTAGCGCGTCTGGGCAAAGCGCTCGCCAGTGGACCGAAGAAATCTTTTATCGTAAGCCGCTAGGCCGCCCTTACATTGCCACGCCGAGCAAAGACCGCCAGCGTGCGACCACCGTCATTGGCTCCCTTCGCTACTACCAAGCACAGAAAGGCGACACTTTCCTCGACATCGCTCGCTACTACGATCTGGGTGCCAACGAGCTCGAAGACGCGAATCCGGGGGTCGACCCGTGGCTTCCACCCCCAGGAAAGCCCATCTTACTGCCCACTCAGTGGGTGCTTCCCGATGCCGAGTACAAAGGATTGGTGGTGAACATTCCCGAGATGCGGCTTTACTACTTTCGACCTGCGGGTGCAGAGGTGGTCGTCACCACGTACCCCGTGGGCCTCGGGCGCGAGGATTGGAAAACCCCTCAAGGCAAGTTCACCGTGGTGGAGAAAACGGTCAATCCGGCGTGGGTTCCACCTGCTTCCATTAAAGAGGAGCACCGCAAGGACGGCCGGCCCCTGCCGGACATGATTCCTGGCGGGCACCCGGACAACCCTTTAGGCAAATATCGGCTTCGCCTCAGCATGCAGCTTTACGGGATTCACGGGACGAACATTCCGTGGGGTGTCGGCATGCTGGTGAGCCACGGCTGTGTCCGATTGTACCCGGAGGACATCGAACACTTGTTTCCATTGGTTCCGGTGGGGACGCCCGGCGAGTTCGTGTACCAACCCGTCAAAGTGGGTGTGCGGGATGGCCGGGTCTACATCGAAGTTCACAAAGACATTTACGACCACACCTTGGCTCTTCACCGGGAAGCCAGGCGCCTCCTCGAGAAGTGGGGGCTCGATGCGTACGTCGATGCAGAAAAGGTCCGCCAGGCCGTGTTGGAGCAAAATGGTGTTCCGAAAGACGTGACGCGTGAGGACGTACGACTCACCGGAACAATTCGGCCGGGCGCTGCCTCCTCGTCGAGTACGGCAGCAGGCGGGCGTTGAGCAGCGGAATGGGCCGTCCTGTTAGCCCCACGGGCTTGCAGCACAAAAGCAAGGCGACCCTGCGGTGGGGTCGCTCCGCCGGCCGAGTTCGCACTCTGGCTGGCTCCGGAAAATCCGGCCGGCGCTGTCGCTGATCACGACCACGCGGCGGGTCGCTGGGAAGGTGTTCGGCCGCGGGAAGGCGTAGTATCCCCAGGCAGCGCAAGGCGGCAGTGTGCCGAGCCGCAAGCGGAGAATCTGCAGCTCGTCCAGCAGCGCCCGGTTTTGGCGTTGCACTTCTGCAAGCTGGCGCTCCAGTTCTTCGATGTGTCCGGCATCGTCGTCTTGCGTGTTGGAGAGTGCCTCCAATTGCGCCAGCAGTTTTTCGCTTTCCTCCTTGAGTGTGGCGTTTTCCTCTGCCAGCGAGCGCATCCGTTCGTGAGCGCGTTCCCGAGCGGCACGCGATGCCTTGATGGCACGCAGGAGCTCTTTGAGGCCAACGCCTTTGGTGCGCTCTTTCCCTCGGGTTTCTGCGAGTGTCGGAGCGCGTTCGGCTGCGCTGCGGGCAAACACCTCGAATTGCTGGCGCGCTTGAATCCAACTTCCAAAGCGAGGGGCGCGTAGCTCCAATTCGTAACTGCCGTCGCGCGGAAACAAATGGGGGGGCAATGTGGTCGGCGAGCTGTGGAGGCCAAGTTCTACCGGATCTCCGCCACTCGGCCGTAAGGTCACCTGCATTTGCGTCGGCCCGCTCCAGCGAAGTTCCACCGGCGGCTGGTACACCCGGCCAGCCGTCGGCGTCAGTACCAGAGGTCGAACGTGCGACAAGATGCTGGTTCGGAACAAGGTGTCTGCCAGCAGCACACTCGCTCCGCACACAGCGGCGGTCAGCACGAGCCGAAAGATGCGCACAGCGTTGCTATTATTGGCACAAAACCAGCGTCGGGAACAACTCGAGCGGGAGACTTCCAGGTTGGCGGCCTCCTCGCCTTGCCCGCAACGGCCAATTCGGATACACCCACGCGCCGATGATTCTCGACTTCCTGTTGGGCCTCTTTTCCAACGATTTGGCTATCGATTTGGGCACGGCCAACACGCTCATCTACGTGAAGGGCGAAGGGATCGTGTGTAACGAACCCTCCGTGGTGGCGGTGCAAAAGGACGCGCGTGGCGGCCGTCGGGTCCTCGCCGTCGGAGCAGAAGCCAAGAAAATGTTGGGCCGCACCCCTGGTTCCATCGTGGCCATTCGGCCGCTGAAAGACGGGGTGATCGCCGACTTCGAGATCACCGAAGCCATGCTGCGGTACTTCATTCACAAGATCCACAACCGCAAGGCTTTGGTGCGCCCGCGCATCATTATTTGTGTTCCGTTTGGGGTGACTGAAGTGGAGAAGCGTGCCGTACGGGAGTCGGCGGAGTCGGCAGGCGCACGGGAAGTCTATTTGATCGAAGAGCCTATGGCGGCTGCAATCGGGGCGGGCCTGCCCATCACCGAGCCCACAGGGAACATGATCGTGGATATTGGCGGTGGTACGACCGAAGTGGCGGTGATTTCGCTCAAGGGGGTCGTGTTCTCCAAGTCTATTCGCGTTGGCGGGGACAAGATGGACGAAGCCATCGTGCAGTACATCAAACGCAAGTACAATCTCCTTGTCGGCGAACGGACCGCGGAGCTCATTAAAATTACCATTGGTTCGGCCTACCCCGGCAACGAAATTCAAACGATGGAGATCAAGGGTCGCGACTTGGTGGCCGGCGTTCCGAAAACAGTGGAAGTTTCCGACGAGGAGATCCGGGACTCCTTGCTCGAACCAATCAACCAAATTGTCGATGCGGTACGCATTGCATTGGAACGCACCCCACCAGAGCTCGCGTCGGATATCGTGGACCGCGGTATTACCCTAGCCGGCGGAGGGGCGCTGCTGCGGAACCTCGATGTTTTGTTGCGGGAGGAAACGGGCCTACCTGTCATGCTTGCGGAGGACCCGCTCACTGCGGTGGTCATGGGAGCGGGCAAAGTGCTCGACGAGCTCTCGTTGCTCAAGGACGTGACCATTCAGTAAAACCGCTAGCCGACCGGGTGCAAACACGAGGGAGCCCGAGAAGCTCCGATCGCTCGTGTCGGCTCCGGAATCGGCAGTGCGGACAGACGGGGTAAGCGAAAACCATGTGGGAGTTTCTCCAGCGCAACCGCGTTGGTTTGGCGGCAACGGCATTGATGGCTTTCTCGCTCCTGCTGGTAACCGCAAGTCTCCGGTCGTACCGGAGCGATCCAGTCGCCTTTATCGTCCTTGAAGCCTTGAGGCCGCTTCAGGGTGCAGTTGCGGTGGGCTGGGGAGTCGTGACTCGCGCTTGGCGGACATACATCGACTTGGTGGATGTACGCGCCGAAAACGAAATCTTACGGCGGCGGGTGGCCGAGTTGGAACACCAGACCTTGCGCATTGCCGAAATTCTGGAAACCGACCGCCGGCTGGCAGAGCTACTGAAATTTCGAACCAATTTCCTTGGGGACGCACAGGCCGCCATGGTCATTGCGCGCGATCCGTTTCCCGCGTTTGGCACGGTGACGATCAGCAAAGGCGAGGCTGATGGGGTGCGCAAGGGAATGGCAGTCGTCTCCCCTCAGGGTGTGGTTGGCCGAATCCTGACAACCAGCGCGCACTCGGCGCGCGTGCTGCTGATTACCGACCACAACAGTGGCGTCGATGCCCTGGTCCAACGTACCCGAGCGCGGGGGATCGTCGAGGGATCGCTCGACGGCCGGTGCTCGATGAAGTATCTCAAGCGAGAAGAAGACGTAACCGTTGGAGACCGCATCATCACTTCCGGGCTCGACGGCGTGTTCCCGAAGGGCCTACTGATTGGCGAGGTTACCCACGTCACGCGGGGTACGCGGGGTCTCTTGCAGGTCGCGGAGGTTCGTCCGGCTGCCCGCCTCGAAACCCTGGAAGAGGTCTTGGTGCTCGATCCTGGCACGCGGTTGCGAGTCAGCAGCGGTGAAGCCCCTGAGCAACCCTGGTTGGCCGCACCGAGGTAGGACCCGTGCGCCAGGGGACCACGCTGATCCTCTACACCCTGTTTGCCTTGGTCTTACAGAGCGCCATTGTCCCCCTGCTGGTCGGTAATGCATTCACCATCGACTTGCTGGTCATTTACGTGGTCTACCTAGGGATGCGGCGCCATTCGGTCGGTGCGGTGGTCGCGTCGTTTGTGCTGGGGTACCTCCAAGACACCATCTCTGGAACCGCGTACGGACTCCATGCCTTTACCATGACGCTCGTGTACACCTTGGTGCACGTAACTTCCCGCCATCTGTGGGTGGAGAATGCTTTGAGCCAAATCGTCGTCGTTGGTGTGGCAGCAACGATCAAGCACCTAGCGGCCGCGCTTGTGCTCGCGCTTTTTCGGGGGTCTGGAGAAGTGGGAACGATGCTCGGTGCTTTGGGTTGGTCGGTCGTCGTCACAGCGTTGCTTAGCCCGCCAGTGTTCGCCATTTTGGATCGGGCCGACGAGCTAGCAGTGGAAGAGAGAGACTGACGTGGCGTGGACGACATTGCAACAGCGGGAAGCGCCGAACTTACTCCGGTGGCGAATCCAGTGGGCGTTTGGAATCGCCGTCGTCGGGTTTGCCGGCTTGCTCGCCCGGTTGTGGTACTTGCAGGTGCTGCACGGCGAAGAGATGCGGGCTTTAGCCGAAAACAACCGCATTCGCTTGCATCGCGTGCAAGCCACACGGGGAACCGTGGTCGACCGTTACGGGCGCGTGGTCATCGATAGTCGGCCTTCGTTCGACGCGGTGCTGGTGCCAGAGGATGCTCGCGACTTGTCCACCACGGTGGAGAATTTGGCCTCGTTGTTGGCGATCAATTCGGCTGAGTTGCGCGCATTGGCGAAGGACAAGGGGCGGCCGCCGTTTCAGGAAATCGTGGTCAAACGTGACCTGACCTTCGACGAAGTTGCTGCGATCGAAACGCACCAGTGGGACCTTCCGGGGGTAAGCTTGCAAATCACCCCGCGGCGCAGTTACCCGCATGGCCCCTTGCTGGCCCATGTAACGGGTTACGTTGGCGAGGTGAGTCGGCAGGACCTCCGCAGCGACCCCTCGTATCGCATGGGGGACATGATCGGTAAGAGCGGACTGGAACGACATTGGGAACCGTTCCTGCGTGGCGTCGATGGAGGGCAGCAAGTCGAGGTGGATTCGCTTGGGCGCCGGTTGCGCGTGTTGAGCGAGGTGGCTGAGATCCCTGGCCACACCGTGAAGCTCACGATCGACCTCGATTTACAAATGGCAGCGCATCGCGCTCTTGGCGAGCGCGACGGCGCGGTGGTCGCACTCGATCCCCGCAACGGCGAGATCCTGGCAATGGTGAATCACCCGAGCTTCGACCCAAATCTGTTCGCCCGCGGGGTGCGGGCGGCGGAGTGGCGGGCCTTGATGAGCGACCGTGCCCGACCCCTGATGAACCGCGCGATCCAAGGCCAATATCCACCGGGTTCCACGTTCAAGTTCATCGTGGCTGCAGCAGCACTGGAGGAAGGGGTGGTGAACCCATTCACCCACGTGTTTTGTCCGGGAGGAATGCCGTTCGGGAACCATTATTTTCGTTGTTGGCGCAAAGGTGGTCACGGCAGCGTCAACGTTCACGAGGCACTCGTGCAGTCGTGCGACACCTTTTTCTACCAAGTTGCTCAGCGCCTTGGAGTGGATGTCATTGCCGCCTACGCGCGCCGGTTTGGTTTAGGAGCACCTACAGGCATCGAACTCGAGCACGAACGCGGCGGCACGATCCCGGACAGCCAATGGAAACTGAGGAGGTTTCGTCAGCCCTGGTACGCCGGAGAAACGCTGTCCGTATCGATTGGCCAGGGCTACGTCACGGCAACGCCTCTGCAAATGGCCAACGCCTTGGCCATGCTCGCTACCGGACGGCGCTATCGGCCACACTTCGTGTTGCAGGTGGAAAGCCCTGAAGGAGAAGTCGTGCAGCGAGAGGAACCGGAAGAAGTCGCGCGTTTGGATCTCAGGCCGACGACCCTCAAACAAATTCGCGATGCCTTGCGCGATGTCGTGGAAAGCGAACGGGGAACGGGTAAGAAAGCCCGTATTCGCGGGATTCCAGTGGCGGGCAAAACGGGTACTTCGCAAGTGGTGAAACTGGGAAAGGAGAGGGCGAAGGCGCACCAATTGCCGAAGCATCACCGAGACCATGCGTGGTTCGTGGCCTATGCGCCTGCGGACGAACCGGAGATCGTCGTTGCCGCCATCGTAGAACATGCCGATGGCGGCGGAGGGCAGGTGGCTGCGCCGCTCGTTGGCGAGGTGCTCGCGGAATACTTTTCCCTGCGCGAGAAGCGAGAAAGACAAGAATATGCTCAAAATCGATCGCCGTCTGATCGCCCACTTTGACTGGCCCTTGTTGTTTGCCGTGGTTGCGCTCGTGAGCGTCGGTCTGCTGGCTGTTCTCAGCGCAACGCACACGGAAGAGCGGCTCGTGAGCGGAATCTTCTTGCGGCAGCTCGCGTGGGTCGCCGTTGGCAGCGTGGTGATGCTGGTGATGGTCTCGTTCGATTACCACGCACTCGATCGATACGCGCCTCTGGTGTACGTGTTCGGTCTCGTCTTGCTTTCCCTGGTCCCCTTTTTTGGTAGCCTTGGTGGCGGGGCGAAGCGGTGGCTCAGTGTCGGCCCGTTTTCCTTACAACCTTCCGAGATCATGAAGCTTGCGGTCGTGGTGACCCTTGCCAGCTATCTCCACTCGCGGGTGAGCGAACGGTCGCTACCCACGGCATCCGTGCTGTTTGCGGGGCTCATCGCAGCCATTCCTGCCGGGATCATCTTGAGGCAACCAGACCTAGGTACTGCGCTAGTGATTGTGTTCCTCACTGCCACCATACTGCTCGTGGCCGGGGTGTCCTGGTGGTGGCCGGTGGGGGCCGTCGTGTTGGGGAGTCCCGTGTTGCCCCTTCTGTGGTCCCACCTGAAGCCCTATCAACAGCGCCGGCTGTTGATGTTTCTGAACCCCGAACTCGACCCCCTTGGTTCCGGCTACCACATCATTCAGTCGAAGATCGCCATCGGCTCGGGCATGTGGGCGGGAAAAGGCTTTTTGCACGGTACGCAGTATCGCCTGAACTTCCTCCCTGAGCAGCACACCGACTTTATTTTTTCTGTGTTTGCGGAGGAATGGGGCTTCGTCGGCGCTTGCGTGTTGCTGGGGTTGTACCTGTTTTTGCTCTATCGGTGTTCGACGGTCGTTGCCCGGGCGCGCGATACGTTTGGCGTGCTGCTGGCGTTTGGAATCACAGCGATGTTGTTCGTTCAGGTGCTGACCAACATCGCCATGGCGGCTGGCGGTCTTCCGGTGGTGGGGGTTACGTTGCCGTTTCTGAGCTACGGAGGGTCCTCGATGCTTGTGTGTATGGCCGGGGTCGGAGTGCTGCTCAACATCAGCATGCGGCGCTTTTTGTTCTAAACGCTGCGTCGGGGAGGCGATATGCCGCGAGTGACGGCGGAACAATTGATCCAGCAACTCCAGACCACAGTGCAACAGCTTGCGGCGGACAACGCGAGCATTGCAGACTTGAAAATTGCTGCAGGAGCTTTGCGTGAAATGCGCGAGGGCTTCAAGTTGTTTGCCCCTTACCGCAACGTGCGCAAAGTGAGCACCTTTGGCTCTGCACGTGTCCAACAGGGCGATCCTGTGTTTCGCCTCGCCGAGGAGTTTGCACGCCGTATTGCCGATCAAGGCTTCATGGTCATTACCGGCGCCGGCGGCGGCATTATGGAGGCATGCCAGCGCGGTGCCGGGCGCGAACGCAGCTTCGGCGTAAACATCCGCCTGCCGTTCGAACAGCGAGCGAATTCCATCATCAGCGGCGATCCCAAACTCATGTCGTTCCGGTATTTCTTCACCCGCAAGTTGTTTTTCCTCAAGGAGGCCGACGCGGTCGTGCTGTTCCCAGGAGGGTTTGGAACGCATGACGAGGCGTTCGAAACGTTGACCTTGCTACAAACGGGGAAAACGCGTCCCGTGCCGTTGGTCTTCCTCGACCAACCACGCGGGACGTACTGGACCACTTGGCGTCGGTATGTAGAAGATCACATGTTGCGGCGCGGCATGATCGACCGCACGGACTTCGCGCTGTTTCGCGTGACAGACAGCATCGAGGAGGCGGTGAACGAAATCCTTCGCTTTTACCAGGTGTACCACTCCAGCCGGTACGTGCGCGAACTGTTGGTCATTCGCTTGCAACGACCGCTACCCGAGGACTTCGTGCGCTCTTTGAATCGCGAATTTGCCGACATCGTGGTGCGCGGTCGCATCGAGCAGCGATCCGCATTGCCGGTAGAGAAGGACGAGCCGGAAATCGCGTCGCTGCCGCGGCTCGTCTTCGAATTCGACCGCCTGCACTTTGGCCGCTTGCGAGAACTCATCGATGCCATCAATGCCGCTCCGGCTGCGTGAAGGAGGAGGCTCGGAATGACCAAAATCCTGCCCCAGGGTCGGTACTTCGAGGACTTCACCGTGGGCGAAGTGATCCAGCATTGGCCCGGCCGTACCATTCGGGACTTCGATGATACTTGGTTCACGCTTCTGACCATGAATACGAACCCGCTCCACTTCGATGAGCATTTTGCCAGCCAGTCGCAGCACGGGCGCTGCTTGGTGAACGGCACTCTGGTGTTCGCCCTCACGGTGGGAATGAGCGTGCGGGATATCAGCCAAACTGCCATTGCCAATTTGGAGTACGAGTCGGTCAAACACTTGGCCCCTACGTACCACGGCGACACCATTTACGCGGAAAGCGAAATTCTCGAGAAAACCGAATCGCGTTCCAAGCCCGATCGGGGAGTGATTTACGTCGAGACACGTGCCCGGAATCAGCGCGGAGAGGTTGTGCTGACACTTCGGCGGCGAGTCTTAGTGCCCAAGCGCCCCACGACGAACGAGTGAACTCACGCACGCCATTTGGTTGCAGTGCGTCCGGCTCTCCAAGGGCGCAGTTCGAGGCACCGCATCGGCGAAGCGAGTGCCGGATGTCACGATCTCGAAAAGGCACAGGCGACCCGGTGAGTCGGCCGCGGGCCGCCGCGACCAGCGCGACCACCGTTCCGATGTCCTCGGCAAGACATCGTAGCCGCGCGGTTCCGGTGCCCGTCGTCGGTTTCGGCAAGTTGCACGCGAAGCGCTGCTCCACACCGTTCTACCGTGCCACCCCACTCGGCCGCACCGCGACGCGATGAAAAGAAACCAAACCGCATCGTTGTCCTAGCGTTTCAGTGCCGAACGGCACCTGCCTGCGGGCGGCTGCGAGCTGGGAGGATGATGCTTGTCGAGGGCATGCCAAGCAACGCAGTGGTCTTGGGAGGCAAGCTCGCAATGCGATGCCAACGCCGCCGAGCGGGCGATCCGCGACGCGGCGCAGGGTGTCATCGAAGCGAAGAGAGCAGCGGTTTCGGGTGCGTATGTCTCCGAGCGCGCAGCCCGGAAGGGGACGGCTGTGGCCATGCGTGTCTGCCGGTCGGCAGGAGACGTCGACAACGCGCCTCGCCAGAAAACCACCTCGCTCATTGGTGCGCGGGGGTTTGTGTTTGCGCGTTGGTGCCGGGCCGATGGCGCGCTGTGCCGGCGCTTCAGCGTTGTGTTCAGCTTCTTCAGCACGCACGTCAAATGAACAAAGCCTGGCTTACCGACGCCGGGGAGGTGTTCTGGCGAGACGGTCGAATGAGGCTTCTGTGCGTTGTTGGTCGGTGCGGGTTCCTCGTGTTTGTCCGGCGCCTGGTCGGAATGCGTCTGCGCGCCAGGTGCCGCGCGTTGCAAAAATCACCGCGTCCTTGCGGACTATTTCAGCGTGGGTACATGGGAGCAACGCTGCGGCCGTGACAACACTTGCGCGAGCCCTTGCTTGGCTGCTCATAGGCTTTGTCGGAAACCAATTCGCGTGGCACGTCGACTGGCAGAGCCATGGTAGGATTCACCTCTCGGCTACACGGTGTCCTTGCCTCGCCATCCCGGCTTCGCCATTGGATGTTGCGTGGCGTTGACTGGCGCAAACTTGACGGCGCTTCGTCCTCCACGTAACGTTTTGCGAACGAGAGCTAGCTGCCACCGAAGGCTCCGCGGTGCCGACGAGATGACGCTTGGAGGCATGAATAGCCGAGCTGGTAGATTGGAGGCGAACGGTGAAAGTCGTTTGTAAACCCCAGTGGGTTTCTGGGTTACAACCTCAGGAATCGACGCTTTACCAAGGCGATGCGGAAGAGATTCTTCGGCAGCTTCCTTCCTGCTTCTTTCGGTGCGTGGTGACGTCGCCTCCCTATTGGGGTCTGCGCGATTACGCTGCGGACGGGCAACTTGGCGCAGAGGACGATCCGAGAGAATACGTATCAAGGCTCGTCAGGATTTTTGAGGAAATCCGGCGCATTCTTCGTGACGATGGAACGGTCTGGCTCAATCTTGGGGACTGTTATACAAGTGGGAACCGTAGTTACCGCGCACCGGACAGGAAGCATCCTGTCAGGGCAATGTCCTACCGGGCCAAGACCCCACCGGGGCTTAAGCCTAAGGATCTGGTTGGGGTTCCCTGGCGTGTCGCGTTTGCGCTTCAAGATGCTGGCTGGTACCTGCGCTGCGACGTGATTTGGGAAAAACCGAACTGCATGCCCGAGAGTGTCAAGGATCGCCCCACGAGATCCCACGAGTACATTTTTCTCCTATCGAAGTCGCTCCGGTACTTTTACCGGGCGAGCGTGATTGCCGAACCACCTGGGAAAAACAAGCGAAGCGTGTGGACGGTTCCTACGGAACCGTTCAATGGGCCCCATTTCGCGACGTTCCCTACGCGACTCATCCATCCGTGCATCTTGGCCAGCACGGAGGCGGGTGACTGGGTATTGGATCCTTTTTTTGGGTCCGGGACGGTTGGGGTGGTTTGTGAGCAGCTAGGTAGGCGCTACGTGGGCATCGAACTGAACCCACAATACGTTGAACTCGCTTCGCGAAGGATAGCCGCCACTCAAAGACCGCTGTTTATTTATGAACCCAGGTCGGACCGATGACCAAGCTGAGTTGTCCCCGGCCCGACTTGCAAGTCACCTTTTACAACCGCCTTGAGGAACTGCGCGAAACCCTACTCCTTGACGCACTGCTGCAAACGGTATCGCGGGTTCGCTTGGAAGTCGTCAATCGGGAGTTGAGTACGTTCGTGTCGGAACCGGCACTCCGCAGGGTGGCAGCTTGGGGTCTCCGCGGGGAAATCGTCTTTGCAGTTCCGAGCATACTCCGGGAAAACCCGTTCCTCCTCGGTTACTACCGGCTGCTTTTGGGTTTTTCGCAGAAGGAGTTCTATGGCAGAGCTTACGGGCTTGCACCGTTCAGGGTGATGGAGGAGTCGGGTAAAATCCCGAAAGGCCGTGACGAGGAACTGGGGGAGCTGTGTCGGTGCCTGTGCAGAAGCGCTCAAATCTTGGTTCGGGGAGTAAAGAAGCTGCGTGCCGAGAATGTTCATGAGTTGACGCTCCTGACCCTGGGTCCACAGCTTCGAGGCGGTACACTCAACTTGCTTGGTACAAAAGCAACGCGGCGGGTTTTCGATTTAATCAAAAGGCATCTCGCGCCTGCCTTGATTGCCACGACGAGTCACAGCTTGAAACTTAGGAATGCGGCTGGCCGTTTGGTACGCGTTGAGTTTGCTAGCGACCCGGATATCGTAATTGTCGAGCAACTACCTTCGGGTGCTGTGCGCAATCTCGTCGCGATCGAGATCAAGGGTGGTAAAGATATTTCCAACATCCATAACCGTATCGGGGAAGCCGAAAAGAGCCATCAAAAGGCGCGCAAAAACGGGTTCGTGGAATGTTGGACCATTCTGGGCGTCCACGCGGTCGAACTGCAAACCCTGCGGCGCGAGTCTCCGAGTACGGACCGGTTCTTCCAACTCGAGTCGATTGTGAAACCTGGAACTAAGGAGTTCATCGAGTTTCGGGAGCATCTCCTGGCTCGCGTTGGGGCTCGTGACGAGTAGTTGCGACATGCCAGGTATTACTTATTCAAGTGCCACTCTGGTGGGCTGGCGTAGCGCAGCCGATGACCGAAATGCCGACCTCCAGGATAAGGATGGCAAACCACCTGTGCCGAAAGACTTGGACGCCAGAGCTTCGAGTCCGTGCGGTGTTGACCGGACACTTTAAGTGGCTTTTTGATTCATGTCGGATCGCTCCTGGAATGCCCGCCAGGCTTCGGCAAGTAGCGCCGTCGCCTCGGCGTCCGAGAGCTGAGGGAACTCCTCGTAGAATTGGCCCACGGCCCAAAACTCCTCGGGTGCCAATAAGCAGATGAGCGCGTCACAATGGCGGCGAATCTCCGGCAAGCGGTCGGGCGAGGCAACCGGTACCGCGACCACGACTTCTGTGGGTTGTTGCGCCCGCACTGCGTGCAGGGCTGCGAGCATCGTGGAGCCAGTGGCAATGCCGTCGTCCGTGACAATGACGGAACGGCCCGACAGGCGAGCCGGCGGGCGCACTTTTCGGTAGAGAGCTTGACGACGGCGAATTTCCGCCCATTGGCGCTCGACCTCGCGAGCGATGTAATCCCGCTCCGCCGCTACGAGATGCACGAGGCTCGGATTCAAAATCGCCTCGCCATCCTCGCTTACAGCTCCAAGCGCCAACTCAGGCTGACCCGGCGCAGGAAGTTTCCGCGCCAGAACCACGTCAAGTTCCGCAGGCAATTCCCTCGCGAGCACCGCACCGATCACCAAGCCTCCCCGTGGGATGGCCAGCACCACTGGGTCGCTCCAGCGCCGTTTTTTGAGCTCCCGCGCTAAGAGCAACCCTGCCTCTTCTCGATCGCGAAACACAAACTCGCTTCCTTCTCAGTCAGCCAAGGCAAACAAATTCCTCGCTTGTCCCTTACACGGAAACCGAGGAGGCTGGGAAGGGGAGTTCATCGAACAGGATTGGTGAGCAGAGTCCTTCCGCGACCGGGCGACGTGGCCGCTTTGCCTGGCGAAAACAGGAACGCGCGGGAGCGGAACAACGAGCTACCGGCTCGGTGGCGGGGAAAGCGCCGGGTCGGAAAGCCTAGGAATGAGGCATTTGCCTGTTGCGTTAGCAGCAGCTTGCCCTCCCTTGGGCAACCTCCGCAGGCAGATCGCCGTAGACTTCCCAGTCTTCGGTCTCGCCGACATGGCATTGCCGTTGCTGGAAGGGTCGGCAACGCGCCTTTGGGTGCGGACACGAATGGAGAGGAGGTTTCAGCAATGTGGACGTTCCGGGTTTTGGTAGAACGGTTCTTGGTTGCCCCTGCGGTGGCGTTTGTGGGTGTTGCATTGGCAGGCTCGGCGCTCGCCGACGGGAAAGAGACAGATTTAGAAAAGCGCGTGCGCGCACTCGAACAACGCCTACAAGCCCGCGATCAAGCCAGCGGCGATCGTTCCCTCGGGCAGCGGGTGAGTCAGCTCGAGGGCGAGGTCAAGGGTATGCGCGAGCGCGTTCGCTCTGCGTTGGGGGTGGACATCCATGGCTTTGTTGCAGGTAGCTACAACTACAACTTCAACAGCCCGGATTCGCGTACCAATGGCTTGGCCGTGTTCCATCCAGATGCAAACTCTTTTCAACTCGATCAGGCCAACTTGTACTTCGCCCGCAAGCAAGAAGACGAACGCGTAGGTTTTGTTGCCAACTTGGACTTCGGCAAAGTCGCCGAAGTTGTTGGCGGAGTGACGAACTGGAGCAATAGCAGCACGACGGAGAGCACGAACTCTTTCGAACTCCGAGAGGCCTATTTGACGTACAAGCTGCCCTTGGAAGTAGACATGACCGTTATGGCCGGAAAGTTCGTCACGAAACACGGCGCCGAAGTGATCGAGAGTTGGGACAACCACAACTACAACGTCACGCGCTCGTTCAACTTCGGGTTCGGCATCCCGTTCACACACACAGGGCTCATGACCACGACGAAACTGAATGACGTTCTCGTCGTGGACTTGGGGATCGTGAACGGGTGGGACAACGTCGTCGACAACAACGATGGCAAAAGCGTGCACGGCGGAGTGAGCATCACGCCAGCGGATCTGGTGAACTTCTACATTGCCGGGGTCTACGGCCCGGAGCAAAGCAACAACGGCCATTCGCGGCGCGGACTCACGACCTTGGTGGCTACGATCAAACCGCACGAGCAACTGACGTTGGTGGCGGAGTTCACTTACGGAAGCGAAGAGAATGCCAAGCTCTCGAATCCGGACGAGACTGCGGAGTGGTATGGCGGCGCAGGGTACGTTGTCGCGCAGCTCACGGATGAGCTGCAGCTCGCGTTACGAGGCGAGGTCTTCGACGACACCGACGGCTCCCGGTTCGCCCTGGCGAGCGTGCCCAACGGTGTGACCGCCTGGGCGGTCACGCCTACCGTTACCTACCGCTTGAGCGAGGGTCTTCTGTGGCGCGCCGAATATCGCCACGACAACGCCAGTGCGAAAATTTTCGATCACGACGGAAATCTCAACCGCGGGCAGGACCAAATTCTCACCCAGCTCATTTACTCGTTCTGACCTCGCGCAACGGGAGGCGTTCGACATGAAAAAGATCGAGGCAATCATCAAGCCATTCAAACTCGACGAGGTGAAAGAAGCTCTGGCACGCGAAGGAGTGCAGGGGATGACCGTCAGCGAGGTGAAGGGCTTCGGGCGGCAAAAGGGCCACACGGAGTTGTACCGGGGCGCGGAGTATGTGGTGGACTTTCTCCCGAAGATCAAAATCGAAATCTTGGTGAGCGACGAAAAGGCAGCTGCTTGCCTGCGACTGATCGAGGAAACCGCTCGCACCGGAAGGATCGGCGACGGCAAGATTTTCGTGCTTCCGGTGGAAGAAGTGATCCGCATTCGTACCGGAGAACGCGGCGCGGACGCCATTTGACGCTTGGAACGGATGCTCGAAGCAGGAGGGGATCATGAAAGGAACAGTGAACAACGCTCGGTACCGAGTGGCGATGTTGGCGGTGCCCGCCGCTCTTGCCCTGGCCACTCGCGCCCTGGGCGAGGAAGCAGATTTGTTCTCCAGCCCGAAAGTCATGATGGATACGATGTGGACGTTGGTGACGGCCATGCTCGTGTTTTTCATGAACCTCGGCTTTGCAATGGTGGAGAGCGGCCTTTGCCGGGCGAAAAATACCGTGAACATTTTGGCCAAGAACTTCATCGTGTTTGGCGTATCGTCCATTGCCTTCCTGGTGATCGGCTGGGGCTTGATGTTCGGCAACGGCAACGGGTTCGTGGGCACCGAGGGCTTGTTCTTCCTCAGCGGTCCTGACAACAGTCCAGCCACGGGGGATGCTTACAGTGGTGCCTACCAGGCGATCTCCTGGGCCACTGTACCCTTATTGGCCAAGTTCTTTTTCCAATTGGTGTTTGCCGGCACGGCAGCCACGATCGTGTCTGGAGCGGTTGCTGAGCGCATCAAGTTCCTCTCGTTCGTGGTGTTTTCGTTTGTGATGGTCGGTTTGCTGTATCCCGTTACCGGCCACTGGATCTGGGGCGGCGGTTGGCTCGCAAATTTGGGCATGTGGGATTTTGCGGGCTCCACGGTAGTGCATTCTGTGGGCGGTTGGGCGGCACTGGCAGGAGTGCTTTTGCTCGGGCCGCGCTTGGGGAAATACGGTCGCGACGGTCGAGTCCATCCGATTCCAGGTCACAACATGACGTCGGCGACGATTGGTGTGTTCGTGCTGTGGCTGGGCTGGTTCGGTTTCAACCCTGGCAGCACGATGGCGCTCGATGCGAAGGCCATCGCCCACATTGCCGTCACCACCAACACCGCTGCCGCAGCCGCATCGTTGACCGCTTTGCTCACGGCCATCGTTTTGCTCGGGAAACCAGATCTCTCGATGATCTTGAATGGCTGCCTAGCAGGATTGGTTGCCATCACCGCCCCATGCGCGTGGGTGAGTGTCGGGAGTTCCCTGGTGATTGGAGCGATCTCTGGCGTGCTCGTGGTGGTGGCCGTGCTCGCCTTCGATCGGTGGGGAATCGATGATCCAGTGGGAGCGTTGTCGGTTCACTTGGTGTGCGGCGTGTTCGGCACACTTGCCGTTGGCTTGTTTGCGGACTCGTCCGCCGCGCCGGTAACGGGTCCGGCCAACGGCCTCTTCTTCGGCGGTGGGTTGGGCCAACTGTGGGCGCAGTTTGTGGGTGTCGTGGCCGTAGGCGCGTACACTTTTGGCGTTTCCTTGCTCGCGTGGGCTGCGATCAAACTGGTGATGGGCCTGCGGGTGAGTGAACAGGAGGAACTCGAGGGGCTGGATTTGGGCGAACATGGCATAACGGCGTACCCAGACTTCCAGCTCGCCAACGTCGGAAGCGGGTTGAGCGGTGGTGGGGGTGGACCGCGCCGCGGCTCTGGGCAGCCAGTGTGGGGCGTGCAGCCTGCAGCGGAACGAGTATGAGGTCGGGTGGTTGAGCGCCACGAAGGCGTGGCTGCAAACCTGGCGAGCCGTCCCTGCCGTTTCGGGGCGGCTCGCCAGGTTTATGCATTCGTGCCGAAGATCGGCGAGATGACCGTACGCGGCGGCCCGTACCGCGATTGACAACTTGACGTCTTTCCTGGTAAAAGGTCAAACGATCGTGGTGAACAAAGTCATCTTGATTGGAAACTTGGGTCGGGATCCGGAGGTGCGGTTTACCGCAAACGGCCAAGCAGTGGCACGGTTCTCGGTGGCAACCACGGAAAAGTGGCGCGACCAAACAGGCGCACTTCAAGAGCGTACCGAGTGGCACAACGTGGTGGTGTGGGGCAAGCAGGCCGAAGCCTGTGGCCAGTACTTGGCCAAAGGCCGCCAGGTGTACGTGGAAGGGCGGCTGCAAACCCGCTCGTACGACGACAAAGAGGGCGTGAAACGCCAGGTGACCGAGGTGATCGCACAAACCGTTCGCTTCTTGGGTGGTGGTCCGGCTCGCGCAGGAGCCGAGGCTGCGCCAATCGTTCCTCCGGGGGAACCGCCGGTTACTCCACCGGAAGAGGACGACATCCCGTTCTGAGCTTCGCCCCAACGTTTCAACGCGAAGGCGAGTGAGGATGGTGTCGCGAGGAGCGGAGCCATGAACGGCCTGGTGTGCTGGTTGCTCGTGCGGTGGCAGCGTCCGGTGGTCGGGAGTCTCGCGGCACTTCTGGTGTCCTCCGTGCCGTCTGTCAGCTCGGCTCTGCGCTACGAACTCCTCCCGGGTAGCAGCGTGACCCTCGCCTGCTTCACGTGTTCGCCACCGCAAAGCCAAAGCGAGCCGCTGAGAGGAACGTTCGAGGTTTCGTCCATGATCGGGGCCGATGCTCCAGGAGTCGTGGCGATTTCTTCGTTGGAACTCAGAAGCCGGCGCTTTACCATTACGGGCCACGGGTTTTGGCAGCGCTTTGGATTGATGCGCCAGGCGATGGTGCTCGAGGCCACGATCAACGGGAGAAAGGTGCGCTTCACCAGTGGGCGCCGCCAGCGCATGGGTGGCGCGGCCGAAGGCACGCCCGAGGTGTCGCCAAGTAGTTTTTCGATCGTGCTTTCCTCGGGGCCTGTCGAAGGTACGTCGCACATTCTCGTCATCGTCGCACGGGCGGTCGAGCAGCAGTCGAGCGACCGTGATGCTGACGGTGTTGCGAACGCCTCTGACAATTGCCCGGACGTTGCGAATGCAAGCCAGGAGGATGGCGATGCGGACGGCGTGGGTGACGCTTGCGACCGCTGCGCCGACACAGCTCCGAATGCCGAAGTTGGCCCCGATGGTTGTTCTCTCGAACAGCGTTGCCCTTGTGCCGGGCCGCGAGAAGGTGAGGCGTGGTCTTCGTTCCGCGAATACGGCCGCTGCGTGGCCCGCGCGTTACGGCAAATGCAGCGAGCCGGGAAACTGACACCTGAAGAAGCACGGAGCCGACTAAAACGCGCGTTGCGCTCGGAATGCGGTCGGGCTCTTTTAGTCTTGGCGCAGCGCTAGCAAGTGCAATGCGTGCGGCTTTGCAGGCGCGCCCGACCCCTGCCATCGAAAAATGGTGCCTCACTGGAAAAGCGCCTAGCCTCGACCACTCTGGCACGGTCGCATGCGCCGCCGTTCGAGGGACAGCCAGAGCAAGCCTCCGATCTAGGTGAGCCGTCAGCGCCTGCCGCCTGCGTAGCCAGAGGTTGCCCGAGCTGCCGATTCGGTGGCCTCGGTCAAGTACGCAAAGATGGCTGGTGGGTCGATGCGTTCGTAGGCGTACCAAAAAACCAAGCCGCAAATAATTCCCCAGATGAATTGCTTCATGCTGCAACCCTAGTGTGTTTGCTCTTACCCGGGTCCTTCCTTGCAGTCAAAGGGAATTTCCCACGGGGCAGTAGCAGTACAAGAGGCGTGCTTGACACAAGAATCGTTTTGGGGAGTGATAGGTGCGTTTCACGATCGACCGGAATTTTGGTTTTGCCGGGCAAGCTCCCATTGGAGGTCACCCTGTGGCACGGGGCCGGGCAAACCGTACCGCGTGAGGCAAAGAACTACCGGAACATACGATAAAGGAGGGAACGATGGCACGTTTGTTAGAAGGAAAGGTTGCGATCATAACAGGATCGGGCCGCGGAATTGGCCGCGAGGAAGCGTTGTTGATGGCCAAGCTCGGCGCAAAGATCGTGGTAAACGACCTCGGCGCACACTTCGATGGCAGTGGTCAGCCGACGGATACTCCGGCCCAGCAGGTAGTGTCGGAAATCAAAGCAATGGGCGGCGAGGCCGTGGCCAATGGGGAAAGCGTCACCGACTTCAAAGGCGCAAAGCGCATCATCGAATGTGCCCTCGACCATTTTGGTAAGCTCAACATCGTGGTGAACAATGCCGGTATCTTGCGCGACCGGATGATCTTCAACATGTCGGAGGAAGATTGGGACGCCGTCATCGCTGTACACCTCAAGGGCTCGTTCAACATGGCGCGGCACGCCTGCGAGTATTGGAGGGAAGAGCACAAAAAAGGCAACATCCTCAATGGGCGCTTGATCAATACCTCCTCCGATGCAGGGTTGCTGGGCAACGTCGGGCAGTCGAATTACGGATCGGCCAAGGCTGCGTTGGCAGCAATGGCAATCATTGTGGACAAAGAAATGCAGAAGTATGGGGTCACTGCGAATGCGATTGCACCCATCGCTCGGACCCGACTGACGGTGGAAGCCACTCCGTCGACGGCAGCGATTTTTAGCCAGGCGCCCAAGGAAGGAGAGTTCGATCCCTTCTCGCCTGCGCATGTGGCGCCGTTGGTTGCTTGGTTGGCAAGCGATGATGCTGCAGATGTTCACGGCGAGGTGTTCCGCGTGGGTGCCGGGACGGTGTGGCTCATGAAGGGCTGGCACACGGTGGGGCAGGTGTCCAAACGGGCGGTGTGGGACGCCGCAGAGCTAGGACAGGCCCTCAAAGCAGAGTTAGCCAAGGGATTGACGGCAAAAGAGGATATGGGCCGCATTCTGGCCTCGGTGCTGCAAGGCTAGTTCGCGCTCGCTCCAACGAAACCCTTGAAACAGTACGCGGGCAGGCAATCGTGGAAGATTGCCTGCCCGCGTTGTCGATAACCTAATGAATCCACGCCAGCTCGTCCTGCTCATCTGCCATGCAAACACCTGCCGCAGCGTGATTGCCGAGCACTTGCTCCGGCGAGAGTTGGCTCGCTCGGGATTGGATACTCGCTGGGAAGTACGCTCCGGTGGCATTGCGGCCTACGCGCGGGACGGCGCATTGGTTTCCCTCGACGCGCGTTTGGTGTTGCGAGAGGAAGGCATCGAGTTGCCGGAAGAGGCTGTATCCACGGACCTCAAGCGCCACCGACAGCTCGTAGAGCGAGCGCATTTGATTCTGGCGATGACCCAAGCGCAGTTGGCCATGTTGCGGGAGACCTTTCCGGAATCCCACGGCAAGCCGGCGTTCACCTGGAAAGGTTTTGCTGGCCGGGAAGGCGATATCGATGACCCGTATGGCCGAGACACCGATGCCTTTGTCCACTGCCGCAACGAAATCAAGGAGAGTCTGCCCGAAGTTGTCCGACGCCTTGCCCAAGGCGCCTTTTAATCAGGGGCAGGCGAGGCGCTCGCACGGGCCGGCAGCCGTCGCCTGACCCCGTGCCTGGTCAGCTCGAAGCTGACCGAACGACCGCGAGAGCCGCGCGAGCCTCGGAGCGTCGATGGTGGCGGCATCGACTACGCGTTCGTCGGGGCTTGCAGGGGCTCTGCGGGAACGACTCTGGAATGGGCTGTGGGTGTGAGGTGTAGAAGGAATGCGCATCACAAGTGGAAAAAAGGTGGCATTGACTTCCCGCTTGCCGTAAAAGGCCTTCGGTCTGACTACTAGCGAAGGGGTCGTCTTATGGGCTTTGGGATCACGGAACGAATCGGAAGCTGGGTTGCAAACTTGCGCCTCGAGAGCGTGCCCCGCCGGGTGGTGGAAGAACTCAAGAACCAAGTGTTGAGTGTCATTGCAGCGATGCACGCGGGACATTTTTCCGAGCCCGGGCGGGTAGTCAGTCGAACCGTCAAGCAGTGGGCCGGAGGAAAAGAGGCGACCATGGTGCCCTCCGGAGAGCGAACTTCTTTGCACTACGCGCTGTTTGCCAACGCAAGCCTCAGCATGGCGTTGGACTACGATGACTATTTGTTCGCTGCGCACACGGGTCACTCTGCCGTGGTCGGAGCCCTCGGTGTTGCCGAAGCGGCCAATCGAGGCGGAGCGGAAGTGTTGGCCGCTCAGCTTGCCGCCAACGAGATTGGCGGGCGACTGGGGGCTGTGGCCCTTGGCGGCCCCCTGAACGGGCAAATGTGCTCCTTCGTGCATCTGGCCGGTGGCGCGGCAGTGGGTGCGCGTCTCTTGGAACTCGATGCTGCCAAAACCACCGCGGCCCTGAACATCGCTATGGCCCAGCCGCCCCATCCTTTGCGAGCGGCGTTCTTCGGCTCGGAGGCCAAGGCAATTTTAGCGGCGCAAACGTTGACCGCCGGAATACAGGCTGCACAACTTGCAGCCCAAGGGATGCGGGTTGTGGCGGACGCCTGGGAGGGAGATGACGGACTGGCCAAGCTGGTCGCCTTGCACCCGCTCGATGCCGCTTTCGAGACGCTCGGGGAGGTGTGGGTTACGGAAACCCTCTCCTACAAGCCGTATCCAGGGTGCGCGTACCTGACCGCGATCATCGATTGCGTGTTAGCCCTGCAACGGCAGCACCACATCGACGGGCGCAAGGTGCGGGCGGTGCACATCGCTGCCAATCCCCTGACCTTGGGAATGGAGGCTTGGAGCGCTCCGTACCTGCGCGGGCCGGAAAGCCTCCCTGTGACGTTGAACTTCTCCGTGGCGTACAGCGTGGCGGCCGCATTGCTCGACAAGGAGTTGAGCCCGCGCCAGTTCCTGCCGGAACGGATCAAGGATCCGACGACCTGGAACCTGGCGCAACGCGTCACCTTGACGCTCGACGACACGATGACGCAAAAGATGCAAGAAAGCCCTCTGGTGCGTTTGGACAGTGGCGGCCGATCCTCAGCGGGGATGCGGATCGATTGGGGGCCACGGCAGTTGACCAACCACAAGATGAGTTTCGGCGCCCGTGTGCGGATCGAGTTGGAATCAGGCCGCACGTACGAGGCAGAACAGGAGGTTCCGTTCGGAGCTTTCGGCCGCACGTTCGACGATCGGCGCAAGCAAGTCGAAGACAAGTTTCGCCGCGAAACGCGTTACACGCTCCGAAAAGAACGAATGGAACGCGCCATCGATATGATTTTCCATCTCGAGGACCTGAACTCCGTCCAGGTGCGCGAACTCATCCGTCTTTGTTGCTCTGAGCGCTCGTGACCATGTCGGGCACGTCGGCAGAAACGGATTCCCTGCCGGCGTGGCGGGTCGTGGACGTGCCGGCAGCGGCGTGCCTCCGATCCGCCGTGTTTCTCGGTCGGCGCGGAGGAGTCAGCATCGGTCCCTTTGCGAGTCTGAACCTCTCGTGTGCCGTTGGGGATCATGCCCCTAGCGTGCGAGAAAACTGGCGGCGGGTTCGGCATGCGTTTCCCCAAGTCCGGCACTGGGTGCGAATGCGGCAAGTGCACGGCAACGCGGTGCGGGTCGTGACTGCGCAGGACTTGGATGCGCGGTTCGAGTGCGATGCCTTGGTGACCGATTGTGCGGACGTAGCGCTGTGCGTACTCACGGCCGACTGCGTTCCGTTGCTTCTGGCTACCGCCTCTGCCGGACCGGTCGCCGCTGTTCATGCCGGCTGGCGCGGCACTGTGGCGCATGTGGCCACGCGGACTCTCGAAGTTCTTCATCGGCGTTACGGCGTTTCCCCTGCGGACGTCTGGGTGGCATTGGGGCCAGCAGTGGGTCCGTGTTGTTACGAAGTGCGGGAGGATGTGGTGACTGCGTTGGCCGGCGCCGGGCTCGAGCGTGCGGTGGTTGCGCAAGTAGGGGATCGGTTCCGGGTGGATTTGCGCGCGGCCAATCGGCTCTGCCTGGAGCTCGCGGGCGTGCCGCCGGAGCAAATGGTCACAGTGGCGGGTTGCACGGCCTGTTCGCGAGACGATTTCTTTTCGTATCGGCGCGACGGGGCGCGAACTGGTCGCCAACTTTCCTTTATCGCCCTCGAAGGCCCGAAAAATCTTCTTGGCCGGCAGGCCGATAGAGGTTAGAGTGGGGCTTGTTCAGGAGGAGTCAGGAAATGAAACGTTACTGCCTTTGGCTGGCTGTGGCCGTACTCGCGCTGCACTTGAGTGTTGGTGCCGCGCGGGCCGACTCTGACGACGAGTTCGACGAGACTCAAACCCACCCATTGCGGATCGCAGCTTACCTTGTGCATCCGGTGGGATTCGCGCTCGAGTGGGTGCTGTTGCGGCCTTTCCACTACGTCGTGTCCCGCCCCGGACTGGACAAGGTCTTCGGACATCGCCCGCACGGAGAAAACCGGGCATACTAAGGACGGGCGAACTTCGTCGCAGCTTGGGGGGAGCGACGAGCCTGGCATTCATGAGTGCGTACCAGCGGAAGGACGCGTTTTATGCGCGAGCGAAGCAGTCTGGCTTGCGTTCTCGCGCAGCGTACAAACTCGAGCAGCTCCAGCGCCAGTACAGAGTTCTGCATTCGGGAGACAAGGTGGTCGACCTTGGTGCTTGGCCAGGCGGCTGGCTGCAAGTTGCCGCGCGCTACGTGGGACCCAAAGGCAAGGTGGTGGGTGTCGACCGGGAGCCGATCCCACCTCTGCCAGAGGCTCCACAGGTAACCGTTCTGCAGGCCGACGTGTTCGATCCGGAGGTCGGTCCGCAGGTGGGCGCCCTGTTAGGACAAGAAGCGGACGTGGTGCTGAGCGATCTCGCGCCGAAGCTTTCAGGGATCAAAGAGCGCGACCAAATGCAGGCTCGAGCGCTGGCGGAACGCGCCATCGAACTTGCGCGTGAGTGGTTGCGGCCCGGCGGAACGCTTGTGGTGAAGGTCTTCATGGGAGAAGAGCTTCCTGTAGTTTTGAAGGTTTTGCGCGAGTGCTTTGCGAACGTTGCCACGACTCGTCCGGAAGCAACTCGGAAGGGCTCCTCGGAGCTTTACGTCATTGCACGCGGATTTCGACGCGAGCCCGGGTCGCGCACGCACTCGTAGTAGAAACGGCCGCCGTTGAAGACAGGTTTGTTTCCTCGCCGGGTCGCATAGCGCGCTTGTGCAAGTGCCCGTCGCGACGCTATCGCCCACGGCGCGATTCGGCGCCGTGGTGCGGGATGCCTGGCAACGAGGCGGCCACTGCTCTCAAGAGCGCCAGGCAAAGCCGACCTGTCGTAGGCAGCGGTGCCGTGCGCTTGTTTCGCGCGGCTACCAGCAATTCGAAGTCGGTTGGATCCTAGCGGCGATTTTTGATCCCCTGGTACCGTACAAGTTTGCCACCGCGTTCGCCGAAACCGAGGGATCCTTGAGGAATTTCGCGCTTGCCAAGTTGGCCTGGAATTCGCTTGGTGGTCGGCCCTGCGTACTGAAAATCTTGTAGGAGGCGGTTGACAAGGAAAGCCACATGCCCTCATACTCGGCGCGACCAAGGGGGGAGCCCGCAGCGAAGCAGTTGCGGGAAGTCGGCGGTGCATCCGAGTGGAACGCGGGGTTGTGGTGGTAAGAGGGAGAAACTCGATGGCGGCTGCGCAAAGCTGGATCGATCGCGTTACCCGTGTGCTCTCCAGCTCTCTGTCCGAGATCAATCCGTTTCGCGGTGAGGAACCGTACATTGCGGTCGACATAGGCTCGAGCACGATCAAGCTGCTCGAGGTGCGTGGCAAGGCCGGAGAAGTGGTTGCCCAGGCCATGGCCGTAGTGCCAACGCCCAGTACGGCAATCCAAAACAACATGGTTGTCGAGGTCGACCAAGTGGCCGCGCTCATTCGTGAGGCGTGCAGCCACCACGGATTTCGTGCCAAGAAGGCGATCACCGCCGTTCCGGGACCTGCGGTGATTATCAAGCGCATCTCGTTACCGGCACAAAGCGAGAAAGAGTTAGAGGCGACCATCTTGGTCGAGGCCGGAAACTTTATCCCGGAAGACCTGGAGAACGTGAATCTGGACTACCAGATCACCGATTACCTCGACGAGGGAAGACGGATGGATGTCGTCTTGGTCGCGGCCAAGAAAGACATCGTCGGTAGTTACTCCGAAACACTGCAAGTTGCGGGCTTGCAGCCCATTGTCGTCGACGTGGATTACTTTGCTCTCGAGAACATGTTCGAGTTGAGCTACGAGGCGCCGCCGGATCGCGCGGTTGCACTCGTGAACATCGGTGCCCGCTTTTCCGCAATCAACATTCTCAAGAACGGGCGTTCCACCTTCACGGGCGACGTTCCGGTGGGCGGCAGAGATATCACTGAGAGCCTAATGCGCGATTTGGGAATCTCCTTCGAAGACGCGGAGGCTCTCAAGGCGGGGCAGGCTGCGGACCCTGAACTCATGGAGCACGCTAGCGGAGTGCTGGAGGCAGCCGGCGCGGCAGTGATGGATGAGATCCATCACGCACTAAGCTTCTTTTGGACTGCTGCCACCGACGAAACCATCGACCATATTTACTTAAGCGGCGGTGGAGCGCGGATGCCCGGACTTGCGGAGCAGCTAGCGGAACGCGTCGGGGCTCCGGTGGAAGTGGCAAACCCGTTTGTTCACCTGAGTTTGGGCGAACACGTCGATCGCCAAGCGGCGCTGCAACGGGCGCCCGAATTCGGGGTGGCTGTGGGCTTGGCAACGCGGAGGCCGAACGACAAATGATTCGGATCAATCTCCTGCCGATCAAGGAAGCGGAACGGGCACTCGGGCGGCGGCGGCAACTCTCGCTAGCGATTTTGAGCGCAGTGGTCGTGATCCTGATGATGGCGTTGCCATACACCTTCCAGGCACGCAGGCTGGCGCAACTCGAAGAGCAGTCAGAGCAGCTCCAACAAGAAATTCGCCGGCTCGACCAACAAGCGAAAGAAGTAAAAGACTTGGATGCGAAGCAGGCCGAGTTGCAAGCCAAGCTGAAAATCATCCAGGAGCTGAAGCGTCGGCGCGTTGGGCCTGTGCGGGCCCTGGCCGACTTGAGCGACGCGACGCCCGAGAAACTCTGGCTCACCGAATTCACCGAAAAGGGTGGTGCCGTGTCGATTCATGGGCTCGCAATCGACAACCAAACGATTGCCGAGTTCATGCGCCGATTGCAGCAGTCGAAGTATTTTTACGAAGTCGATCTCGTGGAGTCGGCTCAAGCGGTTACCCAGCCTGGTTCCCAGCCTGGGCCATCGTTCAAGCGCTTCCAAATCAAAGCTCGCCTGGACTTCCTCGGCCAAGGTGGCAAATCGCCTCCTTCCTCGGGCGAGCAAAAGAAGCCAACGTGAGGTCGCCGTGAACGCACTCATTGAAAGACTGCTGGAGCTTCCGCCTCGGCAAAGAATCCTGGCGATCGTCGGCGCTGTGGCCGCCGTCGTGCTTTTGTACGCCTATTTTCTGTATTGGCCACGCGAGGCCCAGATCGAAGAAAAGACCAAGCAAGTCGAGAACCTACGGCGTGATCGCGACCGCAAAGCGGCACTCGTCGGAAACATCGAGGCCGCCCGCAAAGAGGTGCAAAAGCTCGACGGTGACTTGCGGGCCGCAGTCGCCCAACTGCCCGACACGAAGGAAATTCCGGAGTTGCTAAGCGCGGTGTCCTCGTTGGGGATCGAGTCGGGCCTGGAAATTGTTCAGTTCAAGCAAAGAGAAGAAGAATACGCGGACTTTTACGCCCGCGTGCCGGTGGACATCGTGGTGCGAGGCACCTTCCACCAAGTGGTCTCATTTTTCGACAAGGTCGGGCGGATGCCGCGCATCGTCAACGTGTCGGAGGTGTCCATCAAGGCTCCGCAGCGGATCGAGGGCAACGAGGTGTTGCTGGATACCTCCTGTGCCGCGGTGACCTTTCGCTTCCTCGACGACGCCGAGCGCGAGCGCTTGGCCAAACAGCGGGAGCGCGAAAAGGGAGGCAAGCCGTGATGCGTTCCAGCCGTTCGCTGGGAGTGCTCGTGGTGTCGTTAGCGGTGTTGCTGCCAGCAGTACCGATGTGGGCGCAGGAGCAGGGTTTGCCCCAGGTGGCGGCGGAAGACGGCGAATCGCCTCCGTACAACCCTGTCGGGCGGCGTGACCCGTTTCGTCCGTTCATGTTCGACTTGCGCAAGCGCGAGCCTGAAAACGTGGAGCTCACGCCGCTTCAACGGTACGACCTCGGGCAGCTGACCGTTGTGGGTACCATGTGGGAGATGAACCCACCGCGGGCCATGGTGGAGGACAGTGCAGGCATGGGTTTTATCGTCACCATCGGGACGCCTATCGGGCGTAATGGCGGCGTGGTTGCGGCCATCGAACCGCGTCGCGTGATCGTCGAAGAAAAGACCGTAGACTTTTACGGCAACGAACAGGTGAATCGCATCGTGATGGAAACCCCGAGTGACGAGGGGCCGAGCCAACCAGGACGGGAGAAAAAATGATGCAAGGGCATGGGTCGGTTGCGGTTCGTAGTGGACTCGTGGCAGGTACGCTGCTCGCCTTTTTCGCGGGCTGTACACGCCCGGTCGTGGAGAAGGTCGAGCCGCCGTTGACGTCGGTTTCTTCTCCGTTGGGCGGCGCGGAACAGGGTGCGGCGCTGAGCGAAACACTCCCATCGACGGAAGCGGAGTCCCCGGGTCCCTCGCTCGGTACCGAGCAAACGAGCCTCGAGATTCGCGAAATCCGCGTCGTGAGCGATAACGGGCAGGAAGGAGTGTTCGTTAAACTGAGCGGACGCCCGCAAGGGGTGACGCACCTGGCATTGGAAAGCCCCCCTCGCCTCGTGCTGGAAATTGCGGCGCCCAATGTGCGGCCTGGAATCGTGGAACGATTGCCTGTGCGCAAGAACCCACTGATCAAAGAAATTCGCTTGCAGTCGGGCGGTGGGATGCTGCGAGTGTCTGCCTACTTGAAGGCCAAGGTGCCTCCGTACACCGTGAGTGACCTGGACTCCACCGTCGTCGCGTTCTTAGGCGAGCCCACGGGCGGCACGCGCCCGATCGAAGAAGAATTGGTCTTTTCCCACCGCGTGGGTGCCATTGCGAGTGCGTTGGATGAGGAAAGCCTGCCGCCGCCAAAACCGGTGGCGGAACCGAGCCCCGCTGTGCAGGCAACCGAATCGCGCACGGTCATGGGCGCAAAGCCGATGTACGTAGGTCAACGCGTGTCGTTGGACTTCAAGGATGCCGACGTGCACAACGTGCTGCGTCTTCTGGCTGACGTCAGCAAACTCAACATCGTGGCCACCGACGACGTGCGTGGGAAGGTCACGTTGCGGTTGTTCGATGTGCCGTGGGACCAAGCCCTCGACATCATCTTGCAGACCCTGAATCTCGAGAGCGTGCAAGAGGGCAACGTCATTCGCATCTCGACCGTCAAGCGGCTGCGCGAAGAGCGTGAGGAAAAACAAAAGGCCTTAGAAGCCGCCAAGGTGCTGGAACCGCTGAAAGTAGAGTACATCAAGGTCAATTACACCAAGGCAAAAAATCTTGCCGATATTATCAGCGGCGCGGCGCGGTCTCGAGCAACGGGAACGGGGGCGCGGGCAACTGCCGGGGAGGAAGGCGTGCTCACCAACCGCGGCAGCGTGTTCGTGGATGAGTTGTCGAATACGATCATCGTGCGCGACATCCAAAGGGGGATCGATAACGCGCGGGAAGTGGTGCGCCGCCTCGATGTGCAAACGCCGCAAGTTCTGATCGAGTCGAACATCGTGGAAGCAACCACTGATTTTGCCCGCGAACTCGGCGTGCAATGGGGATACCGGTATCTCGCTGGGCCAGCGACCGGAAACCCGACCGGAGTGAATTTCCCGGGTACGATTGGTGTGGGAGGGTCTGGTTTGGGAAGCGGTTCCAGCGGGGTTCCATTCATTGCCGACTTTCCAGCGGCGCAAGCAGTCGCAAACAGCGGCAGCGCGCTGAATCTCGCTCTAGGCTCGCTCGACGGCGCGCACGCCCTGGATATGCGCTTGAGCGCCTTTGAACGGCAGGGAAAGGCGCGCGTGGTATCGCGACCGCGGGTCGTCACCCTGAACAACGTGCCGGCCACGATCAAAAGCCTCACGATCATCCGTGTGCGCCTGCCGAGCACGGGAACCATTATCAATACGGGTGCTGGCGGTGCGGCTGGGGCGGCGTCGGCAGCGACCGAGAAAATCGAGACCGGGATCATCTTGGTGGTCACTCCGCAGGTCTCGTCGGACGGGTTTGTGCTGCTCGATATGTCGACCAAGTCCAGCCAGGCCGATTTTGCCCGCACGGTCGACCAGATCCCAACGGAAATCACACGCGAGGCGAACTCGCATATTCTGGTGAAGAGCGGCCAGACGATCGTGCTTGGAGGCATCTACCGCGACACGTTCGCAGAAACTCGCACGGGCATCCCGTTTCTCAAGGACGTGCCGGGAATCGGTTGGCTGTTTCGCAACATGAACAAGAGCGACCGGCGGGAAGACCTCCTCGTGTTCCTCACCCCGCGAATTTTGGGAACACCTGGCGCCAATCTGCCGACAGCAGAGGAGTTGTGGCGGAACCGGTCTTCTGCGGCACCGGAGAGCTGACGAGAGCCGAGGTTCGGAGGCGCAAACGATGACGGCCATTGTCCTCACGGGCTTCATGGGAACGGGAAAGACAACCGTTGGGCGCCTCCTAGCTGAACGACTGGGAAAGCCATTCATCGACGTGGACGAGCGCATCCAGCGGAGGACCGGTTTGCGGATCGTAGAAATTTTCTCCCAGTACGGCGAAGCGTTTTTCCGACAGTTGGAGCGCGAGGAGTTGGCAGCGGCACTGCGCGAAGACGCTGTGGTGTCCACTGGCGGCGGCGCCATGCTGGACCCTGAAAACGTGCAACGCATGAAAGCTGCAGGCCCCGTTGTGTGCCTCAGCGCGTCGGTGGATACGATTTTGTCGCGCACCGCGGCCGATACCGAACGTCCTTTGCTGCAGCACCAGGATCGCCGCGAGCGCGTGGAAGCACTTCTGGCCGAGCGAGCGTCGGCCTACGCGCAGGCGGACGTGGTGATCGACACCACCCAGCGCTCGCCCGAAGAAGTTGTAGAGGCCGTTTTGGTGTTCCTGGGTACAGTGCTGCGCCCGGAGGAGTTGCCGGCATGAGCGGAACCACCCCAAATCGTCCCGATTCCCGCGGGCATTTGGAAATTGTGGTCGGCTTGGGCGATCGCTCGTACCCGATCGTCTTAGGCCACGGCGTGCTGGCAGAAACTGGCGTGTGGCTCAAAGAAGTTGCTCCCCCCGGGCGCTGCGCGCTCGTGACCAATCCTACGGTTGGAGCTTTGTACGCCGACACGGTGATCCGATCTGCCGCGGCCGCGGGATTCGAACCGGTGCGCATCGATGTGCCCGATGGGGAAGAGCACAAAAACCTCGCCTCGCTTGCCCGGATTTACGATGGACTCGTGGATGCAGCCTTGGAACGGAACTCCCCCTTGCTTGCCCTCGGCGGCGGCGTGGTCGGAGACCTCGCCGGTTTTGCCGCTGCAACGTACCTTCGGGGGATTCCGTACTTGCAGTTGCCCACCACGTTGCTTGCCCAAGTCGATTCCAGTGTCGGAGGAAAAACCGGCATCGATCACCCGCGCGGGAAAAACCTCATCGGGGCCTTTTACCAGCCACGAGCCGTACTGATCGATCTCGCCACGCTCCGTACCCTCCCCCGGCGACAATTGTTGGCGGGCTTTGCCGAGGTGGTGAAATACGGTGCCATCTTGGACGCCGACTTGTTTGCATTTTTAGAGCAAGAGCTCGCGCAAGTGCTGGCCCTGGACACTGCAGTGCTCCAGCACGTGGTGCGCCGCTGCTGCGAGCTCAAGGCCCAGGTTGTGGAACGCGACGAACGAGAAAGTGGCGAGCGGGCAGTGCTGAACTTCGGCCATACGATTGGTCATGCCCTGGAGAGTGTCACCGGATACACGCGCTTCTTGCACGGCGAAGCAGTGGCGATCGGCATGGTAGCCGAGGCCCGCGTGAGTGCGGCTCTGGGACTCTGCCGGCCAGAGGTCGTGGAGCGCTTGCGTGCGTTGCTCGAGCGCGCCGGACTGCCGGTGGAACTTCCCGCCGACATCGACAGCGAAAAGCTCGCTGGTGCCATCGAGCTCGACAAAAAAGTTCGCGGCGGCAAAGTGAAGTTCGTTGCTCTCGAGGCATTGGGGAGAACTCGGTTCGTGCTGCTCACGAACCGCGAGATCGTCGAGCACGCCCACGCGGCAGAGATGCGTGCGTCATAGGGAGGAGTCCATGCGGTGGTTAGCCTCAGTCATCTTGGTTGGTTGCGCGGCAATCGCGCTGGGCGGTTGCGGTTCCAGCGGTGATGCGGTGGACGGCGACGATTCCCTGGTGTTTCGCGTCATCGGTTTTTCCAACGAGGGGCTGACACAAGCCGATGCCGTGCGGGTCAACAGTGCGGATGTCGACGTCGTACAGAACTTCTGCGTGTCTACCGGCGGTGGCGGCGGTGGGGGTGGGCAGGCGCAGATCTCCTTGGAGCCTTACACGCAGACGGCGATCAACGCGGTGGTGCGAAACGATCAAAAGCTGGACCTGCGTATCTTTCAGTTCCGCATCCACTTCGATGACCCGCGAACCGGTCTTGGCGATATCACGCAAAACGTCAGCGCAACTGCGATTGGTGGACGCTGCTCCAACGCGCCGCAGCGGTCGTGTGCAAGTGCCGACGACTGCCTCGTTGGCACGCAGCGTGGGGTCTGCAATTTCACCGAGACCACTGTTTCCGGGCTGCTTTTGTTGGACTTTCTTGCCAAAGCCGCTGTCCAGCCGCGAGTGTATGGAGAGGCGCAGCCAATTACGCTTACGTTCTTCGCGCGTGACAATGCCGGTAACGTATACCGGTCTACAGCCGGCTACACGGTAACCTTCGACAACTTTTGCAACTGCGAGACCGGCCAACTCTGCTGCAACTCGGTGGAGGAGTGTCTGTCTTTGCAACAGCCTACCCAGTGAGGCTGGCACGGCGGGACGAGGGGAGAGGGCGTTATGACACCCGGCAAGCTGCAACGTACATGGATCGCACTCGTTATCGGTGCGCTATGGTTTGCGAACGGTTGCGGTGGAGGCGGCGGAGGGAGCGGAGCACCGTCGCCGACCTCACCTCCGGGTTTCACCCGGCCAGCCGCAACCAGCACGCCAGTAAGGAGCGGTGCAAGCCGAAACGAGCGCACGGTTGCGAACGATGCCGGTGCGCTCACGTTGCGCGTGGAAGAACTCACGCTTGTCGGGAGCGACTCGACCGCGTTCTCCGTGTTTGCCCGCGATGCCGCGGGGCGGCCTTTAGCGAACCTCCCCATCGTTTTTGAGACTGCGCTTGACGTGTTTGATTTGAGCGATGCTCAGGGACGCACCGGACCCGACGGTGCATTGACGGGCCGGATCGCAGCTCCCTTGGGTGGCAGATACGCGTTGACCGTGAGTGGAGGGCCAGGTTCGGCCCTGCAGGGGCTTAGTGTGAGCCTGACCATTCTCGCTCAGGGGCCGGTTGGCACGCCTACTCGTCCGACGCCAACACCAGTGCCGTTCACGTCGACGCCTACGCTGACCCCGACACCCCGGCCGTGCGAAGACCTCGCGGCCATCATCGTTCAAACCGATACGCTTGCGGTCAGTTCCCAAACCGGCGGCTCTGCTCGCATTACCGCCGTGGCGTTCAATCGCGATAATCGTCCGGTTGCCAACGCGAACATCCTGTTCGACGTGCAGCCGCGCGTGGCGACGTTCCGAGAACTCGTACGGTCCACAGACCAATCCGGCATGGCGTCGTCGATCCTCGACATTCCTGCCGGAACGGCCATCGGTACGCTGCAAGTGTCGGCCCAAGCTTGCGAGAAAAAAGGCGAAGTGGGCGTCTCCGTCGTTTCGGGACGCAGCAATCGCCCAGTCGCCGTGGTGGTGCTGGAGGCCGATCCTAGCACCGTGGGCAACGCCATCGATACCACGGTGAACCTGAAGGCCTCGGTGTTCGATTCGGACAACCAGCCGATGAACGGCATCAACGTCTTGTTTGCAACCCAAGTGGGGCAAGTGAGCCCCTTGGTAGAGGTTACCCAACCGTTTGGTTCCGAAAACGGCGTTGCCACAGCGATTCTACGCGTGCCTGCTGGCACTGTTGAGCAGGATTTCGATGTCACCGCCCTGGCTGGCGGTGTAAGCGGGCGAACTCGGATCACCGTCGTGCAAGGGAGAATTCCGCCGGGTGGCAAACTGCCCAACGTGCCTCCCGGGAAACCCGCCTCGTTGCAGTTGTCGGCGAGCCCTGCGCGGATCCAAGTAGCTGGCACGGGCGGCGTGGACTTAAGCTCGGTGCAGGCCCGCGTGATGGATAACAACGGGCAGCCGCTGTCCGGGATGCGGGTGTACTTCAGCGTCGTGGCGCTTGAAAGCGCGCCAGGCGCGGTCATTTTGCCGCCAACACAAGCGACCCCAGTGGCGCCGGACCCACAGTCGCGTTGCCCAATCGATGCTCCGTTTGCGGTCTCCGACAGCGGCGGGTTTGCCATCGTCCAGCTCCGGGCGGGCACACAAACTGGTCCGGTCACAGTGTCGGCCTGCGTCGATACGATTTCGGATGGCGCCTCGGTCGCCTTGGTGGAAAAACAACCTCTTGTGGCGGTGTCTGCGGGCCCGGTTGCACGCATCCGGTTGTCGTTGAACTCGCGTGCGGTGAACAACAACGACGGGACGTTGCTGACCACCTTGAGTGCCAACGTGGTGGACGCCCAAGGCAATGCAGTGGAAGACGGCACGCCCGTGGTGTTCGAAGTGGTTTTGCGCCGCCGTTGCGTTGGCGGGCCTGCGGACGGGACTCCCTGCACGAACGACTCTGCCTGCAGTGGAGGGAGCTGTGTGCCCGACGATACCGACCCCGCAGCCGGTATCGTGATTACCAATGGCGCGGTCACGAATGCCTTGCCACCGTGCGATGTGTCGCAGTTCCCGGGACAAACCGGGCTCCCTGTCGTTCCGCAGCCGGGCAACGCCGTGACGTGCCTCAAATTCAACCCGCACATGCAAGCGACCGAGGTCTGGGTGCGCGCCCGTTCAGGCGGCGTGACCAACGGCATCAACGGCGAGGTGCTCACGCTTCCGGGGACAATCGGCGGGCTCAGTGCTGTGGTGCGTCCGTTCAGGATTCAGGTCGACGACCGCAACGACGGGACTGCGTCGGTGAAAGTGACTGCAGTCGATGAGCTCAATCAGCCAGTGGAGAATGTGCGCGTTCGTTTCTCCGTGAACGTGGGGACCATCGATCGATCCGCACTGACCGACGCCAATGGTGAAGCCACAGCTACTTTGATCGTCCCGGCGGGCACACCGAGTGGGAACGTCACGTTGCGGATCACCGGAGGAGGAGTCAGACTGAGCGATCTCGACGTTCCCGTGGTCAACGTGGCCGGCACCCCCACACCCACGCCAGGCGAGGGTGACCAACCTGGAGCACTGGAATTTGTCGGCACCTCGGCTTCGACCCTGGGTGTGCGCGGCTCCGGGCTGCCGGAGCAAGCCACCCTCACGTTCCGGGTGAAGAGCCGTAGCGGCCTGCCACTGCCGGGCGTGTCCGTGGTTTTCTCTCTGCCCCAAGTTTCGGGCGAGAGTTTGAGCCCGCGCCAACAAGTGAGCGATAGCGATGGACTCGTGCGAACGGTCGTCACCACGGGCCGTCGGGCGTTGCCCTTGCAAGTGACCGCCCAAGTTTTCTCGGTGGAGCCGCCGTTGGTGACACGGTCTACGCCCGTGCAGGTGTTGGGCGGCCCTGCCTCGCAGAGGAATTTCAGTCTGGCACGCGAGTTCAATAACATCGCGGGTCGCGTGACGTTCGGGCTGGAAAACCAGATCACGGCTTTTGTCGCCGACCGATTTGGCAATCCTGTGCCGCCCGGAACCGTGGTGACCTTCACCACGAACGGCGGTGCCGTAGGCAATCAAACACCGACGAATGCCCTAGGGCAGGCCTCGGCTACGTTGGTCTCGCAAGCACCTGTACCGAGCAATGGCACGGTGGCAACCTTGGCAACCACGCGCGGCGAGCGTCCTTTCATCGATAACAACAACAATGGTGTTTGCGACGAAGGCGATGAGCTCCAGCCTTTGGCAGAGCCTTTCTTTGACGAGAACTGTGACGGTGCCCACAACGATGGCGAGCCGTTCGTGGACGTGAACGCGAACGGCCAGTGGGATGCGGACCAAGTGGGCGCGGTACGTACCTGTGCGGATGAAATGCTGGTGTTTGCCTCGACCTGTTCGACCTTTTCCGGTCCCACCGCCGCGGTCTTGTTGCCGTTGAACTTGGATCCGATTCCGGCTGGGGGCACGCAGGAATTTACGCTGATTGTGAGCGACAACCCCGATCCGCTTGCAAATCCGGGCGTGGGGAATCCCATTGTGGGCGGCTCTCGCATCAGCATCAAGTACGAAGGTGAGCGCGGCAAACTGCTGGGGCCCACGGACTTCACTGTACCGGATGCGTTTACCAACAACCGGATCGTCGAGGGATTGAACCGTTTCCGCTTCGGGCTGCTCGATGCGGACCCAGCGGCCACCACCAGCGAGTTGGGTAGCTTGACAGTGCAAATCGATTCGCCCGTGAGCACCGAGGCTCCTGGAGGCAATGGTTCGGTTACCCTCTCGCGGGTTGTCCGCTTCTTGCCGGTACCTACGGCAACTCCAACATCCACCCCCACGGACACACCAACGCCCACAGCTACGTTTACTCCGACGCCGACGTTCACCCCGACCGCAACACCGACGGCCACCCCAACCTTTACGCCCACTGTAACCCCCACTCCGACCGTGACGCCAACTCCGACCCCAGAAGTGGCGTTCGTGCACATCGAACAAAACATCCTCGCCGTGACCAACAACGGCGACGGGACGTTCAGCATGGTGATTACCGCTCTGGTGACCGATGCACGCGGTGTCGCCGCAATGAATGGCATTCCAGTTGAGTTTTCTCTCGTGAGCCCGCAATCGGGCGTGTCTGTGTTGAGCCCTGCGTTGGTCGGTCAGCCACCAAACTGCACGCTGAGCTTCCAAGTTACGGCCCAGCCGGGAGATGCGCTATCGTGCGTGAAGTACGCGGCGGCGTTGCAAGGGCAGACGGTGCGGGTGCGTGCACGTGTGAGCGCACCCAGCCAGCCGCTTGGGTACGTGGAGGATATCCGTGACGTGATCCTGCTCGACCTACGACCGACGGCGACTCCGACACAGACATGGACGTTCACAGCGACGCTTTCGCCCACACCGACACCAACACAGACGCCGACTGTCACCCACACGCCGACGATCACGCCGACACCGACGCCGGCAGCGGCGCACATCTTGATCGAGCAGAACATCCTGGGCGTGACGAACAACGGTGACGGCACGTTCAGCATGGTGATCACGGCGTTGGTGACGGATGCCAACGGCGTGGCGGCGATGAACGGAGTACCGGTGTACTTCCAGATTCCGACGCCTGTGGCAGGAGTGTCGGTGACGAGTCCGGCGCTGGTTGGGGATCCGCCGAACTGCACGTTGAGCTTCCAGGTGAATGCTCAGCCTGGGGATGCGATGTCGTGCGTGAAGTACGCGGCGGCGTTGCAAGGGCAGACGGTGCGGGTGCGTGCGTGGGTACCGATTCCGACGGCGCCTGGGTACATCGAGGCGTTCAAGGATGTGGTGCTGCTTGACCTGCGGCCGACGGCGACACCGACGGTGACTCAGACCTTCACACCGACGCCGACGCAGACTCCGACGAGGACGAACACGCCGACGATCACGCCGACACCGACGCCGGCAGCGGCGCACATCTTGATCGAGCAGAACATCCTAGGCGTGACGAACAACGGCGACGGGACGTTCACAGCATGGTGATCACGGCGTTGGTGACGGATGCCAACGGCGTGGCGGCGATGAACGGAGTACCGGTGTACTTCCAGATTCCGACGCCTGTGGCAGGAGTGTCGGTGACGAGTCCGGCGCTGGTTGGGGATCCGCCGAACTGCACGTTGAGCTTCCAGGTGAATGCTCAGCCTGGGGATGCGATGTCGTGCGTGAAGTACGCGGCGGCGTTGCAAGGGCAGACGGTGCGGGTGCGTGCGTGGGTACCGATTCCGACGGCGCCTGGGTACATCGAGGCGTTCAAGGATGTGGTGCTGCTTGACCTGCGGCCGACGGCGACACCGACGGTGACTCAGACCTTCACACCGACGCCGACGCAGACTCCGACGAGGACGAACACGCCGACGATCACGCCGACACCGACGCCGGCAGCGGCGCACATCCAGATCGAGCAGAACATCCTAGGTGTGACGAACAACGGCGACGGGACGTTCAGCATGGTGATCACGGCGTTGGTGACGGATGCCAACGGCGTGGCGGCGATGAACGGGATTCCGGTGCAGTTCTCGTTGGTCACGCCAGTTTCGGGGGTGTCCGTAACGAGTCCGGGGCTGGTTGGGGATCCGCCGAACTGCACGTTGAGCTTCCAGGTGAATGCTCAGCCTGGGGATGCGATGTCGTGCGTGAAGTACGTGTCGAGTCTGCAGGGGCAGACGGTGCAGATTCGTGCGCGGGTGAGTGCGCCGAGTCAGCCTGGAGGGTTTATCGAGGACATCCGGAACATCACCTTGCTCGACCTGCGGCCGACGGCGACACCGACGGTGACTCAGACCTTCACACCGACCCTGACGCCGATCCCAACCTTCACGCCGACACCGACGCGGACACACACGCCAACACCAACACCGACGATCGCTGCGCCGGCCGTTGTGCCGCCAGCTGGCTTCGTATGGGTGGGAACCAACGGAAGCCCGAACTGCAACGGCTCCCAGCTCACGTTCACGGTTACCGGTGGTGCGCCACCGTTTACCATTGTCCCCTCGGGCGGAAACTTGTGCTTGAATACGACCACTGTTTTTTCCTCGGGCGGCACCTTCACGGTTACCGGTGGCGACCAGATCGGCTCCTTTACGTTGACCGTAACGGATGCCGTAATCCAGTCGGTGAGCGTTGCCCTGAACGTGGGTGCGACAAACGCTCAGCAAATCGCCGTGAGCCTGCCAACTGGTTTGCCCAATAATAACGGCGACGGGACCCGAACCATCGTGGTCAGTGCCTTGGTGACCGATTCTTCCGGTAATCCGGTTCCCGATGGTGTACCTGTGGAATTTGCCTTGCCGACGCCGACTCCAGGTGTGTCGATTACCAGCCCCGGGTTCACGAACCAGCCTGCTCCCTGCAACACTGGCTCGCTAACGATCTTCCCGCAGCCGGGCGATGCCCTGGCGTGCGTGAAGTACCTGAATGGCCTCAGTGGAACTAGCATTCAGGTGCGGGCGCGGATTCGCAATTCTTCCAACGCGCTGGTGACCACGACTCAAACGATCACGCTTCCATAAAGGCGAGGTCGAGTGTGGCGCCGATGGCTACAGGGTGCGGGAGGCGATGCGCCGAACGCCTTCCGCGCCCTTGGGCGTCGGTATTCGAGGCGGTTGCGTTAGCGGACTTTTTCTTGGTGCCGTTGCACGGCCAACTCGATCAGGTGGGCCACGAGCTTTGGCAGCGGTTTGCCGCTGAGTTCCCACAATCGCGGGTACATGCTGATATCGGTGAATCCTGGAATGGTGTTGATCTCGTTTACGAACACTTGCGCGCCGCCAACCACGAAGAAGTCGACCCGAGCCATTCCGGAGCATTGGAGCACACGAAACGCCTCGCATGCATAGGCGCGAATGCGTTCGGTAAGTTCGGGCGGCAGCACTGCAGGCGCTAGGAGCTCAGCGCCGTCAGGGTCACAGTACTTTGCCTCGTACGAGTAAAACTCGTGTCTCGGCCGAATTTCGCCGAGCACGGATGCCTCGGGTGCAGCGTTCCCTAACACCGCGCATTCGATCTCCCGAACGTCGAACGCTTTCTCCACCACCACCTTGGTGTCGAGCTCGAGCGCTGCCCGGATGGCAGCGGGGAGGTCCTCGGCTCTCCTGACCTTTTGCACTCCAATCGAGGAGCCGGAGCACGCTGGCTTCACGAACAGGGGAAAACCCACGGATGCTCCCCAGTTGCACGCAGCGGCAGTTTGTTGGTCACGCCGGGTTCGGTGGACTACTGTGAACGGTACCACCGGTAGCCCATGCGCTTCGAGGAGGCGTTTTTGTACCTCTTTGTCCATACCGAGCGCAGAACCCAAGACTCCCGCGCCCACGTACGGTACATCCCACAGTTCGAGCAGGCCTTGCACGCACCCATCCTCGCCGTATCGACCGTGCAACACCGGGAACACGACGTCGATTGCTGGCGTCAAGGCGCCAGCCGTTTTGCTTCCCCGAAGCACGCAAGGACGCTCTCCAGGGCAGACCATCGCTGGCTCGCCAGCGGCTACAACGTTCTCCAGCGCCTCTGTGCGCTGGAGGTTCTCGGAGTCGAGTACGTACCACCGTCCATCTCGCGCGATGCCAACCGGCACAGTGGCGAACCCACCTTCATGCAGTGCTCGCAACACGGTGCGGGCCGAACGAACCGAGACCTCGTGCTCCGGCGATTGGCCGCCAAACAATACTGCAACGGTTGTGCGTTTGCTCATCGTGCGCTCCACGGGTGGCTCTACCACACGCGCCTCTGCGGTGCACAGGAGTCCGCCGATGGCGAGTCAGCCGCTCGCTTCGCAGTTGCATCCAACCGAGCGAGTGCGCTCCCGTCAGCCGCTGTTGTTTGCCGGATAAATTGATTCGGTGTTTTCGGCGTAGAGGTGGCCGCGGAATTCGATGATGTCGGGAATCGAATGGCCGTCACGTCGTCAGCACCACAAGAAGAGGGCCGCTTCATAGACAAGGCAGGGTTCACGATCGTGGAAACGAAAGCCCTTGCGCAACGCGTGCGGAAGGACCATAGTGCTGCCCTACGTAAAGAAAGCTGGAGTCAGTGGAGTTCATCATGAGTGCATGGTGGTCAAAGAATTCCGGGAAGACCAACACCGCGGTAGCGGTGGCCCGACATGCGCTCATCCGCCGCGTGGCGAAGAGCAACCGCTGGTTCACGTGCGCGTGTTGCACGATGGCGCAAGCCGACCCGCGTTGCGCCTCCGGTGGCTCCCAGTTGGAGGGAAGAACGTAAGTAAGTGAAAAAGAACATCGTACCCATCCAAAAGGGCCGCCGGAGGCGAATCCGGCGGCCCTTTTGTTTTGGTTCGTGCACGAGAGCAAGTGCGAATGGCTGGAAAGGAGGAACACGAGATGGCACGGAGCGACGTAGATCCGAGGTTGTTTGCGGCCCGATTGCGAGAGGTCGTGGCGGACGAACCGAAGGCGTTTGCCTACGACGTCGGTGTCAGTTTATCGGCACTGTACAACTACCTGAATGGGCGCATCCCGAGTACACCTGTTCTCTTTCGCATCGCGAGGTACACGGGCAGGCCGATGGAGTGGTTCCTTGGCGGCGAAGAGGATCTCAGCGCTGTTGCTTGTCGGCATCAGAGTGCGAGAAGCGAGACACTGAGCGCCGCGAGGATGTGAGCAAGACATGCCCTCCCGGTCGCCATCCAGGACGGCACGGATTCTGCCTATCCAGACACCAACCCTTTTCTCTCCAACACAAGGAGGAACACCATGATAGCGTACGAATTTGCCCGGCTTGTTCCGCCGGAATGGACATACCCACCTTTCGGGCTTGCGGCCCTATTCGTCTTGGTGGCCGCGATCGCGATTTTGCCCCTTGGCCTCGTGGTTCGCTCGGCCCGTACGAGTTTCGTGCCCCCGCCCTTACCTGACGCTCCTTCCCTCCCGGCGACCCCGGTGAAGCCTCGGCTCGCATGAGCCGTGACCCATGCGGGGCAGGCTCTCCCTCCCGGCCTGCCCCGCGCCTCACCGGTACCCGGCGCGGTACTGAAAAATCCTCCCGCGTCGTCCGGTGCTTTGCAGCTCGAGGAACAGAAGTCCACGCATGACCATCCAGAAGTAAGCCAGTAGTGGGGTCAACAACACCGGCACCCACGCAAGGAACGGTGGAAAGGGGATGCTCCATAAAAGCACAAGCAGTCCGGCCGCAGCCACATTTGCTGGTAACCATTCGATCCAATTGTCCCCGATGAACCGGTAACTCTGCGCCAATAAGTCGACGAGGCGCAGGCGAGCGAGGTAAATCAGCTCGGGGACCGCGTTGAAAAATACGAAGAGCCCAATGTGAATACAGAGCAACAGTACCGGACCTTGGGGCAGGCTCAGAACGGCCGGAGTTACGAACGCAAAAAAAATCCAAGCTAGGAACGAGAGTGCGACGACGTCCCACAAATACATGCCAAAACTGCGGCGGAAGTCTTCGAGACTGACCTTGCCGCTTTGGATGATCACTTCGACCAGATGCAAGAACGAACTCACGCAAGCCGCGAATACCAAGCTGGTCACAATTCCGCCGAGAAAACCAAGCCAAAGGGCGACCCACGTCGAGGCCGTTGTGAGCGCGCTGTACACGAACGCAGTCAGTAACACCGGCCAGTTGCGCAGTGCGAGTACGGCGGCGCGTGCAAACACACGCCGGTACATCGCCCAGGTTGCCAGGAACCACTCCACCGACCTGCACTCCTCGTGAGCGCTACACCCTACCGAACCGCGGTGGTTCCGCGCAACGTGCAGGCGTGCCCGCATGGAGCTCTTTGCTGGGGCCAGGGGCCGGCTCCAACGCGAGCACCACGGCACCGCCGACTACCAACAAGGTTCCACCGAGCATGGAGACGGGCAAAGGCTCGCTTAACAGCAGCCGCGCAAAGGCCACTCCGAATACTGGAATACCTGCGAGCAACAGAGACAGCACGCTGACATCGAGGAGACGCTGAGCCCGTGCGTACACCAGGTACACACCAGCGGTGCACAGCAGAACGAGAACGCTTGCCGCGAACCAACTGCCCACGGGTGCTTGCACGTCGACGTGAGGGTGAGCTGCCGCAAACGGTAAGGTGCACAGGGCGCCTACGAAAAAGATCGCATGAAGCCGGCTTGCCCAGGTCGAGTCGGTCAGTGTTTTTCGTTGCGCGACCGCATACACGCTCCAAAGGAGTGCCGCCGCAACGATCAGCGCATTGCCACGCCAAGCAGCGGTCGTGGCCGCGCCTGACGGCACGCCGCCCTGCATCGCGACCACCGCGACCCCCGCAAGGGTGAGCACCGAGCCCCACAATCGTTGCCGGTTCCATCGCTCTCCCAGGAGCCAGACAGCGAGGGCAATCGTTGCCACCGGCTCCACGCACACGAGCAGCGCTGCGGCGCTCGCCGATGTCAGCAGGAGCGCGCGGGTGTACAGCAAAAAGTCGCCGGCAAGCGCAGCGCCGGCAATCCATGCCCAAGGACTGCCGAGACCCGCCAGCAAAGTCTTGCCGCCAACGAAGCGGAAAATGAACGAGGCAACCGCGAGCCGCAGGAAGGCAAGCGTATCGGGGTCCAATGCGCGCAGAGCCGACTTGGTTGCCACGGGAGCAAGTCCCCACAAAACGGTGCCGAGCACCGCAAAGGCGAGTCCTTTCTGCCAGGCGGCTGTTTCGAGCTGTCGGACCATCGTTCCTCCGCAAGCAGTCCCGAGCCCGAGAATCTAGCCGGCATGGTCCTCACCAGTGCGGTCCCATCACCCGACGTTCGTCCAGGACCGTGTAGGTGTTCGAACGCCCGTACGCTGCGGGCCGACCCGTGCGCAGGCACGGTGCCGCCGCACGCGTGCACTGCCCAGAGGCGCTGTGCGCGACGTCTCGAGAACCGCCGCGCCGGGGACGACGCCTGTCGCAGCACCAAGCAGTCACCTTGTCGCCCGTGAACGTGAGAGACGCTGCATCGGGCAACAGCGCGTCCTCGTTCCGCTTGCGCGTTTTCGGCCAACTCAGTACGGTGCCGCTCATGAATTCGTGGGTTTTGGAAGTGGACGAGCAGTCGTTCGAGAAAGAAGTCCTCGAGCGTTCGCGCACGGTGCCTGTGGTGGTTGATTTCTGGGCGCCGTGGTGCGGACCGTGCCGTACGCTCGGGCCCTTGTTGGAGCGCTTGGCTGCTGAGTACCGAGGCCAGTTCGTGTTGGCCAAGGTCAACGTCGACTCGAATCCATTGCTTGCTCAGGCCTTCCGCGTGCAAAGCATCCCGATGGTAGTTGCCATCAAGGACGGCCAGCTTGTCTCGCACTTCGTCGGCGCCCTCCCGGAACCCGCGGTACGCGAGTTTTTGGCGCGTCTCCTTCCGAGCGATGCGGAGCGTCTTGCCGCTCAAGGAATGGCACGGCTTGCGGGTGGCCAGCCGGGCGTCGCTGAAAAGCTCTTCCGCCAAGCGCTGGAGCAGCAGCCGAACTGCGCTGCGGCTCAGGTTGGGCTCGCTCGCGTACTGTTGCAGCGTGGGGAGAAGGACCAAGCGCGAGAACTGCTTGAGCGAGTGGAGCCCGGGCCGTATCGGAACGAGGCAGACCGGCTTCTGGCCGAACTCCGCTTGCAGGAGGCGGGGCAAGGAGACGAGTCTCTGCTGCGCCAGCGCATTGCCGCCAATCCCGCCGACTTGGAAGCACGGCTGCAACTCGGCCGCTTGCTTGCTGCGCGGCAACGCTACGAAGAGGCGTTGGCGGAACTTCTCGAGGTGGTACGGCGCGACCGCAACTTCCAAGATCAGGCTGCTCGCAAGGCGATGGTCGATATTTTCAACGTGCTCGGCAGCGGGAACGAATTGGCCGAACGTTACCGGTCCGAGCTTGCCAAGATTTTGTTTAGCTAGTTCCGAGGTGCTCGTGTTCCGGCATCGCCGTTGGCGACCGCAAGGCCATCGTGTCCCAGTACAGCCGCCGCAACAAATCCACCGATGGAGCGGCCTTGCCCGCAGCGATAGCCTGGATGGTGGCAACGACGGCGCGGTTCAGCGGTGTCGGAACGCCGCTTGCCTCGCCGTGGCGCACGACCTCGCCATTGAGGAACTCCACCGCGGGCTCCCGCCCGCGCTCGATCGCAGCGAGCATGGAGGAGCGCAACCGTCGGAAGCGAGCCCCCACTGCCAGCAGCAGCGCGTGTTTGGCGAAGAGTGAAGGCGAACCGAACTGGTAGCGCTCGCGCGGCGAAAGGCACACCCAGTCGAGATCTAGGGTGCCGGCGACTTTTTCGAGTTTCACTCCCTGCGCGCGGGCGACCAGGACGGCTTCGGTGATCACCTCGAGCCCCAAGCGTCGCGCGAAGCGATACCGCAAAAGGTTCCCAAGCCGCTGTCCCCCGATGGTCCCCAGCGAGCTGATGGCACAATTGATGGCAAGCTTGCTCCAACGGGCCCCAAGCAAGTTGCTAGTGCGCTGCACGGGTCCGATGGTTTCCAGCCACCGGGTGAGTTCCGCCTCGAGGGGGTGAACGGAGCCATGAAGTGTCCCGATCGTAAACCCTCCGGGAGAAGTGCGCTCGTACACGCCCGGTGCCACCATGGAGGCTCCCCAGGCGACGATCGCTCCAATCACCGACCGCTCGCCCACGATCGCTGCCACCCGCTGCTCGCACAGGCCGTTTTGGAAGACGACAAAAGCGCCCCCAGGGCGCAGCCGTTCACGTGCTTCGTGAACGGCTGCCTCCAACTGCGGTGGTTGCATGGCCAGCAAGATGAGGTCGAAGTCGCCCTTGAGTTGCGCAAGCTCCACGGTCGCGCGCGCTGGAACACGATGCACCTGCTCGTGTTCCCGAAGTTCGATGCCGGCCCGCGCAATTCGAGCTGCAATTTCCGGGTTGTGCGTCACCAGTTCCAATGCGGGATGACCAGCTCGCAGCAAGTGGGCAGCAATGGTACCGCCCACGCCTCCGCAGCCGAGCAACGCCATGCGAGGTGTCTCTCGATTCATGGGTCGTGTCCTTTGCGGCGCTCATCTTCGCCGGGGTGACCACCATCGGCAAGGGTCCGCAAAGCGCGGCGCCCTCCTTTCCGCCTTGCTCCCTGCAGCGGGCGGAAATGGCCCACAGCGGAAGGTGGCGGCGACCGCGAGCGCCTCGACCCGGCTGCTGCTTGCAACCGGCGAGCGCCCGTGCTCAGGTACGCGATCGTGGCGTTCGCTACGGGGTCATCGCAGCGGCGCATCGGCGCCGCAGAAGGAGCGGGTGGGCTGCAGGCACAGGCTTCGAGTCGCAGCGCTAGCTTGGCGGACTATCTCCAACTGGTCCGATGGACCCAGTGGATCAAGAACACGGTGGTGTATGCCGCACTGATTTTCTCCAAACACCTGTTCGATCCAGCGAGTGTATTTTGGGTGACCCTGGGATTTCTCGCATTTTGTGCCACCGCGAGCGGCGCGTATGTCATGAACGACATCTGGGACCTGGAGCGCGATCGCCAGCACCCCGAAAAGGCGCAGCGCCCGTTGGCTGCCGGGCGCATTGCCGTGTCGACGGCGACCTGGCTTGGGCTGCTGCTGATGGCTGCCGGCGTGGGTGGTGCGTTTGCCCTTGGAGCGGGTTTCGGGTTGCTGGTAGCAACGTACCTAGCGTTGCAATTTCTCTACACCTTCGTGCTCAAGCACGTGGTGATTTTGGACGTCATGGCCATTGCCACGGGCTTTGCCATTCGGGCGGCCGCCGGTGGAGTGGTCATCCACGTTGCCGTGTCGCCATGGCTGATCGTTTGCACCTTCCTGCTCATGTTGTTTCTCGGCTTCTCGAAGCGGCGCCACGAGGTCACGTTGTTGGAGGAACGCGCGTCCCACCACCGGGCGAGCTTGAAAGAGTACAGCCCGTATTTCCTGGACCAGATGATTAGCGTGGTGACGGCGTCCACCGTGGTGGCCTACGCCATTTACACGGCGTCTCCGGAGGTGCGTGAGAAACTCGGTACGGACAAACTGTACCTGACCCTGCCATTCGTGCTGTTCGGAATCTTCCGCTACTTGTACCTAGTGCATCAGCGCGCAGAGGGTGGGAATCCGACGCAATTGCTGCTCAGCGACCGCCCTTTACTGGTGGACATCTTCCTCTGGCTTCTCGTCTGCACCGTACTGCTGTACTGGAGGTAAGGGTGCCGACTGCTCCGCTGTTTGCAGGCCGCAAAATTCCGAAGCCGTGGGGTTGGGAACTCGTGTGGGCAGAATGCGAGCATTACGTTGGCAAAATTCTCCACATCGAAGCCGGGGAGGCCTTGAGCTACCAATTCCACCGCGTGAAAGATGAAACGATTCATTTGCTCTCCGGCGTACTGGACTTGGAGTGGGCCGAGGACCACCAGGCAGAACGGCAGCGAGTGCGCCTGTGCGCGGGACAAAGCGTGCGCATCCGGCCGGGAATGTGTCACCGCTTGATCGCGGTGGAAACGTGCGAAGTCCTCGAGGCATCCACGCCGCACCTGGAAGATGTCGTGCGCTTGGAGGACCGTTACGGGCGTGCCGACGGAAGATGAGCGAGCGACGCGCTTTGATTACGGGGGTCAGCGGGCAAGATGGCTCGTACTTGGCCGAGCTACTGCTGGAAAAAGGCTACCGTGTGTTCGGTTCCGTGCGCCGCAGTAGCAGCGAAAATTTGCATCGCATCCAGCACCTGCTTGGGGAAATCGAGCTGATTTACGCCGACTTGCTCGACCAGCAGTCGCTTGTTGCCATGTTGCAGCGGGTGCGGCCGCACGAGGTTTACAACTTGGCGGCTCAATCGTACGTGCCCCTTTCGTGGGAGCAGCCGATGCTGACGGCGGAATTCAACGCGGTGGGAGTGGCGCGTCTCCTGGAGGCCATTCGCTGGGTGGACCCCACCATTCGATTTTACCAGGCATCGTCGAGCGAGATGTTTGGCAAAGTGCGGGAAGTGCCGCAAAACGAACAGACTCCGTTTCACCCGCGCAGCCCCTACGGTGTGGCAAAGACCTACGGCCACTACATCACCGTGAACTACCGTGAGAGCTACGGCTTGTTTGCGTGCTGCGGAATTTTGTTCAACCACGAGTCTCCGCGGCGCGGGAAAGAGTTCGTGAGCCGCAAAATTACCGACACCGTGGCGCGGATCAAATACGGGCAAGCGAAGGAGCTCCGGTTAGGAAACTTGTCCGCACGGCGCGACTGGGGGTACGCCAAGGACTACGTCCGCGCCATGTGGTTGATGCTCCAGCAAGAACAGCCAGACGATTACGTGATTGCCACGGGTGAGGATCACAGCGTGGAAGAGTTCGCGGCGCTCGCGTTTCAGCACGTGGGTCTCGATTGGCGCGAATTTGTCCGCGTCGACCCAGCGTTGTTTCGTCCCGCCGAAGTGGATCATTTAATTGGCGATGCATCCAAAGCGCGGCAGCGTTTGGGCTGGCAGCCAACCGTGCGTTTCCGCGAACTGGTGGCGATGATGGTCGAAGCTGACCTGCAAGCAGTCGCCGCCGAGCTACGTGCCGGGGGCGGTGCCCGCCACGAGTGAGTATGGAATCAGGGCGCCCGGCCACGTTGGCCGTGTTGGGCGGAACCGGATTTGTCGGGCGGCATCTCGTCACCGCGAGCCTTGCCGCTGGAATCGCAACCGTGGCGACGCGGTACCGAGAGGCCAGTGTGCTGCCAGAAAGGGGGCTGTTGGCTTTGGAGACCGTGGATGTCCGCGACCGGCGTGCGGTGCGCGCATTTTTGCGCCGCTGGGAGCCTCGTTGGGTCGTCGTCCTCGCGGCGCAAAGCAGCGTGGCGGCCGCCGAGGCGGACAAGCAGCTCGCGTTCGACGTGAACGTGCGTGGCGCGTGGAACGTTTTTGTTGCCGCACGCTCGCAGAGGCGGTTGGAAAAAATTGTCTGGGTGGGCTCGGGAGAGGCGTACGGGGTCATGCCGGAGGAAGTCGCGGCGCTGGACGAAAACCAACCGTTGGAACCGGTTACCGCCTATGGCGCGAGCAAAGCTGCAGCCGACTGGCTTGCCATGCAGCAAGCACGCGTTCACGGAACTCCGATCGTTCGCGCCCGGCTGTTCCCGTGCACGGGTCCTGGGCAGTCAGCGCGGTTTGTCTGCTCCGACTTTGCCCGCCAAATTGCGATGGCAGAGCGCCGAGGACGCCCTGTGGAAATCGTCGGAGGAAATTTGCACGTGGTGCGCGATTACACGGACGTCCGTGATGTCGCCGTTGCCTTGTTGGCGTTGCTGCAGAGCGGCCGAGTCGGCGAGGCGTACAACGTATGTTCGGGAGTCGGGCGCACGATCCTAGAGGTTGCCCACACCTTGCTGGGTGTCGCTGGTTTAAAGGGCACAGTACGGTCCGACGCCCGCAAACAGCGAACGGTGGACATTCCGCGGCTGATTGGAAACCCGGAAAAAATCACCGCGGCCACCGGATGGCAGCCGCGGCGAACTTTTGAACAAACGTTGCGGGACCTGCTCGAAGATTGGCGCCGGCGCGTGCAGCTTAGTTGAGCTGGTACGTCACTCGCGCCGAAACTTGGTCGCGGTCGCGGAAGAAACCAATTTGCTGGTACTCTCCCCCGATGTGCACGTAATTCAAGTCGAACAGCAGCCAATCGAACATGCGGTAGGTGATCACTGGGTTCACGACGTACGTTCCGCGCAGATTGCCAATGAGCGTGAGCGCCGGAGTCAGCCGGCCGTGTGCATAGTTCGTCTCCAAATGCGTTTGGGCGAAGACCTCCACGGCTTTGAGTTGGACGTAGTCGTCCGGACTCGTTGCTGGCGCCCCCGGCTTGCGTTGGCCGGAGAAACGGAAGTCTTTTCTGTCGGTCTCGTCCAGGTTCCAAGAGCCCACGAAGGCTGTGACCCACGTAAAGCTGTTGCTGGGATTCAGTGGGCGGAAGAAGAAGAACCGGTCGAGCCCTAATTCCCAACGAATGATGTCCGCGCGCGGAATGGAGCAAAGCTGCTTGCGATCGCGCGCGCTGTAGCATGCGGTCAAAACGCTCAACGGGTTCTGCCGAGTATCCCGCGTGATGCCAAGGTTCATTTCTGGGATAAACCCAGGTTCGTTGTCGAAGTACTCCACCTCCATCCGGACGATGCTGTCGATGGGCTCGAGGAAAAAGGTGTTGGCCAAACCAAAAACCGCCACTTTCTGGTTGTGAATGGTTTGCGTGATAAACAGCGAAACGTTTTCCGGTGTGCGGCGGGACCCTCGGCCCAACGGAACCGGTGAATTGGGGAACGTTGTGTACATCCAGCCGCTAATCGTGAAGGTTCTGGCAACGACCGTTTGCACCCGGAACCCGTAACGGCTGCTTTCGAAGCGCTTCTTAGGAATCAGGTCTTGTAGAACGAACTGCACGCGTGCGCCTTCGTACAGCGGCCCGAGTTGGTCGCGCAGGAGTTGCTGGGGATCTTTGCCCCCAGGGGAGTAGGGGCTCACCCCCAGCACTGGGAGAATGCCGGTGTTCACGTCGAGGTCTCCCGGAACCCAGTACGCTTCGACGAATGCGCTGGACAATGGCCCCAAGGTCTCGAACAAGCTCAGGCTCGTGCGGACCGTCCACAAGGGAATGCGTGCTTCGTCGATTTCTTGAAAGATCCCCGGCACGCCGAGCGTGAGATCGAAGGGGTTGTTTTGATCCAAAAGCGCGACAGTGTCCGACTCGCCCCAAGAAATGGCTTGTCTGCCAATGCGCAGGAAAAACGGCCCCTTGCTGAAGTTCAGATACAGTTCGTTGATGCGCCGCCGGGTGCCAAAAATGTCGCGCGGATTCTGTGTTTCCACGCCTGGGAAGAAGCTTTCCACCGTTCCCGAAGGTTGGTCGACAAACTCGGGGCCTTCCAAATAAAACGCCCCGAGGCGCGCGGGTGCTGGCCAACCCGCGTTTACGCGGCGCGCCGCATCGCGAAACTGCTTCGGTCCGTAATCGTAAATCCCATCGTAAAATCCCCACGCGGCTACCCGGAAACTCAGATCGTCCGGCTTGATGCCGGCGAGCCAACTTGGCCAGTAGGGTGTGAGCTTGCCTTCAAATTCCGGGTTGTAAAAGTTCCGGTGCTCCACCATTTGCCCGGCGTGCGTTTTCGGCACGGTGTCCCCCGTGGGTGGCGACTCCGAGTTTTCCGTACGGATGGAAAACCGGCTGTACGCCCGCAGCCGCAACTGAAAGTTTTGGCTTTCATCGATGTACAGGCCGAAGGCCGGTGCACCAATCGAACATGTGAGCAGCCACACTAGACCGTTTCGAAACTTGTTCTTCCACCTCATCGCTTCCCCCACTTCTCGTTGTTTTTGGGTATGGATTCCTTCCGCGAACGGTTGGGTCGATCGCACAAACGAACGTTTGCTATGTACAGCCGTTCGCGCTGTCGAGTCAAGCGGAAAGCGCCTTTGCAGCAAGGGCGGCCGTGCTTTCTGGTTGCTCGGGGCGGCGATGTCGGAATAGAGATGCGATGGCAACTTCGCAGCTTGTCCGGCACTGGCGGAGCGAACTGCACGCCGCACTCACCCGAGGGTGTGAGAGGAATGGCGAAACCGCAGATGTTGCGTTGTGCGCAGGAAAGCACTGGGGTAACGTGCTTGGTCGCATCGCAGGATCGGAGCGCCGTGGACGCCAATGGTGGAAACGATGAGGTCGAGGAATTGGGGAGGGGCGGTCGCAGGTGCATGGCTGTTTGTGGCTCTGTGGTTCGTGTTTCCGCCCGTGCTGGCTTGGGCGCAAAGCCCTGGCGACGCCAACTGCGACGGGCTCTTGTCGGTCGCCGACTACTCGTTCGCTGCACTGCAATTGTTCCAGCCCCCACCGTGGGCATGCCCGGCCCTGGATGCCAACGGCGATGGCGTCGTTTCGGCAGCGGATTTGCCCGCCCTCGCCAGCCTCATTAGCGCACCGCCTCCAACCGGACCGGAAATTACCTTTTTTGGTTTAGCTGCGGCCGACGGCACGCCGCTCAATCGCGGCGGTACGCTCGCTGGCGCCGTAGTCTATCAGCGGCCCGCTGGCCAGGGATTCAAACTCGTGATCGAAGCACGCCCTGGGGCTTCAGGCGTTTCGGTCGGTCAGACCGTGTTCGCAAGCGATCCCCGGGATCCAACCGTGCGCCCAGACCTGTGGATTGTAGCGAGCCAGCCATTGGGCGACGGGAGCCCTACGGTTTGTGAAGGAGGGGTGCCCGGGGTGACCCGACCGGACTTCCCGTTCACCCGTTCCGTAACCGATGCGATCAACGACCTTGCCTGCAACTTCGTGGTGGCAACCGCACCGGCGTTCGCATGCACGAGCGATCGCTTCGGCAGGCCAGCGTTCGTCACCGATTCTGCGCAGGTGCAGTTTTGCGTACAGGTCACCCGGCAACTGATTTTTCCTGACGGAGAAACCCTGGTCAGTGTGAGAGTGCGCGACCGAGCGGGCAACTTGGGCCCGCTTGCGCAAATTCGCTTGCGTGTGGGGCCCGGGCCTTTTGGCCCGACCGCTACGGCCACGCCGAGCGCGACATCGACCGGAGCGCGGCTTTCGCCGACGCGGACACCCACGCCAAGTGCAAGCCCGACACGGTCCGCAAGCGCAAGTCCAACGCGGACTTGGACCGCGCCGTTCACGCGGTCGCCCACCGCTTCCAGCACGCCGCAGTTCAGCCCGACAGCAACCCGCACCCCTTCGGTGTCCACTCCTGCGCCGACCCGTACCTTCACCCTCGCGACTCCTTCGCCCTCGGCAACGCGTGCGGAACCAAGTGTGCTGCCGACTGCTTCGCCGACGCGAACGATGACCCGGACCGTTTCCCCGACTCCACCAACGCAGCAACCATCTCCCTCTCCGACACGGTCGAGCACGGCCTCCCCCACGCTGTCTCCCACGCGCAGCGCCACGGCTACGCCTCCGCGAACGCGCACGCCGACAAGGACGCCAACGGCTCCTCCAGGGCCAGTGGTGCGCTACTTTGGGCTCACCCGTTCGGACGACGTACCGATCGATCCGATCGGCACGACCCCCGAGGGAATTCCCATTTTTTCCCGGCCACAAGGTTTTGGCTTCAACATTGTCGTGGAAGCCGCACGGGGCCCGAGCAATAACCAAGTGGGTGCCGATACCTTTGTCCCTGATCTTTCGGGGCCGCCCGACCTCCAAATCATTGCGTCGCGCCCTCTTGGTGACGGTAGCGACGCAGTGTGCGACAGCACCGGACCCAACGCTGGAGGGGTTCCGGGGCTGCAGCCACCAAGTTTTCTACCCACGGAAAGCGTGATTCGCATCCTCAACGACTTTGGTTGTCGGTTCGTAGATGGAAGCGGCGCCCCGCGGGGTCGAGGCACGCAGGAGGCATGCACTCGGGTTCCGCCGGAGATGGACTTCCGGTTCGTTGCTCCAGACTCTTCGCTGCAGTTCTGTGCCTCGGTTACGCGGGCGATCGAGTTCCCTCCTGGCGACACGCTCCTGACCGTGCGGGTGTTGGATGAAACCTCTCCGGACGCACCCCCGGGCAGTGGGCTGCCGGGCCCGACAGCGCGCATCATCGTGCGGATTGGAGACGCAAGCACCCCGACAGCAACCGTGACGCCCTCGCCAACGCGGACGCCTACCTCCGCAGCCACTGCGACGTCAACGCAAGCGAACAGCTCGAGGACTCCCACCAGAAGCCCGACGGGGCAATCGGGAACTGTCACGCCGTCGCGAACTGCCACCCGATCGCCAACGGCGTCGCGCACGCCTTCTGTCACGCCAACGCCCAGCGGAGCCGATCGTGCACCGATCGTCACATTCTTCGGAGTCGCGCGTGCGGACGGCACCTTGGTAGAACCCACAGAGTTCACACCTGCGGGCGTGCCCGTTTACGCACGCCCCTTGGGTGCAGGCTTCACCGTCGTGGTGGAAGCCAAGCCAGGGCCCTCGGGGAGCGCAGTAGGAATTTCCACGTACCAGTCGGATTTGGCTGATCTCCCTGATTTGCAGGTGGTTGCCAGTCGCGCCCTGGGTAATGGCAGCAGCGATGTATGCGATTACCGGTTGCCAGCGGCTGGCGGTGTTCCCGGCGTGGATCCGCCGCGATTCGACGACGTGAACGTGGTAAACGACTTGGCGTGCCGGTTCCGCGACGGCACCGACGAGCCGCGCGGTCGTGCCCTGGCAGATGCCTGCGTATTGTTCGACAACGGGGCGTTTGGCTTTGTTCGCCCCGACTCGAGCGTACAATTCTGCGCACTGGTGGACCGCGCGTGGCAATTTCCCCCTGGCGAAACGTTGCTGAGTGTGCGCGTGCGCGATAGTGCGGGTAACTTGAGCGCGGTGAGTCAGATCATCGTGCGGGTCGAAGGCTGATGCACCTTGGCGACCGCACTCCCGCTGGTGCGATCGCCGCACCGCACACCGGACTTCGAAGATGCTCGCTTCAAAAGGCTCTCGGGAGCATGTTCCGCCGCTCTGAATTCGTTGCGGCACCGCGGCGCTCCTACAAAACGTGGCACTCCACACCGTCATGACGAAGGTCGAGACTACCGGGTCGATCGTCGCCGTCGGGTTCGTTGGGCCCGCATGTTCGGTTCGCTCGCTGCTTGTACTTTGGTGGCATTTCCGTGTAAGAGGGAGCTTGTTATGACGGAGCGCGGGGTGCGGCTGCTGGTTGTGTGGAGTCTCTTGGGTGGGCTTCTCGTCTGCGGCGGTTGTAGTGGGGACGATGAGCCGATTCCCTTTGTGTCTTCGCCCACGTTCACGCCGCGAGTGGTACCGACAAACACTCCCACGGTGGTGCCCACAGCGACGGTCTTGCCCAGCGCGACGCCCACTCCCACTGTGGGCACGCCCATCGGACCACGTGTGTCGTACTTCGCGGTGGCCCGGGCGGATGGGGCGGTGATCGATCCTGTAGGCACCACGCCGGAGGGCGTTCCCATTTTCACGCGGCCTAGTGGCTCCGGGTTTTACTTGGTCGTGGAAGGCGCGCCGGGAATCAGCGGGGCACCGGTCGGGTTGTCCACGTTCCGCGAGGACCTCGCGAGCTTGCCAGATCTGCAGATCGTGGCTTCGCGCCCATTGGGCGACGGAAGCCCAGCGGTGTGCGACAACGACCCGCGCGGCGGAGGGGTGCCCGCAGTGAATCCGCCTGACTTTGCGGCCTCGCCGGAAAACATCGCCGCCATCAACGACTTTGCTTGCCGGTTCCGTGATGGGGAAGGCCATCCTTCCGGAGTTGGTCCGGCGGACGCTTGCACGCTGTTCCCCAGCGGAGACTTCGCGTTCGTCAATCAAGCGAGCACGGTGCAATTTTGCGCTCAGGTCTCGCGGCTCTTTGCCTTTCCAGAAGGCGATACGGTTCTAACGGTGAGGCTCAGGGACGTGCTCGGCAACGTGGGGCCTGCCGCCCAAATTGTGGTGCGGGTGTTGCCAACACCGACGCCTCCCCCGATTCCGACGGCCACGCCGACGAGGCCCGCCGTCGAGCCCATCGGACCAGTGATCACGTACCTCGGGATTGCCCGAGCTGACGGCACGCTCGTCGAGCCAGTGGACGTCACCGAAGACGGCACGCCCGTGTATTCGCGCCGCGGCGGATTCGGGTTCTTCTTGATTGTGGAAGGTGCACCCGGACGCAGTGGCAAGCCGGTGAGCCCCCGAACCTACCAGCCAGATTTGCTGACGTTCCCCGACTTGCAGATCTGGACTTCGCGCGATCTCGGCAACGGCAGCACCGAGGTATGCGACCGCCCCGAAGCGCGGCCTGGGGCGACGCCGGCAATCGGTGGCGGAGTCCCAGCGACGAGCCCGTCGGACTTTGCGCTTACGCCAGAAAACATCGCGCGAGTCAACGATTTCGCCTGCCGGTTCCGCGATGGGCAGGACCAGCCCTTTGGCCGCCTAGACGGGGAACAGTGTGTGTTGCTGCGCAGCGGTGACTATGGCTTTGCGAGCCAAGAGAGCCAAATTCAATTCTGCGCAATGGTCGATGCCGCGCTCGCTTTCCCCAGCGGCGAAACGCAAATCACCGTACGATTGCGCGACGTGGACGGCAATCTTGGCCCGCCCCGCACGATGTTCGTGCGCGTGCTATAAGCTTTCGCTGTGGCGCGCACGTTGCGGGAGTTGTTGTCCGGGCTCGACTACGAGCTTGTCGGTGGTCGTGTCGATTGCGAGATCAGCGCCGTTGTCAGCGATTCCCGCGAGGCGGTGCCGGGTAGCCTGTTCGTGTGCCTGCCCGGATACTGCACCGAGGGCGGCGAGCAGCGCGCAGATCGTCACGAGTTCATTGGCGACGCGCTGGAACGCGGAGCGCACGCCCTGGTGCTGGAACGGGTCGTCCCCGTGCCACCTGGAGTCACCGTGGTTCGCGTGCCGGACGCTTGGTCTGCCGCCGCCCACCTCGCCTCTCGCTTCCATGGCGAGCCGTCGAAACACTTGAAAGTAGTGGGCGTTACCGGCACGAGCGGTAAAACCTCTACCGTCTATTTCATCGATTCGGTGTTGCGGGCCGCAGGTTGGACCACAGCTCGTCTCGGCACGGTGGAGCACCGTGTTGGCAGCCGCGTGTATCCAGCACAGCAAACCACCCCGGAGGCTCCGCACTTGCAGAGCTTGCTGCGGCAAGCGGTGGATGCCGGTTGCGGAGCCGTGGTGATGGAAGTGTCCTCGCACGCCCTTGAACTGCGCCGGGTTGCGAGCATTGCCTTCGATGTCGGTGTGTTTACCAACCTCGGGCGCGACCATCTCAACTTTCATCCGGACTTTCATCATTACCGCCGTGCCAAGGGGAGGTTGTTCGAAGAGCTTGGCTCAGGCGGCAAGGATGCCGTAGCCGTGGTGAACCGCGACGACGCGAACAGCGACTATATGTTGCAACTTTGCCGTGGCCGGAAGCTCACGTTTTCCTTAAGGGGCCACGGGGATGTGACGGCGACGAACGTCTACGCCGACGTACACCGCAGCGGCTTCGTGTTAAGGACTCCGAAAGGTGCGTGTCCGATCGAGTTGGCGGTTCCCGGTGCGTTCCAGGTGCAAAACGCCCTGGCTGCAGCAGCGGTGGGCGTAGCGCTCGATTTGCCACTCGACGTGATCGCGCAGGGGTTGGCAACGGCACCCGCAGTGCCTGGGCGGTTCGAGGTGGTCAATCCTGGCGGCGAGTTCTTGGTTGTCGTGGATTACGCGCATAAGCCCGATGCGTTGGAACGTTTGCTTGGAGCAGCCCGGGCACTCGGGCCGCGGCGTTTGTTGGTCGTGTTCGGATGCGGCGGCGATCGCGATCGCGGCAAGCGCCCCTTGATGGGCGAGGTCGCCGCGCGCTTGGGCGACGTGGTGTTCGTGACGTCCGACAACCCCCGCAGCGAAGACCCGCCAGCGATCATCGACGACATCCTGACCGGAATTGCCCCGAACCGGCGCGAGCACGTTCACGCGATTGTAGATCGGCGGGAGGCGATCGAAGCCGCCATCGATGCTGCGGAGCCGGGAGACTTGGTGATCATTGCTGGGAAAGGGCACGAGACGTACCAACTGTTTGCTGGTCGGCGTGTGCCGTTCGACGATCGAGACGTTGCACGCGCCGCACTGGCGCGTCGTGCTGCGGTAGCCGGGTTGCGCTGATTGCCGTTCGCGGGCAGTTCTAGAATTCCCATACGCGCAAGGAGGAACCATGAACGGGTTGATGATGAACGAGCCGTTGTTGCTGACGCATCTTGTGCGACGTGCGGCTAGGCTCTTTTGGGAAAAGCGGATTCTTTCACGCACGCACTACGGCGTTGCTACGTACACCTACGCCGACCTCTACCGTCGCTCGTGTCAGCTCGCCCATGCACTGGAGAAGCTTGGTGTCGGTCCCGGAGAACGAGTGGGCACGTTTGCGTGGAACACGTTCCGCCACTTGGAGCTCTACTTCGGGGTTCCGTCCAGCGGGCGGGTACTGCACACCCTGAATATCCGCTTGTTCCCGGAACAGATCGCCTACATCGTGAACCACGCGGCAGACAGTGTCATTTTTGTCGATGACGCGTTGGTTCCGCAGCTCGAGAAGCTTGCACCGCAGCTCCGCACCGTGCGCGGTTACGTCATCATGGGCGACGGCCCGGTGCCAGAAACGAGTTTGCACCCGGTGTACAGCTACGAGGAACTCTTGCGTGCTGCTCCGTCGGACGACCCCTTCCCGCGGCTGGCTGAAGAGACCGCCGCGGCGATGTGTTACACCTCGGGAACCACTGGCAACCCCAAAGGCGTGGTGTACTCGCACCGCGCCCTGGTATTGCACACATTTGCTCAGTGCATGGCTGATGCGTTCGGGCTGCGCGAGTCCGATGTCGTGATGCCCGTTGTGCCGATGTTTCACGCCAATGCCTGGGGCCTGCCGTACGGTGCGACCATGGTGGGCGCGACGCAGGTCTATCCCGGAGTGCAGCCGACTCCCGAAAACATTTGCGAGCTCATTGAAGATCATCGTGTGACTGTAACGGCGGGCGTGCCCACGGTCCTGCTCGGGATGCTTGCCGCCCTGGAAAAGCACCCCTACGACCTCTCGAGCTTGCGTTGCATTCCATGTGGGGGCTCCGCCGTACCTGAGAGCTTGCTCGAACGCTTCGACAAGCTTGGCATTACCGTGGTGCAAGCTTGGGGGATGACGGAAACCTCGCCCCTAGCGTCGGTTTCGCATCCGCTCTCCACAATGGCGCAGTGGCCTGAGGAACGCCGCCGCAAGGTGCGCGCCAAGCAAGGAAGGCCGATGCCTTACGTAGAGATGCGCATCGTTGCAGACGACGGCTCCGAGCAACCTTGGGATGGCAAGAGCATGGGCGAACTCCAAGTCAAAGGGCCGTGGATCGTGGGCGAGTATTACAACGACGAGCGCTCTGCGGCTTCGTTCGATCGCGGTTGGTTCAAAACCGGGGACATCGGGACCATCGATGAGTATGGGTACCTGCAAATTACCGATCGCGCCAAGGACGTGATCAAGAGCGGCGGCGAGTGGATCTCCAGCGTCGAATTGGAGAACACCATCATGGCCCATCCGAAAGTCGCGGAAGCGGCCGTCATTGGGCTTCCGCACGAGCGCTGGCAGGAACGCCCCTTGGCGGTTGTCGTGGTGCGTCCGGGAGAGACGCTCACCAAGGAAGAACTCCGCACCTTTTTGGAACCACGCGTCGCCAAGTGGTGGCTGCCCGACGACTTTGTCTTCGTCGATGCACTGCCGAAGACCAGTGTGGGAAAAATTGCCAAGCGCGAACTGCGGGAGCGCTTCCGTGATTACCGCTGGCCTTCGAGTTAAGTGCCGACGAATGAGGCGTGCGTTTCGGGAACCGACCGAAACTCGGACGATCAGGCAGTCCGAGATTCACACCGGTGGGAACGCCCATCTTGGCCAGAGCCGGCAGGAGCAGTAAGCAGTGATTCGCAACGAGTTCGAGCCATGAACGAAGCAGCAACCACTTCGAAGGAGCAAGATTGGTGGAGCGAACCAGGACCCATGCAGCGGTTGGGGTGGCTTCCCCGTTGGTTTTGTGAGCGCTTCCTCGCGCACGTGCGTTTGGACCCCGGCGCCGTCGCTCACATCCGCAGCTTGGCGGAGCGTGGCACCGTGGTGTACGTGATGCGCTACCGGTCGCTGGTCGATTACATGCTCGTTGCCTTCGTGCTGTTGCGCGAAGGACTGCCGTTACCTGCGTTTGTGTCGGACATCCCGAGTTTGCTGCTGCGTCCCGTTGGCGAGATCGTGCGCACTCTGTGGCAGCGATGGCGCGCTGGAAAGTGGCAGCTCGGGGCCCATCGCCACTTGGAAGACCTGACCCGCCTCCAGCGCGTGGTGCGGGCCAAACAGCCTGCCTTGATTTTCATGCGTGGGCATGTGCGGGGACTACCGCTGCGGCAAAGCCGCCGCGCAGCGATTCGCAAGGCACGCAGCGGCACCGATTACTTGCGCGAAATCGTGCACGTGGCTGCCGAACACGGGCAGGAAGTCTTCTTGGTGCCCATTGCGGTGTTGCGCGGGCGCGGCTTTCGGCGCAAAGAAACTCGGCTTGCAACCTTGGTGTACAGCGTGCAGGAGGCGCCTGGCGATCTCAAGCGGCTTCTGTCCCTTTGGTGGAACGCCAAAGAAACCACGATCACTGTGGGCAAGCACGTGTCCATTCAGGAAATGCTTGCTGCCCACCGGGGCGAAGGCGAGGAGCGTATGGTCCGTCGCGTCGCCAGGGCGCTGCAAATTTTCCTTTATCGCGAGGAAAAGCTTGTTTGGGGTCCGACGTTGTTACCCAAACGTGTGGTACGGCAAATCGTGCTGGGTGCGGAAGAAGTCACCACCGTTGTGCGGACTCTGGCGCGCGAAACCGGGCAGCCCGAGTCCAAGTTGTGGCGAACCGCAGAACGCTACTTCGACGAGATGGCAGCCAACTACCAAGGGGCGTTTTTCGCGATCTTGGAGTTTGCATTTAACCGCATCTGGCCGCGGATTTTCCAAGGGCTCGATTATCGCGGCCTCGATAAAGTGATCGAGTGCGTGAAAGAACACCCGGTCGTATTGGTGCCGTGCCACCGTAGCCACTTCGATTACCTGATTCTCTCGTACTTGTTCCACATCAATTACATGAGCCCGCCGCACATCGCGGCGGGGATCAACCTGTCGTTTTGGCCATTGGGCCCGCTGTTCCGCGGTGCCGGTGCCTACTTCATCCGGCGCAGCTTCGACAACGACCCTCTCTACAAGGCAGTGTTCCGCAGTTACCTCAAATTCCTCATCCGCGAAGGGTACACGCAAGAATTCTTCATCGAGGGTGGGCGGAGCCGGACGGGGAAAATCCTCACGCCAAAGCTGGGAATGCTGTCGGCCATCGTCAACGCGTTCATCTCAGGAGTCCGGCGCGACCTGTATCTGGTTCCGGTTTCCATCCAATACGGGCGGGTGGTCGAAGAGGAAGCCTACAAGCGCGAACTTTTTGGTGCCGAAAAGGAGAAGGAGTCGCTGTGGGCGCTCATTCGTGCACGAACCGTGCTGCGGCAAAATCGCGGCACCGTGTACGTCACCTTTGCCGAACCGATCTCGTTGCGCGAAGCGCTCGGAGACCGTCTACAGCGCTTTCGGGAACGTGCCGGCGATCCGGCCGTGGAGGAGGAGAAGCGCCGCTTTATTCAAAAACTTGGATTTCGGATTTTGCGTGCAGTGAACGAAGTTGCCGTGGCGGGCGCGACCGCAGTGAGTGCGACGGTACTGCTCAGCCGCCCGGAGGCCGCGTGGCGGTACCAAGACTTCCTGCAACGCGCGCAAGCCCTCGTGAAGTTCCTGCGCCACCGCAAGGTGACGCTCACTGCCTCGCTCGAACGCAACGCGAACGACTTTCTGGAAAACTTGGCTTTCTTGGAGAACGGGGGGCTGATCCGGCGGCTACGCGGCGAGGAGGTCATCCTCCACGTACCCAGCGACAAACGGATGACCTTGGATTTTTACAAGAACAACATCATTCACTTCTTCCTCGTGCCAGCGCTGTTGTCGCGCGCGCTGCTTCAAGGATGGCGCGGCACCGCATTGCAGGACGAGATCCTATGGTGGCTCGACTTTTATCGTTGGGAGTTCCCCCTCCCCGAGCGGCAAACGGTGCCTGCGGAGATCGCTGCGTTGCTGGCATACTACGAGGCCGAAGGGGCGTGGCATCCCGAAGGCGGAGGACGGGTGGACCCGGCACACCCGTTTGTCGACACCACGCAGGGGCTCTTGGACAATTTTTGCGAGGCATATTGGGTGATGGCGTGCACGTTGGCGTTGTTGCCGCCGACAGGCCAGCCGCTGAAAACTGTGTTGGCGCAAGCGCGAAAGCGCTACGACACGGCGTTGCTTCTCGGGGAAGCCCGGAGGCCGGAGGGGAATTCGGTCGTGACGTTCGAGAATGCTGTTCAGCGGTACGCAGAACTCGGCTTCGTGTCCTTGTCCGGCGACCGCAAGGACCGCAAAGTGGAACGCGGCGAACGCTTTGCCGAACTCGCGTCCATGCAAGAGCGGTTGGCCCGTCACTTGCGGCCCGCGGTTCTGGACGCTGCCCCTGCGCACGCGGTGGCGGCAGCGGGTCGGTAAAACCTCATTGCGTGCGTACGGCTGCCAGACGTAAGATGCAAGCACAGAACACGATGAAACCCTCGAGATTTCCTGCCTGGATCTTGCTGGCCGTGCTTGGGGCTGTGCTTGGCTGCAGGGAACGGCCACCAGCGGAGGTCGCAGTGCGAGTCGAAGCTGTGGCCTTCGATTACACGAGCCGCTCCCCAGTGGTGATTCTGGCCGAGAAAGACGGTTCTCGCCAATTGCCCATTTGGATTGGCCCGAGCGAAGCCCAAGCGATTGCCATGCGCTTGGAAGGTATGACTCCGCCGCGGCCCCTCACGCACGACCTCCTTCACCGCTTGTTGCAGGAAGGTGGCGTGGAGGTGGAGAAGGTCGTGGTGACTGGGCTCAAAGACGGCGTGTACTTTGCTGAAATCCATTTGCACGGGAAAAAGGGACTGGTGAAGGTCGATAGCCGCCCGAGCGATGCCATTGCGCTGGCGGTGCGCTGCGAAAAGCCGATTTACGTTGCGCGTGGTTTGTTGGAAGAACAAGGGCAGCGAAAGCAGCTTGTGCAGGGTCAGCCAGAGCTCCGCGTGCGAGCGGGCATCACCGTGCAAAATCTCACCGCAGAGTTGGCGGAAGTGTTTGGCCTGGAGGAACAGCAAGGTGTGCTCGTGACCGCAGCAGACGCGGCAACAGGACTGGAAAGCGGCGACTGTATTCTCGCCATCGATGGGCACGCGATCCGTAACGTGGATGATTTCTCCCGCGCCATGGATGATGCGGAACCGGGTTCGCAGGTCCGGATCTCGGTGCAGCGCGGGAAGAAAAAGCTGCAGCTATCGGTGCCCATCCGCGGCTCGTGACACGCGCGGCCGACGCAAACCGGATCGCCGGATCTACGGAGAGTTGCCAGTTCCGCGTGCGGCCACGGCGCTCGCTTGCTGCCGCCAATCGGCAAGCTGGAAGGAAAACGAGAGAGGCCGAAGGGCGAGTTGCCTTCGGCCTCCGACTCGAGTGCGAGGAGGGGGACTTGAACCCCCACGGGTGTTACCCCACTAGCCCCTCAAACTAGCGCGTCTGCCAGTTCCGCCATCCTCGCAAAAACTTTCACTGCTGCGGTGGTGCCGGCTCGCTCTCTGCATGTGGCGCAGCAGGAGCGGCTGCCTCAGGCTCGGCTGCTTGGGGTGCGGCACCCTGGGGCGCACCAGCGGCCGGAGGCGCTGCCTCGGCTGGTGCCGCAGGAGCAGCTTCGCTTCCCGCTGGTTGTGCGGGAGCCTCCAAGGGGGGTGGCTCGGGAAGGGCTTGGTCGAACACCGTGCCGGTCACCTGGTATGCACCCATGTACGTCAAGATGCCCGCCGTCAACATGAACACCGTAGCGAAGCCAGCGGTGAGCCGAGTGAGGAAATTGCCCGCGCCCGACGAGCCGAACACCGTGCTGCTGCTACCTCCGAACACTGCACCCATGTCGGCGCCGCGGCCTTGCTGCAACAAGACGACCCCGATCAACAGAAAGCACGTAATCACGTGAACGATAATCAACACCGTGTGCATAGCTCACCTTCCGGGGCCCGCAGAGACAAAGCCGGCGATGCGCACGAACGACTCTGCTTGCAGGCTTGCTCCGCCCACCAAAGCTCCGTCGATGTCTGCTTCTGCCATGAGTTCATCGATGTTTTCCGGTTTCACGCTGCCCCCGTATAGAATGCGCACCTCTTCCGCAACCGAGCCGAAGGTTTCTGCCAACAAATTGCGGATCCAACAATGTACTTCCTGTGCTTGCTGCGGTGTCGCCACACGGCCTGTACCAATGGCCCACACCGGCTCGTAAGCGACAACGACGTGCCGTATAGCATCGGCTTGCAAACCCAGCAACGCGCCGCGCACTTGCCGTCCGACCACATCGAGTGTCTGGCCAGCTTCACGCTCCGACAAGGTTTCTCCAACGCACACGATGGGTGTGAGTTCGTGGGCCAGCGCGGCACGCACCTTGCGGTGCACGCTGGCATCGTCCTCCCCAAAGTATTGGCGCCGCTCCGAGTGCCCGAGGATCACGAATCGGCAGCCCGCGTCGCGCAGCATCAGCGGGGAGATCTCGCCGGTAAACGCGCCACGCTCCTCCCAGTGCATGTTTTGCGCTCCTAAAGTCACCGCGGATCCGGCTAAGGCCTCGGCAACGGTCGTAAGCGCAGTGAACGGTGGCGCGATGCCGACCTCGCGCCCGTGGAGATTGCGCACCCCTTCGTGCACGGCGCGCGCGAGGGCACGTGCTTCTTCGCGTAAACCGTGCATTTTCCAGTTACCCACGATCAACGGAACCCGCACGGCTTAGTCCTCCAGCGCAGCCAACCCTGGCAAGGTCCGACCTTCTAGGAACTCCAGCGTGGCGCCACCACCGGTAGACACATGGCTGATCTGGTCGGCTTTCCCCGAGCGCATGACTGCCGCTGCCGAGTCGCCGCCGCCAACCACGGTGGTAGCCCCCGAGGCAATCAACGCATCGACCATGGCCATCGTGCCATGGGAAAAAGCTTCGACCTCGAAGATGCCCATCGGACCGTTCCAGAAAATCGTCCGGGCTTTTTGTAGCGCAGCTGCATACGTTTGCTCGGTTTGCGGTCCAATATCCACACCGTACATCCCGTCAGGAATCCCTGGCGACACCACTTGCACGGGTGCTGATCCATCGAGAGCGGTAGACGCACGGTGGTCCACCGGAAGCAACAATTCCTTCCCCGTTGTTTGAGCTTGGGCAATCAGGCGCCCGGCTGTGTCGATCAGTTCGCTTTCGACGCGGGAGGCTCCCACCGGCACACCCTTGGCGCGGAGAAACGTGTACGCCATGGCTCCACCGATGAGCAAGCCATCGACGACGCGCAGCAAGTTTTCCAGCACCGCGAGCTTGTCGGAAACCTTGGCCCCGCCCAGCAATGCGTACAAGGGGCGCTCCGGCGCATGGAGGATCTTGCTCAAATAAGTGCATTCCCGTTGCATCAGCAAACCGGCTGCTTTTTCGCGCACATGAGCGACCATGCCGACCGTCGACGCGTGCGCGCGGTGGGCGGTGCCGAACGCGTCGTTGACGTAAACATCCGCCAGGCGCGCGAGGGCTTGCGCAAACTCCGGGTCGTTCTTCTCTTCTCCCGGGTGAAACCGTAGGTTCTCGAGCAACAACACGCCTCCAGGCGCAAGTGCTTGGACCATGGCCTCCACTTCCGGGCCGATGCAGTCCGGAGCCAAGGGAACATCCTGTCCGATCAGCCGGGAAAGTTCGTCGGCGACCGGTGCGAGGCTCGCCTCTGGCACGCGCTTCCCCTTTGGCCGGCCTAAGTGTGAAGCCAATACGACCCGTGCGCCTTGCTCCATGGCGTAACGGATGGTCGGGAGAGAGGCCTGAATGCGCGTCGAATCTGCCACGCGCCCTTCGTGCAAGGGAACGTTGAAATCTACACGCACGAAGGTACGCTTGCCGCTCAGTTTCAACTCTGTAATCACCCGCATGCGCAACGATCCTCCAAACTGGCAAAGAACCGTGCCCTTGTACCTTGAATTCTTGTCCCCGCAAAGTCCTGCAAAATACCCGCGAGCGGTTGCGCGCGAGGGAAAGAACCGCTTGCCTCAGAGCCTAAGCAAAATACGCGTATGGATGGGTGGTTTGATGTGGTGCTGTTGGGTTCTGGCTAGTAGTGCGTGGGCGCAGGCGCCCTCGCCGAGTCCGGCAGGGCATTTGGATGTCTGGCACATCGTCCGGCACTCCGGCCCGGTGGTAGCGGCTGTTCTTTACATTCTCGTCGTATTTTCCGTCGGGAGCTGGGCGACGATTTTTTACAAGCTGCGGCAAATGCGTATTGCCCGAAGGCAAACCGAGCGATTCAACGAGATTTTCTGGGACACGAAAAACTTGACCCAGATCCACACGGCGAGTCAGGAGCTACGCAACAGCCCTGTGGCCCAAGTGTTCCGGGCGGGTTACCAAGAACTCTTGCGGCTGACGCGCTCCCGCCGGTCGGACACGGGAGTGAGCCCGCTGGATGATACAGACCTCGGCGGTGTGGACAACGTAGAACGGGCCATGCGCCGAGCCATCCGGGAAGAGGTCACGCGGCTGGAGTGGGCGATGACCTTTTTGGCAACCACGGCGAGCGCGACGCCGTTCATTGGTTTGTTCGGAACCGTTTGGGGCATCATGAACGCGTTTCTGGGTTTGTCGCAAACGCAAGCCTCCAGCATCCAGGCAGTGGCTCCAGGAATCGCGGAAGCGTTGATTGCCACAGCAACGGGCTTGGTCGCGGCGATCCCAGCCGTGATCGGTTACAATTCGTTCGCGCGGCAAATTCGGGTGCTCACTGCAGAAATGGAAAACTTTACCTCCGAATTCCTCAACATCGCGGAGCGACATTTTTTAAAGTGAGGCCTGGCTATGGCGTTTGACGACTCCTCTTCGAGCGGAAACGGAGCCATTGCGGCCATCAACGTCACGCCGTTGGTGGATGTGATGCTGGTGTTGTTGGTGATCTTCATGGTCACGGCGCCCATCCTGCAACAAGGGGTGAACGTGAGCTTACCGCAGGTGCAGGCTGCGCCGCTTCCAGGCGAGGAACGCCAACTGGTGGTCACCGTCGATTCGCGCGGTCAGGTGTTCTTGAACGATGCGCCGATCCGCGTGGAAGAGTTGCGTGCGAAGCTTGCTGCCATCTTGGGTGCGCAGCCTCAAAAACAAGTATACCTCCGCGCCGATCAAAACGTGCGGTACGGAGAAGTCATGCGAGTTGTTGCCGCCGTGAAAGCAGCAGGTGTGGAGCGCTTGGGCATGGTCACAGAACCACCTCGTGAAGAGCCCCGGCGCTAAGCCTTGCTGCACGGTAACCCATCGTGTCCAACGGTGAATACCGCCGCTCCGCAACGTCCGGATCGGACCCCGCATTCTGGGGCATGGTGGCGCTGTCGGCGCTGCTGCACTTGAGCATCGTGTTGCTGGCGCTGCTCTTGCCCCAACAGTGGTGGGGTCGGCCAGCACCTCCCCTGGTATCGTACACGGTGGATCTGATCGCGCCGGACAAACTTGGGGGTACGAACTTGGTAGAGGGCGGACAAGGGCGCGTGCAGGGGCAAACAATGGCTGCGGCGGAGCCGCCGCCGAAGCCTCGCGAGCAAGTTCGCGTGCCGGAACCGCCGGCAGAGAAAAAGCCTGCGCCTCCACGCGAGGCACCCAAGGCGCCGGAAGCCGAAGGCGTGGCCTTGGCCATGCCGAGTCCGACCCGAGTTCCACCGACGATCACGCCGACACGGTTGGCAGTTGCAGTTGCGCAGGTGCCCCCGACGCGCACTCCGGTGCCGCGGGAAGTGCTCGAAGAGCGCGAGCGCCAGGCAGAAGCGGAACGGAAAAAGCGCGAGCAACAAGAGGCTGAACGCCGCAAACAGCAGCAGGAGGAAGAAGCAAAGCGTCGCGTAGCGACGGCGGAAGCGCAGCAGAAGGCCCAGGCCCGCGCTACGGCCACGGCAGCAGCAGCGGAGGAAAAGAAACGCCAGGAAATCGAGCAACAGATCGTGGCCGCAGCGAAGCGCCTGCAGCAGCAAGCAGGTGAACGCGGCGCGGGGAGCGGGGAGAAAAAAGGCGGGGCGCCAGGTGGTCCACTTTCTGTCGGTCCGGGCCAAGGTGCCGGTGGCCAAGTCATGGGCGTGGACTATGTGTTGTATCTTGGACAGTTAGAGCGCAAGCTGAAGGAAAATTGGGCATGGGCTGGAACGAACGAAGCGCTAGAGGCGGTGGTGGGCTTCAGCATCTTGCCCGACGGGAAGGTGGCGAATGTGCGCATCCTCAAGTCCAGCGGCGATCGCAGCTTCGACCTGTCCGTGGAGCGCACCGTGCGTGCGTTGGATCCCATGCCGCCACCACCCGAAGCGTACCGCGAGTTGTTCGGAGACGTGCAGTACACCTTCAACGCCAAATCGATGAAAGAGTGAGCGACGGAGGAACACGATGAACACCTGGAACCGTGTGGGACTCGCGCTGGCGGGAGTCTTGTTCTTTTGGGTGGGGGCAGCCGACGCGCAGGTTCGGGGAACCATTTTTGGTCCCGGGTCGCGCAGTTACCCGATTGCTGTCTCGCCCCTGCGCAACTTGTCGGAGGGAGCCGTAGGGAGAGAGCTGGGAGCTCGCTTTGCGGACATTTTGGAGCGCGATCTGGTGATTTCTGGGTATTTCAAGATCGTGGACCGAGCAACCCATATCGAGCAGCCGCAAACGTCAGGCACGGATGCGGAAACGATTAACTTCGATAGCTGGGCGGTGCTCGGGGCGCTGGCGCTCGTGAAAGGTACGTTCCAGCTCGAGGGAGACATGCTCGCGGTCGAGGTCAAGCTGTTCGATGTGGCCCAACGTCGCCAACTCACCGGCCGTCGCTATCGCGGTTCCGTGGATTTGCTGCGGCGAATGGCTCACCGCTTTGCCGACGAGATCATGCTGCAGTTCACGGGAGAACGCGGGCCGTTCGATTCCCGCATTGCCTTTGTGTCCAATCGAGACGGCCGCTTCAAAGAAGTGTACGTGATGAGTCTCGACGGGGGAGATTTGCAGCAAGTCACGAAAGCACAAAGCATCACCGTGTCGCCGTCGTGGTCGCCCGATACGCGGTACCTGCTGTACACGTCATACAAACGCGGAAACCCCGATTTGTTCCTCCTCGATGTGGTCAGCGGACGCGAGTTGGTGTTGTCGCGGCGGAGTGGCCTGAACTTGGGCGGGCGGTTTTCGCCGGACGGCTCCACGATCGCCATGACCCTCGAAGAGGGCGCAAACTCCGAAATCGTGTTGCTCGACCGCACCGGGGATCTCGTGAAGCAACTGACGGAGCACTGGGCGATCGATGTTTCCCCTTCGTGGTCACCGGATGGCCGGCAAATTGCCTTTTGCTCGAACCGGTCGGGCACCCCGCAAATCTACATCATGAATGCCGATGGCACCGGGGTGCGCCGCATCACCTATGAGGGTGATTACAACACGGCCCCCGCCTGGTCGCCCAAAGGCGATCGGATTGCTTTCGTTCGCCGGTACGAAGGCGGCTTCAATATCTTCACGATCCGTCCCGACGGCACCGACGCGAAGCAGCTCACGCAAGCAGCGGGAAACAACGAAGATCCAAGCTGGTCGCCTGACGGACGTTACATCGTGTTCAGCTCGAACCGGACCGGCCGCAAAAAGCTGTACGTCATGGATGCCAGCGGTGTCACGCAAGTTCAATTGACTCAAGGGGGCGGTGATGATACCAGTCCGGCCTGGTCTCGGTGGCTGGAGTGAAAGGCACGTCGTGAGAAAGCCAATCCTGTCGAGTCAGCGGGGAGGAGGAGCGTAATGGCAAGCCGGGTGCTGGTGGTGGCCGCGTTGGTATTCCTCGTGGTCCTTCCGGGATGTCCTGGGCGAAAAAAAGGCCCGGGAGCCGCCGGTGGTGAGGGTGCCGGTTTGGAGGAGCGAGGGGTCGATACCGCGGGTAGCCTCGAGCGGTACAAGGCGGGCGAGAAACTCGCTGGTGACAGTGGGCCACTGAAAGATGTTCATTTCGCCTTCGACTCCTACGAACTCGACGACGAAGCCCGCGCGGTCCTGCGAGAAAATGCAAACTGGCTCCTGGATCATCCCCGGGAGAAAGTGGAAATTGAAGGTCACTGCGATGAGCGCGGGACTGTCGAGTACAACCTTGCGCTGGGTGCCAAACGCGCTCGTGCAGTGAAGGATTATCTCGTGAGTTTGGGCGTTGCGGCGGACCGGATGACCACGATCAGCTACGGCGAGGAACTCCCGCTGTGCACGGAGCACAACGAGGAATGCTGGGCGAGGAACCGGCGCGCACATTTTGTTTTGTTGGGCGACTGAGGTGCCGGTTCGGTCTCGCGGCATTTCCTTGTTCCTCTTGGGGGCAGCCAGCATCGTCACCGGTGCCGGCTGCGCCACGCGCGCGCAGGTTGAAAAAGTGCAGCGCGACCAACGCGAGCTGCGCGCTTTAGTGGCTGACCAGAACGTGGCGATCGAAGCTTTGCGCCGAAAGCTCGACATTTTGCGCCAGGAGGTCGCGGATGTCCGCGGTAGCCGTGGCGGCTCCGTGCCCGCGAACGTACAGCAACGCTTAGCGGAGCTCGATGCCCGCCTCACGGCACTGGAGCAAGCGCGGGCACTCGGGACAGCGCCGCCTGCGCCGGGTGCGGTGGCTCCCGCACAGCCCGGAGAAGCTGTGGCGGCCGTCCCCAGCACAATGCCCACGCCCCCACGCGTGCTGACGCCGTTCGAAGCCGCGTTGGCAAAAGAGGAAGCCGCACTGTCCGGCAAAAGCGGTGAGGGCGAGTTTCGCGAGGCCCTGGCACTGATTCGCCAAGGACAGTGCGCACAAGCCACTGCCCGTTTGCGAGAATTCATCCGGAAGAACCCGAACTCCGACCTCGCAGACAACGCTCAATACTGGATCGGTGCGTGCTACTTCAATCAAAAGGAGTACCCGAAAGCGGTGACGGAGCTGACAGAAGTCATGCTGCGCTACCGCAAAGGAGACAAGGCCCCCGCCGCCCTGCTGATGTTGGCGGACGCCTTTGCCGCAACCGGCGAAACCACCGACGCAAAGTTGGTGCTGCAAAAGATCCTCACCGAGTACCCCCGCACGGAAGAAGCTGAACAGGCGCGCCAGAAACTTCAGACGTTGGGCAACTGAGCGCACCCCATTCCCAACGCCGACACCTGTCGCACACCGGTGTTGTTGCCGTGGACGGCGCCGGGTGATCGTCTGACGCTTCGCCCCGATTCGAACTCCGCCCGCGCGGAACGCAGACCGCGAGGAACATGGGCTAGGGCACGCGCTGTTTCGCGAACCACGCGATTCATGCGTGTCAAAATTTGTCGTCCCAAGGCTCTCGGGCGAGCGAATCCAGGTGTGGGCTCAATGTGAAGCCACCGGCGTACTCACTTTGAGTGCCTCCAGGCAGCTTGCCTGACCGGGTAACTTCGGAAATTGCGCGGCGCCTTCATTGGCAAGCTTTTGGTTAGCTGGCGGGCCAGCGGAGGTGGCTATGAAAAAGAACTGGACTTTCCAATGGCAAGTTGCGCGGGGCGTTTGGCGCGGGAGGACGCGGGCTCGACCGCCATCGCACAGTCTCTCGGCATCGTTCCGGATGCTGGCCGTATTCCTGCTTGCCAGCACGGCGGCGGGTTGTGCCCGGCAGTTCCAGGTGGTGGCGGCTGCAGCGAGTCCAGAACAAGGCGCTCCTGCCAAGGCCTTTCCGGTGACGCTGGGGATCGATCCGGCAATTCGGCAGGGCAGGGCGGAAGTCACCGTAAATTACATGACCCTTCTTTTTGCGGACCTGCGTGTCTCCGTTCCCTACGGTTCGAGCTTGGAAGAAACGATCCGCAATGCCGCGACGAGGAGCTTCGCGTCGGTGCGCGAGGGGACCACTTGCGCTGAGGATTCCGTAGCTCTCGTGAAGATCCAGTGGGCAGCAGAACCGAACCTGGTTCTACTGTGGGAATCGGAGGTCAAGGAGGGAGCCGTCGGGGTCGTCGAGTTTCCTTTGCGGGTGACGGTATCGGAGTGCCGGGGGGACCGTGCCTGGTCGCGCAACCTCGTGACGGGTTACTCGGGCAAAGGCGAAACTCCGGGGCTGTTCAACCTACCGGGTCCGGACGATTTCCAACCCATTATTGCGGCGGCGCTTCGCGACACAGCCGAGAAGCTGGCTGCGGTATTCGTGTCGATTCCGACGATTTTGGAAGAGAGAAAGAGCCAGCAGCAGGAGGGATGAGGCAAATGTGGGAACGGCTACGCACAGTGGCAGGACTGTTGTTGGTCAGCATGGGCTCGGCAGGCTGCGCGACCCTGCTGTCGGGAACCACACAAAAGGTGGAGATCGTTTCGGATCCACCAGGGGCTACGGCTCGAGTTGCCGGCAAAGAGGTGGTGACGCCGGCAACGGTCGAACTTGCCCGAAATTCCGCTTATCAGGTGACCATCGAAAAGGAAGGTTACGAACCCGCGAAGCGCGAGATCGCACGGAAAATGAACGAGCAAATCTACTGGAACGTCTTTGCCGGAGGCATTTTCCTCGGAATGCTGGTCGATGGCGCCACCGGAGCATGTTACAAGCTCGAGCCCTCTGTAGTGAAGGTATCGCTGGTTCCGACTGCGACCGAGCCAGCCGCGCGACGCTAAAGAGTCCTCCCAGGGCTGCGGCCGATGCACATCGCTCGCCAGGAGCGATGGCGGATGGAAGGGAAGCGCAGGGCAGGGTACACAATGGCTGGTTCCGTCGTGCCAGCTCGAATGACGTCGTGCTGACCGTAACTCCCCGTTCGTTCTCGGCATCGGCCCGAGGTCCGTAACACTCGTGTTTTGCTGCGCCTGCCGCGTTCCTGGCCACGCTGCCAGGCCAGCTGGCGTAGCTCTGGCTGCAGGCGATGCGTGGAGCTCGATTTCCAGACCAGTCCAGCGTCGACGAGCGTCCTTCACGCGCAGGGGCGAGTACTCAGGTACACAGGGAGCGTACGCGGAACACATCCGTGCCTTCCCGTTGGCGGTGAAAACGGATGCGACAAAGCTAAGCACGCGCTCGCCACCGACTTACCGCGCACTGCGGGCAGAAGCCACGTGCCAGCCTTGCTGTGCAGCAATTTGTTCGGCGATGTAGTTGCCAATGGCAAGCGACGCCGTTGCGGCTGGGGAGGGGGCATTCAACACGTGGACCGCATTTGGGCGCGAGAGGATCACAAAATCGTCCACCAGGCTTCCATCTTCTGCAACTGCTTGGGCGCGGACGCCGGCGCCTCCGGGCAACAGGTCGTCGAGTTCCAACTCGGGAACCAACTTTCGCAGCGCCTGGCAAAACGCACGTTTGCTGAGAGAGCGATAAATCTCGGCGAGTCCCGTGCGCCAATAGCGCTGCGCCATCCGTCGAAAGCCGGCAAACCGAAGAGCCTCGAACAGTTCGTCCCACCGGACCTGACGGAAGCGGTAGCCTTCGCGAGCAAAAGCCAGCACCGCATTGGGTCCGGCCTCGTAATCACCAGAAACGCGCTTGGTAAAATGCACCCCGAGGAAGGGGAACCGTGGGTCTGGCACCGGATAAATCAAGGCGCGCACCAGGGATTGTCCGGGCCTGAGCTGGTAGTACTCTCCGCGGAACGGCACGATTTGAACCGCGGGCCTTTCGCCGAGCAACCGGGCGACGTGGTCGGCGTACAAGCCGGCACACGCAACCACCAACCGCGCGCGGCAGGTACCTTTTGTCGTTTCCAAAACCAGTTCCGTGCCGTCGGTGCGTGCTTGGGCCAGCCGGGCTCCGAGAACCAGCTCCACACCGTGCTGTTCGAGCTCTCGCGACAGTGCCCGCGCAACTTCTGCAAAGTCGACCACCGCGGTGGCCGGAGAATGAATCGCTTTCACTCCGCGTGCGTGTGGCTCGATCTCGCGAAGTTCTTCCGGACCGATCAGGCGCAAACCCGGTACTCCATTTTGCACGCCCCTGCGGAACAAGTCCTCTAGCCGCGGTACTTCCGTCTCATCCGTGGCAACCACGACCTTGCCGCACTCGTCCACTTTGATGCGATGCGTGGCACAAAACTCCTTCATTTGCCGCACGCCGCTCACACAAAGCCGCGCTTTCAAAGAGCCAGGCCGGTAGTAAATGCCGGCATGAATTACGCCGCTGTTGTGGCCGGTCTGATGCGCGGCGACTCGCGGCTCTTTGTCGAGAACGACCATCCGATCGGCAGGCCGGAGGAGCCGCAACGCTCGTGCGGTGGCCAGTCCAACGATGCCGGCGCCGATAACGGCAATGTCGAACCGGCCACTTTGGAAGGTTGCATCCATGATGGCCCTTTTACGAAGGCCGTGCGCCGGGCGCAATGCGCCGCCGGTACGACAGCCGATGGACTCAGTCGCTGTACCCCAAGGCGCGCATTTGCTCGCGCACAGCCGGCTCCGGTGTGGGTGCTCGCGCAGGGGTTGCCCCTGTTTGCAACGCGGACCGTTGGTAGGCTTGCCAGTGTTGCAGCAGCGCGCGGTACTCGCGAGCATCCATGCTCGCCTCGGTTTCTTGCCCGGGGGTGTTTCCAAGCCTCACGGCTTGGAGCGTGCCGTCGCTGCGCACGAGCAACTTGTGAGTCCCTTCTACGACCGCGGCACGGTGCAAAATCTGGGAGCTGGTAAGTTCATGCGGCAGCAGTTCGCTCACGATCCAACGATCTTCACTGGGCCCCTTGGCTAGCCGTAGCCAGGCGAGCCAGCGCTCAGCAAACGTTTGCTTCTCCCCGCACGCAGCCAGCGAAACGCCATCGAGCCCCGATGGTACGGGAAGACCAGCGACCTGGAGGGAGGTCGGCAAGAGATCCACCGAGGACACTGGAGCCGTAACATCGCGACGCGTGGTTTGCCCGGGAAACCAAACGACCAGTGGAACGCGGATGATCTCTTCGTGTAGGGCGTAGCCGTGCCCGAGCTTCCCGTGGTCGAACAGTCCCTCTCCGTGATCGGCTGTGACCACCACCAGCGCATTGGCAAGCAGCCCGTGGTGGTCCAGAATCGCGAACGTGCGTTCCAGAGCATGGTCGGCTTCCATGACCTCCGCCGCGTAGAGAGCGCGGATCGCTAGCTGAGCCGCTTCGTCCGGACGGCTCCAGCGCTCTGTGTGAAAGAAGTAAAGGTCCGCGATCGTATCCTGCAACTTTTGGACGTCGCCAAATCGGGGGAGGATGTTTGCAAGAACGACATCGCTCGGACCGTAGGGTATGTGGGGTTCCATCAGGTGCAAATAAAGAAAGATGGGTGCGCGCGAATTCCCTAACTGCTCTTGCAGCCACTTGTCGACCGATCCGAGCAACTCGGCGGCTCTCGGTTTTGGTCGTGTGAGCTTTGCCGGGTCCTCGAAGTATACGACTCCTCGGCCGAAGCCAGCTTGCGGGCGGAGCAAGACATTGGCCGAAAATACTCCAGCACGATAGCCAGCAGTGGAAAGCAACTCGGCGATGGTTGGCTGCCCCGACGGCAGGAAGGAATCGAGCCGCACCACTCCGTGCCGCGAGGGATACAGACCCGTGAACAACGAGGCCACCGACGGAACAGTCCAGGACGACGATGCGTAGGCGCGCCAGAACACACACGCGTTCTGCACTCTAGCGCGCAAAAACGGCATGAGATCCGCTTCGGGACGGTACACGTCAGCGTGGTCCCAGCGCCAGGCGTCGACCACGATCCACACGATATGGGGGCGTTGTGCAGCGTGCGCACCAGCGGCCGACAAGATCGTTAGGAGTACTGCCAGCAGAGGTCCGCTCAGCAAGAGCGCGCGCGTCACGCTCCGCCACTCCGGCTTCGGATGCGACAAAACGCGTGGTGCGCCTCTGTTCCTGAGTAGAAGAAGACGGTAAGCTACGCCTCCACGAAAGGAGGACTCTCCATGGTCGTGACTCATCGCCTGCGTGCCCTTGGCCAAAGTTTGTGGTTGGACCAAATCACGCGCGGGCTTCTACGTAAAGGAACACTACGGCGGTACATCGACGAGTACGGTATCACGGGCCTCACGTCGAATCCGACCATTTTCGACAACGCGATCAAGAGTTCCCACGACTACGACGACTCCATCGCGGCCGGACTGAAATCCGGGCTGAGAGGAGAAGCCTTGTTCCTTACACTGGCGCTCGAAGATTTGCGCGCCGCCGCAGATTTGTTTCGCCCGGAGTTCGAGCGCACAGCAGGGGCCGACGGCTGGGTGTCGCTCGAAGTCTCCCCCGAGCTGGCATACGACACGCAGGGAACGATCGAGGCTGCAACTGCCCTGTGGCACGAAGCGGGACGCCCCAATTTGTTCATCAAGATCCCCGGCACACCGCCTGGGCTTGCGGCAATCGAAGAAACCATTTTCCGCGGCGTACCTGTGAACGTGACCTTGCTGTTCTCGCGCGATCAGTACTTGGCGGCCGCGGACGCGTACATGAGGGGAATCGAGCGCCGACTCGCTGCGGGGCTCGACCCGCGTGTCGGATCCGTTGCTTCGTTGTTCGTGTCGCGGTGGGACAAGGCGGTCCTCGGCAAAGTTCCCGAACGGTTGCGCAATCGCCTTGGCTATGCCGTGGCGTTGCAAACGTACCGAGCGTACAACGAGCTTTTGGCGAGCGAGCGGTGGCAGCGTTTGGCCGCACAGGGAGCGCGCCCACAAAAGCTGCTTTGGGCAAGCACGGGAACCAAAGATCCCGCGGCCTCGGACGTGTTGTACGTAGAGCTTCTCGCTGCGCCGAACACCATCAACACCGTACCGGAAGAAACCTTGTTGGCCTTTGTCGACCACGGCAAGCTGGGTGACCCGATGCCCCCCGACGGTGCTGGCGCCGAGGCTCTGCTCGCCGAGTTTGCTGCCGCCGGGGTGGACGTTGCGGCTTTGGCCGAGAAGCTGCAACGCGATGGCGCCGAGGCCTTTCGTCAATCTTGGCGGGCGCTGCTGGATCGCCTTGGCGCGCGGGAGGCAGAACTGCGCGCGGCTGGATAAACCGACCGTGCCAAGGAGGGAGCCGTGGCCCTGCGGAAACCCACCGAGGCGCGCGCCTGGGCGGCGCTGGCGGAGCACTACCGGCAAGTATCAGCGCTGCACCTGCGCGACTTGTTCGCTGCCGACCCGTCACGGGCGAAGGACCTGACCTTCGAAGCTGCCGGTTGGCGGGTCGACTGTTCCAAGCACCGCATTACACGGGAGACCGTTGCCCTGTTGGTGCAATTGGCGGAGGAATGTGGTTTGCCCGCGCGTCGCGACGCGATGTTTCGTGGCGAACGGATCAACGTGACCGAGGGCCGACCGGCACTGCATATCGCCTTGCGGTTGCCGCGTGGGCGTTCGCTCGTGGTCGGAGACGAAGACGTAGTGCCGCAGGTGCACCGCGTGCTCGACCGCATGGCTGACTTTGCCACGCGGGTACGCCTTGGCGCGTGGAAAGGGCACACCGGCGACCGCATCCGCAACATCGTGAACGTGGGCATTGGCGGATCCGACCTCGGGCCAGCGATGGTGTACGAGGCCCTGCGATTTTACGCCGATCCCAACTTGCAGGTACGGTTCGTGTCGAACGTGGACGGGTCGGATCTCGCGCTCGCACTGCGCGACCTCGATCCTGCGTCCACGTTGTTCATTGTTTGCTCGAAAACCTTCACGACCTTAGAAACGATGGTCAATGCGCGGAGCGCGCGCGAGTGGCTGCTGGCGAAACTGAAAGACCCGCGCGCCATTCAGAGACATTTTGTCGCGGTGTCGACCAACGAGGCGGCCGTGCGGGAGTTTGGCATTGCTCCCGAGAACATGTTCGGGTTCTGGGACTGGGTAGGCGGCCGTTACTCGGTGGATTCTGCCATCGGCCTTTCGACGATGATTGCCATCGGTCCCGATGGCTTCCGCGAGTTCCTGAGCGGGTTTCACGCCATGGACGAGCACTTCCGCAGCGCCCCGTTGCCCCGGAATGTGCCCGTCCTCTTGGGGCTCTTGGGGGTGTGGTACGTGAACTTTTTCGGCTGTCAAAGCTGGGCCGTCGTACCGTACGATCACTGCTTGCGGCGCTTCCCGGCGTACTTGCAGCAGTTGTTCATGGAGAGCAACGGCAAGTCGGTGAACCTTCTGGGGGAGTCCGTTGGCTATGCCACGTCGCCCGTTGTGTGGGGCGAGCCGGGAACCAACGGCCAGCACTCGTTTTTCCAACTGCTGCACCAAGGAACGGTGCTTGTGCCCTGCGATTTCATCGGCTTTTGCGAGCCCCAGTCGTCGCTGGAGCACCACCACGATTTCTTGATTGCCAACCTGTTTGCCCAAGCCGAGGCATTGGCGTTTGGTCGTAGCGCCGAGGAGGTGGCGGCGCGGGGCGTGCCTGCTGGTCTCGTCCCGCATCGCACCTTCCCGGGTAACCGCCCGTCCACAATGCTCATGGCTCCACGCTTGACCCCGCGCACCTTAGGCGCGCTCATCGCGTTGTACGAGCACGTTGTGTTTACCCAGGGAGTGGTGTGGAGCATCAACTCCTTCGATCAGTGGGGCGTGGAACTCGGCAAGGAGCTGGCCGACCGCATCGTCCCAGAGCTGCGTGGCAGCGGCGCTTTGGCGCACGACCCCTCGACCAATGCGTGGATCGAATACTACCGCGCGCGGCGGTCGAGGAAAGCATGAACGTGCGGAAGCCTTTTCCGCAAGGACAAACGCAAAGTTGGGCATCCAACGAACAAAAAGGTAGCTGGCTACTGGCTGCCGGGAGGGACGGATGAAAATTGGCATGATTGGCCTGGGCCGCATGGGTGCCAATATGGTGCGGCGGCTTGTTCGCCGCGGCCACGAGTGCGTGGTGTACAACCGGAGCCACGGTCCAATTCACGCACTGGTTCAGGAAGGCGCGCTGGGAGCCTTTTCCCTGCAAGAGCTGGTGGACAAACTCGAGCCTCCGCGCACGGTGTGGATCATGCTGCCGGTGGAAATCGTCGATTCCACGATCGATGCGCTGGTGCCCTTGCTGTCGCGAGGCGATACGATCGTGGATGGCGGGAACACGTACTTCGAACTGGACATTCGCCGTGCACGCCGCCTGGAACCGCTCGGAATCCATTACGTGGATTGCGGCGTCAGCGGGGGGATTTGGGGCCTCGAACGCGGTTACTGCTTGATGATTGGAGGAGAACCGCAGGCGGTGCAAAGGCTCGAACCGATTTTCGCCGCACTCGCCCCGGGTCCCGATGCGGCGCCAGCGAATCCGGTCCGCAGCCAGCGTACTACGGCTGACCACGGCTACCTGCACTGTGGCCCGCACGGTGCGGGGCACTTCGTCAAAATGGTGCACAACGGAATCGAATATGGCTTGATGGCCGCGTATGCCGAAGGGTTCAACCTCCTTCACCGCGCACGGGTTAGCAAGGAATCGAGCGGCACGACTACGGCTTCGCTCGACCCAGGGCACGAGGAGTACGCGTTCGAGTTCGACTTGGCAGAGATTGCCGAGCTGTGGCGTCGCGGCAGCGTGATCGGGTCTTGGTTGCTGGACCTGGCCGCGATGAGCTTGGCGCGCGACCGCGACCTCTCGGCCTTCTCGGGCGTGGTGGGAGACTCTGGCGAGGGGCGGTGGACGGTTCAAACCGCGGTGCGGCAAGGGGTTCCCGTACCGGTGCTTGCTTCCGCACTGTTCCAGAGGTTCGAGTCGCGCGGTGCGGCGGAGTTTGCCGCTCGGCTGCTTTCGGCGCTGCGGTACGAGTTCGGCGGGCATCGGGAGCCCGGACCGGCCGAGAAGAAATGAGCATCGTCGTTCGTGCTGCCGCAGAGCCGTGCGCGGAGTTTCACCTGCCGCCGGCCGAGCCGTGTACGGTGGTCATTTTTGGCGCTGCCGGGGACCTGGCGCGACGAAAACTCATCCCCGCACTGTTCACGTTGGCCGGCGAAGGGTGCTTCAGTCAGGGGTTCGACGTCATTGGTGTCGCGCGGCGCAATTTCGATGACGCAGCTTACCGCGAGCAAATGCGCCTGACAGCGGGGAATGTGCCTTCGGAGCAGTGGGAACAGTTCGCCAGAAGCTTGCACTTTGTTCCAGGCGACTTGAGCGACCCGAAGACTTACACCGACCTCGCTCGCCGATTGGAAGACCTCGAAGGGCTGCGCAAGCGACCGCCCAACCGCTTGTACTATTGCGCCATTCCGCCCTCGCTCGCACTACCCATCGTCGAACGTCTGGGTGCGAGTGGGTTGGCCCGCAACGATCGCGGCTGGTGCCGGATCGTCCTAGAAAAGCCGTTCGGGCGAAACTTGGCGGAAGCGCGCTCGCTGAACGACCAAGTGTTGCGCGTGTTCGCCGAAGAACAGGTGTTTCGCATCGACCACTACCTCGGCAAGGACACCGTGCAAAACATCTTGGTATTTCGGTTCGGCAACATGCTGTTCGAACCGGTGTGGAACCGCAATTACGTGGACTACGTGGAAATCACGGCGGCGGAAACCTCCGGAGTAGGAACCCGCGCCGGTTACTACGAGGAGGCAGGCGCATTGCGCGACATGGTGGCGAACCACATGCTGCAACTTCTCACCTTGGCCGCGATGGAGCCGCCGGTGGCATTCGAAGCCAACGCAGTGCGCAACCAAAAAGTGCAGGTGCTGCAAGCGATTCGGCCGCTCGCGCCGGAGGAAGTGACGCAGTACACGGTGCGCGGCCAGTACACCCGCGGTATGGTGCAAGGGGCGGAGGTTTGCGGGTACCGAGAAGAGCCCAACGTGGCGCCAGAGTCGCAAGTGGAAACGTACGCTGCACTTGCGCTGTTCGTGCACAATTGGCGTTGGGCTGGCGTGCCGTTTTATCTGCGGACGGGAAAGCGCTTGGCTGCAAACCGCACGGAAATCGCGGTACATTTCAAGCGCACACCCCAGGCGTTGTTTGCCCGAACGCCACAGGACTTCATGGAGCCGAACGTGGTGGTGCTCCGGATTCAGCCGCACGAGGGCATTTCCATTGCCTTTGGGGCAAAACGCCCAGGGCCGGAAATGCGCACGAGCACCGTGCACATGGAATTCGATTATCAAGGTGCCTTTGGTGTGCGCTTGCCGGATGCGTACGTGGTGCTGGTGCTCGACGCGATGCGCGGCGATGCCACGTTGTTCACCCGGCGCGATGAAGTCGAGGCGCAGTGGCAGATCATCGACTCGATCGAAGCCGTGTGGCAGCAAGGGATGCCACCGTTGGTGTTTTACCCCGCTGGAAGCGAAGGCCCCCGCGAAGCAGAGGAACTTGTCGCGCGCTCGGGGCACCGGTGGAGGCCACTGGCCACACCCATGCCCGCTGCGGGGTGACGCGGGGTCGTACCGCGATGAGTCCAATCCCCGTACAAGTCTTCGCGGATGCCGAAGAAATGAGCGTCGCTGCGGCTGATCTATTCGTGCAGCGCGTCGGTGCAACCACCAGAGACCGCCGCGCCCGTGTGGTCTTAGCCGGCGGCGCGACCCCGCGGCGAACATACGAGCTGCTGGCCGGGACTGAACGGCGGGCCCGCGTAGACTGGACGCGGGTCGAGTTCTTTTGGAGCGACGAGCGCACAGTACCACCCACGCATCCAGAGTCGAATTACCGGATGGCAGCGGAAACCCTGCTTTGCCCGCTGGGGATCCCCGCAACTCAGGTGCACCGCATGCAGGGCGAAGCGGCCGACCCGGATGCGGCTGCACGAAGCTACGAACTCGAGTTGGCTGCAAGCTTTGGCGTCGCTACCGGCGGAGCCCCGCCTCGCTTCGACTTTGTCTTCCTCGGCCTCGGGGCAGACGGACACACGGCATCGTTGTTTCCGCATACGCATGCGCTCGGTGAACGCCGCCACTGGGTTGTCGCAAATTACGTTCCGCAGCTCCAAACAACCCGCCTGACACTCACGTATCCGGTTCTCAACGCCGCACGCTGCGTGGTGTTTCTCGTTGCTGGGCGGGAGAAAGCTTCCGCACTGGCACGCGTGTTCGATTCGTCGACGAGCTACGAGGAAGTGCCGGCCAAAGGCATTTGCCCCGTAGAAGGCGAACTCCATTGGCTCGCGGATCGCGCTGCAGCGTCAGTGTAGGACGAGTTTTGCCGCTTTGTGCTGCTCGTCGATCCGGGCCGATCGCGGGCGAGACCCCCGCTCACTGGCACTGCGTTACGTGGGGACCGGTTTCTTGAGATTGGTGTCGCGCAGAGGTTCGTAGTGACCTCGGGAACTGGGCTCCGCTCCGGGCCGTGAGCGCAGGTGTCGGTCGCCTGCTTTGAAAGTGGAAGACGTTGGCGACGCTCTCTCCGTGTGGATGCCCGTGGCGCAGACGAGGTCCACTGCCGGAGGAAGTGCCTCGTTGCTCCGGCAGGATGGCGGGAAGCTCCATTCTGCGAGGTGTGCACGTGGCGCAGTTTTCGTTAGAAACGCCGCTTGGAGTCTTCCGGATCATGCATCGCCTGCCCACACGGGACGAAGCGTTGGAACAAGTCCGCACGCGTAAGCGGCCGTGGGATATCGTGGTCATTGGTGGCGGAGCCACGGGCGCTGGTGTAGCCCTGGACGCGGCCGCGCGTGGGTATGAAGTGGTGCTGTTCGAACGCGGCGACTTTGGCCAAGGCACTTCGAGCCGCAGCACCAAGTTGGTGCACGGCGGTGTGCGCTACCTCGAGCGAGGCGACGTTCCCTTGGTGATGGAGGCGTTACGCGAGCGCGGACTCATGCGCCAAAACGCCCCTCATTTGGTGAACGACCTCGCGTTTGTGGTGCCTACGTATGCGTGGTGGGAGGGACCGTTCTACGGCGCGGGACTGCGCGTGTATAACCTTTTGGCCGGACGTTACGGGTTCGGAAAATCGCGGAACCTCTCGAAAGAGGCCACGTTGCAATACTTGCCGACCATTCGGCGCGAGGGGTTGCGTGGCGGCGTGCTGTACTACGACGGCCAGTTCGATGACACGCGCTTCCTTGTTGCCCTGATTCAAACTGCGATGGAACAAGGCGCGGTGGCTTTGAACTACTGCGCAGTGGAGGATTTACGGCGCGGGAGCGATGGCGTGATTGTCGGGGTGGTGGCGCGCGACCAGGAAACGGGCGAGGAGCTGTACGCGCCTGCAAAAGTGGTGGTGAACGCAGCCGGACCCTTTGTCGACCAAGTGCGCCGCCTAGCCGACCCACAGGCGACTCCTCTGATCGCCCCCAGTCAGGGCATTCACTTAGTATTCGATCGGTCGTTTTTGCCCTCGGACGTTGCCATCATGGTGCCCCACACCAGCGACGGCCGCGTGATGTTTGCCATTCCCTGGTGCGGGCGGACACTGATTGGCACCACCGACACGCCGGTTGCCGAGGTTACGGTGGAGCCTCATCCGTTGGAGGCAGAAATCGACTTCATCCTGCGAACGGCGGCGCTCTATCTGCATAAGGCGCCAACACGCGACGACGTTCTCAGCATGTTCGCGGGAATTCGCCCCCTCGTGCGTTCGGGCAACGGCAAATCCACGGCTGCCTTGTCTCGCGATCACACCATTCACGTCGACCAGAACGGCTTGCTCACGATTACCGGCGGCAAATGGACCACCTACCGCAACATGGCGGAAGACTGCGTAAACCACGCTGCCATGTTGGCAGAGCTGGAAGAAAAGCCCTGCCTGACCCGCTGCCTGAACTTGCACGGATTCCATACCAACGCAGAGCGGTTTGGCGACTTGGCGCCCTATGGGTCGGACGCCGTCGTGCTGCAGCGGCTCATGCAAGCCGCGCCGGAACTTGCCGCCCAGTTGCACCCGGCCTTGCCGTACCGCGCGGTGCAAGTGGTATGGGCCGCGCGCCACGAGTTTGCTCGCACCGTGGAAGACGTGTTATCGCGTCGCTTGCGAGCGACGTTTCTCGACGCGCGCGCGGCCAGCGAGATGGCCCCAGCCGTGGCAGCGATCCTTGCTCGTGAACTCGGTCGTTCGACCCGCTGGATCGAGGATCAAGTGTCTGCGTTTCGCGCCTTGGCAGCATCATACCTGCCGCGATAAGGCATGTCGAAGAAGCGAAACCGACACAGGTCGTGAGGGAGTCGAACATGCGATTACCACGAGCGAGCGGAGTGTTGCTGCACCCGACCAGTTTGCCCGGGCCCGACGGCATTGGCGACTTGGGCCCCGAAGCGGAACAGTGGCTGGATGCCTTGGCTGCAGCCGGGCAAAGGTGGTGGCAGGTGTTGCCTTTGGGACCGACCGGCTTTGGAGACTCACCCTACCAGTGTTTTTCTGCATTCGCGGGGAACCCGTGGCTCGTGTCGGCACGCAAACTCCTTACCGCTGGCCTGCTCGACCCGGAGGACTTGGAACCTCGGCCGGAGTTTCCTGCGGGCCGAGTGGACTTCGCTACGCTCATTCGCTGGAAGTCCTCTTGGCTCAGTCGTGCGGCGCGGCGGTTGCTCGCGGGGGCCAATCCCGAATTAACGTACTTGTATGAAGGCTTCCGGGTGCGTGAACGATGGTGGCTCGAAGACTACGCCCTGTTTCTCGCACTTAAAGATGCGCATGGCGGCCGCCCGTGGAGCGAGTGGGAGCCGGCGTTGGTGCGGCGCAACGCGGCGGCTCTTGCCGCTTGGAGGGAAAAGCTCCGCCACGTCGTCGAGGTGTACTCCGTCTGGCAGTTTTTCTTTTTTCACCAATGGGGCCAACTCAAACGACGCGCTGCGCAGCTCGGTATCAGGGTCATCGGCGATGTGCCGATTTTTGTAGCTTACGACAGCGCCGACGTGTGGGTACACCAGGATTTGTTTTTCCTCGACCGACACGGCAAGCCCACCGTGGTGGCGGGAGTGCCTCCCGACTACTTCAGCGCTACCGGCCAGCTTTGGGGCAACCCGCTGTACCGCTGGGAGGTCATGGCGCAGGACGGCTACAAGTGGTGGGTCCGACGGGTGCAATCGACGCTGGAACTCGTGGACGTGGTCCGCATCGACCACTTCATCGGCTTCGTCCGGTACTGGGAAATCCCTGCTGGGTCGCCGAACGCTGTGAGAGGACGCTACGTCCCTGGCCCAGGCGCGGACTTCCTCGATCGTCTTCGGCGAGCCTTGGGGAGTTTGCCCTTGATTGCCGAAGACCTGGGCGCGGTGACCCCCGAGGTCGATGCGCTGCGCGAGCAATTCTGCTTGCCCGGAATGAAAGTACTACAGTTTGCCTTTTCGTCCGACGCCAGCAATCGTTTCTTGCCGCACAACTACACGAACAATTTTGTCGTGTACACCGGCACCCACGATAACGACACCACCGTCGGCTGGTTTCGCTCTGCGCCGGACACGGAACGCGCCTACGCGCAGCGCTACTTGGGTCGGTCCGGCGAAGACATCGCGTGGGATTTGATCCGCTTGGGCTCGAGCTCGGTTGCCGACACGTTCATCGTACCCGCGCAAGACTTGCTCTCGCTTGGTTCCGAAGCGCGAATGAACTACCCCGGCCGTGGCGAGGGCAACTGGAGGTGGCGCTTGCAGCCCGGGCAGCTCACTCCCGACGTGTGGGAACGGTTGCGCGACCTCACCGCAACCTACGGACGAATCGTGAAGCCTGCGTGAAAACCGGAGAAGCTCCCCTTGCCGAGAGCGGGCCGGGGCGGAGGGTGTAGGCAGGCGGGATCCGCGAACATGATCGCTCCGCGCAGGGCTGCGCGGGTGTCTTGGCAAGAATGTTCGGCCGCCGCCCATCGACGTCCCCATGCTCATTCCTCCCCGTGGCTATGAGCGGGCCCTCTCGCCCCCCACGGATACGCCTCGCGGAAGGAAATTGCTGCCCCAGAGAGTTGCGCCCGTAGGAAGAGCACGAACAAGGTGCCTGCATGCGCGTGGAAAAGCGTGTCGTCACGCTTGTTGCATGCCGCGCCCGCGAGGGTTTTTTTCTTCTCCCGATTTTGCGAAGGTTGGCGGCACGCCAGAGGAGGCTGTGTGACGGATTCTCGGACATGGACAAAACAGCAGCGCTGGGTGCACCGGTCGTGTGCGGCCACTGCGCTCGCGACGCTGGTGCTGGTGATGGTGGGTGGGCTCGTGACAAACACTGGGTCGGCGCTGGCCGTTCCGGATTGGCCCACCACGTTTGGTTACAACATGTTCACCTACCCGCCTTCTCAGTGGGTGGGCGGCGTACTGTACGAGCACAGTCATCGCTTGCTGGGAAGCTTGGTGGGCTTTCTCACGATTCTTCTCGTTGTCGCCGCTTGGCGGTGGGAAGTACGGCCGTGGGTGCGGTGGCTCGCAGTGGCCGCTTTACTGGGCGTGATCGTTCAGGGCGTCCTCGGCGGCATGCGCGTGGTGCTGTTGCGCCATGATTTGGCCATCGTGCACGGAATCTTTGCGCAAGCGTTTTTTGGCTTGGTTGTCTCCTTGTGGGTATTCACAAGCGAGAGTTGGCAACGTTTACCAGGTGCGGCGCGGGGAAAGAGCGACGCACCCATTTCGCGGGCAATCGTGTTGGGAATTCCCGCGGCCGTGTACATCCAGATGATCCTTGGGGCCTTGCTGACCCACCGGGGCCAGGCGTTGTGGGAACACGTGATCGGCGCAAGCGTGGTGGCTTCGCTCGCGGTGGTGGTGCTGTTCTGGGTCATCCGCAAAGTTCCCGAGATCCCGGAGTTGCGGTTGCCTGCGTTTGCGTTGGCTGGGTTTGTTTGCTTGCAGTTGAGCCTTGGCTTGATGGCGTATCTGTGGCACTTCACCCAGTTACACAACCGGCTGCCGTACGAACTCGGGTTGGCGATCTTGGCGGCTCACCGGATCACGGGAACGTTAATTTGGGCGAGCAGCGTGGTACTGGCCCTGCGGTCGTGGCGGGCATTGTCACCGTCGTGGGGTCCGCACGTGGCGTTTGCCGAGGCGAACAAGGCATGGACGTAATTCCGCCCTCGCGTACAACGACGTTGGCGAGCGTGCGCGCCCTGCGCAAAGCGCTCGACTTTGTGGAGCTGGGTAAGCCGCGGCTCATGCTGCTGGTGTTGGTGACCACGGCTGTGGGGTTTTATTTGGGCGCCGACCGCACCACGGATTTTGCTCTGTTGCTGCCTGTCATCGTGGGGACTGCGCTAGCGGCAACCGGGTCGCTGGCGTTGAACCAAGTGATGGAGCGTGAAACCGACGCGCGCATGCGGCGCACGAGGGAGCGTCCGCTCCCCGACGGCCGCCTGGGTGTCTGGGAAGCAACGATGTACGGCGCTGTGTTGTGTGCCGTGGGCGTCGTGTACCTGTGGTATGCGGTATCTGCATTGCCCGCGCTCATCACGGCAACGACGATCGCGACCTATCTCTTTCTGTACACGCCGCTCAAGCGCTACTCCCCGCTGTGCACGATTGTCGGCGCGGTGCCGGGCGCTCTGCCCCCAGTGGCAGGCTGGGCTGCAGCGCGGGGCAGTGTGGGCATCGAAGCCGCGCTGCTGTTCACGATTTTGTTCCTGTGGCAGTTGCCCCACTCGCTTGCCATTGCGCAGCTCTACCGGGAGGACTACGCGGCTGCGGGCCTCAAGTTGCTCACGACAATCCCCGGCGGGGCGGAAGTAGCCGGGCGGCAAACGCTGATCCACACGACTGCGCTTGCGCTGATTGCGTTGCTGCCGACGCCGCTGGGCATGGCCGGGTACGGGTATCTCGCCGTTGCCTTCGTTGCCGGTGCGCTGTTCGTGGCCACGAGTGTGGCGTTTGCGCGGGAGGGGTCGGTGCAGCGGGCGCGCACGTTGCTGTTTGCGTCGCTGCTGTATTTGCCTGTGGTGCTGGCAGCGATGGCGTGCGATCGAGTCTGGCCGTTGGGGTAGATGCACACCCAGGATTCCACGGACGCACCAGCGACCATCGGTTCCCCACCGCGAACTCGACGCCCGCGAAGGTTTGCGTTTCGCCGGGTACTGGCCGCAGTTTTCTTTGCCGTGTCGGTGGTTGTTCCGGTCACGGTTGCAGTTCGGCGTGTTGCGGAGTGGATGCGTCCGGCGCCGCCGGTGTTGGGGCAGGTGCCCGACTTCGAACTCACCGACCAAGACGGCCAGCGCTTGTCGTCGCGGGATCTCTTGGGAACCGTGTGGGTGGCCAATTTTATCTTCACTCGCTGCCGCGGTGTTTGCCCAGCGCTCACGCAGCAAATGCAGCATTTTCTGCAACGCTGCCCGGCCGCCCGGGAACTGCGGGTCGTGTCGGTGAGCGTCGATCCCGCAACCGACACGCCCCCAGTGTTACGGCGCTATGCGGAAGAACGCGGTGCACTCGAACCGCGGTGGTCGTTCGTGACCGGTGCGCCCGAAGCCGTACGGGCGCTCGTCACGCGTGGGTTTCGGCTGGCACTGGAAGAGCAGGACGGTCGTGGGGACGAACCCATCGTGCACAGCGACCGGTTCGTACTGGTCGACCGCAACGGACGGATTCGTGGTTATTACCACGGGCTCGACTCGACGGCGCTCGACCGCCTGTGCGTAGAGGCGGGTCGGGTCAGCAAAGAACGAAGAAGCGCGGGCTCTTAGCAGCCGGCTCGCCAACAGCCTCAGGTGTACAACAGCGCCACGTACTCCTTGAGCATGCGGGCGGCGCTAAACTGGCCCGCTAGCGTGCGTAGCGAGCGCTTGACTTTCGCCAGCCAGCGGCGCGGTAAACCCGCCTGATCGCGCTCGTAAAACAGCGGGATCGCTTCGTGCTGCAGGATCTCCGCAAGCACGCGCGCGTCGTGTTCGTCTTGAGTGTGCGGGTCGGCTTCTGGCGAGCGAATGGCCCAACCGTTTTCTCCATCGAACGCTTCGTCCCACCAACCGTCGAGCACGCTCAAATTCAGGCCTCCGTTGAGGGCGACCTTCATGCCGCTGGTACCGCTGGCTTCCAGCGGCGGGCGCGGCAAATTGAGCCACAGGTCCACACCCCACGTGAGCATTCGCGCGACGGACAAATCGTAGTCCTCCAGAAACACCACTCGTTTGCTGATCTCGGGTGTGTGTTTGAGTTGGAAGCGGTTGCGCAAGTCTTCTTTGGCCTCGTGGTCCGCGGGGTGCGCTTTGCCCGCGAGAACCAACTGGAAGGGCGTGGAAGATTGGTCGATTCCAGCGAGAAGTCCATTTTCCGTAAGTCGCGCCAACAGATACAACCGCTTGTAGCCGGCAACCCGCCGGGCAAAGCCAATGGTCAGCGTCGCTGGAGAAAAGGTTTGCCAAGCAGCTTGAACGTACGCTGCGTCCTCCCCGCGGCTCAAACGGTCGCGCACAGATTTTGCGCGCACATAGTTGACCAAGCGGGTTCGTTGCGCATTGCGAGCTTGCCAGAGTTCCTCGTCGGGAAGGTGCTCGACGGCGTCGAGAAATCCGGGTTCGAGCAAGTGTTCGAGCCAGTCAGGGCCAAGATGGCGGCGAAACAAGGACTGCATTTCTGGACCCATCCACGACGGAGCATGCACGCCGTTGGTCACGTGCCGAATCGGCACCTGGTCCACCGGCCGATCGGGCCAGAGATTGTGCCACAGGGCGCGCGACACGTTGCCGTGCTTGCGCGACACCCCGATGGCCAGTTTGGTGGTGCGTAGCGCAAGCGGCGTGATGTTCACCGGTTCGTGCGAGTTTCCGGGCACCACCCGTCCGAAATCGAAGAACGTCTGGCGCGGAATTCCAAGCCGGTCGAGATACGCGCCCAGCACCGCCGCCCACTCTTGTTCGTCGTAGCCCTCGTTGCCGGCGGGCACAGGCGTGTGCGTCGTGAACACAGCATGGCTGCGAACCTCGGCCAGTGCGGCATCCAGTGGCTTTCCGCGTTCCAACCGTTGGCGCAGCAATTCGAACGTAGCGAGCGCCGCGTGCCCCTCGTTCAGGTGAATGGTGCTCGGCTGAATGCCCATCGCATCGAGCGCCCGAATGCCGCCAATCCCCAGCAGCGCGTATTGCGCGAGGCGGAGCATCCGGTCGGCCACGTACAACCGCGATGTGATCCAACGATCCGTGGGCTCGTTGGCCTCGAAGTCGGTATCCAACAGGTACAGCGGTGTGCGACCAACGTCGATGCGCCAGATGCGTGCATGCACATCGCGGCCGTTGACTGGAACACTGACTTGCAGCGGTTGTCGATCCGGGCCCGTAACCAGCACTGCAGGCAGCCGCCGGAAGGAAAGATCGACCCAGTACTCGTGTTGCCATCCCCAGCTATCCAAGCGCTGGTGGAAATACCCCTGCCGGTAGAACAAACCTACGCCCACCATGGGCAAGCCCATGTCGGAGGCCGCTTTGAGAATGTCGCCCGCGAGGACACCGAGACCACCGCTGTAAATGGGCACGGAGGCGTGGAAGCCGAACTCGGCACAAAAGTAGGCAACCGGTCGATCGGGGGGCACCGCGGGGTGCGGCGGTCGCTGTAGATCTTGGCGACACGCACTCACGACTGCGTGCAACCGATCCGTGAATCCGCGATCCGCCGCGAGCGCCTGCAAGCGGCGCTGCGGGGCGAGACAAATACAGTCGCGGGGGTTTTCTCTCAACGATTCCCACAGTTCGGGGTCGATCGACTGGAACAGTTCCGGACCGCCAGGACACCACGACCAACGGTAGTTCATCGCGAGCCAAGCAAGCTCGCGCAGCTCCTCGGGTAGGCGCAGTTCCAAGTCGCCAATTGCATCGTCCAGGTCGCGCCGACCATCCCACTGCTGCGTTTGCTCCATGACCGCTCTCCTCACCATCCACCCCGATAGGCGCTCGCTTCGACGCTCGTGCAAACCGACGTGGCCTCGCTTCCGAGGAACCTTTTACTAAGCGAGCTCACGGTCGAAGGACAAGGCAAGAGCCGACGGCCGTTCGCGTCGTAGCTTGTCGCTCTCGCGATCCGCGATGCCAAAGCAGGAGGAAGCCGAAGTTCAGCGAGACCTCCCGAGTCGCGGCCAGCGCCGGTGTTCAATCATATCAGGAGTTACGAAGGCATCCCCATCGGCATTGGCCCACACGGCTGCGGCCGCATCTGCATCGCCCCCGTTGATCAAACCGACACATCCGCCCACCACGGCCGCCGTAGCGGTGAGCGCAAAGCGCACCGGCACGTACACGCTGTTCAGCGCGGTGGCGACAAGCGTCGCGCCAAGCTCGCGTACCGGCTGCGGCGGCCCCACTTCGAGCTGTGGGTTTTGCTCCGCTCCGCGCACCGGCACGCTAATTCCTGGCAGGATCAGCAGCGTCGTTGCCACGAGCGAGAGTAGGAACCTTCTCATCATGCACATTCCTCCTGGCGAGCACCAAGCCTACGACTTTGCGGGGGCCTTGTCACGTGGATTTGCCGCCAACCACGTGCAACCGGGAAATCCGCGGGTGCATCTCCAGTGAGCCTGATCGATCAACCTCCGATGTCGTTGGGTGTAGGGTTGGTGCACGTCCTGTTCGTGGGAATGGGAACGAGGCGATCGGTAGCCTTGCGAACTTGCGGAACCAACACGCTCGGGAACGGCCGGTTCGTTTGCAGGAGCGCAATGCCGGCTCGACAGGGAATGCGGAGGCGTTGGCTCTCATGAACTTGGCAAACTTCTTGCGGGTAGGCCCCGCCTCGGAGGAATCAATCATGGAAGTGCGTAGTTGGATGACCCGCGATGTCCGAACGGTTTCACCTCTCGATTCCGTGGCTCGCGCCAAGCAACTCTTGGAGGAATACCGCATCAACCAGCTTCCGGTCGTGGTGGAAGGGAAGCTCGTCGGTATCCTCACCGACCGAGATGTGCGCGACGCGTTGGCCTCGGCGGCCGAACTCTCCGGACCAGCGCGTCAGGGAGTCGATCCTCGGCACATGACCGTAGAAACGGTGATGACCCCGCACGTGCTCACCGTCCTACCGGAGGATTCGATCGTGTACGCGGCCCGATTGTTGCGCCGGGAACGTATTGGTGCACTGCCAGTGGTAGAAGGGAGTCGGCTCGTCGGCATCATTACGCGGTCGGACTTGCTCGAAGCGCTGGTCGAGTTGGCCGCTTTACGGTCGGACTCGAGCAACGTAGCTCCGCGCGCTCGGTTCGACGAACCGTTTGCGGGCACGGATCAGCATCCATGAGCTGGGGACGAATGGATGGGTTTGTAGGCTGTTGCGGTTACCGCCAAGCTGGGCATTTCTAATGAGAGTTGGGAAAGGAACGTGAAGCGATGGCAGCAAGCATGCAAGACATTGGCTCCGCAGCCGGAGAGGTGTGGAGATTTTTGAATGCAAACGGCCCGACAGCGGCCGACACCGTCAAGCGCAAGCTTAAGCTCGGCAGCGATGTGTTTTACGCTGCGGTGGGCTGGCTTGCACGCGAGGACAAACTGGACATCCGAGGCGAAGGCCGGAAGCTGGTGTTGGCGTTGAAGTAGAGCTGCAGCGGGGTCGGTCTGTTCGGAGGAACGCGTCCGCATCGTTCCAGGCACGGCCGATCGTTGGGCGCTGAGGATGGCCCGGGCGATAGGCGCACCGCGTTGTGGTGGCCCGATGTGGGTCAGGGTTGCACTCGTGGCAGCCGTACCGTGAACCGCGAGCCTTTGCTCGCTTCGCTCGCAACAAGGATTTCCCCGCCCATCGCGGTGGCCAGGCGGGCGGAGAGGGCGAGCCCGATCCCGACGCCGCCAGCTTCCTTTCCGGCTTTGCTTTGATGGAACGGCTGGAACAAAAAGGGCAACTCGTCTTCGGCAATGCCTACGCCGGTGTCTTCGACGTGGACTTCGACGTGGCTATTGCTGCTCGGCGTTGCGTACAGGCGAATCGTGCCCTGATGGGTAAATTTCACCGCGTTCGACAATAGGTTGAATAGGATTTGTTCCAGTCGGTTGCGGTCGGCCACCACAGCAAGATTGTGTGCGGGGGAGACAATGAATTCCACCGGCTTACCAGCCACGCGCGGCTCGACATACAGGCGCATCTCGTCGAACAGTGGCTGCAATTCGACACGGGTCGGCTGCACGGTGAGTTTCCCCGCCTCGATGCGCGACAAGTCGAGCAGGTCGCTTACCAGAAACACGAGACTCCGCGACGTGCGACTGACTCGTTCCACGATATCCTTGGCTTCCGGTGACAAGTCGCCAAACGTGCCTTCGGCGAGCAAGTCGACGTAGCCCATGATGATGTTCAGTGGGGTCCGGAGCTCGTGGGATACGTTGGCCAGGAACTCGTTTTTCACAGCGTTGGCACGTTCCAAAGCGCGGTTGGCCTCGGCCAGTGCAGCGTTCGAGCGCTGGAGTTCCGCTGCTTGCTGGAACATGACCCAACGCTGCCGATCGAGAAACGCCGCCCCCAGAACGCTGAGCGCGGCCATGGTTGTCAGGCCGAGGATGTGCATGGACACGGGTACGAGCGGCTGGGCGCCCGACGCAATGGCAAACACAAACGCAGCCACGGCGGCCACCGCTACGGGCCACTGCCCGCGCCAGCCCCATGGCACCGACACCATCGTTCCCACCAAGATGTACAGCAGAACCAGCGCGAGCACGTCGCCGGTGGATCGCACGACAACGTGATACGTGGTGACCAAAACCACGAGGAGAAGCGCCGTTGTGGAAGTGATGAGACGGATATACGGTGCCAAGCGCGGGCGGCGCGTCAACCAGATTCCCGACAGAATGACAGCAAGTTCGAGTGCGTAAACGATGGCGTACGTCCGGTCGCGCTCCGGAAACACCGAGTGCTCGAACGGCCAAGCCAGGGCGATGACGAGGGCGAACGCGGCCCCGGCAATGGGAATCCGGTCCGCTATCCGCCGAGCGGTTTCCGCTTCGAACGTGCTCCGGTCGCGACCCTCGGCTTCCTTCACGGCGGGTTTTTATATACCCGCCAAGCGGCACACACAAATTGCATTTGCACGCCGTTTTCTCCACTCTCGAAGCTATGCGGCAATGGGCCTGTATGGTGCATGGTGGTGCAGGCAACTGGCGCCCGGAGCGCGAGGCGGCCGCGCTTCGTGGCTGCCGCGCGGCGGTGGAGGCAGCTCGCGAGGTGCTTCGGCGCGGGGGTGCCGCGCTCGAGGCTGTAGTGGCTGCCGTGCGTGTGCTGGAGGATAATCCCGAATTCAACGCGGGTTGCGGTTCGGTGCGGACCCAAGAAGGCACGGTCGAGATGGACGCCGCGGTGATGGACGGCGCGAACCTTCGTGCTGGAGGAGTCGCCGCAGTGCAGCGGGTCCGACACCCCATCGAGCTTGCTGCACGAGTGCTGGATGCCGGACTGGAGGTATTGCTGGTGGGAGAGCCAGCCGACCGTTGGGCGCAAGCCGTTGGCCTGGAACTCGTCGCACCCTCGCAGGGTGCTGGCGGTGAAGACAGCGGAGACCGAACAAACTCTGCTGCTCCCGGGGGCACTGTTGGCGCCGTGGCTTGTGACACCGACGGGAACGTTGCCGCGGCAACGTCCACGGGCGGGCGTAAGGGGAAGCGCTCGGGTCGTGTGGGCGATTCCCCGGTGCTTGGGGCCGGCACCTATGCGGATAACCGTGGTGGGGCTGCATCGGCCACCGGAGACGGGGAAGCAATTTTACGCTTTGGCCTTACCCGGTTTGCGGTCTTGGAATTGGAGCGAGGCGTGTCCCCTACCGTGGTCGCGAGTGCGAGCATTGCGGAAATGTGCCGCCGAGTGAGCGGAGAAGTCGGGCTGATCTTAGTCGATCGCTTTGGCCGCTTAGGTTGCGCACACAATACTGCGCACATGCCTGTCGCCTGGGTCACCGCAAGCCAGACGGACATCGAAGCCTCCATGGCCCCGCGTCGCTTGCGGTTCCCTCGATGAGAAAGGGCACGAGCATGACGGGAGGACACACCACAGCCGCGGCACCCAGCGCCATCCGGTCGCTGCCCTTTTGGAAACTCGTCTGGGGCGTGTTGGCTGACGTGCTGGTTGCCGCCGTGACCATTCTGTTGGCAATTCCGGCGATCGTGGCCACCATCGTCACGCGGCGTACGTGGGCCATCGACTTTCTGGCCCCAATTTGGAGCCGCATCATTTTGTTCATTTGCGGTGTGCGGGTCGATGTGGTGGGCCTCGAGCATGTCGATCCCAACCGCTCGTACGTGATCATTTCCAATCATTTGAGTAACTTCGACATTTGGGCCACCTTGGCGGCGCTGCCGTTGCGGTTGCGCTTCGTTGCCAAGGAGGAACTGCTGCGCATCCCGTTTTTCGGCACCGCGTTGCGCATGAGCGACCACATTGTCATCGACCGCTCGAAGCCCGAAGATGCCGTGGCGCGGATCAACGCACGTGTGGCCGCCCAAGCGCAAGGAGGCAAGCCGTTCTGCTTGCTGTTTTATGCGGAAGGGACGCGCAGCCCGGACGGCCAGATCCACGCCTTCAAGAAAGGCGGGGTGACCCTGGCGTTGCGCACGGGTTTGCCGATCATTCCCCTCGCGATCAGTGGCACTTGGAAACTGCTGCCGAAGAACGCCTTGCTCATTCGCCCGGGCGGCAAGGTGAAAATCGTGCTGGCGCCACCGATCGAAACGACAGGCATGACCCTCGACGATCGCGATGCGTTGAACGAACGCGTGCGGGCAACGATCGTCGAGAACTTCGATCCCGACTACTGAGGTTTGCCTGACCCCGTCCTTCCGCGACGCATGACAGTCATCGAAAGCGTGTATGCCGCTATTCAGTGGCTGCGGGACCAGCGGCACGCGGGCAGCGTGCGGCCCTGGACCATCGCTGTGCCTGCCGGTGTTCCGTACGTTCCGCTGCTGCTGCGTTTCTTGCCACTTGCTGAGGTGCGGGGTGTCGAGGTTCGGGTTCCGGGCGGGGTGCCGTTCCGCGGCACGGGCGCGTATCCTCGTTGGGCCGCATTCCATGCGGCGCTTGCCGGGAACCTGTCTGCCGAGCGTCTAGCCGCACTGTTACCGTATCTCCGCCGCGGCTTGGGCGACCGCCCTCCAGGGGCCGGGTCCTCACTGCCACGCATCGCTCCGAGCCGTGCGTTGGCGTTGCTGCACGCAACCGGTGCCGATGCACGGGATGGCGGACCAACTCGGTGGGCAGCGCGCATCGAAGCACTGCTGGCTCGCGCAACGAGTTCGGCTGCAAGTGCCGCAAAGAAATCCAGCGGCGATGCGCGCCGCTTGGCGACCGTCGCTCGGCAGCGCTGGGAGCGGGTCGCGCGCGAGCTCCGCCCGATCGTGCCTGCCTTGCGCGAACTCGACACGCTCGCCGACCTGCTGGGTGAGTCGCGCACGGCGGACGAATTGATCGAGCCGTATCTAGCGTTTGCTCGTCGGTGGCTGGCAGCGCCGTTGCGTCCGAGCGAATGGCAAGACCTCGAGCGGAAGCTTCGCGCTTGGGCCCGGGAATTTTCGGGCGCCGTTCGTGGCCGAGGCTTCGTGACCGCGGTGCACGACGTGCTTGGCCAACTCGCAGTCGAACCGGAACCCGTGGAAGACCCCGACGTGATCGTCACGACAGCCGTTCCACCGGCTTCCTCGGGCCCGGTCTTCTCCATGCAACGCGCCAGCGACGAAGATGCCTATGCAGCGGGCGTTCGCGTCGATCGGCCCATCGAAAGAGGCGAATCGCATTCGCGCGCTGGGGATCTGCTGTTCGATGGCGACGACACTGCGCGTAAGAGCACGACGTGCAGCCAACCGAGTGCCCCGCTCGCTCCTGCGGGCACCGCGGTGGTAACGCCAGACAGCTTGCGCGGCCTTGGTGCTTGCGCAGAGCGCCCGCTCTCGGCCACGGCGTTGCCCATGTTGCTTGCCTGTCCCTACCGTTTTCTGTTGGAGCGCGTGGCGCACGTGCATCCGGTGCCCACGCCAACCAGTACGGGCAGCCTGGATGCAGTTGCGGCAGGCATTCTGGTACATACCGCCGCCGCTCGCTGCTTGGCGCAATTCGGCAACGCATTCGCCCAGCGCGAGGGCCGTTTGGAAGACTGGCTCGAAGCTGCGGAGCAGCTCGTGGCGGCCACGGTTGCCGAGGTGCTGGTGGAGTTGCCGCTTTGGGGCGAAGCGGTCCAAGAGGCGGCCCTCGCTCAGGTGCGGAACATGGTGCAGCAGCTTCTTGCCAGCGAGTGGCGGCAACCACCGAGCAAGTTCGTGGCCGTGGAGTGGAGGTTTGGCGAGCCGCAAGGGGTGGAAGTGACGCTTGCGACAACGGCGGTGTTTGTGCGGGGCGCCATCGACTGGGTGGTGCAGGCGCACGATGACGGTGTGGTGGTGCGAGAACTCAAAACCGCAACCGGCGGACTCGCCGCGCGCGGCCGCGTGCCAGCGCGACAACTGTTGCAGCTTGGCGCGTACGTGCTCGCACTGGAATCCGCGCGAGTCGTGGATGCTCCGGTAGCCCGAGCCGAACTGGTCTTGGTTGGCCCAGGTGGAGTCCGGCGCGCGTGTCTGGTTCAGGGATCGCTTTGCGAGCTGCGGCAGCGCACCGGGCGTGCGCTGGAGGTCGCCCGGAACTTGATCGATTCAGGATTGTTCCCGCGCACGTCTGCGGCAAGCGACTGCGCACGGTGCCCGTTTCTCGCTCACTGCGGCGAAGACGCTGCCGCGCGCTCGGCGCAGGCGCTCGCGGCAACTTCGAACCCAGCGCTAGCCGACTTTCTTCGTTGGCGCACTCGGGAAGCCCTCGAGTTCGAAGCGCCCTTGGAGGACGGGTAGCTGCATGGATCGCCTTTCTGTTCCGAGCGGAGATCTCGCCGAGTGGGTTGCCGACTTGCAAAGGCGCTTGCTGGCGGAGCCCGTGGCAATTTCGACGGAGGGCGCCACTCGCGCGGTCGTGGTGGCGGACAGCGCCGATCGAGCGGCAGCGTTAGCGGAGGCGCTCGCAGGGAGCGAGCTGACCTACGTGGCTAAGGGCCGTTGGCTGTACGTGGTGCATCCGTGGGTGCGGTGGTTGCTGCTCGGACTCCTCGGGCTTGCAGATGAAGACGATGGCGTGGCCAGCGCGCAGGCCACGACGTTTCCATTTTTCGAAACCAGCATGATCGATCGCGCGACCTATGTGGCACGAAAGCGCAGCGCTCCAGCGGATCTCCGGCAGCGGTGGGAAGAAATCGGGGAGACGTTCCAACGCCTGCGCGCGCTTGCGCACAGCACGAGTCCTGGCGCTGCCGCCCTGTTGCTAGCGGAGCGAATATCGTTCCGGCGCTTGGCGCCGTTCCACGGGAGCAATCGGCGCGTCGAACGCGCGCTGTTTTGGCAGGTCGTGGCTGCAGTGGAGCGCGAAGCATGGCAGCGCGGGGTGGACCTCGTGGGCTTCGCTCCAGTGTTGCGCGCGTGGCTGGCACAGCCCCGCGAAGTCGGGGCGCGGGTTGGGAGGATCGGTGGGGGATTGAGTGATTTATTGATTGAGAGATTGAGTGATTTATTGATTGAGTGATTTATCCATTGAGGGATTGGGGAATTTTGGGGGGTTGACAGGGTGGGTTGTCGGGGGGCATGTGGGTGGGAGTGGGAAGCACGGCGCTGGATCGAGCGAGGGAGCTGCAAGAGCGCACGAGACAGTTCGCCTTACGCGTTGTGAACATGTTCCGCGCATTGCCGCGAACAGACGAAGCGCGAGTCCTGGGCAGGCAAGTTCTTCGCTCCGGCACGTCAGTAGCGGCGAACTACCGGGCCGCGTGCCGTGCACGGTCCAAAGCCGAGTTTGCGGCAAAACTCGGGGTTGCAGTGGAAGAAGCCGACGAAACGATCTTCTGGCTCGAGCTACTCATCGAGTCCAAGGTGATTCCGGAGGCCAGGATGAAACCGCTGCTTGTGGAAGCCAACGAGCTCTTGGCTATCTTGTCCGCCTCCCACCGAACCGCCCGCACCCACCAAAAATAACCCCCAACTCTCACTCCCCAATCAATAAATCTCTCAATCCCCCAATCACTCAATCACTCAATCTCTCAATCTCTCAATCTCTCAATCTCTCAATCAATGAATCACTCAATCACTCAATCACTCAATCTCTCAATCCCCCCACTTCCTCAGCCCTTCCACCGGAACGCCCAGTACGCTTCCCACGACCAGTGCTGCTTGAATGGCGAAGTACTCGCTCGTTCCGACGAATTCGCGGGTGAGCGGAATTTCGTGTCCGCCAACCGTGAGCACGGTTCGAGGATCGCTTTCCGACGGCAGCGAAGCGCGTACGAAGTGGGTCGAGTCTGGAAGCCCTAGCGCGCGACAAAACGGATCGTCTTCGCACGCAACCACTGGCGCCCCTTTGCTGGCCGCAGCAGCCACCAAATAGGCCAGCTCGTCCCGAAGCGTTTGCGCACTGTGTTCGTCGTAAGCCCCCGCGCCTGCGGTGGGGGTCAGCACGAGGATGTCGGGGCTGGCCACGCGCACGAGCCGCGCGGCATCGCCTGGTTGCCGCACGCCGTATTCCAGCACCAAAACGGCTGTGCGCGGTGGGCGCACGGCGCGATACGCAGCGAGCAGCAAGGCGCGACCAAGCGCAAGCGTGCTCGAGGTGTCGAGCACCACTCCGAGAATCGCCAGCGGCAAGCCGATCTCCGTGTTGTACGAGAGTGGGTTCGCGCGCGTATCGAAGTGCTCCGACAAAAGTTCCGTGAGCAGTCGCTTGGTCACCGTTTTCCCTCGCCCGCCAGCAATGCCTACGATGAGCGGGCGGTGTCGCCGCAAACTCGCCCGCGCCAAGGTGGACAACACGACCCGGGCGAGCTGTCGCCGCCGACGGACTCCAGGCCGCATCGTTTCGTTTGGCTGCGGAGTCGGGCGAGGCAACGATGGTGCCGGCGCAGGTTTGCTCCCGCGAAAGAACGTGCGCAAACGATCGAAGGCGACATCGATGTCTTCCGCCGGCCGGGCGAAGCAAAAGCGCAAGTGGCCCTCGCCCGTGGGGCCGAAGGCGACACCGGGGACCACTGCGACCCGTGCCTCTTCCAGAAGTCGCAGTGCGAGCGTACGCGAATCGCGCGCAGAGGGCACCGTGTCTTTGAGACGCGGGAACACGAAGTACGAGGCTTCGGGTTTTTGGTAGTCGAACACGTCGGGCATGGAGTCGAGGTGCTGGATCATGCGCTCTCGCCGCCGGCGAAACTCTTCGCGGAAAGGCGCTACGATCTCCTCCGAGTGCTCGAGCGCAGCCATGGCAGCGTATTGGGAAACCACCGGGGCGCAGGTCACGAGCGCGTCGTGTACACGCAAGATGCGCGCCGCAAGATTGCGCTCCGCTTGTAAAAAACCGACCCGCCAGCCGGTCATCGCATACGCTTTCGAAAACGAGCACACGCGAACGACATGCTGCCGGTGCGCGGCAAAGTGCGCGGGGCTCGTGACCGGTTCTGCGCTGTACACGAAGTCCTTGTAGACTTCGTCAGCAATCACCACGGCCCCCACTCGCTCGGCGGCGCGCAAAAGTGCGGCGATGGTGGCACGGGGAAAGATGGTTCCTGTCGGGTTGTTTGGCTGGGCGAGCAATATGGCCTTGGTGCGGCGGCTCATCGCCTTGGACAGCACGTCGGGGTCGAGGTCGAATCCAGAGTCTTCCTCCAGCGGGACGAACCGCGGCGTCGCTCCGGCCAGGTGGATGGCGCTCAGGTACGAGGTGTACGAAGGTGAGGGAAGCAAAACTTCGGAACCCGGTGGGACCAGCGCAAGCAACGTTGCGGCAATGGCTTCGATCGAGCCGCAGGTCACGAGGATTTCCCCGTCCGGGTCGTACGCCATGCCTTCTTGGCGCAAATGCTCGCTGATCAACTCGCGCAGTGCGGGCAGGCCAGGCGAGAGGCTGTACTTCGCGCACGCTCCTTCGTCGAGTTTTTGCTTCACGTATTGCTTGATAACGGCGGGAGTGTCGAAGCTCGGGATCCCCTGTGCGAGGGAGACCACGTCGGGCATGCTGGCCGCCCGCAGTTCGATGGCCTTGATGGCGGAGAGTTCCAATTGTTTCCACGGCTCGGCAATGTCTGCTTTGGCCGCAAACCCTTCCCGCACCATCAGCCCTCCATCGTGCGATCGGCAGGCACGGACTCGACTGCAGGCACGGCCTGTTCAGCATCGCCGCTCCAGTCGAGCACGAGCGGCGTCCAGGGTCCGCCCTGTGTGCTCCGCTCGACGACGTGCACGGACCCGAGGGCAACTTGCAGTGCACTTGCCTCGTGTTGCGAGTCTAACAAGTACGCGAGCGCGCGGACGATCACGCCGCGGTGGGCGATGACGAGAACGCTCAGAGCCTCGTCGTCGAGGATCTTGGCCACGGCAGCTTCGACCCGCGCACGAAACGCTCGTAGAGATTCGCCGTTCGGGTAGCAAAAGTCCGCCGTGCGTGCGGTCCACTGCGCATACGCCTCCGGATGGCGCCGCTCGATTTCGTCGCGGGTGAGTCCTTCCCAGTCGCCAAAGTGCACTTCGTTGAGCTCCGCGAGCGGGGTAGCCGGTAGGCCCGGAGCCACCAGCGTTGCCGCTTCGCGCGTGCGGCAGAGTGCGCTGGTGTAAACCTTTTGCACGCCGTAAGCGGCAATCACCGGCGCGGCGCGCAGCATTTGCTCGCGGCCGACTGCACTCAAGGGCACATCGGTGGCGCCGTAGTAGCGGATGCTCGACTGCCCGGTGGTTTCCCCGTGCCGCAAAAAGACCAGCCTGCGCACCTTTGGCATCCGCAGCTCGATCAGAATTGGACCCGACGCATGATCGCCCGCGGTAGCCAACGAATGATGCCCATCACCAGCGCCCATACGAACGGAGCGTACACGACCGGCCGCCCGCGTTCGATAGCGTCGGCTGCAATCTTGGCAACGTGCTCTGGATCGGCGGCAAACGGCGGCGGCTTCAAGCCAATGGTCATGCTCGTGCGGACAAAGCCTGGCTTTACAGTGACCACGCGTAGCCCTTGGTTGTAGTACCGGTGGTCGAGCCCCTCCAGGTAACGCGTGAGCCCGGCTTTCGTGGCTCCGTAAAGAACCACTGGCTTCCGTCCGCGCTCGCCGGCAACGGAGCTGAACACGCACAGCGTGCCGCCGCCACGGGCAAGCAGTCGCACGCGGGCCGCCTCGCAAAACAACACTGTGTTGGTGAAGTTTACGGTGAGCAACCGATGCAGCAGTTCTGGATTTGCTTCCAGCTCTTCTTGCGTGGCGAATTGTCCGGCGGTGACGACAACTGCTTCGAGGCTTCCGAGATGGTTGCTTGCGGCATCGAGGGCGGGAGCGAACGTGGCGGGATCGAGCAAGTCGCAGTGCACGTGCGCAACCGGTCCCGCGCCGCCATGGATTTCCAGATCGCGTGCGCTTCGCTCGAGTTCGTTTGGGTCGCGGCCAAGCAAGAAGAGCCGGTGCCCTCGCAACACGAGTTCGCGGGCCAAGGCGCGGCCAATTCCTTTGGTGGCACCGAGAAAGGCGACGTTCACGGCTGGTCCCCTAACAAACGCACCGACAGCGCGCTGCGCAAGCGGCGGTGCGGGTCCCATTGCTGGCGTGCGGCTTCGAATCGGGGCAAGCGAGGCTCCATCGCGCGAAAGTGCTCTGGCCGCGTGAAGGCGTCTTTGGCAAGGTACACCCGCCCGCCGGCGGCAATGACGAACTCGTTCAAAGCGTCGACAATTTCTTGCGTACGTGCGGAAACGGGCATGTCTAGGGCGTAGGAGATCCCTGGTCGGGGGAAGGAAAGAATCCCACGCCCCTCGGCGCCGCAGTCTTTGATCACCGCCAAGAACACGGGCGCTTGCAGCGAGCGCAAACGGTCGACAAAGGCAAGGTGGGTTTCGTATCCGTGATCGGTGGGCAGCACGCACTGGTACTGGGTGAAGCCGCGCGGACCGTACACGCGGTGCCATTCGAGGATCGAATCGAGCGGGTAGAAAAACGTTTCCGGGTGTACCACATGTCGCCCGCGTCGCTGTTGGGCGCGGTAAAAGTACAGGCGGTTGAACCAGCGCACCATCCACGGCTGGAGGAACCAATCCGGAAACACCGGCGGCACCGTGAAGGTCCGCTTCTTTGGTGGGGGCGCCGCTGGTGCCTCGGACGGCTCGGCCCAGCGACCTTTCATGATGGCACAGCGGCCAAAGTGCGGCGGTGCACCGAGAAGGTCTGCCCACGCGACCGTGAAGGGCCAGTCTTGTCCCGCGGCTCGCAGCGCGGGCAGCAAAGCTGCGATGCTGTCGAACGTTTCCACCTCTTCCAAAATCCAAGGCGAGGGGATGCGCTTCATGCGGAAGGCAACCTCGAGGATATGGCCGGTGAGGCCCATTCCCCCGAGCGTGGCGTCGAACAACTCGGGATTCCGTTCGGGAGAGCACTCGACAATCTCCCCGCTGGCAAGCCGCATCAGAAGAGAGACGACGTGGTTTCCGAACGTGCCTTCGCAGTGGTGCATCTTGCCGTGCACATCGGCCGCAACCATGCCTCCGAGGGTGACGTATTTCGTGCCGGGAGTGACCGGAGGGAACCAGCCGCGTGGCAGGAACACGTCGATAATTCGCCAAAGAGGGCAGCCAGCTTCGGCACGCAGGACGCCCGTGTCGGGGTCGAAAGCCAGCATGCGGTCGGCAAACAAGGTGCTGGTTAGCGCCTCTCCGGAGCGGGCGGGCAAGGAAGCGTCGCCATACGAACGGCCGAGCCCGCGGGATAGCACCGTGTGCGTGGTGACTGCGCGCAAATCTTCCGAGGCGCACAAGCGTGCTTGTTGCACAGGGAATCGGCCCCAGCCGCTGATCGGCATGGGCGGCGAACAGGAAGAAAATTCTCGGTCGGATGGCGGCGTCATGCCAAGGGTTCTCCAGCGAGCTGCAACGCTTCTTCGGCAGATGGGATTCCCGGACGGCCGCCGATTTTCCGGCATTTGAGCGCCGCTGCCGCGGCTGCAAAGCGCAGCGTTCGCTCCACCGGCCAATCGTGCAGCAACCCGAAGATGCAACCCGCGTGAAACACGTCTCCCGCACCGGTGGAATCCACTGCGCGCACGGGGTAGCCGCGAACAAAGTGTTCTTTGCCGCGCACATAGGCCAGAGCGCCTCCGGGACCGAGCGTGGCGGCCACGAACCATGGGCCAAGTGCAGATGCAGATTTGAGGGCCTTGGGGAGATTGTCGAGCCCGGTGAGGCGCAAGGGGAATTCCGTCGCCGTGATCAACACGTCGGTCATTCGCAGGAGCTCTTCGATTCTCGGCTGTGGGCGGTCGACATCCAGTACGACGAGCCCGCCAGCTTGCCGGACCAGCGCGGCCGCTTCGATCGTGCGCGGCAAGTCGACAGCATCGAACAAAGCGACGCGGGCCGCGGCGAGTTTGCGTCTTGCCGCCGGACCCAATTCGACCTCGGCAAGACCGCGGTTTTCTTGGTGAAGGACGGAACGCTCTCCGGTAACTTGATCGATCAGGATCACCGAGACCGGCTGGGTGGTGTTCGAGACACTGCAAGTCGCCTCGATGTCCACCCCCTCGCGTGCCAGAGAGCCTCGGACGAGCACGCCTCCAGGGTCGTCGGCAAACGCGCCGATATACGCGGTGGGCACTCCCCAGCGCTGCAAAGCGACCAAAGCCGTGGGCACTTGCCCTCCGGGCTGAACCTCGTAATGCACCAGCGGCTGCTTGCCGTCGAGCCGCGGGTGGCGCGCTACGACGCAGAGGTGGTCGACGCTACTCGTTCCCAGACCGACGACTACCGCTTGCCTTGCCTCGTTTGGGTGTTGCTCGTTGGATGCAACCATCCGCCTCCGCTCCTGCCGCAAACGCCACGTGTGTCCGCACGCCTACACAATGTTGCGCCGTTCGACAACTCAGCGCATGGCCGTGTTTGCTGGCGAGGGGCTCTGCCGCCGGGTGCGGGCTGCACTCGAGGAGGCCACCGGCGTACTGCAGCCAACGCATTGAATGGGTCGAATCACCGGGGCACCGTGAGGGTGAACGAAGGCCGGGCTGGGTCGTTGGAGTAAAGGGTTACCGTCGGGCGGTCGGGGTCATCAGAGCGATCGGCGGGAACACTCACGAGCAAGAGCGCGCTTTCTCCCCGCGCGAGGGCGGGCGGGCAGTCGGCGCATGGGGTACCATGCCAACGAAGTGTTAACCCGCAATGAGACCGGGCTTCGTAGATCCGAAGGGGCCCCGAGCCTGCGTTTTGGATACGGAACGCCACGGATCCGTGAGGGGCACCCGCGGGCAGGTCGGGCGGCTGGACTGTGGACACAACGAGCTGCGGGTTCGTTAGGCTTTGCGGGCGAAGCCCCAGCACCAGTACGAGGCTCAGGCTGAGAGCAAGGGCGATGAGGGGGACATGCCACCCTGGAACCTCGAAACGGCGGCGCTTTCTTTGGCGCCGCCGTTTCGGGCGCACGGATGCCATCCTGCTCATGGTGCGGGCAGGAGGGCGATGATTCGTGTCGGGCCGCCACTGCCGCCTTTGATTTTCATGGGCAGCGCGATCATGGTCGCGCCACTAGGCGGGAGCAGGTGGACGTTGGCGACGTTCTCGAAGGCTGGCTTGTTGGCCCCGTTCACGATTCGGTGCACGGGAAAGTCACGCGACGGGCCATGATCGATGCTGGCCGTGTCGACGGCCACGGCGGCAATGTCGCGCTGGCGAACGAGAAACTCCGCAGCTTCCACCGAAAACCCGGGAAAGTGCAGGTTGAGGACATCTCTCGGCCGGTCGCTGCCGAGGTAGGCCTTCTTATCGCCCCAGTACCGACCCCACCCACTGTACAGAACAACGATGGCACCCTTTGGGAGTCGGCCCCACTGTCGCTCCCAATCGAGAATGTCGGCCACGGTCAGTTCGTAGTCCGGGTTGCGCTCGGCCTTGGAGCGGATGTCGATGACCGCAGCCGGGCCGACCAGCGAGGCGAGCGGCACTTGCTCGGTGGACCACCCATGTTCGGCGAAATGCAGGGGCGCATCCATGTGGGTGCCGCCATGTTCGGCCATGCAAAGGTTGTGTGCAGCATACCAATAGCCCTCCGGCGTTCGGCCGTAGGCCGTGCGCTCGAGGTGGAACGACTCCCCGGTGGGCCAGTAAATGGTTTCCGGACCGAAATCGTACGTCAAATCGACAAGGCGGCGCGGCTCGATGGTCGGGCTGCTCATGGGCGCAGGTTTTAGGCGTGCACAAGCCAGCCCGCTAATGGTTGGAAGGACGGCAGCCAAAAGCCAAAGAGCCTGGGTTCGGGTCATTGGCAGTTCCCCTGTGGCCAGCGAGGGTACGGCGACGGGTGGGCAGAGTCAACCGTGGGCAGCAAGCGTGCGGTGCCGGGGTTTCCGGTGGCATTGGGGGAGGTTGGGTGCTCGTCGGGGAGAGTGCAGCACCGTAATTTCGCGCTTGACTAGGGCACCAAATCGACGCAAATTGGGGTCACGTTTCGTGGGATTGTACACCTTGTTCGGGGGCCGGAACCCTTCCACGGAAGTAAAAATAAAGCTGCAAAATCGCGCTGGACCTTCGGTGAATTTTCGCCGATGATGCGCGTCGAGAAGCGACATGTTCGACACTGATTTCACCAACGACAACAACATTTTGGACCGCGAAGAGGAAACTCGCGCGGAGGAGCCCACCGAGTTGAGCGAAAGCTCGACCGAGGAACTTACCGAGTGGGAAGCGCGGGACGTCGAGGCTTTGTTTTCTGCCGACTTGGCGACAACCTCGGTGTTGAGCCGCGCAGAAGAAGAGGTGTTGGCTCGCAAAATCGCCCGTGCTCGGTCCAGGATCTTGGCCGTGTTGCGGCGGGCCAAGAAACTGTGCCGCGCGGCACTGGAAGATGCGGGCCGTGGCGTCATCCTCCCGGAGGAAGATTTCCGCGAACGGGAGACGGTGACGATCTTGCGGTTTGCGGAGCAGGCGCTGCGAGATCGCGAGGCCTTCAAGCGGACCGGCTTGAAGAAAAAGGCAAGTTTGCGGGCGTTCATCAAGGACCTCACCCGCGCCCTAGAAGACTACCGGGTGCTGCGGGACGAGATGATGCGGGCGAACTTGCGCCTCGTGAACTTGTTTGCGCGCCGGTATCGGCACCCGGTGCTGACTTCGCTGGACTTGTTCCAGGAAGGGGCCATCGGGTTGTTGCGGGCCATCGAAAAGTACGACCCGCACCGCAACATCAAGTTCAGCACGTATGCGACGTGGTGGATCTGGCAACAGCTCAGCCGCGCGGCGGACATGCAAGGGTCGCTGATCCGCCTGCCGGTACACTGGAACCAGTTCCGACGCCGCATTGGCCGGGATGCTCGCGAGCTGGCCATGGAGAACGAAGGTCCGGTGTCGCGCGAGGAGATTGCCGCCTCGCACGGACTCGACCGGGAGCGTTTCGAGGCAATGGCACAAAGCTTCCAGTTCGTGTCTACGGATGCCCCCATCGGGGATGACGACGACCGAACCTTGGAAAGCACCTTGGCGGCGGAGACTCCGGAGCCAGGGGAGCTTGCCGAGCACTCCTCGCTGCGAGAACGGCTCGAGGAAGCCTTGAAGAGGCTCCCGCCACGCGAGGGCAAGATCTTGCGGCGGCGCTTTGGGTTGGACGATGACGAAACCGAAACCCTGGAACAGCTCGGTAAGGAATTCGGTGTCAGTCGCGAGCGGATTCGCCAGCTCGAAGCTCGGGGATTGAAGATGCTGCGCGCCATTTGCGCGGAGCAAGGGTTGCAGGATTACCTGCAATAAGCGGGACGCTGCAGAGGCATTCCCCGTCGGTACGCAACGCCGGGGCAGCCGGGAGTCAAGCCTGGCTGCCCCGCGTTTTTGATCGTGCGCCGGAAACGATCGAGTAACGCGGTGAGGCAATGTGCGTCGCGGAACAGCGCGGGCAACGACTTGGCCGCGTGAATTTCGTGCGACCGCGAAAACTGTAACCACATCCCAGGCACACGGCGGGTTCCACCACGAGCCGTTCCCCAGTGTGGGGGAGCGACCGCTCCACGTGCTGCAAGTGCAGGTGCACTTCGCGCTCGGGCACGTGCAGCAAGCGGGACAAGTCCCTTGCGGTTCGCGGACCGCTGCGCAAAAGCTCCACCAGATTTTGGCGAATCGTTCCGCTCATGGTACACAGGCGTCGACGGTGTCGGGTCCGCTCTTGGCTGCGCCCCTTTGGTCTTTGGTTCCTGTCTGCAGTTTGTTTCACCCCCGGGTGTAAAGCAATGCCACAGAATTCCGGTTCGTCAGACGACCCACTCGCCCAGGCAAAAGACGGGCTCATCGAAGAGCTCAAGATGGAAGGAGTGACGGACGCGCGGGTGCTCGCGGCTCTTCGAGCTGTGCCCCGCGAAGAGTTCGTTCGCCCCCACGATCGCCACGCCGCTTACGACAATCGGGCGCTTCCGATCGGGAAAGGCCAAACGATTTCGCAACCGCTGATCGTCGGGCTCATGACCCAACTCCTCGGCCTGAAAGGGGACGAGCGTGTGCTCGAAGTGGGCACGGGATCCGGATATCAAGCCGCAGTGTTGAGCCTCCTGTGCAAGGAGGTGTACTCGATCGAGATCGATCCTGAGCTGGCCGAGCAGGCGCGTACGCGCCTTCAGCAGCTCGGGTACGACAACGTGCAGGTGCGGGCTGGAGACGGGTTTTTTGGCTGGCCAGAAGCTGCACCGTTCGACGCTGTAATCATCACAGCAGTCGCTCCCCGAGTGCCGGAACCGCTGCTCGAACAGCTCAAACCAAACGGGGTGATCGTCATGCCCCTCGAGGAAGGGTGGAGTGAGACGTTGGTGCGGGTGCGCAAACTCGGCAATGGTACAACCTCGATGGAGCGCTTTGGGGCTGTGGCGTTCGTTCCCATGCGAGGGGCCGTCCGCACAAAGCCACCAGAGCAGTGACCGGACCCGCTTCCAAAGCAAGCTGCTTCCGCAGAGCTTGTCCCGTCGCCTTCTGATTGCAGGTTGTAGGGGCACGGCGGTGCCGTTGCCCTGGTGCCGTTGCGCACCCGGGTCCCATGGAACCCGATGCGGCTCTCCTGCGTGCTCTTGGCAACGGGCGCGGCTTGGAGTAAGCGAAACCTACTTCGGGAGCGGCGTCGCAGGCATGCCGCAGGGGTAAGGAGGATTGTGATGACACGGTTGTGGAAGAAGGCTTTTGCTGTGATGGCAATCGGTGGTGCGCTTGTGGTTCCGGCGCTGGTTTCCGCCAAGGAACCGATACCGCCAGCGAAGCAGGCGTATTTGCGGTACTGCTCCGCTTGTCACGGGGAGAGCGGCAAAGGGGATGGCGTGGTTTCGCACTTGATGAACCCGCGGCCTGCCGATCTCACGCAGTTAGCGAAGAAAAACAACGGCGAGTTTCCGTTCATGCGCGTAATCCGGATTATCGACGGACGCGAAACCTTGCGTGCCCACGGCGATCCGGACATGCCCGTATGGGGCGAAATTTTCGCCGCGGAAGTCCCGGGGGCCATGAACAAGGAAGCCCGGATCCGGGGAAAGGTGTTGCTGATTACCGAGTACCTCGCCTCGATCCAGCAGAAGTAACGAGCTTCGCGCAGGGGCGAACGACGCTCAAAATCCGAAGCTCACCAGTTCCGGTTGCGAACGAGCGTACTCCAGCGCAAGGTCGAGTTGCGCTTGGCTGAGGGCGTGAATCTCGAACAAGGGTTCCCCTTGGCGGACGATGTCGCCCACAGTTCGGAGCAGACGTACGCCGGCGGAGACGTTTGCTGGCGCGCCTGCTTGTTTTGCAACTCGTGCCATATGCCAGCAGTGGATCGATCGGATCCGGCCATCGGTGGGGGCGGGGACCGTCGCGCAAAAGGGAGCCGGCGGCGGAAGCGGCTGCGGGCCTTGGGCCTCGATGATGCGTTGGAACGCTGCACGCGCGGCTCCGGAATCCAGTGCCTCCATCGCTTTCCGATAGCCGCCCCCGGCCGGAACAGCCCCGATCATCTCCAGGATGCGCGCGGCTAAGTAAAGCGATTTTTCGCGGAGGTCGGTCGGTGCTCCGGGAGCGCGATCGAGCACGGCTAGAACGTCGAGAGCTTCGAGACGCGGCCCAATGCCCCAGCCGATGGGTCCACGCGCTTCCGTGACGGCGACCTCGAGGTGGAGATCGATGTGTCGCGCTACGGCTTGAAAGAGCGCTGCCAAGCGCTGGGCGTGTTCGAGGCTGCGCACTTTGGCGGTAGGTCCCACGGGGATATCGAGGAGCGCGTGCGTTGCGCCCGCGGTTTTTTTCTTGGAGAGGATGGAGGCAACCATTTGCGCCTCCGTGTCGATCTCCATGGGCCGTTCCACCGTGATGAGAATGTCATCGGCCGGCGCCAGTCCGAGCGCACCGCCCCAGGCAATGCAGGCACCCGCGCGCTCGATGACTTGGTAGAGTCGCTCTGGTTCCAAGGCGACGTCGGCAAGCACGCCCATCGTGTCGGCTGTTCCTGCCGGACTCGTGATGGCGCGGGACGAAGTTTTTGGAACCGTGACCCCCAAGGCAGCCAAAATTGGCACCACGACCATGGTGGTGCGGTTGCCTGGCACCCCTCCGATGCAGTGCTTGTCGGCAATCGGTGCGTGGGGAAAGCGCAGCATCGTGCCTGTGTGAATCATGGCCTTGGTCAGCGCCACGAGTTCCTCCAGCTGCATCGGACGAAGCGCACATGCCAAGACGAACATCGACAGCTCGACCTTGGAATATCGGTGCGCCACGACGTCGCGTAAAATTTCGGTAAACGCGGCCTCGTTGAGTTGCTGGCCCCAGAGCTTGCTGCGCACCAGGTCCACGCTGCGAGGGGCGGGCGCGTGGGCGGCTTGCACGATGCTGCCGTCCTCCAGGCCCAGGTCTCGAAACGCGACTTCGGAAAGGCCGACTTCGTCGGGCCGCACCAAAGTATCTCGGCAAAAGTTCAACACGCCAATGATCTCTCGCGTGCCTCCGTTGCGAGGATCGCGTCCCCACACACGGACGCGGTCGAGCGGGCGAAAGCCGAGGTTTCCCGCCACCACGGCGTCTTCGTGAATGAACACGACGTGCTCGCTCAACGTGTCGATACGAACTTGCCGTAATCGAAACATATCGATGTTCTCCACGCTCGCAGTCGAAACGGTGGGCCCTCTTCTTTGCAGGTTTTTGTGCGCAAGGGTAGAAGCGAGCGCATGCGCGGCCGGACGCTGGGTACGAAGCGACGCCCCCTCGATGCCATTGCGTTGGAAGTGTTTCGGCACCGCCTGAGCGCCATTGCCGAAGAAATGGGCGTGGTGCTTCGGCGCAGTAGCTTTTCAGCCAACATTAAGGAGCGGCAAGATTACTCTTGTGCAGTATTCGATTCCGAGGCCCAACTCGTGGCGCAAGCGGCCCACATCCCGGTGCATTTAGGGTCGTTGCAGCTTGCGGTGGGTGCAGCGACGGCAAGCGGCAACCTCGCTCCGGGCGACGTGGTTGCCCTTAACGACCCGTTTGCTGGCGGCACGCACTTGCCGGACCTGACCCTGGTGGCGCCGGTGTATCTACCGGGGCGCTCGAGGCCAGTGGCCTTCGTGGCCGCACGAGCGCACCACGCCGACATCGGCGGCGCGGCTCCCGGTTCCATGGCACTCGCAGAGGAGGTGTATCAGGAAGGATTGCGGATTCCGCCAGTGCATTTGGTTCAGCGGGGCCGGTTGCGCCACGACGTGCTCGCCTTGTTCGAGGCGAATACCCGTGTGGCAGCCGAGCGGCGCGGGGATTTGCTCGCGCAGTTAGCGGCGCTTCGTTGCGGAATCCGGCGGCTACAGGAACTCTGTAAAACGGTGGGAGAGAACGCTGTGGTTGCCGCAATGGAGGGACTGCAGGTGTACTCCGAACACCGATTGCGGCGCGTGTTGGCCGGGTTGCCTGACGGGGTGTTTCGCGCCACGGACTGGTTGGACGACGATGGCTTCGGCGCGGTAGACTTGCCAATTTCCGTCGCGGTGGTCGTTCGCGGGGACACGGCAACGTTCGACTTTAGCGGAACGGCTCCCCAGGCACGTGGCGGCGTGAACGCCACCTTGGCCGTGACTTGGGCGGCGGTCCTGTATTGCTTGCAGTTGCTCGCTCGCGGAGAGATCCCTGCCAATGCCGGCTTGATGCGTCCGGTGACCGTCCATGCGCCCGAAGGGTCGCTGGTGAATCCGCGCTTTCCCGCCGCGGTCGCAGCGGGAAATGTGGAGACTTCCCAGCGAATCGTCGATACGGTTTTGCGCGCGCTTGCCGACGCTGCGCCCGAGGTGATTCCCGCGGCAAGTTGCGGCTCGATGAACAATCTCGCCCTAGGCGGCTACGTGCCCGGGAGTGGCGAGCAGTTCTCGTACTACGAGACGATTGCCGGAGGAGCAGGGGGAGGACCTGCCAGGCCGGGTGCTTCGGCCGTGCAAACCCACATGACGAACACGTGGAATACCCCGGTGGAAGCCCTGGAAGCGCAGTTCCCTCTGCGGGTGACGTGCTACCGGATTCGCCGTGGCTCCGGTGGCGCGGGCAAGCACCCCGGCGGCGATGGGATCGTGCGCGAACTCGAAGCGCTCGCTCCCATGCGGGTGACCCTGTTGAGCGAGCGGCGCACGCGGCAGCCCTACGGATTGTGGGGCGGAGAAGCCGGCGCGGCCGGGCACAATTGGCTCGTTCGTCCGCGCAAGCGCGAGCAGCGGATTCCATTGCCCGGCAAGACGACAACGGTTCTGGAGCCCGGCGATCGCATTCGCGTGGAGACGCCAGGCGGCGGCGGATGGGGAAGCGTACAGGGGGCACGGAGGAAGTAGTCCGGGGGGTCGACCGGAGCTACCTCCCCCGTGCGGGGTCGGGAGGGAAGGGAGGGTCAGGAAAACTTTACGCTGCTTGGGCGGCTTGGGGTGGAACCGTGCGCGCAGGCTTCTCTTTGCTCAACCGCGCCAAGGTCTTCTCCAGCGCGTCGATGCGGCGCTTCAGTTGATCCACTTCACGGCGCGGCGCCACCTCGAGCTGCTGGACCAAAATTCGTTGCGCTTCGTGCCGAGCGGTGCGCTGAAGTGCCCGCGTGCGCGAACGGACGGACTCGGCAGCCTTGCGCAGTTGCGTTTGCACCGGACTGGCAAGCGCCGTTCCGCGATGTTGCAGCCGCACGATTTCCTTGCGCAGGCGCTTCTCGAGGTCCCGAACGACCTGCGTTCCCTCGCGGCGCAAGTTGCGGCTCAAACTCGTCAGACGCTGTTCCATCGTCTCAGCCGCTTTCAGGGCACGCGCCCGGAAGTGCTCGATCGCCTTGGGCGCCGGGACCAACTCGGCCAGGCGGCTTACCCAGGTTTCCACCGGTTGCGCGCTCCGTGCTGCCCGTTTCGTCGTTGCTTTTGCTGCCATCGTCCCGTCCTCCTGTGGCACGTCGTATAACGCCCTGCGTCACAATTGTCAATGCGCTGCGTCAAGATGGTGAAAAAAAATACCCGGGACTGGGCCCGGGCATCGCGAACTGGAACACGTGCGGTGCGAACGTCAGAGTGGTCGCACGTGGACTCGAACCACGGACCTCCTGCATGTGAGGCAGGCGCTCTAACCAGCTGAGCTATGCGACCATCGCGGAACGCTCGCGCTAACACAGGCACGGGCCGGCTGCAAGGCAAGCCTTGGCGCCCCGCCAGCTCTCGCTGCCGGATCGGGCACCTGGTCGGAGACGCATCCTCCACATGATCGCATCGTGAGGCGATAGACGCCGCTCTCGCTGTGTGCCGGTGCGGTTGCCGCGCCGGGTGCGATGGTCGCAACGCAGGGTTCTCGGGGTGCATGCACGGTGTGCCGTGGCGATGGCACGAACGCCGGTCGCTGCCCTGGAGCCACTGGTGTAGAATCGCCCTGGTCGCCTGTCGGAGGGCAGCGTACTGGACGTGAAGATCGAGCCCTCGGATTGGAACACCTTTGATGGTCTTGCTCTGTGCGGTTACTCGGGTAGGCTGGCGAAAGGAGCGACAACAATGGTCAACGTGGGTATGTGGGCACGAGCGATGCGGGCGATCCCCCGCATCAGTCGCGAGGAATGGGACGCGTTGGACGTCATCTCGCGGTGGCTGATTGCCTCGCGTTCAGCGGTGCTGGTCATGACATTCGTTTCCTCCGCGTTGGCGGGCTTGCTGGCGTGGCGCGACGGTGCCTTTCAGTTCGGGTCGTGGGCCGTGCTCACTGTGGGCTTGCTGCTGGCACACGCGACGAACAACTTGGTCAACGACTTCACGGATCACTGGAAAGGAGTCGATCGGGACAACTACTTTCGTGCTCAGTACGGGCCGCAGCCCTTGGAACATGGTCTCCTGAGCCAGAAGCAAATGCTCCAGTACATTGCGGTTACCGGTGCGCTGGCTTCGGTTGCCGGACTCACGCTGATCTTTTGGCGTGGCGAGGTGGTGTTGTGGTTGACGCTCGTCGGGGCGTTTTTCGTGCTGTTTTACACGTGGCCCCTCAAGTACGTCGGTCTGGGAGAAGTGGCGGTGTTGCTGGTCTGGGGGCCGTTGATGGTTGGCGGCGGGTACTACGTGATTACCGGCGGTTGGCGCCCGGGGGTCCTGTGGGCGAGCTTACCGGTTGCTTTGACGGCGACCGCCGTGTTGTTCGGGAAACACATCGACAAGATCGAGGCAGACCGTGCCAAACAAATCCGCACGCTGCCGGTGCTGTTGGGCGAGTCCAGAGCACGATTGGTTGCATTGGGTTTGTGTACGGCAGCGTACGCCGTAACGTTTGCGCTCATTGCGACGGGAGAGCTTGGCTGGCCCCTGCTGGTCGTGTTGGGCGCGTTTTCGTGGTACCGACTGGCGTTCCACGTTTTTCGCCAACCCCGGCCAGCCTCTCCACCGCCGGAATACCCCGCGAATGTGTGGCCGTTGTGGTACTCAGCGTTCGCGTTCCAGCATACTCGGCGTTTTGGCACACTGTACCTAGCCGGAATGTTCCTCGACGCTGTGCTCCGGCATATCCAGTGAACGCTTGCCAGGTGAAGGAGACTGTATGCAGGGCGTAGAATCACTCCCGGTCGAGCAGCTCGACATTATCAGTGCTCGCACGTACGGGGAGCACGGGTACCCCCACGCGGCGTGGACACGGCTTCGGCGCGAGGCGCCTGTGTGCTGGATGCAACCGCCAGGGTACCGGCCGTTTTGGGCCGTGACCAAGCACGCCGACATTATCGAGGTGTCCACCCAGCCGGAGAAATTCCGCAGCGCCGGCCGATTTATTCTCTTTCCTGACGCGGACATGCCGGGCCCGAAACTGGAGGAAGACCCGCCACTGCGAATGCTGGTGAACATGGACCCTCCGGAACATCGGGTCTACCGCAAGCTTGTGAGTGGCTGGTTCACGCCCCGGGCCATTGCCCGCTTGGAACATCGGTTGACGGAGCTGACGAACGAGATTTTCTCGTCGCTAGGCCCTCCGGGAGAATGGATCGAGTGCGACTTCGTACGCGACGTAGCAGCACTGCAGCCGCTGCGGATGATCACGGAAATTTTGGGCATCCCGCGAGAGCGCGAGCAATTCGTTTTGCGCGTTACCAACGAGAACTTTGGCATCGAAGACCCCGACTTTCAGCGTTCCGGGGAAACCCGCGAAGAGCGCCTTGGCTTTTTGCAGGAAGCGTTCGCGTACCTCGAACAGGTTACGGAAGAACGCCGCCGCCATCCGCGGGAGGATTTGTCGACGGTGCTTGCGCACGCCACCATCGATGGCAAGCCGGTACCGCAATTCGAGCTCTTCTCCCTGTACTTTCTCATCATGGTTGCGGGTCACGACACCACGCGGAACTCGATTTCCGGGGGCCTGCTCGCGCTCCTCGAGCACCCGCAAGAACTGGCGAAGCTCAAGGAAAACCCGTCGTTGATCGAAACAGGCGCGGACGAAATCGTGCGTTGGACCACCCCGGTGATCCATTTCTCCCGTACGGCCACCGTGGATTACGAGCTTCGCGGCCAGCGCATCCGCAAGGGAGATTCGGTGGCGCTGTTTTACCCTTCCGCGAATCGCGACGAAGAGGTGTTTCCCGATCCCTTCGTGTTTCGGCTCGACCGGGAGCCGAACCCTCACTTGGGCTTCGGAGTCGGCGAGCATTTTTGCCTCGGGGCTCACCTGGCTCGCTTGGATATCAAGGTGTTCTTCCGCGAATTCGCGAAGCGGATCGATGCTGTGGAACTGGCTGGGCCCGTGACCAGGCTTTACGCGAGCTTTGTCGGTGGCCCAAAGCGCATGCCAGTTCGCTTACGGTTCAAGCCCCCGGAAGCGGTGCGCAACTAAAGCAATTCGCAGCCTGGAGCTTTGCGGGAGCGCGCCGCGAATCGCGCGCTCCCGCAACCGTGTCGCTTAGCGACACACGAATGTGTTGCCGGTGGACGAGAAATCGCACCGCGGCCGCGTGCCACCGCTGGCATTGAACGTGTAGGAGGCACACTGCCCCGAGAGTGCCCGGCTCTGGTTCCCGAGCACCACCCGAACGGTCACAGGCGCTTGGGCGCTGCTCACGGTAAAGTCTCCCAGCTTCCCGGCGATCGAAACCGTGAACAGCCCCGGCACGCGTTTCGAGCTCGCTACCACCACCTTGGTAATGTCGCCTTGGATTCCATCAGGATCGCGGTACTTTGCTACGTGGCCGTCGAGGCTCAATGTCCATCCGGGGGATGTGCGGGAGACCGCAGCGCCGCCCGGCACGATCCGCTGGAAGATCACGTTGCCGAACGGGTCGTAGACGGCGAACCGGATTCCTTCGGCAACTGGGTTGGGTGGAGGGCTTGCTGGATCCAACATCCACGAACCCTTCAAGGTGAAGTTCTCATCTCCGGAAGGCGTGAGCAGTTTGGTTACTTTCAGTCGGGGCGAGGTCAGTTGACTACTGCCACTGCAGAACACGTCGGGCATCGGCGTCGGCGTGTCTGTGGGCGCCAGAGTCGGGGTGTCGGTTGGAATCGGGGTAGCGGTGTGGGTTTCCGTTGGTGTCGCAGTGTGGGTTGGTGTCCAGGTGGGCGTCTGGGTCGGGGTTTCCGTGAAGGTTGCTGTGGGTGGCAGTGTGTGCGTTGGGGTGAGCGTCGGGCCTCCGGGCGTAATGGTGTGGGTCGGTGTCAGGGTCAGGGTCGGGGTGTGCGTTGGCGTGGGAGTCAGGCTCGGGGTGAAGGTGAACGTGTATGTTGGCGGAACGGTGAATGAAGGAGTTGGTGTTCGGGTTGCAGTGGGCGGCGGTGTTTGCGTTGGAGTTGGGGTGCGCGTGGCTGTGGGCGTGAGGGTCTGTGTTGGTGTCGGAGTTGCGGTCGGTGTCGGAGTAGGCTGCGCGCCCGGCGTGCTGTTGGGATCGGCCGGGTCCGACCCTGCATCTAGTTCGTCCCGGTCGAAGAACGTGTCCTCGTCGCGATCCACCCCGAGGCGCACGGCCGAGCCCAGAGGGACAGCCGTGTAGGTCAGCTCCTGTCCCGGTGTCGCTGCAACGGCTCGCAACGCGGTGTCGGTCCACGCTGGCTCGCTGGCGCGATCGGGTTGAAAGGTTCCCGTCGCCGTCCGGTACCAACCTCGCATCTGGCCATTGTATCGCCCCTTGACCACCAAATCGGTCTCGCCCGCCGCCGCCCGCTGGATCAGCAAATCGATCCGGCTGCTGACCTGTGCAGCGTTCGTGCTCGTCAAGGTCACTTGTTGGCCGACGATTGGGAACAGATCGGTGTCGAACGCCAAGAGGAACTGCTCCACATCGCGTCGCTGGCTATCGCCACCGTTGAACCCGACGCCATTTTGGTCGTTGAACACAGTGGCGTTGAGGAAACGAAACAGCGTGTCGACGCTGCCATCGTGGAGGAACCCGAAGCCGCGAATTTGATCGCCCTTGTGGCCGTTGTCTCCCGAGTTGAAAAACGGCACGGCTGCCATGCCGAACATGCCGACCTTTTGGTATAGGTTGCGCAAGTGGGCAATCTTGATCACCTGCGGCTCGTTTTCGAAGCTGGCCTTTCCGTCGGTGCCGAAGAATCCTTGTGCTCGGTCGGTTACGTGGCAGCCATTGCAGGTATGCCCGAGGGCAGAGTCTGAACCGTCGGTGCCGAAGTTGAGTCCGTCAGCCCGCCGTGGTCCAAAGAAAAAGTTCCGCCCGTTTTGCTGGGAGGCGGTGAGCGAGTTGTCGAGGTTCCGAATCGGGTTCGGCGGAAGTTTCACTTGGAGAATAAAGTCGGTGAACGCCTGCATCTCTGCAGCGGTGAGTTGGCTCGACCGACCTAACAAGCCCGGAAACGCCACGTTGAAGGCCTTGAACGCCAGATCGGCGCTGAAGGGTTGCGAGCTTCCGCCGTTGCGGTCGCCGCGCCAGTGCATGGCCCCGTGGTTGACCAGTCCGCGCAATGTTTGCGTGGTCATCGGTCCCTTCATCGGGTGAAAATCCCGGAAGGTGTTGCTTCCGATGGCGAAAGCAAGTTTCACTGGGAGCGGGTTGGTTTGGGTTTCGTCGTCGGGGTTTCCGAGGTCCCAGGCTAAGCTGTCGAAGTCGGCAAAGATGTGACAGCTCGCACAGGCAGCCTCGCCGTTGCTCGAGGTGTAAAAGGCGTCGTACAGAAACCGCCGACCGTTCACCACGCTTGCCGGCTCCGGGTTGTACAGCGAGACGTGGTCGACTTCAGTGCGCGTTTGCGTGTCCACCACTGCAATGCCGTTGTCGAAACGGGTGAGCACGTACAGCCGCTGCACTCCCTCGTGCAAAACCAAGCCGGCTGGACCACCCCCGCTCACGCTGATGTAGTTCGCGTTGTTCGGCACGAAGGTGTCGTTTTCCAATGCTGTAGTGTTGAAAACACCCACTTTGCTCGAGCCGAACGCAGCGACATACAGCGTTTGCCCGTCGCTGGAGATGGCCATGTCCAGTGGCGTGGCGAGGCTGTGGTCTTTGACCCCTGCAGGGGCGGGCCGCTGACTGTAGTCGATGTGTTTGTTCAAGTGCCGGGGAAGCACGCTGCTGCCAGACAGCACCGTGATGCGCGACTCTGCCAAGTGCCCTTGCACCGTAGTGCCCCCGAATTGCGCTGCGTAGATCCCTGGACCTTCGAAGCGAACTTCGTTGCGCGACTCGAAGTTCGTCACATACACCTTCCCGTTCACGGGGTTCACCAGCATGTTGAACAAAATCGTTCCCACTCCGGTGTAGAAGCCGGCACTGCCCGCGAGTTGTGCCGGCGGATTCGCCGTGGCGTCGATCACGAAGACGTCCTTGTCTGGCAGGTTGAACTTGACAGCGTTGTTCCAGTTACGCCCGCACACACTGCCCGGGCAGTCGGCATCGGTACTGCAACTCCACCCGTACTTCGATCCGCCAGCACAAGCTTTGTCTGCCCAGTACGAGCCGTTCCATTTTACGATGAGACCGACTTCCGGAGCTGCTGCCCCGGTGTGATCCGTGGTCGGGAGCGGCAATCCACCCGGGCCGGTGCTGCACGGCCCGGCCACCACAGTGTCGGTCTTGTTGGAGTCGTCGCACACGAGACCCTCGTTCACCACGGTGGTTTGGTTCCCGCTGTGGAACACAGCAGCATACACGCGCGTGCCGTCGGGCGATGCTGCCAAAGCCCGCGGGGTGTCTCCGAACAAGGTGAGAATGGTCAGTGGTGTGCCGCCGAGTGTGTTGCCGAGGTTGGTCGCATCGAATACCCAAACGTCGGCGCGCCCTACTCCGGGAGTGGTGAGTTGCGGGTCGTTGGGATTGTTTTGACCCCGATGTGCGCAAGTGATGAACGCGCGGTTGTTCCCCGGACCGGCAAACACGATGTCGCGGGGTTCGTCGCCCACTAGGAGCGTGCGCACGACGCGACCCGGCGAGCTGGACAGGTCGACGATGCTCACGCTGTCGGAGAGGTGGTTCACGACCCAGACCTCGGTGTTGGTGCGTGCCGCAACCGCCACGGGTTCGAGTCCCACCGGAATGGATTCTAGGTGGGTGAGGCTTCCGTTGGCGCCGATCGAGAACACCTCCAAGCGGCTATCGGGGATGTTCGCGGCAAAGAGCTTGGTGCCGTCCGGCGACTTGGCTAGCGGACGCACCGGCCCGCTCTCGAATAAGGTGTACGGACCTGCCCAACTAGGCTGGCCTCCCAAGTGCAGCAGTGCACACCACGACAATACGACCCCGACGGCGACCCTCGTGATTTTCACTTCCTCTTCCCTCCGCGTTGGCCTGCGTGTCTACAACAAACTTGCACACTTAAGCAACAGCAAGCGTTGCCGCGAGGCGCTGCCATTCCCCGGGATTCGTCGTCCTCGAGTGACGGCTCCAGGGTGCCTCGATCGACCGTCGACCGACCGTGAGGCAAACCGTGGGTTTCCGGTTTGCCCGTACACGCGCCACGCGCATTTCCGCGTGGTACAGAGGCGCGGCGGTGCCGTGCACCGGGGCGGATTGCGTCACGGCGGGCGCGAATGCGGGCGACACCCCGCGTTCCGGGCCATTCCACGATGGGTTCCAGTGCAACACGGCAAGCTGTAGGGGCGGTTCGCGAACCGCCCCTACGACCGGTGCGGCCAGGTGCTTGCGATGTTCGCTGGCCCAATGCACGCGGCTGTACGCAGGTGATGTAGGGGCGACGCGGTTCGTCGCCCTGGTGCGATCGTGCACGATGGTCCCACACAACGCGACGCCGCTGCGCTGCGTGCGCCGCACCTTATGGGCGACCCACCGGGTCGCCCTAAATTGCGCACCGGTACGGTTTGTGTCGTTCCGGCAGGGTGTCGCCGGCGCGGAGGGTCATGTGCGCCACGTGCATTTCCGTGCGGCGCGGGGGCGCGGCGGTGCCGTGCCCTGATCGGCTCTCGGGGAGAATGAGCAACACGCAAGGGCTACCGGAAATTTTTTTCGGGTTCGGGAATAAACTTCGGCGTTGGATCGTTGTAAGGGCGGACCCTGAGATCTTGGGCACGAGGCGAAGGACGCGTGTTTTGGAAGCGGAAAGCAAGCACCCCATTTCAAGAGCAAATCGAGCCGCACTTGCGCGCGTTGTACAACTTTGCCCTCGAGCTCGCGGGGCCTAGCGACGCGGAGGACCTCGTGCACACGGCCGTTTTACGTGCCCTGGAGCGGTGGGACGAGATCGCCGGGCGTCAGCATCTCCGCACGTGGTTGTTCGTGGTGCTGCGCAACGCCTGGATTGATAGCTTGCGGCAGCGGGGGCGGCGCGGGGACGTGTCGGTGAATGACCCCGCGGCTTCGGATCTCGGTTGTGCAATTCCAGCCGCCGAGCAAACCGCGGCGGAACAAGAGTGGGCTCGGGCGATTTGGGGCGCCCTGCGTTCCTTGCCCGAAACCTATCGCGTGCCTGTGTACCTGCGCGACGTGGAAGGCTTCACGTACCGAGAAATTGGGGAGATCTTGGGCTGCCCGATCGGCACCGTCATGTCGCGATTAGCTCGCGGACGGGCATTGTTGCGCGCGCAACTTCTTGCCCAAGTGCAGGAGCGGGGGTGGCAGCCAAAACGAAAAACCGGGACGCAGGGCCATGAGCTGTAGACAATTTCGTAAATACATCACCGCGTACGTAGATCATGAATTGAGTGCCGAACTCGCCGTTGCGCTAGAGGAGCACTTGGCGGGGTGTCCATCGTGCCGCCGACGTTTGGAGGCTGAACGTTGGGTGGCGGACGCACTGCGGCGATCGTACGTGCGCCAACCCGTGCCGCCGAGACTCCAAGCAAGCGTGGCGGCCGCGCTCGAACGGCAGGCGAGCCCCGAACCCCGGAGGCACTGGCTTGCCGCGGCGGCTGGGCTTGCCGCGGCAGCGGTGCTTTTCGCGGTAGCCTGGACTCGATCTCCGCAAACCGGCGTGCTGCCACCGCAAGCCGCGCTGGCAGCACAGTTGTACGAGCAGGCAGTAGCGCAGCAGTTCGTTCTCGAGTTGCGGACAGCGAACGCCAGCGAAGCGGATCTTTGGCTTGCGACCAACCTCCCGTATTATCCTGCAGGCTCTTTGCGCCCACCGACCGGAGTGCAGCTCGAAGGAGTTGCCACCGTGTGGGAAGGCCAGCGCCGCTTCGGGGCTGTTTTGTATCGTGCAGAGGGGAAGCCAGTGTTGTTGCTTGTTGCTCCGCTAGCCGAGCAGTCGGCTACCGAGGCTGTCGGAGGAGCAAGGACTGTGCGGTTCCATACGTACGAGACGGGCGGACGAAAGCTCGTCGCGTGGAGCCATGGCTCTCTCTCGTATGTTTTGGTCAGTCAGGGCACGCACGATGGCGCGCGCGCCTGCGCGAGTTGCCACGCTGGCGTGGAGAGCGACCGCCTCCGCGACTTTCCCTTTGCCAGCGTGCTGTGAGGGAGGGAGTATGCGTCTTTGGGCCAGGATGCGGACACCGTTGGTCTCCATGATGGGGGCCTTCGCCTTGTACTTGCCAAAGGGGGTGCTCGAACCACTCATTCCGCCAGAGAATCCCCTCACTGCGGACAAAGTCGCTTTGGGCAAACGCCTGTATTTCGACAAGCGGTTGTCTGCCGACGGTACCGTGTCTTGCGCCTCGTGTCACGATCCGCTGCGCGGATTTGCCGATGGCAAGGCGGTCGCCACGGGCATCCGCAATCAAGCAGGGGCACGGAATTCGCCTACGGTGCTGTACGCAGGGTTTAGCGAAGTTCAGTTTTGGGATGGTCGCGCTCCCTCGCTGGAGGAGCAAGCGAAGCAGCCCTTGATCAACCCGGTGGAAATGGGCCAGCCCTCGCACGACGCCGTCGTGAAGGCAGTCGCCAGCATTGCCGATTACCCGCCACTGTTCGCAAAGGCCTTCGGAACCCCAGAGGTGACGATCGACCGCATCGTGCAGGCAATTGCCTCGTTCGAGCGCACGTTGGCTCCGTTCAGTTCCCCATTCGATCGGTTCTTGGCCGGCGACAAAAGTGCCATCAGCGATGCGGCAAAACGGGGCTTTCAACTGTTTCAAGGCAAGGCCCGCTGCGTCACCTGCCACGAGTTCAATGCCTCCTTCCCATTCTTCACGGACAACAAGTTCCACAACATCGGTGTGGCGATGAAGGGCAATTTCGAACAGCTTGCTCGCGAGGCGCAGGCGCTTCAGACACGTCGCGACCGGGAAGCCGAGAGCAGCCTTGCCCATAAGCCGGGGGTGGAGGCGCTGGGGCGCTGGATCGTGACTCGAGAAGCGAAGGACATTGGTGCCTTCAAAACCCCGGGGCTGAGGAACGTAGCTCTGACCGCGCCGTACATGCACGACGGCAGTTTGCAAACCCTCGAAGAGGTCATGGACTTCTACAATCGCGGCGGCGAGCCGAACCCGAATTTGGACGGAGGCATGCGCCCGCTCGATCTCACCCGAGAGGAAATTGCGGACATCATTGAGTTCATGAAGTCGCTGACCGACGAAAACGGAGGGAAAAATTTCGACTGGGAAGAACTGAAAGAATTGTCGCGCAAAACCCGAGCGGCGGAACTGGTGGCCGCGCCTGTTCCGTGAGGGAACCAGCGGCAAAAGGAGGATTTGGATGGCGCGCTACAAGTTGCCGATGGAACGCAAGAAGGAAGAGTACTTGGCAGAGCGAGAACGCTTTTTCGCCGAACTACCACGGCTCAGCCGGCGCGATTTTTTCAAGACGGCAGCCAAGGCAGCGGCGGTCGCCACGGCCTTCTGGAAGGGCTACCCGCCCCATTCCTTTCAGCTCGTTCGCGTGGCCGAGGCCAAAGAAACGCAGCCAAAGTTCACGTTCGCGTACATTTCGGACACGCACATTCTGGACAAAGGTCTGAACCATCGCTTCGTGCGGGCATGCCAAAAAGCAGTGGACGACGTGAATGCGTTGGACCCACAGCCAGACTTCGTACTGTTCGGTGGGGATTTGGCACAACTCGGCAAGGCCGAAGAACTTTCCATCGGTGCCCAGTTGCTCAAGCAGCTCAAGGCTCCCGTGCGCATGATGGTGGGCGAGCACGATTGGTACTTGGACATGGGCGAAAAATGGCGGGAAATGTTCGGTGAACCGACGTACTCGTTCGACCATAAAGGCGTGCATTTCATCGTGCTGAACTCGGTCATCGTCGAGGATTACTGGACCGAGCCGAAAATGACACCGATGGAGCGCATGTTGGCCATGGCGCAGCTCGACAACCCTAACGGTCGCCCCTTTATGGTCGGCGAGGAACAGCGCGATTGGCTTCGCCAGGACCTAGCAAAAGTGGATAAGAAGACGCCGATCATCGTCTTCTCCCACTCGCCGCTGTACAAGTACTACCGTCCGTGGAACTTCTGGACCGAGGACGCGGAAGAGGTGCAGAAACTCCTGTTCCCCTTCGAATCGGTGACCGTGATCCACGCTCACACCCACCAGGTGCTCACCAACCGCATCCGCAACATTACGTTCCATGGGGTGTTGTCCACCGCGTGGCCTTGGCCTTACGCTCCGCAAGGAATTCCGGAACTGACCGTGCAAATGGTGCGCGCAGACCCGTTCAACCAATTCGACGGGTGTGGTTGGGGCACGGTGCCCGTGCGTGGCGATGGCCAGGTAGACAAGCACTACGTCCTGTGGGACCGCAATCCAATGACGGTTACGTACGACCACGTGCGGCGCGGCAAACAGGGCATGGCCGAATTGGCGAAACCGTTCGAGGGAAGCCTCTCATGGCCCTCGTACTGAGAACTCGTTCTTCTTGCGGCGACGGGAGACAGAAGATGAACCGAATTGGAACGTTGCTGATGGCGGTAGCGGCAAGTGTGGCAGCGATTGCTTGGGGGACGTACGCGGGCGCTCGGGAGCCCGTGCGACACCAGGTGCCAGCAGCCCCCGACGGGAAAAGCAAAGTGGTTGGCTTATGCGACGGTGCGACGAGTGTGGTCGTTCCCGGAGTGGCAGCGGGGGAAAGCATGGCTCCGGAGAAGGCCCGCGAAGTTGCTGGCGAGCTGATGCGAAGGTACGAAGAAAAACAGCAGCTCGCTCACGGAGGCGCAGAGCACACCCAGCGCGAGATGCGCGTGTGGGAGGCCGAGCTGAAGCGCAGGATCGACGAGGGTTACAAGCTCTTCCATTCGCCGGAACTGGGAACCAACGGCATCTCCTGTGACATGTGCCACCCAGACGCGAGCAACACGCATCCGGAAACCTACCCGAAGTTCCAGACACAATTAAAACGCATCGCTCTCCTGCGCGACATGATCAACTGGTGCATCGAAAACCCCATGGAGGGTCCCAAACTTCCCGAAGACGACGAACGCATGAAGGCATTGGAAGCGTATATTATCTCCACGCGTAAAGGCGTGCCGCTGGCTCCAGGGAAACACTGAGCACAGAGCATCGATTTCCCGGATGCTTCCGCTGCGTGATTTCCGCTGGCTCGTGATGCTGGGGCTCGTTGCCACCGCGGGCATCAACACGGTGGTCGGACGAACGCTTGCAGAAGAAGGGGCTGACCATCCGCGGTGGCTTGCGGGGACCTTGCTGCGCTACGAGCAGGAGCTTGCCCTCACGCCCGATCAGCGTGCACGCTTGCAGCTCGTCGAACAACGCGCAGAGGCTGCGTGGCAGGAATGGAGCCGCCGCCTTGCTGCATTGGGAACGGAACACTCCTTGGCAGCGCGCGAGGACTGGACCGCACTGGCTCATGAACGAGGCCGCTTGCGCGTGCTGGCCGACCGCGATGCACTGATCGTGCTCCGACCCGAGCAACGCGCGCGCTGGCAAAGGTTGCAATCTGCGATCCAGAGCAGCCATTAGGGTTGCCGCCAACAACTCGTACCGGGCCGACCGCGCCAGAACCGCTCGTCAAATCGGGTGCGCACGTCGCCGCTCGGGCCCCAGTGCGTTTGGCGTTGCCGACAGCCCCAGGGTAGCCGACTGAATCGGCAGGCGTCGCCAGTGGACCGGCGATCGAACATAGTTTGTTCGGGGTCGGGCCAGACCTCCTGCCGTGTAGGCGGACGATGTCGTGGTTTTCGTCGGCTAACGCACCACGCGGTTTTCCTCGGGCCACGGCGGTGCCGTGCGCCTGAAAATAATCGCACGCACAAGGCCGCTCACTTCCACGTTCCACGGACATCGCGCGGCGTTGTAGGGGGGGCACGCACCGCCCCTACAACGGACACCCCCGTCGCGGTGCCATGTTCGTAGGCGTAACGCACGAGGCTGTACGCACGGCATGTAGGGGCGACGCGGTGCGTCGCCCTGGCACCGTTGTGCACGTCGGCCCCGCATGAGCCAACGCGGTCCCAGTGCACGCGCCGCACCCAACGGGCGACCCACCGGGTCGCCCCTACATTGCCTGCCGATTGGGTTCGCTCGGTGGAGTAAGCGGACAGAACGCTGCCGCCTGTCCCCAACGAAGCAACAAAGAGACGCCTCTCCCTGCCAGGGAGAGGCCGGCGCGCAGCGCCGGGTGAGGGTGGATCCTGTCGTCGTGCGACCTCCGAGGGTCCACGTCGTCTGTCATCCCGCCCCGTGCCTGGCAGCGGCGATTCCATCGCGGTAGATCGCGCTGCGCCAGTTGCGCACGATGGTCCCACACAACGCGACGCCGCTGCGCTGCGTGCGCCGCACCTTAGGGGCGACCCACCGGGTCGCCCTAAATTGCGTACCGGTACGGTTTGTGTCGTTCCGGCAGGGTGCCGGCGGCATACAGCTTCGTGTGCAGCACGCGCGTTTCCGTGCGGCGCGGTGGCGCGGCGGTGCCGTGCCGCAAGGGGTGGGTCCCTCATACACCATGCGGCCGGGGCGCCGCATCGTACTGTTGCCAGCGAAGCGACACTTGACTTCGCGCCCCGAATGCGGCAAGCGCGGGCCGGTTTGCTAGCAGACCGGGGTCGAAATTTTACGAAGAAAGGAGTTCGGGAGGGAAGATGGTCAAGGATTTGCGCACTTGGTTAGGGGTCGTGGTCGCAGGCGCACTGCTCGGGGTTGCCTCGGCTGGGCAGGCGCAGCCGTGCATGATTTTCGTGCACGGGAAGCAAACGGACACGAATACGTACACCAACTGGTCTTACGCGCGGAACTATTGGAAAACGAGCACGTCGGACTTCGTGAAGACAGCGACCAAGAACTTTGCCGCCAGCTATTACGTGGTGGGCTACAAAGGGAACGACCCGTGGTGGGGAGCTGGGGCAGCGGACGAAGTCGCCAATGAGATTATCAATGCCACCAATGGTGGTGCCGATGGGGGCGGAAATCGCTGTGCGCGTACCTATGCGAACGGGGGAACGTTTTGGGTCATTGCACACAGCATGGGCGGCACGATCATGGACTACATCCTGGGCAACAGCCGCACGACCGACCCGAACTACAAGAGCATCTACGGCACCGTGGGCCAACGGATCAGCCGCGTCATTGCCGTGAGCGGTGCGCACCGCGGTTCCCAGGGCGCCGACGCTGTTTGCGGTCAAAGCAACATCCTTTGCAACTTCATCGCCTTTTTTATCCAAAGCTGTGACACCGCGACCTACTGGTTACGCAGCGCGGACGACGTGCAAGTGCGCACGTACTCCAATTCGCCGGCGAAAAACGTCTACCTGGTGGGCGGATACCAAGCGATTTTCGGCGCCAGCGCGTGCTTGAGCGGGGAGGACGACGGAATTGTCCAATACGCTTCCATCTATGCTTGCAATGGCAGCGCCACTGCAGGGTACGACAACAGCAACGTGTGCGGGAACTCGTACAAGCAAGAGTCCTCAGGCTTCCGCAACCTCGACGCAGGCCACGAGAACCACGACAACATCCGCAACGACTCTCGTTATGCGAACCGCAAGCAAATTCCGGACGGCGTTTGGTACTGTAATGGTTCGCCCTGCGCGCCAAACACCACAGTGCAAAGCTCGATGTCGACCGCGAAGTTTATCACGCTGCTGTACTAACGAACGCGCGGTTTCCCACTAGGACCTCAGTGAGCGCGCCCCGCGGCTTTTCGCAGCATGGCCGCGGGGCGCGTCTTTTTTTATAGAGCCCCACCGATGGCGAAGCCTGAAAACCGGAACGGTCACCAACCCCAGAGCCACGGCTCCTTCCGAAGATCACGGCTGATCTTGCTCGCATTGGGGCTCGGAGTCGCGCTGGTGGCCGTGGTGTTGTCGCTTGGTCGGCGCCGCGCCCACGAAACCGATCTCGAGCCGAGACCGGCCGCTCCTTTACCACTCGCCGCGCGCAGCGGGGCTGACGCCACAGTGCCCGCAGCACCCGCAACGCAAGAGTCTCGACCAGGCGCGGCCACGCCAGACATGGCGGCAACGCCCACGGCGGCGGGTGGGGACGAAGGCTTGCTCGACCGCTCCACAGCCATCGCCATGACGAAACAACTCATCGAGGACTACCGCCGGCGAGCCGCATACCCGCCGGATTCGAAACCCATCACACAAGAGCAGGACCCTCTGCTCAGCGACCGCGAAGTTTCGCCCATTTCCGCTGGAGGACCGGACGGGGAGGATCCGATTCTCACCGTGTTCCCGGAGCAGATTTCCTTCGAGGCGCAAGAACTCCCGAAGCTGTACGCCCACCTGACTGTCGGTGGAGTGAAAGTTGCTGCGCGAGAGATTACTGGCACCGTGTTTACCCAGGAGATGGTGCCCGCAGGCGAGATTGTCTTCCATGACGACGGGCGCGAAGGCGACGCTGTCGCCGGGGACAACGTCTACACGGCCACGTGGACGCCTCCGGAAACGGACACTGCACTGGCCACTTCGTACTTCGTGCGTGTCATTGCCTTTTCTCTCGAAGGCATCGAGCGTCGCGCAGGGACCAGCTTCCAGGTGAGCCGACCCCACGCCATTCTCACCGGCCGCTTCCGCGACCGGCTGCAGGATGGCAGCCTCGTCATCGAGGCCGAGGTCGAAGTGGAGAAGGCCGGCAGATTTCATTTGGCAGCCACGCTGTACTCTACGACCAACCGCCCGCTGGGACTGGGACAAACTTCGGTCGAACTGGAACCAGGCGTGCACTGGGTACCGCTCAGGTTTTACGGCCGCATTTTTCACGGAGCAGAGACGGGGACGGGTCCGGTAGATGGTCCCTACGTGCTGCGGTTCGTTTCCCTTATGACTACGACGAGCATGCCGAACGCGCTCAGCCGGCTCGCCGAACCGCAATTCGTGACCCGGCCGTACCGGGCTGCGGATTTCACGAGCGAACCGTTCAACGACCCCTTTTATCTCGAGGCGATTGCACGCGAAACTGAAGAGCTGCGGCGCCTAGAGGCGGGCACGGTGGAGGCGGGAGAATGACCGCCCAGGAGCAGCAGCCGCAACCGGCGGGCCTCGAGTGGCGGCAGCGTCGGGCGGTCCTTGTGATCGTGCTGTTGGGGGCGCAGCCCGTGCTATCGCTCGCGTACTTGCTCGGCATGCGGTGGTACTGGCTTCCGCCCAGCTTCGTGGCGCCGGTTTTGCTCGGCGTCTTGCCGCTTGTCGCTGGAGCGGTTGCCGTGGGACTGTTGCGGCACGGTGGCCATGGCATGCGTATCGCGGCCACGGCTGTGTTCCTGGTTTGCGCTGCAGAGCTCGGCTGGAGCGTGCTTGTCGCAGCGATGGTGGGTTTTGCGATGGCGCTCCGCAGCGGTTGAGAGGGCACTTGTGAAAAAGCTGAATCGCCCGATCGTTCTGGGAGCCACCGTTCTATACTGGGCAATGCTGGCGATCGTCGGCAGCGCGTCGGCGTTCGCAGCTTCGGGTGCCGAGGTGCGGATGCCGGACGATCCTGGCAGTCTCAGCCAGCCGGGAGGCCCAGAGGAACCAGCGGTTCCGCTTCCGCAAGAAATGACCATTTGCCGCAACGATCGAGCCTGTTGGTCGGAACGTGGCCGCACGAATTGCCGATCGGACGCTCACCCCGCTGGCCAAGTGGTTCGCGTGCTGCCAGTGGACGTGTCGTCGCGCCTACCCGACGTTTTGCAAGCCTGCTGGCAAGAGCTCGAGAAGCGGTAACCACTCCCCGAACAGGCAAGTCTGCCTATGTCCGGGCCGCGGCGCGCCTGGCGTATTTTGTTGCTCTCCAACGCAAGCTGCGGCGGGAATTGGAAGCGGGACCGGCAGGGAACGTCCGGATGGGTAGTGCCTTGCGAATTCTGAACGCTTGCGGAGCAGCTCCGCAGAACGGAGTGACGCGGGCGGAGTGAGCCTTGACCAGGACGGCGAAGCCGCAATAAAGGGACGTTCGAGTCAGCAGGCCACAGACGGGGGAGGACGTACGGATGAATAAACCAAAGCATGCGCGTTTTCGCGCCCGAACTACTCGGCTGAAGGGGGTTGTTCTGGACTCGGCTCAGCAAGCCTTTTGCGGCTCTGAGGATGGCTGCGTACGCCTCCTGGCGCCTGCGGGATCGGGGAAAACGTTCTCGTTACTGCACCGGTGCAAGGCGATCGCTGAGCGAGTAGGAGATGCGCGGGTACGCTTTTTGGTTTTTACGTTTACCCGCGCGGCACGCGATGAATTGCGCGACCGCCTGCGGATTGACCCGGCATTTGCCCAAGTACACTCGCTGGTAAACGTGACGACGTTGAATGCCTGGGGGTTTCGGCAGGTCAAGAACCGGATGACCAACCCGAAGCTGCTCACCTCGCAGGCGGATCGATTCTTTTGCATGAGCAACGTTCTCCAACCGGTGTGGCGGAACCACGAGCGGGTCGGGGCATTGCTGGAAGACAGTAGACGTCGCCCGCAAGCTGCGCGGGAACTCAGCGACCTCATCGATTTTCTGAAGTCCATGGGGTTTCGACACGAGCGCATGGCCTCCGACAATGGCTTCGAAGCGTTTTTGGAACATGTCGATTATTTGCGCGAGTGCCGGCTCGATGCGCACCTCGTGCGATTCTTTCGTCGGTTGCAGGACTTGGAAATCATCAGAGGGAAGCCGGAAGACTCTTTGAAGGAAGCATTCGATCACTTCATGCGCTTTTGGGTGGAGAGTTGTGTCCACCTGGGTCGTAGCGCATTGCTCACGCTGGACGACCAGAAATACTGGGCTCGCATCCTGTTAGAGGAACAGGTTGCGCGCGGGGTGAGCGTGAGCGGTGCTGCGAGGTATCCGTATGTCTTGGTGGACGAGTTCCAGGATATCAACCCGCTTGACCTGCAATTGCTCCGAGCGGTGACCGCAATCAACGAGGCGGAGCTGACGATCGTGGGCGACGATGACCAGGCCATTTACGAATGGAGGGGTGCGACCCCGGAGTTCATCTTGTCGCCGGAAAAGTTCCTTGGCCGTTCGTACAAAACCATCGTTCTCACGAACAACTATCGTTCTCCCCGAAACATTGTGGTGCTGTCGCAAAAATTGATTGCGCACAACCGTCGCCGGGTACCCAAGGATGTGCACCCAGTGTTGAAACGGGACGCAGAGATCCGCGTACTTCAGTGCCGGGCGATTCCTGACTCCGTGGAGCGGACGGTCCAGCTTGTCGAGGAGCTGTCGGAAAAGAACGATTGCGAGCGTATCGCTCTCATTGGCCGCAAACGCAGCCAAATCATACCGTATCAAATCGTCTTCGCTGGCAAGGGGATCCCATTTTATGCTGCAGAGGACCTGCACGTGCTTCTCAGCGAGGCCTTCGAGGAACTCAAAGGGATCTTGAAGATTCGCGCGATGCACGATCTCGACGTGCCCTTTGGCGGGGATCCGGTGCAAGACCTCTTGAAACTCTGTGACAAGGTAAAGCGGTACCCCCTGTCGAAAACGGACCGCGGAGCATTGTTGCGCGAGTTGTATGCCAAGCGCCCGACAAGCTTGCTGGAGGCTTGGAAAGCATTGTTACAGTACACGGGGCCGCTCAAAGGGAGTAACGAAGACGGGCGCATGAGCCGTACGTTTGCTTCAGCCATCGCGGCGTTGATGCAGGCACAAACGGTTGCGCAGTGCGTCGAGGCGGTGAGCAAGCACTTCGAGGGATTGCAAAAGGACTATGGCAAGTCCTTGGACGACATCTTTTACGCAGATCCGCCGTTCCTCTATCTGGCGGAGTTCGCAGAGCGATACGGGGATGATTTTACCTCCTTCTATCGCGACGTGGAAAAGGCAGTGGGCACGCTGGCGCGAGTTGCTCCCGACGACGAGCTAGAGGAAAAAGCCGACTCCACCGAAGATGCAGATTGGAAGCGCAGGCTACACCTCATGACGGCACTTCGAGCGAAGGGCAAGGAGTTCGACGCCGTCATCGTGCTCGATGCCAACGATGGTATTTGGCCGAGCCGTTTTGCCAGGACGGACGAAGAACGAGAGCAGGAGCGGCGCTTGTTTTACGTCGCTGTCACCCGCGCTCGTCGATATCTGTACTTTGTCGTGAACGACAGCATCTTGCGCGAATCCCAGGTGCCTTCGCCCTATTTAGCCGAGATGGGGCTGATGGACCGAAGCACCAAGCAAACAGAGTGAATTCTCGGCGTGCGACAGGCGGATAAGTACGGACTAAAAAGCATGCAACTTGGGGGGCGGAACTTGAAAGTAACGTTTGCAAGCCGCAGGGGGCGATCCAGTGGAATTGGAACCTGCGGCATCTTCCTACAATTACGGAACCCTCAGTGTCGCCTAGCAGCGAACCCGTACGCGGGAGCTGCAGGCGAATGTCGCCCCGATGCCTCCGGTGGGTGCGAGGCAGGGCACTGGGCCCGGTTCGGGAGGTGAAGATGGCCTTTTTCGTCCACGTCACGGAAGCGTGCGCCGAGGATGCCAAGCAACACGGAGTGTTGGACCACGTACTCCGGATCCGCCAGCGCGTGGAAGAAGCCGGAAACTACGTCGGCTTCGGCCGGATGGGCGCAGGCCCTTTTCTCAAAAGGCAAGTAGGGAACTTCCGCTTGGTGGCGTGGAGCAAGCAGTTCGATGACGACGTTCTCCTCGTGTTTTGCCGTGTTTTTGCGCGGGGGAAACGGCAATACGAAAAGTTTCTTCGCACCTCGAAGGACAAACCGTCCGAGGCGGAACAAGAGCTCCTCGATCTCCACGGGCGGTCTCCACAAGACATTTACGGGGAGAGGCGACGGACCAAGGCACCGAGCACACGGCAGGCGCCCAGCGACGACGAGAAACGATGGCTGTATCCGACCATTGGGTCGCACGCCGGAGCTGCGGACGAGATGTTGCTGGAAAGTGGTCACTGGGTGGAGAAACTACGGTCTAGTCGGTATCGCGAGAAGGCTGCCCTGTACGGGGAACTTTTGACGCAGCTTTTTGTCGATCGCGATGGACTGGAGCGAAGCGAAAGCCTCCAGGACGTGAAGGTTCACTGGGCGAAGCGCGAACAAATCGGCATTGCCTACGTGTGGCCGGAAAACACGCAAGAAATTCTGTTGATCGCGCCCTTGCGGCGAGGAGAGGATCCGAACCAAATTATTGCTTCCCACCGGCGTGCTGTGCGGGAACTCGGGGGAACTCTGGAGAACGCTCGTCAGCTCGCGGCGCGCGCGTACCCGGTAGTGATGCTGCTCGACGAGGACTCGTGGCTAGAAATCGAAAAGGACGAAGATGCCAACCTTGCGCTGTCTCCGGAGGAAGCGGCATTGCTGAACGGGATTCGTACGCCCTCGTCGGAGTCTCCGGCGCATTTCCCGCTGTTTATCAATGGCCGGGCAGGGAGTGGGAAGTCGACTATGCTCCACTACCTGCTGGCTGATTACATCGAGTACGCGCTGCGGAACGACCTCCGGCAGCGCATTCTGTACGTGACGGCGAGTGCGGATCTCGCCGAACGCGCGCGGAGCGTCGTCCGGCGTCTCTTGGGCGTCCACCATGAACGGCTGATGGGCCCGCCACTACCCGCCGAGCGGGTGGAAGAGGTGGTCCAGGGCTCGGTGGTTGTGTTTCACGACTTTTTGTACTCACTGCTTCCGCCGGAAGAGCGCGGACGGTTTCCGCGCGCGAGGTTCGTGGACTTCCCGAAATTTCGGCGCCTTTGGGGGGAGGAAATGCGCGCTCAGCGGCGGACAAATGGCACGCTGACTCCGGACTTGGCTTGGCACACGGTTCGGTCGTACATCAAAGGTCTTGGCGGTTACCAGAGCTACCTCGATCCACATGAATTTGCCGCGTTGCCCAGGCGCCAGCGGTCGCTGTCCGTGGAAACGTACAAGCGCGTCTGGAAGGAGGTTTGGCAAGGCTGGTACGCGAAACTCGGAGAGGAGGGCTACTGGGACGACCAAGACTTGGTTGCTCGTGTTCTGGAACTTGATCTGCCGCGTACTCAGGACTGTGCCGCGATTTTTTGTGACGAAGCCCAAGATTTCACCTCCTTGGATTTGGAGGTCATCTTTCAGCTTTCTCTGTTCGGACGGCGGAGTTTGACCCCAGAGGAATTCCAACGCGTACCCATCGTGTTCGCGGGAGATCCCTTGCAGACCATCAACCCAACCGGCTTTCGGTGGGACGCAGTTCAAGCGGACTATCACGAGAAATTTGCTGCAGTGTTGGATTCGCGCAGGTGGGGTGACAAGCCGCGGATCTCTTTCCGCGAGCTCAGTTTCAACTACCGCTCGAACCCGGGTATCGTGAGATTTTGTAATCTCGTGCAACTTGGGCGAGCGGTTGCGCTCGACTTGCGGGAACTGGAAGCGCAAAAACCTTGGCGGGTGACAGACCCGATTCAGGTGCAACTGGTCGAGCTCGACGGTGACACGGCGGACAAGCTCCGGGGCAGGCCAGACCTGGTCAAAATCGTCAATTGCGAGGCTGGCGAGGAAACAGACCTAGTACGGGCAGACCCCTGGCTGCGCGACGCAGTTACAGAGGAAATCGACGGAGTGTTTCGAAACGTGCTGAGTCCGGCGCGCGCCAAAGGCTTGGAATTTCCTGCTGTAGTTCTGTATCGCTTTGGCGATACGGCGCCGGAAGAGTTTTACCAAGCGCTCCAGGGAGATCTCGACCCCGAAGCGCGCTTGCCAGTGGAATACTTCTTCAACCGTCTGTACGTCGCGGCGAGTCGCGCCAAAACGCAGTTGTTCATCGCTGACACAAGAGAGGCGATCCAAGGCTTTTGGCGCTGGGCAACGGATACGGAAGCGTTTGATCAGTTGACGCAACGCGTGGCTAGAAGCGAAGAACAGCGCCAACAATGGGTCAAAATGCTCGGTCAGCCGGTCCCGGCGGACCGGGAGTGGTGGACGGGCCATCAGCTTTCTCCCACCGAACAAGCTGTCGATTACGAGCGTGACGGGGAGTCCAAGCGCGACCCGTACTTGCTGCGTCAAGCAGCGATCGCGTACCGTAACGCGGGTGATCAGCGGCGCGCGGAACGATGCTTGGCCAAAGCCGCTGAGTGCGAAGGACGGTACTCCGACGCCGGCGAGCGGTACCAGCAACTCGACATGCGCGCAGACGCATATCGTTGTTTTTGGAATGCCCAAGAGTGGAGGCGCCTCTGCTCACTAGCCGAAAGGGTTGCGGACCTCGCAAATCGTGTCGAGACGCACGCCGCACGGTTCATGGCGAACGGCAAATTTCGGCCCGAGTTCGTAGAGTTTTTGGTGTCGATCGGTGTCGATGAGCGCGCAGCGGCGCTTACCAGCGAAGACCCTGTTTGGACGGATGTGTTGCGCGAGTCCTTCGAGCGACTGAAAGGGGCGAAGGAGGACAACGCCTTACCGTGGGCCGCGCTCTGCGGCACGTTCGTTACACTACGACCGCACTTGCGGGAGATCGATTCTGCGGGCCTAGCGGAGTTTGCTTTTCGCGGCGAAGACTTTGCGCGGGCGATTCGGTTGTGGGAAGAGGCCGGTCACACGGAGCACGAACAGTACTACCGAGCGCACGCGGCAACCACGGGCTTTCCGGAAAAGATTTCTTGGCTTTTCAAGGCTGGAGACCACAGGGAGGTGGTCGAGACATGGAGGGAATGTGCATCTTCGCTGCCGGACAAACACCTGGTCGTGCAAAAGGTACTTGAAGAGGTACACGACGCGGCGAGGCAGGTTGGGGACTGCGCCCTTGCGTTAGACCTTCTCCCGAGAGTGTTGTCTGCCGAAAGGGCGCGGAAGTTGCTCCACGTAATTCATGAGGGTGGCGAGGACCGTCTGCTGCCATTGGCAGCGGAACTAGTCGTGCGGGCTAATGCCCGCGAACTGAAGAAGTGGGTACCCCTGCGCCACTTCCTCCGGGGAGATACAAGCTCCGGCGACAGCTTGTTCGTTGAGCGTGCCGACAAGCCAAGCCCTCAAGTGAGTGCTGCGTCTATTCACGCAAAGCTCGATGAGGCTGGATATCTACCGGGGCTGGTGCGCGTACTGTTCGAGGAGTTGTCCACTTCGAATGCGCTCGCTGAGAAGAGCCCGCAGGACAAGGCTAACCTCAATCGTAGTCTTGAGGAGTACTTTCTGTCTCCTGACGGTTGTTGGTTTCCTGTTTTCGACCTCTCTCCGCGTCTTGTCGGGGCGGTAATCGAGCGGAGCTGCGGACCGGAAAATGCGGAACGGTACTACCGCGAACTCTTGGCCCTTACGGATGATCGCGCCCTCGCTTTGTTTGCCACAGAGCGACTGATTGTCACGATTGAAGAAAAGGCGAAGAGCGGTCTGGGAACACGCCAATCCCCATCTGAAACGGACCAGTTGGAGGAGGCTCGCCGGCTTCGGAGAAATCACCGCTTGGAAGGAAAGGAGATTCCTCGCTTTCCTGACGTGAGCGCGCTGGAGGCGCAGAACCAGGTCGAAACATGCGCAGCCGTACCCCCTCAGGGCGAACGCATTCTTGGACCGCTCCGAATCGAGTGGTCGGTTCCGAAGCGACTGGTTCGCGTGAGTCATCGCGACCGGCTGGAAACCGTGAAACTCGATCTGAGCGTGGGAGCGTTGCGGGGCGACGGGGATACAGAGTTTGTCCCAATTCCCACAGAGCCGGGACAACAGGCGTGGGAAATACCAGCGTGGCCCGCACGGATCGTTGTCCAGAGCCGCAAGGGCCGGCAGTTGGTAAGGATTTCCACCGCTGACGAACACACCGACGTCGAGCTGGGGTCGTGAAGCGCACCACGCTGGGGTGGGCATTTCCCCGCGTAGTTCCCCCCCGCAGCGCGGTGCCTTGCGGGATGGTGCTTGGCGTTAGTCCGAAAGGACCCAGTGCAGGTCTCTGGGCTGTCGTGGGCACAGGAACGCTGCTGGCGTTGCAAATCGCGGAGATTCCTGCTGGCTGAGTCAGGACCGCGTGGTTTCGCTCCGGAGCGTGTGGCGCTAGCATCGTTCGCTCAATGGACACACCGTGGCCAGAGCGACGCCTTGCATGGGGCCTGTTGGCCTCGTTGCTCCTTCATTGGATGGCGTTGAGCATTCTGCGCACGCCGGGCCTTACGCCCGCTTTGCCGGCCTCGCTCCGACCGATCGAGGTGGACCTCGCCCCTCCGCCGCCTCCTGCTCGAGCGCGCCCTCCTGCCGCTTTGCCAGCGCCAGCACAACCAGAACAACCAGAACAAGCCCCACCGCAGGAGCCGAACCTGGCGCTGCCGGAACGCCAAATCGTGGCGCCTCCGGATGCGGGCGAGGAACAACCACCGGAGCAAACGCGCTTGCTGAGCGACCGCGATAATCGGGTGCGCGAAGAGATGGTGCAGCGCGCGGAGCGGTATCAGGAGAAACGAGCCGCGAAGGCCGAAGGGGCTCCGGCAAAGCGTTCCCATGTGGTCGATCCGAGCGAGACCGCCGGGATGCAGCGCCGGCGCGACAAAGCAGAGACTGCGCCAAGCGCCGCAGGGGAGCAAGTCGCCGCGTTACCAAAACTCGAGCAGTTGTTGCCGAGCTTGGGAGACGTTGCGGTATCCGCTCCCACCCGCCCGACTCCAGCAGGCGGCGCGGAAGCGGAGACAGAGGCGCGTCCCGCGCGGCGCCTGTTGTTGGACAGCGGCGGCCCCGCGTTTTCCGTGCATCCGGGCACGGCAGACTTCCTCCCCGGGATTCGCGAGGGCAACATTACCCTGCTGAATACCAAGGCGGAACGATTCGCCCCGTTCGTACGCCGGGTAGCTGCGCGCGTCTTTCAGCATCTCGACATTCGCTTGCGGCAAACGGCGCGGGCCGGTGTGGCAAGCCCAGGACGTGAGTACGCCGTGGTCGAAGCGGTCATGGATCGCCAGGGTCGGTTGGTGCGTGCACGCGTGGTCGAACGACAGAGTACCAGCACCTTTGGCGCGGATCGTGTCCTCCTCGCCGTCACGACGCCAGAGACCTTTTTCGACGCCAACCCGCCACCCGGCGCCGAGGCGAGCGACGGTCACATCCACTTTCTCCTGTTGATCGATTTGGACGTCGTCGCCGTTCCCGACCCCCGAACCGGACGCGTAGCAGTCGGATACCGCGGCATTGCGGGTGTCGGACTGGATGCCCTCGCGGATCGCCGCCAGTAGGCGGCATCCGGCCGTTTACATTCCCAACGTGGCTGCTGTGCTTGGCGCTTCTGTGTGCCGCTGGAGCAGCCTCAACCGAGGCGCGCGGAACTGTGTGCAGGCGGTGTTACCGCTTACGCAGACTTACCAGGCGCCTCCGACTGTGGTTGCCAGCGAAGGATCGGCCGTCGCGCCGCACGTGCCTCGTCGAGCCGGCCGACGGGAGTATGGACGGGCGCTTGTTTGAGGCGCTCGGGCGCCTCGCGCGCCTCGCGAGCGATTTGCAACATGGCCTCGATAAACGCGTCGAGGGTGTCCTTGCTCTCCGTTTCGGTTGGCTCGATCATCAGTGCGCCGGGGACGACCAAAGGGAAGTAAATCGTAGGGGCGTAAAATCCGAGGTCCAAAAGTCGCTTGGCGATATCCAGCGTTTTGACCCCATAAGCGTCGAATCCCTTGTCGCTGAAGACGCACTCGTGCATGCAAGTTCCTGGAAACGCCAAGTGGTATGTGCCGCTCAAGCGCACCCGCACGTAGTTTGCTGCAAGCACTGCGAGGCGGCTTGCTTGGGCAAGCCCATCGCCTCCGAGCGCGAGCATGTAGGCGAGTGCACGAACGTGCATGCCGAAGTTGCCGTAAAACGTGCGCATCCGGCCGATGGTGCGCGGGAAGTCCTCGCTCCAGCGTAGCCCCTCGTCGGTGCGCACCAAGCGGGGAACGGGCAAGTACGGCTCCAACGCGGCACCGACCGCTACCGGCCCAGCGCCAGGTCCTCCACCACCGTGCGGAGTCGAAAAGGTCTTGTGAAGGTTGATTTGCATGACGTCTGCGCCCATGTGGCCTGGCTTGGCCACGCCGAGCAAGGCGTTCAGGTTCGCGCCGTCGAGGTACACGAGACCACCCTGTGCGTGCACGATCTCCGAGATCTGGAGGATTTCGCGCTCGAACAAGCCCAGGGTGTTCGGGTTCGTGATCATCAGCGCGGCAACTTCGCCGTTCATTGCTTTGCGCACGGCATCGGGTTCGATCAATCCAATTTGGTTGCCCTCGAGGGTTACCGTCGAGTATCCGCACAAAGCTGCGCTGGCCGGATTTGTTCCGTGGGCGCTAGCCGGAATCAGCACCTTTTGGCGCGGATTGCCGCGGTCGCGGTGAAACGCCCGGATCATTTTCATCCCGGTCAGTTCCCCGTGAGCACCGGCTGCCGGTTGCAACGTCACGGCGACCATGCCGGTGATTTCGCAAAGCCAGCGCTCGAGCTCGGCGGCCAGCTCGAGCGCCCCTTGCGCAAGGGCGTCGGGGGTAAACGGGTGCAGGTGGGCAAAGCCGGGCAGGCGCGCAACGAGCTCGTTGGCCACTGGGTTGTATTTCATGGTGCACGACCCGAGCGGGTAAAAGGTCGTTGCGGCGCCGTAATTCCACTGGGAAAGCCGCAAGTAGTGCCGCACTACCTCGGGCTCGCTGACCTCCGGCAATCCATCCACGGGTGGGCGAACCAACTCGGGTGGCAAGAAGTCCTCCGGACGTTCCGCCGGTGCCGGTACGTCGGCCCCGGAGCGTCCTGGGCAACTGCGCTCGAAAATCAGCGGCTCGTCTAACAAAAGCCCTTCTTGTTTTTGGCGCTCCATGGCCGTTCACGCGTCCTTCGGTGCGAGTGTATCGACGAGTTCGCCCACCGCAGCTTCGCTAGCTGTTTCCGTCACGCACAGAAGCAAACTCGATCCTAGTTCCGGATACCAACGGCTTAACGGTACACCCGCGAGGAGCCCCCGGTTCAGTGCGCGCTCGTAGCGGGCTAGAGCATCGGGATGCGAGGCGACAAATTCGTTGAAAAACGGCGCCCCGAACGGCAGCTTCCACCCCCGTTCCTCGAGCGTCGTCGCCACCGCGTGGGCGCGCGCCAAGTTATGCGCGGCGAGATTTCTCAAGCCATGCTTGCCGAGCAACGAGAGGTGCACCGCGAAGGCCAGCGCCATGAGCCCATGGTTCGTGCAAATGTTCGACGTGGCGCGCTCGCGGCGGATGTGCTGTTCGCGTGTAGCCAAGGTGAGCACAAAACCGCGACGACCGTCGCGGTCGACCGATTCTCCCACCAGGCGGCCCGGCATGCTGCGCACGAAGGCGAGGCGCGTACCGAAGAGCCCGACTCCGGGCCCGCCGTACGAGAGCGGCATTCCCAGACTTTGTCCCTCGCCCACGGCGATGTCCACATCGAACTCGCCGGGAGGACGGAGAATGCCGAGTGCCAGCACTTCCGCGGTTGCGGTGATGGCCAGAGCCCCGCAATGGTGAATGGGAGGAACCAGCGCGGCCAAGTCCTCGACAATGCCGAAGAAGTTCGGGTAGCCGACCACCGCGGCGGCGACACGATCATCCAGCGCGGCTGCCAAAGCGGCGAGGTCGGTTCGCCCACTGTTGTCGTACGGAACTTCGACGATTTCGTGGCCGCTGCCCTCGAGGTAGGTGCGAATGACGTCTCGATATTGCGGATGAAGTGCGCGGGAAAGGACGACCCGCTGGCGCGACGAGCGTAGGCGCAACGCCATCAACACGGCTTCTGCGGCGGCCGAGGCACCATCGTACATGCTCGCATTGGCAATGTCGGTGGCGAACAGCAGCGCCACCATGGTTTGGAATTCGTACGTTGCTTGCAGGGTGCCCTGGCTGACTTCAGGCTGGTAGGGTGTGTACGCCGAGTAAAACTCTGCCCGCTGCAGGATGTGGTCCACCACTGCTGGCACGAAATGCGGGTAAGCGCCGGCACCGACAAAGCAACGCTCGAGTGACGGAACGTTGCGACTGGCAAGGCTCTCCAGCCGGGAGCGCACGGCGTGTTCCGGGAGCCCTAGAGGCAAGTCGAGGCCTGCCCGGGCGCGCAGTTCGGCCGGGATGTCGCGGAAAAGCTCGTCGACGGAGGCCACGCCAATTGCGTCGAGCATGGCGCGAATGTCGGCCTCTGTATGAGGAAAAAACCGCACGGTTTCAGAGTTCCTCAGCCGCGCGCAACCCTGGGGAATCGGAGGGGGCCGGCGCGACGGTGCCAGGGGCGGAACCGCGGCGTTGCCTCACTCTTTCAGCTCAGCGACGTAGCGCTCGTATTCTTCGGCGGTCATCAGTTCTTCCAGCTCGTCCGGGTCGCTCATCTCGATCTTCAACATCCACCCATCACCGTACGGATCTTCGTTGATGAGCTCTGGATTGTCCGGGAGGTCGTCGTTCACCTCGATCACGCTGCCACTGACTGGCGCGTACACGTCGGAGACGGTCTTCACCGACTCGACCACGCCAAACGCGTCTTCCTTACTCACCTTTTCTCCGACTTCCGGTAACTCTACGTGGACAATTTCACCGAGCTGTTCCTGCGCGTAGTCGGTAATGCCTACGGTTGCCACGTTCCCTTCGACGAGCACCCACTCGTGCTCTTTCGAGTATCGCAGGTCTTCGGGGAACTCCATCGTCAAACCTCCTTCAGACATCCGGTCGCACCAACGGTCGTGCCACGATGTTTGCCGAAACCAAGTGCTGGCGAATTTGGACTTGCACTGTGTTGCCCACCCAGGCTTCGGCGCTGGCGACATAGCCAAGGCCGATTCCTGTGCCAAGCACCGGAGATTTGCAACCACTGGTCACGACTCCAATGTGTTTGCCATTCTTCATGATGTCATATCCCTGCCGCGGAATGCCCGGCTCGGTCAATACCAGTCCGACGAGCTTTCGTTCCACCCCGTGCTGCTTTTGCCTGCACAACACCTCGGAACCCAGGAATGCGCCCTTCGAGCATCGCACGGCCCAGCCGAGTCCTGCTTCCACCGGGGTGGTATGTTCGTCGAGTTCGTGCCCGTAAAGCGGAAGACCCGCCTCGATCCGCAGCGTATCGCGCGCTCCGAGACCGGCCGGGACCAGTCCTGCTGGCGTCCCCGCGGCGAGAAGGGTGTTCCACACAGCTGGCGCGTCGTTCCAAGGGCAAAAGAGTTCCCACCCGTCTTCTCCGGTGTACCCGCTACGAGAACACAACGCGCGGGTTCCGCCGATCGAAACGGTACAGCAGCCATATCGCGGCACGCTGCGGACGTCTTCGCCAACGAGGGATGCAAAAATGTCCGTTGCTTTTGGCCCTTGCAGCGCCAGCAAGGCGTAATCACGGCTCGCGTCGCGAACCACGGTGTCCGAGTACGCATGCCGTCGTGTCCAGTCGAGATCCTTGGCCGTGTTGGCCGCGTTGACGCACAAAAGGAACCGCTCGTCTTCCAAGCGGTACACGAGGAGATCATCGACCACCCCACCGGTGGGCAGGCAGAGAAGCGAGTACTGTGCCTCCAAGTTCCGGAGGCGCTGTGCGTCGTTGGTGGTGAGCGACTGCACGGTCGCGAACGCACTCGGCCCGCACAATTCGATTTCGCCCATGTGGCTGACGTCAAACAGCCCGGCCGCACGCCGCACTGCCAGGTGCTCCTGGCTGATCTTCGTGTACTGGAGAGGCATCTCCCAGCCGGCAAATTCCACGAACCGAGCGCCAGCGGCACGGTGGAGTTCGTACAATGGAGAGCGAGCAAGTTCGGCCATTCGTGTTGTCCAAGCTTGTGGCAGGCGAACGCTACGAGCCCAGCTCAGGCTTGTCCCTCCACGATCCAGCGCGCGGCCTGCACGGTGTTGCGCAAAAGCATCGCGACGGTCATTGGCCCGACCCCTCCGGGTACAGGCGTGATCCATGCGGCCCGGGCCGACGCCGTGTGGAAATCCACGTCTCCGATCAACTCGCCGCTGGGCAAACGGTTGATGCCTACATCGATGACCACCGCGCCTGTTCGGACCCAGTCCCCGCGCACGAGACCTGGCCGTCCGGCTGCAACGACGAGCACCTCGGCGCTCCGCACGACGCTGGCGAGGTCGCGCGTGCGTGAGTGGCAGAGAGTGACTGTGGCGTGGCATTCCAAGAGCAAGAGCGCCGTGGGCTTACCCACCAGGGTGCTCCGCCCGACCACGACGGCGGGAGCTCCCGCCAGCGGCACGCCGGTTCGTGCAAGCAGCTCCATGACCCCCAAAGGCGTGCATGGCCGCAATCCCGGAACACCTTGGAGAAGCTTTCCTTGGTTCACGGGGTGTAACCCATCCACGTCTTTTCGTGGGTCGAGCGCTGCAATCACAGTTTGCGCAGACAGGTGGCTTGGTAGTGGCAGTTGCACGAGAATTCCATGGACGTCCTCTCGGCGATTCAGTTCGTCGACAAGCCCAAGCAACTCGCGCATCGTCGTCTCTTCGGGAAGTTCGAAGGGGAAGGAAGCGATTCCAACCTCCGCGCAAGCACGGCGCTTGCTTCGCACGTACGTAGCCGAGGCTGGATCGCTACCCACGAGTACGGTGGCCAAACCTGGCGCACGTCCGTGCCGGGCATGGAACTCGGCTGCCTCGTTCCGTACTTGCTCGCGGATTTCGCGGGCTACGGCTTTTCCGTCGATGAGTTGCGCCATCGCCGCTCGGCCATAATGAAACGCAGCCAGCGAGTAAAGCACACGGGTTGGCTTGCCGCGAAACTGCTCGCGATGGGCGAGTCGTGGCTAGCCCGACAGGCGAATTTGCGATTTAGTGGCGCGCATGATTGTGGGTGTGGTGAAAGAGATCAAGCCGGAAGAAAATCGCGTGGCGCTGACCCCTGCCGGCGCAAGCGTTCTGGTAAGCCATGGGCACGAGGTGTGGGTGGAGCGTGGTGCCGGCGCTGGCAGTGGCATGTCCGATCGGGAATACGAACAAGCCGGGGCGCGTGTCGCGCGCAGCGCGCGCGAAGTGTGGAGTCGCGCGGAAATGATCCTGAAAGTGAAGGAACCGCTGCCTCCTGAATATCGTTACTTGCGTCCGGGGCTCGTGCTGTTCACCTACCTGCACTTGGCCGCAAATCCGGAGTTGGTTCGAGAACTGTGCCGCCGGGGAGTGCGTGCCGTGGGGTATGAAACCGTAGAGCTGGACGACGGCTCGCTCCCGTTGCTTGCCCCGATGAGCGAGGTGGCCGGCCGGCTCTCGATCCAGGTGGGGGCCTGGTGCTTGCAGAAGCAAACAGGGGGCATCGGCATCTTGCTGAGCGGGGCTTCCGGAGTGCGTCCCGGCAAGGTCGTCGTGCTTGGTGCAGGCACGGCGGGAAGCAATGCTGCGCAAATTGCGTTTGGCCTAGGAGCGCATGTGAGCGTGATCGACGCCAATCCAGCGAAGCTCCGTTACCTGCACGATATCTTAGGGGGCCACATCACCACCGTGATGTCGAACCGGGCCAACATCGAAGAGGAAGTCCGCAGTGCCGATTTGCTCATTGGCGCGGTGTTGGTGCCAGGGGCCCGGGCTCCACGGTTGGTGACGCGTAGCATGGTGCGGCGGATGCGGCCGGGATCGGCCATCGTGGATATCTCCATCGACCAAGGTGGCTGCGTGGAAACTTCGCGGCCGACGACGTTGGAATCCCCCACCTTCGTGGCGGAAAACGTCGTCCATTACTGCGTGACGAACATGCCTTCTATCGTGCCGCGTACCTCCACGTACGCCTTGACCAATGCCACGTTTGCCTACGCACTGGAGATTGCTGACAAAGGCCTCCGGCGCGCATTGCTGGAAGATGCTCCGCTGCGCCGGGGGGTCAACGTGTACGACGGACATGTGGTGCATCCCGGCGTCGCTGCCGCGGTCAAGGCGCCGGCTGTGGCACTCGAGGATTTGCTGGAATAAGCTCGCGGTTCGCGATGAACCCAGCGGAACCGCGCGCGGCAACCGATCGCAGCTTGTGGCTGTTCTGCGGAGCGTTGCTGTCGCTCGCCGCGTTGTACCGCGTGCGCGCTCTCTCGTGGGGAGCGCCGTACGTGTACCACGCAGACGAACATTACATTGTTCACGGTGCGCTGCGTTTGGTGCGCGAGCGAACGTTGGACCCAGATTTTTTTCAGTACCCTTCCTTTCTCATTTACGCAGAGGCGGTTCTCGTGGCGGTGCTGCAGTCGTGGTTGCAAGTGGACTTGCGCACCGACGCGGCAGTTCACGGGATTGGTCCCTGGGATGTTGCCCCAGAGCAGTTTCCATTCGTGTTCGCTGGCCGGATCCTGGTTGCGACTATGGGCATCGTGTCGGTCGTTGCCGCGGGCTTGCTCTGGCGCGGGTGGCTTGGCCCGATTGCGGGCTGGGTTGCGGCCCTCCTTTTGGCAGTTTCGCCCTTGCACGTGGAAAGCAGCCATTATCTGACCACCGACGTGCCCGCGACGTTCTGGGTGCTCTGTGCCCTGGCCTTGTCCGCCCGGGTTTCAGAGCCGCGGAACGGCCATCGCTGGTCCATGCTGGCTGGCGCATCTGCAGGATTGGCGGCGGCAAGCAAATACCCCGCGGGGATTGTTTTGATCCCGGTGCTTGCTGGCGCAGCAAGCAGCGAGCGGTGGGGCCGTCGAATGGTGCTGGTGGGAGCGTGCTTCGTTGCTGCGTTCGTGCTGGCGAGTCCGTTTGTCGTACTGCGACCGATACGGGCGCTGGAAGACCTTGCCATCGTGCGCTCCAACTATGGCAGCGCGCCCTCGCCCTGGGGCAACTTCGAGTTCTTCGTCACGTATTTGTGGCGCACGGGAGTCGGACCGGTCGGCTCGGTGTTGGCCCTGCTGGGATGGATTTACTGCTGGCGAGGCAGCGCACTGGGCAACCTGTGGTGGCGGGCAAGTATCCTGCTGGTTCCGTGGTTGTACCTTGCGTACCTGTCGACTTGGTTGGTGCGCTTCGAGCGCAACCTCCTGCCGATCGTGCCGTTCGTGTTGCTGTGGATCGGTGTTGCATCGCAGCGGCTCCTTGCGGCACTACCCGTGCGATTGCAGCAGATCGCTGCCTTCGGCCTCGCGCTGGCGATCGCGCTTCCCCTGGGGCGGGCTAGCGAGCAGCTTGTTCGTCGCCTGGCGTTGCCCGACACGCGCACTCGCGCACTCGAGTGGATCCACGCGAACGTGCCGCCGGGCGCACACCTAGCCCGGGAGGAGTACACCCCACAAGTGAGCGGGAAGCAGTACCGGGTGACGTATGTACAACTTTTGGGGTTGCGTCCGTACTCCTGGTATGTGGCAAACGGAGTCGAATATCTGGTGGCGAGCAGTTTGATGTACGAGCGCGGGCTGCACGCGCCGGCTTTGGGAGAGTTCTATCGTTTCGTCTTTCAGCAGTTGCCTCTGGAGGCAGAATTTCGGCCCGACGCGAACACGAACGGTCCGACCATTCGCATTTACCGCGTACCGCTGTGGCGCGAGAACGACGGCTGAGCGTAGCCTGCAAGGGCGGATTTGGGTCACCTCGGTACGCCAGCAGCGCGGGCAAGCCAGCGGTTGAGAACCCGAAGCAGCGCAGGGCTCAAGCGTTTGACGTAGTACAAGAACCAGGCTTCGGGGGAAATTGGGGCGACGGCACGGTTACGCTGCACGGCCTTGAGAATATTTTCGGCGACCCGTTCCGGAGGGTAATTGCGCCGCTCGTAAAACGCCACCATTTGCGCACGCGCTTCGGGGGTTGCCGCCGGACCGCGTAGGCGCGCGGTGCGAGTGATCGGGGTGTTGATGATGCCCGGACACACAGCAGTGACGCCGATCCGGTGTCGCTCGAGTTCTTCCCGCAAGGCCTCGCTGAGTCCGAGGACCGCGAACTTCGTCGTTGCATAAGCGCACAGTGGTTCGGTAGCTACGTATCCAGCCGCGGACGACACGTTGACCACATGGCCTCCGTGTCCGCGGGCAATCATCGGTGGGAGAAAAAAGTGGCATCCGTGGACCACGCCCATGAGATTGATGCTCACGATCCAATCCCAGTCTTCGAGCGTTGTGTCGCGGAAGCTTGCACCCAGCCCGACGCCGGCATTGTTGATGAGTAAGTCCACCGCCGGCACACGCTCGTGCACTGCCGCGGCAAATTCCTGCATTTGCGCGCGCGAAGCAACGTCCACGCGGCGGAAAAACACGTTGCGCCCGAGCGCCTCGATGGCCGCGGCAGTGGCTGCAAGTCCCGTTTCGTCTACGTCGCACACCACCAAGTCGGCCCCACGCTTGGCCAAGGCCAACGCTGTAGCCTTCCCGATCCCACTGGCGGCACCGGTAACCAGTGCGGTTTTCCCGTGCAAATCGCGTACATCCATCGATGTGGCCTCGACGCGAGGTGTACGTGCGGGCCGGCGCTGTGGCAAGCGAGGCAGGGAAAAAGCAGGCGTAGGTGCACGCGGAGTTCCCTGGGAGGCACCGCGTCGCCCAATGCAACGTTCTTGCTCGCTAGAACCGAGAAGCGACCGGGTGGTGGCTTGCTGGGGGAAACGCGGATTGACGGCTCTATTCGGTGCTCGTAGAGCAGGAGTAAAGGAGGGAAACAATGGCGCTTTTCGAGGTCAGTGTCGTACCCATCGGCACCAATACCACGAGCATTGGGGATTATATTGCAGATGCCGTGCAGGTTTTGGCTGATGCAGGTGTGTCGTACGAGGTGTCCGCCATGGGCACGCTGTTCGAAGCGGGCGTGAAAGAAGCCCTTCCGTTGATTCAGAAGATGCATGAGGCTGCGTTCAAGCGGGGCGCACAGCGCGTGCTGAGCACCATCGTGATCGACGACCGGCGCGACAAAACGGTAACGATCAAAAGCAAGGTTGCCAGCGTCAAGCGCCGCCTCCGCCGCGGGCGTTCGAAGTAGCTGGTCCGTTCCGGAGAACGATCCGAATCCTTGTCGGGCAGCGCAGGGGCGAGCGCGAGCGTCGTCGCCCCTTAGCTCCCCGGCACGCGCGGATTTGCGCCGCTCGGAGCGAACCGGCGCTTAAGCCTTGCCGGTCCGAGTTCGCTGGTGGGTAGAGGGGCGATTCTACGAACCGTGTGGCTACCGAGAGCGACAATCGGCCCGCACGTCGTCGGTTACAGCTAGGGTCGGGGGAAATGCGACCGCGTTGCCCACGCCGGGAAGGGGCAATCAACTACCGGCGTCGGAGGCGGCGTACGGTCAAAACCGGACACGTCGCCAGCCGCACAACTCGCTCGGCGACGCTGCCCAGCAGGACGTGTGCGAGTCCCGTGCGGCCGTGCGTAGCCATCACGATCAAGTCTGCCTTGATGCGTTTTGCGGTGTCCGCAATGACTTGCGCCGGGGAACCGCTTTTCAGGAGCGTTTGTACTTTTGCTCCTTGCCCCGAGAGCTTCTGAGCGAGTTGCTCGAGTTGCGCCTGCGCTGCCTTGCGTTGTTCCTCGATCAGCAACGCCAAGTTCGGGCTAGCCGCATACATGTCGGCAGGCGATGCATAGTAAATTGGTTCGATTACGTGCAGGAGCACCAACTGAGCGCCAAACGGCGCGGCGAAGTTTTTGGCATATTCGGCGGCTCGCAAGGAATCCTTGGAAAAGTCCACTGGCACTAACACCTTCTTGATCTGCATCGTCACCTCCAGGGCTTCGCATAGCACAGGTGCAACCAGAGCGGACCTGTCTCCGGGGACGAACTGCGTGCGCTAGGAGCCCGGAAGTCGGGGATCTTCCTTGGCACGCAGACGAGGTCGCTGCGCCTGAGTGCTGGTCTATACCACGGCTGTACGCCCCAAACAGGTGCCTCGTGGTTGCTTCAAACAGCGCTGCGAGTGTGGCAGGGTTGCACGCAGCCGGAGGTGCCTATGCGGAAAATGCTGGACGGCGTACGTCTGATCGAAGTTGCCGAGTGGTTTTTCGTACCCGGCGCGGGGACGGTGCTTGCCGACTGGGGCGTCGATGTCATCAAGATCGAGCATCCTGTGCGCGGCGACCCGCTCCGTGGGCTGATCCATTCGGGCATGGTTCCTGGGGCTGCAGGGCTGAACTTTTTCATCGAGAATGGGAGCCGGAACAAGCGCAGCGTCGGGCTCGATTTGAACACCGAGGAAGGGCGAGCTGTATTGTATCGGTTAGTCGAACGTGCCGATGTGTTCTTGACCAATTTTCTGCCTGCTGCCCGCAAGCGGCTGAAGATCGATGTGGAGGATTTGCGCCAGGTAAACCCGCGCCTGATTTACGCACGTGGCAGCGGGCAAGGGCCCCGCGGCCCAGAGGCGGATCGTGGCGGGTTTGACGCCGGTTCGTTTTGGTGTCGTGGGTCGGTCGCTCATATGCTGACCGAGCCAGGCAAGCCTCCCATTATGCAGCGTGCCGCTTTTGGCGACACGATTGGGGCAACGTTCATCGCCGGGGGCATCGCGGCAGCGCTGTATCATCGGGAGAAAACGGGCGAATCCACCGTGGTCGATGTGTCCTTGCTCGGCACGGCGGTGTGGTTGATGGCGCCGGACATCTTGGCCGCGCGTCTGTTGGGAAAGGAGCTTCCACATGGCGACCGCAGCCGCGCTCCGAATCCGTTGATGAACACCTATTTGTGCCAGGACGGGAAATGGCTCATGCTCATGATGCTGACTCCGGTTCGCCACTGGGAAGAGTTTTGCAAAGCCATCGAGCGGTTGGACTTACTGGAGCGCTACCCGCTGCCGCGTTGGGTCGACGAGACCGTGCGTCAGGCGCTTGTTCAGGAACTCGAACAAGTCTTTGCCACGAGACCGCGGGCCGCTTGGATCGACCGTCTGTTGCAGTTCGATACGTTGCACGCGCCGGTGCAAACGCCGTCGGAAGTGTTGGACGACCCCCAAGTGAAGGCGAACAATTATTTGGTGGACTACGTGCACCCTCAGCACGGGCCCTTTCAAGTTGCCGCCAGCCCGGTGCAATTCGACTTGGAATCTACAGAAGTGCGCCGCGTGGCGCCGGAAATGGGCCAGGACACCGAACAAGTTTTGTTGGAGCACGGCTTCACCTGGGAAGACATCGCTCGCTTGAAAGACAAGCGTGTCATCCCGTGAACCAGTGCGATCGCTCGGGCGCATCCGGGCGGTAACGTTCGATGCTGGCGGGACGCTTTTGGCCCCGCGCGAATCCGTAGGTGAGACTTACGCCCGTTTTGCTGCCCGCTACGGTGTCGTGTTGTCGCCTGCCGATTTGCAGAAGAGGTTCGAAAGGGCATTTCGTCAAGCTCCCCCGCTTTGCTTTCCTGGGCTCCCGGCGGAACAAATCCCGTCCGCTGAACGGTCGTGGTGGCGGGAGTTAGTCGCGGCGGTGTTTGCAAAGGACCAGCCAGCTGCGTTCGAGGCATTGTTCGACGACTTGTTTACTTACTACGCGAGCGCAAACGCGTGGCGTGTGTTCGAGGATGTAAGGCCCGCGCTGGAACGATTGCACGTCCGTGGGTTCGCACTGGGAATCGTATCGAACTTCGATGCGCGTTTGTTCCAGATTTGCGGGGAGCTGGGCTTGGCGCGCTACTTTCGCAGCATCGTCGTTTCCAGCCGTGCCGGCGCGGCAAAACCGAGCGCCGAGATCTTTCGCGTTGCGCTGGCGGAACTCGGCGTAGACCCTGCCGAGACCTTGCATGTAGGGGACTCCTGGGAAGAGGATGTCCTTGGAGCTCGGTCGGCAGGTCTGCACACGCTCTGGCTTCATCGTGCGGCGGAGCCGAGCGAAGACCGGATCGCGGATCTGCGCGACCTCGGGATGCGACTGGCCGACGACGCCGATCGTTAACAAGCGATCGCACAAGTGGCCGCTAGATGCTTTTCGGTTCGTGCGGGTGGCTGCGGCCGCAGGCAGCGTCGGGAAGCGTTGCGCTGGCGCGGCGCACGTCCGGGGTTGCCCATGGGTTGACTGAAGATCCTGGGCAACGGAAAAATCCGGCGTCGCACAAAGCGCGTCCATGCCACCGGCGGTGTTTCGACGACCTGTTGCGCTGTAGGCTCGCACGGTACGCATCGCCGCACTTACGCTTCCGCGGTCGTGTCGCGGCGCAGCGGCAGCCTGCCGCCATGAATCTCGATCCCGACCGTGGTCGGGAGCGTGCGGCTGGTACAAGAGGAAGAACTGCTAAAAACACCCGGTATGAAGCTTGAGAATTGCCGCGTAGTGCTGGTGCGACCCGCTGGTGCAGCCAATGTGGGCGCAGTGGCGCGGGCGATGAAGAACATGGGACTCCACCAGTTGGTCTTGGTGCAACCTCGCTTTCGAAATCGTTTTTGGGTTCGCGCGATGGCGGTCCATGCCGGCGACGTGGTGGCGAGAATGCGAGTGGTCGACAATCTGGCGGACGCCGTAGCCGACGCTGGCCTGGTGGTGGGTACGACCAGCCGGGCCGGTTTATACCGCACTCCGTTGGGGAGCGCGCGCGAGCTTGCGCCAAGACTCGTCGCGGCGGCACAAAGCAATGTGGTGGCCTTGGTGTTTGGCCCGGAGGACCACGGCCTCAGCAATGAGGACATCAAATGGTGTCACCAGCTGCTGACCATTCCAGCGTCGCCGGAGTATCCCTCGTTGAACCTGGCTCAGGCGGTCATGGTGGTTTGTTACGAATTGTTTCTTGCGGCGCAGGCGCAGCCGCAAAGCGAGCTGGGTCCGCGCTGGGCTCCTGCACGCGACGTCGAATTTCTCTTTCAGCGTTTGCGGGATGCGTTCTTGCGGATCGGATATTTGCACCCGCAAAACCCGGACCATATTTTGTTTGCGTTTCGGCGGATTCTAGGGCGTGCAGGTTTGGAAGAACGCGATGTCAAAATTCTGTTGGGCTTGGCCCGCCAAATCGAATGGTACGGCGATGGAGGATGGCGCATTCTGCAAGAAAAACAGCGCGAGGCGGGGGTAACCGCTGCACCGGAAAAGCGGTAACGAGAGGAGAGCGACCCGAATGGCGATCGTAATCCCGTTCCAGCAGTTGGTGGAGCGGCGCCGCCGCCAGCAAATGCGGAGCATCCATTTAGAATCCGTGCGGATTTTGGAGTGCAACCACGCGCTCGCCGAGCGGATGTGCGAGGCAGGCTCGGAGGCGGAGCGCCAAGTGTGGCAACGACGGCGGCAAGTGCTGGGTGCGTTGCTCGAGTACACCAAACAGTATCCATGAAGGGCCGGTCAAAAATCCTAGCGGTCGTGCTCGTGTTGGCGGCTTTGTGTGGGGTCCGGAGTCGTGCGCCTGCATGGTCGGTGAGCGAGGAGATCCGGCTCGGTCGCCGGTTCGAATTGCAGGCGCGGGCGCGGCTTCCCCTGGTGTCCGATGTGGAGGTGCTGGAATACGTCAATCGGATTGGTGGCCGGATCGTCGCCACGCTTGGAGCGCAGCCGATTCCGTTTCGCTTTTACGTGACGCGCGATCCCCGTGTGAACGCGTTTGCCGTCCCTGGTGGTGTGATCTACGTGAACGCCGGGCTCTTACTGCGCGCGAGTTCGGACGACGAGGTGGCCGGCGTGCTCGGACACGAAATTGCCCACATCCACGCCCACCACTTGGCGCGCCAGCAGGAAGCGACCCAGATCCTCAATTACACGTCTCTTCTAGGAATGCTGCTTTCCGCGGTCCAGCCGGCGGTGACTGCCGGTGCCATCGCCCTGCAAGCGGCGGCGCAATTGCAGTACCAGCGGGAGTTCGAGCAGGAGGCGGATTACCAAGGGGCACGGTTCATGCGCGAAGCAGGGTTCGATCCCCGCGGTATGCTGAACTTTTTTCGCAAGCTCCTCGACGACCAGCGTGCCGGTCCGGCCGCAGCCACTCCCTATTTGCTCTCGCACCCGCTGACCGAAGTGCGTTTGAGCAATTTGGAGGCGCTTTTGCGCGACCACGGTTGGGAACGCGAGACCCCGCACAATGCGAGTTTGCCGCTTGCCCGGGTGCAGGTACGCCTGGCCACGCTGCTTGAACCTGCAAGCGACGTGGTCGAACGCTATCGCCGGCGCGCCATGGAGAAGCCAGAGGATGCCACGCAACAATATCTGCTTGGCCTTGCCTTGCTGTTTACGGGGCAACCAGATTTAGCCGACCGTGCGTTCGAGCGAGCGCGCACCCTGGGCTTGCAAGGGACGGAGCGAGAGATTGGGCGTGCGTGGCTTGCGCGGCGCGATCCGGCAAAGGCAGCGGAGTGGTTGCGGCAGGCTGTTCAACGCGATGCAAATGATGCAGTGGCTCGATACGTGCTCGCACAGGCGTTGCGGGCGCTTGGAGACGAAGCCGCTGCGGAGGAGGAACTCGACCGGGCAATTGCCCTGGTGCCAAACTTCGAGGAGGCTGTGCAAACCTTGGGCACGCTCGCGGGGCGCCGTGGAGAGGAAGCCAAGGGGCTTTACTTCTTAGGGAAAGCCGCCTACCTGCGTGGCGACCTCGACCAGGCCTTGAGCTACTGGGAACGCGCCTTGCCGTTGTTGCCAGACGGAAGCGATCGACACGCGGAAGTGCGCGAATCGCTGGCCGAGCTGAGAGCCTTGCGACGGTAGACGCCGGCGACGGTGGCGCCCCTTCCTTGACTGAACAGCGGCCCACTGGCACCTCGTGCTGAAGGCTACACCTTTTGGAGGAAACTGTTTTCATGAGAGAAGCATTGATTATCGACGCAGTTCGTACGCCACGCGGCCGCCGCAAGGGAAGTTTGGCCGAAGTGCACCCCATCGATTTGCTCTGTGTTCCGTTGCGTGCCCTTGTCCAGCGGAACCAACTGGATCCAGCACACATCGAAGACGTTGTCATCGGTTGTGTGACGGAGACGGGAGAGCAAGGCACCAACATAGCGCGCGGCGCCGTGTTGGCGGCCGGCTGGCCGGTGGAGATTCCCGCAGTGACGCTGAATCGCTTTTGCGGCTCCGGTCAGCAAGCCGTGAATTTTGCTGCCATGTCGGTGCGCTCCGGTGCGCAAGACTTGGTGGTGGCCGGCGGTGTGGAAAGCATGACTCGTGTGCCCATGGGTTCGGATATGGGACCGCTCCCGCCGTCGCTGCTGGACAAGTACAACCTGATTCCGCAAGGGCTCTCGGCCGAACTTGTTGCGGAACAGTGGAACTTGAGTCGCGAGGAACTCGACGAGTTTGCCTTGGGGAGCCAGCAAAAGGCGTGGCAGGCAATCCAAGAAGGGCGTTTCAAGAAGAGCATCGTGCCGGTTCCGGTGAGCCAGAACGGCGAGTCGCGTCTGTTCGATACCGACGAGCACGTGCGGCCGCAGTCCACGTTGGAAGGGCTCCTTGCCTTGCAGCCGAGCTTCAAACCCGGCGGCAAAATCACAGCCGGAAATTCTAGTGGCATCGTGGATGGCGCAGCCGCGGTGCTGATTGCGTCGGAAAAGAAGGCGAACGAACTGGGGTTGCGTCCGCGCGCTCGCATCGTTGAGCAGATGATTGTCGGCTCCGACCCGATTCTCATGCTTACGGGTCCGATCCCAGCCACCAAGAAGGTTCTCGCGAAAGCGGGAATGAAAATCGAGGACATCGACCTCATCGAAATCAACGAAGCGTTTGCCTCCGTGCCCTTGTGTGTCATGCGCGAGACCGGAATGGATCCCGAGAAAGTCAACGTCAACGGCGGCGCCATCGCCCTTGGGCACCCGCTGGGAGCCACGGGCGCCATGTTGATTGGAACGGTGCTGGACGAACTAGAGCGCCAAAACAAACGCTTCGGGCTAGTGACCATGTGCATCGGGATGGGCATGGGCATTGCCACCATCATCGAGCGGGTGTAGCGCCGAGTGCTTTGCCGCACGGGGTTTCTTTGCCGACCTTCGGGCGATACCGGCTGAAGAAGGAACGAGCGCCAAGCTTGCCCCGGGGAGAGCGGGCCCTATAGCCTCCTCCACTGGGGCGGCGGCCTTTGCCGCCGTCTCATCTACGGCAGCCGCTTGCCATGCGGCTCTCCGACCTTGGTCGTTCCCTAAACTGCACTCCTAAGGCGCGGATGCTTGCCGGGTGCCCCCGGGATCGCGGGAGAAGAATCGAAGCCCCTCTGTCGGAGGGCTCCAGAAGCCCGCGAAACGGGTTCCACGGGCGTTGCGTTCACGCCACGTGGAGCTGGCGGCGGGGGGACTCTTCGGTAAGCACCTCCGAGGCTTCTTCTTCTCCAGCCTCGCGAATGCGCTCGACTCCGGCGCGGACCTGTTTTCGGGTCATTAGGATTCCGTAGCTCGACAGGATTTGCTTGATGAGGTCGTAGTTTTGTTCGATCGACTGGCTCACGGAAATGTACCCGTGGTTTGCCGCCGCCACGCGCTGCCAAAACGCGAGAGCGCTGAGCTCGAAAAACTGCAAGTCGCTTTCGTGGGGTTCGATGACCACAATGTCGCCGCGAAAGTTCGGATCGTCTTGATACTGGCGTAAGCCGTACTGGAGCCGCGAGTGCAGCAAGGTGCGGAAGACTTGATTCACGACAGTCAGCAAGCCCATGTCGGCAAGCGGCTTGCCCTCGATGCGGTAGGTCCCATTCTCGCGAATGCGGCGCACGCGGTTGTTGAACGGTCTAAAGGGGTTGTAGCAAATAACCAGGTCGGCGCCGTGTTCGATGGCTACGTCGATGTTGGCCGTGCGCCGGACGCCGCCATCCACGTAATCCACCCCCCGGATGCGTGCCGGTTTGTAAAAGCCGGGTAGCGCCGTCGAGGCTTGCACCGCCTCGGAAACGGTTAGCGAGGTGTCCTCGTCGTGGCCAAAGACCACCCGTTCTGCCGTGTCGAGGTTCATGGCGCTGATGTAAAGCTCTTTGCCGGTGTGACGGTACAAACCGGGGAAGTCGTTCGGCATCCCGGCCGCTTCGAAGTTTCGCCGGAGGTAGCGCTCGATCGGGCTGTTGTCGAACAAGCCGGACGGCAAGTAGTCGAGAGGCGAGGGAAGGGCCCGCTGCTTGGCTAGAAGCGTGGCGACAGGCACGAGAACGGCTTCCAAGTTGCGCCGCGACGGGTGCCGCCACGCCTTTTGCGCTGCCTCCTCGATTTCGCCTCGCAGGCGGGGGAGATGGCGGAGGACGTCGGCCAAAAGCCCGGGAAGGTAAAAGAGGACGTCCAACGCAAACTGTGCCGGTTTGCTCAACATCTCCCGCACGTTCGGGTAGTAAAAATCCCACGCCTCGAGCTGGCTAAATTGCTCCGACTCGCCGGTGAGACTCCGCATCATTTCGGCGGGGCTCACCCCGGCGGCGAGCGGTGCTGCTAGTACGGCACCCGCACTCAAGCCCACGTAAGTATCGAAGTCGGTGGTCTTCCGGTTAACGAGAAAGTCGTCCAGCGCTTTGAGGCCGCCCAGTTTGAACCCGCCGCCGGTTACCGCGCCACCGGCTAAGACCAGCGCAATCTTCGATTTCCGCTTACGCTGGTTCAGATCGCTTTTTTGAACAATCGTGATTCCCATGAATCCTCGCTGTTGGTCTAGCAACAGCAATGCAAAACTTCGGCCTTGGTTGTGTTTGTGTCAAGACACGGACAATTTCCGCCTGCGTTCAGCAATTTCGCGGCGGCCAGCCTCGAGGTCGCCAGGAGTATCGAGGACTCGCCAGTACCCTCGGTGTTCGCATGCGAACACCGGCGCCCCGGCTAAGAGAAGCTGGGGCAACACGTGGCGGGTAAGGCTGTAAACTCCGGGCGGTAGAAAGCGGAAAATTTCCGGGGAGCACACCATCACACTGGCGTAAAAATAACGCGGCAGCCGTCGAGCATAGGATAGGTCTCGACCCTGCCCGAGAAGGGCATGCACGCGGCCCGATGGGTCGACGCGCACATCGTCGTGGCGTTCCCCGGAAGGGTCCGGACGTACCCACAAGGTCGCGATCGCGCGGGCTTGTTGGTGGAAATCCATCAGTTCGCGAAGGTTCCCTTCGAGATACACGTCGGCGTTCACCACGACGAACGGTTCCCCGCTGAGCCACGGTTTTGCTGCTGCGATGCCTCCGCCGGTGTCGAGCAACGTAGGCTCCTCGGAATAATGAATTTCGATGCCCCAAGTACTCCCGTCCCCCAGTGCCGCGCGAATCTGGTGCCCCAGGTGGTGGAGATTGATGACCACCTCGCGGATACCGGCAGCCACTACGAGGTCGAGCGCGTAGTGAATCATTGGGCGCCCTGCGACTTCGATGAGCGGCTTGGGCACGGTGAGCGTGAGTGGGCGCAGTCGGGTGCCAAGCCCCGCCGCGAGGATCATGGCGCGCATGGTTTACAAAGGGAAATGGCGCCGGAATACCCGCGCCAGGTAGGCGAACTCCGGAAAGAGAGGGAGCAAGCGGTGCACCTGTCGCACTGTTCCGGGAATGTAGCGGAGGTAGTGCGGCTTTCGTTTCGCGAGCGCAAGGTAATGGAAGCGCCCGACCACCTTGAGGGCTTTTTGCAGGGCGCAGAGGCGGTACGTGCGTTCGAACTCGGTGGTTGCCGTTTGCGGTCCGCCTGCCTCGAGCCAGCGCTGCAGGTAGAAGTCCGTCAGGCGCCGTTCACGGTCGGGGTCGACCACCTGCGGCGTGTCTCGATCGCCAAGCAAAGTAGCCAGGTCGTACGCGGGCGCGGCGAGTAACGCGTCCTGGAAGTCGATGACTCGAATGCGCTCGCCTGGCTCTTGCACGAACAAGTTCCAGGAATGGAAGTCGCGATGGGCGAGAAATCGAGGTGCTCGATCGAGCGTTTCGGCCAAAAGTTCGAACTCGTGCTCCAGCTCCTGACGTTCGCTGGCAGGCATCTGGACCTGCACCTGTCGTTCGATGCCCCATTCAAGAAAGTGGTGGCATTCCCACAAATACAGCTTCGCGTCGAACTGTTGCTGAAAGGCGATGCAGGTGTTGTCGCGCAATTCGGTTCCGCGCACTTGCAAGATCACCAGTTCGTCGATCGCACGCTGAAACAAGCGCTCCACCCGGTTCGGGTCGGCGCGAGAGACGGCGTCCCACAAGCACAAATCGCCCACATCCTCGATGAGCAGGAGCCCCTGCGCCGAGCAATCGGCATAAGTTTCCGGCACGGCCACGCCCACCCGTTTCAAAAAGCGGTGCACGTTGACGTAGGGCAGTTCGGCAAGATGATCGGGGAGGACAGCAAGCTCGTCGGAAGAGATGGACACGCCTCGGTCGGCCAGCCACATGGCAATTGCCGTGGACGGGGCCGAGCCGCCGGCTAGGTACACACGCTCGTAACTGCGCGTCGACGCATCCCCCGCGAGGGCAACTACGCGGTCGACACGGACGGCACTTCCGAACGTGTTCCGGACCGCGTCTTCCAAAATCGCTGCACGCGAACGTTCCACGCTGGCGCTAGTACCAAGAAGAACAGCTCGCGCACAAGCTGGAGGCTAACGTTGCGCAGGTGGCTTGCTCCGCCCCGTGCCCAGAACACCTGAAAGTTCTCATGGCAAGCCCGTTGTTGTAGGCGCGGTCCTTGTGCCCGCCCTGGCTGCTGGTGCAACGCACACGGCTGTACAGGTGGGCAGATAGGATGAGGGTGCCATCTCCGGGCTCACTGGCAACGCCTACGGCTGTACAGATGGGCATGTAGATGCAGGCCGCCCGTGTTCAGGGGGCACGCCGGCATTTCTGTAGGGGGCACGGGGGTGCCGTGCCCTGGGTGCGCCGTGCACGCGCCGTCCGGTTTGGACAATCGCTCAGCGCCTTGGTGCCGGCGGGTGCGCCGTGCACGCGCCGCGGTCCGTGTGCTTAGCGGGCACCAAGCGCATGGTGTGCGCAGCAGTGTTGTGCGGGCGAGACGCCCGCGCTCTCAGGCCACGCCACCACAGGTTGTGGCGCAACACGTCGCAGGGGCGTTGCGCGAACCGCCCCTGGTGCTCCTCCTTCCCAGCGACCCATGATCGGATTGATGATTGCGAACCGGTCGGACGCCTGTTTCGCGGGCAGGGTGTCGGCGGGGTGTGGGATCGTGTGAACCACGCGCCTTTCCCCGTGCTGTAAGGGCGAGCCGGCGGCTCGCCTGTGGCGACTCCAACGCCATGCAAACTGCGTCGGTGAAAAAGACAGCTTAGATGGAAAACACGGTAAGCCGCTTAAGAGGGCGCGAAGAGAGGCTGGTTCACTCTGTGGAGCCAAAACATCGGCGTTCGCGCAACGGAGAACGAGAGCGGCACGCCACCTTCACCCGCGGAGCTCATCCAAACGCCTGGCGAAGAACTCTTCGAGTCCGCGCGCCGCCGCAGGATTTTCGAACGCTACCGGTACGGCTGCACGGAGCCGTTCGGAGAGATTGCGCCGCAGGCTTGGATCGGTGGCTACGTGGACGGCGATTTCCACGTACTGCTCCGGCGACGCAGCAACAAGCTCGGTGGTGCCGGTCACTTCCGCGTAAAGACCGGCCGTGTAGCGGCTGCGCGGCTGATCGCCAGGCAGTGTCACGACGGGCGCGCCCGCGATCAAGGTGTCGTACGCTGTATTCGACCCGGAGAAATGCGGCGTGTCGAGCACTACATGGGCCGAAGCGAGGATCGCCATGTAATTGTCCGGGGACAGCCTTGGCAACAGCACGATGCGGTCGCCGTGTGCGCCCAGCGTGGTCTGCCAGCGCTGCCGCAAGCGCTGGCCTAGCAAAAGGGAGGCGTCGTCGAAGAACGCGAGCGTGGCTTTGGGGTCGGCGTCCAGGATGCCAGCCAGAAGCGGGTCCATGTCGAAATGCACTTTGCGCAGGTTTTGTGCGCACAAGTAGAGGCGCGTTCCTTTCGGCAAACCAAAGCGCTCGACTGGTAGCGGCTTCGCGGTGCACGGTGGCTGGCGCGGACATGCAGGAAGGCTCGGCAAGCGCCAGAGGGACTCAGTGAAACAGGAGTCGGCCGCGGTCGGCGCGAGCACCGCGCTGGTCAGGTGGAAGTCCAAGTGGGGGGCACCGCTGGTTTCGGGCCAGCCCCAACCGGTTACCTGCAAGGGGGCCATGCGGCAGAAGGGAAGGAAGTAATTGAAGGCGTCGGTGCCAACCTCCCAAAAATACAGTGCTGCAAACGAGGCCGCGCGGAGCGATGCCACGGCTTCGTCGAAGTGCCGTGGCAGGGCCACCAGGTCGAGTTCAGAGTTGTGCAGATGTTGCCGCATTTCCTCGAACGCCTGTTGCGGGCACACCACTGCGGGCCGAAACCGCCGCCGGTCGAGCTGGTCGATGAGTTCCGCCATGCACCGCAAGAAGACGCCTTCGTGTGTTTGGGTCACGACGAAACCGATGCGCCAGGGAGGGCGACCTACGCCATGAGAGTGCCGCGGCAGATCGGCAAACAGGCTAGAAAATACCTTCGCGTATTTCCGTTTGAGCGCCGCGTTGTCGCGCCCGTGATACGCCCAGGGGAAGGGTGCTTCGGCTCCGCTCGCTTGGATTTCCGACAAAGGCAACTGCAAGTCTCGCCCCACGAATGCATCGAGGGTGCGCTCCACATGCGCACGGTAGCCGTCGAGTTCCTCCGCGCTGGTCCAGATTACCGGGGCCACGAGCGCGGCGCGCAAGGCGCGAAACGGCGCCTTGCAGAGTTCGAGAGCACGCGGCCACGCTTGGCGGGCGCGCTCGGGGTCACCGAGCCCTTCGCGGATCACGGCGATGTTGATCCAACTCTCCCCCAATTGGGGATCGAGTTGCACCGCGCGTTCGAAGCACGCGAGCGCGGCCGGACCGTTTTGTTGATTCATCAGGAGGGCACCGTGGTCGTGGTGGGCGCGCGCCGAGCCCGGTTCGAGGCGAGTCAGGGCTTCCGCAGCCTGGCAAGCGTCTGCTTCGCGCCCATGCAAGGCATAGAGGCTCACCGCCTCGCGCAGTACCTCGCGGTTGTTGGGTGCCGCGGCTCGGGCACGGTCGAGCAACTGCGCCGCCTCGTCCAGTTCGCCGGCCTGGCGCCGCAAGATGGCGAGGTTCACCAGCGCTCTCGCGGCGCGCGGGTCGAGCTGGACGGCTTGCTCCCAGCACCGTCTTGCAGCGTCGGCCTCCCCCAGGCGCCAGCGAGTTGTGCCCAGGTTGGTCCACGCGCCCACGTGGCCCGGATCGAGGCGCAGGACTTGTTCGTAGTGGGCAATCGCTTCCTGGTAGTTTCCTGCTGCTGCTTGCTCGTTGCCTAGACGGTAGAGAGCCTCTACCTGCGGTGTGGCGGTGCGCTTCCGCGCCATGGGAGCCGGCTCGGGATGCGATGACTGTGGCGCCTGCGCTTCGCCGGTGGCCAGTGCGCTGAACACAGGACCCTGATTGTGCTCGATGGTGATCAGCCGCTCGACCTCGTCGGTCTTGAAGCCCACGGCCATTGGCTGCCGCGTTGCAGGAAGCACCACCACGTCGTAAAGTTCGACCACCACGCCCTCGATTTGCATCCAGTGCGCGACATCGCCGGTGGCAAGGTCGATCACCCAGAGACCGCAGCGGGCTTCGGTGTCTTTTTGCCGCAAGCGCTCGTCCAACTCGAGCCCGCTAAAGGCGCGTTCCCGGCGCGGCTTGGAAAGCCCGACGATGGCATAGCGCCCATGGAAGGCGAGGCCGCGTAGGTAGCCCGGACAAAAAGCAACTGGTTCGAAGTGGCCCGCGCGCTGGTCGACCCAGCCAAGTTCTCCCGTGCCCGAGTTCAGCAGCCAGAGGCGGTCGCCGTAAATGCGCGGCGAGTGCGGCATGGAGAGATTGCCGAGCACGATTTCGTCGTCCTCGACATCGATGACGCAACCACCGCTGTGGCGCCGATCGCGCCAGCCGGCAACGGCGTCAGAGCGGCTTACGGCGGTGACGTACGCAGCGCGGCCGTCGGCAAGCGCGAGGCCGTTCAGGTGACAGCGGTCCTCGGGTGCCAGCTTCGAAATGAACGATGGCTTCCAAATTGGTTTGAAGCTGTAGCGCTCGCTGATCTCCGCGAGGCAACTGTACAGCGTGTTCACGAACACGATGCGTTGCTCGGCATCCAGGACAACGTCGTGGGAATCGACATGGCCAGTGGTATGCGCGTGGCGCGGTACGTAAACCCGGTCGTAGCCGCGGTACTGCTCGCCCTGCGGCAGCGCGTCAGCCAATTCCCAAATTTGCCAGCGCGTGCCCATGAGCATGCGTTCTCCGTCGGTCCACAGACCCATCGGGTGCTCGAAGTGCCGCTCGAAGGCAGACAGGCGGCCATCTTCTTTTAGACCGATGAGGAAGAGACGGTTTGTCTGATAGGTGGTGAACGCCAAGCTCACGCGAGCTTCGTAAAGCCAAGCAAGAAAATGGCGCGAACACTGGAACTCGACCGCCGCCGGCATCGTCTAGCCCCTTACTTCCTTCGGCTGGCGTAAATCAACAGCGTCTCGAGTGCGGTTTTCCCCACTGGCGCCATCGGCGCTGCGGGAGGTGCGGATCCGAGAGTTGGGCGCACACAGGGCTTTTGTTTGACAAACGTCTTGGGTTGAGGTAGGCGGGTCCGACTTTACCCAGCGGGGACTTGCAAGTGCGGCGAAAGACTTGGGAGCAGTGGGAAGCGAGCATGATGGTCGAGATGGGCCTCGACCCGTGCGTGCGCCTGGCCTTGGCGAGGGAGGCGGCACGGAGCTTGGTGCGCTTGGGGCAGGTGCGCGGGACCTCGGTGAAGACCGAGCGCCGGGTGGCGCGCGCGGCCGCGGTGCTGGTTGGGGCTGTGGGGCTGGTGGGCAGCGTGCCGCTGCTGGAGGTCGCGCATGCGGCCACGCCGCAGTTCCAACAATTCCCGCTCAACCTCACGAACGTCAGAAACAGGGCCAAGCCTACGTTTGTCGATATCGACGGTGACGGCGACCTGGACGCGTTCATTGGGAACAGCGACGGTAACACCATCTTCTTTGAGAACACCGGTTCGAGCAGCGCCCCGGCCTTTGCGGCTTCGTCTGCGAATCCCTTTGGCCTGGCCGACGTGGGTTACTTCGCTAGCCCGACGTTTGTCGACATCGACGGCGACGGCGATCTGGATGCGTTCATCGGAGAATTCCGCGGCAACACCATTTTCTTCCGGAACACGGGTTCGAGCAGCGCCCCGGCCTTTGCTGCTTGGTCTGCGAATCCCTTTGGCCTGGCCGACGTGGGCTACGCCAGCAGCCCCACGTTTGCCGACATCGACGGCGACGGCGACCTGGACGCGTTCATCGGAGAACTCTACGGCAACACCATTTTCTTCCGGAACACGGGTTCGAGCAGCGCCCCGGCCTTTGCGGCTTCGTCTGCGAATCCCTTTGGCCTGGTCGACGTGGGCTTGTTCAGTACTCCCACGTTCGTCGACATCGACGGCGACGGCGACTTGGACGCATTCATTGGGAACAGCTACGGCGACACCATCCTCTTCGAGAACAGGGGTTCGAGCAGCGCGCCGGCCTTTGCTGCTTGGTCTGCGAATCCCTTTGGCCTGGCAAATGTGGGCTTCCCCAGTAGCCCGACGTTTGCCGACATCGATGGCGACGGCGATCTGGATGCGTTCATCGGGGAGTACTTCGGCAACACCCTCTTCTTCCGCAACACGGGTTCCAGCAGCGCCCCGGCCTTTGCGGCTTCGTCTGCGAATCCCTTTGGCCTGGCCGACGTGGGGTTGTATAGCAGCCCCGCGTTCGCCGACATCGACGGCGACGGCGACTTGGATGCGTTCATCGGGGAGTACTTCGGCAACACCCTCTTCTTCCGCAACACGGGTTCGAGCAGCGCCCCGGCCTTTGCGGCTGCGTCTGCGAATCCCTTTGGCCTGGCCGACGTGGGCTCCGACAGTAGCCCGACGTTTGCCGACATCGACGGCGACGGCGATCTGGATGCGTTCATCGGAGAATTCTACGGCAACACCATTTTCTTCCGGAACACGGATTCGAGCAGCGCCCCGGCCTTTGCCTCCCCTTTGACCAACCCCTTTGGCCTTGTGGATGTAGGCGACAACGCCAAGCCTACGTTTGTCGATATCGACGGTGATGGTGACCTGGATGCGTTCATTGGGAACGAGGACGGCAACACCATTTTCTTCCGGAACACGGGTTCGGGCAGCGCCCCGGCCTTTGCCTCCCCATCCACAAATCCCTTTGGCCTTGCCGACGTGGGCGACACTGCGAGCCCAACGTTCGTCGACATCGACGGTGACGGCGACCTGGACGCGTTCATTGGGAACAGCGACGGTAACACCATCTTCTTCCGCAACACGGGTTCGAGCGGCGCCCCGACCTTTGCCGCTTCGTCTGCCAATCCCTTTGGCCTGGCCGACGTGGGCCGTGGGAGGAGCAGCCCGGCGTTTGCCGACATCGATGGCGACGGCGATCTGGATGCGTTCATTGGGGAGCACTTTGGGGTGACCTTCTTCTTCGAGAACATCGGCTGCGGAAACGGTGGTCTGGATGCGGGCGAGGAGTGCGACGACGGCAACCTCGACGATAGCGACGGCTGCAACACGCTCTGCCAGACGCCCACAGGTGACAACGACAACGACGGCGTTCCGGATGCGGTGGAAGACGCTGGCCCCAACGGTGGCGACGGCAACGGCGACGGCACGCCGGACAGCCAGCAGCCTCATGTAGCCTCGCTGCCGGGAGCGCGAGGTGGCGGGGCGTACCAGACGATGGTGACCGACCCTGCGTGCCCGATTCGGAACTTGGCGGCGGTGGCGCTTTCGCCCCCCGGCTTCAACCTGCCCTTTGGGGCATTGGCGTTCGAGTTGCCGGGATGCGAGAGCACGCGGGTGACCATTTACTACCACGGCGTGGACAGCTTGAGCGCGCCGCCGATGGAGTACGTCAAGCAGGGGCCGAATCCGCCTGGGGCGAGCAACAACGTGGTGTACACGTTGTCGAGTGGAGCGCCGCACACGCGTGTGTTCGGCAGTGCCAATTTGGGGTTCGATACGGCGGTCGGATTTGCGTCGTTCACGCTCAGCGACAACGTTGTGGGTGATGATACGGGGGACGATGACGTGATCGTGGACCAAGGCGGGCCGGGTTTTCGCACCGCGGCGCCGGTACCGGTGGCGAGTGGGTGGGGCGTGCTGGGTTCGCTGCTGATGTTGCTGGGCGTGGGGTGGCGGCGGCTTTGGCGGCGGTGAAGTGGGGCAGGGGCGAAGACCCTGCTTGGAACGAATAGCGCGCATCACATCTGCAACTGCGTGAGGGTCGTCAAGGCCACAGGCGGCGCTCTCGCAAGCGCGCCCCAAGGCGCGCCGCGCCGCGCATTGGGCGCGATCTCTCGCCCCCGGCAAACAGGGACAGGATTAGCGGCGGTGCCTCCCGATCGCAGTGCGGGCGGCTGGGGGAGCAAGAACTGCAGCCGTGCCGGAGGGTAGGTGTGGTGCGGACCAAGAGTGGACGGTAGTTCTCGTTTGACAAACGGTCTTGGGTTGAGGTACGCGGCGGTCCAACTTTATCCAGCGGGGACTTGCAAGTGCGGCGAAAGACTTGGGAGCGGGGGGAAGCGAGCATGAGGGTCGAGATGGGCCTCGACCCGTGCGTGCGCCTGGCCTTGGCGAGGGAGGCCGCACGGAGCTTGGTGCGCTTGGGTCAGGTGCGCGGGACCTCGGTGAAGACCGAGCGCCGGATCGCGCGCGCGGCCGCGGTGCTGGTTGGGGCTGTGGGGCTGGTGGGCAGCGTGCCGCTGGTGGAGGTCGCGCATGCGGCCACGCCGCAGTTCCAACAATTCCCGTTCAACCTCACGAACGTCGGAAAGAACGCCAAGCCTACGTTCGCCGACATCGACGGTGACGGCGACCTGGACGCGTTCGTCGGGGAGAGGTACGGCAACACGTTCTTCTTCCGGAACACGGGTTCGAGCAGCGCCCCGGCCTTTGCCTCCCCTTTGACCAACCCCTTTGGCCTTGTGGATGTAGGCGACAACGCCAAGCCTACGTTTGTCGATATCGACGGTGATGGTGACCTGGATGCGTTCATTGGGAACGAGGACGGCAACACCATTTTCTTCCGGAACACGGGTTCGAGCAGCGCCCCGGCCTTTGCCTCTCCATCCACAAATCCCTTTGGCCTTGCCGACGTGGGCGACACTGCGAGCCCAACGTTCGTCGACATCGACGGCGACGGCGACCTGGATGCCTTTATCGGGGAGGGCTACGGCAAAACGTTCTTCTTCCGGAACACGGGTTCGAGCAGCGCCCCGGCCCTTGCCTCTCCATCCACAAGTCCCTTTGGCCTTTCCAACGTGGGCTACACCGCGAGCCCAACGTTCGTCGACATCGACGGCGACGGTGACCTGGATGCATTCGTCGGGAACAGCGACGGTAACACCCTCTTCTTCGAGAACACGGGTTCGAGCAACGCTCCGGCCTTTGCCTCTGCGTCGACAAATCCCTTTGGCCTTGTGGACGTGGGCAGCAACGCCAGCCCGGCGTTTGCCGACATCGACGGCGACGGCGACCTGGATGCGTTCATCGGGAACAGCGACGGCACAACCATCTTTTTCCGGAAAGCGGGTTCGAGTCGCGCGGCGGCGTTCACCGCTACTGCGATCAATCCCTTTGGCTTTGCGGGCGTCGGCGGCAACGCGAGTCCGGCGTTTGCCGACATCGACGGCGACGGCGACCTGGATGCATTCATTGGGAACAGCGACGGCAACACCATCTTTTTCCGGAACGCGGGTTCGAGCAGCGCTGCGGCCTTTGCGGCCCCATCGGCGAATCCCTTTGACCTTGTGGATGTGGGCTTCATCAGCAGCCCCACATTTGTGGACATCGATGGCGACGGGGACTTGGATGCATTCATTGGGAACAGCTACGGCGACACCATCTTCTTAGAGAACACGGGTTCGAGTACTGCTGCGGCCTTTGCGTCCCCTTTGACAAACCCCTTTGGCCTTGTGGATGTAGGCGACAAGGCCAAGCCTACGTTTGTCGATATCGACGGTGACGGTGACCTGGATGCATTCGTCGGGAACAGCTACGGCGACACCATCTTCTTCGAGAACACGGGTTCGAGCAGCGCGGCGGCGTTTACCGGTCCTGCCATAAATCCCTTTGGCTTTGTCGGCGTGGGCGGCACTGCCAGTCCGACGTTTGCGGACATCGATGGCGACGGCGATCTGGATGCATTTATCGGCAGGAGCGACGGTGACACCATCTTCTTCGAGAACACGGGTTCGAGCAACGCTCCGGCCTTTGCGACCCCATCCACGAATCCCTATGGCCTCACCGACGTGGGTCTCAATGCCAAGCCAGCGTTTGCCGACATCGACGGCGACGGCGACCTGGATGCGTTCATTGGGAATAGCGACGGCAACACCATCTTTTTCCGGAACACGGGTTCGAGCAGTGCTGCGGCCTTTGCGGCTTCGTCTGCGAATCCCTTTGGCCTTGCCAACGTGGGCTACGACAGCAGCCCGACGTTTGCCGACATCGATGGCGACGGCGACCTGGATGCCTTTATCGGGGAGGGCGACGGCAACACCGTCTTTTTCCGCAACACGGGTTCGAGCAGCGCCCCGGCCTTTGCCTCCCCTTTTACCAACCCCTTTGGCCTCACCGACGTGGGTCTCAATGCCAAGCCAGCGTTTGCCGACATCGACGGCGACGGCGACCTGGATGCGTTTATTGGGAACGGGGACGGAGAGACCATCTTCTTCGAGAACACGGGTTCGAGCAGCGCCCCGGCCTTTGCGGCCCCATCGGCGAATCCCTTTGGCCTGGCCGACGTGGGCTACGACAGCAGCCCCACGTTTGCCGACATCGACGGCGACGGGGACTTGGATGCGTTCATTGGGAACGACGGCGGCGACACCATCTTCTTCGCGAACACCGGTTCGAGCGCGGCGCCGGTCTTTGCCGGCTCTTCCACGAATCCGTACGGCCTTGCGAACGTGGGCTTCAGCAGCAGCCCCACGTTTGCCGACATCGACGGCGACGGGGACCTGGATGCGTTCATTGGGAACAGCGACGGCAACACCATCTTCTTCCGGAACACGGGTTCGAGCAGCGCTGCGGCCTTTGCGGCTTCGTCTGCGAATCCCTTTGGCCTGGCCGACGTGGGCTACGACAGCAGCCCGGCATTTGCCGACATCGACGGCGACGGCGATCTGGATGTGTTCATTGGGAACAGCGACGGCAACACCATCTTCTTCGAGAACACGGGTTCGAGCAGTGCTGCGGCCTTTGCGGCTTCGTCTGCGAATCCCTTTCGCCTGGCCGACGTGGGCTTTGAGAGCAGCCCGGCGTTTGCCGACATCGATGGCGACGGCGATCTGGATGCGTTCATCGGGAACAGCTACGGCGAGACCATCTTCTTCGAGAACACGGGCTCGAGCAGTGCTGCGGCCTTTGCGGTTTCGTCTGCGAATCCCTTTGGCCTCGCCGACGTGGGCTTTCAGAGCAGCCCGGCGTTTGCCGACATCGATGGCGACGGCGATCTGGATGCATTTATCGGCAGGAGCGACGGCAACACCATCTTCTTCGAGAACACGGGTTCGAGCAGTGCGGCGGCGTTTACCGGTCCTGCCACAAATCCCTTTGGCTTTGTCGGCGTGGGCGGCACTGCCAGTCCGACGTTTGCGGACATCGATGGCGACGGCGATCTGGATGCATTTATCGGCAGGAGCGACGGTGACACCATCTTCTTTGAGAACACGGGTTCGAGCAGCGCCCCGGCCTTTGCTGCTGCGTCCACGAATCCCTTTGGCCTGGCCGACGTGGGTTACTTCGCTAGCCCGACGTTTGCGGACATCGATGGCGACGGCGACCTGGATGCGTTCATCGGGGAGTTCTACGGCAGCACCATTTTCTTCGAGAACACGGGCTCGAGCAGCGCCCCGGCCTTTGCGGCCCCATCTGCGAATCCCTTTGGCCTGGCCGACGTGGGCTACACTGCGAGCCCAACGTTCGTCGACATCGATGGCGACGGCGACCTGGACGCGTTTATCGGAGAAATCTCCGGCGACACCATCTTTTTTGAAAATATCGGCTGCGGAAACGGTGGTCTGGATGCGGGCGAGGAGTGCGACGACGGCAACGCAGTGGGGGGCGACGGCTGCAGTGCAAGTTGCATGTTGGAAGGCACGCCGCCGCCCACGCCGACGTCCACGCCCTCGCACACTCCGACACCGTCAGTGACGCCCACACCGGCGGACAACGACAACGACGGCGTCCCGGATGCGGTGGAAAACGCTGGCCCCAACGGTGGGGATGGCAACGGCGACGGCACGCCGGACAGCCAGCAGCCGCATGTAGCCTCGCTGCCGGGAGCGCGAGGTGGCGGGGCGTACCAGACGATGGTGACCGACCCGGCGTGCCCGATTCGGAACTTGGCGGCGGTGGCGCTTTCGCCCCCCGGCTTCAACCTGCCCTTCGGGGCATTGGCGTTCGAGTTGCCGGGATGCGAGAGCACGCGGGTGACCATTTACTACCACGGCGTGGACAGCTTGAGCGCGCCGCCGATGGAGTACGTCAAGCAGGGGCCGAATCCGCCTGGGGCGAGCAACAACGTGGTGTACACGTTGTCGAGCGGGGCGCCGCACACGCTGACGTTTGGCAGCGCCAATTTGGGGTTCGATACGGCGGTGGGATTTGCGTCGTTCACGCTCAGCGACAACGTTGTGGGTGATGATACGGGGGACGATGGCGTGATCGTGGACCAAGGCGGGCCGGGGTTCAGCACCGCGGCGCCGGTACCGGTGGCGAGTGGGTGGGGAGTGCTGGGTTCGCTGCTGATGTTGCTGGGCGTGGGGTGGCGGCGGCTTTGGCGGCGGTGAAGTGGGGAGGCTGTCGCACCGTTGCAGCGTCCGGAGGCTGCTGGCGGGAGTAAGCGCCTTAGCGCACAAAGGCGTCACCGCCGAGGTCATCGAACCTGAATTCTCGAGTGACGCGCGCGTTTCGACTTGCGAAAGCTCCTCGCCCTCTAACTTTGCTTTCTGGTCGACCCACGAGCCAAGCGGGTTAGGAGATGCCGGCGCGACCGGGTGTGGACGGCACTTCCGAACGTGTTCCGGACCGCGTCTTCCAAAATCGCTGCACGCGAACGTTCCACGCTGGCGCTAGTACCAAGAAGAACAGCTCGCGCACAAGCTGGAGGCTAACGTTGCGCAGGTGGCTTGCTCCGCCCCGTGCCCAGAACACCTGAAAGTTCTCATGGCAAGCCCGTTGTTGTAGGCGCGGTCCTTGTGCCCGCCCTGGCTGCTGGTGCAACGCACACGGCTGTACAGGTGGGCAGATAGGATGAGGGTGCCATCTCCGGGCTCACTGGCAACGCCTACGGCTGTACAGATGGGCATGTAGATGCAGGCCGCCCGTGTTCAGGGGGCACGCCGGCATTTCTGTAGGGGGCACGGGGGTGCCGTGCCCTGGGTGCGCCGTGCACGCGCCGTCCGGTTTGGACAATCGCTCAGCGCCTTGGTGCCGGCGGGTGCGCCGTGCACGCGCCGCGGTCCGTGTGCTTAGCGGGCACCAAACGCATGGTGTGCGCAGCAGTGTTGTGGAGGCGAGACGCCCGCGCTCTCAGGCCACGCCACCACAGGTTGCGGTGCAACACGTCGCAGGGGCGTTGCGCGAACCGCCAACTACGACCCTGGAACGCGAACCATCGACTTAGGAATGCGACTCGGCATCACGAAAATACCCCGATACCCCCGGCACGACTACAACGCCTCTCCCGCCCCCCAATCCCTCAATCCCTCAATCCCTCAATCTCTCAATCACTCAATCACTCAATTTGAAAACTCTCCGACCCCCCTGCTACAAGCGGCCGCTCAAGTGGCTACGAAGGATCCTCATCCGGGAATGGACTACAAGGAAACCTTGAATCTGCCCAAGACGGATTTTCCCATGCGGGCGAACCTGCCGGAGCGCGAGCCGGGGTGGGTGCAGCGCTGGGAACAGGAGCGCCTATACGAGCGACTGCAACAGGAGACCGCAGGGCGCCCTCTGTATGTTCTGCACGACGGTCCGCCTTACGCCAACGGGCACGTGCACTTGGGCACGGCGCTGAACAAGATCATCAAAGACATGGTGCTCAAGGCCAAGTTGCTTTCCGGCTACCGAGTGCCGTTCGTTCCGGGTTGGGACTGCCACGGCATGCCCATCGAGCACCAGGTCATGAAGGAGCTCGGTTCCAAGGCTCGAGGGATGAGTCAGCTTGAAATCCGCCGTCGCTGCCGGGCTTACGCCGAAAAGTTCGTCAGCATTCAGCGGAGCGAGTTCAAACGTCTCGGCGTGTTGGGTGATTGGGAACGCCCGTACCTGACTATGTCGCCGGAATACGAGGGACACATTGTGCGGGTGTTCCGCGAGCTGGTGCAAGGAGGGTACATTTACCGCGGCTTGCGCCCGGTGCACTGGTGCACGGTTTGCGGCACCGCGCTGGCCGAGGCGGAGGTGGAGTACAGCGAGCACGTTTCGCCCTCGATTTTTGTGCGTTTCCCGTTCGTTGGCACTGCGCAGGATGCACAACAAATGGCCAAGCGCCCCGAGGATCGGGCGCGACTGGCGGAAAAATCCGCCCACATTTTCGTGGTGATTTGGACCACCACACCGTGGACCTTGCCGGCCAACCTTGCCGTGTGTCTGAACCCACATTTGGAGTACGTTGCTTTGGAGGTCGACGGTGCGTTGTACATCGTGGCCGAACGCTTGGCGGATGCGTTTTTAGCTGCCGTGGGAAAAACGGCGGAACGACGGATTCCCGTCGACCTTACTTCCTTGGATGGTCGGGATGTGTTTCGTCACCCGCTGTTCGACCGCCCGTCGCGGTTGGTCTTCGAGTCGCACGTCACGGCCGACGTGGGCACTGGTTGCGTGCACACGGCACCTGGCCACGGGTACGAGGACTTTTCCGTAGGCCAGAAGTACGGTTTGCCGGTGCTCACCCCAGTCGACGGGACGGGACGGTTCACCGACGAGGCTGGGCCGTTTGCCGGAAAGCCGGTATTCGAGGCGAACGAGGATGTGGTCCGGGCCATCGACGAAGCTGGGCATTTGCTCAAGGTCGAGCGATTGCGGCACTCGTACCCGCATTGTTGGCGCTGCAAACAGCCGCTGATTTTCCGCGCCACGGAGCAGTGGTTTTTGCGCGTCGATCATGCCGAGCTCCGGCAGCGGGCGCTGGCGCAAATCGACAAGGTTTCCTGGCTTCCCTCGTGGGGGCACGACCGGATTTACAACATGGTTCAACACCGCCCCGACTGGTGCCTTTCGCGTCAGCGTGCCTGGGGCGTACCCATCCCCGCGTTTCGCTGCGTGCAGTGCGGGGAGTTCACGTTCGACCCGGAAACGATTCAACACGTGGAGCGGCTGTTTTCAGAGCGCGGCTCGGATGTGTGGTACGAGCTCCCGCCGTCGGATTTGCTGCCGCCCGGCAAACAGTGTGCTTGCGGCAGCCGCGAGTTCGAGAAAGACACCAACATTCTCGACGTGTGGTTCGATGCGGGTTGCTCTCACGCCGCCGTGTTGGAGCAGCGCCCGGAGCTACGCTGGCCGGCGGATTTGTACGTGGAGGCGGTCGACCAGCACCGCGGCTGGTTCCAAGTGTCGCTGCTGACGGCAGTGGCGACGCGCGATGCCGCACCGTACCGCGCCGTGCTGACCCATGGGCTGATTCTCGATGAAGCTGCGAAAAAAATGTCCAAATCGCTGGGGAACGTGGTGGCCCCGGAGGAAATCATTCGCCAGCACGGAGCCGAGGTCCTGCGTTTGTTGTTTGCCTCGGTGGATTACACGGCCGACGTATCGTTTTCGAAGTCCTTGTTGAATCCGCTGCTGGAGTCGTACCGGAAGATCCGGAACACCTGCCGGTTCTTGCTCGGCAACCTGTACGATTTCGACCCCGCGCGCCACCGGGTTCCCCTAGAGAACTTGCCGGAACTGGATCGTTGGATTTTGCACCGCGCCGCGGAGTTTCAGCAGCGGGTGCGCCGGGCATACGACCAATTCCAGTTCCACTTGGTCGTGCAACAGTTGGTGAACTTTTGCGCGGTCGATCTTAGCGCATTGTACCTCGATATCGTGAAGGACCGGCTGTACACGTCGGCCGCCGACGCCCCCGCCCGGCGTGCAGCGCAAACGGTGCTGTACGAGTTGTTGGATTCGTTGGTGCGGGTCATGGCACCGATTCTTTCGTTTACTGCGGAAGAACTTCTCGGGTACGTTCCTGGGAACCGTGCGGAGAGCGTGTTTTTCTTGCAATTCCGGGAGGACTTGCCGCGTGACGACGCGTTGTTCCAGCGCTGGGAACGGATCTTCGAAGTACGGGCAGCGGTGACCAAAGCGCTCGAGGATGCGCGCCGAGCGGATCTGATCGGGCACTCCCTCGATGCGCTTGTGCGGCTGTCTGCGGTCGGCCCGCTGGGGGACCTGCTGCGAGAGTATCTGGAGGAGCTCCCGGCTGTGTTCATCGTGTCTCAGGTCGAATGGAGCGACCAGTTGCCGACCGCAGCGACAAGCCCGGTGCTCCCGGGGTTGCGTGTTCAAGTCGAACGGGCACGAGGCGAAAAGTGTCAGCGCTGTTGGAATTACAGCCCGACCGTGGGCCAGCACAAAACCCACCCAGGGTTGTGTCGGCGGTGCGCGGCTGTGATCGAGACCCTCGCTCATGGGTAAGTACGCCTGGGTGGTTGGGTTGGCAACCGCAATTGTATGCCTCGACCAGTTCACCAAGTGGCTGGTCGTTACCTACATCCCACTGCACGCGGTGATCGAAGTCGTACCCGGATTTGCTGAGCTCACGCACGTGAAAAACACCGGAGGAGCGTTTGGCTTTCTCGCAGGCGCCGACCACGCGTGGCGGTTGCCGTTTTTCATCGTCGTTTCCCTCCTGGCGATGGGGCTCCTCTGGCAAGTCGTGCGCAGCACGGACCCCAAAGAATTGGCCACGCTTTTTGCGGTAGGCAGTGTCTTGGGCGGGGCCGTGGGCAATTTCATCGATCGCGCACGCGAAGGCGCGGTGACGGATTTTATCTCCTTGCACTGGCGGGAGTATTACTGGCCCGCGTTCAACGTTGCCGATTCTTTTATAACGATCGGTGTTGCCGTGCTCGTGTGGCAATCGATCTGGGGGCACACGAAGAAGCCGAGCGACGGGTGACTCGAAACCGGCTCGTCTGCCACAGGCGCTCGCGGTTGCCTTTGCAGCGCAGTGGGTTGGCGGCGGAGGAGGCGCACTTGGTTCGAGTCCGGCCAGCGATGCGGTGTCTCCACGGGGTCGGAGAGCGTAAATGGTGGGCAGACATCGCGGTGCGCTGCGTGCCCCACACGGGACACGAACGCTGGTTGCTTGGCTGGCGGGCGGAGGGGGCGGGAGGCGTGTTTCGCGCAGAGCCGACGGGAGAAGTTGACTCTGCGCGCAGCATTCCGTAGGGGATAAGCATGACCGACGAGGGTGCGGGGCATCCACCGGAAGAGTTACAAGGGACGCGCGAGAAGATCTTGGCGGCAGCAGCCCGTCTGTTTGCTGAGCGGGGGTACGAGTCGACGTCGCTGGCCGAGGTGGCGCGAGAAGCAAAAGTCAGCAAGGCCCTCATTTTTTGGCACTTCGACAACAAAGACCAACTGTACCTCAGTGCCTTGCGGAAAAACTTGGAACCCTACCACATCGATCGCCAGGAAATTGCGGGGTTGGACGAGCCGCAGCAAATCGCCCAGTTGGTGGATTCCTTTTATAACTTTGTGAACGACCACGTGTACTCGGTGCGGTTCTTCATGTCGGTGATGCTCCGCGGCGAGTTGCCCGGCCGTGGCGCCCAGGCTGAAAGTGGGCGGGACGGGCTTCGTAGGGTGAACGAACTGTACCACGCGTTCCGCCAGTCGTTTGCGGAGATCATTCAACACGGGCAGCAGCGTGGGGTATTTGACAATCGCCTGGATGCCGAACGCGAGGCCGCATTGATCCTGGTGACACTGGTCGGAGTTCTCGTGCAGCAGTTCATGCTCGGGGAGTCTCCGGAGCAAGCCAAAGCGCTCATCGACCATTACAAGCAAAGCTTGTTCGAGCGCTTGCTCAGCAAGTAACTGCACAGCGCCGCGCGAGCCGATGCGCCGAGCAAAAACGCCATCGGGTGCCTACCTGGTGGCAGGCACCCGATCCGGCACGGGCCGGCCGCTCCCCACACCCTCCCAACGTTGTCACTCGCTGCCGGCGCTTCGCGTGTGAAAGCGGGGATACCGCTCTCTCAGGAACATCCGCTGGTCGCCCCGCAGTTCATGCACTTGTAGCAACTGCCGTTGCGCACCATGATGGCACCGCAGTCGTGGCAACTCGGGGCGTCAGCTTGCGGGCTGAAGCCCAGTGCTGCCACAGCCGGAGCGTGGCTGTGTTCTGTGTGCGTTGCGCTTCCACTGTCCGCTGGAGCCGCCTCTGGGGTCAGGACGATGCCCATTTGGCTGCGCTGCTCGGGGCTCAAGAAACGGGAGCCTAGGAAACGGAAGATATAGTCGATCAACGACTTCGCGAACGGGATGTCTGGGTTTTTCGTGAACCCTGACGGTTCGAAGCGCACATGGCTGAACTTGTCCACCAACACCTCCAGGGGCACCCCGTACTGCAAGGCCATGGACGTGAGGATGCCGATCGTATCCATCAACCCCGACACAGTGCTGCCTTCCTTGGCAATCTTGATGAAAATCTCGCCCGGTTTGCCGTCTTCGTACAGGCCCACGTGGATGTAGCCCTCGTGCCCCGCGATATCGAACTTGTGGCGGATCGACTGGCAGTCGTTCGGAAGACGGCGCCGAACGGGACGAAACTCCGGCGTGGTTTCTTTGTTCGCAGTGCGAGAGGTATTCAGAGGTTGGGTGCGTTTGCAGCCGTCGCGATAAATGGCGACCGCTTTGAGTCCCAAGCGCCACGCCGCCATGTAGGCGTCCATGATGTCTTCCACGGTGGCCGAATTCGGCATGTTGATGGTTTTGGAAATGGCTCCCGAGATGAACGGCTGCACGGCGCCCATCATGCGCAAGTGGCCCATGTAATGGATCGAGCGGCTTCCGCGGGCGGGTTTGAACGCACAGTCGAACACCGGCAGGTGTTCTTCACGCAGACCAGGCGCGCCTTCGATCGTGTCGTTCTCGTCGATGTACTCGATGATTTGCTGGATTTCGTGCGATTCGTACCCCAGGCGCTTCAGTGCTCGCGGCACGGTGGAGTTCACGATTTTCAGCATCCCTCCGCCAACGAGCTTCTTGTATTTGACCAGCGCGATGTCGGGCTCCACTCCGGTGGTGTCGCAATCCATCATGAATGCGATCGTACCGGTGGGTGCGAGCACGGTGACCTGGGAGTTGCGTACGCCCGTGGTTTGGCTCGTGTCGACTACCTCGTCCCACACGCTCCGAGCCGCTTTGAGCAAGTCGAGCGGAATGAAACTCGGGTCGAGTTTGTGTGCATAGCCGGCATGTTTACGAAGCACTCGCAGCATCCCGTCACGGTCGGCCGCGAAGCCATCGAACGGCCCCATGGCTGCAGCGATGCGGCACGATTGCAGGTACGCCTCGCCGCACATGAGGGCAGTCACTGCAGCAGCGTACTGCCGCCCGGCCTCGGAGTCGTACGGGAGCCCGAGCGACATCAGCAGTGCGCCGAGGTTGGCATAGCCGAGGCCGAGTTGCCGGTAGCGCCGCGCGTTTTGTTCAATCTCCGGGGTGGGATAGCTCGAATGGTCGACAATGATGTCCTGCGCGAGGATGGTGATGTCGACTGCGTGGCGGAACGCCTCGGTATCGAAGTTTCCCGCGTCGTCGACAAACTTCATCAGGTTCAACGACGCTAGGTTGCAGGCCGAGTTGTCCAAGTGCATGTACTCGGAGCAAGGATTGGAAGCGTTGATGCGGCCAGCGTTGGGGCACGTGTGCCAATCGTTGATGGTCGTATCGAATTGCATCCCCGGGTCGCCGCACACCCATGCAGCTTCGGCAATCATCCGGAACAAATCGCGTGCCCGGAACTCTTCGCACACTTCACCGGTCAGGACGTAACGCGTGTGCCACACGCCATCGTTCTCGACCGCGCGCATGAAGGCGTCCGGCACACGCACGGAGTTGTTGGCATTTTGGAAGAAGACCGAACTGTAAGCGGGACCATCCAGCGAGCCGTCGTAGCCGGCGTCAATGAGTGCCCAGGCCTTTTTTTCCTCTTCCTCTTTGCAGCGAATGAACTCCACGATATCCGGGTGGTCGATGTTCAGCACCACCATTTTGGCCGCGCGCCGAGTTTTGCCGCCCGACTTGATCACTCCCGCCGAGGCATCGGCCGCTTTCATGAAGGACACGGGACCCGAAGCGGTGCCACCTCCGGCGAGTTTTTCTTTCGAAGAACGGATGCGCGACAGGTTCACGCCCGAACCCGAACCACCTTTGAAGATAATTCCCTCGTTACGGTACCAGTTGAGGATGGACTCCATCGTGTCTTCCACTGACAGGATGAAGCATGCTGAGCACTGTGGGCGCTCCTCGATCCCGACGTTGAACCACACCGGGCTGTTAAAGGCCATCTTCTGCTCGAGCAGCAGATGCGTGAGTTCGGCGGAAAACGCTTCCGCGTCTGCCTCTGTGGCAAAGTAGCCCTGTTCCCGGCCCCAAGCGGTCAGTGTGCGCACCACGCGGCCAATCAGTTGGCGTACACTCCGCTCCCGCTCCGGGCTGCCGAGCGGGCCACGAAAGTACTTGGAGACGACCACGCTCGTTGCCAGCTGCGACCAGGAGCGCGGAATCTCCACGTTGTCCTGCTCGAATACAACTTCCCCCTTTTCTCCGGTGATCACCGCCTTGCGAAGTTCCCACTCGACGCAGTCGAACGGATCCACGCCCGGCTGCGTGAAGTACCGCCGCACATGGAGCCCACCCTTCCCGGCGGGCCGTGTAGACCCGAGTGTCAGAGCCTCTACTCGTTCGCGCTTGCGCTTGTGCGTTCCGTTTGCCATTTGCTGCTCTCCTCTCCGCTTCTCCGTCTCTTCTCTCGCGCAACCTATTGTGGCGGGCGCAAGCGTATTCCACAAGATGTTGTGGTTGTCAAGCTTTGCGGAAATACCGCCACAATGCTGGGAAACCGGCGAACATTCGGATCGCCATGCGAGTGGGAAGGCGTGGCTGCAGGAACGGCGCCTGCGCGTTGTGGAGGGGCTCCAGCACTAGCTTGCTCGAGGCGAACGGGGTACAAGGGCTAGGCGATGGCCAGTCGAGAGGATGAATCCCCGTTTCGCTCCCTGGCAGGGGCACTCCGGGCCATTTTGCGGCGGATGGACGCAGGGCAAGACCTGGAGGTCTACCGCCTTTGGGTGGACTGGGAACGGGTAGTGGGCGAGCGCTTCGCGGAACGAGTTCAGCCGGTGGAGTTTCGAAACGGGGTGTTGGTACTGGCCGTGGCAACGACAGCGTGGCGGCAGGAGATGGAATTCTTGAAACCCGAATTGCTGGCGCGGATTCAGGCGTACCTCGACGACCAGCGGGTGCGCGACCTCGCGTTCGTGCTGCGCCGGGCGCCGGCGGTGAAACGCAAACCAGCTACGAGCCCGGCGCCCCAACCGCAGCCGCCGATGGAGGAGTGGGATGACAGCGAGGCTCTTGCCAGCGTGAGCGATCCGAGGCTCGCGGAGGCCTTTCGGCGCCTGATCGAGGCTCGCAGGCGTCGGCAACAGCGTGCAGGGAGTACAGGCGAGGTGCCGGCGCCGCCGCAGCCCGGCGAGGCGAAGAGCAAAGAGTAACGACCACGATGGAGGGTGTCTGAGTGTCCGTACGTTTTCCTGAAGGGTTTCTCTGGGGCGCGGCAACGTCGGCGTATCAAATCGAAGGAGCGTGGGACGAAGACGGAAAAGGCCCGTCGATCTGGGATGTGTTTACGCACACCCCGGGCAAAATCCTCGATGGCAGCACGGGCGACGTGGCTTGTGATCACTACCATCGGTACCGTGAAGATGTCGAGCTCCTCGCGCGTTTAGGGCTGGGCGCGTATCGCTTTTCGATTTCGTGGCCGCGGGTCCTGCCGCGAGGCGTGGGCGAAGTCAATCCGCGCGGGTTGGACTTTTACGATCGTCTCGTGGACGCGTTGTGCCAGCACAGGATTCGTCCGTTCGTGACGTTGTACCACTGGGACCTTCCGCAAGCGTTGCAGGAACAAGGCGGATGGGAAAACCGAACTACAGCCGAGGCGTTTGCCGAGTTTGCGGCGATCGTCGCGCGGCGAATTGGCGACCGCGTGCACGCCTGGATCACACTGAACGAGCCGTTGTCTGTGGTGGTTGCTGGATACTTGTTGGGGCTGCACCCACCCGCCAAGCAAGATCCCAAAGCCGCAGCACAAGTGTCGCATCATCTCAATCTTGCTCACGGCCTCGCGGTGCGAGCGCTTCGATCCCAGTGCTCCAGCACCCCGGTCGGCATCACGCACGTCTCGTTGCCTGTGTACCCAGCGAGCACAGCGCCCGAAGATGTCGAGGCAGCGAAGCGGTGGGATACACTGGTCAACCGCTGGTTTTGGGAACCTAGCTGGAAGGGACGCTATCCGGCGGAAGCATGGGACCTCCTTGGACCGCTCGTTCCCGAGATGAGGCCTGAGGACGAGGCGATTTTGAGTGAACGGAGCGATTTCTTTGGTCACAACAGTTACACGCGGGCCGTCGTACGGGCTGATCCGGCCGTGCCCCTGATCGGCGCGGTTCAAGTTCCGCAAAGCGGTCGGCCGCACACGGCCATGGGGTGGGAGGTGTACCCAGACCACCTGTACGATTCCCTCGTACGGATCGCTCGCGATTACGCGCCGCCAGCAATTTTCATCACGGAAAACGGGGCCTCTTACCCGGACGTGGTGGAGCAAGGCCGCGTACCCGACTCGGAGCGGGTGGCTTACCTGCGTGCGCATTTGCTGCGCGCCGCGCGGGCGATCCAAGCCGGAGTGCCGCTGAAGGGGTACTTTTGTTGGTCGCTGCTCGATAATTTCGAGTGGACGTTTGGCTACACACAGCGTTTTGGAATCGTGTACGTGGACTACGCGACGCAGCAACGCATCATCAAGGACAGCGGGTATTTCTTTGCGTCGGTTGGGCAAAACAATGCCGTCGAAGAAGGAGAAGAGCGCTAAGGGCGCCGTTGGCCGCTCTTCTCCGCCGATCTCGGCGGGCTGCCTTGTCACGCGGGTGCGGGATGGGGTGACGGAGGTGTTGTTGGTCCATCCTCGTGGTGCGACGTTTCGGAAGCCGCTGTTCGGCATTCCCAAGGGGGAGGTGGAACCTGGAGAAACTCCCGAGGAGACCGCGCTGCGAGAAACCCGAGAGGAAACCGGACTGATCGTGCAGATCCGGGAAGACCTGGGAACCGTGCGCCAGCAATCCGGGAAAGTCGTGCACGCCTTTTGGGCCACGGTCGATCCGGCAAGCGAAGCGGCAATCGATGAGCGAGGCCGGTGCCGGTTTGCCGACGCCACAGAGGTCGATAGCTGCCGGTTTTATCCGCTGGAAAAGGCAGAAGCATTGATGATTCCCGCGCAACGCGAGTTTCTCCACCGATTGCGCCAGCGCTTGCAGCAGCCAGTCCAGCAGCGTGGTAGTGCCTGACACGGTGGTACTCTCGCAGTCCGACGCGTTCCCAACGGATCGTGCACTGGGGAGCCTGTTCGTCGGCCCGACGCGGGTTCTCCGCAGCGTCGCGGGCGATCCTGGCCACGGAATCCGGGAAGCAGGTGCGGTCAGGGAGTAGCCGGCTGGGGCTCCGAGTGTGGAATGCGCGAGCGCGTGGGCGAGACCACCGGAATGCACGACGGTTTGCAGCAGCGCGCCGGGAACTCAGCGAGGTTGGTGGCGGCTCTTCCGCGACAGGGAGGCGTGTTTTCTGGAGGTCAGCGGGATGAGCGCAATACTCGCTTGCAAGGAAAAGCAGTTGCCGGTAGGTACCCTCGCTCGCATTCGTTGCGCGAGAGCGGAGGTTGGAGCGCAAGTGTGCGGGCAAAGGACCAGGGATGCACGGACGGAATGCTGCTTTGATTCGGAAGTACTACCCGCAGTACCAGTCGCCAAAGCGGGCGTACGAAGCGGTGCTTGACGAGCTCGTGCAGCGCGACACCGTTTGGTTGGATATCGGTTGCGGGAGGAGATTGACCGGCAACAGCGCGTTGAACGAGGAGCTTTCGCGGCGAGCGCGTTTGATCGTTGGTTGCGACCGGGATCCCCATTTGCGGCGACATGAAACGTTGCGGCACTTGGTCCTTTGCGATGCTGCTGCGCTGCCGTTTCGCTCTGGGACGTTCAATTTGGTGACCGCGTCCATGGTAGCGGAGCACTTGGAACACCCCGAGCAAGTCTTTGCGGAAGTCGCCCGGGTGAGTGCACCGGGAGGGCGCTTTGTGGTGTTCACTCCGAACAAGTGGAACTACGGCATGATCGTTGCCCGCCTGACCCCCCATTGGTTCCACCTCGCGTACAAGCGCCTGACGTTCTTCCTGAATCGCCGTGAATGGCGGAGCTTCGAAGACGATGTGTTCCCTACGTGGTATCGTGCGAACACGGCCACTGCGCTGCGATCTCTCGGCGATCAGGCGGGGTTCCGCGCCGTGCGCCTTACTAGGCATGGCCTGGCTCACTCGTTTGGTTTTGTGAAACCGTTGTACATCTTGTCGTTATTGTTCGAACGACTCATCGATCGGCCTTCGCTCGAATTCCTGAAAGCGGACCTTTTGGCTGTGTTCGAGAAGCCAACAGAGCAGGTGAGCCGCGAACGCGCGCAGACAGCGCGCGCGTCTGGGTGAGTTCCAGCGGGCACCGCGGTTTCGACGGCGTGCGCGAGCAAGACGCACCGTCTTTTTCGTGTGCCGGTCAGGCCAGCGCTTGCAGCCAGCATTGGGAGCGGGTAGCTGGTGTCTGGTGGAAAGGAGGAAGGCAAATGCCTGAAGCGAAAATCAAGGTAATCAAAGATGGGCCTTACGAAGTCCATGGAGACGTCGAGTTACTCGACTCGCGCCGCAACCCGATCCCAATTCCGGAGCGGCCTTTTTACCTGTGCCGATGCGGCCACTCTGCAAACAAGCCGTTTTGTGACGGGTCGCATCAAGAAAAAGGCTTTCGCGCAGAGGATCCCAAAGTTTCGTAGTTCTTCCTGGAATCTTTTTAGGAGGTGATTGCCATGGCCATCAAAGTGGGCGACCGTTTACCGCTGCAGCTCAAGTTGAAAGAAATGACGGAGAACGGGCCGCGCGACGTGAGCTTGGAAGAGGTGTTTCGAGGCAAGAAAGTCGTGGTGTTTGCAGTTCCCGGTGCGTTCACGCCAACGTGCTCGGCGAAACATCTGCCCGGATTCATCGAGAAGGCAGACGCCATCAAAGCCAAAGGCGTGGACGAGATTGTGTGCATTGCCGTGAACGATCCCTTTGTCATGGGCGCCTGGGCGAAGGCGAGTGGGGCTGCGGGTAAGGTACGCTTGCTCGCCGACGGCAACGCGGAATTCACCAAGGCGGTTGGCCTCGAGCTGGACGCAAGTGCTTTTGGCATGGGCTTGCGCTCGCAACGCTACGCGATGATCGTGGCCGACGGCGTGGTGCAGGAGCTGCTCGTCGAGCCCGGGCCAGGGCTGAGCGTGTCGAGCGCCGAGTCGGTGCTGGCAAAGCTATAGTTCGCATTGCGAGGCGTCGGCGCGCCGTTTCGCTCCCTGCTGCCGAATCCCATCGGCTGCTGCCGGAGGAGCGACAAGGCGGCGAGCGGATTCGAACCGCTGCATCGAGGTTTTGCAGACCTCTCCCTTAGCCACTTGGGTACGCCGCCATGAAGCAGTTGTGCGCGTCCGGTTAGCAACGAATGCTCAGCACTGCAACGCAAACGCAGCACTCGATCGTGGCGCACGCCGTGCGCGGACGGCTGTCGTCTGTTGCCCTCCTGCTGCGGAGCGGAGAAGCGTGAGGCCAAGCCAAAGCTGCGGCTTTGCAATCACGTGTTCGATCGTTTAACCAGCGCGTTCATGCAGGAACTTCGCGGAGCGAGGATATGAGCAAGCAGGTGCCATTGCGGCGTTGGTGGTGGAGTGCGCAGGTGCTCGTCGGTGCCTGCGTGCTCGGAATCGTGGGCTGTCGCGGTTGCGAGCATCAAGCCGAACCCCCATTGCTCGTTCCCCCAGAAGGGCAGTTGCCCAAAGCAGCCCAAAGCGCTGACACCACGCCCGCAGCACAGGCGCAAAATTCACCGCCTCCACCCGGATGTGTGGTCATCCTCACGCCGGACGTGGAACGCGGTCCAGCGCCGCTCGAGGTGCGCTTTACGGCGGAAGGGCTGTGCTCCGACGCCGAGGGTGAGTTCGAATGGGATTTTGGCGATGGCACCGAGCCCATCAAAGGAGTGAAACCGGAGCGCCCACCAGACAAGGCAGATTACGCGTTCGTTCGCTCCCAGCACGTGTATTCGAAGCCCGGCGAGTACATTGCAAAAGTGACGCTCCGCGATCCGCAAAATAACGTCTCCGACGTTGACGAGTACCCGATTACCGTCGAAGAGCCGTGAGGGGATACCGGAACACGCATCCGGCGACGGTTCGCGCGGCTGGATGGACCGCGCATGCCCACTCGCCAAGAGTCTTTGACTTGCCATTTGTGCTTCGCTACAAGCTGGCGCGTTCGCGGGTGTAGCTCAGCTGGCTAGAGCGTATGCTTGCCAAGCATAAGGTCGCCGGTTCGACCCCGGTCACCCGCTTCCACCCGGCTTCCCATTGCGGAAGCCGGTTTTGTTTGTACCATCGGAACGGCTTGGTTCGCCGCCGAAAAGCGCTTGGCCTGGCGGAGGCGTGAAGAGCCCGGTTCGAGGCTTGCGACATCGACGCGGAGACGGCCGGGTCCGGCCGTTGCCGGAACAAGGCTGGACCGTCGCAGGCATCGATCCGGAGACCTGCACGGGTCCGGTGGCAGGTGCGGTTCGGCAGTACTTGATGCTGCACGGAGAGTGGGTCATTGTGGTGCCACTACGAACGCGGGAGTGTCCTTATGTACGTGTCCGAACTTCTCGAGCGGTGCCGAGTGCTGGCAGAGAGGAGCGCCCGATTGTACCGACAACTCGCTTCACGATTTGCTCACGACTTCGATCGGCGCGAGCTTTGCCACGAGTTGGCCTTCCTCGAAGAAACGCACGCGAATGTGTTGCGCGAAGAGGCGGAGGCATTCCGACAGCGCGACGAAGCTGGCGATTTTTTACCGGAGCTCGGGCAGCGTGTGGAAGCCCTCGAGAAACAACTGGCTGAGCTCGAAGCACGGGCAGCGGACCTGCAGAGCCCCGAAGACGCGTTTGCCACCTTGCTGGCCCTCCAGCAGACGAACTTGGAGGAGCTGTACGATGAGTTGGTCCTGCAAGGCGATCCCACGTTCCGTGTGGTCGTGGAACGTCTGGAAGGGGTGATTGCCGAATACCCGCGGGCGCAAGCGGTCCGGAGCCGACTGTCGCGGCGAAAAGCCTGAGGTTCGCTGCCAACCCCATGGGTGCTGGCGCTGTGCCGCAGTCAAGCTAAGCTCGAAGCCCCGATGGCGCGATTGGATGGAGTGTTCCGGAATCGCACGAAACGAGCAATGGTGACCCGTTGGATCGCGTGTGTCGCTTGTGGTGCCCTGTTGGTGGGTTGCGCGGCCAAGCGGACGAAAACTGCCGCGGAATACTTTGCCAGCGCGAACGACCATTTTCGCAACGGCGCATTCGCGGCCGCGACGGAAGAGTATCGGGAGCTGCTGGACCAGCACCCCTTCAGCGAGTTTGTGGAGGAAGCGGAACTGCGCATCGCCCATGCACAATACCTCGACGGACGGTATGCGGAGGCAATCGTGTCGCTGAGCGATTTCCAACGCCGCCACCCCACGAGCCCGCACTTGCCCTTGGTCGGGTATCTGCTCGGGATGTGCTACGCGCGGCAAATGCTGGATGCGGATCGCGACCAATCTGCGGCGCAAAATGCGCACACGTACTTCCTGACCGTGGTCCGCCAGTATCCCGAGAGCCCGTTCGCGGAACTTGCACGGCACGAACTTGCCCGCTGCCGCCAGCGGCTTGCGGAGCATGAGCTGTACATCGCCGAGTTTTACGCCCGGCGTGGGAACTGGAAGGCTGCCGAGGTCCGGATCGTGGACCTGGCAGCGCGCTACGGCGAGACGGAAGAAGCGGCGCGAGGCTTGTTGCAGCTTGCCCGGCACTTCCGCAAGACGGGTCTCTTGGACCGTGCCGAGCTTGCCTACCGCGCGGTCACGCAGTTGCGACCAGGTTCACCCGAAGCGGTGGTCGCGCAACGTGCCCTCCAACGGCTCGAATCTCGCACTGCGAGCTTGCGGGCAGACCCGGTGGACACGTTGCTTGCACTGAACGGACGGACCAGGGTGGACCAATCGTACGAGACGGCACTGGTGCCGGGTGCGCAAGCTCCGCAGTTGCCTTCGCGTGCAACGGGGTTCCCGGCTCCGGCACTGGGAACCGGTTTCGACCCGTTCGGCAGGGGCCGCTCGTATTACTGAGGATGACACTCGTGCCGACTGTGCGCGTGAACTCCGAGCCGCGCTTACCCCTGAAGCACGCAAGGGTCCTGGTGGTGGGTGTGGGCGGCTTGGGATGTCCCGCTGCGGCGTTGCTCGGGCAAGCCGGTGTTGGGCGTGTGACGTTGGTGGATGGTGACGTGGTTGCGCTCTCCAACCTCCATCGGCAGCTCGTGTTCGACGAAACCGATCTCGGGCAGAAAAAGGCCCCGCGAGCGGCAGCGAAACTTGGGGCGCAGTATCCCGCGACGTGTTTTACCGCTGTTGCCGAAACCCTTTGCGAAGCGAATGCTCAGGAAATTTTGTCCGAGCACGATTTCGTGATCGATGCGACCGACCGGTGGGCAACGAAGCTTTGGTTGCACGACGTGACGCTTCGAAGCCGGCGCCCGCTGGCGCACGCCGGTGCTGTGGGTTGGCACGGCCAGGCGCTGACGGTGGTGCCCGGCACTCCAGGGTGCCTACGGTGCCTTCTAGGGGTAGAGCCCGGCATCGAAGATCCTTCGTGCCAGGAAGCCGGCGTTGTTCCTGGCGTTGTGCAAACACTCGGGGTGAGGCTTGCAGCCGAGGCCATCGCGTGGTTGTCGGGTTGGGACGAAAGCTTGTTGGTTCAGCGTTTCTTGTACGTCGATGCACAGCGCGGCCTGCAGCGCGTGCGCCGCTTTGCGGCTGATCCGCACTGTCCGGCGTGCAGCCAAGCGTATGACCAGCACGCGAACACGCTAGTCTAACGGACGCACCAACGCTGGCCTGGGAGCGTCGGCGCTGCTGGGTCTTTGGGTGCAGGCGTCGCTCTCACGCGGGAGCGAGAATGGCGACGGTCACGCTCTCGACTGGAGGACGTTGGTGGACGCGGATGCGGGAACGCGGGTGTCCCGCAAAGACAGGCACCGGCTCGCGCGTTGATCGATCTTGCGCGCTGCAAGCGAACCCACTACCACACCCCAAACATCGAGCCCCCAGGCGCTTGGAACGATCCTGGGGCAAAGTGAAGGAGGAATCCATGACCGTTCGGGTACGAATTCCAACTCCGTTGCGGCGTTTCACTGGCGGGCAAGAGGAAGTGTCGGCCACCGGCACGACCATTGGGATGGTGGTGGACGACCTCGAGCGGCAACACCCGGGCATCAAGGAGCGCATTTGCGACGAGCAAGGCAAAGTGCGCAAGTTCGTGAACATTTACGTGAACGGCGACGACATTCGCTTTCTCCAAAGCCTCGACACGCCGGTAAAAGAGGGAGACGAGATTTCGATCGTTCCAGCAATTGCGGGGGGAAGAGCGTGATCGATCTCCCCGCCGGAGTGCGTCCGGGACGAACCCTACGTCCACGCAAAGTCGAGTCGGTACTCGACTTGGTCGGAAACACGCCGCTGGTGGAAATTCGCCGCGTCCGCGACGGCGTGTCGCCGGGAGTTCGCATTTACGCGAAACTCGAGGGGTTGAACCCGGGCGGCTCGGTGAAAGATCGCCCAGCCGTCTGGATGATTCGCGACGGGCTGCGGTCGGGACGACTCCGCCCGGGCAAAACCATTATCGACTCTACATCTGGTAACACAGGAATCGCCTTGGCCATGGCGGGTGCTGTGCTGGGGTATCCGGTAGAGCTGGTCATGCCTGCAAATGTGAGCCAGGAACGCAAGAAAATCGTGACGGCCTACGGAGCCAAGGTGATTTTCAGCGATGCGCTGGAAGGTTCCGATGGAGCGATCCGTCTTTGCCGGAAAATCATTGCCGAGAATCCAGACCGCTACTTCAAGCCAGACCAGTACTTCAACGAGGTCAATCCGCTTGCGCACTTCGAAAGCACAGGCCCGGAAATTTGGCGCGACACGAAGGGCCAAGTCACCCACTTCGTTGCCGGCATCGGTACGGGCGGTACCATTATGGGCACGGGTCGGTTTTTGAAGAAGCAAAACCCGAAGGTGCAAGTGATTGCGGTGGAACCTGACGACGCGTGGCATGGCCTCGAGGGACTCAAACACATGGCCAGCTCGATCGTTCCGGGCATTTACCACGAAGAGGAGCTCGACCGCAAACTAGGCGTGAGCACCGACGCAGCATACGAGATGGTGTATCGGTTAGGCGAGGAGGAGGGATTAGTTACAGGTCAATCCTCGGGTGCCGCTATGGTGGGTGCGCTCACAGTCGCCCGCGAGCTTCGCGAAGGGGTCGTGGTGGTGATCTTCCCGGATTTTGGCGATCGGTATCTGAGCACGAACCTGTGGGTAGGCTGGCGAGAACGACGGGCACGGTTGGAGCGCGTATTGGCCGAACAGGGCATCGCATGACGCTTGCATCCTTTTGGGACGCAGACCGACTCGAGCGCTACGGGCGCCAAATCCTTGTTCCGGGAATCGGTGGCCGAGGGCAACAGCGACTGGCGAACAGTCGGGTAGTGGTGATCGGCACTGGCTCGCTGGCGGAACTTGTTGGAACCGCGCTTGCGCGCGTGGGGATTGGAACCATCGATGTCGAGCCAAGCCTTGCCAGGCAGCTGCAAGGGTCCGCTGCGCCGGATTGCAAAATTACGGCTGCGGAACCTCCACAAGTGTTGTCGGGCAGCACCGAACTGGTCATCGATACGGCGTTATCCGCTCTGGATTGGCACCAGCGGCTAGAGGAGCTTGCGCAGGCGCGGTGGATTCTTTGGCTGCGGGAGCAAGCCGGATGCGGCTACGTGGCGGCTTGGCAACCCAAAGGCAAGCAGGAGAGCTGCCCGTGTTGGGTGTTCCGTGACACTCAAGGAGAGGAAACCGTTGCCACGAAGTTCGAACAGTCCGCGGCAGTGGCCTGGGCGGCGGCGTGGGCGAGTGCCTTAGCTGTGCGGTTGCTCACGGACGCCGAGCTTTCCGGGCCTCCGAAACTGTACTGGTATCGTGTGCGTAGCGGCGAGGTGGCGGAACGTCTTTCATCGGGAGGGAACCGCTGTGAGTACCGTAACGCCGGACCAGGCTGAGCGTTCCGAACTGGTGGCGACCGAACGCGGCGGCAGTGTCGCGCTGGTCAAGAGTGTGTTGCTGTTGCACGGCATCACCGTGAACCCCGCAACCAACGACTGGCTCAGGGCCAACGCACACTGCGTTCCGTATGCGCCGAACCGCTACCGCGTGGAACTGCAGTTGGGAGCCACGAGGGTGCTTGCGCCGCTCGTGCCCCAACGAAACCTTCACAGCGAAGGGATTCACCTGTTCCGCACCTCGAAGCGCCAGTGGGAGCTGAGCGGTAGGGAGGTACAACTAACCGTAACGTTGCCGCCCGCTCCGCGGTTTTACGCGGTCCGCACGAGTTCGGGCCGAACTGTAGGGGCATTTGGCCACATGTACGGTAGTGTACTGGTGCTGGGCGGGACGCAGGCATGCGGGTACGGGATTTCCGAGGGTGCGTGTCGTTTTTGTCGCGTGGGCTCCCGCGGCGAGAACGAACGAACATTTGGGATTACGCCGCACGAGGCAGCCGAAGCGGTGCGTGCGGCGGCGGCCGAGCGGCCTTTACGGTACGTGTTTTTGCCCGCCGCCTCGTTCGATGCTGAAGATGGGGGCGTGCGCGAAATCGAGCCCTTGGTCAAAGCTGTGCGCCGGCACTGTTCCGCGTTCGTGCTCGCGGCCTTGCACCCGCCCCGACACATGCGTTGGATCGACCACGCGTACGCGATTGGGGTAGACGGGATCAGTTTCAACCTAGAGGTGCACGACGTCGCGTTGTTGGAACGTTTCCTCCCTGGCCGTGCCCGCTACCTCGGCCGGTCGCGGTACCTCCAAGCGCTTCGGCACGCGGGCAGAATTTTCCCGCGGGGCGCGGTTTGGAGCGAAGTGATCGTCGGAATTCGTCCGGTCAGCGAAGAGATTCGGTTGCTGTACGAGCTGATGAGTGACAACGTAGTACCCTTTTTGGTGCCGTTTCGGGGCCACCATGCAGGGCGACCTTTAACGGTTTCGGATAGGAGCTTTGTCGCAGACGTCGAGCTTCTCCTACAGGAGTTGCGCAGGCACCTCGTGCAAGCATCCCTGCGTCTTTGCTGGCTTCCTGAGTGGCCTCATCTCCTGGGCGCCGCCGATGGTGCACAAGACGCACGCCTGGGAGCTCCGCTCGCTTCGCCGGGGAACGGCGGGTGGCAGGCCTTCTTGCGAGAACTCGCGTTGCGAAATGTTGCTCGTCTCCGCCGCAGCCTCCGGGTGCGCGAGCTTGGAGAGCACGACGCGGACACCTCGGTGTAAACGATGAAGACTCCTGGCCCTGGCTCCGCAGCCGATGCACCTCCGGCACCTCGCTTTTCAGTGGACACGCGGCCTTTGTGGCGGATCGTGCTGCCCTTGGCTGCGTACGTGGGACTGTGGGGATTGGCGGTCGCGATTCTTTGGTGGGGGATGACGGCGGCACCTCCGGAGGGGCTGACCGAGCAAGGACAACGCGCGCTGGCTGTGTTTTCCGTGTGCGTGTTGTTTTGGGTGCTCAACGTTCTTCCCTTGATGGTCACGAGCCTCATGGCGATCGTGCTCATCCCGCTCACAGGAGTGTTGAGCCCCTCGCAAGCGTACGGGTTGTTCGGGAACGAGGCGCTGTTTTTCATTCTTGGCGCGTTCATCCTCGCTGCCTGCCTCATGAAATCTGGTCTCAGCACACGCATCGCCCTGGCGGTGCTCGATCGCTTCGGGCGGACTCCTCGCGGTTTGTTGCGCAGCGTGCTGCTCCTCAACGTGGTGATGGCGTTTTTCATGTCGGAGCATGCGGTTGCTGCCATGAACTTTCCGATCATCGCGGAAATGACCAAGGTGCTTCGCTTGCCCGGGCGCCGCAGCCAGTACGGCAAGGCACTGTTCTTGGCGATGGCATGGGGTTCCACCATCGGCGGCGTGGCCACCTTGCTTGGCGGTGCTCGTGCGCCTCTGGCGATCGGGATTCTGCGGGAGACGACCGGACAGTCGTTTACGTTTTTCGAGTGGAGCGCAGCGATTTTTCCACTGGTGATCGTTCTTGCTGTGGTCGCGGATCTGCTCCTGTTGTGGTTTTTCCCCATCGACATCGACAGCGTGCAGGCGGCAGACGAAGTCTTGCATGAACGCCGCTTGCGCTTGGGCCGCATGCGCTACCAAGAACGAGCGATCGGCCTTGTGATGCTTGGCACGCTCGGGGCGTGGATTTTCCTGGGCGAAGAGTTTGGCCTCGCCAACGTTGCGATCGCGGCCGTGGTCGTGCTGTTCTTTTTGCGGCTGGTGCGCTGGACGGAGATCGAGGGGTACGTGAACTGGGGAGTCCTCTTGATGTACGGGGGGGCCATTTGTCTCGGGTCGGCGCTGTCACGTTCGGGTGCGGCAAATTGGCTGGCCCATGCGACCCTGAGCGAGTGGGCGTCGAATGGCACCGTGGTGATTTTGTTGCTGTCGGCCATTTCTTTGCTCCTCACGGAAGCCATGAGCAATTCCGCGGTGGTGGCGATGTTGCTGCCCATGAGCCTCGGGATGGCGGGAGAATCCGGGCTGGATCCCCGAGTGTTAGCTCTGACGATCGCGGTGCCGGCTGGACTGGCCACCACGCTCCCGATCGGAACGCCGGCAAATGCCATTGCGTACTCGAGCGGGTATCTCTCGCTCCGCGACATGATCGTGCCTGGAGCTGTTTTGGCATTCTGTGCCTGGGTGTGCTTTAACATCATGGCCGTGGTCTACTGGCCTTTGCTGGGGCTCTACATCGGGGGTGGCCGGTGAGGCATGTGGTTCTGTTGGTGTCGCCGCGGCTGGGGTGGACCCGCGCGTTGGCCCGAGCGCTGGAGCTGGCGCGACAAGCGCAGGCGACCTTGGTGGCCGTGGCTGTGGTTCCAGAGTCGGACATCGAGGAGCTTGCGCGCACGCTGACAGACGTCGCGTTCGTGGGGGAGAAACTCAGCGCTGATGTCGCAGAACATGTGCGCCAGGAGCAAGAAACACTGGCGCAGGAAATGTTGCGCCACATCGAGGAAGAAGGGCGTGCTCATGGCATCGCCGTGGTCACCGAGATTGCGCGGACGGAGCTGCACGACGCTGCAGAGAGTGCATTGGCACGCTATGCCCCGGAATGCTTCATAGTTGCCGTGCCCAAGCGCCCGTGGCACGAAAAACTTTGGGGACGTACCCGTGCGATCGATTGGGCGGAAGACTTCGCGGGTACATTGGAAACTGTGGAAGAGGAAGGGAGTTGACGCATGCCGGACTTAGTGCCCGTTCATGGAGGATTGGATGCACCAGTGAACCGAGTGGTACCTCTGTCGCGCCGCAAGCAGTTCCTGCAAGAGGCCGCAGAGTTGCCCACGGTGGAAGTCAGTCGCGCAGACTTGTCGACGGTGTATCGCATCGCCGATGGGACCTTGTCGCCTCTGACGGGTCCGATGGACGAAGAGACTTGGCATTATGTGCTCGACCACGACGCACTGGATTTTGGCTTCCGGCACTATGCTTGGACCGCGCCCATTTCCTTCCCGGTGGCCGACGAAGAAGCCAAGCGCATCCGCGTTGGGCGTCCTGTGGCCCTCGTGCACGAAGGGGAGCCCGTAGCGATCGTTCGGGTGACGAGTTTGTTCGAGTGGGACAAGCCAAAGCACATCGAAAAGTTTTACGGCACGCGACGGACGGACCATCCTGGCGGCCGGATGATTCTCGAGGATCCGCGCACCAAGCTGCTCGGCGGTGAACTTTGGGCGTTGCCCCAAGTGGTCGACCCGGAGTACGGCGAGTTCGTCCTCTCGCCGCGCCAAGTTCGAACGTTGATTGCTGAGCGACGCTGGGAACGCGCTCTCGCCTTCCAAACCCGGAATCCGCTACACCGAGCGCACGAGTACGCTCTCGTCGCCGGCGTCGAGCGGCTGACTCGCCAAGGATACTTTGCCGGAGTGGTACTCAACCCGCTGGTGGGAGAGCTGAAGGAAGACGATGTTCCCGCGCGAGTGCGGATGCGTTGTTACCGTGCGCTCCACGACCTGAAGCTGCTCGGGAAAGGCGACAAAGACGAAGCCCTGTGGCGGGAGCTTGGATACGATCTCACAGAGGTGTTCGAACTAGTGGGTTTGGACATCAAAATGTTGTACGGCGGGCCGAAAGAGGCGGTGATGCACGCGATTTACCGCCAAAACCTTGGCTTCACGGACATCGTCATTGGGCGCAAGCACGCGGACGCTCCGTACGACGACGGAACACCGATCTGGGGAGACTTCGACGCGCAAGAAATTTTCCAGCACCTTCGCGGCGATTTACGCATCCAGCCCTGCAACATCGGCTTTGCAGCGTACTTCGAGAGCGTAGGCCGGGTCGACTTGATCGAGAACCACCCGGGCGAGAAGCCGGTGTCGATTTCCGGCTCGAAGATTCGCGAAATGTTGACTCGGGGGGAGCGGCCGGACGAGCGAATTCTTCGCCCGGAAATTGCCGACATTTTGATCGCGTATTACCGCGAACAGGCCGCCCGCAAATCGAACGAACGCCAGCGGCGCTAGGCGGCCCGCACCCCCGGATTCGATCGGAGTTTACGGCGCGACGAGCCGATATTTTCCTGTCGGCCCACCCATGTTGCGTAGCCACTTCCACCGGCGCGAACGTGCCGGTCGTAGCAGCGCCCCGGTGGGCTCCCCGTGGGACCTCGCGCTGGTCTGGGCGAGGTGCGCGCCAAGCAACATCATCACGACGTTGGGTCCGAACGCCGACGCAACGCGTCGCCGGTAGATTTGGCTCCGCACGGACACGGGGCGAGCCGTCAAGCCCCCCAACGTGCGGAAGCAGCATCCGCGTTGATGGTAATGGATTGGGCGATCTGGCTTAGCATCTTCGTCCGAGGGCGGCCGGCCGTTCGCAAGACGTGTTCTGACCACTGTTGAACGAGTTGGCGATCTATGGCCGGAGCGGCGATAGGCTTTTTTCAACACCTTGAGGCGTCGTGTCCTCCGGAGTAGCGGCGACATCGGTGCTGCGCGCTAGAACCGGCAACCGATGGGAGCGCTGGAGGAAACGGCCGCTGCATGCTGTCCGCGGTCATCCATGGAGCGAAAACACTGATCCCTTTCCCATACGACGGCACAGGGCGGTAGCTTCCGGCGAGGCAGTCCCGCGTTAACTCCCTGCCGGCAGCTACACGGGTGAGACCCAGTCCCCCCTTTGGTTGACAAACACCGAAGTTCTGAGCCAGAACCGCGTGCGAGGCGTACGTTTCGGGCGTGGGTAAGACACGCGGAGGGCCCATGGCATACCAGATGTGGACATGGGTGGTCTTGAGATTCGCGGCCGCAGCGTTGTGGAGCACCGCAGCGTTGCCGGTGGCTGCGCAAACCTGCCCGGGAAGTTGTAACGGGGACAACCGTGTGACCGCTGCGGAACTCACCCGCATGGTGGCGATCATCTTGCGGTGCGATGGGAATCCTGCTGGCTGCCCGGCGGTGCCCGGCGGTGGTTGCCCGGCTGGCGATGTCGATGGTGACGGCCAGATCACCGTGACGGACATCCTGCGCGTAGTGGACAACATCTTGCGTTACGACACTGGTTGCCCGCCTCCGCCGCCGACGTTCACGCCCACGCGGACAGCAACGTTTACCCTGTCGCCCACCCCGAGCGTGACGAATACGCCGTTGCCGATCACCGAGACGCCGACGAACACTCCGCGCCCGACGGACACCCCGCGTCCCACCGATACGCCCACTCCGGAGCCGACCGCGACGAACACACCGGTACCGACGAACACGCACACGGCGACGCCGACGGTCACCAACACGCCCGCGCCAGCAGTGTGCGGCAATGGCGTGGTGGACCGGGGTGAAGAGTGCGACGACGGCGGCATCTGCACCGGTGGCGATAATGCTGGAACGCCGTGCACGTCGGAGACCGACTGCATCGGTAACGGAGTCTGCATTGGTGGGATCAAGGTAGGTACTGCGTGTCAGGGTGATCTGGACTCTCCTGACAGCCGGTGCCTGCGCTGCAAGCCGTTTGGCGGTGATGGTTGTGCGGCTAACTGTACCAGGGAGCAGCGGGTGGTCGGGTTCATCGGTCGGCCCAGCCGGGTGATTGTGCGCCCCGCTGGTGTGCTCCAGATACCGTTTAACCTGAGGGGCACTCAGGAATGGTTGGTGGGCAAGCCGCGCGATGGGGTAGTGCCAGTGGTTGCCAAAGCAGCCTCCTTGAGGCTCGAGCCAGTTGAAGTTCAGGGAAACTGTGTGTGCATCAGCAGCGTCGAGGCAAGGACTTGTGGTGGCACGTTGTTCGAGGCGAACGGGCTTCTAGCGGAAGAATGTACTTTCGATCCCAGCATTTGCTCCCGGGAGGTAAAGCCGCCATGCGCGCCCGTTCATGGTCCTGGGAACGGGTTTTCCGGCCTGATCGGCTGCGACGGCCTAGCGCCCACTAACATCACATGGGTGCAAGATGCAGGTGGCCAGCAGCCGCCACCACCTCCCACGCCCCCAGTTGGAGCGGGCCCGCCGATCGTTACGATGCATAGCACGGGTCCAGCCGGAACGGCGCTATTTTTCGCGACTCGTCGCATTGGAACGTTCCTCGGGAGTTGTGCACCGGTCCCGACGCCCACGCTCGGCGGAACCCCGGTACCATTTCCTCCGGGACCTGATGGCCGGTACTGTACCGACGATGACCCCGAGGAAGGTCACGGGAGCGCGGACACCATCCCGCTTGTGAGCGGGCGTGCCGAAATTTGGATCGAGAACTCGTACAATCCTGGTCCACCTCCACGGATCGAATACATTCCTCCGACGCCTCCTGCCGTGGGTGTGGACGATGGGGTTTGTGAAGGGTCCGGGTACCTGTACCATCGATTATGGCCCCGCTGGAGGGCCTGCTACCACGTCGTTCACTGTTAGCTCGGTGATCAGTCCTACTAGCCCGAAGGACATCAGCATTTGTGAGAGCACTGGCGCGGGTTGTCCACTTGGATCGCTGTCGTGCCCCGTAGCTCCGTCGTGCGCTTCGATTTCCTCGGCTCCGGCTTGCGCGAAGAGCCTGCTTCCTCCACCGCTACAAATCTCGTTCGGGCCTGGCACGGTGGCCCAAGGCGACTCGGTTCTTGCCGCGCAGATGCAAATTTTGACAGTGGTGCCGGCGGGTTCCTGTACACAGGGAGCCGCAACCAACATGGACTCCCTATCGCTCGTCCTGACGACCGGGACTTCGGCGGCGACAGTAAATGGAGCGTGGGGAAACGCTTGCGGTAGTGATCCTCCAAATTCCTGTGACGACAGTAAATCCATTACCGGATCAGGTAGCACGTTCGCTTCTTTGGCCCCGAATAGCGTTGGTTCTCCGGGGAACTACCTGGATGGCAGTGACCTCGCGAACGGCTGCGTGACGGGGAGTGTCGCTAACGCTTGTCATCCGTCTGGGTCTCTCGTGTCGAACTGGAAGTTGTGCTGCCAGTAGGAAACGCAACGATCTGCTTCTCAGAGGCTGCAATATTCCATCGGACACAGGGGTCCCGCGTGATGCGGAGACCCCTGTGCTTTGTTCGCGACACAGACGGTCGTACGGTGTGCTGGTTTGTTCCGTGTTTGGAGTGATGGGTCGGTCGAACTTGTGATGCTCTTGGGGCTCCAACAAGCACACGGCTTCGGCCGCAAGCTCCTCGGTCGCGCCCACCAGGTGGGTTGGCGTCGTTGGCCGTTACTCTTGCGGCAGTGTTCGGTCTTGTTCATTGGCTCGAAAGATGTTCGGTGTGAAATTGTGAGGGCAGTGCGAGGGGTGGTTCGGTCAGTCACGAGTTAGTTCCGCCCGCAAACGCCTTGAGCCCCACGTTCGCAGTGTTGGCTGCTTTTGGAGCAAAGCTCGATCGACGGCACAGGAAACGCCGCTGGTGTCGGCGCCCCGGGGGCGTGCCCGCTGATCCCTGCGCGTTCGAACGGTTCGGAGAAATCCGGCGTGGTTTTTACAAGCCGTCGGTGCGAGTTACACCGGCACAGACGTGCGGATATCCACCGACACGCCGAAGATTTCGCTCACCAGGTAATACAGCGCCATGAGTGTAATGAGCAGTGTGGCCAAGGCACCCACTGCCACGCCCGTGAGGATCGCCAGCGACAAGACGGACCCAACTGCCACCAGCGGCGTCAGCCATGCCGAGGCATCGCCGAGAGGACCCCAAAACGCGATGAACCGGCGTACCGTAACGGCAGCATCTGCTGCTTGGAGCAGCATGGTGGCGAGTCGTTGCAAGTCCATCATTGCCCGTACCTCCTCGTGGGTAAACTCGGTGACCTATTCGGTCAGTCGAGTGTGTCCGCCCCGATCGAGAGAATCAAGACCCCGTTCGACTGGCGTGGCCCGCCTACGAGCAGCGTTCCGTGGTTGCGCAGCGCCAATGAAGTGTCCACGATGGGCCGGGCTCCCTCGATGACAAGAACCTTCATGGCGATCCGCCCACTGCGAAACTCGCGGGGAACCACGATCACGTAACGCCCTCCAGGAATGTCGAAGTTCGCTTTCCCTCCCCAGGGAACGCGCTTCCTCTCTTCCTTCACAAGCTGGTACGAGTTGTACGGAAACAAGCTGTGAAACTGCTGGCGCAAGGCCACGAGTCGCGGATCGAAGCCGTGCCCGGAATTGCTTGCCACAACGGCACCGATCCGGATCTCTACTGCAGGTACAGGCTCCAGCAGCATCACTGTGGGGCTGCGGCTACCGACCTGAGCAACACTACTGTCTGCGCCTGCCAGGTAACATAGCGTGCTGGCTACCAGTACCGACAACTGTTTCACCGATCGTTTCCTCCTGCCAGCGGAAGTTCGTCGCTTACCCAGAGCACCGTGGTGTGGTTCTGCAGATCGTCGATCACGGCTACGGAGCCAACGTCAGCTTCAAGCGAGTCGATCCATGCTGGCGGCTCCGCCCCTGCAACCATGGTTCCGCCGGTTGTCCCCACCGGAGCGTTCGTTCGCAAGTAAAGCGCCGTCGCGAGCGCGGCAATGGCGAACACCGCAAAGGCTGGCCACAGCACTTGCGGTTGCCAGCGCCAGGCGGCAGCCGCCTCGTGTAGCCGTCGCCACCATGGGAGCGGAGGCTTTCGAAGCTTGCTCTCGATTCGCTTCCACAAATCTTCGCTTGCCACACCTGCGAGGCGCTGCTCGATGTGCTCCCTCAAAACCAGTTGGAGCCGTTCGAGTTGGCGAATTTCTCCATCACAGAGCGCGCACTGGGCTCCGTGCAGTGCCACCGCCCGCATCCGCGCCGCATCCAACTCGCCATCGACAAACAACGGGACGAGCTCTTGCGCTTCGCGACAGCTCAACAATTCGACTTGGGGAGACATCCGTGCACTCCTGATTTGGCTGGTACCGGCAAGCACTTCCTCACAGTAAATCCTTCAACTTGCTCTGGAGTTTCTTGCGGGCGTAGTGCAGGCGGCTCATCACGGTACCTTTCGAGCACTGCAACACGCGGCTGATCTCTTCGTAAGATAAACCCTCGATTTCCCGCAGGAGTATTACGGCTTTGTGGTAGGGCGTCAACTCGGAGATGGCCTCGGCTACGCGAGTTCCAATCTCGCGGGATTCCACTTGGCGCACCGGGTCCGTCTTGGCTTCAGGGTCGGCCAGGACTTCGTCGTACGGCTCGTCGGAGTCCGGGAAGCCAAATTCATCCTGCAAGCCAACCGTGGGATTGCGCCTACGGTGGCGGCGGAGGTCGATGGCACGGTTGACCGTGATGCGAAACAACCAAGTGTAAAAGCTCGATTCGCCCTTGAACCCCTCGAGGTTCTCGTAAGCTTTCACGAAGGTGTCCTGCACAATCTCCATGGCGTCGTCGACATTGTTGACCATACCGAGCGCAATCGACATCACTTTCTTTTGATACCTCTCGAAGAGCTCCCGAAAGGCTTCTTTGTCTCCACGTCGGGCTTGCTCAACTAGCTCCGTATCGGTTCGTTCCACGGTAACACCTGGCGAATGACGCACACGCGCGGATTCTATTCAGCTCAGCGGTGCGCTGCGGCCCAGTTGCTGCCCACGCCGATGTCGACCACCAGGGGAACGCGTAGCTTCACTACGCTTTCCATGACCGAGCGCGCGAGGGATTGCATCGCTTCCACGTCGCTCTCGGCAACCTCGAAGACGAGCTCGTCGTGCACCTGCAAGGTCATGCGCGCAGCAAGTTGCCGCTGGCGAATCGCGTCGTCGAGCTGAACCATCGCCAGCTTGATGATGTCGGCTGCCGAGCCTTGGATGGGCGTGTTGAATGCGATGCGCTCGGCGGCTTGTGCCGCTGCCCGATCTGGGCTGGCAAGCTCGGGGACGGAGCGCCGGCGGCCGAGTAAAGTGGTGACAAACCCGCGCTGGCGAGCCGTTTCGACCACCTGATCGAGGTACTGCCGCACCCGCGCGTAGCGCGTGAAGTACTGATCGATGTAGTGCTGGGCCTCGGACACCGGGATTTCTAGCTCCTTTGCCAAAGATGCAGCTCCCATCCCGTACAGAACACCAAAGTTGATCATTTTGGCAACGCGTCGTTGGTCGCGTGTGACGCTGGCTGCGTCGATTCCGAATACCTCAGCGGCGGTGCGCGCATGCACGTCCTCGTTGTTGTGAAACGAGGCGCACAGGACCGGGTCTTCGGAAAAATGCGCTAACAGCCGCAACTCGATTTGGGAATAATCGGCAACGACCAGTTTGTGTCCTGGGGGAGCGGTGAAGCACTGGCGAATGAGCATGCCCTCCTCACCGCGAACGGGAATGTTTTGTAAGTTTGGTTCCGTGGAACTCAGCCGTCCGGTGGCAGTGACACACTGGTTGAAGGTGGTGTGCAACCGGCCGGTGCGCGGGTCGACCGCAGCGAGCAGCCCCTCCACGTAGGTGGAATGCAACTTCGCGACGCTGCGGTACTCGAGAATCTTGGCGGGAAGCGGATGAAGGCTCGCTAGACGGGTGAGCACGTCCACGTCCGTGGACAAACCGGTTTTCCCCCGACGGATCCCGCGGGTCGGCAAGCGCAACCGCTCGAACAACACCTCCCGGAGCTGTTGCGGCGAAGCAATGTTGAACTCGGTTCCGGCCAGTTCGTAAATTTCGCGAGTCAGGTTCTCCATTCTCCTGGAAAGTTCCTCGCCCACGGCTCGCAGCGCTTCCGTATCCACGTGCACACCCGCAGCCTCCATGCGCGCAAGAACGCCCACCAACGGCGCCTCCACCTGTTCGAAGAGCGTCGCCATACCGTGCTTTACGAGCAGGCCGCGCAACACGGATTCGAGCGGCACCAGTGCCGTAACCCCCGCCACTGTCGACGGTACGTCGGTGCGAAAGTGCGGCAAACGCTGCCCGAGGTAAAACTCGGCGACGTTTTCCAAGGCGGCCGGAGCGGGCGCCTCCAGCAGATATGCGGCCACCATGACGTCGAACGCTCCGGCGGTTGGGCATTCTTCGGCCGATGTCTGACGGAGGTCGCGTTTGAGGTCATGAGCAACCAGGCGCGTGGCGCGCAGGTTCAACGCACGCTCGAGAAGGTCGCGGGGGGCGAGCACGCTCGCCGGCACCACCAGCACGACGCCATCGGGGCGGGCGAGCACGACGGTGAGTTCGTTTTCACTTCGAGTGGAGGCACATGCAAGGAGGCCGGCCGACCGAGCTTCTTCCAAATACGCGCCGACTTGGCTCGGTTCTTCTGCCGCACGGTGAGCGGGTTCCACGGCGGCGGCTGGACGAGGCAGCTCACGCAGCAACGAGTAGAAACCGAGGTGGAGAAAGAGTGGCCGGAGCCGTTCGAAGTCCAGCGACCGCACGGCAAGGTCTTCTTCGGTCAGCGCCAAGGGCACATCGCGCCGCACGCGGGCCAACTCGTACCCGAGCTGCGCCGTGGATGCTTGTGCGCGCAGCGCCGCCGCCACGTTGCGGGCTCCGCGAATCTCTCGGCTTTCTGCAACTTTGTCCACATTGGCCAGAATGTTCTCGAGAGAACCAAAACGGCGCAGAAGGATTTGCGCGGTCTTTTCCCCGATTCCTTTGACTCCGGGAATGTTATCCACGCTGTCACCGACCAGAGCGATGAAGTCGGGCACTTGTTCCGGCCGAATACCGAATTTCTTTTCGACCTCGGCGGCATTGTACCAGCGGTCGTACATGGTATCCCACACACGAACGCCACCGTCGACGAGTTGGAGAAGGTCTTTGTCGCCACTGACAATGATCACCTCGCCCCCCTGCTCGACCCAGCGGCTTGCTAAACTGGCGATCACGTCGTCAGCCTCGACGCCGGAGATCATCACTAGGGGTAGACCGACACCCTCGACAACTTCACGGACGAGCGGAAGTTGTGCCACGAGCTCGTTCGGAGTGGGGGGCCGAGTGGCTTTGTAGTGCTCGAACAAATCGTCTCGAAAGGTTCGCCCAGGGGCGTCGAACACCGCCGCCGCATACTTTGGCTCCACCTGGCGCAGGAATTTGAGCAGCATTTTGGCGAAGCCAAACACCGCCTGGACAGGCTCACCTTTGGGATTCGTCAACCGCGGCAGGGCAAAGAACGCCCGGTACACGTAAGAGGTGGCGTCGATCAGGTACAATGTACGTTCCGCCCCGGACATAGCTGAGAGCGAGGCTAACAAAGGGCTTGCCGCGGGCGCAATCGAGAGTGGCAAACCATCTTGCAGTTCCGAACCGGAGGAACTGTGGTGCGCCCACCCGAGGGCAGTCTCGTCGATGCTGGTTCGCGAAAGGTAATGGCATGCGTGTACGGTGAGCGCGCGCGCCCTTGGCGTACGGCGCGGTGCGCCCCGTCCATTTTGTCTTCTTGCCTGCGGCTAGAGTGAGCCGTAGCGTGTGCTGCGCATGGACTGGGCAAAACTTCTGCTGCCGCTAGCTGCGCGCTACTGCCGGAGCGCCCAGCTTTTGCTCGCCCACGGTCCCGACTCGCCAGAGTGGATCGAATACGCGTTGCGAAACCAGGTGGAAGGCAGAACTTGGCTCGGCCGACGGCTCGACGCGTATTATTTGAACCAGTTGGAATGTCACGGGCTGCGTGCGAGCCAGGACGCAGCGCGAACGTTCTTGCGTTCTTTTGTGGAGCGGCGGCAGGCGTACAGCCTCGATACCGTCGTGCTCGACCTGGGTGTCGCGTGCGCAAGCTACGCTTGGCCGCTGCTCCGCGAAACGAAGCATTTGTCCCTCATATGCTTGCGGCGCAGTCCTCGTGAAGTGTGGTTCGGCCGCAGCGTGGTGCCTCCAGAGGTCGCAGGCCGATGCGAGTTCGTGATTGGCGACCGGCTGGACGCGGCGAGCTACCTGATGCGTCGCGAGCCAGATTTGGCCATTTGTGTGGCCCCGCGTTGGGATGATTTCTCTGTAGGCCAGCTTGCCCAGCTTGGTTCCCTTGTCCATTCGGCGCTTGCACCCGCGGGCGCGTTTCTGTTCGTGACCAGCGCTCCTCCGGAGCCAGTGCCGCGGAAAACGCAACCGTGGCGCACACCGACGGCAGTTGGGGCGGTCTTGAATGCTGCGGGATTTCAGAACGTGCATGCGAGCCGGTCGGATCCCGCCCTAGTGGCGGTTGGCTGGAAGTTGCCGGCGACAGCACGGCGCGAGCTGGGGGGCTGACAAAGGACCAGGATCCCAGCGCAGGTGCACGCCCAGCATGAGCGAGAAGTCCGCTGCCTGCGCCACACCGCTCACGTTGTCGACCCCGGCAATCCATACCGCTGCGGGTCCGAACCGCCGCGACAACCCGGCTGCCAGCTCGACGATCGTACCCTCGAGTACCGATGAATGAAGTCCTCGAAACGGGCTCGTGTACAGTTCTTGTTGAAGGAACAAAGACGTCCACTGGCTCCACAACCATTCGAACGCGACGGCTTGTTGCAAAAACGGATCGAGAGCGAGTCGCGCTTGGGTAACGCGGCCCAAGGGCGCAATGCCACCGAGATTCCCGTACAGCCACACGTGCTCGGGCCACAGTTCGTAGTCGAGGGCCAAGCCGGCGCCCAGGTCTACCGTACCGCTACCCCACACGGCGCTGGTGCGCCCGGTGGGGAGCTCGATAGCTACGCGTCCCGCCAAGTTCCCGCGCTTGTGCTTCCACACTTCGCGCTGAGCACTGAAGGCAAGGTCCCCCAGTTCCAAGATTTGCCGCGGGCCGTGAAAGAGCACCTGACCATCCCGCAACACCCGGAAACCGCCGAACGAGTTGTTGGGAAAGAGTTTCCGCTCTGGATTGAAGGCGCCGAATAGGTCCTCTGTGCTGTCGATGACGGGATCGAGAAAGCCACCGAAGCGCGAAAGAAACGGGAGATCGAAGGCGACTTCCCAACCCGCCCCGATACCGAGCGCACCACGGATCGCGGTGCGGTTTTGCTCGAATTTAAGCAGCGCCTGAATCCGCCCGTGGTCGGTGGCAATCACGTTGCTTTGCGTGGTCTCCACGCTGAGCTTTGCCTCGCCATCGTGGAGAACTTTTGCTGCCCCGACCGGGAAGTGGAGGAAGATCTGCCGAATCGGCTGGAAGTTGCGCACGGGTAGGGGGCCTTGCGGTTCCAGTGCAGCCGCCGGGAGAGCGCTCCAGAAGAACGTCGCCACTAGCCAACTCGCATACCATCGTGTAGAAACGGCCCCGTTGTTTGCGCATATGCGACAGGATGCTCCCACGATCCGAACCTCAGCGCCTGCTGGGATAGCGCTGGTGCCGGCAAGAAAAAGCCTGTGTTCACGGAAGTGGCTGGTGTTTCGAGCGTGCTTGATGGTTGGCGTCGTCGTCCTTCCCCGCGCGCGCTGTGCGGCACTCGAACTCGAGACCGCGATTGCCCTTGCCCGGGCCAGCGCGCCGGCGGTGCAAGCTGCTGAAGCCCGCGTGGCGGCAGCACGGGCGCATTGGTACCAATCCGGACGCTGGCGCAATCCCGAGTTGGAACTGCGGGGCGAAAACTGGCGCGTGCGGCCAGACCTGCATGCCACGAATCCCCCGCTCGACTTCTTTGCTACCTTGACGCAACTGTTCGAATTGGGTGGGAAGCGTGCCAAACGCCAAGCGGTCGCCATGGCTGAGCGGGAACGGGCACACGAGCAAGCTCGCCTCGTAGAGCGAGACGTGAGCGTACAAGCCGCCACTTGGTTTCTGACTGTGGTGCGGGCGCACGCGGAACTCGATGCCGTAGAAAACGCTGCTTCCGACCTTGGGCGTTTACGGGACATTGCCGCTCGTCGGGTCGAGCAAGGCCGAGCTCCTGCAGCGGAACTGCTCAAGTTACAGGCGGAGGAGGCGCGTTTGGGAACTGCGGCTGTGGAGTTGAAAACCCAAGAAAGTACCGCGTTGAACGCACTTCGGCAGTTGTTGGCCAAACCCGATCTGCGTGCCGAAGAGTTGTCGATGCCACGTGTCGTCGTTCCTCCCGAGGACGCCGACAGAGATCTGGTCGAAAAGCTGTTGCAGCAGCACCCAGAATATCGCGCGGCAACTGCGGAGAAGGAGCGGGCGCTTCGCGCGCTGGAACTCGAGCAAGCACGGCGTATTCCGGATCCGGCGCTCACTGCAGGGTACAAGCGAACGGAAGACCGCGACACGTTGGTGGCTGGCGTTGTGTTGCCGATTCCCGTGTTCGACACCAACTGGGGAAACGTACAGCGTGCGGTCGCGGAGTTGTCTGCCGCTTCCGCCGAGGCGGAGGCGACCGTGCTGCGGCTGCGCGCGGAACTGTTTGGTCTTCTCGCGCGTTGGCGGTCTCTGGCCGCGAGGGCCGAGCGGTTGGAGCAGGACCTGCTCGCGCCGGCTGCTGGCGTGCGTCACGCGGCGCGCGTAGCGTTCGAAGAAGGGACGGGAGAGATCGTGGCGCTTGTCGATGCAGAGCGGGTGTACTTGGAAGCTCGGCGGACGGCCATTGGTACCCGCGCCGAGGCGGTTGCGGCGGCTACCGCTTGGCGGATCTTTAGCGGAGAGACCACCGGTCCATGAGAACCCTGAACCCAGAATCCTGCAGTGCCCCGATCGACGGCTGGTGGGCTGGGGCTGTTCGTCTGGTGGTGGCAAGGTTGTGCATGGCCGTACTGGTGAGCTTGTTCGTCGCGAGCTGCCGAACAGAGCCGGAAGCGGCGAGTTCCGGCCCCGTGGCTGCCGACCAAGACACGGTGGAACTGGACCAGGCGACGCGCGACCACCTGGGAATCGAAGTCGTCGTGGCTCGGGAAAGCGTGGTGGGTGAACCGGTGATTGCCCCCGCCGTCGTGGAACTCGATCCGCGAAGAGTTGGGCGTGTCGGTGCCCCGGTGGAGGGCCGCATTCGCGAGGTGCTGGTGCAAGTCGGCGACCGGGTAGCTGCGGGGCAAACCCTTGCTTGGTTGTACAGTTCGGCATGGGAGGACGCTCTGGCACGCGCACGCACGGCCGCGGCCGCGGAGCGCTCCGCACGTGCGGAGCGGGATTATGCGGAACAGCAGCTTGCCCGCTCGCTGCGGTTATGGGCAGCACAAGCGGCCGGGCGCCAGGAAGTCGACCGCGCGCGTCTGGAGGTGGTGGTGGCGAGAAACAAGCTGCGCGCTGCCCGCACCGAGTTGGCGCGCGCCCGACGCGAGGTGCGGCAACTCTCAGGAGACGCGACGATTCCAGTGGAGCCTCGTGGCTTGCCCTTGCGTGCTCCCATCGCGGGCACGGTGCTCGAACGAGAGGCAAGCCCAGGGCAAGCCGTCGTACCTGGAACGCACTTGTTTACGGTTGCCCAGTTAGATCGCCTGTGGCTCGTGGCCGAAGTCGACGAAATCGCGCTCGGAAAGCTCCAAGCGGGCATGGAGGTGGAGTTCCGCGTAAACGCGTACCCTGGGGAACGTTTTTCCGCCGTGATCGACTACATTGGCGATGTGCTGGATCCAAAAACCCGGCGGGTCAAAGTGCGCTGCGATGTCGAGAACTCCTCCGGCCGCTTACGCGCGGGGATGTTTGCAAGCTTGTTCGTTCCCTTCCGCGAACCGGAGCGGCTGCTCACGGTGCCCGATACCGCCGTGCAGGAGCTCGACAGTGCAACCGTGGTGTTCGTGCCGACTGCCGAGAACCGCTTCCAACGCCGTACCGTACAAGTGGGCCGCCGCGGTGATGGGTGGGTGGAAATCCGCTCCGGCCTGCGGCCGGGAGACCAGGTGGTTGGTCGTGGGAGCTTTTTGCTCAAGTCGGCGATCGTGTTGCGAGCGCAGCCCGCAGAGGATTGAGGACCCGCGAGCGAAGACCAGATGGGACTCATCGAGCGCATGGTCGGCAGTACCTTCCGCTACCCAGGCTTGGTGGGTACTGCTGTGGCTTTTGTGGTCGTAGGAGGTTTATGGGCGTTCCACCGGTTGCCTGTCGAGGCGTTTCCCGACCTCACGAACCAACAAGTCGTAGTGGTCACCGAAGCCCCCGGACTGGCAGCGGCCGACGTGGAGCAATGGGTCACGTACCCCATCGAGGCAGCGGTCATGGGCATTCCAGGAACCCAGCAGGTGCGTTCCACTTCCAAATTTGCGCTTTCGCTCGTGACCGTCGTGTTCGATGACCATGTGCCGATTTACTTTGCTCGCCAGCAAGTAGCGGAGCGCTTGGCGGAGGTGCGCGGGCGTTTGCCGACAGGGCTGAGCCCGAGCTTGGGTCCCGTGGCGACACCGTTTGGCGAGGTGTTTCAGTATCTCGTGGAGGGGCCTTTGAACGCTCTCGAGCGCAAATCTCTCCAAGACTGGGAGATTCGATTGCGGCTTCGCTCGGTGAAAGGCGTGAGCGAGGTGAATTCGTGGGGCGGCTGGACCAAGCGCTTCGAGGTGGAAGTGGACCCCCAACTGCTCGAAAAATTCGGACTGTCGCTAAGCGAGGTGTTGGGGGCCGTGCGGGAAAACAATGCCGTGTTCGGAGGCGGGTTTATCGAGCACGGAGCCGAACGGTTCACTGTTCGCGGCCGCGGCCTGCTGTCTGGAACCCGTGACTTGGAGCGGGTGGTGTTAGCGGCGCACGAAGGGAGCCCCGTGTATTTGCGAGACGTTGCCCGTGTCTCTGTCGGGGCCCTGCAGCGTTACGGGGCCGTTACCCGCGACGGAGAAGGCGAAACGGTGTCCGGCATGGTCATTTTGCTCAAGGGCACGAATGCTGCCGAAGCGACACAGCGGGTCAAGGAACGCATCGCGGAAATTTCCAAGAGTTTGCCGGAAGGCGTGCGGATCGAGCCTTTTTACGACCAAAGCGAAGTGATTGCGGGCACAAGCCGTACCGTTGCCCGCAACCTCCTCGAAGGTTGCGCTCTCGTGGTCGTCGTGTTGTTCGTATTCCTGCGGGATTGGCGTGCCGCCTTGTTGGTGTCGGCGGTGATTCCTGTGGCGATGCTCTGCGGCTTCTCGGGGATGCTGCTGTTGGGGGTATCGGCAAATCTGATGTCCTTGGGAGCGATCGACTTCGGGCTCGTTGTGGACGGCGCTGTCGTGATGGTGGAGAACTTGGTGCGCCGGCGCGATGCCCACAAGGGCAGCCGTGGCCGCACAGAGTTGCTCCCTGTGTATCGTGCAGCAGCCATGGAAGTAGCCCGGCCGGTAGCCTTCGGAGTGCTGATCATCGTGGCTGTTTATTTGCCTGTCTTCACCCTCGAAGGCATCGAAGGGAAAATGTATCGCCCGATGGTGATCACGGTGTGCGTGGCGATCTTAGGGGCGCTCCTCCTAGCCTTGACTGCAGTTCCTGTGGCCGCGCCGTTTGTGCTGGCGACAGGCACGGCCCACGTGGAAGAGGCTCGTTGGTTCCGGTGGTTGCAGCACCGTTACCAGAGTTTGCTCGGCACGGTCATGCAACGCCGCGCAGTGGTTCTTCCCGCAGCCGCGTTGGTGGTAGCCATTGCGTTGGGTTCGGTGCCCTTTCTTGGTACCGAGTTTATGCCGAAATTGGACGAAGGCTCGATCTTGGTGCAAGCACGGATGCTGCCTTCAGTGAGTCTGGCAGAATCGGTCGATATGTTTACACGCCTCGAGCGCATGCTGCGGGAGTTTCCCGAAGTGCAGCGCGTGGTGACCAAGATCGGTAGGCCGGACATCGCCACCGAGGCGATGGGAGTGTACGAGGGCGACATGTACGTGTTGCTGCGCCCGCACGAGGAGTGGCCTACAAGCCGCACGAAGGAAGAGCTGATCGACGCGATGGCCGAAACGCTCGCTCGGGTGCCCGGGGTCTCGTTCAATTTCACGCAGCCAATGGCCATGCGCCTAGATGAAGTGATCTCGGGAATCAAAGCGGATGTGGCGGTGAAGATTTTCGGGCCCGATCCTGGGGAGTTGCAGCGATTGGGCAGCGAAGTGCAAGCAGTGCTTGCAACCGTTCCAGGTGTGGCGGATTTGCGAACAGAGTTGATTTCTGGAGCCCGCGAGTTGTCGGTAGTGATCGACCGCGAGTCGTTGGCGCGGTACGGACTCACGGTGTCGGCCGTGCGCGAGGTCGTGGAAGCCGCAACCGGTGGAGTGGTGCTGACCGAGGTGCTAGAGGGTGTGCGCCGCTTTCCCGTGGTGGTGCGGCTCCCGGAAGAGTTCCGGCGGAGCCCAGAGGCTCTCGCGCAAATTCCGTTGCTCGCTCCGGCAGGGGAACGACTCCGCCTCGGGCAAGTGGCCCGGATCGCTGTGGTGGACTCGGCCGAGGCGATCCAGCGCGAGGATGGCCAGCGGCGTTTGGTCGTGCAGGCAAACGTACGCGGGCGCGACTTAGGAAGCTTTGTTGCCGAGGCAGAGCGCAAGCTCGCGGACAGTGTGCGCCTGCCTGCTGGCTATCACGTTCGGTGGGGAGGGCAGTTCGAGAACCAGCAGCGTGCAACAAAGCGATTAGGAGTGGTCGTTCCGCTGGCGTTAGGTTTGGTGACGCTCTTGTTGTACGCGAACTTTGGAAAGTGGCGCCATGCTTTGCTCGTCTTGTCCGGGGTGCCGTTTGGAATGGTCGGTGGCATCGTGGCGCTTTGGCTGCGCGGGTTGCATTTGAATTTGGCCGCCTCGATTGGCTTTGTCGCCTTGTTTGGCGTGGCGGTGTTGAACGGGGTCGTGATGATCTCTGCGATCGAGCGCTTGCGTTCCGACGGTTTGCCGCTGGCAAGTGCCGCGATGCAAGGAGCCACGCAGCGCTTGAAGCCCGTGCTGATGACCGCGTTGGTCGCTGCGTTTGGATTTTTGCCCATGGCGACCTCGCACAGTGCAGGCGCAGAAGTGCAGCGCCCCCTCGCAACCGTGGTCATCGGCGGGATTTTTTCCGCCGCCACCCTGACGTTGCTCATTCTCCCTTCTTTGTACGAATGGCTCGAACGGCGATACGAACCGACGAGAGCCTCCGGGCCAGATCGGCCCCCACGCGATTGACCCTGCGTCGTGGTGGGGCAACGGGATCGGCTCATGCCCGCGCGTGCAGATTTCCCTACGGTGGTGCCAGTGTCCGTTGCTGGTCGTATCGTGCAAGTCGCGTTGGTTCCCCCGCAAGGGCGTCTGGACGCGCTCGACTACGTCCTTCCAGAGGACTTGGCCGAGCGAACCACGATTGGAAGCCGGGTGGTCGTTCCGTTGGGTAAGCGGTTTGCCCTCGGCATTGTCGTGGGCTTTGCCGAGCATTCCGACGTGCCTGGTTTGCGCCCAGTGGCGGCTGTCGTGGACGTTGCCGGACCCGTGCTCGACCGAACTTTGGTGGAACTCGGCCGCTGGATCGCGCAGTATTACCTCGGCAGCTTGAGTGAAGCCATCACGACCATGCTTCCGGGTGGCTTGCAGGTGCGGGTCGATCGGCTGTTCCACAGCGACCCGGCCAGCCTGGAGCAAGCAGTGGATCCTCACGATCGCGCAATTCTGGAATGCATGGTCGCCCACGGACCGATCTCCTTGGCGGACTTGCGCCGGCGCTTGAAACACCTGAGCGTTGCCCGGCTACGGCGCTTGTGCCGCGAAGGCAACGTGCTGGTGACCTACCAAGTCCGCACCAGCGCACCAACGCGCCTGCAAGGTGCCAGCTTCGTGCGTGTAATCGAGCCGCTGCCGGAACCAGAAGCGGAGCGTTGGCGCTGCCGGCGACCAGCTCTGTGGCGCCTCTATGCGTATCTTCACGACCATCCTCTTGGTGCAGCAACGCTTGCCGAACTGAGGGCGAACTTTCCTGGCGCGGCCGCAAAAGTCCGCGCTCTGGAGGCCGCGGGGGTGGTGCAACGGGTGCCGGCGAATCCGGAACCTGCGCCCGCGCCCGTAACGGACGTTCCCGCACCGGAGGAAGTGCAGCTTACGGAACCCCAGGCTCGCGCAGTGGCGCGCATGACCGATGCGCTCGCCGAAGGATTTCGGGTGTTTCTCTTGCACGGCGTTACGGGGAGCGGAAAGACCGAAGTGTACTTGCGTGTGGCGCAAGCGTGCGTGCAGGCGGGACGGACGGCGCTGTTCTTGGTGCCGGAGATCTCTCTGACGCACCAACTGGCGGTGTTGCTGCGCGCGCGCTTCGGGAACCAAGTGGCCTTGTTGCACAGTGGTTTGAGCCCGAAAGAACGGTGGCAGCATTGGGAGAAAATTGCGGCCGGAGACGTGTCGGTGGTAGCCGGAGCCCGAAGCGCGGTGTTCGCGCCACTGCGGAACATGGGCTTGGTCATCGTCGACGAGGAGCACGACACAGCGTACAAACAAGACGAGGGTCTTCGCTACCACGCTCGCGACGTAGCCGTCGTGCGTGCTCGCATGGCAAATTGCCCCGTCGTTCTTGGTTCCGCGACTCCGTCGCTCGAAAGCTACTTCAACGCGCAGCGAGGAAGGTACGAGCTGCTCGAGTTGCCGGAGCGGATCGATACCCGTCCTCTGCCAGCAATCGAATTCGTGGACTTACGCGGCAAGGCTGCAGCCCGCCACGCTTTGCCGTTTTCGCGAACTTTGCGTACGGCGCTCGCGGCAAACCTTGCTGCCCGCCAGCAAACCCTGCTGTTTCTCAACCGCCGTGGCTACGCGCGGTTCCTTCAGTGCGTGGAATGCGGAGACGTGATCATGTGCCCGAATTGCTCGGTAAGCCTGACCTATCACCGGCGGAAGGCGGCCCTCCAGTGCCACCACTGCGGGCGCACGGTGCCTGCACCGGATCGCTGCCTACGGTGTGGAAGTACGGCCGTTGCCGCGTGGGCTGCGGGCACCGAGCAAGTGGAGCAACTGCTGCAGCAGTTGTTTCCCTCTGCCAAAGTTGGCCGGCTCGATCGCGACGTCGTGGGTCGGCGCGGCGCCCTGCAAGAAGTGTTGCACCATTGGGAGCAAGGCCGATACGACGTGCTCGTGGGCACTCAAATGGTGGCCAAGGGCCACCATGTGCCGGGCGTGACGCTGGTCGGCGTACTGCTCGCGGATCTGACCCGGAATTTCCCCGACTTCCGGTCCGGAGAACGTGCTTTTCAACTCCTCGTTCAAGTCGCGGGACGTGCCGGGCGGGGCGACAAGCCCGGGCGGGTGATCGTACAAACCTACTGCCCGGATGACCCGGTGTGGCGCTGGGCCGCAAAGCACGACTATGCGAGCTTTGCCCGTTGCGAGCTCGCACAACGAGAAGAGCTCGGCTACCCGCCATTTTCGCGATTGGTGCTGGCTCGCGTCGAAGCTCGCTCCGAAGTGGAAGCGGAGCGCACTGCCCGTTTGTATGCAGAAGCCGCCCGAGCTCTTGCCGGGAACGGCGTGGCCGTCCTCGGCCCCGCGCCCGCACCGTTGCTGCGCTTACGTGGCTGGTATCGGTACCAAGTGCTCCTGCGCGCAAAGGAATCTGCCAAGGCTCGAAGCTGTGCGGCAAAAGCACGCGAGCGGGTTCGTGCCGCAGCGGCCTCTGCGTCTCGCGTGCGAGTGGTGCTCGACGTCGATCCACAGTCGCTGCTGTAAAGATTGCACGCACTCCGTGCGCCAGAGCGGGGTGCGGCAATATTGCCAGCGAGTGTGACAGGGTGGACAGCGTGCACCGGTGCTGACAAAGTTGCCGGTTACTGGCGAGCGACATGAAGTTTTGGAGCAGGGACCATGGAAAGGGAACGCGGCACGATCTTGCTGTGTACGTTGGGGGCATCGTGGGCAGTAGTGCCCGAAGTGTTTGGAGTGGTGGCACCACGGATCCTCGACTTGTTCCGCGACCACCCGCGCCGCGCCAAGTTCGCTGAGGAACTTGCCCGGCGTGGCATTCACGAGCCCACCCAGGTGTGGGTGGCCACGAGCGGCGGCACGGAACGCGGGCTTGGCGCATTGGTCGAGTGCTGGCGAGCCATTCCTTGCGCTCCGCCAATGCGGATTTGGGTGGCCGAGAACACGCAGAACCTGGCAACAGCCGAGGAGTGCGAGGAACTTCGGGAGCTGTTGTTCCGCTTGGTGTTTCACGCCACGGAGCGGGTGGGGCCAGAATCTCTGTTGTTGAGTTTGGCTGGGGGGCGGAAGACCATGAGCGCCGACTTGCAGTGGGCGGGAAGCGTGTTTGGCGCCCGTGTGTGTTTGCACGTGATCGACCACCCGCCGCTGCCAGACAAACTGCGGAATCCCGAGCCGCAGCTGCTCGCGGCACCGTTGCCGCAGGAACTTGCCGGCGCGCTGGAACCCGTATTTTTAGGACCCTTCGAGCGATCGGACCTGCTCGACGTTCCGAGCGATGCATTCGCTCCTTTGCGGGCCGAGGATTTTCCAATTGGTGACGAAGAAGTCACCCCGGCGAACGATCTCGTGACCGTCATTCGTTGGAAGCCCGAGAGTCCTGCCAATGCCGCGCCGCTCGTGTCTGCGTGGTTGAAGCGCGAGAAGGACAGGGCCCGTGTGTACGTTTCCCATCTCAAAAGCTTGCTCGAGCAGGAGTCACGAGCCAACTGGTACGGGCTTTACCGCTTGCCTCCGAAGCACATCGAGGCATTACGCACGCGCACAGTAGACACTTCGCTGCGCACGTGGCTCCTCAGCCTTCCGAAGGCCGATTTGCACTGCCATCTGGGCGGCGTATTGGATCTCGCAGAGCAAAAAGCCGTCGGGCAAGCGGTGTGGGACAGCTTGATCGAGAGGGAGCGCAACCAAGCCCTCGAGGCCGTCGCACCCCTCCTTCGAGAGCGCTCGTGGCCCTCGACCTGGCCGCAGCACTTGGGGCAGGGACGCGAGCGCACGGCGCGAGCTGCTGCTCTGTTGGTGCACTTGTCTCTCGAGGAACTGCAGCACCGGTTGTTTGACCTCACGGAACCACGCGTGGCCTTGCGCGAGCGGCACGAGCTTGGCTTCCGCGCCTACGAGCTTCCCGGGGAGCTTTCGGGTTCCGCATTGCTGCAGCGCGAATCGGGCGTGCGCGAATATGCGCTGCAGGCGTATCGACGCCTCCGGCGCGACGGGCTCCGGTACTGCGAACTGCGAGGCAGCCCGCACAAGTACTTGGCCGGCGACGCGTTTCGGTTTTTGCACGTATTCGAGAACGCCGTGCGCCAGGCCCAACGGGAAGATCCTGGGCTCGAGTTGCGATTTCTCGTTGTGCTGGACCGCCGCCGACCGCTCACGGAAGAAAGCATCCGCTTCATCGTCGAGGCTCGCCGTTCGTTTCCGGAGTTCGTGGTCGGTGTCGATGTCGCCGGCGACGAGCAGGACTCGCCGCGGTTCGAAGAGCTTGCGGCGCGGATGGATCCAGTGTTCGAGCAGTGCTTGCCGCTGACCATCCACGCCGGCGAGGGGGAGCCGGCAGACAATATTTGGAAAGCTGTATACCGGCTACACGCTGAGCGCGTGGGGCACGGCCTAACCTTGCACGAACGGCGCGACCTCGCTTGCCGCTTGCGCGACCGCGGCATTGCCATCGAACTTTGCCCGACGAGCAACATCGAGGTCGTGGGTTACTACGACCCCGGGTGCGTGGAGACGGAGGACCTTGGGCGCGAGTACCCCTTGCAAAGTTACTTGCGTGACCTCCAGCTCGATGTGGTCATTTGTACCGATAACCCGGGGATCAGCCGAACGAATTTGACCGAGGAGTATCTCCGCGCGGCCCGCACGTGTGGCGGTCTGACCCTGTGGCAACTGCTGTCGCTTGTCCGAGCCAGCTTCGAGCATGCCTTTCTGCCCGCGGATCAGAGAGCGGCCCTTCTACGAGAATGCGATGCATGGGTGGTCGAGCTGGTTACCCGGCTGCTCGAGGAGCAACACTCTTGAACCAGCCGTCTGACTCAGGGCCGCACTTCTTCCTGTTGCGTTCTGGCTGCTCCGGATTCTCGGCGTTGCGATGGCGTGCTCCGACAGGGAGCTTCCTCGAAACCCGCTTGCCGGCGAGAGCAAATTTGAGTGCCGATGACAACCCGGGCCGCCCGCAGCCGGCGCATTGGCGCATGGAAGTACAGTGAAAATTTGTGGGTTGCGCCACGCGGTGCCTTGCAGCTTGCGGGAATTTTGGGCAGCAAGGGAACGAAGGAGTGAACCTGTGAAGCAAAGAAGGAAAAGGAAGCTCTTCAAGACGCGCGTTGCCGGCGCGGCGGGGGTTACCCGTCGCGAGGCGCTCAAGCAAATCGGGGCAGCAGCCGGAGCAGTCGCGTTAGCTCCATGGGTGACGAGTTGCGGGGACGACGGGGAAGGCGCGCCACCGCTGACCCCGCGCGATTTGAAGGTCGATACGGTTGTCTTGGTCATGATGGAAAACCGTACCTTCGACCATTTCCTGGGGGCGCTGTCGTTGCACGAAGGCCGCACGACGGTCGACGGCTTGCAAGCCAACTTTGCGAATCCGCGTCCGGACGGGTCGATGGTGCGGGTATTTCCGATGACGGATCGGTGTGTCGAAGACCCACCACACGGATGGGAGGCCAGTTTTCGACAGGTGAACGACGGGCGCATGGACGGCTTTGTGCGGGAGCACTGGGCGGCCGTAGGTCCGACACACGGCGACCAGGTCATGGGATACTACCAGCGCCATCAGTTGCCGATTTATTACGCGATGGCTGACGAATTCGTGCTGTGCCAGCGGTGGTTTTGCTCCGTGCGAGGTCCGACCTGGCCGAACCGCATGTACTTGCACGCTGCCCAGTCGGCTGGCCGCAAAAACAACGATTTTCCTTCTCCCCCAGGGTTTCGCTTCAAAACCATTTACGACGTGCTCGACGCTGCCGGCATCGAGTGGAAGTACTACTACACAGACCTTCCGTTTCTCGCCCTTTGGGCGAGCTTGCGCCCCCAGACCTCGCGGCTCCTGCCCCTGCAAGCGTTTTTTGAAGATGCTCGTGCCGGAACCCTTCCGCCGGTGTGCGTTGTCGAGCCAGGGTTCGGAATCAACGACGATCATCCGCCGCACGATGTCCAGCTCGGCCAGGCGTTCGTGTCTGCTGTGCTCCGTGCTCTGGGGGCAAGCCCGCAGTGGCGCCGCAGCATGTTTATTTTGACGTACGACGAGCATGGCGGCTTTTTCGACCACGTACCCCCGCCCACCGTGCCTGACGAGCGGGCAGCGGAAGGCTTTGGCGCGCTCGGGCCCCGAGTGCCGGCGTTCGTGGCGTCTCCGTGGGCCCGCAAAGGGTACGTGTCTTCGACCTTGTACGAGCACAGTTCGTACCCGGCCTTCCTGGAGTTCCTGTTCGGGTTACCGCCGCTTACTCAGCGCGATGCGAACGCGAATATTTTTCTCGATGCCTTCGATCGGAATCGGCTGGAGACCGACAACCCGCGCCCATTCCCGGCGCTACCGGTGATCACCGTGGATCGCGAGGCCCCTCCAGAGTGCGTAGCCCTTGGGGTGACCACACGCGACGCACCAGGGTTGCAAGACATCGAGCGATTCGCCAACGCCGGCGGAATTCCGCGCTCTCTCGACCGACGCCGCGACGCAGCGAACACCCTGCGGGATCTCCATGCAGAGCTGGTGAGACTTGGCGGCGCCGTCTGGCGTTCGCAGCGGTAGTGGACGCAACTTCCATGCTACCAAGCAAGTCAGCGCCCCGTGGCCTGACGGGGCCGCTGCCGGTTTCGGACGTTCCGTTACTTTCGTAACTGTGCTTGCTGCCTACTGGGGGTAGATCGGCAATTTCTTTGGGTTGGCATGCGAGTCGCTTTGGCTGTTCCACATTCGGAGGAAACATTCGATGTGGACAGTCAGAGTTCTTGCCTTTTTTACCTCACTTGCGCTGCCGGTAGTGGCCGCGGCGACCACGTTCGTCCTAGCCGATGAACAACAGCTTGCGCAGCAAGCAGACGCCATCGTCCTTGGCGAAGTCGAACGTGTCGAGCCGATGCGAGCGAACGAGTCGAGCAAGCTCGCCACGCACGTTCGCCTGCGTGTCGTGGAAGTATGGAAAGGAGCGGTGCCCCCAGCATTCGAATTGGTGGAGATGGGTGGTACGGCGGGTGGGACCGAAGCACGGTTTTTCGGAGTGCCTGAGTACCGGGTAGGCGAGCAGGTGCTGGTATTCGCGACGCAGCGACCGGACGGGCACTGGGCAACAACCAGCTTGGCCATGGGTAAGTACAGCCTGCGGCAGCGTGACCAACAGGTGTATGCGGTTCGCGACCTCGGGCCGGAAACAACGGCCCTCGAGTGGGATGGTCGCTCCTTACGCCCTGCACCTGCGCGTGCAGTATACGATCTCGAAGACTTACGTCGCTCCGTCCGCCGCACACTTGGTGGCACGTTAGAGCCACGTGCCGTGCCGCGCTCCGACGCGACATCGGAAGATCTTGGCGACACGTACACGGCGCCCTTTGCGCTCATGGGGAGCCCGGGCCGTTGGTTTCAGCCCGACCAGGGCCTGCCTGTGGAGTACTTTGTCGATGAAACTGGAGACGCAACGTTGGGGGTCGAACAAACGAACGCTGCCGTAACGGCAGCGATGGCAGCCTGGTCCGTGCCCGCGACCGCCACCATCGATTTGGCTGTGGCGGGCACGATGCCCCCAGGAAAGGTGGACTGCAGTGGGCCGACGCAAATCATTTTCAACGATCCAGACAACATGATTTCCGATCCTTGGTTTTGTTCCGGAGTGTTGGCTGTGGGCGGTTACTGCGTGAACAACAACGATACCGTGGAAATCAACGGGGTCAGATTTTCGCGCATCACCACGGCAAGGATCCTATTCAACAATGGTTGGGGGAGTTGTCCGTTCTGGAACGCTTGCAACGTGGCAGAGGTGATGACCCACGAACTTGGGCACACCATTGGAATCGGCCATTCCGGTGACGGACGGGCAACCATGTTTGCATACGCGCATTTCGACGGGCGCTGTGCTGCCTTGCGTGCCGATGACCTCGCGGCCGTGAACTTTATTTACCCGGCGTCTGCGAATTTGCACGACGCGGCCGTACTTCCGCCGCCGCGGGTCAAGGTGCGGATCCGGCGCGGGAAGCCCGAAGCGTACGTGCCGGTGTCGGTAGCCCTTCGCCACGGCGATACGTGGGGAGACCGCGCGTTGTTCCGCCTTGCCGTCAGCGACGGTACCTGCCCACCTGGTACCGTTGGAGCCGCAAATTTCGGCATGTTTGCCGACGCCCCGGACCGGGTCGACTTGGCCCCTGGCACCCAGGCAAAGGCAACCGTGTGGCTGCATTTGCAATCGAACGCGTTTCACACTCCTGATTCCAAGGCCCCAGCTCGGTGCGAACTTCAAGTTTCCGCAGAAGTGCTTGCCAGCGACAATATCGACCCGTACCCGGGCAACGAGGTGGTCCCTGTTCCGCTAGACGTCATCGATGAGAACGACGTCGATCCGAAAACAGCCTCGAATCAGTTGGTCCTCGACGCACTCAAGCCGCTCTTCCTGCGGCTGACCCGGGGCAAATCGGAATTGGTCAAGATGGTCACGGTCAAAGTTCGAAACGGCGCTTCGAGCGATACGGTTTCACTGTCGCTGGACCCGGGAGACTGCCCGCCTGGGCTCGTGCAAGCGCCGCTCGTGCTCCGCAGTGCTCGGGAGTTCTTCGGGGTGGCGATGACGGGGAGCAGCCAAGCTCGAGCACAGTTGCCGGTGCGGTTTACAAGGGAAATGGTTAGCTCACTTTTTCCCGGCTCGCCCGGCCGTTGTGTGGCGCGCTTGCTGGTGTCTGGCCAGCAAACCGACGCCGACCCGAGCAACAACTCAATACCCGTGGCGATCGACTTGCAGGACGACAACGACTTGTAAGCCGCGCCGTGGAGAATGCAATGCGGAGGCGCGGCCCGGAGGATTTGCACGATTCTCAATGGACAGCGGAAGCGTCCGCCGAGTTGTGGATGTGGATGGGTAAGACCACGGTAAAGAGAGATCCCTTGCCTGGTGTGCTCTCGAGGGTCACGGAACCACCCAGGGCGTCGACGAGTCGCTGGACGATGTAAAGCCCGAGACCCACTCCACCGTGGCGTTGGTCCACCGGTGCGCTTGCTTGACGAAACGGCTCGAAAATCTGTCGTTGCTGCTCGGGAGGGATCCCGATGCCCGTGTCGGCAACGTGAAGGACGACCCGTCCGGCATCCACCGTTCCGTCGACGAGCACAAAACCCGCAGGCGTAAACTTCAGCGCGTTGGTGACCAGGTTTTTCACGATGACTTTGAGTTTCACGGGATCGGTTACTACCGGTGGCAAGGTCGGAGGCACGCACCGCCAGATTTCGACGCCGTTTGGGGAAAGCTGCTCCACCGCTTCTCGAACTGTTAGCGCGACGACTTCGGCCAGCGAGGTGGGTCGTGCATCTACGGGGACACGCCCGGTCTCGAGCCGAGTAACGTCGAGAGTGGCATTGATGAGATCCAGCAACTGCAGCGCGTTGGCACGTAACCGCGCAATCACCTGGTGTTGCTCGCTCGTGAGTTCCCCCATGACGTTTTCCAATAGGAGGCCGCTGTAGCCAAGGATCACGTTCAGGGGCGTGCGCAATTCATGCGACATTGTTGCCATAAATTCCGATTTCAAGCGGCTGGCCCGTTCCAGTTCCTCCAACAGGCGGGCGTTTTCCAAGGTCAGCGAAGCTAGTTGAGAAAGCCCATAGGCGATGCGCTCGAGCGCTGGCGACAGAGGGATCGCGTCTGCTTGGAGTCCCACGGCCAACGCACCGGAAAGCTCGCTACCTCTGGAGAGCGGGATCAACACGGCGCCGGTAAATTGGCGGGCTAACCGGAATAGCCCTCGGGGGATCCACTCCTCCGCATCCTCCGGCCGAATCACGGTGAGTTGCCGCGTCGCTGCTCGTTCCCACAGGCGGGGCACCATTCCCCGATGAATTTCTACGACTTGAAGCGCCTCCCAAACTTCTTGCGGCGCGGCGTGGTGCGCTGTGGGAACAAGTAGGTCGGACTTTTCATCGACCGACCAGAGCTGCGCCCACGTCCCGCCTAACGCCCAGGTGGCCACTCGGCACAGAACCGCTGGTAAGGACGGTGCGCGCAGGCCAGAGATAATCTCCTCCGCTGCCTGCGAGAGGGTTAACGCCACCCAAGCTTCCTCTCTGAGCTCTTCCTGCGCGATGCGTTGCTCCGTGATGTCGATCGCCACCCCGAGCACTTGTTCGGGCTTGCCGTCGGGGGAAAACAGTGGCCGCTTGATGGTACGCAGCCAGCGCACCCTGCCGGCAGCATCCGTGATGCGTTCCTCGGGAACGACTCGCTCCTCCCCCGTCTCCAAAACTTCGCGGTCGATCTTGCGGAAGAAGTCGGTCTCCTCGTCGTAGGGGTTGAAGTCCTTGTCCGTCTTTCCGATGAGGTTTTCCACCGTAGTGCCGTAGGTTTGCGCAACGGCCTGGTTGGCCAAGGTAAAACGGCCCTCCGAGTCTTTGGCAAAGATCAGGTGGGGGTTTATGTCGATCACGTCGCGCAAAAACTTGCGTTGTCGTTCGATCTCACGCTCCCGGGCCAATCGCTGGGCCTGCTCCACCGCAGCGCGCTGGCGGTTCCGTTCGAGTTCGGCAGCGATGTAGGCCGATGCGGCGAGGATGACGACCAGGCCGAGATACTCGCGCAACCGAAATGGCGAGAGCCCGCCTTCGGTGGCATAAACCAGGATCGGGTACAGGAGCGCAAGGCTCGCGACGACCAGCGCCTGTGGGCGCACGCCCCAAGGAACCAGCGCTGCGCTGCCCATGCCCAAAGCGACAAAAATGAAGGACGACGTGTTGGCATCTCCGGTCAGGATGGCCACCGCCCCGCTGACAAGCGCACAGACGAGGACTGCACACACCCCAGCCACGGTAATTGTGTGGGGACTTCGCGAACGGTACAGCGGCAACATAAGCAGGGAGAGCGCGCCCAAACCGAGGAGGTGGACCGCGGTCACAGCCGGGTTTTCTCCGGGGCGTGCGACAACTTCCACCACGGCGAACGATGCGAGAGCAGTGAACAAAAGCCACCCCGCAGCCCGCGCTCGCGCCAGAAGCGCGTCGGAAGCGCCGTTGCCGTTTGCGAGAACGGCTGCCTCGACTGGAACGCTTTCTCCCATGATGAACAATCATTCATGACATCATTCTCGCCGCGCGTGCAAGCGGAAACCTTCTCCTGTAAAGCGACCCGCCATGCGGATGGAGGCCCGAAAAGCGCCACACGAGCGATACGGGTCTTTTCATGTCGAAGCGGCCGGGTTTTATAGGAGCGTCATGGGTACGAGATGGCGAGCGTTGTTTCTTTGGGGCTTCGTCGTGCTCGGTGCTAGCTGTGCCGGCCGTTACGTGCGCATCGAGGAAAAGGGGGTCCCGTGTGGGGAGGCGCAGCAAATTGCCGTGGGGACGGTCCAGCGACTGGGCTACACGATCGCCGAGGTTACGCAGGCGCAGCCTGGAACTCCGGGAGTTGTCGTCGGCGAGAGGCAACTCGGCACGCGCACTGCGCGCGTGCTCGTCCAGGTGTTCTGCACGACTTTAGGAGCCGAAATCCAGGCCAAGGCGGAAGGGCAAGGTCTCGAAAACCTCGACTTTGCGGGGCAGTTCGAAAAAACCTTTGCAGCCGTGGCCTCTGCTCGGCCCACTCCTCGGCCTATGGCAGAATCCGGCGTGGACGTGGCGGTGGTGTTGGAACGGCCGAGCGCGAACGGCTTGGAAGTAGACCTTTCGTCCGCGGGCGTGCTGCCCGCGCGCGTCCGGGTCGTGAACCGAACCCAACGGCGATACCGGCTCCACGCCGACGGGGTGGTGTTGCAAACCTTTCAGGGCTCTCGGGTGCAGCCGTTAGGCTTGGCCGATGTTGCGCAAATACTTCCCGTCGAAAAGCGCGAAGCTGCCACGGCCAAGCTGTTGCGCGACATCGTTTTGCAACCAGGCGCCGAAGTGGACGCGTACCTGCTGTTTCCCTTCGGCTCTTATGCGCGGGCCCGCGTGACTTTGGAAGATCTGGAGAACGAGGAGAGCGAAGGTTTCACGATCGAATTTTGAGACCTCTCCGGCGCGGCGCGGCTGGCTTGCTGGATCAGTTTTTCCATTGCCAGAGCCAGCTCTTCGGGCGCTACGTATCCGACCATCCGGTGCACTTCGCGCCCATTCGCATCCAGGAGAACGATCGTTGGCACACCGCGCACCTCGAAGCGTTCCGTGATGGACTTCGTGTGTTCGGTCTCCAGCGTAAGATCCGCACGCAGCATGGCGAAGCCCTCGGCAAGCTTTGCCACACGCCGGTCGGCAAAGGTGGTCGCTTCCATTTCGTGGCAGGGAATGCACCAGTCGGCGACAAAGTCGATCAATACGGGCTTGTTCTCTTGCTGCGCGCGCTCCAAAGCCTGCTCGGTGTAAGGCTCCCAGCGAATCGTGCCGCGACTTGCCGGCGGCAGCGCCAGCCAAACCCCAAACAGAGCTAGCGTCAATCCTACGGCATGCTGGAACCTTCGCCATCCTTTTCTTGCCTCCACATGCAACAAGCCGAGCACGAGCGCGGCAGCAATCGCGACGGCAGCGTACGCGAGCGAAACAGCCTGGCGGGGAAGCAATGGGGAGAGGAAATACACTGCCATTGCAAGCAAAAGAAAACCAAACGCGCGCTCTACCCAAAGAAGCCAGCCCCCAGACCGTGGCAGCATCTTGAGCGAACTGACCATGAACGCCAACACCAAGTACGGGGACCCGAGCCCCAGCGCGAGGACGGCAAACAATTGCAGCGCGAGCCACAGGTCCCCTTGCTGGCTGACGAAGGCAAGCAGCCCGACCAAAACAGGGCCTACGCAGGGCGCGGCCACGATGCCCATGCTGGCACCCATCGCAAACGACCCCAACACGCCGGGCATCGTCTGACCGGCGACGCGCGTGAGTGCGGTCGGCAGGCGCAAATTGTAAAGGCCAAACGAGCTTCCCGCGAGCACGAGCATCAAGCCTGCGAGACCGACCAGTACCCAGGGCTGCTGTAGCCAAGAGCCGAACATCGCTCCGGAGCTCGCCGCTGCCACCCCGAGCGCCGTGAAGCTCGCCACGATACCAGCCACGTACGCAGCGGCAAGCAGGCCGCGGCGGCGCGCGCTCGCTTGAGATTGCCGACCAAAGTAAGCCACGGTGACGGAGATGAGCGGGTAGACGCAGGGCGTCAGATTCAAACCAAGGCCGAGAATCCAGGTCAGCAGCAACGTAAGCAAACGCCCGCGCTCTGCGAGAAACTCGGAAAAGTCGAAGCCACCGCTCATGATGCCCGGCGAGCTGCTGCGCACGCCGGCTTCGCCGCGGTCTGCAACCGGCAACACCAGCTCGGCGCTCGCCGTTTTCGGTGGCGCGCAGGTGGTGTCGGTGCACGCCTGGTACTTGAGGTTTGCCGTTATTGGGACCTCGGCGCCCGCGTACTCAGCCGGTACCGTCACGCTTGTGGTAATGCGAACTGTTCCTTCGTAGACGTGCAGCACCTTGGTCGGCGCAAAGCGGAAGGTCCGGCCTTGCGCTTCGGGGTACCGGATGGCACCTACCCGCACCCCAGGGGGCAAGTCCAACGTCAGCTCCGTAGGAATCAAAAACGGCTCGTCCGCTTCGTGTCCGTGAATGTGCCAGCCGGGGGCAATTTGCACGCGAACTTCTAACGGGACCGTCCCGCCACGAATGGCACTGGGCGCAGGGGATTTCACCGTGAGTTGCACGATCTCCCCAGTAGTGGCGCCCAGAACGAACAGGGCAGCGGCAAGAGCGATGGCCACGCGCACGGGCGAGTTTGCAAGCATACGCCCTAGAGTCTTGCAACAAGCGCGATTGTTACGGATAAGCACGCAAAACACCGTAGCACCAAGAGGGATCGAGAGATGCGCGTGTGGCGATGGTGGTGGATGTGGAGCGTCGTGGTGGTCAGCCTCGGTGCGCCGGTCCTTGCGGTGGACCGATCGCTAAAGCCCCTCGGCACCCTCGATGCCGCCATCCTGCCCGACGGGCGAGGAGAGCTGACATTTGCGCTCGGCTATGTACGCGACGAACGATTTCCGTATTTCACCGCTCCGGCTGCGTTGGACCGGCAAGACCGGTGGCACGTACCACGGGTAGGGTTTCGGGCCGGCGCGGCGGACTGGGTCGAAATCGAAGCTGAGTACGAGACCTTGTATCTCGACGAAAAAACCGCCCGTGGTGAAACGAACTGGCAGTACGGTTCTGGAGATGCTCGGCTGCACACGAAGGTTCGTGTGCGCGGCGAAGACGAACTGTATCCCGCTTTCGCGGTGCGCTTTGGCACCAAGCTGCCGAACGCGAACAAAGACGACCGTCTGGGCACGGACGAAACGGACTTCGATCTCTTGGCTCTGGTATCGAAAAACTTTGGCCCTGTTCGCGTGCACACGAACCTCGGAATTCTGTTGCTCGGAAACCCGGGACAGCTGTTAGGAAATCGCTTCGGGCCGGGCGGCCAAGACGACTTGTTCGTGTACTCCGTGGCGGTGGAGAGTCCGGCGTTCGGGAGCCGGCAGGAGGGTTCGAGCGAGCTGCGCTTGCTCGGAGAAATCTCCGGGCTCGCAGGATCCCGGTTTGGGAACGACCGGCAGCGCGGCACGTTCGGTGTACACGTGTCCCAAGGCAGCTTTGGTTTTTTTGCTGGGGCGTCGGTTGGGTTCGACACCGCGAGCGAAGACTTCGGCCTCCAGCTTGGCGCAACCTATGCGTGGGATTTGGGCAAGTGGGTGGAGAAGATTCAGTGACGCCTGTTGCCAGGCAGTGCGCGGCGCGGAGTGGTCCGTTTGTTGCCAGACCGCTCGCCGAGCAGGAAGAGGTTCGCCAACTTTAGCGGCCGAGCTTCGCTGAACGGGCGCGTTTCGCAGTAGCACGCGCCGGCTTTCCCTCGAGTGCGATCGGCACGCATTCCACGATCTCGAGCCCGTAGCCAGGCAGGCTGACCAAGCGCCGGGGAGTGTTCGTGAGCAGGCGAATCTTGCGTACCCCCACGTCGCGCAAAATTTGCGCGCCGATCCCGTAGTCGCGAAACGCCCGGTGACGCGACTCGGGATCGGTGCTCGGATTGCGTGCGAGTTGCTTTTTCAGGTGTGCCAGTTCCGCTCCCCGGCCTTCGCGGCGCAGGTACACGACAACGCCCTTGCCCGCTTCGCCGATGACGCGCATCGACTCTTGGAGCAGGGCCGCCGTATTTTGTTCCGCCATGTTAAAAACGTCCCCCGGAAGGAACTCCGCGTGCGCGCGCACTAAAACTGGCTCGTCCGGGGAAATCTCGCCCTTGACCAGCGCCACGTGCTCTCCGTCGTCGACGTCCGTGTGGTACACGTAAATCTGGAACTCTCCGCCAAAACGGCTTTCGAACTTTGCTTCAGCGACACGGTGCACCAAAGAGTCGTGCCGCAGCCGGTACTGAATCAAGTCGGCGATCGTGCAGATTTTGAGATTGTGCGTCGCGGCAAAACGCTCCAAGTCCGGCAAGCGGGCCATCGTGCCGTCGTCTTTCATGATCTCGCAAATCACCGCGGCCGGACGCAAACCCGCGAGCCGTGCCAAGTCGACAGACCCTTCCGTTTGGCCCGTGCGAACCAACACTCCGCCTCGTCGTGCCATCAGGGGGAACACGTGGCCTGGTACGACCAGGTTGCCCGGGCGTGTACCGTCTCGAATAGCTACTCGGATCGTGTGCGCGCGATCTGCGGCACTCACTCCGGTGGTGATTCCGTGACGCGCATCGATCGACACCGTAAACGCCGTGCCCAACGGCGCACGGTTTTCCGCAACCATCATGGGAAGGCCAAGTTCGCGTACCCGCTCCTCGGTGAGCGCAAGACAAATCAAGCCGCGCCCGTACTTCGACATGAAGTTGATCGCTTCGGGAGTGACCTTCTCGGCGGCCAGGCACAAGTCGCCTTCGTTCTCCCGGTTCTCGTCGTCCATCAGAATGACCATCTTCCCAGCGCGCAAATCGGCGAGACACTCCTCGATGGAGTGGACACGCCCCGGGCGCTTGGGTGGCAGGCGAACGGCGGTAAACATGGTAGGCCGTATAGCGAAAGTGTCGTGCGTGGGGCTAGCCAGCGGGTGCGTTGCCGCAGGTGAGAGAACTGGGCTCTTCAAGCCGTTCCGAATGTTGAGCTCTAGTTCCCCGAACAGTGGGAGCGTTGTTGCACGAGCAGGCCCGATGCTCCCTTGCAACCGGGAAAGAAATTGCGTTCTCTTGGGTTTCATGTGCAGCTCCAGGGACAGGCGGCGCGCATGCGGGTAACGGACGTTTTAGATGAAACCGCAATCGTCGTGGGGAAGTCGTGGCCAAGCCTCGAAGCAACGGTGCGAGCGCTGGCAGAACGACTGGTAGCTGCCGGGCGCCTACCCCAAGAGGTTTTGGAGGAAACTGTTCGCGGGGTGTGCGCACGGGAACGCGAAAACAGTACCGCGATGGTGGACATCGGGGTGAGCATCCCTCACGTGCGCACTGCTGGGGTTGCGGGGGTTGCCTGTGCGCTCGCGGTGGACGCGCGCGAGGTATACTCGGTTGCCTTTGGACTGCCGATTTCGATCGTTGCGCTCGTGGTATCGTCTCCGCAAACGGCTGAGCTTCACCTCGAGTTTCTCTCTGCGCTCTCCATGCTGTTTCAGTCAGCAGAGTGCCGCTCGCAACTGAAGCGAGCCACTTCCCCGCAGGAGGTCTGGGCGGTGTTGCGCGGTCACGATGGGTCCGGGGGGCGCTTCGGGTTCTAGCGCGGCTGCTATGCTCGAAATGTTTGGAGGCGCGTTGTGACGAAACTGGATTTCCTGACCCGGGCGAACGCGGAGTACATCGAAGAGATGTACGAACGATATCGGCGCAACCCCGATGCGGTCGACCCTTCGTGGGCGCTGTTTTTTGCTGGATACGAACTCGCACAAAGGGACCGCCAAGCCGCTCGGGCGCCGTCGACCGCGCCGAGCCCGCACATCGGAGTGTACAACCTCGTGCACTCCTATCGGGAGATTGGCCACCTGATTGCGAACCTCGACCCGCTTGGGCACAACTTGCCGTCCCACCCGTTGCTGGAACCTTCGGAGTTCGGGTTTTCCGATGCGGATCTCGACCGGGTGGTAGAAACGCCCATGCTGAAGGGCTTTCCGCGGGGTCGCCTGCGGGAAGTCATTGAACGGCTGCGTGCAACCTACTGCGGCACGCTCGGTGTGGAGTACATGCACACCGACGATAAGGACCAGCGCACTTGGCTCCAAGAACGCATGGAGCCGACGCTGAACCGCCCGGAACTGTCACCAGAGGATCGCAAGCAGATTCTCTCGCGCCTGACCCAAGCGGAAAGTTTCGAGCAGTTTTTGCAGGTCAAGTACTTAGGGCAAAAACGCTTCTCCCTAGAAGGTGCGGAAGCGTTGATTCCACTGCTCGATGAGCTGGTGGAGGAGTCCGCTCGCCAAGGTGTGGAGGAAATCGTGATGGGGATGGCGCACCGTGGGCGGTTGAACGTTCTCGCACACGTCTTGCGCAAACCTTACGAAATGATCTTTGCGGAGTTCGAGGGGACGCGTTTGCCCGCGCACATTCCGGGCGATGGTGACGTGAAGTACCACCTCGGATACTCGAAGGATCTGGTGACGCGGAGCGGTCACAAGCTGCACTTGTCTCTGTGCTCGAATCCAAGCCACTTAGAAGCGATCGACCCCGTGGTGGAAGGGATCGTCCGTGGCAAGCAGCATTACATGAACGATCGCGACGGGTCGCGTGTGCAGCCAGTGGTGATCCACGGCGATGCTGCGTTTTGTGGCCAGGGCATCGTGGCGGAAACGCTCGCGCTGTCGGAACTCCAGGACTACCGTACCGGCGGCACGATTCACATCATCATCAACAATCAGATCGGGTTCACCACTAGTCCCGACCGCTATCGACCAACCCGGTACCCTACCGACCTTGCCAAGTTTCTGCATGTTCCGATCTTTCACGTAAACGCCGACGACCCCGAAGCCGCCGTACAGGCAGCGCGGTTGGCTGCGGGCTTTCGTGCTCGTTTCAAGAAGGACGTGTTTATCGACTTGGTATGCTACCGCCGCCACGGCCATAACGAAACCGACGATCCGACGTTCACCCAGCCGACGTTGTATCGCGAAATCGAAGCGCATCCGACCGTGCGGAAACTTTACGCTCAACGGCTCTTGGCCGAAGGGGTGGTCGACCAGAAAGAACTCGACGAACAAGCTGCAGCGTTGCGGGAACTGTTCGAGGATGCACTGAACTACGCCCGCGACTTCATGCCACGGCAACAGGTGTTCGTGTTCGGTGGCGTGTGGAAGGGCATGCGCTGGGCAGGCGACGATTGGAGTGCCCACACGGCGGTGCCGCGCGAGGTGCTGGAAGACGTAGCCCGGCGAGCGGCGCGTGTGCCGGAAGGATTTGCCGTCAACCCGAAAGTGCGCCGGATCTACGAACAACGCATCGAAATGCTGCAAGGCGACGGGAAAGTGGACTGGGCAACGGCGGAAATGTTGGCATTTGGTTCTCTGCTGTTAGAAGGCGTGCCTGTTCGTCTTGCCGGGCAAGACAGCGGGAGAGGGACTTTCAGCCAGCGGCATGCCGTTTGGTACGACGTGCAAACCGGTGCTCCGTACGTTCCCCTCGACCACTTGGCGGAAACACAAGCCCGTTTCGCGGTGATCGACACGATGCTGTCGGAGCTTGCGGTACTGGGCTTCGAATACGGCTTTAGTTCAGCAGACCCCCGCAACCTGGTGCTGTGGGAAGCGCAGTTTGGCGACTTTGCCAACAATGCGCAGGTGATCATCGACCAGTTCATCGCTTCTGCGGAATCGAAATGGCAGAAAATGAGCGGGCTCGTGTTGCTCTTGCCACACGGGTACGAGGGGCAGGGTCCGGAGCACTCCAGCGCTCGCCTCGAACGCTTCCTGCAACTGTGTGCCGAGAACAATCTGCAGGTTTGCAACCTCACGACACCCGCGCAGTACTTCCACGCGTTGAGGCGGCAAATCCGGCGGAACTTCCGCAAACCGTTGGTGTTGATGACCCCAAAGAGTTTGTTGCGCCACAAGCTATGCGTGTCGCCCGTAGCCGATTTTACCGACGGCACGTTTCAAACGGTACTGGGCGACGTCGACCCCATCGACCCAGCAAAGGTGCGGCGCGTGATCTTGTGTTCCGGAAAGATTTTTTACGACCTCTTGGTGGCCCGGCGCGAGCGGGACATCGACGACATTGCCTTTATCCGCGTGGAGCAACTGTATCCGTTCCCGGAAAAGGAGCTGCGCACGGCGCTCGAAGTGTACCCGGAACGTGCGGAGGTGATGTGGGCGCAAGAAGAACCGCAAAACATGGGTGCATGGGACTTTATGTTCCCGCGACTCTTGCGCCTCGTTGGCAAGGACCGGCCAGTGCTCTACGCAGGTCGGCGGCCCGCAGCCAGTCCGGCAACAGGGTCGTACAAGGTGCATCAGAGCGAAGAACAGGAACTTATCCACGCAGCGTTGCGGAGGACCTATGCCCGTTGATGTCCGCATCCCGTCGCTCGGCGAATCGATCACCCAGGGAGTGATCGTGCGCTGGATCAAGAAAGAAGGCGAGATGGTGTCGGCCGACGAGCCGATTCTCGAACTGGAAACAGACAAGGCCAGTGTGGAAATCCCGGCGACTGCCGGGGGAGTGCTCCACATCCTGCAGCCCGAAGGCGCCACCGTGGAAGTGGGCGCGCTCGTGGCAACGATCGACCCCACCGCTGGGCAACCAGCGAAGGCAGCACAACCATCGCCGCCGCCACCTTCAGCGGAGCCACGACCAACACAGCCCCAACCAGCTCAGCCAGCGACTCCCGCAGCAACAGCTCCGCCAGTGCCACCGCCCGCCGAGGGAGCGCCCCCGCTGAGCCCCGCTGTGCGGCGGCTCGTCGAGGAGCACCGTTTGGATGCGGCGCAAATCCCCGCCAGTGGGAAAGGTGGCCGGCTAACCAAGGCGGACGTGTTGGCCTACTTGGAACAGCGAACTGCACAGCAAGCACCTCAGCCGGCGCCGCCCGCCGAAGCTGCAGGGCGGACCGAAGAAGAAAAGCCGCCCACAGGCAAACAAGCCGAGCCGCGGGTGGAGGGGGTGAAGCTGGAGCAGCCAGCGCCAGTACCTTCGGCTGCCGAGGAAGAACGGGTGCCCATGTCGCACCTGCGCAAGCGCATCGCGGAGCGCCTCGTCCAAGCGCAACACACCGCGGCGATTCTCACCACCTTCAACGAGATCGATATGAGCGCGGTGATGGCTTTGAGGGCACAGTATCGGGAGCGTTTTCAAAAACGCTACGGAGTGAATCTCGGGTTCATGTCGTTTTTTGCCAAGGCGTGCGTGGCGGCGCTGCAAGAAATCCCCGTCGTGAATGCGTTCATCGACGGCGAGGAGATCGTGTACCACAAGCACGTCCACTTAGGCATTGCAGTGGCGACGGAGCGCGGTCTCGTCGTGCCGGTGGTGCATTATGCCGACCAGCGCTCGTTCGCGGAGATCGAGGCGGAGATCGAGCGCCTGGCTGGCCTCGCCCGCGCCGGCAAGCTCAGTATTCAGGACATCAGTGGGGGTACGTTTACGATTACCAACGGTGGAGTGTTCGGATCGCTGCTTTCCACCCCCATTTTGAATCCGCCGCAAAGCGGGATTCTCGGCATGCACAAGATCGAAAAGCGCCCCGTGGTGGTAGACGACCAGATTGTCATCCGCCCGATGATGTACGTCGCCTTGTCGTACGATCACCGCTTGGTCGACGGCGAGCAAGCGGTGACCTTCTTGGTGCGGGTCAAGGAGCGCATCGAAGACCCGGCCCGCTTGCTGCTCGGGGTGTAAGCAGGCCGCGCGACGCTTTGTGGCAAAGCGGCGGCAGCGTACTGATCACGGCAGGCGTGACAGCGCGCAGAGGAGAAAAATCATGGCGGAGAATCGGACTACGACAGGAGCGGATCCTTGGGACTTGGTGGTAGTGGGCGCTGGCCCCGGGGGCTACATCGCAGCGATTCGCGCCGCGCAGTTAGGGATGCGGGTGGCCTGCGTGGAAAAGGCACCGCAACTGGGGGGCACCTGTCTGAACATAGGGTGCATTCCCAGTAAGGCGTTGCTCGATTCCAGCGAGCTCTACTTTCAGGTGCGCAGCGGGATGGCGGCGCACGGAATCCGTGTTGCCGGAGCGGAACTCGACCTTGGAGCCATGATGGCGCGAAAAGATCGCGTCGTGAAAGTGCTCACCCAGGGCATCGCGGGGTTGTTCAAAAAGCACGGCATCGAACGGATCCAGGGCACGGCACGCATTGCCGCGCCGGGACGCGTGGTCGTGCAGGGCGCGAATGGCGAGCGCGAACTGTTGACGAAGCGCATCCTTGTTGCCACCGGAAGTGTGCCTGCTGAGCTTCCGGGGCTCCCGTTCGATGGCGAACGGATCGTGTCGTCGACGGAAGCGCTTTCGTTGGCTTCCGTGCCGAAGAAAATGTTGGTGGTGGGCGCGGGTGCGGTGGGGCTGGAACTCGGTTCGGTCTGGTCGCGCCTGGGCGCAGAAGTGCTGGTGGTCGAGTTCCTCGATCGGATCTTGCCCGGGATGGACCGCAAACTGGCCGATCTGTTGCAGAAAAGCTTGCAGCGGCAAGGCCTCCGGATCGAGCTCGAGACCACGGCGCAAAGCGCGGAACGCACCGCTACAGGCGTGCGGGCGGTTCTCGAACACAAGGGCAAGACGTCGATGGTCGAGGTGGACTGTGTCCTCGTTGCCGTCGGACGGCGCCCGTACACCGAAGGGTTGGGGCTCGACCAAATTGGCGTCGCGCGGGACCAGCGGGGCTTCATCCAAGTGGATGCCGATTATCGAACCAGTGTCCCAGGCATCTTCGCGATTGGCGACGTAATTCCGGGTCCGATGTTGGCCCACAAGGCGGAGGAAGAAGGCGTGGCAGCCGTGGAGCGAATGTGCGGGATCGCCGGCCACGTGAATTACGATGCCGTGCCCAACGTGGTGTACACGAACCCGGAACTCGCCGGCGTTGGGCTCACGGAAGATGCCGCGCGAGAACGTGGCCTCGAAGTGCGCGTCGGCGCGTTCCCATTTCTTGCCAACGGGCGTGCGCGGTGCCTGGGGGAAACCGAGGGACAAGTGAAGGTTATTGCCGACGCGAAGACCGATCGGATCCTCGGCGTGCATATCCTCGGTCCGCGTGCTTCGGATCTCATTGCCGAGGCAGCACTCGCGATCGAGTTTGGTGCCAGCGCGGAAGACCTCGCGCGTACCTGTCACGCGCACCCGACCCTACCCGAAGCGTTGCGCGAAGCGGCCTTGGCTGTGGATGGCCGCCCGCTCAACATTTAGCGGCGCACCGTGGCCCCACGACAACGCACGGAACCACACGCCCATGACAATCCAAGGCCGGCGCGGCGGGTCACCCTGCTGAACGGCAGTGCGGAGCCATCGGAGCATCGTGGTCCGAGGGTCACGGTGCGCGTTGCCGCCGCCGTGCGCCCGTCGGAACGCACGCCTGTGTGCGCCCGTTCTAGGGCGAAGCATCCGCAGCGTGACGGATCCCCACGATCGCTCCTCAATGCCACTGGTAAAGGCAGATCCCACACCCACGGTGCATCTCGCGCGGACGCACCGTCCGTTGGGTCCGCGTGAATACACAACCGTCGCGGCTGGGGCAGGCTTGTAGTGTGCTTCCCACCCCCTCCCAGCAGCGCGCCATCGCTGCCTTCCTTGCCCGCGAGACGGCGAAGCTCGATGCGCGAGGCCGTCGAGCGACTCAAGGAGTACCGCACCGCCCTCGTCTCGGCCGCGGTGACGGGGAAGATCAAGACGGAAGGATGAAGGATAAAGGCAGAAGCGGAAAAGGGAGGGATTTGGCAGAGAGGACCCGGGAGTTTGCGGTGAGGGTGGTTCGGCTTTATTCCGCCCTCCCTAAATCAACCGAGGCCCAAATCATCGGCAAACAGATGCTTCGTTCAGGGACATCGGTCGGGGCTCGTTACCGTGAAGCGTGCCGCGATCGTTCGGATGCGGAGTTCGTAAGCAAGATCGAGGGCGGGCTGCAGGAGCTGGAGGAAACGCGATACTGCTTGGAGCTGCTGCGCGATGCTGGGATTATGAAATGGGACCGAACGAAAGATCTCGATAAGGAAGCGGATGAGCTGACGGCAATTTTTGTGACCCTGGCCAAGCAGCGAAAGGCAGCACCATGAGCCCTTCATCCTTCATTTTTCACCCTTCATCAGTAGTCAGGAGGTGCGCCCATGAGACAAGTCGTATTGTACCCTGGCGAAGATGGCTACTGGGTGGCGGAGTGTCCGAGCCTTCCCGGTTGCGTAAGCCAAGGGAAGACCAAGGAAGAAGCGATTGCGAACATCCGGGAAGCGATTGTGGCCTACGTCGAGGCGCTGGAAAAAGGAAGATGATCTGCTGGAGCTGCCGGAGCGGTTCGATACGATCGTGGTGACGGTGTGACGAGCTGCCTTGCACCGCCGGCCAGGACTGAATCCAGGCGCTGGAGCGTGCGGGCTTCTAGAGTAAGCGACAGGCGGGGAGCCGCGTCGTGATGCGAAGGGATGAGCCGTTCACTCAGGTGGTGGCTCTGAACAAGAGGAGTTGGATCCGGCAGTACATCCGGACGCGGTTTCCGAACCTCCCGACGCCTGAGGACGCTGCGAGGTAACTTCGGGGCTCGCACGCTCCCGCGCCGATTGTGAACATGCCGACCCCCGCGACAACGGCTCGCCCGCGGCGCGGTTCAAGGGTGGGGCTTGCGGCCGGGCGAAAGTTCCGAAGAAGGTGCCGTACAGGGCTTAGCTCCGGTTGCAAAGAGTTCTGTTCCATCCGTGTCCATCCGTCCGCAGGGGGCGGGGTGCTGGCCCGAGAAACGGGGTGCGCTGGTGGCCTTTCACCGTCCGGCGTCTTGTGCGATATACGTCGGCCTTCGGAGGAGTTCGGTGCGCAGCCGTGATAGCTAGGTCCCGCGCAAGAGACGGATCGAGAACCCCGTCAGGTCCGGAAGGAAGCAGCGGTATCGATTTCGTCCCTGTGCCGCGGGGAAACCTAGCTATCACTGCTGCGCACCTGCATTGCCCTCCGGAGTTCTCGCGTTTTGTAGGCCTGTTGTAGCCCTCCGCAGCGGAGGCAATCTCGCTTTGGCACAATGAGTTACCTGGTCCTTGCACGCAAATGGCGGCCACAAAGGTTTGCGGACATCCTGGGTCAAGAGCATGTGACCCGCACCCTGCAAAACGCCATCCGCGCCGGACGGGTCGCCCACGCGTTTTTGTTCACCGGCGTCCGCGGCGTGGGAAAAACAACTGCTGCACGGGTTCTCGCCAAAGCGCTGAACTGTGCTGAAGGGCCGGCACCCGAACCGTGCAATGCTTGCGAGAATTGCGAGGAAATTGCGAGCGGGCGTTCCCTCGACGTGGTTGAAATCGACGGTGCTTCGAACACTGGCGTGGACGACGTGCGCGCCATCATCGACAACGTGCGCTACCAGCCAGTGAAGTGCCGGTACAAGATTTACATCATCGACGAAGTGCACATGCTTTCGACCAGTGCCTTCAACGCGTTGCTGAAAACGCTCGAAGAGCCGCCCGCCCATGTGAAGTTTATTTTCGCGACGACCGACCCGCACAAGGTGCCGGCAACGATTCAGTCGCGCTGCCAACGTTACGAGTTCAAGCGGTTGCCGTTACGTCTCGTAACACGACAACTTGCCGAGATCGCTGCCAAGGAAGGGCTGGAGATCACGGAAAAAGGTCTGTTTCTCCTGGCGCGCGAGAGCGAGGGGAGCATGCGCGATGCGCAGTCGCTCCTCGATCAAGTGCTCGCGTTCGCTGGCCCCAAGGTGGAGGACGAACAAATCCTCCACGCCTTGGGCATCGTGGACCGCAGCGTCATTGGCGAACTGGCCGATGCATTGTTGGCACGAGATGCCGGCCGGGTGCTGCAACTGGTGGAGCGCGTGTACGAGAGCGGGCAAGATCTGCGCCGCTTCACCCGCGACGTCGTGGAACACTTCCGGAACTTGGCCGTCGTACACGCGGGTGCCGAGGACCTACTCACCGAAGACCTTCCCGAGGAAGAGGTGCAGTTGGTGCGGCAACAAGCGCAAGCGACCTCGTTCCTGGATTGTGAGCGGATGTTCCGCACCCTGTTGCAAGCAGAAGCGGAGCTCGGGCGCAGTCCACTCCCCAAATGCACGTTGGAAATGCACTTGCTGCGGCTGACGATGACCGAACCTCTGGTGAGCTTGGCTACCCTGGCGGAGCAGTTGCAGCAGCTCCGGAAGCAGGGAGTTGCGAGGGAAGCGGAACCAGGGGAATCCGGCAAGAGCGCTCGAGGAATGGCGGACGCCGCTGCGCAAGGTGGCAAGTCCGTGCCTCGCGCGCGCATGGTGCCTACCAGGAGCGAAAACGAATCTGTCGTCAATGCAACGCAGCGAACACGGGGGGCCGACGGTAGCGCGGGCGGTACTGCATGGCAGGGATTCCTGGAGTTTGTGGCGAATCGCCACCACTTTGCGGCCGCGCATTTGGAAACCTGCGTTGGCGCGGACTGGGAAGGGGATGTTTTGCGGGTTCGCGTGCCCGCTGGCATTCATTACCAGTACCTCACGCAAAAGGGACGCAGCGAGGAACTTGCCAAGCTGGCGAGCGAATTTTTCGGGCGGCCGGTGCGGGTCGAGGTGAACGCAGTGAAGCTCGAGGAAGCTTCTCCACCCGGCGGTGACAAAGGAGCAGAACAGCCGGCCGCGGATACGCGCAAAGCAATTTTAGATCATCCGGCGGTACGGCAGACGATGGAAATTTTAGGGGCGGAGTTGCGCGAGGTGCGGGAACGCTTCACGAAGTGAGACGAAAGGTACAGTGATGGCAAAGGGCATTGGCGGTCTCGGCAATTTGTTCGAGCAAGCACAAGAGTTGCAGAAACGCTTGGCCAAAATTCAGGAGGATGTTGCTTCCCTGACGGTCGAGGCGACGGCTGGTGGTGGAATGGTCACCGTGGTCATGAACGGCAAGCTCGAGGTCGTACGAGTTACGATCGATCCACAGGTGGTGGCGGCGGGGGACGTGGAGATGTTGGAAGATCTGGTGCGGGCAGCCGTGAATCAAGCCATCCGCAAGGCACAAGAATTGGTGGCCAACGAGATGCGGAAGGTGACCGGCGGACTCAAGCTCCCTGGGTTTTCGTTCTGAGGTGAGTCGTTCGATGGGTGCGCTTCCTCCTCCTTTAGAAGAAGCAATTCGCGAGCTTACAAAGTTGCCCGGCGTCGGGGAGAAAACGGCGATGCGCCTGACGTTCCATTTGTTGCGCGTAGAAGCCGGTGAAGTGGAGCGCCTCGCGCAGGCACTCCTGGACTTGCGCCGTTCCATTCGGCTGTGCTCCCAGTGCTTGGGCTTCACTGCCGAAGATCCGTGCCGGCTGTGTCAGGATCCGCGCCGCGACCCTGAGTTGTTGTGCGTCGTCGAGCGGCCAGCCGATGTGGTTGCCGTGGAACGTTCGGGAAGCTTCAGAGGCCGGTACCACGTCCTTCATGGCTGTTTGTCGCCGCTGGACGGAGTTGGTCCCGAACAACTGCGGATCCGCGAGTTAATCGAGCGATTGCAGACGGGTGCCGTGCGCGAAGTCATTTTGGCGTGCAACCCTACCGCCGAAGGTGAGGCCACCGCGCTGTACTTGGCGAAGCTGATCAAGCCGCTCGGCTTGCGCGTCAGCCGGATTGCGCACGGGCTTCCGATGGGTGCAGACGTGGAATACGCGGACAGCGTCACCTTGGGAAAGGCCATCGAAGGACGTCGCGAGCTGTAACTGCGGCGCGGGCCCACGAGGGAATGTAAGATGCAGGTCCAGCTCGACTTCGGCCGTTCGGGCATCACCGTCGCGCTTCCGGTTTGGGCCGAAGCCGTTCTGCTAGAAACCAAGCGCAATCCCGCCGTGGCAAACCCTTCTGCTGCCGTGGCGGACGCTCTTGCCGCTCCCATCGGGACGCCGCCATTGGCAGTTCTCGCGCGCGGGAAGCGCCGTGCCGTCGTGGTGGTTTCGGACAAAACACGGCCAGTTCCCTACCGCGTGTTGTTGCCGCCACTGCTGCGGACGCTTCGAGACGCGGGACTACCGGCGGAGCAAGTGGAAATCCTTGTGGCCACAGGGTTGCACCGTGCGAACACGTTGGCCGAGTTGGAAGAAATGTTAGGCGCCGACGTGGTGCGCACGTACCCTGTCCGCAATCATGTGGCTCGGGACGACGACGCTCACGAGTACCTGGGCACGACAAGCCGCGGAACGGAAATTTGGATCGACCGGGGCTATCTCCGTGCGGATTTGCGCATTTTGACTGGTTTGATCGAACCGCACTTGATGGCCGGATACTCCGGCGGCCGGAAGGCGCTTTGTCCGGGGCTTGCCGGCGTGCGCACGATGCGAAGCGCACACGGTCCTACAATGCTCGAGGGACACGTCGGCCCGGGCATTCTACAGGGAAATCCATTCCACGAAGATTTGTTGGAAATTGTCGCCCGTGTCGGCGCTGACTTTCTTTGCGATGTGACGATCGATCGCATGCGCCGCATGACCGGCGTGTACGCGGGCGACGTGGTGCAGGCGCATCTTGCCGGTGCCGAAGCGCTGGAGCAGCAAGTTCTGGTGACCCTTCCGGAATCTGTCGACATCGTACTCACGTCTGCGGGCGGTTACCCGCTCGACCAGACGCTCTACCAGGCAATCAAGGGCTTGGTTGCGGCTTTGAACATCGTGCGTCCAGGCGGGGCGATCGTTCTGGTGGCCGAGCTTTCCGAAGGCGCTGGCAGCGCAGAGTTCGTTCGCTTGCTCCTGTCGGCTTCGTCGCCGGATGCGTTCATGGAGCAGTTGCTCCAGCCAGGATTTTTCCAGGTCGATCAGTGGATGGTGCAGCACCTCTGCCAAGTTTTGCGCAAGGCCTCCGTGTGGATTGTTTCTCGCCACAAAGTGGTGGAGTTTCCCGATGGTTTTGCCATCCGCTGGGCAGCGTCCGCCGAAGCAGCACTGGCGGAAATCAAGGAGCGGTTTCCTCAGGCGAGGTCCGTGGCCGTGATTCCCGAAGGGCCGTACACGTTGCCGACCGTGCGGGGCGTGAAAATGCCCTTGGGCACCGCGTGGAAGCAGGCCGCGTGATCGCCAAGCGGCGCGACGGTCAAGCCAGCCGGGCCGGCTGCAAACCCATCCGGCGGCGTGCGGCGTTGCAGCTAGAGCAAGACGGCTCGCTACAAAAGAGAGCCGAAGGGTCTTGCTCCAGCGCGGCATGGGCCAAGTGAAGCAAGTAGCGCAAGGGAATTTTTCGCGCCGAACCCGTTGGCAAGGCGACTTCTCGCACTTGCGTTGTGTCGATGAGCGGCTCGAGCTTGTCGAAGCCCCGGTTGCAGCCGGGATAGTGATCGATCACCGAGCGTTCCACGTACCCGCTGGCGTTGATGCGCAACGCCGTGCGGCGCGTGAGGTCGCGCGGCAAGCGCGACTCCAGAGCGAGATGCAAGGCAACTGCGGCGCACAGGTTCGTACCGAGCAGCACGATCCCACCGCGGTGCAGGTTGAGCTTCTTGATGGGTCCGAGCGGATTGTTGTCGCGATGGGTCGACAGGAGTTCCCGCGCTAACGGTCCGAGCGCAAGAAAGGAGTGCGTGGGATGCTGGCTGCGAAGGGTTCCCGGGAAATGGCGGAACACCTCGGCAACGGGATCGTCCGCCGGTAAATCGGCATGGAACGGGGTCGGAGCAAGAGGCGGTCGGGGCGTTCCGGATTCCGAAGTCACCGCCACGAGTGTGCCCGAAGTAAATGCTGGCATGAGAATGGTTCCGCGACCTACGGCCTCGACGAGCAGCTCGCACAAGGCATGCGCGTCCCCCGGCGCCCCCAGCCCAAGCCCAGGCAGATGGGCATGAACGACAATGTTTTCGCCAGCCAATTCCAACCGGGCCAAAGTGCGGCGAAGTTCCTCTCGCGTCATGGGTTGCAGACTTTAACCCGAGTGTCCCACCAGGGCAGCAAGTTGCGCAAGCTGCTGCAGGGCAGTCTGGGCAGTGGCTGGGGGAACCGCCTCGAGGCCGCAAGCTGGCCCTATATGCAGCGACTCCAATTCATAGTTGTGCAAAATGCGTTGGAGGTGGTGCGCTTCGTCTGCCAACGGAAGCGTGGCTGTCTCTGGGCGTAACAGTCCCAAGTACAGTTCCTGGCTGGCGCCGACGTGTGGGATGAGGTCGAGCAAGTCCGGGTTGGAAACCAAGTCGACCCCGACAACGTCTGCGGGGAGCGAGTGGAGTTGGGCGTAAAGGGCCGTGGCTCCTTCGCCCCAAGTGGAAACCACTAAACGGCACCGGTCGCGGCTTGCCCAAAAAGGTTCCAGCAAGTCGCGCACGAGGCGGATCGCTTCTGGGGCTCGCAAAAGGGCAGGTTCGTCGAATTGAATCCACTGCGCGCCCGCGTCGACGAGCGCGGTAAATTCTGCCAGCAAGGCGGTCGCCCACGCCTCTGCCAGCGCCTCTCGGCTGGGGTAAGGGCCGGTACCGGTCGTCGGTCCGCTCAGGTATGCGAGCGTGAATGGCCCAGGGAGCACAGCCTTGACGGGAAGTTGCGTGAGGGCTTGCGCATCCCTCCAGTGAGCGGCCGCCGTGCTGCGCGCGTAATGAATGTGGTCGCGAACCACAGGTCTAGGAACTTCCAAGCCTGCACCAAAGTAATCCGTCGGCTCGCCGGCTTCCACTCCGTGCACGCATTCGATTGCCAGCCAAACCGGATCGCGTGCCGAGAAAAAGCCGTCGGTCAGCACTCGGTATCCGAGGTTTTCTTGAAGACGCAGCAAATCGTGCAGCGACGCGGCAAGGTCCCCAGGAAGAGAGCTGTGGTTGTGCAGGAGGATGTTCACGTTCATTGCTGAGGCGTGAGTATCAAGAAAGCGAGCGGCGGCAAAGTGAGGACCAGGGAGTATGGCTGGCCGTGTGCAGGGGTGGCTTCGGCGACGACCCCGCCGCCATTCCCCAGATTGCTGCCGCCGTAGTGTGCAGAATCGCTGTTGCACCGTTCTGTCCAGAACCCGCCCACGGGGACGCCCACGCGAAACTGGAATCGGGGGACAGGCGTGAAATTGCACACCACTAAAGCGAGATCGCCGCGGGAACTCTTGCGTAGGTAGCTCAGCGTACTTTGTTCGCTGTCGTGACAGTCTACCCACTGAAATCCTGAAGCCTCGCAATCGAGCTCATGGAGCGCAGGCAGGCTCCGATAGAGGCGATTCAAGTCGCGTACGAGACGTTGCACGCCGCGGTGAGGTTCGTGTGCAAGCAAATGCCATTCGACGCTGCTTTGGTGGTCCCACTCGCTCCACTGGCCGATGTCGCTCCCCATAAACAGCAGCTTCTTCCCTGGCTGCGTGTACTGGTAGCCGAGAAGCAACCGGAGGTTGGCGAACTTCTGCCAATCGTCGCCAGGCATTTTCGCCAGCAGCGAACCCTTCCCGTGCACGACTTCGTCGTGCGACAGGGGCAAGAAGAAATTTTCCGTGAAGGCGTAGAGCATGCGGAACGTGAGGTCGTTGTGGTGGTACTTGCGATAGATCGGGTCCCGACTCATGTACCGCAAGGTGTCGTTCATCCAGCCGAGGTCCCACTTGTAGCCGAAGCCCAGTCCACCGAGATACGTTGGCCGCGAGACCATCGGCCATGCTGTCGACTCTTCGGCCACCGTGACTGCTCCAGGATGGAGCGCGTACACGCGCTCGTTGCACAGCCGTAAAAAGTCGACCGCGTCGAGATTCTCTCGGCCCCCGTAACGGTTGGGGATCCACTCGCCGGGCTGGCGCGAGTAGTCGAGATACAACATGCTGGCAACCGCATCCACGCGCAACCCGTCGATGTGGTACACCTCGAACCAAAACAAGGCGTTGCTCAACAAGAAGTTGCGAACTTCCCACCGACCGTAATTGAACACGAGCGTACCCCAATCAGGGTGCGCGCCCAGTCGCGGATCGGCATGCTCGTACAAGTGGGTGCCGTCGAAATACGCGAGGCCGTGCTCGTCGCGGGGAAAATGTGCCGGTACCCAATCGATGAGCACTCCGATTCCGTTGCGATGCAGCGTGTCCACGAGGAACATGAAGTCCTGCGGGGTGCCGTACCGGCTCGTGGGTGCGAAGTAGCCGGTGGTTTGGTAGCCCCAGGAGGCGTCGAGCGGGTGCTCGCTCACCGGTAGGAACTCTACGTGCGTGTACCCCAGGTCGAGAACGTAGGCGGTGAGTTCCTCAGCGAGCTCCCGATAGGTCAACCAACGATGGCCTTCGTGCGGAACACGCCGCCAGGAACCAAGGTGGACCTCGTAGACCGCCATCGGAGCGTGCAGCGACTGAACTTGCGCGCGTCGCTCGAGCCAGTCCTGGTCTCCCCATTGGTAGCCGCTCAGCTCCCACACTCGCGAAGCTGTTCCGGGGCGGAGTTCACTGTAAAACGCATACGGATCCGCTTTGGCTGCCCTGTAGGGAGTGACCTTCGATTCGATCCAAAACTTGTACAGGGCTCCGGGTCGAACGCCCGGGATAAATCGCTCCCACACCCCAGCAGCCGGAACGAAATGCATGGGGTGCGCATGCGGATCCCACTGGTTGAATTCGCCAATTACGGAAACCCGGCGCGCGTTGGGCGCCACCACCGCGAAGTACACACCAGGTTGGCCGTCGAACTCCACCACGTGGGCGCCCAGCTTTTCCCAGCTCCGTTCGTGGCGTCCTTCCGCCAACAGGTGAATGTCAAAATCCGAAAGAAGGGAATGCCTCGACGCTGCGCTCATAAAACCCGTTGCGGAGAAAAACGAGCACGCACTCTTAGCCCGTCGACGACTAGGTGCAAAGGACACGCCGTTCCTTCAGACCAGAGAGCCGGTTCACTTCGCGCTAGCGGCACCGAAGTGCTGTTCGAGTACATGGCGCAGGTGAGCCGGACGGAACGTGGAAAGCGCGTAGGCTCCCCACCGCGCAAAACGTAGTTGGCGTCGGTCGCTCTCGTTCCCAGCGGGCACGAAGCAAAGGCCAGCATCGATGGCGCGTTCGGCAAACACCTGGCGGACTCCCCAGGGGAGAGGATTGATCCATCGTGCACCGATCTCCAACGCTTGTTCGATCGCGCTGAGGACCGGCAAGCAGTCGTAATTGAGGATCCATTGGGGCCTGTGCTGGGCACACATTCTCAGAGTGGTGCGGGAAAACGAACCGACGATGACCGTGTTGTGATGAAAAGCGTCCACGACCTCGGCGAGAGAGAGAAAACGGGCTTCGTCGAGCGGCTGCTTGATATCGAGATAGATGGGCACGCGGCTACCCACTGCCTGGAGAATCACGGGCAACGTGTCCAGTGGAGGTAATTCTTCGAGCCGGTAGCTCCACGGCCGCAAGCTCAGGAAGCGCACGTCGGGCCAGTGCAGGGCCACGAAGTGGCCGTCTTTGGTGCTGACAACATCGAATTCCACGATGTCCGCCCCCTGCTCGATCGCCAAGCACATCGCGGCTGCCGTGTTCTCGCAAACTCCCGGAGCACGGCAGCCGCGATGACCAATGATTTTGGGCATCTTGATCTTCATGAGTTGCGCCGGTGTTGGAGTATTCGACGAGACAATTCCGACCAGTTGTGTCGAGATTAAAAATTGAATGAAGAAACAAGAAGGGCGTCATTGGAGCTTGCTGTGTCGGCCTGTTCGGGCTTTCATGGACCAAGGAACTGGACGGCGGTTTCTAGCTGTGATGTTAAGAGCGAAGGAGGAACGAACGATGAAGCACACACTGATCGCATTTGCCCTCGGGCTAGGCCTCGCTTGGGCGGCACCCCAAGCTTGGGCTGTGGGGAAAGGGCCTTGTGCAAGTGACATCGAAAAATTTTGTCACGACGTAAAGCCGGGGAAGGGACGGTACCGGGCTTGCCTCAAGGAGCACGAAAACGAACTGTCCGAAGCTTGCAAGAAGCATTTGGCGCAACCGCGCAAGCACATGAAGCGCCACAAAGGCGCACACTAGCGGCGTCTCGCTCGGTGGTTCGCGCAGAATAGCCGTTTCGGTCAATCGCCGCCGTCCTTTCCAGCCCGGCCAGCGCGCAGCAACACCCGGAGACGCGTGTACAGCTCTCCGGGTGTTTGTTGTTTCATGTTGCACGGGCACCAGCTTGCGGCAGCAAAACGGAGGGGGAGGGATTCGAACCCTCGAACCCTTGCGGGTTGCCGGTTTTCAAGACCGGTGGTTTCAACCGCTCACCCACCCCTCCAGTCCACCGCACGCTAGCCGATTCCCTCGATGCGTTCTAGGAAATCGGAGGGTTTCCGGCTGCGAACACGGATCCGGAAACGACCAACTCAGGAACAGCCGCAAGTGTGGCAATTTGCACCACGTCAGCCTCGCACTCGCGCGCTTGCGGCTCGCTAGGGTCTGAACGGATCCAGGCGACTTTCAACCCCACAGCTCGAGCGCCACGAACGTCTTCTTCGTAGTTGTCGCCGACGAACCAGGTGGCTGGGACATCGGTGCCAACAGCCTCGATCGCAGCGCGGAAAATGGCAGGATGTGGCTTGCGCCGACCGAATCCAGCGGAAATGACGACTACGTCCAGCAACGAGCGGAGGCCAAACTTGTCGAGAATGCCCAGGGCAGTCGGCTCGTGGTCGAAGTTCGAAACCACCCCGAGTGCGTATCCTGCGTTTCGCAAGCTTCGCAGCACGGTGGTCGCGTGCGGATCGGGGCGGGTGCAACTGGCTAGACGCGCCATGTGTGCCTCGACCAGTCGCGGAGCGATCACCGCTTGTTGCGCTTCGTCGATCCCAAGGGCCGCGAGCGCGCGGCGAAAGCGCACGACGGAGGGAACTTCCAAATACTCGGGGGCACGTTGTGCGGCAAGTTCGCGGGTGACCTGGAGCAACGCGGCGAGGAACGACTCGAACGGACAGCGGGGAAGATATTGTCGGACCACAGGCTCTAGCCACCGCATGGTCGTTCTCCAGGGCTGCCCGCCGATCTCCACCGTTGGGACTTGCTCCTGGAAGTGCACCAAGGTGCCGAAGAGGTCGAACAATACGGCTTTTGGCATTGCACTCCAAGAGGTCTAGCGGAGTTGCCGGGCTACGACGACCACGAGGCCGAGCCCGCTCGCGAGGACGAGCAGGTTGGCCACCACCGCCATTTGGTGCAGTTGGCGGAACTGTTTTCGCACGGGTGCGTCTGCGGCAGCTGCCGGAAGTTCGCGCCTCAGTGCTGCCGCACGCGGATGGATCACCACCCCGGCGACGAGGGTCAGGGCCAGCATGATCGCCGCAATCATGCTGGCCCAACGCCACGAGGGCTCTCCCGGGGCGCTGAGCGTCAAGTACCACGGCGCAGCCACCGCAATCGCTCCGCACACATAGCCAACCAGGTAGTAGGCGGGAAAGATTCGCGACACGACGTCGCCAGCGGTTGTTTGTGGAAGGGTGCGAAAGAGCGCGGGAGCCACCACAAACGAGTGAAAGACGATGGTTCCCAACCATACGGCAAGGGCGAGCAAATAGGCCGTGGCCACCGCGGTACGCATCACAAACCTCCGTTGCCCCCTAATGTACGATCCGAACGCTGGGGCCGCTCCCTGCTAGCGGTTTCCGCCCCGCAAAGCCCTCGTCGGGTAGGTGGTAGAATCCCACTTCTCGCTCGCCAAACTGCCAGCACAGCAACACCTCTTGCCCATCGATTTCGCTGGGGAAGTCCACAAGCCCCAAGTCGAGCCCTTTCACCTCGCCTCCCATGCCGGCAATTTGCGCCATCGCTTCGCGGATCGCCTCCAGATTTCGCTCGAGCTCCGGACGGACAGCGATCAAATCTGCGGCCCTGATCTCGTCAGGGTGCTTGCCGAGCTGGCGAGCGGTAGCCAGAACGGCGTCGCGTAGTTGGTGTGCGTTCTGCAGTAAGTGGCCCATCACGACTTCCAGTGCGGGAATGAGTTCGTTGACTTCCTCGACGGTAAAAAGCCGGCGCATGGGACGGATCTCTCCATCAACGTGCGAAGTTTGGACGAAAAGCCATTTTCGAGCAATGCTCGGTCCGTTTTGTGCCCGCGACCGCGCTGAGCGACGCGTACGCGATCGATGCTCGTTTCGGCACCGTGCGTAGATCAGGATTGCCGTCGCCGGCGAGCTGGCGTGCGATGTACTTGCCACGTGTTGTGTCGCGCCACGGGTCGGTCGAGGAAAAACGTGCCTTGTCAGCCCTGGAAGGCGGTATTAGTTTCCGCGCATGACGTTGGAAGACGAAAGAGAAGAATCGAAAAAGCAGCGCTACATCGGATTCGAGGCCGACCTCGGGGAGGTGAACGTTCCCGAGGAACTGCCCATTTTGCCGCTACGCGGGGTGGTGATTTTTCCCGCGGCCATTGTTCCTTTGCTGATCTCGCGGGCCTCCTCGCTGAAACTGGTGGAGGATGCACTGACGGGCGATCGGCTCCTTGGCCTCGTGAGCCAGAAGAACCCGGAAGAAGAAAGCCCGACTACAGAAGGTTTGTATTCGCGTGGTACCGCCGGGCGCATCCTTAAGATGCTCAAGTATCCGGACGGTAGCGTGCGAATCCTCGTCCAAGGATTACGCCGGATCGAGCTCGTCGAATTTACGCAGGCCAGTCCATACTTCCGGGCAAGGGTCCGGCAACTCTCCGACGTGAAACCGGAGTCGCCGCTCCTGGCTGCCATCCAGACTCAGTTGGTCAATCAGTTCTCCAAGTACGTCTCGATGATCCCCTACCTGCCGGATGAGTTGCAGGTGGTGGTGAACAACATCCGCGACCCGGCCAAGGTGACGGACCTGATTGCCTCGAACCTGAATATCGGCGTGGAAGAAAAGCAAGAGCTCCTGAGCACGCTCGATGTCAAGCAGCGTATGGAACGCTTGCTCATGATTCTCAAACGCGAAATCGAGCTGCTCGAGCTCGGGCACAAGATTCAGGCGCAGGTTCAGTCGGAGCTAACCAAAAACCAGAAAGAATTTTACCTGCGCCAGCAGATGCGCGCGATTCAAAAAGAGCTTGGCGAGTCCGACCCACGCGCCGCCGAGGTCGAAGAGCTCCGCAAAAAGATGGAAGAGGCCAAGCTCCCTCCCGAGGCACGGAAAGCGGCGGAGCAGGAATTGGAACGGCTGAAAATCATTCCGCCGGAGTCTGCGGAACATACGGTGGTGCGTACGTACCTCGAGTGGCTGGTGAATTTGCCCTGGTCGGTGTCGACCGAGGACAATCTGGACATTGCTCACGCTCGCCAGGTGCTCGACGAGGACCACTACGATTTGGAGAAAATTAAAGACCGCATTCTCGAGTTCCTCGCGGTGCGGAAATTGAAACAGGATTCCAAGGGGCCAATCCTTTGCTTCGTTGGTCCTCCAGGTACGGGTAAGACTTCTCTCGGACGCTCGATTGCCCGAGCCTTGGGGCGAAAGTTCGTCCGTTTGTCCCTAGGCGGTGTGCGTGACGAGGCCGAGATCCGCGGGCACCGCAGGACCTACATTGGCGCACTGCCTGGCCGGATCATTCAGAGCATTCGCAACGCAGGATCGAACAACCCTCTGCTCATGCTCGACGAAATCGACAAGCTGGGTGCGGATTTCCGTGGGGACCCAGCGTCCGCGTTGCTCGAGGTGCTGGATCCGGAGCAAAATAATGCGTTCGTCGATCACTACCTCGACGTGCCGTTCGACTTGTCGCGCGTGATGTTCGTGACCACCGCCAACTTGCTCGACCCGATTCCGGCGCCCCTGCGCGACCGCATGGAGGTCATCGAACTCGCAGGGTACACCGAAGAGGAAAAGCTGGTCATTGCGCGGCGACACTTGATCCCTAAACAGACGCGGGAAAACGGCCTGCAAGAAGGGCAGGTCTCGTTCACCGACGAAGGGATCCTGCACATTATCCGGTACTACACGCGTGAGGCTGGGCTGCGGAACCTCGAGCGCGAGATTGGCAGCATCTGCCGGAAAGTCGCGCGTGCGATCACAGAGGGGCGTACCGAACCAGTGACGGTCGACCCTGCCAAGGTGCGGGAAATGCTGGGGCCGGAGCGATTCTTCTCCGAAGTTGCCGACCGCACTCAAGAACCAGGAGTGGCCGTGGGTTTGGCGTGGACGCCGAACGGTGGCGACATCATTTTCATCGAGTCGACAAAGATGGTTGGCAAAAAGGGCTTGATCCTTACCGGTCAACTGGGCGACGTCATGAAGGAGTCGGCACAAGCGGCCTTGAGTTACATTCGCGCGCATGCGGCAAGCCTGGGTATCGCTCCGGACTTTTTCGAGAACCTGGACATTCACATCCACGTTCCTGCGGGCGCTGTGCCGAAGGATGGACCCTCTGCAGGTGTGGCGTTGGCAACTTCGCTGGCGTCGCTGCTCACTGGCCGGCTCGTACGTCACGATGTGGCGATGACCGGCGAAATCACCCTCCGCGGGAAGGTGTTGCCCGTGGGCGGGATCAAGGAGAAGGTCCTGGGTGCGCGTCGGGCTGGTATCAAGACCGTCATTTTGCCGAAGCGGAACGAGAAAGACTTGGAGGAGGTGCCGGAGGCGGTGCGCAAAGAGATGAACTTCATCTTCGTGGAAACCGTAGACGAAGTTCTCCGGCACGCTCTCGAGCCAGCCGCTGCCGCCCAAAAGAGGGCCGCGGCTTTGTAGTCGCGGCGCCGCCTTGGTGGGCTCCGGGGGTCCCGCCGTTCCGCGAGCATGTTCGTATTGATGGCCGCTGCCGAGGTCGCCCCTTACGCACGGACGGGTGGCCTCGGCGATGTTCTCGGCGCCTTGCCGCGCTTCCTCAAACGCCGTGGTGTCGACGTGGCGGTCGTGATGCCGGGGTACCGCTGCGTGCGTCGCGGCGACGTTGCTTGGGAGCCCACGGAGTGGGACGTTCAAGTGCCCATCTCCGACCGTTGGGTGTCCGCGCCCGTGTGGCGCACGGAGATGCGCGACGGTGTTCCCGTGTACGCCATCATGGCCGACCAATACTTCGACCGTGCCGAGTTGTACGGCGAAGGAGGCCAAGCATACACGGACAATGCAGAGCGGTTCGCGTTTTTCAGTCGGGCGGTGCTGGACTTTGTGGGTGCGCTGGGTGTTCCGGACATTTTGCACGCTCATGACTGGCACGCCGCGCTGGTGCCAGCATTTCTCCGTGCGGACAGCGCGCGCTACCCGTGGGGTTCCAGCGTACGCACCGTCCTAACCATCCACAATCTCGCGTACCAAGGCTCCTTTTGGCCCTTAGACTGGCACTTGTTGTGCCTCGACCATCGGTACTTCTCCTTCGATGCGTTCGAGGCGTGGGGCAACATTAATTACCTGAAGGCAGGAATTATGTTTGCCGACTGGCTCACCACCGTCAGCCCGACGTATGCGCGAGAGATTCAACGCCCCGAGTATGGCTGCGGACTCGATGGCGCTCTGCGGTATCGCTCCGCCCGTCTTACCGGAATCTTGAACGGAGTGGATTACGAAGAATGGGATCCGTCCTCTGACCCGGCGCTTCCTCGGTCGTTCCGGGCCGACGATCTTGGCGGCAGGGTGGCTGTCAAGGCGAGTGTGCAGCGCGAGTTCGGATGGGCTGCCGACCCGAACACGCCGCTTTTGGGCACGGTTTCGCGACTCGTTGCGGAGAAGGGCACGGGTTTGCTGGCCGACATCGTGCCGGAGCTTCCCCGCCGCGGAGTGCAACTGGCCGTGCTGGGTACAGGGAACCCCCAATGGGAACGAACTTGGGCAGAACTCGCCTCTCGGTATCGCGACCGCGTTGGTGTTGCTTTGCGCTTTGATGAAACGCTGGCGAAGCGCATGTACGGGGGCTGCGACCTGTTTTTGATGCCGTCCCAATTCGAGCCATGTGGTTTGGCGCAAATGTACGCAATGCGCTACGGGGCCGTGCCCGTCGTGCACGCCACCGGTGGACTCGAGGATTCTGTAATCGATGCCGACGAGCATCCCGACGCAGGTACAGGTTTCAAGTTTCGGCCGTGGACTGCGGATCGCTTCCTGGAAGCCATCGATCGAGCACTGCGCGCGGACCATGAGGCGGCTCGCTGGCAAGGAATCGTTCAGAGGGCCATGCGGGCAGATTTTTCTTGGTCCCGTTCCGCCGCCCAGTATCACGACCTTTATACCCGTGCGTTGGGTGCCGAGCCCTCGGCGTGATTCCTCCGACCCACCCGACGTTCGCGGCACGTCTGCTTCTTTCCCAACTCTTGGAGGCCGAGTAGGACCGGCACCCAAGGTGGGACCGAAAAACAAAGTCCGTGTACGCTGTATGCTTCGCTTGGCCTCCCCTAGAGCTAGTGGCTTCTGGCGCCTCCTCGCGTTGGCAGCAAAGAGCTCTGCGTACGGAGGATGTATTCGACTCCACGCAGGCAACGCACGATCGCCAGGGAATTCACTTGGCATCTCGCCCGCGTACGCTCCGACGCAGCTTTCCGCGAAGCTTGCCGGCATTTGAAGAGTGGCACCGTGCATCCCGAAGGGAGGGCGTCGGAATTGCGCGGCGTGCACAAGCGTGGGCCGCCAGAGCCACGAAGACGGAGGGGCGAGCTTCTAGGTCGACGTGGAATGGCGGGGCCCATCACAGAGCGACTCCGTCGTCTTGCGATGTGTGAGGAGGCACAGAGTATTCGAGGGAGGGGGACAGCGATCCAGGACTGCGCGGGCAGATACGCTCCCACAAGTGGGAATCCCAACCGAGTCCGGTTTTTGAGTCAGGATACGGTGAGGAGCTTCGCGGTGTTCTTTGCGGAGCGTTGCCTTTTGGTGCCAGTCTTGCTTGGGTATCGTGGAAATCGCCGCGAAAGAGAAGCGGTACGAACGTCGAGAAGGAGCAAGCGGAGATGCGGAGCTGGAAAACGCGGAAAGGTCGACAAGTTGTGCGCAGTCGGGTTCTTGCAGCGGCCATGGCAGGTGCCTGGCTAGGCTGCGGCGTGGCTGTATGGGCGGCGGATCAGGTGTCCGAGGCTGCCATGAAAGAAGCCAAAGAAATTTGGCAGACCCGCTGTGCCACGTGCCATGGTCAAGGCGGCAAAGGGGATGGCCCCGCGGGTGCGGCGCTGAACCCGAAGCCCAGGGACTTCACTTCGGAAGAGTGGCAAAAGTCTGTTACCGATGACTACATCCAGAAGATCATCGTCGGCGGTGGCCAGGCGGTTGGGAAAAGCCCGTTGATGGCAGCAAATCCCGACTTAGCCTCGAAGCCCGAAGTGGTGCGCGGGCTTACTAAGATCGTTCGCGAGCTTGCCGGCAAAAAGTAGCTGGCTCGTCCTTGGTTCCTTCCGCGCCGGTTTCGAGAGCGAAGCCGGCGCGGGTTGATTTTCTGCCCTGGGTCGGTAAGGCCAGGCCCTATGTACGCGATGCTGGTGCGTGAGCTTGGCCAACCCGAAGTGCTGGAGCAGCACGAACTGCCAGAGCCCAGTCCAAACGTCGGGGAGGTCGTCATCGACGTTCGGGCCATTGGTTGTAACTTCGCCGACATCTTGATGGTTCAGGGCAAGTACCAGGTGAGGCCGCCGCTGCCGTTCGCTCCGGGCAGCGAGGTGGCCGGTGTGGTGCGCAGCGTTGGCGCTGGTGTCGACCACGTTCAGCCGGGCGACCGAGTCGCGGCGATCCTCGAGTGGGGCGCGTACGCAAGCGTGGTGGTCGCGCCAGCGCAGTTTGTCGTGCGGCTGCCGAGCTCGATGTCCTTTGAAACAGGTGCCGCGTTTGGGGTGGCTTACTTGACGGCCTATCTTGGCCTCGTGCACCGTGGTGGCTTGCGGCGAGGCGAAACATTGCTCGTGCATGCGGCTGCGAGTGGCGTCGGACTGGCAGCGGTGGAAGTTGGGCGGGCCTTGGGTGCGCGGGTGCTGGGTACAGCCGGGTCGGAGCAAAAATGCGCGGTAGCGCGTGAACACGGTGCCGAGACCTGCTTCGACTCTTCGCGTGAGGACTGGGTGGAGGCGGTGCTCAAGGCGACGAACGGACGCGGGGCAGATGTAATTTACGACCCCGTTGGCGGAGACTTGTTCGACCGTTCGCTGAAGTGCTTGGCTTGGTGCGGTCGGTTGCTGGTCATCGGGTTCGCTTCCGGGCGAATCCCCACCATCGAAGCGAATCGGATCTTGCTGAAGAACATCGCCATTGTCGGCTTGCACTTGGGCGCCTATCGGAAGCACGACCCGCACACGTTGCGGCAATCCCTGCAAGATCTGTTCGGTCTGTACGAAAGCGGCTTATTACACCCACAAATTGGTGCGACGTTTCCGCTCGTGGAGGCAGCCCGGGCATTGGCATTACTGCAATCGCGTGGCACCACGGGGAAGGTGGTTTTGATCCCCTAGCTGGCAGCGCGCGTCTGGTGGCCTGTTCGGACAAGAATCTCGTTCAGCGGCCGGTACACGACGCTGCTACCTTTCGCTGCTCCTCCGCCAGGCGGGGCGTAATCCGAACCGGCAGTCCAGCGCCCCGTTCCAGGCGGCGCAGGTCCGCTGGCAGGCGGGCGACGTTGGCAAGGGCGCGTTCCCGAACCTCTTGAAGTGCGGGGGCGCGTTCAGTGCGCGCACCGTTCTGCAGTACGCAGCGCAAGAGAGGTTCTGCCGAGGCCACGGGGGCCGGCTCGTCCGCGAGCGCGATCCAATCTTCCGTGTACGTGCCACTTGCATCGCTCACGCGCCAAACTTGTTTGCGGCCGGGCAACGTGACTTTTCCAGGGCTGGTTTTCACCTTGCCTTTTGCTTGGTGGTCGGTCACCACCTCGACAAGTTTGTAAACTCCGCCGAGGTTCGGCGCATCGGACGAAGTCGACAGCCGGGTGCCGACGCCAAAGGCATCGATTGGAGCGCCGAGCCGCAACAGTTCGTCGATGCGGTACTCGTCCAAATCCCCGCTTGCAAAAATGCGGGTGTCTCGGAGGCCGCCGTCGTCGAGGATCCTACGGACCTCTCGGCTGAGGGCAGCCAAGTCGCCGCTGTCCAGCCGCACGGCTTGCGGGCGCAAACCAGCGGAAACGATTTTGCGAGCCGCCGCGACCGAGTCGTACGTGTCGATCAGCAATGTCGTCGACCCGGGAAACGTGCGCATGAAGTGCTCGAACGCCGCTAATTCGTCATCGAAGGACATCACCCACGAGTGTGCGATGGTACCAAACGTGGGCACGCCAAAACGCAACCCGGCCTCTACGTTCGAGGTGCCGGTGCACCCTCCAATGTACGCGGCCCGTGCCGCATACATGGCTGCCTCGCTGCCGTGCGCTCGCCGCGACCCAAACTCGATCACAGGTTTCCCCCGCGCCGCGCCCACGACGCGCGCTGCCTTCGAGGCGATCATCGTTTGGAAGTTCACGGTTGCAAGCAGGAACGTTTCCACGATTTGCGCCTGCAGGATGGGCGCAGTGACGCGCACGATCGGCTCGCCTGCAAATGCCGGCGTGCCTTCCGGCATGGCCCATACCTCTCCCGTGAAACGAAATTCCTCGAGGTAATCGAAGAAATCCTGCGGCACCGAGGCGAAACTCGGATGGGCGCGGAGATAAGCAATGTCCTCGTCGGTAAAGCGCAGCTCTTCCAAGTATTCGAGAATTTGTTCGATGCCTGCCACGAGAAGAAACCGACGGTCGGCAGGAAGTTCGCGCACGAACAGCTCGAATGTGGCAACGGCCCGAATGTCGTTGCAAAAGTACGCCGCTGCCATGGTGAGCTCGTAAAGATCCGTAGCAAGGGCCAAAGAGCGATACTTCACGGCTTGACCTTTCGCTGCCTGAGGAATGCTCGTGTGGTGCGGCGACCGTTCGTTAGGAAAAAGCCGGTAGCACTTCGCGGGCAAAGAGTTCCAAGCTTTCCGGCTGGTTCAGATCTCCAAAAAGGCCGATGAAAAACGTGACTCCTTGTTGCTGGCGCAGACGGAATGCTTCGACAAGTTGCGAGGGAGTGCCACGAAACGCACCTTTCTCGATGTCCCATACGTTCCCGAGCAACGCCTTTGCGGTGGCGGTTTTGCGCTCCAGGTCGGCATCATCCTTGCCGATGATGAACACGCACTGCTCGGAAACCTCGATTTCCTCGAAGTTACGGCCGATGGACTCGCAGTGCGCCCGCAGCGCTTGCAGCTTGCGTGGCAGTTCCGCTGCCACGTTGTTCGGACAGTTCCAGATGTTTGCATGCTCGGCAACCACGCGGAGGAGTTTCTTCTCCCCTGCGCCGCCGATCAAAATTGGAGGGTGTGGACGCTGTTCCGGCTTCGGGCGGTTGATCGCGTCGGCAATGGAGTAGTATTTCCCCTGAAACGTCGCCCGATCTTCCGTAAACATCCGTTTGATCACGTGCAGTGCTTCATCGAGTTGCTCGATCCGTACGCGCACGGGGGGAAACGGGTAACCGTACGCACGGTACTCCTCCTCCATCCACCCAGCGCCCAGGCCGAGAAGGAAGCGGCCGCCGCTCACGTGGTCGAGAGAACTCGCCATTTTGGCAAGCAGCGCCGGGTTCCGATAGCTGTTGCACAGCACCAATGTACCCAAGCGAATTCGTTTGGTGATGGAGGACAAGGCGGACATCAGCGTCCACGCCTCGAGGTGATCTAGATCCTCGAGACCTCGCATCCACATGTGGTCGACAAACCAAACCGAGTCGAAACCACACTCTTCTGCGAACAGCGCCGTTTGGCGAATGGTTTCCCACCGTTGTCCCGCCTGCGGCATGAACAGCCCAAAACGCACCGGTTTCATCGTTCACCTCCCTCGAATCCGCTTGCCTGGACTCATCCGGGCTCCCAACCCTCTTGTTCGATCCTTTGTCCTGGTTTGCTGTGTTCGCGGTCTACCCGTGGGCCGGATCACAGCCCACCGGTAGCCGGACTGCAGGATGCTACCGTACTTGGCCCTTGCTGTCAGCGGTGGCGAGGGGTTTGTTTGCCAGCACAGGACGCCCCGCTGCAAACCAACTGCGGAAATTCGGGGTTTCCTCGTCCACGCTCCCGTCGCCCGTCTGGAAACGGTGGAAAATTCTTTACGCATTGCCGGAGTGGGTAGGATTCGAACATTTGAGGCCGGAAATCGAGCCGTTCGACCCAGATTTCTAGAGCGATGCTTCTAGAACCTCTATTCTACGACTGTGTCTCGGAACAGCAGTCTGGTTGTGACTTCGGGAGGAAGGGCAGCTCTAAGGGCGCGAACGCGAGAACGGCTGTTTAGGGTCGCGCGCACGGCATTTGCGAAAAAGGGGCTTGCCGCAACGAACTTGAAAACGGACATCTTAGAGCCGGCTGGGGTATCGGTCGGCTCGTTCTATCACCAGTTCCGCGACAAGACGGAACTTTTTTTGGCCATTTTGACGGAGCACGAGGAATCCTTCCGGCGCTTACTACGGGCAGTGCACCGCCTAGCCGCACGGCGCCCCGCCCAAGAGGTTGCGTGGCAGTCGTTTTCCACGGTGCTCGACATGGTGGAAGAGCACGAGGACCTCTTGCGCATGATGGCACGGGAGCGGGAAAGTCATGACCCTCGTGTGCGTGCATACTTGCGGCGCAACGACCAAGCGTGGGTGGAGGCCTTGTCGGAAGATTACCTGCGCAGCGGGTTGCTCGTGTCGAAGGACCGTGCACGGGCCCGGCGCATGGCCGAGCTCGTGCTCACGTTTACCTGGGGTGCTGTGCTCCGCTACTCGAGCTGGACGCCCGATGAGCGCCGCCGGCGCCGGTTGCAATGGATCGACGATTTAGTTGCCTTTTGCCTCGGCGGAATGGCCGCCATTTTGGGTGAAACGCGCGACAGTTCGCAGGACCCTGGCTGGGAAATCGAGGAGGTGTGACGCATGCAGTTTGGAATTTTCTACGAGCATCAGTTGCCGCGCCCATGGGGCGAGGATGACGAACACCGTTTGCTTCGGGAGGCGCTGGAGCAGGTGGAACTCGCGGATCGCTTAGGAATCGATTACGCGTGGGAGGTCGAGCATCACTTTCTCGAAGAGTACTCGCACTCGTCGGCTCCAGAGGTGTTCCTGGCTGCGTGCAGTCAACGCACGCGGCGAATCCGCCTCGGACACGGCATTGTGTTGATGCCGCCAAACTACAATCACCCCGCACGCGTAGCCGAGCGCATTGCCACCTTGGACCTGATTAGCGACGGGCGGGTAGACTGGGGCACGGGCGAGTCGAGTTCGCGAATCGAGCTCGAAGGATTCAACATTGACTACATGCAAAAGCGCGACATGTGGGCGGAGGCAGTGCGGGAAGCGGCGAAGATGATGGTGGCGGAACCTTACCCAGGGTACACCGGCCGCTACTTCTCGATGCCGCCCCGCAACGTGGTGCCCAAACCACTGCAGAAACCTCATCCGCCGCTGTGGCTAGCTTGCTCCAATCGCGACACGATCCGACTGGCAGCGCGCTTGGGAATGGGAGCCCTGACCTTCGCGTTTGTCGATCCCAGCGAGGCAAAGTACTGGGTGGACGAGTACTACAACACCTTCAAGCAAGAGTGCGAGCCCATTGGCCAAGCAGTGAATCCGAACGTCGCGATGGTCACAGGGTTTATGTGCCACGAGAACAGCGAAGTCGCCCTTGCTCGGGGCATGGAGGGGTTTCGCTTTTTCGGTTACGCGCTGATGCACTACTACATCACTGGTACGCACGTGCCCGGGCGCTTCAACATTTGGGAGGACTTCAAGAAAAACTCGAGCCCAGATACTTGGGGCGGCCCAACCGGAGGCATCGGCAACCCGGACGAAGTCCGGGCAAACTTGGAAAAGTTCGAGGAAATGGGTGTGGACCAGGTGATCTTCATCCAACAAGGGGGCCGCAATCGGCACGAGCATATTTGCGAATCTCTCGAGCTCTTTGCGGAACGGGTCCTACCTGATTTCAAGGAGCGCCACGAGCGTCGAATGCGCGCAAAGGCGGAGGAGCTTGCACCGTACATCGAAAGGGCAATGCAAAAAGTGCCGCCGATCGAGAAGTTGGATCCTGTGCCTCCGGTCGAGTCGTATCCCGTGTTGTTACAAAAGGCGGGTCTGGACGTTACCGACGCGACGATTGGTAAAAAACTGGCTGCATCGGTCTCTGGAGCGGTCTCGTAGCGTCGCGGGCAACTTGTGGGTGTCGTTCGCGAACGGTTGAAGAACCGCCGCCGGAGTTTCCGCATCCCACGGGCGACGCTGCAGAGCAATATGGCTCTGGTGAAGGACTCATCAGGGTTCGGGTTGCTTCCGCAGCGGGCGGCCAACCTGCATCTTTTGCCGCGCTGTGACATCCCGAATCGCTCTGCGTGCCTCCGCCGCAATCTCCGCCGTGGGCGCGGTTCGCAACGCATCCATGAAGTGCTGATACGCGAGGGCGGGCTCGTCGAGGTCGTAAAGCAGCACACGGCCGGCGCCAAGGTGAGCGGCTGCGGTGACCGGAGCGGTTGGGTGCTGCCGCAAGATGCGCAAGTACAAGGCTAGCGCCGAACGTGGCGAGCCGTGCATACGCAGCCATTCGGCGAGGTCCAGGAGATCGTTTGCGTCCACTCCCTTGAGAGGGGTTGTCGCGTCGAGTTGGAAGTAAATCCTAGCGGCCTCTTCCATCCGGCCGGCGTCCAGGGCAGCCCGCAGGGCCGCAACGCTAGCCGCTGCCTCGCGTGCTTTCCCAAGTTCGGCGGCCGGCGGCCGGAGTTCTTGTCGGTCGATCCACCAGGCGCCCAGGAGGCCAGCGAAAAAGCCGCCGATATGGGCGCCAAACGCGACGCCGGTTCCATCGGACCCATACGTCAGCAGAAACGGCAAGATGTTGTCGAGTACCAGGTAAAAGCCCAGGACCACGCGGGCCGGCAGGTACACCACCCGCATGAAGAAAGGAAACAACACAAGGAGCAGCCGCACCTGGTTGTAGGGGAACCAACGGAAATAAAACCCCAGAACTCCGGAAATCGCACCGGACGCTCCGACGAGCGGAATTTGCGACGACGAAAAAAACACCGCGTGAAACAAGGTCGCTGCCGCCCCTGTGGCGAGGTACCACAGGACAAATCGAAGGCGGCCGAGTCGGTGTTCGACGTTGTCCCCGTAGATCCACAGAAACAGCATGTTGCCAAACAGGTGCAAGAACCCGGCGTGCAGGAACATGGAAAAAAAGAGATCACTGAGTTGCGGTGCCGCCGGACGGAACCCGTGTTCGAAGACAAACAAATCATACTGCGACACTTGCCCGAGGATTTGCCGCAGGGGGGCGCGGTGGCCGAATTCGCGTTCTAGAATTTCCGCGTACTCGCGAAATCTTGGGTCGCTCCAATCTGCAGGAACGGCGCTCAGAGGGACAGTAATCCAGAAGTAAATGGCAACGTTCGCGGCGATGAGGGCATACGTCGCCCAAGGGATTCCACGCGGGTTCGGTGCGTCGCTGAGCGGTAGGATCATAGCCGCGCTCGCGTCTCTCCGCGCTCACTCGCCGGTAAACTTTGGCGAGCGCCGTTCGAGAAACGCCGCCACCCCTTCGCGGAAATCGGCAGTGGTGAAGCAAGCCACCATTTCCCGATCAGCGTTGTCCACGGCAGCAGACAGTTCTCCGAATTGATCGCGCCACAGTTGCCGTTTCATGATCCGAAGCGAACGCGGCGAGCACTGCGTGGCAAGCTCGCGGGCAAGAGCAAGAGCCTCCGTGAGAAATGCATCGTGCGGGTAGACGCGGCTGACCAAACCGATGGCCAGCGCTTCGTCCGCGTCGATGAAACGGCCGGTAAACAGCAGGTCGACAGCGCGCGTGTGTCCCACGATCCGCGGCAGGAGCCACGCCGATCCATGCTCAGCAATCAAGCCCCGGCGCGGAAAGATGAAAGAGAAGCGCGCCTGCGAAGACGCAACTCGCAGGTCGTAAAACAACGGGTACGACGCTCCTAGGCCAGCAGCGACGCCGTTGATCGCTCCGATCACAGGCTTGGTTAAGCCCATCGGGTACGTGTACTCGCCTCGATACAACGGAGGAAGCGCAGGGTCGAATTCGACGGCAAGTTCTGGCGGCGGTTGTAACGGGCTAGCGGAGCCGGACTGCACTTCGCGCAAAAAATCCATGTCTGCACCGGCGCAGTATCCGCGGCCAGCGCCTGTTACCACGATGACCCGCACGGTGGGGTCTTGCTCCGCTCGCCACATGGCGTGCCGGACCTCGAATCCCATGCGCAGGGTCCAGGCGTTGAGTTTGTCCGGGCGATTCAGCGTGATGAACGCCACCGGGCCGTCCACTGCATACAGAATTTGCTCGTACCCCATGGATCCCTCCGCCGTCGGCCGCTAGCGCGCTGCATTGCTCCGCGCAACCACGACCGCGTGAGTTCGCTCGAGATTCCCCCTGATGAGCGCGCCACTTCCGAGCTCGCGACGTGCCGGAGTGCGGAACCTCACCAGCCGCGAAGATCCACGGGCCACGCCTCTACGATGGTCTCACCCTCCAGCACGTACATGCAAGAATGGTAAGCCACGGTTGGGTCGACGTGAGCGGGCCATACCCGAATCTTGTCGCCGACTCTGGGCATGACCGAGGGAGAAAAGGTGACATGCTCATCGGAACAAAACAACACGTGCGCGCCATCGATGCTCGGGTTCCCGTGATCCATGCCGAGCGCTTTGAGCCCGCAATCCGCAACCGCGTACCCGTTGCCGACGGAAATCACTGTGGCCCAAACGAAGAGGGCTTGGCGAAACGGCAGGCAGAGGCTCGCGTACTGCGTGTCCATGAGAGCGTAGGATCCCGCTTGGATTTCGGTAGCCCAGCGATTGAGGTCGAACGTTCCCGTTCCGCCGGCAGAAATGATTGGACCTCCCACAGCGCGGTGGGCCGTAAACAGCCGCTCCATCGCTTGCTGGCAAAGCTCCGAGCGCACGCCCCGATCGACCACACCGACCGCGTGTCCTTCGTACCCCATCACTCCGCGCACCTCGAGGCCACGGCGTCGCGCTTCTTCAGCAAGCTCACCGGCTTGCTCGGGCGCGCAGCCGCAACGTGGCAGCCCGACGTTCACGTCGATGAGTACACGCTGGATGCCAGCTTGAGCTGCGGCCAGAATGGTGGCTGGGGAATCGACTGCGACGGTCACCGGCCAGTGCCGCAATCGGGCGAGGCGGTCGACATCCAGCACTTCGTTGGCCAGCAGAATGTCGTCGGAAAGGCCAGCGAGTGCCAAACCTTCAGCTTCGCGTACAGTGGCACAGCAGAACGCCGTGTGCCCATATTGGCGCTGGAGCTTTGCGAGCGAAGTGCATTTGTGTGCTTTTACGTGAGGCCGCAAGCGGGTGCCGGGAAGATGCGCGGCCATGGTTGCAAGATTTTCGGCGAGCACCGCGGCATCGACAACCAAGGCCGGAGTGGAGAGATCTTCGAGCCGCATCGTCTGCGAAGGCTACCGTTGGGAAACGAAGGTCTGAGCAAATGGGGCATCGAGATCCACCTCTGCGCTTTCCAGAACCCGCGCGAGCATGGAGTAAAATCCGACCACTAGACAAAGCTCGATGACTTGCCGCGGGGATAGCTGGCTTGCGAGGCTGGTCCAGATCTCGTCGCTCAGTCGCGCCTGCCGGAGCCAAGTTTGCGTGGCAAGTAGAACGATGCGCTCCCGAGCCCCAAAACACGGGTTTTCGACTTCGCCACGCTCGATGGCCTGGATTTGCTCCTCGCCAACGCCAACCAAACGGGCGAGGGGTACGTGCTGTCCCCACTCGTACGCACAGTCGGTTTCCTGAGCCACGGCAAGAATGGCCAGCTCGCGTAACTTCGGGTCGAGTTCGAGCTCGTTCAAGATCGCCGTGCCGAGGCGTAACCAAGGTCGGAACAGCGTAGTAGCGTGGGCCAGCATCCGGAACACGTTGAGCTGCACGGGCAACTGCGCCAGGGTGTCGCGGATTTCCGCAGGCAGCGCGGCTGGGTCAGGATAAGGCAAGCGTGCCATGTCTGTTCCTCCTTCGTCGTCGGTCAGGCACCAAGGTCCATCGCGCCGGGTTCGTGAGCGAGTACCATGCTGGGGCTTACCGCACTTTGTACCCGTAGAGCCAGCGGGAAATCCCCGGGCCGATGTTGCGTACTGTGTGCGGAGTGCCCGCCGGGATCAGTACTTCTTCGCCAATTGCCGGACGAAACACTTGGCCGGAAAACTCGAGCTGGATTTGTCCCTCGACGGGCATGACCAGCTCGTCCGTCGGATGCACGAAGTTGCGCCACACTTGCCCAGGCGCGTCGACCCACACGTCGCAGGTAAAGCCGCGCTGGCTCCAGTCGTTTCGTACCGCCTCGATATCGACCATCGCGAGATCGCCTACACCCGTTGGGCGTGGGTGAGCGCATCGACCCGGGCAAAGTAGTCGCGGAGCGCAGGATGGCGGGACAAGGTTTCCGCGCCCAAACGCGAGTCGGTGATGCATTCCGCTTGGCACACGATGGCAATATCGGCCAGAGTCAACTTGTCACCCACGACAAAGCCGGTTGGTTGTTGTAACGCCTCGATCGTGGCAAACAGCCGCTCCACGTCGCGTGCCAGTTGCTCTTTCGGTTTGCGCCCGACACCCTGGGTGGCCGTGACCTGTTTGAAATTTTCCCGCAGCATTGGAGCCATCATGGTTTGCACGTCGGGCGGCAAAGTGCCGGCAACCTTGGGGAAGTTGCGATCGAAATCTTCATCGCCAAAACGCAGGCACATTTCGTAAAAGTACAGCGACTCGTCTGCCCAGTCTTCGAGCGCCAGCACCAAGGCCCGCTGCGTGGGGTCCGCCGGCAAAAGCGGGGGCGACGGCACGCGCGCCTCCACCGCGAGAGCAATGTCGGTCGAGTCGCCGATGATCTCGCCATCCCATTCGATGAACGGCAACTTGCCAGTCGGGTTTCGTTCCGCAATGCGCGGCACCTCGGCCAGAGGCCATTCGTAGACTTCGAAAGGAATGTTCTTGTACGCGAGGATGCGCCGTACTTTGTCGCAAAAGGGCGATACCGCAAACTGGTACAACGTGAGCTGAGTCATGCTCTTCCCCTTGTTTGGTCGTTACACCGTGCCCGACTGCGCCGCTTCGTGGGCGCGGTGGAAAAGAAATTCCGCCGCTTGCCCAAACGTGCGGAAGCGCTCGTCCTTGGTTTGCCCCACATGGTAGCGGTAGTAGATTTGCTGGACGACCACGGCCATTTTGAACAAGCCAAACACGTAGTAGTAGGGCACGTTGCTCACATCCACGTTGTGGCGCTTCCCGTACCGTGCCACTGCTTCAGCCCGGGTCATGAACCCCGGGGTGTTGGAGGGCATGACCACCGGGCCGCCAGAAGTACCCGGCGGAGCTTCGCGTTCCTCGACCCAGGCGGTCAACAAGGTCCCGAGGTCGCAAAGCGGGTCGCCCACGGTACACATGTCCCAGTCAAATACCGCCACGCAGCGGCCCGGGTCGTCGTCGGCTAGCATCATGTTGTCGAGTCGCCAGTCATTGTGGAGCAATGTAGGACGCGGAGACGCTGGCATATGCGCCTGCAACCACTGGTGTACCTCGCGGGCAATGGGTAGGTCCTTCGTTTTTGCCCGCTCGAAACGTGCCATCCAGCCATCCACTTGGCGGGCGAGGAAGCCCTCGGGCTTGCCTATTTTGTCGAGTCCCACGCTCGCGGGGTCGACGGCGTGGAGGTCTGCGAGAGCGTCGATGAGCACCTCGCTGATCTTCCGATTCACTACGGGATCTTTGCCGCCTCCCCACTTCTCGGGGATCACGCGTCGGACCACCGTGCCGTAGCGTCGTTCCATCACGAAGAACGACGCCCCGATGATACTAGGGTCCTCGCAAAACAAGTATGCTCGGGGAGCCAGCGGATACGCTTGGTACAGCACCGACAGGCAGCGGTACTCGCGTGCCATGTCGTGGGAGCCAGGGGCAACGGGCCCGAGCGGCGGTCGGCGCAACACGTACTCCACCGAGCCGTAGCGAAGCAGGTACGTGAGGTTGGCATGCCCCCCGGCAAACTGCACGATTTCCAAAGGACCTTCCGATCCCGGCAGCTTGCCGCGCAGATACGCAGCTAAGCGGTCGTGGTCGAAGTCCTCGTCGGGCCGGATGGGGATCGTTTCCGGTGGATCGACAAGTTTCGTTTCTTCCATGCCTGCTTTACCTGGTCGTTCCCCTGGTGAGAATCAAGGGCGGGTGCGGCCCTTCATGGCATAAATGCGGTCGATTTCGATGCGTAGGAGCACCGTGCGGCGCTCCCTCCCTGTGGCGCCCGGACGGCTGGCGCGCTCGCTGTTGGGCACAACGTGGGCGCGGCCATGCACGATCGCTACAGCGCCATCCGGCGCCCACGTGGTGAGCGCCACGTGGGGATTGCGCCGGATGTCGCGCAGCCGTTGCGCGTCCGTGTAAATCGTCGAGAAAAGTTCACCGCGAACAAACTCGGCATGGACTGGTGCGATGTGCGGCCGACCATTGGCGCCGACGGTCGCCATCGCTTTGAGCCGGCATTGATTCCAGAAGTTCACAAACTCGCGGGCAGTCATTTGACGATCTTCGTGGCCAAACGTGTCGCGAACCGCTTGCCCGGCTCGTTGCAAGCTGCTCGCAAGCAAGCGCTCGAGTGGCGCAAACGCTTCCGTGGGCCACAGATCGGGATTCCGTTCCTCGGGCGTCGCGCCTGCCAGGATGGGCTGTTTGTCTTTGGGTTGTTCTTCACGACTCATACTGCCTCCTCGGTTCGGCGTGCGCACCGCATGCCGCGAGCTTGCCTAGCGCGAACACGCCCGTCGATGCGAGTGCGAGGCTACAGAGGAGCAGCGGCCCGCAGGCGGTGCTCGGTTTGGCTCAGCGGCGGGGCTGGCAAGAGGGGCACGCGATTGCCTTTGCTTCGCAGGTTACGGCAGGGCAGTCCCCGACGAAGTCGTGGGTGGATGGTACGCTCCCGCTCGGGAGATACGCGCACACCACGTTGGTTCCCTTTGCTCAGCGCGAGGTGTGCTGATACCATGCGGGGCAAGTGCCGACCGGGTAGGGTGGAGAAGGCGATGTTGGACTGGGAAGAAGCCGTCCAGGAATTCGAACGCAGCCTCGTCGCAGAGCGCAATGCATCGCCGCATACGGTGCGAGCGTACGTCGCGGACCTCCGCCAGTTTGCCACCTTCTTGCGCGAGCGTAAGGGAACGAACTCCGGCGCAACCTGCGTCGACGCGGTAGAACGCGACGACGTCCGCGCGTTTCTCGCGCACCTGCTTGCGGGGCACCGCAAGACCTCGGTGGCGCGCAAGCTTTCGTCGTTGAAAACGTTTTTTCGCTTCGCTCGCCAGCGTCGTTGGCTCGAGCACGATCCGGTGAGCGTGGTGCAGGCACCGCGAAAGGAACAACAGCTCCCGAACCACCTGACGGTGGACGACGTATTTCGCTTGCTCGATGCCGTACCTGGAGACGGGCCGGTGCGCGTGCGGGACGCCGCGATGTTCGAGGTCCTGTACTCTTGCGGGCTGCGGGTGAGCGAGCTCGTGGGTTTGAACTGGGAGGATATCGACGGAGCGCTCGAGCTTGTGCGGGTACGCGGGAAAGGAAACAAGGAGCGGATCGTTCCCATCGGGCGCAAAGCCTTGGCTGCGCTCGAACGTTACCGCGCCCAGATTGGGCAGCTTTGCCGCCGTGGTGTGCGCGACGTGGGGGCCGTTTTTTTGAATCGCAGCGGGCGGCGGTTGACGACGCGCTCCGTGGCACGGCGCCTCGAATACTACGTGCGAGCCGCCGGGTTGGCCAACAAGGTGAGCCCTCACGCGGTTCGGCACAGCTTTGCGACGCACTTGCTGAATGCCGGAGCCGACTTGCGCGCGATTCAAGAGTTGCTTGGCCACGCCAGCTTGTCGACCACCCAGCGCTACACGCATTTGAACCTCGACCACCTCATGCGGGTGTACGACAAGTCTCATCCGCGGGCCGGTTAACTCCGCGTGTGATGGAGGGATGAAGGATGCAACCCTTTCATGGAACGACAATTTTGGCTTTGCGCCACCGCGGCCTCACCGTCATGGCGGGGGATGGCCAGGTCAGCTTGGGTCCGACCGTGGTAAAAACACAGGCGCGCAAAGTGCGGCGGCTGTACCGCGACTCGGTCCTCGCCGGCTTTGCCGGCGCTACGGCCGATGCGTTTACCTTGTTCGAGCGATTCGAGCGCCAACTCGACCAGCATCAGGGGAATCTTCGCCGTGCCGCGGTGGAGCTTGCCAAAGATTGGCGCACCGACCGCTTGCTGCGCCGTTTGGAAGCGCTGCTGCTCGTGGCCGATCGTGAAACCATCTTGATGCTTTCCGGAAGCGGGGACGTCATCGAGCCGGACGAACCGGTGGTCGGCATTGGCTCCGGCGGCCAGTATGCGGTGGCAGCTGCCCGCGCGCTGATGAAGCACAGCGAGCTGTCTCCCGCAGATATTGCGCAAGAAGCCATGCGGATCGCTGCTTCCATTTGCGTCTACACGAACGACAATATCGTGTTGGAGCAACTATAAAGCGCCGACGGGGCGCGGTCGGGCGGCGTTGCGCTCTCGCGCCCACGTGGTAGCAGAGGTGTCGATATGAGCTACATGACCCCGCGGGAAATTGTCTCCGAACTCGACCGCTACATCGTTGGCCAGCGGAAAGCCAAACGGGCGGTTGCCGTGGCGTTGCGCAACCGCTGGCGCCGTTTGCAAGTGCCCGAAGAGCTGCGGGACGAGATTACGCCAAAGAACATCATCATGATCGGCCCTACAGGAGTGGGAAAAACCGAGATTTCCCGCCGCTTGGCGAAATTGGCGCAAGCCCCGTTCATCAAGGTGGAAGCCTCGAAGTTTACCGAGGTGGGGTACGTGGGGCGCGACGTGGAATCGATCATTCGAGACCTCACGGATCTCGCCGTGAAGATGGTCAAGGACGAAGAAGAAGAAAAGGTGCGCTTGCGCGCCGAAGAACTTGCCGAGGAGCGCATCCTCGATTTGCTTCTTCCCGGCTCGCGCGAGGATGACGCGCAAGAAGCGACCCGCGAAAAGTTCCGCAACATGTTGCGTGCAGGACTGCTCGACGACCGCATCGTAGAGATCGAGGTCACCAAGTCGTCGTTCCCGATGGTCGAAGTCTTCGCCCCTCAGGGCATGGAAGGAATGGAGTCGCAGCTGAAAGAACTCTTCTCCTCCATGGCGCCAAAGCAAACCACCAAAGAACGCATGCGGATCGACGACGCCTTGGACTACTTGACCAACGAAGAGGCAAGCAAGCTCATCGACATGGAGTGGGTGACGAGGGAGGCAATTCGCCGGGTCGAGGAAACCGGCATCGTGTTTATCGACGAGATCGACAAGATCGCAGGCCGCGAAAGCAGTGGTGCACCGGACGTGTCGCGGCAAGGAGTGCAGCGCGACTTATTGCCGCTCATCGAAGGCAGCACCGTAAGCACGAAGTACGGAATGGTCCGCACCGACCACATCCTCTTCATTGCTTCGGGCGCGTTTCACATCGCCAAGCCCTCGGATTTGATCCCCGAATTCCAAGGCCGGTTCCCCATCCGCGTGGAGCTCGACCCGCTCACGAAAGAAGACTTCGTGCGCATCCTCACCGAACCACAAAATGCCATCCTCAAGCAGTACGTGGCGCTCTTGGCCACGGAACAGGTCAAACTTTCTTTTACTCAGGATGCTGTGGAAGAAATCGCCGCCATTGCTGCCGAGGTGAACCGGTCCACCGAGGACATCGGTGCGCGTCGATTGCACACGGTGGTGGAGCGTTTGTTGGAGAACCTTTCCTTTGACGCTCCGGATCTCGGCGGCCAGGAGGTCGTCATCGACGCGAAGTACGTGCGGGAAATGTTGGGGGACATCGTGAAGAACGAGGATCTGTCCCGCTACATCCTCTGAGCCCGGGGGACCGATGCAAACACGCGCGCGGAATGTCGCTGAGCTGATTGCGCGAGCAGACACGCTGCTCGAAGCCCTGCCGTACATTCGTCGTTACGCAGGCACGACGATGGTAATCAAGTACGGCGGCCACGCCATGACCGACGATGCCCTGCGGGCAAGTTTTGCGCAGGATATCGTGCTGCTGAAGTACGTCGGGATCAACCCGGTCATCGTTCACGGCGGTGGTCCCCAAATTAACCGCGTGCTGGACATGTTGGGCATCGAGCCGCAGTTCGTGCGGGGAATGCGAGTGACTGACCCGCAAACCATGGACGTGGTGGAAATGGTCCTAGGGAAGATCACGAACGAGATCGTGACTCTCATCCAACGGCAAGGGGGGCGTGCGGTGGGCTTGAGCGGGAAAGATGGCGAGTTGATCCGGGCTCGGAAGCTCACGGTCACAACGGAGGAAAGCGGCCGTCGCACCAAGGTGGACATCGGCCTCGTGGGGGAGGTGCAGGCCATCAATCCCGCGGTGATCGAGGCGCTCGACCGGGCAGATTTCATTCCCGTGATCGCCCCGATTGGTGTGGGAGAAGACGGCAAGAGCTACAACATCAATGCGGATCTCGTGGCTGGCGAGCTGGCTGCGGCGCTGCAGGCGGAAAAACTCATTTTGCTCACCGATGTGGAAGGCATCCGCGGAGCCGATGGCCAAGTGCTCTCGACGATCGACGTGGAACAAGCGCAGGAACTCGTGCGCTCCAAGGTGATCGATGGGGGAATGATTCCAAAGGTGGAATGCTGCATCGACGCGCTGCGCCGGGGCACGAAAAAGACCCATATTGTCGATGGCCGCGTGCGCCACGCTGTGCTGCTGGAAATTTTCACCGACGCCGGGGTGGGCACCGAAGTGGTGTTGCGTAGCGACGCCGCTGCAATTGCACGGCGCCGCCCTGCTCGCTAACCGAGGGGTTTCCCTCGACGCTGCCTTACTGGCCATGACAAGTGCCGACATTATCGCCCGGAACAACCGTTATTTGTTTCCTGTGTACCCTCGCGCCCCCCTCGCGTTGGTGCGCGGACAGGGGTGCCGTGTGTGGGACGCGGACGGTCGCGAGTACTTGGACTTTTTTTCCAGCACGGTCGTGACTGCTCTCGGACACGCCCACCCGCGGGTCACGGCCGCAATTTGCGAGCAAGCAAACAAGATCCTGCACGTTTCCAACTTGCACCACAGCGCCCCGCAGGGAGAACTCGCGGAACTCTTGTGTACGCACTCGTTCGGGGACCGCGTCTTTCTGTGCAACAGCGGCGCCGAGGCCAACGAGGCCGCAATCAAGCTCGCGCGACGGTATGGCTCCGACAAGGGAGGGGGGCGGTACGAGATTATTACCATGTTAGGGTCCTTCCACGGCCGCACCCTGGCCACGTTGACGGCCACAGGCCAAGAAAAAGTACGTCAAGGGTTCCAGCCACTTCCCGAGGGGTTTCGATACGTGCCGTTCAACGATTTACGGTCGCTCGAGGCAGCCCGTTCGCCGCAGACCGTGGCGGTGATGTTGGAGTTGGTGCAAGCCGAGGGCGGCGTGATTCCGGTGGATCCGGAGTATCTGCGAGCCCTGCAGCAGTGGTGCAAGGCCCACGATCTTTTGCTGATTTTCGATGAAGTCCAAACCGGAATGGGCCGCTTGGGAACGTTGTTCGGCTACGAGCTGTTCGGCGTCGTGCCCGATATCATGACGCTCGCAAAAGGTCTTGGGAACGGTGTGCCTGTGGGCGCGATGCTGGCGCGGGCCGAGGTGGCAGAAAGTTTTGGATTGGGCGCACACGGATCGACGTTTGGGGGCAACGCACTTGCGTGTGCCGCTGCCGTAGCCACGGTGCGAGCGCTTCTAGAGGAGGGCGTTCTCGAGAACTGCCGGCAGCAGGGTGCGTACTTGCGCGGCAAACTGGAGGAAGTAGCGCGTCGCTGCCCGAGAGTGAGAGAAGTGCGGGGGCATGGGCTGTTGGTGGGGGTCGAGTTGACGGGCCCGGCTGGACCCGTGGCGGACGCGTGTCGCGAGCGCGGCCTGATCGTGAACGCGACTGCCGAGCGGGTGGTGCGCTTGGCTCCTCCCCTGGTGGTGTCTGCCACGGAAATCGACCGCGCGGTAGCTGTGCTTGCCGAGGTTTTGCAGGCATGAAACGCGACTTCTTGAGTTTGCTCGATTTGTCTCGCGACGAGCTGGAAGAAATCCTTCGACTCGCGCGCGAGTTGAAGGCCGACTGGCAAGCTGGCCGTCCGCACCCGCTCCTGCACGGTAAGGTGCTGGCAATGATTTTCGAGAAGCCGAGCTTGCGCACCCACGTGACCTTCGATGTCGGCATGTTCCACCTTGGCGGACATGCGGTGTACCTCACCCCTGCGGACATCCAATTGGGAAAACGCGAAACCGTTGCCGATGCAGCCCGGAACCTGGAGCGTTGGGTCGACGTGATCATGGCGCGCGTGTACGACCATCGGACCCTTGAAGAACTCGCACGCTGGGCGCGAGTGCCTGTGGTGAACGGTTTGTCCGACCGCTTGCATCCCTGCCAAGTATTGTCGGACTGCTTTACGCTCCGCGAATTTCGCCGCGACCTTGCGCAGCTCCGCGTGGCCTTTATCGGCGACGGCAACAACATGGCACACTCTTGGATGAACGCGGCAGCGCGCTTTGGCTTCGAACTGGTGGTTGCGTGCCCGACCGGATACGAGCCGGATGCCGAGGTGCTTGCCGGCGCGCGTGCGGCCGGGGCTCGGGTGACCTTGGTGCACGACCCGGCTCAGGCGGCGCACGGCGCCGACGTGATTTACACGGACACCTGGACCAGCATGGGGCAGGAGGCCGAGGCGGAACAGCGCCGACGAGCGTTTGCGGACTATCAAGTCAACGCGGCGCTCGTGCGCCTCGCAAAGCCTGATGCCTTGGTGATGCATTGCTTGCCAGCACACCGCGGCGAAGAAATTACCGACGAGGTCATCGACGGGCCGCAATCGATCGTGTTCGACCAAGCGGAAAATCGCCTCCATGTACAAAAGGCCATCTTGGTGTGGCTGGTCCGGCACCACGACGAGCAGCGCACGGCGCGTGGATGGCGGCCCACGAAGGAGTAGCCTGCAATGGAAGCACCGAAAAAAGTGGTTTTGGCATACTCGGGCGGGCTGGATACGTCCGTCATCCTTCGCTGGCTGGTGGATACGTACGGGTGCGAGGTGGTGGCATTTTGCGCCGACCTGGGGCAGGGCGAAGAACTCGCTCCGGTCGAAGAGAAGGCCCGGCGAACCGGTGCGAGCAAGGTGTACATCGAAGATTTGCGCGAGGAGTTCGTGCGCGATTTTGTGTTTCCCATGTTGCGCGCCAATGCGGTGTACGAAGGCGCGTACCTTCTCGGGACCTCCATTGCCCGCCCACTGATTGCCAAGCGCCAAATCGAGATTGCTGTTGCCGAAGGAGCCGACGCCGTGGCGCACGGGGCGACGGGCAAAGGGAACGACCAAGTACGATTCGAACTGACGTACTACGCGTTGCGTCCCGAGATTCGGGTCATCGCTCCGTGGCGTGTGTGGGACTTGAATTCTCGCTCGAAACTCCTCGAATTCGCCGAGCGCCACGGGATTCCGGTCCCCGTGACCGTCGAAAAACCGTACAGCACCGACCGGAACTTGTTCCACATCAGCTACGAAGGCGGGATCCTCGAAGACCCCTGGCGAGAGCCCTACGAGGACATGTTCCAACTCACCGTGTCGCCAGAAAAGGCACCCGATCAACCCGAGTATGTCGAGATCGAATACGAAGAGGGCAATCCGGTCGCGGTGAACGGCGAGCGGTTGTCTCCTGCCACCTTGCTTGCACGCCTGAATGCCATTGCTGGCCGCCACGGGGTGGGCCGGGTAGACATCGTGGAAAACCGGTATGTCGGGATGAAATCGCGTGGCGTTTACGAAACCCCAGGCGGCACGCTTCTGCATTTGGCGCATCGTGCCGTGGAGTCGATTACGCTCGATCGGGAAGTCATGCACTTGCGCGACAGCCTCGTCCCCCGGTACGCGGAAATGGTTTATTACGGATACTGGTTCGCTCCCGAGCGGTTCATGCTGCAGGCGATGGTCGACGAGGCACAGAAGGCCGTAACGGGTACCGCGCGGTTGAAGTTGTTCAAAGGCAGCGCCTCGGTGGTGGGCCGCAAGGCACCGCGCTCGCTGTATCGTCCCGACATCGCCACATTCGAGGCAGACTCGGTCTACCGCCAAGCCGACGCCGAGGGCTTCATTCGGCTCAACGCCTTGCGCTTGAAGATTGCCGGCCAGGTGCGCTCGCGCACCTGAGCTTCGAGGAATCATGAAGGTCGGCATCGTTGGCTTCCCGCGCAGCGGAAAGACAACCATTTTCAATGCGCTGACGGGGCAAGAAGCGCAGGTTGGCAGCTTTGCCGAGCCCGGTGCGGTGCACCTTGGCACGATCAAGGTGCCGGACGCTCGCGTGGATGAACTCGCGCGACGTTTCCGCCCGCGCAAAGTCACCTATGCGGAAATTGTCTTTGTGGACTTTCCTGCGCCACTGGGGTCGTCTTCGTCGTCGGCGTTGGACCCAACCACGATCGCCCAGATGCGAGAGGTCGATGCTCTCGTGCAAGTCGTGCGTGGGTTTGTCGATCCGCTGACCGCTGAACCTCCCGCACCGGTACGAGACCTGGAAGCGTTCAAAAGCGAACTGGTCCTCAACGACTTGATGATCGTCGAGCGGCGGCTGGAACGGCTGAAAAAAGAGAAAGGCAAGGAGCGCGAACGGGCCTTGCTGGAGAGGCTGAAACAAACCCTCGATGCGGAGCAAGCGCTGCGTCGGATGGAATGGACCGCTGAAGAAGCCACTGCACTGGCTGGTTTTGGCTTCTTGTCGCGCAAGCCGTTCATGGCGGTGTGGAACGTGGGTGAGGAGCACGCCCGAGAGCCGTTGCCTCCCGAGATGCAAGCCTGGCTGGAACAGGAAGGGGTTCCAGGGCTGGTCCTCGCCGGCCAAATCGAAATGGAGATTGCCAAGTTGCCGGAGCAAGACCGACCGGCGTTTCTTGCCGATCTCGGGCTCGCGAGCTCGGCACGCGAGCGTTTCATTCGCATGGCGTACGAACTCCTCGACTTGATCAGCTTCCTCACTGCCGGCGAAGACGAAGTGCGCGCCTGGACCATCCGCCGCGGAACAACTGCAGTGAAAGCCGCCGGCAAGATCCACAGCGATATCGAGCGGGGGTTTATCCGCGCCGAAGTGGTCGCCTTCGAGGACTTCGTGCACTACGGCAGCGAGGCGAAAGCCCGGGAAGCAGGGAAGCTGCGGCTTGAAGGGAAGGACTACGTTGTTCGCGACGGCGACATGATCCACTTTCGCTTCAACGTGTGAAGCGTGGATGCGCCCGGCACACGCAGGCGCTTCGTGTCAACGCGCGCTCCGCTTTGCTGGCTTTCCCACCGCGGTGAGAAACATCACGCTTTTTCCCGCCGCGTGCGGAGAGAAAAAGGCCGTTACGTCGTCGTCGAAAAAGGTGAGTCCGGTTGCGCCAATCCCGAGCGCGAATGCGGCAAGATACATCCTCCCGCCGGCAATGCCTCCTTCCAGTTGAGCTGCGCGGTACCCTCGGTTGCCCAGCGCCGGAAGGATCGTGTGGAGATCGGCGAGCATGTACACGTTCGCTGCGGCGTCCGCGGCCAGTGCCTGGCCAAGCGCAAGCGCCCCTGCTTCGTGCCGAAAATTTCCCCTGGCTAAAGGAAGCAAGCAGCTGCCGTCGGCAGTGCTCGCATAGGTTCCCGCTTCGAGCCCCTGCACCGCGTGGGCGATGACGTAAGCGCTCGTCAACCGCGCCTGAGCTTGGAAATCCGCAGGCACCCGTGTGCACGCGGCCCGCAGGATGGTTCCGAACACGTCCGCGCGGATCGGCTCGCGTGCAAACTGCCGGGTCGAGCCACGCTTCGCGATGACGTCTTCGATGGGTGCGGAAGGGAGCTGCGGGAGCGCCGGAAGAAGCGTGGCGGCGGCGACCGCACCGGCGCTGATGTTGCGGGCACCGCGGCGCCAGGCGCGCACCTCGTCGGCATCGGACAAGGCAGAGGCGCGGTGCATGGCGACAATTTCCGGGTATTCGATTTCACGTGGCGAGGACGGTTCCACCGCTAGCTGGAGCGCGGGTACTTCCTCCCGCCGGGTAGGTGCGGGCACTCCCGAACCAAGCGCAACCAGCGCGAGAGCAGCTTCGCGACGGCCGTCCACCCCGATCAGGTGGTTCACGTCGTCGTCCACGAATCCCACAAGCAATCGATGCCGGATTTCGCCGCTCGTTGCCGCAGCGAGCAGGTTGGCGAGGATAGTTCCGCAGTCCCAGAATGCGTGCCGGTACGTGCGCGCGCGGTACTTCCAAGCGTTGCGCCAGAACGTGCTCGTGAACACGAGCCAAACTGGCGCGTCGCGAAACTCCTCGGGTGCTGCGGCTGCAGCACACAGGTTCCCGCGAAAGTCACCGCGTCGTAGGCAGCGGAGGGCAAAGTCGTGAGGGCCGAAGTGGTACACCCCGGCGTCCAAGCCGGGAACATGAGCACAGACCACGTACGTATCGATGTGGTGCAGGTTCCCCGTACAGGCAGCAGCGCGAAAAGGTACGCGCATGCCACCAAGGTCGCGCCAGCGCATGACTCCTGCACTCAAATACAGGATGCGCGCGAGCGCCGCGGCGTCCACCTTGCCACGCAAGGGCGACGTTTCTCCCGAGTCCAACACCGCTGCCAAGCCGGGCCGTGTCGATCGTGCCCAGGTTTGGGGTAACGGCAGTGCTGGGAGATCCCGATAGATCTTGAACGGGCGCGGGTAATTCGACCAGTCCAGCGTGTGCGGACCTTTGCGAACGCTTTCCCAAGAATGGCTTGTGACCCGATGATAATGCCACGCCGCCGTGACTGCAGTGTTCTGGCTCATTCGAGCGTGCAGTGTACACCGCGAGTGAAGGCAAGGAAATTCGCGTGCGCTTGGTTTTGGGCCCTGGGGCAAGGGGGAGCCCCGTTCGAAGGCGTTACCGTGTTTCGATGGGTCGAGGTGCGTGCTACAAGCCGAGGCCGAGTTCGGTGGCCATGCGGGTCGGTTGCGCGTTCGTAGGAGTGTTGCTGATCGCTGGGCATCTTTGGGCTCCTGCGGGCGTGCGGGCCGAGCCCGCAGCGAGCGCTGCTCCGGTGCTTGCGGCGGAACAGTCGCCACGCGAGAAGGCAAAGGTGCTCGCACAGCGCGCAGTGGAGCTCCTGAAACGCGGCGAAGACGCCCCCGACCCCACGACGAAGCGGCAGCTATACACAGAGGGTTTGCGTTTATCGGAAGAGGCCTTGGCGCTCGATGAACAGAATGCCGACGCGCATTTTGCGCGCTTCGCCACCAAGGGCAGGCTGTTGTTGCTCGACGGGGCCAGCCCGAACCCTCTGAACCTCATGCGGCTCAATCGCGACCTCGACCGCGCCTTGGAACTGAATCCCAACCACCCAGACGCGCTGACAGCGAAAGGAGGGCTGTACCGGCAGTTGCCGCGCCTGCTGGGCGGCAACCAACGCAAGGCTGAAGAGTGCCTGACCAAGGCAATTGCGCTCGAACCGGAGCATGCGGTCGGAGCGCGAGTGGAATTGGCGCAGCTGTATTTCGATCGTGGCGACCGGGAGCGAGCAGTGGAGCTGCTACGCGCCGCAATTGCCATCGCCGAGCGCGACGGAAAGCTGCGCCAGCGCAACGAGGCGGAAGCGTTGCTTCACCGTTACGTTGGCGTGATTCGTGGAAACCCGTAAGGAAGGAAAACGCATCGTGCCAGCGAAGCCCTGGAGCCAGGCTCGCAAGGGGAACCGACGACCGTGGGTTTTGCGATTCGCGCTGGGCTCGCGCTTTCGTTGGCCACTGCTGGCGATGGGCGTTTGGGTGCTGTGGCTTGGCGGGTGCACGCCGTGTCATCGGGGGCACCACCACCACGGGCAAGCAAACCGGGACGTTCACGGTCCAGCCGATGTGGAAGCGTACATTCGGCACTTGGAGTCGGCGGAGCGAGACGCGTGGCAACGTCCCGACGAGGTGATTGCGTACCTGCAGCTTTCTCCGAGCGCCTGGGTTGCCGACGTCGGTTGCGGGCCGGGCTACTTCACGCGCCGGCTGGCGCGCGCCGTACCCCAAGGCGTCGTGTTTGCCATCGACGTCGAGCCACGCCAGCTGGATCGCTTGAACGAGCATCTGACACGGGAAGGACTGGCGAATGTGGTGCCGGTGCTAGCGCCGCCGGCAGACCCGCGCCTTCCACCGCGGCTCTTCGACTTGGTGTTCGTTGTGGATACGTACCACCACTTTCCTGATCGGGTTCGGTACCTCGAACGACTGCGAGATGCGCTCCGGCCTGGCGGGCGCATCGTGATCGTCGACTACCACAAGCGAGAGTTGCCGGTGGGACCGCCGCCGGACCACAAGTTAGACCGCGAGGTGGTGTTGGAAGAGGCCAGTCGCGCCGGGCTCGTGTTGATCGACGAGCCGACGTTTCTGCCGTACCAGTATTTCTTGGTGTTCCAGCGCAGCACTGAAAGAAACGCCTCTCCCTCCCAGGGAGAGGCCGGCGCGCAGCGACGGGTGAGGGTGGGTTGCGTCGTGGATTGACGTTCGACCCACTCCCTCACCTTTCATCCTCTCCCTCGCCCTAGCCAGGGCGAGGGAGAGG